>Ga0209676_1000014_pt1 | contig 793514 bp, 718 predicted proteins | sample AraplaCvi_mLB_r2_FD_184282 | JGI IMG/M metagenome (GOLD analysis project Ga0209676, IMG submission 184282) | Arabidopsis root microbial communities from North Carolina, USA - plate scrape MF_Cvi_mLB_r2 (SPAdes) (version 2) | ecosystem: Host-associated > Plants > Roots > Endosphere | place...
TCCTGCAGGTACTGGCGCGCGGCGGCCACGGCCTGGGCGTTGGTATCGAACAGGTGTACGGTCAGGCCTGCCTGCGCGGCGATCTGGGCGATGCCGCGGCCCATGGCGCCAGTGCCAACGATGCCGAGCGTCTGGATAGTGGAATTGCTCATTGTTGGTCCAAAAAAGTTGTGGCTAAATTAGCACGATCGTACGTTTTCTGCACCTTTCGCGACAGAGGCGCCGCGCATGCGGCGTGCGCTGATCGGCCATGTCTGGCAGGGCAGACGGCGACGGTGCGGCCCCGGGTCGACACCGGCGATTCCATCCCAATTCGGAGAGAGACGACATGCTGAAGCTCTGCGGTTTTGCCGCCAGCAACTACTACAACAAGGTCAAGCTGGCGCTGCTGGAAAAGAACCTGCCGTTCGAGGAAGTGCTGGCCTGGATCGGTGAGACCGACCTGGCGGCATCGCCGCTGGGCAAGGTCCCCTACATCATCACCGATGCCGGCCCGCTGTGCGAGTCCGAAACCATCGTCGAGTACCTGGAAGCCAGCTACATCCAGGCGCCGCTGCTGCCGCAGGACCCGTTCCAGGCCGGCAAGGTGCGCGAAATCATCACGTTCCTGGAGCTTTACCTGGAACTCACCGCCCGCGAGCTGTACGCGGAAGCGTTCTTCGGCGGCAAGGTCAGCGACCGCGTCAAGGAACGCCAGCGCAACCTGCTGGACAAGTACATCCCGGCGTTCGGCCGTCTGGCGAAGTTCTCGCCATATATCGCCGGCGACACGTTCACGCTGGCCGACTGCGCCGCCGTGTGCCATCTGCCGCTGATCTCGTCCTGCACGAAGATCATCTACGGCGAAGACCTGCTCGCGGGCTTGCCGGTCAAGGATTATCTGAAGGCAATGGCGGAGCGGCCAAGCGTGCAGAGGGTCAACGCCGAGCGCAAGGCCAACACCGAGCTGATGCTGAGCCGGAACAAGTAAGGCGGACAGGGCTTTAGCGCACCACGCGCCAAATTAAGCAAAAAGCCCCGCGGCGGGAAGCCAGCGGGGCTTTTCTTCATGGCGGGGATGCGCGGCGCTTATAGCCGGTCGGCAGGTTATAGCCTGGCCAGCCGCTCCAGCGCCAGCTTGAGCGTTTCTTCCTTCTTGGCGAAGCAGAAGCGCACCACGCCCGATTCGCGCGGCTCGGAATAGAACGCCGATACCGGAATGGCCGCAACGCCAATTTCCCGCGTCAGCCACATCGAGAAATCGGCCTCGCTCATATCGGAAATGGCCGAATAGTCGACGCACTGGAAGTACGTGCCATCCGACGGCAGCAGCCTGAAGCGCGTATTGGCCAGCCCGGCGCGGAAGTAGTCGCGCTTGGCCTGGTAGAAGCCGGCGAGGTCCAGGTACGGCGCCGGGTCGGCCATGTAGTCGGCCAGGCCGTGTTGCACCGGCGTGTTCACGGTGAACACGTTGAACTGGTGCACCTTGCGGAATTCGTTCATCAGCGCGGCCGGCGCGGCCACGTAGCCCACCTTCCAGCCCGTGACGTGGTAGGTCTTGCCGAAGCTGGATACCACGAAGCTGCGGCGAGCCAGTTCCGGGTGGCGCGACACCGATGCGTGCTGCTGGCCGTCGTAGACCATGTGCTCGTAGACCTCGTCGGACAGCAGCAGGATGTCGGTGCCGGCCAGCAGGTCGGCCAGTTGCTGCATGTCTTCTGCGCGCCAGATCGTGCCGGTGGGGTTGTGCGGCGTGTTGATCATGATCATGCGCGTCTTCGGCGTGATCGCGGCAGCCAGCTTGTCGAACGGAATGCGGAACAGCGGGGCTTCCAGCCGCACGGGCACGGCCCTCGCGCCGGCCAGTTCGATCGACGGCAGGTAGCTGTCGTAGCACGGCTCCAGCACGATGACTTCGTCGCCGGGGTGCACCGCGCACAGGATGGCTGTCAACAGGCCCTGCGTGGCGCCGGCCGTGATCGTGATCTCGGTGTTCCAGTCGTACTGATGGCCGTACAGGCGGGCGATCTTGCCGGCGATGGCCTGGCGCAGCTTCGGCACGCCGGCCATCGGCGGGTACTGGTTGTGGCCCGCCCGCATGGCGCCCGTCACGGCGTCGACGATGCGCGGGTCGCAATCGAAGTCCGGAAAGCCCTGGCCCAGGTTCACGGCGTTCTTTTCGGCGGCCAGCGCCGACATGACGGTGAAGATCGTGGTCCCCACGTTGGGCAGGCGCGACAGCGGCGGATTCAGCGGATTCAGCGGGGCGAGGGTCGATTCGGACATGACTGGACGGAAACGGAATAGGACCGGGCAAGAAACCAGAGCGACATTCTAGCGGGGATCGCCGGCCGGGGCGGGCTCGACGGCTTCGACGGCTTCGGCGGCGGCCCGCTCAGCCAGCCAGCCCGTGAAGGCCAGCGGCGTCAGCACGTCCACGCCGCTGGTGCGGCGCAGGCGGCTCCTGAGCTTGAGTACGGCCTTGTCCTTGGACACCAGCAGCACGGCCCGCGCAAAGTGCGCCAGCTCGATGAACTTCTGGTCGTCGGTGTCGCGGCACTTGGGCAGGCGGATGGCGCCGGCATCGGCCGGTTCGGGCGCCGCGGACAGCGTGGTCAGGCGGTCCACCTCGGCGAGTGCGGCGTCGATATCGACCGCGAACCGGGCAAATTGCGGATAGGCCAGCACCCGCCGCAGTTCCTCGCGGCAGTCGGCCCGGATGACGGGCGCGATGGCACCCGACGCCAGCGCGGCGCGGATCGGCTCGACGTGCGGATCGCGGAAGACCAGCAGGTCGACCCAGACGTTGGAATCGAGTACGACTCGGGGGGCGGAGGTGCCGGGCAGGGCGCCGGCGGTGATCTCTGTGGGCATTCGCTACAATCTCAGCTTTGTTTCTGCCCGCGATTTTGCCATGCTCATCGTCCTGTCTCCCGCCAAGTCCCTGGACTACGAGACGCCGCCGCGCGTCAAGACCCATACGATGCCGCGTTTTATCGACCGTTCCGCCGAGCTGATCGAGCGCCTGCGCATGCTGGCACCTCAGGACGTGGCGTCGTTGATGGATATCTCCGACAAGCTGGCAGTGCTGAACGTGACCCGCTATGGGGACTGGTCGCCCGAGTTCACGGCCGCCAACAGCAAGCAGGCCGTGCTGGCCTTCAATGGCGACGTCTACGACGGCCTGGACGCCAAATCGCTGTCCACGGACGACCTGGCGTTCGCCCAGAAGCACATTCGCATCCTGTCAGGCCTCTACGGCGTGCTGCGCCCGATGGACTGGATGCAGCCGTACCGCCTGGAAATGGGCACCCGCCTGGATAACGCCGCCGGCCGCGACCTGTACGCGTTCTGGGGCGACGATGTCACGAAGCTGCTCAACAAGGACATGGCGGACCTCAGGCACGAGGGCGCGCCCACGCTGGTGAACCTGGCGTCCGAGGAGTATTTCAAGGTGGTGCGCCCCAAGGTGCTCGACGCCCGCGTGATCACGCCCGTGTTCGAGGACTGGAAGGGCGGCCGCTACAAGATCATTTCGTTCCACGCCAAGCGCGCGCGCGGTACGATGGCCCGCTACGCGGTCACGCACCGGGTCATCGACCCGGCGCAGCTCAAGCGATTCAAGGAAGACGGCTACGCGTTCGACAAGGCGGCTTCCGACGATATCCGCTGGGTTTTCCGCCGCCGCCTGGAAGACTAGGAAGCCGCTCAAGAATGATTTTGGCGTCGATGCGCGACCTTGCCGTACGACTTGTACTGTCTGCGGTCGCGCGACTGGCCGGAACGCTTCGCTTCATTCTGAAGCAGCTCCCAAGAACAAAGGATAAATTTGATGACCTCGGCACTCCCTACCTCGTCACTCCACATTTCCTCGATGTTCGATTCGGGCGCGATTGAAGTCGAAGCCATCGATCGCGCCGACGACATCCGCCTGCGCATCCGCGCCGATTCCCACGCCGATTTCCGCCAGTGGTTCCACTTCCGCCTGCAGGGCGCGGCGGGGCAGGCGTGTCGGCTGAAGTTCCTGAACGCTGGCGAGTGTACGTATCCCGACGGGTGGCGCGACTACCGCGCCGTGGCGTCGTACGACCGCGCGCACTGGTTCCGGGTGCCCACGCAGTACGACGGCACCACGATGACCGTCGACTTCACGCCCGAGCACGACAGCGTGTGGCTGGCGTACTTCGAGCCGTATTCCGACGAACGCCACCTGTCGCTGCTGGCCACGTGCCAGCGGTCGCCGCTGGCGAAGCTGTCGCACCTGGGCAGCACCGTGGATGGCCGTGACCTGACCTGCGTGACGCTGGGCCAGCCCGGCCCGGGCAAGAAGACGATCTGGATGATCGCGCGCCAGCATCCGGGCGAAAGCATGGCCGAGTGGTTCTGCGAGGGCGTGCTGCAGCGCCTGACCGGCACCGGCGCTTGGCAGGGCGATCCGGTCGCGCGCAAGCTGCTGGACCGCGCCGTGTTCCATATCGTGCCGAACATGAATCCGGACGGTTCGTCGCGCGGCAACCTGCGCACCAACGCGGCCGGTGCGAACCTGAATCGCGAGTGGATGCAGCCGAGCGAGGAAACGAGCCCCGAGGTCTACCACGTGCGCCGCGCGATCGAGCGCACTGGCGTGGACCTCTTCTTCGACATCCACGGCGACGAGGCGCTGCCGTACAACTTCGTGGCCGGCAGCGAGATGCTGCCCGGCTTCACCGAAGCCCAGCGCGAGCAGCAGTCACGCTTTATCGAAGCGTTCAAGCGCGCCACGCCCGACTTCCAGGACGTGCACGGCTACGCCGCCAGCAAGTACAACGCCGACGCGCTGAAGCTGGCCTCGAAGTACATCGGCCACACGTTTGGCTGCCTGGCGCTGACGCTGGAAATGCCGTTCAAGGACAACGCCGACCTGCCCGATCCGGTCGTGGGCTGGAACGGTGCAAAAAGCGCGCTGCTGGGCACGGCGATGCTGCAGGCGATCCTGGAGTACCTGGGCTGAGGCAAAACCGTCTTCCCCATCCCTCTCCCGCAATGGGAGAGGGATGGGGAGATCAACAGGGCAACGGCCTCAGTTCTTCTTTTTCGTCTTGGATGAGGAGGACGTGCTCTTGGCGCTCGACGTCGATTTGGTTGTCGACTTCGACCCGGACGATGTCTTGGCGCTGCTCTTGCCCTTCTTCTTGCTGTGCGACGCCGTGGACACGGCCGGGGCCGCTGCCGGCTCGGTGATCGTGTCGCCGTTGCTGTCGAGCAGTTCGTAGGCCAGCATCATGCCCTCGTTGTAACCGCAGCGCACCTTGACCGGCTGCCACTGGGCCTCGCCCTTGCGCTTGTGCGCCGTGGCGTTGAACGTCACCACCGAACTCACGGGCACGGCCTGTTTGCCGGGCGAGAAGCGGCCTTCCCAGCGTTCCTCGGTGGCCTGGCTGGCCGACAGCGCGCCGGTGGGGATCTTCAATGCGTCGTAGGACGCCGAACGCGGCACCACCCAACTGGCATGTGCGGCGCAGTCCGCCACGTCGGCCGTGGCATTCTCCGACTTCATCAGCTGCTCGCGCATCTGCGCGCGATACTCGGCCAGGCTCACGCGGCCCTTGTCGGGCAGCGTGACCGTGGTGGTCGGCGGGTTCTTGTTGACGACGGGGGGCGGCTTGACGCTGGGCGTGCCGGTCGGGGCGGTCGATGCGGTGGCGGGCATGCCGGCCGGCGTGGCCGGGGCGGCGGCAGCCTGGGCGGTGTCGTCGGTCGGCGCGGTGGCGCAGCCGGCCAGCGCAATCGCGCCTGCCACTGCGGCAGTCAGCATGCGAAGCTGGCTGCCAAACAGTCTGGAAATTCGTTTGATCACGGGATCGTCTTTGCCTGATTCAGCAAGGAGGGTTGGTGAAGGATTGCCATGATAGAGGAAAGCCTGCCGGCGAAGTTCCTAAATCTTGTTACCCTTCGTTCTAACTGCTTACAACTTGCACGCATCCGGCGCTATTACCTGCGCGCGATAGCAGATGTCCCAGTGTTCATGCAACTCAGGCGATCCCCGAGACACGCAAGTTACGTGTCCCGGGGCGCCGGGCACCATTGCAGCGCCCATTCCGGACCATACTCAGAACGTGCTGGCGAATCGCAGCAGGTCGTCCATCAGCGCGTTGAGGTCGCGCTTGAGCTTGTCGAAGCCGGCCGAGTGGGTCAGGCCCACTTCGTCCATATAGAGCTTGCGGTTGACTTCGAGCTGCAGGCTGTGGCGGTTGGCTTGCGGCTGGCCCACCACGCGCACGATCTCCACCCCCTTGTAAGGGTGATTGCGCCACACGTCGTAGCCCATCTCCTTGAGCACCGCCTCCACGCGATCGGTGAAGCGCGTGTCGCACGTGGTGCCGTCGCGGTCGCCGACGACGAAGTCCGGATGCTGCAGGCCCGGATGTTCGGTCGCGAACCTGGCGGCCTCGCTGGGCATCGAGTGACAGTTGATGTGGAACACGCGGCCATGGCGCGCCACGGCCGCGTCCGACAACTTCTGCAGTTGCGCGTAGTACGGCACGTAGTAGTTGTCGATCCGCGCCTGCAGCTCTGCCACGCTCAGCTTGCGGTCGTAGATCGGCTCGCCGGTGTCCAGCACGCGCCAGACCAGGCCCTTGCCCAGGCGCGTCTTGGACGTTTCCTTCTTCAGGCCCGGCCAGGGCGCGTCCAGCAGCGCCTCGTCGATTTCCTCCAGGCCGCGGTTGGCGTCGAGGTAGCTGCGCGGGCATCCCGCGGCCAGCAACGGGATGCCACGTGCCGGGGCATCGGCGTAGAGCTGTTCCACGAACGTGTCTTCCGCCTGCCGCAGCAGCGGCAGGGGCAGGTTGCCGGCGTAGCGGAAGTCCGCCGGGTACGTGGTGCAGCTATGCGGTGAGTCAAGAAAGAGCGGGCCGCTCTCGCCTTCCGGCATCTGCAGGAAGTAAGGGCTTTCCGCGGTCTTTCGTTCTGCGTCGGTCATGCGAACTGCCGGTGAGGTTTAGTCCAGGGAAATCTTGGCGGCGGCTGCCACCTTCTTGTTCTTGGCCACTTCGGTGGCGATCTGCTGCGCGAAGTGCTGCGGCGTGTCGCCCACCGGGGTGGCGCCCAGCTTTTCGAGCTTGGCCTTCACTTCGGGCATGGCCAGCACCTTGATGGCTGCGGCGTTCAGCTTGGCCTGGATGTCGGCCGGCAGCTTGGCCGGGGCGATCAGGCCGAACCAGGCGGCGTCGTTCACTTCGGGCAGGCCCAGTTCGGCGAAGGTCGGCACGTTCGGCAGGGCGGCCACGCGCTTGGGCGCGGCCACGGCCAGCGCACGCAGCTTGCCGCCTTCGATGAACGGCAGCGACGACGGCAGGTTGTCGAACAGGATCTGCACCTGGCCGGCCAGCGCGTCGTTCAGGGCCGGGCCCACGCCCTTGTACGGCACGTGCAGCAGTTCGGTCTTGCTGCTCATCTTGAACAGCTCGCCCATCATGTGCGACACGCTGCCATTGCCGGCCGAGCCATAGGCCAGCTTGTTCGGCTCGGACTTGGCCAGCGCGATGAACGACTTCATGTCGGTGGCCTTCACGCCCGGGTGGATGCTCATCACGTTCGGCACCGACGCCAGGTTCGTGATCGTCGTGAAGTCCTTGGTGGCGTCGTACGACAGGCGCGGGTACACGGCCGGGTTGATGCCGTGCGTCGAAGCGGTGGCAATGCCCAGCGTGTAGCCGTCCGGCGCGGCCTTGGCCAGGTAGCCGGTGCCGATGCTGCCGCCGGCGCCGCCGCGGTTATCCACGACCACGGCCTGGCCCAGTTGCTGGCCCAGCTTGTCGGCGACGATACGCGCGACGATATCGGTGGTGCCGCCGGCCGGGAACGGCACGACGAGCGTAATCGGCTTGGTCGGATACGTGCCCTGGGCAAAGGCGGGCAGGGTCAGGCCGGCAGCAGCAAAGGCAGTGGCGGCGGCCAGGATCTTGAGCAGGGGACGGCGTTGCATCGAAAGGATTCCGGTCAAAAGATAAGGGAAAGGAGAGAGAGGCCGGTCTCTGCGGACCTGATTTGAAACCTCGAGTGCGTGCAAACCAATGCGTGCAAACCAAGGGGCAATGCAAAAATCGTGCGTCCTGATTCTGCGCGCCAATGCAACTTCGTAGCAAACGATTTAAAATCCCTAGCTCATTCCATTTGGTATTGAAGTAAGGGGTGCGGTATGCGGCGCTTGTGTCCGTCGATGACCGAGTTGATGGCCTTCGAGGCGGCGGCTCGCCATAGCAGTTTCACGGTGGCGGCGCGCGAACTGCATGTGACGCAGGGTGCGGTCAGCAAGCAGGTACGGAGCCTGGAGGCGTTCCTGGGCGTGGAGCTGTTCGAGCGGGTGCGCCAGCGGCTATTGCTGACCGCAGCGGGCACGCGCTATCTGGAGCGCATCGGGCCCAGTCTGGGGGAGATCGAAGCCGCCAGCGTGGAACTGATCGCACGCCAGGGGCGCGGCGGCATCCTGCATATCGCCAGCATGCCCACGCTCGGTGCGAAGTGGCTGATTCCGAGGCTGCCGCAGTTCTTCGCCAGGCATCCGGAGGTCACGCTCGAATTCGTGCCCCATGCGCAGGGCTACGACTTTTCCCAGCCCGATCTGGACGCGGCCATCCGCTTTGGCGACGGCGTCTGGCCGGGCAGCCTGGCCGATTACATGACCGGCCGCGAGGTGCTGCCGGTCTGCCGGCCCGGGCTGCTCGTACACGAACCCGATGGCGTGGCCAGGACGCCCGCGGCGCTGCTCAAATATCCACTGCTGCACCATACGACCGTGCCGGAGGCATGGCCCGACTGGCTGTCGGAACTCGGTGTATCGACGAGGCAGGCGTGGAGCGGCGCGCGTTTCGACCAGTTCACGCTGCTGACGCAGGCGGCCATGTCCGGACTGGGGATTGCGCTGATCCCGCGTTGCCTGATCGAGGAGGAACTGGCCACCGGCACGCTGATCGTGGCCCATCCGGCGCGCGTGCTGGCCAGGAAAGGCTACTACCTGTGCTATCCGGAGCAGAAGGCCCACCTGCCGGCCTTGCTGACGTTCCGGAAATGGCTGATGGAAGGCGTTGACGTGGTGGCGTGACCGGCCGGCCGCGCCCCGGCACCGGCCAGTTACTTCGACAGCACCTTCATCGCTTCTTCCAGCCCCGCCAGCGTTACCGGATACATGCGGTTCTTCATGATCTGGTTGATGACCGTGATCGACTGGCGGTACTGCCACAGGCCTTCCGGCTCGGGGTTGAGCCAGACGAAGCGCGGAAACTGCTCGATCATGCGATTGAGCCAGACCGCGCCGGCTTCGGGATTGTTGTACTCGACCGAGCCGCCGGGCTGCAGGATTTCGTAAGGGCTCATCGTCGCGTCGCCGACAAAGATCACCTTGTAGTCCGGCGTGTACTTGTGAATCAGATCCCACGTGGCGATCTTTTCCGCGTGGCGGCGCCGGTTGTTCTTCCACACGTAGTCGTACAGGCAGTTGTGGAAGTAGTAGTACTCCAGGTGCTTGAACTCGGTCTTGGTGGCCGAGAACAGCTCTTCCACGCGCTTGATGTGGTCGTCCATCGAGCCGCCCACATCCATCAGCATCAGCACCTTGACCTTGTTGTGGCGCTCGGGCCGCAGCTTGATGTCGAGCATGCCGGCGTTGGCCGCCGTGGAATGGATGGTGTCGTCGAGGTCCAGCTCGGTATCGGCGCCCTCTCGGGCAAACCGGCGCAGGCGGCGCAGCGCCACCTTGATGTTGCGCGTGCCCAGTTCCACCTGGTCGTCGTAGTCCTTGTAGGCGCGCGATTCCCAGACCTTGATCGCGGTGCGGTTGCCCTTGGACGGCCCGCCGATGCGGATGCCCTCCGGGTTGTAGCCGCCATGGCCAAACGGCGATGTGCCGCCGGTGCCGATCCACTTGTTGCCGCCTTCGTGCTTTTCCTTCTGCTCTTCCAGCAGTTGCTTCAGGCGCTCCATCAGCTTGTCGAGCCCGCCCATGGCCTCGATCCTGGCCTTTTCCTCGGCGGACAGCTCCCGCTCCAGCGTCTTCTGCAGCCAGTCCAGCGGGATGTCGCTCTTCCAGTCCACCAGGCTTTCCACGCCCTTGAAGTAGGCGGCGAAGGTCTGGTCGAACTTGTCGAAGTGCTTCTCGTCCTTGACCAGCGTCATGCGGGACAGGTAGTAGAACTCGTCGATCGACGGCGAAATGACCTGCGCGCGCAGGGCTTCGAGCATGGTCAGGTATTCCTTGACCGATACCGGCAGCTTGGCGTGGCGCAGCGAGAAGAAAAAGTCGATCAGCATGGCTTGACTCCGATCAACGCGGGCGTTCGAGCTGGAATTGCAGATGCGCGCGCACCGTGGGCCATTCGCTGGCGATGATCGAGAAGACCACCGTGTCGCGTAACGATCCATCGGGCATGCGCAGATGGTTGCGCAGCACGCCGTCCTGCTTGGCGCCCAGGCGCGCGATGGCCGCGCGGCTCTGGTGGTTCATCCAGTGCGTGCGGAATTCCACGGCGATGCAGTCGAGCGTCTCGAACGCATGGCGCAGCAGCATCAGCTTGCACTCGGTGTTGAGCGCGGTACGTTGCACGCGCTTGGCGTACCACGTGGAGCCGATTTCGACTCGGCGATTCTTGCCGTCGATATTCATGTACGTGGTCATGCCGGCCACGCGGCCATCGGCATCGAGCACGGTGAACGGCTGCATCGAATCCTGTGCCTGCAGGCCCAGGCGGCGCTCGATCTCGGCGGCCATGCCCTCTGGCGTGGGCACGCTGGTGTACCACAGGCGGAACAGTTCGCCGTCGGCGGCGGCCTCGCGCAGGCCGGGCAGGTGTTCGGCCGCCAGCGGCGCCAGCGTGGCGTGTTGCCCGGTCAGCGTGACCGGCTGGACGAACTTCGTCATCGTCATTCGCCTATTTTGATCAGCGGTTGGCGCGGTTCATGAACACCAGGCGCTCGAACAGGTGCACGTCTTGCTCGTTTTTAAGCAAAGCGCCATGCAACGGCGGAATGGAAGCCTTGCGGTCGGGGTTGCGCAGCGCCTCGGCGGGGATGTCCTCGGCCATCAGCAGCTTGAGCCAGTCGATCAGTTCCGACGTGCTGGGTTTCTTCTTCAGGCCCGGCAGGTTGCGCATTTCGTAGAACGCCTCCAGCGCCGCGGCCACCAGCTCGCGCTTGATGCCGGGGTAGTGGACGTCAACGATCTGCTGCATCGTTTCGGCGTCGGGGAACTTGATGTAGTGGAAGAAGCAGCGGCGCAGGAAGGCGTCGGGCAGTTCCTTTTCGTTGTTCGACGTGATGATGACCAGCGGACGATGGCGGGCCTTGATCAGTTCGCGCGTCTCGTAGACGTAGAACTCCATGCGGTCCAGTTCGCGCAGCAGGTCGTTCGGGAATTCGATGTCGGCCTTGTCGATCTCGTCGATCAGCAGCACCACGGGCTGCTCGGCTTCGAAGGCCTGCCACAGCACGCCCTTGACGATGTAGTTCTTGATGTCGTGGACGCGGTCGTCGCCAAGCTGGGAGTCGCGCAGGCGCGACACCGCATCGTATTCGTACAGGCCCTGCTGGGCCTTGGTGGTCGACTTGATGTGCCACTGCAGCAGCGGCATGCCCAGCGCGGCGGCCACTTCCTCGGCCAGCATGGTCTTGCCGGTGCCGGGCTCGCCCTTGATCAGCAGCGGGCGCTGCAGCGTGCGCGCGGCGTTGACGGCCAGCTTCAGGTCGTCGGTGGCCACATACTGGGCGCTACCTTCGAACTTGACCTGCTGGGACGGATTGGCGTTGGCGGAGGTGGACATGAGGCAACCTGGGTGTATCGCTGCCGGCCTGCCAGGCAGGCCGGTCGAATGACAATGGGAAACAACAACCGGCTGGGCCGAAATCCTGCAACAACGGGCGGCAACAACCCGAAATTCGGCCGGAATGGGCCAGTATAAGAGCAGATCGACATTCGCGTTCAGTGGGGCTCACCCCAAGGCGCGCGCCGTGGACTGGCGCGTGCACGCTGCGGTACAATGCGCCGGTTTGACGCGCCCCCAGTCAATATCCTCCTCACGCCCGGCAGTTCTGTCACCAGAGACATGGCAGATCACCGGGAGGCGGCAACAGCGCGAGATGGTTGCAGAATGGTGTTAGAGCACCGCGGCACATCAGCATATCGCCCCGGCTGCGCCTTTGTCTGACCGGCTTCGCCCGTGGCAGATCTCCGGCAATCCGCTCCCCATCCCCATTCGTAGCACGCCGTCTGGCGCCCCAGCAGGGGCAGGTCACACGCGGTTTAACACTTCCCAATCAGCTACGAAAATGAAAAAGCTCCTCACGATGGTAGTGTTGGGCGCGGCCGCAACGGCAGCGCATGCCCAGGACAAGGGCAATGTCGACACCGCCCGCGACAAAGTGGCCATGTGCATCGGCTGCCATGGCATTCCGGGTTATCGTGCGTCGTTCCCCGAGGTCTATCAGGTGCCCATGCTTGGCGGGCAGAGCGCCAAATACATCGAGAATGCGCTGCACGGCTACAAGAAGGGTGATCGCAAGCATCCGACCATGCGGGGGATTGCCGACAGCCTGTCCGACAAGGACATCGCCGCCGTGGCTGCGTACTACTCGCAGCAGAAGGGCGACACGCAGAACAATCCGCTCAAGTAAAAGGCCCCTGATCATGAAGATGCTGAAAGCTGTTTCGTTCGTGCTGGGTGCCATGGCGCTTGGCGTTACTGCCATGTCGGCCTCGGCGGCCGATATCGCGGCCGGCAAGGCGCTGGTGGAAAAGGGCGGCTGCGTGGCCTGCCACGGCAAGGACCTGAACGCGCCGATCTCGCCCGACTATCCGAAGCTGGCTGGCCAGCATCCGGACTACCTCTATCACGCGCTGGCGTCCTACCAGGTCAGCGGCAACCCGCTGGTGGGCCGCACCAATGCCATCATGGCCGGCCAGGTGAACAGCAACCCCGCCGTGACCGGCAAGGACGGCAAGCCGCGTCCGTTCACGCACGCCGAACTGAAGGACATCGCCGCCTATATCGGTTCGCTGAAGGGCGACCTGGTGCTGAAGAAGTAAGCGCCGGCACGTTGCCGTCGCCCCACCGAAAGCCGCCCTCCGGGGCGGTTTTTTGTTGGGTGCGGTGATCAAAAAACAACGCCGACCCGAGGGTCGGCGTTGTTCCTTATCGCATAACAGCCAATCAGTTGCCGCTGCCCGTGGCCAGGCGGCGCTGCTTCACTGCATTGGACAGCGTTTCCAGGATCGACAGCGAATCGTCCCAGCCGATGCAGGCGTCGGTGACCGACTGGCCATAGGTCAGGTTTTCCACCGGCGTGCCCTGGACGTGGTCCTGGCGGCCGGCCACCAGGTGCGATTCCACCATGACGCCGATGATGCGCTGGTCGCCGCCAGCCACCTGGCGGCCGATGTCCTCGCAGACCGGCAACTGGTTTTCATGCTTCTTGCTGCTGTTGGCGTGCGAGGCATCGATCATCAGGCGCGCGGCCAGGCCGGCCTTCGAGATGGCATCGCAGGCTTCCGCCACGCTGGCGGCGTCGTAGTTCGGCGTCTTGCCGCCGCGCAGGATGATGTGGCAGTCCTCATTGCCGGACGTCGACACGATGGCCGAGTGGCCGCCCTTGGTCACCGACAGGAAATGGTGCGGCTGCGAGGCGGCCTTGATCGCATCGACGGCGATCTTCACGTTGCCGTCGGTGCCGTTCTTGAAGCCGACCGGGCAAGACAGACCCGACGCCAGTTCGCGGTGCACCTGCGATTCCGTGGTGCGGGCACCGATGGCGCCCCAGCTGACCAGGTCGGCAATATATTGCGGGCTGATCATGTCCAGGTACTCGGTGCCCGTCGGCACACCCATTTCGCTGATGTTCAGCAGCACTTCGCGTGCGGTGCGCAGGCCGTCGTTGATCTTGAAGCTGCCGTCCATGTGCGGATCGTTGATCAGCCCCTTCCAGCCCACCGTGGTGCGCGGCTTTTCGAAATAGACGCGCATGACGACCTCCAGCTCGCCCGCGAAGCGGTCGCGCTGCACCTTGAGCAGGTTGGCGTATTCCAGGGCCGCGCGCGTGTCATGGATCGAGCACGGTCCAATGATGACGATCAGGCGGTCATCCATGCCATGCAGGATGCGGTGCATGGCCTGACGGGCGCCGTAGATCACGTCGGACGCCGCCTCGGAGCAGGCGAACTCGCGGATCAGGTGCGCGGGCGGCAGCAGTTCCTTGAGTTCTCGAATACGCAGGTCGTCGGTGTTCTTCAGCATGATGGCTCCGGGTCTTGTGAGGTCGTGGGTCTGGTTGGGGTTCTGCGTGGCGACCGGCGGGCATAAAAAAACCGCCAGGTTCGCTGGCGGTCTTTTTGTATTCGGGGTTGCCTACAGCTGTCCCTCTCTATCCGCCAGCGGTGTGAGATGCCAAAAGAAGTAAAAATAAAACTTGGCGGACATGGCGGAAATCGGATCGGCTGTAGCGAGCTTGTGTCGGTTTTACGCGGATGCGTGAAGTTTATGCTGCGGCGCGAGAGAGCTGGGCATTTTATTGCGCCGCAATCCGGAAAACTGCGGGATGCGGTCGCCGCCCGCGCGACAACGAAGCATCTTTATAGCGCGTTTCCACGGCGCTGGCAAGCGACAGGTGCAACAGATTTAAGCATATGCAGAGTGCCCCTGCTGCCTATATTGGTATTGCGTGCTGCCGCGCGCATCGAAGAAAAGCGAAGCAGGGGAGGTGCCGATCATGTCTGTCGATGAAAAAAAGCTGAACGCCTTCATGGAGCGGTTCGTCCATGATCTTGGCGCCGTGATGCACGCGGCGACGGTGGTGGTGGGCGACGAGCTGGGCCTGTACAAGGCCATGGCGGAAAAGCCGATGACGGCGGCCACGCTGGCCGAAAAAACGCGCACCGACCCGCGCTACCTGCGCGAATGGCTGTCGGCGCAGGCCGCCAGCGGCTACGTCGAATACGATGCGGCCACCGACATGTTCTCGCTGACCGAAGAGCAGGCCTTCGCGCTGGCGCAGGAGGGCAGTCCCGCCTTCATTCCGGGGGCGTTCCAGATTGCCGTGGCGCAATTTCGCGCCATCCCGAAGATGATCGATATTTTCCGCAATGGGCGTGGCCTGGGCTGGCACGAGCACGATCCTGCCCTGTTCCATGGCACTGAGCGGTTCTTCCGGCCCGGCTATGCCGCGCACCTGGTCAGCAAGTGGATTCCGTCGATGGCGGGCATGGAAGCCAGGCTGGCGGCCGGGGCCACCGTGGCCGATGTGGGCTGTGGCCATGGCGCTTCGACGATCATCATGGCGCAGGCCTTCCCGCTGGCCAGGTTTCGCGGTTTCGACTACCACGAGCCGTCGATCCGGCATGCCGCCGACGCCGCGCGCCGCGCCGGCGTGGGCGACCGCGTGACCTTCGAGGTGGCGTCGGCCAAGGACTTCCCGGGTACCGGCTACGACCTGGTGACGGTATTCGACTGCCTGCACGACATGGGCGATCCGGTGGGTGCCGCGCGCCATATCCGGGACGCCCTGAAGCCGGACGGCTGCTGGATGATCGTCGAGCCGTTTGCCAACGACACCCTGCAGGACAACCTGAACCCCGTGGGGCGCGTGTTCTATTCGGCGTCGACGTTCATCTGCACGCCGGGGTCGCGTGCGCAGGAAGGGGCGATGTGCCTGGGCGCCCAGGCGGGCGAGGCGCGCATGCGCGGCGTGGCGGAGCAGGGCGGCTTCCATAGCTTCCGGCGCGCGGCGCAGACGCCATTCAACCTCGTGTACGAGGTCAGGCCCTGATCTCGCCGGAAAAAGAAAACGGCCGCTGATGCGGCCGCTTCGTCAAGGTCGGGCAGTCCAGGCTCAGGCCGTGCCGCCCACCGTCATGTTCTCGATGCGCAGCGTCGGCTGGCCCACGCCGACCGGCACGCTCTGGCCTTCCTTGCCGCAGACGCCCACGCCCGAGTCCAGGCGCATGTCGTTGCCGATCATCGTCACGTCCTTCAGCGATTCGGGGCCGTTGCCGACCAGCGTCGCGCCCTTGACCGGGTACGTGATCTTGCCGTCCTCGATCATGTACGCCTCGCTGGCCGAGAACACGAACTTGCCGTTGGTGATGTCCACCTGGCCGCCGCCGAAGTTCACGGCATACAGGCCCCGCTTCACGCTGGCGATGATCTCCTGCGGGTCGCGGTCGCCGTTCAGCATGTAGGTGTTGGTCATGCGCGGCATGGGCAGCGCGGCGTAGCTTTCGCGGCGGGCGTTGCCGGTGACCGGCATCTTCATCAGGCGCGCGTTGAGCGTGTCCTGGATAAAGCCGGTCAGGATGCCGTCCTCGATCAGCGTGGTGCACTGGGTCGGGTTGCCCTCGTCGTCCAGGTTCAGGGATCCGCGGCGGTTCTCGATCGTGCCGTCATCCACCACGGTCACGCCCTTGGCGGCCACGCGCTCGCCCATCCGGCCGGCGAAGGCCGACGAGCCCTTGCGGTTGAAGTCGCCTTCCAGCCCATGGCCAACGGCTTCGTGCAGCAGCACGCCGGGCCAGCCCGGACCCAGGACGACGGTCATCGCGCCGGCCGGGGCCGGGCGCGCATCCAGGTTGACCAGCGCGGACGCCACGGCCTCGTCCACGTACTTGCGCAGCAGGTCGTCGGTAAAGTAGCCGTACGCGTAGCGGCCGCCACCACCGGACGAGCCAATCTCGCGGCGGCCGTTCTGTTCGGCGATGACCGTGACCGATACGCGCACCAGCGGGCGCACGTCGGCGGCGATCACGCCGTCGCTGCGCGCCACCAGCACCACGTCGTATTCACCGGCCAGGCCGGCCATGACCTGCACCACGCGGGGGTCCTTGGCGCGGGCCAGCTTCTCGATCTTTTCCAGCAGCGCCACCTTTTCGGTGGCCGTCATCGAATCGAGCGGGTCGTTGGGCGCGTAGAGGTTGCGGCCGGTATGCGATGCCATGCTGCCGGCCACCTTGACGCGCCCGCTGCCGGCGCGGCCGATCGTGCGCGTGGCCGCGGCGGCCTGCGACAGCGCCGCCAGGCTGATGTCGTCCGAATACGCAAAGGCGGTCTTGTCGCCCGATACGGCGCGCACGCCCACGCCCTGGTCGATGCTGAAGCTGCCCGACTTGACGATGCCTTCCTCCAGGCTCCACGCCTCGTTGCGGGTGTGCTGGAAGTACAGGTCGGCGTAGTCCACCTTGTGCGTGAAGATGTCGGCCAGCACGCGCTGGAGCGTGGCCTCGTCAAGACCGTACGGTGCCAGCAGCAGCTGTTGCGCGGTGGCCAGGTTGCGAATTCCGAGATCTCCGGCGTTCATGATTGTCCTTGTCTTGAACCCCGTGGCGACCCGGGCCACGGGGAAATGCAAACAGTAATGCCCTGAATCCTACAGTACGCGATGGCGCAGTGCCGGCAGGTTCTGACGCACTTCGGCCAGCCTGGCCGGATCCACCACCCCCGACACCACGCCTTCGCCTTCGGGCAGCACGCCCATCAGCTCGCCCCAGGGGTCCACCAGCATCGAATGGCCCCAGGTGCGGCGGCCGTTTTCATGCTTGCCGCCTTGTGCAGCCGCCAGCACATAGCATTGATTTTCGATGGCGCGGGCCCGCAGCAGGATTTCCCAGTGCGCCTGTCCGGTGGTGTAGGTGAAGGCGGCCGGCATCAGAATCAAGCTGACGCCTTCGCCGCCCTTTGCCAGCCCGCGATACAGCTCCGGAAAGCGCAGGTCGTAGCAGATCGACATCGCCACGCGGCCACAGGGGGCGTCGAACGCCACAGGCGTCTTGCCGGCCAGGATCGTGCGCGATTCGTCGAAATTCTCGTCGCCCCTGGTAAAGCCGAACAGGTGGATCTTGTCATAGCGCGCCACGCGTGCGCCGTGCGGGTCGAAGGCCAGCGACGCGTTGTAGACGCGATTGTCGTCTCCGCACCACATCGGCAACGTGCCGCCGACCAGCCAGATCCGGTGCCGGCGCGCGGCATCGGCCAGGAATCGCTGCACCGGGCCGTCGCCGTCGCGCTCGCGGATGGCCACCTTGTCCGATTCATGCCGGCCCATCATGCAGAAGTACTCGGGCAGCAATACCAGGCCCGCACCGCCGTGGGCGGCTTCGGCAATCAGGGCGTCGGCGCGGGCAAGGTTGTCGTCGAGCGACGTGCCCGTCACGGTCTGGATGGCGGCGACGCGGAACGGATTGGCAGCGGTCATCGTGGCTTCCTCTATCGGATCGGGGCGGGGATGGATCGTGTAGCGGGCAGGGATCGGACGGTCGCGGCTTCAGCGGGTAAAGACGCCCGAACGGTCCTGTACCGGCGCCTGGCGCGACTTATTGTCCTCCACTTTGGTGACCTTGGGGTCGGCCCACGATCCGCTCACGTGGTAGTGCTGCGTGAAGACCTTCGAGAACTCGTCCGCGAACAGCAGCTGGGCCGCCAGCGTGCCGATGCCCAGCACCGGGTTGATGAACGCGGCTGCCACCGAAGTGGTGGTGGCGTTGATGCGCGGCACCACGGCCACCTGCAGGTCCTGCGTTTCATGCAGCAGGTCGGCCGTGCCGGTCATCGAGGCCATCACCTGGCTGCCCTTGAAGCGGAATTCGTCGATCTTGCCTACGCCGTTCTCGATGGTGCCCGATCCGGTGATGTCGTCGAACACCAGCCCCTTGCTGGCCAGCGAGCGGAAGTCGAGCGTGGCAAAGCGCAGCAGGCTCTGCAGGCTCAGCACGCCCAGCAGCCGCGCCGCGCCCGGTTCCACGCTGAGGATCTGGCCGTTTTCCAGGCTCAGGTTCAGCCGCCCCGACAGGCTCGGGTAATCGATCGACATCGGCGACCCGCGCCACGCGATGCGGCCTTCGAGCGACCCCTTGCCGTCGCGCACCGTGTGGGCCAGGCCGAAGCGGTCCAGCACGTCGCCGGCGTTGCGGACGTCGAGCTTGAAGTTGAGCAGCGTGCGGCGGCCCTCGGTGGGCGACACATTGCCCTGCGCCGCCGCCTCGCGCAGGCGGCGCGGCAGGCGCCAGCTGCCGCTGCCGGTCAGCGTGGCGCCCGGCTGCTCGATGCTCAGGCTGTCCAGCGTCCAGACCGGCTGGTTGTCGGTGTGGCTGGTATGGGCCTTGACCTCCAGCTTGCCAAAGTCGCGGCCATGCAGCACGAATCGCTCGACGGACAGGTCCAGCGCCGGCATTTCCTCGACGCTGCGCGTGATGGCCTCGGTCATGTGGCCGTCGTCGGTGGCGTCGGGAATGTCCAGGTGCGACAGCCGCACGGTCAGCGACCCGGCCGGATTGGTGCTGTCGCGCCGCCACTGGCCGTTGCCGGTGATCTGGCGCGATGCCATCTGCAGGTTCCAGCCGCCGCCTTCGCGATTGGCGTCGATCGTCACGTCGTTCAGCTCGCGGCCGAAGGCATCGAGCGATTTGGTCCGCACATTGACGCGCTCGGGCAGGAACGGTGACGAGCGGTCCACGTCGCCGGCCGGCTGGCGGTCGTTCGACGCCGGGTCGAGCACGGCACGCCAGGCGTCCACGTCGAGCCGGTCGGTGTTGATCGCCACGGTCACGCCGCTGGCCGGCAGCGGGGCAGGCTGGCCGACCCCGATGCCGCCCGCGATCACCTCGGTCGTGTCGCCCCGCCGCAGCACGTAGCGCGCGGCGGCATTGTTGGCGAACTGGATCGTCATGTCGTCCAGTCCGGCGCGGGTGGCCGACGGGCGCAGGTCGAAGCGCAGCGGCAGTTCCTGTCCCGCCAGCTTGGCCAGCGGGGGCGGCAGGTCGAGCGCCAGCCCGTTGAGATCCGATGCCAGCTGCATCTGCAGGCGCTTGTCCCGCACGCCCACCACGGCGCTGTACGGCGTGCTGCCCTCGATGCGCTTGCCCAGCGCGGCGGCGCCGGCGCCCAGTACATCGCGCAGACCCTGTGCCGTGGCCGTGCCGGCAATGGCCACGTGGGTGGTGCCGTCCGGCTGGGTGCCGCCGGTAATGCGGGTTTCGCCTCCCAGAAAGCGGCCGCGCACGTGGTTCAGCTGGAAGCCGTGCTCGTCGAAGGCGACCGCGCCGGTGGCGCCGAACAGCGTGGGCAGCTCCGGGAACAGCGTCACGTCGTTGCCAGGGAAGCGGAATTCGCCGTTGACCTTCGACCCTGCGGCGTGGCTCAGCGGCAGGTCCAGCTTCAGTTTCAGTTCGCCGTGGCCCGGCGCGCGCGCGCTGTCGGTCACGTTGGCCGTCCAGCCCCTGACCGGCGTGGTCGCCACATAGCGCAGGAAGCCTTGCACCGGCCCGGTGGCGCCACCGTCGATCGTCAGGTGGCCGTGGTCGCCCAGGTCGTCGATCTTGCCGCCGACATCGCGCAGCACGATCCCCGGAATGCCGCGTACGCCAGCCTGTTTGACCTGGAACGACATCGTGCTGCGCTCGAACAGCAGGTCGCCGGAAATGTCGGTGAAATCGGGCCAGGCCATGCCGCCGCTGGCGCCGGCGCCGGTGGTGGCCCCGACGTTGCTGCCGGCGGTGCCGCCGATGTTCGGGCCCGTTTCGTGCGGGGCGATCTGGTAGCTCACGTTGCGTACCGGCACCTCCACGCGGAAGTCGCCGGCCTTGGCGAACGGCGGGTGGAACGGGAAGTGGTACAGGTCGCCCTTGACCAGGAACTTCACGTCGTAGGCCTCGCCGCCGACCAGCGCGCCTTCCAGGTAGTGGCGCGTGGCCGGCATGGTCGACGGCAGGTAGCGCGGCACACGGTTGGCCAGCGCGCGGTCCAGCTCGCCGGACAGGTCGGCGATGCCGCTATGGCCGTCGCCGCCCGCGCGCCAGCTGCCGCGCACGGTGCCGGCGGTGTCGGTGTTGGCAAAGCGGATGCCTTCCGTGGTCACCACGAGCTTGTTGTCGGTGTCGTGGCGCCAGCGCACTTCGCCGCGCAGTTCGTCGAACGGTATGAGCGGGTCGTCGAATACGCCGGGGAAGCTCAGCGTGGCGCCGGTGCTGTCCACGCGCGCGGTGCCCTGTCGGTCGTCGAAGCTGAAGTTGCCGGACAGGCGGCTGAAGCCGGGCGTGCCGGTGTGGGGTTTGCCGTCCGGGCCCACGGCCGGCACCGCCGGCTGGCTGTTGACCGATACGCTGCGCAGCGTGCCCTGCACCGTGTAGTGCGGCACGCCGGGCCCGCGCGACAGCAGGCCGGCCCGCTCGCGCGACCAGGTGACGTCGAGGTTGTCGATATGGCCGGCCGGCTGCAGCGCGCGCAACTGGCGCAGCATCGCCGTATCGATCGGCATCGACGTGGCCAGCGCGCGCACCGTGTTCAGGTCGAAGGTTGGCGCGCGCAGCGCGAACTTGCGCAAGTGGCCGGCGTTGTCGCGGGCCCAGTCGATGGTGACCTTGCGCATGCCGTCGCGCCACGACGCATCGGTGGCGGAAGGCGGCCCAGCCTGCGGTTCGCCCTGCCAGAGCAGCGTGTCGATGGTCAGCGAGTTGTTGCCCCCGCGGTCGCCCTTGTGCAGCAGCAGCGCCTGCGCGTTGGTCAGCTTGAGCGGCTCGGTGGCGCCCGTCAGCAACAGGTCCACGCCCGTCGCGCGCAGCCGCAGCTGGCTGCGCAGCACATGGCCACCGCGGATGTCCACGGTGCCGTCGGTGCTGAAGAAGCCGCTGTTGACGTTGTCGAAGATCGCCAGGTATCGCTGCACCACCGGCAGCTGCAGCTGGTTGAAGGCCCAGCTGGCCTGGCCGGCCCAATGCCGCCAGTTGCCGGCGCCATGCAGGTAGTCGTGCCGCAGGTTGGCCTGGAAGACCAGCGGCTGCGGCGCCAGCGATGCGCTGCGTGCCTCCAGGCGAACCGTGTGCTGCACGCCATGGCGGTCTGACGTGAAGTGGATGTCGGCGACATCGAGCTGCGGCAGCTTCGCCTTTTCGTCGAGCCAGCGCAGGTTGCCGCTCTTCAGATCGATATGGCCCTGCGACAGCAGCCAGTTCAGGAATGGATCGTCCTCGCTGGACGACCGGGTGGCCTCGATCGGCACCCCGGCCACCAGCAGCGCGCCCTTGTCGGTACGGCGGATCAGCACGTCGGTGCGGTCTGCCGTCAGGCTGGCGAACTGCAGGGTCAGTGCCGGCACCGATTGCCAGGACAGCTTGCCTTCGAGCGTGCCGGCCGACAGCAGCATCCGGCGATCGTGGTCCATCGCCTGCACATTGCTGGCGCGGAACGCCGGATGCCAGCCGTCCCAGTAGGTGTCGAGCTGGCCGATGGTGAGATTGGCGGTCAGCGCGGCGGACCCTTGCTGCTCCAGCCACTGGCGTGCGGTATGGGCCTGGGGCCAGAGGACAAAACGGATCAGCAGGACGGCGACGATGGCCAGCGCGGCCAGCACGGCCACGATGCGCACCAGCATGCGCCAGAGCCGGCCCCAGGCGGGGTGCCGTGCCAGCGCGCGCAGGCCTTGCCAGACCAGGCCCGGAGCTTTGCGGACGCGCGCCAGCACGCGCCGGCCACGGCCGGGCTCGGCGGTTTGCGAAGCAGGGGAAGCGGCGACCGCGGCGGTACCGTCACCGCCCGCGCGTGGGGATGCGGAACCGTCGTCCGGGGCGGTGGGGCGGCTGGACATGCGCAGATTATCCGACAATACTAGCCGCTCTCCAAAGTGGTGCGTGCAAGCGCCACCGCGGTCTCTACGGCGCCTGCCCGATAAAGCAAAGTAACTGGAATGACTGTCCCTGATCCGACGAGTTCCGCCGCGGGCACCGCCCCGGCATCGACCGGCCCGCAGCACCCGCTGGATGGCGCCGGAACCACTTCGATCCTGGCATCGCCGGGCGCCGCCGGACCGATCGGCAACATGGCCCAGGGGGCCTTTGCCACGATGACGGCGCAGGGACTGACCCCCGCGGATTGCGAGGGTCACGTATTGTACTCGGCGGCGTACTCCCATTACGCGCGGCGCGTGCTGGCCGCGCGCGCGGGGCTGCCGGGTGTGGTCGCGGAGGCGGCGGTCGGCCCGATCACACGCGACTGGATGGAAGCGCGCCTGAAGGCCCTGCACGCGCCATCGGCAGATGCCGAGGCCGCCGCAGGCCAAGCGCTGCGGCGCCTGCGCGCCGAAGTGATGTGCGTGGTGATCGAGCGGGACCTGCGCGGGCTGGCCACGCTGGCCGAGATCACCGGCGCCATGACCGACCTGGCCGAACTGTCGATCCAGTATGGTCTGCGCGTGCTCGGCGACGACCTCGCGGCCACCTTCGGCCAGCCCACCGGCGACCAGAGCGGCGAGGTGCAGGAACTGGTGGTGGTCGGCATGGGCAAGCTGGGCGGGCGCGAGCTGAACGTGTCGTCCGACATCGACCTGATCTTTCTTTACGACGAGGATGGCGACACGCGGGGCGGGACGCGCAGCCTGTCCAACCACGAATACTTCATCCGGCTGGGGCGGCGGCTGATCACGCTGCTGTCGGAAGTCACCGGCGACGGCTACGTGTTCCGCGTGGACATGCGCCTGCGCCCGAACGGCGACGCCGGGCCGCTGGTCTGCAGCTTCGGCATGCTCGAGGAGTACCTGGTGGTGCAGGGCCGCGAGTGGGAACGCTATGCGTGGATCAAGGGCCGGGTGGTGTCGGCCGTCGATACCCCACATGCCGCGCGCGCCGCCGCGCTGCTCGGCCGCATGACCACGCCGTTCGTGTTCCGCCGCTACCTGGACTACGGCGTGATTGCCGCCATCCGCTCGCTGCACGCCCAGATCCGTTCGGAAGCAGCCAAGCGCAGCGGCGGGCTGGCGGGCCATGGCGTGAACCAGCGATCGTTCAACATCAAGCTGGGCCGCGGCGGCATCCGCGAGATCGAGTTCATGGCCCAGGTGTTCCAGCTGATCCGCGGCGGGCAAGATCCCGCGCTGCGCGTGCGGCCCACCCTTGAAGTGCTGGACGTGGCGGTGGCACGCAATCTTTTGCCGGCCGGCCAGGCCGAGCAACTGGCCGATGCCTACCGCTTCCTGCGCCAGCTGGAACACCGGCTCCAGTACCGCGACGATGCCCAGACGCATCACCTGCCCACGTCGGACGACGAACGCGAGGCCGTGGCGCTGATGATGGGCTGCGCCGGCTGGGACGCGCTGGTCGCGCAGATGAACACGCTGATGGACCCGGTGGCGCAGCAGTTCGAAGCCACCTTTGCCGATCCGTTCGCCGACGGCGAGACGGCGCAGAGCGAGCCGCTGTGGCCGGCGCTGGTGCGCGAGGAAATGGCGTCGCGCGCCACGCAGTCGAACCCGGGCGACGATGACGACGAGACCGACCCGGAGTCGTCGCCGTGCCAGGCGCTGCAGGCGGCGGGCTTCAGCGACTGCACCGGGCTTTACGACCGTCTGCGGGCCATCGGCACGTCGATGCGCTATCGCGCGCTGTCGGAAACCAGCCGGGGCCGCTTCGATCTGCTCGTCAACCGTGCGCTGGATCTGGCAGTCAAGCAGGACGATGCCGACGCCACGATCGCGCGCTTCCTGGACTTCCTGGATGCGATCAGCCGCCGGGCCTCTTACCTGTCGCTGCTGTCCGAATACCCGCAGGCGATGGATCGCGTGGCACAGACGCTGCACGCGTCGCGCTGGGCGGCCACCTACCTGACCCGGCATCCGCAACTGCTCGACGAACTGCTGGACAGCGATGCGCTGGCCGGCGCGCCGGACTGGGCCGGTTTCCGCCAGCGCCTGTCGGAGCGGCTGCAGGCATCCGACGGGCAGGTCGAAACGCAGATGGACATCCTGCGCCGCGAGCACCATGCCGAGACCTTCCGCATCCTGCTGCAGGACCTGCAGGGGCTGCTGACCGTCGAGCAGGTGGCCGACCGCCTGTCCGATCTGGCCGATGCCATGCTGGAGGTCACCATGCAGGTGGTGTGGCGCCAGCTGGCCACCCGCCATTGCGAGTCGCCGCGCTTCGCGGTCATCGCCTACGGCCGGCTGGGCGGCAAGGAACTGGGTTATGCGTCGGACCTGGACCTGATCTTCCTGTACGACGACGACCATGAACGCGCGCCCGACGTCTACGCCGCGTACGCGCGCCGGCTGATCACCTGGCTGACCAGTCATACGGCGGCGGGCATGCTGTTCGACGTGGACACGCGGCTGCGGCCGAACGGGGCGGCGGGGCTGCTGGTGACGAGCTTCGACGCGTTCCGGCGCTACCAGTTGCGCGAGGGCGACAACACCGCGTGGGTCTGGGAGCACCAGGCGCTGACGCGGGCCCGCTTCTGCGCCGGCGACCGCGACATCGGCAACCGGTTCGAGGACCTGCGCGACGAGATCCTGCGCCAGCCGCGCGATGCCGTGGCGCTGCGCGAGGAAATCGTGCAGATGCGCGCCAAGGTGGCCGAGGGCCATCCCAACCCGACCGCGCTGTTCGACCTCAAGCACGATCGCGGCGGCATGGTCGATATCGAGTTCACGGTGCAGTACCTGGTGCTGCTGCACAGCGGCGCGCATCCGGAGCTGACGCGCAACGCGGGCAATATCGCGCTGCTGCGCATGGCCGGCGTGCTGAACCTGATCGACGCCGGGCTGGCGCTGGCCGTGGGCGATGCCTACCGGCTGTTCCGTGCGCGCCAGCACAAGCTGCGGCTCGATGGCCAGGACCAGGCGCGCGTGGCGCCCGACAGCGTGGCCGAGCAGACCGCGCCAGTGCGCGCGCTCTGGCAATCGGTGTTCGGCGAACGCTGAGGCGCGGATGAGCGCCGTGCAGCGGTCGCCGGGCGCGCCGCCGCCATTGCAGCCATCGCCGCCGCAGCCGCCGCAGCCGCCTCGCATGCCCGGATGGCCGGCCATGCTGGCCACCGTGGCCGGCGTGGCGGCCCTGTCCGCGCTGTTCACCTTTGTGCCGTGGTGGCACGCGCACGGGCTCTATGTGCGTGACGCCGTACGCCTGGACGGCCAGTGGTGGCGCGTGCTGACGGCGATGTGGGTGCATCTGGACTGGCGCCACTATCTGTCCGACGTGGCCGCCACGGCCGGCCTGCTGCTGCTCGCCGGCCGCGCCGCCCGTGTCCGCGAGATGCTGCTTGTATTGCTGGTCTGCGGTCTGGCCGTGCAGGTGGCGCTGCTGCGCATGCCGGAGGTTGGCTGGTACGGCGGATTGTCGGGCGCCACGCACGGCCTCGCGCTGTGGGCGGCACTGCGGTTGCTGCAGGCGCCCGGGTGGTCGCGCGTGATTGGCGTGGCGACGTGCGTGATCGTGCTGGGCAAGGTGTGGATCGAGCAGTCATGGCTGGCTGCCATCGTGTTCGATCCATCGTGGGGTTTCGGCGTGGTACGCGGTGCGCACGCGGCCGGCGCGGTGGCCGGCCTGGCGTGCTGGCTGCTGCAGGAATGGTGGGGCCAGCGCCGGCGCTGATTGGCAGGCGCTGGCGTCGCGGTGGTGTCTACCGCAGCGCCCGCCGCCGCGTGCCGAAGCCAACCAGTCCGATCACCAGCAGCACCGCCGCACTCCACGGCGAGAACGCACCGCCGCCGCCACCACCACCGCCGCCGCTATCGGCGGCCGTGCTGGTCGATGTGGAGCCGGTGGACGGCGGATTCGGTGCCGCTGCCAGCGCAGCGTCGGCATCGAGCAGGCCCGCGCCACACTTGCCGGTGTTGGCGCTGCGCGTGCAGTACGTACCCGCCGGATGGGCGCGTGCCGTGTTCTTCAGCACCGCGGTGACCTGGGCGGGCGTCAGCGCCGGGTTGACCGCCAGCATCAGCGCCACCACGCCCGACACCATCGGCGCCGAGAAACTGGTGCCCTGCGAGCTGATGATGTTGTAGGTGGTTGGTCCGGCCGTGCCCGCGTTGGACAGCGTGCGGATGAACGACTGGCCACCCGTGCAACCCGTCGCCACATTGTTGGTGACGATGACCTTGGAGTTGCCGCAGCCGCCTCCGGGCGCGCTGATGGTCACTTGCGGGCCCACGTTGGCAAAGCTGGCGTTTTCGCCATCGTTCGCATGTGCCGTGACGGCGATCACGCCCGTGCAGTCGGCGGGAGCCTCGACGGCGCCGGCCGAATTGCCGGCAGCGGCCACCACGATCACCCCCGCGGCGTTCAGGTCGTTCACGGCCTGCTGCTCGATGCTCGAACAGGTGCCGCCGCCCAGGCTCACGTTGACCACCTTGGCCGGCGTGGGGTTGTTCGGCACGCCGGGCACGGTCAGGCCGCCTGCCCACCGCATGCCATCGACCGTATCGGACAGCAGGGCGCCGCAGCGCCCCGACACACGCACCGGCTGGATGCGCGCATTCCAGTCCACCGCTGCAATACCGCTGCCATTGTTGGTCACCGCGCCCAGCACGCTGGCCACGCGCGTGCCGTGCCAGCTGCTGTCGCTGGCGCCGGAGCCGTCGGGGCAGGTGCTGCCGCTGGGTACGTAGTCGCCCGGGTCGTGCGCGTCGGTGTCGCGTCCGTCGCCATCGACCGATACCGAGGTGGTGCTGATGAAGTCATAACCGGCAACCAGTCGGCCCGCCAGGTCGGGGTGATCGAGATAGCCGGTGTCCACCACGGCGATCACCACATTGGCGCTGCCGCGCGAACGGTCCCAGGCGCGCGACAGGTTGGCCGCGCCGGGCGTCACTACCGGCGATCCCATATAGAGCGACTGGGTCGCGAAATCGGGATCGTTCGGTACGGTGTCGTGCAGTTGCAGCCAGCGGTCGGGCACGGCATCGGCCACGCGCGGGTCCTGGCGCAGCCGCCTGGCCACGGTTTCGGGGTCGTCGCCACGGCTGTCCTTGACCGTCAGCAACTGCATGGCGTTGGCCATCGGCCGCCTGACCGACAGCGCGAGGCCGGTATTGGACTCCACGCGGCGCATGCGCGTGGTGTCCGCGCTGGTGCCGATGGTCTGGCTGCCGTCGCGCCAGCGGACGATGTAGTTGCCGGTGTAGCGTGGCGCCGGTCGTCCGATGCGGGCTGCCGCGGCCGAGGCGGGCGCGGCAGCCGATGCCGACGCAGAAGCCGAGGTGGATGCCGAGGTGGATGCCGACGTGGATGCCGACGTGGATGCCGATGTCGCCGGCATGGCGGCGTCGGCCCGGGCGAAGCCCGGCAGGCCGAGCAGGGCGCTGGCCGCCATCGCCAGCATGACCGGCGCGATCGAAGCTTTGCGGAATTTCAGCGTTGCGTACGACATCTGCACTCCTGTGGAGAACGTTTGATGCGGACTGCTGACAGAACTGCTGATAGATCAGTATGGGTTGCTTTTCGCGCCCGATGCCTTGGGCTTTGGGCTTACGGGTTAGGCATGTCGCGGCTGACCGGCTTGCCGCGATGCGGCCGCAGCATCCGGTCGGGCGTGGCCGATGCCACCCGCGGCGCCGCCTGCAGCGTGGCCACGGCCTGATCCAGCGTGACATCGGCCGATGCCGTGATAGCCGTCACCAGCCACACGCCGCCCGACATCGGCCGCTTGACGACGTAGCGCACCGGACCCTGCACCTCGGCCAGCAGCTTGCCGGCATCCTCCGATGCCGTGACCTCCGGCGGTGCGAACTTGACCAGGATGTCGCCGATGGCACGGTCGTCAGTGATGCTGCCGCGCGGCGGCGCGAACGACTTCGATTCCGAAGCGCAGCCCGACACGGCGGTCAGCGCGGTCAGGCCCAGCGCCACCAGTACGGAGGCACCAAGGTGACGGGCGAACCGGCCGGCGGTCGGTACAACAACCGGGCCAACAGTCGTGCGGCGGGTCGATGGCAGCTTGCCATGGGTCATCGGTTTGAAACTCCTGTCCTTGTTTGCGTGGGTGCCGGTTTGCACGGGCGATGGGCTCAGCCCGCCGCGCGGCGTGGCTTCCTGCCGCCGCCTTCGCGCGGCGCATTGGCCGCCTGTGCCGCGGCGCGGGCACCCTGCGCCAGCATCTCTTCGGCATGTTGCACCGTCGTGGCCGTGACCGTGGCGCCGCCCAGCATGCGCGCGGTCTCGTTGACGCGGCCTTCGGCATCCAGCAGGCGGATGCGCGAACGGGTGACGGCGCCGGCCTTGTCGGTCTTGCTTTCCTTGCTGACCAGCAGATGGGCGCCGGCCTGCGCGGCCACCTGCGGCAGGTGCGTGACGCACAGCACCTGGCGCGAGCGGCCCAGTTCCTGCAGGCGACGGCCCACCACCTCGGCCACGGCGCCGCCGATGCCGGTGTCGACCTCGTCGAAGATCAGCGTCGGGGTGGGCGCGGCCTCGCTGGTGATCACCGAGATCGCCAGGCTGATACGGGCCAGTTCGCCGCCCGATGCCACGCGGGCCAGCGGCCGCGCGGTGACGCCCGCATGGCCGGCGACCAGGAATTCCACCTGTTCGAGCCCGTGGCTCTGGCCTTCTTCGAGCGGGTGCAAGGCCACGGCGAACGTGCCGCCGGCCATCGACAGCCCCTGCATGGCATCGGTGACGGCGGCCGACAGTGCGGCGGCGGCCACCGCGCGGGCCGCCGAAAGGTGCTGCGCCAGGGTCAGGTAGGCGGCGCGGGCGGCGGCTTCGCGCGCCAGCACCTTGTTGATGTCCTGGGCGGCCTGCAGGTCGTCCAGTTGCTGCCTGCGGGCCAGCAGTTCGTCGGGCAACTGCTCCGGCGGCAGCCGGTACTTGCGCGCCGTGGTGTGCAGCGCCTGCATCCGTTCTTCCACGGCCTGCAGCCGCTCGGGGTCGAGTTCGAGCCGGTCCACGTAGCGGGTCAGCGAATGGGCGGCCTCATCGACCTGCACCAGCGCGGGTTCCAGCGCGGCCAGCACGTCGCGCAGGCCTGGATCGACATCGGCAAGCTGCTGCAGCCGGTGCACCACGCCATTGAGTACCGACGCCACGGCGCCATCGGATTCGGACAGCGCGTCGAGCGCCGCGCGGCTGCCGTCGATCAGGCCGGCCGCATGCGACAGGCGGTTGTACTCGGCCTGGATCTCTTCCCACTCGCCGGCTTGCGGCGCCAGCTTGTCGAGCTCGCCCACCTGCCATTCGAGCCGCTCGCGTTCGAGCTGCATCTCGCGCGACTGGTGTTCCACGGCTTCGCGCTGCGCCCGCGCGGCACGCCACGCGCGCCAGGCCTCGGCCACCGCGCCGGCCTGCTCGGTCAGCCCGGCGTGGGCATCGAACAGGTGCCGCTGGGCATCCGGACGCAGCAGTTGCTGGTGCGCGTGCTGGCCGTGGATGTCCACGAGCTGGTCGCCCACCTCGCGCAGCTGGGCCAGCGTGGCGGCGGCGCCGTTGATGAACGCCTTGCCGCGGCCCGAGGCGTCGACGGTACGGCGCAGCAGCACGGTGTCGTCATCGCCGGCCAGTTCGCGCTCGGCCAGCCAGGCGTCCAGCGCGGGATGGGTCAGGAACGTGGCGCTGATGCTGGCGCGCGCCGCCCCTTCACGGACCACGCCGGCATCGGCGCGCTCGCCCAGCACCAGCGCCAGCGCATCGATCAGGATCGACTTGCCGGCGCCGGTTTCGCCGGTAAATACGGTGAATCCGGCCGAAAAGTCGAGGTCGAGCGTGTCGACGATGACGAAATCGCGGATGGACAGGCTGCGCAGCATCGTGAGCGGTAGGTGGCGTCAGGCGGAAACGGGGAAGGGCGGGCTCAGAGCCGGTTGTCTTCGGTCGGATACTCGTGCCAGTGCAGCTTCTTGCGCAGCGTGGCGTAGTAGTTGTAGCCCAGCGGATGCAGCAGGTTGACGGTCTTGGCCGAGCGGCGCACGACGATCCGGTCGCCGGGCAGCAGCGACGCCAGCGACTGCATGTCGAAGTTGACGCTGACATCGCGCGCGCTGGCCACCTCGATCGTGACCTCCGCATCGTGCGGCAGCACGATCGGCCGGTTCGACAAGGCGTGCGGGGCGATCGGCACCAGCACCAGGCCCGACAGCGTGGGATGCAGGATCGGTCCCCCGGCGGCCAGCGCATAGGCGGTGGAGCCGGTGGGGGTGGACACGATCAGGCCGTCCGAACGCTGGTTGTACATGAAATAACCGTCCACGGAGACGGCCAGCTCGACCATGCCCGAGATACCGGAGCGGTTCACCACCACGTCATTGAACGCCAGCGCCGAGAAAATGACGGCATCGTCGCGGATCACGCGCGATTCCAGCAGCATGCGGCATTCGGCCTCGTAGCGGCCGGCCAGCATTTCGGGCAGCGTCCGGGTGACGTCCTCGAGCGGGATGTCGGTCATGAAGCCCAGCCGGCCATGATTGACACCGATCACCGGCACCTCGTGGCCGGCCAGCTGGCGGGCCAGGCCCAGCAGCGTGCCATCGCCCCCGAGCACCACGGCGACGTCGGCCTGGCGGCCGATTTCCTCGGGACTCAGCACCGGATAGCCGGTCAGCCCGGTAGCCATGGCGGTCTCGCGCTCGAAGACCACATCCTGGCCGTTGCGCAGGATGCAGGACGCCAGTTCCTCCAGCGGGCCTTCGATACCGGCGGTCGAATGCCTGCCCACCAGGGCGACAGTCTTGAACGGAGCGCGCAAGGCGCTGGGCTTTGAGGGGGCAGACATGGCGGGATTAGAACATACCGGCATGACCATTGCCAGCTTCGGGCCGGCGCCGCCGGAATGGGTGCCGGCGGCACCCGCAGCCCACGCCGGCCGCCCGACCGCCATGCGCGGCCGGCGCCCGAACGGGCCAGTTTTGATTAAAATCCCCAGCATCATGGATGAACGTTCTAAAACGCTGCTCAAGACCCTGATCGAGCGATACATCGCCGAGGGGCAGCCCGTGGGCTCGCGGACCCTGTCGAAGTACTCGGGTCTGGACCTGTCGCCGGCGACCATCCGCAATGTGATGTCGGACCTCGAGGAAATGGGTTTCATTGCCAGCCCGCATACGTCGGCCGGCCGGATTCCCACGCCGCGCGGCTACCGGCTGTTCGTCGACACGATGCTGACGGCGCGCCCGCTGGAAGACCCGCCCGGCCTGAGCGCCGAACTGGCCGGCCTGAAGGACCAGATCCAGGGCCAGATGGCCAGCCAGCAACTGGGCCCGCAGCGGATGATCACGGCGGCGGCCCATACGCTGTCGAACCTGTCGCGCTTTGCCGGCGTGGTGATGACGCCACGGCGCGCGCAGGCGTTCCGGCAGGTGGAATTCATGCGGCTGTCGGACAAGCGCATCCTGCTGATCATCGTCAGCCCCGAGGGCGACGTGCAGAACCGCATCATCCAGACTGAACTGTCGTACACCCCGGCCCAGCTGATCGAGGCCGCCAACTTCTTCAACACCCACTACGCGGGCATGAGCTTCAATGCCGTGCGCGACCATCTGCGCGGTGAACTGCAGGCGTTGCGGCGCGACATGTCGTCGCTGATGCAGGCCGCCGTGGAGGCCGGCAGCAGCGCGATGGCCGAGGACAATACCGAGCAGGTGGTCATCTCGGGCGAGCGCCGGCTGCTGGAGGTGGAAGACCTGTCGTCGAGCATGGACAAGCTGCGCCGGCTCTTCGACGTGTTCGAGCACAAGACCAGCCTGCTGCAGCTGCTGGACGTATCGAGCCACGCGCAGGGCGTGCAGATCTTCATCGGCGGCGAAAGCCAGCTGGTGCCGCTGGAGGACATGGCCGTCATCACGGCGCCCTATGGGGTCGATGGCCAGATCGTCGGCACGCTGGGCGTGATCGGGCCGACGCGAATGGCCTACGAGCGGGTGATCCCGATCGTCGACATCACGGCCAGGCTGCTGTCGAGCGCGCTGAGCCAGAACTCCTGATGCGACGCCGGTGTCTGCCCTTACGGGCCGGACATTGCCGCCGGCTACCATTGCATTTTCCAGACTGAATCCGCGATTGCCAGCGCCCCGGCATCCGAAACGGAAACCCCATGACGTTTTCGCCTGAACCGGCATACCAGCACGGCCAGCCGCCGCGCACCGCGATCCTGCTGATCAACCTCGGCACGCCCGACGCCCCCACGCCCAAGGCGGTGGGCCGCTATTTGAAGGCGTTCCTGTCCGATCCGCGCGTGGTGGAGATCCCGCGCCTGGCCTGGCTGCCCATCCTGCATGGGCTGATCCTGCCGTTCCGTTCGCGGGCGTCGGCTATGAAATATGAATCGATCTGGCTGCGCGAAGCACATATGACCGGATCGCCGCTGCTGGTCCACACCGAGCGCCAGGCGCATGCGCTGCAGCTGCTGATGCAGAAGCTCGGGCATGACGTGACCGTGGCCTGCGCCATGCGCTATGGCAATCCGTCGATCGGCTCGGTCATGGAGGCGCTGCGCCGGCAGGGCACCGAACAGATCCTGGTGCTGCCCCTTTATCCGCAGTTCTCGGGTACCACCACGGCGACCGCCTTCGACGAACTGTTCCGCGTGCTGGCCGGATGGCGCAACCAGCCCGAGGTAAGGCTGATCAAGCACTTTCACGACCATCCCGCCTACATTGCCGCGCTGGACGCGCAAGTCAGGGCGTACTGGACCCGCCACGGCGTGCCCGACTTCTCACGGGGCGACAAGCTGATCCTGTCGTTCCACGGCCTGCCGCGCCGCCTGCTGGACCTGGGCGACCCCTATCACTGCGAATGCCTGAAGACGGGCCGGCTGCTCGGCGAAGCGCTGGGCCTGCACCCGGGCCAGTACCAGGTGACGTTCCAGTCCCGTTTCGGCAAGGCCGAATGGCTGCAGCCCTATACCGCGCCGACGCTCACCGAACTGGGCCGCGTCGGGACGCAACGCGTGGATGTGTTCTGCCCCGGCTTTCCGGCAGACTGTATCGAGACGCTTGAGGAAATTGCGATGGAAGGGCAGAGCGAGTTCCGGGTGGCAGGCGGGCAGGATTTCCATTTCATTCCATGCATGAATGATTCCGGGCCCTGGATCGCCGGTCTTGCCGACATTGCCCTGCAGCATCTGCAGGGTTGGCCGCTGTCGCTGCCCCACCCGCACGAACTGGAAGCGCGCCGAGGCCGTGCCCAGGCCCGCGGCGCGGCGGCCTGAGTGGCGGGCATGGAGGCGGGAAATCAGTCAGGAAGGATTTGACGATGCAAGTGGATTTCGAGGCAGGTGCGCGAATGCGCATCGACAAGTGGCTGTGGTGCGCGCGTTTCTTCAAGACCCGCTCGCTGGCGGCCGAGGCAGTCGAGCGCGGCAGGGTGACGGTCAATGGCCAGCCGGTCAAGAACTCGCGGGAAGTGAAGCCCGGCGATACCGTGGTGCTCGAAGCCCATCAGCAGCGTTGGGAGGTGGTGGTGAAGGGCGTGCCGGCGTCGCGCGGCGCGGCCCCGATCGCCCAGAGCACTTATGAGGAAACGCCGGAAAGCCAGGCCCGGCGCCAGTTAGAGTCCGACCGGCGGCGCATGCAGCCGGAGCCGACCGCGGAACTGCAGGGGCGTCCGACCAAGCGCGACCGGCGCAGGATCGACAATTTCAGAGGGTAGAAAATCGGAAATGTCAGCGATCCGGCCACGGCAAGGCTGCCGCAGCCGGGCCGTGTGAAGGAGGACGTTAGCGGACGTACTGCACGAGGTAATGCTTGAATACGGCCTTCCCGCTGCCATACTCGGTGTCGCGCGGCGCCACCGCTTCGGACAAACAGATAAACGCCGTCATCGCCGACAGAACGGCGACCAGGCAGAACGTCACGACTGGTAGCTTGTGCATGGTGAAGCGTCCCAAAGATGCACCAAATTGATCCACCTTTTTGCTCCCGTTATTTTTGTCATTTTTTCCTGCATTGAATCTTAGTGTTTGCGTTGCAGCAAATCAATGAACACGAGATTGCATCAAACAGGCCTTTGTAACGGCGTATTTCGGGGTCCCTGAACCCGCACACTTGAAAAACTGGAAGGGCGGCGCCATGTGCGGCTAGACTTGCCGATTGGCATCCGATCCACCCCACGGTCCGCAAGTATCGCGGGTCGAGGTTTTGCATTTTTGATACGAATCGACATGGAAGAACAGAATCAGACGCCCGATACGAACACGCAGCAGGCGGCCAACGCCGCCGCAGCGCCGGCGCCCGAGGCTGCGGCCGCCGGTGCCGACGAAGTGGCACGCCTGACCCAGCAGGTGGCCGAGCTGGAAGCCAAGGTCAAGGAAACCTATGACCTGTTCATGCGCGCGACGGCCGAGGGCGAGAACATCCGCCGCCGCTCGCAGGAAGAGATCGCCAAGGCGCACAAGTTCGCCATCGAGAACTTCGCCGACAATCTGGTGCCCGTGATGGACAGCCTGCAGGCTGCGCTGGCCGACAACACCGGCGACCTGGCCAAGATGCGCGAAGGTGTGGAGCTTACGGCACGTCAGCTGTCTGCTGCCTTCGAGCGCGGCAAGATCGTCGAGGTGAATCCGGTGGGAGAGAAGTTCGATCCGCATCGCCACCAGGCCATCTCGATGGTGCCGTCCGAACAGGAACCGAACACCGTGGTCGCGGTGCTGCAACGTGGCTATACGATTGCCGACCGCGTGCTGCGTCCCGCGCTGGTGACCGTCTCGGCGCCGCGCTGAGCCGTTTCGATGTAATCGCCTGAAGCACGCCCGGTGGCCGCAAGGTTGCCGGGCGTTGCTGTTTCCGGAGGTCCGCAACGATGTCCGACACGCAAGACCCTCACCACGCACCCCACCTCGATCACCGCGCCTTCGATGCGCTCGGCATGCAGCCGGTAGGCCCCGACACCATCGATGCCGCCATCGCAGGTGCGGGCGACGACCTGGTCTGCGTTTTCTTCTGGGGCGTGGACTGCTTCAATTGCGAGATGGCCAAGAAGGCCATCCTGGCCGACCCCGACAAGCTGCGCGTGCTGAACCTGCGCTGGCTGCACACCAACGTCTACGCGCACCCCGAACTGGGCCGCCGCTTCGGCCTGCACGGCATTCCCGTGTTCATGTTCTTCCACAAGGGCAAGAAGCTCGGGCGCGCCACCGGCTGGCACGGCTATGGCCAGTTCGCGGCGGCGGTCGGCAATGCGCGCCTCAAGGCCGAAGGCAAGCCGCTGGCCGGCTGACTGTCGCCACCCCCGCCGAATCCGCAAGCTCACCGGGACAGCGCGTACCCGATGCGGAACTGCCACGGCGTCTTCTGGTTGTAATAGAGCAGGCTTTCGCCGTAGCCGTAGAAGAACCCGGCCATCAGGAAGCCGGCCGTACCGGGCAGCAGCCGCGCCAGCGGGTAGGTCAGCTGCGTATCGACGCTGCCATAGCCCTTGCGCGTGCCCTTGCGCAGCGTGGCGGCCAGCTCCCAGGAATCGGGTTTGCCGTAGGCGATATTCAGGTCCATGTAGCCGCGATAGTGGGCGATGTCCTCGTTGTCGCTCTTGCCCACGTAGGCGTAGAGCTTGGGCGCCACACGCCAGTGCCAGTCGGTCTGGTCGCCGAAATACATCGTCGGCTTGACGAACAGCGTGTTGACCCCGCGCGATTCGTCGCCAGAGCGGCCGTTCGATTCGTGCTCGAACCCGGCGGCCACCGACAGCCGGCTCAGCACGCTGTTCTTCACGCCGGTATCCGACAGGTAGTAATACAGGCTGGGGCGGTAGTTGGTGTCCTTGAACGGGCGCGAGTCGCCGGCCAGGTCCCAGAGCGAGAACTGGGTGTAGGCGAAGTAAAGGTTGTCCAGTACCGACTTCGAATTCGGGTCCTTGCCTTCGAAGATCCGGTATTTGAAGCTGATCTGGAACTTGGCGTTGGCGCCGTCGTGCGCGCCGAACATGAGGTACATCGGCTCGTTGAACGACAGGCGCTGGGCATCGCGCAGGTCGGCCGGGGCGGGCGCCGGGGCGTTGTTGTCTGCCGTGACGATGGGCGTGACGGGCGGCTTGCCGTCCGGGGCGGAAGCGGCGGGCGTGGTGGCCACCTGGGGCGCTTGCGACGTCGGCGCCGCCGCCGGGCCCGGCACCGGCGCGCGATTGAGCGTCACCAGTACCGGCGCGGCGTCGATGCCGGTGACGTCCAGGCGCACCTGGCCGCGCAGGTCGGCCGGCCATTCGGCGCGGTAACTGATCGTGCGGGATTCGCCGGGACGCAGGTTCAGCACAGCCGGCCCGCCGCCCACGCGCGTCAGTTCGATGCGGATCGGGGCGGCCAGGTCGCCGGAGGCCGTCACCTGCAGCGAATCGGGCACGGCATAGCGGCGGGTGTCGGCATCGGCACTGACCAGCAGCGTCAGCGTCAGCGGCCGGGTGCCGTCGATCTGGCGCGGCGGCTGCAGCAGCGCCACGGCGCCGTGCGCGGCCATCGGCACCATGACGGCACCCGCAATGACCAGCGCGGATACCAGCGCGGCCACTGGCCGGGCAGCGGCACGCCGCCGGGCGGCGCGCGCGGGGAGGATAGAAGGCATGGGACAACGGCACGCCGCACCGGAAGGCTCAACCGATAGGGTCGGGTGGCGCGGACATGGCAGGAAGTTGCGACCGCAAGAGGTTAGCATGCGGCGCCCGGTGCTCTTGTCGGTGTTTGTCGGACGCGCTCAGCCCGCCGCGCGGCGCTTGATGTCGTCCACGTAGGCCTGCCCGTCGGGCGGCATGCCGTTGCGCTGGGCATTCCAGAGCATCTGGCCCAGTGCTTCCATAATCTCGTGCTGGGCGGCGTGGGGCGAATCGAGCCGGCGGCTCAGGGCCTCGTACGCGGCGCGGATGCCGGGCGGCTGGTCGATCGACACCTGTTCGGAAATCGACAGGTGCATCGCCAGGTGCAGGAACGGGTTGGTCTGGCCGCCCTCGGGCGTATAGTCCCGTGCGACGGCGCCTTCGGCATCGTCGAGCTGGTCGTGGTATTCGGGATGCTGGTCGATCCAGTCGACCGCGATGGCCTCGAGCGGCGTGAGGACATTGCCCGCGACGCGCTTCTGCCAGGCTTCGCAGAAGAAACGGCGGACTTCTTCTCTTGAGGGATTGAACATGATGGCCGCTATTGTAGTGCAGCGGTCCGAATGCTGCCGGGGCATCCCGCCGCGTGCGTAGAATGCGAGCTTTCGGATTCATTTCGCCCCCATGACCGCCTCCGCCACCGGCACCCTGGGCCACGCCCGCGACAAACTCGCTGGCGTGCTGCTGATCGCGCTGTCGGCCAGCGCCTTTGGCGCCATGGCCATCTTCGCGCGCTTCGCCTACGCGGCGGGTGCCGATGTCTATGGCCTGCTGGCCGTGCGCTTCGTGGTGGCGGCCATCGCCATGGCGTTCGTCATGCGCGCGCGCGGCATCGCACTGCCGCCATGGCGGCGCGTGCTGGCACTGGCCGCGATGGGCGGCATCGGCTACGTTGGGCAGTCCTACTGCTTCTTCACTGCGCTGAACCACGCGCAGGCCAGCCTGGTGGCGCTGCTGCTCTATCTCTATCCGCTGTTCGTGACGATCCTGGCGGCGGTCTTCCTGAAGGAACGGCTGACCACGCCGGCCGTGATCGCGCTGGTACTGTGCTCGGTCGGGGCGGGCCTGACCGTGGGCGGCGGCGAGGGCGAGCCGCTCGGCATCGCGCTGGGCGTGGCGGCTGCCGTGATCTATTCGGTCTACATCGTGGTGGGCGCGCGCGTGACGGCGGGCGTCAATGCCATCGCCACTACTACGGTGATCTGTTCGGCGGCGGCGCTGGTCTATGTGACGGTGGGCATCCTGCGCACCGGCGCCGGCGTGCCGCCGCAGTTTCCGTCCACGGGCGGCGGCTGGCTGGCGCTGGTGGCCATCGCACTGGTGTCGACGGTGCTGGCCATCCTGACCTTCTTCGCCGGCCTGCAGAAGCTGGGGGCCTCCAAGGCGTCGATGCTGTCGACGTTGGAGCCAGTAGTCACGGTGGCGCTGGCGGCCGCGCTGCTGGGCGAGCATATCGGCGCCACGCAGGCCGTGGGCGGCGGGCTGATCCTGTTGGGTGTCCTTTGGCTCACCCGCCGGGCCAGCGGCACGCCGCCGCTGGATGCCGCCGACGAACGGAATTGAACGGTTTCATCAATCCGCTTGTGGGATGACGGCCCGCGCTTGGGTACAATCGCGCTTCCTTCCTTCACAAAACCCGGAAAACGCGCAATGAAATCCGTCGATCAGGCTGCCATCGCACAATTGTTCACCGAAGCCCGCACCCATAACGTGTGGCAAGACAAGCATGTGGACGATGCGCTGCTGAAGCAGGTCTACGAAGCGATGAAGTTCGGCCCCACGGCGGCGAACAGCTCGCCGGCCCGCATCGTGTTCGTGAAGTCGGCCGAGCAGAAGGCCCGCCTGGTGGAATGCGTGTCCGCCGGCAACCTGGAAAAGACCCGTTCGGCGCCGGTCACCGCGATCATCGCCTTCGACAACGCGTTCCATGACCAGCTGCCGAAGCTGTTCCCGCACGCCGACGCGCGTTCCTGGTACGCCGGCAATGACGAGAAGATTGCCCGCGATGCCCTGATGAACAGCTCGCTGCAGGGCGGCTACTTCATCCTGGCCGCCCGTGCCCTGGGCCTCGACTGCGGCCCGATGGGCGGCTTCGATGCCGACAAGGTCAACGCCGCGTTCTTCCCCGACGGCAAGTGGTCGGTCAACTTCCTGATCAACCTGGGCTATGGCGAGGCTGACAAGCTGCATCCGCGCCTGCCGCGCCTGTCGTTCGACGAAGCTTGCCGCATCGTCTGATCCGGGCTTCCAGCGAGTTTGCCGCAAACGAAAAGCGACCCACCGGGTCGCTTTTTTGTTGCCGGATGTAGTGGGGTGCCGATGGGCGGGCTCAGGCCGACCACTCCTGCACCGGATTGCACGCCTGGTAGCGCACCGGCTCCGTAATGCCCAGCCGGGCGCGTGCCGCGTCGAACGGTTCGTTCAGCAGTTTTTCGTAGTCCTCGCCCAGCAACCAGCCGGCGCGGCGGCCGTGCCGGTAGCCTTCCAGCACCGCGCGGGCGAAGGCCAGGCTCCGCGTTACGCGCCAGCTTTTCAGCGATGCGGCGATGGCGATAAAGGCCCAGCCCTTGCCGCCCGTTTGCGCGTAGCTGAACGCCACCAGCGCCGCTTCGCCCAGGCTCTCGTCGGCGCGATAGCCGGTCAGCACGTGCCAGATGTCGTGGACGTCGCGGGTCCGCCGGCCGAACCACATGTAGGCGTCCTCGACGATGGGCTCCTGGTTCAGGTTCGATACCTTGGCCAGGCCATCGGCGCTGTAGCCGGTTTTTTCAAGGAAAGCGCGATATGCGGCGCCCACCGTGCCCGGTGCGAAGCGCGCCACGTAGTCCGGATCGGATAGTTTTTCCGCCAGTTCGATGCGCTGATAGGCCATGCGCCGCCCCTCGGGCGTCGATAGCAGACGGCTGTAGTTGCGCGGCATCGACGGGCCGTTCAGCGCGCGCATGATCTTGAACACCTGTTCGGTGTCGTTGCCGTCGGCCAGCAGCTTGCGGATGGCCTGGAACGCGGTGCCCAGGTCGCGCCTGTAGGGGTTGAAACCGGTGGAGGAAGCCATGGCGAGTCCTTTCGGTGAAAGCTGCAGGTCAGGCGGTTGCCGGCTCGCGCAGGCGGGCGGCCGCGTTGCGCACGAAATCGACGCTGGCATCGATGGCGGTGACCGGCAGCATATGCCCGCCGGTCACGAGCGTCAGCCGGGCGGCGGGCACCCGGGCGACAAAGGCTTCGCCATTCTTGCGGTAGTCCAGAATCCGGTCTTCGCGGCCGAACAGGATGCTGACCGGCACGCGCAGGTCGCCATATTGCGCCACCAGCGGCGGCAGGCTGTGTGCGGCACCGATCAGGTCTTCGGACGCGCCCAGGAAATGTCCCGGCCGCAGCGCCAGCAGGCCGCCTCCGCGCACGGGGAAGTCGGCCGGCACGGCATCGGGGCCGAAGACGATATCCATGACCTGCTCGCGATTGCGGATCGACATGGGGATCAGCAGCGTCCAGGCGATCAGCTTGCGCACGGCCGCGCTGGGGATCGTCATGGCCTTGAACACGGGCGAGATTTCCTCGGGCGGATGGGTCAGCGGGGCGATCAACGCCAGCCCGCCCACGCGCTCGGGATGGTAGGTGGCCAGCGCCAGCGCAATGGCGCCGCCGAGCGAATGGCCCACTACCAGCGGTTTTTCCAGCCCGAGCCGGTCGATCAGCGCTGCGAGCGTGTCGGCCTGTGCGCGCAGGTCGGCCGGCGCACCGGGCGCGCGTGTGGACCAGCCGGCGGCGGGCCGATCGACGGCCACCACGCGGAAATCGCGCGCCAGCGGTTCGACCATCCCGTAAGCGAAGTTGGCAAGCTGGCCGGACAGCCCGTGAATCAGCAGCACCGGCTGGCCCTGGCCCTGCTCGATCACGTGCAGGCGGGCGCCGGGTACGTCGACGAAGTGGCCGGTGGGCGGCAGTCCGGCTTCGATCTTGCGCACCGTCTGACGGGTGAACAGGAACAGCAGGACGAGCAGGGCGGCGGCCAGCGCCACCACCACGGCGATCAGCGCAAGAAGGATGTTCAAGATTGGGCCTCGGCAATCGGATCGTTGGTCGGCAGCGTGGCCGCCACGCGGTCGAAGCGCAGCACGCCATCGTCGATGCGGCCATGCCGGATGGTCAGCATGTCCATGAGGTAATTCTGATACACGCGCCACGGTTTGCGTTGCCCCTGCCGGGGCAGCACCGACGCGGCACGCTGCACGTAGCCCGACGAGAAGTCCAGGAACGGCACGGTCGGCACCGTCGGATCGACTTCGGGCATCGCCATGCGGTAGCCGCGCCGGTCCATGAACCGCAGCAGACGGCAGACATATTCGGCGGTGAGATCGGCCTTGAGCGTCCATGACGCATTGGTGTAGCCGAACGCCAGCACCAGGTTTGGCACGTTGCCCAGCATCATGCCCTTGTAGGCCAGCGATTCGGACGGCCGGCGCGGCTGGCCATCGACGGTCAGCGCGATATCGCCAAGCATGTTCAGCTTGAGGCCGGTGGCGACGACCACCACATCGGCCGGCAGCGTCTGGCCGGACTTGAGCACGATGCCATCGGCGGTAAAGCGGTCGATCTGGTCGGTAACCACCGAGGCGCGGCCGTTGCGGATTTCTCGGAACAGGTCGCCATCGGGCACCAGGCAGACGCGCTGGTCCCATGGGTTGTAGCGCGGCGTGAAATGGGTGCCGACATCGAAGCCCGGCGTCAGCTGCGCGGCGGCCATGCCGACGATGCGCTCCTTGACCTTGGCCGGCCGGCGGCGCGCCAACTGGAAGAAGAACATGCCCAGCAGCACGTTTTTCCAGCGCGTGGCGCGGTAGGCCAGGCGCTCGGGCAGCATGCGGCGCAGCTTGTGCGCGATGGGGTCTTCGCCCGGTCGCGTCACGATATAGGTGGGCGAACGCTGCAGCATCGTCACATGGGCGGCGGTCTCGGCCATGGCCGGCACCAGCGTGACGGCCGTGGCACCGCTGCCGATCACCACCACGCGCTTGCCCGCATAGTCGATCGACGGGTCCCAGAACTGCGGATGGACCATCTGTCCGCGGAATTCCTGCTCGCCCGGAAACTCGGGCCGGTGACCTTCGGCGTAGCTGTAGTAGCCGGCGCAGACATAGAGCAGGCGGGCGCGCAGGCGCTGGCGGCTGCCATCGGCGCGGCGTTCGGCCTCGATCGTCCAGCAGGCTTCGTCGCTACGCCAGGCGGCGCCCACGACCTTGTGTCCGAACCGGATGTGGCGGGTAATGCCCGTTTCTTCGGCTGTTTCGCGGATATAGGCCAGGATCGACGGGCCGTCCGCAATGGCCTTGGCACCGCGCCAGGGCTTGAAGCGGTAGCCCAGCGTGTACATGTCGGAATCGGAGCGGATGCCGGGATAGCGGAACAGGTCCCAGGTGCCGCCGATGGCGTCGCGGGCTTCCAGGATGGCGAAACGCTTGTCCGGGCACCGGTGCTGCAGTTGGCGGGCGGCGCCGATGCCGGACAAGCCGGCACCAACGATCAGGACATCCAGAACATCGTCATCGGGACTGTGAGGGCGCATGACGGCTACCGGAGGCGAGTGGGTATTCTGACAACATAGGTTGTCAGAAGCCATCTGACAATAGGGAATGTCATAATGGCCGCCATGACCACCGAGCTATCTCCCGCCCGCCGCTACCGCGGCGCCGAAGCCGAAGAGCGCCGCGCCCAGCGGCGCGGGCAGCTGATTGCCGCCGCCGTGCAGGTCTATGGCGAGCGAGGCTACCAGAATGCCACCGTCAAGGCGGTGTGCGAGGCGGCGGGGCTCACGGAACGGTACTTCTACGAATCGTTCGCCAACAGCGAGGCATTGCTGCTGGCATCGTATGAAACGGTCACGCACCGCCTGCTTCAAACGCTGGCAAGGGCCGGGGAAGAGGCCGGTGGCAGCGGCGAACACCGCGTGCTGGCCATGCTGCGCGCCTATTTCGGAGCGCTGCAGTGCGAGCCGCGCTCGGCGCGCGTGTTTCTGGTGGAGATTCGCGGGGTCAGCAAGCTCGTGGACGAGGCGCTGGCGGTATCGCTATGCGATTTCGGCGCCCTGATGGCCCGGACGCTGCTGCCGCCCGGCGCGAAGGTGGATCCGATGCTGGCCGCCGGCGTGGCGGGCGGCATCGTGCATGTGGCGCTGTACTGGATCCGCAACGGCTACACGCCAGACGTGGACACCGTGGCGCGCACCGCCTTGCAGCTGGCGCTGGTCCTGAAGGGGCCGAACCCGGCCTAGACGTTCGGTGCGGGAGTCTTCGGCCTGAACTCGCAGAGGGGCTCGATGGCGCAATGCCAGCATTCGGGCTTGCGAGCCTTGCAGACGTAGCGGCCATGCAGGATCAGCCAGTGGTGGGCGTCGTGCAGGAACTCGGTCGGCGTTACCTTCAACAGCTTCTGTTCCACGGCATCGGGGTTCTTGCCCGGCGCCAGTCCGGTGCGGTTGGCCACGCGGAAGATATGCGTGTCGACCGCAATCGTCGGCTGGCCGAACGCCACGTTCAGTACCACGTTCGCGGTCTTGCGGCCGACGCCCGGCAAGGCCTCCAGCGCCTCTCGCACGGGCGGCACCTTGCCGCCATGCTGCGCGACGAGGATCCGGCAGGTTTCCATCACGTGTTTGGCCTTGGTCTTGTACAGACCGATGGTCTTGATGTACTCGATCAGGCCAGCCTCGCCCAGGTCCAGGATCTGCTGCGGGGTATGGGCCACCGGAAACAGCTTGCGCGTGGCCTTGTTCACGCCGACGTCGGTGGCCTGGGCGGACAGTAGCACCGCGATCAGCAGCTCGAACGGCGAGCTGTATTCGAGTTCCGTTTCCGGGGTGGGATTGACCTCGCGCAGGGTCTCGAAGATGGCAAGGCGCTTGGCGGGATTCATGAGCGGGAATCGTCGTTATGGTCGTTGTCGCCGGTTGCGGTGCTGCCGTCCGGGCTCTGGCGTTCCTGGCCGGGCTGGTCCGTCAGGCCCCGTTTCGCACGGCGCGCTTCGGCGGCATCGATCTGCGCCTGCACGGCCGGCGACACATTGTCGGTGTTGCGGGGCTGCACGGCGGCCGCCTTCTGGCGCGCGCGTTCGATGGCGGCCTGGATGATCGCCTTCTTGCGCGCCTGCGCGGCCTGTTCCGCCTCGCTGGCTGCGGCTTCGGCCTGCAGTGCTTCCAGCTTGGCCGCGGCCTTGGCGGCCAGGCGGGCGTCGTTTTCCTCGCGCTCGCGCACCAGGCGCACCTTGCGCGACTGATAGCGACCGTACGCGGCATCGGCCTGTTCCTGCGACCAGGCGGCCCAGCCCGTATTCGCGCCGGTGACCGGAATCATCGCAATGCAATCGACGGGGCAGGGGGCCACGCAGAGGTCGCAGCCGGTACACCAGTCGGGCAGCACGGTATGCATCTGCTTGGCGGCGCCGACGATGGCGTCCACCGGGCAGGCCTGGATGCACAGCGTGCAGCCGATACATAGTGATTCGTCGATTCGGGCCACGGCACGGGCCTGCTCGACGCCCCGCGCGGGGTCCAGCGGCTGGGGCGCGACCCCAAGCACGGCCGACAGCCGCACGATGCCCTCGGCGCCGCCCGGCGGGCAGCGGTTGCTTGCCGCCTCGCCCGCGGCCATGGCTTCGGCGTAGGGGCGGCAGCCGTCGAACCCACATTTGGTGCATTGGGTTTGCGGCAGCAGGGCTTCAAGGCGGTCAGCCAGGCTGGCGTCGCCGGCAACGGACGAGGGGGAACGGATCACGACGGAAAACGGAATCAGGGGGACGACTGGAATCTTGCACGCCTCTGTGGACGTGTGTGCGGCAAGGATTATCCCCGATTTCGCCGCGGTGCAGAAAAGGCGATGATTCGCCGTCACCCGAACGGGAAGAGGAGCCCGGACGAGGTGACGGGCTGTGCCATAATCCGCGCAACTGACAGATCAGATATTCATGTCGAACGAGCCAAAAACCAAGCGGGACCCCGAAGGCACGCGCCGCCGCATCATGGCCGCCGCCACCGAGGAGTTTGCCAAGGGCGGGCTGGCGGGCGCACGCGTCGACCAGATCGCACGCCGCGCCGAGACCAACGAGCGCATGCTCTATTACTACTACGGCAGCAAGGAAGGCCTGTTCCTGGCCGTGCTCGAAAAACAGTACGCCGAGTTTCGCGCGGCCGAGGAGCAGCTGCATGTCACCGACGAAGACCCCGAGGCGGCGGTGCGCACGCTGGCCCGCTTCGTCTGGGACTGGTACTACGCCCATCCGGAGTTCATCCGGCTCGTGAACAGCGAGAACCTGCATGAGGCGCGCCATCTGAAAAAATCGGCCCAGCTCCATCAGCTGATCAATCCGGTGGTGGACGTGCTGGCCGACATCATCAGGCGCGGGCAGCAGCAGGGCGTGTTCCGCGACAACATCGACGTGCCGCAGTTCTACCTGACCATTTCGGCGCTGGGCTACTACGTGCTGTCGAACCGGTACACGATCAGCGCCGTCATCGGCCGCGACGTGGCCACCGAGGAAGAGCACGCGCGCTTTGCCGACCTGCATACCGACATGCTGCTGTCGTATCTGACCAATCGCTGAGGCATCGCTCAGCGGTATAGTCGATCGGCCATAAAACTAAAACGCCCGCGAGGTCCTCGCGGGCGTTCTGCCATTCCGGCCCTGGGCGGGGCCAGGCCAGGCTCAGTACTTGCGGATGAAGTCGCGCAGTTCCGGATAGATGTTGTCGCGCCAGCGACGGCCCGAGAAGATCCCGTAGTGGCCGCACTTCGGCGCGGTGATGTGTTGCTTGCGCGTTTTCGGAATGCCGGCGCACAGGTCGTGCGCGGCGGCCGTCTGGCCCGCGCCCGAGATGTCGTCGAGCTCGCCTTCGATCGTCAGCAGCGCCGTGCCCTTGATGTCCTGCGGGCGCACCGGGTCGCCGTCGATTTCCCACGTGCCGTTGGCCAGGCGGAATTCCTGGAACACTTCGCGGATCGTGTCGAGGTAGTACTCGGCGGCCATGTCCAGCACCGCGTTGTATTCGTCGTAGAAGCGCACGTGCGCTTCGGCGTCGTCGGCGTCGCCCTCGATCAGGCTCAGGTAATAGTCATAGTGCGACGACAGATGGCGGTCCGGATTCATCGCCACGAAGCCGGCGTGCTGCAGGAAGCCCGGATAGACCTTGCGGCCATGGCCCGGATAGTTCGCCGGCACCGTGTAGATGACGTTGTTCTCGAACCATTCGAACGACTTGTTGGTGGCCAGGGAGTTGACCGAAGTCGGGCTCTTGCGCGCGTCGATCGGGCCGCCCATCATCGTCATCGTGCGCGGCGTCTGTTCGCCGGCCGACGCCATCAGCGAGATGGCGGCGAGCACCGGGACGGTAGGCTGGCAGACCGAGATCACGTGCAGCTTGTCGGCGCCGATATGTCGGATGAATTCCTGGATGTAGTAGATGTAGTCGGCGAGGTGGAACGCGCCTTCCTCGGCCGGCACCATGCGGGCATCGACCCAGTCGGTCACATAGACCTTGTGGTCCTGCAGCAGCGTGCGCACGGTGTCGCGCAGCAGCGTGGCGTGGTGGCCCGACAGCGGCGCGCAGACCAGCACCACGGGCTCGTCCTTGAGCAGCTTGATGGTCTCGGGGTCGTCGGCATACCGCTTGAAGCGCACCAGCTTGCAGAACGGCTTTTCCAGCACGGTCTGTTCGACGATGGGGATCTCGCGGCCATTCGAGCGTACGCTCTTGATGCCGAACTCCGGCTTCTCGTATTCCTTGCCGAGCCGGTACAACAGCTCGTATCCAGCCGCCATCCGGGGCGCGCCCGGAATCAGCGAGAGGGGGCTGAGGGGATTCGTAAATGTCTTGGCGGTCGCCTGGGCCCACGCTGTCAGCGGGTTCAGCATCGAACGCTGGAATTCATGCAGTTGGTAAAGCATGCCGGTACCTGTCTAGCCTTTCTTGTCGCGAGTGCTTGTCGCGCAACTGATTATGCCCGCAATCGAACGATCGTGCTTTGCAGCATACGCTTCCAAATTACGCCGGCAAGCAGGGAAGACAATAGGACATTGGCGCTAAATCTGGATGACACCGCCTGACAATGACAAAAAAGGCGACCTGAGTGGCCTCCAGGTCGCCTTTTGCCGCTGACGCAGGGTCGGGTGTTGCTTTTTAGTACACCGCGGCGATGGCGTTGACCACGGCGTCGATGTTGCGGCTGTTCAGCGCGGCCACGCAGATGCGACCGGTGCCGACGGCGTAGATGCCATGCTCGTTGCGCAGGCGGTCCACCTGGGCCGAGGTCAGGCCCGAGTACGAGAACATGCCGCGCTGGGCCTTCACGAACGAGAAGTCGCCCGGCACGCCCTTGGCGGCCAGCTTGTCGACCAGCGCGTTACGCATCAGCTTGATGCGGTCGCGCATTTCGGCCAGTTCCTGCTCCCACATGGCGCGCAGTTCCGGGCTGTTCAGCACGGTGGCCACCACGGTGCCGCCGTGGGTCGGCGGATTGGAGTAGTTCGTGCGGATCACGCGCTTGATCTGCGACATCACGCGCTGGGCTTCTTCCTTGCCCGTAGTGACGATCGACAGGGCGCCAACGCGCTCGCCGTACAGCGAGAAGCTCTTCGAGAACGAGCTCGACACGAAGAACGGCAGGCCCGATTCGGCAAACAGACGCACGGCGGCGCCGTCCGGCTCGATGCCTTCGGCAAAGCCCTGGTAGGCCATGTCCAGGAACGGAATCAGGTTGCGTTCCTGGACCAGTTCCACTACCTGTTTCCACTGGGCGTCGTTCAGGTCCACGCCGGTCGGGTTGTGGCAGCACGCGTGCAGCACGACGATCGTGTTGGCCGGATACGACTTCAGCGATTCCACCATGCCGGCGAAGTTCAGGCCGTGCGACGGGGCATCGTAGTACGCATAGTTGACCACCGGGAAGCCGGCGGATTCGAACAGCGCGCGGTGGTTTTCCCAGCTCGGATCGCTGATGGCGACCGATGCGTTCGGGTACAGACGCTTCAGGAAGTCGGCGCCGATCTTCAGGGCGCCCGTGCCGCCAAGTGCCTGAGCCGTCACGACGCGGCCTTCGGTAATGAGCGCCGAATCCTTGCCGAACAGCAGGGTCTGCACGGCCTGGTCGTAGGCTGCGATGCCTTCGATCGGCAGGTAGCCGCGCGGGGTGGCGCTGGTCAGGCGGGCCTTTTCGGCTTCCTGGACGGCGCGCAGCAGCGGAATTTTCCCTTCGTCGGTGAAGTACACGCCAACGCCCAGATTCACTTTGGTGGCGCGGGTATCGGCATTGAATGCTTCATTCAGGCCCAGGATCGGGTCGCGCGGGGCCATCTCGACGGCAGAAAACAAACTCATTTGGGATCTCGTGGTCAGCTGTGTAACAAAACGGAGGGCGTAGAATGCTTCGAACTGCGCTGTGGCTGCGGCGGCACCGGTGACGGGCTCCTGACTGACTTCCTGTCACTACTGACAAAACCTGACAGTATCCGTGCGGCAAACTATGGCCAACCGGGCTTGAACCGATCCGCGCAACCCCCAGATTCTAGCGTATCCCGCCAGTTTTCCTCAGGTTTTTCCCTACGTTTATGACGAATCTCGCTGAAGTCGCCCCGCCCCTGGACGAAGACAAATTCGTCACGTTCCCGGGATCCCCATTCCAGCTGTACCAGCCGTATCCGCCCGCGGGCGACCAGCCCGAAGCGATCCGGCAACTGGTGGAGGGCATTGAGGACGGCCTGTCGTTCCAGACGCTGCTGGGCGTGACCGGCTCGGGCAAGACCTTCACGATGGCCAATGTGATTGCCCGGATGGGCCGGCCGGCCATCGTATTTGCGCCAAACAAGACCCTGGCGGCGCAGCTGTATTCGGAATTTCGCGAATTTTTCCCGCGCAATGCGGTGGAATATTTCGTCAGCTACTACGACTACTACCAGCCTGAGGCCTATGTGCCGCAGCGCGACCTGTTCATCGAAAAGGACTCGTCGATCAACGAGCATATCGAGCAGATGCGGCTGTCGGCCACCAAGAGCCTGCTGGAGCGGCGCGACACGATCATCGTGGCGACGGTGTCGGCGATCTACGGTATCGGCAATCCGAGCGAATACCATCAGATGATCCTGACGCTGCGTACCGGCGACAAGCTGAGCCAGCGCGACGTGATCGCGCGGCTGATCGCCATGCAGTACACGCGCAACGAGACCGACTTCCAGCGCGGCACGTTCCGCGTGCGCGGCGACACGCTCGACATCTTCCCGGCCGAGCATGCCGAGATGGCCGTGCGTGTGGAGCTGTTCGACGACGAGGTGGACTCGCTGCAGTTCTTCGACCCGCTGACGGGCCGCGTCCGTCAGAAGATTCCGCGCTTCACCGTCTACCCGTCGAGCCACTACGTGACGCCGCGCGAGACCGTGCTGCGCGCGATCGAGGACATCAAGGTGGAGCTGCGCGAGCGGCTCGACTTCTTCTACAAGGAAAACCGGCTGGTCGAGGCACAGCGGCTGGAGCAGCGCACGCGCTTCGACCTGGAAATGCTGTCGGAACTGGGGTTCTGCAAGGGTATCGAAAACTATTCGCGCCACCTTTCGGGCGCCAAGCCGGGCGAGCCGCCGCCGACGCTGGTGGACTACCTGCCGCCCGACGCGCTGATGTTCCTGGATGAATCGCACGTGCTGATCGGCCAGTTGAACGGCATGTACAACGGCGACCGGGCGCGCAAGACCACGCTGGTGGAGTACGGCTTCCGGCTGCCGTCGGCGCTGGACAACCGGCCGCTCAAGTTCGAGGAATACGAGCGCAAGATGCGCCAGGCGGTCTTCGTCACCGCCACGCCGGCGAACTACGAGAAGGAGCACGCAGGGCAGGTGGTGGAGCAGGTGGTGCGGCCGACCGGCCTGGTCGACCCGATCATCCACGTGCGGCCCGCCACCACGCAGGTGGACGACCTGCTCAGCGAGATCCACTTGCGGCTGCAGGCCGGCGAGCGTGTGCTGGTGACCACGCTGACCAAGCGCATGGCCGAGCAGCTGACCGAGTTCCTGTCCGAAAACGGCATCAAGGTGCGCTACCTGCATTCGGACATCGATACGGTCGAGCGCGTGGAAATCATCCGCGACCTGCGCCTGGGCACGTTCGACGTGCTGGTCGGGATCAACCTGCTGCGCGAAGGCCTGGATATCCCGGAGGTGTCGCTGGTGGCCATCCTCGATGCCGACAAGGAAGGCTTCCTGCGGGCCGAGCGGTCGCTGATCCAGACCATCGGGCGGGCCGCCCGTAACGTCAATGGCACCGCCATTCTCTACGGCGACCGCATGACCGATTCGATGCGGGTGGCGATCCAGGAGACCGAGCGCCGCCGCGCCAAGCAGATCGCGCACAACGAGGCCCACGGCATTACGCCGCGCGGCGTGGTCAAGCGGATCAAGGACATCATCGATGGCGTCTACGACGCCGACGAGGTCAAGGCCGAGCTGACCGCCGCCGCGGAACGCGCGAAATACGAGGACATGAGCGAGAAGCAGGTGGCCAAGGAAATCAAGCGCCTGGAGAAGCAGATGCTCGATCACGCCAAGAACCTGGAGTTCGAAAAGGCGGCCCAGGTGCGGGACCAACTTGCCAAGCTGCGGGCGCAGGTGTTCGGGGCCGGCGCCGAAGGCGACCATCTGCTGCCGCCGTCAAGCTGAGGGAAGACCTGATCGGCGCCCGATGGGCATGGTGCGCCACGGCATCCTATAGTGATTAGGCAATCCGCCCAGCGCGGGACGCCGGATCACGAACCAGGGAGTGTGCCATGGTGACACAGTTCGAATATGGTGGTTATACGGTCGTTGCCCGTGCCGTTGCGCATGCGGGCGGCGGTTTTGCCGGGGTACTGACCATTTCCGATGCGTTCGGCGAGCCCGGCGGGCCCACGTTTGAAACCGAGACCGGCTCGGCCGATACGCCAGAGGCAGCGCTGGCGCTGGCGGAGGCCGAAGCCATGCGGACAATAGATGCCGGCGAGGTGAGCTGAAACCCGAATCAGCCCCCAGTCACGCCCGAAGAAGGCCGGCACGCCAGGAGACACTGATGTCCTATAGCAGTGAATGGAAAAAGAGGGTTTTCGAAACGCACGAGATCCAGGTGCTGGTGAAACCCCGGTCGCCCATCGAATGGGACTACACGGTTCGCGTGTGCCGCAAAGGCACGAATATTCGCGCGGCCGACACGCTGGTGGAAACCTCGCCGCCGTCAGAGCACTACAAGTCGCCCACCGACGCCGAGGCAGCCGGGTTCGCGCGCGGCAAGCTGCTGGCCGAGCGGCTGTAGCGGCTGTAGCGGCTCTAGCGGCCCTATCGTCGGGGCGGTTTTTAGCGGTGAGCATGGCGGTAAAATCGCGCCGATGAAAAAATAGGCCATTCTGATGTGCTGCATGGGTAACATCTGCCGTTCTCCAACGGCGGAGGGCGTGCTGCGCGCCAAGCTTCAGGCCGCTGGGCTGTCCGACCGGGTCGAACTCGACTCGGCCGGCACGCACGACTACCACGTGGGCCGCGCGCCCGACGCGCGGAGTCAGCGCGCGGCCTTGCAGCGCGGCTATGACCTTTCCGCGCTGCGGGCCCGTCAGGTGGATGTGGCGGACTTCGACCGCTTCGATCTGGTGCTGGCCATGGATCTGGCGAACATGGCCGGGCTGCGCCGGCTGCTTCCGGAGGTCGGCCCCGACAAGCTGCGCCTGCTGATGAGCTTTGCCACGCGTTATCGGGTCGAGGAAGTGCCGGACCCGTACTACGGCGAGGGCGACGGCTTCGAGCGCGTGTTGGACTACATCGAGGATGCCTGCGACGGCGTGATCGAGATGCTGCGGCGCCAACTGGCCTGAGCACGACTATCAGAATCGCCCGATATGCCATGCCGGAAATCAAGCCGGGGTGCTTTGCATGGCAGTTTTCCGAAGCCGCGACCGCAGGATCGTTATGGGGCGTGGAATAGTGCGTTGCGGGATCGGGTACTTGACTGATTTAGTCGGGATATCTTAAACTCGAGCGAAATTCTCAAGTATTCCCTCTCCCCGAGCATCATGAGACTGACCACCAAAGGCCGCTTCGCGGTAACCGCCATGATCGACCTGGCCATGCGCCAGGATCAGGGTCCTGTCACGCTGGCAGGCATCAGTCAGCGCCAGAAGATCTCGCTGTCGTACCTGGAGCAGCTGTTTGGCAAGCTGCGCCGTCACGAGATCGTCGAGAGCGTGCGCGGTCCGGGCGGTGGTTACAGCCTCGCGCGCAAGGCCGAGGACGTCACGGTGGCAGACATCATCATTGCCGTGGACGAGCCGCTCGATGCCACCCAGTGCGGGGGAAAGGGCAATTGTAACGGAGATGACGGATCCGGGCGCTGCATGACCCACGAGCTGTGGGCCACGCTGAACCAGAAGATGGTGGAGTACCTGGACTCCGTATCGCTGAAGAATCTCGTTGACCAGCAACGCGCCCGCCAGCCGGCCGTGCTGCACGACATGCGCGAAGACGCCGCGCAGCAGCCCGTCACCGTGTCGCGCAGCAAGGCCGAGAAGCAGGAAAAGCCGGCACGCGCCCGCGTGGTCAACTCGGTGTTCAGCCTCGCGCAGTCGTAAGCAAGGTTGCAGCACCTGCATTAAACTATCGGTAGGCAGTACGCGATTAGCGATCCCTATAAGGCAGTCATAAGATGAGCACCACCCCACATTTCCCGATCTACATGGATTACTCGGCCACCACGCCGGTGGACCCGCGCGTGGCGGACAAGATGATTCCGTACCTGCGCGAGCAGTTCGGCAATCCGGCGTCGCGCAGCCACGCGTACGGCTGGGATGCCGAGCGCGCCGTGGAAGAGGCGCGCGAGCAGGTGGCGGCGCTGGTGGGTGCCGATCCGCGCGAGATCGTGTGGACGTCGGGCGCGACCGAGTCGGACAACCTCGCCATCAAGGGCGCGGCCAATTTCTACTCGGGCAAGGGCCGCCACATCATCACCGTGAAGACCGAGCACAAGGCCGTGCTGGACACCACGCGTGAACTGGAGCGCCAGGGCTTCGAGGTGACGTACCTCGACGTCAAGGACGATGGCCTGATCGACATGGAAGTGTTCAAGCAGGCGATCCGCCCGGACACGATCGTGGTGTCGGTGATGCTCGTGAACAACGAGATCGGCGTGATCCAGGATGTCGAGCAGATCGGCGAGATCTGCCGCGAGAAGGGCATCATCTTCCACTGCGATGCCGCGCAGGCCACCGGCAAGGTTGCGATCGACCTGTCCACGCTGAAGTGCGACCTGATGTCGTTCTCGGCCCACAAGACCTACGGCCCGAAGGGCATCGGCGCGCTGTACGTGCGCCGCAAGCCGCGTGTGCGCATCGAAGCGCAGATGCACGGCGGCGGCCACGAGCGCGGCATGCGTTCGGGCACGCTGGCCACGCACCAGATCGTCGGCATGGGCGAGGCGTTCCGCCTGGCCCGCGAGGAAATGGCCACCGAGAACGAGCGCATCCGCATGCTGCGTGACCGCCTGTGGAACGGCCTGTCGTCGATGGAAGAGGTGTACCTGAACGGTTCGATGGAACACCGGGTGCCGCACAACCTGAATGTCAGCTTCAACTTCGTCGAAGGCGAATCGCTGATCATGGCCATCAAGGACGTGGCCGTGTCGTCGGGTTCGGCCTGCACGTCGGCGTCGCTGGAGCCGTCGTACGTGCTGCGCGCCCTGGGCCGCAACGACGAGCTGGCGCATAGCTCGATCCGCTTCACGGTTGGCCGTTTTACGACCGAAGCCGAGATCGACTACACCGTCGAGCTGCTCAAGAACAAGATCGGCAAGCTGCGCGACCTGTCGCCGCTGTGGGAGATGTTCAAGGACGGCGTCGACCTGAATTCGATCCAGTGGGCCGCGCACTGATTGCGATCCACGGTAAAAACAAGAACCCCATAAAGATTCGTCAGAGGTAACCAAAATGTCTTACAGCAACCAGGTTCTCGACCACTATGAAAATCCGCGCAACGTCGGTTCGTTCGACAAGAACGACGACGCGGTGGGCACCGGCATGGTCGGCGCCCCGGCCTGCGGCGACGTGATGAAGCTGCAGATCAAGGTGAACGAGGCGGGTGTGATCGAGGACGCCAAGTTCAAGACCTACGGCTGCGGCTCGGCCATCGCGTCGTCGTCGCTGGTGACCGAATGGGTCAAGGGCAAGACCGTGGATCAGGCGCTGGAGATCAAGAACACCCAGATCGCCGAGGAACTGGCGCTGCCGCCGGTGAAGATCCACTGCTCGATCCTCGCGGAAGACGCCATCAAGGCGGCCGTCGAGGATTACAAGAAGAAGCACGGCGGCGCCGAGCAGAAGGCTGCCTGAGCGGCCTGGTCCGCTTCAGACAAGTTGGTATGGCCGCGCGCGGTGCGGTATCGCGCGTGGCGTTTCGACAGCAAGGCAAAGATGATCACGATGACCGAAAAGGCGGCGAAACATGTTTCCCGCTACCTGGAACGCCGCGGCAAGGGCCTGGGCCTGCGCGTGGGCGTGAAGACCACCGGCTGCTCGGGCCTGGCGTACAAGCTGGAGTACGTGGACGAACTGCAGCCGGAAGACCAGGTGTTCGAGACGCGCGGCATCAAGGTGATCGTCGATCCGAAGAGCCTGCCGTACATCGACGGTACCGAACTGGACTTCGCGCGCGAGGGATTGAACGAAGGCTTCAAGTTCAACAACCCGAACGTCAAGGACGAGTGCGGCTGCGGCGAGTCGTTCCGGGTCTGATGGCCCGTGCCGCGCACGGATCGGCAATCGATGCGAGGGCGGCGACACGACAAGGGGCGGCATGACCGCTCCTTTTTGTTGTGAATGTTTTGGAAAGACGCGCTTTGAAAGACGATTTTTTCTCGCTGTTCGGGCTGCCTGCCCAATACGAAGTGGACGAAGCCGCGCTGGACGCGGCTTATCGCACCGTCCAGTCGCAGGCGCACCCTGACCGATTTGCCAATGCCGGCGATGCCGAGCGGCGCGTGGCCATGCAGTGGGCCGCGCACGCCAACGAGGCGTACCGCACGCTGCGCCAGCCGCTCAAGCGCGCCATCTACCTGCTGCATCTGCGCGGCGTGGACATCCAGGCTGAAAGCAATACGGCGATGGCGCCGGCGTTCCTGATGCAGCAGATGGAATGGCGCGAGGCGCTGCAGGACGCGACGCAGGCGCGCGACGTGGACCAGCTCGACCGCCTGCTGCGCGATCTGCGCCAGGAAAAGCGCGAGCGCCACGCGGCACTCGGTGCGCTGCTCGATGCCGGTGACAACGAAGCCGCCGGCGCCGCCGCGCGCCAGCTGATGTTTATCGAGAAGATCGAACACGACGCCAGCGAGGCGATCGATCGGCTCGAAGATTAGAAGATTCTCATGGCACTGCTCCAGATTTCCGAACCCGGCATGTCGCCCGCGCCTCACCAGCGCCGGCTGGCTGTTGGCATCGACCTTGGCACCACCAATTCGCTGGTGGCCGCCGTGCGCAACAGCATTCCCGAAGTCCTGCCCGACGACGATGGCCGCTCCCTGCTGCCGTCTGTGGTGCGCTACCTGCCCAACGGCAACGCGCATATCGGCTTCAAGGCGCAGGACGAGGCCGTGCGCGACCCCAAGAACACGATCGTTTCCGTGAAGCGGTTCATGGGTCGTGGCCTGCGCGACGTGGCAAATATCGAGCACAGCCCGTACGACTTCGTCGATGCGCCGGGCATGGTGCAGCTGAAGACGGCCGCCGGCATCAAGAGCCCGGTGGAAGTGTCGGCAGAGATCCTGGCCACGCTGCGCCAGCGTGCAGAGGATTCGCTGGGCGACGAGCTGGTGGGGGCCGTGATCACGGTGCCCGCGTATTTTGACGACGCGCAACGCCAGGCCACCAAGGACGCCGCGCAACTGGCGGGCCTGGACGTGATGCGGCTGCTCAACGAGCCGACCGCCGCTGCGATTGCCTACGGCCTGGACAATGCCGCCGAAGGCATCTACGCCGTCTACGACCTGGGCGGCGGCACGTTCGATATCTCGGTGCTCAAGCTGACCAAGGGCGTGTTCGAGGTGATGTCCACCGGCGGCGATTCGGCGCTGGGCGGCGACGACTTCGACCAGCGCCTGCTGTGCTGGGTGGTCGAGCAGGCCGGCCTGCAGCCGCTCTCGGCCGAGGATACGCGCCTGCTGATGATGCGCGCGCGTGCTGCAAAGGAAGCCCTGTCCGCGAGCGACAGCACCGTGATCGACGCCGTGCTGACCACCGGCGAGATCGTGCATCTGCCGCTGGACGCGCAAACGTTCATCGCCATCACCGCCAACCTGGTGCAGAAGACCCTGGCGCCGGTGCGCAAGGCGCTGCGCGATGCCGGTGTCACGCCCGAGGATGTCAAGGGCGTGGTGCTGGTGGGCGGTGCGACGCGCATGCCGGCGATCCGCAAGGCCGTGGGCGAGTATTTTGGCCAGCAGCCGCTGACCAACCTGGATCCGGACAAGGTGGTGGCGCTGGGCGCCGCCATGCAGGCCAACCTGCTGGCCGGCAACCATGCGCCGGGCGAGGACTGGCTGCTGCTCGACGTGATCCCGCTGTCGCTGGGCGTCGAGACGATGGGCGGCCTGGTCGAGAAGATCATCCCGCGCAACAGCACGATTCCGGTCGCGCGTGCGCAGGAATTCACCACCTTCAAGGATGGCCAGACCGCCATGGCCATTCACGTACTGCAGGGCGAGCGCGAACTGGCCAGCGATTGCCGGTCGCTGGCGCGTTTCGAGCTGCGCGGCATTCCGCCGATGGTGGCGGGCGCGGCGCGCATTCGCGTGACTTACCAGGTGGATGCGGACGGGCTGCTGTCGGTGTCGGCGCGCGAGACCAATTCGGGCGTGGAAGCGTCGGTGTCGGTCAAGCCGTCGTACGGCCTGGCCGACGACGATATCGCGCGCATGCTGCAGGAAAGCTTCCGCGAGGCCGAGCACGACATGAAGAGCCGCGCGCTGGCCGAGGAACGCGTGGAGGCCGCGCGGCTGGTGGAGGCCACCGGGCGTGCGCTGGAAGTCGACGGCGACCTGCTGTCGGCCGAGGAACGCGCGGCCGTGGATGCGCTGATGGCCCGCGTGACCGAGATCGCGCGCGGCGACGACCACCACGCGATCAAGGCGGCCGTCGAGCAGCTGTCGCATGGTACCGACGAATTTGCCGCCCGCCGCATGGACCGCTCGATCAAGAGCGCGCTGGCCGGAAAGAAGGTGCAGGAGCTGGGCTGAGTCACACGCAGCGCACCTGCCTAGAGAGAGAAAACAGGAATCACATGCCACAGATCATCGTTTTGCCCCACGTCGAATTGTGTCCGGAGGGCGCCGTCTTCGAGGCCGGCACCGGCACCAGCATCTGCGACGCGCTGCTGAACAACGGTATCAACATCGAGCACGCCTGCGAGAAGTCGTGCGCCTGCACCACGTGCCACGTGGTGGTGCGCGAAGGTTTCAATTCGCTGGAAGATGCCGAGGAAAAAGAGGAAGACCTGCTGGACAAGGCGTGGGGGCTGGAGCCCAATTCGCGCCTGTCGTGCCAGGCCATCGTCGCGGACACGGACCTGACCGTCGAAATCCCGAAGTACACGATCAACCACGCCAAGGAAGGCCACTAAGGCCCGCGCGAGGAGTTTCCCCATGAAATGGACAGATACCTACGACATTGCCGCCGCGCTGTACGACAAGTTTCCTGACGTCGACCCGGTAACGGTGCGTTTCACGCAATTGCGCCAGTGGGTGCTGGAACTGGACGGTTTCAGCGACCTGCCGGAACGCTCGGGCGAGAAAATCCTGGAGGCGATCCAGCAGGCGTGGATCGAGGAAGCGGAATAAGTCCGGTTGATCCAAGGCAAATGAAGCAAAAAAGCACGGCTGTCACGCCGTGCTTTTTTGTTTGTGTCGGAATCGGGCTCGCTGGGGCGGGACCGAATCCGAAGGGCGTCAGCCAGTCACGAGAACGCCGCGCTCCAGATGCACGCGCTGGCCCACTTCGACCCCCGGAGGATTCTGGTACGTGAACGTGCGGCGCGAGCCGTCATCCATCTTCACGCTGACGCGGTACGACTTGTTGGTGTTCAGCTTCTTCTCGGCGTAGTTGCCGCCGAAGCCGCCTGCGGCCGCGCCGGCCACGGTACCCAGAATACGGCCATTGCCCGAGCCGATCTGGTTGCCCAGCAGGCCGCCGACAACGGCACCGCCAACCGCGCCCAGGCCGCTGGTGGGCTTTTCGGCTTCCACCACCTGCACGCCTGTCACGTGACCGGCCGTATGGCTAGGCCGGGCGGCCGGCTTTTCCGCGGCCTGGGCTTGCTGCATCGGCTGGGCCGGTGGCGGCGCCATGTTGTTCTGGGCCTGGCGAGCGTCATAGGCGGGTGGCCGCGTGGTCGATCCTGGTGCCGGCTGGCTCGTCAGCGGCGGCGGCTCGTTCATGACGGGCTGGGTGCCGGTTTGATTGCCGCTGTACGAGCCCCCGGATGAGCTGCCATATGAACTGCTGTACGAAGCCTCGGCCGGCGCCTGTGTGGCCTTGGTAATCGGCAGCACGCCCGTTACGGCTGCGACCACCGTGAGGCTGGCCACCACAAGTGCGACGGCCGCCGCGCCCACCAGCGGATTCAGGCGGCGTTGCGACGGCAGGGCGGGAAGGGTTTCCGGACCGGACATTTCTTGTTCTCCAAGTCACCCTGGAAGGGTGGATACCTAGAGTCTGGCCGAATTACGATTCCGTTTCCGTTTGATTTTGTAAGGATGTGTAGCCCGAAATCCGAAGGAAAATCAGTGGGTTACAGCGAGGCGAGGAGGAAGGTGCGCGGGCGTCTGTAACAGCCGGCAAATCGGGAGGTGGTGGTAGCGCCCCACGCCGGACAGGCGTGGGGAACAGGGCGCGGCGCAGGCTGGCTGCGCCGGCCGATCAGTCTTCGCGGCGCAGGTGCGGGAACAGGATCACGTCGCGGATGTTCGGGCTGTCGGTCAGCAGCATGACCAGGCGGTCGATGCCGATGCCGCAGCCGCCGGTCGGGGGCATGCCGTATTCGAGCGCGCGGATGTAGTCGGCGTCGAAGTACATGGCTTCCTCGTCGCCGGCGTCCTTCTGCTCCACCTGCTTGCGGAAGCGGTTGGCCTGGTCTTCCGGATCGTTCAGTTCCGAGAAGCCGTTGGCGATCTCGCGCCCCGTAATGAACAGCTCGAACCGCTCGGTGATGCCCGGCTGCGTGTCCGAGGCGCGCGCCAGCGGCGACACTTCCACCGGGTAGTCGACGATGTAGGTCGGCTCCCACAGTTGCGACTCGGCCGTTTCCTCGAACAGCACCAGTTGCAGCGTGCCTACGCCGGCGTTCAGGAACTGCGGCGCGCTGGTGTTGATCTTGAACTTGCCCTTCAGCTCGGCACGCAGGAATTCGGCGTCGGCCAGTTGCGCATCGGTATATTCGGGGGCGTACTTCTGGATCGCCTGGCAGATCGTCAGGCGATGAAACGGCTTCGACAGGTCCAGCTCGCGGCCCTGGTAGTTCAGCACGGCGCTGCCGCTGGCGTCGATGGCGGCCTGGCGGATCAGGTTCTCGGTGAAGTCCATCAGCCAGCGGTAGTCCGTGTAGGCCGCGTAGAACTCCATCATCGTGAACTCGGGGTTGTGGCGCGGGCTCACCCCTTCGTTACGGAAGTTGCGGTTGATCTCGAACACGCGCTCGAAGCCGCCGACGATCAGGCGCTTCAGGTACAGCTCGGGGGCGATGCGCATGAACATCTGCATGTCCAGCGCGTTGTGGTGCGTGATGAACGGCTTGGCCGCCGCGCCGCCCGGAATCGGATGCAGCATCGGCGTTTCGACTTCCATGAAGCCGGCGTCGGACATATGGCGACGCAGCGACGACATCGCCTTGGTACGGGCGCGGAACGTGTCGCGCGTTTCCGGCGAGACGATCAGGTCCACATATCGCTGGCGGTACTTCATTTCCTGGTCGGCCAGGCCGTGGAACTTGTCCGGCAGCGGGCGCAGGCTCTTCGACAGCAGGCGCAGTTCGCGCACCTGCACCGACAGCTCGCCCTTGTTGGTGCGGAACAGCTCGCCGCGCGCGCTGATGATGTCGCCCAGGTCCCAGTGCTTGAACGCCGCGTAGACGTCCTCGCCCACCTTGTCGCGCGTGATGTAGAACTGGATCTGGCCGCTGCCGTCCTGCACGGTGGCAAAGCTGGCCTTGCCCATCACGCGCTTGAGCATCATGCGGCCGGCGATCGACACTTCCACCGGGCTGGCTTCCAGCGTTGCCTGGTCGGTCTCGCCGTACTGCGCGTGCAGCGCGCCGGCCTGGTGCGTCGGGCGGAAATCGTTCGGGAAGGCCACGCCTTGCTCGCGCAGGGCCTGCAGCTTCTCGCGCCGTTCGGCAATGATCTTGTTCTCGTCTACGGCAGGCGCGTCGGCGGGTGCGGCGGCGGGCGTGCGGGTCGGTTCGGTCATGGTGTCAGCTTCGGTCGTGCAAGGCACGGGGCCCTGCGCGATGGTTCAGTTCAATAGTTGCGGATGTCGTCGAGTTCGGTCTTGCCGAAGTCAGCGCGTTCCAGATAGGCGGCGATGCGTTGTGCGACGTCGTCGGGCGACGCCAGCTGGTCATTCGCCTTCAGGTCGCGGAAACGCTGCACCTGGGCAAAATCGGCGCCGCGGATGGTCTCCTGCATGCCGGTGTCCACCACGCCCGGCGCCAGCGCCACGGCGCGTACCGCGCGATCGTCGGCCAGGCCGGCGTACTCGGCATTGACCGAGCGGATGAACATGTCCAGGCCCGCCTTGCCGGCGCAGTAGGCGCTCCAGCCCGGCACCGGGTTGCGCGCGGCGCCCGACGAGATGGCCAGTACCTTGCGCGGGCAGTCGAAGCGCGCGGTGGCGTCGATGAACGCGCCGGTCATCGTCATCGGCGTGACGAGGTTGGTCTGCAGATGCGGCACCAGCGAGTTTTCGTGCAGTTCGGTGATCGGGCCAATGGGCTCCACCACACCCGCGTTCAGGATCAGCGTCACGCTGGCCGGCGCTTCGTCCACGGCTTCCAGCACGCTGGACAGCCAGCCGGCCGAGGGGCCGGGCTGCGACAGGTCCTGCAGGTGCCAGGCCACCGGCACGCCGCTGGCCGAGGCTTCGCGTTCGAGGCCGGTGTTGCGGCTGCGCGCCACGCCGATGATGCGGTTGCCCGGCTTGAGCAGCGCGCGCACGAGCGATGCGCCCAAGCCGCGCGAGGCGCCGGTGACGATGTAGAGATGGATGGGGCGGGGCGTTCCGGTGGTCATGACGTGGACCTTGTTCGATGAAACGGCGACTTCAGGATGGAGACTCTTGGTATTCGTCGTGCCGCCATGCCGGCACGGGGCAGGCATGGCGGCACGGCTGCGGCATCAGGTCTTGCCGGTGTTACAGGCCCTGTTTCAGGCTGGCCTCGATGAACGGGTCGAGGTCGCCGTCGAGCACCTTCTGCGTGTTGGACATTTCCACGTTGGTGCGCAGGTCCTTGATGCGGCTCTGGTCCAGCACGTACGAGCGGATCTGGTGGCCCCAGCCCACATCGGTCTTGCCGGCTTCGAGCTTGTCGGCCTCGGCCTGGCGCTTGCGCATTTCATGCTCGTACAGGCGCGACTTCAGCATCGACATGGCTTCGGCGCGGTTGCGGTGCTGCGAACGGTCGTTCTGGCACTGCACGACGATGCCGGTCGGGATGTGCGTGATCCGCACGGCCGAATCGGTCTTGTTGATGTGCTGGCCGCCCGCGCCCGATGCGCGATAGGTATCCACGCGCAGGTCGGCCGGGTTGACTTCCACCTCGAACGAATCGTCCACCTCGGGGTAGACGAACACCGACGAGAACGACGTGTGGCGGCCGCCCGACGAATCGAACGGCGACTTGCGCACCAGGCGGTGCACGCCGGTCTCGGTGCGCAGGTAGCCGAACGCGTATTCGCCCTCGATCTTGATCGTGGCGCTCTTGATGCCGGCCACGTCGCCTTCGGATTCTTCCAGCACCTCGGCCTTGAAGCCCTTGCGCTCGCAGTACTTCAGGTACTGGCGCAGCAGCATCGATGCCCAGTCGCAAGCCTCGGTACCGCCGGCGCCGGCCTGGATGTCGATGAAGGCGTTGGCCTGGTCCATCTCGCCCGAGAACATGCGGCGGAATTCCATGTCGGCGACGATCGCCTCGAATCCCTGCACGTCGGCATCGATCGACTCCAGCGTCTCGTCGTCACCTTCCTCGCGCGCGAGTTCGAACAGCTCGTCCGCGCCGGCGAGGTCGGCGGTGAGCTTGCCCAGCGTCTGCACGACGGCTTCGAGCGCCTTCTTTTCCTTGCCCAGGTCCTGGGCACGCTTGGGGTTGTTCCAGACGTCCGGGTCTTCCAGGAGTCCGTTGACTTCGGCTAGACGGTTTTCCTTGACATCGTAGTCAAAGATACCCCCGTAGATCTTCCGTTCGCGAACGGAGATCGGAGATGGCACCGGAGATGGCGTTGAGGCGTTCTGCTTCCATTGATATTCCTGGTAATGCTGCGCGTGCAAAACGTGGAATTATAGCGGATCGGCGCCGCGAAACCCGGCCGGCGTGCGAGTGGGATGGCGGTCCGGGCTGCACGCCCGTTGCGGATTCGGCTGAACTGTTCGCATGGCGAACGGTCTATTGCGTGACTTTCCCCTCTTTTCGCTGCAAGGTTTCGTTCCGACTTCGGCGACAATAGCGGCCACGATCAGGAGTTTCCCCGTACGCATGACAGGAATCCACGCAGTCCATCACGACGTGTCGCGCCCGCAGGGTGCGCGCCGACGCACACTTGGGCGCCTGGCCGCGATCTCGCTGGCCGCCATGCTTGCCGCCTGCGGCACCACGCCCAGCGAGCCCGCGCCCGAGGGCTATTACCGCGTCGAACGCGGCGACACGCTGTACTCGATCGCCCGGCGTCACAACCGCTCGGTGGCCGATCTGGCGCGCTGGAGCAACATTTCAGATTCGAGCCAGATTGAAGTTGGCCAGCTGATTCGCGTCAAGCCGCCGGCAGGCGCCGGCATCTCGGCCGCCAAGGCTACCGACAAGCCCGCCGCGACTTCCGCGCCGCGCGCCGCCGCGCCCGACACCACGCCGTCGAAGCCGCCCGCCAGCGCCATCCGCCTGCAATGGCCGGCCGATGGCCGCGTGACCGGCAGTTTTGCGCCGCCAGCGGAAAAAGGGTTGCGTATCGAGGTGCCGGCTGGCGGCAAGGTGCGCGCCGCGGCGTCCGGCTGGGCGATCCATGTGGGTACGCTGCGCGGTTACGGCCAGTTGGTCATCATCAAGCACAACGACGACTGGCTGACCGTGTACGGCAACCTCGACCGGCCCCTGGTCAAGGAAAACGACCGGATTTCGGCAGGGCAGGAGATCGGCAGCATGAGCCGCGACAACGAGCTGCACTTCGAGGTGCGCGGCAACGGCAAGCCGGTGAATCCGGCGCTCTACCTGCCGCCACGCGGATAACGGCACCGCCCACGGCCCGTCGCCGCGGGGCGGGCCGCGTAGCCGCCGCCCCGGCCTACTGGGCGTGCTCCACCACCAGCTGCACGCGTGTCACGCCATTGAACGTGTTGTTGTCGAGCCGGTAGGCCACCAGTGCGCTGGCGCCGTCCAGTGCGTCGGCGTGGTTGAACCAGATCGCGTCGAAACGCTGGCTGCCGCGTCCCAGTTGCAGCTTGAGGTGCTTGCCCTTCAGCACGGTCTGGCGCAGTACCTCGAATTCGCCCGAGAACGTGGGCGGCGGAAAGCCCTGGCCCCACACCTGGCCTTCGAGCAGGGTCACGAATTCGGGGCTGAAGCAGCCGTCGTCGATATCGCCGTCGGTCTCGATCACCCGGGCCAGTTGCTCTTCGTTGAGCCATTCGCGGCCCACGTCCTCGAATGCCGCCACGAAGGTGTCGAAATCCTTCGCGCGGACGGTCAGGCCGGCCGCCATGGCGTGGCCACCAAATTTCACCAGCAGGCCGGGATGGCGCTTGGACACCAGGTCCAGCGCATCGCGCAGGTGAAAGCCGGGGATCGAACGGCCAGACCCCTTGATGTGCTCCTCGTCGCCCGGCGCGAAGGTGATGGTCGGGCGGTGGAATTTTTCCTTGAGCCGCGACGCGACGATGCCGATCACGCCCTGGTGCCAGGTCTCGTGGAACACGCTCACCGTGTAGCGTGACGCCGGATCGAGCCCGGCCAGCGGCTGTTCCAGGATCTGCAGCGCCTCCTGCTGCATGCCGGCCTCGATATCGCGGCGCTCGCGGTTCATGCCGTCCAGTTCCTGGGCGATTTCCCAGGCGCGGTTGGCGTCGTCGGTCAGCAGGCACTCGATGCCCAGCGACATGTCGGCCAGCCGGCCCGCCGCGTTGAGGCGCGGCCCCAGCCCGAAGCCCAGGTCGAAGGTATTGGCGCGCTGGGCTTCGCGGCCGGCGGCGCGGAACAGGGCGGCCACGCCGGCATGCATCCGGCCCATGCGCATGCGCTTCAGGCCCTGCGCCACCAGGATGCGGTTGTTGGCGTCGAGCTTCACCACGTCGGCCACGGTGCCCAGCGCCACCAGGTCCAGCAGCGTCTGCAGCGGCGGCTGGGTGTCCTTGGTATAGACCCCGCGCTGCCGCAGTTCGGCGCGCAGCGCCAGCAGCACGTAGAACATCACGCCCACGCCCGCCAGGTTCTTGCTCGGGAATTCGCAGCCGGGCTGGTTCGGATTCACGATCACGGCGGCGTCGGGCAGCACGGCGCCCGGCAGGTGGTGGTCGGTCACCACCACGTCGATGCCGCGTGCGTTGGCGGCCGCCACGCCGTCGACGCTCGCGATGCCGTTGTCGACCGTGACGATCACGTCGGGCCGCTGCTGCGCGGCCAGCTCGACGATCTCGGGCGTCAGGCCATAGCCGTACTCGAAACGGTTCGGCACGATATAGTCCACGCGCGCGCCCAGCATGCGCAGCCCGCGCACGCCCACGGCACAGGCCGTCGCGCCGTCGCAGTCGTAGTCGGCCACGATCAGCAGCTTGCGCTGCGCGGCGATGGCGTCAGCCAGGTAGGCGGCGGCGTGGTCAATCCCCTTCATGGCGGAAGGGGGCACCAGTCCGGGCAGTTCGGTGGCCAGCTCGGCCGGGTCCAGCACGCCGCGCGCGGACAGAATGCGCGCCAGCGTGGGATGCAGGCCGGCGGCGGCCAGCACGCTGGCGTGGTCGTCGGAATAGGAGCGGATGGCAATCCGGGTCATGATCTTCGTTCCGTTGGCGTTCGGGCGGCTAGGCGGCCATGGCCAGGTTCGACAACAGTGCGCGCCAGTCGCCGCGCGCACCCAGGCCGCGCCAGAACTTGCGCAGGTCGGCCCGCGTGACCGTGAATTCGGCAAAGTGGTTCTCGCCGCCCAGCACCATCGTGACGGACTGGATCTGGCCGGCGGTCAGCGCATCGAGCACGGGCTGGAACCACTCGGCGTCCAGCGCGTGCATCCGTTCGAGCCACAGGCCCCAGTCGGATGCAATATGGGCTTCGGTGGCGCTGTCCAGCAGGCACATGACGCTGCCTTCCGTGTTCGCCACCTCGGCAAAACGGGCCGGCTGCGGGCCAACCCGGCTGCCGGCGGCCAGCGCCAGGCCGGCCATGAACGGGTCGCCGGTCAGCACCGTGTCGGCCAGCTTGCGGACGGTGCCCGCCTTGCCGCCGCCATGCAGCCAGACCGAATTGACCGGCAGGCGGCCCGTGGCCTCGCGGGCGTCGTTGACCGGATGGCCGTGCCAGGTCATCTGGATCTCGTTCTGCAGCCGGCGCCATTCGCGCGCGCGCGAGCCGGCCTGCATCCAGATATCGATATTGCGGCCGGTGGCGCGCACCGGCGTGGTCGCCGTCAGTTCGCCGAAGAGGCCGTCCGGCACGTACCATCGGGCGGGCAGCGGCGCCTCCAGCCGGATGCCGGTTTCATCGAGCAGTCCGGCGATGGCGGCGCGCAGCGTGTCGGCCTCGTCGGCGCGGATGTCGAGCTGGTCGGGGTGCATCAGCACCAGGTGATCGCGCGCGGCGTGGATATGCACCGGCTGCAGGCAGGCCCAGCCCGCGTCGGCGTCAGGGCTGGCATCGGCCGGCAGGCCCGCGGCCGCGCGGTCGGCCAGGCGCATAAAGGGCGCAGTCGGCACCTGGGCGGTATCCAGGCCGGCGCGGCCGGCCAGCCAGCGTTCCTGCGGCAGGGTGCGCAGGTAGGGGTCGTCGTGCGTTTCGCGGGGTCCCGGGGCGGCGCGCGTCAGCAACTTTCCGAGCGCAGGCAACTCCAACTGGCGCAGCAGCGCGCCGGGGACGACATCGTCCGTGGCGTCGTCGCCGGCGCCGGGCGGGACGGAAAAAGGCACAATCAGGGTCAGGTGCGTCATCATGGTTGCCGAGATTGTAAACTTCCGGCTGGCCGGCGCCAGTCTTCCGTCACCCCGGGGTGGCAAAATTGGCGCCGACGCGTTTCCAGAACAACAGGATTCCTCTTGAACTTTCCTTACGAGTGGCAGATCGGCTGGCGGTACACCCGCGCAAGCAAGCGCGCCAGCCGCAACACGTTCATTTCGTTCATCTCGATGATCTCGATGCTGGGCATCGCGCTGGGCGTGGCCGCCCTGATCGTCGTGCTGTCGGTCATGAACGGTTTCCAGAAGGAGGTGCGCGACCGCATGCTGTCGGTGCTGTCGCACATCGAGGTGATCGGGGCGGGGCCGCTGCAGGACTGGCAGAAGACCGCCGCCGAGGCCGAGCGCAACAAGGAAGTGATCGGCGCCGCGCCCTATGTGGCGGCGCAGGCCATGCTCACGCGCGACGACGCCGTGCGCGGCGTGCTGCTGCGCGGCGTGGATCCGAGCCAGGAACCCAAGGTATCCGACATCGGCAGCCAGTTCCGGTCCGGCAGCATGAACGCGCTGGTGCCGGGCGGCTTCGATATCGCGCTGGGCAGCGAACTGGCCAACGCGCTGGGCGTGCGCGTGGGCGACAAGGTCACGCTGGTGGCGCCGCAGGGCACCATCACGCCGGCGGGCATCCTGCCGCGCCTGAAGCAGTTCACCGTGGTGGGCGTCTTCTCCTCCGGCCACTATGAATTCGACAGCGCGCTGGCGCTGGTCAACATGGAAGATGCCGAACTGCTGTTCCGCCAGAACGGCCCGACCGGCGTGCGGCTCAAGCTGCAGGACATGCAGCGGGCCCCGCAGGTGGCGCAGGCGTTGTCCACCACCATGTCCGGCGACCTGTATCTGCGTGACTGGTCGCGCCAGAACCGCAACTGGTTTGCCGCCGTGCAGACCGAAAAGCGCATGATGTTCATCATCCTGACGCTGATCATCGCCGTGGCGGCCTTCAACCTGGTGTCGACGCTGGTCATGACCGTGACCGACAAGCAGGCCGACATCGCCATCCTGCGCACGATGGGGGCCCAGCCGCGCTCGATCATGAAGATCTTCATCGTGCAGGGCGTGGCCATCGGCTTCATCGGCACGGTGCTCGGTGTGCTGGGCGGCACGCTGATCGCGACCAATATCGACGTGATCGTGCCGTTCATCGAACGCGTGCTGCACGTGCAGTTCCTGCCCAAGGACATCTATTTCATCAGCGAATTGCCTTCGGACCCCCGCGTGAACGACATCGCCACCATTGGCATCATTTCCTTCGTGCTGGCCACGCTGGCCACGCTCTACCCAAGCTGGCGTGCCGCCCGCGTGAATCCGGCGGAGGCGCTGCGCTATGAGTGACACGACGCTGATTCCGGACGTGGCTGCCGTGCCTGCCGCGTCAATCCAGACCGGCGGCTCGCCGGTGCTGGTGGCCGAGGGGCTGACGAAGCGATTCCAGCAGGGCGGGCTCGATGTGGAGGTGCTGCGCGGCGTGGACGTGCGTGTCAATGCCGGCGAGAAGGTGGCCATCGTGGGGGCGTCGGGCTCGGGCAAGTCGACGCTGCTGCACGTGCTGGGCGGGCTCGACAACCCCGACGCCGGCCGCGTGGCGCTGCTGGGCAAGCCGTTCACATCGCTGCGCGAGAAGGAACGCAACATCGTGCGCAACCGCTCGCTGGGCTTTGTCTACCAGTTCCACCACCTGCTGCCCGAGTTCACGGCACTGGATAACGTGGCGATGCCGATGCGCATCCGCGGCCAGACCGAGCGCCAGGCGCGCGAGGCGGCCCAGGCGGTGCTGGAGCGCGTGGGCCTGGGCGGCCGCTCGAAACACCGTCCCGGCGAGCTGTCGGGCGGCGAGCGCCAGCGCGTGGCCATTGCGCGGGCGCTGGTGGGGCAGCCGGCCTGCGTGCTGGCCGACGAGCCCACCGGCAACCTGGACGATCACACCGCCGGTGGCGTCTACGACCTGATGCTCGACCTGTCGCGCACGCTGGGCACGAGCTTCGTGATCGTGACGCACGACATGGACCTGGCCGGCCGTTGCGACCGCGTGTTCAGGCTGCGCGACGGGCACCTGCACCAGGAACGCTGACCCGCGCGGCCTTATGTGGATCGACACCCATTGTCATCTGGACGCCGCCGAGTTCGATGCCGACCGCGCGGGCGTGATCGACGCGGCCCTGGCGGCCGGCATCTCGGGCATCGTGCTGCCGGCCGTGGCGGTGTCGAACTTCGACGCCGTGCGGGCGCTGGCCCGCGAGGGATCGCGCTGCGTCTATGCGCTCGGCATCCATCCGCTGTGCACGCCGGGCGCCGGGCAGGCCGACCTCGACGCGCTGCGCCGACAGGTGGCGGCATCGATCGATGATCCGCGCCTGGTCGCCATCGGCGAGATCGGGCTCGATTTCTTCGTGCCGGGCCTGGACGCGCAGCACCAGACCTGGCTTTACACCGAGCAGCTCAAGATTGCCCGCGAATTCGACCTGCCGGTGCTGCTGCACGTGCGCAAGTCGCAGGATCAGGTCTACGCCGGCCTGCGCCGCGTGGGCGTGCGGCAGGGCATCGCGCATGCCTTCAACGGCAGCCACGAGCAGGCGCGCCGCTATGTCGAGCACGGCATGAAGCTTGGCTTCGGCGGCAACGTGACGTTCTCGCGCGCGAAACAGATCCGGCGCCTGGCCACGGCGTTGCCCATCGAGGCCATCGTGCTCGAAACCGATGCGCCCGATATCGCCCCCGCGTGGCTGTCCGACGATCAGTTCGGCGCGCAGCACAAGGCGCGCAACACGCCCGGCGAGGTGGCTGGCGTGGCGCGTGTCATGGCCGAATTACGAGGCATGCCGGAGCGCGAACTGGCGCACATCATGTGGCGCAATTCTGTTGCCGCGTTGCCCCGCCTGGGTGCGTTCGCGGACGTCATGGCGCCGCGATAGTCTTCGCTTTTTCGCCATTTCTCGGGCCACATCGCCGGATGCGATGCAGATTTAACGTATTGACACACCGGCGCATCATTCGGACACGTTTTTCCCCTCCTTTGCACGGTACAAAGCCCCCTTCGTGACATCGATCCGGGGGCTTCATGCGCTTGCTGTTGCTGGCGTTCGTTTTGGGGTGCTGGCTGCTGCAACAGCAGGGCATGCTGCCGGGCCGCGCCGAATGGCTTGCCGGGTGTGGGCTTGCCTTTGGGCTGGCCGGTGCGATATGGGCATCGGCACGCGTGCGGGGCCGATGGGCGCCGCACGGGCGACTGGCGCTGGGCGCCTCGCTGGCGCTGCTGATCGGCGTGGGCTGGTCCGCGTGGCGCGCGGACGTGCGCATCGAACGCTGGCTGCCATCGGATATGGCGGGCAAGGACCTGGTGGTGGAAGGCATCATTGCCGGGCTGCCCGATGCCGTACCGCACGGCACGCGTTTCCTGTTCCGCGTCGAGAACTGGCCGGATGGCCAAGCGGGGCAGTCGCTGCCGCAGCGCCTGCTGCTCACGTGGCGCGACGAGGCGGCCGGCGACGGCGCCGCGCCCGACGAATTCCCGCCGATGAATGCGCTGTGGCCGGGCCAGCGCCACCGCCTGACCGTACGCCTGCGCCGTCCGCGCGGGCTGGCGAATCCGCACGGCTTCGATTACGCGTACTGGTTGCTGCGGGAAGGCGTGCATGCCACGGGCTACGTGCGTGGCGCCGCCACGCTGGCCTCCGGGGGCCCGGTGCCGTGGCCCGTGCGCATCGCGATGTGGCGCGCCGGCCTGCGCGATCGTCTGCGTGCCGCCTTGCCCCCCGACGCCCGCTACGGCGCCGTGCTGATCGCGCTGGTGATCGGCGATCAGCGCGGCATTGCGCGGGCGGACTGGGACATCTTCCGGCGCACCGGCATTTCGCATCTGGTCAGTATCTCGGGCCTGCATATCACCATGATCGCTGGCGCGACGGGAGCCCTGGCGCGCATGCTGTGGCGGCATTCGTTCGGGCTCGGGCGGCGGCTGCGCCGTCCGTTGCCGCTGGTGTGGCCGGCGCAGCAGGCCGCGCTGGCAGTGACCGTGCTGGCCGCACTCGGTTATGGCCTGATCGCCGGCATGCAGATTCCGGCGTTGCGCACCGTGGCGATGCTGGCCGTGGCGGCCCTGGCGTTGTGGAGCGGCCGGGCGACGCCACTGTCGGTGGTGCTGGCGTGGGCCGCTGGCATGGCGGTGGCGATCGATCCCTGGGCGGTCATGTCGCCGGGGTTCTGGCTGTCCTTCGGTGCCGTGGCGGTGATCTTTCTCCATGCGCGCGACGGGCCGGACGATAGCCGGCCCATGGCGGCAGGCAACGACGCCGGTCGGCGCATGGCCCGGCTGCGGGACGGCGTCGTGAACGCCGCGCGTACGCAGTGGGCCGTGACCATCGGGCTTGTGCCGCTGACGCTGTTGCTGTTTGGTCACGTGTCACTGGTGTCCTGCATGGCCAATGCGGTGGCGATTCCGGTGGTAAGCCTGCTCGTGACGCCGTTGGCGCTGGCCGGGGCCGTGCTGCCGAGCGCGTTCGCCGCGCCGTTGCTGGCCGTGGCGCACACCGCGCTGGCGTGGCTGGTGAGCGGGTTGGGTTGGCTGGCTGCGCCGGCATGGGCTGTCTGGGAGGCCGCGCATCCGGCCTGGTGGCGCACGGCGCTGGCCATCGGCGGTGTCTGGCTGTTGCTGGTGCCGCGACGGCCCCAATGGCCGCAAAGCGTCCAGTCTCGCAAGGGAAGCCCGCAGATCGCGCGGCCGGTTCCACGCTGGGCTGGCGCGGGCCTGATGGTGCCGATGCTGATGACCGGGCGCGCTGCCGTGGCCGAAGGCGAGATGCGCGTGACGGCGCTCGATGTCGGGCAGGGCACGGCGGTGCTGGTGGAAACGCGCCGGCATGCGCTGCTGTATGACGCGGGGCCGGCCTACGTGTCGGGCACCAGTGCCGGAGGGCAGGTCGTCGTGCCGTTCCTGCGCGCGTCGGGGGTGCGCCGGCTGGACACGCTCATGGTCAGCCACGAAGACGCCGACCATGCCGGGGGCGTGCGCGATGTCGTGCAGGCGGTGCCGGTCGGATCACGGCTGACGGCGGCACCGCCCGGGCATCGGCTGATGGCGGGAGCGGAGGGCGCTGACTGGCAGCCGTGCGTGGGCGGCACCGGCTGGCAATGGGACGGGGTACGGTTCGACATCGTGCATCCCACCACGGAGGAGCTGGCCCCCGGCAGGCTCCAGAGCAATGCGCGCAGTTGTGTGTTGCGTGTGGCCACGGCAGGACGCAGCCTGCTGCTGACCGGCGACATCGGTGTGCGCGAGGAGCTGCGGTTGGTCGAGCGCCTGACGCCGGAACAGTTGCGTGCCGACGTCCTGCTGGTGCCCCATCACGGCAGCGGCACGTCATCGCATGTGTCGTTCCTGCGCGCCGTACAGCCGGAACTGGCGATTTTCCAGCTGGGGTTTGCAAACCGCTACCGCCATCCGCGCGATGACGTCTGGCGGCGCTACGAGCGGGCGGGTATCGCCCGCTATCGCACGGACGAGACCGGCGCCGTATCGATCCTGACGTCGGGCGATGCGCTTGAGGTCGTGCCGTATCGGCAGCGATATCGCCGCTACTGGCGCGATGGGCCGCCGGCGCCGCGTTGATGCGAGTCAGTTGGCCCTTGCGGGCGCCTTGGCGGGTTTGGCCGCGGAACCACTGCGAGGCTTGGTGCTGGTTTTCCCGATCGCATTCGCGCTGGGCTTGGCTGCGGCCGGATGCGTCTTGGCCGGCTTTCTGGTCGCGGATCGGACGGCGCCTTCCCCGGCGCCTTCGTCGGCATCGTCAGCCTGATCCGCCAGTGCGGCCGGCTCCGCGCCGGCAATGCGTCGCTCGCGCAGATGGGCCTTGGCGCGCTGCAGGCCGCCCGCCACCGACTCCGCGCGCTCCAGTGCCACACCGGCGGCGAGCACATCGCCCAGCACCAGATGGCAGATGCGCGACGTCATCGGCGTATAGACCTCGCTGTCCTCCTCGACGTCGGAGAACACGCAGACGTCGGCCAGCTTGGCCAGCGGAGACCCACTGTGGGTCAGCGCCAGGACGCCAGCGCCGCTGCCACGGGCGAGCGTGGCGGCGGCCAGCATGTCCCACGTGCGGCCGCTGTTCGACACCAGTACGGCCACGTCGCCCGGCCGCAGCAGCGCGGCGGACATGCTGAACACGTGCGAATCGGAATACGCCGTGGTGGGGATGCCCAGGCGGAAGAACTTGTGCTGGATGTCGAGCGCGACGATGCCCGAATTGCCGCAGCCGTAGAACTCGATGCGCCGCGCGCTGGCCAGCAGGCGGATGGCGTGCTCGATCTGGTCGGCGGACAGTGCGTTGCGCACCGACATCAGCGTGGCGATGGTGCGGTCGAATACCTTGCCGGCGATGTCGGCGGGCCGGTCGTTGGCCTCCACGTCCTGATGCACGAACGGCGTGCCGCCGCCGACGTTCTGGGCGAACTGGAGCTTGAACTCCTTGAAGCCGTCGTAGCCGAGCGCGGCGCAAAAGCGCGCGATGGTCGGCTGCGAGACGCCGGCACGTTCGGCCAGCTCCGGCATGGTCAGCCGGATGACGCTGGCGCCGTGGCGGGCTACATAGTCGGCCAGCCGGCGTTCGGACGGGCGTAGCGTGTCATAGACGGCAAGGATTCTGTCGCGCATGGTGAAGGTCGTGCGGGAAACGGTGCGTGGGAGTCTTGACGGCGGAGCCGGGGTGGCCGCGTCTTTTAATATGTAGAGATTCTACACATTCGACTGTCGGATTCGCAGCCCCCGGCGCCCGGTTTTCATCCTAGGATTTACCCGAATTTGCGCGCGTAACGCCATTTCCAGGCGGTGGCAAGGCTTCCGGCGAGGTGTCGGCCGTGGCTATAATGTAGAAAATCTACAGATCCGGTGGCCTGTGGCGACATGTTCTTACCTGTCGCGCGGTTGTCCCGGATCGCCCCACGAGGATCCATTCCGCCATGACCCAAGCCGCCAAGGGCCACGTCCGCGCCGAAGTTTCGGCCGTCACCGACCGCATCGTCGAACGCAGCCGCGCCAGCCGCGCCGCCTACCTGGCGCGTTGCGAGCGCGCCCAGCAAGACCTGGGGCCGCTGCGCGGCATGTCATGCGCCAACCTGGCCCATGGTTACGCGGCACTGCCCGCCGACGACAAGCTCAAGCTGCGCGTGGAACATGCACCGAACCTGGGTATCGTCACGGCTTACAACGACATGCTGTCGGCCCACCAGCCGTACGAACGCTATCCGGCGGTCATTCGCGAAGCCGCGCGTGCCGTGGGCGCCGTGGCGCAGGTGGCGGGCGGCGTGCCGGCGATGTGCGACGGCATCACGCAGGGCAATGCAGGCATGGAACTGTCGCTGTTCTCGCGCGATGCCATCGCCATGAGCACCGCCGTGGCGCTGTCGCACAATACGTTCGACGCCGCGCTGATGCTGGGCGTCTGCGACAAGATCGTGCCGGGGCTGCTGATGGGCGCGCTGCAGTTCGGCCACCTGCCGGTGGTGTTCGTGCCGGCCGGCCCGATGGCCTCGGGGCTGTCGAACAAGGAAAAGGCGCGCGTGCGCCAGCTCTATGCCACCGGACAGGTCGGGCGCGACGCGCTGCTCGAAGCCGAATGCGCGGCCTACCATGGCGCCGGCACCTGCACGTTCTACGGCACCGCGAACAGCAACCAGTTCCTGATGGAAATCATGGGCCTGCACATGCCCGGCGCGGCGTTCGTGCACCCGGACAGCGGCCTGCGCGATGCGCTGACCACGGCGGCGGCACAGCGGGCGCTGGCGCTGATCGCGCGCGGCCGCGAATACACGCCGCTGGCGCAGATCGTCGACGAGCGGGCGGTGGTCAACGCCATGGTCGGCCTGCTGGCCACGGGCGGTTCGACCAACCACACGATCCACCTGGTGGCCATGGCGCGCGCCGCCGGCATCGTGATCGACTGGAACGACTTCGACCGCCTGTCGGCCGTGACGCCGCTGCTGGCGCGCGTCTATCCGAACGGCTCGGCCGATGTGAACCACTTCCACGCGGCGGGCGGCGTGGCCTACGTGATCGGCCAGCTGCTGGAAGCGGGCCTGCTGCACGAGGACGTGAACACCGTGGTGGGCCGTGGCCTGGCACGCTACACCGAAGAGCCGGTCATGACCGACGGCGCGCTGCGCTGGCGCGACGGCCCGGCCACCAGCGGCGATACCGCCGTGCTGGCACCGGCATCGGCGCCGTTCTCGGCCGAAGGCGGCCTGCGGTTGATGGCCGGCAATTTGGGGCGTGGCGTGATCAAGGTCTCGGCCGTGACCGACGAGCATCGCGTCGTGCAAGCGCCGGCGCGCGTGTTCGATTCGCAGGAGGCGCTGCAGGCGGCGTTCGAAGCCGACGAACTCAATCGCGACGTGGTGGCGGTGGTGCGCTTCCAGGGCCCGAATGCCAACGGCATGCCCGAACTGCACCGGCTGACCCCGGCGCTGGGCGCGCTGCAGGACGCCGGCCACAAGGTCGCGCTGGTCACCGATGGCCGCATGTCGGGCGCGTCGGGCAAGGTGCCGGCCGTGATCCATGTCGGTCCGGAGGCGCTTGTGGGCGGCCCGCTGGCCCGGGTGCGTGACGGCGACGTCATTCGTGTCGACGCCGTGGCCGGTACGCTCGAACTGGTGGGCGATGCCGACGTGCAGGCGGATTTCGCCGCGCGCACGCCGGTGCCGGCGCCGTCGGACGATTTCGCGAATTTCAGCATGGGCCGTGGCCTGTTCGGGCTGTTCCGGCGCCATGCCCGCATTGCCGAGGAGGGCGGCAGCGCGCTCGACCTGTCCGAGGCCGATGCCCCGTCGTCGGCCACGGCCGACGCGGCTGTCAAAACCGCGTCCGCCGTCGCACAATAGGCGGACGTCCGGGCAGGCCGGCCCACCACAGCCAATCCTTTCAGACATTCCGTAATCCCCGCGGCGCTGACGCCCCGGGGCACTGCCTGGCCACGCCGACGCGTGACCGGCGGCTACCGACAAGGGTGGCAATACCACCCGACACCATGTTCGATGGAGCAGACATGATCTATATCCTGATGGGCGTTTCCGGCAGCGGCAAGACCACCGTGGGCCAGCTGCTTGCTGAGCGGCTGCACTGTGGCTTCCATGATGCCGACACCTTTCACAGCGAGGCCAACAAGGCCAAGATGCACGATGGCGTGCCACTGACCGACGAAGACCGCTGGCCCTGGCTGGCCGCCATGCGCGCCGCCATCGACGCCGCGCGCGCCGAGGGCCGCACCCATGTCTTCACCTGCTCGGCGCTGCGCCAGACCTACCGCGACCGCCTGACCCCGCCCGATGGCGGCGTGACCTTCGTATTCATGAAGGGTGATGCCTCGACGATCGGCGGCCGCCTGTCGGCCCGCGCCGACCACTTCTTCAATCCGGCGCTGCTGCAAAGCCAGTTCGATACCCTGGAAGAGCCCCAGGACGCGCTGGTGCTGGATATCCGTCGGGCGCCCGAAGTCCTGGTGGAGGACATCCTGGCCAAATGCCCGCCGGAGTCGGTCTCGTGCGCCGGCCAGGCCAAGACCGCGCACTGACCCTGCACCAAGGCCAGCCACGCGTGGCTGGCAAGCATCTTGCTAAACCGTTTTGCGTACCGGCGCATGTCTTGTGCATGCAACCCCTTGCGGGATTTGCCGGTGCGGATATGCTGGAAGCGTCGACTCGACGAGGCATCGATAAACGGGTGGCCGGCGGTATTGCCGTGCAGCAAGGCCGAAGAGCAGTCAGGCGGCACGGACCGCGGCAGGCGCCCATTTCCACGAAGGAGCGGCCATCATGGCGGCGCGGTTTTTCGACGAGATGCTGGAAGGGCGAGAGGACGGCACGGTGACGGCCGTCGAGGCCGGACAGGTATTGCCGCCAGGGGCGGTCCGGACTCACTACCGAAGTTTTGCGGACTGGCTCGGCCGGCAGTCCGTATCCACGATGGACAACAAGCGCGCGGAGGCGGATCTGATCTTCCGGCGCGTGGGCATTACCTTCGCCGTCTATGGCGACAAGGACGAGTCCAACAGCGGCACTGAGCGGACCATTCCGTTCGACGTGATCCCGCGCGTGTTCCCGGCCAGCGAATGGGCCACGCTGGAGCGCGGCCTGCGCCAGCGGGTGGCGGCGCTGAACCGCTTCATCCACGATATCTACCACGGCCAGGACATCATCCGTGCCGGCGTGATTCCGCCCGACCAGATCTATAACAACGCCCAGTACCGGCCCGAGATGCTCGGCATCGACGTGCCGCGCGACATCTACGCGCACGTAGCCGGCATCGATGTGGTGCGCGCGGGCCAGGGCGAGTTCTACGTGCTGGAAGACAACCTGCGCGTGCCGTCGGGCGTGTCGTACATGCTGGAAAACCGCAAGATGATGATGCGGTTGTTCCCCGACCTGTTCGCCCGCAACCGGGTGGCGCCCGTGGCCCACTATCCCGACCTGCTGCTGGACATGCTGCGCAGCGTGTCGCCGCAGAATATCGCCGACCCTACCGTGGTCGTGCTCACGCCGGGCATGTACAACTCCGCGTATTTCGAGCACGCGTTCCTGGCCCAGCAGATGGGCGTGGAACTGGTGGAGGGCAGCGACCTGTTCGTCGAGGACGATCACCTCTACATGCGCACCACGCAGGGGCCGCAGCGCATCGACGTGATCTACCGCCGCGTGGACGACGACTTCCTCGATCCGCTCGTATTCCGGCCAGATTCGGCGCTGGGCGCGGCGGGACTGCTGTCGGTCTATCGTGCCGGCAACGTGACGATCTCGAATGCCATCGGCACCGGCGTGGCCGACGACAAGTCGATCTATCCGTATGTGCCGGACATGATCCGCTTCTACCTGGGCGAAGAGGCCATCCTGTCGAACGTGCCCACCTACATGTGCCGACGGCCCGATGACCTGCAATACGTGCTCGACCACATGGCCGAGCTGGTCGTGAAGGAAACCCACGGGGCCGGGGGATACGGCATGCTGGTGGGCCCGGCCGCGACGAAGGCCGAGATCGACCAGTTCCGCGAGGTGGTCAAGGCGCGGCCCGAACAGTACATCGCCCAGCCCACGCTGGCGCTGTCCACCTGCCCGACCTATGTGGAATCGGGCATCGCGCCGCGCCATATCGACCTGCGGCCATTCGTGCTGTCGGGCAAGGAAGTGCGCATGGTGCCGGGCGGGCTGACGCGCGTGGCGCTGCGCGAGGGGTCGCTGGTGGTGAATTCCTCGCAGGGCGGGGGCACCAAGGACACCTGGGTGCTGGAACGCTGAAGCCGAACACACTGATCGCCGGGAGACCCCATCATGCTGAGCCGTACCGCCGACCACCTGTTCTGGATGGCCCGCTACACCGAGCGCGCGGAAAACACCGCGCGCATGCTCGACGTCAACTACCAGACCTCGCTGCTGCCGCAGTCGGCCGAAGTGGCCGAGCAGGGCTGGTGGGCGATGCTCGACATCTCCGAGCTGACCCAGGCCTACGACCACAAGTACGGCCTGCTGCACCGTGACGACGTGATCGACTTCATGGTGCGCGACATGACCAACCCGTCGTCGATCATGAGCTGCCTGCGCGCGGCGCGCGAGAACGCGCGGGCGGTGCGTGGGTCGCTGACTACGGAGGTGTGGGAAACCATCAACACCACGTGGCTGGACGTGCAGCGCATGATCACCGAGGGCGAGCTGCGCGATGACCCGTCGCGCTTCTTCGAATGGGTCAAGTTCCGCTCGCACCTGGCGCGCGGTGTGCAGTTCGGCACCATGCTCAAGGACGATGCGTTCCACTTCATGCGGCTTGGCACCTTCCTGGAGCGCGCCGACAATACGGCGCGGATCCTGGACGTCAAGTTCCAGGCGTCGGGCCGCGACGACAGCGATCCGAACCGCGAGCAGAACGACTTCTACCACTGGGCGGCCGTGCTGCGGTCGGTGTCGGGCTTCGAGGTCTACCGCAAGATCTACCGGGCCGTGATCACGCCGCAGCGCGTGGCCGAACTGCTGATCCTGCGGCCGGACATGCCGCGCTCGCTCGTGTCGAGCATGGACGAAGTGGTGGCGATCCTGGCGCTGGTGGCCAACCAGCAATCGTCGGAGACCGAGCGCCAGGCTGGTAAACTCCACGCCGACCTCAAATACGCGCGCATCGACGACATCTTCGCCGTCGGCCTGCACGCCTACCTGACCAGCTTCCTGGAGCGCATCGGCGATCTCGGCAATGGCATCAGCCGGGATTTCCTCGTGCCGCTGCTGGCCGCCTGAACCGTCATGCATGTGCCCGGTGCGTCACGCGCCGGGCCGGGGAAGCACCGGCGGGTGCCGTGCCGGGCGCGCGATACGCATCGTGAAATACAGGATTCACCACAAAACCGTCTATCAATACACCGAACCGGTGCGTCGCAGCGTGCACGAACTGCGCCTCGCCCCGCGCTCGGGGCCCCTGCAATCGGTGCAGGGCTGGCAACTTTCGGCGCCGGGCAACCTGAGCGAGGCGCGCGACGGTTTCGGCAATATCGTCCACAACTTCACCATGGCCGGCCCGGCCCGTACGATCGCCATCACCGCCACCGGCGAGGTGGAGGTGCAGGGCGGACACCATGCTTTCGTCGATCAGCCGGATTCGGGCGAGTCACGGGTGTCGCCGCTATACTTTGTTTCGACTACGCCACTTACGCAGGCGCCGCACGGCCTGCAGGCGTTTGCCGCGCCCTATGTGGCGGCGGGTCACGATGTGCCGGCACTGCTGGCCCTGGCGGGCGGCATTGCCGATCGCGTGCGCTACCAGGCCAATACCACCGATGTCGGAACGTCGGCGGCCCAGGCCTTCCAGCTGGGGAGTGGCGTCTGCCAGGACCAGGCGCAGGTGATGGTGGCCGCGTGCCGTGTGCTGGGCATTCCGGCGCGCTATGTCAGTGGCTACTTCTACGATCCGGCCGCCACGGCGCTGGCCAGCCATGCCTGGGCCGATGTCTGTCTCGATGCCGGCCGGGGCCTCTGGTGCAGTATCGACGTGACGCACCGCTGTGTGACAGATGCCCGCCACGTGCGGCTCGCGGTGGGGCGCGACTACGCCTCGGCCGCACCAATCCGGGGCATTCTGGAAGGCGGCGCGGGCGAAACGCTCGACGTCGATATCGCCATCACGCCCGCTGCCTGACCGGCCCGCGCCGGCATTCAACGGCGTGGCGTTTTGCCGAGCGGCTAGAATGCAAATTTGCCGTCTCACAAGTGACACGGCGCCCCAACAAGACACCTGTTCATGACGTACTGCGTAGCGATGCGGCTGGATGCCGGTCTGGTATTCCTGTCCGATTCCCGAACCAATGCCGGGGTGGATGCCATTTCCACCTCGCGCAAGATGACCGTCTTCGAAGAGCCGGGCGACCGCGTGCTGGTGCTGATGACGGCCGGCAACCTGGCGATCAGCCAGTCGGTGCGGCAGCTGCTGGCCGAGGCGCGCGACGAAAAGCGTTCGCTGTGGACGGCCCGCGACATGTTCGAGGCCGCCACGATCGTCGGCGACGCCGTGCGCGCCGTGCACAAGCGCGACGCCCACGCACTGCGCGAGGCCGGCATCGACTTCAACGTCAGCATGATCTTCGGCGGGCAGATCCGCGGCGAGCGCACGCGGCTGTTCCATATCTATGCGGCGGGCAATTTCGTCGAGGCGTCGCCCGAAAACTGCTACTTCCAGATTGGCGAGGCCAAGTATGGCAAGCCGATCGTCGACCGAGTGGTGTCGCCGTCGCTGCCGCTGGGCGAGGCCGCCAAGTGCGCGCTGATTTCGATGGATTCGACGCTCAAGTCGAATATCTCGGTGGGCCTGCCGCTGGACCTGCTGGTGTACGAGGCCGATTCGCTGCGCGTGACGCGCTTTGTCAACATCGACGAGAAGAACGCGTACTTCCGCATGATCCGCGACACCTGGGGCCAGCGCCTGCGTCAGGTGTTCGGCGAGATCGCCAATCCCGAGTGGGATGCCGCCGAGCCGGCCGAGTTTCCGCTGGCGCGCGACGAGGCCGACCGATGGGGCCAGCCCGTGCGCGCACGCCGGGAACGGTAGAGGGAAACGTCTACCCCATTCGCGCCGGCGCGGGCGTCGAACGGCGGGGCGCCGCAGTACACTCTGCGGCGACTGCCACATTCCCATTGCACTTGTCTCATGCGCGACATCCTGCTGTTCTCCCACGCCAACGGATTTCCCGTATCCACGTACCGCAAGCTGTTCGGGGCACTGGAAGATGCCTTCGAGATCCGCGCCGTCGAGCGCTACGGCCACGATCCAAAGTACCCGGTCACGCGCGAATGGCCCAATCTGGTGGACGAACTGCTACGTGAGATCGAACGCGCCCGTCGCGACGGTGCCGATTCCCGCAAGGTCTGGCTGGTCGGGCATTCGCTGGGCGGTTTCCTGTCGCTGATGGCCGCGCTGCGCGAACCGCAGCGCGTGCGCGGCGTGGTGATGCTCGACTCGCCGATCATCGCCGGCTGGCGGGCGTCGCTGCTGCGCGCGTCGCAGGTCCTGGGTCTGGACGAAAAGCCGGGCCCGGCGGCCGTGACCAAGAACCGCCGCACGCACTGGCCCGATACCGAATCGGTCTGGACCCACTTCCAGGCCAAGCGCAATTTCCGGGTCTGGGACCCGGACGTGCTGCGCGACTACGCCGAGCATGGCACCGAGCCGACGGGCCGGGCCGCGGAACGCCGCCTGCGTTTCGACCGCGACGTGGAATACCGCATCTATCGCACGCTGCCTACCAGCCTGGGCCGGCGCGTGGCCCATGGCGCGCCGGTGCCGGTGGGCTTCATTGCCGGCACGAAATCACGCGAGGTCAGGCAGGTGGGACTGGGCGCCACGCGCAAGCTGGTGGGCGACCGCCTGCGCTTCCTGGAAGGCGGGCATCTCTATCCGATGGAGCGGCCCCTGGAAACCGCCGCCACCGTGCATGAGCTGATCGGGCAGATGCGCGCCAGCGGCCACTGAAGACGGGCGCGGCGCCGAGCGGCGCATGCGCCGCAGCAGCAGGGCGGCGCATCGCGGACACTGCCCTGTCACAAAATCCGGGTCGGCGGCGGACGGGGTCTCATGTATAATCCCGATTTCCCCGGCAAGCTCGGTTTATGACCAAATTCGTCTTCGTCACCGGTGGCGTCGTCTCTTCTCTCGGCAAGGGCATCGCTGCTGCTTCGCTCGCGGCCATTCTCGAGTCGCGCGGCCTCAAAGTCACCCTCCTCAAGCTCGATCCCTACATCAACGTCGACCCCGGCACGATGAGCCCTTTCCAGCATGGCGAGGTGTTCGTGACCGAGGATGGCGCCGAAACTGACCTCGATCTGGGTCACTACGAGCGCTTCGTGTCGGCCAAGATGCGCAAGTCGAACAACTTCACGACTGGCCAGATCTATGAGTCGGTGATCCGCAAGGAGCGCCGCGGCGAGTACCTCGGCAAGACCGTCCAGGTGATTCCGCATATCACCAACGAGATCCAGGCATTCGTGGAGCGCGGCGCGGCCGCCTCGCACGACGGCAAGGCCGACGTCGCCCTGGTGGAAATCGGCGGTACGGTCGGCGATATCGAATCGCTGCCGTTCCTGGAAGCCGCTCGCCAGATGAGCCTGCGCATGGGCCGCAACCACTGCGCATTCGTTCACCTGACGCTGGTGCCGTTCATCGCCAGCGCGGGCGAGCTGAAGACCAAGCCGACCCAGCACTCGGTGCAGAAGCTGCGAGAAATCGGCATTTCGCCGACGGCGCTGCTGTGCCGCGCCGACCGTCCGATTCCGGACGACGAGCGCGCCAAGATCTCGCTGTTCGCCAATATTCCGCAGGATGCCGTGATTTCGGTATGGGATGCCGACAGCATCTACAAGATCCCGCAGATGCTCAACGAGCAGGGCCTTGACCGCCTGATCTGCGAGGAACTGCGACTCGATCCGAAGCCGGCCGACCTGTCGATGTGGCAGAAGCTGGTGAACGCGCAGGAAAACCCGCAGCACGAGATCAAGATCGGCATGGTCGGCAAGTATGTCGACCTGACCGAGTCGTACAAGTCGCTGATCGAAGCCCTGCGCCACGCCGGCATGCATACCGCCACGCGCGTCAACATCGAGTACATCGATTCCGAGGAACTGGAATCGGGTCACCTCGAAGTGCTGCAGCCGCTGGACGCCATCCTGGTGCCGGGCGGTTTCGGCAAGCGCGGTACGGAAGGCAAGATCCGCGCGATCCAGTACGCCCGGGAGAACAAGGTGCCGTACCTGGGCATCTGTCTGGGCATGCAGCTGGCCGTGATCGAGTTCGCGCGCGACGTGGCGGGCATGAAGGACGCCAACTCGACCGAATTCAACCTCGAGACCGAGCACCCGGTGGTGGCGCTGATCACCGAATGGGTCGACCGCGAGGGCAAGGTGGAACAGCGTTCGGCCGAATCCGACCTGGGCGGCACGATGCGCCTCGGCGCGCAACGCGTGCCCATCCAGGCGGGCACCAAGGCCGCGCAGATCTACGGCGCCGAAGTCAACGAGCGTCACCGCCATCGCTACGAAGTCAACAATCACTACGTGCCCCAGCTCGAAAAGGCCGGCATGGTGATTTCGGCCCGTACCCCGACAGAAAACCTGCCGGAAATGATGGAACTGCCCGAGTCGATGCACCCGTGGTTCGTGGGCGTGCAGTTCCACCCGGAATTCACGTCGACCCCGCGTGACGGCCACCCGCTGTTCAAGGCCTACGTGGAAGCCGCGCTGGCCTCGCAGCAGCGCAAGGGCGCCTGACGTCGCGACGAAGGAGACAAGCCATGAAACTGTGTGGATTCGACGTCGGCCTCGACAAGCCGTTCTTCCTGATCGCCGGCCCGTGTGTCATCGAGTCCGAGCAGATGGCGCTGGACACCGCCGGCGAGCTCAAGCAGATCACCGGCGAACTGGGCATCCCGTTCATCTACAAGTCGTCGTTCGACAAGGCCAACCGGTCGTCGGGCAAGTCGTTCCGCGGTCTCGGCATGGAGAAGGGGCTGGAGATCCTGGCCACCGTGAAGCGCGAAATCGGCGTGCCCGTGCTGACGGACATCCACGAGATCGACGAGATCAAGCCCGTCGCCGCCGTGGTTGACGTGCTGCAGACGCCGGCCTTCCTGTGCCGCCAGACCGATTTCATCCGTGCGTGCGCCCAGAGCGGACGCCCGGTGAACATCAAGAAGGGCCAGTTCCTGGCGCCGCACGACATGAAGAATGTGATCGACAAGGCGCGTGACGCGGCCCGTGAGGCCGGTCTGCCCGATGACGTGTTCATGGCCTGCGAGCGTGGTGTTTCCTTCGGCTACAACAATCTGGTGTCGGACATGCGCTCGCTCGCGATCATGCGCGAGACCGGTGCCCCGGTGGTGTTCGACGCGACCCACTCGGTGCAGTTGCCGGGCGGCCAGGGCACCAGCTCGGGCGGCCAGCGCGAGTTCGTGCCGGTGCTGTCGCGTGCCGCGGTGGCCACCGGCGTGGCGGGCCTGTTCATGGAAACCCATCCGGACCCGAGCAAGGCCATGTCCGACGGCCCGAACGCGGTGCCGCTGTCGCGCATGAAGGAACTGCTGGCCGTGCTGAAGGACCTGGATACCCTGGTCAAGCGCGCCGGCTTCCTCGAAGACAATTTCGGCTGGCCCGCCTGCGCGTGATCCAGCCAGCAGTACCCGCCGCCCGCGCCTGTCGCGGGCGGCGTCGCTTCCGGATGCGTCAGATCGGGTGCGTGCGTGAATCGCCCCGGACGCACGGGTATCGAAAGACAATACAAAAGATTCGGAGATAGCGTATGGCCGCCGGCCTTATCATCGCGTACGTCGACGTGACGGATCCCCAGCAGTACGAGCAGTACAAGGTGCTTTCCACGCGGGCCATGCAGGCTCACGGCGCGGAAGTGCTGGTGCGGGGCGGCAAGACGGAGCCGCTCGAGGGGCAATGGGCGCCGACGCGCGTGGTGGTGCTGAAATTCCCCAGCTACGAGGCCGCCAAGGCCTTCTACGCGAGCGAGGAATACCTGGCAGCCCGCCAATCCCGCGAGCATGCGGCAAAGATGAACATGATCGTCGTGGAAGGCGTCTGAGACTTCCACCCGTCATCTGGCACGTAGAAGATTCACGAAGATTCAACAGTCCTGAGAGGAAATATGAGTGCAATCGTAGATATCATCGGTCGCGAGGTGCTGGACTCGCGCGGCAATCCCACGGTCGAGTGCGACGTGCTGCTGGAATCCGGCGTGATGGGCCGTGCCGCCGTGCCGTCGGGCGCATCGACCGGCTCGCGCGAAGCCATCGAACTGCGTGACGGCGACAAGTCGCGCTACCTGGGCAAGGGCGTGCTGAAGGCTGTCGAGCACATCAACACCGAGATCTCCGAAGCCATCATGGGCCTGGACGCTTCCGAGCAGGCGTTCCTGGACCGCACGCTGATCGAACTGGACGGCACCGAGAACAAGGGCCGCCTGGGCGCCAACGCCATGCTGGCCGTGTCGATGGCCGTGGCCAAGGCCGCTGCCGAAGAGGCTGGCCTGCCGCTGTACCGCTACTTCGGCGGTTCGGGCGCGATGCAGATGCCGGTGCCGATGATGAACATCGTCAACGGTGGCGCGCACGCCAACAACAGCCTGGACATCCAGGAATTCATGATCATGCCCGTGTCGCAGACCAGCTTCCGTGAAGCCCTGCGTTGCGGCGCCGAAGTGTTCCACGCGCTGAAGAAGATCCTGGCCGACAAGGGCATGTCGACGGCCGTGGGTGACGAAGGCGGCTTCGCACCGAACTTCTCGTCGAACGAAGAGTGCCTGAACACCATCGTGCAGGCGGTGGAAAAGGCCGGCTACAAGATGGGTGAAGACGTGCTGCTCGCGCTGGACTGCGCCGCCAGCGAGTTCTACCACGAGGCCGAAGACGTCTACGCGCTGGAGGGCGAAGGCCTGAAGCTGTCGTCGACGCAATTCGCCGACTACCTGGCCAACCTGTGCGACAAGTTCCCGATCGTGTCGATCGAGGACGGCATGGCCGAAGGCGACTGGGAAGGCTGGAAGACGCTGACCGACAAGCTCGGCAAGCGCGTGCAGCTGGTGGGCGACGACCTGTTCGTGACCAACACCAAGATCCTGAAGGAAGGCATCGAGAAGGGCATCGGCAACTCGATCCTGATCAAGATCAACCAGATCGGTACGCTGACCGAGACGTTCGCCGCCATCGAAATGGCCAAGCGCGCCGGCTACACCGCCGTGATCTCGCACCGTTCGGGCGAGACCGAGGACAGCACGATCGCCGACATCGCCGTGGGCACCAACGCTGGCCAGATCAAGACCGGCTCGCTGTCGCGTTCGGACCGTATCGCCAAGTACAACCAGCTGATCCGCATCGAGGAAGATCTGGGCGATATCGCTACGTACCCGGGCAAGAGCGCGTTCTACAACCTGCGCTGATTCCCCGAGCCTGCCGTCGGCGCGTGCCGCCGGCAAGCCAACGACAAACGCCGCTCCCGGGTTCGCCGGGGCGGCGTTTTTTTCGATCCGGTGTGGCGATTGTGCCGATATCCGGTGCCGCACGCACGGTTGTTGCGCTTTGTAGCGTCTTTTGTTTTGCAATCTGCGGCCGCATGATGGATCATTGGTGCCCATCGGAAACCTCCGACCACGCCATTATTCCATTGCGCCTTTTGCCCCGATGCGCCTGATTTCCCTGCTGTTGTTCGTGCTGTTGCTGGCCATTCAGTACCCGCTCTGGCTGGGCAAGGGCGGCTGGCTGCGCGTGTGGGATCTGAATCGCCAGGTGGGCGAGCAGATGGCCCACAACCAGGCGCTGAAACTGCGCAACGCCAAGCTGGAAGGCGAAGTGAAGGACCTGCAGGATGGCACGGGCGCCATCGAAGAGCGCGCCCGCTACGAACTGGGCATGGTCAAGGACGACGAGGTGTTCGTCCAGTTCGTGGCCCCGGCCCCGAAGGTCAGCGCCACGCCGCCACTGCCGCCGCCTGCCAACTCCGTCGCCGGACGCGGCGGTCACTAGGCGTCAGCCAGCACGCATCAAGCATCAGGTCCGGCCGCGCAACGCGGCCGCTATCGTTTGCGCACGCCGCATCACCACCAGCCGCCGTACGGGTAGCCTCCGTAGCCGTACCCCGGGAAGCCGAAGCCTACGCCGGCACCCCAGCCACCGCCGCCGCCACCCCAACCGTTGTAGAACATGTTGACGCTCGTGTTCGGGTAGTACGACGCACGGCTCCATGCGGCGGCCGACTGCTGGTTAGCCATTACCGTGGCCTGTTCCTGAAGGATCTGCTGGTTCAGCGCGCCCAGCTTCTGGCGCTCGGCGTCGCTAAGCGGAGCGGGGGGGATGGCATTGTCCGGCAATCGTGCCGTAGCCGGCACGCCGTCGGGGCTGCGCGGCACCGGCGCCGCGCAGCCGGCAATCAAGCCGGCAAGCGCCAGTACGCTGGCCAGCTGGCAGGCCAGGGCAGGTGTCGATCTGGAACGAATGGTCGCTGTCATATCGGACTCCGTTCGAACGGCTGAAGAACAAGCATGCCATTGGACCCGACCACCCGTGTGTGTGGTTCCGCACGGTAGGCGGACCTGATGGTTTTCCCCGGTTTCCCCCGGTTTTCCGCCCCCGAACTGCGTGACAGGGGGGCGGGTGGCACCTCAATGCTGCTGATTCGCACCCTCGCCGGCGCCTGTGGCCACCGGCGCGGTGAACAGCTGGGCGGCGTCCACGGGGTCGAACGCATAGCGTTGGCCGCAGAAATCGCAGTGAATCTCCACCTCGCCGCGCTCGGCGATGATGCCTTCGATTTCCTCCCGGCCCAGCGTCTGCAGCATGCCCGCCACCTTTTCGCGCGAGCACGAGCACTGGAAGTGCGGTGTCATTGGCTCGAACACACGCAGGCCGGCATTCTGCAGCTCTTCCCAGAACAGGCGGCGCAGCAGGGTTTCCGGCGTTTCGGCCAGTAGTTCGTCTTCCTTCAGCGTGGCGCCCAGCTGGCAGGCGCGATCCCACGTGTCCAGATCCTGGCCCTGTCCTTCGTCGGTCAGCGCGGCGCCGGTCTCGCCGATCTGCGCGCCGGCGGTGCCGCCATACGACGGCAGCTTCTGCAGCAGCATGCCGGCCGCCACCTGGTCGTTCGACGCCAGCCAGAGGCGGGTATCGAGCTGTTCGGACGCCTGCATGTAGTGTTCGAGCACCTCGGTCATGGTCGCCAGCGGGCCATGTTCGTCGGCCAGTGGCACGATGCCCTGGTAGGCCTGCTGGCCCGGCAGCTTGTCCTGCGGGTCCAGCGTGATGGCGAAGCGGCCCTTGCCATGCACGTTCACGAGCTGCTTGAGCGTGGCGTCGTCGGCAATCTCGGCGCCCTCGGCAATCTTGGCCGTGGCGCGCAGCGACAGGTCGGACAGACATTCCACCACCAGCATGCGCACCGGCCCGTCGCCGTGTACCTGCATGACCAGCGCGCCATTGAACTTCAGATTGGCGGACAGCAGCGCCGCGGCCGCGATCATCTCGCCCAGCACGCGCCGCACCGGCTCCGGATAGGCATGGCGGTTCAGCACCTCCTGCCAGGTGGATTGGATGCGGACCAGTTCGCCACGCACGGGAGCGGCATCGAACAGGAATTTCTGAAGCGTATCGGGATTCGAGGAAGCGGTCACGGTTCTGTCTAGCGGTTAAGTCGGCGTATCGGCTGCGCCAGGCGTCAGCCGATGCGCTTGAGTTCAGTCTTGTAAACGGCCTGCCGCTTCGCATACGTCTCGGCGTTGCGATAGAGGTTGGCCACGTCGGCGTCGGTCAGTTCGCGCACCACCTTCGCGGGCGCACCCAGGATCAGCGAACGGTCCGGAAACACCTTGTTCTCGGTGATCACGGCGCCAGCGCCCACCAGGCATTCCTTGCCGATCACGGCGCCATTGAGCACCACGGCCTGGATGCCGATCAGCGAGCCTTCGCCCACGGTGCAGCCGTGCAGCATGGCCTGATGGCCCACGGACACCTTGTCGCCCAGCGTCAGCGGACGGCCCGGATCGGTGTGCAGCACCGAACCTTCCTGGATGTTGGTATCTTCGCCCACCACGATCGGCTCGTTGTCGCCGCGAATCACCACACCCGGCCAGGCGCTGGCACGCGCCTTGAGCGTCACGTTGCCGATGATGGTGGCTTCGGCCGCCACATAGGCGTCTTCGTGGATTTTCGGGGCGGTATCGCCGAGCTGGTAAAGCGCCATGGGGTCTCCTGCTGAATGTGCGTAATTGGGGATGGCCGCGCGGATTAAAAGAGTCCGCCGACGGGGCCGGCTTGGGGACAAGCTCCGGGCGGGGGGCTCTACAATGGCGGCTTCCCGAATTTTACGCCTATGCCAGTGATCGCACCCGCCGACATCGCGCCCACGCCACTTGTCGGGCCCTCGCCCGGGGCCGCCGCCGTGCCGGCCTCCGCGCGCCGCCGCGCGCTGGACGTGCTATGCATGACCGATGCCCGGGCCAAGGCCGCGGCGGCCCGAGCCCTGTATGCCGCGCTGCTGGCCGGTGTGGATACCGTAGTCGATCCCGATGAAACCCTGGTGGCGGCGCCCGGCGCAGTGCCTGGCCGCCCGGCGCGCCCCGAACTGGTGCCGCCGATGCGGGTGGAGCGGCGCCGGTCGATCCACACCACGGCCGGCCGCGCCAACATGATCCACGCGTTGTGCCATATCGAGTTCAACGCGATCAACCTGGCACTCGACGCCGTCTGGCGTTTTTCCGGCATGCCGGCCGATTATTACCAGGACTGGCTGCGTGTGGCCGACGAAGAGGCCTATCACTTCACATTGCTGGCCGATCACCTGCAGACGCTGGGCGCCACCTATGGCGATTTCCCGGCGCACAACAGCCTCTGGGAGATGACCGACAAGACAGCGGGCGACGTGCTGGCGCGCATGGCGCTGGTGCCGCGCACGCTGGAAGCGCGCGGGCTCGACGCCTCGCCGCCGGTGCGTGCCAAGCTGGCCGATGCCGGCGACGAAGCCGCCGCCGCGATCATCGACATCATCCTGCGCGACGAAGTGGGCCATGTGGCCATCGGCAACCGCTGGTACCGCTGGCTCTGCACCCGGCGCGGGCTGGAGCCAGTGGCCACCTATGCGCAGCTGGCCGAGCAGTACAAGGCGCCGAAGCTGCGTGGGCCGTTCAACCTCGACGCCCGCCGCGCGGCGGGTTTCGACGAGGATGAACTGGCCTGGCTGGAGGCGTCGGCCGGCTAGTTGGCCGGATTCCCGGCCTGCTGCCGCGCGCGTTCCTGCTCCATCAGCCGCAGCACACGGCGCTGGATCTTGCCCGTGGTCGTCATCGGCAACTGGTCGATGAATTCGATGGCTTTCGGGTATTCATAAGGTGCCAGCTGGCCGCGCACATGCTGCTGCAGTTCGGCCACCAGCGCCGCATCGTTGTCGAACGAGCGCGCCACGGCGGGCGTCAGCACAATGAACGCCTTGACGATGGCCCCGCGCTCGGGGTCCGGCGACGGCACCACGGCGCAGTTCGATACCGCCGGATGCTTGAGCAGGCAGTTCTCGATCTCGCTCGGCCCGATCCGATAGCCCGATGACTTGAACACGTCGTCGGCGCGGCCCTGATACCAGAGATAGCCCTCGGCATCCATGCGCGCCAGGTCGCCGGTGCGGCACCAGCGCAGCCCGTCCGATTCCGAATACTTGCCAGCCGTGGCGGCCTCGTTCTTCCAGTAGCCCAGGAAGAATACGGGGTCGGGATGGCCGTGGACATCGGTGGCGCAGACGGCCACCTCGCCATCCTCGCCCGGCGCGCACGGACGGCCTTCATCGTCGATCACGGCCACGCGGTGGCCGGGGTAGGGACGGCCCATCGATCCCGGCCGCGCCGGCCAGCCCAGGCGGTCGTCGTCATACTGCGCCGTGCAGTTTCCGACGATGTAGTTGATCTCGGTCTGGCCGAACATCTCGTTGACGATCACGCCCAGCGCGTCCCGGCACCATGTGAATACCGTCTCGCCCACGGCCTCGCCCGCGCTCATGATGGCGCGCAGCTTCAGATCGTATTTTTCCGATGGCGTCGGGCAGGCTTTCATCATCTGCTTGAGCGCGGTCGGGAACAGGAAGGTGTTGGTCACGCCGTAGCGTTCCAGCAGTTCGAAGGCGCGGTCGGCCGTAAAACGCCCCTGGTAGCCGACGATCGGACGGCCGAAATACAGCGCCGGCATCAGTGCATCCCACAGCCCGCCGGTCCAGGCCCAGTCGGCGGGGCTCCAGAACACGTCGTCATCCCGCGGATACCAGTTCTGCGAGCAGACAAAGCCGGTCAGGTTGCCGATCAGCGCGCGGTGCGGAATCAGCGCGCCCTTGGGCGGCCCCGTGGTGCCGCTGGTGTAGATCAGCACCGCGGCTTCGTCGGCCTTGGTCTGTTCCGCCGTGAAATCGGGCAGCTGGGCGGCCAGCAGGGTGTCCCAGTCCAGGTCGCCGCGACCGGTGGCCTGGCCGGCGCCGATGACGGTCTTCAGCGTGGGGCAGTCGGGGCGGGCGGCCAGCAGGTTGTCGATCGAGGTTTCGTCGGCAATGGCCACGCGCGTTTCGCTGTGGTCGATCCGGTAGGAAAGTGCCTCGGGACCGAACAGCATCGACAGCGGCATGGCAATCGCGCCAAGCTGATACACGGCCATGCCGGCGATGACCGTTTCGATGCGCTGGGGCATCACGATGGCCACGCGGTCGCCGCGCTGCACGCCAAGCTCGCGCAGCGCCCGCGACAGCCGGTTGGCCTCGGCCTGGATATGCGCGTACGTGTACGACGCGCGCCGGCCGTCCTCGTGTTCGGTGTGCACCGCGACGCGGCTGGCCGTGGCCGGGTCGCGCGCCCAGCGGCCGCAGCACACTTCGGCAAGGTTGAAGAACGCGGGGACGTTCCAGTGGAACGATTCGTGCAGCGCGTGATAGTCGTCACGGCGCGTGGCCGGCAGGGCGGTCATGCAATTGTCTCCAATGTTCCCGCTCGCTTCAGATAGCCGTTTGGCTATAATCCAGTAAGCGAACGATCGTTCTATTTTTATCCGGGCCGCCGCGTGGCCATGGGCTGCGCGCATATCGGAAGACCCCGGCACAGAGGGCAGACACCATGACCATCACGGAAACTTCGCGTTCCGAATTTATCACGCTGCGCGGCCTGCGCACGCACGTCCGCCACTGGGGACAACCCGGCGCGCCCAAGCTGTTCATGCTGCATGGCTGGATGGATGTCGCGGCGTCGTTCCAGTTCCTGGTCGATGCGTTCCGGCGCGACTGGCATGTGATTGCCATGGACTGGCGCGGCTTTGGCGAATCCGATTACCCGACGCAGTATCCGGGCACGCGCTCGTACTGGTTCCCCGATTACGTGGCCGACCTGGAAGCGCTGCTCGACCATTACCAGCCCGACGGGCAGGTAGACCTGGTGGGTCACAGCATGGGCGCCAACGTGGTGTGCATCTACGCCGGCGTACGCCCGGAACGGGTGCGCCGCGTGGTGGACCTGGAAGGTTTCGGCCTGACGCGCACGCGGCCAGACCAGGCGCCAGCCCGCCTGGCGCGCTGGCTCGACGAACTGCGCACGCCGCCCGAACTGAAGACCTACGACAGCGAGGCCGCCGTGGCCGCCCGGCTGCAGAAGACCAATCCGCGGCTGCCCGACGACCGCGCCGCCTTCCTGGCCGCGCACTGGTCGCGCCGCAATGCAGATGGCCGCTGGGAGATCCTGGGCGACGGCGCCCACAAGATGACCAACCCGACGCTGTACCGCATCGACGAGATCATGGCGATCTGGGAAAAGGTGGCCGCGCCGGTACTGCACGTGGAAGCGCGCGATTCGGCGACGCTGAAGCACATCGCCCACAAGCAGAGTATCGAGGAATTCAAGGAGCGGTTCCGCGCCTTTCCGGACTTCCGCGAGGTATTCGTCGACGACGCCGGACACATGCTTCACCACGACCAGCCGCAGGCGGTGGCCAGCCTGATCGAGGACTTCCTGGCCTGAGTCCGGGGTCAGGCGCTGGTTGTCGCCCTGTCCCATGGCATGGCACGGGATGGCATGGCAGAGAGGAGCCGAAACGCCCCGCCGTTCACGCGTGCGTGAGCTTTTCCTTCAGCGCGGGGTTGTTGCTGGTGTGCATATGGACCAGCGCCTTGTCGGGGAAGGCGTAGTGATACGCCTTGCGCAGCGCCAGCGCGGCTTCGTGGAAGCCCGACAGGATCAGCTTCTGCTTGTTTGGATAAACGGCGATGTCTCCGGCCGCAAAGATGCCGCGGCGCGAGGTTTCGTATGTGGTGGTGTTCTCGATGTGGATGCGCCCGGCGTGCATGTCCAGATCCCACTGGGCGATCGGACCCGGTTCGGACACCAGACCGTAGAGCGCGACGAGTTCGTCGGCCTCGATGGTGCGGTCGCCGTCGCGCGTCTTGATGCCGGCGTGGGTGAGGGCCCCGGCGTCATCGGTTTGCAGGCTGCCGAGCATGCCGACCACGAAATCCATCTCGCCCGCGTCAACGGCGGCGCGCATCGCGCCCACCGTGTGATCGGCGGCACGAAAGCCTTCGCGCCGGTGCAGGAGCGTGACGCGTGCCGCCACCTTGCGCAGCGCCAGCGCCCAGTCCAGCGCGGAATCGCCGCCGCCGGCCACGATCACGCGCTTGCCGGCGAAGCGCGACACGTCGCGCACGGCATAGTGCACGTGCCGGTCTTCCAGCGCGGCGGCCTCGGGCAGCGACACGCGCTGCGGGGCGAACGCCCCGGCGCCCGCGCAGATCAGCACCGCCGCCACGTCGAATCGCTTGCCGCCATCGGTCGTGATCAGCAGGCGCGGATGGCCATCTGCGCCGTGGGTGTCGCTGACCGACTGCGCACGCTGGCTGAAGTGCATCGGAAACGCGAACGGCGCGCACTGTTCCAGCAGTCGATCCACCAGTTCCTGCGCCAGGCAGCCGGGCACGGCCGGAATGTCATAGATCGGCTTTTCGGGATAAAGCTCGGTGCATTGGCCGCCAGCACGGTCCAGCACGTCGATCAGCTCGCACTTGAGCCCCAGCACGCCGGCCTGGAACGCCGCGAACAGGCCCACGGGGCCCGCGCCGACGATCAGCACGTCGGTCTGGATGGTTTCCGGGGTCGCGGCAATGGGCGTGGAGGACATGGCTGGAAGCTGAAAAATGCGGTCGGGACAGGCCCCATGATACCCTGCGCGCCACGGCAATCCGGGCACACCACCTTTGACGGCAGGGCTAAAAAGCCCTGCCGGGAGTAGAATATGCCCATGCAAAACGCCCATGCCATCAACGCCGACCTGCACTGCCATTCCACCGTGTCCGACGGGATGTTGTCACCGTCCGAGGTGGCCGCGCGTGCGCATGCCGGCGGCGTGGCGTTCTGGGCCCTGACCGACCATGACGAGGTAGGCGGCCAGGCCGAAGCCCGCGCCGCCGCCGAATCGCTGGGCATGCGCTATGTGCCTGGCGTGGAGATTTCGGTTACCTGGGCCGGGCAGACCGTGCACATCGTCGGCCTGCAGATCGATCCGTTCAACGCGGACCTCATCGATGGCCTGGCCCGCACCCGCGACGGCCGTGCGCGCCGTGCGCAGGACATCGGCGAGGCACTGGCAAAAATCGGCATCCCCGGCGCCTACGAAGGCGCGCTGCGCCACGTCGGCAATCCCGACCTCATTTCGCGCACGCACTTTGCGCGCTGGCTGGTGGACGAGGGCCGCTGCAAGACCATCGGCGATGTGTTCAGCGAATACCTGTCGGAAGGCCGGCCGGGCTTCGTGCCGCACCGCTGGTCGGCATTGAAGGATGCCGTGGGCTGGATTCGCGGCGCCGGCGGCATTGCGGTGATGGCGCATCCGGGCCGATACAACTACACCGATTTGCAACACGACGCGCTGTTCGACGAATTCACGCAACTGGGCGGCCGCGCGGTGGAGGTGGTGACCGGCAGCCATACGCCCGACCAGTTCCGCCGTTACGCCGATGTGGCGCGCCACTATGGCCTGCTGGCGTCGCGCGGATCGGATTTCCACGGTCCCGGGGAGGGCCGGGTGGAAATCGGCACGCTGCCGCCGCTGCCGTCGGACGTCACGCCGGTCTGGTACGACTGGTAACCGCCCCTTTCCCCGAAACCCGCGCCCCTCATGTCCCAGTACTTCGAGATTCATCCCGACAACCCGCAGGCGCGGCTGGTGAAGCAGGCCGCGCAGATCGTGCAGAAGGGCGGGCTGATCGCGCTACCCACCGATTCCAGCTACGCGCTGGCCTGCCAGCTGGACGACAAATCCGCCGTGGAACGTCTGCGCCGCCTGCGCGGTATCGACGAAAAGCACCATCTGACGCTGATGTGCAGCGACCTGTCGGAACTCGGCAACTTCGCCCGGGTCGATAACCGCCAGTACCGCTGGATCAAGGGCGCCACGCCGGGCCCGTACGTGTTCATCCTGGAGGCGACCAAGGAAGTGCCCAGGCGGCTGTCGCACCCGGCGCGCAAGACCATCGGTGTGCGCGTGCCCGACCACCTGATTCCGCTGGCGCTGGTGGCCGAGCTCGGGCAGCCGTTGATTTCGGCCACGCTCCAGCTGCCGGACGACGAGGCGCCAATGAACGAACCGGCCGAAATCCGTGCGCGGCTGGAGAAACAGCTCGACCTGGTGATCTGTGGCGGCCCGGCGCCAGCCCAGCCGACCACGGTGATCGACCTGACCAGCGGCGAGCCGGAACTGGTACGTGCCGGCCGGGGCGATGTGGAGCGATTCGGACTGACGGCCGCGGCCTGATCCTGCCAGCCTTGTTTCATTTGACCTGTCGTTTCTGATACATACCGCACATCCCCGGACATGCCGGACAGCCTTGGGCGCCGGCGGCCCGATAGAATAGTTCGCATGGATTCCTCGATCGTCCAGACCTTCGCCGTATATGCACTGCCCGTGCTGTTCGCCATCACGCTTCACGAGGCCGCGCATGGCTTCGTGGCCAGGTATTTCGGTGACGACACGGCGTGGCTGCTCGGGCGCGTCAGCCTGAACCCCATCCGCCATATCGATCCGATCGGCACCGTGGCCGTGCCGTTGCTGCTGTATTTCCTGACCGCCGGACAGTTCGTGTTCGGGTTTGCCAAGCCCGTGCCGGTGGTGTTCAGCCACCTGCGCAACCCGCGCTGGCATGGCATGTGGGTGGCGCTGGCCGGGCCCGGCAGCAATATCGTCCAGGCGTTCCTGTGGGCGCTGATCGCCGTGGGCCTGGCGCTGGCGCAGATCCAGGAGCCGTTCTGGAGCCAGATGGCCCGCGCCGGCGTGCTGGTCAACACGGTGGTCGCCGCGTTCAACCTGTTCCCCATTCCACCGCTCGATGGCGGCCGCGTGCTGACCGCCTTTCTGCCCCGCCGCATGGCGGAAGCGGTTGGCCGCGTCGAGCCGTACGGCATTTTCATCGTGCTGGCGCTGGTGGCCGCCGGGGTCATCACGCGGATCTGGATGCAGCCGGTGATGACGGTGCTGCTGTCGATCGTCGAACTGATGCTGCGCCCGGTGCTGATGGTGTTGCAGTAACGCCCGCCTGGTGCCTTCTCGTGCCGGCTCGCCGGTTCCCTGCCATTTTCCGTTCCGTTCCATGCACTCCCAGCTTGCCGCGCCTTCCACCTGGCTGACCCGATGGGCCCACCTGATCCGGCCGGGTGGCCGCGTCCTTGACCTGGCCTGCGGCAGCGGCCGGCACGCCGCGTGGCTGGCGGGGCAGGGGTTTGCGGTGCTGGCCGTGGACCGCGATGCCGAGGCTGTTGCCGGACTGCCAGCCGGCATCGAGGGCCGGGTGGCCGATCTGGAGCAGGGCGCCTGGCCCCTGGCGGACGCCGGGCGGTTCGATGCGGTGGTGGTCACCAACTATCTGCACCGACCCCTGTGGCCATATCTGCTGGACGCCCTGGCGCCGGGCGGGGTGCTGATCTACGAGACCTTCGCGGCCGGCAACGAGACCGTCGGCAAGCCGTCGCGGCCCGATTTCCTGCTGCGGCCCGGCGAACTGCTGGAAGTGACGCGCGGCACGTTGCGGGTGACGGGTTACGAAGACGGCACGCTGGCGGCGCCGCGCGAGGCCTTCGTACAGCGGATCTGTGCCGTGCGCGAGGCGCCCCGAAGTGAATCTGGGGCCGCGCCGCCGCGCTACCCGCTGCCCTCGGTGCCGTGCGGATCGCCGCGGCCGTGAGGCGCGGGGGGCCCAGCGGCGGCGGTCGGCGAGACCGGCGCGCCACACGTTACGCCCGCTAACGTTTTCCCTCACTGATAGGGGGTCCGGAGGCCCTGACGGTTCCGGTACAATCCCGTTTGTTCGAATTTCCCGAATTCCCTGAGATATGACACAGATTACCGGCAGCATCGTGGCCATCGTCACCCCGATGCATGAGGATGGCAGCCTGGATTACCCGGCCCTGCGCGCCCTCATCGACTGGCATGCGGCGGAAGGCACCGATGGCATCGTGATCGTGGGCACCACGGGCGAGTCGCCGACGGTCAACGTCGAGGAGCATTGCGAACTGATCCGCGTGGCGGTCCAGCAGTCGGCTGGCCGCGTGCCCATCATCGCCGGGACCGGCGGCAATTCCACGAACGAAGCCATCGAACTGACCGCCTTCGCGAAGAAGGTGGGCGCCGACGCGTCGCTGCAGGTCGTGCCGTACTACAACAAGCCGACGCAGGAAGGCATGTACCGCCATTTCCGCACCATCGCGGAAGCCGTGGACCTGCCGGTGCTGCTCTACAATGTGCCCGGCCGTACCGTGGCGGACATGAACAACGAGACGATCCTGCGCCTGGCGCAGGTGCCGGGCATCGTTGGCGTGAAGGAAGCCACCGGCAATATCGATCGTGCCGCGCAGCTGATCAAGGACGCGCCCGATACCTTCGCCATCTACAGTGGCGACGACCCCACCGCAGTGGCGCTGATCCTGCTCGGTGGCAAGGGCAATATCTCGGTCACCGCCAACGTGGCGCCGCGCAAGATGCACGAGATGTGCGTCGCGGCCCTGAAGGGCGATGTGGTGACGGCCCGCCGTCTGCATATGGAATTGATCGACCTCAACCGTGCAATGTTCGTCGAGGCCAATCCGATTCCGGTCAAGTGGGCGCTCCAGCAGATGGGCAAGATGGAAGGCGGCATCCGCCTGCCGTTGACCCCGCTGGCGGAAGGCCAGCACGAAACCGTGCGCCGCGCGCTGGCAGCGGCCGGCCTGCTGGGCTGAGATTCGCCGGCTGAACGTTCGGCTATTCGCCGATTCTTGAAACCAGGATTACGTGTCAATGAAACAGAAGCTTAACCGTCGCGGCGCGACGCAGATCCGCCGTGTCGCCGTGGTTGCGCCCGTGGTGGCGCTGACGCTGATTGCCGGCTGCAGCAGCATCAACGAAGCCATGCAGCCCGACAAGATCGACTACAAGTCCCAAGGCAAGAAGACCGCGTCGCTGGACATTCCGCCGGACCTGACCAAGCTCGAAGGCGACCGCCGCTATACCGTGCCCGACGCCGCCGGTACGTCGACGCTGTCGAACTACCAGCAGGCCACCAAGACGCGCGAGGCCGAACCGGCCACCAACGTGCTGCCGTCCTCGCAGGGCATCCGCATGGAGCGTGATGGCAACCAGCGTTGGCTCGTCATCAGCAATGGCATGCGTGCCGACCAGCTGTGGGAGTCGCTGCGCGGCTTCTGGCAGGAAAACGGCTTCCTGCTGACGCAGGATTCGCCTCAGACCGGCATCATGGAGACGGACTGGGCCGAGAACCGCGCCAAGATTCCGCAGGACATCATCCGCAATACGATCGGCAAGGTGTTCGATGGCCTGTACTCGACCTCCGAGCGTGACAAGTTCCGTACGCGTGTGGAACGTGCCCAGAACGGCCAGCTCGAAGTGTTCATCAGCCACCGTGGCGCGCAGGAGCAACTGACCGGCGTCGACAAGTCGACCACCGTCTGGACGCCGCGTCCGGCCGATCCGGAGCTGGAAGCCGAATTCCTGTCGCGTCTGGCGCAGCGCCTGGGCGTGCAGAAGGAACAGGCCAACCAGATGGCCAAGAACCCGACGCCGGTGGGCAATGCTGCGGCCGCCGCCGCCCCGGCACCGTCGGGCGACGCCACGGGCATCGGTGCCGCCGCGGCAACGGGCGCAGCGACGGCCAGCGCCGCTGAAAGCAAGTCGTTCCTGGCCCAGGTCAATGGCTCGCCGGCACTGCAACTGCCGGAGCCGTTCGATCGCGCTTGGCGCTCGGTCGGCCTGTCGCTGGATCGCGTAAATTTCACGGTGGAAGATCGTGACCGCGCACAAGGCCTTTACTACGTGCGCTACGTGGATCCGAAGCAGGCGGTGGACGATCGCGGCTTCTTCTCCAAGCTGTTCACCAAGCCCAACGACGGCAAGACCGCGAAGAAGTATCGCGTGTCGCTGAAGGGCAATGGCACGGGTACGACGGTCACGGTGCAGAACGATGCCGGCCAGCCGGAAAACACCGAGATCAGCAAGCGTATCCTGTCGCTGCTGGACGAACAGCTGCACTGATGGGCGTCGGTAGTCCATCGATCCCGACGGCGCCCGCCGTCGGGCATCTCCCCAGGCGAGCGCATCGATGATGCGCTTTGCTTTTTTGGGAAGTGGCAGCGAAGGCAATTCGCTGCTGATCGAGGCCGGCGAGGGCGCGTCCGTGACGCGTGTGCTGCTCGACTGTGGCTTCGGGATCAAGGAAACGGCACGTCGTCTTGAGCGGCTCGGTGTATCGCCCTCGCAACTCGATGCGGTGCTGGTCACCCACGAGCACGGCGACCACGTGGGCTCCGCCTACGCGTTTGCCGCGCGGCACAAGCTGCCCGTTCATACGAGTCACGGCACCTGGCTGGCCACTTCGCATATGCGTGGCGCGGACCAGGCCGACGTGCGGGTATGTTGCGCCGATCACGTGTTTTCGGTGGGTGGTCTTCAGATTCATCCCTATACCGTGCCGCACGATGCGCGCGAGCCGCTGCAGTTCGTGCTGACCGATGGCGATGCCCGGCTTGGCGTACTGACCGATGCCGGCATGGAAACACCCTACGTCACGGCACGGCTGGCAGGCGTGCATGCGCTGGTCCTGGAATGCAACCATGACCGCGACATGCTGGCCAACTCGGTCTATCCATGGTCGCTGAAGCGGCGGATCGGCGGTGACTTCGGTCACCTGGCCAACGATATCGCGGCCAGCATCCTGTCGCAGGTGATCCATGCAGGCTTGTCGCGCGTGGTGGCGGCGCACCTGAGCAAGCAGAACAATACCCGCGAACTTGCAGCGGGCGCGCTGGCCACGGTGCTGGGAGTACTGCCTGATGAAATTCTGATCGCGGATCAGGAAGAGGGGTTGGGCTGGCAGCCCGTGCGGGCATAATCGGCGAGCGCCGATCCCGCTAATAGAGAGGCGTCAGATAATCGCCAAAACAAAAAGCCGACCCGAAGGTCGGCTTTTTGTTTTTCGGAAAGATCCGATTACTGCTTGGCAGCCGGAGCCGAAGCGTCAGCAGCCGGAGCCGAAGCGTCGGCAGCCGGGGCCGAAGCGTCAGCAGCCGGAGCAGCAGCTGCGGGAGCCGAAGCGTCAGCAGCCGGAGCAGCAGCGGCGGGAGCCGAAGCAGCGGTATCAGCAGCGGGGGCAGCGGCTTCTTCTTTCTTGCCGCAAGCGGCCAGAGCAACAGCAGCCAGCAGGGATGCGATCAGGAGAGACTTCTTCATTGTTCGTCCTTTAACTTTTAATAAAACGAAAACAGGCGATGAATAATTACCGGTAATTATCGCTCTTGTACTGCAAATATGAGGCTCTCCCGGGTGCCGACAGTGCAGTGGTCCACAGTACTAGCCAGCGGGCGATTATATCCGCGTTTTCCCGCCTTGTGTATAGGCGAAATATGTCGGTTCATTCTGTTACGCAAAATTACACACGTGCTGGCGCAATCTGCAACCAGCCTTCCATGGTCCAGTCGTGAAACGTGTCCATGAGATCCGGAAGTGCCGCGCACGCAGCCACTTCCTCGGCGGTCAGCTGGCGCAGGTCTGCCAGGCGCCGCAGCCATTTCGCCAGGGCCGGCGGCGGTTCGTACGCTTCGCCGTTCAGGAAGAAGTTTGTGCGGTCGTAGAGCGCAATGGAGCCCGGAGCAAGGACCACGCCATGCGCCTTGGCCAGCTTCGTGTATTGCTTCAGGCTGATTTCCGCGATCTCGTCGAACTGGACCGACTGCTTGGGCTCCGACAGGTATGACCCGAGGAATTCGGACACCATGCCCTTGTCCCATTTCAGCGCCTGCAGCCGGTCGGCGACGGCGCGGGCCAGGCCGGCGGGCAACTGGGCCGGGGTGGCTGTGGCCGCCTCGCCAGCGTCGGCATAGCGGCCGTCCAGCGCCTCGTTGCCCTCGACCGTTTCAGACAGCCAGGCCAGGAAGTGGCCCGCCAGTTCACGGTAGGCCGGCGCGCGGAAGCCGATCGACGCCGTCATGCATTCCCCTTCGGCGATGCCGTCGTGGGCGTACTGCGGCGGCAGGTAAAGCATGTCGCCGGGTTCCAGCATCCATTCCTCTTCGGCGCTGAAGTCCGAGAGGATTTTCAGCGGCATGTCCGGGATCAGATCGAGCTTGGTCTGTGACGAAATGCGCCACCGGCGTCGGCCCGATACTTGCAGCAGGAAAACGTCGTACGAATCGAAATGCGGGCCCACGCCGCCGCCGTCGGTGGCATAGCTGATCATGACGTCGTCGAGCCGCGCGTCGGGCACGAAGCGGAACTGGCTCATCAGTTCGGCGGCCGCCCTGTTGTGCAGGTTCACGCCCTGCACCAGCAGCGTCCACTTGCCCGACTTGCGTGACGGCAGGTTGTCTTCGGCGAACGGGCCGTGTTCGAGCTTCCAGCGGTTGCGAAAGTACGACACCAGGCGCGATTCCACATCGTCCCGATCGGCCAGTTCAAAAAGCGATTCGCGCGACACAGGGGGCACAATTCCGGGCACGGCCTGTCGAATCAGCAACGGTTTGCGGTGCCAGATGTCACGCATGAATGCCGCGGGCGTCATGCCCCCGAGCAGCGTGAGCGGTGCGTCGGGATCAATGGGGCCCGCAGGCAGGGCCTGCGCGTATAATGCGGAATCGCTCATGGAGTCAAGAATTGAAAATCGCTAAGAACACGGTGGTGTCCGTTGTGTACAAGCTGTCGGACGCGCAGGGCAATCTCATCGAGGAATCCGATGAGCCGATGGTCTACTTGCACGGCGGGTATGATGGCACGTTCCCCAAGATCGAGGAAGCTCTGGACGGCCACGATGCCGGTTTCGAGACCCAACTGCAGCTGGAACCCGAAGACGCGTTCGGCGACTACGATGCCGAACTGGTGAAGGTTGAGCCGCGCGACCGCTTTCCCGAGCCGCTGGAAGTCGGCATGCAGTTCGAGGGCGTGCCCGAGGACGGTGACGACGAGGATTCGATCATCTACACGGTGACCGACGTGGCCGAAGACAAGGTCGTGCTGGACGGCAACCACCCGCTGGCGGGCATGGCGCTGCGCTTCTGGCTGAAAGTGTCCGAGGTGCGTGAAGCCACCGCCGAGGAAGTGGGACACGGCCATGCGCATGGCGCATCGGGCATCGAAGTCGTCGACGAAGACGAGGACGATGGCGGCGAGGCAGACAGCCCGCGCACGCTGCACTGATTCGATAACGGATCCCTGCCAGTCGAGCGATACGCGACAGGTCATCGCGAATATGAAAAAAGCCGGCATCTGCCGGCTTTTTTCATTTGGACTCAGCAGGCTGGCCGAGGCATGATGCAGGTCAATTCCGCCGGCCCTCTGGCTGGCGCTAGTTGGGCTTCGGCCCGTCCCGCAGTTCCACCTGGAACACCGATCGCGTGCCGGGTGTGACGGTCAATTCGACCCAGCGCGACGGATTGCCGATCGGCAACGCCACGCGCGTAAAGTTACCGACTAGCTTGCCCGCCGTGTCGCGCAGCGGCTTGTCGACGCTGAAGCCACTGTCGCTGGCATGAACGAGCAGGACCTGGCCCGGGAACTTCGTGGTCAGGTCACGTAGTTGTTTCTTGAATTCAAGGTAGCCATCGCGCGTGCCACGTCGCAGGAATCCATCGAGCAGCGATGGCTTGCCGCGCTTCTCCCAGCCGTTGCCGAACATCGGGTCGGCGTGGACCACCACAAGAACGCCTGGCAGATCGCGCTGGGTGGCCACCGAAAATGCCCGGTGCAGCCATTGCCGGTTGGCCTCGCGACGGTCTTCGAACTCGCCGTTGCGGCCACCTTCGCTGCGATAGTGATTGTTGTCCCCAGGCAGGTTCAGTCCGACCACCATCACGTTGCCTTCCACCAGCCGCACGTTCTCGCGAAAGCTGCGGAACATGGCCTGATCCGACTGCCGCACCACGGGGATCGTGCGTCGGCCGAGCGTGGCATCCACCGGAAAGAACAGTTCGCGTAGCCGGTTCAGGCGCTCGACTGCATCGAATCTGCCGTTGACCGGCTTCTGGCATTCTGCCCAGTCGGTTTCCCCCGGGACATAGAGCAATGGCGCGGGAGCGTCGTCGAGCGCGCGCAGTCGCGCGCCCAGCACAGCGTCTCCGCAGGATTCCGTGTCCCCCTTGATGCCGCCGGCATGCACGATCAGCGCGACCTGTCGCGCGTTCATCTGGTCGAACAGTGCCGCCATATCGGCTTCCGCCGCTGGCCATTGCGGCACGTCAGCGATCAGGGCCATGCGCGTGAGCTGCACGGCAGGTGCGGGTGGCGGCGAGACCTTGCTAGTGCGTGCCGCCATGGCAGCGCCCGGTGTCGTCAGGCAGACGCAGCCAGCCAGGACGGCCGCTGCCAGGGCCAGGCGTCCGGAGCCGTGCATGGCTCTCATGCCTGGGCGGCAGATTCCGCAATGGCCTTGAGCCGGTACAGCGCCTCCAGCGCGTCGCGCGGCGACAGGCTGTCCGGGTCGATGGCGGTCAGCGCTTCCAGGGCTTCCCGTGCGGCAGCCTGTTCCATTGCCTGCCCGACCGATGCGGAAGCCGTAACCGATACAGTGTCGTCGTCATCCGGCGGCGTGGCCGGTGCCGCGAACAGGTCCATCTGCGGCGTCGGCGTGGCATCGGCCGATTGCTGCTCCAGCCATGCCAGATGCTTGCGCGCGGCGCGAATCACGGGTTGCGGCACGCCCGCCAGTTGCGCAACCTGCAGGCCGTAGCTCTGACTGGCCGGCCCGTCCTGCACGGCATGCAGGAAGACGATGCCATCGCCGTGCTCCACGGCGGACAGATGGACATTGGCCGCCTGCGGAAACTCCTGCGGCAGTTGCGTCAACTCGAAATAGTGCGTGGCGAACAGCGTGTGGCTGCGGTTGTGCGACAGCAGGTGGCGCGCAATCGCCCAGGCCAGCGCCAGGCCGTCGAATGTCGACGTGCCCCGGCCGATTTCGTCCATCAGCACCAGGCTCGACGGGGTGGCGTTATGAAGGATGCCCGCCGCCTCGGTCATTTCCACCATGAAGGTGGAGCGTCCGCCAGCGAGGTCGTCGGCCGCCCCGATCCGCGTGAAGATGCGGTCGATCGGCCCGATCCTGGCTTGCCGCGCCGGCACCCACGCGCCAACGCAGGCCAGCAGCACGATCAGGGCTGTCTGGCGCATGAAAGTCGACTTGCCGCCCATGTTCGGGCCGGTGATCAGCAGCAGCTTGCGCGCCTCGTTGAGCTGGCAGTCGTTGGCGATGAAGGCGATCGATTCCGCTGCCAGCTGCCCCTCCACCACCGGGTGCCGGCCTTGTGCGATGTCCACCACGTTTTCGCTGACCCGCTCCGGCTGGGTCCAGTCGAGCGTGCGGGCGCGTTCGGCCAGCGTGGTCAGGACGTCCAGCCGCGCCAGCGCGCCCGCCACGCGTTGCAGGCTGCCGATATGGGGCAGCAGCGCCTGCAGCAGTGCTTCGTAAAGCTGCTTCTCGCGTGCCAGGGCGCGGTCCTGCGCCGACAGCGCCTTGTCTTCGAAGGCCTTGAGTTCCGGCGTGATGTAGCGTTCGGCATTCTTCAGCGTCTGGCGGCGGCGATAGTCGTCCGGCACCTTGTCGGCCTGGCCGTTCGTCACTTCAATATAGAAGCCATGCACGCGGTTGTACTCGACACGCAGGTTCGAGATGCCGGTACGTGTGCGTTCACGCGTTTCCAGCTCGATCAGGAACTGGCCGCAGTTTTCGGAAATGTCGCGCAGTTCGTCGAGCTCGGCATCGTAGCCGCGTGCGATCACGCCGCCATCGCGGATGACCGTCGATGGTTCCTCGGCCACCGCGCGCGTCAACAGCGACAGGCAGTCAGCCGGCACTTCGAGTTCGTCGATCGTCTGCGCCAGCAACGGCGATTCGTGCGCGGCGCTGACGCTGGCCTGGACGGCGGGCAGCGCGCCCAGCGTGTCGCGCAGCGACGACAGGTCTCGCGGCCGCGCCGACAGGAGCGCCAGCCGGGCCGTGACGCGTTCGACATCGCACAGCCTGCGGAGCGTGGCGCGCACGATTTCCGGATCTTGCGCGATCAGTACGCCAATCGCCTGCTGACGCGCACGCGGCAGCGCCGGGTCGCGCAGCGGGTGATGCAGCCAGTGGCGCAGCGCGCGGCTGCCCATCGTCGTCGAGCAGGTGTCGAGCAGCGAGAACAGCGTCGGCGATTCGCCGCCACGCAGCGTTTCGGTCAGTTCGAGATTGCGCCGTGTCGCGGTATCGAGCCCGACGAACTCGGATTCCCGCTCGACGGTGACGCCCTGTACGTGGCGCAGCGATTGCCCTTGCGTGGTGGCGGCATAGTTGAGCAGCGCGCCCGCCGCGCCAAGGGCGGCGCCCAGTCCGGCGCAGCCGAAGGGCTCCAGGCTTGCCACGCCAATCTGCTCGCGCAGCCGACGCGTGCCGGCGTCCTGGTCGAAATGCCATTCGGGCAGGCGCGTGCGGGCACACTCCAGCACGGGCAGATCCATGCCGTCCGCATACAGCAGCTCGGCCGGGCGGATGCGTTCGAGCTCGCGCGACAACTGGGCGGCATCGCATTCCATCAGGCGCAGTTCCCCGCTGGCCAGGTTCAGCCACGCCAGGCCTGTCTTGCTGACGCCGCGGCGCGTGGTCTGCTGGTGTACGGCCATCAGATAGCTGTCGGTCTTGTCGGGCAGCAGCGCCGCGTCGGTCAGCGTGCCTGGCGTGACGATGCGTACGACCTTGCGTTCGACCGGCCCCTTGCTCGTAGCCGGATCGCCAATCTGCTCGCAGATCGCCACCGATTCGCCAAGTTTGACCAGGCGCGCCAGATATTGATCGACCGAGTGGAACGGGATGCCCGCCATGCGGATCGGCACGCCGCCGGACTGCCCACGCGACGTCAGCGTGATGTCGAGCAGGCGGGCAGCCTTCTCGGCGTCGTCGTGGAACAGTTCATAGAAGTCGCCCATCCGGTAGAAGAGCAACGTGTCCGGATGGTCCGCCTTGATGCGTAGATACTGCAGCATCATTGGCGTGTGCTTCTCAGCCTTGTCCGATTTGCCGGATCTGCCGCCGCGCGGCGTCGTGCCTTCGGCGGCGGCCAGTGCTTCGGCCGACAGGGCGGCGTCGCGGGCGGCGTGGATGTCGTCCTCGCGCGGCGTGTCGTCGGGAGAAGTCGTGGACAGGTTGGAAAGGGCTTCAGCGGACATGCATTCCTCTCGGGCAGCGCCACAGTGGGGCCGCCGGTATATCGGTTGCCGCGGGTCAGGCAGGCAGTCGGGCGGACGCGCGGAGCGTTCCCGGCATCACCGGCCTGTTTGGGCTCGCGGCGCAAAGCGGCATTTTACCGCCAGCCCCTGTCGGAACCTCGTCCCCGATTCTCATTTTTGCTCGGGAATTCGGAGCCGTTGCGCAGGCTCACGCGTCACTGGCCATGGCTTCCATCGCGGCGCGGGCCAGAAAGCCGCTGCGGGTCTCGTGGCGGGCACCGACGAAAGCGTCGATCTTGTGCAGCACGAAGCGGGGCAGGCTGATGTTGATGCGCTCGGGCCGGTTGTCGAGCATGGCCAGATCGACGTCAGCAAGCGCCCAGACGGCGCCGGCGAATTCGGGCCGCTCCGCCAGTTCGGCGATCGGCGTGGCCGTCAGCGTGACCGCTTCGCCCAGTGACAGCAGCACTTCGAAGTGGCTGATGATGGCCTCGCGCGCCTTGCGGATGGCGTCCTCGATGGTGTCGCCGGACGAATGGCAGCCCGGTACGTCGGGCACAGTCACCCCGTAGATGCTTTCGGGGTCCTTGTGAATGGCGATCGGAAATTCCATGTCGTTGCGCTCCATGCGTTGCGCGCCAGTCATAGCAGCCGGGCCGTGTTCATGATGCTGCGCACGGTGCCCATGGGCAGGTCTTTCTTCGGATGCGGCACGGTGACGATGTGCGCGCGCGACGGGTGCTCGTAGGTGAGATGACTGCCCTGGCAGCGCACCACGCGCCATCCCTCACGTTCCAGCAGGCGGATCAAAGCCATTGAATGCAAAAGCGCCTCCTTTCGGCGATCCGTGTGTAAAGATACACACTATATTGAAGGGGGCGCAAGCGATTTGTGTATGGAAGGAGACTCTATGTGGCGCCGGTCAAGAAGTCTCGTGCCCGATTCTCAAAATGGGCCGGCTACGACGAGATTTGTCACACGCAACGCCGGCGCGCTGCAAACTTGTCAGTCGTTGCTGTGGCTAACCGGATATTTCCGACGAAAACTGTCACTTCGAAAGCGAAATCGGCCTGGCATGGTTCGTGGATATGTCAGGCGTACCGGCACGCAGAGGCCGGCAACAAGACGGGTCGCAAATGAAAAAGGCAACGACGGGAAAATGGCCGGGGAGGGCCGCGGGAAGGGGCCCGGTGAGGTGCATGGCCTGGCGGCCAGCGCTGCAGCGTGGGTTCTCGCTGATCGAGCTGATGATCGTGGTGGCGATCGTGGGCATTCTTGCCGCGATCGCCATTCCCACCTATCAGGGCTTTGTGGTGAAGTCCGAAATCGGTCGCGCCTTCTGGGAGGCGTCGGCGTACAAGATTCCGGTGGAAGAACGCCTGCACGATGGGCAGAACACCTTTCCGGATCCGGTGGCGTCGCTTGGCTACGTTCAGTCGCAGCTGACCGCCACGCCCAACCGGTTCGTGTTCAATGCGGACGGATCGGGCGGCATTGTCGTCACGCTCGATGGTGACGTGCATCCGGCGCTCAGGGGTACGCGCCTGACGGTGGGCCGTCTGGCTGACGGCACGTGGAACTGCGCGGTGCGGGTCGGCAGCGACGCCGTGACGGCGCAGCAGCTGCCAACCGCGTGTTCCCTCGATTCCGCCGGTTAGAAACCGGCTTCCTCGTGCTGCTCTCGCTTTTTATTCGCCGATCGGCTTCAGCGACGGCTTGACGTTATCCAGCGAGAACGGCGACAGCAGGCGCACCATCTGTGCAAAGGCCTTCGGGTTGCCGGCCAGCACCTCGCCTTGTTCCATCTGGCGCGATTCGCCGTTGTAGTTGCCCACCAGGCCACCGGCCTCGGTGATCAGCAGCATGCCTGCGGCCATGTCCCACGGCTTCAGGCCGCGCTCGAAGAAACCGTCCAGGCGGCCGCATGCCACATAGGCCAGGTCCAGCGCGGCGGCGCCCGGACGCCGCAGGCCGGCGCAGCTGCGCGTCATCAGCGCGAAGATTTCCAGGTATTCGTCCATGCCTTCGAGGTCACGGAACGGGAAGCCCGTGCCGATCAGGCAATCGGCCAGTTTGTCGCGGCGCGTGACGCGGATGCGGCGGTTGTTCAGGAATGCGCCGGCGCCCTTGCTGGCCGTGAACAGTTCGTCGCGCGTGGGATCGTAGACCACCGCCTGCGACGGCACGCCCTTGTGCAGCAGGCCGATGGACACTGCGTATTGCGGAAAGCCGTGGATGAAGTTGGTGGTGCCGTCCAGCGGATCGATCACCCAGGTGAATTCGTGCTGGTCGTCGCCCTCGGCCCAGGATTGGCCGGACTCTTCCGCTAGAATGGCGTGCTCGGGGTAGGCGGTGCGGATGACCTCGATGATGGCGGCTTCGGCCGCGCGATCGACTTCGGTCACGAAATCGTTGTGCTGTTTGCGCGAAACGCGGACCAGATCGACGTCGATCGACGCGCGGTTGATGATGGATCCCGCCTTGCGGGCCGCCTTGACGGCGATATTGAGCATCGGATGCATGAATCTCTCCAGGGGCCGCGCGGGACGTGATTCGCAGCAGCGGCATCCGCCGGCAATGGGCGGTTGGCGCGCGAACCGCCCGGCATTGGCCGAACAGCACAACGGATTGTAGAAGAACAAGGGGCGTCGCCTGGTTGGGCGCCGCACCGCAATTGGAAGGCGCCATTGTATAGGAACCCGGCCCGCTGTACGAGCCGACGGCGGCAAACGCCGCGGCAGGGGCATCCCAGATGACTGAAGCATTGAATTCCCAGGCTGAACCCATTCCCGTCGAGGCTGCTGCCAGTGGCGCATCAGGCATTTTCTCGCGCGTGCGCGTGGTGCTGGTGGAAACCAGCCACCCCGGCAACGTAGGCTCGGTAGCGCGGGCGATGAAGACCATGGGCTTTGGCGGGCAGCTTGGCAGCCTGGTACTGGTGTCGCCGCGCGAGGCTGGTGTGCTGACGCACCCGGACGCCGTGGCGATGGCCAGCGGTGCCGACGACGTGCTCGCCGGCGCCCGTATCGTCGACGATGTGGAAAGCGCGCTGGCTGGCACGGCGTTCACGGTGGCGATGACCGCGCGACAGCGCGAATTCGGCCCGCCGCGCCTGTTGCCGCGCGCCGCCGCAGCACGGTGCCAGGCGATGCTGGCGGCCGATGGCCGGGGTGTCATTGCCTTCGTATTCGGGAACGAGCGTTACGGATTGCCTAACGAGGCGGTACTGCGCTGTTCGGCCGTGACCCATATCCCCGCCAACCCCGCGTACGCGTCGCTGAACCTGGCGCAGGCGGTGCAGCTGATCGCCTACGAAATGCGGCTGGCACTGCTGGAAGCGGAGCCGGCGCAGGCGGAGGCGCCGGACGGCACTCGGAATATCGGCTATGCTGGTGAGCCTGCCACGGCGGAACAGGTCGAATCGATGTTCGGTCATCTGCAGGCGGGGCTGGTCGCCATCGGATTCCTCGATCCGGACAACCCGCGCAAGCTGATGCCGCGTCTGCGGCGGATGTTTGCCCGCGCCGGGCTGGAGCGCGAAGAGGTCAACATCCTGCGTGGCATCGCGAAGCGCATGCTGCTGGCGCGCGACGGCGACGGCGCCGGGCCGCAGGCCAGGCAGACAGAAGGCAACAAGGAAGGCTGAACCGTGATTTCCATCCCGGCATACGACATGCGCAGCGACTCCAGCGGCCCCGCCCCCGGCCCGAGCGGCGTTCGCGCGTGCGGTGGTCAGCCGGCGCGATGTTGAAGCCGTCGCGACCCGAAAAGCCCTGATGGCCTCAGGGCCCGGCGGCAGGCGCACAAATCTCTTACACTCCCTGCTCGCACGCGCCCAGGCCGTCCCCCACGCAATCAAGAAGCACAAGACCGGCTCCTGACCGCGCCGGCGACCGTTCGCACGTTGTGCGGACGGCGCATCGGCGCGGCAACACGACACGACGAAGATGTTCACTCGCCTGAAGGAAGATATCGATGCCATCATGCGGCGCGACCCCGCCGCACGCAGCCGCCTGGAGGTGCTGACCTGCTATCCGGGGCTGCACGCCGTGATATTCCACCGCGTGGCGCACGCGTGCTGGGGCGGCGGATTCCACTGGCTCGGCCGCTGGATCTCGCACTGGTCGCGCTGGCTGACCGGGATCGAGATCCATCCGGCGGTCAGGCTTGGCCGCCGCGTATTCATCGATCACGGGATGGGCGTGGTGATCGGGGAAACCGCCGAAATCGGTGACGACTGCACGATCTACCAGGGCGTGACGCTGGGCGGCACGTCGCTTTACAAGGGGCAGAAGCGCCATCCGACGCTGGGCGCCGGCGTGGTGGTCAGTGCCGGGGCCAAGGTGCTGGGCGGGTTCGTGGTAGGCGATGGCGCCCGCGTGGGCTCCAATGCCGTGGTGCTCAAGCCCGTGCCGCCGGGCGCCACCGCAGTGGGCATTCCGGCCCGCATCATCATGCCGGACGCGCCACCGCAGCAGCAGGGCGCAAAGCAGGAATTCTCGGCCTACGGCATCACGCCGAACGCCGACGATCCGGTATCGCTGGCGCTCAAGAGCCTGATCGACAACGCGGCCAAGCAACATGACCGCATCGAGGCCGTGCTGGCCGCGCTCGACCGGCTCGGCGAGCATCTCGAGAACACCCCGAACGACCGCTTCGACGCGAGCGAACTGCGCAAGCTGATGAAATAGGGGTCTGGGCGGTGGACTGGCACGCCGTGCGGCGCGGCACCGATCGCGAGGGGAACGGCATGGGTCAATCCACCTGCGGCAGCAAGGTAAAGCCGCCCGTATCCAGCTGCAGCACGGCCGCGCGCGGATGGCGGCCATCCAGGTCCCAGTCGGTCAGCACCCAGCGGTCGCCGCGTGCGTGCGCATGGCGGGCCGGCCGATGGGTGTGGCCGTGGATCAGGGTAGGGGCGCCGCTGGAAGCCAGCAGCGCATCGACGGCGGCGGGTGCGGCATCGCCATAGTCGGGCGGCGCGGCGCCTTCCGCCTGGCGCGCCCGGCCCGCCTCGCTGTCGGCCCGCAGCCGGCGCGCGATCTTCAGCCGCGTGGACATCGGCAGGGCCAGAAACAGCCGCTGCACCCAGCCCTTGCGGGTCCAGTTGCGGAAGCGGATGTAGCGCGGATCATCAGTGCAGAGCATGTCGCCGTGGCTCAGCACCACGCGTTGGCCGGCGCAATGGATGACCGAAGGGTCTGGCAGCAGCGTGGCGCCCGCCGCGTCGGCAAAGCGTCGGCCAATCAGGAAATCGCGATTGCCGTGCATCAGGTAGACCGGCACCCCGGCGTGGGCCAGCCGGCGCAGGGCGGCGGCCACCTCGGCCGCGAATGGCGTCTCGGTTTCCTCGTCGCCCACCCAGAACTCGAAGAAATCGCCCAGGATGAACAGCGTGCCCGCGTGACTGGCGGCCTGGTCCAGCACGCGCTGGAAGGCGGCCAGCGTGCGCGGCATGCCGGGTGTCAGGTGCAGGTCGGAAATGAACCACGCCGGCGCCTGCACCTCGATCGGTGCGGCCGCCGGCGTGCGGGCGGATGCGGTCATGCGTTTCGGAAGGGTGTGTTCACCGCGAGCGGCATGCCGCCATCGAAAGGAACGTTGCCGTCGGATTATTCGACGATGGTGGCCTTCTGGATCACCACGTCTTCCATCGGCACGTCCTGGTGGAAGCCCGAGCTGCCCGTGCGCACGCCCTTGATGGCGTCCACGACGTCGGTGCCTTCCACGACCTTGCCGAACACGGCGTAGCCGAAGCCTTGCGGCGTGGGCGAGCTGAAGTTCAGGAAGTCGTTGTCCACCACGTTGATGAAGAACTGGGCCGTGGCCGAATGCGGCGCGTTGGTGCGCGCCATGGCAACCGTGTAGCGGTCGTTCTTCAGGCCGTTGCCGGCCTCGTTCTCGATGGGGGCATCGGTGTCCTTCTGCTTCATGCCCGGCTCGAAGCCGCCGCCCTGGATCATGAAATTCTTGATCACGCGGTGGAAGACCGTGTTGTCATAGTGGCCCTTGCGCACGTACGACAGGAAGTTCTCCACCGTCTTGGGGGCCTTTTCGGCGTCCAGTTCGATCGTGATGACGCCTTGCGTCGTTTGGAGTTGTACCTTGCTCATGGGTTACCTCTGTTCGGTGACGGTTATGGCCACGCGCGGTGCGCGCGGCGGTATTACTTGGTGACGACGGTGGCAGACTCGATCACGATCGGCGCGGCGGGCACGTTGCGCATGGCGCCGTAAGCCGTGGTCGGGGTGGTCTTGATCTTGTCGATCGTGTCCATGCCTTCCACCACCTTGCCGAATACGGCATATCCGTTGCCATCGGGCTGCGGGTAGTCGAGGTTCGGATTATCCACCACATTGACGAAGAACTGCGCGGTGGCGGAATTCGGATTCGACGTGCGTGCCATGGCCACCGTCCCGGCCTTGTTCTTCAGGCCATTCTGCGCTTCCAGCGGAATTGGCGCGCGGGTGGGCTTTTCCTTCATGTCGCGGTCGAAGCCGCCGCCCTGCACCATGAAGCCGTTGATCACGCGGTGGAAGATCGTGCCGCTGTAGAAGCCGCTCTTCACGTACTCCATGAAGTTGGCGACGGTCTTCGGAGCGGCGTCGGGATACACCTCGACCGTGAACTTGCCGGCGCTGGTGACGAATTGCACACGCTCGGCCTTCTGGGCGGCGGCCGGGCTGGCTCCCTGGGCCATGGCGGCCAGCGGGGACAGTGCGGTGGTGGCGGCCACCAGGCCAGCCAGGACGATGCGGCGGGAAAGGGTCATCTCTGGAACTCCGTCTTGCAAAGCGGGTGAGCGGATCGGGCAGGAGCCGGCGCCGAGGACGCCGGCATTGCGTGGGTGCCTAGCGGGCCGCCGGCGCGCTGGCCGGTGCCTTGCGCGAACGTGGGGCCGCGGCCGGCGAAGAAGCCGGCGCCGGGGCTGCCGCAGGGGTGGCACCCAGCTGGCGCAGGCCCGCAGCGGCGCGCGCGTCGGCCGGGTTGCGCCGTACCGCGTCGGCATAGGCCTTTTCGGCCAGGCGGCGGTAGACATCGCCCAGATTGCTGTAGGCGATGGCGTAGTCGGGCTTGGCGTCGATGGCCAGCAGCAGTTCGGCCTCGGCACGCTTCAGGTCGCCGCGCCGGGCGTAGAGCAGGGCGAGGTTGTTGTGCGGTTCGGGCAGTTCGGGAAAGTCCTGCGCCATTTCGGCAAAGGCCTGGACGGCCTGGTCGTCATGGCCCGCCTGCGCCATGGCCCATGCGCGCTGGAAGCGGGCCTGGGCGTTGCGCGGGTTGGTGGCCAGCACCTTGTCGAAGCCCTTGATGGCGTCGTCGTAGCGTTTGTCGTTGACCGCCTTCTGCGCCGGGACCATGCCGGGGTCCGTGGACGCCACGCCACTGGTCGGCGCCGGCGGGGCTGGCATGGATACCGGCCCGTTCTGCGCCAGGGCGGGCGCGGCCGCCAGGGCCGCCGCCATCGCCAGCGCGCCGCCGGCGGCACGAAGGGCGGCGCGGCCAGACGGGCTGGCGCCGCGGCGGGCCGTTGCAAGGATGGTGGAGGGCAGAAGCAGGCTCATGTAAGGGCGGTCCGTTATACTCCGCGGCATTCTAGCAAAGCGGCACGGCGTGCAGGACAGGGCGCAATGCCGAGACCCGCCTCAGGCCGGCCCGACAACCTTCCGGTAAGATATGGGGCCCGTGCGCCATGGCGCGCACCGCATCGTCACCCAATCACATCGCTCCATGCAGCAACTGAACATCTACAACACGCTCGCGCGTGAAAAGCAGCCTTTCGTGCCTATCGAACCCGGCAAGGTCCGCATGTACGTGTGCGGCATGACCGTGTACGACTACTGCCACGTGGGCCACGCACGCGTGATGGTGGTGTTCGACATGGTGCATCGCTGGCTGCGTGCCGCCGGCTACGATGTGACGTACGTGCAGAACATCACCGATATCGATGACAAGATCATCCGTCGCGCCGCCGAAAATGGCGAGACCATCGGCCAGCTGACCACGCGCTTCATCCAGTACATGCATGAGGATGCCGCCGCGCTGGGGGTGATCCGGCCCGATTACGAGCCCCGTGCCACGGAATTCGTGCCGCAGATGCTCAATATCATCGAAAAGCTCGAAGCCAAGGGGCTGGCCTACCAGGCCGCCGACGGCGACGTGAACTATTCGGTGCGCAAGTTTCCGGGGTACGGCAAGCTGTCCGGCAAGTCGCTGGAAGACCTGCGCGCGGGCGAGCGCGTCAGCGCCAACGACGCCAAGCAGGACCCGCTGGACTTCGTGCTGTGGAAATCGGCCAAGGAAAGCGAGCCGCCCGAGAGCAGGTGGGATTCGAAATGGGGCAGCGGCCGGCCGGGCTGGCACATTGAGTGCTCCGCCATGAGCTGCACGCTGCTGGGCGAGCACTTCGACATCCATGGGGGTGGCGCCGATCTGCAGTTCCCGCACCACGAGAACGAGATCGCGCAGTCCGAAGGCGCCAGCGGCAAGCCGTTTGTGAACATGTGGATGCACAACGGCTTTGTGCGTATCAATGACGAGAAGATGTCGAAATCGCTTGGCAATTTCTTCACGATCCGCGAAGTCCTGAAGCAGTACGACCCCGAGGTCGTGCGCTTCTTCATCCTGCGCGCGCACTATCGCAGCCCGCTGAACTACAGCGACGCCCACCTGGACGACGCCCGCCATGCGCTGACGCGCCTGTACACGGCGCTCAAGGAAACGCAGCCCGGCGGTTGCGCGGTGGATTGGGCCGAGCCGCACGCGCGGCGTTTCGCCGACGCCATGCATGACGACTTCAACACGCCAATCGCCATGTCGGTACTGTTTGACCTGGCCAGCGAGGTCAATCGCACGGGCTCGATCCAGGCAGCCCACCAGCTGAAGGCGCTGGCCGGCACGCTGGGCCTGCTGGAGCGCGACCCGCATACCTTCCTGCAGGGTGGGGCGGCAGCCGATGGCCTGAGTGCCGAGCAGATCGACGCACAGATCGCCGCGCGCCGTACGGCCAAGGCCGAGCGCAATTTCGCCGAGGCGGATCGCATTCGTGCGGAACTGCTGGCTGCGGGCGTGGTGCTCGAAGACAAGCCAGGCGGCGCCACCGAGTGGAGGCGTGCTTGAACGCTGCCGCGCGCAAGCCGAAGCCTGCTGCCGTGGCGCCCAGGCCTGCCGGCAAGACTGCGGCCAGGCAGGCGCCCAAGGTACCGGCGAAGGCACTCGCCACGGGCAAGGCAGCGGGCAAGTCGCGCAAGCCTGAGCTGCCGGAGGCGCAGGCCGTTCCGCTGCCCGTGGAGACGGTGGTCGACGCCGTGCGCCCGGCCTATTGGGACGAAGCCTGCGCGGACCTGATGAAGCGCGACCGTATCCTCCGCAAGATGATTCCCACGTACGGGCCCGCGCACCTGGTGTCGCGCGACGATCCGTTCATCACCCTGGCCCGCTCGATCGTTGGCCAGCAGATTTCAGTCAAGGCCGCCCAGTCCGTATGGGAGCGCCTGGTGACGCTGTGCCCGCGCGTGACCCCGGCCCAGTTCCTGAAGGCCGGCACGGAACAACTGGCCGGCTGTGGCCTGTCGAAGCGCAAGGCGGAGTACATCACCGACCTGGCCGAACATTTCAAGGCCGGCACGGTCCACGTCAAGGATTGGGCCGGCATGGACGACGAGGCGGTGATCGCTGAACTGACCCAGATCCGCGGCATCGGCCGCTGGACGGCCGAGATGTTCCTGATGTTCAATCTGATGCGTCCGAACGTGCTGCCGCTCGATGACGTCGGGCTGATCAATGCGATTTCGACCAATTACTTCAGTGGCGAGCCCGTCACGCGAAGCGAGGCACGCGAGGTGGCGGCCAACTGGGAGCCGTGGCGCACCGTGGCCACATGGTATATGTGGCGCAGTCTGGACCCGCTGCCGGTGACGTATTAGTTACCTGATGCGGTGGATAGCAGTAATGACGGCGTTGATTCTTGCCAAAAATGCATAAGAATCAACATATTGGGCGGCGGATTTCTGGATTTTTTCCGGTAGAATGCGCCCCTTCACAGACAGGTCCGCGTTTTTATGAAAACCACCTTCCTGGATTTCGAGCAGCCGATTGCCGAGCTTGAGGCAAAGATCGAAGAACTGCGTTTTGTGCAGGACGATTCGGCGGTCGATATTTCCGAAGAGATTTCGCGGCTGGCCGGCAAGAGCCAGCAGCTGACCAAGGATATCTATGCCAACCTGACCCCCTGGCAGGTTGCGCAGATCGCGCGTCACCCCCAGCGTCCCTACACGCTGGACTACGTGCGCGAGATCTTCACCGACTTCCATGAGTTGCACGGTGACCGGTCGTTTGCCGACGATCTGTCGATCGTGGGCGGCCTGGCGCGCTTCAATGGCCAGGCCTGCATGGTCATCGGCCACCAGAAGGGCCGCGACACGAAGGAACGCGCGCTGCGCAACTTCGGCATGTCGAAGCCCGAGGGCTACCGCAAGGCCAAGCGCCTGATGGAACTGGCCGACAAGTTCGGCCTGCCGATCTTCACGTTCGTCGACACGCCGGGCGCGTTCCCGGGCATCGACGCCGAGGAGCGCGGCCAGTCGGAAGCCATCGGCCACAACCTCTATGTGATGGCTGGCCTGAAGGTGCCGCTGATCGCCACGATCATCGGCGAAGGCGGTTCGGGCGGTGCGCTGGCGATTGCCGTGGGTGACGTCGTGCAGATGCTGCAGTTCGCCACGTACGCGGTGATCTCGCCGGAAGGCTGCGCGTCGATCCTGTGGAAGACCGCCGAGAAGGCGCCGGAAGCTGCCGAGGCGCTGGGCCTGACCGCGCATCGCCTGAAGGCGCTGGGTCTCATCGACAAGATCATCAACGAGCCGCTGGGCGGCGCGCATCGCGATCCGAAGGGTATGGCGACGATGCTCAAGCGCACGCTGGCCGAATCGCTGCGTCAGTTCCAGGGCATGAGCGTCAAGGAACTGCAGGCCCGCCGCCACGAGCGCCTGATGGCCTATGGCAAATTCAAGGAAACCGGCGCCCAGGAGTGATGTGAGCGCCGAAGACGCGACGCGCCTCGCCGCGCGTCTGACCGACAAGGTCGCACAGGCTGTCCAGGCCAGTGCGGCCTTTGTTGTTTCTGAGGCCGCGCGGCCGTTCACGGTTGCCGTCGCGTTGTCCGGCGGCCGCGATTCGGTGGCGCTGCTGCACGCCGCGCGCGACGCGCTGGCCGCGGCATGTCCGCTGGCGCGCGTGGTGGCGCTGCACGTGCATCACGGCCTGCAAGCCCAGGCCGACGACTGGGACCGCTTCTGCGCCGCGCTGTGCGCCGACCTGCGGGTGACGCTGGTCAGCACGCGCGTGACCGTTCAGCCCACGGCCGGCGAGGGCATCGAGGCTGCCGCACGGCGTGCCCGGCATACGGCGCTGGGCCGGATGTGTCGCGAGCAGGGCGCCCGGCTGCTGCTGTTCGCACATCATCGCGACGACCAGGTGGAAACGGTGCTGCTGCGGCTGTTTCGGGGCGCCGGCGTCGCCGGCATGGCGGGCATGCCGGCCAGCCGGCCGCTCGACGCACTGGGTGAATCCGATGGCGAGGTCTGGCTGTTGCGGCCCTGGCTGGACGTGCCGCGCGCCGACATCGACGCCTACTGCGCGGCCCATGGCCTGCGCTGGATCGACGATCCCTCGAACTCCGACACGCGCTTTGCGCGCAATGCCCTGCGCGCCCAGTTGCCGGCGCTGCTGCAGGCGTTTCCTGGCCTGTACGACAACGTCACCCAGGCGGCCGCGCATTTTGCGCAGGCGGCCGGCATGCTCGACGCACTGGCCGCGCAGTCCCTGGCCAGGCTCGTCTGCAGCGGCCGCGACGCCGATACCCTTTCCGAACTGGACCTCGCGGGCCTGCGGGCCTTGCCGCCCGAGCATGCGGATGCGGTGCTGCGGCACTGGCTGCGCGACCTCGGCGCCCAGCCGCCATCGACCGCCCGCCTGGCCGCCATGCGCACCCAACTGATCGAACATGAAGGCGGCGAGCCGGTTATCGCGCACGATGGCCTGGTGCTGCGCCGCTTTCGAAGTCGCGTACTGGCCTGCCATGCCGTGCCGGCCGGGGTGCCGGCGCCATTTGCGTTCGAATGGCACGGGGAGGCGCGCATCGTGGTGCCCGCCTGGCGTGGCGAACTGCGCTTTGACCGGGATGACACCTTCGGCGTGCCGGAGGCCGTCCTGCGGGCGCCGCTTCGTCTGGTGGCCAGGGCAGGGGGCGAGCGCATCGTGCTGCGTCCGGGCGGGCCGGCACGGGCGCTGAAGCAGGCGTATCAGGAGGCCGGTGTCCCCGCCTGGCGGCGCGCGCACCTGCCTCTGCTCTGGAGCGATGACACGCTGGTACTGGCCGCAGGGCTGGGCATGCACCGTCGCTGGCCGGCCGATGTCCCCCATGCGCCGCGCTGGCGCGTGACGTGGATATCGCAGCCGGAATCGGGTAATTAGGCGGACAGGTCCGCGATAAGTAGGGACAGATATAATCTTCCATGTGAATTTTTTTCACATAAAAATGACGTCAAATGTGTGACGTTTTTGCGCGATTCTGGCCCTTCGGCCTTTACGGGTAGCCACTCTTGGTGTAATTTCATCGGCTTTGCACAATCGCTGGCATCGACAAGAAGATGGCTCTCATCGTTCACAAATACGGCGGCACTTCGATGGGTTCCACGGAACGCATCAAGAATGTCGCCAAGCGCGTGGCCAAATGGCACCGCGCAGGTCACCGCGTTGTCGTGGTGCCTTCGGCCATGTCGGGCGAGACCAATCGCCTGCTGGGCCTTGCCAAGGAAATTTCCGCGCAGCCGGACCCGCGTGAACTGGACATGCTGGCCTCCACGGGCGAGCAGGCCAGCGTGGCGCTGCTGGCCATCGCGCTGCACGGCGAGGGCATCGATGCGGTCAGCTATACCGGCTGGCAAGTGCCGGTGAAGACCGATTCGGCTTTCACCAAGGCCCGTATCGAGTCGATCGATGACGAGCGCATCCTCGGCGACCTGGATTCCGGCAAGGTGGTGGTGGTTACCGGCTTCCAGGGCATCGATACCGAAGGCAACATCACGACGCTGGGTCGTGGTGGCTCGGATACGTCGGCCGTGGCCATCGCCGCCGCCATCGAGGCGGACGAGTGCCTGATCTATACCGACGTGGACGGCGTGTACACGACCGATCCGCGCGTGGTCGAGGACGCCCGCCGGCTGGACCAGATCACGTTCGAGGAAATGCTGGAAATGGCCAGCCTGGGCTCGAAGGTGCTGCAGATCCGCTCGGTGGAATTCGCCGGCAAGTACCGCGTGAAGACCCGCGTGCTGTCGTCGCTGACCGACCCCCTGATGCCGCTCGAACAGGAAATGCATTCGGGCACGCTGATTACTTTTGAGGAAGAGTCTGAAATGGAAGCAGCCGTCATCTCCGGCATTGCCTTTGCCCGTGACGAGGCCAAGATCACCGTGCTGGGCGTGCCGGACAAGCCGGGCATTGCCTACCAGATCCTGGGCCCGATCGCCGACGCCAACATCGACGTCGACATGATCATCCAGAACCAGTCGGTGGACGGCAAGACCGACTTCACGTTCACCGTGCCGCGCGGCGACTACCAGCGCGCGCTGACCATCCTGAACGACAGCGTGAAGGCCCATATCGGCGCCGCCAGCGTGTCGGGCGACCCGAAGGTGTCGAAGGTGTCGGTGGTGGGCGTGGGCATGCGCTCGCACGTGGGCATCGCCAGCAAGATGTTCCGCACGCTGTCGGAAGAGGGCATCAACATCCAGATGATCTCCACCTCGGAAATCAAGATCTCGGTGCTGATCGACGAGAAGTACATGGAGCTCGCCGTGCGCGCGCTGCACAAGGTGTTCGAGCTGGATCAGGCGTGATCCGCTTCTGAAAATTCTGGCGCGGCAGGATTGCTGTGATTTTTGTCACGGGTCGCGAGAAATTCGTTGACCAGTCGAGACTGCCTCGCTAGAATACGCGCTCTGTTGTGCAGCCTCCCTTGCACAACAAAAGTTTGGGAGACGTGGCCGAGAGGTCGAAGGCACTCCCCTGCTAAGGGAGCATCCGGGCCAAAACCTGGATCGAGGGTTCGAATCCCTCCGTCTCCGCCACTACATCTGTATTGGCGGCGAACCCCGGAAGATCGCGGTCTTCCGGGGTTTTGTTTTTTGGGCGGAGTTAAGGCGTTATGCCATGCCGCGCAGGTGTTGCACCGATGCCTGTGAGAACCCTGGCACAGGCGGCACGGTCTTGCGGCGCTATTGCACTTTCTTGTCTTCGCGTTTCGCCTCTTCCATGGCCTCTGGCTCCAACTCTTCCGCAGAGCGATTCAGGTGGACGAACAGGCCCCAGGCGGCAAGGAGCAAGGCTGTCGATGCGATCAGTCCGGCCGCATAGCCGAGTTGCGTCGGATCCTGGTGCAGCGCCTTGAAGGTTGCCACGAGGCCTTCGATGGCCAGCGCGACCACCACGACCACCAGGAATCGCGACAGGAAACGTCGTACCCGTGTTGGCGCGCTCACGTCGGCTTCCCGGATGACCTCTTCTTCGACGATGGTCTCCGCGATCTGCAGCGCGACAACGGCTCCTGCCAGCAATCCAATCGCTTCAATGACGGCTTGTGCGCTGGCCTGGTCCCACTGACTCACAAATACGGTCGATCCGATGCGCGCCGCAATCGCAATCAACATCAGCGTTGCGCAGGTGAAGAGGAGTGCCATCAGACCATGGATGACCGTGAAGACGCGCACCGGAATCTTCATGTGTTTGGCTCCGATGCGCGAATCGGCGGCTGCGCACTGCCGGCGAGACGGCCTCGCTTCGATGAAACGATGTCCCAACCCATGAGATGGCCTCCGTCGATGCGTGGATCCGAAGCCCGATGCAACAAGCACGCCCGAGGGCTCGGTAGGCAGGGGAGTGCTCGATGGGTTCGCGGTGGCAAGGTCAGCGTGCGGCGGCCGCAGTCTTCCTTCTGCTTTCCCCTGCGCCCATGCTTGCGTTTTGCGACGTGTCGGACGTCGATGGCAGCGACTGCAGGAGTTTCGTCGACATGCAAAATTGACGTATGAAAATTACTGCAGCCGTGCCGCCGGGGACTGGATGTTCAATCCAGCCGCCGGCACATGCAGAGCGTTCGCGCACCAAACCGTCTTTGGAATTCACGCGACAGTTCCAGTTTTCGGTGTACGGCATCCAGCGATGTCAGCGAAAAACCATGACGGGCAAAAAAGGTGGGATGGTCGACGGTGAGCAGTATGGCAGTGGTGCAATGATGGGTACGGGCGCGCATAAGCAAAGCCCCCACCAAAAGCGTTGCGATGCCTTGCTGTCGCAGTTCCGGCAGGACGAACACCGAACGCACGACAAAAGTCTCGTCGAGGCATTCGCCAAATGCCCACGCGACGATTTTCCCCTGCAGGCGGCCGACATGGTGGAGCCGTGTTTCATCCGCCGTGTCTGTCTGCGCCTCGATTTGCCAAGCGGCGCAGAATTCCGTCACGGCATTCATATCCGCAGCGTGGGCGGCTCCAAATCTGATTTCTCTCAACATCTCGGCTTCGCAAATGAGGCGTTACCCGCAGGGAAACTGAAACCACGTGAAAACCTGGGCTCTCTTCGGGAGCATATGCGCGTTCGACGTCGCTTTGTTAATGTAGCGTACGCTTACTTCGTGGCTGTATTATGGTTAACACAAATACGCGAAACGGCCGAGTTGGGTATCGCTGTGACTCCTTGCTATTTTGTGACCGGAAGCGCGCGTATCGCAGCGGTTTCTGGTTTTTGGTGAGTTATCTGCCGCGCAAAAACCCGTCTTTTTATCGGAAATACGTGAATAGATCGGCAGTCTGCAGGGCTTTTCCCGCGTATCCGGTGCGAAATCCCGGGAGATTCTTGTCAATAAAGTGGACATTAAGAACAGGGAAATACAAACGATTATCACTGCGCCCCTGATAATCGACGCTTCACGATAAACCCGCCGCTCTCCGCTCTCCGCTCTCCGCTCTCCGCTCTCCGCTCTCCGCTCTCCGCTCTCCGCTCTCCGCTCTCCGCTCTCCGCTCGCCGCTCGTCGCTCGTCGCTCTCCGCTCTCCGAACGCCTTAGCCCAGTTCGTTCGCCAGGTAGGCCGCGGTCACGCTGGCGGGGGAGGCGGCGACGGCATCCGGATGCCCGCTTGTCACGATGGCTCCGCCTTCGTCGCCGGCGCCCGGGCCGATGTCGATGACCCAATCGGCCTGGGCCACGACGCGCATGTCGTGTTCGACCACGACCACGGTGTTGCCGGCGTCCACCAGCGCCTGCAACTGTACGAGCAGGCGGTCCACATCGGCGGGATGCAGGCCATTGGTGGGCTCGTCGAGCACGTACAGCGTGTCGCCGCGCTGCGCGCGCTGCAGCTCGGTGGCCAGCTTGATACGCTGCGCCTCGCCGCCCGACAGTTCTGTGGCCGGCTGTCCGAGCCGGAGGTAACCGAGCCCGATGTCGCGCAACGCCGCAAGCGCGCGCATCGCGGGCGCCTCTCCGGCGAAAAATTCGCAGGCAGCGTCGACGGTCAGATCCAAGACTTCGGCGATGTTCCGGCCCTGCCAGGTGATTTCCAGCGTCTGTGGGCGGTAGCGCGTGCCGTGGCACGCCGAGCACGGCGCGTAGACGCTTGGCAGGAAGAGCAGCTCCACGCTGACAAAGCCCTCGCCTTCACACGTCGGACAGCGGCCCTGGGCCACGTTGAACGAGAAGCGGCCGGCCGTGTAGCGCCGCTTGCGCGCGGCGGGCGTCGCGGCGAACAGCTTGCGCACGTGGTCGAACAGTCCGGTGTACGTGGCGAGGTTCGAGCGAGGCGTGCGCCCGATGGGCTTCTGGTCCACACGCACCAGCCGGCGCACCGCCTCCATGCCGCCAGCGATGCGGCCCTCGGTCGGTGTGTCGGTGACGGCGAACAGCGGGTCGCGCTCGTCGTCGGCGTCGCCGTCGTCGGTACGTCCCAGATGCCGGTTCACGAGTTCGGGCAGCGCCTGACTGATCAGGCTCGACTTGCCGGAACCCGACACGCCGGTCACCGCCGTGAAGCAGCCCAGCGGGATTTCCGCATCCACGCGGCGCAGGTTGTTGCGCGAGACATGAGCCAGCTTGAGCCACCCGGCCGGTTCGCGCGGCACACGATGCTGCCGCGGCGGAGCGTCGAACAGGTAGGCCGCGGTGCGCGACGCCGTGATCCCCGCCAGGCCGTCGGGCGGCCCGCTGTAGAGCACGCGCCCGCCATGTTCCCCGGCGGCAGGGCCGACATCGACGATCCAGTCTGCCTGGCGCATGGTCTGCGTATCGTGCTCGACGACAAACAGCGAGTTGCCGGCGGCCTTCAGGCGACGCAATGCCACGAGCAGCGCCTCGCCATCGGCGGGATGCAGCCCGGCCGACGGTTCATCGAGGACGTAAACCACGCCGAACAGTTGCGACGAGATCTGCGTAGCCAGTCGTAGCCGCTGCAGTTCGCCTGATGACAGCGTTGGCGTGCTGCGATCGAGCGACAGATAGCCCAGGCCCAGATCGATCAGCGTGGATAACCGTTCCATCAGTTCCTCGGCAATGCGTTGCGAGGCCAGTCGCTTCTCGTCGGACAGGTTTGGCGTGCGCCGCACATCGGGGGCCGCCTTGTGCGCCGACCCGCCCGCCGCCACGCGCCGCGCCGTGTCCGCGCGCGCTGCCTTGCGGCTGAGTACGGCGACGGCGCCAGCCGGGCCGGGCGGATCGCCGTGCGCGATCGGACGCATGATCTCGGCCACGCGGGCGAGCGGCAGGTGCGTGAATTCGCCGATGTCCAGCCCGGCGAACGTCACCGACAGCGCGGCCTTCTTCAGCCGCTTGCCGTGGCATGCCGGGCAATCGCGCCCGATCATGTATTGCGCCACGCGCTTCTTCATCAACGCACTCTGCGTGGTGGCGAAGGTCTGCAGCACATAGCGCCGCGCGCCGGTGAACGTACCCTGATAGCTTGGCTCCAGCTTGCGCTTGAGTGCCGCGCGCACTTCGCTCGGCGTGAAGCCGGCATAGACCGGCACGGTGGGCTGGTCCTCGGTAAAGAGGATCCAGTCGCGGTCCTTCTTCGGCAGGTCGCGCCAGGGCGTGTCGACGTCGTAGCCGAGCGTGACGAGGATGTCGCGCAGGTTCTGCCCATGCCAGGCCGGTGGCCAGGCGGCCACGGCACGTTCGCGGATGGTCAGGGAATCGTCGGGCACCATCGACCGCTCGGTGACATCGTAGATGCGTCCGAGCCCATGGCACGTCGGGCAGGCGCCCTCCACGGTGTTCGGCGAAAAGTCCTCGGCATAGAGCATCGGCTGGCGCGCTGGATAGGTGCCGGCGCGCGAGTAAAGCATCCGTACCAGGCTCGACAGCGTGGTGACGCTGCCCACGGTAGATCGTGCGTTCGGCGTGCCGCGCTGCTGCTGCAGCGCCACGGCGGGCGGCAGGCCCTCGATGCTGTCGACCTCGGGCACGCCCACCTGGTCGATCAGCCGCCTCGCATATGGCGCGACGGATTCGAAATAGCGCCGCTGCGCCTCGGCGTAGAGCGTGCCGAACGCGAGCGACGACTTGCCGGAACCGGACACCCCGGTGAACACCACCAGCGCGTTGCGCGGGATGTCGACATCCACATTCTTGAGGTTGTGCTCGCGCGCACCGCGCACGCGGACGAAGTTGTCCACCTCGACTGACGCGGGCGCCGTCGCCCGGTCATCGATGCCGGAATGCCGGACTGTCCGGAGATCGTCGGTCATCCGCACCTTCGCTTGCATAAATTGCCGCTCGAACCCTGTACATCCGGCTACTTGCGACGGCGTTGGCTTGTGCGCTTGCGCGCGGGTTTGGGCGGCGTCAGCGCGGCAAGCCACGCGTCGGTTGCCGCCTTCGTGACGGCCGCGGCCGCCGTGGCCGTCTGGCGCCCGCCCTCGGACAGTGCGTGTCCCCGCGCCGCCCCAATCACGCCGTTGGCGCCGCTGAGCCACAGGCTCAGCCACGGATTCTTCTTGAGCCAAGGGTTTTTCATCGCAGGTTCCTTTTGAACGATGTCGAACTGCTATCGAAAAAGGGCAGCAGGAAGCATGCCACGGACGGACGGTACGGTGGGGAGAGTGGAGTTCGCCGCACTGTCCAATACGGGCACCGGCGGCATGACCTGTCGGGGGACACGACCCGGGAATGAAGATTGCGAACAGACAAGCTGTCCAAGCTAAGACGGCGCCACATGATCGCTTTCAAGGGCAGTTCGAATACCAGTCAATCGAGGGCCCAATGACAGTCCGCATCGGCATATCGGGTTGGCGCTATGCGGGGTGGCGGGGCGTGTTCTACCCGCCCAAGCTTCCCCAGCGCCTTGAGCTGGAGCATGCGTCTCGCCGGGTGGATACCATCGAAATCAACGGTTCCCATTATTCGCTGCAGTCGATCGAGAGCTGGCAGGCCTGGCACGATGCGGTGCCCGACGATTTTGTGTTCGCGGTAAAGGGCCCGCGATATTTGACGCACCTGCTGCGCTTCCGCGATGAGAAAGCCGTGCCGGCCATGGCGAATTTCTATGCGTCCGGGGTGCTGGCGCTGCGTCGCAAGCTGGGACCCTTCCTTTGGCAGTTTCCGCCCAACTTCCGGTTCGATGCCGAGCGGTTCGACCGATTCCTGTCGCTCTTGCCCAAAAGTTCGCGCGAAGCGCGGGCGCTGGCGGACCAGCACGATACCCGCGTCAAGTCGCCGTGGTATGGCACCAAGGGAAACAGTCGCCTTCGACACGCGGTGGAGGTGCGCCACGACAGCTTCTGTACCGCGGAGTTTCCCGCGCTGCTGCGCGAGCACCGGGTGGCATTGGTGGTGTCGCACGCCATTGCGGACTGGCCCTACGCGGAAGACGTGACCAGCGATTTCATCTACATGCGCCTGCACGGCGCCGATGCGCTCTACAGCGGCGCCTATCCCGATGCATCGCTGGACCGCTGGGCGGCACGCATTTACGCCTGGGCACATGGGCGGGAGCCTGCCGACGCGGTCCGCATCGCACCACAGCCGCCGCGACGGGCCACCCGACGCGATGTGTACTGCTATTTCGACAACGACAAGAAGGTCAACGCGCCTTTCGACGCCCAGCGGCTGCGCGAGCGCGTCATCCCCTGATCGATCGGCGCCGAGGAACCACAAGACGTTGCCGGCATGTGGTCCTGAGCCAAAAAGCAAACCGTTTGCTGCCACTCATGCATCGTCCGTCCGGACGTTCGCCGCCGACGCGTCCACGCGCTTGCGTCCGTCGTCGATGCATTGTTCGGTGGCCATGGCGGAGTTCTCGAAGTAAATGCCTTCGGGCGAGTCGAATTCCTCTGTCGTCGACTCGCCGGATCGTTCGATCTCGCCGTGATAGCGATACTGGAAGCCAGTCTTTCCGCCACCGACTTCCACGGCATAAGCAGTAATGGCCGCGTCGCGATAGATGATCGTCTTCATCGCTTGTACGGCGGTTAGTCGTCGCCGACTTTCTTCTTCAGATCGCGGGCCATCTGCAGATGGCCTTCCAGGTCGGGCAGATGCCTGGCGGCAAACGCCTTGACGTCGGCGTCTTTCGCGGTGTTTGACGCCTCGCGGAATGTCTTCACGGCGCTTTCGTGCGCGGCTACGCCGATGCGGCTAGCGTACATCTTGTCGAATTTGGCGCCGCTCAGCGCGCTCAGGGCCTTGATCTCGCTCTTTTGAGCTGGGGAAGCGTCCTTCGGCGTCGTGACGCCTTTTCTGGCGGCCAGGGCATCCAGTTCAGACCCCACCTTGCCATGGTCCTGGATCATCCTCTCGGCGAACGATTTGACATCCGCGTTCTGACTTTTTTGCTGAGCGAGCTTGCTGGCCTCGATTTCCGCGTGGCCCGCGTGCGCGGCATCTTCCATGAATTTGCTGTCGCTGTGGGCCGGCCGCGATGTCCCGGCCGAAACGCCCCCTGTAGTGCTTTTCGTGTTGTCGGGCGTGACATTGCCGGTGGTGCCCGAGGCCGGCGACAGGCTGGAACCTTGCGCCACGGCCGCCGACGACCAAACCAATACGCTGGCAATGGCGACCAGCGGACGCCAGAAGTGACTTTGCATGAGAGCCTCCGTTTCAGTGTCCCCGGGCCAGGATTTACTTTGGACCGTGGCGTTGTTTGGCGCCGCCACCCGCGCCGTGCGTCTTGCCGGCCTTCACATGGCTCGCGGCATGGTGGCCGCTAGCCGGCTTCCTGCTCGGTGTCGTCGCGGCCTTGCCCGACTTGTCCTCGGCCCGGACGTCCTGCTCCGAGCGGTTTGATGGTGACGCGGTCTTGGTCATGATCGAATACTCCTTTTGCTACAGGGGTCGCTCCGAAGTACGGGCGGGCCGCCCACCGACGTGACGATGCTCGGCGGCGCGGGCGGCCGGTCGGCGCTACTCAAGCCGGCTGGCCCGTGAGTTCGGCCTTGCGCGCTTCGAGTTTTTGCGCCACATCCTGGAGATCGACCTTGGCACGGATCACGGCCTGGAAGAGTTCGTTCTCTTCTTCCGCGACGTGGTGGCCCACGTACTCCGTCAATACGGTGTAGTGCGCCTCCAGCATCTCGCTGTTGCCGGCCTCGATCTTGGCAATCAGGTCCTTCGCCACGGCGTGTTCGACCTTGGCCTCGTCGAGCATGTCGTCGATCTTGTCGCTGGCGCCGCGCAGGGCAGGGTAGAAGATTTCTTCCTCGATCTGCGCATGGACTGTCAATTGCTGGCAGGTCTCGGCCGCGATCGACTGCTTCTCGGCGTCGTCCTTGGCGTCCTGAAATGCCTTGAAGAGCTTCTTGACGCTGCGGTGATCGTCCACCAGCAGGGAGAGCGCGGCGCGCTGTTCGGCGGGTACTTTGGATTTGTCCATGATGTCTCGTGCTGTGGGGTGATTGGAGGGCGGCCGAACCGCCGGCCGTCCCGCGAGGCTCCTGCAAGACGCATTCCAGCCGCCGCAACGCCGCCAGATGGCAGATGGGCGCTGCCATAGGGACCCGCGCTCCGCTGGAATTTGTCGGCCGCGCCGCCATAAACGCCACGAATTGAAAGAATGCCAGTCGGTCGCCGCGCCGGGAGATGTCGCGTAACGCGTTGAGCGGGGCGCTTCGTCGATGCATCGCTGGCGCAGTGGCATCCGATGGTGCAGTGCAAAAAATCAGACGGTCACCGACACGGAAAGCGGCGCCGGGGCGCTAAGGTGCCGCCATGCAGTCGTGAAGCTTGGGCCCGGTCCATCTCCAGTGGCGGGCTTCTTTTTTTGTCAGCCCAAGAGGGCTGTCACGCCAAGAATGATCACCGTCAGCCACATGACGCCCGTGGCGCACCACGCCAGGCGATGTACCCACAGCGAGGGCGCAAACGGACCCACTACGCGGGGGTCGCGGGACATCAACTGCAGCATGATCATCGCGGGAGCGGCGGCGATACCGTTGAGGACGGCGCTCCATACCAGCATCCTGGCCGGCTCGATCGGCGCGAAGCAGAGCGTTGCGCCGATGAACATCGAAACCGCGATCACCGCATAGAAGTGCCTGGCCGACAGCGGCTTTTCTTCGAGGCTGCGCCGCCAGCGCATCGCCTCGGCCGCGGCGTAGCCGACGGACCCGGCCAGCACCGGCACGGCAAGAAGCCCCGTGCCGACGATGCCAAGTGCGAAGAGGAGTACGGCCCATTTGCCTGCAACGGGCTCCAGCGCCTTGGCGGCGTCGACGGATGAAGCGATATCGAGCACACCGTGCGCGTGCAGGGCGTAGGAGGCGGTCAGCATGATGCAGAGCGCAATCACCGCCGAGACGACCATGCCGGTAATCGTGTCGACGTTGATGCGGCGAAGCTCCTGCTTCGCCTGCTCCGGAGCATCGCGTAAAGGAAGGGCCGTGCGGTCCGCTTCGAGTTCCTCGACCTCCGATGCCGCCTGCCAGACAAAGAGGTAGGGACTGATGGTGGTGCCGAAGACCGCGACCAGCACCAGCAGGTACTCGCGTGAGAGATGGACGTGCGGCAGGACGAGGGACACCGCCGCGTCGCGCCAGTCCACCTTGAGCATGAACATCGCGATAACGTAGACGAGCAGGGACAGGCTTAGCCAACGTAGATAACTGGCGTAACGTCGATAAGGGATAAAGAGCTGGAGGAGGAGGGAGGCGCCGGAAAGGACCAGCGTGTAGATCCAGCGAGGTCCGCCAGCGACAAGCGCCAGCGCGTCTCCCATCGCAGCCAGATCGGCACCGATGTTCAACGTGTTTGCCAGGACCAGCAGCACCACGAACCCGTAAGCCAGCTTCTGCGACTTGTGCCGGCGGACGTTCGCAACGATGCCGCTGCCCGAGATCCTCCCTAGCCGTGCACAGACAAGCTGGATCGCAATCATCAGCGGCAACGACAACAGCAGGCTCCACAGCAATCCGTTGCCGAACTGGGCGCCGGCTTGCGCATAGGTGACGATGCCGCTGGGGTCGTCATCGGCCGCGCCGGTCACAAGACCGGGCCCCATCAACTTGTACCACGGGTCGCCACCGCCGGCTTCCGGATCGTCGGCGGCTGAATGACGGCCATCTTCGGGCGTGTGCGCTTGCATGGTGTGTCTCCCTGTACGGTCGGCCTGTGGTGCCAGGTTCGAGGCGACATGCACGCAAAGCCTGGACCGTTCCAGACCAAGGGATACGTGGTTGCGTGGTATGCCGATGTCGGACGGGCGCTGAAGCGGATGCCGGACTGCGGCGCTATGGATTCTCGCGGGCGGACTGCTCGGTGGCGCATGGAAGCATCGAGACGCCGGGCGCGCCAGTCGTGCGTGGTACGCAATTTGCAGCGGTGCGGCATCGGGCGCGTCCAGCGGTGAAGTCCCCATGCGCTGCGCCCCGCTTCAAGAGGTAATGCGGAGACTTCATGGAAATCCGTACCGAATCGCCCCAGCCCTGTGCCGCCGTATTTTCCGTCCTCGCCCAGAAATGTCCCCTAGGCTCTCGCCCGCTTTGATGCGGGTGCTACGCCACCGTTTTGGTGTCACACACTTGCGCCCTGGCCAGGCAGAAGTACTGGCCAGCGTGCTGCAGGGGCGCGACACCGTCGCCGTCATGCCGACCGGCAGCGGCAAGTCGCTGTGCTTTCAGCTGCCGGCGCTGATGCGCGACGGGCTGACCGTGGTGGTGTCGCCACTGATTGCGCTGATGCAGGATCAGGCGACGAAGCTCGGCGCGCTCGATCTGGCGCCTGCCGTCCTCAATAGCGCGGTAGGCGACGCGGCGCTCGAAGATCTCGCCCAGCGCCACGAGCGCATCCTGTTGACGACGCCGGAGCAACTGGAAAATCCGGAAGTACTGGATGTCCTGCGCCGCAATCGGATAGCCCTCTTTGTCGTGGACGAAGCGCACTGCATTTCCCAATGGGGCCATGACTTCCGGCCCGCCTACCTGGGGTTGCGAGACGCCGCTTCCGCGTTGTCTCGTCCGCCGGTGCTGGCGCTGACCGCCACAGCCACGGAAGCGGTCATTGACGACATAGCCCGGGAACTCGGCATGCGTGATCCGCGCGTCGTGCGCGCACCCCTGTTCCGGCCGAACCTGGCCTACGCGGTCGAGCACGTGTCCGGGGACGCCGCCCGGTTTGACGCCGTCAGGCGCCTCGTTTCCGCGCAAACGGGCGCGGGCATCGTCTATACGGCGACGGTCGCCGTGGCCGAAAGGTTGCACGGCGCCTTGCAGGAGAGCGGGAGTCGCGTGGCGCTCTATCACGGGCGCCTGGCGGCGACCCAAAGGCGTGACGCGCAGGACGCTTTCATGTCCGGCGAAACGGACGTGATGGTCGCCACCAACGCGTTCGGCATGGGCATCGACAAACCCGACGTGCGGTTCATCGTGCACGCCCAGTCGCCGGGCAGCCTCGATGCTTACTATCAGGAATCCGGCAGGGCGGGGCGAGATGGCGATCTTGCGCGCTGCACGCTGGTATTCGATGAAAAGGACAAGCGGATTCACCAGTTCTTCCTGGCTGGCCGATATCCGTCCGCAGCGGATCTGCGCCGGATGGCGGCGATGGTCCGCGAGACGCCGATGGACATGCCGTCGCTGCGTGCGGCACTGAACGATATCGGCGTACGGCGCCTGCAGGCGGGCATGCGGATGCTGCGCGAATTTGGCATCGTGCAGCGCGATGGCCGTGGCCGGTTTTCACTGCGCGACCGCGATGAGGCCGGTGTCGAGCAGATCGCCGATTGCTACGCGGCCCGCAGTCGGGAGGACCGCGAAACCCTGCAGGCCATGCTCGATTACGCGCGGAGCGGCGGTTGCCGATGGGCGACGTTGCTTGCGTACTACGGGGAAACGGATGGCCCGGAACGCTGCGGCATTTGCGATAGCTGCCGGCGCATGGCCGAGGTGGCCTTGCATCCCGCCAGCGACTCCGCGCGTCCACCGGCAGCGTCGCCGGCGTTGCCTTTCGCAAAGGGAGACGCCGTCCGGGCACGCCGGTTCGGTGAGGGCGTGGTCGTCGACATCTCGGAAGAATGGGTCGACGTTCGGTTTCCGGACGACAGCGTACGGCGCTTCCTGCCGCGATTCTTGCGGCGCAAACGCGAGCGCGCGGCATCGCGTTCCCGCAGCATGCCCGTGCAAGGTGTTCCGGAACCAGGCGGATAGCTGAGTCCGGGACACAGGCAGACGGCCGGCCGGTCGCGCTGTGTGGATTTCAGGACACTTGCCGCGCCTCGTGAGCGCGGAATCGGCGTTGATTAGCCAGTCACGCTTCTTGCGTCGCTCAGAGGTTTCGGCGCGATTTGGGCGCAGTGTCAGGCTGGACCCGATGCTCAAGCGCCGGAGGAACTTGCCACAGGAGATAGTCACCATGAATGAATATCAACAGCACACCAGGACGGCTCCAAAGGGCTACACGCGACCGGACGAGAGCATTCGCGAGGAGCTTTGCCGGAAGCTGGCGTACAGCGATGCCGTGGATGTGCGCGAGGTCGAGGTCAGGGTAGATGGGGGCGTCGTGGAACTGACCGGATCGGTCCAGGACCGGCGCCAGAAGCGGTGGATCGAGGAATTGGCCGCCCAGGTGTCCGGCGTGCGGGATGTATTGAACCGGATACGGACAGCGCAACGCAGTGCCGGCGGAAGGGCGGACGGGCATATCAGCGGCATCAGCCATGCCAGCCCAGCCACCGGCTCTTCGGCCAGCAGTTATGGCGGCGGCGTCGAGCGGGGGAATGCGGATGAATTTCCGAAGGGGCGTGATACGTATGGAGGTACGACCAACCCCATGAAATCCGTGACATGAACCCAGGCAGTGGCGCACCCCGCGGCCGCGCGAATCTACAACGTCTCCCGTCGCGAGTTGCAAGGTCCGTCGCGGCCGCGCCGCCCATGCCGCACATCGGACCTGTGTCGCAGCAGCGCTGTCGGGGGTGAGCGGCCGGGTACGGTCCATGCGAGATGGAACCCGACGGCGCCTCCGGGTGCCGTCCTTATCGTCTCCTCTCCTTTCGCCCGCGTTCGCGCGGGCTTTTTGTTGCCCATCCCGCGCGACTGTCCGGAATGCTTGCCTTCCCTAATGCCCCGGCGCCCTGGCGATGGCGTAATTTCAAAATGAAAAGGAGCGAATTGCCAACGTTCCGGACACATCATGAAAAACTTCAAAAGCGCCTTGCTCATCCACCGATACATTGGCGAACTGGAAGGCCAGATATCGGCGCAGGAGCGCCGCATCCTGGCGCGCCAGCAGGCCGGATTGCCCGATCCCGAGGCCGAGCGTCAGCTCACCACGCTGCGCGGTTCGTTGGAGGCGCTGCGCTTGCGCGCGCGGAGTATTCCAGGAGGACGTTGAAATGTTCGCCGATCGTCCGCGGTTTTTCAGCGATGTGGTGCTCGACGTGACGCTATATCGGGGGGCGCGCCGCGCGCTGCTGGTGCGCGCCGGACTCGAACTGGAAAACCTGCCCGCGCATGTCCTGAAGTGGCTGGGCGAGATCCAGTCCACGGAGAAAACGGAGTTCTCCGAAACCACCTTGATGGTTGGCATCTCGGCGCCGGCGGTCATGTACGACCTGCTCATCCACGGCTTCTACCTGATGGAGGAAGCCGCGATCGATCCGGCGCGCAAGCCGTAGCCGCCCCGCTCGCGCATTCCATCCGCGCGGCGGCCGTGGACCGCTACATGGTCATGACGACCTTTACGCACCCGTCCTGCTTGTCGCGGAACGTCTTGTACATGTCGGGGCCGTTTTCCAGCGCCACGCGGTGCGTGATGATGAATCTAGGGTCGATCTGACCATCGAGGATGCGCTGGAGCAGGTCGTCGGTCCAGCGATTCACATGGGTCTGTCCCGTGCGGATCGTGAGCCCCTTGTTCATGAGGGCGCCCATGGGGATTTTGTCGACCAGGCCGCCATAAACGCCAGGAATTGAAAGAATGCCAGCCGGCCGGCACACGTATATCATTTCGCGCAGCACATGCGGCCGATCGGATTCCAGCATGACCGCCTGCTTGATGCGGTCGTAGACGGAATCGAGCGACGCCGTGGCGTGGGCTTCCAGGCCGACCGCGTCGATGCACTTGTCCGGCCCCTTGCCGTTGGTCAGTTCATTGAGCGCCTCCACAACGTTGACCGCATCGAAATTCAGCGGCGAGGCGCCGAGCTGCTGGGCCATGGCGAGGCGCTCCACGACGTTGTCGATGGCGAGAATCCGTTGGGCGCCCATGATCTTTGCGCTCAGGATCGCGAACTGGCCCACCGGGCCGGCGCCCCACACGGCAACGACGTCGTCAGGCTGGATGTCGCACGCGGCCGCCGCCTGCCAGCCGGTGGGCAGGATGTCCCCGAGGAACAGCACCGATTCGTCGCTGATGCCCTCGGGTATCTTGACCGGGGCAACGTCGGCATACGGCACGCGGACGAATTCGGCCTGCCCGCCCGCATAGCCGCCTGTCAGGTGGGTGTAGCCGAACAGGCCGGCCGTGGTGTGGCCGAAGACCTTGTCGGCCGTGGCCTTGTTGCGGTTGGTTCGTTCGCAGACCGAGAAATTGCCCCGGCGGCACTGATCGCATTCGCCGCAGATGATGGTGAAGGGAACCACCACGCGGTCTCCCACTTTCAGGCGCCGGTTCTCCGCGCCGACCTCGACGACCTCGCCCATGAACTCGTGGCCCATGATGTCGCCCTTTTCCATGCCGGGCACGAAGCCGTCGAACAGGTGAAGGTCCGAGCCGCAAATGGCGCAACTGCTGACCTTGATGATGGCGTCGCGCGGATGCTCGATGCTCGGGTCGGGGACGGTGTCACAGCGGATGTCGTGCTTTCCATGCCAGCAAAGGGCTTTCATGTTTCGCTCCAGGCAATGTGGGATCGGCAGGGACAGCCCTCGTGGCCGGCCCCGGATGAGGTCGCGGCATGCATCGAATGTGCCCGGCGAGTCTGGCGAGCCCCGCCAGTACGCGAGAGGCAAAGGGAGGTCCGCGGGCACGCTATTTGCACTGTCCGGGGGATCATTCGCCGAATCACGGAGATGTCATGCCAACCATAGTTGCCGGATTTGCCGAGAGCGCCGCGGCCGGGGCTGCGTGCCAGGCGCTTGTCGAGACGTACCCGGAGTTCAAGGTTGCCTTGCGGCTGGCTGCCGAGAGTGAAAAGGAAGCGGGTGGCGAGGGCTTTCTGGCGGAGCTCCGGAGCCTGATGGTGGAAATCGTCGGGGTGCAGAGCGCCGACGGTGCCGAGCAGCCGGACGGATGCGCGGCACGATTGATCGTGTCCGATGTGCCGGTCACGCAACTGGACGGCGCAAAGGCGCTGCTGTCCAGGCACAGCGCCGTCTTTATCGGCGAACTCGCCGACGGGGGGCCACGCGAAGGAGCGCCCCATGAAACACGGTAAGACAGAAGCCAATCCCACCGGATCCGCCGGCGGGTGGGGATCGCTCAAGGCCGTGGCAAGGATCCTCGTGCACGAGCATGTGCCGGTCCGGGCGAGCCAGGCGCTGGCGCACCAGAACAAGCCGGACGGCTTCATGTGCGTCAGCTGTTCCTGGGCGAAGCCGAGGGATCCACACGCCTTCGAGTTTTGCGAAAACGGTGCCAAGGCGACTGCGTGGGATTTGACTGCCCGCAGCATCGCGGCCGATTTTTTCGAGCGTCACACCGTCGCGGAACTGGAACAATGGCATGACCACGACCTGGAGGATGCCGGCCGCGTAACCGTGCCGCTGCGCTGGGACGCGAGCACCGACAAATACGTCCAGGTAACGTGGGCGCAGGCGTTCGATGAAATCGGGCGGGAACTTCGCGCGATGGATCCGAAGTCCGTGGTGTTCTATACCTCCGGGCGGGCATCGCTGGAGACTGCGTACATGTACCAGCTGTTTGCGCGCATGTATGGCACCAACAATATGCCGGACAGTTCGAACATGTGCCATGAAAGCACGTCGGTCGGGCTGAAGGCGTCCATCGGCGTTGGCGTGGGCACCATCACGCTGGATGACTTCGAAAAAACCGACCTGATGTTCTTTTTCGGGCAGAACGTCGGGACGAACAGCCCCCGCATGCTCCACCCGTTGCAGGACGCGCGCAAGCGGGGCGTCCCGATCATCACCTTCAATCCGATTCGCGAGCCGGGCCTCGTGAGCTTCGTCAACCCGCAATCCCCAGCCGAGATGCTGACGCCGGGCGCCACGCAGATCAGCACGCAGTACCACCAGGTGAAGGCCGGCGGAGACACGGCCGCCATCATGGGCATCTGCAAGGCCCTCCTGGAAGCCGATGCCGACGCCATCCTGAATGGCGGCACCGGCCTGCTGGACCGCGACTTCATTGCGCAGCACACGACAGGATTCGACGCGTTCAGCGACTGCGTGCAGGCGACGGCGTGGGAAGACATTACGCGCGTGAGCGGTCTGACCCGCGCAGCCCTCACCGAGGCGGCAGTGGCGTATGGCAATGCCAAGGCTGTCATCGCGCATTTCGGGATGGGGCTGACGCAGCATCGGCATGGCGTACAGAACGTGCGCATGGTCGCGAACCTGCTGATGCTGCGCGGGAACCTGGGCAAGCCGGGCGCCGGTGCGTCGCCGATCCGGGGGCACTCGAACGTGCAGGGACAGCGTACCGTCGGCATCACCGAGAAGCCCGAACTGGCCCCGCTCGACAAACTTGCATCGCAGTACGGCTTCGAGCCGCCGCGCGAGAAGGGTCTGGATACCGTTGGCGCGTGCCGGGGCATCATCGATGGCAGCGTTCAGGCCGTGGTGCAGCTGGGCGGCAATCTGGTGCGGTCGGTGCCCGACCGCTACGTGGTCGAGCCTGCCTGGCGCAAGCTGCGCCTGACGGTGGGCATCACCACGAAGCTGAATCGGAGCCACCTCGTCCATGGGGCGATTTCCTATGTACTGCCATGCCTGAGCCGTATCGAGATCGACCAGCGTGCCCAGGGCGCCCAGTCGGTATCGATGGAGGACAGCACGGGATGTTTCCACGGCTCGCGGGGTGTGGCCGAGCCGGCCGGCCCGGAGCTGCTGTCCGAGCCGCAGATCGTCGCGGGCATCGCCAGGTCGGTGCTCGGGTCGGCCAGTCGTGTCGACTGGAGTGCGTGGGCGAATGATTACGCGCTGGTCCGGGACGCCATCGAGCAGACTTATCCGGACATCTTCCGCGGGCTCAACGAACGCATGTGGGAGCCCGGCGGCTTTCATCGGCCGATGCCCGTGGCCCAGCGGCAATGGAAGACGAAAAGCGGCAAGGCCGAGTTCTTTACGCCTGAGTCCCTGATCGAAGACCCGGACGCTCCCGAGACGGGCGCAGACACACTGCGGCTGTTCACGCTGCGCAGCGACAACCAGTTCAATACCACGATCTATTCGCTCGATGACCGGTTCCGGGGCATCAAGGGCACGCGAATGGTGGTGCTGATGAACGAGGGCGACATGGAGCGCCTTGGGCTGTCGGCGGGGCAGTCCGTCAGCCTGGAAGCCGTGACGACGGACGGCGTGGCCCGGCGCGTGGACGGCTTCGAACTGGTGCCTTTCGATATCCCTGCCGGATGCGTGGCGGGCTATTTCCCCGAGTGCAATCCGCTCCTGCCGCTTTGGCATCATGCCGAGGAAAGCCACGTCCCGGCGGCCAAGTCCATTCCGGTGCGGATTCGCCGTGTGACGGCCGACTGACGGCCGACTGACGGCCGCCATCCCGCCATGGACCCCCGGCCTGGCCCATCACGCGGGTCGGGCCAGCGATTTTGAATGATCCGGCGGGATCTCGGTGGCGACTGCAAATGAAATGCTGATCCGGCACGCGCTGTCCTATGCGCGACGGATGGGTCCTGTCCATTTCTCTTAAATCCGTCGATCAAAACATTCAACATGGGGCCGTCATGGGGCGGGCGCGTCTTGCGATATGCTCGTCCGGCGATTGTCATGCCCGCAATGATCCACATGGCGGGTATGCAGAATTCAACGGAGAATTTCGCATGGCACGTTCCAGGATGATGCTGTTCACGCTGCTGGTAGCGGCATCGACCGCCAGCTTGGCCCAAGGCGCCGGGGGGTATGTATTCGAGCGCGGCTATCCGACTGCGCAGACCACACAGGCCGCGCGCAACGATGCGGACTTCCAGCGCGCCATGACGGCGTATCGGTTCTGGTATCCGACCGTCTCGGTGGAAGGCATCTTCAACGGCAACCGCGAGCTGGGGATCAAGGATGGAGAGTCGTGGGGCATGGCGGCGGCAGGCCCGCGGCAGGTTGGCTTCACCCTGAACTCCGATACGCCCTATGCTTCGGCCGTGATCGATCTGAGCCAGGGGCCGGTCGTCATCGACCTTCCGCCCGGCCCCTATATCGGCCTGGTCGACGATCACAACCAGGGTTGGGTGCAGGACCTGGGTATTCCGGGGCCGGATGCCGGCAAGGGCGGCAAGCACCTGGTGGTGCCGGCCGGCTACAAGGGAAAGATTCCCAAGGGCTACCACGTTGGCACGTCACCGTCAGTCAAGAACCTGTTCGCCGTGCGCGCGCTGCCGGTCGGCGGAGACCTGCCACGCGCGCTCAACGCCTTGCGCGCGATCAAGATCTATCCGCTGTCGTCGGCGGCGAGTCCGGTGCCGCTGAAGCTGGTCGATACCACCGAACAGCGCATGGACAGCTCGTCGCTGCGCTGGGAAGGCAATCTCCAGTTCTGGCAGGTGTTGCAGAAGATCATCGACGAGGAACGGATCGTGCCGCAATTCCTGCCCATGTACGGCTTGCTGGCCGAACTGGGGATCGAGAAAGGCAAGCCGTTCAATCCCGATGCGCGCATGAAGGACATCCTGGAGCGCGCGGCCAGGGCCGGGCGCGACCAGATGCTGGTGTCGGCCTTCGACAGCGCCCGTCCTGACCGGGTGAACTGGCCTGACCGGAAATGGGAGTGGGTGGGCCTGACGCCCGGCAGCGCGCAGTTCGAGACGCCGGCAGGCATGGATCTGGAATCGCGCGACCGCTGGTTTGCGCAGGCCATCGTCACGTCACCCGCCATGTTCCGGCGCAGCGCCGGCGCCGGTTCGCTGTACTGGATGGCCGTGCGCGACGGCACCGGGGCATTCCTCGAAGGCGGCAAGCACTACAAGCTGACCTTGCCCCAGCCGGTGCCGGGCAAGCTGTTCTGGTCGGTCACGATCTACGACGCCGAAACCCGCTCGCAGGTGCAGACCGACCAGGACAAGGCAGCCCTGCGCTCGCTGTTCGAACTCAAGGGCGTGCCGACCAATGCCCCGCTGGATCTCTACGTTGGCCCGACGGCGCCGGCAGGCAAGGAAAATCGCTGGATCAAGACCACCCCGGGCAAGGGATGGTTTGCCTACATCCGCATCTATGGCCCGGAGCCGGCGGCATTCGACAAGAGCTGGAAACCGGGCGATTTCGAACCGGTAAAGTGAGACGGTCGCCGCCGCAGACCAAGAGGAACGGCCGGTGGGCGGCGACGCCGGCCGTCCCGCCGGCAGCCGCAGGGGGCTTGCCTAGCGCCGCCCACCCCGGCCGCCGCCGCCGAATCCACGCCCGCCGCCACCGCCTCCGCCCCGGAAGCCGCCGGCATTCCCACGATTCGAGCCTGAGCCGAGGCTCGCATTGCCGCGGTTCATGTCGCGTTGCATCTCGCCACGACCATTGCCGACCCCGTTGAACCCGCTGTCACGACCCGCAGAGCCGTCGCGACCCCGGAATCCGTTGCGGGTTTCCGCGCCGGGCGAACTACGTCCAAACTTCTCGCGCGACGCGCTATCGCGGTAGGCCACGCCCTGGCGATGGCGTGCGTCATGCTGCCAGCGGTCTCCGCTCAGCCTGCTGGAATCGAAGTTGCGATCGATGTTGCGGGCCTTGTGATGTTCGACGTGGACGTTGTTGTTGTTCCAGTCGCAATTGCCGAAGATCGCCGCCGCCGTGATCAGCCCCACGCCGAACGCGATGCCAGAGCCGTAGCCGGGATAGTAGGCGGGGTAGGGCGGCCAGTAGTAGTACGGATATGCGGGATAAGCCCACGGGCCGTACACGACGCCAGGGTCGTACGCCGGCACGTAGATGGTTTGCGGGTTGGCGGGCTCGATGATCACGACGCTCTGGCCCGCCGCCGTGGTCTGCGTGGTGACCGTTTGCTGGGCATTCGATTGCAGGTTGCCGGCCTGCCGTGCCTTCGCACGCAGCCGCTGGATGGCATCGAAGACATCCTTCTGCTGCGCCAGGAAGGCATCGCCCAGATTCTGCGTCCAGTCGATCTTGTCGTTCATCGGCTCCAGCACCTGCGGAAAGGCCAGCATCGACTTGACGCTGGCGTCCCACGGCTCGCTTTGCGCGGCCTGGATGGCGGCGTCGCCTTTCAGGTCCGGACGGGCTTTCAGCCAGCGGGCGGCCAGGACGATTTCCATGGGGTAGGTGGAAGCCATCAGCACCTGCGAGAGCAAGGTGTCCGGATACAGCGCGATCGGGGCTACCAGTGCCTCGATCTCCTCGGGCTTGTAGGCGACGCCGGCCGGCTTCTGCACGGCCGCCAGACGTGCCTGATCCAGTGACTGTGCCTGTGCAGCCGCCGGTGATTGCGCGGCGGCCGGGGCGCCCTTGGATGGTGGATTCGTCTGGCACCCCGCCAGCATCAGCGCGACGCAGCCCGTCGCGATGGCCATGCGCTTCATGGGGCTACCCGCCTCCAGCCCGGAGCTGGATCGAATGTCTGGATGCCGGATGCCTTCATGGCGGTTTGCGGGCCGAGATTGCGTTCGTAGACGACGCCGAGGTGGTTCACCATGAACGTCATCACGCCGGTGTCGCCATAGCGCACGGGCCAGGCGATCACCGCGAAGCCGCCGAAGAGCTTGCCGTCCACCACGTAGTTCATCGCGCCGGACTGGGCATGCTTGCCCTGTGCCGTGAGCAGCCTGAAGCGGTATCCGTTGTAGCCGTCCTCGCTCTGGTTCGGCCGGCTGGCATCGCTGAAGGCCTCGCCCAGCGGGCTCGGGGGCTCGTTGGGCCCGGTCGGCCAGTACAGGCCGTCGTGCCTGCCGGGCGAACTGGCCAGCTTGCTCGCGTAGACGTGGAGCGTTTCGCCGTCGTGCGTGGTCTCGGCATAGTCGTCCTGGGCGTCCCGGATGGCCAGCAGGGTTTGTATCGCGGCCAGTTCGTTGCGGCCGATGCGGCGCACACGCATTTCCTGCAGGCCGGCCTGGGTGTCGAATTGCCAGCCCGCCGTGCGTTTCACCAGCGGCACGGGCAGGGTCCAGCCGTCGTCGCCCACCACGATGAAAGCATGGCCATTGGCCGTTCGAACGGTGTGGGACACATTCCACGCGCGCACGAACGTCTCGCGGGCCGCGTCGCCCACGGGCGGGACGATGGCCCGGAAGTCGTCGCCGAGCATCTGCGTAAGCGCGGGCTGGTCGTCGGCCAGCACGGCCTGGCCGAACGCCAGCATGCCATCCTGGGCTGTGCCGAAATGCTGCTGGGCAAGCGCCGCCTGGGTCAGCAGGAAAAACAGCGTCGCCAGGCCCCACGAGCGCGGCGCACCCAGGCGCATCCGGAACGGACGCGGCCGCATTGTCATGGCATCGGTCCCTTTGCGCGCGGATGTCATCGTCCCATGCGCCGGTTGTAGGCGTTGTAGATGCGCTGCACCAGATCCGTGGCTTTCGGGTCTGGCGAGGCGAACTGGACATTGAGCGTGCCATCGGATTGCCTGCGGAACGCGGCACTGATCGTGGTGGTTCCCGCATGGCCCGTGATGGAGCCGGCTTGCCGGTCGGCGTTGATGTCGGCCACGCCCTCATCGTGAAACGCACGCACCGCGGCACTGAACGAGCGGTCAAACGTGGTCAGGGGTGCGCTGGCGAGCGTCACCGGAATGATGTTGGCACCGGCCGCGAGCGCGCCGCCCCCGCCCGGCAACAGTGACAGGAGAGCCAGCCCGACAAGGGGCCGCCACTGCCATGATCGTCCTAGCTTGTCCATGACGGCCTTGGTCTGCGCGATGCGGTTGGCGCGAGGGGTTGCCGCTGCCCGGCGTGCCGGCCCCACTTTTGCATGGGGTCTACCCCGCACAGGGTGCGGGGCATCGGCTGGAACGGGCGGCCGCGTTCCCGGCGGCCCGGCCGGACCGCCCGCCACTTCATTTTATGGCCGGGTGGACGGGGCGCAATGGCACTTTGGGGCAACCGCACCCCGCCGCGGGGCGGCGCGCCGGCTACCCCGATGTCATCCGGCCTTCAGTCCCGTGCGGGCCTTGAGCAACTCGCCGGCCAGGTGGGCGTGCTGACGGTGCCGGCGCGGCCGTACGACGGGCCGCCCGGTCGCGTCTGCGAGTCGGCCACCAGCCCCTTCAGGTTCCTTGCCTGCACGGAGGGATGGGTGATCGGGATCAGGGCGGCGACGCTGCCCCAGCGGATCGCCGCGCCGTGAACTGACGGCGCCGAGATCGACGGCCGCGCTGCGGCTGCGATCCCGGCACGCGAGGTGTTTAACCGCGCACAAACGCCAGCAGATCGGCATTGATCGTGTCGGCGTTGGTCGTGGGCATGCCGTGCGGAAATCCCGGATAGGTCTTCAGCGTTCCGTTCTTCAGCAGCTTGGCCGACAGCGGCGCCGAGTCGGCATAGGGAACGATCTGGTCGTCGTCGCCGTGCATGACCAGGACGGGGATCGTGGCGCGCTTCAGATCCTCGGTGAAATCGGTCTGCGAGAACGCCACGATGCCGTCGTAGTGCGCCTTGGCGCTGCCCATCATGCCCTGGCGCCACCAGTTGCGGATGACCCCTTCGGACGGTTTCGCGTTCGGGCGGTTGTAGCCGTAGAACGGTCCGGTAGGAATGTCGAGGTAGAACTGCGCACGATTGGCGGCAAGCTGCGCCTGGAAACCGTCGAAGACGTCCTTGGGAAGGCCGCCCGGGTTGCTTTCGGTCTTGACCATCAGCGGCGGCACCGCGCTGACAAGCACGGCCTTGGCGACGCGGTCCTCGCCATGGCGGGCAACGTAGTGGATGACCTCGCCGCCGCCCGTGGAGTGGCCGACGTGGACGGCCTTCTGCACGCCCAGATGTTTCACCACCGCCGCCACGTCATCGGCGTAGTGGTCCATGTCGTGGCCGTCCCAGACCTGGCTCGACCGGCCATGGCCGCGGCGGTCATGGGCCACGACCCGATAGCCGTGCGCCAGGAAGAACAGCATCTGCGCGTCCCAGTCATCGGCGCTAAGCGGCCAGCCGTGATGAAAGAAGATCACCTGAGCGTCGCGCGGTCCCCAGTCCTTGTAGAAGATATCAACGCCGTCCCTGGTTGTGACGTATCCCATGTTTCGCTTCTCCTGAGTGGTGCAGCCATCCGCATCGATGCGGGAATCCGGCGGGCCAGCGCTGGCAGGCCGTGGCCGGGCGGGGCCCGTCATGCAGGAATTGTCCGACGCATGGTTGGGGCCAGAAACCACTGTAGGATTGAAGCCCACATCAAGGTCAATCTTTTTCAGCTGGTGGGAACCGGGGATCGCCCCGACCGTTCCGATCCGCCGGATCGGTGCCCGTTTTCTTTCCTACACTTACTCCGGGCAGGCTCAGGCAGGTGCGACGATGCGGGCCGATTCTGGTCGTCAGGACGAGGCGGGCAGCGACCGAACTCTGGCGTATTTCGGATGGCTGACGTTGCTCGTCTACCTGGCGACGCCGGCCGGCGCCCTGGTCGACATCCAGACGTCGTACATACTCAAGAACGAACTGCAGGCGACGGCCACGCAGATTTCCACGTTCCGGCTGGTGACGGGCATCCCCGTCTACGTGGCGTTCGTGTTCGGGCTGGCGCGCGACCAGTGGAGCCCGTTCGGCATGCGCGATCGCGGCTATTTCCTCATCTTCGCGCCGGTGACGGCGCTCGCCTGCGTCTGGATGGCCCATTCGGGCTTTTCCTATCCGGGCCTGCTGGCGGGCACGCTGATGGCCATGCTGGCATTCCGCTTCGTGGCGGCGGCCTATCAGGGGTTGATCGCCCTGGTGGGCCAGGAAAAGCTGATGTCAGGCCGGCTGAGCGCGCTGTGGAACGTGATCAGCGCCGTGCCGGTGGTGGCAGGCGCCTTTGCGTCGGGCTACGTCTCCGACCATCTGGCCGCCCGGCAGGCCATCTACCTGGTGGCCGTCTTCAACCTGCTGATCGTCGCGCTGGCGCTCTGGAAGCCGCCATCGGTGTTCGGACAGCTCTATGACCGCAAGCAGGCCCGCGCCACCGACTTCGTTGGGAACATCAAACGGCTGGTCAGGCACAAGGCCGTCTATCCGGCGGTGCTGATCTGCTTCCTGTGGAACTTCGCGCCAGGTTCGGCCACGCCGTTGCAGTTCTACCTGACCAACGAGCTGCATGCGTCGGACTCCGTGTATTCGTACTACAACGGCATCTTTGCCGCCGCCTTCGTGCCGACCTTCCTGATCTACGGCTACCTGTGCAAGCGGGTCGCGCTGGGCAAGCTGCTGTGGTGGGGCACGATCATCGCCGTACCGCAGATGATTCCGCTGGCATTCATCCACTCGGCGGATCTGGCGCTGGTGCTGGCGGCGCCGACCGGCCTGATGGGGGGCATTGCCACCGCCGCCTACCTGGATCTGGCAATGCGATCCTGCCCGCCCGGCCTGCAGGGCACGCTGATGATGCTGGTGGATGGCGTGCTCGCGCTGTCCGGCCGTGCCGGCGACCTGCTGGGGTCGTGGATCTACAACAGCGCGCCGTCGCACGGATTCGTGTACTGCGTGATTGCCACCACGGCCGTGTACGCGCTGATCCTGGCGATCATCCCGTTCACGCCCAGGGCGTTGATTGCGACGCGGGATGGCGAGTCCGTCGCGGACGATCCGGCGTCCGCGCCGCCAGAGACCGGGAAGCCCGCCTGAGCGACGTCACCGGCGGGCCCGAGGGCGGTCCGGGCGGGCGACGGCTCAGGCCGTGCCGCCTCCCGACCTGGATGACCTGGCCCGCGCCTTGCGCGGGGCCGGTGCGCGCGGCGCGTCGCGGTCGGGCACGAGCGAGATGGCGTGCATGCCCTCCAGCCACGACAGCGCATCGACATACGAGAGGAACTGCTCCAGATAGCCGGGCGACACCTCGCGCATCAGCGACAGCGAGCGATGCACCAGGTGATTGGTGTTCAGCGGTCCGGCGTTTTCCGGCACACCGGCCTGCGAATCGCGCAACTGGCGATCGACGCTGACGCGCGCCCAGGTGTCGCGGAAATAGTCGGCCAGCGCCGGCTCGGCGTGGCGGGCGCGATGCCCGTTGCGGGCATCCGGCGTCCGGGGCGTGCCGGGTGCCTGGGACGCGGGCAGGGCGCCCCGGTGTGTGGCCGGATGCGCGTTCGGCGGGGCGTCCTCCGGAAGGGCGTCTTCCGGATGGGCGCCCTGGCCAAGCCGCGCCGTGAGGGCGGCCAGGTCGGAGCGTGTGTCGGCCCGCCGCAGCGACTTGCCGGACGCCGGCACTTCGGTCTGGACGCGTGACAACACATCGCCATAATCGGCAACCAGTGCCGCCAGCCGCTGCTCCAGCCGTCGCCGTGCCTCGCCATCGTAGGCGGACGCGCGCCGGGCCAGCGCCTCGATAAAGCGGAAGCGCACCGGGTCGGCGCGGTCGGCGCCACTGTCGCGCCAGCCGTCGATCCGGGCGCGGGCGTCGCGGCGGTCCTCGCGCGGGTCGGGACTTGGCGCGTCGTGCGATGCGTCGCTATGCATCGGGTTTGGGCTTGCCTGCCGTGGCCCCGGCACCCGCCGATATGCGCGGCACGGGCGCAATTTCCACGCGGCGGTTCTTCGCGCGGCTTTCTTCCGTGGCATTGGGCGCAACCGGCTGCTGCGATCCGAATGCCGCCGAGAACACCGACGCAGGCGGCACGCCCGCCTCGATCAGCGCACGGGTCACGGTCAGCGCGCGCTGGGCCGACAGTTCCAGGTTGTCGGCGAACCGCCGGTTACCTTCCCGGACCTGCTGGTCGTCGGTGAAGCCGCTCACCATCAGGATCTCGTCGCGTGCGCCCAGATAGGCCGACAGCGGCGCGGCCAGGCTCTTGAGCAGCGTGCGGCCCTCGGGCTGCAATTGGTCGGAGTTCAGCGCGAACAGCACGTTGCCGCTGATATTGATGCGGCCATCCTTGAGCGTGACGCGGCCGGCTGCAAGCGGCCCGGCCAGCGCCTGTTCCAGCGTCTGGCGCCGCTTCAGTTCCTCTTGCCGCTGCCTGACCTCGTTCTCCAGCCGCGCCGACAGTTCCATCTGCACGCCGATCACGCCCAGCAGGACCAGCACGAAGGCGCCCAGCATGACCGACATCAGGTCGCCGAACACCGCCCAGGCCGGGACGGTCGGCTCCACGCCGGCGTCGATATCGTCCGTCATGCCGCCTCGACCCCGGGCTGTTGCGCGGAAAACTGCTGCAGGTTCTCCAGGATCTGCTTCTGCGACAGCATGCTGAGGTCGACCACCTCACGGGCCTGCGCCACGTAGTAGGCCAGTTGTTCGTCGCTGCGGGTCATCGACCTGTCGAGCGCGGCCTCGATGCGCGCCAGGTGCTCGGCCAGCTTGTCGTTCGAGGCGCCGAACAGTTGCACCGCCGCGCCGAACGCTTCGCCCAGGCTCGCCACTTCCACGGCGCTGCCCGTGATCTGCGCGGCGATGCCGTCCAGCTTGCCAGTCTCCTGCGCCACCTGTTCGGTGAAGCGCGTGCCCACGCGTTCCAGCAAGTCGGCCGTGGTCGTGACCAGGCCATCCACCGCCGTGCGCTGTTCGGTGGAAGCGTGGTTCACGGCGTCGAGCAGCGTGCCCAGCGTCTCCAGCAGGCGGCCACGTTCCTCCAGCATCGCGTTGTCGCGCGCCATGCCGTCGGTCAGCTTCTGGCGCAGTTCGGCGATGACGTCGGCAGCCGCCTTGGGCGCCTCGGTTGCCACCTGGGCCAGGCGGGCCACCTCGGCGATGGTGCCGCTGGCCTGCTGCTGCGTATGCGTGGCGATGTCGCGGGCGGTCTGCGACAGGGCGTCGCGGATCTCGCGCTGGTGGTCGGCCGATGCGGCGCTGGCCTGCTGCCATTCGTCGCGCATGGTCGCGGCCATGGCGGCCAGCGTATCGCGCCAGACGGACAGGCGGGCTTCGTCGCGCGATGCCAGTTCGGCCTGCAGCGAGGACGCCGCCCGCAGCAGGCGGTTGATCTCGGCCACGGTGCCCGTGGCGTGGGTCTGGGCGTGCGTGGCGATGTCGCGGGCGGTCTGCGACAGGGCGTCGCGTATCTCGCGCTGGTGATCGGCCGATGCGGCGCTGGCCTGCTGCCATTCGTCTCGCATGGTCGCGGCCATGGCGGCCAGCGTGTCGCGCCAGGCGGACAGGCGGGCTTCGTCGCGCGATGCCAGTTCGGCCTGCAGCGAGGACGCCGCCTGCAGCAGGCGGTCGATCTCGGCCACGGTGCCGGTGGCGTGGGTATGGGCGTGCGTGGCGATGTCGTGGGCGGTCTGCGACAGGGCGTCGCGGATCTCGCGCTGGTGGTTGGCCGATGCGGCGCTGGCCTGCTGCCATTCGTCGCGCATGGTCGCGGCCATGGCGGCCAGCGTATCGCGCCAGGCGGACAGGCGGGCTTCGTCGCTCGCGACCAGTGCCGACTGGCGCGCTGTCTCCTGTGCGGCCAGCTTCGATTGCAGGTCGGCGTGCGACTGGCTGACCGTGCCGGCGATACCGGCGGCGTGCTGCGCGAAGGCCGCCGATGCGTCGGCCATGGCCTGGTGGCTGGCGCCGGTAATTGCGGCACCCGATTGCTCCAGGCGCGACAGCGCCGCATCCCACGTACGGGCCGCGTCGGCGTTGGCCGCGTCGAGACGGGTGCCGACTGCGTCCACCATTGCCGACGAGCGCGCCGTGAAAGCTTCCCCGAAGCCGTCCAGCGATGCCCGCAGGTCTGACGTCAGGGCCGTGTTCGCCTGCTGGTGCAGCGCCAGGGCCTGCTGCCAGGTATCGGTCACGGCGGCGGTCGTGGCCTCGAAGCGCGCGGACAGGCTGTGCAGGTGCTGCTGCACGGTCTGCGTGACGGTGTCGCGCACGGAGGCGGCTTCGTGGGCAAGGCCCGCCATCGTGGTGTCCACGGCGGGCTGGATGGCCGCGCTGGCGGCTCGCGCGCTGTCGGCAATGCCTTCCTTCAGCGACTGTCCCACGGTGTCGGCCAGCCGCGCATAGGCGGCGTCGGTGCGTGCGTGAAAGGCCTCCTGGTTGGCCGACAGGCGCTCGCCAAGCGCGTCGTTCTGGCGGGCCATCGCGGTGGTCATGGTGTCCAGTCGATCCACGAGCGCGGGCATCAGCTCGGCCTGCCGCTGCAGCAACGCATAGACGGCGTCATGCTGGTGATGGCGCGAATGCACGCGCAGCGTGGTGGCGATGCGTTCATCGAGCATTTGCGCCGCCTGCGCCCGCTCTCGGCGGACCAGCGCGGAAAGCAGGCCGAGCATGGCGGACGTGGCCACGCCCGCCACCGACGTGCCGAACGCGAAGCCCAGTCCCTTAACCGGAGCCGCCAGCGAGGCGCGGATGGCCTGCAGGTCTGCGGCGCTTTCCAGCGCCACGCCGGTGGTGCGCAGCGTGCCGACCATGCCGAGGAAGGTGCCGAGCATGCCCAGCAACACCAGCAGGCCCACCAGATACGGCGTCATGGCCGGGCCGGGCAGTGCCACGCGCTCACCTTCCACGCGCAGGCGCACGGCGTTGCGCAGGCTCGGATGCAGGCGGTCCAGCCACGCCGCAAGGCTGGCCGGCGGCGTGGCCAGGTCGGCCAGCGCGGCGGTCAGCGTGGGCGTGGCCTCGCGGTAGCGGCGCAGTTCCAGTGCGCCGCCCACATAGAAGCCGCCGATGATCAGCGTGACGGCCAGCGCCAGCGCATTCGTGCCAGCGTAGCCGGCACCGACCCAGCCGACGACGGCCAGACCCGCGAGGAAGACCGCCAGTGGTGCGGCAACGGTTGTGGAAGGTTTCTTCATGTCGATTCAGCTTTCGCGCAGGGCAGCGAGCAGCGCGTCCACCGGCTGGAAGCGGATCTCCAGCTCGGCCAGCAGCACACTCTGCATGTCCCTGCGAAATTCGTTGAGCCACGCGCCCTCGGCGCCGCGCAGCCGTGTGAAATGCGGTTCCAGCATCCCCGGCACGGCCGCCAGCACGGCCTGTTCGCGCGGGCCGAGCACCTGCTCCATGACGGTATCCAGCATGGCGAGCCGTCCCGCCGACGTCGTGCGCGCCGCCAGGGCCGTACGCAACCGCGCACGCAGCCCGGCGATCTCGTGTTCCATCTGCTGCTGCAGCGCCACGTAGCGCTGGCGATGCACGCCGAAATCGGTTTCGGCCGGATCGGGCGCGGCGGAGCGCGCCGGCATGCGGCGGCGGGTGTCGGCCGACGTGGCCTGCCCGGTGATCGCCGCGGTCAGCATGGCGCGCACATGGGTGCCGGCGGCGTCGCCAATGGCCACGGGCCTGCCGCTGCCCGCCCGCGCGGGTGCGCTGGACGGCGCTTCCGGCGGACTGCCATTGAGCGCGGCCGACAGCGCGATGGCGTCGGTCCAGCCAAGCCACCGGCTCATCACGGCAGACAGCGATGGCGGGGCGGCAGCGGCTCCGGCATCGGTCAGGCGAGCCAGCAGGCGAAGCAGTTTCGGGCCGCTGAGACCCGTGCGCTGTGGCACTTGCATCATGTCGGCTGGATGAAAAAAACGGGGAGTTTACACGGTCGGGGCCGGGTGGAGCCGTCAAATCAGGGAAGACGATGAAGATCGCCGGCTAACGGGCGGACTCGCCACCTCGCGCGGTCGCGGAGAAAGTCGGCCAGCACATCGACACCACGGCCCGATATTCGGTGCGGCGGCCGGGAATGGCGGGGAGCCATCGAGGACGTGCCCGTCAGCCAGCCTGGCGAACCGGAGCCATCCATTGCCGAAAGCCGCGGTCGAAGCTGGCGGCGCCGGCTTCAGTCGTGAGTGAAGTGGTCCGTGCCGTAGATCTTTTCGCACCAAGCCGGACTCGCGCCCAGCAGCCTTGACAGTTTGGTGGCAGCCACCAGCTGCACGCGGGCGATCTCGGTACGGTCCGCCGCCTCCAGGCGCGAGGCCGGGCCGGAAAGCGCGAGCGCGGCGATGAACTTGTCGCCGGCGCCGAACAGCGGCGTGGCGAAAGCCGCGGTGTAGATATCGCGCACCCCGGCGGTGAACCACGGCAGCGGCTCGTCGCGCCGGGCCGACTCGTCTTCCTTGCCCCAGTACTTGAGCACCGATGCGATCGCCGTGTCGTCGAGCGGCAGGATGGTGCCCGGCAGGCGCGTCTCGCGCAGGCCTTCGCTTGGCTCGGCGCGATACGGGCACATGCGGTGCTCGTCGCCGTGCAGTACGTAGTACGACGCGCTTTCGCGGGTGGCCAGCGCCAGTTCCTGCAACACCGGTTCGATGACCGAACCGAGCTGGAACGATTGCTCGTACAGCTTGCCCAGGTAGAGCACACGCGGCCCCAGCGCATAGCGCCCATCGGCCGTGCGCACCACATAGCTCATCCGCTCCAGCGAATTCAGCAGACGAAACACCGTCGTCTTGTGCATGCCCGACGTGCTGGAAAGCTGCGCCAGCGACTGGATTTCGGCGCCCAGGCGGAAGCAGTCCAGCAAACCAAGCGCCTTTTCGACGGCGGCTACCCCGTGGTTACTCATCTTCTGATCCGGTCCGTATTTTTGGCGATTGTACTGTGTACAACGCCGTTTTGCATCGTACCGGGTAAACGCCAAGTGGAGCCGCGCCTTTTACGAACTATAGTTATCTCAAATTTATGAAACGACGTTGTACAGAGTACAACGCAGCAAGCAGCGGAGACAAACCATGCATCAAGTCCGGTCCCCCCGATCCTTCCGATCGCTTTTCGTCGCGGCATTTGCGATGACGGCGATGTCCGCGCACGCGGCCTGGCCCGACGACCGGCCCATCGAGGTCTACGTCGGCTTTGCCGCCGGCGGCGGCACGGACCTGCTGGCGCGCGCCATGGCGCCGTACCTGCAGAAGCATCTGGGCGGCAAGGCCCGCATCGTGGTGGTGAACAAGCCGGGCGCCTCGGGCGAGATCGCCTACTCGGCGCTGGCGCGGGCGGCGGCCGATGGCTACACGATCGGCATCGTATCGACGCCTTCGCTGCTGACGATTCCGATCCAGCGCAAGCCCAAGTACGACCCGGCCGGCATCGTGCCACTGGCGCGCGTGATCGACGATCCGGCCATGTTCGTGGTGGCCGGCGACAGCAAGCTGGGGTCGCTGGCCGATCTGGTGAAGCAGCTCAAGGGCAACCCCGAAGGGTTGTCGATGGGCAGCAACGGTATCGGCACCAATGGCCATATGGCCGCGCTGGCCCTGCAGCAGGCGACTGGCGCGCGCGTCAACCACATTCCGTTCGCCGGCACGTCGCAGACCAAGACGAGCCTGCTGGGCCACCACATCGACGTGATGGCCATGAGCACGACCGAATTCACCGAGGCTGACCGTGCGTCGAAGGACGTGAAGGTGCTGGCGCAACTGGGCGACGAGCGCCGCCCCGGCCTGGTGGCCGACGTGCCGACGGCCCGCGAACAGAAGCTCGACATCACGATTTCGTCCGAGCGTGGCTTCGCGGCGCCGCGTGGCCTGCCGCCGGAGATCGCCAGGCGTCTGCAGGACGCCATCGAGGCCACGACGAAAGACCCCGAATTCCTGGCCCGCGCCGTCAACGAGGCGCGCGGCATCTCCTACCTGTCCGGCGCGGCGTGGACCCAGCACATGGCCACGCAGCGCGGCAAGTTCGAAAGCCTGTGGAAGCTCGCTTCCACCAGGTAAGCCCCCTGAGCTGGACCCCTTGTTTGTCCGTCATATCTGGAGTCGTACATGAGCACCCAAGCCAAAGCATCCCCCGCCATCCGTCGTGATTTCGAGCGCGTTTCGCCCGAACTGGTGGCGCGTGCGTCGAAGTTCCAGGCCGCCATCCTGGCCGATGTGGTGGGCCGTCGCGGCACGCTGAACGCCCGCGTGCAGGGCCTGTCGCCGGCCATGAAGGTGTGCGGCCCGGCGCTGACCGTCGAGGTGCGTCCCGGCGACAACCTGATGTTCCACGTGGCCCTGGCGCTGGGCAAGCCTGGCGATGTGATCGTGGTGGACGGCAAGGGTGACCAGACGGCCGCGCTGTGCGGCGAAATCATGGCCACGCAGGCGCAGGCCTCGGGCCTGGCCGGCTTTGTGATCGATGCCGCCGTGCGGGATTCGCACGAACTGGCCCATGGCGCGTTCCCGATCTTCTCGGCCGGCACCAATCCGTGCGGCCCCACCAAGGCCATTGGCGGCCTGGTGAACTGGCCCGCATCGGTGGCGGGCGTGGCCGTCAATCCGGGCGACCTGATCGTGGGCGACGCCGATGGCGTGGTCGTCATCCCGCGCGAAGACGTGCCGGCCATCCTGGAACTGGCGCAGAAGAAGGTGGATGCCGAAGCGAAGCGTATTGCAGCGATCAAGGCCGGCGACCTGCGTCCGGGCTGGCTCGACAAGGAACTGCGCGCCGCCGGCGTGCTGGCCGAGGGGGAATCGCTGTGAGCGTCGCGAAGAAACCCGTCCTGCTGGTCACGGGCAATGACCTGGCGCCGCAGGCGCTCGAACTGCTCAAGGATTTCGAGGTGGTTTTCGCCGGCAAGCAATGCAGCGAGGAAACCGTGCTGGCATTGGCCAGGGAGAAGGACCCGGTGGCCATCATCGTGCGCTACGGCAAGGTGGGCGCGACGGTCATGGACGCCGCGCCGTCGCTGAAGGTGATCTCCAAGCACGGCAGCGGCATCGACGTGATCGACCAGAGCGCCGCCGCCCAGCGTGGCATCGCCGTGAAGGCGGCGGTGGGCGCCAATGCCGCTGCGGTGGCCGAGCACGCATGGGCGCTGATCCTGGCCTGCGCCAAGGCCGTGCCGCACCTGAACGCCCGCATGCGCGCCGGGCATTGGGACAAGTCGATCCACAAGACCATCGAGCTGAACGGCCGCACGCTGGGCATCGTGGGCCTGGGCGAGATCGGCCGTCGCGCCGCCGTGACAGGCGTGGCGCTGGGCATGCGCGTGATCGCGTTCGATCCCTATGCGAAGACCGTGCCCCAGGGCGTGACGCTGGTGGACAACCTGCCGCAGCTGTATCGCGAGGCCGATGTGGTGTCGCTGCATTGCCCGCTGACCGACGACAACCGCGGCATGCTGAACCGCGAGACGCTGGCCCAGTTCAAGGACGGCGCGATCCTGGTCAACACGGCGCGTGGCGGCCTGATCGACGAACCGGCGCTGGCCGAGGCGCTGTCCAGCGGCAAGCTTTATGCAGCCGGCCTGGACAGTTTCGCGGTCGAGCCGATGACGGTGCCGCACCCGTTCCAGCAGATCGAGAACCTGATCCTGTCGCCGCATATCGGCGGTGTCAGCGACGCGGCCTACGTGAACATGGGCGTGGGCGCGGCAAAGAACGTGCTGGCCGTGCTGCAGGACGCCGCCACGGCGGTGTAACGGTGTAACGGTGTGAGGGAAGCCCCAGGCTTCCACAGACATAAACAGGCATCGCGGCGGGTTTGGCGCCAGCCAGAACCGCCGCAGTTGCCGGGAGACAACGATGTTGCATTGCGCATTTTTCCCCTCATTCTTCCGCTCGTTTTCCCGTCTGGCGGCGCCGCTGGCCGTCGCCGCGACACTGGCCGGCCTGGGCGCGCCCGCGCTGGCGGCATATCCCGACAAGCCGGTGCGGATCGTCGTGCCCAACCCCCCGGGCGGCGCCGTCGATGTGGTGACCCGCAAGGTGGCACAGAAGCTGACCCAGCAGACGGGCCAGAGCTTCGTGGTCGAGAACAAGCCGGGTGCCTCGGGCACGATCGGCACCTCGCAGGTGGTGAACGCGCCGGCAGACGGCTACACGTTGCTGGCCAACGACAATTCGTACACCACGCTGCCCTACGTCTTCAAGAAACTGAACTGGGACCACCAGACCGCGCTGGTGCCCATCGCACCGTTTGCGTTCTCGCCGGTGGTGGTGGGCGTGAAGGCCGATTCGCGCTTCAAGGACCTGCAGTCGCTGGTCAGCTACGCCAAGGCGCATCCGGGCGAAGTGACGTTCGGCACCGGTGGTCCGGGCAGTTCCCCGCATTTCGCTGCCGAGGCGTTCCAGCAGGCCGCCGGCATCAAGCTGATGCACGTGCCGTACAAGGGTGCCGGCGAGGCCATGGTGGGCCTGCTGGGTGGCAGCGTCGACCTGCTGGTGGTATCCACGCCCACCGCGCTGGCGTCGGTCAAGGGCAACCAGATGCGCCTGCTCGCCATCAGCGGCAAGAGCCGCGTTGATGTATTCCCGAACGTGCCGACGTTTGCCGAAGCCGGCCTGCCGGCCTTCAGCCTGTTCAACTGGTCGGGGCTGGCCGCCCCTAAGGGCACGACGAAGGAAGTCGTCGACCGCCTGCAGGCCGAAATCCAGAAGGCGCTGCAGGCGCCCGACATGAAGGACTTCCTGGCGAAGATGGGTTCGCAGCCGGGCAATCTGGACAGCCCCGCGTTTGCGCAGCTGATCCAGCGGGAAACTGCTCAATGGGCCACCATTGCGCAGAAGGCCAATATCGAAAAGCAATAAGGGGTCGCGATGCTGCTGCTTCAGCCCCCCACCATCCGTGACGCCGCGGTGCTCTCCCGGCTGCCCGACGCGTTTCGCCGGCACGATCGGGCCAACGCGTGGTCGCTGGCCAATCGCGGCGGCGGCGTGGTCACCGATTCGTTCCTGGAAGGTCCCGTCTGGTCGGACGGCCATCTCTGGGTGACAGATATTCCCTACGGGCGGATCTTTCGCGTGTCCCTGCAGGGCGACTGGGAACAGGTGGCCGAGTACGACGGCGAGCCCAACGGCATGAAGCGTCTGGCCGGCGGCGATTTCCTGATTACCGACTACCGCAATGGCCTGATGCGGCTCGATGCCCGCACCGGCAACGTCACGCCGTTCCTGGAGCGGCGCAATTCCGAGCGCTTCCGGGGCGTCAACGATCTGACCTTCGATTCGGCCGGCAACCTGTATTTCACGGACCAGGGCCAGACCGGCATGCACGATCCCACCGGCCGCGTGTATCGACTGGCGCCCGATGGCAGGCTCGATGTGCTGCTGGCCAACGCGCCGAGTCCCAACGGCCTCGTGCTGTCGCCGGACGAAAAAGTGCTGTACGTGGCCATGACGCGCGGCAACTGCGTGTGGCGCGTGCCGCTGCAGGCCGATGGCTCGGTCAGCAAGGTCAGTCAGTTCTTCACGTCGTACGGCCCAAGCGGCCCCGACGGGCTGGCCATGCGCGCCGATGGCTTCCTGCTGGTGGCCAATCCGGGGCTGGGCTATGTCTGGGTGCTCAACCACCGCGCCGAACCGGTCGAAGTGATTCGCACGCCGATCGGGGCGTCGCTGACCAACCTGTGCTTCGGCGGTGCCGACGGCAAGACGCTGCTGATGACCGAATCCACGACCGGTTCCATCCTGTGCGTGCCGATGCCGGAAGGCGGTGCCCCGGTGCATGGCGGGCGTCTCGCATGACCACCGGCGCGAGCCCCGTCGCCGCCTTCGCAGGCGCATGCGACTGCCATGTGCACGTCTATGACAGTCGCTATCCGGTGGCGCCGGGCGCGAGGTTGCGGCCGCCCGATGCGTCGGCCGACGACTATCGCCAGGTCCAGCGCCTGCTGGGCACGCAGCGCGTGATCGTGGTGACGCCTTCGACCTATGGCGCCGACAACGCCAGCACGACGGACGCCATCGCGGCGCTGGGACGGGGCGCACGCGGCGTGGCCGTGGTCGCCGCCGATGTCGCCGACGACGAACTGGCGCGGCTGCACCGGGCGGGCATTCGCGGCATCCGGCTGAACCTGACGCTGCCCGCGCCGGTATCGCTGGACGATCTGCCCACGCTGGCGGCGCGGATTGCCGCATACGGATGGCATGTCCAGCTCAACCTGCCGCCCCAGTGGCTGCCCGATGCGGCCGGCATGCTGGCCGCGCTGCCGGTGCCGATGGTGTTCGATCACTACGGCCACTTGCCGGCCGGCAAGCCGGAGGCGGAGCCGGCGTTCCGTGTGATTGCCGACCTGGTGGCGGCCGGCAAGGCCTGGGTGAAGCTGTCGGGGCCCTATATCGAATCGCTGGAAGGGGCGCCGCACTACAGCGACATGCAGCCGCTGGCGGCGCGCTACCTGAAGCTGGCGCCGGAGCGCATGCTGTGGGGGTCGGACTGGCCGCACCCTACGGCGCAAGCCAGAGGCAGTCGTCCGATCGACGATGCCGCCGTGCTGCGCACGTTCCTGGACTGGTGTGGATCGCCCGATACGGCGCAGCAGGTGCTGGTTCGCAATCCGCAATCGCTTTACGGGTTCGGGGACATTGCCCCGGCCTGAGTCGTACCGCAAAAAAGAACTGGAGACATGATGTTCGCATCGCTTTACCTGTCGGCCCGCATGCGCAAGCTGGGCCTGTCGGTCTGCCTGGCCGCCGCATCGCTCGCCGCTGGCGCCGCCCACGCTCAGGCGGACTGGCCCGCCGGCAAGGTCATCAACTACATCGTGCCGTACCCGGCCGGTGGCACGACCGACATCCTGGCGCGCCTGATCGCGCAGAAGGTGGGCCAGGCACTGCACACCACGATCGTGGTCGAGAACCGGCCCGGTGCAACCGGCGCCATCGGCTCGGCCTTCGTGGCCCGCGCCGCGCCGGACGGCTACACGCTGCTCGGGGCATCGACGGCCTCGCACGCCATCAACCCGGCGCTCAACCCAAAGCTGCCGTATGACGCGGTGAAGTCGTTCACGCCAGTGGCGCTGCTTGGCACCATCCCCAGCGTGCTGATCGTCGGCCCGAACAGCCCGTACAAGAGCGTCAAGGACCTCGTGGCTGCCGCCAAGGCCAAGCCGGGCACCCTGAGCTATGCGTCGGGCGGCAACGGCACGATCCTGCAGATGTCGGCGGAACTGCTGCAGCAGCAGGAAAGCGTGCGCATGAACCACGTGCCGTACAAGGGCGACGTCCCGGCGATCCAGGACGTGATGGCGGGCCATGTCGACTTCATGTTCGCGCCCACCGCGCCGATCCTGCCGCACGTGCAGGCCGGCAAGCTGCGTGCGCTGGCCGTGGCCACCGCAGCGCGGGTGCCAAGCCTGCCAAGCGTGCCGACGATGGCCGAAGCCGGTGTGGCGAACTTCGAGGCCGAGCAATGGCAGGGCGTTTTCGCGCCGGCCGGCACGCCGCCCGCCATCGTCCAGCGACTCAACGCCGAGATCAACCGTGCGCTGCAGGACCCGGACGTCAAGGCGCAACTGGCTAAATTGGGGATCAAGGTGGTGGGCGGGGCGCCCGAGCGGCTGGCCGAGATCCAGAAGGCCGATATCGCCAAGTGGAGCCGCGTGGGCAAGGCGGCCAACATCACACTCGAATAACGCCGCGCGAGCGGTGCCGGTTTGCAGGACAACCGGAGAAGACGTGGTATGCCGCAGTGGCTATGGGCTGGCGCTGCACGGCCTGGCGGCGTGTCTTCCCCTCACCGCGAAAACACCCCCAGCCCCTCGTGGTCGTAGTACTCCAGCCACACCCGGTCGCTGCCAAAGACGGCTTGCGAGATCGTGCCGGGTGTGGCGTTTTCGTTGTGGAGCGTGAACGTGAAGATGTCGCCGTCCCAGTGCGTGAGCGGCAGCGTCAGCGGCCGCGCGCCAAGCGTCATCACCAGTGCGCCGCCTTGCTCGGTGACCTGCAGCGGCCCGTAATAGTCGTTGCGATAGGTGCCGGTGTAAGTCGACAGGGCCCGCGCCGGCAGCGGGCTGGCTGGCGGCGACTGGCCGACCAGACGGCCCTCCGGCAGCAGCAGCGACGCCAGGGCATCGGTGAAGATCGCGCCCCAGTCGCGGCGGAAGGCGCCGTATTGCACCAGGTCGAAGAACTGCGCGTTCAGTGTCTCGGGGATGCCGATGGGGTAGCCGTTGGTCAGCGTGACGATGGCCAGGTTCAGCGACGGCACGGCCGTAAAGGCGGTGGCCGCGCCCACCGCGAAGGCGCCCGAATGGCTGTAGGACGTCAGGCCCAGCTCGGTGGTGCCGACATTGAAGCCATAGCCGTACCAGCTTGCCGGCCGGCCGTTGACGGGCGGGCCGCTTTGCATCTGCTGGTCCAGCGCCGGCGCCAGCGCAGCGGCATCGACGATGCGCTGGCCGGCGAACTCGCCCTTGGCCAGCAGCATGATCAGCCATTTCGCCAGGTCGTTGACCGACGAACTGACGCCGCCGGCCGGCGATTGTGCATCGGGCATGGTTCCCAGCCCCTGCACCCAGGCGCCATTCACCTTGACGTGGCCGAGCGCGCGGTTATCGCGGGCGGCAAAGTCGGCGTAGCGCGAACTGGTGCGCGTCATGCCCAGCGGCTGGTAGATGGCCTGCTCCGACAGCGTGGCCCAGTCGATGCCAGCGGCGGTCGCCACGGCTTCCGCCCCGGCCGTCATGCCGAAGTTGGTGTACGCGTAGGCGGTGCGCAGCGGGTGGACAGGCAGGAAGCGCAGCCGCGTCAGTACCTCGCGGCGGTCGTAGCCCATGTCTTCGAGCCGGTCGCCCGCATGGTCGGGCAGGCCAGTGCGATGCGCATAGCAGTCGCCGATGGTCACGGCCTGGGTCGAATCGGCATCGGATAGCGCAAACCACGGCAATTGCGTGATGACGGGCGTGTCCCACTGGACGCTGCCGCGTCCCACCTGCCGGGCCACCACGGTGGCGCCGATCGGCTTGGAGACCGATGCCAGCTGGAACACGGTGTCGGCATCGACGGGCGCGGGGGCTGTCACCAGCCGCCGTCCGAACCCCTTGGCGTACACCGTCTGCCCACCGCGCACCACGGCGACGGCCATGCCGGGCACGCCGGAGCTGGCCATCAGGTTGGTGGCCAGCGTGTCGACCTGGGCGATGGCCCGCGTGATCTGCGCATCGGGAACGGGAGAGGGCGTCGGTGCAGGTGCCGGGGCGGGATCGTCGCCGCCGCCGCAGGCGGGCAGGGTGGGAAGCAGAACGCCGCCCAGCGCGGCACCCAGAAAGCGGCGACGATCCTGCAGTTTGCCCACGGCGGTTCTCCTGGCTGGACATGCTGAAAACGCTGAAAGGTGCTGGGCATGCGCGGCTCGCGTGCATGGATACGCATCACTGTAGGCGAAGCCGGCCGATTCCGAATGTGCCGTGTCCCACGTAGGGGCCCGCTGGCGAGGCCGATCGGTTTCATTTTCGTTACGAATCGTTGCAAAGGCCGGTTCCCGATGGGGTATGCCCAACGTATGCTTCAGGCACAACCGCGCCCTGAGGAGAGGCCTGTCATGAGAATCAGAAACCCGCTTAATGTGGCGAAAATCCTGGCCGTTACCGCGGCCATAGTGCCAGTGCCTTTCCTGGTCGTCGCATGCGGCGGCGGCGACGGCGGCAGCAGCGACAACACGACGTCCAGCAACGGCACGCTGCATGTGGCCATGACCGATGCTCCGGCCTGCGGCTTCGACCACGTCTTTGTCACGGTCAGCAAGGTGCGGGTTAACGCCAGCAACGCGGAAGGCGACAACGACGGCGGCTGGACGGACATCGCCCTGCCCACGCCGCAGCGGGTCGATCTGTTGTCCCTGACAAACGGCGTGCTGTTCGACCTTGGCCGGGCGCCGCTGCCTGCCGGGCAGTACCAGCAGGTGCGGCTGGTACTGAGCCCGAACCAGGGCAATACGCTGGCCAATGCGGTGGTGGTGTCCGGAACGACGACCGAACTGCCGCTGGCCACGCCGAGCGCCACGCAGAGCGGGTACAAGATCATCCAGTCGTTCACGGTGCCGGCCAACACGCTGGTGGACCTGATCCTGGACTTCAACGCCTGCAAGTCGATCGTCCAGCAGGGCAATGGCGGCTACAGCCTGAAGCCGGTGGTCACGGCCACGCCGATGACCGTCAGCGGGTCGATTACCGGCTTTGTGGCGCCCGCGCAGGCTGGCGCTACCGTCTACGCGGAGCAGAACGGCAAGATCGTTCGCGGCACCGTGGCCGATGGCAGCGGGAAGTTCGTGCTGACGCCGCTGGTGCAGAGCAGCACCGGGGGCAACTATGACGTGGTCATCGTCGACAACAAGCTGCCATCCGGCCACGCCACCGGCATCATCGGCGCGGTGCCGGTGACGGCCAGTGCCACGACGTCGGTCGCCACGGCCGGGTCGCCGATCACGCTGCCGACTTCGACGACCAATACGGTGTCGGGCACGGCCACGGCTTCGGCGGAGGCTGCCGTGCGCGCGCTGCAGCCCATTGGCGCGGCGTCATACGAGATTGCCTCGACCAACGCCAACCTCGGTACCGGCGCCTACTCGCTGGCCTTGCCGGCCGCCGCGCCGCTCGTCGGCACCTACAGCCCGACGCTGCCGATTGCGCTGTCGGCCGTGTCGTCAGCCGCCGGCCAGTACTCGGTGCAGGCCACCAGTGCGGGCGGCGCGACGCAGACCCATAACGTCAACGTGTTCAACGGCGGCCAGTCCGGCGTCAACTTCAGCTTTTAAAACAGGTGACTGACCGGGTCAGTCGCCCCTCCACACCATGAAAACCATCCTCATCATGCTTGTTACCAGCGCCACACTACTCGGTGGCTGCGCCTACTACGTGCCCGACAGTGGGCCGGCGGCCCGTCCCCAAGGCGGCCCCGGCAACGGATTCTGCCCGCCGGGCCAGGCGAAGAAAGGCAACTGCTGATTCCTGGCGGTGCCGCACGCAACGGATGGCCGGTCACACGACCGGCCTTTTTGTTGTGCCGCGCAGCAGCGTAGTGCAAATGAGAAGCGGCGGTTCCACTGCAACCATACGTAACCGCTGCCGTGGCGGACCGGGCGTTCGGCAGGCCACACGCGCTGCCGCAACGTCAGCCGCGAAGTGGCGGCGATAAAGGCGATGCCGCGCGCATTCGGCGCGTTGCGCCGCACCGGGGCGCCTGCGTGTCCATACAACTTCCCCGGACAGTGCTTGTCTCCCAATTCAGGGATTACACCGAGAAATTCGTCCGACGCGCCAGATACATCATGGTGTGATGCAATATGTAAGCTGCCTGGAAGCCGCATGAAAGGCCCTTGGAAGACATCGTTTGTAGATTTCCGGTTGACCCGCATGCGCGGGTATCAAGGAGACAAACGATGTTCGATCGCCGTACCCAGCCCCCGCTGCATGACCGCCGGAGGGCCGACCAATGAGTCAGGCTTATCGCTTCAAGAAGGACTACTACGGTGGCGCGCTGATGGTGCTCGTCGGTCTGGCGGCCGTGGCCGCCGGCCTGCAGTACCACACCGGCACGCTCAGCCGCATGGGCCCGGGGTTCTTTCCCGTTGCAGTGGGCGCGCTGCTGGCATTCGTCGGCGTGCTGATCGCCAGTTCGGCGCGCGGTCAGTCGGCGCCGCCCGCGGAACAGCCGGCCGGCCACGGCCATGGCCACGCGGCCCCCGACCTGCGCGGCACGGTCTGCATCGTGCTGGGCACGCTGGCGTTCCTGCTGTTCGGCGTGTACGGCGGCATGATCCCGGCGACGTTCGCCATCGTCTTCATTTCCGCGCTCGGTGATCGCAACAACAACATCAAGCAGGCGGCCGCTCTGGCCGTGGCGATGTGCGTGATTGCCGCCGTGGTGTTCTCCTGGCTGCTGCAGATCCAGTTGCCGCTGTTTACCTGGGGAGGCTGAGCCATGGTTTCCAATGCCTTGCATGATCTCTGGTTCGGCTTCGGCGTGGCGTTCCAGGGCAGCAATCTGATGTGGTCGTTCTTCGGCGTGCTGGTCGGCAACCTGATCGGCGTGCTGCCCGGCATGGGCGCGCTGTCGGCGATCTCGATCCTGCTGCCGCTGACGTACGTGATGCATCCGGTGCCCGCCATCCTGATGCTGGCCGGCATCTTCTACGGGTCGCAATACGGCGGTGCCATCGGCGCCATCCTGCTCAACCTGCCATCGCATCCCCCGCACGCGGTCACGTGCCTGGACGGCTATCCGATGACGCGCGCAGGCAAGGGCGGCACCGCGCTGGGTATCACGATGATCTGCTCGTTCTTTGCCGCGTCGGTGGGCATCCTGGTGATGATCTTCGCGTCGCCGCTGCTGACCGCCATCGCGTTCAAGTTCGGCCCGGCCGAGATCTTCTCGATCATGCTGCTGGGGCTGCTGGCGGGTTCGACCATGTCGCGCGGATCGCCGCTCAAGGGCGTGGCCATGACGCTGTTCGGCCTGCTGTGCGGCGTGGTGGGCACCGACGTGAACACCGGCACGTTCCGCTTCGCGCTGGGCATTCCCGAGCTTAGTGATGGCCTGGAACTGGTGGCCATCGCCATGGGCCTGTTCGGCGTGGCCGACTTCATCCTCAACGTCAACCGCATGACGGCGGTCACCAGCAATGCCAAGCTGCGAATTCGCGACATGCGCCCGAGCATGGCCGAACTGAAACAGGCGTTCTGGCCGATGGTACGCGGCACCGGCGTGGGCACACTGTTCGGCGCCATGCCCGGGACCGGCCCGACGATCACGACGTTCGTGGCCTACGCGCTGGAGCGCAAGATCTCCAGGACGCCCGAGAAGTTCGGCACGGGCATGATCGCCGGCGTGGCGGCGCCCGAGGCATCGTCGCATTCGAAGACGCAGGTCGACTTCATCCCGACCATGAGCCTGGGCATTCCGGGCGATGCGGTGATGGCGCTGATCCTGGGCGCGCTGATGATCCAGGGCATTGCGCCGGGGCCGCAGCTGATCAGCGATCACCCGGACATCTTCTGGGGCCTGATCGCCAGCTTCTGGATTGGCAACGTGATCCTGATGATCCTGAACGTGCCGATGATCGGCGTATGGGTCAAGCTGCTGCAGGTGCCGTATCGCTACCTGTTCCCGTCGGCCATGTTCTTTATCGCCGTTGGCGTGTTCAGCACGCAGAGCAGCCTGTTCCAGATCTGGGAAGTGCTGGCCTTCGGCCTGATCGGCGCGCTGCTGATGTACCTGGAGTTCTCGGTCGCCCCGATCCTGCTGGGCTTCGTGCTCGGGCCGATGGTGGAGGAAAACTTCCGCCGCGCGCTGTTGCTGTCGCGCGGCGACATGACCGTGTTCATCGATCGCCCGATCAGCTGCACCTTCGTCGTGATCTCCGCGCTGCTGGTGACTGCCGTGACGTGGTCGGCATGGCGCGGTCGTCGCGGCGGCAGGAAAAAGCCGGCCGTAGCGGTGCCCGATTCCGGAATGGCCGTGAGCGAATAGAGGGCAGGGGGGACGGATGCGGCCGGGCGTTGCGCAGGCAGCGCCCGTTTTCTTTTGGGAGGCGCCGCCGGGGCGGTGTGATGCTTGCGACTCTTACCCACAGGGTGGGTAGACGCAAGACGACGTGTTCCGTGTCAATCGCTGGATCGCCGCAAAAGAGAATGATTACTGTTGCGTATTGGGCACGCCGGCGCGGGCCCGGCGCTGGCGATGGTACAAAGTATTGCAATCGCTACATGTAATATGGTTACAATCTAAACGTTTGCTTACAATGCGACGTTGTAGCAAAACGAATAAAAACTAAACAAGATTTCGGGGTGGTCGTTTCATGCGCGTTTTTGCTCCTTTGTTATTTACGGCAATTGCCGGCCTGGCTGCCTGTGCCCAGACGCCGGAATCGCAGTTGTCGCGGTCGCCTACCGTACGCCTGTGCAACGGCAACGCCTGCGCCGAGCAGGACCGCCGTGTCGCCACCTTCACTCCGGCAGGCCCCACCGAATCGGATCGGCGCATGCAGGCGCTGGCGGAAAAGGCGGAAGGCAATCCGAACGCTGCCTATGACCTGGGACTGCGCCTGCTGCGCGGCGACGGCGTAGAGCGCAACACCTACCAGGCGCTGGAATGGATGCGCAAGGCCGGCGACAACGGCCACGTGCAGGCGCAACTGGCCCTGGGCCGCCTCTATCTCATGGGCTTCGAGGAAATGGGCGCCGACCCGGCCGAAGCCGAGGCGTGGCTGATCCGTGCCGCTTCCAAGGGCAACAAGGAAGCCGCGGCGCTGATTCCGCAGGCCCAGGCCGCCAAGAAGGACGAACATGCCTTGTACCGGGTGCGCGAAGCCTATCGCACGTCGTGGTACGCGTGGTACAGCGGCTATCCGTATTACTGGGTCTGGGGCCCCTCCGGCTGGTACCAGCGTTAAGCGCCGGTCGCCATTTCTTCCCTCCCCGATTTTTCCTTTTACTTCCGACAACAGGAACGCGAATTCATGTCCAAGAAGATCTCTCTGCGCGCGGCGGCATTGGCCGCGTCGATGGTGCTGGCCGGCTGTGCCAACATGGGTGGTGGCTCGATCAGCACCGGCACGGCGCCGACGGCGGCCACCGGCGCGGCAGGCGGCGCAACCAGCGTGAACGCCAACCCGACGCTGGAGCGTTGCGACACGCCGCTGGGCACGCTGGCCGTTGACGATGGCCGTGGCAAGGAATGGTATGCAAGCTTTGGCGCCGCCACGAAGATCACGACCATCGAGCCGCTGATCCGCCTGGCCGTGCAGCAGTCGAACTGCTTCGTGATCACGTCGGTGGGCAACAACCGCACGGAAAGCAAGCTGTCGAACATCACCGACAAGCAGCGCAACTCGGGCGAATTCCGCGCCGGTTCGAAGCAGCAGAAGGGCCAGCGCGTGGCCGCCGACTACTACATGGAGCCGGCCATCATCATCGACAACGACGCCACGGGCCAGCTTGCCGCCGGCGTGGGCAGCCTGTTCGGCGGCGTCGGCGCGCTGGTGGGCGGCGCCATGGCCAGCAAGGCTTCGGTCGTGACGCTGACCATGTTCGACATCCGCTCGGGCGTGCAGCTGTCGATCTCGGAAGGCAATGCCACGGCGACGAACTTCGGCGCCGCAGTGGGCGCGTTTGGCGGCGGTGCGGCCGGCGGCCTGGGCGGTTTCTCGCGCACGCCGGAAGGCAAGGCCACCGTGGCAGCGTTCATGGACGCCTACAACAACATGGTGGTGTCGCTGCGCAACTACAAGGCGCAGGAAGTCAAGGGTGGCCTGGGTCGCGGCGGCCAGCTGAAGGTGGGCTCGTAATCCAGCCGGACGCCTCTCCCGCGCGGGTCCCGGCTGGCAGCAACCGGGACACCGGGCGGGGGGGCTGCCAGGGCCACGCCCTGGCTTCCCGCATCCCTTCCTTGCAGTTTCCGTTTCAGCCTTCCGCCGGGGCCACGTTGGCACCCTGGATGTTGTGCGCCCGCAAGGCAGCGGCCACCTGGCCCGACGCCTTCATCTCCTCGACGAATTTCGCCAGATAGGCCGCAGCGGCCTCGCCGCGCGACTTGTGCACGCCCATCGCCTGGCGGATCACCATGAACCGCTCGTCCAGCAGGCGCAGGCCGGTCATGCCGGCGGTGTCGGCCTCCAACTGCTGCTTCACGCCGGCGGCCACGTCGAGCGACGCTTCCAGGAAGGTCTTCACCACGGTCTGCGACGACGGCGCACGCACGATCTCGGCGTGTTGCAGTTCGCGGGTCAGGTAGAGGTCGTAGGCGCTGCCCTTGCCAACCACCACGCGCGTACCGGCACGGTCCACGTCGGCGTTGGCGCGCACCGGCGAGTCGTCGCGCACCATGTAGTAGCCCTCGATCAGCACATACGGCGCCGTGAATGCAATGGTCGCACCGCGCTTTGGGTCGATGGCGAAGAAGCCGATGTCGGCTTCCTCGTTCGATACCACGTCGACGGACTTGCCGGCCGTTTCCACCACCACCAGCTCAAGCTTCACGCCAAGCCGTGCGGCCAGCGCCGTGGCCAGGTCGACGGAGACGCCGCCGGCACTGTTGCCATCCTTGCGATGCGCCAGCACAGGGTTACCCAGATTGATCGATGCACGTAGCGCGCCGGTCGGCGCGAAGGCATCGAGAATGGCCTTGTCAGTCATGTCGTTCCTCTCGGTTGTCGCTTTCACTGTCGATGGTTACGGTTCCAGGATGTCGGTGATGCGGGCCAGGGCCGTCAGCGTGTGGCCCAGATGGTCGCGCATGGCCTGCGACGCGTCTTCGTTGCGCCCGCGCTCCAGCAGATCCAGCAGATGCAGGTGCTGCCGCGCGTGGTCCGCATAGCGCGATCGCTCGCGCATCGACCGGTACGACAGCAGGCGGCGCACGCGGTTGACGCGACGGATCGCATCGATGAAGAAAGCATTGCCCGACGCCTCGACCAGGGCTTCGTGAAACCGCACGCCACGGTCGTGCAGCTGGTCGGCGGTATCGGTTTCGATGCCGCCTTCGAGCAGGTGGACTTCGGCGGCCCGCAGTTGCGCGATGGTGCGCGGGTCCAGGCGGTAGCCGGGTTCCAGCAGCGCGGCAGGTTCCAGCGCCAGGCGCATGCGGTACGACTGCAGCAGCGAATCTGGCGTGGTGAGCATGGTCGAGAACTGCCAGCCGTAGCCGGGCTTGCGCTCGCCCCAGCCTTCCTGCGCGATGCGTGACAGCACCGCATTGAGTTGCGTGGCGGTCAGCGTGTAGCGGGTGCGGAGGGCTTGTTCCGACACCTCGGTGGGGAGTGCGCCCCTGAGCAGGTCGTCGGCGATCTGGAAGTAGGCGGTGCCCACCATGTCCGGCCCGGACAGGCCTAGTTCGGCGGCCGGCACCGGCACAGGCGCCGCCAGGAAGAAGCCCCGGTTCTTCTCGCGCGTGACGATGCCTTTTTCGTGCAGCAGGCCGAGCGCGTCGTTCACGGGCGTACGCGACACGCGCAGCCGGTCGGCCAGTGCCTGGGCGCGCAGATGCGTGCCCACGGGCAGTTGCTCGCGCTGGATCAGCTCGACGATCTGTGCCGCGATGGATCGGTCGTGGTTCATGGTCTTCGGCCGCAGGATGCAGGGTGGGGCGGTTACGCAGCGGGTGCGTCCGTGCCTTGCCGCGCCAGCGTCCTGTGCAGGATCGACGGAATGACGCCGCCGCGCCGCAGCAACTCGACTTCGAGCCGGGTTTCCACGGCGGCGGTGGCCTCGAACGCTTCCACCGAACCGTCCTTGCGCACCACGCGCACCGGCACCTTGCAGCGCGGCGCCAGGGTGCGGGCATCGGCGCCGACGTGCACCGTGTCGCCGGGCGCCATTGCCAGCGTTTGCGGGTGCATGCCGTCCGGCATCCGCAGCGGCAGGATGCCCATGCCGATCAGGTTGGAGCGGTGGATTCGCTCGAAGCTTACCGCAATCACGGCCCGGATCCCCAGCAGGCGCTGGCCCTTGGCCGCCCAGTCGCGCGACGACCCTGTGCCATAGCGCTCGCCGGCGATCAGCACCACCGACTGGCCATCGTCGCGATAGCGCCGCGCCACCTCGAAGATCGGCGCCACATCGCCGGTGGGTCCGTGCACGGTGTGGGCCGTGGGCGCATCCGGCAACAGCAGGTTGACGAGTGTGCGGCTGTAGAAGGCCGCGCGCAGCATCACCTCCCAGTTGCCGCGCCGCGAGGCAAACACGTTGAGATCGGCGCGGTCATCGCCGCGGCTGACCAGAAAGTCGGCCACGAAGCTGTCTGGCGGGATGGCGCTGGCGGGTGAGATATGGTCGGTGGTGATGTCGTCGCCCAACACCAGCAGCGGCCAGGCGCGGTATTCCCCAAGCAGCGAGCCCTGGTCCAGCGCCGCGAACGGCGGGCGCCGGAGCGCGGTGGAGCGGTCATCCCACGGATAGCGTGCGGCATCGACCGTGGGCAGGGCGGCCCAGACCGGGTTGGCCGACGCCAGGGCAAAACTTCGGCGATAGTCGGCGGGCTCGGCGCCGGCGGCCAGTGCTGCCGCCATGTCGTCGCGCGTCGGCCAGAGGTCCTTGAGGAAGACCGGCGTGCCGTCGGGTGCAATCTGCACGGGTTCGCGGCACAGGTCACGCTCGGCGTCGCCGGCCAGCGCGAACGCCACCACCAGCGGCGGCGACATGATGAAGCCCAGCGACAGGTCCGGGTGGATGCGTCCCGGGAAATTGCGGTTGCCCGACAGCATGGCCACTGGCCACACCGCGCCAGCCGTGGTGGCGTCGCGGATCGCCGGCGTCAGCGGACCGGAGTTGCCGATGCACGTGGTACAGCCAAAGCCGACGATGTCGAAGCCCAGGGCCGACAGGTCGTCGCGCAGTCCGCTGCGGGCCAGATAGCTGGCAGCGGCCGGTGATCCCGGGGCCAGCGAGGTCTTGATCCACGGCGCCACGGTCAGGCCGCGCGCGCGGGCCTTGCGCGCGACGATGCCGGCGGCCATCAGCAGCGCGGGATCGGACGTGTTCGTGCAACTGGTGATCGCGGCAATGGCCACCGGGTAGCGCGGCATGCCGTGGTGCCCGGCGCCGGCGTCGAACGGAAACTGCGCCAGCGCGGCGGCCGTGTCGCCATAGGTGTGCAGATCCTGCGGCCGGCGCGGGCCGGCCACATGCATGCCGATGCCGGCCAGGTCGATCTCGATCGTGCGGGTGTAGCGCGGCGTGGCGACGGGATCGAACCAGAGCCCGGCGTGCCGCGCGTAGGTGCCGGTCAGCGCGATACTGGCCTCGCTGCGCCCGGTGGCGCGCAGATAGGCCAGCGTTTGCGCGTCGATCGGAAAAAAACCGGTGGTGGCGCCGTACTCGGGCGCCATGTTGGCGACGACGGCGCGGTCGCCGGCGGTCAGCGTGCTCACGCCACGGCCGAAGAATTCGACGAACTCGCCGGACACCCCGATGGCGCGCAACCGCTGCGTTACGGTCAGCGCCAGGTCGGTGGCCAGCACGCCGGGCTGTAGCGCGTTGGCCAGCCGTACACCGATGACGTCGGGGATGCGCTGCATCACCGGCATGCCGAACATGACGGTCTGTGCTTCGAGCCCGCCCACGCCCCAGCCCAGCACGCCGATGCCGTTGATCATCGGGGTATGGCTGTCGGTGCCGATCAGCGTGTCGGGTACTGCCCACAGCGCACCATCGCGCTGCTGGGACGTGACAACGGTGGCCAGCTGCTCCAGGTTGAGCGTATGCATGATGCCCGTGCCGGGCGGGTGAATGCGCACGCCCTTGAGCGCTTTCGCGGCCCAGCGCAGGAAGCTGTAGCGTTCCGCGTTGCGCCGGGCCTCGATGCGAAGGTTCTCGGCGGCCGCATCGGGCCGCGCGAATGCCTCGACGGCCAGCGAGTGGTCGACCGACGCATCCACGGGCAGCACAGGGTTGAGCGCGGCGGGGTCGGCGCCGGCCTCGGCCAGCGCATCGCGCATCGCGGCGATATCGACCAGGGCCGGCGTGCTGGTGGTGTCGTGCATCAGCACGCGGCCCGGCTGGAAGGCGATTTCCGCCTCGCTCGTGCCGCTGTCGAGCCACGTCGTGATGGCCGCGATGGCGGTCGTGCGCTCGTCTCCCTCCATATTGCGCGCCACGTTTTCCAGCAGCAGTCTCAAGACGACCGGCAGCCGCGTCAGGGATGTACCCAGCATCGCCGGCAGATCGACATACCGGTAAGTGACGCCATCAGCGCAAAACTGGCCTGCGGGAAAGGGAGGGTTCGTGTCCATCGCGCTATATTGCATATTAATAAATAAAAATGCAATGCAGGTTGGCCTTCAGGCCAATGGAGTGCCGCCCGGGTGGGCAGTAGAGTGCATCGCATCAAAGGCGCCCAACGTGCGGGAGATATCGATGATCCGGCCCTTGCGCTTCACCCTTCTGGCGTGTCTGGCTCCCGTGCTGCTGGCGGGGTGCAATACCGCGCCTATTCCACCGGGCAAGTCGGTATCCGTGCAGGCAGCGCTCGACAACATTACGCGCGACATGTGCGCGTTCCGCCAGAAGTTCGCGCAATCGCCGCAGGGTGCCGCGATGGACAGCTATACCGTCGAACTGGTGCTGACCGTCGATGCCGAGCGGCAGCCGCCGGTGGCCGTGGCGCCCGATATCGCGTTCATGCCGACCGTGACCTACGGCAACACGCTGATGATGGCCAAGGACAGCCGGCTGGTGGTGACCTTCCGCAATACCGACCAGGGCGGGGCGGGGAGCTGCCCGCCGGCTCAGTAAGGTGGGGCGTCGGGCTGTGCCACGACCGGCACGGCGACCGACGTCACGCGCCACGCCACGCCATGGCCTGACAGCGTGGTGAGCGTCATCGGCGCGATATCGATCTGCATGGCGGCTCGCGCCGGCGCGCCCAGTGCATGCGCGACGACGGCACGGATCACGCTGGCGTGGGTGACGGCCAGGGTATGGCCGGGCGCGCGCCGCGACAGCCACAGCCCGGCACGTTCGTAGACCCGCGCCAGCGATTCGCCGCCGTGCGCGTGCATGTCCGGATCGGATAGCCACGCCGCCAGCGCCTCCGGCTCGGTCGTGCCGATATCCTTGAGCGACTGGCCGCGCCAGCGGCCGTAGTCCACTTCCCGCAACGATTGTTCCTCCGTCACGGTCAGGCCCAGGGCCCGCACGGTGTCGCGGGCACAGGTCGTCGGGCTGCACAGCACGCGGTCTGGCTGCCCGAGCTTGTCTGTCCAGCGGGCGGTCGGGACGGCGGCGCCTTCATCGAGGGCGTCATCGGCCGGAAAGCGCCCGGCGCGCAGGGCGGCCGTGGCGGGTACGCAGAGCAGGGTGAGGCGGCGGGTCATGTCGGCGGGCAAAGGTCTGGCTGATGCGGATGGCTGAGGGCTGATGCGCAAGGGCGGCGGCGATTAGGCGGATCGGCAGCCCCTCGACTAGAATGCACGGATTCCGAAGAGAGGAAGCCGGTGAGATGCCGGCACGGTCGCGCCACTGTATCCCGGGCTGCCCGCGTGTGATCGCGGGAGGCACCGGCAAGTCAGACCTTCTCCTCGGGCACAACCATCCGTCTCGGGACGCGTCATCCTCAAGGAGAATCCTCATGCACGCAAGCGCCAACCTTGCGCCGGCCATCGCGCCGACCATCGCGCCGGTCACGATCCCTGTCCGGGAACTGCTGCCCTGGGCCATCTTCGGCGGCATGCTGCTGCTCCTGGCCATCTATTTCGTAGGTGTGGAAGAGGGCGCCGCCGCCATCTTCAACACCATGTACGTGCATGAGTTCGTGCACGACGGCCGCCATCTGCTTGGCTTTCCCTGCCACTGACAAGGCCCCCTCATGGTGAGAAGTCTGCTGGTCCGCGGCATGATCGCGGGCCTTCTGGCCAGCCTGCTGGCCTTTGCGTTCGCGCGCGTGGTGGGTGAGCCGCAGGTGGAGGCGGCCATCGCCTTCGAGGAACAGGCGACCCACGCGATGGGCGGCAGCCATGCGCACGAGATGCCGGAACTGGTCAGTCGCGACACGCAGTCGGGCGTCGGCCTGTTTGTCGGGCTGGGCGTGTTCGGCGCCGCGCTGGGCGGCCTGTTCGCGCTGGTCTTCGCGTTTGTCCATGGCCGTCTGGGCGCCCTGGGCGTCCGGGCCACCTCGGGCCTGCTGGCGCTGCTGGGCTATATCGCGATCGTGCTGGTGCCGTTCTTCAAGTACCCGCCGAATCCGCCGGCCATCGGCGATCCGTCCACCATCGGGCTGCGCACGGCGCTGTTCTTCACGATGATCGGTGTGTCGCTGGCGGCCATGGTGGTATCGGTGGTGGCGGCGCGCCGGCTGGGCGCGCAGCGCGACGGCTGGACGGTGGGCCTTGCGGCCGGCGCGATCTTCGTGGTGCTGGCCGCGCTGGCGCATGCGCTGCTGCCGGGGATCAACGAGGTGCCCGCGCATTTCCCGGCCACGCTGCTGTGGCAGTACCGCGTGGCGGCGTTCGGCATCCAGGCGGTGCTGTGGGCGGCGCTGGGCATCGTGTTCGCCCATCTGGCCGGTCCGGTCATGGCGCCGGGCCGTCGCGCTTCGCGCGCGTAAGGTCGGCCCGCAGGCCGCTCAGCCCGCGCTGTACACCTCGCTCGGAGCCACGTGGATGTAGACGCCGCTGGCCTGTTGCGTGCCAGGCATCAGCACGCGCAGCGGCATCGTGGCGCCGTTCAGTGCCTCAAGAAAGGTCCAGTTGACGGTCTGGCCGCCAGCCCGGATGGCCACCGATTCGCCCGATGCCACGGTGACAAAGCGGGTGTCCGGGCCGATGGTGAGGGTACGGCCGACGGTCTGCGCGGTCGCCGGACTGCCGAACAAAGCGGCGTCATGGCTGACGGGGGTGGGCGCGGGGGCGCTCCAGGCCAGTACAGGGGCGAAAAGCAGGGCAGGCGTCAGGAGAGTCTTCGAGGTCATCATGGTGTGGTTGTGATCGGCTCCGTTTGAACCGTACAGAAAGCCTACGCCTCGGCCATCAATTCCCAAAATGACTTGCATCCACGAAATCAAGTCGAAAAAGGAATGAAAAACGCGGGATTTGTGCGCTGTACCCCCCGAAAGACGGGTGTGGATGCGATACAACCCGGCCGCAAGACATCTTCGATACATTTGGCATTTTCCGGGCGCACACGCATGACTGGACGGGACCGGTCGGGCGCCTCGGACACCATCAAGAACAAAAAAGAGGCGGGTCAATGGTTCGTGGGATGAACGCGCAGGCGCGCGCGCAGTCGCAGCGGCAATGGGGGCGGCATTCAGTCGTCGGCACGCTGATCGAGGCGCCGTGGTGGATGACGGCGCTGCTGGGCGCCGCCTGCTTCTTTACGCTCTACGCGGTCATGCCGGGCGTCATCGGGTTTCTGGTTCAGGCGCGCGCGTTGCCCCACGCCGCGTCGGGCCTGTCCGGCTTGCTCCGCCTGGCGGCGTCCGTGGTGGCGGCGATGACCGCGATCCTGGCCTGGAAGGCGCACCGCCACGCCGGAGAGCGCCGCCAGCAGGAAGCACACCGGCGGATGGCGCCGCGTCGCCGCCCCGTGGCGCCGCCGGCCGGGCTGCGTCCCTATGCCGATACGGTCAGGACGGTGCCGCCGGCCCGCGCCGCGGCCAACGCTGCAGCCGGGGCACCGCTACCGGCGGGGCCACGGCCGATCCCCCCATCCGTCCGCGAATGGTCGCTCGACGCGCTCCGCCAACTCGAATGGAAACGCTTCGAGCTGCTATGCGTGGCGTACTACGAAGCCATGGGTTTCAAGGTGAAGACCGTGCCGAATGGCCCGGACGGGGGCGTCGATGCCACGCTGTACAAACGCGGCCAGCGCGCGCCGCTGGCGGTCGTGCAATGCAAGGCGTGGAACCGGCCGGTCAAGGTGGAACAGGTGCGGGCGCTGGGCGGCGCGATGCTGGAGCGCCAGGTGCGGCGGGGCGTGTTCTGGTCGCTGTCCGGCTACGTGGGCCGGCCCGTGCAGGCGTCGGCCGAACGCGCGGGCATCCAGCTGCTCGATGGCGAGGCCATCGTCGCCCGCATCCGGGCGCTGCCGGCCGAGACGCAGGCCATGCTGATGGAGTCGGCGTTCGCCGGCGATTTCCACACGCCCAGCTGCGCGGCCTGTGGCGTCAAGCTGGTGGCGCGCCACGGCAAGGCCGGCCCGTTCTGGGGCTGCCTGAATTTCCCGCGCTGCCGGGTGATCCTGCCGCGCGCCGCGTAATATCGATCTGCATCCGCTGACCCCCGGGTTCGCGGGCAACGGTGTAGTATCCGGGGCCCAACCCGATTCAAGCTGGAGAGCCAACATGATCGTATTCGTCACCGGAGCCACTGCCGGATTCGGCGCCGCCATCGCCCGCCGCTTCGTCAACGCCGGCCACCGCGTCATCGCCGCCGGCCGCCGTGAAGACCGGCTGCGGGCCCTTGTCGACGAACTGGGCCGCGACAACGTGCTGCCGCTGGTACTGGACGTGCGGGACCGCGATGCCGTGTTTGCCGCCGTGGCCGACCTGCCCGCCGACTACGCCCAGATCGACCTGCTGGTGAACAACGCCGGCCTGGCCCTGGGCCTGGAGCCCGCGCACCGCGCCGACCTGGACCAGTGGGAAACAATGATCGACACCAACGTCACGGGCCTGGTGACCATGACCCGCGCGGTGCTGCCGGGCATGGTCGAGCGCAACCGTGGCCATGTGATCAATATCGGTTCGGTGGCCGGCGCCTATTCCTACCCGGGCGGCAACGTGTACGGCGCCACCAAGGCCTTCGTGCACCAGTTCTCGCTGAACCTGCGTGCCGACCTGACCGGCACCCGCGTGCGCGTGACCGATGTGGCCCCGGGGCTGGTAGGCGGCACGGAATTCTCCAATGTGCGCTTCAGCGGCGACCAGTCGCGCGTGGACAAGGTCTACGAAGGCGCCGACGCGCTGACGCCCGACGATATTGCCGAGACCGTGTTCTGGGCCGCCACGCTGCCGGCGCGGGTCAATATCAACTACCTCGAAGTGATGCCGGTGACACAGTCGTTCAGCGCACTGTCGATTACCCGCGAGAAACCGTAAGCGGTTTCGGATTCGCCCGGCAGCCGGACGCAGCCGGGCGATTTTTTTTCGGGCGGGTGGAATACTCCCCCGGCGTTGCGCGTATACCGGATGAGTCCTCACGCACCGGGAGTACGCATTGACCGACAACACCCCCACATCACAATCGGGCACGCGCATCTGCGTGCCCTGCCGCCTGGGCGCCATCGGCGCCGTGGTGCTCGTCCTGGCCGGCGGCTTTGCCTACACGGGCGGGTGGATCGCGCCGCACCGGCTATCCACCCAGGCCATCGTCAACCAGTTCCAGCGCAACGACGGGCTGCACGAAGGGTTCCGGCGCAATCACGCCAAGGGCGTCTGCGTCGAAGGCTATTTCGAGAGCACGGGAGCGGCCGCGCAGCTGTCGAAGGCCGGCGTGTTTGCCCAGGGCCGTACGCCCGTGATCGGGCGCCTGGCCATTCCGGGCGGCAATCCGCAGGCGCCCGACGGCAGCGTGCCGATCCGCAGCTTCGCGCTGATGTTCAGGCAGGCGGACGGCCAGCAGTGGCGCACCGGCATGAACTCGGTGCCGCTGTTCCCGGTGCATACGCCAGAGCAGTTCTACGGGCTGCTGCAGGCCAGCCAGCCCGATCCGGCCACGCACAAGCCCGATCCCGCCCGCATCAAGGCCTTCGCAGAAGCCAACCCCACACTTGGCGCGTTCCAGGGCTGGGTCAAGAGCCATCCGCCGTCGTCGAGCTTCGCCAATGGCGCCTATTACAGCGTCAACGCGTTCTATCTGGTCGACGGGTCGGGCAAGCGGCAGGCCGTGCGCTGGTCGGTGCAGCCCGAGCTGCCTTATGCCCCGCTGACCGACGCCGAGAAGGGCGAGGCGTCGTTCCTGGCCGCCGACCTCACCCGGAAGCTGGCTGCTGGCCCGCTGCGCTGGCGCCTGATGCTGACGCTGGGCGCGCCCGGCGACCCCACCGACGATGCCACGCAGGCCTGGCCCGATGACCGCCAGCAGCTGGACGCCGGCACGCTTGTGATCGAGCGCGCCAGTACGCAGGCCGATGGCGGCGTTTGCCGCGACGTCAATTTCGATCCCACCGTGCTGCCATCGGGCATTGCCGCGTCGAACGACCCGCTGCTGGCCGCGCGCTCGGCGGCCTATGCGGTGTCTTACCAGCGCCGCACGCGCGAAGAAGCCCTCGACGCGCACGGACAGCAGGCATCCCGATAAAAGGAACCAGGCATGAAGGCTACGCATACGCAATTCAGCGGCTTGCAGAAGCTGCTGCACTGGCTGATGGCCGTGCTAATCCTGTCGATGCTGTTTGTCGGGGTCGGGATGGTCTTTACCGTTTCGCGCGCGCACGACACGCTCGTGGCGCTGCACCGGCCGCTGGGCATCGCCTTGCTGCTGCTGGTGATCGTCCGCCTGGCGGTGCGCCTGCGGCGTGGCGCGCCGCCGCTGCCGGACAGCATTCCCGCCGCGCAGCGCGTCATCGCCAAGGCATCGCACTACGTGCTCTACGCGCTGATGCTGGCCATGCCGCTGGTCGGCTGGGGCATGCTGTCGGCGGGCGGCTATCCGGTGACGATGGCCGGCGGCTTCCACCTGCCGCCGATCCTGCCGGCCAACGTGACGCTGTTTGCATTGCTGCGGACCTTGCACACGTGGCTGGGGCTGACGCTGTTCGCGGTGGTGCTGCTGCATCTGGCCGCCGCGCTGCTGCATGCGCTGGTGCTGCGCGACGGGGTGTTCCAGGCGATGGCACCGGGTGGACGCCGGCAGTATCGATGATCCGGCTGTTGTCTTCCCTCTGCCGCCGCACGGGAGAGGGAAGCAACACTATCTCGGCGGTTACACCGCGGTCTCGCCCCCGAAGGCCGCCAGTTCCTTGACCAGGCTGCTGGCGGCCAGCTCCACCAGGGCGCGGCCCTTTTCCGGCGTGGCCTGGTTCGGGTCCGAACCCATGCGGCCGTCGGGAAAGCGGGCACGGAAGTCCAGCGCCTCGCGGATCGGCCCGGACGGCGCGATGCGCGGCGCGTAGTCGGCGTGCTTGATCGCATGCGCGTACGCGTACTGCGTGACGGCGATCTCCGACGGCGTGGCGTGCGCGCCGTGGCCAGTCGGGAACATCTCCCTGGCCAGTTCGTTCACGCCTTCGAGGTCCCACCAGTTGGTGAGTTTCATCGCAAAGCCGGCACGGCGCCCCGCGAAGCTCGACTCGGCGTAGATCTCGGAAAACGCCGCCTCGATCGAGGCGATATTGCCGCCGTGGCCGTTCAGGAACAGGATCTTCTCGAAGCCATGGCGGGCCAGCGAGCGCGTCCAGTCGACGATGGCCGCAATGAACGTCGTCGGGCGCAGCGAGATGGTGCCCGCAAAGCCCAGGTGGTGCTGGGCCATGCCGATGTTGAAGGTGGGTGCCACCAGGATGTCGGCCTGCTGCTCGGCCGCGCGGCAGATGATCTCCGGGCACATCCAGTCGGTACCCAGCAGGCCCGTGGGCCCGTGCTGCTCGTTGGAGCCGATCGGGATGACGATGGTCCGGCTGCGCTTCAGGTACTGCTCGATTTCAGACCAGGTGGACAGGTACAGCAGCATGATTGACTCCTAGTTGTACGTGGGGTGTTGCGGGGAGGGCTTCGGATGGGATGCGGCTCAGTGCCGGGCGGGCAGCCGGTTGGCCAGGATGATCAGCGCGGCAGCGAGCGGCATGGCGGCGATGATCAGCACACCGGGATGCAGGCTGCCGCTGGCCGACTTGGCCCAGCCGATGATGGCGGGGCCCCAGAAGCCGCCCGACAGCCCGATGGTGTTGATCAGCGCGATGCCGCCGGCAGCCGCGGGCCCCTTGATGTATTCGGACGGCATGGCCCAGAACACCGTGTAGGTCATCCACAGCGTGGTGGTGCCCAGCGTCAGCAGGGCGATGGTGGCCGCGAGGTTGCCGTCGGCCAGGGTCGACCCGGCCAGCAGCGCGGCACCGGCCAGCGCCGGCACGGCGGCGTGGTAGCGGCGCTCGCGCTTGCGGTCCGAGCGGCGCCCCATGTAGAGCATGCCGATGGCACCGCCCACATAGGGCAGGGCCGTGTACCAGCCCAGCTGCACGGTGTCGTTGACGCCCTGTGCCTTGATCAGCGTCGGCAGCCAGAAGCTCAGCGCATAGATGGCGGCGATCACGCAGAAGTACGCAAACGCCAGCACATAGACCTTGGGGTCGCGCGCCACGGCGCCAAACGAGTGCCTGTGCGCGGCGGGCACGGCCAGTTCCTGTTCCAGCAGGCGTTTTTCGTCGGCGGTGAGCCAGTTGGCGTCGGCGGGCCGGTCGGGCACCAGCTTCCAGGCCAGCACGCCCAGCACCAGGCAGGGCAGGCCCTCGACCAGGAACATCCATTGCCAGCCGGCCAGCCCGGCATGGCCAGCCAGCGCGGTCATCAGCCCCGCCGACAGCGGGCCGCCGACGATGCCGCCGATCGGACCGGCCAGGAACACGATGGCGATGGCGCGTGCCATGCGCTGCGGGCCGTACCAGCACGACAGGTAATAGATCATGCCCGGCGCAAAGCCGGCTTCGAACACGCCCAGCAGGAAGCGCATGGCGTAGAACGTGGGTACGTCCCGCACGAACAGCATGCAGGCCGACGTGATGCCCCAGAGCACCAGGATGCGACTGAACGTCTTGCGCGCGCCGATGCGCGGCAGCATCAGGTTGCTCGGGATCTCGAACAGCACGTAGCCGATGAAGAAGATGCCGGCGCCCACGCCGTAGGCGGCATCGGAAAAGCCCAGGTCGCCCTGCATCTGGAGCTTGGCAAAGCCGACATTGACGCGGTCCAGGTACGCAAACAGGTAGCAGACCAGCAGGAACGGCAGCAGCCGCAGGTTGATCTTCTGGTACAGCGCTGCGGTGCCGTCTACGGCGGCGGGGTTCGACATCACTAACATTTGCCAGTCTCCAGAGCGTTGTGATGGTTGTGGGATTGGCTTCGATAGTGGCAGCCGCGTAGACTGACACCAACAGCAACAAAGTTCACACTTCGTTCTTCTGAAGGCAACGCAGCGACATATGGCGCACTAAAAGTGGCTTTTGGATAACAAAAAGGCAAGGCGATGCGCGAAATCAACCAGCAGCGGCTGCGATATTTCCGGGAAGTGCTGGCCCATGGCACGATCCGGGGCGCGGCCGAGAGCCTCAATACGTCGCCGTCGGTCATCACGCGCCAGATCCGGCTGCTGGAAGAGGAACTGGGCACGACGCTGTTCGAGCGGCAGGCGCGCGGCGTGCGGCCCACCGAGGCGGCCGCGCACCTGCTGGAGTTCTGGCGCGGCTACCGCTCGCACCAGGAAAAGCTTGAAGACCAGCTACACGCGCTGATGGGGCTGCAGCAGGGCATGGTGCAGATCGTGCTGAGCGAGGGTTACGTCGATGCGCTGGTCAACGAGGTGGTGGCGCCGTTCTGCGCGCAGTACCCCATGGTCGATATCCGCATGGAAATCCTGCCCGTGGACGACGTGCTCAACGAGGTGGCCGAAAGCCGGGCCCATATCGGCCTGGCCTACAACCCGCCGCTGCACCCGCGCATCGAATACCGCGCCAGCTCGGCGCAGCCGATCGTGCTGCTGACGCGTCACGATCACCCGCTGGCGCTGCGGGGCGGACCGGTCACCATCCAGGACGTGATGGACTATCCGCTGGCGCTGATGCCCGAGTCCTACGGCATCGGGCACGCGGCCAGGATGCTGGAATTCGCCGAGAACATCCGCATCCGGCCCACGCTGGTCACCAATTCGCTGTCGGCGCTCAAGCAGTTCGTGGCCTGCGACGATTTCGTGACGCTGATCGGCCAGTTCGCCGCCTACCGCGAGGTGGCCGCCGGCAGCCTGGCCACCGTGCCGATCGACCATCCGCTGTTCCGGGGCACGCAGGCCCGGCTGCTGGTCAAGGCAGGGCGCCCGCTGCCGGCGGCGGCGCTGGAGGTGCTGGCCTATATCCAGCATCGCATGGGCATCTTCGCCGAGGGCGGCTGAGCGGGGCCGCGGAATCGCCGCCCAGCCCGCACGGCGTCAGGCGCCGGTGGTGTCGGCCGTCGGGGCGGTTGTCGCCTTCCTCGCCGCCGACCATCGCGCAATCCACGCATACAGCAGCGGAATCACCAGCGTGCCCAGCAGGGTGGCGCCCAGCATGCCGCCCAGCACGCCGGTGCCCACCGCGCGCTGCGCGCCGGCGCCGGGGCCGGTGCTGATGGCCAACGGCACCACGCCGAGGATGAACGCCAGCGATGTCATGACCACGGGCCGCAGCCGCTGACGGGCCGCCTGGGTTGCGGCCTGCACGCGCTCCATGCCGCCGCGCCGCAGCTGCTCGGCGTACTCGACTATCAGGATCGCGTTCTTGGCCGCCAGTCCCATGATGACGACCACGCCCACCTTGAAGTAGACGTCGTTGGGCAGCCCGCGCAGCCAGACGGCGGCGGCCGCGCCCATCAGGCCGGTGGGCACGATGGCCAGTACGGCCAGCGGCAGCGTCCAGCTTTCATAGAGCGCCACCAGGCACAGGAAGATGAACAGCAGCGACAGCGCAAACAGCCACGGCGCCTGCGTGCCGCTTTGCTGCTGCTCGAACGCGCGGCCATTCCAGCGTACCTCGTAGTCGGGGCCCAGTTCCCGGACCATGGCTTCGAGTCTGGCCATCGCCGCGCCGGTGCTGACGCCGGGCGCCGTATCGGCGTTGATCCGCACCGATGTCAGGCCGTTGTAGCGTTCCAGCGTCGATTCGCTGTTGCCCCATTCCAGCGTGGCGAATGCGCCCAGCGACACCATCTGGCCGCTGGCGTTGCGCACGTGCACGCGCGCCAGGTGGGCGGCCTGCATGCGGAAGGGCGCATCGGCCTGCAGGATCACCCGGCGCACGCGGCCTTCGCGGGCCAGTTCGTCGATATAGCGCGAGCCGATCGTGGCCGACAGCGCGTGATGGATCGCCTCGGCGTCCACGCCGAAGCTCTCGGCCTTGCGATAGTCGATGGCCAGGTCCAGCGCCGGCGTGGGCTGGCCGGCGGTGGCGCGCACCTCGCCAAACAGCGGATCGGCCTTGGCGCGCGCGATCAGTTTGTCGCGGGCGGCGTAAAGGTCCTGCCGGCCGCCTTCGCGGCGCGTCACCAGCCGCATGTCGAGGCCGCTGGTGCTGCCCAGTTCGGGCAGGGCGGTGCCGTTGTACGGGTAGAGCTGCGCTTCACCCCGGCCGGGCCACGCTTCCAGGCCCTTGCTCAGGCGCGCCAGCACGACGTCGGCTGCATTGGCGCGGCCGCGCCGCTGCCAGTCGTCCAGCGACAGGAACACGCTCGCGCGCTGCTCGCCGGAGCCGCCGTTGTTCCAGCCCAGCAGCGAGAACGTGGTCTTGATCGGGAATTTCTCCTGCGTCATCCACTGTTCCAGCCGGGCGATGGTCTCGCGCGTCTGGGCCTGGGTGCTGCCCGGCGGCAGTTCCACGTCGATCACCAGTTCGCCGGTGTCTTCTTCGGGCAGGAAGCCGCCCGGCAACTGCCAGAGCATCAGCGCGCAGGCCGCCGTCATGGCCAGGTAGACCGCCAGCCAGCGCAGGCGCCGTTGCTGCAGCCGGTGGATCCAGCCGGCATAGCGCGTGGTGAAGGCGGCAAAGCGGGCTTCGAACCAGGCCAGCGGACCCCGCGCGGGCGCGGCGCCGTGACGCAGCAGCGTGGCGCACATGGCCGGCGCCAGCGTCAGCGCAAAGAACAGCGAGAACGCGATCGAGATCGCCAGCGTCATGGCGAAATGGCGGTAGATCACGCCCACCGCGCTGTCCATGAATGTCATCGGCACGAACACCGCGCACAGCACCAGCGTGACGGCCAGCAGCGCGCCCGAGACCTCGCGCATCGAGCGCGACGCGGCTGTGAACGCATCCACGCCGTCCTCGCGCATGATGCGCTCGACGTTTTCCACGACCACGATGGCGTCGTCGACCAGGATGCCGATGGCCAGCACCACGCCAAACAGCGTGATCACGTTCAGCGACAGCCCGAACGCCTGCAGGCAGGCCACCGTGCCCAGCAGCGACACCGGCACCACGACGCACGGGATCAGCGTGGCGCGCAGGTTGCCAAGGAACAGCCACAGGATCAGGAACACCAGCACCGTGGCCTCGCCCAGCGTCACCAGCACGCGCGTGATCGAGTTCTGCACGAAGTGGGCGGTGTCGTAGGAGATGTCGTACGCCACGCCGGCCGGAAAACCCCGCGCAGCCTCGTCCAGCGCCGCGCGCACGGTGCGCGAGGTGGCCAGCACGTTGGCGCCATCGGCCAGTTTCAGGCCCATCGACGCGGCCTCGCGGCCATTGAGCGACGAGGTGTAGCGGAAGTCCGCGGCGGCCATTTCCACGCGCGCCACATCGCGCAGCAGTACCGCCGAGCCGTCCCTGGCCGGCCGCAGCACGATGCGTTCGAACGATTCCGCACTGGCCAGCGGCGCGGGCGGCCTCACGATGGCCTGGAACGGTTGGCCGGGCGCGGCGGGCGCGCCGCCAAGCTGGCCGGGCGTGACGCTGCCGTTGCGGCCGCGGATGGCCGTTTCGACATCGGCGGTGGTCAGGCCGTAGGCGTGCAGCTGGTCGGGGTTGAACCAGACACGCAGCGCGTATTCGGCACTGTACGGTTCCACCTTGCCGATGCCGGGCAGGCGACGCAGCATGGGCAGCACCGTGCCCGCCGCATAGTCGGCCAGCGCGGTTTCCGACATCGTGCCGGTCTTCGAGATCAGCGACACGTACATGAACGGGCTGGCGCTGGCCTGGTCGACGTAGACGCCGCTGCGTCGCACCACCTCGGGCAGCAGCGGCTCGGCCTGCGCCACGCGGTTGCGCACGTTGACCTGCGCCAGTTGCGGATCGGTGCCCTGTTTGAACCCGATGGTGACCGTGGCCGTGCCGGCCTCGCTGTTCGAGTCGATGTAGAGCAGCCCGGGAATGCCGTGCATCTGCTGCTCCAGCACGGCCGTCACGCGGTCTTCCACGGTGCGCGCGGTGGCGCCGGGGTAGTCGGCGTACAGGATCACCATCGGCGGGGCCACGGCCGGGTATTGCGCCACCGGGATGCGGTTTAGCGCGACCAGGCCCGCAACCATGGTCAGGATGGCCAGCACCCACGCAAACGCGGGGCGGCGGAGGAAGAAATGCGCCATAGATGACGAACGACTGCTAACACCGTGCATCGCGCCCGGCCATGCGGCGGCGCGCCGAGACTCGGCGTGGGTTGGGTAGGTATCGCAATATCTGCCGCCGCGGGGCGGTGGGAATGCCGGGCGGTCGGTGGGCCGGTGAGGCCCGGTGGCACGGTCAACGCGGCCCGATGGCTCGGTCGGGCGGCGCAGCGCGCGCTTTTGGGTATGACGCTCCGGCCGCGTCGGGCCGGTGGCGAGTGTGGCGAATTATAAACATCGCCCCTTGTTGGTGCAATCAAAGGAAATGCTATGCATCAGCGGAGGCCGGCATGGCCGTTTCCGGATTTGCCCATGGCACACCCGCGACCTATCGTTACAGGTGCAGACCTCGGCGCAGGACTTCCATACGGCCACCCCCAAAGGAGACGTCATGAGCAAGAAGTCAAATATCACGACCTGGATCCTGATTGCGATGATCCTGGGCGCAGTGGTCGGCTATGCATGCAACACGGCGTTCCCCGATCCGAAGGTGGCCAAGGATATCGCCGGGTATATCTCGATCATCACCGACGTCTTCCTGCGGCTGATCAAGATGATCATCGCGCCACTGGTGTTCTCGACGCTGGTGATCGGTATCGCGCACATGGGTGATGCCAGTACGGTGGGGCGCGTCGGGGTGAAGGCGCTGGGGTGGTTCATCACCGCGTCGCTGGTATCGCTGACGCTGGGCCTGGTCATGGCCACGCTGCTGCATCCGGGCGTGAATATCGGCCTGCCGCTGCCCGACGTGGGTGCCGCCACCAACCTGAAGACCAACGCGTTCACGCTCAAGGATTTCGTGGCCCACCTGGTGCCCAAATCGGTGGCCGAGGCCATGGCCAACAACGAAATCCTGCAGATCGTGGTGTTTTCGATCTTCTTCGGCACGGCGATTGCCACGCTGGGCGAGCGCGGCGCACGCATGGCCGCCGTGATCGAGGATCTGGCGCAGATCATGCTGAAGATCACCGGCGCGGTGATGTGGCTGGCCCCCGTCGCGGTGTTCGCGGCGATTGCATCGACGGTGACCACGCAGGGGCTGGGCATCCTGATCACGTTCGCCAAGTTCATGGGCAGTTTCTACCTGGCGCTGTTCGTGCTCTGGGGGCTGCTGACGCTGGCCGGCTTCCTGTTCCTGGGCAAGCGCGTGTTCGAACTGGTGCGGCTGATCCGCGAGCCGTTCCTGCTGTCGTTCTCGACGGCCAGTTCCGAGGCCGCCTATCCGAAGCTGCTCGACTCGCTCGACCGCTTCGGCGTGAATCGCAAAATCTCCAGTTTTGTGCTGCCGCTGGGCTACTCGTTCAACCTGGACGGCTCGATGATGTACTGCACGTTCGCGGTGCTGTTCATCGCGCAGGCCTATGACATCCATCTGCCGATGGGCACGCAGATCACGATGCTGCTGTTGCTGATGCTGACCTCGAAGGGCATGGCGGGCGTGCCGCGCGCGTCGCTGGTGGTGATCGCGGCGACGCTGAACCAGTTCGGCATCCCCGAGGCCGGGCTGCTGCTGATCATGGGCGTGGACCAGTTCCTGGACATGGGCCGCTCGGCCACCAACGCTGTGGGCAATTCGATTGCGGCCGCCGTGGTGGCCAAGTGGGAAGGGCAACTGGCCAGCGGGCCGGTGCCCGAGACCGAGAAGGACATACCGGGAGAGGAGCCCCGCACGCCCGGCACCGCGGAGGCCTGACGCCATGCGCGCATCCGTCCGGAAGCTGGTGGCAAGGGGCCTGGCCGCGCTGATGCTGCTGGGCTGGGGCGCGATGGCTGCCCACGCGCAGGACGCCGTGGCGCTGTCCGGCACGCTGAAGAAGGCCAGGGACACCGGCGTGCTGACCATCGGCTACCGGGAGTCGTCGCTGCCGTTCTCGTATCTGAATCAGGCAAAGCGGCCGATCGGCTATTCGATCGATATCTGCCAGGCCATCGTCGAAGCCGCCGCCGCGGAGATCAGCCGCAACCTGACCGTGCAATGGGTGCCGGTGACGTCCGAAAATCGCTTCGACGCCATCACGTCGGGCAAGGCCGACCTGGAATGCGGATCGACCACGCGCAATGCCGAACGCATGCGCACGGTGGCGTTTTCGCCGGTGATCTTCGTGGCGGGCACCAAGCTGATGGTGCCGCGCAATTCGCCGGTGAAGACCTTCCGCGACCTCAAGGGCAAGACCGTGGTGGCCACGGCCGGCACCACCAATGCCAGCGCCATCGAGGACCTGTCCACGCGCTTCAACCTGGGCATCAAGCTGATCCGCGCCCGCGACCACGCCGATGCCTTCGAGGTGATGCGCCACGGCGGCGCCGATGCCTACGCCGGCGACGACGTGCTGCTGTACGGCTTCCTGGCCCACTACAACGCCGGCAAGCAGTTCATCGTGACCAGTGAATTCCTGTCCTACGACCCCTACGGCATCATGCTGCGCCGGGGCGATCCGCAGTTCGCGGCCGTGGTCGACAAGGCCGTGCGCGACCTGATCACCTCGGGCGAGCTGGGCCGCCTTTACAAGCAGTGGTTCCTGAACCGGCTACCCACCGGCGAGCGCCTGGGCATCCCGATGAGCGCGCAGCTGGAGGACATCATCGATGCCACGCCGCAGCAGCCGGAGTAGCGGAAAGGGGGGCGCTGCCGCTTCTTATCACAAGCCTATTCCCTGAAATATGCCGTGTAAGGCATATTGTCCGCCGACTAAATCATGAGGATGCGGTGTGGATGCACCACACTCATGCAGAATCAGTAAGCACAGTTAAGCGTTTGTGCACTGCGATGGCGCAAACTGTACTCTTCCGGCGGTACCTGTTCTGTACGTCCCTCGCGTCACATTCCGGGCCTAGTCTGCAACCATCGCAGCGAGCGTCCGGACATCACACGGAAAACCGGGCCGGGCACTCGGGCTTTTGTTCTGGAAGTCGCCCCCATGAGTACTCCCACGCCCGAAAAGGGGCATATCGCCCCCTACACGCACCCGGCCGCCGGCTGGGGTGCGCTCAAGCAGGTCGCCATCAACCTGGTCAAGGAAAAGGTTGCCGGCGGCAAATACAGGACGCTGTTCAAGCAGAACCAGCCGGACGGTTTCGACTGTCCGGGCTGCGCCTGGCCCGACCGCCAGCACGCGTCCACGTTCGAGTTTTGCGAGAACGGCGTCAAGGCCGTGGCTGCCGAGGCCACCAGCAAGCGCGTGACCAACGAGTTTTTCGCGAAATACACGGTCACGGAGCTGATGCAGCAGTCGGACTACGAACTGGAACAGCACGGCCGCCTGACCTATCCGGTGCGGTACGACGCCGCCACCGACAAGTACGTGCCGGTGGCGTGGGACGACGCGTTCCGCCTGATCGCCGATCACCTGCGCCGCCTGGACAGCCCCGACGCCGCCACGTTCTACACCTCGGGCCGCGCCAGCAACGAAGCCGCGTTCCTGTTCCAGCTGTTCGTGCGCATGTACGGCACCAACAACTTCCCGGACTGCTCGAACATGTGTCACGAGGCCACCAGCCGGGGCCTGCCGGTGACGGTGGGCGTGGGCAAGGCCACGGTGCTGCTCGACGACTTCCAGCTGGCCGACACGATCATGGTGTGGGGCCAGAACCCGGCCACCAACCATCCGCGCATGCTCAACGAACTGCGCGATGCGTCAAGGCGCGGCGCGAAGATCGTGTCGATCAACCCGCTCAAGGAGCGCGGCCTGGAGCGTTTTGTCAGTCCGCAGCATGTGACGGAAATGCTCGGTGGCAGCGGCACCCAGATTGCGTCGATGTTCGTGCGGCCCAAGCTGGCTGGCGACTTCGCGCTGCTCAAGGGCATTGGCAAGCGCGTGATCGAGCTTGACGACGCGGCCGTGGCCACCGGCGGCAAGCGCGTGGTCGATATCGCCTTCGTCAACGACCACACGGCCGGCTTCGAGGCATTCGCCGCCGACCTGCGCGCCGAGAGCTGGGCCGACATCGTGGCCGAATCGGGCGTGACGCGCGAGGATATCGACGCGCTGGCCGACGTCTACGTCAACAGCGAGCGCACCATCATGTGCTGGGGCATGGGCCTGACGCAGCACAAGGAGAGCGTGCGCACGATCCAGCTGCTGTCCAACGTGATGATGCTGCGCGGCAATATCGGCCGGCCCGGTGCGGGCCTGATGCCGGTGCGCGGCCATTCGAACGTGCAGGGCGACCGCACGATGGGCATCGAGGAACAGCCCGACGACGCCTTCCTGGACCGCCTGGGCGCCACGTTCGGCTTCGAGCCGCCGCGCCACCATGGCCAGGATGTGGTGGCCGCCATCAACGCGATGCTCGAAGGCAAGGTCAAGGTGTTCGTGGGCCTGGGCGGCAATTTCTCGATCGCCACCCCGGACACGCCCCGTACCTGGCAGGCGCTGCGCCAGTGCGACCTGACCGTCAATATCGCCACCAAGCTGAACCGCAGCCACCTGGTGATCGGGCGCGATGCGCTGCTGCTGCCGACGCTGGGCCGCACCGAGGTGGACGAGCAGGGCGGCGTGCCGCAGGGCGTGACCGTGGAAGATTCGGTCTGCATGGTGCATATCTCGTATGGGATGAACAAGCCGGCGTCGCCGCACCTGCTGTCGGAAACCATGATCGTGGCGAGGATGGCGGACGCCACGCTGGGATCGAACAAGGTGGACTGGCTGTGGTTCGCGCAGGATTACGCGCGCATCCGCGACGCCATCGAAAAGGTGATTCCGGGCTTCGAGCGCTACAACGAGCGCGTGGCGCAGCCGGGCGGCTTCCACCTGACGCCGGCCTCGCGTAACCGCGTGTGGCGCACGGCGTCGGGCAAGGCGCAGTTCCTGGTGCACGCGATCGACCGCGACACGCCGATCAAGCGCGCCCGCGCCAAGTACGGCGACGACCTGCTGGTGATGATGACCACGCGCTCGCACGACCAGTACAACACCACGATCTATGGCCTGGACGACCGCTATCGCGGCGTGTTCGGCCTGCGCCGCGTGGTGTTCATCAACCGCGCTGATCGCGAGCGGCTCGGGTTTGCAGAGGGCGAACGTGTAAATATCACCAGTGTCTGGGAAGACGACGTGACGCGCCATGTGCAAGACTTCCTGCTCGTCGACTACGACATTCCGGCCGGTTGCCTGGGCGCGTACTATCCGGAGACGAATCCGCTGGTGCCGCTGGAAAGCATCGGCGACCGGTCGGGCACGCCCACGTCGAAGTCGATCCCGGTGCTGCTGCAGCGCGCCGGGTAAGGCTGAAGTCCACCGCAGGGGGTAGTACATGGCCGAACGCGGCTACATCACGCGCGAGGTTCGCCGCCACCAGGGCGACGCCGTCGCGCTGGAGATCGACAACGTGGCCGAGGAAATACCGGTCGCGCTGGTCTACAACGACATCTCGCATGCGGTGATGATGGCCACGCCGCTGGACCTGGAGGCGTTCGCGGTCGGCTTTTCGCTGACCGAGGGCATTGTCGACAGCGTGCGCGAGATCTACGACGTCGAGGTGCAGCCCGGCTGCGATGGCATCGAGGTACGCCTGCAGATCAGCCAGCGAGCCTTCATGGCCATGAAGGAACGCCGCCGCACGCTGGCCGGCCGTACCGGCTGCGGCGTCTGCGGCATCGAGAGCCTGGCCCTGCTCGACCTGGTGCCCGAGCCGCTGGCAACGGCGCGCACCATCGCGCCGACGGCGGCCATGATCCGGCACGCGGCCGATGCGCTGCGCGCCCGCCAGCAGCTGATGGCGGCCACCGGCGGCGTTCACGCCGCGGCGTGGTGCGGGGCCGATGGCCAGTTGCGTGCGGTGTTCGAGGACGTGGGGCGCCACAACGCGCTGGACAAGCTGATCGGCCATCTGGCCCGGGCGCGCGAAGCCTTCGGCGACGGGTTCGTATTCCTGTCCAGCCGGGCCAGCTACGAACTGGTGCGCAAGGCCGCACGCATGCAGATTCCGATGCTGGCGACGATCTCGGCGCCGACCTCGCTGGCCATCCGCATCGCGGAACAGGCCGGCGTGCGGCTGCTGAGCTTTTGCCGCCAGGATGGCTTCGTCGAATACACTTCGCCTGAATCCGTATTAGCATCCGATTCGCTGGTGGCCGCAGGCTGACGCCTGGGTCGTCCGGCGCCCCCGGACCATCCAGAAAAGGCGAAGACCCGTTGGCAACCGCAACCCTGTACGAAAAGCTCGCGGCCGATATCGAGGCGCTGGTGCAGCAGGGCGTGCTGCTGCCCGGCGAAAAGATCCCGTCAGTGCGCCAGGCGGCCCAGCACCACCGGCTGAGCATCACCACGGTCATCCGCGCCTATCTGCTGCTGGAATCGCGTGGCATCCTGGAAAGCCGGCCCCAATCCGGCTACTTTGTGCGGGCCCGGCCCGGCGAGCCGGCCATCGACCTGCAGCCCACGCGCCCGGCCGCGCGGCCGTCGGCCGTGGATGTCAGCGCGCTGGTGCTGTCCACGCTGCGCTCGATCCGCGCCGATGACGCCGTGCCGCTGGGCTCGCCATACCCTGACCCGAAGCTGTATCCGTGGCAGCGCATCATCCAGTACGCCAACGCCATCGGCAAACGCTATGACACCTGGAGCGTGCTCGATGACCTGCCGCCGGGGTCGCCGGAGCTGATCCGGCAGATCACGCGCCGCTATCTGGAAAACGGCTACACGGCCGATCCGAACGAGGTTGTCGTGACGATTGGCGCGACCGAGGCCATCAACCTGTGCCTGCAGGCCGTGGCAAGGCCGGGCGACACGATCGCCGTGGAGTCGCCCACCTACTACGCGATGCTGCACGCCATCGAACGGCTGGGCATGCGCGCCGTGGAGGTGGCCACCGATCCCGTGGAAGGCATCGACGTGCAGGCGCTGGCCCGGCTGATCGACGAGCGGCCCGTAGCCGCCTGCATGGTCATGCCGAATTTCCAGAATCCGCTGGGCTTCCAGATGTCCGACGCGCGCAAGCAGGCGCTGGTGACCCTGCTGACCGAGCGCGACATCCCGGTCATCGAGAACGACGTCTATGGCGAGCTGTACTACGGCGATGCCCATCCAACTTCGCTGAAATCCTATGACACGGCCGGCATCGTGCTGCACTGCTCGTCGTTCTCGAAGACGCTGACCAATGCCTACCGCATTGGCTGGGCGCTGCCCGGGCGGTACAAGGAGAAAGTGGAGCGGCTCAAGTTCCTGAACACGCTGACCACCTCGACGATTCCGCAGCTGGCCATCGCCGAGTTCCTGCGCCGCGATGGCTACGACTATCACCTGCGCCGCGTGCGCAAGGCCTACGCCCAGCAGGCCAACATCATGGCGGCCTCCGTGCGGCGGTTTTTCCCGGCGGGCACGCGGGTGTCGCGCCCGGCCGGCGGCTATGTGCTGTGGGTGGAACTGCCCGAAGAGGTGGACGCCATGGCGCTGTACCACGCCGCGCTGGAGCGGCGCATCACGGTGGCGCCGGGGCACATCTTCTCGCCGGTGCCCAGCTACACGAACTGCATCCGCCTGAACTACAGCGGCGCCTGGTCGGAAGAGGTGGAAGCCGCCGTGATCACGCTGGGCAAGCTCGTGGCGACATTACAAGAAAGGGAGACGACATGACGAACGACGCGGCAGACGACATGCCGGAAGGCGAGGACGATGACCTGGACCCCGTGGTAGGGGCGATCCTCAAGACGCTGTGGGACCACGGCCAGAGCGGGGCCGACAAGGATCTGTCCCTGGCCCGGCTGAGCAAGCGTGCCAGCGTGCAGATGAGCGTACTGCGGCGCGTGCTGACCCAGTTGGGGGCCGCCGATCTGGTCGACACGGTCATCGAGGAAGACGGGCGCGGCACGGCGCGGCTGACCGACGAAGGTCAGGCGGTGTGCGGCCAGCTGTTTGGCGAGCCGGATGGCGGCGACGCGGCGCCGCCGGTGCTGCATTGAAGGCGTTGATGGCTCCCCCTCTCCCATGCACGGGGGAAGGGGGGCGATATACCGTCACACTACCTTGCCGGGATTCATCAGTCTCTGCGGGTCCAGCGCCTGCTTGATCGCGCGCATCATGGCCAGTTCGACGTCGCTCTTGTAGCGGCGGTTTTCCTCCAGCTTGAGCTGGCCCAGGCCGTGTTCGGCCGAGATCGATCCGTTATGGGCGTGGACGCTGTTGTGGACGATCAGGTTGATGGCGTCCTGGTGCTTCAGGAACTGATCGTTGTCCACGCCGACCGGCGGCGACACGTTGTAGTGCAGGTTGCCGTCGCCCAGGTGGCCGAACGTGACCATGCGCGACCCGGGGAAGGCGTCCTGCAGCAGCGCGTCGGTGGTTTCAATGAAATCGGCCACGCGCGAGATGGGCACGGCGATGTCGTGCTTGACGTTCTTGCCTTCTTCCACCTGGGCCAGCGGAATATGCTCGCGCAGGTTCCAGAAATCGCGCGACTGCTGCACCGATTCCGCCACCACCGCGTCGGTCACCACGCCGGCGTCGAAGGCCGCTTCCATCATGGTCTCGAAGATGTGCCGCGCGTGGTCCTCGCTCTCGCTGTCGGACAGTTCCAGCAACACCAGTTGCGGATGGTGCTCGCTGAACGGATAGCGCAGCTGCGGAAAGTGCTTGGTCACCAGGTCGATGCACATGGCCGACATCAGCTCGAAGCCGGTGAGCATGGCGCTGGCGTGCGACTGGGCGATGGCCAGCAGGGCCAGCGCGGCGCGCGGGCTCTTGACCGCGGCCAGCGCCGTCACGCGGGCGCGCGGCGCCGGGAACAGCTTCATCACGGCGGCGGTGATGATGCCGAGCGTGCCTTCGGCGCCGATGAACAGATCGCGCAGGTCGTAGCCGGTATTGTCCTTGCGCAGCCCGCGCAAGCCGTCCCAGACCTCGCCGCGTACGTTGACCACCTCCAGCCCCAGGCACAGTTCGCGCGTATTGCCATAGCGCAGCACGGCCGTGCCGCCCGCATTGGTGGACAGGTTGCCGCCGATGGTGCAGCTGCCCTCGGCCGCCAGCGACAGCGGAAACAGGCGCCCATGCTCGCGCGCCACGTCCTGCAGCTGCTGCAGGATCACGCCGGCTTCCACGGTGATCGTGTTGTTGAGCGGGTCCACCTGGCGCACGCGGTTCATGCGCTGCAGCGACAGCACCACCGCGCCCCTTGCGGCCGATTCGCCGGCCCCGGGCGTGGCGCCGCCGCACAGCCCGGTGTTGCCGCCCTGCGGCACCACGGCCAGCTTGTGCGCGTGGCAGGCATGCATCACGGCGGCCACTTCCTCGGTGGTGCCGGGACGCAGCACGGCCAGCGCGTCGCCGGTATAGCGGCGGCGCCAGTCCGTCAGGTATGGCGCCTTGTCGGCCGCATCGGTCAGCACGTTTTGCGGACCGATGGCGGCGCGGCAGAGATCGAGGAACGAGTCGGAATGCACGGCGGTCATGGCAATCAGGAGGGTTGGGACGTTTTGGCGATGGCCTTGGCGCGGCGCTTGTAGGGCCGCAGGTACAGGATCGTGGCGACGAAGAACACCAGCGTCAGGGCCACCTCGCCCCATGCCAGCCACGACGACGGGGCGCGGTCGCTGGTGGCGCGCACGATGCCTTCGGTGAAGTACAGCAGGATCAGCATCGACGACCATTGCATGGTGTAGCGGTTGCGCGTCCAGACGCCGCGCACCACCGGCAGCAGCAGCACGCACTTCAGGACCAGCCACGATCCGCCCGGGCGCAGGGGCGCCAGCACCCATTCCCAGGCGATGCATAGCGCGATCAGCGCGATCAGGCTGGCCAGGCTCAGGCGCCAGAGCGGCGGGCTGTGCAGCGAGCGATCGTCGGGCGTCTTCATCGTGCGGCCAGCTTCAAGGCCGTCTGCGCCAGCCGGCGGCCCATGGCCGTGGCCAGCGCGGCTTCCTGGTCGGTGACCGGGCCGTGGTTGTCGACGTGAGCGTGATGGCTGGGTCCGTAAGGCGTGCCGCCGGCCGTGGTGGTCATCAGGCCGGCCTCGGAATAAGGCAGGCCGACGATCACCATGCCGTGGTGCAGCAACGGCAGCATCATCGACAGCAGCGTGGTTTCCTGGCCGCCATGCAGGCTACCGGTCGACGTGAACACGCAGGCCGGCTTGCCCGTCAGCGCGCCGGACAGCCACTGGGCGACCGTGCCATCGAGGAAATACTTCATCGGCGCGGCCATGTTGCCGAAGCGGGTGGGGCTGCCCAGCGCCAGGCCGGCGCATTCTTCGAGGTCTCGCAGTTCCGCGTAGGGCGCGCCTTCCGGCGGAATGTCGGGCGCGGTGGCCTCGCAGACGGTGGATACGGGCGGCACGGTACGCAGCCGGGCCTGGGCGCCGGGAACGCTTTCGATGCCGGTGGCGATCAGTTCGGCGAGTCTGCGGGTGGCGCCGTGGCGGCTGTAGTAAAGGACGAGGATGTCGGTCATGAGCGGGACAGGCGCGCCGGGCAGGGACCGGCAGGGGCCGGCGCCATGGATCAAGGTGGAGAACGGCGGAAACGGCGCCGCAGGACGATCCGCGTATTATAGTTGGGGCGCTGCCGGAAGTGACGCCCCCGATGCCGCGCACTGCCGTGCCGGTGCCCGGCCCCGGCGCGCAGCGACGGATCGGCGTCGCATCCTTATTTGACATCCACGGAGAAAGCCCCCGCATGTCCGCTGTCCGCATTGCCCGCCTGCGCAGGGAATGGAACCTGCAGAAGGTGCGCGCACTGGCCCGCTACGCGCTGCGCCGCGCTGGCGAAAACCGGCTGCCGCAGGTGGCCGCCAGCCTGACATTTACGACGTTCCTGTCCGTAGTGCCCGTGCTGACCGTGGCATTCGCGCTGCTGGCCGCGTTTCCGGTGTTTCGCGAGTTTCGGGGCCAGATCGAAGGCTTCCTGTTCCAGAACCTGATCCCGGGCGGCAATATCAGCGATTCGGTGTCGCGCTACCTTGGGCAGTTTTCCAAGAGCGCGCGCGGGCTGACCGCACTGGGGCTGGGCGGCCTGATGGTGACGTCGGTGCTGACCATGCTGACCGTGGAAGACGCGCTCAACGCCATCTGGCGTGTCAAGCGGCGGCGCCCGCTGGCCCAGCGGGTACTGGTGTTCTGGGCCGTGCTGACGCTGGGCCCGGTGCTGATCGGCGGCAGCCTGTCGGTCAGTTCGTACCTGATCTCGGTCTCGATGGGCTACGTCGGCAACCTGCCGTTCGGCATGAGCCTGGTGGTCGGCCTGATCCCGATCGGCCTGACCGCGCTGGCCTTTGCCTTCCTCTACATGGCTGTGCCGTATGCGTACGTGGATTGGCGCGACGCGATCTTCGCCGGCATCGTGGCCGCCGTGGCATTCGAGGTGGCCAAACGCGCCTTTGGCTATTTCATTACCCATATTCCGACCTACACGGCCGTCTACGGCACCTTTGCCGTGCTGCCGCTGTTCCTGCTGTGGATGTATGTGAGCTGGCTGGTGACGCTGCTGGGCGCCACCATCGCGGCGAACCTGCCGGTCATCCGCGAGGGCCACTGGCGCCGTCGCACGTTCGCGGGCAGCGAGTTCTTCGACGCGCTGGGCGTGCTCTACGTGCTGTACCGCGCCCGCGAGGAAGTGCCGCGCAGCGTGGGCGAGCTGGACATGGGGCGCAAGCTGCGGGTGGAGGCCGACTACCTGGCCGGGCTGCTGGCCAAGCTCAAGGCGCTGCACCTGGTGGGCAAGCTGCAGCAGGACCATGGCCAGGCACACTGGGCGCTGCTGTGCGACCCGTCGCAGGTGACGCTGCGCACGCTGCACGACCGGCTGGTGCTGAACATGGCGCGCCTGCCGCGCACGGCGCTGGCGCAGCAGATGCAGGGGGTGGAAGTGCTGCGCGGCATCCTGGACAACCCGCAGCTGGACCAGTCGCTGGAAGCCGTGTTTCGCGCCCAGACCGCCGATGCGGCCGCCAACGAAGCGGCAGGGCCGGTGATCCAGGCGGTGCCGCCGGGCCGGCACGGGCAGGGCTGAGCGCGCCGCTCAGGGCCCGCAAGCCGGCACGGATTCAGAACGGAATCTTGCCGCGCAGGATATCGGCATACATCACCCAGTCACCCATCAGGCTGTAGAACGGGTGCCGGAAGGTGGCCGGGCGGTTCTTCTCGAAGCCGAAATGCCCGACCCAGGCAAAGGCATAGCCCGATACCAGCGCGGCCAGCAGCCACCAGGCGTTGCCGGTGACCACCAGCGTGACCAGGCAGGCCAGCGCCAGCGTGGATCCGGCGAAATGCAGGCGCCGGCAGGTGCGGTCGCGGTGCTCGCTCAGGTAGTACGGATAGAAATCGGCAAAGCTGGCGAATTCCTTGGCATGGGCCTGGGCCATCGCAGTCTCCTGATTTTTGGTCTTTTTCCGATCCTTCTACAGTGTAGACCTTGCAAACGCGGCCAGCGCGTCGAGCACCTCGTCGGGTTTTTCGCCCATCATCGCGTGGCCGCTCGGCACTGTCACGACGCGGGCCCTGGGCATCTTGCCGGCCAGCGCCTGGGCCGCCTTCGGCGAGGTCATCATGTCCTTGCTGCCGACGATGAACAGTGCCGGACAGGCCACGGCCGCGGCGGCTTCGTCGCCATGTGCATAGCCGTTGCAGGCGGAGAAATCGGTGTGGAACACATGGGCGCCGGGGTTGCGGGCGCTCACGCGCTCCATCAGCCGCTGGCTGCCGCCGTGCATCCATGCGCCCGGCCCCGGCGACGACGGCTTGCTGGCCAGGCTGGAAATGGACCACTGGTTGACCATCGCGATGGCATCGCCTTCGCGGTGCAGCGCGGCGTCGAGCAGGGCGTCGGATACCTTCATGGGATAGGCGGTGGCCAGCAGCCCGATGCCGCGCACGGCCTGCGGATGGCGGGCCGCGCATTCGAGCGCGATCAGCGACCCCATGCTGTGGCCGACCACCAGCGCCGGGGCCGTGACGCCGGCTGCGCCGGCCAACGCCATGACCCAGTCGGCCATGTCCTCGACGGTGGTCAGCGGCGCGCCCGCGCTGCGGTTGTGGCCGGGCAGGTCCACGGCCAGCACCGAGAAGCCGTGATTGGCGAACCAGCGCGTCTGCAGCGCCCAGACACTGTGATCGTTCTGGGCGCCGTGGACGAAGATGGCGCAGGGCAGGGCGGGGTCGAACGGCTTGCCGCCCGTGTAGGCATAGGCCGCGTGGCCGGAGACGGTCAGTTTCATTACGCCTTGCCCCCCATGGCCTTTTCGGCGGCCTTGAGACCGCGTTTCAGGTCGTCGATCAGGTCGTCCGGATCTTCCAGGCCGATCGACAGCCGGATCGTACCTTCGCCAATGCCGGCGGCTTTCAGCGCAGCGGCGTCCATGCGGAAGTGCGTGGTCGACGCCGGGTGGATCACCAGCGAGCGGGCATCGCCCACATTGGCCAGATGCGAGAACAGCGCCAGGCTTTCGATAAAGCGTTGCCCGGCCTTGCGGTCGGCCTTCAGGTTGAAGCTGAACACGGCGCCGCAGCCGCGTGGCAGTAGCCGTTTCGCCAGTTCGTGGTCGGGGTGAGATTCCAGTTCGGGGTAGGCCACCGATTCCACCATCGGATGTCCGGCCAGGAACTGCACCACGCGGCGCGTATTGTCGACGTGGCGGCTCATGCGCAGCGGCAGCGTCTCGATGCCCTGCAGCAGTTGCCAGGCGGCCATCGGATTCATGCACGCGCCAAAGTCGCGCAGCCCTTCGCGGCGCGCGCGCAGCAGGAATGGCGCCACCGTGCTTTCCTCGGTGAAGACCATGTTGTGGAAGCCCTCGTACGGTTCGGACAATTCCGGGAATTTGCCTGATGCCTCGAAATCGAACGTGCCGCCTTCGGCCAGCACGCCGCCGATGGTGGTGCCGTGGCCGCCCAGGAACTTGGTGGCCGAGTGGTAGAGCAGGCCGGCGCCATGGTCGAACGGGCGCAGCAGGTAGGGCGTGGTGAACGTGGAATCCACCAGCAGCGGAATGCGGTGCTCCTGGCCAAGCTGGGCCACGGTGGCGATGTCCAGCACGTCCAGGCCGGGGTTGCCCAGCGTCTCGCCAAACAGCAGCTTCGTCTCCGGACGGATGGCGGCGCGCCAGGCATCGATATCGCGCGGATTGACGAAGGTGGTCTCGATGCCGAAGCGGCGCAGCGTGTAGTGCAACAAATTGTGCGAGCCGCCATACAGCGCGGTGGACGCCACGATATGCGAGCCGGCCCCCATCAGCGTGGCCACGGCGAGGTGCAGAGCGGCCTGGCCCGAGGCCGTGCCGATGGCTCCGGCGCCGTTTTCCAGCGCGGCCACGCGTTCCTCGAACACGGCGACGGTGGGGTTGCTGATGCGCGAATAGACGTGACCCGCGCGTTCCATGTTGAACAGCGACGCCGCGTGCTCGCTGTCGCGGAACACGAACGACGTGGTCAGGTGGATCGGTGTGGCACGGGCCCCGGTGGCGGGGTCGGGCGCGGCGCCGGCGTGCAGGGCCAGCGTGTCGAAACGGCTGCCAGACGATGTGGACATGGCGGGAAGGGGCCCGTTTGGCCGGGCCGCGAGTGGTTGTCTCCGACGGCATCCTAGCACCATGCGCCACTCGGGGCAGCCCGGGTTTTTCCCGCCGGATGGCGGCCCCGGGCCCGCCTGGCAGGCCTCTGGAGGCCACGCTCGCTTTACTTGAGACGGCGGTTTGGGCTAGCATCGACCATCAAACCTGAGCCACAGACCCTGCAATACAAGGCAGCCCCGGAGACACCATCATGAAAGTCAGCGACATCCTGCAGATCAAGGGCAATACGCTCTTTACCGTCACGCCGGATACGCCGCTGCAGCAGGCGATCCAGACCATGGCAGAGCACGACATCGGCTCGCTGGTGGTCATGGAGTACGGCGACCTCGTCGGCATGCTGACCTTCCGCGAAATCATCGAGGTGCTGGCCGCCAACAACGGCACGCTGGGCCCCGTGGGCATCCGCAAGGTCATGGACGACGCGCCGCTGACCTGCACGCCCGAAACCGACGTCAACGAGGTGCGCCGGATGATGCTCGAGCGCCACACCCGCTACCTGCCGGTCCTCGAAAAACGCACGTTGATGGGCGTGATCTCGTTCTACGACGTGGCCAAGGCCGTGGTCGAGGAGCAGAGCTTCGAGAACAAGATGCTCAAGGCGTACATCCGCGACTGGCCGGAAGAAAAGGAACAGCCGGCGCGCTGAGCTTGCGCCCGGTCCGGTGCCGCCCCCGGCATCGGACTCCCTCCGGCGTGAGACTTGTCTAATTTAGGCGCATCCCCATAGCCGATCCTGCCCGCTGCTGGCATGATGGCGGCGAACTGATGCCCCGGCGGGTCACCGGGGTCCACATCCTGTTTGCCATCGATGAGCCAACAAAGCCAGTTTCGCCTGCTTGGCGTGCGCCGTTTCGCCCCGTTTTTCTGGACGCAGTTCCTGGGGGCCATGAACGACAACGTCTTCAAGGTCGCCTTCACCTCGCTGGTCACCTATCACGCCGCGCTGTTCGACGGCGTCGATCCGCATAGCGCCGCCTTCCTGATTTCCGCCATCTTTATCGCGCCGTTCGTGCTGTTTTCGGCCACCAGCGGGCAGATCGCCGACAAGATCGAGAAATCGCGGCTGATCCGGCTGGTGAAGTCGCTGGAGATCGGCATCATGCTGCTGGGCCTGGCCGGCTTCTACCTGCACAGCGCCACGCTGCTCTACATGGGCACGTTCCTGATGGGGCTGCACTCCACGCTGTTCGGGCCGGTCAAGTTCGCCTATCTGCCCCAGCATCTGGACCAGACCGAACTGGTGGGCGGCAACGGGCTCGTGGAAATGGGCACCTTCGTCGCCATCCTGCTGGGCACGCTGCTGGGCGGCGAACTGGCGGGCCTGACTGGCGCCGATGGCAAGGTGGTCGGGCCGCTCTACGTGGGTATCGTCTGCGTGGTCATCGCGGTGGCCGGGCGCACCGTGTCGCAGGGCGTGCCGCTGTCGCCAGCGCCCCAGCCGGACCTGCGCATCAACTGGAATCCGTTTACCGAGACCTGGCGCAACCTGATCCTGGCGCGCCAGAGCCGCGTGGTGTTCCAGAGCCTGCTGGGCATTTCCTGGCTCTGGTTCCTGGGTGCCACCTTCCTGACGTCGTTCTTCAGTTTTGCCAAGGATGTGCTGGGCGGCGACCAGAACGTGGTCACGCTGCTGCTGGCCGTGTTCTCGGTCGGCATCGGCATCGGGTCGCTGCTGTGCGAGCGGCTGTCGGGGCGCCATGTGGAAATCGGCCTTGTGCCATTCGGGTCGATCGGCATGACGGTGTTCGCGGTGGATCTCTATTTCGCCACGCAGGGCCATGCCACGAGCGGCACGCTCAGCGGCGTGGGGGGCTTCCTCGCGCAGTCCGGCCACTGGCGCGTGCTGATCGACCTGTTCTGCGTGGCGATGTTCGGCGGCTTCTACAGCGTGCCGCTCTACGCGTTGATCCAGAGCCGCTCGGCGCCCACGCACCGGGCGCGCATCATCGCCGCCAACAACATCCTGAACAGCTTCTTCATGATCGGCGCGTCGCTGCTGGGCGTGTTCATGACGCAGGCCGGCTATTCGATCCCGCAGCTGTTCCTGGTGGTGGGGCTGCTCAATGCCGTGGTGGCCATCTATATCTATACGCTGGTGCCCGAGTTCCTGTTGCGCTTCATCGCCTGGCTGCTCGTGCATACGATCTACCGGCTGCGCCGCGTGAATGCCGAGCGGATTCCGGAAGAGGGCGCCGCCGTACTGGTCTGCAATCACGTGAGCTTTGCCGATGCCGTGGTGCTGATGGCGGCCAGTCCGCGTCCGGTGCGCTTCGTGATGGATCACAATATCTTCAAGGTGCCGGGGCTGTCGTGGTTTTTCCGCCAGGCCAAGGCCATTCCGATTGCGCCGGCGCGCGAGAATCCCGCACTGCTGGCGCGCGCCTACGACGCCGTGGCAGCCGCGCTGGAAGACGGCGAACTGGTCTGCATCTTCCCGGAGGGCAAGATCACGGCCACCGGCGAGATCAATCCGTTCAAGACCGGTGTCACGCAGATCATCCAGCGCACGCCGGTGCCGGTGGTGCCGATGGCGCTGCGCGGCCTGTGGGGCAGCTTCTTCTCACGCAAGGGCGCGCCGGCCATGACCCGGCCGTTCCGGCGCGGCCTGCTGAGCAAGCTCGAACTGGTGGTAGGCGAGCCGGTGCCACCGGAGGCAGCGACCCCCGAAAGTCTGCAACAGATGGTGCTTGCCCTGCGCGGCGACTGGAAATAACGATGATCACCCTGTTCACGTTTGGTCCCGCGTTCGGCCTGCCCGACGCCAGCCCGTTCGTCATCAAGGCCGAGATGCTGCTGAAGCTGGCCGGTCTGCCCTACCAGACAAAGCGCGGCAACGTGCGCCGGGCGCCCAAGGGCAAGCTGCCGTACCTGGACGACATGGGGCGGCAGGTGGCCGATTCGACGCTGATCCGCTGGCATATCGAGAAGACCTATCACGTGGATTTCGACGAGGGGCTGACGCCGGCCGAGCGCGGCGCGGCCTGGGCGGTGGAAAAGCTGCTCGAAGACAATCTTTACTGGGCCGTGGCGCGCGTGCGCTGGCTGGAAGGCGACAACTTCGAGCGCGGGCCGGCGCAATTTTTCAACGTGGTGCCGGGGCCGCTGCGCGGCATGGTCAAGGCGCTGGTCAAGCGCCGCGTGCGCCAGATGCTGTGGTCGCAGGGCCTGGGGCGCCATAGCGTGGACGACATGACGGCCATCGCGGTACAGGGCGTGCAGGCCGTGGTCGACATCCTCGGCGACAAGCCGTACCTGATGGGCGACCGGCCATGCGGCGCCGACGCCACCCTGTTCGCGTTTGCGTCCAGCCTCCAGTCGCCGGTGTTTGAGACGCCCATCCGTGCCGCCGCGCAGTCGCACGCCAACCTGCAGGGCTATCTGGCACGCATGCGGGCGCAGTTTTATCCCGATTTCGTCGGCAGCGGCGTGTTCGCACCGGATTTCGGCAAGCCGGCGGCCGGCATTGGCGCCACCGCCGCCGCAGGCGCCTGAGCTGGCGTCGGGCCGGCATCCGGCGTGGGAATGCGGCCGGCGAGGCGTCTGTCCGGACGCTAATGGCCGTACAATGTAGCCCGTCCCCCAATTCCTGCGCATTTCAACCATGTCTGGCAATACCCTCGGCCTGCTTTTCACAGTCACCACGTTCGGCGAATCGCACGGACCGGCCATTGGCGCGGTTGTGGATGGCTGCCCGCCGGGCATGTCGCTGACCGAAGCCGACATCCAGATCGATCTGGACCGCCGCAAGCCCGGCACGTCGCGCCATGTGACGCAGCGCCAGGAGCCGGACCAGGTGGAAATCCTGTCGGGGGTGTTCGAGGGCAAGACCACGGGCACGCCGATCTGCCTGCTGATCCGCAATACCGACCAGCGCAGCAAGGACTACGGCAATATCGTCGAGACCTTCCGGCCGGGCCACGCCGACTACACCTACTGGCACAAGTACGGTATCCGCGACTATCGCGGCGGCGGCCGTTCGTCGGCCCGCCTGACAGCGCCGGTGGTGGCCGCGGCGGCCATCGCCAGGAAGTGGCTGCGCGAGCAGTACGGCACCGAGATCCGGGGCTACATGTCGCAACTCGGCGAAATCGAGGTGCCCTTTACCGACTGGAAGCATGTGCCGGAGAACCCGTTCTTCGCGCCGAACGCCGACATCGTGCCCGAGCTGGAAACCTATATGGATGCGCTGCGCCGCGATGGCGATTCCGTCGGCGCGCGCATCGAGGTCGTGGCCAGCGGCGTGCCGGTGGGCCTTGGCGAGCCGCTGTTCGACAAGCTCGACGCCGATATCGCGCACGCGATGATGGGTATCAACGCGGTCAAGGGCGTGGAAATTGGCGCCGGTTTCGACAGCGTGGCCCAGCACGGCACCGTGCATGGTGACGAACTGACGCCAGAGGGCTTCCGCACCAACAACGCCGGCGGTGTGCTGGGTGGCATCTCCACCGGGCAGGACGTGACCGTGTCGCTGGCGATCAAGCCGACATCGAGCATCCGCACCGCGCGGGAATCGATCGACAAGGCGGGCCAGTCGGCCAGCGTCGAGACGTTCGGCCGCCACGACCCGTGCGTGGGCATCCGTGCCACGCCCATTGCCGAGGCGATGCTGGCGCTGGTGCTGATGGATCATGCGCTGCGCCATCGCGCCCAGTGCGGTGACGTGCGCGTCGAGACCCCGCGCATCGCGGCGCAGGTCAAATCCTGAGTACCGCCTCATACCGGCCGGGGTCGATCGACCCGGCCACCTATCTCCGTTTCGGACTTTTCTACCTCGGCTACTACGGCTACGTCGGCGTCATCTCGCCGTATGTGAGCCTGTTCTTCGCCGATCGCGGCTTCTCGCCGGTGCAGATCGGCGTACTGATGGCCTGCTTCCAGCTGAGCCGCATCGTCGGGCCGTATCTGTGGGGCTGGCTGTCGGACGTCACCCATACGCGCGTGAAGCTGCTGCGGCTGGCGGCCGTCGCGTCGCTGCTGGCGTTCCTGGCCGTGCCCGGCGTCCACAGTTACGGCGGCATGATGGCGATGATGATCGGGCTCAACCTGATTACCAGTGCCATGTCGCCCTTGGGCGATGCGCTGACGATTTCCACGCTGCGGCGCCATGGCGCGTTCGACCACCGCTATGGCCGCGTGCGCATGTTTGGCTCGGTGGGGTTTATCGCGGCCGTGCTGCTGGGCGGCGCGCTGTTCGAACACTTCGGCATGCCGGCTTTCCCATGGCTGGCCAGTGCGATGCTGGCGCTGTTCGCTGTGGTGGTCTTCGGGCTGCGCGATGCCGAAGACGAAGGGCCGCGCGTGAAGCCGCCCCCGGCGCTGCCGCTGCTGCGCCGGCCCGACGTCGCATGGTTCCTGGCGTCGGCCTTCCTGATGATGTTCGCCCACGCGGCGCTCTACGTGTTCTATTCGCTGTACCTGGAGCAACTGGGCTATAGCAAGATCGCCATTGGCGTGATGTGGACCATCGGCGTGGTGGCCGAGATCGTGTTCTTTTTCTATCAGGGGCGGCTCTTTGGCGCGCTGGCACTGCGCACGATCCTGGCGGGCACCTTCGTGCTGGCGGCCGTGCGCTTCGGGGTGACCGGCTACTTCGCGCAGTACGCGTGGCTGATGGCCGCCGTGCAGATCCTGCATGCGGCCACGTTCGCCGCGCACCACAGCGCCAGCCTCAAGCGGCTGCAGCGTTGGTTCGCCGGGCCGTTGCAAGGGCGCGGGCAGGCACTTTATACGGGCATTTCCTACGGTCTGGGCGGAACGCTCGGCGGCCTGGTCATGGGGTGGACGTGGAAGACGCTGGCGCCGATGCACACGTTCGGCCTGGCGGCGCTGGCCGCGGCGCTTGGGGCCGGCTGCGCCGCGATGAGCTTCCGGGATGAGCGCCCGGAGGCCCACCCGGAAGCTGCGACGCAGGCTTAGGCCAGCAATCCGGCGACCTTCTCGGCAATTGCCAGCGACGACGTCAGTCCCGGCGATTCGATCCCGAACAGATTGACCAGTCCCGGAACGCCATGCACCTGCGGGCCGTCGATACGGAAATCGGCGGCTGTCTCGCCCGGGCCGCTGATCTTCGGGCGGATACCGGCGTAGCCCGGCTGCAGGGCGCCATCGGCCAGGCCCGGCCAGTAGCGGCGCACCTTGTCATAGAAGCTGTCGGCATCGTGCGGTGGCACGCTGTACTCGATCTCCTCGATCCAGCGCACATTGGGCCCGAAGCGGGCCTGGCCGCCCAGATCCAGTGTCAGATGCACACCCAGGCCGGCGGCTTCGGGCACCGGGTAGATCAGGCGCGAGAACGGCGCGCGGCCAGCCAGCGTGAAATAGCAGCCTTTGGCGTAGAACTGGCCGGGAATGTTCTCGGGCGGGATGCCGTCGATGCGGCGCGCCAGTTCGGGAGCGGTCAGGCCGGCCGAGTTGACCACCGTGCGGGCCAGCAGCGTCGTTTCGCCGTCTTCCCCGGCCACGTCCAGCCGAATGCCATCGGGCGTGACGGCACCGGATACCACGGGCGACTGCACGGCCAGCATCGCGCCGGCCTGTTCGGCATCGCCCAGCAGGGCGGTCATCAGGCCGTGGCTGTCGATGATGCCGGTCGATGGCGACAGCAGGGCGGCATGGCATTCGAGCTGGGGCTCCAGGGCGCGCGCCTCGTCGCGCGTCAGCAGACGCAGGTCATGCACGCCATTGGCCTCGGCCTTGGCGCGGATGCCGGCCAGCGTGGCCACCTGGGCCTCGCTGGTGGCCACAATCAGCTTGCCGCAACGCTGGTGGGTCACGTGGTGGCTGGCGCAATAGTCATAGAGCATGGCTTTGCCGCGCACACAAAGCTCGGCCTTCAGCGATCCGCCGGGATAGTAGATGCCGGCATGGATGACTTCGCTGTTGCGGGCGCTGGTGATCGTGCCGAACGCGTTTTCGGCTTCGAGGATGATGACCTCGCGGCCCTGCTGCGCCAGCGTGCGGGCCACGGCCAGGCCCACCACACCGGCGCCAATCACGACGCAATCCACGTTTTCCATCTGTCTGCTCCTGTTTTGTTCGGACTTTTCCGATGTCTGTGTGTTCAGTCGAGTCCCATCCGGTGCGCGGCGGCGCTCAGGTGGGCCGAGGCGGCCGCGCGCGCGGCTTCGGGGTTGCTGGCGGCGATGGCATCGACCAGCGCGGCATGTTCGGCGTCGGCGGCGCGCGGCGTCCCCTGGGCAGCGTGCAGCCGGGCGCTGTTTTCCCATGCATGCTGGCGCGCCACCAGCAGCTGCTGGCTGACGAAGTCGGTCAGGCCCGTGAAACACGGGTTATGCGCGGCCTGCGCGATGGCGTGATGGAACGCGATGTCGGCCGCCGCCGCGCTGGGAAAATCGGCGCCGTGGCGCTCCATGCTGGCCAGCGCTTCGCGGATCCGCTGCAGATCGGCTTCGGTCCGGCGCAGCGCCGCCATTTCGGCACAGGCCGTTTCCACGACGCGCCGTAGTTCGAAGAGTTGCGCGAGGGTCGGGCCGCCGTCCGGCGTGCTGGCTACGCGCCAGACCTGGCCGCCGGGCGTCTCGGACACATAGGCCCCGGAGCCCTTGCGCGTAATCAGCACGCCGTCGGCCTTCAGCAGGGCAATGGCCTCGCGCACGATCGGCCGGCTGACATCGAACGCATCGGCCAGCGCCGCCTCGGCTGGCAGGCGTGCGCCGGCGGCAAAGCGCCCGGCGGCAATGTCGTCGCGCAGGGTCTGGGCGATGCGGCTGGCGAGCGAAGCGGGGCGGGGCAATCGATCCATAGTGATCCGGGATGCTGTCAGGCTGTCTGACAGCTTTTCATCGAATGCTGATTCTGCAAGGTCGAATGATGCCCGTCAAGCGGCGATTGATCTGTTGATGGCCGAATGGCGAAGACGGCACATGAAATGGTTCCGAAAGCGATCGCCCCCAAGGTGGGGGTCAAGGTTCTGTCACATTGGTCGATAGCAGACGCATCAGGATCGGTGTGTCCGTCATTGGGTGATGGACAAAGGTCCGTCACGATTTCCTCGCGTTGGCGCATCGTGCGCCGGCGCGTTTCATGGAGAGTCCTCCACGCCATGATTCCGCTTACGCCCCAAGACTTGCCCGTCGGGCAGCCGCTTCCCTGGTCCTTGCTGGACGGACAGGGCAACCTGATGCTGGGCAGCGGCAGCATCATCCCCGATGCACGCGATCTGGCGCTGATGTTCCGGCACGGCACGGTCTGCCGGCCTGACGACATGCTGGAAGCCGGCAATGAACCCGACGCCCAGGCTGGCACGCGCCTGAGCGCCGGACCGCTGGGCCTGCAGGTGGGTACGCTGCTGCACGTGAAAACACCGGGCGATCAGTCGCGGGCCGCCGCAAGCCGCCTGATCGGCTTTATCGAACAGGGGCTGTTTGTCACCTGGCCGACCCTTGGCGGGCGCGAACTGGCCGTACGTGCCGGTGAAGACCTGCTGCTGCGCGGATTCTCCGGGCACGCCATCCACAGTTTTACCTCGACGGTCACGGCGGTGTGCCGCAGCCCGTTCCGATACCTGGTGCTATCGGCGCCGGCCCAGACCGAACAGATGCCGGTGCGCCGCGCTGCCCGCGTGCCTACAAGGTTGGCGGCCTATCTGGTCGATGCCGACGATGCGAGTGCCGAGGCGGACGAAGGTGGCGACGGCGGCAACGGTATCGACAACGGCCCCGGCCAGACCATCCCCGATCTGAGCGTTGACCAGCGCATGGGCGAGGGCATGGCGCGGCTGGGGCTGCTGTCCGACCTCAGCACCGGCGGCGCGCTGGTGCAGACGTCGTCGCCCGCCCCGGCGGTGGGGCAAAAGGTGCGGCTGCGCTTCCAGTTGCGCACCGGCGCGCTGGACGCCGAAGTCCTGATCGATGCCACGGTGCGCAGTGCGCCGGGGCAGGAAGATGACGAATTCCCGGCATTCGGCGTGGCGTTTGACGCGCTGGGGGAGCGCGAGCTGACCCTGCTGCAGTGCTTTATTTACGAGCAGCTGCTGGCAACGACCTGCATGCCGGTCTGACGCCGGCGGCGCGCAAAGCAAAACGCCGGCCACTGGCCGGCGTTTCCGTTGCTGCGCGGGGGGGCGCAGCGCGACTTACATGCCCACGTAGTTCGGGCCGCCGCCGCCTTCCGGCGTAACCCACACGATGTTCTGCGTCGGGTCCTTGATGTCGCAGGTCTTGCAGTGCACGCAGTTCTGCGCGTTGATCTGCAGGCGTTCCTTGCCATCGTCGTTCTGCACGAATTCGTACACGCCAGCCGGGCAGTAGCGCGACTCGGGGCCGGCAAACTTTTCCCAGTTGACGTTGACCGGCACGCTGGCGTCCTTGAGCGTCAGGTGCGCGGGCTGGTTCTCTTCGTGGTTGGTGTTGCTGATGAACACCGACGACAGGCGGTCGAACGTGAGCTTGCCGTCCGGCTTCGGGTACTCGATCTTCTGGCACTCGGCGGCCGGCTTCAGGTACACGTGGTCCGGCTTGGTGCGGTGGATGGTCCAGGGCGGGTTGCGGATGCCGAGCTTCGGCAGCAGCCACTGCTCGATGCCGGTCATCAGCGTGGCCGTGGTGCGGCCCTTCTTGAACCATTGCTTGAAGTTCTTGGCCTGCAGCAGTTCCTTGTGCAGCCAGCTTTGTTCGAACGCGGCCGGGTAGGCAGTCAGTTCGTCATGCTGACGGCCAGCCTGCAGCGCGTCGTAGGCGGCTTCGGCGGCCATCATGCCGGTCTTGATCGCGGCGTGGCTGCCCTTGATGCGCGAGGCGTTCAGATAGCCGGCATCGCAGCCGACCAGCGCGCCGCCCGGGAACACCGTCTTCGGCAGCGACAGCAGGCCGCCGGCCGTGATGGCACGGGCGCCGTAGCCAATGCGCTTGCCGCCTTCGAAATACTGGCGGATTTCCGGATGCGTCTTGAATCGCTGGAATTCCTCGAACGGCGACAGCCACGGGTTGGTGTAGTCCAGGCCCACCACGAAGCCGACGGCGACCTTGCCATCTTCCATGTGATAGAGGAACGAACCGCCGTAGGTGGCCGGATCGAGCGGCCAGCCAGCCGTGTGCACCACCAGGCCGGGCTTGTGCTTGGCCGGGTCGATTTCCCACAGTTCCTTCAGGCCGATGCCGTAGCTCTGCGGATCGCGGCCAGCGTCGAGCTTGTACTTCGCGATGATCTGCTTGCCCAGGTGGCCACGTGCCCCTTCGGCGAAGATCGTGTACTTGGCATGCAGCTCCATGCCGAGCTGGAAGTTCTCGGTCGGCTCGCCTTCCTTGTTGATGCCCATGTTGCCGGTGGCCACGCCCTTGACCGAGCCGTCGTCGTTGTAGAGCACTTCGGCGGCCGGGAAGCCCGGGAAGATCTCCACGCCCAGGGACTCGGCCTGCTGGCCCAGCCAGCGCACGAAGTTCGACAGGCTGACGATGTAGTTGCCTTCGTTGTGGAAGCACTCGGGCAGCAGCGGGGCACCCTTGGAGCCGGACTCGTCCAGGAACAGGAACTTGTCTTCGGTGACGGGCTGGTTCAGCGGCGCGCCCAGTTCCTTCCAGTTCGGAATCAGCTCGTTCAGCGCGATCGGGTCCATGATGGCGCCCGAGAGGATATGCGCGCCCGGCTCGGAGCCCTTTTCGAGCACGCACACGTTGACGTCGCCGCCTTTTTCCGCGGCAAGCTGCTTCAGGCGGATGGCGGTGGCCAGGCCGGCGGGACCGCCGCCGACGATGACCACGTCATATTCCATGGCTTCGCGCGGGCCGAACTGCTCGACGAGCTGTTGCTGATCCATTGTCTCTTACCCTCAGTGTCTTCTGGGCGGCAATACTGCCGCATGGTGCAGCCCTCTCCAGGCGTGCGGATTGTGGGATGCGGTAATCGTGGTTCTGCGGAACCGGGGACCATGCGGGGGGCGAGGCGGGTTCGACGTGTGGCGGCACGCGCCTGCCCGGTGGGGGCCCGGCGCGGCATGCGCGCTGACCTGGCGATCGGCGGGTTACCGGGCCGGATCTAGGCGTTTTTCCTCTTTCCCTTTGGGGACCAAGTTCTTAGAATCTTCGGCATTGTCCGGGACTCGACACCCTCAGGCAAGACATTTTTTTGAACGACCGTTCTTTTTTTTGATAAGCTGCGGCCGCACATCGGCAGGTGCCTTCCCCGGCGCCCGCGATGCGGAACAGCGGGCCGTGCCGGGCCTGCGCGGTTGCTCCCACACCGAGGTAACTATGGGTTTGTCGATCAATCTGGAAGGCAAGGTCGCGCTCGTGACCGGGGCGTCGAGCGGGCTGGGTACGCGGTTTTCGCATGTTCTGGCTGCTGCCGGCGCCAAGGTCATCCTGGCCTCCCGCCGCGTGGAGCGGCTCAAGGAGCTGCGGGCAGCGATCGAGGCCGATGGCGGCAGCGCGCACGTAGTGCGGCTGGACGTGACCGACCCCGACAGCATCCGTGCTGCCGTGGCGCACGCCGAAACCGAGGCTGGCTCCATCGATATCCTGGTGAACAACTCGGGCGTGTCCACCACGCAGAAGCTCACCGACGTCACGGCCGACGACTTCGATTTCGTCTTCGATACCAACACGCGTGGCGCGTTCTTCGTGGCGCAGGAAGTGGCCAAGCGCATGATCGCGCGGGCCAAGGGCGCCGAGAAGATGGGCAACCCGCTGCCACAGGCGCGCATTGTCAATATTGCGTCGGTGGCCGGTCTCAAGGTACTGTCGCAGATTGGTGTCTACTGCATGAGCAAGGCCGCCGTGGTCCACATGACCAAGGCCATGGCTCTGGAGTGGGCGCGTCACGGTATCAACGTGAACGCGATCTGCCCCGGCTATATCGACACCGAAATCAACCACCACCACTGGGATACCGATGCGGGGCAGAAGCTGATCCAGATGCTGCCGCGCAAGCGCCTGGGCCAACCCGAAGACCTCGATGGCCTCTTGCTGCTGCTGGCGTCCGATGCATCGCGCTTTATCAATGGCGCGGTGGTCACTGCCGACGATGGCATGGTCTGACCGCTGACCCTTCGGGGGGAGGGGGCGGGCCTAGAAGAATAAGCAACAGGAGAAACGTCTCGGACGGCCAGCTGGCCAGAGGCGGCCCGGAACCGGAGGCCGGGTTTTGATGGCTCAAGAAGAACTGGCACGGCGCGACGCCGGGCCGCAGCACGTTGTCGATTCGGTGATCGTTCCCGAAGCCGCCGACGAGGCGCGCGATAGCGAATTCCGCATTTCACCGCGTATCGAGGACTGGGTTGGCGTCATTGTGATGGTGTTGCTGGTGGCCATCACGTTTGCCAACGTGGTGGTCCGCTATTTCACCGACGAATCGTTCGCGTGGACCGAGGAATTCTCGGTCTTCCTGATGATCGTGCTGGCGCTGGTGGCCGGCAGCGCCGCCGTGGCGCGCGACCGCAATATCCGTATCGAGTATTTCTTCGAGCGGGGCAGCGCGGCGCGGCAGAAGCGGCTGGCTGTCCTGTCGGCCGTGGGCGTGGCGGTGATGTTCCTGGCGCTGGCGGTGCTGGGCGCGCGGATAACATGGGATGAATACGCGTTCGGCGAGACCTCGCCGGGCATTGGCGTGCCGAGCTGGTGGTATTCGATCTGGCTGCCCGTGCTGTCGGGTGCGATCGCGCTGCGCGCCCTGGCCCTGGCCCTGCGCAATGTGCGCGCGCTGAAGGCGCTCCATGCAGCGAACAAGGATGGAGGCCAGCCGCGATGACACTGGTCGCCATCATTCTCTTCGTGGTGTTCATCGGCCTGATGCTGCTGGGCGTGCCGATTGGCGTGTCGCTGGGGCTGGGCGGCCTGGTGGCCATCGGCCTGTCGAATCTGGACACCCAGATGTTCGGCCTGCTGGCCGTGCCGCAGAACTTCTATGCCGGGCTGGCCAAGTATCCGCTGCTGGCGATTCCGATGTTCGTGCTGGTCGGGTCGATCTTCGACCGCTCCGGCGTGGCGCAGCGGCTGGTGACCTTTGCCATCGCCATCGTCGGGCGCGGGCCGGGCATGCTGCCGCTGGTGGCCATCCTGGTGGCGATGTTCCTGGGCGGCATTTCCGGCTCGGGGCCCGCCAATGCGGCGGCCGTGGGCGGCGTGATGATCGCTGCGATGTCGCGCGCCGGCTATCCGGGCTCGTACAGCGCGGCGGTGGTGGGCGCCGCGGCGGCCACGGACATCCTGATTCCGCCGTCGGTGGCCTTCATCATCTATAGCGTGCTGGTGCCGGGCGCGTCGGTGCCGGCGCTGTTCGCGGCAGGCATGATCCCGGGCATCCTGGCTGGCGTGGCGCTGATCGTGCCGGCCGTGTGGCTGGCGCGCAAGCACAACATGGGGCATATCGAGGCCGCACTGCCGCGCCCGCCGTTCTGGAAGAGCCTGCGCGAGGCCGCGTGGGGGCTGGTGGCGCCGTTCCTGATCCTGGGTGGCATGCGCGCGGGCTGGTTCACGCCGACCGAGGCCGCCGTGGTGGCGGTGGTCTACGGCCTGTTCGTCGGCATGGTGATCTACCGCAGCATCGGCATGCGCGACCTGTTCACCATCTTCCAGGAGGCGGCCGAAACGTCGGCCGTGATCCTGCTGGTGGTGGCGCTGGCCGGCATCTTTGCCTACGCGCTGTCCACGCTGGGCGTGATCGACCCGCTGGCCAACGCCATTGCGCATTCGGGCCTGGGCGAATACGGCGTGCTGGCGCTGATCGTGCTGCTGCTGATGACGGTGGGCATGTTCCTGGACGGCATCTCGATCTTCCTGATCTTCGTGCCGCTGCTGCTGCCAATTGCCAACGCCTTCCACTGGAACCCGGTATGGTTTGGCGTGGTGCTGACGCTGAAGGTGGCGCTGGGCCAGTTCACGCCGCCGCTGGCCGTGAACCTGATGGTGTCGTGCCGCATCGCCCGCGTGCGCATGGAAGAAACCGTGCCCTGGGTGATCTGGATGCTGCTGGCGATGTTCATCGCCATGCTGATGGTGCTGGCCTATCCGCCGCTGGCCACCTGGCTGCCCAACTACCTGGGCTACTGATTTGAACGACAAGACGAAGATGAAACGAGGAGATTCCCGCATGAAACGCCGTGCCCTGATGCTGTCCGTTGCCGCCTCGATCGCTGCCGCTGCCTTTGCCGCGCCGGCCGCCATGGCCCAGACCTACAAGCCCGAATACAAGATGTCGCTGGTGCTGGGCCCCGCGTTTCCGTGGGGCAAGGGCGGCGAGATCTGGGCAGACCTGGTGCGCCAGCGCACCAGCGGCCGTATCAACATCAAGCTGTATCCGGGCACGTCGCTGGTGGCCGGCGACCAGACGCGCGAGTTCTCGGCCATCCGCCAGGGCGTGATCGACATGGCCGTGGGCTCGACCATCAACTGGTCGCCGCAGGTCAAGGAACTGAACCTGTTCTCGCTGCCGTTCCTGATGCCCGACTACAAGGCGCTGGATGCGCTGACGCAGGGCGAAGTCGGCAAGTCGATCTTCGGCACGCTGGAAAAGGCAGGCGTGGTGCCGCTGGCCTGGGGCGAGAACGGCTTCCGCGAAGTGTCGAATTCGAAACACGAGATCCGCAAGCCCGAAGACCTCAAGGGCCTGAAGCTGCGCGTGGTGGGTTCGCCGCTGTACATCGAGACCTTCAACGCGCTGGGCGCCAACCCCACGCAGATGAGCTGGGCCGATGCGCAGCCGGCCATGGCGTCGGGCGCGGTGGACGGCCAGGAGAATCCGCAGAGCGTGTTCGCCGCCGCCAAGCTCTACACGGTGGGCCAGAAGTACGTGACGACCTGGGGCTACGTCGCCGATCCGCTGATCTTCGTTGTCAACAAGCAGATCTGGGAAAGCTGGACCCCGGCTGACCGCGAGATCGTGAAGCAGGCCGCCATCGACGCCGGCAAGCAGGAAATCGCACTGGCCCGCAAGGGGCTGGTGGAGCCGGGCGCGCCGGCCTGGAAGGACATGGAGCAGCACGGCGTGAAGGTGGTCTCGCTCTCGCCGGCCGAGCACGACGCGTTCAAGAAGGCCACGGCCAAGGTCTACGACAAGTGGAAGAAGCAGATTGGCGCCGACCTGGTGACCAAGGCCGAAGCGTCGATCGCCAAGCGTTGATGAAGCACGTCTTCACCTGCGTGATGCCGATCCGGTGGGGTGACATGGACGCCATGGGCCATGTCAATAACACCGTCTACTTCCGCTACCTGGAGCAGGCGCGAATCGAGTGGTTCGCGTCGATCGGACGCAATGGGCGGGACGGTAACGGCCACGGCCCCGTGCTGATCAATGCCCACATGACGTTCCTGAAGCAGCTGCGTTACCCCGGCGATATCGAATGCCGGGTGTACGCGGGCCAGCTGGGACGGTCGAGCTTCGAGACGAAGATCGAGATCCGCCGGACCGACCTGCCCGATGTGGTCTGGGCGGAAGGCGGCGCCAAGGTGGTGTGGTGCGACTACGCGGTGGAGAAATCGGTGCCGGTGCCGGACGAGATCCGGCGGCTGATCGAGGCCTAGGTTTTTATCCGCAATCGGCAGGCCCCTTCTCCCGCCAGGCGGGAGAGGGGCGCAAACCGTCAATGATTGACCAGCCGCTGCACCAGATCGACAGCGGTATGCGCCCCATATTTCTTCATCAGCCGCGCCCGGTAGATATCCACGGTGCGCGGGCTGATCGCCAGCAGCTTGCCGATCTGCTTGCTGGTCTTGCCTTCCACCAGCTGTGCGGCAATGTCGCGTTCCCGGGCGGTCAGTTCGGCCGTGACCGGCCGCTTCTGCGACAGGTCCTCGAATGTCCAGATGCCGGCGCCGAGCGGATCGGTGCGGTCCAGCGCGCGGCCCGTGACATGGCACCAGAACAGCTCGCCGCTGGCGCGCTTCATGATCCGTTCGTCGGAATACAGCCCCCTTGTGTTCATGACCGGCACGATGCGCGCGCCGGTACGTTCGAATTCGTCGGCGGTGGGGTAGAGCACCTGGAACGACTGGCCCATCAGGGCTTCGCGCGTGGTGCCGAAGATCCGGCAGACCTCGTCGTTGCAATCCTCGATCATCCGGGCGCGCGAGAGCACCAGGCCGACCGGCGCCAGCTGGAATGCGGTCTGGTAGTCGATGGGCGGCATTATCCCTTATGTACTTTTACGTAATGGCGTTCGCGGCATCCGTTGACGTATCCTTTGGGGCGTCAACGGCGGCGCCTGACCGCCGATTGTACCGTTACAATTTCCGCGTGTGGCCAACCGGCCGCGCAAGAGCGGGACTACCGAGGAAGGAGCGAACATGAACAAGGTCTACGCCAGCGCCGCCGAGGCGCTCGCGGGCGTCGTACGCGACGGCCAGACGATCGCCGTGGGCGGTTTCGGTCTGTGCGGCATCCCCGAAGCACTGATCGCCGCGCTGCGCGACAGCGGCGTCAAGCAGCTCACCTGCATTTCCAACAACGCCGGCGTGGACGGCTTTGGCCTGGGGCAGCTGCTGGCCACCCGCCAGATCAAGAAGATGATCTCGTCGTACGTCGGCGAGAACAAGGAGTTCGAGCGCCAGTACCTGGCCGGCGAACTCGAGCTCGAATTCACGCCGCAGGGCACGCTGGCCGAAAAGCTGCGCGCCGGTGGCTCCGGCATTCCGGCGTTCTTTACCAAGACCGGCGTGGGCACGATCGTCGCGGAAGGCAAGGAAACCCGCGAATTCAATGGCGATACCTACGTGATGGAGCAGTCGCTGGTGTCCGACGTGGCCATCGTGAAGGCCCAGAAGGCCGACAAGGCCGGCAACCTGGTGTTCCGCCGTACCGCCCGCAACTTCAACCCGGTGTGCGCCATGTCCGGCAAGATCACGATCGCCGAAGTGGAAGAGATCGTCGAAACCGGCGAAATCGACCCGGACGACGTTCACCTGCCCGGCATTTTTGTGCACCGCGTCGTGCTGAACACCCGCCCCGAAAAACGCATCGAACAGCGCACCGTGCGTGCCAAGTAAGGAGACAGATCATGGCATGGACACGTGATGAAATGGCCGCACGCGCGGCCGCCGAGCTGCAGGACGGCTTCTATGTGAACCTGGGCATCGGCCTGCCGACGCTGGTGGCCAACCATGTGCCGCAAGGCATGGAAGTGTGGCTGCAGTCGGAAAACGGCCTGCTCGGCATCGGCCCGTTCCCGACCGAGGAAGAAGTGGATGCCGACATGATCAACGCCGGCAAGCAGACCGTGACGACGCTGCCGGGCTCGTCGATCTTCTCGTCGGCCGATTCGTTCGCGATGATCCGCGGCGGCAAGATCAACCTGGCCATCCTGGGCGCGATGCAGGTCAGCCAGCGCGGCGACCTGGCCAACTGGATGATCCCGGGCAAGATGGTCAAGGGCATGGGCGGCGCCATGGACCTGGTGGCCGGCGTGGGCCGCGTGGTGGTGCTGATGGAACACACGGCCAAGAAGAAAGACGGCACCGAGGACGTCAAGATCCTCAAGGAATGCAACCTGCCGCTGACCGGGCTGGGCGTGGTGAACCGCATCATCACTGACCTGGCCGTGATCGACGTGACGCCGCAAGGGCTGAAGCTCGTCGAAACCGCGCCGGGCGTGTCGCGCGAGGAAGTCCAGGCGAAGACGGAAGCCGAACTGATCTGAGCGCCGCTGCCTCGAGCACGCAGCCTCAAACAAAAAACCCCCGCCGGTTCGCCCCGGCGGGGGTTTTTGCTTCGGACGAAACCGAGGCGCTGGCCGGGTCGCCGGCGCAAGCGCCCAAGGCTCAGGTCGAGGGCTTGTTGTAGCTGGAGAAGACCGACGCCGCGCCATCGGACTTCACCAGCAGCACGTCGAACGGATCCTTGCGCGGACCATACTCCATGCCCGGCGAGCCGACCGGCATGCCCGGGACGGCCAACCCGGCGGCCTTCGGCCTGGCTGCCAGCAGCTTCTTGATATCGGCGGCAGGGACGTGCCCCTCGACGCCGTAGCCCTGGATGACGCCGGTATGACACGAGCCGAATCGCTCGGGAATGCCATATTTCTTGCGATATACGCCGGTATCGTCCACGTCGTGGGTGGCCACGGTGAAGCCGTTGTCGCGCAGGTGCTTGACCCAGCCCTCGCAACAGCCGCAGGTCGGGCTCTTGTAGACGTCGATCGCCAGGGCCTTCGGGGCCTGGGCCACCGCCATCAGCGGCGACAGCAGCAGGGCCCCGGCGCCAAGGGTGCGCAGGACATGGCGTCGCGATTGACTACGCTGCATCGCCGCCTCCTTATTGCGCCACCCAGCCGCCATCCATGTTCCAGATCGCGCCACGCACCTGCCTGGCCGCTTCGCTCGACAGGAATACCGCCAGCGCGCCCAGTTCCTCCGGCGTGACGAACTGGCCCGACGGCTGCTTTTCCAGCACCAGCTCGCGCTTGGCCTGTTCCACCGGGATGCCTTCCTTCTGCGCGCGGGCTTCCACCTGCTTCTGCACCAGCGGGGTCAGCACCCAGCCCGGGCAGATTGCATTGGCGGTGACGCCGGTCTGTGCGGTTTCCAGCGCGGTAACCTTGGTGAAGCCGACAATGCCGTGCTTGGCCGCCACGTAGGCCGACTTCTCGGCGGAGGCCACCAGGCCGTGGGTGGACGCCACATTGATGATGCGGCCCCAGTTCCTGGCCTTCATCGACGGCAGGGCGAGACGGGTGGTATGGAAGGCGGAGGTCAGGTTGATGGCGATGATCGCATCCCACTTGTCGACCGGGAATTCCTCGATCTTGGCCACGAACTGGATGCCCGCGTTATTGACCAGGATGTCCACGCCGCCGAAGTCCTTCTCGGCATAGCGCATCATGTCCTCGATCTCGGCGGACTTGCTCATGTCCGCGCCGTGGTAACCCACCTGGATGCCGCTGCCGGCGCGGGCGATTTCCGCCTTTGCGCCGTCGGCATCACCGAATCCGTTGACGATGATGTTCGCGCCCTGCGCAGCCAGAGCCTGCGCGATGCCGAGTCCGATACCGCTGGTCGAGCCCGTGACCAGTGCCGTCTTGCCTTTGAGCATGTAAGCCTCCGTCGGGAGTGTCAGGATGTGCTGTGGCATTGTACTCGCAGGGCGTACAATCCGGCTTTGGCCTGGCGCCGTATTTCGTCGCGTTCTGCCCGGTGTTTCATCGGGGGCAAGAAATTCCGAAAAACTCGCACGCCGCAGGGGATGCGGTGGCACCAGCAGGGGAGTCCCAGATGTCTTCCAGTCCGCGCCTTGGATTCGTTCAGTGCTTCAGCCCGGCGGGCCTGCATCGCATGGCCTATCACGAATGGGGCGATCCGCTGAATCCGCGCGTGCTGATGTGCGTGCATGGCCTGACGCGTACCGGCCGCGACTTCGACGCGCTGGCGCGCGCGATGTCCGACGAGTATCGCGTCGTGTGCCCCGACGTGGCCGGCCGCGGACGCTCGGAATGGCTGGCCGATCCGCATCACTACGTGGTGCCGCAGTATGTGTCGGACATGGTCGCCCTGATCGCCCGGCTCAACGTCGAACAGGTGGACTGGTTCGGCACGTCGATGGGCGGGCTGATCGGCATGGGCCTGGCAGGCCTGCCGAAGTCGCCGGTGCGCAAGCTGCTGCTCAACGATGTGGGGCCGCGCATCGCCGCGCAGGCGCTGGAACGAATTGGCGCCTACCTGGGCCTGCCGGTGCGGTTCAAGACCTTCGAGGAAGGGCTGGCGTACCTGCAGACGATCAGTACGTCGTTCGGCCGGCATACGCCCGAGCAATGGCGCGAACTGAACGGCGCCATCCTCAAGCCGGTGCAGGGCGCCGAGGGGCTGGAGTGGGGGTTGCACTACGATCCCGCGCTGGCCGTGCCGTTCAAGGAGGCGTCCCCCGAGGCGGTGCAGGCCGGCGAGCAGGTGCTGTGGCACATGTTCGAGGCGGTGCCAGGGCCCACGCTGATCGTGCGCGGCGCCCAGTCCGACCTGCTGCTGCGCGAGACGGTGGCCGAGATGGTGGCACGCGGCAAGCAGGTGTCGACGGTCGAAATCCCCGATGTGGGGCACGCGCCCACGTTTATCGATCCGGCCCAGATTGCCATTGCCCGGGAATTCTTCCTGGGTACGTAACGAATTTTTTTGCTGAGAAGAATCTGATATGAGCACCTACCCCCTGAAGCGCGCCCACGTGGGCAAGCGTCTGTCCGAATACGCGGTCCACAACGGCGTGGTCTACGTGGCCGGCCAGGTTCCCGAGGTGGATCCCAAGGCCGACCTGCGCGGCCAGACCCGCGAGGTGCTCGGTCATATCGACCGCCTGCTGGCCGAGGCCGGCAGCGACAAGACGCGCATCCTGATGTGCCAGATCTTCCTGACCGACGTCACCCGCATCGGCGAGATGAACGAGGTGTGGGACGAATGGGTGCCCCAGGGCAACACGCCCCCGCGCGCGACGGTGGAAGCAAAGCTGGCCAATCCCGACTACCTGATCGAAGTGGTGGTGACGGCCGCCCTCAATTGATGCAGGCGTTGTGACATGGTGACGTCAACGGAGCTGACGGGCCAGACCGCAGGCATTCCGGATGCCGGGCTCGTCGAACGCGCCCTGGCCTTTGTGCGCGAGGTGGCGGACGGCGAGAACCCCGTGCTGTTGCCGACCGGCGAGAGCGTGCTGTCGCACGCCGAAGGGATGCTGCGCATCCTCGACGGCCTGCGGGTGGACGATGCCGCGCGGGCCGCGGCCTGCCTGTTCGCAGCGGCGGCCTTCGTGCCCGACGCCGAGGCCCAGATCGAACCCAGATTTGGCGAGGAGGTGGTACGCCTCGTGAAGGGGGTGCGCCAGCTGCTGCGCATCGGCGCCATCGCAGTGACGCAGGCGGACGTGTCGGAAGCGTCGAAATCGCAGGTGGCCGCGCGTCACGAGCAGGTCGAGGCGTTGCGCAAGATGCTGCTGGCGTTTGCGCAGGATATCCGCGTGGTGCTGGTGCGGCTGGCGTCGCGCCTGCAGACGCTGCGCTGGCTTGCGCAGACCAAGACGCCGCCGCTGGCCGGCGTGGCGCGCGAGACGCTGGACATCTACGCGCCGCTGGCCAACCGGCTGGGAATCTGGCAGGTGAAGTGGGAGCTTGAAGACCTGGCGTTCCGCTTCGAGCAGCCCGATACCTACAAGCGCATCGCGAAGCTGCTGGACGAGAAGCGCATCGAGCGCGAGGGCTATATCGCGCAGGCCATCGCGCGCCTGCAGTCGGAGCTGGCCTCGGCCGGCATCCGCGCGGAGGTGACGGGCCGCCCCAAGCACATCTACAGCATCTGGAAGAAGATGCGCGGCAAGGAACTCGATTTTGCCGATCTGTACGATGTGCGCGCGTTCCGTGTGATCGTCGACGACATCAAGGACTGCTACACCGTCCTGGGGATCGTCCACCATATCTGGCAGCCGATTCCGCGGGAGTTCGACGACTATATCTCGCGGCCGAAAGCGAACGGCTACAAGTCGCTGCATACCGTGGTCATCGGCGACGACGGGCGCGCGTTCGAAGTGCAGATCCGCACGCAGGAGATGCATCATTTCGCCGAGTACGGCGTGGCCGCGCACTGGCGCTACAAGGAGGCCGGCGGCAAGGGCTACAGCGGCCAGTTTGCGGCCGACAATACCTACGACGAAAAGATCGCCTGGCTGCGGCAGCTGCTGGCCTGGAAGGACGAGGCCGACCACACCGTCGCGCACGAGGATTCGCCGTGGGAGCAGCTCAAGCATGCCGCCATCGACGACCATATCTATGTGCTGACGCCACAGGCGCGCGTGGTGGCGCTGCCCCAGGGCGCGACGCCGGTGGACTTTGCCTATTACCTGCACAGCGATCTTGGGCACCGGTGCCGCGGGGCGCGCGTGGACGGATCGATGGTGCCGCTGAACACGCCGCTCAAGAACGGGCAGACCGTGGAGATCGTGGCGGTGAAGCAGGGCGGCCCGTCGCGGGACTGGCTGAACCCCGAGCTTGGCTATCTGGCGAGCAATCGCGCGCGGTCGAAGGTGCGGGCCTGGTTCAACGCGCTCGATTCGCAGGAAACGCTGGCGCAGGGCCGGGCGCTGATCGAAAAGACGCTGCAGCGCGAGGGCAAGACGGCCGTCAATCTCGACGATCTGGCCACGCGGCTGAACTTCAAATCGACCGACGATCTCTATGCGGCCGTGGCGAAGGAAGAGTTCAGCCTGCGGCATGTGGAGCATGCGCTACGTCATCCGGAAGGTGACGCCCAGCCGCAGTTCAACGAGGAAGAGGCCGTCACCAAGAAGAGCCGCGCCACGAGCGTGGCGCGCGGCGCCAAGAGCGGCGTGCTGGTGGTGGGCGTCGATTCGCTGATGACGCAGATGTCGCGTTGCTGCAAGCCGGCGCCGCCTGACGAAATCGTCGGGTTTGTCACCCGCGGCCGTGGGGTGTCGATCCATCGCCGCAACTGCAGCACGTTCCTGCAACTGTCGGCACGGGCGCCCGAGCGCGTGATCCAGACGGAGTGGGGCAAGCGCAGCGACGCGGTGTATCCGGTGGACATCCAGGTGGAAGCGGTGGATCGCCAGGGCCTGCTGCGCGATATCTCCGAAGTGCTGTCACGGGAGAAGATCAACGTGACCGGCGTGAAGACGCTGTCGAGCAAGGGCGTGGCGCGCATGCAGTTTACGGCGGAAGTGTCCGAGGCCACGCAGTTGCAGCGCGCGCTTCAACTGATCGAGGAAGTGCAGGGGGTGTTGCACTCCCGGCGAAAATAAGGTTATACTCTGCGCTTCGCTAGGCTCGTAGCTCAGCTGGTTAGAGCACCACCTTGACATGGTGGGGGTCGTTGGTTCGAGTCCAATCGAGCCTACCAACGAACATGCAGTACAACGCCGGAAGCGCACCATGAACATGACAACTCGAACTACTACCGCTGGTTAGCGACAGTAGTCGAGGTGCGCCTTCGACCCGTGCAGGATGCGGGGAAATACAGAAAAACGCGGCCTTGGCCGCGTTTTTTTTCGTCTGTCGTTTGCCAGTGTGCTGCTAAGCTGCCGCGTCGCCTGAATTTGGGCGCGGGTCAGCCCGAGAGATTTCCGTTGCCGGTGTTGTCCGATGCGCGCGTGCGCCGCATCTGGCGGCCTGGCGCCACAAAAAGTTGCTTTGTCCGCCCGCCCTGGTGCCCAGACGCCGGCGCGGTGGAATCCACAAGAGGTGCAATGATGATCGCAATCACGCTGCCGGACGGTTCCCGTCGCGAGTACCCCGGCCCCGTCACGGTGGCTGAAGTGGCGCAGAGCATCGGCTCGGGCCTGGCCAAGGCCGCGCTCGCCGGCAAGGTCGATGGTCGCATGGTCGATACGAGCTACACGATCGACCAGGATGCCTCCCTGGCCATCGTCACGGACAAGGACGCCGACGGCGTCGACGTGATCCGCCATTCGACGGCCCACTTGCTGGCCTACGCCGTCAAGGAGCTGTTCCCCGATGCGCAGGTGACGATCGGTCCGGTCATCGAGAACGGCTTCTACTACGACTTTTCCTACAAGCGTCCTTTTACGCCCGAGGATCTGGCCGCCATCGAGAAGAAGATGACGGAGCTGGCCCGCAAGGACGAGAAAGTCACGCGCGAAGTGTGGAACCGCGACGAGGCGGTGGCGCTGTTCGAGTCGATGGGCGAGAAGTACAAGGCCGAGATCATCGCGTCGATTCCGGCCGACCAGGAAATCGGCCTGTATCGCGAAGGCAGCTTCGTCGATCTGTGCCGTGGCCCGCACGTGCCGTCGACGGGCAAGCTCAAGGTCTTCAAGTTGATGAAGGTGGCCGGCGCCTATTGGCGTGGCGACTCGAACAACGAGATGCTCCAGCGCATCTACGGCACGGCCTGGGCCAGAAAGGAAGATCAGGAAGCGTACCTGACGATGCTGGAGGAGGCCGAGAAGCGCGACCACCGCCGCCTGGGCAAGACGCTGGACCTGTTCCACCTGCAAGAGGAAGCGCCGGGCATGGTGTTCTGGCACCCGAAGGGCTGGAGCGTCTGGCAGGCCGTCGAGCAGTACATGCGCGGCCGCCTGACGGAAGCCGGTTATCAGGAAGTCCGGACGCCGCAAGTGATGGATCGTTCTCTCTGGGAGAAGTCGGGCCACTGGGAGAACTACAAGGAAAACATGTTCGTCACGGAGTCGGAAAAGCGCGACTACGCGATCAAGCCGATGAACTGCCCGGGACATGTCCAGATCTTCAACCACGGCCTGCGTTCGTACCGCGACCTGCCGTTGCGTTTTGCCGAATTCGGCTCATGCCACCGCAATGAACCGTCGGGTGCGTTGCATGGCCTGATGCGCGTGCGTGGTTTCGTGCAGGATGATGCACATATCTTCTGCACGGAAGAGCAGATCGTCGAGGAAGCCAAGGCGTTCAACGAGCTGGCGTTTTCGGTGTATGACGATTTCGGCTTCAAGGACGTCAAGGTCAAGCTGTCGCTGCGCCCGGAAAAGCGCGCCGGCTCGGATGCCGTCTGGGATCACGCCGAAGACGGCCTGCGCCTGGCGCTGCGCGCCTGCGGCGTGGAGTGGGAGGAACTGCCGGGCGAGGGCGCCTTCTATGGTCCGAAGGTGGAATACCACATCAAGGATGCGATCGGCCGTTCGTGGCAGTGCGGTACGCTGCAGCTCGACCTGGTGCTGCCGGAGCGCCTGGGCGCCGAGTACGTGGCGGATGACAACGGCCGGAAGCGCCCGGTCATGCTGCACCGTGCCATCCTGGGTTCGTTCGAGCGATTCCTCGGCATCCTGCTGGAAAACCATGCGGGTGCGCTGCCCGCCTGGCTGGCTCCGGAGCAGGTGGTCGTAATGAATATCGCCGAATCCCAGGCGGAATATGCCGAAAACGTCGTGCAACTCTTGCAAAAACAAGGGTTTAGGGCCAAGGCGGATTTGCGTAACGAGAAAATTACGTATAAAATCCGCGAGCACTCGCTCCAGAAGATTCCCTACCTGCTAGTGGTGGGCGACAAGGAGCGGGACGCCAATCAAGTGGCCGTGCGTGCCCGTGGCAATGTGGATCTGGGTGTCATGCCCGTTTCCGCCTTTGTGGAACGTCTTCAGAACGACGTTGCCAGCAAAGCCTGAGGGTGTGAAGCACGGCTTGTTTTTTTGTCTTCTTGAGGTAACGGAACATCGCTACAGACAAAGGTCACCGTATCAACCGGGAAATCAGCGCGCCTGAGCTGCGCCTGGTAGGGGTTGATAACGAGCAGCTCGGCATCGTCAAGTTCATGGACGCACTGCGCATGGCCGAGGACAAGGACTTGGATCTGGTGGAGATCGCGCCTAACGCGGCTCCTCCCGTGGCCCGCATCATGGACTACGGCAAGTTCAAGTACGAGGAAGCCAAGCGCGCCCACGAGGCCAAGCTTAAGCAGAAGATCATCCAGGTCAAGGAAGTGAAATTCCGTCCTGGCACGGATGATGGCGACTACAACGTCAAGCTGCGCAACCTGCGACGCTTCCTGGAGGATGGGGATAAGACCAAGATCACGCTGCGTTTCCGCGGTCGTGAGATGGCCCACCAGGAAATCGGCGCGCGCATGCTCGAGCGTCTGAAGGCTGACCTGGAAGAGCTGGGTCAGGTCGAGCAGATGCCGAAGATGGAAGGTCGCCAGATGGTGATGGTGCTGGCTCCCAAGAAGAAGAAGTAATTCCTGTGTGGGGCGACGGCCGGGATGCCGGGGGTATCCCGGCGTCGCCCTGCGCGGAAACCGTGCGTGGTGTACGGGGTTTGCACCCCGGTGCCGCGTACAAAAACAAGTGGATGCGGGTTTTGCAAGTGATGGCGTCAGTCATCCACCTGCATGCATGTCATAGAGCTGGAGTTATTCATGCCTAAGATGAAGACCAAGAAAAGCGCCTCCAAGCGCTTTACGGCGCGCCCGAACGGTTCGTTCAAGCGTGGCCAGGCCTTCAAGCGTCACATCCTGACGAAGAAGACCACCAAGAACAAGCGTCAACTGCGCGGCACCCAGGACGTCCATGAGACGAACCTGAAGTCCGTTCGCGCGATGATGCCTTACGCATAACCCCAACCGATAACGAAAGGAGTATTACATGCCTCGAGTAAAGCGTGGGGTCACTGCACGGGCCCGTCACAAGAAGGTTATCGACGCTGCCAAGGGTTACCGCGGCCGTCGCAATAATGTCTACCGTATCGCCAAGCAGGCGGTCATGCGTGCTGGTCAGTACGCGTACCGCGATCGTCGCAACAAGAAGCGCGTGTTCCGCGCTCTGTGGATTGCACGTATCAATGCCGCGACGCGTGAGCATGGCATGACCTACAGCGTGTTCATGAACGGCCTGAAGAAGGCTTCGATTGAACTGGACCGCAAGGTGCTGTCGGACATGGCCATCCATGACAAGCCTGCCTTTGCCGCCATCGTCAACCAGGTGAAAGCCTCCGTTGCCTGATGGCCGTTCGGGAAGCGCGTAATGCGCTTCCGGGCAAGCACCGACCGCAAGGTCTGCTGAAACGGGGCTCCTCACCGAGCCCCGTTTTCATTTCGAATGCCATGCCGAATGGAGACTTCCCCAGCCGGGACGGCATCCGAAATGACAAGGCATCGCCGCGTGCGACCTACCGTGTACCGCGTATCGCGCCCGGCGGCAGTGCCTATCCTTCCTATGCACCATCCACGTACCGTCCACGTATAGCCGTCATGTCCCTGGATCTGGATCAAATCGTCGCCGACGCACAGGCCGCCTTCGCCGCCGCCAACGACAACGCCACGCTGGAAAACGAGAAGGCCCGCTTCCTGGGCAAGACCGGCGCACTGACCGAACTGCTCAAGGGCCTCGGCAAGCTGGACCCGGAAGCCCGCAAGACCGAGGGCGCCCGCATCAACCAGGTCAAGCAGCAGGTGGAGGGCGCGCTGCAGGTGCGCCGCCAGGCGCTGGCCGATGCGCTGATGAACGCGCGCCTGGCCGCCGAGGCCATCGACGTGACGCTGCCGGGCCGCGCCGTGGCGCGCGGCAGCGTGCACCCCGTGATGCGTACGTGGGAGCGTGTCGAGCAGATCTTCGGCTCGATCGGCTTCGACGTGGCCGACGGCCCCGAGATCGAAACCGACTGGATGAACTTCACCGCGCTGAACAACCCGGACAACCATCCGGCACGTTCGATGCAGGACACGTTCTATGTGGACGGCCGCGACAGCGACGACAAGCTTCTGCTGCTGCGTACCCATACCAGCCCGATGCAGGTGCGCTACGCCCGCATGCACGTGCAGAAGTACGCCGGCAAGCCGATGCCGCCGATCAAGGTGATCTGCCCGGGCCGCACCTATCGCGTGGACAGCGACGCCACGCACTCGCCGATGTTCAACCAGGTGGAAGGCCTGTGGATCAGCGAGGATGTCAGCTTTGCCGACCTCAAGGGCGTGTACACCGATTTCCTGCGCAAGTTCTTCGAGCGCGACGACATCCAGGTGCGCTTCCGCCCCTCGTACTTCCCGTTCACCGAGCCGTCGGCCGAAATCGACATGGCCTTTGGCAATGGCAAGTGGCTGGAAATTTCCGGCTCGGGCCAGGTTCACCCGAACGTGCTGCGCAACATGGGCCTCGACCCCGAGCGTTATATCGGCTTCGCGTTCGGCTCCGGGCTGGAGCGCCTGACGATGCTGCGCTACGGCATCAATGACCTGCGCCTGTTCTTCGAGGGCGACGTGCGCTTCCTGCGCCAGTTCGCCTGATCGTCGCAGGCCGCTGCCCGCATATCGTCAAAGACATCACAGAATACCTACCGGATCAGAAGCGCCATGCAATTCTCGGAATCCTGGCTTCGCACATTCGCCAATCCTGAAAAGATCTCGACCGACGCGCTGTCCCACAGCCTGACCATGGCCGGCCTCGAAGTGGAAGAGGTCGGCCCGGTTGCGCCGCCGTTCAACAAGATCGTGGTGGCCAGCGTGCTGGCGACCGAACGCCATCCCAATGCCGACCGCCTGAACGTTTGCCAGGTGGACGTCGGCACCGGCGAGACGCTGCAGATCGTTTGCGGCGCGCCCAACGTGAAGCCGGGCATCAAGGTGCCATGTGCGCTGGTGGGCGCCGTGCCGCCGCCTGCCGAAGACGGCGGCAAGCCGTTCGAGATCAAGGTGGGCAAGCTCCGCGGCGTGGACAGCTTCGGCATGCTGTGCTCGGCCCGCGAACTGAAGCTGTCGGAAGATCACGGCGGCCTGCTGGTGCTGCCGGACGACGCGCCGGTGGGCCAGGACATCCGCCAGTACCTGGACCTTGACGACCAGGTCTTCACGATCAAGCTGACGCCAAACAAGGCGGACTGCCTGTCGATCCACGGCGTGGCGCGCGAGGTGTCGGCGCTGACCGGTGCCGCGCTGACGCTGCCGGACATGTCGCCGGTGGCCGTGACGCTGCAGGACAAGCTGCCGGTCAGGATCTCGGCGCCCGACCTGTGTGGCCGTTTCTCGGGCCGTATCATCCGCGGCGTGAACGCCCGGGCGGCCACGCCGGCCTGGATGGTGCAGCGCCTGGAGCGTTCGGGTCAGCGCAGCATCTCGGCACTGGTCGATATCTCGAACTACGTGATGCTCGAACTCGGCCGACCGTCGCACGTGTTCGACCTGGACAAGATCCACGGCGGGCTGGACGTGCGCTGGGGCCGCAAGGGCGAACAGCTCAAGCTGCTGAACGGCAACACCGTCGAGGTGGACGAGCAGGTTGGCGTGATCTCCGACGACAAGGAAATCGAAAGCCTGGCGGGCATCATGGGCGGCGACAGCACCGCCGTGTCGCTGGACACCACGAACATCTATCTGGAAGCCGCGTTCTGGTGGCCCAATGCCATCCAGGGTCGCGCGCGCCGCTACAACTTCTCGACCGATGCCGCGCATCGCTTCGAGCGTGGCGTGGACTACGCCACCACAGTGGAGCACATCGAACGCATCAGTGCGCTGATTCTTGATATCTGCGGCGGCCAGGCCGGCCCGGTGGACGACCAGATCGTCAACCTGCCGCAGCGCAAGCCGGTGGCCCTTCGCGTGGCGCGCGCCGAGCGCGTGTTGGGTATCGAACTGTCGCCGGCTGAGATCGCCGATGTGTTCCAGCGCCTGAACCTGCCGTTCACGCGTTCGCAGGGCGCGGATGGCGAGGTGTTCGAGGTCACGCCGCCGAGCTATCGCTTCGACATCGAGATCGAGGAAGACCTGATCGAGGAAGTGGCGCGGATCTACGGCTTCGAGCGTATCGTGGCCCGTCCGCCGATCGCCGAAAGCGAAATGCGCCCGACCAACGAAGGCCGCCGCTCGCAGCACGTGGTGCGCCACGCGCTGGCCGCGCGCGACTTCAACGAAGTGATCAACTTCGCCTTCGTGGAAGAGCAGTGGGAGCGCGACTTTGCCGCCAATGACAACCCGATCCGCCTGTTGAACCCGATCGCTAGCCAGCTGGCCGTGATGCGTTCGACGCTGATCGGTGGCCTGGTCGACAAGGTGCGCTACAACCTCAACCGCAAGGCGGCGCGCGTGCGCCTGTTCGAGGTGGGCCGCGTGTTCCACCGCGACGCCAGCGTGGCCGACGGCGGCCTGACCGTGGCCGGCTATCGCCAGCCGATGATGGCGGCGGGCATCGCCTACGGCCCGGCATTCGAGGAGCAATGGGGTGTGGCAACGCGCCCGGTGGACTTCTTCGACATCAAGGGTGATGTGGAGGCGCTGTTCCATCCGCGCACGCCGCGCTTCGAGCCGGTGGCGCATCCCGCGCTGCACCCGGGCCGCGCCGCGCGCGTGATCGTCGGCGGCAAGTCCGTGGGCGTGGTGGGTGAAATTCACCCGCGCTGGCTGCAGGAGTACGAGCTGACCAACGCGCCGGTCGTGTTCGAGCTGGAGCTCGACGCGCTGCGCGACGTGGGCCTGCCGGTGTACACGGAAATCTCCAAGTTCCCGGCGGCCGTGCGTGACCTGGCCGTGGTGGTCAAGCAGCAGGTGCGCGTGCAGGACATGATCGATGCCATGCGCGCGGCGCTGGACAAGGCCGGCTCTGGCCACTTTGTCCAGAGCCTGGTGCTGTTCGACGAGTTCCGTCCCAAGGCGGCGTCGGCGTCAATTGGTGCCGACGAGAAAAGTCTTGCCTTCCGGGTAACGTTGCAAGATACTGGGGCGACCCTCCAGGACGAGACAGTCGACAGCGCGGTGCGTTGCATGGTCGACGCGCTGACAGCGGGCTTCGAAGCCCGTCTGCGCGGTTAAACCACCATCGCAGTTGGAGCGCCCGGGCACAGCTCCCGGGCGGATCGCCAGACAGATTCAAGAGAGCGATCAAGGATGAACGATCGAGACGCGATTTCCATGAATGCTGCAGACCTGGGCGAGGCAAGCGACCGGCATGCTGCCTCCTTCGACGATGCATCGCCGGAAGCCCGCGCTACCGAGGTGCCTACCCTGACCAAGGCCGAACTCGCAGAAATGCTGTTCGACCAGGTCGGCCTGAACAAGCGCGAATCGAAGGATATGGTCGAGGCTTTCTTCGACGTGATTCGTGAAGCCCTGGAAAAGGGCGACAGCGTGAAGCTGTCCGGCTTCGGCAACTTCCAGTTGCGCGACAAGGCCCAACGTCCCGGCCGCAACCCCAAGACGGGCGAGATCATTCCGATCACCGCCCGCCGTGTGGTGACGTTCCACGCAAGCCAGAAGCTCAAGAGCCTGGTCGAGGAACGCGCCGACGTGGCGCTTCCGGGCTGACGACGCGGCAGGACCTGACGCCCCGCGTGTCAGCCGCCTGTCGAACGATGACCGTCGCGGCGCACAGACATCTGTATCAATTTGCCACATCGGTTGGATTGCCCGGGGCGGCGGCTGTCTGTATCCTGCAATGCTGCGCGCGCGTCGCGCCAACCGCGTCTCGCCCCTGACGGGGCTGACATCAGCTTCTCCATCGCATGACGGAAAAATCCAGCGAGCGCGTCGCGCTGCCGCCGATTCCCGCAAAACGCTATTTCACGATCGGTGAAGTCAGCGAGCTTTGCGCCGTCAAGCCGCACGTCCTGCGCTATTGGGAGCAGGAGTTCACGCAGCTCAAGCCCGTGAAGCGGCGCGGCAACCGCCGCTATTACCAGCACCATGAAGTCCTGCTGATCCGACGGATTCGCGAACTGCTCTACGAGCAAGGCTTCACGATCAACGGTGCGCGCAACCGGCTGGACGAAGGGCGTCATCATGGCGTCGCCGCTGCCATGCCGGACGAAGCGGTCGAAGCCAAATCCGACGCCGCAGTGCAACCGCCGATGCTGTCGGTCGACCTGAACACGCTGCGCGGCGACCTGGTGGAAGTCCAGCATCTGCTGGCGCAACTGAAGCAGATCGCGAAGCATGAATAAATTAACTGCAAACCACTAGCCATTACTGTCGGCTCTGATATAATCTCGTTCTTCTTCGGGGCGTAGCGCAGCCTGGTAGCGTACCTGCATGGGGTGCAGGTGGTCGGAGGTTCAAATCCTCTCGCCCCGACCAAAAAAAATGGAAGCCCGCGTAATCGATTGGTTACGCGGGCTTTGTCTTTTCCGATTCAGTGATTGCCCTGGCGATATGCCAGGCGAACTGGTCAGGGCGGGATCACCGCAAAATTTCCTTACATCTCAGACATTGTTCTGTGTCCGTGATGGTCTAGCCTTAACCCCATTCATCGAACTCATGGAATGCCGCACGATGGCGGTTTATCGTGCGGCCGCGTTTATTAGTGATGACCTGGCGTGACGTCTTACTGATTGGTTGTGGATGGGTAGGTGCCTGCGTGGCCGCGGGGTGGATCCTGAGCGCGGCGGTCGGGGTGTTCGGGTGAACCTGCCGGGCTCCCTCACTGCGCTTTCGATACCAGCACCGGATCGTTCCGATAGAGGTCCGGGAACATCTTCTTCAGGTTGCCGATCTTCGGCAGGTCGTTGAAGACGATATACATGTCGCGCGGGTTCCGGGCCAGATAATCCTGGTGGTAGCTCTCGGCGGCATAGAACGGCTTGTTGGGCTCCACGCGCGTCACGATCGGCGACGGCCAGGCCCTGCTGGTGCCCAACTGCGCAATATAGGCTTCGGCAATCGATTTCTGCTCCGGTGTAAGCGGGAAAATGGCGGAGCGGTATTGCGTGCCGTGGTCCGGCCCCTGGTAGTTCAGTTGCGTCGGATTATGGGCGACCGAGAAAAAGACCTGCAGCAGCTTGCCGTAGGTAATTTGCGTGGGGTCGTAGCGGACTTCCACGGACTCGGCGTGTCCGGTATTGCCGGTGCCCACTTTTTCGTACTGCGCCGTATTGGCCGCGCCCCCCGCGTAACCGGATGTGACCAGCGTTACGCCACGTACATGCTGGAACACGCCTTGCACGCCCCAGAAGCAGCCGCCGGCGAAGACCGCCGTGGCGGAATGGCTGGTGCCCGGTTTTTCGTCGACGGTGGGGGCCGGAACCTTCACTGCGTCCTCGGCCGACAGGGCGGGTACCCGGTAGGTGGTGGCGATGGCCGCGACGAAGGCGAGCCCCATCATCTTGAGCGTGGTAGGGCGGGTCCAGCGTTGCAGCGTGGTGATGGCGGTCATGGTGATGTTCCTTTCGCTGTCGAAATCAGTGTGGATGGCTTGAACCGGTCCTGGCTACGGCCTCAGCCGAACGTGAACGCGTAGGCCTGCACGCCGGGGTCCAGAAACTCGATGGCAAAGGTGCGGTCGCGTATCGTCCCGTCTTGCCGCACCAACTGGTAAAGGCGCTGGTCCGTGACCGTGCCGGTGCCGTCGGCGGCCACGTCCGTGCCGTGCGATGCCCCTGGCGACTGGCCATCGATCGTCACACGGAAACGCGCCGGCTTGCCGTCGCGGCCGGGGCCCAGCACCAGATGCAGATCGCGGGCGTGGAAGCGGTAGACGATGCGCCCATCGGGCTTCACCAGCGAGGCGTGCTCGTCGCCGATATTCCACTGGCCGGCCAGGCCCCACTGGTTCAGCGCAGGCTGGACGGGCGCGCTGTAGTCCTTCGTGGCGTCTTGCCGGGCACCGCCGGGCGAGGCGAAATTCTCGGCCCGTGCGTAGCCGACGTAGGTTTCCGGCGACTGCACGGCGCGGGCGTCGGCGGCCAACTCCACGCCCGATGCCATGCCCTGTACCGTCCCTTCCGCCGCGCCCGCACCGACAGCAGCCATCTTGCCCACATCGCCGTGGCCGGCCTCGGCCAGCAGCTCGCGGATGACCTGCTCGGACTGGTCGTATTCGCCTTCGCCGAAGTGGTGGAAGCGCACGCGTCCCTGGGCGTCGATGAAGTAGTGCGCCGGCCAGTAGTTGTTGTGGAAGGCGCGCCAGATGGCGTAGTTGTTGTCGATCGCGACCGGGTAGGTCACGCCCAGGTCCTTCGTCGCCTTGCGGACGTTGTCGATATTGCGCTCGAACGCGAACTCGGGCGCATGCACGCCGATCACCACCAGCCCCTGGTCGCGATACTTGTCCGCCCACGCCTTCACGTACGGCAGCGAGCGCAGGCAGTTGATGCACGAATACGTCCAGAAATCGACCAGTACCACCTTGCCTCGCAGGGCGTCTGCCGTCAGGGGCGGCGAATTCAGCCACGCCACCGCGCCATCGACACCGGGAAACTTGCCTTCGACCGGCAGGTTCGATGCATGGTCGGCCGCCGCGCGCATCATCATCGACCCACCGGATGCCTCGGGCCTGGCCGACATCGCCATACTGTTCTGCGCCATCGCCTGTGGCTTGGCCTGCATCATCATCGCGCCGCCGCCGCCGCCGCCGCCGCCGCCGCCGCCGCCGCCGCCGGCGTCCTTGCGGCCGGCGAAGGCATCGACCAGCCGCTGCTCCAGGCCGCCGGTGGCTACCGTGGAAATACGCGTGAGGATGCCAGTATCGAGCCCGAGCGCGATGGCGGCCACGCCCACGAGCATGGCGGCGCCGATGCCGCGCCGGATCCATTCGCCCGCGCCCAGCGACCGTTTCATGGCGGCGAACACGCGGCCGCCTACCAGTAGCGCCACCGCCAACGACGTGGCGGCGCCGGCGGCATAGGCGAGCAACAGCAGGGTGGTGCCGATGCTGGCGCCCTGCAGTGCTGCGCCCGTCAGCACCAGGCCCAGGATCGGGCCCGCGCAGGGCGCCCAGAGCAGGCCCGTGGCGATGCCGAGCAGGAACGACGACGCCGGGCTGGCCGGGCGTCCGTCGGCCTGGGCGAAGCTGGTCAGGCGGCTGCCGGCACGTACCAGCGGCTGGGTCAGCCGTTCGGCAAGGCTCGGCAGCAGCAGCGTCACGCCGAACACGGCCAGCATCGCGATGGCCAGCCAGCGGCCAAGTTCATTGGCCTGCGCTACCCAGCCGCCGCCCACGGCGGCCAGCGTGGCCACGCCGGCGAACGTGATACCCATGCCGGCCAGCAGGGGCAGGCCGCTGCGCACGAACGGCTGGTCGGCCCGCGCGAATACGAACGGGAGGACAGGCAGGATGCAGGGGCTCAGGATCGTCAGGACCCCGCCCAGGTAGGCAAGTATCAGCAGCAGCATGGCGTGGTGCTCGTGGTCGGTGGCTGGGGAATGTCGCGGTGCCCGCGGGTCAAGGTCAGGCGGCAGCCGGCCGGAAGGTCATTGCTACGCCGTTCATGCAATAGCGCAGACCGGTGGGCTTGGGTCCGTCATCGAATACATGGCCCAGGTGACCGCCGCAGCGGCGGCAATGCACCGCGGTGCGGATCATCCCGAACGTCACGTCCTGGGTGGTGCCCACCGCATTGGCCAGCGGCGCCCAGAAGCTGGGCCAGCCGGTGCCGCTGTCGAACTTGGTATTCGACGCGAACAGGTCGAGCTGGCAGCCCGCGCAGGCGAACAGGCCCTTGCGGTGCTCGTCGTTGAGCGGACTGCTGAACGGCCGTTCCGTGCCTTCCTGCCGCAGCACGTTGTACTGGGCGGCGGTCAGCTTCTTGCGCCAGTCGGCATCGCTCATGGTCACTTCGAATTTCTCGGGGGCCTGCGGGGCGGTGCCGGCGCTGGTCGGGCCCGCCAGCAGCCGCCAGCCGCCCAGGGCGGCCACCGCGGCAGTCAGGGTGCCGCCGGACAGCAGAAAGCGTCGGGTGATGCGCATGGTGGACTCCGTGCTCAGGAAGGGGTGATCGGATGGTAGGCAACCGGGCGTATCGGAGTCCTCGCCGAACCTTAAACAATTCGTGATAACTGCCTCAGGCGGATTTCTGCACAATAGCGACACATTCCCGATTTCCCGAGCTTTCCCGCAGCCCCTGCCCACCCGGTACAACATGGAACACCCGAAACGGATCCTGCTGGTCGAAGACGATGCCGGCATTGCCAACGTGCTGGCCATGCATCTGCGCGACGAACGCTACGAGGTCGTACACAGTGCCGACGGCGCCGAAGGCCTTCGCCTGCTGGAGCAGGGCGGCTGGGACGCGCTGGTGCTGGACCTGATGCTGCCCGGCGTGGATGGGCTGGAAATCTGCCGGCGGGCGCGTGCGATGACGCGCTACACGCCGATCATCATCACCAGCGCGCGTTCCAGCGAGGTGCACCGCATCCTGGGACTGGAACTGGGCGCCGACGACTACCTGGCCAAGCCGTTCTCGGTGCTGGAGCTGGTAGCGCGCGTCAAGGCGCTGCTGCGGCGCGTGGAGGCGATGGCCCGCGATGTGCGCGCCGACGCCGGTAGCCTGGAACTGGCTGGCCTGGCCATCGACCCGCTGGCGCGCCAGGCTTCGGTCGACGGCCGGCGGCTCGATCTCACGCCGCGCGAGTTCGACCTGCTGTACTTCTTCGCACGCCATCCCGACAAGGTTTTCTCGCGCATGGACCTGCTCAACGCGGTCTGGGGCTATCAGCACGAAGGCTACGAACACACCGTGAACACGCATATCAACCGGCTGCGCACCAAGATCGAGGCCGATCCGGCGCGCCCGATGCGCATCCTGACGGTCTGGCGTCGGGGCTACCGGTTCGTGGCCGACCCGGCTGCCGCGCCCATGGGCGAGGTGGAAGACAAGGGGACCGAAGGGGAGCCATCGTGAACCTGTCGCTGACCCAGCGCCTGTCGGCCGTGTTCGCGGCGCTGCTGCTGGCCTGCTGCGGCGCGTCGGCCTGGCTGCAGGTGCGCGCCAACGCGATGCACGAGAAAGAGGTGATCCAGAGCCTGTCGCGCGGCCTGGCCGCCTACATCGCGCGCAATGCCCTGCTGGAGGACCAGAGTGCCATCGCGCCGCAGGCGCTGCGCCAGCTGTTCGGCCAGTTGATGGTGGTGAACCCCAGCGTCGAGGTCTATCTGCTGGACGACCAGGGCCATATTCGCGGCCACGATGCGCCCAGCGGCCACCTGATCCGCGATCGGGTCGATCTGGCGCCGGTGAAGAAGCTGATCGACGGCGGCGCGCTGCCGATCCTGGGCGACGATCCGCGCAGCGCGTCCGGGCGCAAGGTGTTCAGCGCCGCGCCGTTGCGGCAGGGCGGCTATATCTATGTGGTGCTGATGGGCGAGACGCACGACCGGCTTGCCGCGCGGGCGTCGCAGGATTCGGTCATGCGCACCACGCTATGGTCGATGGCGCTGGTGGCCTCGCTGGGCCTGATCGCCGGCCTGGTGGCGTTTGCGCTGATCACGCGGCCGCTGCGCCGGCTGACCAACGAGATCCGGCAGTTCGATTCCGGCGATGCCTACACCGCCGGCGACCCGCAGGCGACGCCGGCAGAGCCCGTGCCACGCGACGAGATGGCGGCGCTCGAATCGGCGTTTCGCCAGATGTCGGACCGCATCGACAGCCAGTGGCGCGCGCTCAAGCAGCAGGACCAGGAACGGCGCGAGATGGTGGCCAACATCTCGCACGACCTGCGCACGCCGCTGACGTCGTTGCACGGCTACCTGGAAACCTTGTCGGTCAAGGCCGACAGCCTGAGCGCGGACGAACGCCAACGCTATCTGGCGATTGCGCTGGCGCAGAGCGCCAAGGTCGGCGGACTGGCCCAGGCGCTGTTCGAACTGGCGCGGCTGGAGCATGGCATGGTGCAGGCCGTGCCCGAGGACTTCTCGATGGTTGACCTGACGCAGGACGTGCTCGAAAAATTTGCCTTGCCTGCCGAGGCCAAGCATTTGCAACTGCGCGCCGGGGTGCCCCCCGCGTTGCCGGCCGTGTCGGCCGACCTCGGCATGATCGAACGCGTGCTGACCAACCTGCTGGACAACGCGATCCGGCACACGCCGGCCGGCGGTACGGTCGAGATCGACCTGGCCAGCCAGGACGGCAGGGTGGCGGTCACGGTCAGCGATACGGGGCCGGGCATTCCGCCGGCGCTGCGCGAGTCGATCTTCCAGCGGCCGTTTCCGTCAGGCGGCGCGCATCGGGGCGGCGGCCTGGGCTTGCTGATCGTGCAGCGCATGCTGCAGCTGAATGGCAGCCAGGTGAAGCTGGTGGACCGGCAGGGCGGTACGACGCTGACGTTTGCGCTGCGGGCGGCGGCGCGGTAGCAGCCATGGCTGGCATGTGCTGTACGGCATCCATCGGCCGGCCTTTCCTTCGTCTGGAAGGGGGGCAGGCGGCCACGTGGGCCGATGCGGCGCGCGGCAATGCGGGGTGTCCGATGCACCGCGCGCCTCGTTCTAAGGCGCGATGTGAAGCGATTGGCCGCGCCGGATATCTGGCGGGCCACCGTATGGCCAAGTTCAACCCGTTGCTACGTATCGGGCACATGATTGGTAGTTGGGCGAGCTATGTAGGCGGCGTGGGCCTGCGGCGCTGATGCGCCAGGGTAGGCACGAGCCCGCCGACCTACAGCAGCGCGAAGCGTGCGGCCTGCGGCCCCACCACCGCCGGCCGGCTGACCGGATAACGATGATGGTCGCCGCCGGCCTCGAACGACAGGTAGTCGGGTGTCCAGCGCAACCCGCGCAGGATCCGGGTTTCCAGACCGTCGACAACAATGGCGCCGCCGTGCACGGTGACGCGGTCACAAGGCAGGCGCAGCAGCTCGGCGTCGTCGCCGAAGTAATGGGCTTCCAGCAGGATCGAGGCGGCTTGGTAGGCGGGCATGAGGGTCGTCGGTGCGGCGGATCGAATACTGTATAAACATACAGTAGTATAGCGGCGTTGCCTCGCGGCCGCACGTGCCTGATTCTCAATTTTCGTGGCCGGCGCCCGATTCAGAAAAGTCTTGCTTCCCCGACATCGCGACGTGGCCGGCGCACGTCCATGGCCCATCCATCGCTGCCCCATCGCCAGATTGGTATAACCTGAAGTGCAGGAACCTCCGATCTTCCGGCGTCTCTCGACATCGGAGAAACGTCTCGAAGCGGGAGGCTGCGGATGTTGGAAAGGGAAAGCAGGACGTGCTGGTTTGCCGCGGGGTTGCTGACGGGGGCCATCACGGCGGGCATATGTGCATGGCTCGGCGTTCAACGCGCGCGACGCGACAGGTTGCCGGCCGGAACGTCTGGCGCGGCCGACGCCGATGATGCCGGAGCGCCGGCGGGGCCCCCTGTCAGGCCGGTACCTTCGGTGGCCGCGTCGCATCAGACCGACGGTGGGTCCGACATGTTCGAGTACCGTGGGTTTGTCGTGCATCTGTTCTGGCAGGCCCTGGCGCCGGAGCGTTATCGCGCGTGGTGCGATATCTGGGAAGCCGGGGCGGTGGTGCAGGAAGCAGGCGGTCCGCCGGCCACGTTCCTGAGCGCGGCCGAAGCGCGGCTCGCAGCGGGGGCATGGGCACGCCACTGGGTGCAGAACAATGGCTAGGGCAGTCACGCCATCCCGCCGACGTGGGGCGTGAATCATGCAGACGCGCGGTGTGATGCGTGGAGCCTGCGTGATACGATGACTCGCTTCATTTGGAGTTCATGATGTTTGTCTGCCAGAACCAGCCTTGCGGCGCGCAGTGGTCGCCCGACGAGGTGGAGATCCGGAACGAAGGGCAGGGCCCGCTGTTTCGCTGCCCGCTGTGTGGCGCGCGCAATCACCTGGAGGCCCGCGATGGGCCGGACGGCGCGCCAAGATACCGCCAGGTTCCTCGGGCTCCCGCCGCAACGGCGACGGAGCGTCCGTCCAGGCCGGCGCCTCACCGCGGAAAACGGCACTGATTCCGTCGCGCAAAAGGGGCACCGTCATCCACGATAGCGATGTCACCTCAAGCCGGCGCGGTCTCGTACCGTTAAGACAATCATGGACATTAGCGATATCTCTCACGATGCCGCCTCCAATGCCGAAGTCATTGGATGGGCGGGTGCATCCCCTCAGGTCATTGCCAGGGTGCTGAACACCGCGCTGGCCGCGCAGGATCTCTCGGGCTTTGCCGCGCTGCTGTCTGACATCGCACGAGACCGCGGCCTCAAGGGTGCGCGCGGCACGCATCAGTCGATTTACGACATGCCGTATGCGAGCCTGCTGCCGCGCCAGAAGCATATGCTGGCCGATGCGTTCGACCTGTTCCTGCGCCTGGGGCTCGAATTCCGCGCGCGTGGCGACGGGGCGGACGATGATCTGACCGATGACGGCGACGACGCGCCGCCGCTGCGTGACATGGACGACGACGACGTGATCGACGACGACTGACGCGCAGCACCGGATGCTTCACGTCATACGACTGTTTGATCCCACCACATCCTTCGGCCCGCCCAGTGCGGGCCGTTTTGCTTGCAGTGCGGTCAACGCGTGCACCGGCGTCAGGCGCGTTCCAGCAGGCCGATCTCCCTGACCGCCACCGACAGCATCGACAGGGCCGCCGCGCCCGACACACCCGACGCGCGCTGGTCGGTCAGCATCTGCGCGTAGCGGTCCAGGGCCACCTGACGGCTGCCGCGCCAGGTGTGGATCATTGCCGCCGCATCGTCGCTGTCCTGTGCCTGGGCCAGTACGCTGGTGGTCAGTGCGCGCTTGAGCCGGCCCAGGTCTTCCAGCGTGGTTGTGCGCGCGAGCAGGTCCCAGTGCGTATCGGCCGGCAGCGACAGCGCGCGTTCGCGCAGCCAGCCGAAGTTGAGTTCGGTGTCGAGTGCGAAGTAGACTGCCGCCACCGCCGCCAGGCTGCGGTGGCAAGCCCCGGCCACCTCGGCAATGTCGAGCGCGGCGGCAGCGTTGTCGCTGGCGGCCACACGCAGGGCCAGGTCGTCGTCGACACCGGCCTCGGTCAGCGACAGGGCTGCATCGGCCATGGCCTGCGACGTCTCGGGCGGCAGCAGCGTCGCCAGTTGCGGCGTCAGCCACTGCGCGGCCTCCATGAATCGCGTGGCACCCGGCTCGACCGTGCCACCGCCCCGGAGGTAGCGCACGAACCATAGCGTCGCGCGTTCCAGCAGCCGGCCCAGCGCGCCGAACATGCGCGCCTGGATGGCATCGTCCACGCGGTTGTCGAGAGCGTCGATGCGTTCCCACAGCCCGGTCAGCCCGAATACGTCGCGCGCCAGCAGGCAGGCGCGCACGATGTCGGCGGGCCGGGCGTCGGTCTCTTCCATCAGCCGATGGACGAAGGTGGCGCCGATGCGGTTCACCAGCATGTTGGTCAGGTGCGTGGCCAGGATCTCGCGCCGCAGCGGGTGCCGCTGCATGGTCGCGGCATGCTGCTGCTGCAGCGGCTTCGGGAAGTAGTCGACGAGCAGGCCAGCCACCAGTGCATCTTCGGGCAGGTCGGACACCAGCAGCTCGTCGTAGAGCCACATCTTGCTGTAGGCCAGCAGTACCGCGCGCTCGGGCGATGTCAGGCCCTGGCCCAGCGACTTGCGTTCGGCGATGTCGGTGTCGGACGGCAGGAATTCGAGCGGACGGTTGAGGCGGCCCGCGCGTTCCAGCCAGCGAATCAGCCGGCCCTCCGCATCGATCAGCGTCGGCGCCTCGCGCCCCGCCACCGACAGCGCCTGGGTCTGGTAGTAGTTGTCCTGCAGCACCAGCAGGCCCACCTCGTCGGTCATCTCGGCCAGCAGCTTGTTGCGCTGCTTCCCGGTCATCTCGCCATCGGCGACGACCAGCCCGAGCAGGATCTTGATGTTGACCTCGTGGTCCGAGCAATCGACGCCGGCCGAGTTGTCGATGGCGTCGGTATTGATGCGGCCGCCGTTGCGCGCGAACTCGATGCGGCCCAGTTGCGTGAAGCCCAGGTTGCCGCCTTCGCCCACCACCTTGCAACGCAGTTCGTTGCCGTTCACGCGGATCGCGTCGTTGGACCGGTCGCCGGCCTGCAGGTGCGTCTCGGTGCTGGCCTTGACGTAGGTGCCGATGCCGCCGTTGTAGAGCAGGTCCACCGGCGCGGTCAGGATCGCGTGCATCAGCTCGTTCGGCGACAGCGCGGACGCCTGGATGCCCAGCGCGGCCTGCACCTGCGGCGACAGCGGAATCGTCTTGGCCGTACGCGGAAACACACCGCCGCCGGCCGAAATCAGCGAGGTGTCGTAGTCGGCCCAGCTGGAGCGCGGCAGGTCGAACAGGCGCTGGCGCTCGGCCAGGGCCTTCGCGCAATCGGGGTCCGGATCCAGGAAGATATGCCGATGGTCGAACGCGGCCAGCAGCCTGATATGGGGCGACAGCAGCATGCCGTTGCCGAACACATCGCCGGACATATCGCCCACGCCCACCACGGTGAACGGCGTGCTCTGGATATCCACGCCCATTTCACGGAAGTGCCGCTTGACGCTTTCCCACGCGCCGCGCGCCGTGATGCCCATCTTCTTGTGGTCATACCCGACCGAGCCGCCCGACGCGAAGGCGTCGTCGAGCCAGAAGCCGTATTCGGCCGAAATGGCGTTGGCGTAGTCGGAGAACGTGGCCGTGCCCTTGTCGGCGGCCACCACCAGGTAGGGGTCGTTCTCGTCGTGACGCACCACATCCGGCGGCGGCACCAGCTGGCCCGATACCAGGTTGTCGGTCAGGTCCAGCAGGCCGCGCAGGAAGGTCTGGTAGCAGGCCACGCCTTCGGCCAGGAAGGCATCGCGATCGGTGGCCGGCGGCGGACGCTTGACCACGAAGCCGCCCTTGGAGCCTACCGGAACGATCACGGTGTTCTTGACCATCTGGGCCTTCATCAGGCCCAGCACCTCGGTGCGGAAGTCCTCGCGGCGGTCCGACCAGCGCAGGCCGCCGCGTGCCACGCGCCCGCCGCGCAGGTGCACGCCTTCGACGCGTGGCGAGTAGACCCAGATCTCGAACATCGGGCGCGGTTCGGGCAGGCCCTGCACCAGCGCCGGATTGAACTTGAACGACACGTACGGGCGCGCCTGCCCGTCCGCGCCGCGATGGAAATAGTTGGTGCGCACCGTGGCGTCGATCAGGTTCAGGAACAGCCGCAGGATGCGGTCCTCGTCCAGGTTGGGCACCTGGTCGAGCGCGGCATCGATATCGGCCAGCCACTTGCGGGTGCGCGGGTCGTCGGTCTTCTCCGCGTGATCTGGTGCGGGCGCGGCCGCCGTGGCCGGGTCGAAGCGCGCCAGGAACAGCGACACCAGCATCGCCGCGATGTTGGGATTGGCCGTCAGCGCCCGTTCGATATACGCATTGCTGAACGTGGAGCCGACCTGGCGCAGGTACTTGGTGTAGGCGCGCAGGATGGTCACGTCGCGCGCGGCCAGGCCCGCGCGCAGCACCAGCCGGTTGAAGTCGTCGTTCTCGATCTCGCCATTCCAGGCGCGCGCGAAGGCGTCCTCGAACAGCGGCTTGATTTTCTCGATGTCGATGTCCAGCGGCTTGCCGTCGGGGTCGGCCACGATTTCCAGTCCGAAGTCGTGAATCCACACCGGCTCGCAGCCATCGGGCTCGATCAGGTAGGGGCGCTCTTCGTCCACGCGCACGCCCAGGTGTTCCAGCATCGGCAGGCTCAGCGACAGCGCGATGGGTTCGCCGGCGCGGTACACCTTGAAGCGGAACGCGCCCGATGGGGCCTCGATCGGCCGGTACAGGTTCATCGCCAGCTTGCTGGGATGCTGGCGCGCATGTTCCATCAGTTCGATATCGCGCACTGCGGTGCGGGCCGCGTAGTCCTCGCGAAAGCCGGCCGGGAACGAGTCGCCGTAGCGGCGCAGCAGCCGGTTGCCCTGTTCCTCGCCACGGCTGTCGTGCAGCGCCTGCGCCAGATCGTCCTGCCAGCGGCGCGTGGCCTGCACGATCTTTTCTTCAAGCTCGCGCGTGTCCACCTCGGGCATCGTGCCCGGTTGGCCGCGCACCGTCAGCTGGATGCGTGCGAGCGGCGATTCCGACAGCTGCGGGCTGAACTCGCAACTGGTGCCGTTGAACGACTGCACCAGCAGCTTCTGGATGCGCTGGCGCAGGTCGGTGTTGTACTTGTCGCGCGGCACGAAGACCAGGCACGAGATAAAGCGGTCGAAGCGGTCGCGCCGCACGAACAGCCGCGTGCGCTGGTGTTCCTGCAGGCGCAGGATGCCCAGCGTGATGTCGAACAGTTCGTCCTCGTCGGCCTGGAACAGTTCGTCGCGCGGATACTGCTCCAGGATCGTCACCAGCGACTTGTACAGGTGGCCCTTGGTCAGGAAGCCGGCCCGCTGCAGGATATTGGCGCACTTGCGGCGCACCAGCGGAATCTCGCTGGTGCTGACCATGTAGGCCGTGGACGTGTACAGGCCCACGTAGCGGCGTTCGCCGAACAGGTTGCCATTGGCGTCGAGCAGCTTCACGCCCACGTAGTCGAGATAGCCCGGCCGGTGTACCGTGGACCGCGAGTTGGCCTTGGTGATGAAGATCGGCGATGCGCCTTCGATGATGGCGCGTGCGGCGGGCGGCAGGGGTGTGACATCGTCAGTGCCCGGGTCGCGCAGCGCCTCGCGCAGGATGCCCGCGCCGGAGCCCGCCACGCCGCGCAGGAAGTACTGGCCGTCGCGCGACACCAGTTCATAGTCGCGCTGGCCCAGGAATGTGAAATGGTCGTCGAGCATCCATTCCAGGAACGCCCGCGCCTCCGCTGACTCCGGCGTGCCGGCATCGGCCGCGTGGGCCATGCCGGCCACGGTTTCCTGGGCGATCTGGCGCATGCGCGGCCAGTCTTCCACGGCTGCGCGCACATCGCCAAGCGCGGCGCCGATGCCCACGCGCAGCGCATCGAGCCGGGTGGACTCTCCGGTGCGGTCCACTTCGAAATGGATGAACGATTCGAGCCGGCAGCGATCGGTGCTGGCTTCGGTGCCGCCCAGGCCGATGCTCTCGATCGCCCCGCGCGCGTCGCGGCAGACGCGGAATACCGGATGGATGGCCGAATGCAGGGTCAGGCCGTGACGGTTGATCTCCATCGTCACGGAATCCACCAGGAACGGCATGTCGTCGTTCACGATCTCGACGATCGTGTGGTCGGAATGCCAGCCGTGTTCTTCCAGGTTGGGGTTGTACACGCGCAGCCGCGCGGCACCCGAGACGAATTTCTGGGCCGTCTGCCAGTGCGCCATCACGGCGCCGTACAGATCGGCGACGTCGCGCGCCAGCAGGTCTTCGGCATCGGCCAGGTCGTAGTAATGCCGGAACAATGGCTCGACGATGGCAAACGTGGCGGCGGGCAGGCGTTCACGCGCGAATGCAACCAGATCATCGAGCAGTTGCGCAACCTTTTCTTCGTTCTCGGGGGGCATGGCCTCTCCTCGCTGTTCTCGGTGGTGTGCCGGTGCATGCTCACACTGTAGGAAAGATTTACGAGGCCGGGGCCACAAAACGACGACGCCCCGCAGGGGCGGGGCGTCAGGGTCGTGACCGGTGGGCGCAGGGCCGAAGCCCTGGTGCGGGTCAGGCGGCCAGCGCGTGTTGTGCGGTGCGGCTGGCGTGCTCGGCCACCACCAGCGATAACTCGGCGGTGTTGCGGGCGGCCTGGCGGCTGTGGCGTTCGGCGTGATGGTCCAGCGTGGCGGTCATGCGATGCAGCAGACTGGTCAACGCGGTGCGTTCCGCCGGCGCCAGATGCGAGATCGAGACCGAGTGCAGCGCCCGCACGGCCAGCGCCGCGCGTTCCAGGCGCGAACAGGCTTCGAAGGCGATCTGCGGCGTGCCATCGCTCGGAAACTCCAGCCAGCCATCGGCATGGAGTTCGCGCAACAGTCGCTCGGTCTGGGGCACGTCGAGGAAGATCGCGCCCTGGCATGGCTGGCCGCGCGTGAAATCACCGGACTGGATGCCGCGCAACAACAGCCATTTTGGATAGGTCAGCCCGGAGACGCTCAGCGTCTGTTCCAGGGCGCTTTGCCACGCGGTGACCGCATCGACAAGCGAGAACACGACAGGCTCGTGGATTTCGAGTGCTTTGGGCTGCATTTGCTCAGGTCTCCCATAACAGGGTTTTCTTGCCGCCTGGACACTTCTTGGGCCGGTGCTTGGCCGGCCCGGACGGCTGGCGCCTGCCTCTCGATCGGGCCGGTCGCTCTTCATTGAAAATCGTTAGGGACGAACACTATCAGCAATGTTGGGACATTTGCGTGACAGGTCGGGTATGTCCTAGTCAATCTTTTGGCTGAGGCGGCTGCGTTGCCGCTTGACGCTGCAGGGCAGGCGGGGTGTCTGACGTCTGATGTGCGCAAGGGCGGCAGGCGGCGCTGCCCGAATGAAAAAAGCCCCCGCGCGACGGCAGGGGCCTTGAGGCGCTGACAGTGAAAGCAAGCCCGGTGTGCCCTGGCCGCCGACTGTCTGGGTGCGGGATTTACTGCTTCTTGGCGCCGTCGGTGTACGGATCGGCCTTGCCGGACTTGGCGCCGTCCAGGTACGGATCGGGCTTGCCGCTCTTCGCACCGTCCAGGTAAGGATCCGGCTTGCCGGACTTGGCGCCATCGGTGTACGGGTCGGCCTTCTTGTTCGGGGCCAGGTCGGCGCGCGTCGATTTCTTCGCGCCATCGGTGTACGGATCGAACTTGCCGGACTTGGCCGGATTCTGGTTCGGATTCGCCTTGTTCTTGGTGTGGCCGCCGCTGTAGAGATCGCCGCCATCCGTGTAGTTCTTCTGGGCGTGGGCCAGCTGCACGGCGCCCAGGGCAGTCAGGGCGGCAACGATCAGCGTCGGTACGGTCTTCTTCAGCATCATTATCCTCTCGAGTGAGGGCCGGTCGGTGGGATCGGCCAAAAACAGAAATTTGTAGAAAATGCCTGTATCGATAATCACACTGTACCGCTATTTGTGACGGCCTGCCGCCGGGAGTCGTAGTACCAACCCTCGGGCGACGGGCGCGTCACGTGACCGTCATGCCATCATCAGGCGGTCATTCGAGCGTGATGTTCTGGTCGGTCGCAATCTTCTTGCGCAGTTCCAGTTCGCGCTTGATCTGCGCGGCATATTGCTGCTGCGTATTGCCATCGGGATAGGCGCCGGCGTCGTGCAGGCGCTTCTTCACGTTCGGGTCCTGCAGTGCCTTGACCGCGGCATCGTGCACCTTGGCGACGATCGCTGCCGGCGTGCCTGCCGGGGCCACCAGGCCGTACCAGGCCATGTTGTTCATGTCCTTCATGCCTTCCTCGGCGAAGGTCGGCACATTGGGCAGGCCTTCCACGCGCTTGGGCGCGGCCACGGCCAGCGCACGCAGCTTGTCGCTCTGGATGAAGGGCATCGACGACGGCAGGTTGTCGAACTGGGCGTTCACCTGGCCGGCCAGCGTGTCATTCAATGCCGGGCCCGATCCACGATAGGGGATGTGGACCATGTCGGTCTTGGTGATGTACTTGAACAGTTCGCCGTCCAGATGCGAGATGCTGCCCTTGCCGGCCGACGCATAGCTGTACTTGCCAGGGTTCGACTTGAGCAGGGCGACGAATTCCTTGAGGTTCTTCGCCGGCACCTTCGGGTTCACCGTCAGTACGTTCGGCACGTTCACGAGGTTCGTGATCGGCGCGAAATCCTTGATCGGATCGTAGGGGTTCTTGGCGTTCGTGGCCGGGTTGGTGGCCATCGTGCTTACGGTGGCGATGCCCAGCGTGTAGCCGTCCGGTGCGGACTTGGCCAGCGCGTCGGCGCCGATCGCGCCGCCGCCGCCGCCGCGGTTCTCCACCACCACCGGCTGACCCAGTTCGCGGCCCAGCGCGTCGGACACGGCGCGGCCAACGATATCGGTGGTGCCGCCCGCTGCGAACGGCACGATCAGGCGGATCGGCTTGGTCGGATACGACTGCGCCTGCGCGGCGGTTGCGACCAGGCCCAATGCGGCGAGGGCGCCCGCGGCGCCCACTTTCAGAACAGCTTTCAAGAGATGCCTCCCAACATATTGCTTGTATTGCCCGGATACGGACTCGGGTTCCGCAATACGGAACTACGTTCCGTGATATGCGGCGAAGAGCATTCAACCGCGAAAGGCGAGGGCCGGGATATAGGGGGGAACCCGTGGAGATCGGACCACCGGCGCCGCGACGTGGGGAAGGGGGCTTGCACCGCTCTGACCGGAAAGCAGGGGGCCGGAAAGCAGGGCCGGAAAAGCAGGGCCGGAAAAGCAGTGGGCCGGAAAGCAAAAAGCCCGAAGCGGGTAGCCTCGGGCTTTTCTGGAATTCGCTGGTGGGGCGTGAGTGACTCGAACACTCGACCTACGGATTAAGAGTCCGCTGCTCTACCAACTGAGCTAACGCCCCAACGAAGAAAAAGATTGTAGCAAGCGACTTTGTATCGCGCAAGCCCCTTCGAAGAGTTTTTTGAAGAAATTGCTGCGCCTTACAATGCGCAGATTCCTGAGCCGACCCTTTTCCGTCCTTCCGCCATGCACGCACGTGTCCTCCGCTATCTTGACGAAGTTGTTCGCCGTGGTTCGATCCGGCGCGCGGCGGAAACCCTTCACGTGGCGCCCACGGCAATCAATCGCCAGATCCTTGAACTGGAAGCCGAGCTTGGCGCGCCGCTGTTCGACCGCATCCACAAGCGCCTGCATCTGACGCCGCTGGGCGAGGCCGTGCTCGCCCATGTCCGGCAGACGCTGCGCGAACATGCGGCACTGCAGGCGCGCGTGGCCGAGATCAAGGGCGCGCGGCGTGGCATGGTGACGGTTGCCACCACATCGGGCCTGGCTGGCGCACTGATGCCGTCGCTGGTGCATGACTTTCGTCAGCATCAGCCGGGCATCGTCGTCCGCGTGGCCGACCTGCCGGTCAGCGGCATTGTTACGGCGGTGGAACAGGGCGATGCCGATCTGGGGCTTGGCTACGACCTGCCGGAAGTGGCGGCGTTTCGCGTGGTGGCCAGTCGCGACTGGTCGATCGGTGCCGTGGTGGCGCCGGGCCATCCGCTGGCCGCGCAAACGTCGGCCACGCTGGCCGAATGCGCGGGGTACCCGCTGATCCTGCCGGCGCCGTCGCTGTCCATCCGCGCACTGGTCGACGATGCGTTTGCCCGCCAGTCGATCGAGTTGATGCCGGTGGTGGAATCCACCTCGGTGGTGCTGATCCAGCGCCTGGTGGCCACGGGCGCCGGCGTGGCGCTGCTGAATCCGCTCGATGTGATGGAGGAGCGGGCGCGCGGATCAGTGGTGTTCGTGCCGTTGCGCGACAGCGGCCTGCAGCGCCAGACGTTGCGGCTCGTGGCGCGTGGCCGCAGCCCGCTGTCACCGGCCGCCGGATCGATGGCCGATGCCATGGCCCAGACCCTGGCCGGCCTGTTCCGCTAGTCGCCTCGATCGCTGTCTGTCCACATTTTGTGGACACCCCGCACGAAATTCTGCGCTTGGGGGTGCTAGCCGGCGGTGCGTAGACTCCGGGGCATACTTCATCCGGATACACGACTGCCATGACCCTGATCCTCCAGCACGCCGACGTACTGGTCACCATGGACGCCCAGCGCCGCGAGATCGCGGACGGTGCCCTCGTCGCCAACGGCCCTGCCATCGAATGGGTGGGTCCCACCGCCGATCTGCCCGAGACCTACCGTCGCAAAATCGACGATGGCAGCGCCGAGGTGGTGAATATGCGCGGCCATGTGGTGATGCCCGGTCTGGTCAATACGCACCATCACATGTACCAGAGCCTGACGCGTGCCGTGCCGGCCGCGCAGGACGCCGAGCTGTTTGGCTGGCTGACCAACCTGTACATGATCTGGTCGCACCTGACGCCCGAGATGATCCGCGTGTCCACGCAGACGGCGATGGCAGAGCTGATGCTGTCCGGCTGCACGACCACCAGCGACCACCTGTACCTGTATCCGAACGGCGCCAGGCTCGACGATTCGATCGATGCGGCGCGGCAGATCGGCATGCGCTTTCACGCCGCGCGCGGCTCGATGAGCGTGGGGCGCAGCCAGGGCGGCCTGCCGCCCGACGTGGTGGTCGAGCGTGAGGCCGACATCCTGCGCGACAGCCAGCGACTGGTGGAGCAGTACCACGATGCCTCGCGCCACGCGATGCTGCGCGTGGTGCTGGCGCCGTGCTCGCCGTTCTCGGTGTCGCGCGACCTGATGCGCGAATCGGCCACGATGGCGCGCCACTATGGCGTGTCGCTGCACACGCACCTGGCCGAGAACGACAACGACATCGCATACTCCCGCGAGAAGTTCGGCATGACGCCGGCGCAATACGCCGAGGACCTGGGTTGGGTGGGTCGCGATGTCTGGCACGCGCACTGCGTGAAGCTCGATGACGAGGGCGTGGCGCTGTTCGCGCGCACCGGTACGGGCGTCGCGCATTGCCCGTGCTCGAACATGCGGCTGGCGTCGGGCATCGCGCCAATTCGCCACATGCGCGATGCAGGCGTGCCGGTTGGGCTGGGTGTCGATGGCAGCGCGTCGAACGACGGCGCGCACATGCTGGGCGAGGCGCGCCAGGCCATGCTGCTGCAGCGCGTGGGTTTCGGTCCGGCGGCCATGAGCGCGCGCGAGGCGCTGGAGATTGCCACGCTCGGCGGTGCCCGGGTGCTGAACCGCGACGATATCGGCGCGCTGGTGCCGGGCATGTCGGCCGATATCGTATCGTTCGACATGTCCGCCGTCGGCTTTGCCGGCGGGGGCCACGACCCGGTGGCGGCGCTGGTGTTCTGTACGCCGGCCAATGTGTCGACCAGCATCATCAACGGCCGCGTGGTGGTGCGCGATGGCCAGTTGCGCACGGTCGATCTGCCGAACGTGCTGGCCGATCATCGCCGGCTGGCGCGCGCGCTGTTCGAGAGTGCCAGGGTTTGATGCGGCAGCGTTGGAAGCTTTGATGATCGGACCGCATGAGCGGTCCGGCCGTACATAGCGGGATCGCCAGAAAGCAAAAGGCCGGAAGCATCGCTGCTTCCGGCCTTTCTTTTGTCTGGTGGGGCGTGAGTGACTCGAACACTCGACCTACGGATTAAGAGTCCGCTGCTCTACCAACTGAGCTAACGCCCCGACGAAGACCGAGATTCTAGCAGCATTTTCAGCTTTGTCAAACGCTAGATGCGTGCCGCGCATAAATCGCTCCGAGGCCCGCAGGCATGCGCGCTGCAAGCCGCCGCGTGAGCGGATCGATCGGTCGAACGACCGGCTGAACCATCGGCGGAACGATCGGCACATCGCGCTGACACACATGCATGGCATGCTGCGCGGTTGCGGTGGCGTCCGATGCAGAACATTCGACAAGTGACGGAACTTGCCGTGCCCGCCGCTAGTCATTGGGACGAATCTTATTCTGCTGATGGCGCGCAGGGGATCGAAGACGATTTCCGCAAAGCCATGTTAGGATTCTTTTCCACTTGCATATGGAGGGCTGTGATGATGGAAATCAAATTCCAGGAGCAAGACCGCTACGACATCAACAACGAGGGTTTGCTGTTCCACGCGCTTGTCGATGGTGAGCAAGTGACATGCGTGGTAACACGCGAAGCACTCTGGGAAGGGTTCAGTGCCGACCAGGTGCTGTCGCTGGAAGAGGCGTTCCGCGCCGGTCGTGACACGATCGAACGCGCGGCCGTGGTACTGATCGAGCAGGGTGTCCCCCAGCCGGTCGTGGTCAAGCGGGCGCACGTGGCGCCGGTCTGAAGGCCGGCCGACGGTAGCAACCCTCCGCCCGCCGGCTTCGGCCCTGCTTCACCGCAGGCCGGCCGGCGCGCCAGACGCCAGAAGGTTCAGGGCGCCTTTCGAGTAGTTCTCAGCAGTTTTTTCAAAGTCTGGTTGTCTGCATTGCCATTCAGGCAGGATGCGTCGTGTCCAGTGCCGTGCCATGCCGTGGCGCGGCCTGAACTGTGGCGTCCTGTTCCGGCTGGCTTGCCGGGCCGCCCGGCCGTGCTGCGCATTCCTCGAAAATGCGCGCCTGGCATTGCGCGCAGATTTCGGGCGATAGCCGCGCGATGATCGTGTGAAGTGCCTGCCGCTTGGTCGGGAAGATATGGTCGTTGCCCAGCTTGGCGGTGAATCCGGTCTGCTTCCACGTTTCGAGCACCTGCGTACGCGGGCGATGGAAGTAGAGATCGCCGCCGGCCGCGCGGCGTTCGCTCAGTTCGGCCTCCCACATCTCGGCGCCAGCCAGGTCGATAAAGTTCATGCTCTTGGTCATCGCCAGCAGGTGCTTCTGGTCGGCATCGACGGTGCGCAGCCAGTGCAGGCGATCGGTCACGTATTGCACCGCGCCGAAGTAGATTGCGCCTTCCATGCGCAGCAGCTTCAACTGCGGGCATTCGGGCTGCGGGCGTCGCAGTTCGTCCAGCGGCGTGAAGCGCCGGCCCGGGTCGTCCGCGTCGGGCACCAGGCTGCGTACGGCGGGGCGCGACGTGCGATAGAGATAGGCCACCAGCGACAGCATCGTACCTAGCAATACGGCCATTTCCAGCCGGATCACCAGTGTGGCGGCGAACGTGCCCACCGCGATGGCGAATTCCGTCCGGGAAAGCTGTGCGATGCGGCGCATCCGCTGGAAATCGAACAGGCCCCAGGCCACCAGCATCAGCATGGCCGCGATGGCGGCCAGCGGCATCTGGGCCAGCAGCGGGGCGCTGACGGTGACCAGCACCACGAGCAGCAAGGCCGAAAAAACGCTGGCCAGCGGCGTCTGCGCGCCAGCCTCGAAGTTCGGCATCGAGCGGTTCAGCGATCCGCACGAGATATAGCCCGAAAACAGCCCGCCGGCGATGTTCGACAGACCCTGGCCGATGAACTCGCGATTGGCGTCGACATGCTGCCCGGACCTCAGCGCCACGGCCTTGGCGATCGAGATCGACTGCCCCAGCGCCACAATGGTCAGCGCGGCGGCGATGCCGAGCAAGTCGGGCACCGTGCGCCAGTTGATGTCGGGCACATGGAAGGGAGGAATGGCCGACGGAATCGGGCCCACAACGTTCACATGCTGGGCGCCGCCCCAGCCGCTATGGTTCAGCATCATCGCCACGCAGTAGCCCGCCAGCAGGCCCAGCAGCATGAACGGCAGCCGCCGCGACACCCGCTTGAGGGCGATGGTGACCACCAGCGTCACGGCACCGACGATCAGCGCGCTGCCATTGACGGTGTCGAGGTTCTCGAACAGGAAACGCACCACGCCGAACGCGCTGGTGCCCGTGGGCACTGCCAGGCCGAACAGGTCCTTGAGCGCGTAAAGGCCAATCAGCGTGGCCGCGCCGCAGGTGAAGCCGAGCAATACCGATGGCGAAATGAAGTTGGCGAGCGAGCCCAGCCGCAGCGCGCCGACCGCCAGTTGCAGCAGGCCCACCAGCATCGTCACGGCAAGGGCCAGCGCGATATAGTCCGGGCTGCCCGCGAAGGCCACCGGGCTCAGCATGGCGAACAGCGCCAGCGAATTGGCATTGGTCGGCCCGGACATCACATGCCAGCTCGACCCGAACAGCGCCGCCACAATGCACGGAATCACAGCCGTGTAGATGCCATATTGCGGCGGCAGCCCCGCCAGCGTCGCAAAGGCCACGCCCTGCGGCAAGACCAGCACCGCACCGAGCAGGCCGGCGATGACGTCCGCGCGCAGCGTCAGCGGGGTGACGCGTCGCAGCCACGGAAACCAGCGCTGCAGGGTCGGGGTGTTGGCGCGGGCGGTGGCGCTCATCGGCTCAGTCGAGCTTGAGCGAGGCCACGACCGGGGTGTGGTCCGACGGCTGGTCCCAGCGGCGCGGTTCCTTGTCGATCAGGCAGGTCGTGCAGCGTTCGGCCAGCGCCGGCGTCAGCAGGATGTGGTCGATGCGCAGGCCCGCGTTGCGGCGGAAGCCCATCATGCGGTAGTCCCACCACGAGAACGTTTTCTCGGGCTGCTCGAACATGCGGAATGAATCGACCAGACCCATTGCCACGAGCGCCTTGAACGCATCGCGTTCCTGCGGCGACACCAGGTTCTGGCCTTCCCACTTGGCCGGGTCGTGCACGTCGCGGTCTTCCGGGGCGATGTTGAAATCGCCCAGCAGCGCCAGCTTCGGATACTTGATCATTTCGGCGCGCAGCCAGTCGGTCATGGCGCGCAGCCAGTCGAGCTTGTAGACGAATTTGTCGGAATCCAGCGCCTGGCCATTCGGGAAATAGGCGCTGATCAGCCGCACGTCGCCGTAGGTGCCGGCCACCACGCGCTGCTGGGCGTCTTCATAGCCGGGGATGTTGCGCACCACGTCGGTCGGCGCCGGCATGGCGCCGTCGCGCGCCACGATCGCCACGCCGTTGTACGTCTTCTGGCCCGTGAAAATGCTGTGGAAGCCGGCGGCTTCCAGTTCGGCCAGCGGATACTTGTCGTCGGGCAGCTTCAGTTCCTGCAGGCACAGCGCGTCGACAGGGGTGCCCGCGGCGTCCTGCGCGGCCAGCCATTGCAGTACCTGAGGCAGACGGACCTTCAGGGAATTGACGTTCCAGCTCGCGATTCTCATATGTCGTTATTCTTCGGGGTTGGCACTTTCGCCAAAAAGGTTGCGGCTGCCGCCCAGCAGATCGCGCTGGTCGAGGATTTCGAATGCGATGTCGGGATGGGCTTCCATGCTGCGCCGGATGGCGGCGGGAATCGCCTGCCGGGTCTTGCGGCACAGGCCGGGCTGGTCGGCCAGTTCGATGCGGAAGCCGCGCGTGGTGCGCACCACGTTGTCGCTGGGCGTGATCGTGATCGTGATGCCCAGCAGCGCGTGCATCCGTTCCTGCATGCGGTTCAGTTCGGCCAGCGTGGCGATGTTTTCTAGTCGTTCTACGAGTTTCTTTTCTTCCTGCTGCGTGAGCTGCAGAATGCGCCGGTCGGCCTGCGGATTTTCCAGCAGCGCCTCGCGGTTGCAGACGCAGGCGCCCGGCGGACATTCCTTGCGGATCGGGAAAGGAATGTCCATGAGCCGGGGCGCCTGGTCGGGGCGACGCGATCAGGCCGCCACTGCCGCCGTGTCGGCCATCCCGCCGTGCCGCAGCAGCGCGTCGATCTGCGGGGTGCGGCCGCGGAAAGCCACGAACGATTCCATGGCCGGGCGGCTGCCGCCCACCGACAGGATCTCCTGCCGGTAACGCGCGCCGGTTGCCGCATCCAGCACGCTGCCCGACAGCTTGGCGGCTTCCTCGAAGGCCGCGTACACGTCGGCCGACAGCACTTCGGCCCACTTGTAGCTGTAGTATCCCGCCGCGTAGCCGCCCGCGAAGATATGGCTGAACGTGTTCGGCCAGCGCGACAGCGGCGACTGCGGCACCACGTGCTTCGCGTCGTTGATCTGGCGCGACAGTTCCAGCACCGACACGTCGCCCTGCGGGTCGTAGTCGGTATGCAGGTGCATGTCGAACGACGAGAGCACGATCTGGCGCAGCGTCATCATGCCGTTCTGGAAGTTCCTGGCCGCCAGCATGCGGTCGAACAGCGCGCGCGGCAGCGGGGCGCCGGAATCCACGTGGGCCGTCATCGTCGACAGCACCTCGTATTCCCAGCAGAAGTTCTCCATGAACTGCGACGGCAGTTCCACGGCATCCCATTCCACGCCGTTGATGCCCGAGACGCCCAGGTCGCCCACCTGCGTGAGCATGTGGTGCAGGCCGTGTCCGAACTCGTGGAACAGCGTGATGACCTCGTCATGCGTGAACTGCGCCGGCTTGCCACCCACGGGCGCCGTGAAGTTGCAGGTCAGGTAGGCCACCGGCGTCTGCACGGTGCCGTTGTCGCGCTCCTTGCGGCCGCGGGCGTCGTCCATCCAGGCGCCGCCGCGCTTGCCTTCGCGCGCGTAGAGGTCGATGTAGAACTGGGCCAGCAGCGCGCCCTGGGGCGACACCACGCGGAAGAAGCGCACATCCTTGTGCCAGGTCTGGGCGGTGTCCGGCTCGATCTTCACCGAGAACAGCTTCTCGACCACGCCGAACAGGCCTTTCAGCACCTGCGGCTCCTGGAAGTACTGCTTGACCTCGTCGTCGGAGAACGCATAGCGCTTCTGGCGCAGCTTTTCCGACGCATAGGCCACGTCCCACGGCTCGATCGTGTCCAGGCCCAGTTCGGCGGCCGCGAACTCGCGCAGTTCCTTCCAGTCGGCTTCGGCGAAGCGGCGGGCGCGGACGGCCAGTTCGTCCAGGAACTTCAGCACGTCGGCCGGCGTTTCGGCCATTTTCGGCACCAGCGAGACTTCGCCGTAGTTGTTGTAGCCGAGCATCCGCGCCTCTTCGCGGCGCAGCGTCAGCTGCTCGCGCATATTCGACGTGTTGTCCCAGTCGGGCTGGCCGTTGTTGTACTGCGGGCCCAGTTCCGAGGCGCGCGTGACGCTGGCCTGGTACATGGTCTGGCGCAGCGCGCGGTCATCGGCGTACTGGAGCACCGGGAAGTACGACGGGAAGTGCAGCGTGAATTTCCAGCCGGGCTTGCCATCCTTTTCGGCGGCCAGCCTTGCGGCTTCCTGCGCGTCGGCCGGGATGCCAGCCAGGCGCTTCTCGTCGTCGACGTAGAGCGCATAGGCGTTCGTGGCATCGAGCACGTGATCCGAAAATGCCTTCGACAGCTGGGCCTGCTGCTCCTGGATCTCGGCAAAGCGCGGCTTCTGGTCTTCGGGCAGCTCGGCGCCACCCAGGCGGAAACCGCGCAGCTCGTTTTCGAGCAGTTGCTTGCGGGCCGGCGACAGCCCGCCGAATTCCGGGCCGGCCGCCACGGCCTTGTATTTCTCGTACAGGGCCAGGCTCTGACCCAGCGACGACCAGAATTCGGTCATGCGCGGCAGGTTGTCCGAGTGAGCCTTGCGCAACTCGGGCGTATCGGCGACGGCGCTCAGGTGGCCCACCACGCCCCAGGCACGGCCCAGCGGTTCGGTGGCGGTTTCCAGTGCCTCGACGGCGGTTTTCCACGAAGCCGGCGTCTCCGGAGCCTCGGCGCGCGCGACGGCCGCCTCGGCCTGCGCCAGCAGCACATCCAGCGCTGGGCCGATGTGCTCGGGGCGGATCTCGGCAAAGCGCGGCAGGTCCGCGAAGTCCAGCAACGGGTTGTTGGCGCGGTCGGTGGTATCAGTCATGACAATTCCCGGTTGGCGTGCCGCCGTCGAAAAATGCCATGCGGGCATGGCGGCACGATTACCTGTGCAAGATGAGGCCTTTAGGGCCAAATATCCAGTACGACTTTGCTATCAGGATGATTGAGGCGCGGCGCGCGCGCCATCGGGACCCATCCCGATCATTCGTCAGGCCAGGCCAGCCCGGCGCTCGGCCGCTTCCAGCGTGTTGATCAGCAGCATCGTGATCGTCATCGGGCCAACGCCACCCGGCACGGGCGTGATGTGGCCGGCTACCTCGCGCACGCCGGCAAAGTCCACGTCGCCGCACAGCTTGCCGGCATCGTCGCGGTTCATGCCCACGTCGATGACCACGGCGCCCGGCTTGACCATGTTGGCGGTGATGATGTTGCGGCGGCCCACGGCGGCCACGATGACGTCGGCGTCACGGGTGTGCGCCGTCAGGTCGCGCGTCTTGCTGTTGCAGATCGTCACGGTTGCACCGGCCTGCAGCAGCAGCATCGCCATCGGCTTGCCCACGATGTTCGAGGCGCCCACCACCACGGCACGGGCGCCGCGCAGCGGGTACTGGATCGATTCCAGCATCTTCATGCAGCCGTAAGGCGTGCACGGGCGGAACAGCGGGGCGCCGGTCATCAGCGCGCCGGCGTTGGCCACGTGAAAGCCGTCCACGTCCTTTTCGGGGGCAATGGCTTCGAGCACCTTGTGGCTGTCGATATGCTTGGGCAGCGGCAGCTGCACCAGGATGCCGTGGATCTTCGGGTCGTTGTTCAGCGCGTCGATGCGGGCCAGCAGGTCGGCTTCGGACAGGTCGGCCGGATAGCGGTCCAGCGACGAGTAGAAACCGTTGTCCTCGCAGGCCTTGACCTTGTTGCGCACATAGACCTGGCTGGCGGGATCCTCGCCCACCAGCACCACGGCGAGCCCGGGCTGGTGGCCGGCGGCGGTCAGGCGGGCGGCGCGCTGGGCGGCTTCGGCACGGATTTGTTTGGCAAGGGCGTTACCGTCGATCAATTGGGCGGACATGGGCGTACGTGACTGGAAAGGCTGAGAAGAAGGCGCCGCGCGCCACGCTGCAGGGCGGGCGCGTGCAAAACCCGGATTATAAAGGCTTGGCACGATTCGGCGCCGCCTTGACCGGATGCAAGCGGAGACAGGCTGGCGACTGCTAGCATCCGCCGATGGACATAGACGATTCTTCAATTCCGGAACTGCTGGCGACCTGGCCGCTACCGACCCTGGCCGTGGCAGTGCTGGTCTGGGCGATCTCGCAGCGGCCGTGGCTGGTGCTGCGCCGCGAGCCGATCCAGCATGCCTGGCTCGGGACGCTGGTGTTCCTGGCGCTGCTCTGGACGGCGCGGGCCACACTGGGCGGCGGGGTGGTGATCCAGTTGATGGGCGCGACGCTGGCCGTGACGATGTTCGGCCTGCCGATGGCGCTGGTGACACTGGCCATCGCCAACGTGATCTCGCTGATCGGGCTTGCCTACCTGGCCGGGCAGGCGTGGCAGGACATCCACTGGGTCTCGCTGGCGCCGCGCTTTATCTGGATGGCGGCGGTGCCTGCGCTGGTCACGGCCGGCCTGCAGGCCACTTTGCGGCACTGGCTGCCGCGGCACCTGTTCATCTTCATCCTGGGCCACGGGTATTTTGCCGCGCTGGTGGCGGCCATCGTGGCGGGGGTGCTGCGGCTGGCCTGGCTCATGCTGGCCGGACACGGGGGAGAGGCCGGGCTGACCGTGGGCGACTGGCTGACCGGCGTGGTGATCATCGCCTTCGGCGAGGCCTTCCTGACCGGCATGCTGGTGGCCATCTTCGTCATCTACCGCCCGCAATGGGTGGTGACGTTCACCGACGCGGAATACCTGGAGGGAAAGTAGGGGGCGGACCGGGCTGGGCCGGACCCAGCAGGGTCGGCGCCGGCCGTGGTGTGGCAATGCACGGGCAGCCGGCGCGTCGGGGATGTTGCCCGATCAGCTGTTGCGCGACAGGGCCAGTCGCAGCAGGTCGGCCACCGTGTTGACGTTGAGCTTTTCCATGATGTTGGCGCGGTGCGCCTCCACGGTCTTGATGGAAATGCCCAGGTCGTCGGCGATCTGCTTGTTCAGGCGGCCGGCCACGATGCGTTCCAGCACCTGCTGCTCGCGCGTGGTCAGCTTGGACAGCAGGTCCTTGGCGGCGCGCTGTTCGCGGGCGGCGGAATGGTCGGTGCGGGCCTTCTGCAGCATCCGTTCCACCAGCGCGCGCAGTTCGGACTCATCGAACGGCTTTTCGATGAAGTCGATCGCGCCGCGCTTCATCGTCGACACCGCCATCGGCACATCGCCATGGCCGGTAATGAAGACGATCGGGATGTCGATGTTCTCGGCGATCATGCGTTCCTGCAGCTCCGGACCGCTCATGCCGGGCATGCGCACGTCCAGGATCAGGCAGGCCACCGAACCGGTGTCGTAGGCGGACAGGAACTGCTCGGCGCTGTTGAAGCTGCGCACCTGGTAGCCGTTGCCCTCTAGCAGCCAGGTCAGCGAGTCGCGCATCGCTTCATCGTCGTCGACGATGAAGACGGTCTCGCCACGATGCGGCGTTGGGCTGGGCGTTGCGGTCATGAAGTCTCCTGGGGCAAAGTCGTTTGCAACGAAGTGTAACTGCATGCGGCGGCGCGCAACACCCCCAGGCAAATCGTCCGGACGGCCTCCCGATGCCCCGCGGCAGAGGGTCGTCCGGCATGCCCGGGGGCGCTCCCGAGGTTATTGCTCGGGTAGCGCGGGCTGCAGCGGCAGGGTGATTTTAAACGTACAACCGATGCCGTCCACATTGTTTTCCACCCACAGACGGCCCTGGTGGGATTCAATGATCGACCGGCAGATGTTCAGGCCCATGCCCATGCCGTCCGATTTGGTGCTGAAGAACGGCTCGAACAGCCGTTCCTTGGTGGCTTCGTCCACGCCCGGGCCCTGGTCGATCACGTCGATGCAGACCGATTGGCCGAACTCGACGTTTTCGACCCGCGCATGGAGCCTGACCACGCCGGCCGCGCGCATCGCCGGCAGGCCGGCCATGGCTTCCACGGCGTTCTTGAGCAGGTTGACCAGCACCTGCTCGATCAGCACCGGGTCCACATACAGCATCAATGGCGGGGCGGGCAGGCGCGTCAGGATGGTCACGCGGCGGCGCGTGGCTTCCAGGTCGGCCAAGCCCACGGCGTCGGCCACGATGTCGTGCAGGGCGGCCTCGCGCCGCTGGGGCTGGCTGCGCTTCACGAAGCCGCGGATGCGGCTGATGATGGTGCCGGCCCGCACGGCCTGGGCCGACGTCTTTTCCAGCACCGGGATCAGGTCTTCCGGCGTGCTGCGGCCCGAATGCAGGCGCGCCACGGCACCCATGCAGTAGTTGTTGATGGCGGCCAGCGGCTGGTTCAGCTCGTGCGCCAGCGACGACGCCATCTCGCCCATGGTGGTCAGGCGGCTGGTGAACTGCAGGCGTTCCTCGTGCTGGCGCGCCATTTCCTCGGCGGCCTTGCGGACCGTGATGTCGGTGGCGATCTGCATCTGCGCCAGGTGGCCGTCCACCCACTGGATATAGCGGCGGCGCACTTCAAACCATTTCTGCATGTCCGGCACGAACACTTCCCGGGCGTCGGACGCGTACGGCATCAGCTCCGAGGCGGGCAGGCCGGCATAGGCGTCGACGAAGTCGGTGTTGTCACTCGACATCTGTTCCTTGTCGAAGTCGTCGCCGGCCAGTTTCAGGTGCCCCTCTGCCTCCCAGCCGAACAGCTGGCGGTAATAGCGGTTGGCGAACAGCAGTTCGGCCTTGTCGGTGGCCAGCACCGACACCGCGGCGTCCAGGCTTTCCAGCACCGTCGTGAAGCGGTCGTGCGCGGCGGCCAGTTCCTCGCGGGCGCGCTTGGGCTCGGTGATGTCCGTCATCGAGCTCATCCAGCCCGTATGGCGGCCGCGGCTGTCCACCAGCGGCGACACGTACATCCGCGCGAAGAAGCTGCTGCCGTCGCGGCGCATCACGCGCATTTCGTAGCCGGTGGCCGGCGACTTGCCCTGCAGCGTCAGGTCGATCTGCTTCTGCATCTCCTGCTGGTCGTTGGGCGGCCAGTAGGGGAAGGGCGGGATGCGGCCCACCAGTTCGGGCTCGGACCACCCGGTCATGCGGCAGAACGCCGGGTTCACGTAGGTGATGCGGCCGTTCAGGTCCAGCGCCCGCAGCCCGATCAGCATCGAGTTTTCCATCGCGCGCCGGAACGATGTCTCGGCCAGCAGCGCGCGCTGCGCCTCGGAGCGCCGGCTGGTGTGCCGCCACATGCTCCAGAGGCTCCAGAGCAGGAAGCACGACAGCCCCACCACCAGCCACAACAGCATGTTGTTGGGCAGGTTCGATGGGGGCGGATAGGCATCGGCGCGCAGCGACAGCGAATGGCCCGGCGGGTCGAGCAGCACCTCGTAGGACAGCGCATTGCCCGGCACCGGGCGCACCGACGTGCTGGCGCGCGTCTGGTTGTTCTTGTCGATCAGCGAAAAGCGGTACCGCTCGGTCAGCTCGGGCGGCAGCAGGTGGGTCAGGATGCCGTTGATCGAATAGAGCGCCCCGAGCGTGCCCAGGAACTCGTTGTCGCGCACGATCGGCACTTCCATCAGCATGAAGCTGTCGCCGCGGTCGTTGGTAAGCGGGCGGGAATAGACCACGCGCTGGGTCTCGCGGGCGGCGTCGAAGGTGTCCAGCACCTCGGGTTCCAGCGGCTGGTCGACGGTTTCACGTAGCCGTCCGGCGAATTCGGACGTCGACGGCAGCGACCAGCGGCCACGCTTGGTGGCGTCGAGCCAGTTGATGAAAACGATTTCGGGGTTTTCGCGCAGGATTTCCTGGGCGGCGGTGCGGTAGGCGCCCTGGTCCAGCTGCGCGGCGGCGATGTCGCGCGCCAGCGAGGCCATCTGGTCCTGGTTGCTCAGCAGGGATAGCCGAACCCGCTGCTGGGCCCAGGCGGCATCGCGGTACAGCGAGTCGCGCTGCTGCTGGCGCTCGGTCTCGTGCAGCGACCACAGGATGACGCCCATCGCGACGGTAAACAGCACGATGGCCACCAGCGGAATGAACATGAACCAGCTGGTCGCCACCAGATTGCGCCAGCGCATGATCCACAGGCGGCGCGGCGGCGCGGCCAGCGGCTCCATGACGTCGGCGTGATCGACGTGTTCAGGATGGTCGTCGTGACCGACATGCGAATCGCCATGGCCCGCGCGCGCCACGCCGGGCGCAACGCCCTGGGCGGAATCGCTGACGGTACCGGCGGAATTCGGTGGCAGGATGGCCATTCGCAGGCCAGAGAGGATTCGGTCGAAGAACTGCATAGGGGATTGACGGTCAGCCGAACAGTGTATCGGCTTTATTGCGGTGCGTCGCTTGGGGAAAGCGCCTATCCGGCACCGCCGGATTCGGAAATCCGCAGACGGTTTTCCGGCTTGGCCATGCGGTTTCTGGTGCACTGCCGCAATATTTCACATTATAAGAAATGACTTCGTAATCTGAAAATTTAGCTTGTCAGCCGTTGCTGTGCTTCCATAGAATCGCTTCGACCGAACAATGCGGGCGGAGCCATGTGCTTGAGCCGATGAGGATCCGGGCGACGCGACCCGATGCGAAAGATCCCGGTCCTGGCCATTGAACCGATGCCAGGGCCACGAGGCAAGGGCTCCGCTGCGACGTCAACACCGTCAGACCGGCCAACCGAGATCCGCCATACCGGGCGGGCGCCGGGGCAGGAATTTACCCAGGAGACAGTCATGTCCGCTGTACCAGAGCAGATCCTCGGCGCCAGCAGCGCCAACGACGCAGATCCCCAGGAAACGCATGAATGGCTTGACGCCCTGCAGGGCGTCCTGAACGCGGAAGGCTCCGACCGCGCCGCCTTCCTGATCGACAAGCAGATCGAATACGCACGCGTGAACGGCGTGACGCAGCCGTTCCACGCCGAAACGCCGTACATCAACACCATTCCGGTGGAACAGCAGGCACGCATTCCAGGCGACCAGGACATCGAGCACCGCATCCGCTCGTACACGCGCTGGAACGCGATGGCCATGGTGCTGCGCGCCAACAAGAACACCAACGTCGGCGGCCATATCTCGTCGTTCGCCTCGGCGGCCACGCTCTATGACGTGGGCTACAACCACTTCTGGCGCGCCCCGTCGGAACAGAGCGGCGGCGATCTGGTCTTCGTGCAGGGCCACTCGGCTCCGGGCGTGTACTCGCGCGCCTTCCTGCTGGGCCGCCTGACGGTCGAACAGCTCGACAACTTCCGCCAGGAAGTGGACGGCAAGGGCATCTCGTCGTACCCGCACCCGTGGCTGATGCCGGATTTCTGGCAGTTCCCGACCGTGTCGATGGGCCTTGGCCCGATCATGGCCATCTACCAGGCCCGCTTCATGAAGTACCTGGGCAGCCGTGGCCTGGTGAACACCGAGGGCCGCAAGGTCTGGGCCTTCCTGGGCGATGGCGAGACCGACGAGCCGGAATCGCTGGGCGCGATCGGCATGGCCGGCCGCGAGAAGCTGGACAACCTGGTCTTCGTGATCAACTGCAACCTGCAGCGTCTGGACGGCCCGGTGCGCGGCAACGGCAAGATCATCCAGGAACTGGAATCGGAATTCCGCGGTTCGGGCTGGAACGTGATCAAGGTGGTGTGGGGCAGCCGCTGGGACCAGCTGCTGCAGCGCGACACCAAGGGCCTGCTGATGAAGCGCATGATGGACTGCGTGGACGGCGAGTACCAGACCTTCAAGGCCAAGGACGGCGCCTACGTGCGCGAGCACTTCTTCAACACGCCGGAACTGAAGGCCATGGTGGCCGACTGGTCCGACGATGACATCTGGCGCCTGAACCGTGGCGGCCATGATCCGCACAAGGTGTACGCGGCCTACAAGGCGGCCAGCGAGCACAAGGGCCAGCCGACGCTGATCCTGGCCAAGACCATCAAGGGCTATGGCATGGGCGATGCCGGCCAGGCCATGAACGTGGCGCACCAGCAGAAGAAGATGCCGGTGGACGCCATCCGCGCGTTCCGCGACCAGTTCAACATTCCGGTGCCGGACGACAAGCTCGAAGAAGTCCCGTACCTGACCTTCGAGGAAGGCTCGAAGGAACTGGAATACATGCGCCAGGCGCGCATGAACCTGGGCGGCTACCTGCCGGCCCGCCGCCAGAAGGCCGACGCGCTGAAGGTGCCCGAGCTGTCGGCGTTCGACGCGCTGCTGAAGGCCACCGGCGAAGGCCGCGAAGTGTCCACCACGATGGCCTTCGTGCGGATCCTGAACACGCTGCTCAAGGACAAGCAGATCGGCCGCCACGTGGTGCCCATCGTGCCGGACGAATCGCGCACGTTCGGCATGGAAGGCCTGTTCCGCCAGGTTGGTATCTGGAACCAGGAAGGCCAGAAGTACGTGCCGGAAGATCACGACCAGCTGATGTTCTACAAGGAATCGCAGACGGGTCAGGTGCTGCAGGAAGGCATCAACGAAGCCGGCGCCATGTGCGACTGGATCGCCGCGGCCACGTCGTATTCGACGCACGGCGTGCAGATGATCCCGTTCTACATCTACTACTCGATGTTCGGCATCCAGCGTATCGGCGACCTGTGCTGGGCCGCTGCCGACATGCGCTCGCGCGGTTTCCTGCTGGGCGGCACGTCGGGCCGGACCACGCTGAACGGCGAAGGCCTGCAGCACGAGGACGGCCACTCGCACGTGTTCCACGCCGTGATCCCGAACTGCATCTCGTACGACCCGACGTTCCAGTACGAGCTGGCCGTGATCATGCAGGACGGCCTGCGCCGCATGTATGCCGAACAGGAAGACGTGTATTACTACCTGACGGTGATGAACGAGAACTACGAACATCCGGAAATGCCGGCTGGCGTGGAAAAGGACATCGTCAAGGGCATGTACCAGTTCCGCAAGGGCGTGGAAAACAGCAATGCGCCGCGCGTGCAGCTGCTGGGTTCGGGCACGATCTTCCGCGAGGTGATCGCCGCCGCCGAGATGCTCAAGAAGGACTGGGGCGTGGAATCGGATATCTGGAGCTGCCCGAGCTTCACCGAACTGGCCCGCGAAGGCCAGGCCGTGGAGCGCCATAACCTGCTGCACCCGACGGAAGCGCCGCGCGAGTCGTTCGTGGCCCAGAAGTTGAAGGGTGTGCGTGGCCCGGTCATCGCATCCACCGACTACATCCGCGCGTTCGCCGAGCAGATCCGTCCGTTCGTGCCGCGCCGCTACGTGGTGCTGGGCACCGACGGCTTCGGCCGCTCGGATACCCGCGAGAAGCTGCGTCACTTCTTCGAAGTGGACCGCAACTGGGTGACGGTGGCCGCGCTGAAGGCGCTGGCCGACGAAGGTGCGATCGGTCGCGAAAAGGTGGCGGAAGCCATCAAGAAGTACAACCTCGACCCGAGCAAGCCGAACCCGATGTCGGTCTGATTCCCCGGACTTGCACGACTGAACCCCCGCAGCGCGGCAACCCGCCGCGCCGCGGGCGCCCCCGGCTGGCCCGGCGGTGCCCGGCGGCGCAGGTGATGCGCGGCAGCGTGACAGATGCGTGCGGCGAGAGTAACCTCGCCGATTGCGTTTGTCGTGTTGAGCGTAACGAACCAGGGTGCCGGCTGCCCAGGAGAGACACTGAATGAGTCAAGCGATTGAAATCAAGGTGCCGGACATCGGCGACTACGACGCCGTTCCCGTCATCGAAGTGCATGTGAAGCCGGGCGACCAGATCAACGCGGAAGACGCGCTGGTCACGCTGGAATCGGACAAGGCCACCATGGACGTGCCGTCGCCGCAGGCCGGCACGGTCAAGGAAGTCAAGATCAAGGTGGGCGACAACGTGGCCGAAGGCAGCGTCCTGGTCATGCTGGAGCCTGCCGGCGCCGGCGCCGCCGCCGCTCCGGCTCCGGCCGCCGCATCGGCCCCGGCACCGGCACCTGCCGCCGCTGCTGCGGCTCCGACGCCCGCCGCACAGGCGCCTGCCCCCGCAGCCGCGCCGGCTGGCGGTGGTACGGTAGAAGTCAAGGTGCCGGACATCGGCGACTACGACGCCGTCCCCGTCATCGAAGTCCACGTGAAGCCGGGCGACCAGATCAACGCGGAAGACGCGCTGGTGACGCTGGAGTCCGACAAGGCCACGATGGACGTGCCGGCCCCGCAGGGTGGCACCGTCAAGGAAGTCAAGGTCAAGGTCGGCGACAACGTGGCCCAGGGCACGCTGATCCTGATCCTGGAAGCCGCTGGCGGCGCCGCCGCAGCCCCGGCTCCGGCAGCAGCCCCCGCTGCCGCCCCGGCCCCGGCTGCTGCTGCACCGGCACCCGCGCCGGCTGCCGCCGCCCCGGCCCCGGCTCCCGCCGCTGCGCCGGCCCAGGGCGTGACCGGCAAGGCCGCCCACGCCAGCCCGTCCGTGCGCAAGTTCGCACGTGAACTGGGTGTGGACGTGGCGCGCGTGCCGGGCTCGGGTCCGAAGGGCCGTATCACCCAGCAGGACGTGCAGAACTTCGTCAAGGGCGTGATGTCGGGCCAGACCGCTGCCCCGGCGGCCGCTGCCGGCGGTGGGTCGGGCGTCGGCCTGGACCTGCTGCCGTGGCCGAAGGTCGATTTCACGCGCTTCGGCGAAGTGGAATCGAAGCCGCTGTCGCGCATCAAGAAGATCTCGGGCGCCAACCTGCACCGCAACTGGGTGATGATCCCCCACGTCACGAACTGCGACGAGGCCGATATCACCGACCTGGAAGCGTTCCGCGTGCAGCTGAACAAGGAAAACGAGAAGGCCGGCATCAAGGTCACGATGCTCGCGTTCATGATCAAGGCCACCGTGGCGGCGCTGAAGAAGTTCCCGAACTTCAATGCATCGCTGGACGGCGACAACCTCGTGCTGAAGAAGTACTTCAACATCGGTTTCGCCGCCGACACGCCGAACGGCCTGGTCGTGCCGGTGATCAAGGACGCCGACAAGAAGGGCGTGATCGAGATCAGCCAGGAGATGGGCGAGCTGGCCAAGCTGGCGCGCGACGGCAAGCTCAAGCCGGACCAGATGCAGGGCGGCTGCTTCTCGATCTCGTCGCTGGGTGGCATTGGCGGCACATACTTCACGCCGATCATCAATGCGCCGGAAGTGGCCATCATGGGCGTTTGCAAGTCGTACATGAAGCCAGTCTGGGACGGCAAGCAGTTCGCGCCGCGCCTGACGCTGCCGCTGTCGCTGTCGTGGGACCACCGCGTGATCGACGGCGCCGAGGCGGCGCGCTTCAATACGTACTTTGCGGCGCTGCTGGCGGACTTCCGTCGCATTCTTCTCTAAGCGGTGGCTAAAGATTTTGCTTCATCTTGAAGCAACCGCAACGCGCACCGGCCGGGCCGGTGTGCGGATAGCCGAGTAAGGGGGGCGAGCCATGACTACCTGCGTTGTCGTACGCAAGGGTGACGAGGTGGCGATCGCGGCCGATGCGCTGGTGACGTTCGGCGATACGCGCCTGTCGCGTGCCTACGAGCGCAACCAGAAGGTGATTCCCGTGGGCGAGAGCTTCGTCGCGCTGGCGGGCACCACCGCGCATTTCCCGGTCATGCGCGCACTGTTGACGGGCATGGGCGACGAATGCCGCCTGATGACCCGCGACGACGTGTTCCGAACCTTCCTCAAGGTGCATGAAAAGCTCAAGAACGAGTACTTCATCAACACCAAGGAAGACGAGGACGACCCCTACGAGTCATCGCAGATCGTTTGCCTGATCGCGAATCCGGGCGGCATTTTTGGCGTTTATTCCTACCGCGAGGTGTTTTCGTTCGACCGTTTCTGGGGCATTGGCTCGGGCCGCAACTATGCGCTCGGGGCCATGCACGCGGTGTACGACCGGCCCGAAATGGGCGCCGGCGACATTGCGCGGATCGGGGTCGACGCGGGAATCGAATTCGACAAGAGCTCGGCGGGCCCGATCGACGTGCACACGGTGAAGATTCTTGCGGCACCCCATGAGACGCCCCAGCAGCCCGGCGGCGCGGAAACCAACAAAGACGGCGCGGCCTGAACCCGGAGCGGGCAGGGCGCGCATCCCAGGAGGAAAAGCATGAGTGTGATCGAAGTCAAGGTGCCGGATATCGGCGATTTCGACGCGGTGGAAGTGATCGAGGTGCTGGTCAAGGCCGGCGACACGGTCGAGGAAGAGCAGTCGCTGATCGTGCTCGAGAGCGACAAGGCCAGCATGGAAGTGCCGTCGTCGGCCACCGGCAAGGTGGTGGACGTCAAGGTGAAGGTTGGCGACAAGGTGGCCAAAGGCACGGTGATCTGCACGGTGGAAGGCGGCGCGGCCGCCGCCCCGGCGCCGGCGCCCGCCGCGGCACCTGCTCCGGCGGCTGCTCCGGCCCCGGCTGCGGCCGTTGCGCCGGCGGCAGCCCCCACGGCCGCCAAACACAGCGGCAGCGCCGACATCCAGTGCGACATGCTGGTGCTTGGCGCCGGCCCCGGCGGCTACTCGGCCGCCTTCCGTTCGGCCGATCTGGGCATGAACACGGTGCTGGTCGAGCGTTACGGCTCGCTGGGCGGCGTCTGCCTGAACGTCGGCTGCATCCCGTCGAAGGCACTGCTGCACAACGCAGCGGTGATCGACGAGGCGAAGGCCCTGGCCGCGCACGGCATCCTGTTCGGCGAAGCCAAGATCGACCTGGACGGCCTGCGTCATTACAAGGAATCGGTGGTCAGCAAGCTGACCGGCGGCCTGGCCGGCATGGCCAAGTCGCGCAAGGTACAGGTGGTGCGCGGTATCGGCACGTTCCTGGACCCGCATCACCTTGAAGTGCAGGAAACCGAAGGTGATGCCAAGGCCACCACGGGCAAGAAGACCGTGATCCGGTTCGAGAAGGCCATCATCGCGGCCGGCAGCCAGGCCGTGAAGCTGCCGTTCATCCCTGAAGATCCGCGTATCTTCGATTCGACCGGCGCGCTGGAACTGCGCGACATCCCGAACAAGATGCTCGTGATCGGCGGCGGCATCATCGGCCTGGAAATGGCCACCGTCTACAGCACGCTGGGTGCGCGCATCGACGTGGTGGAAATGCTCGATGGCCTGATGCAGGGTGCGGACCGCGACCTGGTCAAGGTCTGGGACAAGATGAACAAGCATCGCTTCGACAACGTGATGCTGAAGACCAAGACGGTCGGCGTGGAAGCCAAGCCGGACGGCATCTACGTCAAGTTCGAAGGCGAGGGTGCCCCGGCCGAACCGGTTCGCTACGACGCCGTGCTGGTGTCGGTGGGCCGCACGCCGAACGGCAAGAAGATCGGCGCCGAGAAGGCCGGCGTGGCCGTGACCGACCGTGGCTTCATCGACGTGGACAAGCAGCTGCGCACCAACGTGCCGCATATTTTCGCGATTGGCGACATCGTTGGCCAGCCGATGCTGGCGCACAAGGCCGTGCATGAAGCCCACGTGGCCGCCGAGGCCGCGCATGGCGAGAAGGCGTACTTCGACGTCAAGCAGATTCCGTCGGTGGCCTACACCGATCCGGAAGTGGCATGGGCCGGCCTGACCGAAGACCAGTGCAAGGCGCAGGGCATCAAGTATGGCAAGGGCGTGTTCCCGTGGGCCGCTTCGGGCCGCGCCATCGCCAATGGCCGTGACGAAGGCTTTACCAAGCTGATTTTCGACGAGGAAACCCACCGCATTATCGGCGGCGGTATCGTCGGCACCCATGCGGGCGACCTGATCAGCGAAGTGTGCCTGGCCATCGAGATGGGCGCCGATGCCGTGGATATCGGCAAGACCATCCACCCGCACCCGACGTTGGGCGAGTCGATCGGCATGGCCGCCGAGATCTACGAAGGCGTCTGCACGGACGTGCCGCCGCCGCGCAAGCGTTGATCGGCCTCCTCGACACCGACGAAGCCCGCCGTCCGGCGGGTTTCTTTTTGGCGGATTACTCAATTAACCGCCAAGAAAATGCGGCGCCGGCAGGCGGGCGAAAAAAACCCGGCAACCTGCTTGCAGGGCCGGGCCGAACGATACCTTTTGGAATCGGTACCGAGGAGACATCGGTACAGGGCGATGGACGATGGCGATGGTGCCGCCTCTTGTCCACGCTTGCCGTTGGCAAAGCACCCATCCTGGCGGGCAGGGCGAGGATGCTTTGCCAACGGACCGGCCGAAGCCGGTACGCTGGAGAACTACGGTGCTTAGGCAGCAGCAGCCGACTTCTTGGCGGCGGTGCGGGCCGTTGCGCTGGCTTGCTGGGCAGCCTTGGTGGCGGCGGTGGCAGCAGCCTGGAAGTTGGTTTCGGCCATTTCAACAGCCTGCTTGGTGGCCTTCTGGACCGACTCGTAGGCGTTGTTGGCAGCCGAGATGGCCGACTTCACGATGGCCACGGTCGATTCCGAACCGGCCGGGGCGTTCTTGGCGAAGTTGTCGACCAGGGCTTGCACGTTCTTCGTGCCTTCGGCCAGCTGGGCTTCGGCAACCTTCGTGAACTCGCTTTGGGTTTCCGAAGCGATTTCGTACAGGTGACGGGTGTAGGCCAGGGTCTTTTCGGCAACCGGCTGCACCAGGGCAGCCTGGATGGCCAGCAGTTCCTGGGCATCCTTGGCGCCAAGGGCCTTCTTGGCGTTGTCGACGTTCTCGGCGAACGTGGCCTTGACCACTTGCAGGTTCAGCTCAACGAGCTTCTCGACGCCTTCGAAGGCCTTCGAGGTCAGACCGAACAGGGTCTCGAGGTTGGCTTTTTGTGCAGCTGCAACTTGTTCCGGGGTCAGGATCATTGCTGGTCTCCAGTGGTGAACTTCAAGGTCAAGCAAAATTAAAATTAAGCCGCCCAGATGTCAGGGCCATGACTTCAGTGTCTGGCCAGCCCGAGCGTACCTTCGTATGTCCGTCGGCGTTTTCCGAGATTCTCGGTCTTTGATGCGCCGCAACAATTCCAATTCTAAGCAAGGCAAATTGGGTGTCAAGCGGTTTTTGTGCGGCGCACCAAAAATACCGGGGGATTTTCCTTCGGAAGGGCATTTCGGGCCACTATCCCGCCATGGGTAAGGGTTTGTCCCGATCTAGGGCGGGCGTCGCGGAGGTGGTGCGATGCGAGAAAAACGGGTGTTTCACACGCCTTGCGGCATCGCCACGGGTCCAGTGCTGAAGTCGGTGCTACCATCGCTGACTGTCCGGTCGGGAAATGACTGCAACGCGTCACTTGCCGACCAAGCTTCCAGCGCCCCGACCCCCCACGCGCCCCGATGTTCGCCTTCTACGCCGACCACTTCGTCCTGCCGCTGCCCCCTGGGCATCGCTTTCCCATGCGCAAGTACGGCATGCTGCGCGATGCCGTGGTTCGTGAGGTGCCCGGGCTCCAACTGCATGAAGCACCGCGTGCTGGCGACGATGCGTTGGCGCTGGCCCATTCGGCCGACTACATCGCCGATGTTTCGGCGGGGCGGCTGGACCCGGCACGCCAGCGCGAGATTGGCTTCCCCTGGTCGCACGAAATGGTGGAGCGTTCGCGCCGGTCCGCCGGCGCCACGATCGCGGCGTGCCGCACCGCACTGACGCAGGGCATCGCGGTCAACCTGGCTGGCGGCACGCACCACGCCTACGCCGACAAGGGCGGCGGCTTCTGCGTGTTCAACGACGCCGCCATCGCCGCGCGCCAGTTGCAGCGCGATGGCCAGGTGCGGCGTGTGGCGGTGATCGATCTTGATGTCCATCAGGGGAACGGCACGGCCTCGATCCTGCGCGACGACCCATCGGTGTTCACGCTGTCGCTCCATGGCGAGAGGAACTACCCGTTCCGCAAGGAGGCCAGCGACCTCGATGTCGGGTTGCCCGATGGCTGCGACGACGACACCTATGCCGCCGCGCTCGCCGGAGCGCTCGAATCACTGCAGGCGCGCTTTGCTCCCGACCTGCTGATCTACCTCGCCGGCGCCGATCCGCATGAAGACGACCGGCTGGGGCGCCTGCGGCTGACCATGGCAGGCCTGGCCCGGCGCGACAGCATGGTTTTCGACTTTGCCCTGGCGCGCCGGCTGCCGATCGCCGTGGCGATGGCGGGCGGCTATGGCAACCAGATAGAAAACACCGTGGCTGTACACACGCAAACCGTCGCACTGGCGGCGGCCTGTCACACCCGTTACGGCGCACTGGATGCCGGCCTTTCGTCGCCCATGTCGGCGGCGGCCGCATGATGGCTTCGATGCATCGTAAAAAATTTGGAACCTTGTGGCATACCGTGCGCTCATACGGTCCTCGCATGTGGCTGCTGCGGCGCTGATCCCGTTTCGCTCAATGTTGTCCTGAACCGATTCCAATGAAGCCTGAACCCGATCGCCGTAGTGCGTACGCGCACTTTCAGCCCATCACGACGCGTTGGATGGATAACGATGTGTATGGCCACGTGAACAACGTTGTCTACTACAGTTACTTTGATACCGTCGTGAATGCGTACCTGATCCGGGAAGGCGTGCTCGACATCGAAGCCGGTGCCACGATCGGCCTCGTCATCGAAACGCAGTGCAACTACTTCTCGTCGCTAAGCTTTCCCGACACGGTCGTGGCGGGTCTGCGCGTGGCGAAGCTGGGTAATTCGAGCGTGCGCTATGAAGTGGGGCTGTTCCGCAACGACGAGGATGTGGCGGCGGCGCAGGGGCATTTCGTGCACGTATACGTGGATCGCGAAACGCGCAGGCCGGTGGCGTTGCCGCCGGCGTTGCGCGAGGCATTGCAGGCGCTGGTCGTAGGCCAGCCACAATGAACAAGATTTGAGGAGACCACAGAGCATGTCGCAAGCAGATGACGCCGCGATTGTTGATCGCGCCATCACGACACGCCGTTCGGTTCGGGCGTTCCTGGATACACCGGTGCCGCGCGAAACCATCGAGGAAATTCTTGCTGTCGCCAGCCGGGCGCCGTCGGGCACGAATACGCAGCCCTGGAAGGTTTACGTGCTGGCGGGCGATGCCAAGGCGCGCTTCTGCGCGGATGTGCTGGCCGCTTACGACGACCCCGACCGCGACGCCAAGTACCGCGAGGAATATCCCTACTATCCGCGCGAGTGGGTGGACCCGTACCTGTCGCGCCGCCGCAAGGTGGGCTGGGACCTGTACAGCCTGCTGGAGATCAAGCGCGAGGACAAGGCGCGCATGCACGAGCAGCACGCCCGCAATTTCCGCTTCTTCGATGCGCCGGTCGGCCTGATCTTCACCATCGATCGGATCATGGAGCAGGGCAGCTGGCTCGATTACGGCATGTTCCTGCAAAGCATCATGGTGGCAGCGCGCGCACGCGGGCTCGATACCTGTCCGCAAGCCGCGTTCACGCAGTTCCACGCGATCATCAAGCAGCACTTGCTGCTGACCGAGGAGGAAATGGTGGTGTGCGGCATGTCGCTCGGTTATGCCGACCCGGGCGCGACAGCCAATCAATTGACAACCGAACGTGAACCAGTCAGTGGGTTCGTGCGTTTCCTCTCCTGAATTGCCCTGACAGATATCAGGATTCCGCCATGCAGACCGTTATCGACAGGAACCGGCAGGAAACAAGGCGTCGTGACCTGCCCTGTGGCCGACGACGATGGCGTGACGCCTGAGACTCAGCACGTTAAAAACTGTTGTATTTGCGTTAGCAGTGATGTGATTTATATGGCTCTTTTCCCGCAATGCGGAAATGTTTGCGAATGAAACTTTAAAGAGCCGCTGTAAGTCATTAATCTTGCTAAGAATTTCTTAATTTCCTACACTAGCGCCATTCCGTATTCGCGCTGAACAGATCATGTTCCGGACCGATTCCTTCATGTCCCGACTCTTTGGCCTTCCTCAACTGACCGCTATCGCCACGTCGGCGCTGGTGTCGGTTGCCCTGCTGGCCGCGCCGGCAGCGTACGCATCGACGAAGTCGACTGCGACGAAAACTTCCTCCAAAAAGACCGAAAAGTCCGCAAAACCCACCAAAAAGGTGGCTTCTGCGAAAGCGGAGGCGTCTCCACGCAAAGTGATTGTCGTCAGGAACGGCAAACGCACCGTGGTGGCCAGCCGTGCCGCGCCGGTGCGCGCCGCGTTCGTGCCGGCCAAACCGTCGCTGGGCGAGGCGATGGGCCTGCGGGACACCGAGGACGCCCTCTCTCTGCGTTCGTCGGTGGCGCTGGTCATGGATCAGAACACCAACGAGGTGCTGTTCCAGAAAAATCCGACAGCGGTGCTGCCGATTGCCTCGATCACCAAGCTGATGACAGCGCTGGTGGTGATGGACTCGCACCTGCCGATGGATGAAATGCTGACGGTGAGCGAGGACGACCGCGACACCGAGAAGCACAGCAGCTCGCGCCTGCGCTTCGGCACGACGCTGACGCGCCACGAGATGCTGCTGCTGGCGCTGATGTCGTCGGAAAACCGCGCCGCGTCGGTGCTGGGCCGCAGCTACCCGGGTGGCCTGCCGGCTTTCGTGGGGGCGATGAACAAGAAGGCACGCGAGCTGGGCATGAACGACAGCCACTTCGTCGATTCGAGCGGCCTGTCGAGCAGCAATGTGTCGAGCGCGATGGATCTGGCTCGCCTGGTCAACGCGGCTTACCGCAACCCGACCATCCGCGAATTCTCGACGCAGCCGGAGCACGAGGTCAGCGTGTCGGGTCGCACGATGCACTACGTCAGCACCAACCGCCTGGTACGTGGCGGCAGCTGGGATATCGGCCTGCAGAAGACCGGCTATATCTCGGAAGCTGGCCAGTGCCTGGTCATGCAGACCCGCGTGAACGATCGCAACGTGGTGATGGTGTTCCTGGACTCTGTGGGCAAGCTGTCGCGCTTTGCCGATGCCACGCGCGTGCGCAACTGGCTTGAGCATCAACCGCCGTCGGCAGGGGGCCAGCCGCGCCCTTTCCCGTCAACGCCCAATCTTACGCAGGGTCCTAGATCCCCTGCGGCGGTCCTGGTATCGCAGCAGTCGCATGGCACCTGAGCGGTAGCCATTGCGCCATGGAAAACGCGCCGTGGGGTGTCAGCCCCCGGCGCGTTCTTTTTTGCCCGGCCGACGTGGCCGTCGAGCCGACGATGACGGTGCAGGTCAGGCGGTAGGTTCGGGCACGTAGCCCATGCCGCGCGAAATCTGCAGCGCGGTCTCCTTGAGATTCTGCAGCCAGCTGTCCTGCAGCCGGTCGGCCGGGGCCGACAGCGACAAGCCTGCCACGAGCCGGCGGGAGTCGTCATAGATACCCGCGGCGATGCAACGCACGCCCAGTTCCAGTTCCTCGTTGTCGCGCGCATAGCCGTTCGAACGCACCCACCCCAGTTCGCGTTCGAGCTTGGCCAGATCGGTGATCGACGTGCGCGTATGGCCGGCCAGACCGGTGCGGGTGGCATAGGTGCGCACGCGCGTGGCTTCGTCGGCGGCCAGGAACAACTTGCCCACCGATGTGAGGTGCAGCGGGGCGCGGCCGCCAATGGCGCGCACGACCTGCATGCCCGAGCGTTCGCTGTAGGCGCGCTCGATGTAGACGATTTCGTCGCCCTGGCGCACCGACAGGTTCACGGTCTGCCCCGTCACGCGATGCAGCGCCCGCATCGGCGCCAGCGCCGCGTCACGAACCGAGAGCCGTGCCTTGACCAGGTTGCCCAGTTCCAGCAGCCGCATGCCGAGCCGGTAACTGCCGGGATCGGAGCGGTCGACAAAGCGGCAGGCCACCATGTCGTTCAGGATGCGGTGCGCGGTGGACGGGTGCAGGCCGGTGGCCAGCGACAGCTCTTTCAGGCTGACGGGATCCGCGTGCTGGGCCAGCGCGTCCAGCAGCGTCATCATGCGCTCGATCACCTGGATCGAGGTCTTGCCGGGTGACTTGTCTGCTTCTGCCATGTGGAAATGTTGCCGTGCGGCAAATTAAGCGTTTGCCTGATTCTATCTCGCATCGTGAAAATTTCAACAGGTGAAACGTGATTTTCGAGATTTCCTTCGATTGATGCGGCCTGGCGCCCGGCGGGTCATGAGCCACTTTGCACCGCCCGATGAACAGGATTGCGGCGCCGGATGCCCGCAGCGGTGGGGCAAAGGGGCATAATCACGGGGTTTCAGGGTCTGGATAAAGAAAACGCCATGCGAATCGGACTGTTCGCCACCTGTCTGGTGGACCTCATGCGCCCCGAGATCGGGTTTTCGGTGCTGAAGCTGCTGGAATCGGCTGGCTACGAGGTGATGGTGCCCGAGGCGCAGACCTGCTGCGGTCAACCCGCGTACAACTCGGGCGAGCGCGCCGTGTCGCGCGATCTGGCCGAGAAATTCCTGCGTGAATTCGAGATGTTCGACTATGTGGTGGTGCCGTCGGGCTCTTGCGGCGGCATGATCCGCCACCACTACCACGACCTGCTGCGCGACGACCCCGAGCTGAACGGCCGCTACGAGCGACTGCGCGAACGCGTGTTCGAACTGACCGATTTCCTGGTCAACGTGGCGAAGATCGACAAGCTCGATTCCAGCTTTGCCGGCCATATCACCTATCACGATTCGTGCTCGGGCCTGCGCGAACTGGGCGTCAAGCAACAGCCACGCGCCTTGCTGGGCAAGCTGCCCGCCGTGCAGCTGACCGAGATGAAGGACTGCGAGGCCTGCTGCGGTTTCGGCGGTACGTTTTCGGTCAAGTACGGCAATATCTCCACGGCGATCGTCGACGAGAAATGCGCCAACATCAAGGCCAGCGGTGCCGACGCCGTGGTGCTGGGCGACCTGGGCTGCATGTTGAATATCGAAGGCCGGCTGCGCCGCTCGGGCGATGCGCAGACGCGCGTGCTCCATATCGCACAGGTGCTGGCCGGCGACGCCTGACACTGCGAACTTTCAAGAGAGCCCCAGATGCAAGTGCACAGCATGGAATTCAAGGCGCGCGCCGGGCAGAAGCTGGCCGATCAGCGTCTGCAGCAGAACCTCAAGAAGCTTTCGACGAAATTCGTGACGGCCCGTGCCGACGCCATCCGCGACATCGACTTCGACGCCACCCGCGCCGCGCTGAAAGAGCGCCGCAACCGCGCACTGGAAAACCTCGACGTCTGGCTGGCCACTTTTGAAGAAAATGCGACCCGGCGTGGCGCCACGGTGCTGTTTGCCGAGACTACGGCCGACGCCGCCCGGCTGGTCGCCGAGATCGCCCAGAAGCATGGCGTGAAGAAGGTCATCAAGAGCAAGTCGATGGTGACCGAGGAAATGCGCCTGAACCAGGTGCTGGGCGAGATGGGCGTGCAGAGCATCGAGACCGATCTGGGCGAGTACATCCTGCAGATCAACGATGCCGAACCGCCGTCGCACATCATTGCGCCGGTGATCCACAAGGACAAGGACGAGATTGCCGACCTGTTTGCCAAGGTCCACAACAAGCCGCGCCTGACCGACATTCCCGAGATGACGCGCGAGGCGCGCGAAGTGCTGCGCCCCGAGTTCCTCTCCGCCGACATGGGCGTGACAGGCGGAAACTTCATCATCGCCGAGACCGGCTCCGTGGCGGTGGTCACCAACGAAGGCAACGAGGGCATGTGCACGATCATGCCGCGCGTGCACGTGGCCGTGACGGGCATCGAGAAGGTCTTGCCGACGCTGGAAGACCTGGCCACTGTGATGCGGCTGCTGCCGCGCTCGGCCACGGGCCAGGCGATCTCGAACTACTTTTCGCTGCTGACCGGGCCGCGTGCGGAGGGCGAGCGGGATGGCCCGGAGCACATGTACTTCGTGCTGGTGGATGGCGGGCGTAGCGGGCTGATCGGTGGCGAATTCCAGGAGATGCTTCGCTGCATCCGTTGCGGCGCGTGCATGAACCACTGCCCCGTGTACCAGAAGATCGGCGGCCATGCGTACGGTTGGGTCTATCCCGGTCCGATGGGTAGCGTGCTGACGCCCAGCTATGTCGGCCTGGCCAATGCGGTGGATCTGCCGCAGGCCGCCACGCTGTGTGGCGAATGCAACCGGGTGTGTCCGGCATCGATTCCGCTGTCGGACCTGCTGCGCAAGCTGCGCGAGAAGCAGATGGAGCGCCACCTGCGCCCGTGGCAGGAGCGCGTGGCGCTGCAGGTCTGGGGCTACGTGGCCCGGCGCCCGGACTTGTACGCCTTTGTCGCACGGATTGGGGCGCGTATGCTGTCACGCATGGGTGGCCGCAGCAAGCTGATTGCCAGCCTGCCCATGGCGGGCAAGGGCTGGACCGAAACACGAGACATGCCGGCCCCGAGCGGCCGCACGTTCCGCGAGCTATACAAGGAAAGGAGGGCGCGTTCATGAGCGCCAATCAGGAAACGCTGGCCGTCATGCGCCAGGCGCTGGAAGCCCATCTGGCCGGCACGCTGCCTGCCGGCGAGCTGATCGCCCGGTGGCGGGCTGCCGCACCGTCGCTGACGCTGCCACCCGTGTTCGGACAAGCAATGGAGGAATTGCTACGTCGGATGGAGATGGCGGCGGTCTTCGCACAGGACAGCTGCTCGTTTTCGAGCACGGCGGTGACCGATCAGCTCCAACGCTGGCTGGACAAGGCGGCAACTGCCTGAGCGGCGGCCCCGATACTCCGGGTGCCGGCAGGAAGAAGAAAAGCCCGCTTCGGCTTCGAAGCGGGCTTTTTTGCGAGCGGCTTGCGCCGCGCGTGGCGATCAGCTCAGCAGAAGGGCGTCGTCATCGAGTTGCTCATGCCGCGTCTGCTCGAACATCTTGAGCAGGTCGGGCACGTCGAGGCCCTTGCGCTGGTCGCCCGACACATCGAGCACCACCTGGCCCTGGTGCAGCATCACGGTGCGCTGGCCGTAGTCCAGCGCCTGGCGCATCGAATGGGTGACCATCATCGTCGTCAGCTTGCTTTCCTCGACGATACGCGCGGTCAGTTCCAGCACGAAGGCTGCGGTCTTGGGGTCCAGCGCTGCCGTGTGCTCGTCGAGCAGCAGGATGCGCGACGGCTGCAGCGATGCCATCAGCAGGCTCACCGCCTGGCGCTGGCCGCCCGACAGCAGGCCGATGCGGTCCGTCAGACGGTTTTCCAGGCCCAGGTTCAGCAGGCGCAGCTTGTCGCGGAACAGTTCGCGCGACGGCTTGTTCAGTGCCGGCCGGAAACCGCGGCGCGAGCCCCTAGCCATGGCCAGCGCCATGTTTTCCTCGATCGTCAGCGCCTCGCAGGTGCCGGCCATCGGATCCTGGAACACGCGGGCCACCAGGTGCGCGCGGTCCCAGGCGGGCTGGCGCGTAACGTCTGTGTCGTCGATCATGATGCGGCCGCTGTCGACCATCGTGTCGCCGCTGACGGCGTTCAGGAAGGTCGACTTGCCGGCACCGTTGGACCCGATCACGGCCACGAACTGGCCGGCCGGGATTTCCAGGCTCAGGCCGCGCAGGGCCCGGTTTTCGATCGGCGTGCCCGGGTTGAAGGTGAGCTTCAGGTTTTCAGCGCGCAGCATCTCAGGCACCTCCGTTCTTGCGGGCGAACAGCTTCTTGCGCGTGGCGGGCAGCACCAGCGCCAGCGTCACCAGCGCGGCGGTCACCAGGTTCAGATCCTGTGCCTTGAGGCCGATGAATTCCGAATTCAGTGCCAGCGCGATGAAGAAGCGGTACAGGATGGCGCCGACTACCACGGCCAGCGTCACGTACACCAGGCGTCGCGCCGGGATGATGGTCTCGCCGATGATCACCGCGGCCAGGCCGATCACGATCGTGCCGATACCCATCGAGATGTCCGATCCGCCCTGCGTCTGGGCGAACAAGGCGCCGGCCAGCGCCACCAGCGCGTTTGACAGCGCCATGCCGGCCAGCGTGGCGCGGCCCGTGGGCACGCCCTGGGCACGTGCCATGCGCGGATTGGCGCCCGTGGCACGCATCGCCAGGCCAAGCTGCGACGAGAAGAACCAGTCCAGCGCGAGCTTGGCGATGACCACCACGACGAACAGCACCAGCGGGCGCAGCACGTAGTCGGGCATCCATTCGGGCTGCAGGATCGTGAAGATCGTCGGCTCGGTGATCAGCGGCACATTGGGGCGGCCCATGATGCGCAGGTTGACCGAGTACAGCGCGATCATCATCAGGATACTGGCCAGCAGATCCATGATCTTCAGGCGCACGTTGAGCCAGCCCGTGATCCAGCCGGCCATGGCGCCGGCGACGATGGCGACCACCGTGGCAATGAACGGATCCTGTCCGGCGGAGATCAGCGTGGCGGCGACTGCGCCACCGAGCGGAAAGCTGCCATCAACGGTCAGATCGGGAAAATTGAGGATGCGGAACGAAATCAGCACCCCGAGCGCCACGAGGCTGAAGATCAGGCCGATCTCCAGGGCACCCAGCAGGGAAAAGAGGGACATTGGGGAAAATCCTTTGCAGGCCGTCCGGCCGGCCCGGATAGGGCCATTGGGGGCGCTTCGGGCCGCGCGCCACAGGGTAGGGCGCGCGGCATCCGGCGGTATTACTTGATGACGGTCTTGGCTTCCTTGACCAGGTCCGGCGACAGCGTGACGCCTTGCTTCTCGGCGGCGCCCGTGTTCACGAACAGTTCAAGGTTATCCGACGTCTGCGAGGCGATCGCGCCCGGCTTCTCGCCCTTCAGGATGCGCACCACGACCTTGCCGGTCTGGTGGCCGAGGTCGCCGTAGTTGATGCCCAGCGCGGCGATGGCGCCACGCTTGACGCTGTCGGTATCGGAGGCCACCAGCGGAATCTTCGATTCGTTGGCCACTTTGACCAGCGATTCGTAGGCCGATACCACGTTGTTGTCGGTGTTCGTGTAGATCACGTCCACCTTGCCGATCAGGCTCTTGGCGGCCGGGCCGATGTCCACGGTACGCGGCGCGGCGGCTTCCTTCAGCGACATGCCCTGCTTGGCCAGCAGATCCTTCAGCTCCTTGACCACCACCACCGAGTTGGCTTCACCGGGGTTGTAGACCATGCCGACGGTCTTGGCCTTGGGCACCACGCGCTTGATCAGCGACACCTGCTTGTCCAGCGGCAGCTTGTCCGACACGCCGGTCACGTTGGTGCCCGTCGCGCTCCAGCTCTTCACCAGCTGCGCGGCCACCGGATCGGTCACGCCCGAGTACACCACCGGCACGGACTTGGTGGCGGCCACCACGGCCTGGGCCGAAGGCGTGGCGATGGCCACGATCGCGCTCGGCTGGTCGCCCACGAACTTGCGGGCGATCTGGGCGGCGGTGCCCGGGTTGCCCTGGGCGCTCTGGTATTCCCACTTCAGGTTCTTGTCGGCGTCGTAGCCGGCAGTCTTCAGCTCGTCGCGCACGCCGTCGCGGATGGCGTCGAGCGCAGGGTGATCCACGATCGACAGGACCTTCACGGTGGCCGTCTGGGCCTGCACGGCACCGCCGTAGAGCAGGGCCAGCGCCACTGCGCTGCCGAGGATGGACTGGGTGGTGGATGCCTTGAAACGCAGCATGTAATTGTTCTCCCCCGAGGGTTCGGTGCTTTTCAGTCAGTCAGCCGCAAACGGTACGACTGCCGTCCTGACGGGCGCCGGCAGGCCGGAAAGGGCATCTGCGGGGCTGCCCGGCGGTCCTGATGCGGACGCGGCGCGCCCGGCGGCAGGTACGGGCACGCGCGTGATCACATCGGATGCGACGGCGCGAAGCCTGCGAGCATACCATTTTCGGCCCCCGCTGGGATCGCTTTTGGTGCTGCATTGCGCCATATCCTGCCGAAAAACACCTCCCAAAGAAGGGTGTGCCGCAAGATATTGCGCAAGATTGTCATTTTTCGCGTGAATGCGCCCGATGACCGACACGGGGTGGTGGCCCCCGCGATGCCGTCCGCCGCCTACCGGCGCAGGGCGGCGGCGCAGTCGCGGACCAGCGTCGGGCCGCGGTAAATCAAGCCGCTGTAGACCTGTACCAGTTGCGCGCCGGCGTCGATTTTGGCGCGCGCGCCCGCTCCGTCGAAGATACCGCCCACGCCAATAATTGGCAGATCATTGCCAACGACGCGGCGCAGTTCACGCACTACACGCGTGGATGCCTCGAAGACGGGGCGGCCGGACAGGCCGCCGGCTTCGTCGGCATGGGGCAGACCCTTGACCGCGTCGCGCGAGATGGTGGTGTTGGTGGCGATCACACCGTCGATACCGTGGCGGACCAGGGCATCGCCGATATTGCGGATCTGGTCGTCATCGAGATCGGGCGCGATCTTCAGTGCCACCGGCACGTACCGCTTGTGCTGGTCGGCCAGGCGCTGCTGGGCGGTCTTGAGCGTGGACAGCAGGCTGTCCAGCTCGCTGGCGCCCTGCAGCTGGCGCAGGTTCTTGGTGTTGGGCGACGAGATGTTCACCGTCACGTAGCTGGCGTGGGGGTAGACGCGCTCCAGGCAGTACAGGTAGTCGTCGGCCGCGCGCTCGATCGGCGTATCGGCGTTCTTGCCGATGTTCAGGCCCAGCACGCCGCCTTCGGCCTTCCAGCGAGACGCCTGCACGTTGCGGATGAACGCGTCGACGCCGCCGTTGTTGAAGCCCATGCGGTTGATCAGCGCATCGGCCTGGGGCAGGCGGAACATGCGCGGACGCGGATTGCCGGCCTGGGCGCGGGGCGTGACGGTGCCCACTTCGATAAAGCCAAAGCCGAACGCGGCCAGCCCGTCGATATAGGCCCCGTCCTTGTCCAGCCCCGCGGCCAGGCCCACCGGGTTCGGAAAGCGGATGCCCATCACGGTGCGCGGATCGTCGGCGATGCTGTTGCCGAGGCAGCCGGCCAGACCCATGCGCTTGGCGCGCATCAGGTTATTCAGCGTGAAATGGTGGGCATCCTCCGCGTCCATGGAGAACAGGGCGGGGCGAAACAGGGGATAGAGCGCGTTGAGCACGGATGGGGCGCGGCCGGAGCCGGAGAGGAGTCGGAACCAGGGCGGCATTGTAGCCGTTCAGGCCGCGTCTGCCGCCAATTCTGCCCGGTCTGGGCGCGAACTGCCCCGTTCGGCCTGGTTTCGACTGGATTTGCCTCGCGTACCCGGTAGCCCGGGCACGGGCCCGCGCCTGGCGCCTATTCCTGTGCCGGGCCGGGATTGGCCGACGGTTGCGGCTCCGGCGAGGCGGGTGCGCCTTCGAACGCGTGCCACTGGTTGCCGGTCAGGACCTGCAGCGGCTGGAAGCGCGCCTTGTAGGCCATCTTGCGGCTGTCTGCGATCCAGTATCCCAGGTACAGATGCGGCAGGCCCAGCTCGCGGGTCTGATTGATCTGCCAGAGGATGTTGTACGTGCCATAGCTGGTGCCGGTTACCAGCGGGTCGTAGAACGTGTAGACCGACGACAGCCCATCGTCGAGCACATCGATCATGCTCACCATGCGCAGCTTGCCGGCCTCGGGCGAACCCGCCGGCTCGCGGAATTCCACCAGCCGGGAATTGACCCGGCTTTGCAGCAGGAACTGCTCGTACTGGTCGCGGCTGTCCTGGTCCATGCCGCCGCCCGCATGGCGCATCGACTGGTAGAGCAGGTACAGCGCGTAGTGCTCTTCCACGTACGTCAGCGGCGCCACCAGCGCCTGCAGGCCCTGGTGCTGTTTCCAGGCGCGACGCTGGCTGCGGTCGGGTTCGAACTGGTCCACCAGCACCCGGCACGGCGTGCACGCGCGGCATTCGTCGCAGTAGGGGCGGTATGTGAAGATGCCGCTGCGGCGAAACCCGGCCCGCACCAGCCGCGAGTAGACATCGGCGTTGATCAGGTGGGCGGGTGTCGCCACCTGCGAGCGGGCCATGCGGCCTTCCAGATAGCTGCAAGCGTAGGGCGCCGTCGCATAAAACTGCAGCGCGGAGAGCGGTAGTTCCTTCAGCTTGCTCATGACGTCGAATGAGGGGGCGGCGCGTCGGACGCCGGCATTGCGGGTCTGAGTGGCAGTCTATCAGAGCCCATTGGGGCACGTCTGCAAGCGGAATCGGCACGGCGGCCGGCACTTTGAGATTCCTCGCATTGTTTTCAGCGCAGCGGCTTTCTAGGATGCGCTCTCTGATACTTCAGGAGCACATCATGGCATCCATGCCATTCGAGGAAGGTTCGGGAAGGGCGCAGCCTGGCGCGACCATGGTTGCGGGCTACCCGGTTGGCCGGTGGACGCGCTACGCAGACATGGCGGCGGTGGCAGGCCTCGGTCTCGGGCTGCTCGCCGCGTTGTTCGGCATTCTCGATTACCAACGCAACGTCTACGGCGACATGTTGAAAACCGAGGTTCGGGCCGTTGTGTCCACAATGTCGGAAATGGACAGGCGGCTCAGTGGTGAAATCGGGGCGCTGGACAAGAAGCTCAGCGGACAAATCGTCGCGCTGGACAAGAAGCTCAGCGGACAAATCGTCGCGCTGGATAACAGGCTCAGCGGACAAATCGGGGCGCTGGACAACAGGCTCAGCGGGGGAATGAAGGGGCTGGAAGCCCGCCTTGGCGACAAGATCGACGCCACGAACCGGCGTCTCGATGAAACCAATCAGCGCCTTGTCGGGCTGGAAAAGGAAGTCGGCGGCATCAACGTCCGCCTGGGCCGGCTCGAAGGAAAGGTCGCCAAGTGATGGCTCAGGCGTCGCCGTTTGTGCCAGTCCAGCGGCGCAGTTCGCCCTTGTCGAAATGCCATGGCTCGATAGTGGCAGAGCCTGCCGCGGCCCGCACATGCGCGATAAAGTCGGCGCGCGGAATCGGCGCCGCGCCAAGCGATGCAAGGTGGTCGGTTTCCTGCTGGCAGTCGATCATGGCGACGCCGTGGCGCTCCAGGAACGCACAGAGCGCCGCCAGCGCGATCTTCGAGGCATCGGTCCGATGCGCAAACATCGATTCGCCGTAGAACATGCGTCCCAGCGCCACCCCGTACAGGCCGCCCACGCGCTCGCCCTGGTACCAGGCCTCGACGGAATGCGCCAGGCCCAGCCGGTGCAGGGCCGCGTACGCGGCAATGATCTCGTTCGTGATCCATGTGCCGAGCTGGCCGTTGCGCGGCGTCATGGCGCAGGCGCGCATGACGGCCGTGAAGTTGTCGTCGACGCGGATTTCCCAGTCGGGATCGCGCAGCACGCGTCGCAGTGTCTTGCGGAACGAAGGAGAAACCTTGAGCGCGGCGGGCACCAGCACCATGCGCGGGTCGGTGCTCCACCACAGCACGGGCTGGCCTTCGGAGTACCACGGGAAGATGCCCTGGCGATACGCCAGCAGCAGGCGCTGCGGGGTCAGGTCGCGGCTGGCCGCGAGCAGTCCGGGCGCGTCGCTGGCTGGGCCGAGCGCGCGCTCGACCGGCGGAAACGGATCCTGCGGGTCGAGCCAGGTAATCATGCCGGGAAGATGGGCGGGGCCGCCTGGGCCGCGGTTACGGTGTGACGGTGGCGCGGCTGGTAAGCGGCCGCATCGGCTTGTCGATGTCGAGCGTGTGCAGGCGGAAGTCGCCAGCGGCGATCCTGCCCGCGGCGCGGTCGGCAAAGAAGCAGCGGAGCGTGTGGATCACGGTCGGGAAGGCCAGGTCGTCCCAGGGCACGTCGGCTTCATCGACGAGCTTGACCTCCAGGCTTTCTTCTCCCGGAGCGATGTCCAGGTCGTTCAGTCTGGCCAGGTAGAACAGGTGCACCTGATGCACATGCGGCACGTTCAACATCGAGAACAGCTCGCCCACTTCCACGCGTGCGCCGGCTTCTTCGAGCGTCTCGCGAGACGCAGCCTGCGCCGTAGTTTCGCCAATTTCCATGAAGCCAGCGGGCAAGGTCCAGAATCCGTAGCGCGGCTCGATGGCGCGCTTGCAGATCAGGATCTTGTCTTCCCAGACCGGAATCGTGCCCACGACATTGCGCGGATTGACGTAGTGGATGGTGCCGCAGTTATCGCACATGCTGCGCGGGCGGTTGTCGCCTTCGGGCACGCGCAGCACAACCGCATGACCACAGTTCGAGCAGAATTTCATGGGAGGCGTCCGGGAAGAATGGGGGAAAGTGTATCACCGCGCCGGAGACTCGCTTTGGCGGCTGCGTGAGGCAGGCGCGCGAAGCGTGGCGAGGGCGCACCGCGCCTGACATGCGGCATGGCCGAGGCGGCGATGCAAAACAAAAAACCCGCCGTTGGGGCGGGTTTGCTGTGTTGCTGCGTGACGGATCCGATTGATGCTGATCGGTTGGTTGCGGGGGCAGGATTTGAACCTGCGACCTTCGGGTTATGAGCCCGACGAGCTGCCAGACTGCTCCACCCCGCGTCCGTCGAAGCTGTGATTATAGGTGACCTGTTTTCGCATTGCAACAGAAACTTAAAAGTTCTGCGATGGCAGCCAATCCGGCGCGTTCGGGCTGCGCCTGACCTGCCTAACTATTGGAGCGTTTTTGCGCCGGGCCGTTCAAGCCGATGGCGGATTTTCACTTGTGCGATGCGGTGGCGGCCAGGGGGTACTTTCGAATTCGAAGCTGTCGCGCTGTCGCAGGTCATCGCGTTGCCAAATCACGCGGTCGTGGCGCACCGTGAGCATCCAGGTGGTGGTGGCCAGCGGTTGCGGCGGGTCGAACGCGCGCGGCGTCAACACGGCCACGCAGGTACCTGGCTCGGGATCTCGCACCGACGTGTAGCGGATCAGGCCGACACCGGCTTCCCGGGCGATGCGCGCGAAGTCCTGGCATGGGCCGTACTCGCGGGGGTGCGTCCACTGCGCGGCGTCCTGCGCGAAGGGCAGGGCGTCCAGCGCCACGCCATCGCTGCGGACACCTACCTGGAACAGCGTCTGTGCGCGCGCATCGATGCGGGGCAGGGCCGGGCAGTCCATCAGGAAGCGCCAGCGCCAGTAGCCCAGTTCGGCGCAGGCGGTACGGATCGATTCCGCGCCGTAGAACACGCCGGGGTCCTGGCCACCCCGGAAGCGTGAGCCCCACTCGGTGGCCGGATACCGGAACGGCGTAAAGATCAGGTAGTGCAGGGCGCGCGCGTCGGGTGGGACGACAGGTTTGCCGGCATCGATCACGGCTTCCAGAACGGCCTGCTCTTCGAGGGTATCGACCAGGGGCATGGTCGAGACAACATGCTGGGCTTCCACGGCCCGCCAGAGCGTGAGCGCGAACAGCTTGCGCTCAGATGCGACCGCGGGTGGCGTCCAGGTAGTGAACGACACGGACGAGGCCCTCAGTGGTGCGGATCAGTTCCAGCGGTTTGCCGCCGAGCGAGATGTTGTCGTGCGTCAGCCAGAGCCGCGCCTGCTCGTCATGGCCGAGGATGGCATCCAGCGATCGGAACAGGCGGACGAACAGGACAGCGAATTCCCATTCCTTGCGATGCGCGTCCAGCACATAGCCGCCCGAGGCCATGCGGGACACCGAGGCGGTGCTGATGCCCAGCACACTGGCGACGATGGCCTGGCTGATGCCCAGGAAGCCGGCCGCACGCATCACCGCCTTGGTCAGCGTCACACCGGCGTCAGGGTTGCCGGTCGGCGCAGTCTCCGGAATCTGCCTCGATTGCATCGCCCATGGTCTCCTGTTTCTTGAGAAACATTATAGGCGGCAGGTTTCACTTGGGAAGTTGCAAATCGAGACAGTTCCAGACCCTCGACAATCAGTACGTTTCGATGTGCAGCCGGCCTTCGGCGCGCAGGCGCGTCTCCACCTCAGTCCACGACAGCCCGACCATCGCGCACACCTCCGAGAAAGCACCGAGTACGCCTTCCTCCATGCCCTTGAGCCCGCAGATGTAGACGTAGCCATGCGGGTCGCCAAGCAGTGCGGCGACGCTGGGGGCCGCTTCGCGTATCGCATCCTGCACATAGCGGCGCGACACGCCCGGGTCGCGGGAGAACGCGAAGTGGATGTCCAGGAAGTCCTTTGGCAGCTTCAGCAGCGGGCCGAAGTACGGCAGTTCGCGCCGGTTGCGAGCCCCGAAGAAGAGCAGACGGCGACCGCCGAAGTGGCTCATGTTGCGGCGCATCCGTTCGGTCATGGCACGCATCGGCGCCGATCCCGTCCCGGTGCAGATCATCATGACGCTGGCTTCGCGGTGGTTCGGCATCAGGAACGTGTTGCCGAACGGGCCGACGACCTGCACGGTGTCGCCCTTGTTCAGGTCACACAGGAAATTCGAGGCCACGCCACGCACCGGATTGCCGTCGTGGTCGGTGTCCACGCGCTTCACGGTCAGCGCCAGGTTGTTGTAACCGGGCCGTTCGCCGTCGCGCGGGCTGGCCACCGAATACATGCGGATGTAATGTGGCCTGCCCGACGCATCTGTGCCGGGCGGAATGACGCCGATGGCCTGTCCTTCGAGCACCGGAAAGAACTGGTTGCCGAAATCCAGCACGATATGGTGGATATCACTCGACGCGTCGGTCTCCGTCAGCCGGTAGTTGCCGGCCACCGTGGCGGTCAGCGGTTCGCGGATGCCATGCAGGTGGACGTATGGATGCGCCGCCGACCACGGCGCCTTGGGCGAGGTATGGCGGCTGGTTTCCACCGCCTGCACCGTTACCGGCGTGCTCGATGCCGCAGCCTCGCCAATCGCTTCGTCGGCTGCTGCGGCGTCGATGGCGGCGTCGATCACCGCATCGGTCAGCGGCACCTCGGCGGGCAGTTCGTCCCAACCCAGCTGCGCCTCGATCGTGTAGGCCTGCCCTTTGAACATGGTGCGCCAGTTGTCGATGGCGCCCGTGGGGCAGGGCGACAGGCACGCGCCGCAGCCGTTGCAGACGTCGGCCTTGACCACGTAGTTGCGGTCGTCGTGGGTGATGGCATCGATCGGGCAGGTGTCTTCGCAGGTATTGCACCGAATGCAGATTTCCGGATCGATCAGATGTTGCTTGATGATGTCGGCGGCGCCCATGATCGTCGGTTCCTCCGAAAATTCAGTTGAAGCGGACGTACTCGAAGTCCACCGGCTGGCGGTTGATGCCAATGGCAGGCGGCGCGATCCAGTTGGCGAACTTGCCCGGCTCGACCACCCGGCCCATCAGCGACGCCACGTACTTGCGGTCCGCGTCGGTGGCCAGCCACTTGTCCTTGTTGGCATTCCACTCGGCTTCGCCGATCACATCGCCTGTGGGCGACACATGCAGGTTCGCGAACGTGCCGATCTTGCGGTTGAACGCCTTGTGCGGCACCGTCAGCCGGAACGGGATGCCGGCTTTCTCGATCACCTTGTTCCAGCGCGCCACCCCGCCCACGGAATCCTTGATGTAGTCGTCCCGCAGCACTTCGTTCAGCGCGTTGAGCATCGGCACCTCGCGCTCGGCCAGCTTGCCGTCCCGGACTTCGAGGATACGGTACACATCCCCCTTGAGCAGGTGATCGTCGGCGCGCTTGCCCTCCTCGAAGCGGCCCTTGAGGCCGGCGCTGTAGAACGTGGCGGCGTTGGACGACTGGTCCGCGCCGAACAGGTCGATCGTCACGCTGTAGTGGAAGTTCAGGTAACGCTGGATGGTTTCGAGGTCGATCACCCCGGCGGCGCGCACGTCGGCCGGGTCCTGGATGTCGCGCTCGCGCATGACCTCGCAGGTGCGCTGGATCACGCGCGACACGCCGGATTCGCCCACGAACATGTGGTGGGCTTCCTCGGTCAGCATGAAGCGCGTCGTGCGCGCCAGCGGATCGAAGCCCGATTCGGCCAGCGCGCAGAGCTGGAACTTGCCGTCGCGGTCGGTGAAGTAGGTGAACATGAAGAACGACAGCCAGTCGGGTGTGCGTTCGTTGAAGGCGCCCAGGATGCGCGGGTTATCCTCGTCGCCAGAGCGGCGGCCCAGCAGCGCCTCGGCCTCCTCGCGGCCATCGCGGCCGAAGTGGCGGTGCAGCAGGTACACCATGGCCCACAGGTGGCGTCCTTCCTCCACATTGACCTGGAACAGGTTGCGCAGGTCATAGAGCGATGGGGCGGTCAGGCCCAGGTGGCGCTGCTGCTCCACCGACGCGGGCTCGGTGTCGCCCTGCGTGACGATGATGCGGCGCAGGTTGGCGCGGTGCTCGCCCGGCACTTCCTGCCAGGCCGCCTCGCCCTTGTGCTCGCCAAAGTGGATCTTGCGCTCGGCATCGGCCGGTTGCAGGAAGATGCCCCAGCGGTAGTCGGGCATCTTCACGTGGTCGAAATGCGCCCAGCCCGACGGGTCCACCGACACCGCCGTGCGCAGATAGACATCGAAATTGTGCGAGCCGTCCGGACCCATGTCGCGCCACCAGTCCAGGAAGGCCGGCTGCCAGTGTTCCAGCGCGCGTTGCAGCGTGCGGTCTTCCGACAGGTTGACGTTATTCGGAATCTTCTGGCTGTAGTCGATGCTCATCGCGGGTCTCCTTTTTTCGTTGTCAGGGGTGGCGGGCGGCGGTCAGACCCGGTCCCAGTCGAAGCGTGCCTTGTTGCCGGTGCCGAAGACCTTGAGTGCCCCGTGCTCGCCCACGGCGTTGGGGCGGTTGAAGATCCAGTTCTGCCAGGCCGTGAGCCGGCCGAAGATCCGCGTTTCCATGGTCTCGTGGCCCCCGAAGCGCAGGTTGGCCTCCAGGCCGGTCAGCGCATCCGGCGACAGGCTCGCGCGTTCCTCGATGGCGATACGGATCTCGTCTTCCCAGTCGACGTCGTCCAGCGCGGCCGTGACCAGCCCCAGCGCCTCGGCCGCAGGGCCGGCGAGTGGCTTGCCCGCCTGCTCGCGCACGGCGGCCAGTGCGTCGGATTCTTCGTAGAACCGTGCGGCGATCCGCGTCAGCCCGTTCGGCATCGGATAACGGCCAAAATTGGCGGCGTCGGCATGCAGGTGCGGGGCCTCGTCGGGGGCATCGGGCATATGCAGCATGTAGGTGCGGTCGGCGGCCAGCGCCAGTTCCAGCAGCGTGCCGGCAAAGCACGAACCCGGTTCCACCAGCGCGAACAGGCTGCGCGAGGACACATCGAGCCGTGCCAGCGTCCGGCGCAGCATGCCGATGGTTTCGCGCACGAACCAGTGACTGGCGTGGGCGTCCATCAGCGCATCGGCTGCCAGCACCTGCGCGGCGTCGCCCGTGGTCTTCAGGACCCACATGCCGATGTCGAGGTGGTTGGCGCGCAGGGTCAGGATGGCGTCATCGAGCTCGCGGGCCATCTTCAGCGGCCACCACTGCGCGCCGGCAGCGACGATGCCTGCCACGTCAGTCGGCTGCTCGCCGGTGGGGGCGCTAACGGTGATCGTGGCGTGGCGCGCGTCGCGGTCGATGTCGACGCGCACGGTGTCATAGCGATAGCCGGTGTCGCTGGTGTGGCGCGCCAGCGGTGTCAGCGCCACGCCGGCCTCGCCCGCGGGTCGATCGCTTTGCGCGGCCAGCGCCTGCGCGCGTTCGCGCACGTGTTCGTTGAAGCGGGCGGGTTTGACCACATCGTCCACCAGTCGCCAGTCCTTGGCGCGCTGGCCGCGCACGCCCTCGGTGGTCAGGCAGAAGATGTCGGCGTGGTCGCGGCGTACGCGGCGCTTGTCGGTCACGCGCGTCAGACCGCCGGTGCCGGGCAGCACGCCCAGCAATGGCACCTCGGGCAGGCTCACGGCCGACGAGCGGTCATCGATCAATACGATTTCGTCGCAGGCCAGCGCCAGTTCGTAGCCACCGCCGGCGGTGGTGCCGTTGCAGGCTGCGATGAACCTGATGCCGGAGTGGCGGCTGGCATCCTCGATGCCGTTGCGCGTTTCGTTGGTGAACTTGCAGAAGTTCACCTTCCAGGCATGGCTGGACTTGCCCAGCATGAAAATATTGGCGCCCGAGCAGAAGATGCGGTCCTTCGCGCTGGTGAGCACCACGGTGCGGACTTCGGGATGTTCGAAACGGATGCGCTGCAGCGCGTCGTGCAGTTCAATATCCACGCCCAGGTCGTAGGAATTGAGTTTCAGCGTGTACCCGGGGCGCAGGCCGCCTTCCTCGTCGACGTCCATGGCCAGTGTCGCAATCGGTCCATCGAACGTCAGCTTCCAGTGGCGGTACTGCTCGGGATGGCGCTCGAAGGTCACCGGGGCGGCAGGGGCGAGCGTGGCGGTCTCCGTCGGCATGGGGGCGTCTCCTTGATGCACTATAGTGCCGTATCATTTGCGATGAAATATAGTGCATCGAGGCGGGCGATGCAAGTCCCGCGCAACATGTCGGCGCGAAGCCGGAGACTTCGCGGAATTCGTGGGCAAAGGGCGGCGACGCGCGCCCGCTATCGTGGAAATGTTCCGGCCGCCCCGGGCACTGTCCGGGGCGGCCGGGCAGGTCTAGTGCGGAAGCTGGCGCAGTTGCGTCTGGAGCGCCTGCAGCGACGACGCGGCGTCCTGGCCGCTGGTGTCGATCGAAACATCCGCGCGCGAATAGAGCGGGGTGCGCGCCTGCAGGATGCGGCGCAGGTCGGTCATGGCTTCGCGGTTGCCCTCCATCGGGCGCATGTCGCCCTGGGCGACCACGCGCGCCATGTGCTCCTCGGGCGAGGTGCGCACCCAGACCGTCAGGCAACGCGACAGCAGCAGGTTGAATGTGGCCGGTTCGGAAACCAGGCTGCCCGGCGTGGCCAGCACCATCGTGTCGTGCTCGCGCAGCACGCGTTCGAGCGCGCGCATTTCATAGCGCCGGTAGGCGGCCTGGCCGTAGAGCGAATGGATCTCGGACAGGCTGGCGCCGGCCTCCTGCTCGATCGCCGCGTTCAGTTCGACGAACGGGATGCCTTCGGCGGCAGCCAGCGCGCGGCCGATCGTGGATTTGCCGGCGCCGCGCAGCCCGATCAGCGCAATGCGACGATGCCGCGCGTCGCGCGACTCCGCTGGCGACAGCGCGTGCTGCGCCGCCTCGCGCACGCGCGCCAGATCGCTGGCGGGCAGTTGTGCCAGCCACTGCACCAGTTGCGAAAACTCAGCGGCGCCGGGGCTGCCGTGCCCGGTGGCGTGGCCATCCACCTCGGCCAGCACGACGGGCAGCGGCACGTCCAGCGCGCCGGCCACCTGGCGCAGCAACAGCACCGATGCATTGCCGGTGCCCGTTTCGAGGTTGGCCAGGTAGCGTTCCGAGACATCGGCGCCGCGTGCCAGGTCCTTGCGAGACATCCCGCGCGCCGCGCGCAACGAGCGGATGCGTTCGCCAAGCTGCGTCAGATAGGGGTCGCGCTCGCCCGTGGCGCGGGACTCCGCGCGCGCGTCGGCGCGGCCGTCGGGGGGCAGGAGCGTGTCGGGATCGCGACGCATGCTGGTATCGAAAATAGGGTCAGGTTGGATCGGGCGACGCATTATACGTACACGGCGCGCCTCATCGCGCATGGTGGGCGCTGTTATATAGTGCATACCCTTGCTTGCATAATAGTCGATATGAAATAAAATGCATCGACATCACGGCGGCGCTGCGCGTGGCTGTCGGGACAAGAAGACAAACTGCTGGAAGCCATACCGGACCGCGTGCTGTGGCTGGCGACGATCCGGGTGGCCAGAGGAGTGGAGACATGACGCCCCCGATCACTAGCACCGCGGCTGCCGGCACGGCAGGGCAGGCGGTGTCCCCGGCTGTATCCCTCGCATCGTCTTCCGTGTTGGCTGGCGAGGCGCCGGGCCCGGCAACTGCGACGGCCACCGTCGCCGTGACCGCGCTGCCCAACCGCTACAACGCCGCCGACGACCTCCTTGCGCGCCACCTGCAGGCCGGGCGGGGCGGCAAGCTTGCCTATATCGACGACACCACGACGCTGACCTTTGCCGGGCTGGACGATCGCTGCCGCCGCTTTGCCGGCGCGCTGCATCGGGCGGGGTTCCGGCGCGAGGAGCGCGTCTTGCTGTGCGCGCTCGATACGATCGACTTTCCCACGGTATTTCTGGGATGCCTGCTGGCCGGCGTGGTGCCGGTGGCCGTCAACACGCTGCTGACCGTCGACGACTACGCATACATGCTGGCGCACAGCGGCGCGCGGGCCGTGGTGGTGTCGGCGCCGCTGCTGGGTACGATGCAGGCCGCCATCGACAAGGCCGGGCTGGCGCCCGACGTGATCGTGGCCGCGCCCGGGACGCCGTCGATGGCCGACGCACCGGCCCCCACCGTCGCCAGCATGGTGGCCGATGCCGATCCGGCACCCACCGCAGCCGCTACCGGCCCTGACGACATGGCGTTCTGGCTGTATTCGTCGGGCTCGACGGGCCGCCCCAAGGGCACGGTCCACACCCATGGCAACCTGTTCCATACGGCCGATCTGTACGCGCGCCGGGTACTGGGCATCCGCGAAGACGACGTGGTGTTCTCGGCCGCCAAGCTGTTCTTTGCCTATGGATTGGGCAATGCGCTGACATTTCCGCTGTCGGTGGGCGCCACCACGGTGCTGATGGCCGAGCGGCCGACGCCTCAGGCGGTATTCCAGCGCCTTGTCAAGCATCGTCCGACCGTGTTCTGCGGAGTGCCGACGCTATTCGCCGGCATGCTGGCCGCCGCCGACCTGCCGCCGCGCGCCGATGTGGCGATGCGGGTGTGCACGTCGGCCGGCGAGGCGCTGCCGCGCGATATCGGCGACCGTTTCCAGAACCACTTCGGCTGCGACATTCTCGACGGCATTGGATCCACCGAGATGCTGCACATCTTCCTGTCGAACCGTCCGGGCGAAGTGCGCTACGGGACCACGGGCCGCCCGGTGCCGGGTTATGAGCTGAAGCTGCTCGACGAGCAGGGCGAGCCGTGCGCGCCGGGCGAGATTGGCGACCTGTTCATCAAGGGGCCGTCGGCCGCGCTGATGTACTGGGGCAATCGCGACAAGAGCCGCGATACCTTCGTGGGCGCCTGGACGCGCAGCGGCGACAAGTATGTCTGCGATGCCGATGGTTACTACACCTACGCGGGCCGCAGCGACGACATGCTCAAGGTGGGTGGCATCTATGTATCGCCGTTCGAGGTGGAGGCCGTGCTGGCCCAGCATCCGGCCGTGCTGGAGGCGGCCGTGATCGGCGTGGCCGATGCCGACGACCTGATCAAGCCGAAGGCCTTCGTGGTGCTGCGGCCGGGCCAGCAATGGCACGACGGCATGGCCGCCGAACTGCAGGCTTTCGTCAAGACAAAACTGGCGCCGTACAAGTATCCGCGGCAGATCGAATGCGTGGAGGAATTGCCGAAGACGGCCACCGGCAAGATTCAGCGATTCCGTTTGCGCCAGCGCGAGGAAGCGGCGCGGCTCTCGTGAGGTATCGTGACGGCGTAGCGTCGGGCAGTCAGTCAGGCGGGTGCAGGCAGGCGTGGTGACAGGGGTAGTGACATGGGCAGCGAGCTGGTTCGAATTCCTTTCGATGGGCGGCAGATCGACATCGAGTACCAATGGCTGAGGCAGGAACGCAAGCGGCGGCCGCTGGTGGTGTTCCTGCACGAGGGCCTGGGCTCGATCAGCATGTGGCGCGACTTTCCGCGCCAGTTCTGCGACGCCGGCGACTTCCGGGGCCTGGTCTTCTCACGCTACGGCTACGGGCGTTCCACCCCACGGCCGCATGACGAGAATTGGGGTGTCGATTTCATGCATCGCCAGGGCCGCGAGGCGTTGCCGGCGCTGTTCGATGCGCTGGGCATCGGCCCCGGCCGCCAGCATGGCAAGCCCTGGATGCTGGGCCACAGCGACGGCGGGTCGATCGCGCTGATCTACGCGGCAAGCTTTCCCGATGCCGTGGACGGCCTGACCGTGCTGGCGCCCCACATCTTCGTCGAGGACCTGTCGGTGCGCAGCATCGCCGCCACGCGCGAGACCTACCTGAACACCGATCTGCGCGCACGCCTGGCGCGCCACCATGCCGACGTGGAATCGGCCTTCTGGGGCTGGAACGATATCTGGCTGAACCCGGAATTTCGCCATTTCGACCTGCGCCCGCTGCTGGACGGCATCCGCAGCCCGGTACTGGCCGTGCAGGGCGAGGACGACGAGTACGGCACCATGGCCCAGATCGAGGGTATCCAGCGATATGCCCCGCAAACCGTACTGCTTAAACTCGCGCGCTGTGGGCATTCGCCACACCGCGACCAGGCGGGCGCATTGACGGCTGCGACCGCGGCGTTTATAACGGCAAATACTTCAATCCTAAAATAACTGGCGGCGACAGCCGGGCCGGCACCGGCCCGGTGCACGCGGCGCCATCGGCTTCAGACCACCAGGAGGAGATTCCATGCATCGCAATGCATTGCGCAGGCTGCTGCACGCGCGTCGTCTGTCTGTCGTCACATTGGCCGCCAGCGCGGTGCTGGCCACCGGCTCAGCAGCCCTGGCCCAGACGGCACCGGCCGCCCCGGCCGGCGGCAAGGTCAAGGTCGGCTTCATGCTGCCGTACACGGGCACCTATGCGGCGCTGGGCACGGCCATCGAGAACGGCTTCCGGATGTATGTGCAGCAGCAGGGCGGCAAGCTGGGCGGGCGCGATGTGGAGTACTTCAAGGTGGACGATGAATCGGACCCGGCCAAGGCACCGGAAAACGCCACCAAGCTGATCCGACGCGACCAGGTGGATGTGGTGGTCGGCACTGTGCATTCGGGCGTGCAGATGGGCATCGTCAAGGTGGCCAAGGAAAACAACACGCTGCTGATCATCCCCAATGCGGGCGTGGACGAGGCCACGGGCCCGCTGTGCGGCCCCAATATCTTCCGGTCGTCGTTCTCGAACTGGCAGCCGGGCTATGCCATGGGCCACGTGCTGGCCGATCGCGGCATGAAGAAGGTGGTCACGCTGACCTGGAAGTACGCGGCCGGCGAGCAGTCGGTCAAGGGTTTCAAGGAGGCCTTCGAGGCCAAGGGCGGCAAGGTGGTCAAGGAACTGAGCCTGCCGTTCCCGAACGTCGAGTTCCAGGCGCTGATTACCGAAGTGGCGTCGCTGAAACCGGACGCCGTGTTCGTGTTCTTTGCCGGCGGCGGTGCGGTCAAGTTCGTGAAGGACTGGCAGGCAGCCGGGCTGAAGGACAAGATCCCGCTCTTCGGCTCGGGGTTCCTGACCGATGGCACGCTGGAGGCGCAGGGCGCCGCCGCCCAGGGGCTGGAGACCACGCTGCACTACGCCGATGGCCTGAGCAACGCGCGCGACAAGGCCTTCCGCCTGGACTACGCCAAGACCTACAAGCTGCAGCCTGATGTCTACGCCGTGCAGGGCTACGACGCCGCGCAGCTGCTGGCCGCCGGCGCCAACGCGGTGAAGGGCGACATGACGCGCAAGCCGGACATCATCAAGGCCATGGAAGCGGCCAAGGTGGATAGCCCGCGCGGCGCGTTCACGTTGTCGAAGGCCCACAACCCGGTGCAGGACTTCTACCTGCGCCGCGTGGATGGCCGCGAGAACAAGGTCAGTGCCGTGGCGGTGAAGGCGCTGGCCGATCCGGCGCGCGGCTGCCGCCTCTGATCCGGCGCCGCCGCGGCCTTTCGCACGGCGCCCCAACGCCACCCCTCGATCCACCAGACGGCACGGCCGGTTTCACGATGGACATCGTTTCCTTTCTCATCCAGTGCCTGAACAGCGTGCAGTACGGCCTGCTGCTGTTCCTGGTGGCCAGCGGGCTGACGCTGATCTTCGGCATCATGGGCGTGATCAACCTGGCCCATGGCAGCTTCTACATGCTGGGGGCTTACCTGGCGTTCACGCTGGCCAGCCTGACCGGCAACCTGTTTATCGCGCTGCCGCTGGGCATCGTGCTGGCCGTGCTGTTCGGCTACGTGCTCGAATGGGCGTTCTTCAGCTACCTGTACCAGCGCGATCACCTGCAGCAGGTGCTGATGACCTACGGGCTGATCCTGGTGTTCGAGGAACTGCGCAGCATCCTGGTGGGCGACGACGTCCATGGCGTGCCGGTGCCCGCGCTGCTGGACGGGTCGCTGCCGATCGGCAACGACATGACCTATCCGGTGTACCGGCTGTTCATCTCGGCGGTCTGCCTGCTGGTGGCGGGCGCGATGTACTACGTGATCCGGCGCACGCGGGTGGGCATGATGATCCGCGCTGGCGCCACCAACCGCGAGATGGTGCAGTCGCTCGGCATCAACGTGACGGTGCTGTACCGCTTCGTGTTCGCGCTGGGCGTGGCGCTGGCCGTGCTGGCGGGGATGATCGCGTCGCCAGTGTCGTCGGTGTACCCGGGCATGGGCGGGCAGGTGCTGATCATCTGCTTCGTGGTGGTGGTGATTGGCGGTATCGGGTCGGTCAAGGGGGCGCTGGTGGCCTCGCTGCTGATCGGCTTTGTCGACACGTTTGGCAAGGTGTTCTGGCAGGACGCCGCCGGCGTGCTGGTGTACCTGCTGATGGCCGTGATCCTGCTGTGGAAGCCGCAAGGGCTGTTCCGCGCGGGTTGAGCAGGGAAGGGGACATGCAAACCGACATCTCGACAACCGCGCCCCAGCCAGTGCGGCGCCCCGCGTGGCTGGCCGCAACGGGCTGGATCATCGCGCTGGCCGTGCTGTGCGCCGCGCCGCTGCTTTTGACCGCAGACAGCCACAAGTACTACATCGAGCTGCTCAGCAAGGTGATGATCATGGCGATCTTCGCGCTGTCGCTGCAGCTGCTGATCGGCTACACCGGACTGGTGAGCCTGGGGCACGCGGCGTATTTCGCCATGGCGGCCTACGCCACCGCCATGCTGGCGCCCCAGAGCGGCGCGGGCAACGGCTGGCTGCTGTTGCTGGGCGCGGTGGGCGCCGCCGGTGCGCTGGCGCTGGTGGTGGGTACGCTGGTACTGCGCACGCGCGGCATCTACTTCATCATGGTCACGCTGGCCTTCGCGCAGATGGTGTATTTCGTGTTCCACGACACCAAGATCGCCGGGGGCAGCGACGGCACTTATATCTACTTCCGTCCCGAATTCGGCCTGTTCTCGGAACTGCCCATCACGGTGAACGATCCGGTGCGCTTTTACTGGCTCGTGCTGGCCGCGCTGGTGCTGACCGTGGCGCTGCTGGCGTTGCTGCTGCGCTCGCGTTTCGGCCATGCGCTGGTGGGCATCCGCCATAACGAGCAGCGCATGCGCGCGGCCGGCTTCGGCACGTATCGCTACCAGCTGGGCGCCTTCGTGGCTGGCGGCATGCTGGCCGGGCTGGCGGGATTCCTGTATGCCATCCAGTTCGGTTTCGTGAACCCCGAGATTGCGTCGTGGCACCAGTCGGGCAATGCCATGCTCATGGTGATCCTGGGCGGCGTGGGCAGCCTGGCCGGGGCCGTGCTGGGCGCGTTCTCGTTCGTGCTGCTGGCCGAGTGGTTCGGCACGCTGACCAGACACTGGCAGTTGCTGATGGGCGGCTTCATCATCGTCGCGGTGGCGCTGCTGCCGCGCGGGCTGGTGAGCGTGCCGGCAGTGCTGCGGCAACGTTCGCCGCGCCGCGGGCGCCGCCATGCCGGCGCCGCCGACCCGAACGCGCAGAGCCGGGAGGCCGTATGAACCATGCCACATCGGCGCCGGTGATGCAGGCCGAGATGCTGTCGCGCCGCTTTGGCGGTCTGACGGCGGTCAACCAGGTGGACCTGTCGCTGCACCTCAATGAAATCCACGCCGTGATCGGCACCAACGGCGCCGGCAAGTCGACACTGATCAACCTGCTGTCCGGCGAGCTGCCGCCGTCCGAAGGCCGGCTGTATCTGCAGGGGCATGAGGTCACCGGCTGGGCGCAGCCAAGGCTGGCGCGCCACGGGGTGGGGCGCAGCTACCAGCGCAACAATATCTTCCTGCCGCTGACCGTGCGCGAGAACTGCCGGCTGGCCGCCCAGTCGCGCGCCCAGCGCGCATGGCGACTATGGGAATCCGCACAAGGCTGCCGTACCAGCCGGGCGCTGGCCGATGAAGCGCTGGAGCGCGCCGGCCTGTCGCAGCACGCGGGCCGCGTGGCCAGCGAACTGGCCCACGGCCAGAAGCGCCAGCTGGAAGTGGCGATGTGCCTGGCCACGGAGCCCGTGGCGCTGCTGCTGGACGAACCGCTGGCCGGCATGGGTGCCGAGGAATCGGCCCGCATGCTCGACCTGCTGCGCGGCCTGCGCGAAGGGCACGCGATCCTGCTGGTCGAACACGACATGGAGGCCGTGTTCGCCGTGGCCGACCGCATCACGGTCATGGTCAACGGCACGGTCATTGCATCGGGCGATCCGGCCAGCATCCGCGCCAACCGTGAGGTGCAGCTGGCCTACCTGGGCGAAGAGGACGAGACGGGGCAGCGGCAGGAGGCCGGCGCATGAGCACCACCGCCATCATCGACGCCAGCGGCGTCAACGCCTGGTATGGATCCAGCCACGTGCTGCGCGGCATCGACTTCCATGTCAACGCGGGCGAGACCGTCGGCCTGCTGGGCCGCAACGGCATGGGCAAGAGCACGCTGCTGCGTACGCTGCTGGGCCATGTCCGGGAACGCGCCGGCACGATCCGCGTGGCTGGCCGCGAGATGTCGCGCGCCCGGCCGCACGAGGTGGCCCGGCTTGGCATCGCCTACGTGCCAGAAGGACGTGGCATTTTTCCGAATTTGAGCGTGCGCGAGAATCTGGTGATGGCAGCGCGGGCCGGCTGCGGTGGCCGCAGGGACTGGGACGAGGTACGCGTGCTGGACCTCTTTCCGCGACTCAAGGAACGGCTATCCCACGGCGGGCAGCAGCTGTCCGGCGGCGAGCAGCAGATGCTGTCGATCGGCCGCGCGCTGATGACCAACCCCGACTGCCTGATCCTGGATGAGGCCACCGAGGGGCTGGCGCCGCGCATCGTCCACGAGATCTGGAACGTGATCGCCACCGTGCGTGGCACGGGCATCGCATCGATCGTGGTCGATCGCAACTACCGCGCGGTGCTGTCGCACGCCGACCGCGTGGTCGTCCTCGAAAAAGGGCAGGTGGTCATGGCGGGGCCCGCCGCCAGGCTGGCCGCCACGCCCGCCGCGCTGGACCGCTACCTGGGCGTCTGACACCTGTTTGAAAAAAGTAACGTATCAGACATTTGGTGTCGTGCCTTCACAACGTGCCGATGGTGGGTGATACCACCGTGGCGGCATTGGTGGGCCTTGACCATGCCCCGCTTCTTTCCCATGCTTGATCGGTCGCGGCCAATGACGTCGGCTTTTCCACAGTGGTCGCCGCACGACACTTCATCTAGAATGCGCGCGTTTGTGCATCGCAATAGAAACTGAGAAGGCCAATACGCCCCATCGGGGACCGGAGCCGCTAGCGTGAGAGAAGATCGTGCCTGATAAAGCACTTTGGAGGGACTGTCCGTCTGGCGCCATGCCAGGGCAGCCAAAGGCAGGCACGGGAGGCGCGAGCCGGTTCACCTGACCCAATTCCATGACCCAGTCCGCAACCACCAGCCATTACTTCGTCGAAAGCCCGAGCACCCGTGCGCTCGTGATCGGCGCGATCGGCGTCGTCTTTGGCGACATCGGTACCAGCCCCCTTTATTCGCTGAAGGAGTGTTTCAGCAAGGACCACGGCATTCCGTTCAGCCCCGAAGCGGTGCTGGGCATCATCTCGCTGCTGTTCTGGGCGATGATCGTCGTCGTGTCGATCAAATACGTGTTGTTCGTGATGCGCGCCGACAACAACGGCGAAGGCGGGGTGCTGGCGCTGATGGCGCTGGCGCTGCGGACCGCGGCGCCACGGTCGCGCATGGCCCGGCTGATCATGATGTCGGCCATTTTCGGCGCCTGCATGTTCTATGGCGATGCGGTGATCACCCCGGCCATCTCGGTGCTGTCCGCCGTGGAGGGGCTGGAGATCGCCGCGCCAGCGCTGTCGCACTTCGTGATCCCGATCACGCTGTCGATCCTGTGCGTGCTGTTCTTCATCCAGCGGCACGGCACCAGCGCCGTGGGCAAGCTCTTCGGGCCGATCATGGTGGTCTGGTTCCTGGCCCTGGGCGGCCTGGGGATCTTCAATCTGGCGCAGGCGCCGGACATCCTCAAGGCCATCAATCCCTGGTACGGCATCTCGTTCCTGATCGAACACTCGCTGCTGGCGTTCATCGTGCTCGGCAGCGTGTTCCTGGTGCTGACCGGTGCCGAGGCGCTGTACATCGACATGGGCCACTTCGGCGCCAAGCCCATCCGCTACGGCTGGTTCGCGCTGGTGATGCCCTGCCTGATGCTGAACTACTTCGGTCAGGGCGCGCTGCTGCTGGTCAACCCGAACGCCATCGAGAACCCGTTTTTCCTGATGGTGCCGGACATGCTGCAGCTGCCCATGGTGCTGCTGGCCACGGCGGCCACGGTGATCGCGTCGCAGGCGGTCATCTCCGGCGCGTTCTCGCTGACCAGCCAGGCCATCCAGCTGGGGTTCCTGCCGCGCATGCGCATCCTGTACACGTCGGCGGCGGAAATCGGCCAGATCTACCTGCCCGTGATCAACTGGGCGTTGCTGGTGCTGGTGATTGCCGTGGTGCTGTCGTTCCGCAAGTCCGAGAACCTGGCCGCAGCCTACGGCATTGCCGTGACTACCACGATGCTGATCACGACCTTCCTGGCGGTCATCGTCATGCGCCGGTTCTGGAAGTGGAACCGGGTGCTGGTGACGGTACTTGGCGCATCGTTCCTGATCGTCGACCTGTCGTTCTTCGCCGCCAACCTGCTCAAGGTGGCGGAGGGGGGCTGGTTCCCGCTGCTGATGGGCAGCACGGCGTTCTTCCTGCTGATGACCTGGCATAGCGGCCGCAAACTGCTGCGGGCGCGCAGCCTCGAAGACGGCATTCCGCTGGAGCCCTTCATCGCCGGCCTGCTGGCCCATCCGCCGCATCGCGTCGAAGGCACGGCGGTGTTCCTGACCGGCAGTACCGAATCGGTGCCGGTGTCGCTGCTGCACAACCTGAAGCACAACCGCGTGCTGCACGAGCGCGTGGTGTTCCTGAGCTTTGTCACGCGCGACATTCCCTACGTGGACGACGACCATCGCCTGACCTGCAAGGACCTGGGCGGCGGCGTGTTCATCCTGGCATCGGAGTACGGCTTCAAGGAAACGCCGGACGTGAACCGGGTGCTCGACCTGGCGCAGCGCAAGCTCGACATGCATTTCGAACTGATGGAGACCTCGTTCTTCATCGCGCGCGAGACGGTGATCCCGTCCAAGCTGCCGGGTATGTCGATGTGGCGCGAACGCCTCTTCGCGTGGATGCATCAGAACGGCGCCAAGCCGTCGGACTTCTTCTCGATCCCGGCCAACCGGGTGGTGGAACTGGGTACGAAGGTAGAAATCTGAGCCGGCTCGCCCACTGGCCGCCGCAATGAAAACGCCCCGCATCGAGCGGGGCGTTTTTCGTTCTGCCGTGCGTTGCGGGCGGCTTAACGCTTGAGCTTGGCAAAGGCGGCGGCCATGGCGCCTTGCGTCTCGGGCTCGCGGCGGGCGATGCCGCCGGCGCCACGGTTGCCGCCTCCGCTACGCGGACCACGATCGGCAGGGCGGTCGCCGCCGCCCGCGCGGGCCGCCTGCTGGCCGGGTTCGTCGTCCAGGCGCATGGTCAGGCCGATACGGTTGCGCTTGACGTCCACTTCCATGACCTTGACCTTGACGATCTGGCCGGCCTTGACCACTTCGTGCGCGTCCTTGACGAACTTCGTCGACAGCGCCGAGATGTGGACCAGCCCGTCCTGATGCACGCCGATGTCGACGAACGCGCCAAAGGCCGCCACGTTGGTAACCACGCCTTCCAGGATCATGCCCGGCTGCAGATCCTTCACGTCTTCCACGCCTTCCTGGAAGGTTGCGGTCTTGAACTCGGGGCGCGGGTCGCGGCCCGGTTTTTCGAGTTCGGTCAGGATGTCGCGCACGGTCGGCACACCGAACTTGTCGTCGGCAAACTGCTGCGGCGACAGGCCGCGCAGGCTCTCGCGGTTGCCCATCACGTCGGGCAGGCCCTTCTTGATGTGGTCGAGGATCTTCTGCACCACCGGGTAGGCTTCCGGGTGCACGGACGAACGGTCAAGCGGATTGTCGCCATTGTTGATGCGCAGGAAGCCGGCCGCCTGCTCGAACGTCTTGTCGCCCAGGCGTGGCACCTTCTTCAGCGATTCGCGATTGCTGAACGCACCGTTGGCATCCCGGAACTCGACGATATTGCGCGCCAGCACCGAGTTCAGGCCCGACACGCGCGCCAGCAGCGGGGCGGATGCGGTGTTCACGTCCACGCCCACGGCGTTCACGCAGTCTTCCACCACGGCGTCCAGCGCACGGGCCAGCTCGCGCTGGTTCACGTCGTGCTGGTACTGGCCCACGCCGATCGACTTCGGATCGATCTTGACCAGCTCGGCCAGCGGATCCTGCAGGCGGCGGGCAATCGACACGGCGCCGCGCAGCGATACGTCCAGGCCAGGGAATTCCTTGGCAGCCAGTTCCGACGCCGAGTACACCGACGCGCCGGCCTCGCTCACCACGATCTTGGTCAGCTTCAGCTCCGGGGCGCCCTTCATCAGGTCCTGCACGAGCTTGTCGGTCTCGCGGCTGGCCGTGCCGTTGCCGATCGAACAGAGCGCGACATTGTGCTGCCGGGCCAGCCGGGCCAGCGTGGCCAGCGAACCGTTCCAGTCGCGGCGCGGCTCGTGCGGGTAGATCGTGGCGGTATCCAGCAGCTTGCCGGTGCTGTCCACCACGGCGATCTTGCAGCCCGTGCGAATGCCTGGGTCGATACCCATCACGGACTTCGGGCCCGCCGGCGCGGCCAGCAGCAGTTCATGCAGGTTTCGGCCGAACACCTTGATGGCTTCGCCCTCGGCGGTTTCGCGCAGCTGGGTCAGCAGTTCGGTTTCCAGATGCGGCTGCACCTTGACGCGCCAGCACCAGCGGCACACGTCGGCCAGCCATTTGTCGGCCGGACGGCTGCGGTTCTCGATGCCGACATGGCGCGCAATCATGCCTTCGCACGGGTGCGGCACCATGGCGTCCTGCTCTTCGCCCAGGCCCAGCTTGACCAGCAGCACGCCCGCGTTGCGGCCGCGGAACAGCGCCAGCGCACGGTGCGACGGCACGGTGCGGAGGGTCTCGCTGTACTGGTAGTAGTCGCGGAATTTCTCTTCCTCGGCGGTTTCCTTGCCTTCCATGACCGTGGACGACACCACGCCGTTGTTCCACAGGTGATCGCGCAGCTTGCCCAGCAGCTCGGCCGTTTCGCCAAACTGCTCGGACAGGATGTCGCGGGCGCCGTCCAGCGCGGCCTTGGTGTCAGGCACGCCGCCTTCGGCGGTGGGGTTGCCATTGACGAATTTGGCGGCCTCGGTCTGCGGATCCAGCGTGGGGTCGGCCAGCAGCGCCTGGGCCAGTGGTTCCAGGCCGCATTCCCGGGCGATCTGGGCGCGCGTGCGGCGCTTTGGCTTGTAGGGCAGGTACAGGTCTTCCAGCGTCTGCTTGGTCTCGGCGCCCTCGATGGCGGCGCGCAGCTCGTCGGTGAGCTTGCCCTGTTCCTCGATCGACGCCAGGATCGTGGCGCGGCGGTCTTCCATGTCGCGCAGGTACAGCAGGCGCTCTTCCAGGTTACGCAGCTGTGTATCGTCGAGGTTGCCCGTCACTTCCTTGCGGTAGCGGGCGATGAACGGCACCGTGGCACCTTCGTCCAACAGGTCGACGGCAGCCGCCACCTGGCGCGGTTGCACGGACAGTTCGGCCGCGATCAGCGACACAATCTTTTGCAGGACGGAAGCAGGCAGATTGGACATCGAGAAAACGAGTCAGTCGAAAGCGGGGCATTGTGCCACAAGCGCGGCGCGCTTCCGGTGACGGGAAGACACCTTTTACCGTGTCTTTTCCGCGGCTTGCGCGGGTGGCGCCCGCACGGCACCTGGCGGCCGGTTCGCGGTGCGGTCCGAGGGGCCCCCGGATGCTAGAATCGCGGCATGATCGTCAAGCCCCTTCCGGCCGTCATGGCTCGCCCGGTTTCCTTTTCCGCTTCCCCGATTGCCACGCTGGCGCTGGCCTCGCTGCTGCTGGGGGCGCCGCTGGGCGCCGCGCACGCGCAGGCGTCCGCACCCGTTGCCGCGCCCGCATCGGTACCCATCCCGCCGGACCCTGGCAAGCCGCGCGATTTCGAGGCCGAGCGCAAGGCCATCAATGATTCGCGCGCATGGACCAATTACCGCTTCGCGGTGGCCGAGCGCGCGTGCTACAGCAAGTTCCTGGTGACTAACTGCATCGACAAGGCCAAGGACGTGCAGCGCGAGGAACTGCACGTGCTGCGGGCCAAGGACCTGGAAGTCGGCGATGCCGAGCGGGCCTACAAGGCGGCCACGCGCGATCGCGAGCAGGCCCTGCGCCGCGCCGAATTCGAGGCCGGCCAACCGGGCCGGGCGGCCAACGAGCAGGCCAGCCGGGAAGCGTTCGATCGCAAGCAGCAGGAACAGGCGCTGCGCGATGCGCAGGCCACGGGGCAGGCGCCGCAGCGCGCGGCCAATGCCGAGGCGTACCAGAAGAAGCAGGACGATTACAACGCGCGCATGAAGGAAGCCCAGCAGAAGGGCGCCGAAAGCGCGCGCCAGCGTCAGGAAAACGTCAAGACGTACGAGCAGAAGCAGGCAGACGCCGTGCAGCGCCAGAAAGACCTGGACGAGCGGCGCGCACGTGCCGAGGAGAAGCAGAAGCAGGGCGGCCAGAATTCCGGGCCGAGCCCGTTCGGTTTCTGATTCGTTGGCAGGGTCTGGCGGGGCCGCTGGCTGCCGCCATGGAGTACGAAGGCGCACCATGGATGAAAATCTCAACACGCTGGCGCGGCAGATCATCGAGTTGCAGATCGAACACCGCGACCTCGATTTCCTGATTGACCGGCTGTCCGCCGATCCCGCCCACGATGAACTGCAGCTGCGTCGCCTGAAAAAGCGCCGCCTCAAGCTCAAGGACGCGATCACCTTGCTGCAGCTGCACCTGGAACCCGATGTTCCGGCCTGATGCCCCCGCAACGGCGCGCTGGCCTGACGATCCGGCCAACTGAAGCGCGGCACACGCACCACACATCTCTCGTGGCAGGGCAACCGGCCACGGGTATCGAAGAAAGCCCCACCTTGCCAGATCCCACCGACGACCTCCTGTCCGATGCCGCCGAGGCGCCCGACGCACACGAACCCGCCGAATCCCTGGGCGAGGCCGTGGCAGCGGCATCGGCCAGCCAGGCGGCCTTGCAAGCCGCGCAACTGTCGACGATGTTCGCCGACACGGGCACGCTGGCCACGGCCATCCCGGGCTACCGTCCGCGTGCGTCGCAGTTGAAGATGGCCGAAGCCGTGGCCAATGCCATCGGCCAGAACGACACGGTCATCGTCGAGGCCGGCACCGGCACCGGCAAGACCTTTGCCTACCTGGTGCCCGCCATGCTCTGGGGCGGCAAGGTCATCCTGTCCACCGGCACCAAGAACCTGCAGGACCAGCTGTTCCTGCGCGATATTCCGACGGTGCGCCATGCGCTGAACGTGCCGGTGTCGGTGTCGCTGCTCAAGGGGCGCGCCAATTACGTGTGCCACTACCACCTGGAGCGCGCGCAGGCCAATGGCCGGCTTGCATCGAAGCAGGATGCCGCATGGCTGCGCGACATCGGGAATTTCGCCAAGGCCACGGCTACCGGCGACAAGGCCGAGCTGGCGTCCGTGCCCGAGAACGCGCCCGTCTGGCAGATGGTGACGTCCACGCGGGACAACTGCCTGGGCAGCGAATGCCCGAACTACAAGGAATGCTTTGTGATGCGCGCCCGCAAGGAAGCGCAGCAGGCAGACGTGGTGGTGGTGAACCATCACCTGTTCTTTGCGGACGTGGTGCTGCGCGATACCGGCATGGCCGAGCTGCTGCCCGCCGCCAACACGGTGATCTTCGACGAAGCCCACCAGCTGCCCGAAACGGCGACGCTGTTCTTTGGCGAAACGCTGTCCACCAGCCAGTTGCTCGAACTGGCCCGCGACACCGTGGCCGAAGGCCTGTCACACGCCCGCGACGCCGTGGACTGGGTGGCGCTGGGCGCGCCGCTGGAACGTGCTGCGCGCGACTTGCGGCTGGCGTTCGGCCGCGACAACGTGCGCATGGCGATGGGACAGATCGATGCCGATCCGCGCACTGCGGAGCCGTTCTACGAAACGCTGGACGCGCTGGAAGAGGCATTGTCCGGGTTTGTCGAGGCGCTGGAATCGCAGGCCGAGCGCGCCGAAACGCTGGAACAGTGCCATCGCCGGGCCGTGGAGCTGGCCAACAGGCTGGAAGTCTGGCGCGATGACCGCGTGGCCGCGACGCCGGCCCCCGCGGCGGTAGCGTCCGGCGAGCCGGCGGCCGAGGGTGATGCGGAAACCGCGGCGCCGCCCGCGCCTGCCCAGTCCGGCCCGGATACCGTGCGCTGGGTCGAAGTGTTCTCGCACACCGTCCAGCTGCACCGCACGCCGTTGTCGATCGCCCCGATCTTCACGCGCCAGCGCGAAGGCCAGCCCCGCGCGTGGGTCTTCACCTCGGCGACGCTGTCGGTAAAGGGCAATTTCGCCCATTACGCGGCGCAGCTCGGGCTGAACAAGGATCAATCGCTGACGCTGCCCAGCCCGTTCGATTACGCGAAACAGGGCCTGCTCTATGTGCCGCGCGACATGCCGCCGCCCAATTCGCCCCAGTTCACCGAAGCCGTGGTCGAAAAGGCGCTGCCACTGATCGAGGCGGCTGGCGGCCGCACCTTCCTGCTTTGTACCACGCTGCGTGCGGTGCAGAAGGCGTCGGACATGCTGTACGACCTCTTTGCCGCGCGTGGCATCAACCTGCCGCTGCTGGTGCAAGGCCAGGCCAGCCGCACCGAACTGCTGGACCGCTTCCGTCAACTCGGCAATGCCGTGCTGGTCGGGAGCCAAAGCTTTTGGGAAGGTGTGGATGTGCGCGGCGAGGCGCTTTCTCTGGTCATCATCGACAAGCTGCCTTTCGCGCCGCCCGACGACCCGGTGCTGGCCGCCCGCATGGAGGTGTTGCAGAAAAAGGGCCTGAGCCCATTTGCCGTACACCAGCTGCCGCACGCGGTGATTACGCTGAAGCAGGGCGCCGGGCGCCTGATCCGTTCCGAATCGGATCGCGGCGTACTGGCCATCTGCGATACGCGGCTCGTAGAAAAGCCATATGGCCGTCAGATCTGGCAGAGCTTGCCGCCGTTCACGCGTACGCGAGAGGCCGAAACGGTGGTGCGGTTCCTGGAAAGCCTGCGCAAGCCGGCTGACGAGGCAGGCACGAATGCCTGGCCTGGCGCGGAAGCGGGCGGCGAGGGCCGGGTCGACGATGAACGGGTCGACGAAGGCCGGGTCGACGAAGGCCGGGGCGGCGAAGAACGGGGCGGCGAGGCATAGGAAGAGCGGGAAAAGCGCCAGCCAGCACTCAACACCGTCGCCGAAAAACGAAAAAGCCCGACCTTGCGTCGGGCTTTTCTCATGTTCCGGCCAGGCCGGGCGTCGTCAGAACACTTCCCACCAGGACTTGTCCTTGCGGCGCTGTCCGTACTTGATGAAATCGCTGTTCGGGTAGTTGCGTTCCATCACGCGTGCCGCGTCGTCGCGCAGGTCCTTCATGCCCAGCGCATCGTACGACCGGACCATGATGTACAGCGCCTCTTCGTTGGCCGGCGCGCCATCGTAGTCCTTGAGCGCCTGCTGCGCGCGGTTCACGGCCGCCAGGTAGGCGCCACGGCGGTAGTAGTAACGCGCGGCGTGGACCTCGTGCTGGGCCAGCGCGTTGACGATGTACTGCATGCGCAGCGTGGCGTCCGGGGTGTACTTGCTGTCCGGATAGCGCGTGATCAGGGTCTGGAACGCGTCATAGGCGGCGCGGGCTGCCTTGGGGTCGCGTTCGCTGAGATCCTGGCCCGAGAAGCGGCCAAGCCAGCCGAGGTTGTCGTTGAAGTTGATCAGGCCCTTGAGGTAGTAGGCGTAATCGATGTTCGGGTGGCTCGGGTGCAGCTGGATGAAGCGGTCCACGGCAGCCAGCGCGGCAGCGGTCTCGCCATCCTTGTAGTTGGCGTAGGCGGTATCGATCTGGGCCTGCTGTGCATAGCGGCCAAACGGATAGCGGCCCTCGAGCTTTTCGTACAGCTTGACGGCGCGCGTGTAGTCGCCGCCATCGAGGGCATCCTTGGCTTCCGAATATAATTTGTTGGCCGACCAGCCGGCAGTTTCGTCAGGCTGGTCTCCCAGCAGGCCGCATGCCGATAGCATGACGCATCCGCCTGCGAGCAAAACCGCTCCAATTTTCGCGCGCCAGTTCGCGCGTTTGATGCTCTGCAATTGCATGGGCAACCTGTTCCGGATGAAAAAAAATAGCGCCAAGCATTATAGCCGAAGCCCCAAGACCGAAACCGGTCTGGAACGCCACTCCGAAAACGCCGACGTGACCGACGAGGAATCCGAAGACTTCGACGACCATCTTGATGATGGCGACGAAGGGGAGGCGACTGGCGAATTCAATGACGAGGTGCCTGCCACGGCGCCTGCCGCGCCTGACCTGATGCCACTGTACCTGGAAGTCGATAGTGCGGCGCATGGCGAGCGGCTCGACAAACTGCTCGCGCGGCACTTCAACGAATTTTCGCGCAGCCGCATCCAGCAGTGGATCGAGGAGGGCGCCGTCCGCGTGGACGGCGAGCCCAGCCGTGCCAAGGCATCGGTGCAGATGGGCCAGCAGATCGAGATCCGCCCCCAGGCCGCGCCGGAAACGATGGCCTTTACCGCAGAGGACGTCCCACTCGACGTGCTGTACGAGGACGAGGCGCTGCTGGTCATCAACAAGCCGGCCGGGCTGGTGGTGCATCCTGCCGCGGGCAACTGGAGCGGCACGGTCCTCAATGGCCTGCTGCACCGCGATCCGCACGCGGCGCGCCTGCCGCGCGCCGGCATCGTGCATCGGCTCGACAAGGAAACCTCGGGCCTGATGGTGGTGGCGCGCACGCTGACTGCTCAGACCGACCTCGTACGGCAACTGCAGGCCCGCACGGTCAAGCGCACGTATATCGCGCTGGTCTGGGGCGAGACGCCCGACGAGGGCACGATCGATGCGCCGATCGGGCGCGATCCGCGCGAGCGCACGCGGATGGCCATTGTGCATACCAACAGCGGCAAGCCGTCGCGCACGCATTTCGAAACGCTTGGCACGGTGCCGCTGGGCCGCTCGAAGGTATCGATGGTGATGTGCCAGCTCGAAACCGGGCGCACGCACCAGATTCGTGTGCATTTCGAGTCCATTGGCCATCCGCTTGTAGGGGATCCGGTGTATCACAAGGCGACGCAGCGCGGACAGCGCCCGGCCGTGCGCGTGCCGCTGCCGGTGCCTTTCACGCGCCAGGCGCTGCACGCATACCGGCTGGGGCTGATGCACCCGGTGACGGGCCGCAGGAAATCCTGGGAGGCCGAGCCCCCCGAAGACCTGCAGGCATTGATCGATGCGCTCGACTTCGATCGCTATGCCGAGGAAGACGAAGAGGACGAGGGCGAGCCCGAGTGGTACGAAGGAGAGGCCGATGACGATGACGACTGACCGGGCGACAGTTGACCCGATGGCCGGTGCCGCAGCCTGGATCGTCCCGGACTGGCCGGCGCCGGCCCGGGTGCGCGCGCTCTCCACCACGCGAAAGGGGGGTGTCAGCGCAGGTCCGTATGGCTTGGCCGATGGTCGCGCCGGAGGACTCAACCTGGGTACGCACGTCGGCGACGATCCGGCTGCCGTGGCGGCCAACCGGGCACGGCTGGCCAGCCATCTGCCGGCCATGCCGCACTGGCTCGAACAGGTGCATGGATGCGGCGTGGCGACGGCCGACGACGCGGGCGAAGGCGACGATGTGCCGCGCGCCGATGCCAGCGTGAGTGCTACGGCCGGACACGTCTGCGCGATCATGACGGCCGATTGCCTGCCCGTGCTGCTGTGCAATACGGATGGGACGGTGGTGGGTGCCGCGCACGCGGGCTGGCGCGGGCTGTGCGACGGCGTGATCGAGGCCACCCTGGCGCGCATGGCCACGCGGGCGGGCGCGGGGGCGCGGTGGCTGGCCTGGCTCGGCCCGGCGATCGGCCCCGATGCCTTCGAGGTGGGGGTCGAGGTACGCGAGGCGTTCCTGCAGCAGGCCTTGCCCGACGAGCGCGCGGCCGTGGCAGCGGCGTTCGTCGCGGGCGCGCCCGGCAAATTCCTGGCCGACCTGTATGCACTCGCACGCATTCGCCTCGCGCGCGCCGGCTGCACGCAGGTGTTCGGCGGCAATACCTGCACGGTCAGCGACGCCGATCGCTTCTACTCCTACCGCCGCGACCGCACCACGGGCCGCATGGCCACGCTGGTCTGGCTGGCCGACTAGGGCCCGGTCGCACCATCGTCCGGAAGCCGCGCCGCCTGTGCCGTGGCCGCTTCCGCGGCTTCACGGGCTTCCTGCGCACGGCGCCGGCGACGCCGGCCCGGCGTCCCCATGATGTACATCACGATCGACACCGGCGCCAATCCGTACAACAGGAACGTGGCCACACCGGCGACGACACTGGTCTCGGTGATGGCCATCATCAAGGCGACGTAGAGCCAGCCAATTGCCACGATATACATCAGGCTTTCATCTTTCCTGGATAGGGGTTGGACCGGCCCGGCAACCCGCGCCAGCATTACCGTCCGGTAGGTTGGGCTTCACTTATTCAGCCCACGCATCGCAATGCGGATTTCCGCATTGACAGTCTCTCCATTGCAAGGCAACAATGCCTCGAAATGTATCGGAACCGAGGAACGATTCCAGGGTTTCGCCGGCAAGCATAGCGTAAGAGCCAAGCAGCCCTGGGCAGCTTGCGGACGCAACCCGGATGCGGGGCGGGTCGGGAGACAGTTACCCCGAGCCCGTCATCCACTACGACAGGCAGAGAGACGATTACATCATGGCGACCGGCAAAGGTGCGGCAGCTTCCGGCAAGGAAGACAAGTCCCAACCGTTTCAATTTGCGCCGGGGCCATTCGATCCAGCTGCATGGCTGGAATGGTCCCGTCAGTGGGCCCCTGAAGCCAACGGCGAGATGCCGGCCGGTTTCCCGGCGGGTCTGGCCGGTGCATTCCCCGGTGGCTTTCCCGCCGGCGATGCCTTCGCCAAGGCGTTCCAGCAGGCGTTTCCGACTGGCGGTGCGAACGGCGGTCCCGTGAAGATCGCGCCGGACCAGCTGGCCGGCATCCAGCAACGCTATCTGAAGGACTTTGCCGAGCTCTGGCGCGAAATGGGCGAGGGCGCCATGGTCGCCAACGGCAATCCGGCCGGCAACGGGAATGCCGGTGCCAGCGAACGCTTGTCCGATCGCCGTTTCGCCAGTCCTGCCTGGCGCAACAACGCGCCGTACCGTTATACCGCCGCGTTCTATCTGCTGACGGCGCGCGCCATGACCGAACTGGCCGACGCGGTGGAAGCCGACCCGAAGGTGCGTCAGCGCATCCGCTTCGCGGTGTCGCAGTGGGTCGACGCCATGTCGCCGGCCAACTTCCTGGCCACCAATCCCGATGCCCAGCAGCGCCTGATCGAGTCGGGTGGCGAATCGCTGCGCAACGGCGTGCGCAACATGCTGGAAGACCTGCAGCGCGGCAAGATCTCGCAGACCGATGAGAAGGCCTTCGAAGTGGGCCGCAACGTGGCCGTGACCGAAGGCGCCGTGGTCTACGAGAACGAGTACTTCCAGCTGCTGCAGTACAAGCCGCTGACCGACAAGGTCTACGCCCGGCCGCTGCTGCTGGTGCCACCGTGCATCAACAAGTACTACATCCTCGACCTGCAGCCCGAAAGCTCGCTGGTACGGCACGCCGTGGAAAACGGCCACACGGTCTTCCTGGTGTCGTGGCGCAACCCCGATGCGTCGATGGCCGAGCGCACGTGGGACGACTACATCGAGCACGCGGCCATTCGCGCGATCGAGGTGACGCGCGATATCGGCGGGCAGGACCAGATCAACGTGCTGGGCTTCTGCGTGGGTGGCACCATCATCTCGACCGCGCTGTCCGTGCTGGCCGCGCGTGGCGAACGGCCCGCAGCCAGCCTGACGCTGCTGACCACACTGCTCGATTTTTCAGATACCGGCATCCTCGACGTATTCGTCGACGAAGCACACGTCCAGCTGCGCGAAGCCACGCTGGGCGGCGCCTCCGGGGCGCCTTGCGGCCTGCTGCGCGGCGTGGAGCTGGCCAACACGTTCTCGTTCCTGCGACCGAACGACCTGGTCTGGAACTACGTGGTGGACAACTACCTGAAAGGCAATACGCCGGTGCCGTTCGACCTGCTGTTCTGGAACGGCGACGCCACCAACCTGCCGGGCCCCTGGTACTGCTGGTACCTGCGCCACACCTACCTGCAGGACGAACTCAAGGTGCCGGGCAAGCTGACCGTCTGCAATGCCCCGGTGGACCTGGGCGCGATCGACGTGCCGACCTATATCTACGGGTCGCGCGAAGACCATATCGTGCCGTGGATGGCCGCCTATGCATCGACCGCGCTGCTGAGGAACAAGCTCCGCTTCGTGCTGGGCGCCTCTGGCCATATTGCCGGCGTGATCAATCCCCCGGCGAAGAAGAAGCGCAGCCACTGGACCAACGATGCGCTGCCCGAATCGGCCCACGAATGGCTGGCCGGCGCCCAGGAGCACCCCGGCAGCTGGTGGCCCGACTGGATGGCCTGGCTGGGCAAGCACGCAGGCCAGAAGCGCGCCGCATCGGACACGCTGGGCAACGCCCATTACCCGCCGGTGGAGCCGGCACCCGGCCGCTACGTCCGACAGCGCGCCTGATTTCACGCGGGCCGGCCGTGGCGGCTGGCCCGGTTTCGAACCGATCCGCGATTCGCTTTCTCGAAAGGACCTCAAATGACCGACATCGTCATTGTTTCCGCAGCCCGTACCGCAGTAGGCAAGTTCGGTGGCTCCCTGGCGAAGATCCCGGCGCCTGAATTGGGTGCCATCGTGATCAAGGCCGCGCTCGAGCGCGCCGGCGTGAAGCCGGACCAGGTAAGCGAAGTGATCATGGGCCAGGTGCTGACGGCCGCTTCGGGCCAGAACCCGGCGCGCCAGGCTTCGCGCAAGGCCGGCCTGCCTGACATGGTGCCGGCCATGACCATCAACAAGGTGTGCGGCTCCGGCCTGAAGGCGGTGATGCTGGCCGCGAACGCCATCATCGCCGGCGAAGCCGAGATCGTGGTGGCTGGCGGCATGGAGAACATGAGCGCCGCGCCGCACGTGCTGCCGGGCTCGCGCGACGGCTTCCGCATGGGCGACACCAAGCTGGTGGACTCGATGATCGTCGACGGCCTGTGGGACGTCTACAACCAGTACCACATGGGCATCACGGCCGAAAACGTGGCCAAGGAATACGGCATCACGCGCGAAGCCCAGGATGAGTTCGCCGTGGGATCGCAGAACAAGGCCGAAGCCGCCCAGAAGGCCGGCAAGTTCGACGAGGAAATCGTCCCGGTACTGATTCCGCAGCGCAAGGGCGATCCGGTGGCCTTCAAGACCGACGAATTCGTGCGCCAGGGCGCCACGCTCGACAGCATGTCCGGCCTGAAGCCCGCCTTCGACAAGGCCGGCACGGTGACGGCCGCCAATGCATCGGGCCTGAACGACGGCGCCGCCGCGGTGGTGGTGATGTCGGCTGCCAAGGCCAAGGAACTGGGCCTGACGCCGCTGGCCACGATCAAGGCGTACGCCAACGCCGGCGTGGATCCGGCCGTGATGGGCATGGGTCCGGTGCCGGCCAGCAAACGCTGCCTGTCGCGGGCTGGCTGGGGCGTGCAGGACCTGGATCTCATGGAAATCAATGAGGCCTTCGCCGCCCAGGCCCTGGCCGTGCACAAGGAAATGGGCTGGGACCAGTCGAAGATCAACGTGAACGGTGGCGCCATCGCCATCGGCCATCCGATCGGTGCATCGGGCTGCCGCATTCTGGTGACCCTGCTGCACGAAATGAAGCGTCGTGACGCGAAGAAGGGCCTTGCCTCGCTGTGCATCGGCGGCGGCATGGGCGTGGCGCTGGCAGTCGAGCGCTGATTGCAGGAGGGGTATGCCGGCGGCGCGTGCCGAGGAACGTCTGCCCGCCGGTATCGACACAGACCTGAGCATCGATAACAACGATCGAGCGAGCCAACTAGGAGTGGATATGACTCAGCGCATTGCATATGTGACCGGCGGCATGGGTGGCATCGGAACCGCGATTTGCCAGCGTCTGGCCAAGGACGGATTCAAGGTGGTGGCGGGCTGCGGCCCCAATTCGCCGCGCCGCGAGAAATGGCTCGAACAACAGCGCGCGCTTGGCTACGAGTTCGTGGCGTCCGAGGGCAACGTGGCCGACTGGGATTCGACCAAGGCCGCCTTCGACAAGGTCAAGGCCGAAGTGGGCGAAGTCGACGTGCTGGTCAACAACGCCGGCATCACGCGCGACGTGGTCTTCCGCAAGATGACGCGCGCCGACTGGGACGCCGTGATCGACACCAACCTGACGTCGCTGTTCAACGTGACCAAGCAGGTGATCGACGGCATGGCAGACCGTGGCTGGGGCCGGATCGTCAATATTTCGTCGGTGAACGGCCAGAAAGGCCAGTTCGGGCAGACGAACTACTCGACGGCCAAGGCAGGTCTGCACGGCTTCACGATGGCGCTGGCGCAGGAAATGGCTACCAAGGGCGTAACGGTGAACACTGTGTCGCCGGGCTATATCGCTACCGATATGGTCAAGTCCATTCGCCAGGACGTGCTGGACAAGATCGTCGGCACGATTCCGGTCAAGCGCCTGGGCGAGCCGGCTGAGATTGCTTCGATCTGCGCCTGGCTGGCATCGGAAGAATCGGGTTTTTCGACCGGTGCCGACTTCTCGCTGAACGGCGGCCTGCATATGGGCTGACGCCGGCGGCCTGCATTGGGACGCCGCCTTGATGCGGCGCATCCAGCGCAGTGCACAAGCGGATATTCCTGGCCGGCTGCGCAGCGCCAGGAACGGGCCGCCCGCATGCCACCCGGCGCGCGGGCGGCCTTTTTTTTCAGGCCCTTTCTGTAGACGACGGTGGTTTGCTGCGGGTTTTCCTTAAACACTGCCGTCTTTCCATAGTGCTTTCTTGAGCATAGAATCAGGGCAATGGCGCAACCGGCACCAAAGAAGAGCGCTCTTCACGGGTCTGGTCCGGTTGTATCTTGCGCGCCTGCGGCGTCGATCCCGCCCGGGACGACGCGTCCATTGCGCACTGCACCGCATGCGGTGCAGCAGCGTTGCGACCAGGCGCAGCAGCGGATGCCAACCGCCGGCATCAGCGACGACAAAAGGATAGAGCACCGATGGCCACGACCAAGAAAGGCGCAGAGCGACTGATCAAGAAATATCCCAATCGCCGGCTCTACGATACGCAGACCAGCACCTACATCACGCTCGCGGACGTCAAGCAGCTGGTCATGGATACCGAGGAATTCAAGGTCGTCGACGCAAAGACGGGCGAGGAACTCACGCGCAGCATCCTGCTGCAGATCATCCTGGAAGAAGAAACGGGCGGCGTTCCGATGTTTTCGAGCGCCATGCTGTCGCAGATCATTCGTTTCTACGGCCATGCCATGCAGGGCATGATGGGCACCTACCTGGAAAAGAACATCCAGGCCTTCATCGACATCCAGAACAAGCTGGCGGAGAACTCGAAGGGCCTGTATTCGGGCGAGGCGTTCAGCCCGGACATGTGGTCGCAGTTTATGAACCTGCAAGGCCCGATGATGCAAGGGATGATGAGCAACTATATCGAGCAGAGCAAGAACCTGTTCGTACAGATGCAGGAACAGATGCAGAACCAGGCCAAGAGCATGTTCGGCACGTTCCCTTTCAACCAGCCAGACAAGAAGTAAGCGGCCTTCCGGCCAGCGCATATCAGGCCCTGCACGTGCAGGGCCTTTTTCGTTGTGCGGCGGCGACGAGATGTTGTGAATGTCTGGCGAATTGCCACATTGGTGATGCACTCCCCGGAGAGCGATGCCCACGGCAAGTCTTCTGTGGTGCAATCGGCGGAACCCTGAGCAACGGGTACCTGTTGATCCCGATTTCTTTCGCTGCACGATGGCATCTCTCGCGCAAACGCACACGCACCCGCCGGGCGGCGCGGCGCCATCGGGCCCGAACTGGAGGCACATCCATGCCCAGCCAAGCCGCTACCTGGGGCCTTGAGCCCGACCATGTCGAATCGCCGCAATTCACGAATGTCTTCGAGTTTGCGCTCGGTCTGTACGGCCAAATGGCCCACATTCAGCACGAGGTTGGCGCGTTGTCGGCGGCCCAGCCGCGGATCGAGGAGCGACTCGATGCGACGCAGGCCCTTGTCGGCGCCGCCGAAACCCGCCTCGGCGGACAGGTCGTTGAAGCCGAGGCGCGCCTGACGGACCGGATTCGCGAATCGGAAGCCCGCACGGCCCAGGCGCTGGCGGCGTCGGAGGAAAGGAGCGAGTCGCTGATCGCCAGGGTCTTGCGGGAAATTGACGCCCGTTCCGAAGCGCGCTTCAGCCGGATGGACGCCAGGTTTGACGCCATCGATGCCAAATTCGAAGTCGTAGACGCAAAGTTCGATGCCATCGACGCCAGATTCGACCAGATGGACGCGCGGTTCGACCAGATGGACGCCCGGATGGACAAGATGGACACCCGGATGGACAAGATGGACGCCCGGATGGACAAGATGGACGTTCAAATGGACAAGCTGGACGCCAGATTCGACAAATCTGACGCACGGGTGGACAAGCTGGAAGAAAACCTTGGAGGTCGCATCCAGTCCGGTAACGAAAAGATCTCCGCCCTGAAAGACCGACTCAACAAGGTCTTCTGGGTGGCGTCAGGCGGGGGCATCGTGCTCGGCCTGGCGGTGGGCTGGAAGCCGATCATCGAACGCATGGGGAGTCTGGCTGGCCTGTCGTAGCGTGGTTTCCGGCCATTTGGCCGGCCCATGCGCCAATATCGGCCGCTCGGGGTAAAATCTCCGCCTTTCATGGCAATGACGGCGCCCGGCAGGCTCGCCGGATGCCATAGACCAGCGCGGCGCACCACCGGGGACGGTAGGGCGCGCCCAGATCCCCCCATATTCGCGGTGCCCCATGTCGTCTGAAACCAATCTGTCCAATCCTGCGCCGAAAGTCGGCTTTGTATCACTTGGCTGCCCCAAGGCCTTGGTCGATTCCGAGCAGATCATCACGCAGCTGCGTGCCGAAGGCTATGCCATCAGCGGCACTTACGACGGTGCCGACCTGGTGGTGGTCAACACCTGCGGCTTTATCGACGAGGCCGTGCAGGAGAGCCTGGACGCCATTGGCGAGGCGCTGACCGAAAACGGCAAGGTCATCGTGACCGGCTGCCTGGGAGCCAAGAAGGATGCGGCGGGACACGATATCGTGTCGTCGGTCCACCCAAAGGTGCTGGCGGTTACGGGGCCCCATGCGCTGGGCGAAGTGATGCAGGCCGTGCACACGCACCTGCCGAAGCCGCACGATCCGTTTACCGATCTGGTCCCTGCTGCAGGCATCAAGCTGACCCCCAAGCACTATGCCTATCTGAAGATTTCGGAAGGCTGCAACCATCGGTGCTCGTTCTGCATCATCCCGTCGATGCGGGGCGACCTGGTCTCTCGCCCGGTGGCAGAAGTGATGCTGGAAGCCGAAAACCTGTTCAAGGCCGGCGTCAAGGAACTGCTGGTGATCTCGCAGGACACGAGTGCGTATGGCGTGGACGTCAAGTACCGCACGGGCTTCTGGGCGGGCCGGCCGTTGAAGACGCGCATGACCGAACTTGTCGCAGCGCTTGGCGAGCTGGCCAGCCAGTATGGCGCCTGGGTACGGCTCCACTATGTCTATCCGTATCCGCATGTCGACGAGATCATTCCGCTGATGAACCAGGGCAATGTGCTGCCGTACCTGGATGTGCCGCTCCAGCACGCGCATCCTGATGTGCTCAAGCGCATGAAGCGTCCGGCCAACGCCGAAAAGACCCTCGACCGCATCCGTGCGTGGCGCGAAATCTGCCCGGAGCTGACGATCCGCAGCACGTTTATCGCCGGTTTTCCGGGTGAAACGGAGGCCGAATTCCAGACGCTGCTCGATTTCATTGCCGAAGCCGAGCTCGACCGCGTGGGTTGCTTCGCCTATTCGCCGGTGGAGGGGGCAACCGCCAACGACCTGCCCGGCGCGCTGCCCGACGAGGTGCGTGAAGAGCGCCGTGCGCGGTTCATGGAAGTCGCCGAGGCCGTGTCGGCACGCAGGCTCCAGCGCAAGGTCGGGCAGACGCTGCGGGTACTTGTCGACGAAGTGAACCAGGACGGCGGCATTGGCCGGTCGTCCGCCGATGCGCCGGAAATCGACGGTCTGGTCTATATCGACCCCGTCGCCAAGCCGTCGCAGCGTTTCAAGACGGGAGACTTCGTGAACGTCAAGATCACGGGTGCCGACGGTCACGATCTCTGGGGTGAAATCGCCTGACGCTGTATCGGCTTTTTGGGGCCGGGCGGGCGGATGGAAGTGTGCCTGTCCAGACAATTAGGTAAAAGTACGGTCGTTCGCTTTTGCTTGGCGAGGACTATACTGTGCGCCGCAACATAACGCATGGAGACGAGTCATGACGCGTGAAGTGGTGATTGTCAGCGGTGTACGCACCGCAATTGGCACCTTCGGCGGCAGCCTGAAGGACCTGGCCCCGACCGAACTGGGTGCGCTGGTGGTGCGCGAGGCATTGGCCCGCGCCAACGTGTCGGGCGACGACGTCGGTCACGTCGTCTTCGGTAATGTGATTCAGACTGAACCTAAGGACATGTATCTGGGCCGCGTAGCGGCCGTGAACGGCGGTGTTTCCATCAATGCGCCCGCGCTGACCGTGAACCGCCTGTGCGGTTCGGGCCTGCAGGCGATTGTCAGCGCGGCCCAGACGATTCTGCTGGGTGACGCCGATGTGGCCATCGGCGGAGGCGCCGAAAGCATGAGCCGCGCCCCGTATCTGGCACCGATGGCTCGCTGGGGCGCTCGCATGGGCGACGCCAAGCTGGTCGATATGATGCTGGGCGCGTTGCACGACCCGTTCCACACGATTCACATGGGCGTGACGGCCGAGAATGTCGCGAAGGAATACGACATTTCCCGCCAGCAGCAGGACGAAACCGCCCTGGAATCGCACCGCCGCGCGTCGGCCGCCATCAAGGCTGGCCACTTCAAGGGCCAGATCGTTCCGGTCACGTTGAAGTCGCGCAAGGGCGATGTCGTCTTCGATACCGACGAGCACGTGCGCCACGATGCCACCATGGACGACATGACGAAGCTGAAGCCGGTTTTCGTCAAGGAAAACGGCACGGTGACGGCTGGCAATGCCTCCGGTCTCAATGACGCCGCCGCAGCAGTGGTGCTGATGGAGCGGGCAGAGGCGGAGCGCCGCGGGTTGAAGCCGCTGGCGCGTCTGGTCTCCTACGGCCATGCCGGCGTGGATCCGAAGACGATGGGGATCGGCCCGGTGCCCGCCACCAAGATTGCGCTCGAGCGGGCCGGCCTGTCGGTCAAGGATCTGGACGTCATCGAGGCCAATGAAGCCTTCGCTGCGCAGGCCTGCGCCGTGACCAAGGCCTTGGGGCTGGATCCGGCCAAGGTCAATCCGAACGGTTCGGGCATTTCGCTGGGCCATCCGATTGGCGCCACGGGCGCCCTGATCACCGTGAAGGCGGTGCATGAGTTGCAGCGTGTCCAGGGCCGCTACGCGTTGGTGACGATGTGCATCGGCGGCGGGCAGGGAATTGCCGCGATCTTCGAGCGCCTTTAAGTCGCCTTGCGCGCAATTGCCAAGGAAGCCGTCTTGTCCCGTCCCGCTCTGTCCTGTCTGCATTCGTTAATCGTTGTGATGGCGGTGGCGCTGCCGGCCGCTGCCATGGCTGCCGCAGACGAACTGTCGACAGGAACCGGGCAGGGCGGCGGCTTTGGTATCAACGAAGCCATCCGCGCAGGAGAAGCCGAGCGCGGCGCATCGCTGTCAACCGGACCGGTTCGCACGCTGTCGCCGCGCCAGGAGTACTCGCACTATCCGACTTACGTCGGCACGGTGGGCGACAAGCCAGTGCGCATGCGGATTGCGCCGAAGACCGACACACGAGACAGCCTGCAGGGCGAGTATCAGATCGGCGATGGCAAGGGTGTGCGACTGCTGTCCGGGGAATGGGACGACGGCACATTCCTGATGGAGGAGTCGGACGACGGCACGCGTGTGTCCGGCAACTGGGAAGGGCAGATCGACCGGAACGGCGCGGTGCGTGGCACATGGACCGATGCCTACAATCCGGCGATCGTCTTGCCTTTTTTTATTCGCCCGTTTGGCGGATATCTGGTGATTCCCCCGTTCGACACAAATTCGGGCAGTGGCGTCACCTATGCGCCGCCGGCCCCCAAGTCATCGATCTCGACGGGCAAGTCCCGCTGACACGTCGGCGCCACATCGCGTGGCGAGCGCGGCATTTGCTGGTAAGCTCGGACGCCTGATCCGAATTTTCCAGGGAATACGCCGTGTCTGCATCTGACTCGTCCCGCAACGCCCCGCGCTATATCCGGACCACCGCGGTCCAGCCCGAACTGGATATCGCGCCGGGTTTCGACTCTTTTTCCACGCCCACGTATCGCGGCTCGACGATCGTCTTCCGCAATCTTGCTGAATTGCGCGCCTATGGTGATCGCAGCAAGACGTACTGGCGCTACGGCCTGCATGCCACGCCCACCAGCGAGGCACTGTGCCAGCAACTGGCGCAGATTGAAGGTGGCCGGCACACATTGCTGCTGCCTTCGGGCATGGGCGCCATCTCGCTGGTGTATTTTGCCCTGTTGCGGACCGGCGACGATGTGCTGGTGCCCGACAACGTCTATGGCCCGAACCGCGACCACGGCGAATGGCTGGCGCGCGAATTCGGCGTGACGGTGCGCTACTACCATCCGTCGATTGGCGCCGGCATCGCTTCGCTGATCCAGCCCAATACGCGGCTGATCTGGATGGAGGCACCGGGCTCCGTGACGATGGAGGTGCCTGACACCGACGCCATTGTCTCGGTGGCGCGGGCGCGAGGCGTGCTGACCGCCATCGACAATACGTGGTCGGCGGGGGTCTATTTCAAGCCTTTCGAGAAGGGCATCGATATCTCGGTGCAGGCGCTGACGAAATACCAGTCCGGGGGCAGTGATGTGCTGATGGGCGCAGTCATCACGCAGGACGACAAGGTGCATGACCGCCTCAAGCGTACCCGCATGATCATGGGCTGGGGCGTGTCGGCGGACGATTGCTTCCTGGTCCTGCGCGGGCTTGCCAGCATGCCGGTACGCCTGGCGGCGCACGACCGTGCGGCACGTGAAGTTGCCGAATGGCTCAAGCAGCGTCCCGAGGTGACCCGTGTGTTGCATCCGGCCTTGCCCGATTGCCCGGGGCACGCCGAATGGTTGCGTGATTTTTCCGGGGCCAGCGGACTGTTTTCGATCATCCTGCATGACCGCTTCTCGCGCGAGCAGGTGGATGCGTTCGTCGAGGCCCTGAAACTCTATGCGATCGGTTGGTCCTGGGGCGGCGCGCATAGCCTGGCGGTGCCGTACCACATTGACACGATGCGGCCGGCGGGCACGTGGCCGCCGGAAGGCTGGACGAACGCCGGGGAGCTTGTGCGTCTGTACATTGGCCTCGAAGACACGCGCGACCTGATTGGCGATCTGAAGCAGGCGATGGAAAGCTGCCTGCGCTAGCCGCCGGGGCGCCCCGTAGCAGTAAAAAAGCCCCGCCGAAGCGGGGCTTTCTGTTTGCTGGCCAGTCCATCAGGAGGCGTCGGCCTTGCGCATCGTGGCTTGCGGCGCCGGCTGGGCCGCAGTGCCCGGTGTTGCCCACACCGATTCGGCGGGGCCATTCTGCGCGCGGCGGCGGGTCACACGGGCCAGTGCGATGTAGCCCACCGCCATGGCAATGGCGCCAATATCGAAGCCGGCGATGACCCAGCGGCCATGGAGTGCGGCGGCAAACACGTGATCCCCGGTCAGGACCCAGTTCGACAGCGGCACGGCCAGTGTTGCCAGCGCCGCCACGTAGAGCAGTTCCACGGCTGCGCGAATGGGAGGCCTGGCCAGCGCCCATGCCGCGGCCAGCACGAACACTGGCCAGAACACATAGCTCACGGCGCGGTCCGGCCACAGCAGGGCCGCCGGGAAGCACAGCGCCACCCCGATGCAGGTGCCGATGCAGACGCCTACCGTGGCCTGGGCCAGAAGCTTGTGGACACGAGGCTGTTCGGCCTGCCGGGACTTGCGGCGCGTCTCGATCCACAGCAGGTTGCCGGAATAGAACAGGAACGCGCCGGCGAGCCCTGCGACAAGGTACACGAGCCGCACCGCCAGGTCGCCATAGGTGCCGTAGTGCAGCGCAAACATGGCGCTGTAGATCATGTGGTTCGTGTCGCGGGCGCCAGCCGTCTGGTTGGCGATCAACTGGCCGGCGTTAGGCTCATTGGCGGCCGCGTGGATGCCCACAGCGCCGCCGTTGCCGAGCGCGCGCGTGCTGTCGCCTCGTACTTCGGCCACGGCGTTGGCATCGCCGTAACGCTGGAAGCGGATGGCGTTGGGCGTGAATCGCTCGCCGCCGTGTTCGCGCGCAATAGCGAGCAGCTGGGCCGAACTCATCGTCGGGGATGCGCGGCCCGAGGCCGTGACTTCGGGGGCCGCACCCGTGACGCGCGGAATCACTTCGAACAGCTTGCCGTCGAACGTCAGCGTGTTGAAGACCATGACCATGATCAACGACAGGCAGAAAAATGCGCCGGTGATGGCGAAGATCAGGTGGAACGGCAGGCTGAACAGGCCCAGCACATTGTGCGTGTCCATCCAGAAACGCTTCAGGTTGCGGCCGGGCCGCACCGCGAACAGATCTTTCTTCAGGCGGGGCAGGTGAAGGATCACGCCCGATACAAGTGCCAGGCCGTACAGCACGGAGATGATCCCCATGAAGTACATCCCATTGATGCCGAGGCCCAGCGAATAGTGCAGCGCGTTCAAGAACGCCGACAGCTCGCCAGTCACGTGGTCGAGCGAAGTGTTGTTCTGCGCCGCCTTGTCGCCGTTCAGGCGCTCGCCGTTCATCGTGTGCCATTCACCGGCCTTGTCCTGCCAGTAGGCGTTGAAGTCCGGTTCCTCCTTGCTGGGCAGGCCGACGTAGACGCTGTTGGCCGCGTCCGGATGCACCGCCACCAGCTTCTGCACGAAGGCGTCGATGGCAGGCCCGTCCACCTGGACTTCGGTGCCGTGATGACCCTCCAGGCGCGCCGGGTTCTGCCAGACGTGCAATTCGTGGTGGAAGACGGTGATCGCGCCCGCGAAGAAGGCGATGAACAGTGCCCAGCCGGCCATCAGGCCGACCCAGGTGTGGAGCGTATTGAAAACGCGCAGGGTATTGGGTTTCATGCGAATGCCTCGGTGGCCGGATCAGTGCCCAGACAGGGCAGACAGGGTCGATGCCGGCGGCATCGCGTGCATCAGGCGGACCGCCCACAGAATGCCGTAGCAAACCAGGTTGCCGCCAATCAGCCAAAGCCAGGCGGCGCGGCTGGTCTGGAATAGCAGGCTCAGGCTGATGATGGTCACCCACAGCACGAAGCTGAGGGTGACGGCCAGCACGACGCCGCTCTCCCAGCCGCCCGGCAGCCACAGCACGCCGAGCGTGCACAGCGCGACGGCCAACGGCAGGCCCAGCAGGGTGCCGGCGAGCCACTTGGTTCCAATCATGGTGCACTCCCTTCGCCGGGCATGTCGTCGTAGCGTTTGTGGTGAATCCAGGTGCCGACGAACGGCCATGCGGACAGGCAGCAGGTCAGCGTGACCAGCGTCGCGGCGATCGCCACGGGCCAGCCTTCGGGGATGCTCATGACCCAGGTGCTGCCGATGGCAAGCGCGACGCCCAGCCAGCACAGCAGCCGCGGCGGTAGCGGTGCACGGCCGTTGTTGTCGGCGTCCACGCACAGGACCTGATTCGGCGCGGAAAGATAAAGGCAGGCGGCGGCGGCCAGGGATAGGAAAACGGCTAACGCTTGCATGCGTCGAGCGACCGAGGGGACGGTGTTACGGGAAAGAAATAATAATAATGATTCGCATTTGATTTCACAAGGAAATCGCGGCTTTAACGGGCTAATCGGTACACCTGTGACCGAAAAGCGAATAACGCAAATGTAATGTGACATGCGCACGGAAATGTGCGCAGAAGACGGCCCCCGGCATCGCGAGGGCCTCAACAGGCACCGCGAACGGGTGCCGGCGGGTAATCGCTTAGTGCGGGAACAGGTTGAGCAGGCCGTCCAGGCCCACGTGATTGAACGCGACGCTGGCTTGCGCGCGCACCACGGGTTTGGCCCGGAAGGCCACCGAAAGACCCGCTACGGCCATCATCTTGAGGTCGTTGGAGCCGTCGCCCATGACGATGGCCTGGGACGGGTCGGCGCCGATCTGCGCGCAGACTTCCCGCACCGTGCGTGCCTTGACGTCGGCATTGACGATTTCGCCCACCACGTTGCCGGTCAGCTTGCCGTCGACGATTTCCAGCGTATTGGCGCGCGTGAAGTCGAGTTTCAGCCGCGGCTTGAGCTGGTCGGTGAAGTGTACGAATCCGCCCGACACCAGCAGCGTCTTCATGCCCAGAGCCTGAATTGTCTGCAGCATGCGCTCGGCCCCCGGCGACAGCTTCAGGCGTTCGGCGTACACGCGGTCGAGCACGCTCGCGTCCAGGCCCTTCAGCAGGGCCACGCGGCGGCGCAGGCTTTCGTTGAAATCGGTAATTTCGCCGCGCATGGCGGCTTCGGTGATGGCCGATACCTCGGCCTTGAGTCCGCAGAAGTCGGCGATTTCGTCGATGCACTCGATCGTGATCAGCGTGGAGTCCATGTCCATCGCCACCAGCCGGAAATCCGACAGCTTGCGGCCTGCCGGCACCACTGCCCAGTCGATGCCACGTTCGCCGCACACGTCGTCCAGGGCATCGCGCAGCGCCGGGGTCAGCGGATTGCACTGATCGGCGGCTGCCACGCTGTCGCCGCGCAGCGCGAGATCAGGGGCATTGGCCACCGTGCGGACGGCGTCGAGGTCGGCGGCGGACAGCGGGGACAGGCTTTGGAGAATCAGGGGCATGACGGCAGGAATCCGCGCGATGCGGGAGGGGCGACAAGGAGAAGGGCGGTATTGTACTGCGCTCCCGCTCCCTCATCGCGCCCGGGGCGGCGACGATCAGGCCGCGCGCAGGCTGTCCACCACCTTGTGCAGGAACGCCTCGCAGGCGGCCAGCTGGTCCAGCGCCACGAATTCGTCGGGCTTGTGCGCCTGCTGGATATCGCCGGGGCCGCATACGACGGCCGGAATGCCGGCACGCTGGAACAGGCCGGCCTCGGTGCCGTAGGCCACCTTGTTCGTGTCGCGGTCGGCGGTCAGTGCGCGCACGAGCTGCGTGATGGCATCGGATTCGGCGGCGTCGAGCGACGGGGCCGCGGCGATCTTGCTGATCGCCATGCCCGCATCCACGTGCTCGGCGCGCATCTTCGGCACCAGCACGTCGTTCACGTACTGCTGGATGCGTGCCAGGATGGCTTCCGGATCCACGCCCGGCAGGTTGCGGAACTCGAACACGAACTCGCATTCGGCAGGGATCGTGTTCAGCGCGATACCGCCGTGGATCGTGCCGGTGGACGCCGTGGTGAACGGTACGTCGAAGGCCCGGTCGTACGGGCCGTTGGCCTTGAACTCGTCGGCAATGTCGCGGATATAGCAGATCAGGCGCGCCGCATATTCGATGGCGTTGACACCCTTCGGCGTCAGCGACGAATGGGCCGCCTGGCCCTTCACGCAGCAGCGATAGGCGTTGATGCCCTTGTGCGCAACGATCACGCGCATGCTGGTCGGCTCGCCGACGATGCAGCCCGCCGGCTTCACGCCGCGGTCGCGCAGTTCGGCCAGCAGGTACGGCGCGCCCATGCAGCCGATTTCCTCGTCGAAGGACAGCGCGTAGTGCACCGGCTCGCGCAGCCTGGCGTCGAGGATAGTCGGCAGGAGCGCCAGGCTGGCGCCGATGAAGCCCTTCATGTCGCATGTGCCCCGGCCGTAGAGCTTGCCGTCGCGAATCACCGGCTTGAACGGGTCGGTGGTCCAGCTCTGGCCGTCCACGGGCACCACGTCGGTGTGCCCGGACAGCACGATGCCGCCATCGGTGGCGCCGTTCGCGGCAGGAATCGTCACGAACAGGTTGGCCTTGTCCCCCTGCGGGTTGTAGCTCAGATGCGGACGCAGCCCCTTTGCCAGAAAGTGGTCGCGCACGGATTCGATCAGGCCCAGGTTCGAGTGGCGCGACGTGGTGTCGAACGACACCAGGCGCTGGGTCCACTCCAGCGCGCTGCCGCGTTGCGGGGCTTCGGTATTGGTGTTTCGGGTGTCGGCGGCAGCTTGCATGGGATGGTGAACCGTTGATTCGTCAAGGATGTGATCGTACACCTGTCGGCGTGGTCAGGCCAGCTGGCGCAGCGTGTGTTTGATGGTCTGCGCACGGGCGCCCACGTCGGGCATCTTGGCCTCGATACGCAGCTTGTCCTGGCCGGCCAGCTTGATGTGTTTGTTCTTTTGCACGAGGTCGATGATCCGGATGGCGTCGATCGGGGGATTCGGCACGAACTGCATGCTCACGGTGGCCTCGCCGGCGTCGATTTTGCGCACGCCCAGCGGCGCGGCGGCAATGCGGAGCCGGTGCGTTTCTATCAGTGCCTGCGCCTGGGCGGGCAGCCGGCCGAAGCGGTCGATCAGCTCTTCCTGGATGTCGTCCACGCGCTCGCCGGTCTCGCAGTTGGCCAGCCGCTTGTAGAGCGATAGACGCTCATGGACGTCGGCACAGTAGTCGTTCGGCAGCAGCGCAGGCGTGCCGAGGTTGATCTCGGTGGTGGCCGCCAGCGGTGCCATCAGGTCGGGCTCCTTGCCGGCCTTGAGCGACTTCACGGCCGCGTTGAGCATGTCGGTGTAAAGCTGGAAGCCGATTTCGTGGATCTCGCCCGACTGCTTGTCGCCCAGCACCTCGCCGGCGCCGCGGATTTCCAGGTCGTGCATGGCCAGGTAGAAGCCCGCGCCCAGTTCCTCCATCTGCTGGATGGCTTCCAGCCGGCGCTGCGCCTGCTTGGTCAGGCCGTCCACGTCGTGCACCAGCAGGTAGGCATAGGCCTGGTGGTGGCTGCGGCCCACCCGGCCGCGCAACTGGTGCAGCTGGGCCAGGCCGAAGCGGTCGGCGCGATGGATCAGGATGGTGTTGGCCGTTGGCACGTCGATACCGGTCTCGATGATCGTCGTGCAGAGCAGGATGTTGTCGCGGCGGGCCACAAAGTCGCGCATCACGCGTTCCAGCTCGCGCTCGTGCATCTGTCCGTGCGCCACGGCGATGCGGGCCTCCGGCACCAGCTCGGCCAGCCTGGCGCGCTTGTTCTCGATCGTCTCGACTTCGTTGTGCAGGAAGTAGACCTGGCCGCCGCGCTTGAGCTCGCGCAGGATGGCCTCGCGGATCACGCCGTCTTCCTCGCGCCGCACGAAGGTCTTGATGGCCAGCCGCTTCTGCGGCGCGGTGGCGATGACCGAGAAGTCGCGCAGGCCTTCCAGCGCCATGCCCAGCGTCCGCGGGATCGGCGTGGCGGTCAGCGTCAGCACGTCCACTTCGGCGCGCAGCGTCTTCAGCGCCTCCTTCTGGCGCACGCCAAAGCGGTGTTCCTCATCGATGATGACCAGGCCCAGACGCTGGAACTTCACTTCCTCGGACAGCAGCTTGTGGGTGCCGATGACGATGTCGACCGTGCCGTCGTTGATCTGCTTGATCGCGGCGTCCACTTCTTTTTTCGTCTTGAAGCGCGACAGTTCCACGATGCGCACCGGCCACTCGGCAAAGCGGTCGGACAGGGTCTGGAAGTGCTGCTCGGCCAGCAGCGTGGTGGGGGCCAGCATGGCCACCTGCTTGCCGCCGAGCACGGCCACGAACGCCGCCCGCAGCGCCACCTCGGTCTTGCCGAAGCCCACGTCGCCGCAGACCAGCCGGTCCATCGGCTTGCCCGACGTCATGTCGGCGATCACGGCCGAAATGGCGGCGGCCTGGTCTGGCGTTTCCTCGAAGCCGAAGCTCTCGGCGAAGGTCTCGTAGTCCTTGGGCTGCAGCGGGAAGGCAAAGCCCTGGCGCAGCGCGCGGCGCGCGTACAGGTTCAGCAGTTCGGCGGCCGTGTCGCGGATCTGCTGCGCGGCGCGGCGCTTGGCCTTGTCCCACTGGCCGGTGCCCAGCGAGTGCAGCGGGGCGGTGTCCGGATCGGCGCCCGAATAGCGCGAGATCACGTGCAGCTGGTGCACGGGCACGTACAGCTTGCTGGCCTTGTCGTAGTCCAGATGCAGAAATTCCTCGTCGCCCTGGCCCATGTCCAGCGTGACCAGCCCCTGATAGCGGCCGATGCCGTGCTCGCTGTGCACCACGGGGTCGCCGATCTTGAGTTCGGCCAGGTCGCGCACCATCGAATCGACGGTGCTGGCCTGCTCCTGCTTGCGGCGCCCCGTGCGGCGCGCGGTACCGGCATACAGTTCGTTCTCGGTGACGAACGCGAATTTAGCGGCGGTCAGGGCAAAGCCGCTCTGCAGCGGCGCGACCACGATCGAGAAATGCGAGTCGCCAGCCAGGAAGGCCGCAAAGTCCTCGACCACCATCGGACGCAGACCACTTTCGGCAAACAGCTGCATCAGCGTTTCGCGCCGGCCCGCCGAGTCGGCGCACATCAGTACGCGTGTGGCCTTGTTCAGCAGCAGTGCTTCCAGGTTGACCAGCGGATCTTCGGCGCGGCGGTTGACCGACACATCGGGCAGGCTGGCCGAGAAGGCCGGCACGTCGGCCGCCACGGCCTCGCGCTGCAGCACCAGCCGGGCCAGCGGCTTGGCCCCGATGAAGAACTGCTCTTCGGACAGGAACAGGTCCGCGGGCGGCAGCAGCGGGCGCTCGCGGTCGTGGCGCATGAAGGTGTAACGCTGCGTGGTGTCGGCCCAGAAGCGGCGGATGGCCTCATCGACCTGGCCCGCGAATGCCAGTTGCGTGCCGGCGGGCAGGTAGTCGAACAGCGTGGCGCTTTGCTCGAAGAACAGCGGCAGGTAGTACTCGATGCCCGCGGACGGTACGCCGTTGCCGATGTCCTTGTAGATCGGGGACTTGGTCGGGTCGCCCTCGAACACCTCGCGCCAGCGGCCGCGGAAGGCGGTGCGGGCGGTGTCGTCCAGCGGAAACTCGCGGCCCGGCAGCAGGCGCACTTCCTTGACCGGATACAGGCTGCGCTGCGAATCGGGATCGAACGCGCGGATGGTTTCGATCTCGTCGCCGAACAGGTCGATCCGGTACGGCAACGCCGAGCCCATCGGATACAGGTCGATCAGCCCGCCGCGCACGCTGTATTCGCCCGGTCGCATGACCGCGCTGACGTGCTCGTAGCCGGCCAGCGTGAACTGCGCCTTGAGCGCGGCCTCGTCGAGCTTTTCGCCCTGTTTGAAGAAGAACGTGTAGGCGGCCAGGAACGAGGGTGGCGCCAGGCGGTAGAGCGCGGTCGATGCGGGGACGATCATCACGTCGCACTGGCCGCCCTGGATGTCGTGCAGCGTGGCCAGGCGTTCCGATACAAGGTCCTGGTGCGGCGAGAAGCTGTCATAGGGCAGCGTTTCCCAGTCGGGCAGCAGCCGCACGCGCAGTTCGGGGGCGAACCATGGGATTTCCTCGGCCAGCCGTTGTGCGTCCATGGCATTGGCGCAGATCACGGCCACCATCGGCACGCTGGCGCGATGCTGGCGCGCGTAGGCGGCCACCGCCAGGGCGTCGGCGGATCCGGTCAGGCCGGCCACGGTATGGCGCATGCCAGCCTTGATCAGTGGCAGGGTGGCGAAGGGAAATGCGGTAGCGTTGTCAGGCATTGGCAGCATTAGGCGCAAAAACGGCGACACCCCGCCGGCACATGCGAAAGGCATGCCACGGGCAGGGTTGTCTGTCATGCCAGCCGGGCCATGCCAGGATTCATGGCGGCGGGCGAGGGCCGTATTATAGAATGCGCTCCGGCCGGCCCGCTGGCCGTGCCAAATATTCAAAGGCCCTCAGAAACCTGTGTCCGATCGTCGATTCGCCCTGATTCCCTGTGCCGGTACCGGCAGCCGTGCCGGCGGCGCCGTGCAAAAGCAATACCAGACCGTGGCCGGCCGGCCGATGCTCTGGTACGCCCTGGCGGCGTTTTCCGCCAGCGAAGCCATCAGTGCCACCGCGCTGGTACTGGCGCCCGACGACATGCCGCTGGAGTCACGGTTCGGCGCGCAAGCCTTTGCGGGGCTGCGCTTCGACACCGCGTTCGTGGGCGGCGATTCGCGCCACGCGTCGGTACTTGCCGGCCTGCATCATCTGGCCACGCTGGGTGCAACGGACACCGACTGGGTGCTGGTCCACGACGCCGCGCGCCCCGGGCTGACCAGTGCGATGATCGATACGCTGGTGCGGGCGGTGGAATCCGACGATTCGGCCAGCGAGCCGATCGGCGGCATCCTGGCCGTGCCGGTGCCTGATACCCTGAAGCGTGCCGATGCCGGCGCGCGCATCGGCGGGACCGTGTCGCGCGAGGGCCTGTGGCAGGCGCAGACACCACAGATGTTCCGCATCGGCGTACTGCGCCATGCGCTCGAAGACGCCATGGCCGCCGGTGCCGTGGTCACCGATGAAGCCAGCGCCATCGAGCGCCTCGGCCTGCATCCGCGGCTGGTCAACGGATCGCTGCGCAATTTCAAGGTGACCTACCCCGAGGACTTTGCGCTGGCCGACGTGCTGCTGCGCACGGGCCAGCCGGCGTCGTGACCCATTTTTGCAAGGAGTCGTTTTGAATCCGTTCGATTTTCGCGTTGGGCAGGGCTATGACGTGCACGCCCTGGTGCCGGGCCGCAAGCTGATTCTTGGTGGCGTCGATATTCCGCACGACCGTGGCCTGCTGGGCCACTCCGATGCCGATGCGCTGCTGCACGCCGTGACAGACGCACTGTTTGGCGCGGCCGCGCTGGGCGACATCGGCCGCCATTTCCCGGACACCGATCCGGATTTCAAGGGCGCCGACAGCCGCGTGCTGTTGCGCGAGGCCGCGCGCCGTGTGCGAGCCGCCGGGTTCGAGATCGGCAACGTCGATGCCACCGTCATCGCGCAGAAGCCCAAGCTGGCGCCGCATATCGCGGGTATGGTGGCCAACCTGGCCGAAGACCTGGGCCTGCCCGTCACGCATTGCAACGTGAAGGCCAAGACCAACGAGAAGCTCGGGTTCGAAGGAAAGGAAGAGGGTATCGTCGCGCAGGCGGCGGTGCTGATCTACCGCCGCACCGCCGACGTGCAGGACTGATTGCGCGACCCGTTCAGGGGGCTGGCGGCGACGGTGCCGCCGGTTCCTCGGCCTTGATCGGGTAGACGTAGTCGATCAGCCGCGCCATGGCCCCATGGCGCGATCCGGCTTCCGTATGTTTCTGGAAGCCCATCTGCTCGCAGAGTTTGATGGCCGAATCCATTTCGGGCATGGTGCGGCAGATCAGCGCCTGGGCGCCAATGTCGCGGGCGCGCTGGATGCAGATCTGCATCAGCCGCTTGCCCAGCCCCAGCCCGCGCGCCTGCGGGCTGACCGAAAGCAGCCGGGCTTCGGGCTGCGTCAGCGTGATCGTGGAGTCGTCCAGCGCCGTCAACGTGGCGCCCGGATGGCAGAACAGCACCGCACCGCTGATGCCGTGGTCGGTTTCCGCGACCCACCATTCCATGTCCGGATTGTCCTTGGCGGCCATCACGGACTTCATGCCGCGCTGGAACGACGCACGGCAATCTTCCATGATTTCCAGCTCATACTGCCCGTAGGCCTGCTGCGTGACCGCGGCGATATCGCCCCAGTCGTGTACAGCGGCCAGCCGGAAGCGGAAGCGCGGCGAATTGGGTGAAGGCAAGGTGCTCATGGCAACGGCGAAGTTCGTGACCTTTCGTTGATTGTAGGCCGCGCCATGCACAAATGCACCGGGTCGATTGGCTGTACGCGATGTCGGACAATACCGATTGACCGATTGCGGAAGTGCAGAAATGCACGCGGGCAGGCACTCTTCAGTGCCCGCCCGCGTGGGTGCCTGGCGATGCGTCACGGGCGACGCCGCCCGCGATAAACGCCCGATTGGCGTGCTTCGGTTGCGATTTCGCGCCTTATTCCGCGACGATTACATTGGCAGCGGCGCCAATCACGGCGGCGATGCGGCCGACATCGCGCAGCTGCTGGGCGCTCATGCCCTGTTCGTTCTTCAGCAGCTGGTAGTGCGACTTCACGCAGAAGTGGCACTTGCCGATGATCGACGCAGCCAGGGCGTACATCTCGAAGCGGCGCTTGTCCACACCACCATGGGTAGCGTAGGCGTTCATGCGCAGGCCAGCGGGCTGGCTGGCCAGGTCCGGATCTTCGGCCATCTCGACGTACGGATACCAGATGTTGTTCATGCCCATCAGCGCGGCGGCGGTTTGCGCGGCGTTGACTTCCTCGGGCGACAGCACGTTGGCATTGCGAATCACGTCGACAATCAGCTTGCTCTTGGCCGCGAAGGCCGCAGCCAGCGCCACGCCCACCGCATCGTTGCCTTCCAGCGACGAACGCGCGATGGTGCCATCCACATTCAGGCGGATGTCCTTGGCGTAATCGGGGATTGCATTCTTAATCGTGCTGAGGAATTCCATTTATTTCTCCTATCGACAAGGGCTCAAAAAACCCGCACATAGCGGGTTTCGACATGAAAGGGCGCCAGGCCCTTCCATGTGATGTGCCGGGTCACCCAAGGTGCCTGGCGGGCAGGGCCAATTACAGCGTGGCGCCGCCGACAGCGCGGTTGCACGGGCACAGTTCGTCCGTTTGCAGACCGTCCAGAATACGCAGGACTTCTTCCGGGTTGCGGCCCACGTTCAGGTTGTTCACCGAAACGTGCTGGATCACATTGTCCGGATCGACGATGAACGTCGCGCGCAGGGCCACGCCAGCGGCCTGGTCACGCACGCCCAGCTGGTCGACCAGCGAGCCGGTCACATCGGCGAATTGCCACTGGTTCAGCTTGTTCAGGTCCTTGTGTTCGCGGCGCCATGCCAGCTTCACGAATTCGTTGTCGGTCGAGCCGCCCAGCACGATCGCGTCACGATCGGCGAAGTCGTTGTTCAGCTTGGCGAACGCCACGATTTCGGTCGGGCACACGAACGTGAAGTCCTTCGGGTAGAAGTAAATGATCTTCCACTTGCCCTCGAACGACTTTTCGGTGATGTCTTCGAAAGCCGACTGGCCATTCTCTTCGTGGTTGTTGAAACCCGGCTTGACACCAACGATGCTGAAGGCTTCGAGCTTGTCACCAACGGTCTTCATAGACTTCTCCTAGATACGGTTGAACAGATTGAGGCTTGCAATCTACGATTCCGTTCCCGCGGCAGCCGGGGATGTCAATCGTATTTGCACGAAAGCTTCGAGTATGCGCATTTGTGCGCACCAAGGCCAATTGGTTTTCTTAACTGGCCCGATAGGCAGCGTTTCATGCGGCGCAAAACGAGCCGCCAGTATGCCATGTGCGCGAGATGGTGATGGCTGTCCGAAAAGCAATCGCGCCGCCATCACGTACTTGCCACGAAAACGTGTCAGGCACATGAAGGCGGCGCGGGCCGCACGCATGCGGCAGGCAGGCCAGGGGCTCAGGCGGTGCGCAGCGCCGCTTGCTCGCGCCGGGCGCGGAAGATGACCAGCGTGGCGACCAGGCCGCAAGCCGCGGCAAACATCAGCCACAGGCCGGGGGCTGCCTTGTTGCCGGTGCTATGGATCAGGTACGTCGAGATCGCCGGCGTGAAGCCGCCGAACAGTGCCGTGGCCAGGCTGTAGGCCAGCGAGAAGCCGGCGGTACGCACGGCGGGCGGCATGACCTCGGTCAGGGTGACGACCATGGCCCCGTTATAGCTGCCATAGAGGAACGACAGCCACAGTTCCACCATCAGCAGGCGCTCGAAAGAGGGCGCCGCCACCAGCCACGACACCGCGGGGTAGGCCGTGACCAGCGTGGCGATCGTGAAGAACACCAGCAGCGGCTTGCGGCCGATACGGTCGGACAGCGCCCCCATCAGCGGCAGCCAGATGAAATTCGACAGGCCCACGCACATCGTGACGATCAGGTTGTCCACGTCGTCGAGCTTGAGCACCGTCTTGCCGAACGTCGGCGTGTACGCGGTAATCATGTAGAACGACACCGTGGTCATTACCACCATCAGGCAGCCGGCGATGATGATGCGCCAGTTGTCGAGCATCGAACGGTAGATCTCGTTGATCGTCGGACGATGCTTGCGCGTGCGGAATTCCTCGGTTTCTTCCAGCGAGCGGCGGATCAGGAACAGGAACGGCACGATCAGGCAGCCGATCAGGAACGGCACGCGCCAGCCCCAGCTGTCCATCTGCGCGGGCGCCAGCGTGGCGTGCAGGACCACGCCGAGCAGGCCGGCGAAGATCACGGCCACCTGCTGGCTGGCCGACTGCCAGGCCACGTAGAAGCCCTTCTGGCCGGGCTTGGCGATCTCGGACAGGTACACCGACACGCCGCCCAGTTCCACGCCGGCCGAGAAACCTTGCAGCAGGCGCCCGAACAACACGAGCAGCGGGGCGGCCACGCCGATCGAAGCATAGCCCGGTACCAGCGCAATCAGCAGCGTGCCCAGCGCCATCAGCGCCAGCGTGATGATCAGGCCCTTGCGGCGGCCGTGATGGTCGATGTAGGCGCCCAGCACGATCGCGCCAAGCGGTCGCATCAGGAAGCCGGCGCCGAAAGTGGCCAGCGACAGCATCAGCGAAGCAAACTCATCGCCGGCAGGAAAGAACGTACGCGCGATGGCGGCGGCGTAGAAGCCGTACACCATGAAGTCGTACATTTCGAGGAAGTTTCCGCTGACGACGCGGAACACGGTACGGAAACCGTGCTGGGATGTGGAGCTGGAGCTTGACATGGCTGTCTCTCGGTCGCCGCATGTGGGGTCGTGCGGCATGTTGTCGGTCGTTGTCAGCCATGGCGGAAAAGGGGTGCTGCGGCAGGCGGCGCCATGACTTCGGATGCCGTTGTATGCATCGGCCTGTCGATGGCCTGAAGTGTGCGCAATGACGCTGTCATTCCCCTGTCAGCAACCTTTCAAAACCATATCAAATGCTGAAGAAAACCTGTCAATGCGCCGCATGCGGGACACACGGGCACTCAAGTGGGGCGCGAAGGGGAATACGGCGGTTCAGGCGCGCTTGAATCGCGCGCTGACCACGAGTCCGGTTTTCGGGGCGGGACGGTTGGCCAGTATCAGGCGGCCGCCGTTGCGCTGCAGGATACGGTTGACGATGGACATGCCCAGGCCGGCGCCCTTGGCTTCGCTGCGCGCGCTGTCGAGCCGGTAGAACGGGCGGGTCAGCAGCGACAGCTGTTCGTCGGGCACGCCGGGCCCGCTGTCGGCCACCACCAGCACGGCTTCCTTGTCCTCCACCCGCGTGGAGATTTCCACCTCGGCCATGCCCGATTCCTCGTCCTTGGCATAGCGGCGCGCGTTCTCGACGAGGTTGTCCAGGATGCGCTGGATCTCCATGCGGTTGGCCACGGCCATGACCGGGCCATTCGAGCGCACGTGCACGCGCACATCGTCGTGCGCGGCATAGACGCCAACGGATTCCTGTACCAGCGTGGAAAGGTCCACCGGCTCCACCACTTCCTGGCCTGGCCGGGCGTAGTTCAGGAACTGGCCGATGATGGCGTCCATCTGTTCGATGTCGGCAATCATGGCGTCACGCGTGGTGGTGTCCACGGGCGACATCTCGGTTTCCAGCCGCAGACGGGTCAGCGGGGTGCGCAGGTCGTGCGAGATGCCGGCCAGCATGACCACGCGGTCGTCGTCGAGCTGGCGCAGGTCGCGCACCATCTGGTTGAAACTGCGGTTGGCCTGGGCCACTTCGCTGGCGCCCTGTTCGCGCAGCGGCGGCGCTTCGCCCCCGGTACCGATCAGTCGCGCGGCATTGGCCAGCCGCTTGAGCGGGTAGTTCACGCGCGCCGTGATGAAGGCCGCGCCGATGATCGACAGCAGCAGCGCCGCAATACTCCACCAGAGCCACTGGATGCCGGGCACGCGTTCGAAGCGTTCGGGGCTGATCGCCACCCAGTAGTCGTCGCCTTCGATTTCGAAGCTGACCCACACGCCCGGAATATCGTTGACGGTGGTGGCCAGCACGGTGTCTTCGCCCAGCCGGCTGCGGATTTCCTGCTGGACGAGCTGCGTCAGGAACGGGTTGGCCTTGGGCGCGGCAAAGTCGTCGTCCTTTTCGCGCGGATAGACCTTGATGCCCTCGTTCTGGACGAGGTCGAGCAGCAGGAACCGGCGCCGGGCCGGATCCGAGTAGAGCAGGGCTGCGCGGGTGAGCTTGACCACGCTGACCACCTGCATGGCGATCTGCTGGGCGCGCGGCGCGCGTTCGAAGAGCCGATAGCTCTGGAACCAGATACCCAGCGAGATCGCCAGCAAAAGGGCGATCAGCATGAAGGTTCGCCAGAATAGCGAACCGAAGAACCGCGTTGCGGTACGGCCGAGGGCAGTCGCCACGATGAGGCTGCGGTCGACCGGACTTACTTCACGCCATCGGGGATGAAGACGTAACCCAGGCCCCACACTGTCTGGATGAAGCGCGGGTTGCTCGGGTCAGGCTCGATAAGCTTGCGCAGACGCGAAATCTGCACGTCCAGGCTGCGGTCGAAGACTTCGTATTCGCGGCCGCGCGCCATTTCCATCAGCTTTTCGCGCGACAGCGGCTGGCGCGGGTGGCGCGCGAAAACCTTGAGCACCGAGAATTCGCCCGTGGTGAGGGTGATTTCCTCGTCGTTCTTGGTCAGCGTGCGGGTGGCCAGGTTCAGCACGAAATCGCCGAACGCAAACGTTTCGGGCGTTTCGGACGGCGCGCCCGGTACTTCGGCGGGCCCCTTGCGGCGCAGCACGGCGTGAATCCGCGCAATCAGCTCGCGCGGATTGAAAGGCTTGGGCAGATAATCGTCGGCACCCATTTCCAGGCCGACGATGCGATCCACGTCCTCGCCCTTGGCCGTGAGCATGATGATCGGGGTCTGGTCGTTGGCGCCGCGCAGGCGGCGGCAGATGGAAAGCCCGTCTTCGCCGGGCATCATCAGGTCCAGCACCAGCAGATCGAAACGCTCGCGCAGCCAGAGCTTGTTCATGGCCGTGGCGTTTTCCGCCACGAGAACCGTGAAGCCCTGCTCGCCAAGGTAGCGGCGCAGCAGGTCGCGCAAGCGCGGGTCGTCATCCACGACGAGAATCTTGTGGCTGGTATTTTCCATGGCGGTATCTTAGCGACTATCGCTTTCGCTCAAAATGGCTTAACAAAACGTTACATACTTTACCCCGTGGTATGGCGGCATGCACCTTTTGTGCATTTACACTCCGCAAACCGTTTTCCCAAGGACGATTTTCGCCGGGGAAATGAATGGTCACCACGGGCATCGTACTGTTCCCGGCCGCGACACGGGCATTCGCCTTGCTGTCGGCGGGGGCGATGCCGGTGCGCTGCCACCGGGGATCCTGAAGATCGATCCGGAGGCCACAGTCGAAACCGCCATTATCCAATGAAAGTGAAGCATAACCGGCACGGGCAAACCCTGCGTCGCACAATTTGCGCGCGAGTGGTCTGTCTGGCCGGCCTGACCCTGCTGATGGCCGTGGCACCTGCTCCGGCATTCGCCCAGTCGGCGGGCATGGCGCATTTGCTTCACCCCAAGGGCCAGCCGCCCGGCGGGCCCGGCAGCAGCCCGTCCGCACCCGAACGCAACCGTCAGCCACCCCGCCGCAACGATCGTGCCGAGACCGAGCGCGACATGGCGGAGCGTGCGGCGCGCCAGGGGCAGCGCGGCGGCAGCCAGCGCCTGTCGCCCGACGAGCGCAAGACGCTGCGCAAGAATCTTTACGACATCGGCAAGGAAATGTACCAGGGCGGCTGATCAGCCCGCCGCCCGGAAGTGCCGCAGGAAGTCCACGAATACCTCGGCGGCCTGCTGGGCGTCTTCCACCGTGATCGTTTCCGCCGGATTGTGGCTGATCCCGCCATTGCCGCAGCGCACGAACAGCATTGCCACATCGGTGATCCGCTGCATCATCATCGCGTCGTGCCCCGCACCCGAAGGCAACTCGAACGCCTCCAGCCCACGTTTTCTCAACACGGCCGCGAACTGGTCCATCAGCCAGCGTGCGCAGGGCGCGTTGTTGACCGGCGTGCCCCGTTCCACGGTGACCTGCAGCAGGCGCCGCGCCGCAATGGCCTCGATGCCCGCCACGATGTCCGCAATGGCCGCTTCGCGGATGCCGTCCTCGCCCGCGCGGATGTCCATCGAAAATACGCATGCGGCCGGAATCACGTTGCTCGATCCGTTGGGCACCTGCAGCTGGCCCACCGTGCCGACCAGCGTCGGCACCTGGCCGCAGCGCTGCTCGACCAGCAGGATCATTTCCGCGGCGCCGGCGGCGGCGTCGCGTCGCATATCCATTGGCGTGGTGCCGGCATGGCTGGCCAGGCCCTCCACGCGCACCAGAAAGCGGCTGCTGCCGGCGATCTGCGTCACGATGCCGAGCGGCAGGCCGCGATTCAGCAGCACCGGGCCCTGTTCGATGTGGACCTCGACAAAGCCGGCCAGCGTGGCGGGATCGACCGCCGCGGCGCGCAGCGCGTCCAGCGCGCCAGCGCCCGGGAAGCCCGCCTGCGCCAGGGCATCGCGCATCGACACGCCATCGGCGTCCACGCGGTCCAGCAAAGCCGGATCGAAGCGGTTCGCCAGCACGCTGCTGGCCAGGAAGCTGGTCTTGAAGCGCAGGCCTTCCTCTTCGGCAAAAGCCACCACCTCGAAGTGGTAGGGCAGGCGAATACCCGCATCGCGCAGCGCGCCCACCACGGCGATCGGCAGCAGGATGCCCAGCCGCCCGTCGTAGCGTCCGCCGTTGCGCACCGTGTCGAAGTGCGACCCGGTCATCAGCACCTTGGGGTCCGGCGCGGCCGGATCGGCGGCATAGCGGCCGATCACGTTGCCGATGGCGTCGATGCGCACCGTCATGCCGGCATCTTCCATCCAGCGCGCCAGCAGCGCCTGCGCCTGGGTGTGGGCGGGCGTCAGGTAGGCGCAGGTCAGGCCGCCTTCCATGTCGGAGTGCCGGGCCAGGGCGTCGGCGCGATCGAGGATCAGCTGGCCTAGAGAGGGCGTGGCAGTGGTCATGGCATCAATACGTTGAAACGACTGGCCGCCAGGGACTGACGGCGCGGGACGGGGCCGCGGCAGAAAGGGCGGCAGTAAGAGCGGTAGAAAAGGGCCGACGGCGCAAGAAACCCGCGGGCCGACGCGGCAAGGAACCCGCGCTCAGCCATTCCTGAGCCAGGTCTTCCACGCCAGCCACAGCTTGCGCATGGGCGTCAGCGCAATGCGCTGGGTCAGTACCTGGAAATCGCTGGCTTCGATCTCGTCGAGCAAGGCATGGTGGATGGCCGCCCGCGCCAGCGACGCGCGCTGGGCCCGGCGGTCGGCGCGGGGCAGCAGCGCCAGGGCTTCCTGGTACAGCGTGCGGGCCAGCGTGGCCTGTTCGCGCATCAAGGCCACAAACTGCGGGGAATGGCGCGACTGCATGATGTCCGCCACCGGCACTTCAAATCGCTGCAGGGTATCGACGGGAATATAGACGCGGCCCTGGCGGGCGTCGTGGCCCACCTCGCGCACGATGCGGATGCGCATCTGCGACAGCCCGAGCTTTTCGGTCGATTCCAGCGTACGTTCATCGGTAAAGCCCAGCAGCCGCGCCGACAGCTTGCCCAGCGTGCCGCCCACCAGCCGGCAGTACCGGCCAAGCGCGCCCTCGTCGAAATAGCGCGACTGGGCGAGGTCCATCTCGGTGCCATCGAGCACCTGGGTCATCTCTGCCTGCGGCAGGCTGGCCAGGTAGGGCAGCAGCGCGTGGCTGACGGGGTGATTCGGGCTGCCTTCGTACAGGCGGCGCAGTTCGGCGCGCCACCAGTCCAGCCGCTGGAGGGCCACGCCGGCGTCGTGATTCTCGTGAACGATGGCATCCAGCTCCAGGCGCCAGGCTTGCAGCGCCGTCAGCGCACGGCGGCGTTCGGGAGGCAGGAGCAGGCTGCTGTAGTAGAAACTGGAGCCGCTTTTCGCGGCCTTGTCCTGGCAATACTGATCGGGCGTCACGCCAATCTCTTTCTGGTGGGGCGGCGGGGGCGGCGCCAAAGCGGCGAATTGTAACATCGGCCACCCGGGCCGGCGCCCCGGCAATTGAGTGATGAAAAAGGCTTTTGTAGCCTGCCGCGCCGGCAACGTGACGTTTTGTCGCGAAATACAGCCGTTCGTCATCCGGCGTTTGACGCACTCATGGGCGCTCGCTATATTACTGACCGCAAAGTTATTAACTCATCGTGGCCGATTTCCGAATGTTCGGGGATCGACCCGCGCGGCAGCAAGGCACCCGACCCGAGGCGCCAGCGAGACACCATCCGGCCGCAAGGCCGCGCAGTACCGCTGCCGTATTCGGCCCGAGTATCAGCCGGGTTTTCGCTGCACCCAGCTTCATCCTTTTCCACCGACTCAAAGACGCTTGTCCATGCCAGTGCCCATTGCGAGGCCGGAAGTTGCGGCCGCTGAAGTTGATCTCGTTCCCCAGTCGCGCGTGGCCGTGCGCCGCCCCGTGCGGCCGGGGCGGGCCCGTTTGGCCGTGGGGCTCGTGGCCTTGGCGGGGTTGCTGGCACTGGGTGGATGTGGCAAGCAGGCCGAGCCGGTGGAGGACGTGCGGCCGGTACGCCTGATGCAACTGAGCCCGGCGGCCGGCAAGACGGAGTACGAGTTTTCGGGCGAAGTTCGCCCGCGCATCGAATCGCGTCTGGGGTTTCGGGTGGGTGGCAAGATCTCGGCCCGTCTGGTCGATGTCGGGGCCAGCGTACGCAAGGGGCAGCCGCTGGCACGGCTGGATCCCACCGATCTGGCGCTGGCCGAGTCCGGCGCGCGGGCCCAGTACGATGCGGCCAGGACCGATCGTGATTTGGCTGCCGCCGACCTGAAACGCTACAAGGAACTGGCAGCCAGGAATTTCATCAGCGCAGCCGAACTGAACCGCCGCCAGGCTACCTTCGATTCGGCCGCGTCGCGGCTGGAACAGGCGCAGGCCAGCCTGCGCAACCAGTCGAACCAGACCGGCTACGCGGTGCTGACGGCCGACGCCGACGGCGTGGTGACTGCCATCGATACCGAAGTAGGCCAGGTGGTCACGCCGGGCCAGCCGGTGATCCGTGTGGCGCAGACCGCCGAAAAGGAAGTGGCCATCGGCCTGCCCGAAGATCAGGTGGACATGCTGCGTGGCATCACCGATGTGTCGATCCATACGTGGTCGGACCCCGACCGCACGTTGCCTGGCCGGGTGCGCGAGATTTCGGCGGCGGCCGATCCGGTCACGCGTACCTATCCGACCCGCGTCAGCATTCCCAACCCGCCGGCCGACCTGCGCATCGGCATGACAGCCGTGGTGTCGTTCACCCGGACCGGCGATGCGGCCACGATCCGCGTGCCACTGACTGCGCTGCTGCAGGACAAGGGCGCCAACCAGGTATGGATCTACCAGCCCGGCCAGGGCGGCAGCGGTACGGTCAAGCCGGTGCCGGTGACGCTGGGCGAGGCGCAGGGCAACCTGATCGAGGTGCGGCAGGGCCTGACGCCGGGCCAGACCATCGTCACGGCCGGCGTCCATCTGCTCAAGCCCGGGCAGAAGGTCAAGCCGATGCAGAGCGTGGCGCCGGCGCAGCCCGCCTCGAATCCCGGCGCGCAGCTGAGCGCCCTCGACCGCCGCCTGGGCTGAGGGCGGCGCATGGAACATTCCCGTTTCAACCTGTCGCGCTGGGCGCTCGAACACCAGCCGCTCACGCGTTACCTGCTGGTCGTGCTGCTGCTGGGCGGCCTGCTGGCGTTCTTCCAGCTTGGCCAGGACGAAGACCCGCCGTTCACGTTCCGCGTGATGGTGGTGCAGGCCTTCTGGCCCGGCGCCACGGCCGAGCAGATCGCCGTGCAGGTCACCGACAAGATCGAACGGCAACTGCAGGAAGTGCCGTATGCCGACAAGATTCGTAGTTTCTCCAAGCCGGGCGAGACCACGGTGATCTTCCAGCTGGCCGACAATTCGCCGGCCAAGGACACCGCGCAAATCTGGTACACGGTTCGCAAGAAGATCGGCGATATCCAGCAGACGCTGCCGCAGGGCGTGCGCGGCCCGTTCTTCAACGACGAGTTTGGCGACGTTTACGGCTCGATCTACGCACTGTCCGCCGACGGCTTCAACTACAAGGAACTGCGCGAATACGCCGATCTGGTGCGGCAGGAACTGCTGCGCATTCCGGCCGTCGCCAAGGTCACGCTGCTGGGGCTGCAGGACGAGAAGATCTTCATCGAGTTCAACCAGGCGCGCTTTGCCCAGCTTGGGCTGGACATCAACGCCATCGCCAACCAGATCTCGGAGCAGAACAATCCCACCGGCAGCGGCGTGCTGGTAACGCCGACCGACAACCTGCAGGTGCGGGTCACCGGCCAGCTGGGCGACGTGGAAGACCTGCAGAACCTGGTGCTGCGCGGGCCCAACGGCATTGCCAATATCCGCCTGGGCGACATCGCGCACGTGTACCGCGCCTATGTGGACCCGCCGGTCAGCAAGATGCGCTTCAACGGCAAGGACGTCATCGGCCTGGGCATCTCGATGGAAAAGGGCGGCGACATCATCGCGCTGGGCCAGGAACTGCGCCGCGTGACCGATGGCCTGCGCGGTCAGTTGCCGGTGGGCATCGAGATGGACCAGGTGCAGGACCAGCCGCAGGCGGTCAAGCGCAGCGTGGGCGAGTTCGTCCACGTGCTGATCGAGGCCGTGGTGATCGTGCTGGGCGTCAGCTTCGTGGCGCTGGGCCTGCATACCCGGCCGCTGCGGCTGGACGTGCGGCCGGGGCTGGTGGTGGCGCTGACCATCCCGCTGGTGCTGGCGGTGACGTTCCTGTTCATGAACATCTTCGGCATCGGCCTGCACAAGATATCGCTGGGAGCGCTGATCATCGCGCTCGGGCTGCTGGTCGATGACGCCATCATCGCCGTGGAGATGATGGTCCGCAAGCTCGAAGAAGGCTTCTCGAAGATGGAGGCGGCCACCTTTGCCTACACCTCCACGGCCATGCCGATGCTGACCGGCACGCTGATCACGGCGGCGGGCTTCCTGCCGGTGGGGCTGGCGCGCTCCACGGTCGGCGAATACACGTTCGCGATCTTTGCGGTCACGTCGCTGGCGCTGGTGCTGTCCTGGCTGGCGGCGGTCTATTTCACGCCGTATCTGGGCTACCTGATCCTCAAGACGCGCACGCATGACGGCGGCCATCACGAGGTGTTCGACACGCCGTTCTACGCGCGCTTCCGGCAGCTGGTGAACTGGTGCGTCACGTGGCGCAAGACGGTGATCGCGATCACGCTGGTGGCGTTCGCGCTGGGTCTGCTGGCGTTCAAATACGTCGAAAAGCAGTTCTTCCCCGATTCGAGCCGCCCGGAGCTGATGGTGGAGTTGTGGATGCCGGAGGGCACCGCCATTGCGGAGACCGAGGCCATGACCAAACGCTTCGAGGCCGCCATGCGCCGCGACAAGGGCGTGCAAAGCGTGACCTCGTTCGTCGGCACCGGCGCGCCGCGCTTCTACCTGCCGCTGGACCAGATCTTTCCGCAGTCGAACGTGGCACAGGCCATCGTGATGCCGGTGACGGTGGAAGCGCGCGATGCGTTGCGCAAGCGCATCGAGCGCGTGCTGGTCACGGAATTTCCGCAGTTGCGCGGCCGTGTGAAGCTGCTGCCGAACGGCCCGCCGGTGCAGTATCCGGTGCAGTTCCGCGTGATCGGTCCCGATGCCGGCGGGGTGCGCAAGGTGGCCGATCAGGTGCGGGCGATCATGACGGCCAACCCCAACACGGTGGGCGTCAATGACAACTGGAACGAGAACGTCAAGATGCTGCGCCTGGAGCTGGACCAGGACAAGGCGCGGGCGCTGGGCGTGACGACCAACGCCATCGCGCGGGCTACCCAGGCGGTGCTGACGGGCGTGCCGGTGGGCCAGTATCGCGACGCCGACAAGCTGATCGACATCATCATGCGCACGCCGCGCAGCGAGCGCGACACGATGTCGGACCTGAACAACGTGCTGGTGCCCACCAGCAGCGGCCGCGCCGTGCCGCTGACGCAGGTTGCGCGCGTCACGCTGAAGTCCGAGCCTGGCGTGATCTGGCGCGAGAACCGCGATTTCGGCATCACCGTGCAGTCCGATATCGTCGATGGCATCCAGGGCCCGACCGTCACCGCGCAGATCAATCCCAAGCTGGACCCGATCCGGGCCGCGCTGCCGGCCGGCTACCGGATCACGATCGCCGGTGCCCAGGAGGAAAGCGGCAAGGCCGGCGCGTCGATCGCAGCGCAGCTGCCGCTGTGCATCTTCCTGATCTTCACGCTGCTGATGCTGCAGTTGCACAGCTTCTCGCGCGCGGTGATGGTGTTCCTGACCGGCCCGCTGGGCCTGATTGGCGCCGCCGCCACGCTGCTGCTGCTGCATTCGCCGATGGGGTTTGTCGCGCAGCTGGGCATCACGGCGCTGCTGGGCATGATCATCCGGAACTCGGTGATCCTGGTGGACCAGATCGAACAGGACATCCGGTCCGGACTGCCGCCGTGGAATGCCATCGTGGAATCGGCGGTGCGCCGCTTCCGGCCGATTATCCTGACGGCCGCGGCGGCGGTGCTGGCCATGATCCCGCTGTCCCGCTCCACGTTCTGGGGGCCGATGGCGGTGGCCATCATGGGCGGTCTGGTGGTGGCTACAGTGCTGACGCTGCTGTTCCTGCCGGCGCTCTATGCCACGTGGTTCCGGATCAAACCGCCCGAGGACGAGCGCGGGGTGATGGCGGGTTGATCCCGGCCGAAGGCGCGGGCCTTACGGCCGGCGCTTCTTCCATTCGTAGTCCGGCGGCGGGTCTGCCGCGCCGGGCTTGCCGACCGAGTTCGGGTTTTCCGAGCAGAGCGTGACAAAGCTGACCGGTTCGCCCGCGAACTGCCGGCGGCGCAGCGCCTCGGCGAACTGCAGCGCATCGCGCAGCGCATCTCCCGGGAACGATTGAGCGTGCGGGGCCATGCCTTCGGCGGTGGCCTCGGTCCAGTAGATCATGTACATGTGATGTCTCCGTTGCGGCGTCGCGGCCGAGCCGGCCGCCCGTCGCAGCTGAGGCCGGCTGCCCGTTACTCGGCCAGCTCGAACACCACGTCCTGCGCGCCCTCCCACAGCACCTTGGTGCCCAGCGCGCGCAGGTTTTCCTTGCCTTCGACGATGGTCAGGAAGTGGTTGCCGGCCAGCTGGCCCATCTTGCTGGCGAAGCAGCAGCTGCCATAGGCCAGGATGATCTCGGTTTCGCTGTAGCCGCCCGGATAGAACAGGATATCGCCCACCGACGGATGGCTCGTGTGGTTTTCGAAGCCCACGCCGAGCTTGAACTCGCCCAGCGGAATCCAGCAGCCTTCGCCGCTCCAGCGCACGTGGATCAGCTTCTGCCGGTAAGGCAGCAGCTTCATGAAGGCCGCCACGGTGTCGGGGGCGTCCGGGTTCGTCTCGGCGATAAACGAATGGCCGGCGGCGGTGATGCGGAGTCGGGTCATGGAGTTTTCCTGTTGCGTGTCCGTCCCCGCCGGCACGGGGCGGCGGGGTCCAGTTGAGCCTAGCCTATGCCGGCCCGTCAGACCAGTGCCGTCATCAGCGTCTCCGCCACGGCGATCAGGCTGCGGTCGCTGCCCTTGGGGCCCAGCAGCGAGATGCCCAGCGGCGCCCCGTCCCGGCCCGACAGCGGCAGGCTCAGTTGCGGAAAGCCCGACAGCGGCGTCAGGCACAGCGTATGGGCGGCCGCCGTGCGGTAGTCCTCCAGCGCCTCCATCGGCGTGGCGCGCAGCGGGGCGATGTCGGGCATGGTCGGCAGCACCAGGATGCCGTCATGGCCCAGCAGGCGCCCAAGGTGGGCGGTGAATTCGCGGCGCACGGCGCTCGACTGCTCGAACTGGGCCTGCGTGACGCCCTTGCTGAAGGCAAAGCGCCCGGCCACATCGGGCCCAAGCTGCAGCCCATAGTTTTCGATCAGCGCGCCGTCGGCCTCCCACGCTTCCCAGCCTTGCACGTAGCGGAACGCCCAGTACAGGTCTGACAGCGGGCGGTCCGCCACGTCCACCGGCGTGGCCTTGCCCAGGATGGCTTCGATCCGCGCCACGGTCGGCGCCAGCGCGGCGCGCGCGGCCGGTGTGGGCAGTTCGAACAGGTCGGCCGCCAGCAGCAACCGCGGCCGGGCCGGCAGCGGATCGCCATCGGCGCCGAACAGTACGTCGGCCACGCGGGCGAACGTGGCGATATCGCGAGCGAAGAAGCCGCAGGTATCGAGCGATTCGCACAGCGGCATGCAGTCCTTCAGCGAAATGCGGCCATGGGACGGCCGGATGCCGAACAGCCCGCAATGGCTGGCCGGCGCACGCACCGATCCACCCGTGTCGGTGCCCAGCGCGAAGTCGCAGAGCTGGTGTGACACGGCCGACGCCGATCCCGAGGACGAGCCGCCAGTGATGCGGTCGGGTGCCGCGCCGTTGTACGGGCCGCCGTAGTGGTAGTTCTGGCCGTTCATCGAAAAGGCCAGCTCGTCGGTGTGTACCTTGCCGATAAACGTGGCGCCGGCGTCAAGCAGCTTCTGCACGGTGGGCGCCGTGGCGGTCTTGATGCCCGAGCGCGCCAGCACATGGGGATTGCCGCCGCCGGTCGGGTAGCCGGCCACGTCGAACAGGTCCTTGACCGCGAAGGTCAGGCCACGGAGGGGCCCGCTTGCCGCGTTCGGCACGGCGACATCGGGGTAGGGCAGGAACGCGCGGGCGGGATGGGTGGCCAGGCTCATGGTGTTCGGGTTTCCTTGGTCGAGAAGGTAGGAGGTCATGCCGCGCATTCGCTGGACGCGGGCTCGGATACCAGCACGCAGCTCACGCGGTGGCCGCCGCCCAGCGATACCGCTGGCGGCACGGAAGACAGGCACTCGGGCCGCGCCTGCGCGCAGCGCGGCGCGAACGTGCAGCCCGGGGGCAGGTTGGCCAGGTCGGGCGGTGCGCCGCCGATGGTCTGCAGGCGCTGCCCACGGTCCATGCCGTGCTGGCGGCTTTGCAGCAGCGCAATGGTGTAGGGATGGCGCGCCTCGCGCATCAGCGTGCGGATCGGGCCTTCCTCGACGATGCGGCCGCCGTACATCACGGCCACGCGGTCGGCAATCTCCACGGCCGCCCCGATGTCGTGGGTGACGAAGACGATCGACAGGCCCAGTTCGCGCTGCAGTTCGCGCAACAGGATCAGCACCTGGATCTGCACCGTGGCGTCCAGCGCCGTGGTCGGTTCGTCGGCCAGCAGGATCTTGGGCTGCGCGGACAGCGCCAGCGCAATCATCGCGCGCTGCCGCATGCCGCCCGACATCTCGTGCGGATAGGCGGCCAGGCGGCGCTCGGGGCTTGGAATCCGCACCGATTCCAGCGCCTTGAGCGCCAGCGCCTGGGCTTCGGCCCTTGACACCTTGCGATGGGTGCGGATGCATTCGACGATCTGCTGGCCCACGGTGTAGACCGGGTCCAGCGCCAATAGCGGCTCCTGGAACACCATGGCGACGATGCCGCCGCGCAGGCGGGCCAGCGCGCGCTTGTCGAGCTTGAGGACGTCCTGCCCGTCCACGCGGATATCGCCCTCCATCGTCGTGCGGCGAGGCGGATGCAGGCGCATCAGGGCCCGCAGCGTCACGCTCTTGCCCGAGCCCGATTCGCCGATCAGGGCAACCGCTTCGCCCGGCGCGACGTCGAGCGATACGCCATTCACGGCCCGGATGGTCTTGCCGCCGCCCGAGAACGTCACGCGCAGGTCACGCACCGAGACGGCCGGCGGGGTCGGGGTGGCGGAGACGGAGGAACTGGTGGAGTCTATGGACATCGAAATCTCCGGCGAATCAGGGTGTGGCGGCGTGCAGGCCGGGCGTCATGCGGCGCATCGGCAGCGAATGGCCGCCGTCGGGCATCGCCATCAGGCACGACACCGGATGGCCGGCCAGCGCATCGGACAGCACCGGCGCGCGGCGTTCGCAAATCGGCTCGGCGCGGGCGCAGCGCGGATGGAAGCTGCAGCCGGGCGGCGGGTTGATCGGGTTGGGCGGGTCGCCGGCCAACGGGGCGGCCAGCGTGCGGTGGTCGGGGTCCATCGACGGCATCGACGCCAGCAGCGCGCGCGTGTACGGGTGGGCCGGGTTGGCATAGACCGATTCGGTGTCGCCGATCTCCACGACCTTGCCCAGGTACATGACCATCACACGGTCGCACAGGTAGCGGATCACGTTGAGGTCGTGGCTGATGAAGACGTAGGTCAGGTCGAATTCGGCCTTGAGGTCCAGCAGCAGGTTCAGCACCTGGGCCTCGACGGACTTGTCCAGCGCGGACACCGCTTCGTCCAGGATCACCAGGCGCGGCCGCAGCGCCAGCGCGCGCGCGATATTCACGCGCTGGCGCTGGCCGCCCGACAGTTCGTGCGGATAGCGTCCGGCAAATCGCTTCGGCTCCAGGCCCACACGTTCCAGCAGATAGCGCGCGCGCTCGGTGGCTTCGCGGGGCGGCACGCCGTGCACGCGCGGCGTGAAGGCCACCGATTCCTCGATGGTCAGGCGCGGGTTCAGCGACGAATAGCTGTCCTGGAACACCATCTGCACCTGGCTGCGGAAGGCCTTCATCGGCAGTTGCGGCGAGCCCACGCCCTGGGCGTCGAAGATCAGTTCGCCGCTGTCGTGCGGCGTCAGCTGCATCAGCAGCCGCGCCGTGGTGGACTTGCCGCAGCCCGATTCGCCCACCACGCCCAGCGTTTCGCCCTTGAGCACGTCGAAGCTCACGCCATCGACGGCCCGCACCACGCCGCCGGGGCGGAACGGCACCGCCGATTTCAGCGGGAAATGCTTGACCAGGTCGCGTGCGATGACCAGCGGCTGGGCCGGGCCGCCGACATCGGCGGCGGCGGGGGGCACTACGGGGTTGGGGGTTGCCAGCATCTCGGCCATGCTCACTCCTTGATTTCCATCGCCGAGCGGATGCCGTCGGCCAGCAGGTTGAACGAGATCGAGGTCAGGAAGATCATCGCGCCGGGCAGCGCAGCCACCCAGGGCTGCGTGTAGATGGCCGTGCGCAGCGTGTTGAGCATCAGGCCCCATTCGGGCTCGGGCGGCTTCACGCCCAGGCCCAGGAACGACAGGCCGGACGCCAGGATCATCGACACCGAGATCAGGCTGGTGGCGTAGACGAAGATTGGCCCCAGCACGTTGTTGAGCACGTGCGCCCGGACGATGGTCAGCGACGATGCGCCCGAGGCCCGCGCCGCATCGACAAACTCGCGGTTGCGCACCTGGGTGGTCACGCTTTCGGCCACGCGCACGATCTGCGGCACGAAGACGATGGTCAGCGACAGCAGCGCGTTGCCCACGCCGGCGCCCAGCGTGCCGGACAGCGCGATGGCCAGCAGCACCGACGGGAAGGCGTAGAGGATGTCGGTGAGCCGCATGATGGCCGTGTTGGTCCAGCCACCGGCATAGCCCGCCACGATGCCGATGGCGCTGCCGATCACGAACGCCAGCAGCACGGGCGTGATGCCCATGAACAGCGACAGCCGCGCGCCGAGCATCAGGCGCGACAGCATGTCGCGGCCCAGCTCGTCGGTGCCGAGCGGATAGCCCTCGAAGCCGATCGGCTTGAGCCGCTTGAGGATCGACGACGCGTACGGGTCGGCCGGCATCAGCGCCGGCGCGAAAATGGCCATCACAATCAGCGCCAGCAGGATCAGCCCGGCCAGCATCGCCAGCCTGTTGCGCAGCAGGCGCCGGCCCACGGTGGCCCAGTAGCCGGGGGAGCGTTCCACCGGCAGCGGCGCCACGGCCTTGTTCAGCGTCATTTCCATGGCAGGCTCCTCAGTTCCGTTGGATGCGCGGGTCGAACAGCGTCTGCAGCGCGTCGACCACCAGGTTCAGCAGCACGAAAAACACGGCCAGGACCAGGATCGTGCCCTGCAGCAGCGGAAAATCCCGCTGGAAGATCGCCGAGTTCAGCAGGAACCCCGTGCCGGGCCACGAGAAGACCGTCTCGATCAGGATCGAGCCGCCCAGCAGGTAGCCGAGCTGCAGGCCCATCACCGACAGCGCGGTGGGCGCGACGTTCTTGACCACGTGCCGGAACACGGCGTATTCGGACAGCCCGCGCGCGCGCAGCCCGACGATGAATTCGTTGGACAGGATTTCGGCCACCAGCGCCCGGATCGTGCGGGCGACGATGCCCATCGGGATCACCGACATCGTGACGGCCGGCAGCAGCATGTACTGGATGTGTTCCCAGTCCCACCGCCAGGAGCCCGATCCATCGGGGCCGGCGCCGGTGGCCGGCAGCCAGCCCAGCAGCACCGAGAACGCGATGACAAGCACCATGCCCAGCCAGTAATGCGGGATGCTGACGCCCAGCACCGACAGGAACGACGCCACGCGGTCTGGCACCGAATCGCGCAGGTAGCCCGCCACGAAGCCGAAGAGGCTGCCGAGCGTGAAGCCGATCAGCGTTGCCACGGCGGCCAGCCGGATCGAGTTGACGACCGCGTTCGATACTTCGGCCATCACTGGGCGGTTCGTCGCGATCGAGGTTCCCAGGTCGCCATGCACGGCACGCGCGAGCCAGTGGAGGAATTGCTCCACGAACGGCTTGTCGAAGCCGTACAGCGCGGTCAGCTGGCGGCGCAGGTCCTCGGACGCATCGGGTGGCAGCACCGACACGAGCGGATCGCCGGGCGCGATATGAACCAGCGAGAAGCAGAGCAGGGCGACCCCAAGCAGGATCGGCAGCGCATACACGATGCGGCGGAGCAGGTAAGTCATGGTCTGTGGCCGGCTTGTGGGGATGGCGATGACATTTCAATTCGGCGCCCCTCGCCCGGGGTCGGGAGAGGGGAGCAAACAGGCGAGTCGGGCAAACCGCGCGTCAATCCATCGACATCGTCGCAATGTCGATGAACCAGCTTTGCGGCTGCACCACGCCCTTGACCTTCTTCGAGATCGCGCGCGGGCCAACGTCGTGGGCGATCAGCACGAAGGGCGCTTCCTCGACGATGCGGGCATGCAGCCGGGCCAGCGCGGCATCACGGTCCTTCTCGCCGAACGACGTGCGCGCGGTTTCGATCAGCTTGTCGAACTCCGCATTGCCGAAGTAGCCCCAGTTGTTCGAAACCGGCGGCTGGGTCTTCGTGCTGACGAAGCGGACCATGGCGAAGAACGGGTCCATCGCCGCAAAGCTGACGTTGATGGCGTTGGTGCCGTGCGCGCTCGGGTCCTTGGCGCCGATGCGCCAGTTCGTGAACAGCGTGTTCCACTCGACCACGTCGAAGTCCACGTCGAAGAAGCATTCCTTGAGGTTCTGCTGCACGTATTCGTTCATCGGCAGCGGCTGCATCTGGCCCGACCCCGATGCCGACACCTGCACCTTGACCTTGACCGGCTTGGCGGCCGAGTAGCCGGCCTCGCTCATCAGCTTGCGCGCGGCGGCAGGGTCGTACTTGATGTCGAACTTCGGATTGCCCCACCACGGGTTGCCGGACTCGACAATGCCCTTGGCCTCGGCCATGTAGCCGCCCAGCAGCGTTTTCAGGCCGGCGCGGTTCACGCACAGGTTGGCGGCCTGACGCACGCGCTTGTCCAGCCACGGGGAGTTGGGCGCGAACGACAACTGCCACGGCCACATGTGCGGCTGGGCGTTGGCGTAGACCTCGAAGCCACGGCTCTTGATCTGCGCGATGGCGTCAGGCGCGGGGGCCTCGATCCAGTCCACCTGGCCGGACAGCAGGGCCGCCGTGCGCGCGTTGGCCTCGGGCATCGGCACCATCACAACCTTGTCGATCTTCGGCGTGCGCTTCGGGTCCCAGTAGCTGGCGTTCTTCGCCAGTTCCAGGCGCTCGCGCGGCACGAATCGCGTCATCTTGAAGGGACCCGTGCCCGATGCATCGGCCGCGAACGCCACCCATGCCTGCTTGCTGCGCTCGGCCGGGTCGGTCACGGACGCGGGCACGGCGGCCAGCTTCTTCTCCCACTGCGTGGGCGACGCCATGAACAGGTTCGACACGTTATAGGGCAGGAACGAATCGGGCTCGGCCGTCACCAGTTCCACGGTCAGGTCGTCGATCTTCCTCGCGCTGCGCAGCGTGGGCATGCGCGATGCCGTCACCCCCACCTGGCTCGGATCGAACTGCTTGGCGGTCTTGTCGAGCACCTTGTTGACGTTCCAGACCACGGCGTCGGCGTTGAACGGCGAGCCGTCGTGGAACTTCACGCCGGGCCGCAGCTTGAACGTCCACCTGGTCTTGTCCTTGTCGTCGACCTTCCACTCGGTGGCCAGGCCCGGCACCAGCAGGCTCGGGCCGTTGCTTTTGGACAGATCCCAGGCGGTCAGGGCGTCGTACATCGGAATGCCGGTGAAGCGGTTGCCTTCGAAACCCTGGTCGGGCTGGCCCAGCGTGCGCGGGATATCGGCGGCGGTCATGCCGATGCGCAGTACCTTGTCGGCCATGGCCGCGCCGGGCAGGGCCAGCAGCGACAGGGCGACGGCAGCCGAAGCCGAACGGATGACAGCGGAGAAACCTTTTGCGCGGGGATACGTGGAGAGGGTCACAGGCAGGGCTCCTGATTGGGGGATGGGTTGAACGCTGTGTTCGGTCTCGAACTAGCAAGTGATGTGCCAGTGCCCATGCACCATCGCTGGATCATCGGCGCCGGTGGTCTGCTTCTTGCTGGATCGACACTCGATGTTCACTCACTGCAGACAACACAGACATGGATTCGCAATTCACTCCCCGCATCAATGGCGCCCGCCTGTGGCAATCGCTGATGGACCTGGGCGCGATCGGCGCCACGCCGCTGGGCGGCGTGTGCCGCATCGCCCTGACCGACGAAGACCGCAAGGGTCGCGACCTGGTGGTGCAGTGGTGCCGCGAGGCCGGGCTCGACGTGCGCGTGGACGAGATCGGCAACGTCTTCGCGCGCCGCGCCGGCACCGACCCCAACGCACCGGCGGTGGCCACCGGCAGCCACATCGACACCCAGCCATCGGGCGGCAAGTTCGACGGCAACTTCGGCGTGCTGGCCGGGCTGGAGGTCATGCGCACGCTCAATGACCTGGGCATTGCCACGCGCGCCCCGCTGGAGGTGGCGTTCTGGACCAACGAGGAAGGCACGCGCTTTACCCCGGTGATGATGGGGTCTGGGGTGTTTGCCGGGGTATTCGACGGCGAGTTTGCGCGCGCCCAGCAGGACCGCGACGGGGTCAGCGTGGGCGATGCGCTCGAAGCCATCGGCTACCTGGGCGCGCAGCCCGCCGGGCAGGTGCCGGGCGGCATGTACGCGGCCTACTTCGAGGCGCATATCGAGCAGGGGCCCGTGCTGGAAGCCGCCGGCCTGCCGATTGGCGTGGTCAGCGGCGCGCTGGGCCAGCAGTGGTACGACGTGACCGTGACCGGCCAGGATGCCCATGCGGGCCCCACGCCGCTGGCGCTGCGCCACGACGCGCTGCTAGCATCGGCGCGCATGATCGAGGCCGTCAACCGCATTGCGCGTGACGAGGCGCCACATGGGCGCGGCACCGTGGGTTTTGTCGAGGTCAAGCCGAACTCGCGCAACGTGATTCCGGGGCGCGTGGATTTCTCGGTGGACTTCCGCAACCTGTCGCAGGCCGGGCTCGACCGCATGGACGCGGCGATGCGCGCCGCGTTTGCCGGCATCGCGGATGCCACCGCCGTCACGGTGGCCGTGCGTCAGGTCGTCAAGTTCGAGCCCTGCATCTTCGCGCCTGCATGCGTGGACAGCGTGCGGCGCGCGGCCGCGTTACTGGGGCTGCCGCATATGGATGTGGTGAGCGGGGCCGGGCACGATGCCGTGTACGTCGCCCAGCGCGCGCCCACCGGCATGATCTTCGTGCCGTGCAAGGACGGCATCAGCCATAACGAACTTGAAGACGCGCTGCCCGAGCATATCGAAGCCGGCGCCAACGTGCTGCTGCAGGCGATGCTGGAGCACGCGCGCTAAGCCTCCCGCCAGCGAAACGCCGGAGGTCAGTGGGCGATCGACCGCGAGATCGCCCACGCGCATTCGATCACCAGCGGCCCGAGCTTCTTCTGCGCGTCGGCCATGGTCCAGCGGCTGGCCGGCGGGGATACATGCACCGCGCCAACGGCCTCGCCACGGCTGTTCACGATGGGCGCGCCCACGCCCATGTCACCGAGGAACAGTTCCTCCTCATTGCACGCATAGCCCAGGCTGCGGCACGCCACCACCTGCTCGAAGATCGCATCCACATCGGTCAGCGTGGCCGGCGTACGCGCCTGCCGCGTGGAGGCTTCGAGCATCGCGCGTACCTGGTCGTCGGGCAGCCGGCTCAGGTAGGCCCGGCCCGAACTCGTGCAGTACATCGGAATCCGCATGCCCACCGGCGTCAGCACGGGCATGTGCTTGGCGGTCATGAGTTGCGCGACGTAGACCATGTCGAGCCCCACGGGCTCGGTCAGGTTGGCCGTCTCGCCGCTGGCATTGGCCAGTTGCGACAGATAGGGGCTGGCAATCGGAATCAGCGCGTCGGCAGCCAGGTAGTTGTAGCCGATTTCCATCACCTTGGGCGTCAGCCGGAAGCGCCGCGTCTGCGGGTGCTTGTCGACGTAGCCAAGCCGTTCCAGCGTATGGACGGTGCGCTGCGCCGAACTCTTCGTCATGCCGGTCAGCGCGGCCAGTTCCACCAGGGTCAGCGTGCGATGCACGGCGCTGAATGCGCGCAGGACTTCGAGCCCTTTTTCCAGGGACTGGTTGAAGAGCGGGTCGGGACGGTCGCCGTCGTTGATGGCCATGGGGGTGGATCCGGATTCGGCACCATCGTCGTGATCCGCTGCACCACGATTGTTGAATATTGCACCAAGATATTTATGTATCGATTATCGATTCATAGCGGACGGCTAATGATAGGCGCAACGGCCGTCACATGGCCAGCCGAGGCGCGATGCCTAGCGTTTACCCCTAGGAAATTCCCGGTTGTGTCCAGTGAAATATCACACTAGTATCACAACAACTTCAAACGAACAGACACTGATCCTGCCGTGGTGAATCCGATTCGACTGGTTGGCGCCGCCGACCCCGCGCCCGCACTGCCCACCGCCGCCCAGAGCGGCGCGGCAATGCGCGAGCAGGCCTATACCGAAATCAAGCGCCGCATCATCGCGTGCGAGTTCCGTCCGGGCGAACCGCTGAACGAGGCCCAGGTGGCCGCGCTGCTGGGCCTGGGCCGTACGCCGGTGCACCAGGCGCTCCACCGGCTGGAAGTGGAAGGGCTGGTGTCGATCCTGCCGCGCAAGGGCGTGCTGGTGACGCCGCTGTCTCTCAATGAAGTGCTCGACATGATCGAAGTGCGCGCCACCAACGAGGTGCTGTGCGCCACGCTGGCCTGCGAGCGCGGCCACGACAGCGATTTCAAGGCCATGCGCGACATCGTCGACCGCTCGCCAGAACTGGTCGCCCGGCGCGACATCCCCGCGCTGGCCGCCCTGGATCTGAAGTTCCACACGGCGATGTCAGCCGCCTCGCGCAACCGCGTGCTGGCCGATCTCCTGCGCGGCCTGCACGAGAAGCAGGCGCGTTTCTGGTTCCTGTCGCTGTCCGATCCGCAGCACCTGGAGAACGTCTACCAGGAGCACCTGGAGATCGTTGACGCCCTGGAGCGGCGCGACGTGCCGGCCGTGCGCGAGGCCATCCGCGAACACATTGACGAATTCCGGAAGAACATCATCCGGACACTCTGACCCGAACTTTTTCCTCGTAACAAAGGTAGTACGCAATGCCGACACTGCATCTCCAGGTAGCCGGCGGGGGCGCGCTCGCCCTCGACATCGAACGACTGATCATCGCCGGCTGGACTGGCCGCGACATGGCAGCCGTCCAGCACCATATCGACGAACTGAAGGCCATCGGCGTGAAGCCGCCGGCCACCGTGCCCACGTTCTATCCGCTGGCCGCCCAGCTGCTGACCACCGACGACGTGCTGGAAGTGCCGCGCGACGACTCGTCGGGCGAGACGGAATTCGTGCTGCTGCAGGGCGCCGACGCGCTCTATATCGGCATCGGCTCGGACCATACCGACCGCAAGGTCGAAGCGTACGACGTGACGGTATCCAAGCAGATGTGCGCCAAGCCCATGGGCCGCGAAGTGTGGCGCTTCGACGAGGTGGCCGATCACTGGGACGCACTGGAAATGCGTTGCTGGCGCGTGCGCGACGGCCAGCGTGCGCTGTACCAGGAAGGCAAGGTTACGCGCCTGCTGGACCCGCGCGACCTGATCGAACGCCTGACCGGCGAATCGCAGCTGCCGCCGGGCACCGCGATGTTCTGCGGCACCCAGGCGGTGATCGGCGAGATGGGCCACGGCGAATCGTTCGAAGTGGAACTGCACGATCCCGTACGCAACCGCAGCCTGCGCCACGCCTATCGCGTGGAAACGCTGGCCGTAGCCGAGTGAGCATCGCCATGACTGCACCGACCATTGCAGAACTGGCCGCCGCGCTGGCATCCGGCCGGACCACCAGCGTGGCGCTGACCGAAGACGCGCTGGCCAGGATCGACCGTCATATGCAGGCTGGCGGCGCGGCGTTCATGAGCGTCGACGCCAAGGGCGCGCTGGCACAGGCCCATGCGGCCGACCAGGCCCGCTCGGCAGGCTACGTGGCATCGCCGCTGGCGGGGCTGCCAGTATCGGTCAAGGACCTGTTCGATGTGCGCGGTCAGGTGACGCGTGCGGGCTCGAAGGCACTGGACGGCCGCGCGCCGGCCCGGGCCGACGCCCCGGCCGTGGCGCGGCTGCGCGCCGCTGGCGCCGTGCTGATCGGTCGCACCAACATGAGCGAGTTCGCGTTCTCGGGCCTTGGCCTGAACCCGCACTACGGCACACCGCGCACGCCGTTCGATCCCGACCGCATCAGCGGCGGCTCGACGTCGGGCGGCGCCGTGAGCGTGGCGGAGCAGATGGCCGTGGCCACGCTGGGCACCGACACCGGCGGCTCGATCCGCATCCCGTCGGCCTTCTGCGGCCTGACCGGCTTCAAGCCCACCGCGCGCCGCGTGCCGCTGGACGGCGCCGTGCCGCTGTCCACGTCGCTCGACTCGGCCGGCCCGCTGGCCCGCTCGGTGGCCTGCTGCGTGGCGATGGATGCGGTGCTCAGCGGCGAAACGCTGGACACGCGCGCCGCCAACCTGCGCGGCCTGCGCTTCTACGTGACCCGCGACTTCGTCGCTGACGGGCTCGATGCCGAGGTGGCCCAGGCATTCGAGGCCACGCTGGCGAAGCTGGCGGCGCAAGGCGCGCACATCGTGGAATTCGCTTTCCCCGAACTGCGCCGCCTGCCCGAGATCAACGCTGCCGGCGGCCTGACCGCGGCCGAAGCGTGGACCTGGCATCGCGAGCTGCTGCAAACGAAGGGCGACCAGTACGACCAGCGTGTGGCCCAGCGCATCCGCCGCGGCGAGAAGCTGACGGCCACCGACTACATCGTCCTGCTGGCCGAACGCCGCGCCATGCAGCAACGCGCCGCCGAGCTGCTGCGCGATGCCGATGCCTGGCTGATGCCGAGCGTGGCCGAGCGTCCGCCGCGCCTGGATGCGCTGCAGCGCGACGAGGATTTCTTCGCGATCAACGGCCTGGTGCTGCGTAACCCGAGCGTGATCAATTTCCTCGATGGCTGCGCGGCGTCGCTGCCGATGGGCGAGGGCATGGGTCTGGGCGTCTGCGGCCTGCATGGCAACGATGCCCGCGTGCTGCAGGTGGCCGCGGCCATCGAGCAGGCCCTGGCCTGACGCCGTACCTTTGCATTACACGTAGCACCGGCCGGATTCCCACGGCCGCCGCAGCAAGCGCCAGCACAGCGCAATGCGAGAGGGCGCCGCCAACGTAGCGGCGCCCCGCCAACCACACCCAAGGAGTAGTCACCGATGTCTTCCGTGATGAGCGGCGCCCCCGGCGCCCTGGAGAGCCTGCCGCCAGCGCAACTGGCGCAGCAACGCAACGAGGCGTACCGCAAGATCACCGTGCGCCTGATCCCGTTCCTGGTATTCCTGTTCATCCTGGCCTGGATCGACCGCGTCAACGTGGGCTTCGCCAAGCTTCAGATGCTGCAGGACCTGCAGTTCAGCGAGGCCGTGTACGGGCTGGGCGCGGGAATCTTCTTTATCGGCTACTTCCTGTTCGAGGTGCCGAGCAACCTGCTGCTGGAAAAGATCGGCGCACGCAAGACGCTGGCGCGCATCACTATCCTGTGGGGCCTGGCCTCGATGGCGATGATCTTCGTGAAGACGCCGATGCAGTTCTACACGCTGCGCTTCATGCTGGGCATCTTCGAGGCCGGCTTCTTCCCGGGCGTGGTGCTGTACCTGACCTACTGGTTCCCGGCCGCGCGGCGCGCACGCATCAACGGCCTGTTCATGACGTCGTTTGCCATCGCAGGCGTGATCGGCGGCCCGCTGGCCGGCTTCATCATGAGCGCGATGGACGGCGTGGACGGCCTGGCCAACTGGCAATGGCTGTTCGTGATCGAAGGCATTCCGTCGGTGCTGGCCGGTATCGCCGTGCTGATGTACCTGCCGGAAAAGCCCGTCAACGCCAGGTGGCTGTCGCAGCAGGAACAGGAAATCGTCACGCGGGACATCGAACAGGAGGCGCGCGATCCTGCCAAGCATTCGTCGCTGAAGGCCGCCTTTGCGAACTCGCGCGTCTGGATCTGCGCGGCGATCTACTTCTGCGTGGTGAGCGGCAACGCCACCATCGCGTTCTGGTCGCCGTCGATCATCAAGGAACTGGGCGTGCAGGGCAACCTGCGGATCGGCCTGATCTCGGCCATCCCGTTCGTGGCCGGCACCATCGCCATGGTGCTTAATGGCATCCACTCGGACCGCACCGGCGAGCGCCGCATGCACTGCGCGCTGGCTACGCTGCTGGCCGCCGTGGGCCTGACCCTGACGGGCTTCTGGCTGCACAGCGCCGTGCTGGCGCTGGTCGCGCTGACCCTTGCGTCGGTCGGGATCCTGGCCGCATTCCCGGTGTTCTGGTCGCTGCCCTCGGCCTTCCTGGCCGGCACGGCCGCCGCCGGCGGCATCGCGCTGATCAACTCGATCGGCAACCTGGCCGGCTTTGTTGCGCCGTACATGATCGGCTGGTTCAAGACCACCACCGGCCAGCTGGCCTCGGGCCTGTACTTCGTGGCCGCCCTGGAGGCCTGCGCCACGGTCCTGGTGATCGCGTTCATCCGCGCCCGCCAGTAAAGTGGAGCGGCATTGTCGGCCGGAGGCGCGGGGGCTGGATTCCCCCGACGCCTTGCGATACAATCCGCATCCTTATTGCGCCGCAGGCTGAAGTTACGCCGGCGGCACGAACCGGATCCCGGCGCGCAACGCGCCACAGCAAGCCACAAGCAGGAAAAGGCGGGCAGTCCAGCCGCCTTTTTTGCTTTGTGCCTGCCCGGTTCCAGGACTGCGAGGGTGGCGAAATTGGTAGACGCACCAGGTTTAGGTCCTGACGCCAGCAATGGTGTAGGGGTTCGAGTCCCCTCCCTCGCACCAACCTACCTTTTTGTTGCGTAATCGCAACATTTACACTCCACGCCAATCGGTGGCACTTAACGCCGCGAAGCCAAGCCCCGCAAAGGCCGGCGGGTGATTTCCCCCCTTTGTCGTCGCGCAATTGGTGCCCCTCCGCGCCACTCTATAATTTCCGCGCGCCCCCAGAAATCCCCCACGGAGCCCCCATGGCATCGTTGCAAAAGACAGGGACTGGATGGCGCGTTCAGATCGACGTGAAGGGCCATCGCGAGAGCAGGTGTTTTCCGAATAAGGCACTTGCCCAGGAATGGGCGGATCGGCGCAAGTCCGAACTCCGGTCGCTGCAAGGCGGTAAGGGCAGCAAAACACACACCATCGGCGACGTCCTGGACGACTACCAGCGCAAAGTCAGCCCGACAAAGCGTGGCGCCCGGTGGGAAAAGCTCCGCCTGGACCTCATCGGCCGCAAGGAGATCGAGGGCAGCCCGTTCCGCGACATCCTCCTGGTCAACCTGCGGCCCGCCCACATCGCCGCCTGGCGCGACGCGCGGCTGCGCGATGGCGTGGCCGGGTCGTCTGTGTCCCGCGAAATGTCCCTGCTGTCGCACGCCCTGCAGGTGGCGCGCACCGAATGGGGCTGGCTGGTGACCGACCCGATGAAGGAGGTGCGCCGGCCGCCCGACAACCCGCCGCGCGAGCGGCTGATTCCCCAGGCGGAGATCGACGCGGTACTGATCGCCCTGGGCTACATCGAAGGCATGCCGGTCGTGCGGGCTTCCCAGCGCGTCGCCGTGGCTTTCCTGTTTGCGCTGGAGACGGCCATGCGGTCAGGCGAGATAATCGGCCTGACCAGCTTCACAGTGGATTTTGAGCGGCGGGTGGCGCGGCTGCCGCTGACCAAAAACGGCCTGGCGAGAGAGGTACCCTTGTCGGGCCGCGCCATCGAGCTGCTGCGGATGCTGCCGGCGGTGGACGAAGGGGCGCCGCTGTTCAGCCTGGTACCAGCCAGCCGCGACGCGCTGTTCCGCAAAGCCAGAAACAAGGCCTGCATCGTCGACCTGACGTTCCACGACACACGGCACGAAGCCATCACCCGCCTGGCGAAGAAGCTGCAGCCGCTGGACCTGGCCCGCATGACAGGCCATACCAACCTGCAGGAACTGATGACTTACTACAACGAGTCGGCGTCCAGCATCGCGCAGCGCCTGGGCTGACGCCGCAGGCGCTGCAACGCGTGGTCAATCCGCCTTGCGCGGGCGGCCACGCGGCTGATCCTTGTACGATTCCGCCCAGGCCACCACCTCGGAGGCCCTCCAGCGGGGCAGCGCCTTGGCCGGCGCCCCACCGCCCGATTGCACGGAAGGTATCCGAATCGCCTTCGGAAAGTCCGGCAGCGTAACAATCCGTTCCCGCACCACCTTGGGCGAGCGCACCAGGAATTCCGCGATCCGGTCCACATCCCAAAGCGCCACGCTCACCGGCAGCGCCGGCCGCACGTGATCCGCCACGGCCAAGGCGATGCGTTTGATCAGGTGCCCGTCATTCATCCCGTGCTCCCTCGATGCGTGCATGCACCGCGCGCCACCGTGGCGCATTGTCGCCGTGGTTTTGCTGGTCTTCCACCGCCAACGAAACCTCCAACAACTCCCTCCTGGTACACATCCTCTGAATCTCATCCGTCAGATTCAACGCCCGCCCGATCACCCGATACTCGTCGCCAGTAACCCCCAGCCGGCCGCGCGCCCGATACCGCTTTCCCACAGCGGCAATCGCTTCCACGGCTGCATCCATCGCCTCGCGCAGCTCACGGTTTTCCGCAAAGTAGAGCGCCGCCGCCAGCTGGCCGACGTTCACACGGAAGCCCAGGGTGAACCAGGCATTCTCCGTGGCTGTGCCGTCCAGGATCTTGCTCAGCTCCACATGGGGAATGAGCTGCAGATCCACCTCGGCCTTGTTGCTGAAGCGATAACAAGACGGCAGGCGGGCCACACGCGGCTGGTGCGCGCGGCGGTTCTTCCGGTGTTTGCTTGCTGGCATGGTCAGTCCTCAAAGTCGCCGGCAGCGCGGCGTTTTAGGTCGATGGAAAGGGCGCGTGGCCGGGCCTGGCCGCGCGCAGCCATGTCTCGCGCAGCCATGGCACGGGCTGCGGCGGCTACGGTGCGGCGCAGCAGGTCCGACATGGCGTCGAAGGGGGTGGCGATGCGAAGCGCCTGGTGCGTGCGCCGCAGCTGCGCTTCGGTGACGAAGGGTTTATCCACGGGCGCCTCCCTGGCGAATGAACCCGTCCCACACGCCCCGGCCGTAGCACAGCGTGAAAAACAGGCTGACCACGAACATGCCGGGCTCGTCGGTGGCCATCGTCAGGTGCAGCCACGCGGGCTGTCCGACCAGGCCGATCAACGCGCCCCAACGCACCCGATGCGCGCCGGCGTTGAACAGGTAGACGGAGGCCACAGCCGTGGCGATCATCCAGACATTGAGCAGGGCGTACATCAGGCAGCCCTCCCGATGGCGGTAGCGCGGCAGAAGCGGGGTGGCTCGGTCAGGCAGTCCAGCGCGCCCAATTGCGCATCGAGGCGCGTACGGGCCAGCCTGGTGAACTCGATGCGGACGCCGGCGTGGGAAACGATGCAGACGAGGAAAGCAGACATACTCACGCTCCTGTGTTCGCCGGCCGATCCTCGAACACCCAGCACTTCACAGTGGCAGGGCGTTTCGGCTGGTGGATGTGCTCGGCGTTGAATCGCGCGTTGATTGCGCTGTTGACGACCCGCAGATCAATGAACTTGCGGTGCCGGGATGTCTTCAGCACGCGTTTCAGTTCGGGCAGCGGGGGAAGGTTCAGGCGGCGGTCGTTTGCCACCTGTTCGAAATGGCGCAGGCTGATGGCGATGACGCCATTGCCTCGGGCGTGGTTCAGCACGGCCTGGTCGTCGGCGGCGGATTCGAGGTGGTCGTACAGTTCCCAAAAGTCCTGTACCAGCGGATGGTCTGCGCCGATGGCTTGCTGGCGCTCCACGGCCATCTGCACCAACTGGCGCTGTGCGGCGTCGCGGTACTCAGCCGGCAGCGGCAACACAATGGGCAGGCAGTCGACCATCGCCATGATCTGTGCGTGGTTCTTCGCCAGGCGCTGGTTCTTCACGTCCGGGTTGCGGATCAGCATGTCCTGGTAGTGCGGCATGCGCTCGACAAAGCGCGCCAGGATCTCGCTTTCCTTCAGGATGGCGGACAGCAGAAAGCCCGACACGTCCTCCACCGGCATCTGCTCCAGCGCGCGGGCGGCGGCAAAGGTGTCGGCGTTCTGGCCCGAGCGGTCGAAGTACAGGTGGACGATCCGCTGCAGGATGGCGTCGCTGGCGCACACGTCGGCGTTCTGGCTGATCACCACGGCGCCACGGAAGGGCGATTCGTCTGTCTCGTTGCCGGAATTCTTCACGCCGCGCGAGCGTGAGCTGCGGCCGTTGTAGGCGGTCTTCAGTTCGTTCCAGTCGAAACCCTTGACCTTCGCACCATCGTCACCACGGTCGGCCTCGATCATCACGACCGGCAGGTTCGACACCTGCGAGAAATTGCGCGCCCGCGCCGCAATCGACGCCTTGGACGGGTCGAAGCCCTCGTAGTCACGCCGCCCACACAGCTTCCACAGGAACTCGATCAGCGTCGATTTGCCGGCGCCGGGTTCGCCCACCACTTCCAGAAACGGGTAGCTCTTTTGCTTGATGCCGTCGCCTTCGCGGATCTGCTCCACAAACAGCGACCCCAGCCAGAACGCCAGCGCGACGATGGCCTTCGCGCCGAACGCGCGCCACAGGGTGTCCAGCCAGTCGTGCCGAAACGCCTTCAGGTCCGTGTTAAGCGACAGGCCGGCCGAGCCGAGAATGCTCTTGATCGACAGCCGGCCGATGTCGAAGAAGTCCTCGTCGTTGAGGGTGTAAAGCTTGCCGTCCTTCACCGCCACGTCCGAGTACACGTAGCAGCCGCTCTCCCTCGTGTACCCGACATAGTTGATCGTCTGCACGCTCTTGATGCGGTGCATCTGCTCCTTCAGGTAGGCGTCCAGTTGCCCGTTCGATCCGGTGTAGAACGCCCCCGGCGCCACGGCCAGCAGGCGCTTCTTGAACTCCGTGGCCGACGCCACCTGCGCGCTGGTGAATGTGTTCCTGATCGGCGCGGCATCGTGCGGGAAGGCAACGCGGAAGTAGTACCAGGCTTCGTCGGTCGCAGCGTTCGCCTGGTAGTAAAGGACGGTGGGCAGACACGTCGCGATGTTCGTGACCACGCCGGCCTTGAGCATCGCCTCGTCGCGGATCTCGGTTTCATCCATGTCGCCGTGCGCGCTGCGCACGGCGTCCATCTCGCGTGTCAGCGCGTCCAGGTCCAGCTTGAACCAGTAGAGCCGGCTCTCGAAGTCGAACGCGAACTGGCTCATGCTGGTGCGGCCGTAGATCAGCCGGGCCTTCTCGGCCGCCGTGGGTGCGGCCAGCAGGTCGCCCAGGTAGCGGTATTCGGCAATGTCCGGCTCGGTCAGCTTGTCCAGCTGGTGCAGGTCGTTCCAGTCGAGCTTTTTCTTGCCTTTCTGCTTCGGCAGCGCGATGGAGGCTTCCCAGCCTTCCTCGCGGCTGCGCTTGAGCCATTGCATGGCGTACCGCATGCCGGCCTTGTCGGCATCCAGCGCCCACACCAGCCTTGGCCGAGGATTGCCGTTCGCCGCGCACTGTTCGGCCAGGCCGCGCAACGCCTGCGCGGGGTAGTTCGTGCAGGACAGGGCCGACGCTGCGGTGATGCCGTGGTGGAGCAGGGCGATGGCATCGAACACGCCCTCGACGATCCACAGTTCTTCTGCGCCGCAATGGGTAGCCCCCGGCGGCTGCCACCACATGCCCCCATAGCTGCCATGGAACGTCGCCTTACGGTCACCGAAGCGGTGTGCCTGGTCGATGATCCGTTCCCAATAGACGCCGAGCGCCAGCGCAAAACGCACCGTGGCGCTGCCAATCTTGAGTTCGTGGCTGTAATAGCTCTCCTGGGTGTACCAGTCGCGCACCTTGTCCAGATCAAAGCCGCGGCCGTCGCGCATATACGCATCGGCCGACGCCTTCGGGTTCTCAGGTGTCGGGCGAAAGCGGTCCGACCAGCTGTCAAAAAGATCCGGGTACAGATCCTTGATGTGCAGCTCGGCGCCGCAGTTGTTCAGCCGATTGCAGCGGATCACCCACGGCGCATCGCCGAACGCCCACAGCGCCTTCTTGCCGCAGGACGGGCAGTGGCCGGCTTCCAGCTTCGCACCGGACTGTTTCTGCTTGAACGCGTAGTCGCGCAGCAGGCGGCTGGTGACATCGGAGTGCAGGGATGGGTCCATGGAATCCAGGCAAAAGGGTGTCCCTCACGGTGCGCCGGACGCGCCGTGAACGAAAGAAACCGGAATGGGAAAGTCAGGCCGCTACGTAGGCAGCAAATCCATCTGCCGCGTGTCCTGCGGCGTGCCGCGCGCCCTGCCTTGCGGCAGGTACGCCTTGGGGTTGGGCATCATGCTCGGCGCGATGGTGTGCACGGCCGACAGCAGCATCTTGCAGGTGTAGGCGCACTCGACGTTCGGGCACTGCGCGTACAGCTCTCGGGAGAGCAGCGAGACGGCGCGGCTGGTGCGAATCTGCAGGCGGTAGGTGCAGTGGGGGCAGAGCATCATCATCTCGCGTTGCTCCGCAGTGGGATCGTGCGTGCCGGTTTGCACTCGTAGGCAGACAGCCCTTCCAGCAGGATCAACCGCGCCAGGCTCGACAGCGAGCGGTTCTCGACCAGCGCCAACTGCTCCAGCTGCTCGCGCTCCTTGGAGAGCAGACGCATGCTGATTGGCTTGTCCTTCAGCACCCCACGCGGGGCGCGACTTACCGGCGTTTTCGCACGAGACATGGCGGATATACTCTGTGTGAAAGTTAGCGATGCACAACACGCAGTGTCTTACCAAGAGGAAAGTTTTTCAATGATCTCAAGGGAAGAAAAGGAAGGTTTAGGAAAACGCCTATACGAAGAACGGAAGCGGGCGGGGCTCACGCAGGCCGCGCTCGCAGCGATGGGCGGCGTCTCGCCAAAAACGCAGGTGTTCTATGAGAAGTCTGAGCGCGTTCCGGACGCTGCCTACCTGGCCGCGATTGCGCGGGAGAGCTTCGACGTGATGTACATCCTGGTTGGCGAGCGAACATTCGAACCCCTGTCGGTTGAAGAAACCGCCCTGGTGTCCGGGTACCGTCGGCTCAATACGCGAGCACGCGCCGGCGTCATGGCCCTGCTCAGCGGCATGCAGCCAGAGCCCGAGCAACGGGTACACGTCAAGGGCGACGTGGGGCAACTGATCGAAGGCAATTTGCACACGTCAGCGCCGGTCACCATCAACATGGGAAAGAAGCGAAAGAACTGATTCACACAGTGCGCGTGCCACGACGCGCGCCAATGGCAGGGGTCGACCGTAGTCGTAGTTTCTTTTTTGGGAATGCGATGAGGAAAGAAAAAAGCGATCTGGTGGTTGACGGAGATGTGGGCCAGGTAGTGATGGCGTCGAGTGTGGTGTATCACGCGAGCAGCGGGCCAGGGCAGGTTAGCAACGCCATAAATATGTCCGGATCGGTAGAGCAGGCCGACGCCGGCACTGAGCCCGAATGTAAGCCCTCGGCGAAGTGCCACAAGTGCGCCGCAGTAGCGCAACGCTTCCGCCGGATCAAGCTGGCCGTGGCCCTCGCCGCAGCAGCTGCGTGCGGGGCTCTCGTGGCTACCGTCCGAAGCCACTTCGCGGAATGCGAACCAGCTCAGCCGGTGGCAAGCCAGTGCCATTTCGATGGTCGGCAATACTCAGCCGGAAGCATCGTCAAGATGTCCGATGGCCTCGCCCGAGAGTGCCTGGAGTCAGTCGGCGGCAGGGCTCACAAATGGTCGGAGTTTGCGTTACGGCCAATCTAGGTTTTTTGAATCGAAGCGCCCCCTAACAGATTGTGGCTCATGAGAATGAAGCCGCGCTATGGGAGGTATCGATGTTCGGAGCAGGATTCAAAGCCGTATTGAAGGCGGTGTTCGACGACATATTTGCTGTGCCCCGGCCTCCGCAGCCGCCGCATATTCCATCGGAGGCCACGGCGACGGCGCCCGTTAGAACGGAGCCCAAGGCGAAGGACGAGCCTGCCCAGGGAAAGTCGAACGAAAAGTCGGGCCGGACCGTGTCGAAGGTGATAGCCAAGCCGGTCGTCCCACAGCCCAAGGTGTGGGCCTCTCCCGCTGTGAGCGCGTCGAAGCCAAATGCAGTGCCGGTCGACACGGAAGCGAAGGTCCAGGCCGAGATAGCCGCACTGCGAAGGATGGCGCCACTGAGACCGCGACAGTCTGTGAGATACGACGCCTACATCGAAAGATTCGACGAGGATGACGAGGACGACGGGCTGGGCATGGTGTCACTAGCCGAAACAGAGCATGTCATCTTTTCCTACCGTGACGCTGGTGGCAACGAGACCGACAGGCACGTGATGGTCGAGCGTGCCGGCGAGGATCACTTTCAGGGTTTTTGCATGATGCGCATGGACACGCGTACGTTTCTATATTCGCGCATCATTGGAAAGGTGACGCGGTTGGACACGGGGGAAATCCTGACGAAGGCTAAATGGCGGCGTGGATTGGTCGATATCGACTGAGGGGGACGCATTGTCCAGTTGTTGGACTCTTGATCAAAAGAACAGGTCGATAATGAAGAAGATCACGCGCATTGCGTATAACACCGCGGGCTGGCGCCGCCCGTCCGGCGACGCTGGAGCACTCGAGACATCGAAAACCTATGCTCGGGAGTTTGGCTTTGCACACGAGGAGTGGTTGTTTCGAAATCAATGGGTTCATCAAGGATGGCGCTATGCATTCTTGCAGGGAGTAGGGAAAAGCCACAAAAAGCTTCAGGAGGAAGGTGCCTTTGATGTGACGCTTTACACGATAGAGCCCTTCAAACAGCGTCGCCTGGTGGCAGAGATCCTCCAGGCAGAGGCCATTAGTGACGATGACGCTGAGATGGCCTTCAAGGCATTCCGGAAAAACGGATGGCTGAAGATCATGCAGAAGGAAATTGATGCACTCGGCCGCAAGGCGTTGAATTTGGCAAGGGTCGATTCCGCGAGGAGCCTCTTCAACGTTCGGTTTCGCGCGAAGAACGTCCATATGTTTCCTGCGGGCTCGTACATTGAGCGAAGCCACGCTGCGTGGAGGCAAAGCCGGTACATCATTACGGGCCTTACGGATGCTTCGCATGTTTCTCCGAGTCAGCGCAGGAGTCGGCGTGCAGACCCAGTTCTATCTGAGATTGAAGCGTATGTCCGTGTTGGAACGAAACCGGTGCGAGTCACACAGCATCATCGAACAATGCAACGACGACTCTTTGAGAGGCTGAAGAAGGAGTATCCAAACGCTGTAGTCGAAGCCGAGAAGAATTTCGTGGATGTGCTTGTGCAAACCGAAACAGAGATCCGGTTGTACGAAATCAAATCTGATCGCTTGGCCCGCGTGGCAGTACGCAACGCGCTAGGGCAATTGCTCGAGTACGCGTATCACGCGGTGGACGCAACTCACAGAAAGGTACAGCTCATTGTGGTTGGACCAACGAAGCTGGACTCCGACAACTCGAAGTACATCAAGTATTTGCAGTGCACCTACGGCTTGCCGGTTGACTACGAAGTGATGTCGTTTAAGTAACGGGTGGGAGGCGATGCTACTGCGGCACGCAATCGAGCTACAGAGGCCGCGTGATACGCAGCCTCAATTTCACACCCAATCCACCGATGCCCGTGCTCCTTCGCCGCAGCCAGGAACGTGCCTGAGCCGGCAAACGGATCGCAGACAACACTGCCCGCCGGCACCAGGCGCACGACTTCGCGCGCCAGGCCGGCGGGCTTCTGCGTCATGTGAGACTTGGGGCGGGGCAGGCGTTCGGCGAAGACGCCTGGCAGATGTACTTTGTGGTCGGTGCGCACCGCGCCCTTCGTCGCCCACACCATGAACTCTGCCTGCTGCGAAAACCCGCCCAGGCGCGGCCGCGCGCCGCCGGCGGTCTTGTCCCAGACGGCCACGCTGCGCCAGATGAAGCCGGCGCCCTGAATGGCGTCAGTCAGGCTGGGCAACTGCCGCCAGTCGATGAAGCAGACCAGGTGGCCACCGTCCTTTGCAGCGCGGAACGCCTCGCTTAGCCAACTCATGCACCAGTAAGTCCAGGACCGCTGGTCCTTGTTATCGTGGCTGAATTCGGGATAGACGGTCTTCACGTCCGCGCCGATGTACTTCTGGCCCGGGGCCTGAGCGCGCGTGCTGGCGTGCAGGCCGCCGGACGAGTAGGGCGGGTCGGTGAAAAACAGGTCCACCGACTTGTCGGGCAAGCCGCGCAGCATGTCAAGGGCGTTGCTTTGGTAGAGGCGGTCGAGCTTCATCGCGGGCATCTCCGATACACGAAGCTCGCGGGCTCTCGGGGACGGGGCGCTCGGCCCTCAGTTGGTTCATCGTGCCGCAGCGCGGGCACTTGATGGCAAGGCAAACGTAGTCGCCCATGCCGAGCTTGCGGTTACAGCTACCGCAGCGGATTTCCTGCATGATTTGCACTCCCAGCGTGTGCTAGGATGCCTGCGCCTCGCGAGGTGGCGCGGCCCTGGCCGGACTGGCAGGCTGGTTCTGCTGGAACGGGGCGTGGTTGGTGCGCTAACACCAGTCCCGTCGCCGCGTCTTTCTTTCTGCTGACGAATCGATTGTCACGCGCGTGTGCGGGGAGCGCACATGGAGCCTGTAGTTGCTCACACGCTTACAACAACGCGACAGCGCGGGAAGTCTGGCGCTTCCACGAAGAAATGCTGGAGAGCCGGCTGACGGCGGAGTTCGGCCAAAAGCGGCCGGTCGGCATACCTGGCGATTTGAATATGGGATCGCACCGAATTGGCCATGGGGACGCATCATTTCCATTGGTACGATGCAGCCCGCACGAACGGCCTACGGGCGTCCTCAGGCAACCACGAGAACTGTATTTTGAGTCCACAGTCGACTGCATCGCAGGCCTTCGATATGTCCGCCTGCTGCCAGTGGTCGGCACGGCATGCCTCGGCCCAGATTTGCGAGAGCGTGTCTGGGTCCTCGGAATCACGAGATAACTGACTCAAAACAGTCGAATAGAACGTCCATGGCTTTTCCCAATCCTGGAACGCGTTTACAACTTCAGTAAGGTCGGATCTGGGCATGATGCGAAAGCTCGAACAATGAGGGGTTACGATATTACGTCGGACGTCTGCTTTCGAGATATCCGTCCGTCCGCTTCGGGTCGGTCAGAGCCCGCCGGCCATGACGGCGCCGTCACCCGGTGGGCCGAGACCGGCCATTTTGCGTCAATGGTGCTAGTTAATATGAATGGCCTTTGAGCCCCCAATGCCGGCCACTCATGGCGCAAATCTGCACGCCAAAAGTGCATCTTTGCGCTCTTGCAGCCGGCCTCAGATGTTAGGCTTCAACCGTTCTAAGCCCATCCGTCGGCTCCGCTCTATCTTTTTCCCTAGGAGGTAAGCATGACCACGAATCAAAATTCGCTCGAAAAGAAAACCGCCTATTGGGGTGTTCCGTGGGAGGACGCATATGGCTATGCGCAGGCAGTCCAAGTAGGCGAAGACATCTATGTGTCCGGACAACTGAGCCATGATAGCAACGGACAACTTGTCGCTCCGGCCGCTCTTGACGAAGCAGGGAAGCCTCGCGATTTTTCCACGATGGAAGCACAAATGCGTGCCACGTACGAGAACATCGCCACACTTCTCGGGAAATTCGGTGCAACGCTCGACAATGTTGTAGAAGAAACGCTGTACGTTCTGGACGTCGACGCGGCATTCGCAGCCGCCGGCAAAGTACGCAAAGCAGCGTATGGTACTGAACGCCCTCAATGCGCCAGTAACCTTATCGGTGTCTCGCGCTTGGCCATGCCGCCGCAATTGATTGAGATTGCCTGCAAGGCGGTCTTGCACAAACCGGGCACCTAGCCGACCCGGTTTTTCAGAACCTTCCGATTGGATTCGTTTCGCGGCCTTCGATCAACGCCTTCTGCTTTGCTACCGCCGCAGCACAAAAGCTCATAAACGCTTGGACGCGTCGTGTCCGCCGAATATCGGGATGTGTGAGCAGCCAAAGCTCATCCTCCAGCTCGGGGACCACAGGACCGACGCGGACCAACTCGGTCGTCAAATCGCCCAGCATGCACGGAAGGTAACCCATACCGAGCCCGGCAGCGACCGCTTTGCTCACGGCAGCAACTGAGTCGGAACGGTATGCAATGTTGATCGGTGCAACGCGGCTTTGAAGGTAATGGAATGCTTTGAGCCCCGCCAGTTTCCCGGTGTAAGAGGCCCACGTCATATCAAAAATTCGATCCGCTGCAGGCCGCTTCCGGCGAAATTGAAGGGCGCTTCCGTACGGCGCCCACGCAATGCTCGCAAGCTTTCGCCCCACTAGATTCTCCAATGGACTCCGTGTTGCTCTTATCGCGATGTCCGACTCGTCCCGGGCGAGATCAAGTGTGTCATTTCCGACCAGCACGTCAACTGACAAGGAAGGGTTGCGGGTCCTGAATTCGGCGAGGATTGGAGTCAGGAAATACAGCAACAGCGAATCGCTTGTGGTAATACGAAGGGTACCCAACGGCCCATGTACTGCACCTGCGACCCGTCGGGCTACGCTGACGACATCCAACTCGACACGCTCGCTCAGCTCCCGCAGCTCCACCCCTTCAGGGGTCAGCTTGTAGCCAGCACGTCTCCGGTCAAACAACGCAACGCCCAATGCGGCCTCGGCCTGCGCTACCCGGCGCGAAACGGTGGACGCGTTGATGCCCAATCTTTCGGCGGCAATCGCGCGACTGCCGCACTCGCTTAGCATTTTGATGATGCGGAGATCGTCCCAAGAAAATCGAAGAGCCGCATCACTTATTGCTATTACTTTGCGATCTGGCACAGTTGAGGATGGCATGAGTCTTAATAATGAAAACTGTACGTTAAGGCCTTGCGCAAGCCTTTCGCCGAAAACGCGCATCATCTCACAGTAGGATCACGAATTTGAAGAGAGCTGGTACCGGCGGAGAAGCTGGGCCTGCCGGCCAGAACACAGCTCACCCAAATTTCCTCAACAAACGGTTGCTTCTGGCTGCCTCACTCACGGTACTGAGATAGTTGGCAGGGGAGCGGCTCTGCACGGTCGCTGGGCACGGCGCTCACTTGGCTCCTCCGCCCTACATTGCGGCCGCTCGAGGCGTATGCGCTCGGTGGCCGAGAAGGGTCGATACACGACCTTCAGGACTCGTCGGCAACTTCCGTACACGAGTGGCCACTTCCATCTCTAACGCCGATGTGAATCCATTCCCCGAGTATGCGTGCGTAACCTTTGCGACCACCCACCCCGTCCCATCAATCTCCGTCTTCCACCCCCTCACGCTCGCCGCCAACTCCGGAAACACCTCCGGCCGCCCTCGAGCCAGGGTGATCCGGAACGACGCGACCCCACGTTGGATCCTCTGCCATTCCGCCCGTGCTGCGCGCTCAGCGTTGGACTTGGTGGCATAGGTATGCCGCAGCACCTTCAGGTTGTCCGGATCGGAGTTCGCCAGGACGTTGGCCGCCGTAGGCTCTCCGGCCGAAGATGAACTGGCGGCAGCTTCCATCCCGTTCGACCCATCCACCACCACTTCACCTTTCTCTGCCCGCCGTGCGTCCTGGTAGTACGCCTTCACGCCGTTGTAGTTGTCCCGATCCGCGACCGTAAAGCTGTGGGTGTCCCCGCTGGCCCGTGTGATCGTAACGGTGGGCAGCGGCACGCCTGACGCGCTCTGCGCCGCGCCGGTGCTGATGAACAGCAGCTTGCCTTGCTTGACCGTGGCGATGGCGTCGTGGTCCTTAGCCAGGCGCGTGAGGAAGTTGGCATCCGATTCGCCGGTCTGATCTATATGGTCGATGACCAGGTGGTCGAGGGCGGCGGCGATTGCGGCTGTCAGGCCATGCCGCGCGGCGATGGCCCGGACGATGACGCCGATGGTTTGGCCGCGGTACGACTGTTCCTTGCGCGTGGTAAGGCCGCTGGCGAGGTCGGCGCTGCGGGCGCGGATGGTTAGGCGGTCTGGTGGGCCGGTGTGTTCCAGCTCGTCGACCTTGTACGTGCCCTTGTCGACCACGCCCGTGTCCTGCCAGCCCAGGGCCAGTGACAGCGTGGCGCCTTTGTCGGGCAGGTCGAGCATACCGTCTGCATCGTCCAGTTCGATGTCCAGCTGGTCGGCTTCGAAGCCACGGTTGTCGGTCAGCGTCAGGGAGATCAGCCGGCCCTGGAAGCGGCTGGTGATGTCGTGCTTCCCCTGCATCAGTCGGTACACGGGCACAGCGGCGGTGCCAGAGATACTGTCGGGCAGGGTGGTGGTCGGCGGGATGGCTGTCATAGGCCTGGTGTCGTGCGTGGCAGCATACCGAAGAGACCGCCACCGATGACATCCTCGGCCTGGCCGTCCACTCGCGTCAGCCGAACGGAAAACTCGATGCGCCGCGCCTTGCCGTCGCGGAAGAAGAGGGTGCGGGTGATTGATAGCGAATCGATCTCGAACATGCCGTAGTACCGGCCCGAGCCCTCGATAAGCACGTAGGGCTGGCCCGTGTCGCCCATTTGCCGCAGCAGGTCGATGGTGTTGTCGCCGCCACTCAGCTCGGGCAGCAGCACGCCGGACAGGGTTACGGTCTCGTCATCCAGCCCGGTGTACTGGCGCGATGGCCGGCGACCCACCCGGTTGTTCGACGGGTGGCGCCAGCCGATCTGCTGCTGGAATTCCTGGTAGGGCGCCGTCTCCAGGGCGAAGACGAACAACCCGAGGGCCATCATCATGGGTCAGTCCCTGTCGGTGAGCCGGGACCGGGCGCGGGCGGCGCGCTGCGCCTCCAGCCGCTCGATCCGCTCGGCCACCAGGCGCGCGATCAGGTGCTCGTCGGCGCCGGCTGGCGGGTGGATGTGGATAACGACCGGCGCCGAAGCCGCCGGCGGCGCAGCAGTCGCGGCGCGGGAGGGGGCTGCGATGGGCGGCCGGGTGTCAAACCGCACGGCTGCGGTGGCTTGGCCGGTGCCGATGGCCAGGCCGGCGCCGATACCGGCCATCGCCGTGGCGACGCGGGAGACGATGCCCAGCGGGCCGTCCTGGGCGCGTGTGAGCCCGCGTTCCAGCCCCTGCATGGTGAAGCCGCCCAGCTGGGCGAAGACGCGGCTGGGCGAGCGGATGCCGAGCTTGTCTTTGAACCAGCCCACCACGCTGTCGCCCACCGACGAGATAGCATCACGGACAGCGGACACTCGGCTCTTGATGCCAGCCACCAGCCCCTGCAGCAGGTTGGTGCCGAATTGGCTGAAGCGCGCGGGGAGATCGATGCCGAACCAGCGTAGGACGGGCGCCATCACGTTGTACAAGGTGCCGAGCAGCGACCAGTTCGCAACCAGAGCAAGCACGCCGCCGAGGCCGCCCTGGAACGTGGCGGTCACCCGTGCCCAAAGGCCAGTAAAGAACGCCTTGATCGGCTCCCAATACTTGATCAGCAGGTAGGCGCCGAGGGCGATGGCTGTGACGGCCAGACCGATGGGATTGAGCAGGAACGCGCGGCCAACGAACGCGAGCGTCTTCATCAGGAAATTGAAAGCCCCGGCCAGGCGGGTTGCAATACCGACACCACGGCCAAGCTGGATACCCAGCATCGCCATCCCATAACGCGCAATCACCAGCGGACCGAACGCGGCCGCCAGCGCCAGGGTCAAGGCGCCCAGCACCGTCAGCAACGCACCCACGGAGGCGGCACCTTTGAGAAGCCAGGACACAAGCTGCGGATGCGCCTGGGCGAAGGCGTTGAAGCGGTCGATCAGGCGTCCCACCGTATCCATCAACCCGACGAGCGTCGAGCGCAGCGCCCCGCCTCCGGCGCTGCTGGTATTGAACATCTGGTTCTGCAGGCGTTGCCAGCGGGCAGAAACCGTGTCCTGCCGCGCCGCGAATTCGCGCGACATGGACCCCTGAGCCTTCGCACCGTTGGCCAGGTCAAGTTGGCGCCGCAGCTCGTCAGGCTTGTCGACAAGCTTGGCCAGTGTGTCCGAGTGCTCCATGCCGGCAAGCTCCACCATCACGCCGATGCGCTTGTCGCTGGGTAGCTTGCGGATGGCGTCGATGACCGTGAAGAGCGTGCCCGTTGCGTCGGTCGCCATTCCCCGCTGGACGGCGGCCGTCGAAAGGCCGATCTCATCCATGGCGGCGCGGAACTTTTTTGACCCTTTCTCGGCGGCAGCAAACTTCTGCGTGATGGCGTTGATGGCCGTGCCGGCGGTTTCCCGGCGCTCCCCCAGTGTCAACAGCGTCGAAGCCAGTGCGGCTGCATCGGATGCCGGCATGGCGACACCCGACACAACTCCCGACACGCGGTTCAGGACGTTGATGATGTCGTCGCCTCTGCTGATTGCGTTATCGTCGAGATAGTTGATCGTGTCGGCCAAGCCCATGATGGCGCCAGTGGGGATCCGGAAGTTCTTGGCGACCTTGCCCATGCTCTCGGCGATCTCGTCGGGCACGGCATCGAAAGCCGTGGCCATCATCGTGACCGTCCGGGTGTACTCGATCAGGGCGTCGCGCGGCACTTCCATCCGGGCGCCGGCCGTTACCATGTCAGCGATTTGTGCCGTAGGGACGGGAAGCTCGCGGGCCAACTGGCGGATCTCGCGCGCCATGTCGTGGTAGACGACGGTTAGCTTGCCGCCTTCGTCGCGCGCACCCTCTACCTGGCGGGCGATGCCGAGCATGGCGTCCTCGAAGGTCACGTAGTCCTTGACCGTCTTGACGACTGGCGCCAGTATCGCGCCGCCGCCGGCCATGGCCGATGCACCAGCATTGAGCAGAGCATTCCGCGCTGCCATGCCTTTCTGGTACTGCGCCTGGGCGGCAGCCATCCGGCTGTTGCGCTCGCTCACAGCCTTGAGCTGGGCTTCTTGCTTGGCAAGGGCGGCAGTGACCGAGGTGATCTTTTCCCGCAGATCCGCCTGGCCTCGCCGCAACGTCTGCGTGCTGATGCCGGCAGCTTGCAGCCGTTCCTTGACGCCGCCCAGGCTCCGTTGCAGTTCCGCGCTCTTTTTGCTTAGTGCGTCAACTTCGCGATCTGCCTTGTTGAACGCGCGGGTCATCGCAGCCGTGGGCCGGCCGGCGGCGTCCATTTCCAGCCCCAGCGCCTTCATCTGGGCCTTCGCCTTGCGCAGCGCATTGTCGGCAATCGCTGCATCCTTCGACAGCTTGCGGAAGCTCTCGGTGTCGGCCTGGACGCGGTTCAGCTCCTTCAGCTGGTCCCGCGTGGCCTTGACCGTCTTCGCCAGCTTGCTGCTGCCGCCCATGATCGCCTTGAACGGCCGCGTCATCTTGTCGACGGCCTGCAGCACGACTTCCAGCCTGAGATTTCTCGGGGTGCTCATTCGTCGGATCCGCTACGCTCGTAGGCGCGCTGGCGCCATTCCATCAGTTCGGCGATTCCCATGGCGTACATCACGTCTGGGGGCCAGTGGAAGATCACTGCAATGTCGGCGACGGCGTGATCGATTCGGTCTGGAAGTTGTCCTCCCTGGCCGACTTCGGCAGCAAAAAACCGGTTACCGCCGTGCCGAGCTGGGTCAGGTCTGCCGGATCCAGCCTGCCGACATCATGCTGCGTCAGCGTCGGGTTGGTGATGCGCGGCAGCACGAGGTGAAGGGCGGACACGTCCATGCGCATCAGGTCGATCAGGCTGCAGCCGCGCAACTCGCCGGAGCCAGGCTTGCGCACCTGGATCTTCGAGATGGTCTGCCCGCCGCGCTGGATGGGGTGGTCGAGGTCGATGTCTACGGTGGTGGGTGGGGTCATGATCGTTCAGACACAAGGTGGTTGGGGGAGGGCTACAGGCCCATCGCGCGGCGTTGCTCCGCCAGGCGGTCGACGCCGAAGATGATCTCGATAAAGTTCGCGTGGTCGATCTCGCACCAGACTTCGCCGTTGACGGTGAGCTTGTAGTAGCTGATGGAGGACTTGACCTTGAACTGGCTGTTGTCGCCTGCCTTGGCGGCGCCCATGTCCAGCTCCGTATGCCGGCCGCGGATGACGACCTCTACCGCATCGACCGCGTCGGAGTCGTCGCGCTGATAGGCGCCAGCGAAGCGCAGCAGCACGCCGTCTACCGCCGTGATGCCCCATGCCTTGAAGGGCTCGCGCATCAGGCCGCCGTAGGTCGCTTCCGTTTCCATCTTCTCGGCGCCCAGGTCGATATCGACGGGACCGTTCATGCCGCCGGCGCGATACTCCTCCAGCTTGCGGGCCAGCTTGGGCTGCGTGAATTCCTCGCATTCGCCCACGTAGCTGACGCCGTCGTGGAACACGTTGAAGTTCTTGAGTTTGCGTGGCAACGCCATGGTCTGTTCCTTCGAGTGATGGCCGGTCGAACACTCACGCGGTGACCGCGCGGGCGAACTGCATGAGGTAGCGGTCGGTGATGCGCTGGCGCAGCGTCAGGTTCTCCAGCGGCGGTACCGGCCCGTAGTCGTAGTCGATGGCAAGCTGGCCGGCTTTCAGCGTGTCTTGGGTATTGACTTCCGGGTCGAACCAAGCCTCGCCGCCCAGCAGGTAGCCGTTGCGCTTGAGACCGCGCATCTTGGCATTGATGCCTTCCAGGATGTCGCGCACCAGCGAAGGGTGCATCGGCAGATCCATCGCCCAGGCGTGGGCTTCGGCCATGGTGTCGGCCAGGACTTGTGCCGTGCGGGTGTAGTTCTCGAAGGCGAAGAGCGGGTCCGCGCTGCAGGTGCGTGAGCCCCAGAAGCGGAAGCCCTGGAAATTGACGAGCGTGGTGACTTCGTTCCGGTTCAGGTAGCCGGCATCGGTGGCCGGATCCTGCAGATCCCAGAACACGTCTTTCGACAGCCCGGTCACGCCGTTGACGGCCACGTTCGACAGGGTCTTGTGCCAGCCCACCTCGTTGTCGAGCTTGGCCCGCAGGCCCAAGGCGCGGGCCGTGGCCCAGAGCGTGGATTCGGCGTTGCTGACCGTGTTCCACCCGACAAACTCCGGCCAGATCGTCATCAGCTCGCGCTGGCCGAAGTTGGAACGGTAGGCCACCGCTTCTTCCTTCGTTTCGCAGCCGAAGGCGGACACGTAGGCAAAGGCCCGCAGCTTCTGCGCGATGGCGGCCAACTCGGCGGCTATGGGCAGGCTGTCCAGGCCGGGAATGCCCAGGATGCGCGGCGTCACGCCCAGCGTGTTCTTCGCGGACAGCAGCGCCTTCATGCCGGTAAAGCGTCCGTTGGCGTCGGTGCCGCCGATCAGGTTGGTAGTGGTCTCCGCAACCGTTTCGCCCTCCGGCACGCGCACGACGACCGTCAGCGGATTCGCCTGGTCGGTGATGGCATCGAGCGTGTGGGCCAGCGTGCCCGTATCGCCGGCCTTGCCCAGGGAAGCCATGGGGTTGGTCAGCAGGACGGGCCGGTTCATTGGAAAGACCGCCGCATCGGCGTCGTCGGCGGTGCAGACGATGCCAGGCACGGCGGTCTCGATAGTGCGGATAGGGCGGGTGCCTTCGTTGATTTCAACGACACGGACGCCGTGATGGTAGCCAGTTGGCATGCAGTCCTCCGGGGTGGGCCAGGTGATGGCCGGGATCGTCCGGTAAGGATGCGGCGTACGCGCGAGGGTGTCGCGAAGAGGGTGTTGTGCCAGCATCTGAGACAACACCTGGTGGGGCATTGGGCGGGCTAGTAGGCTCCCCGTCCCCCGACCCGCACCGCCCAATACATCAGCCAGCGGACTGGCCGCGAAACGCCGAGTACTTCCATGGCTTCCCGAAACGTCCGATCCGCATACGCCTTGCTGCCAATCGCGTTGGCATACAGGTAGTCGTGGATGATCGCCGCCTTCGCCCACCGTCCATGCGGCGGGAACAGTGCCCAGAGCAGGCGCGGCACACTGGCCAGGTCGGTGATGGTGCCTGCGGGCACGCAGATCACGTCGGCGCTGGGGTAGTCGCCGACGTGGTATTCGAACGCCGCCAGCAGCTGCCAGCGGTAGTTGTCCAGCATGCGCAGGTCGGCAGGGCGGGTGAAGCTCGACATGCCGGTCAGCGTTGCAGCCTGGACGCGGCGGCGTGTGCCGCTTCTGTCTGCGCGGTAAGGATGTCGGTGATCTCGGCTTCGTCCTTCGCGGCGCGGATGGCGGTGCGTGCGTCGTCGCGCAGACGCTCGGCCAGGCCGACGATCTTGGCGTACGCGGTGGCGTTGGCGAGGACCGAAGTCGCCCATGATCGCCTGGCCGCCGCGTCATTCAAGCCAGCCGCGGCGACAAACTGCTCGCCCGCAGCAGAAAGCTCGGAACCAGCCGTGATGGCGCCTGCCGTTTCAAGCTTCAGTGCCCACGTGTCCTTTTCGACCTGTGTGGGGTTGTCTACCATGGTTTGAACGGCTTCGGCATGGAAGGCGTCAACGCGCAGCAGAGCTTGTTTCTTTGCCTCTGCAAGCGATTGCGCCGCTAGTTCGTCATCGAGGACGTAGCTCTGTCCGTCCCACTGGCGCGCGCCATCGAAGGGAAGAGGCACGCCCCCGTCTGCGACAAAGTCCTGAAACTGCCGCCAGGTCTCGTTGAATTCATCCTGTGGCACCTGTACGCCGGCGGCGATGATGCCCGGCATCCGGACGCCGGCTACGGTTGGCATTTCCATGTAGATGTTCTGCATGTCAGAGTACCTTGTTGCCATAAAACGCAAATGCGTTGTAGTTGCCGCCGCGAATGCGGACAGTGCCATGCCCGGACGGAATGCTGCCGTTGTTTTTCAGGACGAACCTCACGGTAGCCATTGCTGAAAAGACCCGCACAACGAACGGCGACTGGTTATAGGGCGAGGGATTGACCTGTGGCACGTTGGTGAAGCCGGATTCACCGATCCCTGCGTCAAATTGCGCGAAGCACGTGAGGTAGTAGGAGCCGTGGCTGTTCTCAATTTCGAAGCCGCAGTTGTAAGGCGCGATGACATAAACACCGCGCGCCAGCTGGATCTGAGGGGTACGCAATTCGTTGGCGATCCCAACTTCCACTGTGACGCCGACAGCGGCGTAGGCCGCACGATCGCTGGGTAGCGTGGCATTCCAGCGCCATGGCGACCAGGCGCCATCGGCATTGCGCGTGCGCACGAACAGCTCGCCGCTTCTTGACTGGCATAGTTGGGACACCCACTGCGAGTCCTCACGCCAGACCTTCATGACACCTGCGTCACTCGGCGCGTTTGGATTCGCGCTGGAGTAGAAGTACTCGCCGGGCGTCACCAGCGCGTTGAGGTCGCCCGCCGCCGCATTGGTCACGGCTAGATCCGCGCCCACACCTGCGGCCGTGCCCAGGACGGCGGGAAGGCTGGCGGCAGTGCATGCGCCAAATCGGTTGTCGACGTACTCGCGCGTGGCCAGCACGGCAGAAGCGTCGATCTTCAGCTCGACTTTGACTTGACCAGTGACCAGGACGACCAGTCGGATCACCTGCGTGCGGCCGGACCCTTCCGCCAGGCGCGGCTTGTACGTCTCCGGCAGGTTGCTGTAGTAGCAGAGCATGCCATCTTCGTCGTAGAGGCCGGCTTCGCGCATCCACCATCCTCCGACTTCGGCAGGGATCACCTGCTCGGCGATGTACTGGCCGGGGTTGTCCGGATCGGGCGACAGCATGTTCAGCGGTGCGCGGCGTTTTTCGTTGACCAAGGCGGAGCGCTGGCGGCTAGGCTCGGGCAAGGCACCGTTGCCATCGCCCACGGCCATGTGGGTCAGCCTAAATGGCTTGCCGAGTGCCTGGGCATTGGCGATGCGGGCTTCGCCGGCCGCAGTGGGCATCAGGAAATATCGTTGGGTCATAGCGACAGTTGGGTGACGGTGACGGTATCGGTAACGTGGAATGCTGCTCCCTGCGCCAGGCGCCCCGACACCTCGACGGGGCTGGTGGGGCCAGGGTGTACGGTGAGGGTGTCGATGACGTGAAACGCGCCGCCATGACGCAGGCCCCCACGGACTTCGACAGCGTGGGAGAGATTTGGATGGACGGTGATGATGTCGCCCAGGATTGGGGCGCCGCCAATCCGAAGGTGCCCACGCGTCTCCAGTTGCATGGTCAGCGCCGTGAGGTGCCGCGCCAGCGGCTTGGCATCATCAATGAGCCGAGCGATTTCCTCGTGAAGGTCTTCGGCCACGCCACGTTCACCGACTTCGACCTGTATGGCGAACGTGCCGCGACGGCCCACTGGATCCATCTCGTACCAGGGCACCAGCCGCACCCGGTAGCCAAGCGGCTCGATGGCGCGGCGGATGGCGCCGACCGTGCCCTTGCGTTGATGCACCAGGAACGCGGCGTCGATCACGGCGCGCTTGGTGGCTTCGGGCCAGTCGGGATCCCATCGGTCTACGGAGCGTTCCCAGGCGAGGAACGGCAGGACGGCGGTGGGGCAGGTGGCCGAGTCGCCAATATCCCGAATTGGGATCGGAATCTCCGCGATGGCCGCGCCCGCCGCAGCCAGGTTGCGCTCCAGCGGCGTGGCGTTGGGTGGCAACAGGCTACTCACGCGCGCCCCCGTCCACGATGTTCACGGCCGTGCAGTAGCCGGCCTGGGTGTCGTCCAGCGCCACGTCGACGTCCGGCAGACGGATCTCCACGCGCGATACGCCCTCGGCGAACAGGGCGTTGTTGATGGCAGATCGGTCGATGTCGCGGCCCAGGCGTCGGCTGGCTTTGCGATAGGCGTCGGCGCGCTTGCGCGACTCTGCCAGTACCAGTTCGCGTTCGGGGCCGTTGGTCTTGGTGTAGACCGTGGCGTCGATCTCGTAGCGCACGATACGCGCGGACTGGACGGTCAGGCGGTCGGCCATCGGGCGGACGTCCTCGTCGCTCAGGGCTGTTTCTACGTTGTGGAGCAGGTCCTGGCCGACTGTGCCGTCTCCCTCGATGCCGAGCACGGTGATCACCACTTCGCATGGTTCCGGGCTGGTGGCGCTGACATCGGCAATGCGGCCATCGGCGCTGCGCGCATGGAACTTGTATCCCTCGCGCGGTCCGGCGGTCGATAGACCTTCGAAGGCAAGTTGCGTGCGCTCGGTCAGGGAGTCGTCGTCTTCCATCACGGCGGCGGCGGGCGGCGTCGCGGCCGGGTTCGCCGGTGATACCACCAGGCGCCGGACGTTGTAGTTAGCCGCGATGTGTTCGAGATCCTTGCCTTCGGCGTAGGCCAGCATGCGAGCCCGCGCCGCGTCGTTGATGCGCTGGCGCAGCACGATTTCGAGGTAGGCGTTTTCCTGCAGCAGCTTCAGGGCCGGCTCGGATTCCAGCTGGAGCGCCTTGGCCACGGCGGCGCGCTGTTCGGGCGGGTGCAGGTCGATGTACCGCGCTCTACGCCTGGCGAGGATGGTTTCGAAGTCGAGCGTTTCGACCACGTCGGGCGCGGGCAGGCGGGACAGGTCAATCGGGGAGGTCATCGCTTGGCCTCTCGTACAGGGATGGAGAGCCTGCCCATGGCGCTGGCCCGCGCGCCGTCGATGCGATCCGCATCCAGGTCGACCACCATGCCGCCTGCGGCGTCCACGGAGAACCAGGCCGCGTTGACCTGTACCCGTGGCTCCCACTGGACGATGGCGGCCACGGACGCCGACATGACGCGCAGCCGCGTAATGTCGTTCAGCGGCTGATCGATCAGCATCGGCACGTCCGAGCCGTACCGGCGCCGCATGAGGCGCGTGCCGACAGGGGTGGTGAGGATATCGCGGATTGATTGCTGGATGTGGTCCAGATCCGCGATGGGGCCACCAGTGGCGCTGTTCAGGCCCTGGTATGTCATTGCGGACCTCCCGTGCGATCCCCGCCACGCCGCACGCCGCCGTGGTCGTGCTTGTGGACGACAACGCCGTTGGAGGACAGATCCCCACCCGAATGGGTGATATCGCCCTGAATGGCGTTGCCGTTGGCGCCGGCCTGGCCGGAGATGCCGTTTTGGTAGGAGAGCAGGCCGGTAACGGTGACGTCGCCTTCGAAGGTGGTGTTGGGGGATTTCACCAGGACGCTGGTGGCGGCTTCAATCGTGACCCGCTGGACGCCGATAAGCGTTAAGACGCCGGATGTGTGGTTGTAGCGCGTCGTCGCACCATCCGGATACAGCGTCACCGTTTCGTCGGGGCTGTGGCTGGGCGTGTCGTTGGTGTCGCACGGGATGCCGCAGAGGACGATGCCGTTGCGGAGGTCGCCGCTGGGGCAGAGCATGAGGACCTGTTCGCCGATGGTCGGCGGGTTCCAGGTGCGGGTGGAGCCGGCGCGGCGTTCGAGCCAGGGGAGCCAGTCGGTGGTCAGGCCGCCGGCTTGGACGCGGACGCGGGGTGGGGTGGTGTGCTGCAGCTCGGTGATGGTGCCGAGGCGCAGGAGGTTTTCGAGTAGGCGGAGGAGGCTGACGGAAGACATGACCGCCAGCGTGCCTCAGGCGCGCGGGGCTAGCATTGGTTGCGTGTTGTATGACGGAGCAAGACAACAAAGATGGGCGATAGAATGCGTCCTCAGAATAAATGCACTCGCAGATCCCCGAGGAGGTGACCACATGGCGAAAATGGATAGAGCAACGGACGAGCGGTTTACCGCCTTTTTGCGTGAGAAGGCAGCTGAAATCAAAAGAGATACTGGTTATCCGCCCAACCAGTTCATCAAGATGCTGAACGCCGATGGCGGCTACGCCACGGCGTGTAAGTTGCTGGCAGGAAAGTACCCTTCAGATGGCTTTGTCGAGCTTTCCAATAAGCACCGGCTGGATCTGAGTGTCGAAGCACTGGTGCTGGAAACTGAATGGATCGCCTACTTCGATGAACTTCTGTTGAAGGAAGCAGAACGAAAGCTCAAGGGCGCATACAAATTCGTTCGTTACCAGCCTGTGGGAGACAACAATCGCTGGCCAGTCGACGTGCTCGAAAAGGTAACTGCCGAACATTTGTTCGAGGCGGTCCGCCAGTTTAGGGAAGGTACCGCTCAACATGTGTTTGCACCTTCGACCGACTACGACCTGCTTACCGAGGATGGTCGGAGGTTTCCCCCGAAGGCCGTTTTTGGGGTCGCTCTATCGATGGCCCTAGGCGGTGAAACTGTTGAACCGAAGCACTTTTCGGGGGGCGAGTCGTCCGCTTGTTTTCGCATTTTGCGTGAAGCAGGCTATGTCGTGGTCCCCAAGGATTCTGTCGAACCTTCTCAGCCAGAGACGGATCCGGACAAGGAATGGCACGAAGGAAAGCCTCGGCTAGTGTCGCATCTCAAGCGAGAGAGAGCAGCAGGGCTATCAAAAGCAAAGAAGGCCCAGTTTCGTCGACTCCACGGAGCTTTGCGATGCGAGCGTTGTGGTTTCGATCCCGCGAAGCACTACGATGAGGAGCATGCCGAATCGTGTATCGAAGTGCATCACGCAGAAACTCACGTTAGCAAGATGGAGAGCGGGCATGTGACAACTCTCGATGACGTGCAGTGCTTATGCGCAAATTGTCACCGCGTCGTCCATAGCGTCCTGCGCGCTGAAACCGTACGCGCAAAGCGGGTCGGCAACTGAGTATTTTTGGTGCTGCGACGTGGAGTGACGGGCGAAGTGGTGTCGGCATGCCATTCTTGCTGGGGGTATTGGCGGAGGATTTCAAATGCGAAGATTTACCGGTGGCAAGAAGCGGTACCGCACAGCGACGTGCTCTCATCCGCGCGAGAGCAATTGCTCTGGAACTAGCAAATTGGACGTTCTTTCTAAGGATTCGGCGTGACATACATCTTGGCGACCACGGACGAAACGGTGCGGTGGTACAAGTTCAGATACAACGGTGACTTGGAACCGGGTCAGTTTGAGCTCTTGGACAAGCTGGAATTGAAGCAAGTCCCGCACTTTGCCGACAAGGAGACGGCCAAACTCGCGGCCCAAGCTCTCGGGCTGAAAACGTGGAGGTACGTGCGCATATGAGTAATCAGTTCTTCTTTATCGTGCTGCGGATCGAGAAGCTGGAAACCTCACTGTACGAGTGGGTGGCCGAGGCGGATTCGGGCGGGCCGCCTGCGCTGGATTCTGGCAATGGGACCAGCATCGAGGAATGTTTGCGAGATGCCGTTGGGATTCTCGGCGTGTCCCACGGAGTGGAACTCCGCTATGACGGATATTGCGCGGGTACGTTCGTCGGTGCCGAAGTGGCAGAGCGTCCCGCAGAGTTTGCCGCCAAGGCAGCTGCGGTCACGAAGTATTTCAAAGCAGTCCAGTTTGCTGCAGGCTGATGATCAGCCCGAGTCTTCCACAACGTCTACAAACGGCTTTCGATCAGCGATCTCAGATGGGCCTGACTCAGCGTCACAAGGAAGCCATCAAGTATCTCGAATGGCACCGCAAGCTGCTATTCGCTTCTGAGTAAAGCGCAGGCACGATGATCATTCGCATCAAAGGGTTTCGCGTGGCACGACATGGCTAAGTACCATGTCGGCCAACCGATCCACATCCCCCTCCGCGAACCCCAACAACTCCCGCCGCGCATACCTCACCTCAAGATTCCCCTTCCGATTCACCCGATCCCGCAACCCGTACTGGTGCACCGCCGCGATATTCCCGGCGTAGCCAGCAAACAACACCACCGCGCTGCCCGCATCCGACTGGGCCTTCATCGTCCGGGCCATCCTCAGCCGGGCGAACATCGTACGGCGCAGCCGGCCTTGCTTCTTCCTGAGCTGCGGCTTGCGCGGTTCGTAGGCCGACCCATCGGGGTTACGCTGCGCCGCAATCCGTGCGGTCTGGCGCCGCCGCAGTTCGGTGACGACCGCCCGCATCAGCGCCCGCCGTTGCCGAGCGTCCAGCGTCTGCACAAGGGCGCCGGCCCAGGTGGTCAGTTCGTCCAGATCTTTCATCGCGCGGGCAGCTTCCATCCGGACGGATCGTCGTATGGATCCACCGGCTCGTCCGCGTGGGTGACCTCATACCTCCCGTCGGCCACCTTCACGATCACGCGCTCAGTCAGCGGCAGCTTCACCAGCAGATCCACGCAGTCGTGATTCAACACGTCCGTTTCGAACTTGAAGCCATCCAGCCGTTTGTCGGGGTTCGTGAACAGCTCGGGCTGGTTCTCCCGCAGCCACGCCAGCACAGGCACGGTGATGGCGTCGGCACTGTCGGCGAAGTCGGTCACCAGCAGGCTAAGGGTGTACTGGTATTCGAAGGAGAGGGACTTCGCGCCGGTGGCCACCAGGCGGCCTTCCTCGACGAATAGGTGCAGCTTCTCGGGGTTGCGCTGCAGGTCGGGCACCGCCGCGGTGATGGCGGCTCGCAACTGGGCGGGTTTTTTCATGGTGCCGGTTCCGCGATGATGGTGACGTCCTGGGCGCGCAGTGTGTCCTGGAGCGCTGTCAGTTGGGCGGCGTTGGCGTGGCCGGTGGTGTAGTTGGTGGCGACGGTTGCGGCGACGGCAGAGAGTGGAACGCCTGAGGGGGCCGCATCAGGATCTCCGGGATGCGGATCGAGCATTGCACCGGCTGCGGCGGCGTTGTGCAGGCGGACAAAGCCAGCAGGCACACCAGGCAGCATCAGCCTCGACGGTGACATAGCGGGGTACCTCCTTGATGATGGTGTTGCCTTTGAGCCGGATGGTTTTGACGCGGTCTACGTAACGGATGACTTCGACCACGCCGACGTCGGTGCTGTCGAGTTGGGCGCGCAGCGATGCGACCAGCGTCTCGGCGGCAGTGGCGCGCTGCTGGGCGGCGCGGTACTGGCTGGTGAGCCACGCGCCAGCGCCAGCGATGCCGAGGACGGCCAACAGCGCGGCCAGGGCGATGTACAGGGTGCGGTTCATGCGGCCTCCCGATCTTCGGCCTCGTAGCGTGCGTAGGCGCGCGCCAGCCTGACGTCGTATAGGTTGTCCTTGTACGCCGGGCCGTTGTAGCCGGCGGCGAAGGTGGCCCAGCGGCGGGCTTTCAGCGCCTTGTGGAGCGCCGGGTCGGCCAGCACGAAGCGCACGAAGGCATCGAGTTGGTCCGCTTCGCTTTGGCGCATGGCGTCGGCGAACGTCTCGACGCTGGCGTAGCCCAGGCGCTCCCAGTGGTAGCCCATGACCTGGAACATGCCCCAGCTGGCCGACGCCAGCGCGCAGGCCTGGTTGATTTCCGCCGCGCGGGTCAGGCGCATGTGCTCGGCCGCCTTGCCCATGTAGCCTCCGCGCTTCGGGTTGACGATGTTCGGGTACTGGCGGGCCAGCGCATCGGCATCGAGGCCGAGCGCGCGTACCTGCCGGTACATGATGTGGCGCTCGAACAGGATGACCGGGCGGCCGTCCGGCAGGAAGCCGGGGCCGGCGCTTTCCACTTCGTTCACGGCGCGGACACTGGCCAGCGGCACTTCGAGCTGGGCGGCCGCGCGGCGCAAGTCGTCGGCGCCAAGCTGGCCGGGCTGCCGGCCGTCCAACTGCAGGGCAATCAGCGTTTTGGGACCGGCCAGGCCGTCCACGACCAGGCCGTAGCGGGCTTGGGCGGCCAGGACGGCTGCGACCGTCGCCCCGTCGAATTCGGCGGTCAGTTCGATTTGTGCGCCACGCGTGCGCAGCAGGCGCTGCAACTCGCGCACATCGGCGCCGACGTTACCGCGTCGCAGGATCGTCATGGCGGGATCTCCGGAGCAGGCGAAGCAGGAAGGAATCCCCATCGGCGGCGCGATCGAGCCCCGTGATGCGGAACAGTTCGACCACGTTGCCGCGCACGGCGTAGATGGCCAGGCATAGCACGGCGGTGATGCCGTTCTGAGCCAGCAGCGCCCATTCATAGCGACCGCAGAGTCCGCCGATGGCGCCGGTGCTGGTCAGCACGATCAGGCCATAGGCCAGGCGGGCTGCCCAGGGCCGGTGGACGCCACCGGCGCGGCGGAACAGCAGCAGCCGGACGGCGATCAACGCGCACAGCAGCGCCTGGAGGATGAACAGCAGCTTCATTTGCCACTCCTTTCATGGTGACCACGGATCAGGGACATCAGCCGGTCGCTGCGGTCGGCCAGCCGGATCAGCGCCAGCAGGAGCTTGACCAGGACGGCCGAGGCGACCAGGGCGCCGACGCCGTGGCTGACCTCGGTGTCGGACGGCAGCAGCCGCGCCAGCAGCGATGCGGCGAGCGGGGCGGTGAGCCAGCCCATGACGATCGACAGCAGCAGGAAGGCGACCTTCTTGCCGGTGGACAGCTCGTCCGAGTTCAGCGCGAAGACGGCGGCGCCAGCGAAGGCGCCCAGCACGGTGGCGGCGTCGACGCCTGGCAGCAGGGAGACGGCGCCGACGCCGGTTACCGCGAGGGCGGCGGTCGAGCTGGTGGAGATGGGTTCAGCCATGTTGGTCCTTGCTTGGTCCTTGGTGTCAGTCCCACAGCTGGGACGCGCTTCACATCCGGCTGGGGTGGCAGGTCGGGCAGGTTCACGACCGTGCCGTGGGGAAGGACCGGGCCGAGATCGGCCAGGCCCGGATTCGCTTCTAGGACCGCCTCGGTGATACCGGCGGTCTGGCCGTAGACGCGGTGGCAGATGGCGTCCACGGTGTCGCCCTGCATGGCGATGGCGCGCATCAGATCAGGTCCACGGTGCTGCGCTGGCGCCCGACGATGTCGCTGACAGCCCAGCGGGCGTCGCGGCGCAGGTCTTCCACCGCCTGCATCAGCGCCTCGGCCTTGCGGTCGCCGGCAGCGGTAGCGTCATAGTCCCGATAGCGTTCGATCAGACCGGCGCGGGCCTCGCAGTACACCGCGCGCAGGTATCGGTGGACGTGGGCGGGCTTGCCGTCGATCTTGTCGGTCGGTACGGCTTCGAGCCTGGCGTGGCCGGCGGTCTGCCGGGCGACCCGCCATGACGCCAGGTCTTCGTTCACCGACAGGATGGCCTCGACGAGCGCCGCGCGCAGGCGCCCCGCGGTGACGGTGCCGTCCTGGCGCATCGCGGCCATGGCGACGCTGACATCGATGTCGGGGAAGAAGCCGTCGTTGGCGATGACGGTCTGTCCGGGTGGCGCTGGCGCTTTGGCGAGGAACGAAGACATGGCTGGACCTGTTGGGGACAGTAGAGGCGATGGAGGCGGTGGACGGGGTGACTGTCGGTGCGGCGCGTGGCCTGGCCTTGGGCACCCCGTGCCGCCTGGTGCGCGGGGTCACGCTCGGGGTCAGCCGGATCCGTCGCCTGGCTTGTCTTCAGGCGGCGCGGCGGTGGCTGCGTTTCGGATCTCGCGCTCCAGGCGCTCGATGTCTTTCTTCACGCCTGACTTGTCGTGCAGCGTCAAGGCGCGTTGCAGATGAGCGAGGGCGGCCTGCCGGGCGCGCTGCTGCTGGTCGGCCGGCAGGGCGGGGATGCCGGTCAGGCTGCTGTAGCCGATGGCCTTGTGCAACTTCGCGCGCACCTCGTCGGGCATGTCTTCGCCTTCCACGAGTTGGGCGATGTCGGCCAGTGCGTCGGTATCCACGGGATCGCCGGCCTCGGCAGCCTTGATGGCCATGGTGGCGTACTCCTCGGCGATCAGGCAGGCGGTGGTCCGCTGGTACTGGTCGGGCATGGCCAGGCGGTGGCGGATGGCGTGTCGCGCCAGCGGCAGGGCGCCAGTGAAGTCGCCCACGTCGATGTGCCAGACCATGACGGTCATGAAGACTTCGTCCTGGACGGCGGCGTCGGCGGCGATAACGCCTTCGATCCAGGCCTGGTACTCGGGCAGCATCGTGCGCTTGGCGTCGGCCTTGCGCTTGATGGACTGGATCAGCTTCAGGGCGCGCTTGTGCTCGGCAAGCTGAGCCAGCATCAGCTCGTAGCCGGTGGCGTGGCGGAGCGGGTTGTCCGCTTCGGCATCAGCTGCGGAGCGTGCAGCGGCCATGCGGAGGAAGTGGCTGCGGGCAGGGCTGGTCATACGTCGACCACCTCGATGTTTTCGGCCATCGCCACGCATTCGAAGTCCTCGACCACGTAGGCGTCGTTGCTCGATTCGTAGTTCTCGATGCGGTCGCGTTTGGCGTTGTCGACGATGGTGCGGCGGCGGCTGCCCTCCTGCCAGTAGATCGACAGGTTGTCCAGGCGGGTCACGAGCAGGGCGTCCGGCGGGAAATACGGCACGCGGATGGCGGGCAGGTTGCCGATGCGCTTCTGGCTCATGATGATGTCTGTGGCCAGCTTTTCGGTCGGTTCCCGGTCGCGGTTGACTAGCGGGAAATACTTGTCGGCCAGCAGCTTGCGGCCACAGATGACTACTAGGTCCGGATCTTCGGCGTACCACGGCGCGATCAGGTTGTTGCACAGGTCGAAGACCAGGGCGTCGAGGCTGGCGTAGTCGCGGCCCGGTTCGCCATCGAAGCCGCCTACGACGATCTTGTCGGCCGCCTTGGCGCCGGTCATGACGCGCTCCTTTGCTTCCTTGCGCAGGTGTTCCAGCCAGCCCGTGTTCACGTCCTGCAGCATCGGATTCGCCTTGCGGTCGGACGTGGCAGCGCGGCCAATGCCGTGGAAGCCGATCATGATGCGGTCCAGTGCCTGGCGGCGCAGGATGGCGTCGCGCAGGCGCGTCTGGAAGTCTGGAAACTTGGCCCAGGTGTCCAGGCGCTGGTAGGTGATGTGCGTGTCGGAGTCGGTCTTCTCGCAGCGGTACTTGCGATTGTCGAGCGCGGCCAGATCGGTGGTCTGGCGTTCCTTCTTCGACGTATCCGTGGTGCTGGCCACGGGGCCGGATACGCCCAGGCCGACCTTCTCGCCCTCCAGCTCGGGCACGCCAATGATGTTGATCCGCGAAAGGAATTCGCTCGATTCCTGCACGCGGGTTTCCAGCTTCTGCTGGATGGTGGGCGCGACGCTGAACTTGCGGTCGACGCGGTCCACGTCGTTCAGTTCTGCGATGCGTTGTTCGTAGGCCGTGTACAGGCGGCGGGTGTCGTTGCGCATGGGATGGGCTCCGGAGGAATGGGGTGTCGGGTCAGCAGTCGGTCGAGGCGGCGGTGCTGCCGTTGCCCCCTGTGGCCGGTGGGCGGCGGCTGTACGACTCGGTCGAATCGAGCGCGGTTTTCAAGGTGGAGAACTCGGCCTTGTCTTTTTGCTGCTCGGACTGGATCGTGTCGACGCGACTGGCGATGGATTCCAGCGCCTGGGTGACCTTCGTGAAGGTGCCGCCCATCGCGTGGATCTCGCGGGCCAGTTGCTCGACGGCCTCGCGTGTGTCCGCGTGCTGCGCCTGGCTGCCGGCTTCGGACTTGTCGACGCAGCCGAACAGGCGCTTGATGGATGCGGCCAGGCCGTTGGTGGGCTGGGCAGGTTCGCTCGGATCGTCGGCGGTGAAGTCGAGTTCGACTTCGACGGCTTCGGAGAACAGGTTGTTCGGATCCTGCTTACGGTCGGCCAGCGGATTGACCTTGGCCTTGGCGCTGAATTGCAGCATCTCGCAGCCCAGGCTGGCCGGATTGTCCGTGACGGCCAGACCGGTCAGGTAGGCCTCGCCGGTATCCGCAAAATCGGGGTTCACCTCCATCGAGCAGAAGATTTTCTGGCGAGCTTTGGTGAGCGATACCAGTTCGGGCGTGGGGTCGAGCTGCGCGAAGAGCCGCATCTTGCCGTCTTGTTCTTCGGCTTTCAGGGCCAGGACGTCGCCGTAGGCCTGGAACATGCCCTTGGGGTCGATGCCGCGAATGTGTTCGAGGTTGATGCGGGCGCCGTACGTCTGCGGCGTATAGCTGGCGGCCATCTGCAGGAGCATCTGGCGGTCGATCACGCGGCCGTCGCTGGTGGCGCCTTCGGTGGCGATGCGGAAGAACTTGGGCTTGCTGCTGGCCATGGCTGTCTCGTCGGTGAATCAGTGGTGTTGCCATGGTGAGCAGGCGGACTCGCGCGGGCAACGTCGCGGTGTTGTTGGCGCCGGGCAGACAACATCGTCCGCGTGGCACGCGTGCGCGCGAACGGTAGCGTTGCGGCATGACTACGCTGCCGCCCATTTCCACGCATCAATTCGACCCGCAGATGGACCCGCGCCGCATTGCGCGCGGGCTCTACTGGCAGGGATACCGCGTCGCGCGCATCGCCGAGATGCTCGGCATCAAGGCCGCGACCGTGCATAGCTGGAAGCGCCGTGAGGCGTGGCACAAGGCGGACACGGTGGACCGCGTGGGCGCGAGCCTGGAGGCGCGGATGGCGCTGCTGGTGGCCAAGGACCAGAAGGAGGGCAAGGACTACAAGGAAATCGACCTGCTGGGCCGGCAGATCGAGCGGCTTGCGCGTGTGCGGCGTTATGAGGCCAGCGGCAACGAGGTCGACCTGAATCCCAAGGTGGCCAACCGGAACAAGGGCGCTCGGCGCAAGGTGGAGCGCAACGCGATTAGCGAGGCGCAGCAGGGCGAGCTGGTGGACGCGTTCATGGATTCGATGTTCGCGTATCAGCGACTCTGGTACGAGGCAGGCCTGGCCGAGCGGATCCGCAACATCCTGAAGAGCCGGCAGATCGGCGCGACCTGGTACTTCGCGCGCGAGGCGCTGGTCGATGCGCTGACCACGGGGCGCAACCAGATCTTTCTGTCGGCCAGCAAGGCGCAGGCGCACGTCTTCAAGCAGTACATCATGCAGTTCGCCAGGGATGCCGTCGGGGTGGACCTGAAGGGTGACCCGATGGTGCTGCCGAACGGCGCCACGCTGTACTTCCTGGGCACCAACGCGCGCACGGCGCAGAGCTACCACGGCAACCTGTACCTGGACGAGTATTTCTGGATCCAGCGTTTTCAGGAGCTGCGCAAGGTGGCGTCGGGGATGGCCATCCATTCGAAATGGCGGCAGACATATTTCTCGACGCCTTCGAGCCTGGCGCATGAGGCGTACCCCTTCTGGTCCGGGGCGCTGTTCAATCGGGGGCGGAAGAAGCAAGACCACATCCGCGTGGATGTGAGCCACGCGAACCTGAAGGGCGGCCGGCGTTGCGCGGACGGGCAGTGGCGGCAGATTGTGACCGTGGAGGATGCGATTGCCGGCGGTTGCAACCTGTTCGACATCGAGCAGCTGCGCCTGGAATACAGCGATGCCGACTTCGAGAACCTGCTGATGTGCGGGTTTATCGACGATACGGCGTCGGTGTTTCCGCTGTCGATGCTGATGCGCTGCACGGTGGATAGCTGGGAGGTGTGGGAGGACTTCCGGCACTGGTCGCCGCGACCGTTTGGCAACCGGGATGTGTGGGTGGGCTATGACCCGAACGGTGGCGGCGGCGACAGCGCGGCGCTTGTGGTGGTGGCGCCGCCGCTGGTGGCCGGCGGCAAGTTCCGGGTGCTGGAGAAGCACCAGTTCCGCGGCATCGACTACGAGGAGCAGGCGGCGGCGATCAAGCGGGTGTGCGAGCGGTACAGCGTGGCGTACATCGGCATCGACCGGACGGGCATTGGCGATGCCGTGTTCCAGCTGGTCAGTAAGTTCCGGCCCGATGCGCGGGGCTTTACCTATTCCGTGGACGTGAAGACCGGCCTGGTGCTGAAGGCGCACGACGTGATCAGCAAGGGGCGGCTGGAATTCGATGCCGGGTGGACGGACTTCGCCGCGTCGTTCATGTCTATCCGGAAGACCACCACGGCTGCCGGGGGGCGGGTCACCTATCAGGCCGGCCGGTCGGAGGAAACCAGCCACGCGGATCTGGCCTGGGCCTGTATGCACGCCATCGCGCACGAGCCGTTGGAGGGTGTGACCACAACGAACACCAGCATTATGGAGATGTCATGAGCATGGGGAAATTTCGTCGGAAGGGTGGCACGGCGGCGCGCGCTGGCGCCGGGGCGTTGGAGGCGTTCACGTTTGGCGACCCGGTGGCCGTGCTGGATCGGCGCGAGCTGCTGGACTACGTGGAATGCCTGCGCGTGGGCGACTGGTTCGAGCCGCCGATGCCCTGGGAGGGGCTGGCGCGCACGTTTCGCGCGGCGGTGCATAACAGCTCGCCGATTTACGTGAAGCGGAACATCCTGGTGTCGACGTTCATCCCGCACAAGCTGCTGTCGCGGTCGGCGTTCGCGCGGTGGGTGCAGGATTTTCTGGTGTTCGGGAATGGATACCTGGAGCGGCGCGACAACGTGCTGGGGCGGCCGGTGGCGCTGGAGCCGGCCCTGGCAAAGTACATGCGGCGGGGGCTGGATCTGGACAGCTACTTCTTCGTGCAAAACATGCAGGACGTGCATCGGTTCAAATCTGGTAGCGTGTTCCACCTGATGGAGCCAGATATCAACCAGGAGGTGTATGGGCTGCCCGAATACCTGTCGGCGCTGAACGCGACCTGGCTGAACGAATCAGCGACGCTGTTCCGGCGGCGGTATTACAAGAACGGCAGCCATGCCGGGTTCATCCTGTACATGACGGACGCGGCGCAGAAGCAGGAAGACGTGGACGCGTTGCGCGAGGCGCTGAAGAACAGCAAAGGACCGGGAAATTTCCGGAACCTGTTTATGTATGCGCCTTCGGGCAAAAAGGACGGGATTCAGTTGATTCCTGTTTCCGAGGTGGCTGCCAAGGATGAGTTCTGGAATATCAAGAACGTGACGCGGGACGACCAGCTGGCCGCGCATCGGGTGCCGCCGCAGTTGATGGGGATTATTCCGGCTAATACTGGGGGATTTGGGGATGCTGAAAAAGCGGCTTTGGTTTTTGCGAGGAATGAGGTGAAGCCGCTGCAGGAGCGGCTGGCGGAGGTGAATGAGTGGGTTGGGGAGGGGGTGGTTAGGTTTGGGGGGTATGGGTTGAACGATCTGCCTGTTTAGGAAGTTGACATTGGGCGTGGGCGGTAAATACGCGCGTGGCTCTGCCTGTTCCTAACCAGCATCTGTACTGGCTGTCACGTTTTCATAAAGACCGATCATGTGGCTCTGATCGTGATACCAATCATGCGTGCCCGTCACAATATTTCTCGTTCGCCATAGCTCCGATTTGAAATCCTCATTCGATTTCACTCTGTCCAGCAGAACACATAATTGAGCAAAGCTCAAATGCCAGTTTGAGAAGAACATTCTCGTGGTGTCGGCGCCCAGTTTCGCAAGTCCCGCGCAAGAATTCCTCAGACTTTGTGCAATTTTGTTTGCTTGCGAAAACTGCTTTTTCATTACTCCGCTGTTGGTTGAAAAGTCAGCTCGCAAAAAGGCGTTCAACAGATGGTCCAAAATTATCCGGTCTTGGAGTGCGCCAAATTCCGGTAGGCTGATAGATATCCTCTCAACATGGCGGTTGTTGAGGTGTACTGTATGATTTAAATCACCATCTTTAAGCGTCAATGTGCCGTTGGATTTTAGTAATAGTTCGTGCCGAATGATTTGGCTTGCCGCATGCACTGCACCAAGAGCGAGATCCGTGAATAAGTGAAGATCGCTGCCGCTGCGAGCCAAATTTGTAAGAGTCTTGTTCTTTGTCTCTAAGAAAAACACCACGTCCTTGGTTTCGATTACGATGTCGCACTCTCCTTTCTCCAATCTTCCTTCATATACGGAAGAGTACTCTCCAGTATGCCAAGTTATGCCGTGAGCCGTCAGTTTTTCCCGGAGTAGGTGCTCGGCTTGGCGCCCGAGGTCGGCGTAAAAATTACTGTCGGCCCCGCTGGCAAATTGGAGAAGAGACGTTACGAAGGCGGGCCCGCAAATTGAAGGGGAAATGATCTGATAGGTCCCATTCTTTTGTTTCAGTAGAGGTCTGTCTTGAAAATTGACCAAGTCTACATTAGCGGCAAGAAGGTAATCCTTGTTTGCGGCATGTGGCTCATGAGCGAGCACTGTGTCAATTATCTTCCGTACAGTTGATTCCCTCATTTTTCTTTCTTGCGCTATCGATTTCGCGCTGAAAGGAATCTTGAAATTTCCGCGGCAATGTCGATCAATGATGAAGTCCGTCAATCGAATTACTTCGGCCACGCCAATCCCTCGAATGGTGGTGCGTGATGAAATATGCTTTCGCAGCAAGCCTTTATATAAAATTTTCGCGTCAGTAACTCTGAGTTGAAAGATGCTGAATAATGAGTCGTAGCGCACCGATCGCTGAAGAAAATTAATTATATTTTGGGTGTCAACGAACAGGGACGAGTATGGGTTGTATGGTTGGACCTCATGCAATGCGCTGTAGGCAGTGGAAAGGTGTTGAATTTTATCTAGTAGATTCAGATTTGTTTCTTTTGGTTCGAGATGCCAATGCTTTACGGCAAGGTTAATCAAATATCCAAAAGGCTGCTGGGGGTTTACTTGGTGATTCCATTGGCTTGTCTTTCTTACGAAGCGGTATCGTTGAAATCTGGGGTCGAATAGATGGTTAATTTGATGGAATACACAGTCCAATACTACGCGTCCGCCCACAGTTGCTACGAGCGAGTCGATGTCAGTTGCAAGTTTCCTTTCTTCGTCGTCGGATATTTTTAGCTCGCCTTCTGCGAAATTGATATCGTATCCGACTTTCTTAAGATATTGCACTGCCGTAGCCAAGGCTCGCTCATCCTCGCAGCTGCCTAGAACCGATTCATAGTTGGAGAAATGCGGTGAGCGCGGAGCACTACACATTAGCTCGAGTGCCTTTCGCCACTCCACGTGCCCCTGAATTTCGCCTTCAGGTTCACCCCTCAAATAATTGAGGATTAACTCGTGAGCAACGATTAAAGGACGTTGCACGTCCTCTTCACTGCATACTGATCGCAAAATAAGTTCTTTTCGTATCCTTGCTATTTGTTGTCGGATTGCGTTTGTGTCATGCGGGAAGCAGTTCCTGATTTTCTGGCTACGCTCGCGCGAATAGGGAGGGGTCGAGACCTGGAGCACGTCCGTGCTTGGGTCGCTATTGCTCTCTGTAGGCCAGGCGTGTCGTACAAGATCAATGAACTCGTCGGTTCGCATTCAAGCTGCCTCATGCTGATAGAAATGGACGTGCTGCACGCGGCATCCCCTCCGAATGGAGCACTAGACATTCAAATTTTGCCGCATCTGGAAGTCTGTGAGGGTAATGTGACTAGGACTACCCGACGACCGATATGTCATCCTTCAGCGCGCCACTTCGACCCCGCCTCGCCGGCGCGCCTCGTAGGTCAGTTTTGATGCACGCGTGCGGCGCCGCTTCCACCCGCCAGTCTTGGCGCCAGCGGACGACGTACGACAGCAGTGAAATTTTCAATTCTCGGCGCCTATCGTCGCAACAAGCCTCCAGTACATCGCTCCGGGGCGATGCCGCTTCAATCCTATGAACTAGGGCAGGGTCCGGAAAAAGGTAACCTCGGTAACTAAGCCCGAAAATGCCGTCTAACTACATGATTTATAAGGAAAGCGGTGGTTACCTTTGGAAGGTAATCTTGGGTAACCTAAAAGGTAACCTCTCGCTAAGTCATTGATTTTATTGAGGGGGTGATTTGGAAGGTGTTACCTATGAAAAAGGTAATCTGGTTACCTTAAAGTTACCCCAATGTTACCTTTTGCTCGAAACCCGCTAAGCCTTGCACCACAACGGTTTGCGGGCAATTCTCCAGACGTGGTTACCAAGGTTACCTTTTTCCGGTGCCCCCACCGACTTTCACCATCCGGCGGAAATTGGCTGTATGTATATACAGTGGTGAGGCAAAGTGCTTATGCAGCTTGGACAGATCAAGCAGAGAGAAGCGACGGCCGTCTTTCGTCTCGATTCCGCCGGTTAGCTCACGCACTGCCACGCTCACCGGGTCGGATCATCCAATGGCTCGGCCCGAACGGCCGTCCAGAAGTAATGCGAGTGCCGGCCGTGCTTGGCCCGCCGGCGCTCGACCGAAACATGCACGAGGCCCAGCTCTCCCGCCTCCACCACGACCGTCGCGGCGCCGGGCCCGATCGCCGTAGGAGGAGGGAGTGAGTTCACCGCTTGCGCAACATAAACGCCAGGCACTCGGCCAAGGATTCCGTTTTCGGTGGGGACGATGTCGCCAGGCGCGGCAGCGTTTGTGGGGATTTGGCAGGTCCGAGCCAGTCTGTTGTTACCCATGATGCACTGTTGAGTACTGTATATTTATACAGTATATGGCCGAGTGCAACGGCCTGTAAACTTGGCGCGTCCCCGTGGGGAGAGCCCCTCACATAACAGAATCGGGCGAGCTACAAGTCCCCAGGATTCCCCCGGAAGTCTGCTAACGCGCTGATTTCCCAGCGCTCACGCTTCCCCTCCCTCGCACCAACCTACCTCTTTGTTGCGTAATCGCAACATTTGCACTCCACGCCAATCGGTGGCACTTAGTGCCGCGAAGCCAAGCCCAGCAAAGGCCGGCGGGTGATTTCCCCCCTTTGTCGTCGCGCAATCGGCAGCACTTCCAGTTCTTCGACCTCGTAGGGCCGTTGTCGATGACGCCGGTGGTCAACAAGTGCGCCGGGATGTCTCTCCGCAGGCGTCGGTTGATTCGCGTGCCGTCGCCGAATGCCGCCGCACCACGATGATCAGCAAGGCGATCATTACGGCCGGGAGAACGTTCAGGTATTGGTGAAGGTACGCTGAGAGGACGGCTTGGGCGGGCGCCAGCCAGGCTGCGCCGATGACAATCCATTCCATGCGCCCCAGCGCCACGGCCCGGTGGTCACGAATGAGAAGGACGAGCGGCAAGATTAGCCACACCAGGTCATAGAACATGATGTAGGGCTGCACCAGCAACGTGGCGATAATGAGCGAGGCGGCCCTGAGTTCGAATCTGGCCCGCCGCGTCCACAGATAAGCCAATGCAAGGACCGCGGGTGTCACCACAACACCATGCAACAGGTAGGAAGCAGTGACCGACAAGCCAGCGCTTCGGCCCAGCGCGAAGGCAGTTGGCATACCGGGCCACATCATGATGCCGCCTTGCTCTACCGCCAGCGTGCTGAACTGCGGCAGGAATTCCGCAAATGCCAGCCAGGCATCTACGCCGAACGCCAGAAGGCTCGCGCCGACAATTGCAAGGGTGCAAAGTGCGGATACGCCGAATGTCTTCCATTGCCCGGCACAGACGAGCGCCAGCGGGAACAGCACGCCAAATTGCGGCTTGATGGCGAGCATGGCGATGCATACTCCCGCAAGAGCGGTCTCAGCCTCGATCATGGCCAGTGCAGCGCCGGCAGCCGCAACCGTGAACAGGGAATTCTGCCCTAGCCCGATAGCAATGGCGACGCCGGGGAACGCCAGCAGCAGCGGCAGATATGCGCGGTCGATCCCGCGGCAGAGGCGCGCGAGCACGGCCCCATAGGCCAGCAATCCGAGCATGGAGTAAATGGACAGAGCCATACCAAAGGGCAACTGCCCAAACGGCAAGACTGCCAGCAGAAATGTCGGTGGATACGGCCAGGCGGAATAGGTGTCGAGCCCTAACGCGAGTTCCATCGGCTGCATCCACTGTGGCGAAAAGACGGCGGCGGCTCCATGCGCCATGGCCACCTTTGCCGCAGACCAGAAAATCGCGAAGTCGATGCCGACCATCGGAGATGAGTGGTCTTCCACGATGTAGAGCCGGAAGATCCATATGCCCAATACGAGGATCTGGATGGCGAGAGCCGCCAAGGCGTAGACCGTCAGGCGGCGCGTGGACGGGCGCTCGTTATTCGACGACGACATAGGCCCCCTGCGGGATGGCTTGTTTGCCGAGTCTACTTCGTCGAACACTACGTAGACACCGCCCAGTAGGGGGAAAGTGTTTTCCCTCACCACCTCCCTGGGCCAGAAAGCAAACTGGCGACGCTCAATGAAGCCGGGGCGCTTGATCGCGCAAATCTGCGCGTCAAAAGTGCGTCATTGCGCTCTTTCGCCCATCCGGGCGGGTGCGCTTGTACCGCATTGCATACCTAACGTGTTAGTCCGGCCGTATCGGCCACCAGCAAGACTTTGTCGTGCATGCCCGCCAGCACGCGTTCACGCGCTTCGCTGTTCCGGCGCAGGCCGAGGCCGGATTGGTTCTCGGCGGCCTTGACCAGGGCCAGGACGTCGATCGTGCGCGATTTGGAGGATGGGCTGGTCGAATCTTCCTCGAGATGGCCCATGACGTATTTCTGGGTATGGCGCGACTGGTCGACCGATTGCGTGATCGTTGCCTTCATCAGGTCGCCCTTGCGATAGGCGAATTCTGATTCGCTGCTGGCCTTGTCGTGGATTTGTTCGTAGTAGTAGTTTTGCGAGTACGGGCTTTCGTCCAGGGACAGCGGCGTGTCGGCGGACAGGGCGCTGTGGTAGCTGGCATCCAGGCTCGACTGCTGTTGCTGCCTGGCGCCGCGGTCGGCCTGGCCGCGGCCTAGCAGCTGGGTGGTTTGCGAGGCCTGATAGTCGAATGTGTCCGTCTCGTCGGAGCGCAGCGGATTGATGGAGGCGGGCGCCTGCGAGATCGAGGCCGAGAAGTCGGCAAGCCCCGTCAGCATGCCGTGGTCGCCGGCGCTGAAGCTGAAGCGCGATTGCTGGGTGGTGGCGGTGTTGTAGTGACTATGCAGGGCGCTGAAAGCGTCCTTGAACATGGCGATCAGCGCGGCGTCGCCCTGGCCGCGCGCCTTGGCGTCGTCGAACTGCTTCAGGTACTGGCTGACGGCCTTGGCTTGTTGCGCCGGGGTGCCGAAAATCGTCGGGTTGCTGGTGTCGACGCTGAGCTTTATCGTGCCGGTCGGTCCGGTCGACGTCAGCGACCGCACCTTGTCGTCGGCCTGAAAATCAAGTGTCTGCGTCTGATTGCCGCCTAGGGCCAGGTTTGCCTGCAGATGCACGGACGCAAACTGGGTGGCGTCGTATTGCATCAAGCCGTTCACGTCGATGCGCGGCGGCACCTCGTTCAGCGCGTCGATCGATTTCTGGAACGCTGCCGAGAGTTTTCCGATTGCCTCGCGCTCACCATCGGACAGTTGGCCGTCGCTGACCGTTGCCTGCACGCGCAGGCGGTCCCCGTCGCTGCCCAGCGTGATGCCTACCTTGGCGCCGCCGCGTGTGGTGATGGTCAGCTGGATTTCGTTGCTCGAGTGGGCTTGAAAGCTCGACGACGCCACCGCGTCGATCGGCTCGTCGGCGGGCAACTGGATGATCGACTGCGAGAAACTGCCGCCGCCGCCAGCGATCTGGTTCATCAGTGCCTCGCCAAGACCGCTGAATCGCGCGGATAGCTTGGACGCCGATACGTTGCCTGCCATGCGCATCGAGATCGGATCACCGATCGCATGCTCCCAGACCGGGGTCGGGCCCATGCTTTTGGCAGAATAGGTTGGCCAGTTGGCCGGCAGGGGCGTGGCCCGGCTCAGCGTGACAGACGTTGCGGACGATCCCTCGCCCTGCGCTGGCGCGCCGGTGGCTGCCGACGCGGAATTGGCACGGGCTGTGCCGGCGAGAACTTGCGACCCTACGGAAGAGATGGCGACCATTTGATCCACGAAGCTTGACGCGATGTGGAGTATTAACGACATATTAAGCGCCGGCTTGAGGCGCGATTTCCGTAGGAGGCGCCGCCGGTGCGATGCCCGATGCGGGGTGTCTGCGTCGTCTGGTCAGGGTCAGGTGCTGCCCGATGTCGATCGTCCGGCGCGGATCGCGCGAAAACCGAGCGCCATCCCGATCCCGATGCCCAACACGTCGGCCAGCAGGTCGGCCCAGGAAGAAGTGCGATAGGTCGTCAGCGACTGAAGGACCTCGATCGCCGCGCCGTAGGCCGTCAGGGCCAAGGCCAGTTGCCAGATCCGCGCCGGCCAGGCGCGGAGGCCCAGTACGGCCAGCGTGCCGAATGCCAGCAGGTGATTCGTCTTATCCCAGCCGGTGGTCGGTTCGGCCGTATCCGGCGGCAGCAGCGAGAGCACCAGCACCGCCAGTGCGCAGATCGAGAAGAGAAAGCGATAGTGGGTCGGTGTCAGGCGTGTCACGGCGATCTCGGCGGTCCGGGCATGTTGGGGGCATCCCCTGGCGGGAATCCTGTCACCATCGCGCGCCCGATCGCCCCAGTCTGTGGGCTGCGGCACAGAAGAGCCGGCCACCGCACCGTTAGTTGTCGAGCGATTCGAGCGTGAAGCCGGCGCCGGCGTCCTGGCCTAGCAATTCCACGAGCTTTGGCATCGCTTCCTGCAGTGCAGCCTTGAGCGTCCACGGCGGATTGACCACGAACATGCCGCTGCCGTGCAGACCCAGGCCGCCTTCCACCGGATGCTTGACGGTCAAGGTCACATGCAGCCAGCTCTTGAGCGGAAGCCGTTTCAGTTGCGCTGGCAACTGGACAGACTCGCGGCGCTGCACTTCGGGATACCAGATCGCATAAACGCCATTCGCAAACCGTTCCAGGCCCGCCTTGAGCGTGTCGACCGTGCGCGCATAGTCCTGCTTGTCTTCGTAGGAAGGGTCGATCAGCACCAGCGCGCGGCGCGGTGGCGGGGGCAGGATGGCCTTGATGCCGTTGAAGCCGTCGCCGTCATAGAGCATGACCTTCCGACCCGCGCCACGGAAGTTGTCGCGAAGCACCTGGATTTCGGTGCTATGAAGTTCGAACAGCCGCAAACGGTCGGCATCTCGCAGCATCTGCCAGGCCAGCCAGGGTGATCCCGGATAGTGCTTGAGATTCCCATCCTGGTTCAGTTCGCGAACCTGCTCAAGATAGGCTTCGAGCAGTTCGGGCAGGGCCTGGCCCTTGGCCGCGGCGCGCCACAGCGGCGCGATGCCGGTCTCGAATTCCGACTTTTTCTGCGCGTAGGCATGATCCAGCGCGTACAGGCCAGCCCCGGCATGCGTGTCGACGTACCAGAACGGTTTGTCCTTCTGCGTCAGATAGTCGAGCAACTGGACGACAACGGCGTGCTTGAGGACATCGGCGTGATTGCCGGCGTGAAAGGCGTGACGATAACTGAGCATGGCAAGGCGGGATGACGGCGCGCAAACTCCAGTCAGACAAAGGCCGGCAGGCGTCCAGTCAGACAAAGGCCGGCAGGCGGTCTGCGCGAAGGGGGCTATGCTACCATCCGCCGCCATTTCCGGCCGTTTTCCTGTCGTACTTGCTCCTGTTTCCGTCCTGCCATGCCGTGTACCCTTGAGGCCGCCGAGCCCATCCTGTCCGACGACGGCATCCCGTATTCGCCGCGTTACGACGACGTCTATCACAGCACTGCAGGCGGCCTGGCACAGGCCCGGCATGTCTTCCTGGGTGGCAACGGATTGCCGGCCAACTGGGCTGGGCGCGAGCAATTCGTCATCGTCGAGACCGGCTTCGGGCAGGGGCTGAACTTCCTGGCCACCTGGCAGGCCTGGCGCAACGCGCCGCAGCGCTGCGCGCGCCTGCACTTTGTTTCCATCGAAAAGCACCCGTTCACGCGGGAAGGGCTGGCACAGTTGCATGCCGGTTTGGGCGATCTGCTGCCGCTGGCCGCGCAACTCCAGCAGCAGTGGCCCGACGCGCTGCCGGGCCTGCATCGCCTGACGTTCGAGGGCGGGGCGTTGACGCTGACGCTGGCGTTCGGCGACGTGCAGGCCATGCTGCCGAAGCTCGTGGCTGGCGCCGATGCGTTCTACCTCGACGGCTTCTCGCCGTCGCGCAACGCCGACATGTGGTCGGACATCGTGTTTCGCGGCCTGGCCCGGATGGCACGCATGGGGGCGACACTGGCTACCTACACGGCGGCCGGATTCGTGCGCCGGGGCCTGCAGGCCGCTGGCTTCGAAGTCAGCAAGGCTCCCGGATTTGGCGGCAAACGTGACATGACAGTCGCACGCTTTGCGCCCGTCTGGAAAAATCGCCGCCACGCGCCGCCCGACGCCGCTCGCTGGGCCGAGCGGCATGCCATCGTCATCGGCGCGGGGCTGGCCGGATGCGCGGTCACCGAGCGGTTGGCCGCGCGCGGCTGGCGCGTCACGCTGTTCGATGCCCACGACGGGCCGGCGCGCCAGACCTCCGGGCATCGCGCGGCGGCCATGCACGCGCACGTTTCGGCCGACGACAGCCTGCTGTCGCGGCTGTCGCGCGCCGGGAACCTGCATGCCTTGCGTGCGTGGCGGGCGCTGGCCGACGCCGGCCATCCGGTGGGATGGCATGGCTGCGGCGTGTTGCAGACCGGCGAGGATGACATCGAAAACGCGGCGCAACATGCCGCACTTGACGCACTGGGCTTTCCCGAATCGTTCGTGCGATGGATGTCGCCTGGCGAGGCTGCGGCGTCCCACGGCGCCACGGTGAGCCGTGGCGGGCTCTGGTTTCCGCAGGGCGGGTGGGTGGCGCCGCCCGATATCTGCCGGGCCCAGCTGGCCGCCGCCGGCAACCGGCTGGATGCCCGCTTCGGATGTCGGGTGGCGGCCATCGAGCATGTCGATGGAAAGTGGCTTGCTCGCGATGCATCGGGCGCGGTGCTGGCCAGCGCGCCGGTACTGGTGGTGGCAAATGCGCACGAGGCCGAACGGCTGGTGCCGGCCGGCTTCCTGGCGCTGCGCCGCGTACGCGGGCAACTGACCGATCTGACCCCTGCCCATGTCGAAGCGCTGGGCGGATGGCCCGACTGCGTGGTGACCGGCAGCGGCTATCTGTTGCCGCGTGGCGAGCAGGGTGGGGCCCGGGTGGGTTCCAGCTACGAGCCCGACACGGGCCCGCTGGCCGAAAGCGCCGCGGTACATGCCGCCAACCTGGGGCGTGTGGCGTCGCTGCTTCCCGACCGGGCAGCCGCGCTGGCCCGGATCGACGCTGGGACGCTGACGGGTTACGTGGGCGTGCGCACCGTCACGCACAACCGCCTGCCGCTGATCGGCCACATGGCCGACGAGCCGCAGGCGCTGGCACACGCCGGTGCGCTCCGCGGCGCGCATTTGCGCGACCTGCCTCGTCTGCCTGGGCTCTACGCGGCTCTTGCATACGCGTCGCGCGGCCTCACATGGGCCGCACTGGGCGCCGAACTGATCGCCTGCCAGCTTGAAGGTGAACCGCTGCCCCTGGAGGCGGATCTGGCCGATGCCGTCGATCCGGCCCGTCTGCTTCTGCGCGCACTGCGTCGTGGGCAGGCGGCAGACCCGTCGGGGCAGGATCCGGAGCCGGATCCAGACTGACTAGGGTAAAAACTGCCGGAAGCGAATGAAAACCGTGCGATAATCCGCGTTTTCCGTTTGCGCGGAGAACTCCGCTCGCGAGCACTGGCCGCGGCCAGGCGGCAAGGTGCGCAGACGGATGCGCTGACAACAACTATTTCTGGATTGGATTAACGACCATGTCGAACGTCATTGAAAACCTCGGCAAGCTGGACCGCAAGGTGACCCTGGCTATTCCCAAGGCCGAAGTGCAGAAGGAAACGCAGGAACGCCTGGTACGTCTGTCGAAGACCGTGAAAATGTCCGGTTTCCGTCCGGGCAAGGTGCCGATGAAGATGGTCGAGAAGCAATACGGCCAGCAGGTGGAATTCGAAGTGCGCTTCGACAAGGCCGCCCGCAAGTTCTTCGACATCACCCAGGCCCAGGACGTGAAGGTGGCCGGTCAGCCGAAGTTCGACATCAAGACCGAAGGCGTTGCCGACGACGAACTGGCTTTCGAAGCCACCTTCGAGGTGTATCCGGAAGTCAAGATCGGCGAGCTGGCATCGGCCGAAGTAACCCGCACCAAGACCGAGATCGGCGACGCCGAGATCGACAAGACCGTCGACATCCTGCGCAAGCAGCGTGTGCACTACCACCACCGCGGTGAAGCCGGCGCCCATGGCGACGGTGGCGCCGAAGTGGATGCCAAGAACGGCGATCGCGTGACGATCGACTTCGTCGGCAAGATCGACGGCGTGGAATTCGCCGGCGGCAAGGCCGAAGACTTCGTGTACGTGCTGGGCGAAGGCCGCATGCTGCCCGAGTTCGAGCAGGCCACGCTGGGCCTGAAGGAAGGCGAGAGCAAGACGTTCCCGCTGACGTTCCCCGAGGACTACCACGGCAAGGAAGTGGCCGGCAAGACCGCCGAGTTCACGATCACGCTGAAGAAGGTCGAGTGGGCGCACATGCCGGAAGTGGACGATGCGTTCGCAAAGTCGCTCGGCATCGCTGACGGCAGCGTCGAAAAGATGCGCGCCGACATCCGCGAAAACCTGGAGCGCGAAGTCAAGCGCCGCACGCATTCCATGCTGAAGGACGAAGTCATGGAAGCCCTGCTGAAGGTCAGCGAGCTGGACGTGCCGAAGGCCCTGATCGAACAGGATCAGGAACGCCTGGTGGAAATGGCTCGTCGTGACCTCGAGCAGCGTGGCATGCCGAACGCCAAGGACATGCCGATTCCGGCCGAGATGTTCGCCCAGCAGGCCGAACGCCGCGTGAAGCTGGGCCTGATCCTGGCCGAGATCGTCAAGGCCAACGGCCTGGAAGCCAAGCCGGAACAGGTCAAGGCCGAGATCGAGGACTTCGCGAAGAGCTACGAAGACCCGAAGGAAGTCATGCGCTGGTACTACGGTGACCAGCAGCGCCTGGCCGAGATGGAAGCCTACGTGCTCGAAAACAACGTGGTAAATTTCGTGTGCGACAAGGCCAAGGTTACGGACAAGTCGGTGTCGTTCGAGGAACTCACCGCCGCGCCCGCACAAGCCTGAGGTCGGGCAAGACCGGATGCCGCGCGTTGACGCGGCGGCGGTCCGTGTCAACCGGCCTCGCGCGCTGGCCGGTTGACACCATTCCTGAATATCTGGAGAACCTGCATGACCCGCAATGATTTGCTTGATCGTCTCGCCACCACGCAGGCTTCTGCCCTGGAGACCCAGGGTCTCGGACTGGTGCCGATGGTTGTCGAGCAGTCCGGCCGGGGCGAGCGCGCGTACGACATCTACTCGCGCCTGCTCAAGGAACGCGTCGTCTTCATGGTTGGCGAGGTCAACGACCAGACCGCCAACCTGGTGGTGGCGCAGCTGCTGTTCCTGGAAAGCGAAAACCCGGACAAGGACGTGTCGCTGTACATCAATTCGCCCGGCGGTTCGGTTTCGGCTGGTCTGGCGATCTACGACACGATGCAGTTCATCAAGCCCGACGTGCAGACCCTGTGCATGGGCATGGCGGCGAGCATGGGCGCGTTCCTGCTGGCTGCAGGTGCCAAGGGCAAGCGCAGCGCGCTGCCGAACTCGCGCATCATGATTCACCAGCCGCTGGGCGGTGCGCGTGGCCAGGCCTCGGACATCGAGATCCAGGCGCGCGAGATCCTGTACCTGCGCGAGCGGCTGAACAGCATCCTGTCGGAAGTCACCGGGCAGCCGGTCGAGAAGATTGCCCGCGATACCGATCGCGACAACTTCATGAGCGGCGACCAGGCGGTGGACTACGGTCTGATCGACAAGGTGATTACCCGCCGCAGTTGAAATTTGGCCGGTGTGTCGGCACATCAGCCCGGAAGCATCCATCGGAAGCATCCGGGCGGTGACCGGCAAGGCCGGGCACCTGCCGCATTGGCTTGCGTCGTGCCAAATGACGAAGGCTACACCGGAACGAGGCTGTGCGCCTCGTTTTTGCGTTTTGCCCCACACGCAGGGGACGCCGCCGACTGCGCCAATTGTTTTGGCGTATGATGCGTTTAATGCGTTTCCCGCCCGTACGTTTCTGGCGGGATCCACACTGCTAATGTGACTGATTCCTATGGCGGACAAAAAAGGTTCATCCAGCGAGAAACTTCTCTACTGCTCGTTCTGCGGCAAGAGCCAGCACGAGGTAAAGAAGCTCATCGCGGGCCCGTCGGTGTTCATTTGCGACGAATGCATCGACCTGTGCAACGAGATCATTCGTGACGAGGCCGCCGCGACCGACAAGGACGCCGCCGCTGTCACGCGCTCGGATCTGCCCACGCCCCACGAAATCCGCGAAAGCCTTGACCAGTACGTGATTGGTCAGGAACAGGCCAAGAAGATTCTGGCCGTGGCGGTCTACAACCACTACAAGCGTCTGAAGCACCTCGGCAAGAAGGACGACGTCGAGCTGTCGAAGAGCAACATCCTGCTGATCGGGCCCACCGGCTCGGGCAAGACGCTGCTCGCCCAGACGCTGGCGCGCCTGCTCAACGTGCCGTTCGTGATCGCCGACGCCACCACGCTGACCGAAGCCGGTTACGTGGGGGAAGACGTCGAGAACATCATTCAGAAGCTGCTGCAGAACTGCAATTACGAGGTCGAGAAGGCCCAGCGCGGCATCGTCTACATCGACGAAATCGACAAGATCTCGCGCAAGTCCGACAACCCGTCCATCACGCGTGACGTGTCGGGCGAGGGCGTGCAGCAGGCGCTGCTGAAGCTGATCGAAGGCACCATGGCCTCGGTACCGCCGCAGGGCGGCCGCAAGCATCCGAATCAGGACTTCCTGCAGGTGGATACGACGAACATCCTGTTCATCTGCGGTGGCGCATTCGACGGCCTGGAAAAGGTCATCATGCAGCGTTCGGACAAGACCGGCATCGGTTTTGACGCACAGGTGCAGAGCAAGGAAGAGCGCGAGGTCAGCGAGGTGCTTCCGCAGACCGAGCCCGAGGATCTGATCAAGTTCGGTCTGATCCCGGAACTCATCGGGCGTCTGCCGGTGGTGGCAACGTTGGCCAAGCTGGACGAAGCCGCGCTGATGCAGATCCTGGTCGAGCCGAAGAACGCGCTGGTCAAGCAGTATCAGAAGCTGCTTGCCATGGAAGGCGTCGAGCTGGAAATTCGCCCGGCTGCGCTGACCGCGATCGCGCGCAAGGCCATCCGTCGCAAGACGGGCGCCCGTGGCCTGCGTTCGATTCTCGAACAATCGCTGATGGACGTCATGTACGACCTGCCCAACTACAAGGGCGTGCAGAAGGTGGTGATCGACGAAAGCACGATTACTGGCGACGCACCGCCGCTGCTGATGTACGAAGAGCAGCAGCCCAAGGTGGCAGGATCGAACTGAGCGAGGCCCAACTGACGCCGAACGTGCCGGACCCACGTGGTCCCAACCATACTGGCGACACTTTCAAGCTGCCGTTCGCTGGAAAGCGAGCGGCTTTTTTTCTTCAATTCCACAAACTAACGGGAGCAAACGCGGGTATGCTGTTTCAGAGTGGGTCGCGGGTGCAGTTTACGGCACGTTTTTTTAGTGTCGGGAATTGATGACGGGTATCTTGCAATCGAATCCCGAGACCCTATTTACGCCTTAAATGACTGACTGGGGAAAATGATGTCCGGAACACAACTCCTCCCGGCTGAGCCGATTCGCCTGCCACTGTTGCCGCTGCGCGACGTGGTGGTGTTTCCGCACATGGTGATCCCACTGTTCGTGGGACGCCCGAAGTCCATCAAGGCGCTCGAGACTGCGATGGAGTCGGGCAAGAGCATCATGCTCGTGGCACAGAAGACGGCCGCCAAAGACGAACCGACAGCCGAAGACCTCTATGAGGTTGGCTGCATCGCCAATATCCTGCAAATGCTGAAGCTGCCCGACGGTACCGTAAAGGTGCTGGTCGAGGGTACGCAACGTGCAAACATCACCGAGGTGAGCGAGGACGATTCGCACTTCATGTGCGAAGCCGTGCCTGTGCCGCCCGCACCGGCTGAATCGGCCGAGACCGAGGCCCTGCGCCGCGCGATCGTGTCGCAGTTCGACCAGTACGTAAAGCTCAACAAGAAGATCCCGCCGGAGATCCTGACATCGCTGTCGGGCATCGACGAGGCTGGCCGCCTGGCCGACACCATTGCCGCGCATCTGCCGATCAAGCTCGAGCAGAAGCAGAAGATCCTGGAAATGGTGAAGGTGACGGAACGCCTGGAGAGTCTGCTGTCGCAGCTCGAGGGCGAGATCGACATCCTGCAGGTGGAAAAGCGCATCCGTGGTCGCGTCAAGCGCCAGATGGAAAAGTCTCAGCGCGAGTACTACCTGAACGAGCAGGTCAAGGCCATCCAGAAGGAACTGGGTGAGGGCGAGGAAGGTGCAGACCTTGAAGAGCTGGATAAGCGCATCAAGGCCGCACGCATGCCCAAGGAGGCCAAGAAGAAGGCCGACGCCGAGTTCAAGAAGCTCAAGCTGATGTCGCCGATGTCCGCCGAGGCGACTGTCGTGCGTAACTACATCGACACGCTGGTCAACCTGCCGTGGCGCAAGAAGAGCAAGGTCAATAACGACCTGGCCAACGCGGAGCGCGTGCTGGACGAAGACCACTACGGTCTGGAAAAGGTCAAGGAACGTATCCTTGAGTATCTTGCCGTGCAACAGCGCGTGGACAAGGTGAAGGCGCCGATCCTGTGCCTGGTCGGGCCTCCCGGGGTGGGCAAGACGTCGCTGGGCCAGTCGGTGGCACGCGCCACGAATCGCAAGTTCGTGCGCATGGCGCTGGGTGGTGTGCGTGACGAGGCCGAGATTCGCGGTCACCGCCGTACGTACATCGGGTCGATGCCGGGCAAGATTCTGCAGAGCCTGTCGAAGGTTGGCGTGCGCAATCCGCTGTTCCTGCTCGACGAGATCGACAAGATGGGCATGGACTTCCGCGGCGACCCGTCGTCGGCCCTGCTCGAAGTGCTGGACCCGGAACAGAACCACACGTTCCAGGACCACTACATCGAAGTGGACTTCGACCTGTCGGACGTGATGTTCGTGGCGACGTCGAACTCGCTGAACATTCCGCCGCCGCTGCTGGACCGGATGGAAGTGATCCGTCTGTCGGGTTACACCGAGGACGAGAAGGTGAACATCGCCACGCGCTACCTGCTGCCGAAACAGATCCGCAACAATGGTCTGAAGCAGGGCGAGATCGAAGTCACCGAAGCGGCCATCCGCGACATCATTCGCTACTACACGCGTGAAGCGGGCGTCCGTTCGCTGGAACGCGAGGTGTCGAAGATTGCCCGCAAGGTGGTCAAGCTGCTGCTGCTGAAGAAGGAGTCGGGCGCGGTAAAGGTGGATTCCGAGAACCTCGACAAATTCCTCGGCGTGCGCAAGTACGACTTCGGCCTGGCCAACAAGGAAAACCAGGTGGGCCAGGTGACTGGTCTGGCGTGGACGGAGGTGGGCGGCGATCTGCTGACCATCGAAGCCGCGATCATGCCGGGCAAGGGCAACATCTCGCGTACCGGCTCGCTGGGCGACGTGATGAAGGAGTCGGTCGAGGCCGCGCGCTCGGTGGTGCGTTCGCGCGCACGTCGTCTGGGTATTGCGGATGAGATGTTCGAGAAGCGCGACATCCACATCCACGTGCCCGAAGGCGCCACGCCCAAGGATGGTCCGTCGGCCGGTATCGCGATGACCACCGTGCTGGTGTCGGTGCTGACGGGAATTCCCGTGCGTGCCGATGTGGCGATGACCGGCGAGATCACGCTGCGCGGCGAAGTGCTGCCGATCGGTGGCCTCAAGGAAAAGCTGCTGGCTGCCCACCGTGGCGGTATCAAGCTGGCGCTGATTCCCGAGGAAAACGTGAAGGACCTGGCGGACATCCCCGACAACGTCAAGAACGCCATCGAGATCGTGCCCGTGCGCTGGATCGACAAGGTGCTGGAGCTGGCACTCGAGCGCAAGCCCGAGGCGCTGCCCGAGGAAGACGCCAAGCCTTCCGAAGTGGCGGACAAGGGCGAGGCCAAGGTCGAGCGCATTCATCACTGATCGACGCCATCGTTGAAACGCCAAGAGCCGCGGGTTAGCCCCCGCGGCTTTTTTGTTTGCGCGGCCAGCGTGATGCAAGAGAATCGTGCAATCAACGCTTGGCAAATCGAAAAGTCTCGTATTACAATCGCGGCCTCGCAACGCAAACAGCGGCAACGAAGCAGTAACCGCCGAATCGTGCGCAGCGAGAATTACCTTGCAGGCAACTGGCTTGCGTGGTCCATGTGGGTGCTTAGCTCAGCTGGTAGAGCGGCGCCCTTACAAGGCGTAGGTCGGGGGTTCGAACCCCTCAGCACCCACCACACTGGATCGCAGCGCACAGGTCTTGCAGGTAGCGCCGACGCAAGGAGTGGTAGTTCAGTCGGTTAGAATACCGGCCTGTCACGCCGGGGGTCGCGGGTTCGAGTCCCGTCCACTCCGCCAACATAAAAGCCCGCAATCGCGGGCTTTTTGTTTTTGCATCTTCTGATCCGCGCAGCGAGCGTCCCAGTTCGCTGGCCCGAACGTGCAAGCATCCTGACGCAAACTCACTCCACGCCACATATTCCGCAGGTCTGGCGTCCTGCTCCTGATAGAATCGCAAAGTTTGACTGTCGGCCCAAAGGCCTCAACCCTTTCACCCGAAAAGCATGCTTGATTTCGTACGCAACAACCGGCGCCTGATGCTTTTGCTGCTGCTGGTGCTTGTCTTCCCGTCGTTCGTGTTCTTCGGTGTCGAGAGCTACTCGCGCTTCATGGACAGCTCGCATGACGCCGCCAAGGTCGATGGCCGTACCATCACCGTGCAGGAAGTCGACAACGTGATGCGTGACCAGACCGAGCGCATGCGTCAGATGCTTGGCAGCAACTACGACCCGCGCATGTTCGAGAGCGCCGCCGCACGCCAGTCCGTGCTGGACCAGCTGATTTTGCAGCGCGTGGTGGCCGACGCCACGGCCAAGAAGAATCTGACCGTTTCGAACGAGCAGCTACGCCAGGCCATCGAGTCCATTCCGGCGATCGCCCAACTGCGCAGTCCGGACGGCAAGCTCGACGAGAAAGCCTATATCCAGTTGCTGGCCCAGCAGGGCATGACGCCCGAACAGCTCGACGCCCGCATGCGTTTCGAAATGGCGACGCAGCAACTGGGCGGCGCCGTGGGCACCACCGCTTTCGTGCCGAAGTCGCTGCTCGACCGCCTGATCGCCATCCGCGACCAGCAGCGCGACGTGCAGGCCCTGCTGATCAAGCCCGCTGATTTCACTTCCAAGGTGACGTCCGATGCCGCCGCGCTGAAGGCCTACTACGAATCGCATCTGTCGGCCTACACCACCCCCGAGCAGGCCAAGGTTGAGTACGTGGTGCTGTCCGGCGATGCCATGGCAGCCAGTCAGACCGTGACGCCGGAAGAGCTGAAGTCCTACTACGACAGCAATGCCCAGCGTTTTCGTACGGAAGAGCAGCGCCGCGCCAGCCACATCCTGATCACGGTTCCGAAGGACGCCAAGGACGCGGATCGCAAGGCCGCCAAGGACAAGGCCCAGAAGCTGCTGGAAGACGTGCGCAAGCACCCGGAAACGTTCGCGGACGTGGCGAAGAAGAACTCGCAGGATCCGGGCTCGGCAGAGAAGGGCGGCGACCTCGGCTTCATGGGTCGTGGTGCACTGGTCAAGCCGTTCGAGGACGCCATGTACGCGCTCAAGGACGGCCAGATCAGCGATCTCGTGGAGACCGACTACGGCTACCACATCATCAAGCTGACCGGCATCAAGCCGGCTGCCACCCAGCCGCTGGAAGAAGTGCGTCCGGAACTCGAGGCCGAGCTGAAGAAGCAGCTGGCCAGCAAGAAGTACACGGAGCAGGCGGACGCCTTCGGCAATACCGTCTATGAACAGTCCGACAGCCTGAAGCCGGCAGCCGACAAGTTCAAGCTGACGATCCAGACCGCCGACAATGTCACGCGCCAGCCGAACCCGGCCCTGGGCAAGGACAATCCGCTCAACAACGACAAGGTGCTCAAGGCCCTGTTCAGCGGCGACGCGATCAAGAACAAGCGCAATACCGAGGCCATCCAGGTGGGCCCGACGACGCTGGTGGCGGCGCGTATCGTCGACTACCGCCCGGCGACCGCGCGCAAGTTCGAGGACGTGGAAGCCCAGGTGCGCCAGGCATATGTTGCGCAGCAGGCGGCCGAACTGGCCCGCAAGGATGGCGAGGCCAGGCTCGAGGCGCTGAAGAAGGCCGACAGCGCCAGCGGGTTCGGCCCGACGGTCACGGTGTCGCGCGCCAAGGCCGACAACCTGTCGCCGAAGGCCGTCGACGCCATCATGCGTGCCGACGCCACCAAGCTGCCGTCGGTGGTGGGTGTGGACCTGGGTGCGGACGGCTATGCGATCTATCGCATCAGCAAGGTCAGCACGCCGACGGAAGCCAATGCCTCGCAGCGCCAGGCCGATGCGCAACAGCTGAGCCAGCTCGCCGGCCAGACCGAACTGGCGGCCTACTATGAAGCGCTGAAGGCGCAGGCAAAGGTCAAGATCCTGCATCCGGTGAAGTCGGATGACCTGTCCCCGGCCAGCGAAGCCGCCGCGCACTGATACGGCGCGCTACGCCGGATGGCAAAAAGCCCCTGCAGGTGCATACCGCAGGGGCTTTTTCTTTACTGCCAGGGATGCGCGGCGCAGGATCAGCGGCGCTTGGCAGGCGCCTTCAGCAGCGGCTTCAGCGCAGGCCAGACCGTGTCGAGCAACGTCGGCTGGGCGGCCGATGTCGGATGAATCCGGTCTTCCTGGAACCATTCGGGCCGTGTCACGACTTTGTCGAGCAGGAACGGTACCAGCTGGGTCCGGTATTCCCCGGCGAGCTTCGGGAAGAGTCCGACGAACCGCTCGGTGTAGTCGGCGCCGTAGTTCGGCGGGATGCGCATGCCCACCAGCACCACCTGTGCGCCGGCCTTCTGGGCATCGCCGATGATGCCGCGCAGGTTGGCTTCGGTCGATGGCAGCGACAGGCCGCGCAGCGCGTCGTTGGCGCCGAGTTCCACGATCACGATGGCGGGCTTGTGCCGCTTGAGCAGGTCCGGGAGCCGGGTCTTGCCGCCGACCGTGGTCTCGCCGCTGATGCTGGCATTCACGACGCTATAATCGAACCGCTCGCGGCGCAGGCGGTCCTGAAGCAGGCTTGCCCAGCCCGTGCCGCGTGCAATGCCATATTCGGCCGACAGGCTGTCTCCCAGCACCAGCACCGCGGGCCCGGCCGATGCAGTGGCCGTGCCCTGCGCCATGGCGGGCGGCGCCGGCAGTGAACCGAACAGGGCGACCGCTGTCGCACTACAAGCTGCCAGCATCCGCCGGCGACCAACGTTTGCAATCCTCTCGCGCATGTCCTCTTCCATTCTTGCTGTCGAGTCCCTCGGAAAGACCGTAGCTGACACGACGGGTTCGCTGACGATTCTGCACGACGTCTCGTTTTCCGTCACGGCCGGTGAAACGCTGGCCATCGTTGGCGCTTCGGGGTCGGGCAAATCCACGCTGCTCGGCCTGCTGGCCGGGCTTGACCTGCCCAGCAACGGGTCGGTCCGCCTGCACGGGCAGGATATCTTCCAGCTCGATGAAGACCAGCGCGCCGCGCTGCGCGGTCGCCATGTCGGCTTTGTGTTCCAGTCGTTCCAGCTCGTCGGGCACCTTACCGCGCTGGAAAACGTGATGCTGCCGCTGGAGCTGCGCGGAGAAACGGGGCGCGTACGCGAGCGTGCCACGGAAATGCTCGAACGTGTGGGACTGGGCAAGCGCCTGACGCACTATCCGCGGACGCTGTCGGGTGGCGAGCAGCAGCGCGTGGCACTGGCCCGCGCCTTCGTGGCACGGCCGGACATCCTGTTTGCCGACGAGCCTACCGGCAGCCTGGACACCGCTACCGGCGAAGCCGTGATCGCGCTGATGTTCGAACTCAATCGCGATGCCGGCTCGACGCTGGTACTGGTGACGCACGACCGCTCGGTGGCGGCGCGTTGCGGCCGCATCCTGACGATCGATGCCGGCCGGGTGGCCAGCGACGAGCTGATGGGTACGGAAATCTAGGCGGCTACCGGCCAGGCGAGGATGAAAGGGCCGCGCGGGCCCAGATCCGGCTGCCCGGCTCAGCCGCGCCCGAGCACGCCGCGTGCACGGGCGATCAGCGCAGCGGTCGACGCATCATGCGTGGCCGTGCCCTGGCCAGTCAGTTCCTGTTCGATGGGGCGCGCCAGGATCTTGCCCAGTTCCACGCCCCACTGGTCGAACGAATTGATGTTCCACACCACGCCCTGCACGAAGGTGCGGTGCTCGTAGAGGGCGATCAGCGCGCCCAGCACGTGGGGCGTCAGGTCTTCCATCAGCAGCGTATTGCTGGGGCGGTTACCCTCGAAAACCATATGCGGAATGCGCGCCTCGTCGGTGACCCCGGCGGCGCGCAATTCATCGGCGCCACGGCCGCGCATCAGCGCCTCGGCCTGGGCAAAGCAGTTGGCAAGCAGCTTGGCGTGATGGCCGGGCACGTCGCGCGGTGGCACCAGCGGCGCCACGAAGTCCACAGGTACGATCTGCGAGCCCTGATGGATCATCTGGAAATAGGCATGCTGGCCGTTGGTACCCGCCGTGCCCCAGACCACAGGCGATGTTTCCACGTGTGCCGGGTCGCCGTTCAGCTGCACCGACTTCCCGTTGCTCTCCATCTCCAGTTGCTGCAGGAAGGCCGGGAACAGCTCAAGCGACGTGGAATACGGCGCCATGCAGCTGGTCGGCATTCCAAAGAAATTGCGATACCAGATGCCGAGCATGCCCATGACCACGGGCATGTTCCGCGCCAGCGGGGCCGTGCGGAAATGATCGTCCATGGCCCGGCCACCGAGCAGCAGGTCTTCGAACGCGTCGAAGCCCACGGCGAGCGCGATCGACAGGCCAACGGACGACCAGAGCGAAAAGCGGCCGCCGATCCAGTCCCAGAATTCGAACATGTTAGCCGGGTCGATGCCGAACTTGACCACGGCTTCGCGGTTGGTGGACACGGCAACGAAATGGCGTGCCAACTGGTTCTCGGCCACGCCGTGACGCAGGAACCAGTCGCGCATGCTGCATGCGTTGGCCATGGTTTCGAGCGTCGTGAACGTCTTCGAGCACACGATGACCAGCGTGCGTGCCGGGTCCAGCCGTACTAGGGTTTCGGCCAGTTCGGTCCCGTCGACATTGGACACGAAATGCATGCGTGGCCCTTTGGGATCCGCCAGGTGGGCCAGGGCGCGGCACACCATGCGCGGCCCGAGGTCCGAACCGCCAATGCCGATGTTGACGATGTCGGTGATGGTCTGGCCGTTGAAGCCGGTCCAGCCGCCGGTGCGCACGCGGGCGGCGAAATCGCGCATGCGGTGCAACACGTCGTTGATGCCGGGCATGACCGATGCCCCATCCACCTTGAACGGGGCGTCGGGCAGGGCGCGCAATGCCACGTGCAGCGCGGCGCGGTCTTCCGTCGTATTGATATGCTCGCCGGCGAACATGGCGTCGCGGCGCTGGGCCACGCCTGCTTCTTCGGCCAGCTTCATGAGCAGGGCAAAGGTCTCGAACGTGATGCGGTTCTTCGAGAAGTCGAGGTACAGGCCGGCGGCTTCCAGCGAGAAGTCCTCGACGCGGCGGGCGGCTTCGGCCTCGGCGAACCACTGCTGCATCGGCGTATGGCGGATGGCATCGTAGTGGTGGCGCAGGGCAGTCCAGGCGTGGAGTTCAGTCGGCATGGGGTGTTCTGAAATTCTCGGGGCATTGGCCCGCCGTAACGGGCCTGAGCGCAAGTATATCGCTCCGATGTGATGTCAAAAGCCGAAAGTAGCAGCAAAACGTAACGCCACTTGCGGCATCGGCAAAACCTTAACAGGCGATGTCTCCCCGCCGTATCGGGCGTTGTCCGACGTGCGGGGTGGCTTTGTGCGCGGGGCTGCCCAGTGTTTGTGCGCCGTAACGGTGGCGGGGTATGTGCGCCAGCGCGCGTTTGCCGCGGTGGGCCGCAGGCTCGAGCGACTATCGGCGCAGCCGCGTGGCCAACCGGCGCAGTAGGGGCTCGCCGCCTGCGACGCACAGGCCGCCTGCGCAGATCACGGCGATGCCAAGGGCGGTGGTCCAGTCCGGCAGATGGCCGAATGCGAAGTATCCGACCACGGTGGCGGAAAAGATCTGCAGATACAGGAACGGGCTCAGGAACGATGCGTCGGCATACTGGAATGCGCGGATCACAAAGTAATGCCCAAGCGACCCGGTGAGCCCTGCCGACAGCAGCAGCGCCCCTTGGGCCAGGGTTGGCACCGACTCGAACCAGAAGAACGGCACCAGCAGCGTGGTCAGCGCGGCACCTGTCACGCCGCTCTGGATCAGCGTTGTCATGGGCGCGTCATGGGCGGCGATGCGGCGCGTCAGCATCTGCAGCAGCGCAAACAGCAGCGCCGACAGCAGTCCCAGCCCCACGCCCACGGCGTCGAGTTCGCCGCCGGGGCGGACCACCACCAGCATGCCGGCGAAGCCGATGCCAACGCCGATCCAACGTGTCCAGCGCGCATGCACGCCGGGGCGCTCGCCCAGCAGCCACGGCGACAGCGCTACCACGATCAGCGGCGCACAGAAGTTCAGCGCGGTAGCGGTGGCCAGCGGCATCAGCTTCAGCACGCTGAAGAACACCAGCGTCGAGGCCAGCATCAGCGCGCCGCGCAGCCACTGCAGGCGCGGCGCGGCAGGACGCGACTGCCGTTGCCAGCGCGCCGGCCCGATCAGCAGGAAGATCGCCACCACGTGGCCGAGATACCGGACCCACGCCACGGCCACCACGGGCAGGCCCTGCTGGGTCAGCGTCTTGCCCGTGGCGTCGAGCAGGCTCAGGATCCATTGCCCGATAACGAGCAGGGCGATGCCGGTCAGCAGGCGGCGCCGCGCGCCATCGCCATTTTCGCCGCCGGCCAGTGTGGCAGCCTGAGTCATGCCGCGCCGCCTTGCAGCAACGCGTTGAAGATGGCCCGTGCGGGCAGGTAGAGTTCGCTCGCGGTCAGGCCGGCGGGGCCCGTGCCGGCGTCCACGAGTCGATCGGCGGCACGCCCGTGAATCCAGACGCCAGCACGTGCGGCGGACAGCATCGGCGCGCCTTGCGCCAGCAACGCGCCAATCATGCCGGCCAGCACATCGCCGGTGCCGGCCGTGGACAATCCCGCATTGCCGGTGGGATTGATGGTGGCGGGCGCGCCTTCGGCCGTCGCAATGACCGTGCCGGATCCCTTCAGTACGACCGTGGCCTTCCAACTGGTGGCCAGTGCGTGCGCCGCAGCCAGGCGGTCGCGCTGCACGTCTGCCACATTGCTGCCCAGCAGGCGCGCCGCTTCGAGGGGGTGCGGCGTCATCACGTAGTCCAGCCCGCTGTCGATCAGCGACTGGTTCAGGGTCTCGTCCGAAGCCAGCAGGTTCAGGCCGTCGGCGTCGAGCACCAGCGGCACCGGCGGCGCCGCGTTGGCACAGAAGTCGATCAGCTTGACCAGTTGCTTGCGCGCGACCGTGCCAATGCCCATGCCGGGCCCGGCCACGAAAGCCGACATCGCATCGAGCGACAGTTCTGTCGCCTGATGCAGCATCAGTTCCGGGTGAACCGGATCAATGGCCGGTGCCGGCTGGGCCAGGAAGCCCACGTGCACGCGGCCCGAGCCGAGATGCAACGCGGCACGCGCGCCCAGCAGCGGTGCGCCGGTCATGCCATGGTTGCCGCCGATCACGGCCAGGCTGCCGAAGCGGCCCTTGTTCGCGGCGTGATCGCGGCGTGGCAGCGCATGCAGGAACGCGCCGGGCTGGTTGACGATGGCCACCGGCCGCTCGGCGGGCGGATAGTCCAGGCCCAGCGGGGCGATGTCGATGGCGCCTGCGCAGTCCCGGCCATCCAGCGTCAGCAGGCCCGGCTTGGCGCCCAGGAACGTCAGTGTGCGGCGCGCCCGCACGGCTGGCTGCCCTGCGCCCGTATCGGCAAAGAGCCCGCTCGGGATGTCCAGCGCATACACCGGCAGGTGTGAAGCGTTGAGATGCGCGATCCAGCGTGCCATATCGCCATCGGCGGCACGGTTCAGACCGATGCCAAGCAAGCCGTCGACGACCGCGACGCAGCCCGTAGGCCAGGGCGGCAAGGGCGCATCGGGGTCGGGATGCGTTGCCAGCAGCGGCACGCCGGCGGAGCGGGCGTTGAACCAGGCGCGCGCGGCATCGGCCGGCAACTGGTCTGCTTCGGCAACCAGCCAGGCTTCGACCAGGCGGCCGGCCTGATGCAGGCGCGTGGCGGCGACCAGCGCATCGCCGCCGTTGTTGCCACGGCCGGCCAGGAACAGGATGCGGCCACTGGGCACATGCTGGTGGAGCCAGTCTGCCGCGGCGGCGCCGGCGCGCGACATCAGCGTGAACGGTGCCGTGGCGTTCAGGCCCGCCTGTTCGACCCGGCGGATCGCCGCCACGTCGTAGAGCGGCGTCGGATCTTCACCGGCCGCGTCGAGCGGGATCCACGCGGGCGCGGCGGCGGTCTCGGCGGGGGCGCCCGGCTGGGTCGCGGACGGGGAGGAAGCGGGGACGTCGGTAGTCATGTCGGCTCACGCGGGCGCCAGCCGGTAGCGTGCCGGGGTCAATCCCTCCATGTCGATGGCGGGCCCCGGACCCTGGCCGGCGCTGGCGGCAATCTGGTCTGCGGCAATTTTGCCCGAACCGCAGCTCATCGCCCAGCCCGTGGAGCCGTGTCCCAGGTTCAGGAACAGCCCCGGCACGCGCGTGGCGCCGATCAGCGGCGGGCCGTCAGGCAACATCGGCCGCGCGCCGGCCCACAGCGTGGCTTCCTGATAGTTGCCGGCCACCGGAAACCAGTCGCGTGCCACCTTGATCAGCGTGTTCAGTGCGGCGGGACGCAGGTCCAGCCGCCGCGAGCCCAGTTCGGCGGTACCGGCCACGCGCAGGCGGTTGCCCATGCGCGTGATGGCGACCTTGAACGATTCGTCCATCAGCGCACCGAGCGGCGCCTGCAGTTCATCGCGCACCATGACCGTGGCTGAATAGCCCTTGACCGGATAGATCGGCACGCGCAGCCCGAGCGAGCGCAGCAGGCGGGCACTGCCCACGCCGGCGGCCACCAGCACGCGATCGGCATGGAGTACCTCGGGCGTGGCCCCCCGCTGCGTGGGGGCCAGTTCGACTGACAGCGTGCCCGACTGGTCGGCCCGCACCCGGGCCACGTCGGTCTGGAAGCGGAACTCCACCCCGGCGGCATCGGCGTGCTGGTGCAGGCGGCGCACGAACATGGGGCAGTTGCCCGATTCGTCCTCCGGCAGGTGCAGGCCGCCGGCCAGCGGGGTGTCGTCGGTCAGGCCCGGTTCGATCTGCCGGCACCCGGCGGCATCCACCAGCCGGTGCGGCACATTGTTCTCGCGCAGCAGCGCCAGGGCTGGCGCCGCCAGTTCGAGGTCTTTACCGGTGCGGAACAGCTGCAGGTAGCCACGCGACTGCTCGTATTCGATCTCCAGCTCGTCGCGCAGCAGATGCAGGCATTGGCGGCTGTAGAACGCCAGGCGCTGCATGCGCAGCTTGTTGGTGCGATAGCGTTCGACATCGCATTCGCGCAGCCATCGGCCGATCCAGCGCCACATCGCCGGATCGACCCCGGGCCGGAACAGAACGGGCGATTCGCGTCGGAACAGCGCACGCAGCACCTTGCCCGGCATGCCCGGCGCGGCCCACGGGGTGACGTAGCCCGGTGCGATCACGCCGGCATTGCCAAAGCTGGCTTCCTGCGCGGCCGCGCCGCGGCGGTCCAGCACGGTGACGGTGAAACCGGCCTGGCGCAGATACCAGGCCGAGCAGACGCCGATGGCGCCGGCGCCGATGACGATCACGTGCATCCGGGTGGGTTTCCTGTGGATGACTGCGGGTTTCCGGGCTTACTTGAGCTCCTTCGCCATCACCACGTCGGGCAGCCAGGTGACCACGGTGGGCCACACCGTGATGATGCCGATGGCAACGACCATCATCATGAAGAACGGCAGGGACACGCGCGCTATATAGTTGCTGTCCTTGCCGGTCATGCTCTGGAGCACGAAGAGGTTGAAGCCCACTGGCGGCGTCACCTCGGCGATTTCCACCAGCAGCACGATGAAGATGCCAAACCATACCAGATCGAACCCGGCCGCCTGCACCATCGGCAGCACCGTGGCGGTGGTCAGCGCGATCATCGAGATGCCGTCCAGCGCCGTGCCCAGCAGGATGTAGATCACGGTCAGCACCGCGATCAGCGCCCAGGGCGACAGGTGCAGCGCGGCGACCCACTCGGCCAGCGCCCGCGGGATGCCCGTGAAGCTCATGGTGACCGACAGGAATGACGTGGCGCCCAGTACGAACATGATCATCGCGGTCAGGCGGGTGGCCGACATCAGGCTTTCCCAGAACGCCTTGCGCGTCAGGGATCCGCCCGCCCAGGCCAGGCCCAGCGATGCCACCACGCCGTAGGCGGCCGCCTCGGTCGCGGTGGAGTAGCCGGCCATCATGATCCAGGTGATGAACGCGATCAGGATGATGCAGGGCATCAGCTGCCGGATGGAGGCCAGGCGGGCGCCCCAGCCGAAGGTTTCGGCAGGCGGGGTCCGCTTCGGATTCATCAGCGCCCAGACCACGATATAGCCCGAGAACAGCAGCATCAGCAGGAGCCCAGGCAGGAAGCCGGCCAGGAACACGCGGATGATCGACACATCGGCCGATACCGCATACACGACCATCGTGATCGACGGCGGTATCAGGATGCCCAGCGTGCCGGCGCACGACAACGAGCCCAGCGTGACGCGTTCGTCGTAGCCGCGCCGGGTCAGTTCGGGCAGGGCGGACTTGGCGATCGTGGCGCAGGTGGCGGCCGACGAGCCCGAGACCGACCCGAAGATGCCGCAGCCCAGGATGTTAACGTGCATGAGGCGGCCCGGCAGCCAGTTCAGCCACGGCGACAGGCCGTTGAACATCTGCTCGGACAGCTTGGTACGGAACAGGATTTCGCCCATCCACACGAACAGCGGCAGCGACGCCAGCGTATACGAGGCGCTGGACGACCACCACGCGTTGGCCAGGTTCACCAGTGCGTCGTGGTCGGAGAAGATCACCAGGCCCACCCATGACGTGACGGCGATGGCCACGGGGATCCAGGCGCCGATGGCCAGGAACACGATCATGACCAGCAACAGGACCAGTGCAACGAGTACGGTGCTCATCAGACGGTCTCCCCGAAATCGCCGGCGGCCAGCTTGGCTTCCTGCGCCACCTGGTAGCGCGGCTTCTGCCGGCGCACCACGCGCTGCCATTCGTCGGCCACGGCCAGCAGGAAGCCGATGGCACCGAGTACGGCAAAGCTCTGCGGAATCCAGAGCGGAATCACGATCTGGCCTTGCGAGACATCGTTGATGTCCCAGCTTTGCCAGGCGAACGTGCCCAGCGCCCACGCGGCATAGGCGGCGAACACCAGGCAGATCGTGAGCGATACCACTTCCAGCGGCCAGCGTCGGCGGGGACCGACCGCATCGAGCAGCATCTCGACGCGCACGATGCCGCCGTGCTGGAAGGTCTGGCCAAGGACCAGAAAGGCGGATGCCGCGCACAGCCAGGCGACGATGTCGTCGCCGCCCTTGAGCACGAACAGGGTCTCGCGCGAGATCGACATCGCGATCATGACGATACAGACCGCCAGGATGCAGAGCGCGCCGAGGGCGGCAAACGCGTCAAGCAGATGGTCGAGCCATCGCTTCTTGATGAGGGGGTCTTCCATGGGATAACAGGCTACCGGTAGGACTGCGAACAGCATGGAACTAGCCCGGCGCGATGCCCAGGGGCATGCGCGCCGGGCCGGTGGAGCAACACGCGTGGCGGGCGTGCGGGCCGTGGCCGGCTTGTCTGCCTTATTTGCGATAGGCGTCGAGGATGGCCTTGCCGTCGTCGCCCGCGCTCCGGGCCCACTCGCTCACCATGACGTCGCCCACCTTCTGCATGTCACCCTTGAGCTGGGGGGACGGCGGGGCCACGGTCATGCCGTTCTTCGACAGCGTGCCCAGGTATTCCTTGGTCTTCTGCTCCGATACCTGCCAGCCGCGCTTCTCGGCGTCGGCCACGGCCTTGAGCAGGGCGTCCTGGGTGGGCTTGTCCAGCGCATTGAACGCCTTCTTGCTGACCACCAGCATGTTCTTGGGCAGCCAGGCATCCACGGTATAGAAGTACTTGACCGACTCCCAGACCTTGGTGTCCACGCCGGTGGCGCCCGACGACATGAAGGAGTTGACCGTGCCCGTGGCCAGCGCCTGGGCCAGGTCGGCCGCCTGGATCGTCACCGGCTGGGCGCTGACGAGTTCGGCGATCTTGGAGGTGGCCGGGTTGTAGGCGCGCCATTTCAGGCCCTTCATGTCGGCCGCGCTGTTGATCGGCTTGTTCGCGTAGATGCCCTGCGGGGGCCAGGCCACCGCGTAGAGCAGCTTCATGCCCTGGCGGTCGAGCACCTTGTCGGTGACCGGCTTCGAGGCTTGCCAGAGCCGGTACGAATCGGCGTAGCTGGTGGCCAGGAATGGCACCGCATCGACGCCGAACACGGGATTTTCGTTGGCCAGCAGCGACATCAGGATCTCGCCCATCTGCACCTGGCCGGTCTGCACGCCGCGCTTGATCTCGTTGGCCTTGAGCAGCGAGCCGTTTGGATGGATGACGATCTTGAGCTTGCCGCCGGTGGCCTTTTCCACGTCGTTGGCCATCTGCTGCAGATTTTCGGTGTGCAGGTTGGTGGCCGGGTATCCGGTTGGCAGGTCCCACTTGGTATCCGCCCGTGCCGCCGTGGCGGCCAGCAGCAGTGCCGCCGCCGCGACTGCCATTGCCTTGACTCGCATCTCGATCTCTCCTGGTGTTGCGCACGGGCGGCCTGCCCGGCTGCGCGGGTTTGGAACTACCTGGAACTGCCGCCGCGCCGGACTGAAGGTCTGAGCCACAAGCGCGGTACTGCGGTCACGGCGCGGGCCTGGCTCAGCCTGCGTGCTGTGACGGTCGAACGATCGATTCCAATGCAAGGGCCGTGCCCAGCAGGTGCGCGTCGCGCATCGGGCCGTGCGACAGCATCAGCCCGACCGGTAATTCGTCCGGCGCCTGGCACGGCAGCGACACAGAGCAGCCGTCCAGGAAGTTGAAGGCCGACGTATTGCGCAGCAGCAGCGCGTTGGTGCGGAAGAACAGGGCATCGTCGGCCACCAGCGGGGCAATCGGCGGGGCCACCATCGGCACGGTCGGGCAGACCACGGCATCGAACGGTGCCAGGCGGGCTTCCATGCGGGCAATCCACTCCAGCCGGGCGCGGTGCAGCGCGATGTAGTCGGCCGCGCTCATCGCGGCACCGCGCTCGATACGGCTCAGCACGCGCGGGTCGTAGCGGTCGCGATGGGTGGCCAGCAGGGCGCGGTGATGGGAAAAGGCCTCGGGTGCCGAAAATCCTCCGGTCGCGTTGAGGCCGGCCAGTTCGGCAAGTTCGGGCATGTCCACGTGTTCCACGCGTACCCCGGCCGCCGACAGCCGGCCAATGGCGCGGTCGAAGGCACGCGCCACCGCGTCGTCCATGTCGTCGAGCACAAGCTGGCGCGGAATGGCCAGCCGCAGGGCAGCAGGCGTGGCGATGGCCGGGATGACCGCTGCATCGGCGATGACGCTGTCCACGGCAATGCAGTCGGACAGCGTGCGGGCCATGGCGCACGCTGTGTCCAGCGTGTAGGAGAGCGGAAACGCGCCAGCCAGTGGCACACGGCGCGCGGTGGGCTTGTAGCCGGTGATGCCACACAGGGCGGCCGGAATCCGGATCGATCCGCCCGTGTCGCTGCCCAGGGCCGCCACGGCCGTGCCCAGCGCGACGGAAACCGCTGCGCCCGACGAAGAACCGCCCGGAATGCGCGGCGTCGCGTTGTCGCACGGATTGACCGGTGTGCCGAAATGGGGATTGATGCCGACACCCGAGAACGCGAATTCGGTCATGTTGGTGCGGCCAACCAGGGCCGCCCCGACCCCGCGCAGCCGGGCTACCACGGCGGCGTCGGCCGTGGCAGGCGCGGCATCCGCACGGGCCGCGGACGCGGCGCGCGTGACCTCGCCGGCCACGTCGTACAGATCCTTGACCGAAACGGGCAGGCCGGCCAGCGGATGCAGCGGCTTGCCGGCGCGCGCCGCGGCGTCGGCGGCATGCGCCACATGGCTGGCGGCATCGAAGGTGGTGTGAAGATAGACGGCCTTGCCGGCGGGGCCCCCGGCCCGGGCGGCCGCTTCGGCGATCAGGTCCGCGCGGGACGTCTTGCCGGTGCGCAGGCGGGTGTGGATCGATTCAAGCGATTCAAGCGGATCGGGATGAGGCAGCATGCGGCGGCGTGACGATGAAAGGCGTTGCGGAACCGGACCGCATCCACGCATTGCCTCTGTGAATTAAGGTGTTCATGCTGAGAATTCGCCGATAAACTGTCAAGCCGAAATTGCCCCAACCCGCTTCGGGCTTTCACCTATCGCCACCGTGGCCACCTTGGCCATCACCCCGTTGCACCCGCCGACCTCACTTGGAGACCCATCCATGGCCCGCAAGCCCGCCCCGGAACGCCACGCCGATGCCGCCGAGGGCGCCAATCCGGACGCCGCCGGGCGGACCGCGCCGCTGGCCCGGGCCGCCGGCGTCAACATCGTGTCATCGGCGCACCTGGTGTCGGTGCGCAGCCCGGAGCTGTCCGAGTTCGAATTCGGCCTGAATACGGCGTACAACGCCTATAGCCGCTGGGTGGTGCGCTGCATGGGCGCGGCCGGCGTGCGCGATTTGACCTTTCTGGATGTGCTGGTGCTGCACCACGTGAACCATCGCGGCCGGGCCAAGCGGCTGGCCGATATCTGCTTCGTCCTCAACGTCGAGGACACCCACCTGGTCACGTATTCGCTGAAAAAGCTTGTGGGTCTGGGGCTCGTGGCCGGCGAGCGGGTGGGCAAGGAGGCCACCTACGCCACCACGCAGGCCGGCACCGAGGCCTGCGCCCGGTATCGGGAAATCCGCGAGCAGTGCCTGACCAGCAATTTCACGGAAGGCAGCGATGAAAACGTCGAAATTGGCGAACTGGCGCGTCTGCTGCGCGTGCTGACCGGTCTCTACGAGCAGGCGGCGCGCTCCGCCACGTCTCTCTGACGGCATTTCAGGAGATTTCGGACGGGTTTCGGGTGAAAATTGGCCACTTTCGCGTGACTCGGAAGTCAGGCCGCGACGGACGGACCTCGCCCTAATGTGACGGATGCGCCACCGGGCAGGGTAAATCGCGGCCCGTTGTCCGATTTTCCCGGGGCTGTCCGTCCGCGCCACATTGCGCAATGCAAAAAGCGGCCGCCAACAAGGTACAATAGCGGTTTCCCGCCTGCCGGCATTCCATTCAGCAGTGCCAGCCGCCGTTTAGCCTCACCTTCCTACGCCTCCTGACCGTACCGATCATGGCGCATTTCTCGTGCTTCCCCGGCGCTTTGGCGCTTTCCGCTTTCCGTCAGCAACGCCTGCTTGCCGCCCTGCAACAAGTCGACGCCGATATTGAGTCCGTGCATGGCCAGTTCGTGCATTTCGTCGATTCGGACACGCCGCTGTCCGCCGAGGACCAGACGCGCATCGGCGCGATGCTGACCTATGGCGCGCCGTTCACGGCGCAGCCCGAGGGCGACCGTTTCGTGGTGATTCCGCGTTTCGGCACCATTTCGCCGTGGGCAAGCAAGGCCACAGATATCGCCCATAACTGCGGCCTGACCCACGTGCACCGCATCGAACGCGGCATCGAGATCACCGTGGTCTGCAAGAAGGGCCTGCTCCGCGGCCGCAAGACGCTGGACGCCGGCACCCGTGCCGCCGTGGCTGCGCACCTGTTCGACCGCATGACCGAAACCGTGATCGCGTCCCGCGAGGAAGCGGCCGGCCTGTTTCAGGAACTGCCCGCCAAGCCGCTGCAGTTCATCGACATTTCGGCAGGGCGTAGCGCCCTGATGGACGCCAACACGGCCATGGGCCTGGCGCTGTCGGACGACGAAATCGACTATCTGCTTGAAAACTACGGCAAGCTCGGCCGCAATCCGACGGACGTCGAGTTGATGATGTTCGCCCAGGCCAACAGCGAGCACTGCCGTCACAAGATCTTCAACGCTACCTGGACCATCGATGGCGTGACGCAGGACAAGTCGCTGTTTGCGATGATCCGCAACACGCACCAGCTGAATCCGCAGGGCTCGATCGTTGCCTATTCGGACAACTCGGCCGTGATGGAAGGCGACGTGGCCGAACGCTGGTTCCCACGCGGTGCGGACCAGAAATATGGCCGCCACGAGGCGCTGACCCACACGCTGATGAAGGTGGAAACGCACAACCACCCGACCGCGATCTCGCCGTTCGCGGGTGCCTCGACTGGCGCCGGCGGCGAAATCCGCGACGAAGGCGCCACGGGCCGTGGTGCCAAGCCCAAGGCCGGCCTGACCGGCTTCACGGTGTCGAACCTGATGCTGCCCGACGCCGTCGAGGGCTGGGAAAACGCCCGCGACGCCGCCCAGCCGGTGGCCCATCGCAACCCCGACGACAAGCCTGGCGTGACCGGCAAGCCGGACCGCATCGCCTCGCCGCTGCAGATCATGATCGACGGCCCGCTGGGCGGCGCCGCATTCAACAATGAATTTGGCCGCGCCAACCTGGGCGGCTACTTCCGTGTCTACGAGCAGAACGTGGGCGGCACGGTGCGCGGCTACCACAAGCCGATCATGATTGCGGGCGGCATCGGCAATATCGACGCCGGCCACACGCACAAGAACCCGCTGCCGGCCGGCACGCTGCTGATCCAGCTTGGCGGCCCGGGCATGCGCATCGGCATGGGTGGCGGTGCCGCAAGCTCGATGGCGACGGGTACCAACACGGCCGACCTCGACTTCGATTCGGTGCAGCGTGGCAACCCCGAAATGGAGCGTCGTGCCCAGGAAGTGATCAACGCCTGCTGGCAACTGGGCGAAGACAACCCGATCCTGTCGATCCACGACGTGGGTGCGGGCGGTATTTCGAATGCTTTCCCGGAATTGGTCGATGGTGCCGATCGCGGCGCACGCTTCGAATTGCGCCAGGTGCACCTTGAAGAGTCGGGCCTGTCGCCCGCCGAAATCTGGTGCAACGAGTCGCAGGAACGCTACGTGCTGGCCATCGCGCCGAACGACCTGCCGCGCTTCCAGGCCATGTGCGAACGCGAACGGTCGCCGTTCGCCGTGGTGGGTATCGCCACCGAGGAAAAGCAGCTGCAGTTGGTGGACGCCGATGTGGACGCTGCGCTGAAGGAGCACTTCACGGTCAACATGCCGATGGATGTGCTGCTGGGCAAGCCGCCGCGCATGCACCGCGACGTGCAGCGCATCGAGCGCGAACTGCCGCCGGTGGACGTGACCGGCATCGCCCTGGAACAGGCCGTGAGCGACGTACTGCGCCACCCGACCGTGGCCAGCAAGTCGTTCCTGATCACCATCGGCGACCGTACCGTGGGTGGCATGAACGCACGTGACCAGATGGTGGGTCCGTGGCAGGTGCCCGTGGCAGACGTGGCGGTCACCACGCTCGACTACAAGGGTCGCGCTGGCGAAGCCATGACGATGGGCGAGCGCACGCCGCTGGCCGTGATCGATGCCCCGGCCTCGGGCCGCATGGCCATCGGCGAGGCGCTGACGAACCTGGCGGCCGCCCCGGTCAAGGACCTGAACAAGGTCAAGCTGTCGGCCAACTGGATGGCCGCCTGCGGCGTAGCCGGCGAAGACGCGAAGCTGTACGACACCGTGCATGCCGTGGGCATGGAACTGTGCCCGGCGCTGGGCATCAGCATCCCGGTAGGCAAGGATTCGCTGTCGATGCGCACCAAGTGGTCCGATGCCGATGGCGACAAGGAAGTGGTGGCGCCGGTTTCGCTGATCATCTCGGCGTTTGCCGCAGTGGATGACACCAACAGGACGCTGACGCCGCAGCTGCGTACCGACCTGGGCGATACCACGCTGATCGCCATTGACCTGGGCCGTGCGAAGAACCGTATGGGCGGCAGCATCCTGGCCCAGGTGACGCAGCAGGTGGGCGACAGCGCGCCGGACGTGGACAGTCCGGAAGACCTGAAGAACTTCTTCAACGTGATCCAGCGCCTGAACCGCGACGGCAAGCTGCTGGCCTATCACGACCGCTCCGACGGCGGCTTCATGGCAACCGTTGCCGAAATGGCCTTCGCCGGCCGTACGGGCGTGTCGCTCAATGTGGACATGCTGACGCTGGACCCGAACCAGGAACAGGACTACGGCGACGCCAAGAACTGGGCGCAGCAGGTTGCCGAGCGCCGCAACGACCAGACGCTGCGGGCGCTGTTCTCCGAAGAACTGGGCGCCGTGATCCAGGTGCGTGCCGAAGAGCGCGATGCCGTATTCGCGGTGCTGCGGGAGGCCGGCCTGTCGGCGTGCAGCCACGTGATCGGCAAGCCGAACACGAATGACCAGATCGAGATCTATCGCGACGCGAAGAAGGTCTTCGGCGCTGCCCGTGTCGATCTGCAGCGCACCTGGACCGAGGTGAGCTGGCGTATCGCGCGCCTGCGCGACAACCCGGCCTGTGCCGACAGCGAGTACGACCGCGTTCTTGACGCCGCCGATCCTGGCATCAGCCCCGTTCTGACCTTCGATCCGGCGCAGGATATTGCTGCACCGTTCATCGCCACGGGCAACCGTCCGCGCGTGGCGATCCTGCGCGAGCAGGGCGTCAATTCGCAGATCGAGATGGCCTACAGCATGGACCTGGCCGGCTTCGAGACGGTGGACGTCCATATGAGCGACCTGATTGCCGGTCGCGCCACGTTGGCGGATTTCAAGGGTTTCGTGGCCTGCGGCGGCTTCAGCTACGGTGACGTGCTTGGCGCTGGCGAAGGCTGGGCCAAGACGATCCTGTTCAACGGCCAGATGGCGGAGCAGTTCGCGGCGTTCTTCAACCGCCAGGACACTTTCGCGCTTGGTGTTTGCAATGGCTGCCAGATGCTGAGCAACCTGGCCCCGATCATCCCGGGCGCCGGCGCATGGCCGAAGTTCACGCGTAACCAGTCCGAGCAGTACGAAGCACGCTTCGTTACGGTGGAAGTGCAGCAATCGCCGTCGATCTTCTTCGCCGGCATGGAAGGTAGCCGCATCCCCATCGCCGTGGCGCACGGCGAAGGCTTTGCCGATTTCTCGCAGCAAGGCGATATCGCGAAGGTGGACGTGGCGCTGCGCTTTGTCGACAACCGCGGTGTCGTGACGCAGACCTATCCGCTGAACCCGAACGGCTCGCCGGAGGGCATCACGTCGGTGACGACGGTTGACGGCCGCTTTACCGCGCTGATGCCGCACCCGGAGCGCGTGTTCCGTACCGCCACGATGAGCTGGGCGCCTGACGCCTGGAAGGACATCCCCGACGGTGGCAGCCCATGGATGCGCATGTTCCGCAATGCGCGCAAGTGGGTCGGTTGATTAAACCTGCTGCTTCGAACGAAACGCCCGCGCAAGCGGGCGTTTTTGTTAGGGTACGGAGCTTATGCGAGGGTGCGACGGTACCATTCGCAGGCGAGAATGGTTAACGCCGCGTAGGCAACCATTCCCCATCCGATGCGTCGTGCCAATTTCATCTGAAAGGCATCGTCCTCGAATAGGCGCGTCAAGAATTTCTCCATGGTCTTCTCCTGTTTGAAGGCGGATAGAACTGTCGAGCATCTCAGGGACCGTTGCCGGTGAATGCCAATTGGCCATAGGCATACACCACGGCCGTGGTGCAACTGAGGAAAACGGACAGGAAGAGCATCAGGTTTGCCCGTGCCTTGTTCCGACGACTTCTGGGATAACTGTCCAACGTACCCAGTAGCACGAGCACGGAGCCTGCAACGATCATCGAGACATGCAGGCAAAGTAGAAACCACGCGTCGGGCCTGGACCCGCCGGTCTGGTCAATCCAGCACGCCAGCCCATAACACGCGCTGGCATTCAGCGGAATTGCCGCCCACAGCAACTGCCCATCCTGAATCGCCCTCCGCACGATGCCCTGGCTGCGTGAGCGCGAGAACACCGGCACCTTCGCAAAGGGCAGCAGGGCGAACGGCGCCAGCAGCGGAATCGCCACGTTGAAAACAAACCAGCCGAACAGTTCGGATACGCCTGTCATACCGCTCCCTGAAAGCCATTGGACAAGGCTGCGTGTGGGGCAATGCATGCCCTCACGTTCACAACGCAGTGATCCTAGGCTTCGAAAACGGGTGCGCCAAGAGCGCTTTTGTGAACTTGTGTGTCCAGAAAACCGGCGCTTGCTTCAGGTCATGAGAAAGGTCTCAGACTGCAACAGGAGTGGGGAGGTAGGCAGGATTTTCGCCTGTTTGCGGCAGATGGGATTGCTGCGTGCGCAGGCGTTCGCTCCATGGCAGGTAGCGGGAATAGAGCAGCCGCATGCGGTCTGCGCCGGGCGGCACGGGGATTTCGCCACGCACTTCCATAAACGCGACGGTCGCTTGCAGCAGCTTTGACTGGGCGTAGCGGTCACGCGTCGGAAGGTGGGGATGAAGTTCGCGCCAGCGGCCGCCGGTGCATTCGATATGGGGCATGCCTAGCGCGCAGTAGACCATCCCACTGGAATAGAGATGCCACATGTACCAGTAGCCGCTCGTCATGCCCATTGCGATATGCCCTTGATCCTCGCGCTCGATACCTTGCCGGGACGGGTGTCCGGCTTCGTCGAGCTCTCCGATATTACTGAGGCCAGAGAAGCGATGGAACCGGCAAACTGCACCAGAATGTTACCGAGCGCGCCAAAGCGCACCCCAAAACAAAAACCGGCGCACACGCGCCGGTTTTCGTTTGCAGCAAAGCAAAGGGATTACTGGATTTTTGCCTTGTCCTTGAGCGACTTCATCATCGCCTGGAACTGCTCGCGCTGCCATGCCTGGTCGCCCATCAGCATCTGCTGGAGCTGCGGCTTCACTTCCTCGAACGTCGGGATCTTCTGGTCGCGCACGTCCACGAGTTCAATGATGTGCCAGCCGAACTGGGTCTTGACCGGCGTATCGGTCATCTGACCCTTCTTCAGGCCGGTCATGGCCGCTGAGAATTCCGGCACGTAGCTGCCGCTGTTGGCCCAGTCCAGGTCGCCGCCGTTGGCTGCCGAGCCGGTGTCCTTCGACGATGCCTTGGCGACGTCTTCAAACTTGGCGCCGCCCTTGATCTTGGCGATCAGTGCCTTCGCGTCCGCTTCCTTTTCTACCAGGATGTGGCGGGCGTGGTATTCCTTGCCATTGCCGAACTGGCCCTTGATCTTCTCGTATTGCTTGCGCAGTTCGTCGTCGCTGGCGCCATGTGTCTTGACGTAGTCCTCGAACACCGCACCCGCCAGCACGTTCAGGCGGGCCTGTTCGAGCTGGTCCTGGACGTCGTCGCGTTGCAGGATGCCGCGCTTGGAAGCTTCCTGCACCAGCAGTTCCCGGTCGATCAGCATGGTGCGGGCACGGTCGCGCAGTTCGGGCGAGGCGGGCTGGCCGGTGCCGGCGATCAGCTTGTCCACCTTGGCCGACGGGATGGGCTTGCCATTCACAACGGCGGCGTTCTGGGCGAACACGGGCAGGCTGCCAGCAGCAAGCACAGCCGCCAGGCTGAACGAGAGGACGGTGGTCTTCATGGAGTCAGGTCTGAGAGTAGCGAGAGCGCGTCGCGTCATGCTTCGCGGGATTGATATTCTTGGTCGGTGTACGCGCTGACGGCCAGCGCATGGATCTGCGCGGGGAATAGTTCGCGCAGCGCATCATACACCATACGGTGGCGGGTCACGCGCGAATGGCCGGCGAACCGGTTGCTGACGATCAGAACGTTGTAATGGCCCCCACCCGACGCCGCGCCGGCATGGCCCGCATGGGCCGCGCTGTCGTCGTGGACGTGCAGGTGGGAGGGTTCGAGCGCCGCACGCAGCAGCGCGTCGATGGTGGCGGGATCGGCTGCCATCGGTTAATCCTTCGGGAGTGTGATCGGGGGCGGCAGGGCGGCTGCGCTTATTCGGAGCGGCCTTCCTGCGACGGGCTTTCCTCGATGTGGCGCGACAGCCAGATGCTCTGCGCGACGATGAAGACGACCATCAGGCCCATGCTGCCGAACAGCTTGAAATTGACCCAGGTATCGGTGGAAAACTGATAGGCCACGTAGAGGTTCAGCACGCCCATCGCGGCGAAGAACGCGGCCCATGCGACGTTGAGGCGGCCCCACATCGCGTCCGGCATCGTGACCTGCTTTTCCATCATGGCGCGGATGAGGTTCTTGCGCCAGCCGATGACCGAGCCGATCAGCGTGACCGCGAACAGCCAGTACAGCACCGTGGGCTTCCACTTGATGAAGGTTTCGTTGTGCAGAACGATCGTCGCGCCGCCGAATACGCCGATGATCAGCAGGCTGACCCATTGCATCGGTTCGACCTTGCCATGACGGATGCGCACCCACGCGATCTGCAGCACCGTTGCCACAATGGCCACCGCGGTGGCCGGATAGATGCCGAACAGCTTGAAGGCGACAAAAAACAGGATGACCGGGAACAGGTCGAACAGGAATTTCATGCGGACCAAATCAGGTTGGCGAACCCGGCCGGCGGCCGGGCGCGCTGGCGATCCGCGAGGCGGATCGGACGTGGCGTCCGGTGTGCGGGTGGCGTCACCCGCGATCAGCCGGATCGCGATCGTCGAATTTTAGCGCAGCCGAGTTGATGCAATAGCGCAGACCGGTCGGGGCGGGGCCATCCTCGAAGACATGGCCCAGATGGCTGCCGCATTCCTTGCAGCGGACTTCCACCCGCGTCATGCCGTGACTGTGGTCAACGTGCTCGGCAATCACCTCGCCGTTGATCGGACGGAAATAGCTGGGCCAGCCGCAACCGGCGTCGAACTTGGTGGCCGACTCGAACAGCGGGGTGCCGCAGCCTACGCAGTGGTAGATGCCCTGGTCCCAGTGGTCCCAGTAGCGGCCCGTGAACGGGCGCTCGGTGGCGGCCTCGCGCGTCACGCGGTACTCGATGTCGGACAGCTGTTCACGCCATTCGGCGTCGGTCTTGGTGGTGGTCATCTCGTTTCCTTGTTGCGATCCCGGGCAGTCTGCCGGACTTACGACGAACAGCTGACTTCGAGTCCCGACGCCCAGTCGGGCGGCAGGGCGGCATAGTGTTCCGCACCCGGCTGCTCGTCGAAGGGCGTGGACAGCACGGCCAGCAGGCGGTCCACTTCCGAGAAGTCCTTGTCGCGCGCGGCACGGATCGCGGTTTCGGCCAAATGATTCCGGAGCACGTATTTCGGGTTGACTTGCCGCATTGCAACCCCGCGCGCGGCGTCGTCGGACTGTTCCGCTTGCAGACGTGCGCGGTATTCGGCGGCCCACGCGTCCCAGGCCGCACGGTCCAGGAACAGGTCGCGCACGGGCGCATCGCGCGATCCGTCCTGCGACCCCACCTGGGCCAGGTTGCGCCAGAACAGCGTGTAGTCGACGCGATTGGCGTGCATCACACGGAACAGGTTCGTCATCAGCGTCTCGTCCTGGTCATGCGCGGTGCGCAGGCCAAGCTTGGCGCGGTAATGGCGGAAGAAGGCCTCGGCATAGCGGTCGCGGAAGGGGTCGAGCGCCTCGCGAGCGGCCTCCACGGCTGCGTCCTTGGCCGCTTCGGCATCGGCGGCATCCGCTTCGCGCCACAGCGGCAGCAGCGCCTGGGCCAGGCAATGCAGGTTCCAGAACGCGATCTGCGGCTGCTGGCTGTACGCGTAGCGACCCTGCTGGTCGGAATGGTTGCAGATGTGGTTCGCGTCGAACGCATCGAGGAAGCCGAACGGTCCATAGTCGATGGTCAGGCCCAGGATCGACATGTTGTCGGTGTTCATCACACCATGACAGAAGCCGACGGCCTGCCAGTGCGCCACCATGTCCGCCGTGCGCAGCGATACCTCGCGCAGCAGCGCCTGGTAAGGGCTGGCAGCCTCGCGGCAGGCGGGATAGAAGCGGTCGATCACGAAGTCGGCCAGCTGCTTCAGCGAGGCGTGGTCCTCGCGGGCAGCGAAATGCTCGAAATGGCCAAATCGGATGAAGCTGGGTGCCAGCCGCGTGACCACGGCCGATGTCTCGATGGTTTCCCGCCGCACCGGAGCATCGGACCCGATGATCGCCAGTGCCCGGGTGGTGGGCACGCCCAGCGCATGCATGGCTTCCGAGCAAAGGTACTCACGGATCGACGAGCGAAGCACCGCGCGGCCATCGGCCATGCGCGAGTAGGGGGTCAGGCCGGCGCCCTTGAGCTGAATCTCCCACGGGCCGTCGGGCATCGTGGCTTCGGCCAGGCGGATGGCGCGGCCATCGCCAAGCTGCCCGGCCCAGACGCCGAACTGGTGGCCCGAATAGACCGTGGCCAGCGGATCGGCCCAGTCAGGCACCGCGTTGCCGGCGAAGGTGTCGACAAACTTCGGATCCTGCGTGGCGGCGCGCAAGCCGCCTTCATCCCATCCGAGCAGGGCGCCAGCCTCGGGGGCTATGCTGACTACATAAGGCGAAGGCAGGGCGGTCGGAGCCAGCCGCGTAAAAAACCGTTCGCCCAATGCCGCCATGCCGGGTGCGGTCGTGAACGGCACGGGGAATGCAATACGCGGCAGGGCGTCGTTGGAATCAGTAGGCATAGACGGCGTGCATGACGCTAGGGGAAAACGACATATTGAGACGCATGAGGGCTCGCAGTATTGTACTTGCACCGGTTTTCTCCTGCCGGCCAAGGGTTGTCCGCTGCTCGCAGACCAGTCAAAAAGCGATGCAAATATTGGACATCAATCCCGTGCATGGCAGGGTCCGCGCGTAGGTGCGAAGAGAGCGCGCCCACTACGCGTCAGTCCACCAACAACACCAACAAGTTTCTTCATTTTTTGTCGATGCTTTTGCAGGGTGTGGGATAGTCGGCCAAAAATAAGAACGGTTGTTCGTTTTTCCCGAACCAAGGAGACCGTTTCATGGCATTGATGGGTCAAATGATGAGCGCGCCGCTGCTCATTTCCTCCATCATCAAGCACGCTGCGCGCTATTACGGCAGCACCGAAATCGTCTCGCGGCGAACCGAAGGCGATCTTCACCGATATACCTACCGCGATTGCGAACTGCGTGCCCGCAAGGTAGCCCAGGCGCTGGAGGCGTTGGGCGTGGCGCAGGGCGAGCGCGTAGGCACGCTGGCCTGGAACGGCTACCGGCACCTGGAGATCTACTACGGTGTGTCGGGCATGGGCGCCGTCTGCCACACGATCAATCCGCGGCTGTTCCCGGAGCAGATCGCCTACATCGTCAATCACGCAGACGACCAGTTCATTTTCTTCGATGCCACGTTCCTGCCGCTGGTGGAAGGCGTGGCGCCGCACTGCCCGAACGTGAAGGGCTGGGTCATGATGACGGACCGCGCGCATATGCCGGCGGAATCGAAGATTGACCTGCTGTGCTACGAAGACCTGATCGACGCCCACGACGGCGCCTACGAATGGCCGGAATTCGACGAAAACCAGGCGTCGAGCCTGTGCTACACGTCGGGCACGACCGGCAATCCGAAGGGGGCGCTGTATTCGCACCGCTCGACCGTGCTGCATTCCTATGCGTCGGCGCTGCCCGACGCACTGGGCTGCTCGGCCAAGGACGTGATCCTGCCGGTGGTGCCGATGTTCCATGTCAATGCCTGGGGCCTGCCGTATTCGGTGCCGCTGGTGGGCGCCAAGCTGGTGTTTCCGGGCGCCAGGCTCGACGGCGCATCGCTCTATGAGCTGTTCGAACAGGAAGGCGTCACGTTCTCCGCCGGCGTGCCGACCGTCTGGTTGGGCCTGCTGCAATACGTGCAGGCGAACAAGCTGAAGTTCTCCACCTTCCGCCGGACGGTGATCGGCGGCTCGGCCGCGCCGCCGGCGATGATCCGCACGCTAGAGGCATTCGACGTGGAGGTCATCCACGCCTGGGGCATGACCGAGATGTCGCCGCTGGGCACGTCCTGCAAGCTGCTGGCCCGCCACAAGGACCTGCCCGAGGACGCCCGGCACAAGATCCTGGAAAAGCAGGGCCGGGTGATCTACGGCGTGGACATGAAGATCGTGGATGGCGAAGGCCAGGAACTGCCATGGGACGGCAAGGCCTTCGGCGACCTGCTGGTGCGCGGTCCGTGGGTGATCGACCATTACTACCGCAACGACAGCAACCCGCTGATCGATGGCTGGTTCCCGACTGGCGACGTGGCCACCATCGACGAAGAGGGTTACATGCAGATCACGGACCGCAGCAAGGACGTGATCAAGTCCGGCGGCGAGTGGATTTCATCGATCGACGTCGAGAACGTGGCCGCGGCGCATCCGGCCGTGCATATGGCCGCGTGCATCTCCGCGTACCACCCCAAGTGGGACGAACGGCCACTGCTGGTGGTGGTCAAGCGCCCCGGCATGGATGTCACCCGCGAGGAATTGCTCGGCTTCTTCGAAGGCAAGGTCGCCAAGTGGTGGATTCCCGATGACGTGGCGTTCGTGACCGAGATTCCGCTGACGGCCACCGGCAAGATGCAGAAGCTCCGGCTGCGCGAGCAGTTCAAGGAATACAAGCTGCCCGGCGCCTGAAGGCCGGACTCCGGCATCTCAGGACCGGCAAGGCAGCAGCAGGCATTTGCGGTGTCCCGCCAAGGCAGTCGGATGGCGGTCACAGCGCAGACGCGGCGGCCCGGCGCGAGGAGGGCACGGGCCGCCGCCCATCGCCAATGACAACAAGTGAAGGAGACAGGTATGACAAGGTTGCGTCCGCTGGTACGAAGTGTGGTTGCAGTTGTTGCTCTGGGTTCCGCGCTGGCATCGGGCGCCGCGGCGGCCGATACGGTGAAGATCGCCTTCATCGATCCGTTGTCGGGGCTGATGGCCCCGGTGGGGCAGAACCAGCTCAAGAGCTGGCAGTACGTGGCCGACGTGGCCAACCAGAAGGGCTGGGGCGGGGCGCACAAGTTCGAGGTGGTGGGTTTCGACAACAAGCTGAGCCCGCAGGAAAGCCTGACCATCCTCAAGCAGGTGGTCGACCAGAATATCCGCTACATCGTGCAGGGCAACGGTTCGTCGGTGGGCCTGGCGCTGGAAGACGCCGTGGCCAAGCACAACGAGCGCAACCCCGGCAAGGAAATCGTCTACCTGAACTACGCCGCGGTGGACCCGGACATGACGAACAGCAAATGCAGCTACTGGCATTTCCGGCTCGATGCCAATTCCGACATGAAGATGGAGGCCCTGACCACCTACCTGGCCAAGGATCCCAACGTCAAGAAGGTCTACCTGATCAACCAGAACTACTCGTTCGGCCACCAGGTGGCACGGGCGGCCAAGGACTACCTGAAGCGCAAGCGGCCCGACATCCAGATCGTTGGCGAAGACCTGCACCCGCTGGCGCAGGTCAAGGATTTCGCGCCGTATGCGGCCAAGATCAAGGCGTCGGGCGCCGATACGGTGATCACCGGCAACTGGGGCAGCGACCTGGCCCTGCTGATCAAGGCAGGCAAGGATGCCGGCCTGCCGGTCAACTACTACACGTACTACGCCGCCACGACCGGCGTGCCCACCGCCATGGGGGCGGCCGGCACCGAGCACGTCAAGTACGTGGGCTACTACAACCCGAACAACGCCACCTTCCGGGGCGGAGACATCGTCGAGGGCTACAAGAAGAAGTACAACGACGACTTCTACGTGATGGCGTCGTACACGGGCGTCGCCATGCTGGCCAAGGCCATCAAGGACACCGGATCCACCGATCCGGTCAAGGTGGCCAAGGCGATGGAGGGCCTGAAGGTGGAAAGCATGAATGGCACGGTGGAGATGCGTGCCAGCGACCACCAGGCCCAGCAGCCACTGGTAGTGGCAACCTGGACGAAGGTCAACGGCAAGGACATCAAGTACGACCAGGAAAACACCGGCTATGGCTGGAAGACCAATGCGACGCTTGACCAGTTCGTGGCGGCGCAGCCCACCTCGTGCCAGATGAAGCGGCCGGGCAGCGGAAGCTGACACCGCGGCAGGTGGGAAGGGGTTCCCCGCCGCGCGGGAACCCCTGACAATATGGCTTTTGTCGGGTCAGGCTCCGGCTCCGGGAACAGGCCCTGAGGACTTGCCGTGGAATTCTTCATCATCTCGCTACTGAACGGCGTCAGCTACGGCTTGCTGCTGTTCATGCTGTCATCGGGGCTGACGCTGATCTTCAGCATGATGGGCGTGCTCAACTTCGCCCATGCCAGCTTCTACATGCTGGGCGCCTACTTTGCCTACACCATCGCCACCAAGGTCGGCTTCTGGCCGGCGCTGATCCTGGCGCCGCTGCTGGTAGCCGCTGCCGGGGCACTGGTGGAGCGATTCGGCCTGCGCACCGTCCACAAGTACGGCCATGTGGCCGAACTGCTATTTACTTTCGGCCTGGCCTACCTGATCGAGGAAGGCGTCAAGCTGGTCTGGGGCCTGGCCGCCGTGCCGTACCGCATCCCGGCCGAGCTCGACGGGCCGCTGTTCACGGTCTTCACCTCGTCGTTTCCCAAATACCGCGCATTCATGATGCTGGTATCGCTGGGCATGCTGGTGGCGATCTACCTGGTCCTGACGCGCACCCGCATTGGCCTGGTCATCCAGGCGGCGCTGACCCATCCGGAGATGGTCGAGGCCCTGGGCCACAACGTGCCGCGCGTGTTCATGATGGTGTTCGGCGGCGGCGCGGCGCTGGCTGGCCTGGCCGGCGTGATCGGCGGCAATGCGTTTGTCACCGAGCCGTCGATGGCGGCGGCGGTCGGGTCGATCGTCTTCGTCGTGGCGGTGGTGGGCGGCATGGGCTCGCTGGTCGGGGCGTTCATCGCATCGATCCTGATCGGGGTGCTGCAGACGTTCGCGGTGACGATCGATGCGTCGCTGGCCGGCCTGTTTGGCAGCTTCGGCATGGCCGTCACCGATGCCACGCCGTTCAGTTCGGTCTGGAAGCTCACCGTGGCGCAGGTGGCGCCGGTGCTGCCGTACCTGCTGCTGGTGGTCATGCTGATATTCCGCCCGCGCGGGCTGATGGGCACCCGGGAGAGCTGAGCGATGGAGTCTACGACGATGCAACAAAGCTCCAACCCGGTCGTGACTGGCCGCACCCTGCGTTACCGCCCGTTAAACCTGGCGCGCTGGGTCATCTGGACCACGACGGCGCTGCTGATGCTGGTGATGCCGCTGGCCTTCACGGGCGGGTTCGCGGTAACGCTGATGTCCCAGATGGGCATCATGATCATCTTCGCGCTCTCGTACAACATGCTGCTGGGGCAGACCGGCATGCTGTCGTTCGGGCATGCCGTGTACTCGGGCCTGGGGGCGTTCATCGCGGTACACGTACTGAACATGATCGGCGCGGGCAAGGTCTGGCTGCCGGTGTCGATGCTGCCGCTGGTGGGAGGCCTGGCCGGGGCGTTCTTCGGCGTGCTGTTCGGGTACGTGACGACGAAGAAGTCCGGCACCACGTTCGCCATGATCACAATGGGCATCGGCGAAATGGTGTTTGCCAGTTCACTGATGTTCCCCGATTTCTTTGGCGGCGAAGGCGGGATCTCCACCAACCGCGTGGTTGGCGATCCCTTCCTGGGCATCACCTTCGGCCCGGGCCGGCAGGTGTACTACCTGATCGCGATCTGGTGCTTCCTGTCGATGGTGGCCATGTACGCCTGGACGCAGACGCCGCTGGGCCGCATCGCCAACGCGGTACGGGACAATCCCGAGCGGGTGGAGTTCATCGGCTACAACACCCAGCGCGTGCGCTACCTGGTGCTGATCCTGTCGGCGTTCTTCGCGGGCATTGCCGGGGCGCTGTCGGCCATCAATTTCGAGATCGTGTCGGCCGAAAACGTCAGCGCGGTTCGCTCGGGCGGCGTGTTGCTGGCCGCGTTTATCGGCGGCGCGGGCGTGTTCTTCGGCCCGGTCATCGGCGCCATCGTCTTCACGCTGTTCGCGGTGGCACTGTCGGACCTGACCAAGGCCTGGCTGCTGTACCTGGGCCTGTTCTTCGTGACGATGGTGATGTTCGTGCCAGGCGGCATCGCCAGCCTGCTGCTGATGCAGATGCCGCTGCTGGCGAGGAAGCAGTTCGGCCGCATGCTGCCGTCGTACGCAAGGGCCGGCGTGGCCGGCCTGGTGCTGCTGGCGGCCGTGATCCTGACCGTGGAAATGGTCTACAAGGTGCAGGTTGACAGTGCCAATGGCACGGCGATGTCGTTGCTCGGCGTCGGTTTCGACGCCGGCACGCTGCCGCCGTGGATCGTGGCGGCGGCGCTGTGGGCGCTGGGCTATGCGGCCTGGCGCTGGGCGACGGCGAAGGTGCGCGCCGAACTCGACGCCATCCAGGCGCAAACGGGAGGTCTGGCATGAACGCCGCACTTGAACTTTCGGATGTCCGCAAGCGGTTCGGGCAGACCGAGATCATCCGGGGGGTGACGCTGACCATCGGCAAGGGCGAGCGGCATGCGCTGATCGGCCCGAACGGGGCCGGCAAATCGACCACCTTCAATCTGATCTCGGGCCGGTTCGCACCGACGTCCGGGGCGGTGAAGCTGAACGGCCAGAGCATTGCGGGGCTGCGGCCGTTCGAGATCAACCGGATGGGCCTGTCGCGCAGCTTCCAGATCACGAACATCTTCCACCGGCTGTCGGTGTTCGAAAACCTGCGCTGCGCGGTGCTGTGGTCGCTGGGCTACAAGTATTCGTTCTGGCACCGGCTGTCGGCGTTGCGCGATGCCAAGGCGCGCGCCGACGAGGTGCTGGAACTGATCGGCATGCAGCACCGGCGCAATACGCAGGCCGGCCTGCTGACCTATGCGGAGCAGCGGGCGCTGGAGATCGGCATCACCATCGCCGGCGGCTCCGAGGTCATCCTGCTGGACGAGCCCACCGCCGGCATGAGCCGCTCCGAATCGGACCACGCCGTGGAGCTGATCCGCAAGGTGACGGTAGGCAAGACCCTGGTCATGGTGGAGCACGACATGAGCGTGGTGTTCGGCCTGGCCGACCGCATTTCGGTGCTGGTGTACGGCGAGGTCATCGCCACCGACACGCCTGAGGCCATTCGCAACAACCGCCGCGTCAAGGAAGCCTACCTGGGCACCTCGCTCGACGAACCCGCGCTGGCAGGAGCCCACGAATGAGCAAGCCCATGCTGGAAGTCACCGGGCTGCACGCCTATTACGGAAAGAGCCATATCCTGCACGGCGTGGATGCCCATGTCGACGAAGGCGAGATCGTGGCGCTGCTGGGCCGCAACGGCGTGGGGCGCTCGACGATGGCCAAGGCCATCCTGGGCATGGTCAAGGCGGAAGGATCGGTTCGCTTTCGTGGCGACGAAATCCTGGGCCGCCGTACGTTCGAGATTGCCCATGCCGGCATCGGCTATGTGCCCGAGAACCGCGACATCTTCCCGACGCTGACAGTGCGGCAGAACCTGCTGCTGGGCGAGAAGCGCAATCCGCGCCAGCAGAAGCCGCGCTGGAGCGTGGAGGACATGTACCGCATGTTCCCCCGGCTCAAGGAGCGCGAGAACACGTCGGCAGGCGTGCTGTCCGGCGGCGAGCAGCAGATGCTGACGCTATGCCGCACGCTGATGGGCGACCCCGACCTGATCCTGATCGACGAGCCCACCGAGGGCCTGGCGCCGATGATCGTCACGCTGGTGGGCGAATTCCTCAAGACGCTCAAGGAGCGCGGCGTGTCCGTGCTGCTGATCGAGCAGAAACTGGCCATTGCGCTGGATATTTCGCAGCGCGTCTACGTGATGGGCCACGGGCATATCGTGTTCGAGGGCACGCCCGTGGAACTGAAGGCCAATGCCCAGATCCGGAAGGAGTGGCTGGAGGTGTGAACCGATCGGCTCGATATGCCGCGTGCCCCCGCTGCCGCTGGCCTATCTGTTCCGGGTGTCGGCAGCCGGCATGCGCGCCGCTACCTGATCGAGTACGACCTCCGGCTCATCCGCTTCGATATCGGTCTCGCCGTCAAGCCTGCTGTGCATCCGCTCGACGTCCAGGTCGCCCGTCCACTTTGCCACGACGACCGTGGCGACGCCGTTGCCGATCAGGTTGGTCAGGGCGCGTGCCTCGGACATGAACCGGTCGATGCCGAGAATCAGTGCCAGCCCCGCGACGGGCACGTGTCCCACCGCGGAAAGCGTGGCTGCCAGCACGATGAAGCCGCTGCCTGTCACGCCAGCCGCGCCCTTCGATGTCAAAAGCAGGACCGCAAGCAAGGTAATCTGCTGGGTGAAGGTCATGTCGGTATTGGTGGCCTGGGCGATGAAGACCGCTGCCATGGTCAGGTAGATCGATGTGCCGTCCAGATTGAAGGAATAGCCGGTCGGGATCACCAGGCCCACCACCGATTTGCGGGCGCCCAGGTTTTCAAGCTTGGCCATCATCCGGGGCAACACCGATTCCGAAGACGATGTGCCCAGCACGATCAGAAGCTCTTCCTTGATGTACTTGATGAACTTCCAGATCGAGAATCCATGGAATCGCGCGATGGATCCCAGCACGACGAAGATGAAAAGCAGGCAGGTGGCATAGAACGTCGCCATGAGCTGGCCAAGCTGGAGCAGCGAACTCAGGCCGTATTTGCCGATGGTAAAGGCCATGGCGCCGAACGCCCCGATCGGCGCCACCTTCATGATGTACCCGACGATGGCAAACAGTACGTGCGAGAATTTTTCGATGAAGTCGAAAACCAGCGTGCCGCGCCCACCGAACCTGTGCAGCGCAAAGCCAAACATCACGGCAAATAGCAGCACCTGAAGGATTTCGCCTTTGGCGAACGCATCCACCACCGTATTGGGGATCACGTTCATCAGGAATTCGACCGTGCCCTGCATTTTTCCGGGGCCGGTATAGGCGGCGATGCCTTTGGTATCGAGGGTGGCTGGATCGACATTCATGCCTGCGCCGGGCTTGACGATATTGATGATGAACAAGCCCACCAGTAACGCAATGCTGCTGACGACCTCGAAATAGAGCAGCGCCAGGCCACCCGTTTTGCCGACCTTCTTCATGTCCTCCATGCCGGCGATGCCCACCACGACCGTGCAGAAGATGATCGGCGCGATGATCATCTTGATCAGCTTGATGAAGCCGTCGCCCAGGGGCTTCATGGCCTCGCCGGTCTGGGGAAAGAAGTGTCCAAGAATGACGCCAAGAATAATGGCGGTAATGACCTGAAAGTAGAGAGACTTGTAGAGCGGCTTTGAATGTCCGGCTGTTTCCATGATCGTCTCCATTGCTGGTTCAGTGTCGGAAGCCGGACATCGGCCGCGTCTTGGCCACCTCGCTCGATCCTCGGGCCGCATTCCGGAAACACGCTAAGCCGAGCTTAGTGCCGCGCAGTCGGGATTGGGTATGGACCCAAAGACCTAGAAGCCACCCGCAGATAAGCCGCGCGAGAAAAACGGGCCAGATGGTTGAGTAAAGTGCTTAATGAAGCACGTTATGCCGTCATGTAAGGCGCGGAACGCGGGGTTGCCCGGATGGGAAGTGGACCAAAGTCCATTGCCTGAAAACACCCGACGTCACATATTGGGGGGTAGGGGCCGAGTGGGCCGAGAAAACCGGGTATCGGTGATTCGATGTCGCCGCATCCCGCGCGTGGGAGGTGAAGACCAATGCTGTCCAAGTTGATGGCGATGTATCGCTATTTCATGTCAGTCGTACCGTTCCGGCTGACGCCCGCCATTATCGCCACGGCTGTCCTGGTCACGCTGCTGCTGCTTCCGGCGCCGGAAGGGCTGAAGCCCGAGGCCTGGCATCTGGTGGCGATCTTCCTGACCACGATTGTCGCGATCATCCTTAAGGTCATGCCGATTGGCGTGATGGCCATGATGGCGATCGTGATCGTGTCGCTGGCACAGGTGACATCGCCGACGTCGAAGGGCGCAATTGCCGACGCACTGAGCAGTTTCTCGAATCCGCTGATCTGGCTGATCGTCGTGGCGATCCTGATCTCGCGCGGACTGAAGAAGACGGGGCTCGGGAACCGGATCGGCCTGATGTTCATTGCCCTGCTGGGCAAGCGCACGGTTGGCATCGGATACGGACTCACCATCTGCGAACTGGTGCTGGCACCGTTCACCCCCAGCAATACGGCCCGCGGAGGCGGCATCGTCCATCCGATCATGCGATCGATCGCTGGCGCCTTCGACTCCGACCCGGCCAAGGGGACGCAGGGCAAGGTGGGCACATACCTGGCGCTCGTGAACTACCACGCCAATCCGATTACCTCCGCCATGTTCCTGACCGCCACCGCGCCGAACCCGCTGGTGGTGGATTACGTGGCCAAGGCCAGCGGCCAGGCGCTGCATCTGACGTGGACCACCTGGGCGTTGTGCATGCTGCTGCCGGGCCTGCTCTGCCTGCTTTTGATGCCGCTGATCATCTACCTGCTATCGCCGCCGGAGCTGAAGGTCACGCCCAATGCCGTCGACTACGCCCGGGGCGAGCTGGCGCGCATGGGCCCGTTGAGCGGCAAGGAACGCGTCATGATGGGCGTGTTCGCCATGATGCTGATCCTGTGGGCCAATCTGCCCGCGATGATTTTCGGGCCGGCCTACACGCTGGACCCGACCGTCGTGGCCTTCCTTGGCCTCTTTGGGCTGATCATCACAGGGACGATCGACTGGGACGATGTGCTGTCCGAAAAGAGCGCCTGGGACACGCTGATCTGGTTCGGGGCCCTGGTGATGCTGGCCGAACAACTCAACAAGCTGGGCGTGATCGCCTGGTTCTCGGCCGACATGCGCGACGCCATTTCCGCCAGTGGCATGGAATGGAAGGGGATTGCCGCCGTGCTGGTGCTGGCGTTCGTGTTCTCGCACTACCTGTTCGCCAGTACCACGGCGCATATCAGCGCCATGATGCTCGCATTCCTTACGGTCGGCGCGCATCTGATTCCGCCGGAGTACATCCCGCCGTTCATGCTGATGATGACCGCCGGGTCGGCGATCATGATGACGCTGACCCACTACGCAACCGGCACGTCGCCGATCATCTTCGGCAGCGGCTACGTCACGCTGGGGCAGTGGTGGCGGGCCGGCGCGGTGATGTGCGTGTTCGAACTCGTCGTCTTCGCCGTGGTCGGCGGCCTTTGGTGGAAGGTGCTGGGTTTCTGGTAAATCCGGCCGGTCTTCTGGCGGCTTGCGTGGCCGCCAGTACCGTCGTCACGTCATCAGCAGGTTCTCGTATTCCTCGCGAAACTGGTGCATGGAGCTTTCCACCACCGTCACCGCACCGTCGATCAGTCCGCAGCGGCCGCTGCCCGGCAGGATGCGGCAGAGGTTCTCCAGCGCCTCCAGGTCTGCCCGCACGCCGCGGCCGGTGTCGATCCGGTTGAGCAGCCGCATCAGCTGAAATGTGCCGCCCTTGCAGGACGGGCACTGGCCGCACGACCCCTGGGCAAAGAAGCTCACGTATTCGGCAACCTTGCGGACGATGCTGGTGCCTTCCGAGACGACGATCATGGCCCCGGTCCCCAGGCTCGAACGCCGCTGACGCACCGCGTCGAAATCCAGCGCGACGTCCAGGTCGCGCTTGGTCAGCAGGGTGTTGGAAGGGCCTCCCGTAAATACCGCCTTGAACTCCTTGCCCTGAAGCATGCCGCCGCCGTGCCCGAACACCAGCGATTCCAAACTCGTCCCCATCGGCAGTTCATACAGGCCCGGGCGCAGCACGTCTCCTGAAAGCGAATAGAGCTTCGTGCCCACCGCCTTGCCGAGACCGAGATCGCGATACCACTGTGGGCCATGGCGCAGGATGCCTGGCACGTGAGCCAGCGTCTCGGTGTTGTTGACGATGGTGGGCGCGCCATGGACGCCGTGCTCGGCCGGGTAGGGCGGCTTGCGGCGCGGGAACGGAAATCCGCCTTCCACGCTGGCAATCACCGCCGTCTCCTCGCCGCCGATGTACAGGCCGGAACTCGGCATGACTTGCAGCGAGACGGCGCCGCCGACCACGGCCGCCAGACGGTCGAACAGCGGATGGGTCTGCCACTGTTGCACCGCCAGCCGCGTGACTGCCAGCGACTGCAACTGATGCGGGTTGACGTACAGGACGACATGATTGGCCCGCGTGGCGGCCGCCGCGATCAGCGCGCCCTCGATCACCTGGTGTGGTGTGTGCTCCAGCAGAAAGCGATCCTTGAAGGTGCCCGGTTCGTCTTCGTTGCCATTGCAGATGACGTACTTTTCTCCGGCAGGCGCCGCCGCGACGGGCGCCCATTTTCGATGCGTCGGGAACCCGGCGCCGCCCATGCCACGCAGTCCCGCCTGTTCGATTGCTCCGATGATGGCCGCTGGATCGTCGAGGGCCCTGGCCAGCCCTTCACCGCCGCCGTGTGCCAGCCACGCGGTCAGGTCGGCACCGACCTGGATGTCGTCATTCAGCAGGACCTTGTTCGGGCGTTCCATGGCGTGGCTCATCGCAGGCTACCCACCGTACGGCCTCGCGCACCGGCACGCAGGCCGGCATCGACACGCAGATCGAAATGCGCGTAGCCGGGAAAAAGCTGGGGCGCCTGGACGTGCAGTGGCAGGCCGGCCAGCGTTAGTTCGCGCTGCCATGCGTGGACGTGGCCGATTCCGGCGCGGCTGGGCAGCGCGCCGCGCATCGATTCCGCCGCCTTTGCGCCGGCCCGGCGCCCCATGCTCAGGATGTCCAGCAGCGCATTGCCCATCAGCCGGTTGCGTCCGTGGATGCCGCCGGTGACTTCGCCCACGCCATACAGGCCCGGCACGTTTGTCGATCCATCCTTGTCGATCGCCATGCCGCCGTTCTGGTAGTGCAGCGTCGGGTAGACCAGAAAGGGCACCTGTGCCGCGTCATGCCCGCATTTGTGCGCCAGATGGGTGAGGGTGACCAGCCGGTTGGCGAGGATGCCAGGGTTTTCCAGTTCCAGCGTGGGCGTGTCGAGAAACACGCCAACCTGTCCATCGCGGCTGATGCCGCGGCCTTCCGCGCATTCTCGCAGGATGGCCGAGGCCACGACGTCGCGCGGCTTGAGTTCGTCCACGAATCGCTCCCCTTCGCCATTGATCAGCTTTGCCCCGGCCGAGCGCGCGGCCTCGGAGATCAGGCCGCCCGCCAGGTGGGGCGGATAGGCAATGCCGGTGGGATGGTACTGGAACGAGTCGAGTTCCCGCAGGCGGGCGCCCATGCGATAGGCCAGCACCAGGCCATCGGCGGTGGCGCCATAGTGGTTGGACGTCGGGAACGCATTCAGATGCAGCCGGCCGGCGCCACCGGTGGCCAGGATCACCGAGCGGGCGCGCACCAGCACGAAGGCGCCCCATTCGAGGTTGTAGATTACGGCCCCGGCGCAGCGTCCGCGCTCGTCGGACAGCAGTTCGACCACCGGGCAGCGGTTCCAGACGGCAATGCCCGGATCCAGGTCCACCGCCTCGCGCAGCACGCGCATCATTTCCAGGCCGGTGTAGTCGCGATAGGACAGGATGCGCGCAGCGGATGCCCCGCCGGGCTTCTTGCGCAGCAGGTTGCCACCGATGGCCCGATCCTCGGTCTGGTCGAACATCATGCCCAGCCGGATCAGCCACCGGATCACGTCCGGACCGTCAGAGACCATCTGTGCGACAAGTTCACGGTCTGCGCAAAAATGGCCGGCGCGCAGCGTGTCCTCGAAATGCATTTGCAGGGTGTCGTCCTCGCCGATGGCTGCCTGGATGCCACCTTCGGCCATCACGGTGTTGCTGTCGCCCAGGCGCAGCTTGGTGGCAAGGACGACCTGCGCGCCCTGTGCCGCGGCGGTCAGCGCCGCCGCGCAGCCGCCTCCGCCGCCGCCGATGACCAGGACGTCGGTCGTGACCAGTTGCGCGCCGGCGATATCGACGTCGTCGATCAGCGCATTGGCCTGAAGACTGCGGGCCAGATCGGGCTGGCAGGGGTCGCCACGGTTCGGCCCCACGGACAGGGCGACTCTGGCGTTCGGCCCATGATCGGGGTGATAGGCCTTGAGGAGCGCCTCGACGGAAGTCGTGTCGTCGCGCATGGCGGGCGTCACGCCACGCTTGTAGCGTTGGCATGCCTCCTGATAAGGGATGCTGTCGGGCATGGTGTGTGGTCTGTCAACCTTGTTGTGGGGGATGCGCGCCCGGCGCGTCCAGGTCGATCGTCATCTCGCCCCGCTCGGTCTGCTGCAACCGCTGCATCAGGTTCGCCGGACGCAGCGACAGCGAAGCGATCATGCGCCGCACGAACAGGCCAAGATGGTTGGGCTGGATCAGTTCGGGGCAGGCCAGCGTGCAGAGGTTGCACATGACGCATTCGTCGAAGACCTTCGCCGACGCCGCCAGTTCGCCGGCCACGGCAAGGTTGACGCCGCGCTGGACATCGAGCTGCTTGGGACAGGCCCGGTCACAGCCGCTGCAGTGCCGGCAATGGGCGGCCTCCGGAAAGGTCTCGGCAATGGTGCCCAGGATCTGCCAGCTGTCGCCGATATCCTCGATTCGATAGACATGGCGCGATGACGAGGTGAAGTAGTCAAGGAAGGCCACCTGCATGCCGTCCTCGACCATCGTCTCGCAGGCCAGCGCGGTCTTGACCTCCGGCTCGCCCTGGCGCCGGACCATGACCCGGCAGGAGCCGCACACCCCCTGGCCCATGCAGCCGACACCTTCCACGAGCGTCTCGCCTGCGTGGATGAATGCCTGCAGGATCGAACAACCGGCCGGCGCCGCGATTTCCCGTCCTTCTATGTTCAGACGTGCCATGCTTCTCCCGCGCATCCCGTTTTGCGGCAGTGGCCTGACCCCGCCGCGTCTTCGAATAGGTCGTATAAACCTTAGCACAGGGAAGGTTATTGCCAAGTCGGATCGCATGTTCCCAGCGGCGGCACCCGGTTAGCACTGACGACTCGCCTTCGCGGGGCAGGCGGTTGTCGTCGGGCATCTTTTTGCCGATTGGAGTGCCATGTCAAAAATTTCCTCGCCGAGAAGGATTGCCCGCGGAAGGGTGATTTATTCGGCATAAATGCCCTGATTCCGTCCCGCGTCCTACGGGTTCCCCCTGAGGGTTTGAACCCCGCTGCAGGCTCAACATGAATGCCGGAAAAAGCGGCCATGAAGGCCGCGCATGACGGCCGTTCCGCGGTGGAAAATTGAAATTGAACGACCGTGCTATTTTGTGTATGCTTGTCCCGCCTTCGAGCCGGATGGCTTGTGGCACAAGGGATTGCGGGCCATCGCGCAGGCGGCCCGAAGTTCCGGCAGGATCAGAGCAAGAACTGCATTCGAGAATTCGAATCCCGAGACAACCCATGAGCCCCTAGGAAGACGAAGGGCTCGCAAATACCAAAGGAACGCGTATGACAGCGCAGTATCAGGTACAGGACGGCGTAGCCGTTATCACGCTCGACAATCCCCCGGTCAACGGCCTCGGTCACAGCACCCGCCTGGGCATCGTCGAAGGCTTGACCCGTGCGCTGGACGATGCCGCCGTCAAGGCCGTCGTCATTACCGGCGCTGGCAAGGCGTTCTCGGGCGGCGCCGACATCCGTGAATTCAATACGCCCAAGGCCACGCAGGAGCCGACGCTGCATTCGGTGATCCGCGCGCTGGAAGCCTCGACCAAGCCGGTCGTGGCCGCCATCCACTCCGTCGCCATGGGCGGCGGCCTGGAACTGGCCCTGGGCTGCAACTACCGCGTGGCCGCCAAGGGCGCGCAGATCGCGCTGCCCGAAGTCAAGCTGGGCCTGCTGCCCGGCGCGGGCGGCACGCAGCGCCTGCCGCGCCTGATCGGCCTGGAGCACGCGCTGAACATGATCGTGTCCGGCACGGCCATCCCCTCGGAAAAATTCGCCGGCTCGAAGCTGTTCGACGAACTCGTCGATGGCGACGTGCTGCCTGCCGCCGTCAAGTTCGCCCAGAACGTGGCCGCCGCCCCCGGCCCGTACCCCAAGGTGCGCGACCTGAAGGTGCGTCACGAAAACGCCGAAGGCTTCCTGGCTTTTGCCAGGAACACCGTGGCTGCCGTGGCCAAGAACTTCCCGGCGCCGTCGAAGTGCGTGGAGGCCGTGGCCGCCTCGCTCAAGCCGTTCGAAGCGGGCCTGAAGGAAGAGCGCGAAGGGTTCATGTACCTGGTCGGTACGCCGGAATCGCGCGCCCTGCGCCATGCCTTCTTCGGCGAGCGCGCCGCCAGCAAGATCCCCGATGTGTCCAGCGACACCCCGGTCCGCAAGATCGAGCGCGTTGCCGTGATCGGCGCCGGCACGATGGGCGGCGGCATCACCATGAACTTCCTGAACGCCGGCATCCCCGTGACGATGCTGGAAACCAAGCAGGAGGCGCTGGACCGCGGCGTGGGCACGATCCGCAAGAACTACGAGAACAGCGCCAAGAAGGGCAAGCTCACGCAGGAAAAGGTCGAACAGCGCATGGGCCTGCTGACCACCACGCTGTCCTATGACGACATCAAGGACGCCGACCTGGTCATCGAGGCCGTGTTCGAGGAAATGGGAGTCAAGGAAATCGTCTTCAAGAAGCTGGACGAAGTGATGAAGGCCGGTGCGATCCTGGCCTCCAACACGTCCACGCTGGACGTGAACAAGATTGCCTCGTTCACCAAGCGTCCGCAGGACGTGGTCGGCATGCACTTCTTCAGCCCGGCCAACGTCATGAAGCTGCTGGAAGTGGTGCGCGGCGAGAAAACCGGCAAGGACGTGCTGGCTACCGTCATGCAGATCGCCAAGAAGATCAAGAAGACGGCCGTGGTCTCGGGCGTCTGCGACGGCTTCATCGGCAACCGCATGATCGAGCAATACAGCCGCCAGGCGGGCTACCTGCTGGACGAAGGTGCGCTGCCGGAGCAGGTGGACCGCGCGATCGAAAAGTTCGGCTTCGCCATGGGCCCGTTCCGCATGGGCGACCTGGCCGGCAACGACATCGGCTGGGCCATCCGCAAGCGCCGCGCCGTCGACAAGCCGGACATCCAGTATTCGAAGACGGCCGACAAGCTTTGCGAAATGGGCCGCTTCGGCCAGAAGACCGGTGCCGGCTGGTACGACTACAAGGCGGGCGACCGCAAGCCGTACCCGAATGCGCAGGTCAACGAGATGATCGTCGAGCATTCGAAGGAACTCGGTATCACCCGCCGCAAGATTTCCGATGAGGAAATCGTCGAACGCCTGGTGTTCGCACTGGTGAACGAAGGCGCCAAGATCCTGGAAGAGGGTATCGCGTCGAAGGCGTCGGACATCGACATGGTTTACCTGACCGGCTACGGCTTCCCGCTGTTCCGCGGCGGCCCGATGCTCTACGCCGACCAGGTTGGCCTGTTCAACGTGGCCCAGTCGATGAAGCGTTACGCCAAGGGTTACCACGGCGAAGCCTGGAAGGTGGCCCCGCTGCTGCAGAAGCTGGCCGACGAGGGCAAGGGCTTCAACGGCTGAGACACGACGGCCTGAATCGACAGAAACAGGAAAACAGGGGACACGAAAACCATGGCCTACGGCGCGCAGGACTGCCTGCTGGTGATCGACGTGCAGAACGATTTCATGCCCGGTGGCGCGCTGGCCGTGCCGCAGGGCGACGAAGTGGTGGCCGTGATCAACCGGCTGGCGCCGGCCTTCGAGCATGTGGTGCTGACGCAGGACTGGCATCCGGCCGGGCATGCGTCGTTCGCCACCAGTCATGCCGGGCGCGCGCCGTTCCAGACCACCACGCTGCCGTATGGCGAGCAGGTGCTCTGGCCGGACCACTGCGTGCAGGACACTCCGGGCGCCGCGCTGCATGCGGACCTGCGTGTTCCGCATGCGCGGCTTCTGATCCGCAAGGGTCATCATGCCGGCGTGGACAGCTACAGCGCCTTTCTGGAAGCGGATCGCACGACAAGGACCGGCCTGGGCGGCTACCTGCGGGAGCAGGGCGTCCGGCGCGTGGTCTGCGTCGGGCTGGCGACCGACTACTGCGTGGCCTGGAGCGCGCTCGATGCGCGCGCGGCAGGCTTCGAGGCGGTGGTCGTGGAAGACGCCTGCCGGGCGATCGACCTGGACGGATCGCTGGCCCGCGCCTGGCAGGACCTGGCCGCGGCCGGGGTCCGGCGTACCACGTCCGCGGCGTTGCTGGCCGGTAGTGCGAACCACAATCCCTGGCTTCCTGAATCCTGACGATTCACGTCGACATACCGAATATTCGTCGCAAGTTGGCTAGAGATAGCCAGAGACACCAAGATACCGAGGAGCAACACATGAACGAGGCAGTCATCGTATCCACGGCCCGTACCGGGCTGGCCAAGAGCTGGAAGGGCGCTTTCAACATGACCCACGGCGCCACCCTGGGCGGCCACGCCGTCCAGCACGCCATCGCGCGGGCCAAGATCGAGGCCGGTGAAGTGGAAGACGTGCTGATGGGTTGTGCCAACCCCGAAGGCGCCACCGGCGCCAACATCGCGCGCCAGATCGCCCTGCGCGCCGGCTGCCCGGTGACCGTGCCCGGCGCCACCGTGAACCGCTTCTGCTCGTCGGGCCTGCAGACCATCGCCATGGCCGCGCAGCGCGTGATCGCCGACGAAGGCGATATCTTCGTGGCCGGCGGCGTGGAATCGATCTCGTGCGTGCAGCAGGAGATGAACCGCCACATGATCCAGGAAAGCTGGCTGAACAAGAACAAGCCGGAAATCTACTGGAGCATGCTGCAGACCGCCGAGAACGTGGCCAAGCGCTACAACATCTCGAAGGAGCGCCAGGACGAGTATGGCGTGCAGAGCCAGTTGCGTGCGGCCGCTGCCCTGGAAGCCGGCAAGTTCAAGGACGAGATCGTGCCGATGACGGTGCTGGCCGGCGTGGCCGACAAGGCCACGGGTCAGCTGATGACCAGGGAAGTCACCATTGACGCCGACGAAGGCATCCGCGCCGACACCACGCTGGAAGGCGTGTCGAAGATCCGCACGGCCATGCCTGGCGGCGTCATCACGGCCGGCAATGCGTCGCAGTTCTCGGACGGCGCTTCGGCTGCGGTGGTGATGAATGCCCGCGTGGCGGCCGCCAAGGGCCTGCAGCCGCTGGGCGTGTTCCGCGGCTTTGCCGTGGCCGGCTGCGAGCCCGATGAAATGGGGATCGGCCCGGTGTTCGCCGTGCCGAAGCTGCTGAAGAAGACGGGCCTGAAGGTCGAGGACATCGGCCTTTGGGAACTGAACGAGGCGTTCGCGGTGCAGGTGCTGTACTGCGCCGACAAGCTCGGCATCCCGATGGATCGCCTTAACGTGAACGGCGGTGCCATCGCCGTGGGCCATCCGTATGGTGTGTCCGGTGCCCGCCTGGTTGGCCATGCGCTGATCGAAGGCAAGCGCCGCGGCGTGAAGTACGTCGTGGTGACGATGTGCATCGGCGGCGGCCAGGGTGCCGCCGGCCTGTTCGAAGTCCTGTAAGCCTGCTGGCGCCGGACCGACGACGTACACGCCCTCTCCGCCTTGCGGGGAGGGCGTGGCTTCCTACCCCTTGCGACGGCTGTCTGCCGCGCTTTTCAGCCAGGAGTGTTGTCTCCCATGTCGCTGATTCTCTCCCGTCGTGATCTCAATTTCGTCCTGTACGAATGGCTCGATGCCGAGTCGCTGACCCGGATTCCCCGTTTTGCAGACCATTCGCGCGAGACCTTCGACGCCGCGCTCGATACCTGCGAAAAGATTGCCACGGACCTGTTCGCGCCGCATAACAAGAAGAGCGACGCCCAGGAACCGCACTTCGACGGCGAGACCGTCACGATCATCCCCGAAGTCAAGACCGCGCTGAAGGCGTTCTGCGAAGCCGGCCTGATGGCGGCCGGGCAGGACTACGAGTACGGTGGCATGCAACTGCCGGTCACGCTGGAAAAGGCCGCGTTCGCGTATTTCAAGGCTGCCAACGTTGGCACCAGTTCATACCCGTTCCTGACCATCGGCAATGCCAACCTGCTGCTGACGCACGGCACGCCGGCGCAGATCGACACCTTCGTGCGGCCGGAGCTTGAAGGACGCTTTTTCGGCACGATGTGTCTGTCGGAGCCCCAGGCCGGGTCGTCGCTGTCGGATGTCACCACGCGCGCCGAATACGAAGGCGAATCGCCGCTGGGCCAGCAATACCGGCTGCGCGGCAACAAGATGTGGATCTCGGCCGGCGAGCATGAGCTGTCCGACAACATCGTGCATCTGGTGCTGGCCAAGATCCCGGGGCCAGATGGCAAGCTGATCCCGGGCGTGAAGGGCATCTCGCTGTTCATCGTGCCGAAGTATCTGGTCAACGCGGACGGTTCGCTGGGCGAGCACAACGACGTCGTGCTGGCCGGCCTGAACCACAAGATGGGATACCGGGGCACCACCAACTGTCTGCTGAACTTCGGCGAGGGCATGAAGTACAGGCCGGGCGGCAAGGCCGGTGCCATCGGCTACCTGGTGGGCGAGCCGCACAAGGGCCTGGCCTGCATGTTCCACATGATGAACGAGGCGCGTATCGGCGTGGGCCTGGGCGCGGTGGCGCTGGGCTATACGGGCTACCTGCACGCGCTCGACTACGCCCGCAACCGTCCGCAGGGCCGGCCGGTGGGGCCGCAGGGCAAGGACCCGGCCAGCCCGCAGGTCAAGCTGGTAGAACACGCCGACGTGCGCCGCATGCTGCTGGCGCAGAAGAGCTATGTCGAAGGCGGCCTGGCGCTCAACCTGTACTGTGCGCGGCTGGTGGACGACGAGCACGCCGCCAAGGCGGCCGGCGAGACGGCAAGGCAGCGCGAGCTGTCGCTGCTGCTCGATATCCTGACGCCGATCGCCAAGAGCTGGCCGTCCCAGTGGTGCCTGGAAGCCAACAGCCTGGCCATCCAGGTGCATGGCGGCTACGGCTACACCCGGGAATACAACGTCGAGCAGTTCTATCGTGACAACCGCCTGAACCCGATCCACGAAGGCACGCACGGCATCCAGGGTCTGGATCTGCTGGGCCGCAAGGTGGTAATGCAGGACGGGGCGGCCTTCCAGTTGCTGGGCCAGCGCGTACAGGCGACCTGCGAGCGCGCCGCAGCCAGCGGCGACAAGGCGCTGGGCGAACAGGCGCGCGCGCTGGGCGCCGCGGCCGCGCGGCTGGCCGAGGTCACGCAGACGCTGTGGTCGGCCGGCGATCCAAACGTGACGCTGGCCAATGCATCGGTCTACCTGGAGGCATTCGGCCACGTCGTGGTGTCGTGGATCTGGCTGGAGCAGGCCCTGGTGGCGCACGCCGGGCTGGCAGGCGCGAAGGGCGAGGATGCCGACTTTTATCGCGGCAAGCTCGCGGCGGCGGCGTACTTCTTCCGGTTCGAGCTGCCGAAGGTATATCCGCAGCTCGACCTGCTGGCCTCGCTGGATCGCACCACGCTGGACATGCAGGACGCCTGGTTCTAAATGGCAAGCGGAATCGCACATTAGAGAAACGAGAAACGAGAAACGAGAAACGGAGACGACATGAGAACCATCCAGCAACTGTTCGACCTGAAGGGGCGTACCGCACTGATCACGGGCGGTTCGCGCGGGCTGGGCCTGCAGATTGCCGAGGCGCTGGGCGAGCAGGGCGCGCGTCTGGTGCTGTCGGCCCGCAAGGCCGACGAACTGCAGTCGGCGCAGGCCCACCTGAAGGCGCGCGGCATCGAGGCCGACTGGATCGCGGCCGATGGCTCGCGCGACGACGAGATCTCGCGCCTGGCGGACGAGGCGCTGGCCAGGCTCGGTCACGTCGACATCCTCGTCAACAACGCGGGGGCCACCTGGGGTGCCCCGGCCGAGGATCACCCGATCGAGGCCTGGGACAAGGTGATGAACCTGAACATCCGCGGTCTGTTTCTGCTGTCGCAGAAGATCGGCAAGCTGTCGATGATCCCGCGCCGCCACGGCCGCATCATCAACGTGGCGTCGATTGCCGGCCTGGGCGGCAACCCGCCGGGCTCGCTGGAGACCATTGCCTACAACACGTCAAAGGGCGCGGTGGTCAATTTCACGCGCACGCTGGCCGGCGAATGGGGCGAGCACAACATCACGGTCAACGCGCTGGCGCCGGGCTTCTTCCCGTCGAAGATGACCAAGGGGTCGCTGGACCGCCTGGGCGTGGACAAGATGTGCGAAGGCGTGCCGCTGCACCGGCTGGGCGACGACGAAGACCTGAAGGGCGCCGCGCTGCTGTTTGCGTCGGACGCCGGCAAGCACATCACGGGGCAGATCCTGGCGGTCGACGGCGGGGTCAGCGCGGTGTAAGTGCAGCGGGTGTGCACCCTTTCCCGCGCGCGGGAGAGCGGTGCGAAGCCGGCGCATAGTTCAGGCCGAAGGTTTTTTTCAATTGCCCCCAAACATGACCCAACGCCAACTCAACATCCCGTTCCTTGCCGATCTCGGCGTGCTGTGCAACTACATGGAAGGCGGCCGCAGCGAGATCGAGCTGGATCTGCAGACGCGCCACCAGAACAGCTGGGACATGGCGCACGGCGGCGTGATCATGACCCTGCTCGACGTGGCCATGGCCATTGCCGGCCGCTCGTCCGACGCCGACGGACGGGGCGTGGTCACCATCGAGATGAAGACCAGCTTCATGGCGCCGGGGCGCGGCAAGCTGACCGCGCGGGGGCAGACCGTGCATCGGACGTCGACGATGGTGTTCTGCGAAGGCGAGATCGTCGACGCCGACGGCAAGATCGTATCGAAGGCATCGGGCACGTTCAAATACATCAAGCGCATGCCGCCCAAGCGGGAATCCGGGGCGGCGGATTCGGGCGCGGACGGCTGATCGCGTCGCGCCAGCAGTTCTTCCATCCAAACGCAAAACCGCGCAAAACCGCGCTAACCCACGCGCAAACCGAGCGAAGGAATCCACACATGTCGAAGCAAACCTACAAGCGCATCGTTCTGGCCTCGCGTCCGGCCGCAGCCGTCACGCCCGAGAATTTCCGCCTGGAAGAGGTGGCCGTGCCGGATCTGGCCGACGGCCAGGTCATGGTGCGCAACCATTTCCTGTCGCTGGACCCGTACATGCGCGGCCGCATGAGCGACAGCAAGTCGTACGCCGATCCGCAACCGCTGGGCGAAGTGATGATCGGCGGCACCGTGGGCGAGGTCATCGCCAGCAAGAACCCGAAATGGAACGTCGGCGACAAGGTCGTCGGCATGTTCGGCTGGCAGGAAATCGGCGTGAGCGATGGCGGGGGCATGCAGAAGGTGGACACCACGCATATCCCGCTGTCGGCCTACCTGGGCTCGGTCGGCATGCCCGGCGTGACCGCCTGGTATGGCCTGAACAAGATCATCGCCCCCAAGGCCGGCGAGACCATCGTCGTCAGTGCGGCCTCGGGCGCCGTGGGCAGCGTGGTCGGCCAGCTGGCCAAGCTGGCCGGCTGCTACGTGGTGGGCGTGGCGGGCGGCAAGGACAAGTGCGACTACGTGACCAATGAACTGGGCTTCGACGCCTGCGTGGACTACAAGGCGGCCAAGGACGCAAAGGAGTTGTACGCGATGGTCAAGGCCGTGACGCCCAAGGGTGTCGATGGCTACTTCGAGAACGTCGGCGGCGACATCCTCGACGTGGTGCTGGCCCGCCTGAACCCGTTCGCGCGCATCGCCGTGTGCGGGCTGATCGCCGGCTACGACGGTCAGGACATGCCGATCCGCAATCCGCGCGCCATCCTGGTATCGCGCTGCAAGATCGAGGGCTTTATCGTGTCCGAACACATGGACGTCTGGCCGCAGGCGCTCAAGGAACTGGGCGGCTTCGTGGCGCAGGGCAAGATCAAGTTCCGCGAGAGCATCGCCGAAGGCCTGGCCAGCGCGCCGGAGGCCTTCATCGGCCTGCTGAAGGGCAAGAACTTCGGCAAGCAGCTGGTGAAGATGGCCTGAGCGGCACCCAACCCCACAAATAAGGAGACAGCCATGAACGCCCCGCAAACCGCCAATGACAAGGATGACATGGCCGCCGGCCTGTCCGAGGAGGTCAAGGCCCGCTACCGCAATCTGCCGCGCCCGCCGCAGTTCGATACGCCGGCCCAGGAGCGGCTGCATCGCAAGCAGCGGCTGGCGGCGGCGTTCCGGCTGTTCTCCAAATTCGGGTTTGACGAAGGCGTGGCCGGCCATATCACGGCGCGCGACCCCGAGTTCACCGACACGTTCTGGGTCAACCCGTTTGGCGTCCACTTCAGCCACGTCAAGGTGTCGAACCTGATCCGCTGCGATCACCACGGCAATGTGGTGGAGGGCGACTATCCGGTGAACGCGGCGGCCTTCGCCATTCACTCGCGCGTGCACCAGACGCGTGAAGACGCCGTGGCGGCTGCCCATTCTCATAGCACCTATGGCCGGGCGTGGTCCACGCTGGGGCGCAAGCTCGATCCGCTGACCCAGGATGTCTGCGCGTTCTACAACGACCATGCGCTGTACGACGATTTCGGCGGCGTGGTGGTCGAACTGGACGAAGGTCAGCGTATCGCCAACGCGCTGGGCCAGAACAAGGCGGCGATCCTGCAGAACCATGGCCTGCTGACGGTGGGCAAGACCGTGGACGAGGCCGCCTGGTGGTTCATCACGATGGAGCGGTCGTGCCAGGTGCAGATCCTGGCCGAATCGGCGGCCGTCCGGACGGGCCAGGCACCGAGGGTGATCAGCGACGCGGCGGCCAGCCAGGCCTATTCGATCGTCGGTACGGCGCAGGCCGGCTGGTTCCAGTTCCAGCCGTTATACGCACGTATCGTTAAAGAACAGCCGGATCTGCTCGATTAAGCAGGAGTCGATCTCCCCGATCTCCTCCTGAAAGGCCAAGATGCCCGACCTCATCCTTCACCAATACGCAACGTCGCCGTTTTCCGAGAAAGTCCGGCTCGTGCTGGGCGCCAAGGGCCTGTCCTGGTGCGCGGTGGAAATTCCGCCGATCATGCCCAAGCCCGATGTCACGGCGCTCACGGGCGGTTACCGCCGCACGCCGGTCATGCAGATCGGCGCCGATATCTATTGCGATACGGCGCTGATCTGCGCGGTGCTGGACCGCATGGCGCCCCATCCGCCGCTGTATCCAGTGGCGCAGGCCGCGCAGTCGCACATCATGGCTGCCTGGATCGACAGCGCGCTGTTTACGGCCGCCGTGACCTACGCGATGCAGCCGGCCGGCGTGCAGGCGATGCTGTCGCACCTGTCGCCGGGACAGATCCAGGCCTTCATGGCCGACCGCAAGGCCATGCGCGGCGACTCCAACGCGCTGCGCATGCCGTTGCCGGAGGCGGCGGCGATGCTGCACGAGACCTTCGCGCGGCTGCAGGAGCAGTTTTCCGCCGGCCAGCAGCATGTGGCCGGGCCGGAACTGTCGATCGCCGATTTCTCGCTGTTTCACTGTATCTGGTTTATCCGCCGGGCGCAGGCGCTGGCGGCATTGCTCGACGGGTATCCGCTGGTCAAGACGTGGTTTGCGCGCATGCAGGCGTACGGCCACGGCAAGCTGCGCGTGATTCCGTCCGAATCCGCCATTGCCGATGCCTACGATCACGACCCGCTGCCGCACGACACGACTATCCTGCCCGGCGCCGGCTTCGCGGCCGGTGACGCAGTCACCGTCACGCCCACCGACTACGCGAAGGACCCGGTGGCCGGCGTACTGCTGACGTTGACCGAACACGTGGTCACCATTCGCCGGCAGGACCCCCGTGCCGGCGCGGTCAACGTGCATTTCCCGCGTCAGGGCTATCACGTGCAGGCGGCGGGCTAGGGCGCCGGGCGGTGCAGCTTTTTCCCCCGCTCCCGCCTTTGGGAGAGGGGAGCAAAGACCATCAACAAAAGACGCATCCGAAAACGGAGGAGACACCATGAAGCAGTTCGAAGGCAAGGTCGCCGTCATTACCGGCGGCGCATCGGGATTCGGCAAGGAGTTCGCGCGGATTGGCGCCCAGTTGGGCATGAAGCTTGTGCTGGCCGATGTCCAGGAAGACGCGCTCGACGCCGCGGTGGCCGGGTTCAAGGCCCAGGGCGCCCAGGTGATCGGGCTGCGCACGGATGTATCGAAGGCCGAACAGGTTCAGGCGCTGGCCGATGCGGCCCTGACGGCCTTCGGCGAGGTCAATCTGGTTTTCAACAACGCGGGAGTCGGTGCGGGCGGCCTGCTGTGGGAAAACTCCGAGAAGGACTGGGAGTGGGTGCTCGGCGTCAACCTGTACGGGGTGATCCACGGCGTGCGCATCTTCACGCCGCTGATGCTGGAAGCCGCGAAGAAGGACCCGGGCTTCCAGGGTCACATCGTCAATACGGCGTCGATGGCCGGCCTGCTGAATCCCCCGGCGATGGGCGTCTACAACGTGTCCAAGCACGCGGTGGTGTCGCTGACCGAAACGCTCTACCAGGACCTGAGCCTGGTCACCGAACAGGTGCGTTGCTCGGTACTGTGCCCATACTTCGTGCCGACCGGCATCAGCCAGTCGCAGCGCAACCGGCCTGCCGGCCTGACCAACGACGCGCCGCCGACGCGCTCGCAGATGGTGTCGCAGGCGCTGTCGGACAAGGCGGTCAACTCGGGCAAGGTCACGGCGGCGGACGTCGCGCAGATGACGTTCGATGCCATCCGCGACGAGAGCTTCTATATTTATTCCCACCCGCAGGCCCTGGCCACGGTGCGGAACCGCATGGAGGACATCGTCAACCAGCGCAATCCTGGCGATCCGTTCGGCGACAAGCCCGAAGTCCGCGCCGGCCTGGTTGCCGCGCTGCGCGGCTGACCTGGCCGCTTTCTTGCATCGTCGATCGGGAGACGTGTGATGGCAGAAATGGCCAGGGAGACAACGATGACCGCACCCGCCGTGATTCATCATTTGCAGTTCGCCAACCTGCCCAACGGCACGCGACTGCATTACGGCAGCGCGGGCGAGCAGGGCAAGCCGCTGATTCTGTTCGTGCACGGCTTCCCGGAGTTCTGGTACGCGTGGGAGCGCCAACTGGCGGAATTCGGTCAGACCCATTTCGCGGTGGCGCCCGACCTGCGCGGCTTCAACCTGTCGAGCAAGCCGGCGTCGCCCGACGCGTACAAGCCGAAGCTGCTGGTCGAGGACCTGGTGCAGTTCATCCGGGTGCTGGGCTACGAGCGATGCACGATCGTGGCGCACGACTGGGGCGGGGCGGTTTGCTGGAATCTGGTGGCGCAGTTTCCGGATCTGGTCGAACACTTTGTCATTATCAACTCCCCCCATCCGTACCTGTTCGCCCGGGCGCTGTCGGCCGATCCGGCGCAGCAGCAGGCGTCCGCCTATATGAACTGGCTGCGCAAGCCCGGTTCGGAGCAGGCGCTGGCGGCCAACGACTTTGCCTTGCTGGAGAAGATGCTGACGGGCGAGGCGGGCGCCGTGCCGGCCTGGTTCACGGGCGAGACCCGCGCGAAGTATCACGCGGCATGGTCGGCGCCCGGCGACGAGGACTCGCACCCGCTGACCGGCGGCGTCAACTACTACCGGGCCACGCCGATGCACCCGCCGGCGCCTGGCGAGACCGCGCCGGACATCTCGCGGCTGGACCCCGCGATGTTCGTGATCCGGGTGCCGACCCTGGTGATCTGGGGCGAAAACGACCGCGCGCTGCCAAAGTCGCTGGTGGACGGGCTGGAAGACTTCGTGCCCGACCTGCGGCTGGAACGCATTCCCGAAGGCACGCACTGGGTCATCCACGAGCAGCCCGAGCGGATCAACCTGCTGATCCGCAGCGCGCTGCCGTAGTGGCACGGTGACAGTCAGGGAAAGCGCTGGCGGCTGGAACTGGAGCCGCCGGCGCGCTGCCCCTATTTGAGCCGCTCGCGATACAGCTTGAAGTTTTCGTCGTCGAAACACACAAAGGTCACCTGCTCGATCGACGGGGCGCGCCCCAGCGCCTCGCGCACCGCCGCAATGGCGATATCGACGGCCCGCTCGCGCGGGAAGCCATAGATGCCCGTGCTGATGTTCGGAAACGCGACCGTGCGCAGGTTATGTTCGCCCGCCAGCCGGATGCTGTTGCGATAGGCGCTGGCCAGCAGGGCATCTTCGTTCTGGCTGCCGCCTTTCCATACAGGCCCCACGGCGTGGATGACATAGGGGGCCGGCAGCAGCCCGCCCGTGGTGATCACCGCCTCGCCAGTCGGACACCCGCCCTGGGCATCCCGAATCGCCCGGCAAGCGGCCGCGATGGCCGGCCCGCCCGCGCCGTGAATGGCGCCATCCACGCCGCCTCCGCCCAGCAGTCCGCTATTGGCTGCATTGACGATGGCATCGACCTCCATTCTCGTGATGTCCCCATGCACAACCTGCAAGTGTTCGCCTGTCATGGTGTCTCCTGTCTGATAGGGGTGCCGTGCTGGCGTTGCACGCCCTACAAGCATAGGCGGGGAACGTGCGCCCGGCAGCATCGCGAGCATGGCCGGTGATCGCGCAAAAGGTGCTTCAGGCGTTGTCTTGAGGGTTATTTCGTAATGCTGCATGCCGGAAAGGCTGGCATGATACGGAAATCGAACGACCGTTCACAATTCGAATTGTTGTTGAGCCTGTGATCCTGTGTGCCCCCGGTCGGTATCGGTCTAACATGGCCGATTGTCCGATTTCGACTGTTCCTATGTCCGCTCAGCTTTCTCCGTCCGCTCCCGGCCTGCCTGCCCAGCCGCTCGACCCCCAGGTCGCGCAGCTGCTGGAACTGATTGCGCGAGCCAAGCGTCCGGCGATCCATACGATGGATCCGGCGGACGCCAAGATCGGCTACGAAAAGAGCGCGCCGATTCTGGATCTGTCGCCGGCGGCGGTACACAGCGTCGAGGATTTCGCGGTCACGGCCCGCGATGGGCATGCCATTCCGGTGCGGCTCTATGCGCCGCGCGAAGCCAGCTGGGCCGACCCGTTGCCGCTGCTGGTCTACTTCCACGGCGGCGGGTTCACGGTGGGCAGCATCCAGTCCCACGACTCGCTGTGCCGCGTGTTCTGCAATGGCGCCGACTGCCTGGTGCTGTCCGTGGACTACCGGCTGGGCCCGGCGTGGAAATTCCCGACCGCCGCCAACGACGCCTTCGACGTGCTGCATTGGGTCTTCGACGAAGCAGCCCGCCTCGGCGCCGACCCCGCCCGGATCGCCGTCGGCGGCGACAGCGCGGGCGGTACGCTGGCGGCGGCCTGCGCCGTCGAGGCGCGCGATACCGGCCTGAAGCCGGTGCTGCAGATGCTGATCTATCCGGGCACCAGCGCGCGCCAGGACACCCCGTCGCACCACGCGCTGGCCGATGGCTACCTGCTGACGGCCGACATGATCCAGTGGTTTTTCGGCCAGTATCTGGACCAGGATGCCAGCCGCGACGACTGGCGCTTTGCGCCGCTTGACGGTGGCGGGCAGGGGGCAGACGTCCGGAACGTATGCCCGGCGTGGATCGCCGTGGCCGGCTACGATCCGTTGCACGACGAAGGCGTGGCCTATGCCGCCAAGCTGCGCGGGGCGGGCGTGGCCGCCACGCTGGCCGACTACCCGACGATGATTCACGATTTCTTCAAGATGGGACGCTTTATCCATGCCGTGGCTGGCGCCCATGCCGACGCCATCGCCGCGCTGCGGGAGGCGTTTCGCACGTAGTAAAAATACGAATCTTGGCCTGACCTCTACCCATAACAACCGGGGCGGGCCTGCATCTGTTTCACGGTTTATCGAAGTCGCAACAGTGCATTTTTTGCAGCAGAAGGAGACAACACTCATGCAACGCCGCCACTTTATGGCCCAGGTGGGCCTGATCGCCGCTTCGGCCGCAGTTGGACTGGCCGCCATGCCGGCACACGCCCAGGCGGACAAATTCCCGAATCGCCCGATTCGCCTGATCATCGGCTACACGGCCGGCGGTTCCACCGACATTCCGTTCCGCGTGCTGGCGGAAAACGCCTCGAAGATCCTGGGCCAGCCCGTAATCGTCGAGAACAAGCCCGGCGCGGGCGGCGTGCTGCCCGCCCAGATGATGCAGTCCACGGCCCCGGACGGCTACACGCTGGCCCAGGTGGCCATGCCCGTGTACCGCCTGCCGTATACCACCAAGATCAACTGGGACCCGGTCAAGGATCTGAGCTACATCATCAACCTGGCTGGCTATTCGTTCGGCCTGGTGGTGCCCGCCGATTCGCCGATCAAGACGATGCAGGACTACATCGCGTACGCCAAGGCCAATCCGGGCAAGCTGACCTACGGTTCGCCGGGGTCGATGACCACGCTGCACCTGACCATGGAAGACCTGGCCATGCGCCAGGGCGTGCAGTTCTCGCACATCCCGTACAAGGGCAACTCGGAATCGATGCAGGCGCTGCTGGGCGGGCACGTGATGTCGGTGGCCGATACGCCGGCGTGGGCGCAGTACGTGGAATCGGGCAAGCTGCGCCTGCTGTCCACCTGGGGCGACAAGCGTTCGGCGCGCTTCCCGAACGTGCCCACGCTGAAGGAACTGGGCATGGGCATCGTGCAGACCTCGCCGTTTGGCCTGGTGGCGCCCAAGGGCACCGATCCGGCCATCGTCAAGAAGCTGCACGACGCGTTCAAGCAGGCCATGGAAATGCCGAACTACCGCGAATCGCTGGCCAAGTTCGACATGGAGCCGTACTACATGGGCTCCAGCCAGTACGCGGCGTTTGCGGCAGACACGGTCAAGCGCGAGCGCGCGATCATCGAGAAGCTCGGGCTGAACAAGCCGCAATAAGCCTGTCACCGGACGGGGCGTTCCACGGAGCGCCCCGTTTTTTCATTGGGAGCCTGTGCCAGATGGCCAAAGAGGATTTCCGCCACAGCATGCCGCTGCGGGTGCGCTGGGCCGAAGTCGATCCACAGTCGATCGTCTTCAACGCGCACTATCTGACCTACTGCGATATCTGCGTGACCGAATACTGGCGCGCGGTCGGTATCCGCTACCCCGAAGACGTGCTGCACGCGCATGGCGTGGACATCTTCGTGGTCAAGTCCACGCTCGAATACCACGCCTCGGCGCGTTTCGACGACATGCTGGATATTCGCGGCCGCATGGCGCGGCTGGGCCGGTCGAGCATGCTGTTCCGCGTGGAGATGTACCGCGGCGACGAGCACCTGATCACCGGCGAGATCGTCTACGTGTGCGCGGACCCGCAGACGCAGAAGTCCGCGCCGATTCCGGCGCAGGTGAGGGAGCAGATCGAGGCGTGGGAGGTAACGAGGCCCGCTGCGTGAAGCGTGGGGAGGGTTTGAGGCGCTCGCCCTCTCCGCCGCCCCTCTCCCGCAAGGCGGGAGAGGGCGCTCAACAGCGGTTGCCGTGCCCCTTGTTTTCTACCCTCTCCCGCTCTGCGGGAGAGGGCCAGCGCCTCAATAGCGATACGGCTAACTTAAAGCGGAATCCCTGCATCCTCCGCATACGCGCGGATCACGTCATCGAAGCTGGCATCGCTGACAAAGCCCAGTTCCAGCGCGCGGGAAGGGTCCCACGCGGCCGGCCAGGTGCCGACGATCTTCTCGATGCGCTCCTCGCGCTGCCAGGTTACGCGGTCGGCCACTGCATCGCCGGCCACGCGGCGCAGGGCGTCCACCATCTGCGCCGCCGTCACCGACAGGCCCGGCAGGTTCACCACGCGGCGGTTGCCGAAGCGCGCGCCGTCCAGTTCGATGCCATTGACCAGCGCCTGGATCGCGCCGCGCGGCGACAGCAGCCACAGCGCGGTATCCGGGTGTACCGGGCAGTTGGCCGCCACGCCCGCCAGCGGTTCGCGGATGATGCCGCTGGCAAACGACGACGCGGCGGCATTGGGCTTGCCCGGCCGCACGCTGATCGTCGGCAGGCGCAGCACGCGGCCATCGACAAAGCCCTTGCGGCTGTAGTCGGACAGCAGCAGTTCGCCGATGGCCTTCTGCGCGCCGTAAGAAGACTGCGGATTCAGCGCGGTATCGTCCTGCACCACGGCCGGCAGCTTGCCGCCATAGACGGCCACCGAACTGGTGAACACCACGCGCGGCACGTGGCCGATCTGGCGGCACGTTTCCAGCAGCGCCCGCGACGCGTCCAGGTTCACGCGCATGCCCAGGTCGAAATCAGCCTCGGCCTGCCCGCTGACCACGGCGGCCAGGTGGAAGATCGCGCCGGTGTCCCGGTCGATGGCCTGCGCCAGCACGGCCGGGTCGGACAGGTCGCCCGTCACCACGCGCACGCGTGCATCGTCGATCTGGGGCGCCACCACGTCGAGCAGCGTGAGCCTGTCGATCGCGACGGCGCGGCCGTCCAGGCTCAGCGTGCCGCGCTTGAGCAGCAGGCGGGCCAGTTGCAGGCCCAGGAATCCGGCACCGCCGGTAATCAGTACGTTCATGGTTGCAAGAATCCGGTGGGTTTGCGGAGGATCAACGCTTCAGATACGGCTTGAGCCAGCCCAGGCCCTCGGACGTGCCGGCGCGCGGGCGGTACTCGCAGCCGATCCAGCCCGTGTAGCCGAGCCGGTCGATCACGTCGAACAGGTACGGGTAGTTCAGTTCGCCAATGTCCGGCTCGTGCCGCTCGGGCACGCCGGCAATCTGGATATGGCCGATGCCGGCAAAATCGCGCTCCAGCTTCTTCGCGATGTCGCCTTCGACGATCTGGCAGTGGTAGCAGTCGAACTGCACCTTCAGGTTGGCGGCGCCCACCTGCTGGCAGATGGCCTGGGCGTCGTCCTGGCGGTTCAGGAAGTAGCCCGGCATGTCGCGCGTGTTGATCGGCTCGATCAGCACCGTGATGCCGTGCGCGGCGGCCGACGCGGCGGCGTAGGCCAGGTTTTCCAGGTAGACGGCGCGGCAGCGGGCGCGGTCGGCGCCGGCGGGCACGAGACCGGCCATCACGTGCACACGGTCGTTGCCGATCACGGCCGCGTATTCCAGCGCCTTCGCAAACGCGTTGCGGAACTCGGTCTCGCGCCCGGGCAGGGCGGCGATGCCGCGCTCGCCGGCGGCCCAGTCGCCCGGCGGCGCGTTGAACAGGGCCTGGGTCAGGCCGTGCGCGTCCAGTCGCTGGCGGATCTCGGCGGCCGGATGGTCGTACGGGAACAGGTACTCCACGGCCTGGAAGCCGTCCTTCGCCGCAGCGGCAAAGCGGTCCAGGAAGTCGTGTTCCGTGTACATCATCGAGAGGTTCGCGGCAAAGCGCGGCATGTCAGGTCTCCTTGAACTTCAGGTTCGATCAGCGGTTGACCAGCTTGGCCGGGGTCAGCCACACCAGCAGGGCGCCCACGACCAGGATGGCCGACAGCACATACATCGGCAATTGCGTGCTCTGCGTCAGGTCCTTGAGCGCGCCGACCATGTACGGCGACACAAAGCCTGCCAGGTTGCCCACCGAGTTGACCACGGCGATACCCGACGCGGCGGCAATGCCGCTCAGGAACGCGGTCGGCAGCGACCAGAACAGCGGCGCGCAGGTCAGCACGCCGGCGGCGGCCAGTGACAGCGCCGCAATGGCCACCGGGGTATTGTGGGTGAAGGACGCCGCAATCGCAAAGCCCGTGGCGCCCATCAGCGCCGGCACGATCAGGTGCCAGCGGCGTTCGCGGCGGGCGTCGGCGCTGTGGCCCAGGATATTCATGACGACGATCGCGCAGACGAACGGGATGGCGGACAGCAGGCCGATGTTGAGGTTGCCGGTCACGCCGCTGGCCTTGACCAGCGTCGGCATCCAGAACGTCAGCGCGTACTGGCCGGTCACGAAGCAGAAGTAGATGAGGCACATCCACCAGACGCGGCGGTCGCTGAACACGGCGCTCAGCGAATGCATGTCGCGCTGGCCATTGGCCGCGGCGGCGGCCAATGCGGCACGCTCGTCTTCCTCGATATTGCGCTTAAGCACGCGCTTTTCGTCATGGCTGAGCCACGGCGCCTTGTCGATGCCGTCGCGCAGCACGAAGATCGTCACGATGCCGATGGCAAACGCGGGCAGCGCCTCGATGAAGAACATCCATTGCCAGCCGGCCCAGCCGTGGGTGTCGTGGAACGCGTCCATGATCCAGCCCGACAGCGGGTTGCCGAACATGCCGGCCACGGGAATGCCCGACATGAACAGGGCGATCATCTTGGCGCGGCGGTGCGACGGATACCAGTACGTCAGGTACAGGATCACGCCCGGATAGAAGCCCGCCTCGGCCAGGCCCAGCAGGAAACGCATGACGTAGAACTGCGTGGGCGTCTGCACGAATACGAATGCGGCCGAGATGATGCCCCACGTGATCATGATCCGCGCAATCCAGATGCGCGCGCCGATGCGGTGCATCAGCAGGTTGCTGGGCACCTCGAACAGGAAGTAGCCGATAAAGAACAGGCCGGCGCCCAGGCCGAACACGGTCTCGGAGAATTGCAGGTCCTGCGCCATCTGCAGCTTGGCGAAGCCCACGTTGACGCGATCGAGATAGGCGATCACGTAGCACAGCATCAGGAACGGCATGATGCGCCAGAACACCTTGTTGTAGGCGCTCTTTTCGGTGGCGGCGTCGGCGTCCAGCCGGGCGTCGGCGGCAGGGGTCCCCACCGCTGGGTTGGATGCGGTCATTTGGTCAGTCTCCACGTGGATTGAAAATTCAGCCGGTTTGCTCCCTCTCCAGCAGGGCGGGAGAGGTTTGGGGAGAGGGCAGGGGCGTTTGTTATGTGGCGTCGCCTGGGGGATGCGCTGGCCCTCTCCCCCGGCCCCCCTCCCGCATGGCGGAAGAGGGGTGAAACAATCAGTTGGTCGGTATCACAGGTTCACCACTTTGCCTTGAACGTGTCGCGCAGTTCCGTCAGCGCGGCTTCATCGAGCGGGGCGGGCTTGTCACCGGGCATCATCCAGAGCCTGGCGGTTTCTTCCAGCTCTTCCAGCGCCCAGGCCGCGCGCGACACGCTGTCTTCCCACACCACCGGACCCAGCCGCGCCAGCAGCACGCCGCGTACCTCGCGGGCCAGCTGCGCCACGCGGGCGGCCACGGCGGGGTCGCCGGGGCGGTGGTACGGAATCAGCGGGATATGGCCCACCTTCATCACGTAGTACGGCGTGATCGGCGGCAGCACGTCGTCGGGCTGCCAGACGCCTGCCAGCGTCAGCGCCACCAGGTGGGTCGAATGGGTATGCACCACGCCGTGGGCGTTCGGGTTGTTGTCGTAGACGCAGCGGTGCAGCGTCAGCGTCTTCGACGGCTTGTCGCCCGATACCCAGGTGCCGTCGGCGGCCACCTTGGCCACCCTGGCCGGGTCGAGCGTGCCCAGGCAGGCATCGGTGGGCGTGATCAGCCAGCCGTCCTCCAGGCGGGCGCTGATGTTGCCGGCCGTGCCGACCGTGTAGCCGCGCTGGAACAGGCTGGCGCCGACGCGGCAGATCTCTTCGCGCAGCGCGCTTTCGTTATGGCTCGCGGTCTGGCTCATCGCGCGGCTCCCAGCGCCTGCAAGGCTTCGTCGAAGAAGTTCTCGCCGCCGAAGTTGCCCGATTTCAGGGCCAGCGCCAGCGGTTCGGCATCGAGCGTGACCGTGGCCGGCACGCCGGGCGCAATCTGACGGCCGATGCGCAGCGACTGCACGCCCAGCGCCTGCACCACCGCGCCCGACGTTTCGCCGCCCGCCACCACGAAGCGACGCGTGCCGCGCGCCTTGAGCGTGGCCGCAATGCACGCCAGCGCGTGCTCGACCAGTTCGCCCGCGCGCGCCACCCCCAGTTCGGCCTGCACGGCCTTGACCTGCTCCGGTTGTGCGGTGGCGTAGATCAGCACCGGCCCGTCGTGATCGCGGGCAAAGGCCAAAGCCTCGTCGGCCACGGCCTCGCCACGCGCCAGGCGCAGCGGATCGATCCGCAGGGCGGGGCGCTTCTGTGCGATCCAGTGAGCCACCTGGCCGTTCGTGGCGCGCGATGCACTGCCGGCCAGCACCACGCCGTGGCCATTGACGGCCGGCACTTCGGCGGCGTCGGTGCGCGCAGGCAGCAATCCGGCACGGCGGAAGTTCTCCGGCAGGCCCAGCGCGATGCCCGATCCGCCCGTGATCAGCGGCAGCGCCGCGCAGCCTTCGCCCAGCGTGAACAGGTCGGCGTCGGAGATCGCATCGGCAATCGCCAGCTTCACGCCCTCGGCGCGCAGGGCGTCGATGCGGGCGCGCACGGCGTCGGACCCCTTGGCCACGGTGTCGTAGCGCAGCAGGCCGGCCTTGGCCTGGCTCTGGCGCTGCAGTACGCGCACCAGATTGGCATCGGTCATCGGCGTGAGCGGATGGTGTTCCATGCCCGATTCGTTGAGCAGGGCATCGGCCACGAACAGGTGGCCACGGAAGATCGCGCGGCCGTTTTCGGGGAAGGCTGGGCAGGCGATCGTGAAATCGCTGCCCAGCGCGTCGAGCAGGGCCTCGGCCACCGGGCCGATATTGCCGGCGTCGGTAGAATCGAACGTCGAGCAATACTTGAACACGAACTGGCGGCAGCCCTGTTCGCGCAGCCAGGCCAGTGCGGCCAGCGATTGCGCTACGGCGTCGGCCGCGGCAATCGTGCGCGACTTCAGCGCGACGACGATGGCGTCGGCTTCCACGGCCGACGTGGGCACGCCAATCGTCTGTACGGTGCGCATGCCGTTGCGCACGAGCGTGTTGGCCAGGTCGGTGGCGCCGGTGAAGTCATCGGCGATGCAGCCCAGGAGCGGACTATTCGAGCCGTCGGGGCGGTTCTGGCGATCGGTCGTCATCGCCTTACTCCCCGGTCTTGCCGGCCGGCAGTTCGATGCCGGGGAAGATCTTGATGACGGCCGAATCGTCCTCGCCGCCGTGGCCGGCGGTGGATGCCATCATGAACATCTGGTGCGCGGCGGCCGACAGCGGCAGCGGGAATTTGCTGGTGCGCGCGGTGTCGAGCACCATCCCCAGATCCTTGACGAAGATATCGACGGCCGACAGCGGCGTGTAGTCGCCCGCCAGGATGTGTGGCACGCGGTTCTCAAACATCCACGAATTGCCGGCGCTGTGCGTGATCACGTCGTAGAGCGCATCCGGGTCCACGCCTTCGCGCAGGCCCAGGGCCATGGCTTCCGCCGCTGCGGCGATATGCACGCCAGCCAAGAGCTGGTTGATGATCTTGACCTTCGAGCCCGCGCCGTGGGCATCGCCCAGGCGATAGACCTTGCCGGCGATGGCGCCCAGCACGTCTTCGGCCAGCGCGTAGGCTTCGGCCGGTCCCGACGTCATCATGGTCATTTCGCCACTGGCTGCGCGGGCAGCGCCGCCCGAGACCGGTGCGTCGAGCAGCAGCAGGCCCTTTTCGGCCAGTCGCTTGCCCAGCGCCTCGGCAAAGCCGGGCGGCACGGTGGCGCTGGCGATCACGAGCTTGCCGGCGGCCATGGCGGGCACGGCCCCCTGCTCGCCGAACAGCACCGATTCGGTCTGCGCCGCGTTGACCACCAGCGTGATCACCACGTCGCAGCGTTCGCCCAGTTCGGCCGGGCTGCCGCAGGGCACGCCGCCGGCGTCGGCAAAGCGGCGCAGCACTTCTTCGCGCAGATCGAACGCATGGACGTTGAAGCCGGCGCGCAGCAGCGACTGCGCCACGCCATAGCCCATCGCGCCCAAGCCGATGACACCAATATTCCTGGACATGGAAATCTCCTGAAAGCGGAATTAATGCGACGGGCCTTGCGGCAGGTCGCCGGCGGCAGCATCGTCGTCGCCCAGTTGCGACAGGCGGCGCGCCGCGTTGTACATGTGGTTCTGCGCGGCATTGCGCGCGGCGTCGGGGTCGCCCGCGCGGATGGCGGCGACGATGGCCTGATGTTCCTCGCGCACCTGGCGCGAGAAGTCCTCGCGGCGCGCCTCGTTGGTACGGGTAACGCGCGTCGCGGTTTCCAGGTACTGGCTCAGGAATGCCAGCGTCTTGAGGAAGTAGGGATTGCCGGTAGCTTCGGCGATGGCACGGTGAAAGCCCACGTCGGCGTCCACGCCGTCGCCGCCGGCGGCCACCTCGGCATCCAGGCGGGCTAGCGCGGCATCGATGCCGGCCATGGCGGCGTCGGTGCGGCGGCGGGCGGCCTGCGCGGCCACCTCGGCTTCGATGGAACGTCGCAGTTCGACGATTTGCAGCACGGATTCGAGCGTGCCGACGTCGGTGTAGTCGATGCGCAGCGGCCGGATGCCGGCCTGTTCCGTGACGAATACGCCGCTGCCCTGGCGTGATTCCACCAGCCCCTCGTACTTCAGTCGCGCAATGGCCTCGCGGATCACGGTGCGGCTGACGCCGAATTCCTCGGACAGCACGGCTTCGGTGGGTAACTTGGCGCCACGCGGAAAGGTGCCGCCCTCGATCTTTTCGAGTAGCTGTTCGGCCACGCTGTCGGTCAACGCACGGGCGGGAATCTTCTGGAACATCGTCGTCACGTCATCGGGTAGTCAGGTCATCATACAAATTTAGCCAACGGATGGCAGAGGGGGTAATCCCTAGGATGGTGCGATGCGTGGCCGATAATCGAACGGGGCGGCGGCGTCACCTTGACCGCCGTCAGAGGGCGGTCGGCGTATGATTGCGCCTTTCCCAGACTTTCCCCTGAACATCATGTCCGTTTCCTCCTATTCCGTACTGGTCTGCGCCTGGGATGAAGCCCGCGAACGTGCGCGCGCCATCCGCTACAGCGTGTTTGTGGAGGAGCAGGGGGTGCCGGTGGAACTGGAGTGGGACGACATGGACGCCCCAAGCTGGCACGCGCTGGCGTTTGCCGCCGATGGCACGCCGGTGGCCACGGGCCGGCTGCTGCCGGACGGCCATATCGGCCGCATGGCCGTGCTCAAGGCGGCGCGCGGCACCGGCGTGGGCGCCAAGGTGCTGGACGCGCTGATGGCCAAGGCCGCCGAACTGGGTTATCCGGAGCTGATCCTCAACGCCCAGACCCACGCCGCGCCGTTCTATGCGCGCGTGGGCTTCGCGCAGGTGGGTGAGGAATTCGAGGAAGCCGGCATTCCGCACGTCGAGATGCGCAAGCGCATCGGCTGAGGTCTGCCGGTCTTCGCTTTTCGGCTACGCGCCGAACTCGTCGAGCAGCGCCTCGCGGTCCTCATCGAGCCGGGGGGCCGGCCGCACCGCGCCGGTCTGCCAGGCGTCGCCGATCTTGATCGGATTGCCTGCCACGCGCAGCAGCTTGTCGGCGCCGATGCCAACGTCGAGCAGCATCTGCCGGGCCTCGACGTGGGCGTTCTCCATGATCTGCGGCACCCCGTTCAATGGACCATGCGGCACGCCGGCGGCCTCCAGGACGGCTTCCCATTCGGCGGTCGGCGCGTCGCGCAGGCGCGACTCCAGGCACTGCTTCAGTTCCGCATGGTGTTCGTTGCGGGCCGGGACCGAAGCGAACCGTGGGTCGTCAGCCCAATCCGGCCGCCCCAGCGCACCGCAGAGCCGTTCGAACAAGGCGTCGTTGCCCACGGCAATCACGACAAAGCCGTCCTGCGTGGCGAACATGTCGAACGGCGTGATCGACGGGTGCCGCGTGCCCAGCGGCTTTGGCACGTTGCCGGTGGCCGAGAAGCGGGCGATGGGATTTTCCAGCAGCGCCACCTGGCAATCGAGCATCGAGATATCGACCCGTTCGCCCAGCCCGGTAGCGGTGCGCCGCAGCAGCGCAGCCTGAATACCGATGGTGGCATACAGGCCCGCGCCGATATCGCCAATCGACACCCCGACACGCGCCGGATTGCCGCCGGGCTCGCCGGTCACGCTCATCAGCCCGCCCATGGCCTGCACCACCATGTCGTAGGCAGGCCGGTTGCGGTAGGGGCCGGTCTGGCCGAAGCCCGAGATCGACGCATACACCAGGCGAGGATAGCGGGCGCGCAGCATTTCCCATGTGTAGCCCAGCTTGTCCATCACGCCGGCCCGGAAGTTCTCTACCAGCACGTCGGCACCTTCCAGCATCCTTTCCAGCACCGCGCGGTCCGACGCGGCCTTGAGGTCCAGCGCGATCGACGACTTGTTGCGGTTCACCGACGCAAAATAGGCCGACTCGCCGTCGACGAACGGCCCCACCTGGCGCGAATCGTCGCCCCGGTCGGGATTCTCGATCTTGATGACGCGGGCGCCCAGGTCGGCCAGCATCATCGTGCAGTACGGGCCGGCCAGCACGCGCGTGAGATCGACCACCGTGATGCCCTGCAGGGGGCCGTTTGGCGTTGTCATGCTTGACTCCTTCATGTTCGATGCGCGGGCCGGCATCAGTCGATCTTCGCGCCGCTGGACTGCGCCAGGTCCACGCCGATCTTCCCTTCGCGGGCCGCGAAATCCCGGAATTCGGCCACCGATGCCGACACGGACACCTCGTCGCCCTGCGCCAGGAACCGCTTGCGCAGTTCGGGGTCGGCCATGACCTTGGCGGTGGCTGCAAACAGCTTGTCGATGATCTCGGGCGGCGTTTTCGCGGGGGCGAACAGCCCGTACCAGGCCGACAGGTCGTAGCCCTTGACCCCGCTTTCGGCGATGGTCGGCAGCTGCGGGTTGGCGTTCGAGCGGTGGGCCGAGGTGACGGCGATGGGCACCACCTTGTGGGTGTCGATCATCGGCTTGACCGATGGCGCGGTACCGAACGTCACCTGCACGTCGCCGGCGGCCACGGCCTGCGCCGACGGCGCGCCGCCCTTGTACGGCACGTGCGTCATGCGCACGCCGGCCAGCTTGGTGAAGTAGACGCCGGCCAGGTGCGTGATCACGCCATTGCCCGACGACGAATAGTTGATGGCGCCCGGGTGCGCCTTGGCCTGGGCGATCAGGTCCTGCACGTTCCGGATGCCGCTGTCCTTGTTGACGGCCAGGATCAGCGGTGCGGCCGACAGTTTCGTGATCGGCGCGAAGTCGGACGGTTCGTAGCGGACGTTCTTGTAGAGCACCTTGTCGCCGCCCATCAGGCTGGCCGTGGCGATGTAGAGCGTGTAGCCATCGGGCGCCGACTTGGCGACGTACTCGGCGGCAATCGTGGTGCCGGCGCCGGGCCGGTTGTCCACCACCACCGGCTGTCCAAGCTCGCGGCTCAGCGCATCGCCATAGAGCCGCGCCGTGTTGTCCGCGCCGCCGCCGGCCGGAAATCCGATCACGAGCCGGATCGGCTTGTTGGGGTAGGGCGTCTGCGCCGGGGCGGCAACGGGCAGCGCCGCGAACAGCGTGCCGAAGATGGCCAGCGCGGCGCGATGGGTCAGGGTGGTCGTCATGATGATGTCTCCTCCGTAGCTGTTTCGCCACTTGAGTGAATGGACGCGGCTGTGCCTGGCGTGGCTATCGGCCGCGGAACGCAGGGGTTCGTTTCTCCTTCCATGCCGCCGCGCCCTCGCGCAGGTCTTCCGAGGTTTCGGAGCGGTGTATGTCGCGTTGCAGCGCGTCGGCGTCGAGCCGGCCGCAGGCGATGTCGTTGAGGTGGCGCTTCATGCCGACCAGTGCGATCGGCGCCATGCCGGCCAGTTGGGTGCTCAATGCCGCCACGCGCGCGGCCAGCGCATCGGCGGTCACCATTTCGGTCAGGAAGCCGATGCGCAGCATCTCGTCGGCCTCGATGCGGTCGGCGGTCAGGAACAGCCGCTTGGCGGCGTTCAGGCCCAGGCGGGAGACATAGCGTTCCATGCCGCCGCGATAGAAATGCAGGCCCAGCCGGGCGGCCGGCATGAACATGTCGCATCCCGGCACGCCGATCCGGAAATCGCACGCCAGGCACAGGTCTGTCGCGCCGCCATAGACGCCCCCCTGGATGGCGGCAATCGTGACGGGCCGCGCGGCCTCGATGGCATCGATCACGTCGCCGAAACTGGCCGCGCCTTCGTCGGGCTTGCCGCCCAGCGATCCGATGTCGTAGCCGCTGCAGAAGTACTTGCCCTCGGCAGCGAAGCACAGCACCAGCAGGTCGGGCATGGCATTGACGGCGGCAACGTGGTCGCGCAGGGCAATCAGGTCGGCCGGGCTGAGCCGGTTGGCCACTTTGGGCCGGCGCAGCGTGATGGTGGCCACGCGGCCTTCGATGGCCAGGGAGGGTGAGGTATCATCCATCTCGTTATATCTCATAGCCGATTTGATATATCAAAAGAGGCTACAGATATTTTTATACGGAAGGTAGAGGGTAAACCCATGCAATCGCTACAAGATCGCATCCGCGAAAGCGTGATCGCCGCCATCCAGGATGGAGATCTGCGGCCCGGCGCGCAGATTGACGAGAAGATGCTGGCCGAGCAGTTCGACAGTTCGCGCACGCCGGTGCGCGAGGCGCTGCTGATGCTGGCCGCCCAGGGGCTGGTGTCGATCGCGCCGCGTGCCGGCATGTTCGTGCACAAGCCGAGCGCGGCAGAACTGGTGGCGATGTTCGAGACGCTGGCCGAGATGGAAGGGGTGGTGGCCCGCCTGGCCACGCGGCGTATTTCGGCCGAAGGGCGCCGTGCGCTGGTCGATTCGCACGAGGCCGCCGGCGTCCCGGCGCGCCAACGCGATGCGCTGGCATACGCCGAAGCAAACCGCGTCTTCCACGAGGTGCTGTACCAGGCGGCGGCCAATCCGTTTCTGTCGGAGCAGATCGTTCAGTTGCGGCGCCGCCTGGCGATCTACTGGCAGCGCAAGGACCTGATCAACGAGGCGCGCGTGGCGACGTCGTACCGCGAGCACGGCCACGTGGTCGAGGCCATTCTGAGCGGCCAGGCCGATGCCGCCGCCGAGGCCATGCGCACGCATATCTCGGCGGGCGGCAAGGCGCTGGCGGATCTGGTGCTGCTGGCCGACGCGGCGTCGGCATAGCGTTCGAGGAGGATCCGCCCGCACGTGGCGAAGGAGGAACGGATTTTGCGGGATGGCGTGGCCGTCTACCTGAATCCGGAGGCCATCATGAGCATCTTCAAGGACATCCTCAACAAGCTCCTGCACCGCAGCCAGTCTGGCGGGTCCGCAACCGCCAGCGCCACGCCTGGCACGACGCCGAGCGCCACCACCGGCACCACGGCGCAATCGGCCAGCCCGAACGCCCCGTCGCCGGGCGCGGTTCCCCCGGCTGGCAGCGCGCCCGCGCCGTCCGCTGCACAGGCGCAGCCATCGTTGTCACAGGTCGATGTGGAAGCGGTCATGGACAAGGCGGCCAGCGAGGCTGGGCAACCGCTCAACTGGCGCACATCGATCGTCGATACGCTGAAGGCGCTCGGCATCGACAGCAGCCTCGAACATCGCAAGGCGCTGGCCAAGGAGCTGAACTACACCGGGGACATGAATGATTCCGCGTCGATGAACATGTGGCTGCACAAGCGCGTCATGCAGGAACTGGCCGCCAATGGCGGCAAGCTGCCCAAGGACCTGACCGACTGACCGATGGATGGACGCGCGGTTCTGCTTCCGCCGTGAAAGTTTGCACGCCAGCTTTGCAAACCGCGGTGCGATCCCGGGCCAGGGCGGCCCGGCGGCATGATTACCGGGGTGCCGGAACCGTCCCGGTATCGCGCGCCACCTTCAGGCGGCCCTGATACGACACCTCGCCGGTCTTGCCATCGGCGTCGAAGCTGCGCTCGACAAAATCGAAGCGGCCGTCGTGCCGCACGCGCAGCACGGTGCTGGCGCGCGTGCCGTAGCTGGGCGAACGGATAAACGCCGACGACAGCAGCTTTTCCCATTCGGGCGCCACGCCGGTGCTTGGCAGTTCCCAGTCGGGCGCCTGCTTTTCATCGGCCAGCAGCTGCAGGTAGGGCTCGGGGTCCGATCCAAACTGTCCACGGTCGGCGGCCAGTACCTCGCACATGGCTCCCACGTGGCTGCGCACCTTGGGCCAGGGCGTATCGAGCAGGGCGTTGGACAGGCCATACAGCCCGGGCTTGAGCTTCTGCGGCTGGCGCGACTTGGACCGGTTGCTGTACCACCAGAGATCGTGCAGGTCGCTGGCCAGCAGGTTGAAGCCGTTGTACGCGCCGGGCGCGCGGGCCAGGTCGTGCAGATACTCGTCGGCCGTCTGGTTGCCGCGCAGGAAGTGCGACACCAGTTCGCCGCGCGACCGGGCGTCGGTACGTTTTTCGGAAGGGGCGCGGTAGTTGGTCAGCGCCGCAAAGCGGGCGCGTGAATCATCGGGCCATTCTGGCGATTCGGCGTTGGCGACGCCCATCCACGTACCGGCATCGCCAATCACCTCCGCCAGATCACGGCCACCCAGCACTTCGTGGGCGTCCTGCCACCAGTGCGCGGCCGCCGCGGGGCGGGCATAGAATTCGTCGCGGTTGCCAGCTACCACCAGGGCATAGTCCGGGTGCGATTGCCAGGCCACCAGTATCAGACACATGGGGGCTTCCTTTCTACGGCTTCTCTCGCGCGGTCAGAGCACGTCCAGATCGATGAACCGCTCGGTCATCCGATCGCCGCTGATCCACTGCGCCAGCCCGCTCTGGCGCCACAGCCCGTCGAGCGTGGCGTCGAACGCGGGCGGCACATCGGCGTAACTCTCCATCCACGTCTGCAGGCCCGCTCGGGTCTCGGGCCTGCGCATCAGCGTACCACCAATTCCGGTCGCCTCGGCGACCGTTTCCATCCAGCGGTGCCAGTGCGGCAGCGCGTCGGCCGCGTGCGCATCGGGTATCTTGAAGTAGACGTAGAGATGATCGCTCATGGCGGCGTTCCCGGGGCGTTCAGCTGGCCGATTCGGCCTCGTTCGGCAGCGGTACTTCGTACGGCAGCGCACGCGTGGCCAGTGCCGGTCCGTTGGCGGCGCCCAGGTGCAGCGCACCGGCGGCGGCATCGATTTTCAGTTCGGCCAGGCCGTCCCAGCCGCCCAGCGGCGACGCGGCGGCGTTGACGACCATGCCGCACGGCTGCTCGGGGTCTTCCGGACGGAAGATCTCGGCGGCCGCCGCCGGCACGGCGCCTTCGCCCTGCACGCGCCACATGCGCCGCTTGAGCGTACCGCGATACTGGCTGCGCGCCACCACTTCCTGGCCGGGATAGCAGCCCTTGCGGAAATTGACGCCGCCCACCAGTTCGAAGTTGATCATCTGCGGCACGAACTGCTCTTGCGTGGGGGCGGTGATGCGCGGGATGCCTGCGCCGACGTCGAGCCAGTCCCAGAATGCCGGGTCGGCGGCCGCCAGCGTGGCACCCAGTACCTGCTGCAGTGCATCGGCGCGGTCGGCGGCAGCCACGATCTGCCAGCGCGCCTCGCCTTCGGCATCGGCCAGCCGGATCACCGTGACGCCATCGGCGTGGGCCACGGCCAGCGGGCCCTGCGGCGCGGGCAGCCCGGCCTGGCGCAGCGCGGCCTCGGCGCCTGCGCCGGCCACGCCCAGCACGCGATGCGTGGCGGACAGGTCAGATAGCTTGGCCTTGGCGCGCAGCACGAACATGGTCAGGCGCTTCTGGATGGCGGGCTGAATGTCCGCCGACAGCTGCAGCACGATGCCTTCGGCATCGCGCCACATCAGGAAGCTGGCCATCAGGCGCCCCTTGGGCGAGCAGTAGCCGGCCAGCCGCGCCGCATCGGCGGGCAGGTCTTCCACGGCATTGGTCAGCTGGGTGTGCAGGAAGGTGGCGGCGTCGTCGCCGGCCACGCGGATCAGGCCCAGGCCGGCGGGCGCGGTCACGATACCGGCGGCGGGCAGGGCGGCGAAGCTGTCGGCGAGGGGCGGGAAGTCAGTGGCGGACATGCGGACGGTCCTGAAAATCGTATGAATGGGTAAATTGGAGGCGCAAGTGCGGAACACAATGTACGGCGACGCAGGCGCGGCCATCGGCGCGGCGGATCACTGCGGGCCGCCAGGTAACGCTCGGTGACACATTGGCCACAAGGCTCCCGGTATTATATGGGCCTGTCGCCATTCCGACCGGCCGCTCCAATGATCCCGACCCGCCGGCGGGGACATGGCGGCCGGTGTTTATTCTTACGCCATGAAACGTCTGTTCCTGCGCCTGGTCGGGGTATTGCTGGTCTTCGCCATGGCCGCCGCCGGCGGCTTTGCCTGGTGGGCCCGCCAGCCGCTTGCCCTGTCCGCATCCCCCGTCGAAGTCATCATCAAGCCGAATTCCGGCGTGGCCAGCGTGGGCCGCCAGATCCAGCGCGGCGGCGTGGGCATGGACCCGCGCCTGTTCCAGCTGCTGGCGCGCGTGACCGGGCATGCCACCGAACTCAAGGCTGGCGGATACCAGTTCGAGACCGGCGTGACACCGCTCGATGTGATCGAAAAGCTGGCCAAGGGCGACGTCACGCACTATGTGGTCACCGTGATCGAGGGCTGGGAATTCCGCAAGATGCGCGCGGCCGTGGACGCCAGTCCGGCCCTGAAGCACGACACGCAGAACATGTCCGATGCCGACCTGATGAAGGCCATCGGCGCGGCCGAGACATCGCCAGAAGGCATGTTCTTTCCCGATACCTACCTCTTCGCACGCGGCAGCAGCGACGTGGAGCTGTACAAACACGCCTACCGCGCCATGCAGAAGCGCCTGAACGATGCCTGGAACGCGCGCTCGCCCGACCTGCCATACAAGACGCCGTACGAGGCGCTGGTCATGGCATCGATCGTCGAAAAGGAGACCGGCCAGGCGGCAGAGCGGGCGCTGATTGCCGCCGTGTTCGTGAACCGGCTGCGCAAGAACATGATGCTGCAGACCGACCCGACCGTGATCTATGGCATCGGGCCGACCTTCGACGGCAACCTGCGCAAGAAAGATCTGCAGACCGACACCCCGTACAATACGTACACCCGGACCGGCCTGCCGCCGACCCCGATCGCGCTGCCAGGCCTGGCATCGCTGGCCGCGGCCACCACGCCGGCGCCTTCCGATGCGCTGTACTTCGTGGCCCGAGGCGACGGCAGCAGCCATTTTTCCAGCTCACTCCCCGAACATAATCGCGCGGTCGACAAGTACCAGCGCGGAAAGCCCTGAATTCATGCGCGGCAGATTCATCACCTTTGAAGGCATCGACGGCGCCGGCAAGAGCACCCATATCGATTGGGTAGCCGGGCGCCTGCGCGAACGCGCAACCGTTGTGACCACCCGCGAGCCGGGCGGCACGCCGCTGGGCGAAGACCTGCGCGGCCTGCTGCTGCACCGGAAGATGGACCTGGAGACCGAGGCGCTGCTGATGTTCGCGGCGCGCCGCGAGCACATTGCCGAGGTCATCGAACCGGCGCTGGCACGCGGCGACTGGGTCATCTCCGATCGCTTCACCGATGCCACGTTCGCCTACCAGGGCGGTGGGCGCGGCCTGCCGCGCGAGCGGCTCGAAGTGCTGGAGCAGTGGGTGCAGGGCAACCTGCAGCCCGACCTGACGCTGTTGTTCGACGTGCCGCTGGAGACGGCGGCGCAGCGCCTGGCCGGTGCCCGCGAGCCGGACAAGTTCGAGGCGGAGTCGCGCGCGTTCTTCGAGCGCACCCGCGCCGAATACCTGCGCCGCGCGGCCGAGGCGCCGGGGCGGTTCCGCGTGATTGATGCCACGCGCTCGATCGACGAGATTCGCGTGACGCTTGAGGAAATCATCTCAAGCCTTTGATTCATTGGATATATATGCGCGCGCTGATGTGGACGGCCTAGGCTCGGACAATACATGAGACGATCGCGCTAACTGACTGATCCGGCATGCTTTATCCCTGGCAACGAGAAGACTGGCAACGGCTGGCCGCGCTACGCGACCGTCTGCCGCACGCGCTGCTGCTGCATGGGCAGCAGGGCATCGGCAAGCGCGACCTGGCGCTGCACTTTGCGCAGGGCCTGCTGTGTGAATCCCCTGTGGCCGATGGCCAGCCCTGCAATACCTGCGGCGCCTGCCACTGGTTCAGCCAGGGCAATCACCCCGATTTCACCGTGGTGCGCCCGGAGGCGCTGGAAGCGGGCGGGGGCGATGCCGAAAGTGACGGCGAAGGCGGCGGCAGCAGCAAGAAGAAGGCGCCCAGCAAGATCATCCGCATGGAGCAGGTGCGTGGGCTGATCGAGGCCGTGGGGGTGGGCACCCATCGCGCCGGCCTGCGCGTGGTGGTGGTGTACCCGCTCGACGCGCTGCAGACCGAGGGTGCCAATGCGTTGCTGAAGACGCTGGAAGAGCCGCCGCCGTCCACCGTGTTCCTGCTGGTGACTGACCGGATCGACCGCGTGCTACCGACGATCCTGTCGCGCTGCCGGCAGTTTTCGGTGGCGCGGCCCACTCACGCCGCGGCGCTGGAATGGTTGCGCACCCAGGGCGTGGCCGATGTCGAGGCCCAGTTGGCGCTGTCGGGCGGTGCGCCGCTGACCGCGCTGCATGCGGCCGAAGCCGAGGAACAGCCGCTGCAGCGGTTGCTGGTGGGCCAGTTGGGCGCCGGCGCCGCGTTCGATCCGCTGGCGGCGGCCGACCAGTTGCAGAAGCTGCCCGTGCCGGCCGTGCTGGGCGTGCTGCAACGCTGGACGTACGATCTGCTGGCGCTGTGCCTGGGGACGGGCACGGTGCGCTATTTCCCGAAGGAGCAGGTCGCGCTCGGCCGCTGCGCCGGCGCCACCGACGCCCATCGACTGCAGGGGTTTGCCGCCCGTCTGGTCAATCATCGGCGTAGCGAGAACCATCCGCTGGCGCCGCGGCTGGTCCTGGAGTCAGTTTTCCTCGATTACCGGCAGTTGTTCCGCTGAAAGCGACAAAAAAGGACCGAAGCGGCCAAAAGCATAGGCATCGATGGGCACACGTGGTAAAAGTCGAGCCACGCAGTTCCCATATTCCATAGCCCGCCTAAGTGGGCAAAAGCACAGCAGGGGTCAAACATGAATGCACCAGTCACGATGCCGCCGCGTCCGGCGGCGGCTGCGCCCGTCAATCCGGCGGGGCCCGCCACGGGCGGCGCGCCGCAGCGGCCGAATGTGCTGTCGCTGTCGATCAAGGACCAGGCGGGGCTCTATGCGGCCTACATGCCGTTCCTGTCGCGCGGCGGCATCTTCGTGCCGTCGAACCGGCCGTTCCGGCTGGGTGAGCAGGTCTTCCTGGTGCTTTCCTTGCTGGACCGGCCGCAGAAATACCAGGTGCAGGGCACCGTGGCCTGGATTACCCCGGCCGGCACGCCGATGAAGACGCCCGGCGTGGGCGTGCATCTGCCGGACGATGACAATGGCCGCATGCTCAAGCGCGCGGTGGAAGAACTGCTGGGCAAGACCATCGAATCCGGACGGCCCACGCAGACCCTGTAACTTCAAGTGAAACGCGAAGCATACTTCGCAAGTATCTGTTTTTATGAGTAATAGTGGCTTTTCGGTGCGTCTGGCGACGCGTGGCGACCTGGCTGGCATCGTCGATATCTACAACAGCACGGTGCCGTCGCGCATGGTGACTGCCGATACGGAGCCGGTGTCCGTGGCTTCGCGCGAAGCCTGGTTCGCGGCGCACCTGCCCGAACGCCGCCCGCTCTGGGTGTGCGAAGCCGCCGATGGCCGCATGGCGGGCTGGGTCAGCTTCTCGGACTTCTACGGTCGTCCCGCCTACGGCGCTACCGCCGAAGTCTCGATCTATCTGCACGAGGATTTCCGTGGCCAGGGTCTGGGCCGGTACCTGCTGGAGCAGGCCATTGCGCATGCGCCCCGGGTCGGCGTCAACACGCTCCTGGGCTTTATCTTCGGCCATAACGCGCCTAGCCTGGCCCTGTTCGAGCGCCATGGCTTCTCGCGCTGGGGCGACCTGCCGCGCGTGGCCGTGCTCGATGGCGTCGAGCGCGATCTCGTGATCCTGGGCCGCCGCCTCGGCTGAGCGCGGAGGAGTACACAATGTTTGTCGATTCCCATTGCCATATCGATTTTCCGGAGCTGGCGCAGCGACTGCCCCAGCTGCTGGAAAACATGAAGACCAACCAGGTCACGCATGCACTGTGCATTTCCGTGACGCTGGAGGATTTTCCGCGCGTGCTGGCGCTGGCCGAACAGCATCCCAACCTCTACGCGTCGGTGGGCGTGCATCCCGACTACGAGGAAGACGCCGAGGAACCGACGCTGGAGCGGCTGGTGACGCTGTCGGCCCATCCGCGCGTAGTGGGTACCGGCGAGACCGGCCTGGACTACTACCGGCTCAACGGCCGCAGCGTCGGCGACATGGAATGGCAGCGCGAGCGTTTCCGCACCCATATCCGCGCCGCCCGCCAGACCGGCAAGCCGCTGATCATCCATACGCGTTCGTCGGCCGACGACACGATCCGGCTGATGCGCGAGGAAAATGCGCGTGAGGCCGGCGGTGTCATGCACTGCTTTACCGAGACCTGGGACATCGCGAAGCAGGCGCTCGACGAAGGCTTCCATATCTCGTTCTCAGGCATTGTCACGTTCAAGAGCGCGGCGGACCTGCAGGAAACCGCCAGGAAGGTGCCGCTGGACCGCATGCTGATCGAGACCGATTCGCCGTACCTGGCGCCCGTGCCGTATCGTGGCAAGACCAACGAACCCGCCTGGGTACGCCACGTGGGCGAGTTCATCGCCCGCCTGCGCGATGTGCCCGTGGAGGCGGTAGCGGAGCAGACGACGGATAACTTCTTCCGTCTTTTCAAGCACATAGACAGGAATGCTCATGCTTGATATCAGGATTCGACGCCTGGCGTCGACGATGGCCCTGGTGGGCCTGACCGCGATGTCGGGCTGCGCGCTGGTGCAGGCCGCACCGGCCGACGACATGCGCAAGGCCGTGGAATTCGATGACGGCAACACGGTGCAGAAGCTGCTGGCCAAGGGCGTGGACCCCAACCTGGTGGACAACCGCGGCAACCCGATGCTGGTGGTGGCGCTTCGCGAAAAGTCGAAGAAGGCGGCCACGGCGCTGATCAAGGCCAGGAACATCGACTTCGACAAGACCAACCCGGCCGGCGAGAACGCGCTGATGATGGCGGCGCTCAACGGCGACCTCGACATGATCAAGCTGATGGTCGATGGCGAGGAGGCCGAGGTCAACAAGAAGGGCTGGGCGCCGCTGCACTATGCCGCGACGAACGGGCACAACGACGTGGTCAAGTATCTGGTGGACCATGCCGCCTATCTGGACGCCGAAAGCCCGAACGGCACCACGCCGCTGATGATGGCGGCACGCGGCGGGCACATCGAGACGGTCAAGCTGCTGCTGGACGAAGGTGCCGACATGCGCCTGAAGAACCAGCAGGGCATGACGGTGATCGACTTCGCCGAGCAGTACAACCAGAAGGAAATCGCCGACGGCCTGAAGTCGCGCTGGCAGAAGCTGTACGGCAATGTGCCGGCAGCGGCGCCCAAGCCGAAGCCATACGTGGTGCCGAACGGTCAGCCCCAGCCCAAGCCCTATTGATCCCTGCTGGACGCTTTCCCGCACCTGCGGGGCCGGCGTCCCGTTCCCGGCTCAGGGAAATTCGCGCTCGGAGATGGTCACCGAGCGCGATGTGCCGCCCGGTACCGCATACAGCTTGAAGACATTGCGGTTGGCGCTGGTGCCGGCCGCCTCGCGGATTTCTGACAGATCGAAGCGTTCCGAGCGGAAGATCTCGCCCGAGTCCAGGCTCTGGTAGCGCAGGTCATAGGCGCCGGGCGAGATATTTTCCATCGTGAACGACGATCCGCCGCGCACGAAGCTCGTGCGCACCGGCAGCGGCGCATTGCCGTCCACGGCCACGAGTTTCAGCAGTACGTCCGACGCGCTGCCGGAATTGTCGACCGTCAGCGTCGACAGCCCATTCCCGTTGAGTACCGGATAGCCCGGCAGATAGCCAGAATGATCGGGCCAGGGCATGCCGCGCGGCGTCATCGCCGGCCGGGTGTAGCCACGATCGCGGGCAACCAGCTGCACTCCCGGTGACACCGATCTGGCCAAAGCCTGCGCGGCGCTGGCCGGCACGGCCCGGGCGTCGGGGCTGCCCGCCGTGGCTTCGCCGGTGCCCGACCAGTCTCCCAGCATGATCACGATGATCGCGCCGATGGCCGCATACAGCGCGACCGAGCCGTATTTTGGCAGCGGTACGGCGGGTCCGTCGGACGCACGTTCGCGGGCCGCACGCCGGGTGCGCTCCTGGCGGTCCGGACGCGCCTTGCGCGAACGGAAGGGCGGCGCATCGGTGGGCTCCGGATCGGCGGCGCGCGCCTGCTGCCCGGGGCGGGAAGCCGCCTGTCGCGCGGCCTGCTGGCGTTGTGCGGCCTGGCGCTGGGCCTGGGCCGCCGCTGCCCGCTGGGCCTGCGCCTGGCGCTGCGTCCGCTCGGCCTCGCGTTTTTCCTCGGCGATGATCCACTGGTCGTGCTCGGCGCGGCGCTCGGGGTCGCGCAGCACTTCATAGGCGGCGTTCAGCAGCCGCATGATGCGGTTGGCTTCCTCGCTGTCGGCGTGCCGGTCGGGATGATATTTCTGGCTCAAGGACTTGTAGGCGGCCCGAATCACTTCGGTCGGGGCGTCGCGTGAAACCTTGAGGTTGTCGTAGTGGGTGTGCATCAAGCAGAAAGACGCAATGGCGGTGGTCGACAACAGATAACGGCAAGTCGCCGCGAATATCAAGCCTGATCGCGCGGGCCGGGCCTGGCGCGGACAAGTCTCGCGCAACCGGGGGATGGGGTCTGCGGGGTGGCGAACAAAGCGCCGCCGGCACGTGCTGACCGGATGGAGGATGCCATGCCCGGCCCGCGCCGGGGCGGGAAACGCGCGCGGCGGCCTGCCTGGCGCCGACGCTGCTGGCGCCGCGCCGCGCCGCCGCGCCGCCGCGCCGTTGCGCTGGCGAGGCTACGACCCCATGCCCTGGCGCTGCTGGTGGTGGCTTCGGTGGCGAGCGGTGTCTGGATGCTGTCGACCGCCATCGACCTGTCGCGCATGTCCTGGCATCCGGGGGTGGCGCGCGATGTGTCGGTCTGCGTGGCGGGGCTGGCCGGCGTCACGGCCTTGCGCATCGCGCCGTGGCCGCTGGTGTTGTTTTTTGGCGGCAACATGGTCTGGATGGCCCTGACTTTTGGCATGCTCTTCGTCGACGCGCAAACGCGGCTGTGCGCCAACTACCTGCTGGGTGACCAGCGCGTGGCCGGCTTCGGGCTGATCGTCGGTGCCGTCGGTCTCGGCGCGTGGCTGCTGGCCCGGGTCGCGTGGGTGGCGTTGGCGGATGCGGATGCGGATGCGGATGCGGATGCGGATGCGGATGCGGATGCGGATGCGGATGCGGATGCGGATGCCGCAGGATCGGCGCGCCAGCAGAAAACACTAAAGAAATCCAGCTGCCTGCCGATAATGGCGGCCAATGATGAGCATCAGAGCGAGGGGCCAGCCTGACCAGAGCCCCGCTTGAACGGGTACGCGAGGCAGGGGCTTCGTGCGCCATTTGATAGGGGCGAGTGCATGCTGAGAAGAATCAAGGCGGAACAGCTGCAGATTGGCATGTTCGTGGCAAGGCTGGGCGGGCCGTGGATCAATCACCCGTTCTGGCGCTCGCGTTTTCTGGTGACGAGCGACGAGCAGGTGGAGCAGATCCAGTCGGCCAACGTGCAGGACGTCTGGATCGACATCCTCAAGGGCCGGAACCTGCCGACACCGGCGGCGCCGGAAACGATGGAGGCCGACGACGCCAGCGACGATCCCGAGTCGAGTTTCGAGGACGAACTGGAGCGTGCGCGCGAACTGATCAAGACCGGCCGCGTGCTGGTCGGCAACCTGTTCAACGACGTCCGCATGGGCCGCGCGCTCGAAACCAACGGCGCGCTGCTGCTGGTGGACTCGGCGTCGACATCGCTGTCGCGCCATTCGCAGGCGCTGCTGGCCATGGCCCGGCTCAAGGTCAAGGACGACTACACGTACCTGCATTCGTTCTCGGTCTGCGCGCTGATGATCGCCGTGGGCCGCAACCTCAAGCTGCCGGACGGCGAGGTGCGCGAACTGGGCCTGGCCGGGCTGGTGCACGATATCGGCAAGCTGACGCTGCCCGAGTCCCTGCTGATGAAGGGCGGCGACCTGTCGCCATCGGAAGAGGAGCAGATGCGCCGCCATCCGTCGGCCGGCTACCGCATCCTGAACGAGGCTCGGCTCTACACCAACATTCCGCTCGATGTCTGCGTGCACCACCATGAGCGGGTGGACGGGCGCGGCTACCCGTTCGGGCTGCTGGAGCACGAGATCAGCGTGCACGCCAAGATCGCGGCCATCTGCGACACCTACGATTCGCTGACCTCGCCGCGCCCGAACCACCCGGCGTGGTCGCCGGCGCGCGCCATGGAATACATCGCGGTGCGCGTGGACACGCTGTTCGACCGCCGCGTGTTCAAGGCGTTTACGCGCACCATCGGCATCTACCCGCTGGGCACCGTGCTGCGGCTGCGTTCGGGCCGGCTGGCGGTAGTGTGCGGCCAGAACGAAGGCGAGCCGCTGCGGCCGCGGGTGATGGTGTTCTACTCGGTGACCGATGCCAGGCCGTTGCCCCCCGAGGTGCTGGACCTGACCCAGGCCGACGACACCGTGATCGCGTTCGAGGACGCCCGCCAGTGGGGCTTCAGCGACGAACAGCTCATGGCGATGTACGCGCCGCACGCAAAGTAGGGCGGCGCGCAGGGGGTCTCAGTCCTGCAGTACCCAGGGCGACAGCCGCAGCGCGTCGGTGACGAAGTCGTTGAAGGCGCGCACGCGGGCGCTGTGACGCAGGTCCGGATGGGTCAGCAGCCACAGCGGGGTGTCGAGCGCCGGGTCGGGTTCGTCCAGCCGCACCAGCGACGCGTCGGCATCGCCCAGCATGCATAGCAGCATGCCGGCGCCCATGCCAAGCCGTACGGCCTGCGCCATGGCCACCAGGCTGTCCGCGCGCACGGCGCAGCGGTCCGGAGACACGTTGGCCAGCGCCCAGCGGGACTGCGCCAGATGCGCGAGGCTGTCGTCGGGCACTACCCACCAGTGGCCGGGCCAGTGCGCCTGGGCGGGCGCTTCCATGCGGCCCAGATAATCGCGCGACGCATAGGGCGCGGTCTGCAGCCGTCCCACGTGCCGGCCCAGCAGGTGCTCGGGCGGCGCCGAGGCTGGCCGAACGGCCACGTCGGCCTCTCGGCGGGTCAGGTTCAGGAAGTTGTTGTGGATCACCACCTGCAGTTCGATACGGGGATGCCGGGCCCTGAAATCGGCCAGGATCGGCATCAGCAGCCCATAGGCGAGCGTATCGGTGGTGGTCACGCGCAGCGGGCCGCCCAGTTCGGTGTCGCGCCCGGCCAGCACGCGCTGGGCGGCGTCGATCTGTTCGCCCACGCCGTCAAGCTGCCCGGCCAGCGTTTCGCCGGCCGGCGTCATCACATAGCCGCCCAGGTCTCGCGAAAACAGCCGTGTGCCCAGGTCTTCCTCCAGCTTGTTCAGCCGCCGCAGCACGGTCGAATGATTGACCCGCAGCGCCCGCGCCGCCGCCGCCAGCGACCCGTGCCGGCTCACGGCCAGGAAGACGCGCAGGTCGTCCCAGTCTGCCTCCTGCATTTTTGCATTGCCTTTCCGCGATTTGTGCGAATGGTTATGCCGATCTGCAGAGCCTACAGTGTGGCGGAAGGAAGGGCAACCGGGGTTGTCCGATAGGAGGAGAGCACCATGGCGTGGACGCTGTTGGTCGTGGCGGGACTGATCGAGATCGTGATGGCGCTGGCGCTGAAGCACACCGATGGCTGGACGCGCCCCGTGCCGACGCTGCTGGGCATTGGCGCGGCGCTGGCCAGCATCTACCTGCTCAGCGCGGCGTTGCGGCAACTGCCGGTGGGCACCGCCTATGCGGTCTGGACCGGCATCGGGGCCATTGGCGTGACGCTGGTGGGCATCCTGTTCCTGGGCGAAAGCGCGTCGCCGGCCCGGCTGGCGCTGATCGCGCTGATCTTCGTCGGGATCGGCGGCCTGAAGCTGCTTCCGGCTTGAGACAAGTCCGAATTTGCAGGATCAGGCACGCAAAGTGTGGCGCCGGGGCGCATGGCTAGTAGACTTGTCGCCTGTTCCGAACCGAATGCCTTTGCATTGCCTTGATGACATTTGACGCCCTGCTGGACCTGTTCCAGCAACGCATTCCCGCCCATCCGTGGGCGCAGATCTCGCTTTATGTGCTGGCGCTGATGGTGATTGCCGCCATCGCGCAGTGGCTGGTGGCCCGTGTGGTGGGCCGTGTGGTGTATCGCGTGCTGAGCCTGTCGGGCAACCGCGACTGGGCGGCCGCGCTGATGCGCCACCGCACCTACCGCCGGCTGGGCTACGCGGTGTTCCTGGCAGTGATCACGGTCGGCATCAGCCAGGTGCCGGACCTGGGCAAGTTCTCGATCCTGATCGAGCGGCTGGCGCATGCCGGCACGTGGGTCAGCGTGTTCCTGATGCTGTCGGGCGTGCTTGGCGCCTGGCAGACCGTCTTCGCCAACAGCCGCCGCGCGCAGACGCGCTCGATCAAGGGGTACGTGCAGATCGCCCAGCTGGCGCTGTGGCTGGTGTGCGGGGTGCTGGTGCTGTCGATCCTGATCGATCGCTCCCCGCTGTGGATGCTGTCCGGTATTGGCGCGCTTTCGGCGGTGCTGCTGCTGGTGTTCAAGGACACGCTGCTGTCGCTGGTAGCCAGTACGCAGCTGACATCGAACGACATGCTGCGCATCGGTGACTGGATCGAGATGCCGCAGTCGAATGCCGACGGCTTCGTCATGGACATCGCGCTGCACACGGTCAAGGTCAAGAACTGGGACAACACCGTGACCACGGTGCCGACCTACAAGCTGTTCTCGGAGAGCTACCGCAACTACCGGCACATGTTCGAGTCCGGCGCCCGGCGCATCAAGCGCACGCTGCGCATCGACGCCACGTCGGTACGGTTTCTGGACGATGCCGAAGTGCGCGCGCTGATGCGCTTCCGGCTGCTGCACGACTACCTGGAGGTCAAGCAGCAGGAGGTCGAACAGACCAACCGGGCGCTGCAGGGCCCCGACGCCGATCCCGTGAACCGGCGCCGGCTGACCAACCTGGGCACGTTCCGCGCCTATGGCATCGCGTTCCTGCGCGCGCATCCGGATATCCATCACGACCTGCTGCTGAACCTGCGCATGATGGAACCGGACTCGCAGGGCATTCCGATCGAGGTCTACTGCTTCAGCACGCGTACGGGCTGGATGGACTACGAGCGCATCCAGGGCGATATCTTCGACCACCTGTTTGCGATCCTGCCGGAGCTGGGGCTACGCCTGTACCAGGCGCCGTCTGGGGCCGACCTGAGCGGCCTGCGCGATTCGCCGCGCGGCGCGCATGCGGCGCTGGCCGCGGCGGCGGCCGACCCGGGCGCGCGCGAGCCGATGGCGGCGCCCACGGACCGGGCAGACCGGGTGATGTGACGGGAGTCAACCGTCGGGCCGTGCGTCAGGGGGTGCTCAGGCCTTGCGCGGCTTGACCTTGCTGGCGGCTTCCTTGGCGCGATGGCGGGCGGTATCGACATCGCCGGCGTAGGCCAGCGCCACGCCCATGCGGCGCTTGGTGAACGACTCGGGCTTGCCAAAGAGGCGCAGCTCGGTCTGCGGCACACGCAGGGCATCGTCCACGCCGTCGAACACGATGCCTTGGGCGTCGACGCCGCCGTAGATCACCGCGCTGGCACCCGGGGCGCGCAGGCTGGTGTCGACCGGCAGGCCGAGGATGGCCCGGGCGTGCAGCTCGAATTCGTTCTGCCACTGCGAGATCATCGTCACCATGCCGGTGTCATGCGGACGCGGGCTGACTTCACTGAACCAGACCTGCTCGCCCTTGACGAACAGTTCCACGCCGAACAGGCCCTGGCCGCCCAGATCCGCCGTCACTGCGCGGGCGATATGCTGGGCCGTTTCCAGCGCCTTCGGGTGCATCGGGTGCGGCTGCCAGCTTTCCACGTAGTCGCCAGCCACCTGCACGTGGCCGATCGGCTCGCAGAATTGCGTTTCCACCTGGCCATTGGCTCCGACCGCGCGCACGGTCAGCAGCGTGATTTCATAGTCGAAATCGATGAAGCCTTCCACGATGATGCGGCCGTGGCTGACGCGGCCGCCGGCCATGGCGTAGTCCCACGCCGCCTTGACGCCCTCGGGGCCGTCGATCTTGCTCTGGCCCTTGCCCGAGCTGCTCATGACCGGCTTGACCACGCACGGGTAGCCGATGCCGCCGTCGATGGCAGCCTGCAGTTCTTCGAGCGAATCGCAGAACTTGTACGGGCTGGTGGGCAGGCCCAGCGTTTCGGCGGCCAGGCGGCGGATGCCCTCGCGGTCCATCGTCAGGCGCGCCGCGCGGGCGGTGGGGATCACGCGGACCACGCCGGCGGCTTCCAGGGCCTCAAGCATCGGCGTGGCGATGGCTTCGATCTCCGGCACCACCAGGTCGGGGCGCTCGGCTTCGATCAGCGCCTTGAGCTGGTCGCCATCGCTCATCGTGATGGTGCGCGCGCGGTGCGCCACCTGCTGACCCGGCGCGTTCTCGTAGCGGTCCACGGCAATGGTTTCCACGCCCAGACGCTGCAGCGCGATCAGCACTTCCTTGCCAAGCTCGCCGGAGCCCAGCAGCATGACTTTGGTGGCGGACGGGGAGAGGGGGGTTCCAAGGGTGGTCATGGCGGGGGCTCGGCGGGAAGGAAAAAACGGGATTGTATACGGCTGGCAGGGGCACGGGCCAGCGTCGCGCCAAAAACGGAAAGCCCCGCCGGAGCGGGGCCTTTCCACGGTCTCTGGCCTGACTCAGGCCATCGGGGCCGGCAATCAGTAGGCGATCTTCGCGCTCAGGCTGATGGCGCGCGGGTCGGCCGGCTGGGCGTAGTTTTCGTACTGGAAGGCCCAGTATCGCTTGTTGGTCAGGTTGGTCAGCGCCGCGCGCAGCGTTAGCTCCTTGCCGGACACGCGCGTGTTGTACGTGGCGCCGAGGTTGAACACCGTGTACCCGCCGAGGTTCAGGTTGTTGGCGGCGTCGGCCTTCATCGGACCGGTGTACTTGCCGTCCACGCCCACCTTCAGGCCAGGCACGAACGGAATGCGGTACGCCACGCGCCCTGTCAGCATGAAGTTAGGGGCGCCCGCCACGCGGTTGCCGATGTTGGTATCGCCTTCGGTGTACTCGGTGTGCAGGAACATCGCGCTGCCGCCCACTTCCCACTGCGAGCCGATCCGCGACGAGCCGGCCAGTTCCAGGCCCTGATAGACCGACTGGCCATCCTGCACGAAGGTCGGCAGCGCGCCCGCGCCGTTGTCGCGCGAGAATTCGCTGCGGCGCTCGATGCGGAACAGCGCGGCGGTACCGGTCCAGACGCCCTGGTCGGTCTTGGCGCCCACCTCGTACTGGCGGCTCTTGGCCGGCGTCAGGCCCTGGCCGGCGTTCGCGTAGTTGGTGGCCACCACGCCGCCACCGTCGAACGACTCCACGTAGCTGGCGTACAGCGTGGTGCTTGGCATCGGCTTGAACATGATCGCCGCGGTGGGCGTCAGCAGGCCGTTCTTGGTGAAGCTGGTGTCACCCGTGCCCGTGCCGGTAAAGCTGTTCTGTTCGTAATTGGTCACGCGCAGGCCGGCCAGCACCGACCACTTGTCGGTCAGGTGCATCGTGTCGCTGACGAAGGCGGCCTTCTGGGTGGTATCGCCGGCGCGGTACTTCTGGAACGCCGTGTTGCTGTAGTGCACGCCCGTGTACGGACCATACAGGTTGCCGGAGGCCAGCAACGGGTCGTTGAAGAAGTTGCTGGTATAGCGGTCGATCTGCTGCTGCCAGCTCACGCCGGCCACCAGCTCGTGGCGGAACTGGCCGGTGCGGAACTTGCCCTCGACCATCGTCGTCCAGTTGCTGAACTGCTGGTTCTCGGCGCCGTCGTAGCGCGAGCTGGTGTAGTTGCCGGCAGCGTCCGACACGAAGAACGTGCTTTCGTTGCGGCTGCGCGCCTGCTTGCTGAAACTGTAGGTCGTGCTGACCGTCCAGTCGGGGTTCAGGTTGTAGCGCAGGCCGGTCTGGTAGACCTGGAGGTTCGAGTAGAAATGCGTGTCCGGACCGGCGTAGAGACCGCCGCGGCCGCTGATCACGCCGGGCAGCTGGTTGCCGCCGAGGCCGCCAAAGTAGAACGACGGCGTCGCGCCCCAGGTATTGCGGTCCTGGTAGATGCTGTCGAACGTCCAGGTCAGGTCGCGCGTGATGCGGGCATCCAGGCCCAGCGACACCGAATTGCGGTTGATGCCCACGGCATTGGCCGGCTTGCCTTCCTCGTGCGTCACGTTCAGGCGGTAGCCGAACATATTGTCCGGGCCGGCCCGGCCGCCCACGTCCACGTGCTCCGTCCATACATGCGACGACCGGTAGCCCAGTTCCACGCTGGCCGTGAACTGGTCCGTCGGCTTCTTCGTCACGTAGTTGACCGTGCCGCCCGGGTTGCCAAAGCCGTACATGAAGCCGGACGCGCCCTTGAGCAGTTCCACCTGTTCAAGCTGCTCGTAGGGCAGCGTAATGCCGTAGGCGATGAACGGCATGCCGTTGATCTTGTACGCATTGCGCCAGTCCAGCTGCAGGCCGCGCACGGTGGTGTACGACGCCCAGGCGTTGTTGCCGTTGCTGTTGTCCGACACCGAGGCGTCGTTGAAGAACACATCGCCCACCTTGGTCACCTGGCGGTCAGCCAGGTCTTCGCCGCTTACGACCGTGGTGGAGAACGGCGTGTCCAGCTGCGAGCGGCTGCCCAGCGCACCGCCGGAAGCCTTTTTCCGAAGCTGCGGACCCAGATCGATGTCCTGCGTGGCGCTCACGGTCACCGACGGCAGGGCCTGTTCGGCCGGCGCGGTCTGGGCCATGGCAGCGCCGCACAGCGGAAAGCCGGCGAGGACGGCCATGCGGGCAAAGGCGGCGAGAGGGCGGATGCGCGAAGGTGCGTGCTGGCGGCGGGATGCCGGCGACGGGCAGGACGTCATGGTGCGGTTTGGCTCACAAATGAAAACGTAAACCGTAATGCGAACAACTCGCATTACGAAATCAAGGGGCGAATGATGCCCAGTGAGCCGTTGAATCGTCAAGGAAAAGCCATGGTCCCGGCACGGCCTTCGTCATATTTCCAACACGTCGCCGCGTGGATGCAATCCGGACAAGACAGGCGCGCCGGTCCGCTGCTTGCCGGGTGTCCGGCCGAGGGTCAGCGCAGCCCGAGCAGGTCTTCCAGCGTGCGGGCCAGGGCGGCCACGCGTGGCCCGACGCGCTTCTGCATGGTGTCGAACGTGCCCGTCCGTGCCGGAACGCCGCCATTGACCACGAACCATTGGGAATCGACCGGCCTGCATAGCGGAACGGCGAAACCGAACACGTCGTGCCGCCATTCGGCCCGGTTCGAGCAATAGCCGAGCACTTCCAGGTCCTGCCGCGCCTGCGCCAGGGCCGGTGCGGCGCGGCGCCAGGCGTCGGGCGACGCCAGCCGCAGGCGGTTCAGTACCGGATCGCGCAAGGCGGCCGGCACGCGCCACAGCCATGCCTTGCCGATGGCGGTGGTCAGCATCGGCAGTGCCGCGCCGATGTCGGGCGGCATCACCAGGTTGTCGGTCGAGCGCGCCGTTTCCACGTAGATCATCTGGGTGCGGTCGCGGATGCCCAGCGACACGGCGCCGCCTATCTCGTCGGCCAGCGCCTTCATCAGCGGGCGCGCCACCTGGCGGATCTGCATGCTCGCCAGCAGCGGGTAGCCCGGCGCCAGCACCGGCGCGCCCAGCCAGTACTTGCCCAGCGCCGTCTCATGGCGCAGGTAGCCCAGCACGGCCAGCGTGTGGGTGAGCCGCGCCACCGTGGATTTCGACAGTCCGGTGCGCTGCACGAAATCGCGGTTGCCCAGCAGCGCCTCGCCGGGTCGATAGGCCAGCAGGATGTCGATGCCGTTGGCCAGCGTGCGGGCGAACTGGCGGTCGGCCGGGTCGTCGCCCGGGGCTGGCAGAGACGAGGCGGGGCTGCCGGGGAGGCTGTCGCGTGTCATGCCAGCAGCGCCTCGACTTCTGCCACCAGTTCGATCAGGCGCGGTCCCATCTCGCGTTCGAGCTTGCCGGGCTTCATGCGCGTGGCGGGCACGCCGCAGTTGAACACCAGCGTTTCGCCATCGGTCGGCTGCCGCATGGGCACGGCCACGGCGTGGACATCGGGCAGCCAGTCGCCGGCCGAGCGCGTGAAGCCGAGCGCCGCCAGATCGTCGATGGCGTCCTGGATGGCGCCTGCATGGCGCTGCCAGTCGTCGGGCTCGGTCTCGCGCAGACCGGCCAGCACGGCGGCGCGCAGGTCGGCAGGGGCCTGGGCCAGCCAGGCGCGGCCGATGGCCGAAGCCAGCATCGGCAGCGACGCGCCAATATCGGGCCGGAACGCGATGGCGTCGTGGCCCCGGCTGGTTTCCACATAGACCATGCGCAGGCGGTCGCGCAGGCCCAGCGACACCGACCCGCCCATGCGGTCGGCCAGCGCCTTCATCAGCGGGCGGGCCACTTGGCGCACGCGCAGGCTGGCCAGCAGCGGATACCCGAGCGACAGCGCCGTCGATCCCAGCCGGTAGCGGCGCAGCCGGTCGTCGTAGAGCAGCAGCCCGCGCACGGCCAGCGTGTAGGTCAGCCGGCTGATGGTGGCCTTGGACAGCCCGGTGCGCTCGGCCAGTTCCTTGTTGCTGAGCACCGTTTCGCCCACCCGGAAGCACTGCAGCAGCGCCAGACCGTGCGCCAGGGTCGTGGCGAAGGCCGGATCGGGATGATGGTGGGGGAATTTGGGTACGGGCATGGGCTGTCATCCTACCGAAGCCAGTATGGCGCCGGGCCGTCCAACGTTCAAGATAGCGAAACAACGATGCCGCCATATCGAAGCGGGGCGTACGCTTCGGTTCCATCACAAGACAAGAGATCGATGGAGCGAGACGATGATTCGTGATCCGGACGTATTCCAGCCGTTCCTGCTGTCGCTGCGCCGCTTCGTGCGCGAGCGGCTGGTACCGCGCGAAGCCGAGGTGGCCGAGCGTGACCTGGTGCCCGAGGACGTGGTCAATGCCATGGCCGCGCAGGGCATGTTCGGCTATTCGATTCCGGAGGAATACGGCGGCGCCGGCATGACCACCGAGGAACTGGTGCTGGCCGCGATGGAACTGTCGCAGTGCTCGGTGGCGTTCCGCGCCCGCGTGGGGACCAATACCGGGATCGGCTCCGAGGCCCTGGTGGCCGACGGCACGCCCGAGCAGAAGGCGCGCTACCTGCCGCGGCTGGCCAGTGGTGAACTGACCGGGTCGTTTGCGCTGACCGAGCCCGACGCGGGGTCCGACGCCACTGCGCTCAAGACCACGGCCGTGCGCGACGGCGACCACTACATCCTGAACGGCACCAAGTGCTTCATCACCAACGCGCCCATTGCCGGGTTATTCACGGTGATGGCGCGCACCGATCCGGACAAGGCCGGCGCGGGCGGCATCTCGGCGTTCATTGTGCCGCGTGGTACACCCGGGCTCGGCACCGGGCAGCCGTACCAGAAGATGGGCCAGGCCGGCTCGCCGGTGTCCGAGGTCTATTTCAACGATTGCCGCGTGCCGGCCGCCAACCTGATCGGCGGCGAGGAAGGGCAGGGCTTCAAGACGGCGATGAAGGTGCTGAACAAGCAGCGCATCCACCTGGCCGCGCTGTGTACCGGGCCGGCCATCCGCATGCTCGACGATGCGGTGCGGTTTGTCACCGGGCGCAAGCAGTTCGGGCAGGTGCTGGCGGACTTCCAGCTGGTGCAGGCGATGATCGCCGACTGCCAGACCGACATCCACGCGGCCCGTGCGCTGATCCTCGACACGGCGCGCAAGCGCGACGACGGGCAGGACGTGACGATGGAGGCGTCGATCTGCAAGTATTTCGCGTCGGAGATGTGCGGCCGCGTGGCCGACCGCTGCGTGCAGCTGTTCGGCGGCTACGGCTATATCGCCGACTATGGCATCGAGCGTTTCTACCGCGACGTGCGACTGTTCCGGCTGTACGAGGGTACCAGCCAGATCCATCAGCTCAACATTGCCAAACGCACGTTCGCGCAGGCCGGCACCCGCTGAGCGGCACCGTGCCATCGACAAAGACGGAGACAACATGTTCAAGCCCATCCTGATTGCCGCCGGCCTGGCGTGCGGCATGGCCCTGATACCGATGATGCCGGTCCACGCGGCGGATGCCGATGCGAAATATCCCGGCAAGGTCATCCGCCTGGTCGTGCCGTTCGCGCCGGGCGGGTCCACCGACATCGTGGCGCGGCTGATTTCCGAGCCGCTGCGCGAGGAACTGGGCCAGACCGTGATCGTCGACAACCGCCCAGGCGCGGGCGGCAATATCGGGGGCGATATCGTGGCCAAGGCCGCGCCGGACGGCTACACGCTGCTGATGGCCGCCGCCGGGCAGATCGCCATCAATCCGAGCCTGTACGCGAAGATGAGCTACGAGCCTGCGCGCGACCTGGCGGCCGTGACGATGATTGCCCGCGACCACAACATGATGGCCGTCAACGCATCGCTGCCGGTCAGGAACGTCAAGGAGTTCGTGGCCTACGCCCGCGCGCATCCGAACCAGATCACCTTCGGCTCGCCCGGCAACGGCAGCCCCGCGCAACTGGCCGGCGAACTGCTGAACCAGACCGCCGGCCTGAAGATGCAGCATGTGCCCTACAAGGGCAGCGGCCCGGCCGTGGCCGACCTGATCGCCGGCCATATCACGCTGATGATCGACAACATGCCGGCGATCTGGCCGCACGTGCAGTCGGGCAAGCTGCGGGCGCTGGCGGTGACCAGCGAGAAGCGCGCCTCGGGTGCGCCCGACGTGCCCACCGCCGAGGAAGCCGGGCTCAAGGGCTACGTGGTGACGGCGTGGAAGGGGCTGATGGTGCCGGCCCATACGCCGCGCCTGAACCAGGCCATGGTCAAGGTGCTGGCGCGGCCCGAGATCCGCAAGCGGCTGATCGAACAGGGCGCCGAGCCGGTGGGCAATTCGCCCGAGCAGTTCGCGCAGCAGATCAAGACCGATACCGCCTGGTGGGCGGCGCTGGTGAAATCCACCGGCACCACGCTGGACTGACCATGACATACGTATCCCCGCCCGCATCCCCGCTCGGAGGCGCGCCCGCATCCCCGCACGGAGGTCCGCATGCAGGCCCGCCCGCAGGCCCGGGCCCGCTGGCCGGCGTCCGCATCCTCGACATGGCCACGGTGCTGGCCGCGCCGTTTTCCAGCACGCTGTGCGCCGACATGGGCGCCGAGGTGGTCAAGCTCGAACTGCCCGACGGCAGCGATCCGCTGCGCGGCCTGGCGCCGGTCAAGGGCGACCTGGCGCTGTACTGGAAGGTCACGAACCGGGGCAAGCGCGGCATCACCCTCGATGTGCGCAAGCCGGCCGGCCGTGCACTGTTCCTGAAGCTGCTGCCCGAATTCGACGTGCTGGTCGAGAACTTCCGCACCGGCACGCTCGACCGCTGGGGCCTGGACCTGGCCACGCTGCACCGGGCCAATCCCCGGCTGACGGTGCTGCGCCTGACCGGCTTCGGCCAGACCGGCCCCTACGCGCAGCGCGCCGGGTTTGCGCGGATCTTCGAGGCGATGAGCGGGTTCACGAACCTGACGGGCGAGCCCGGCGGCGCGCCGCTGCACATGAACTATCCGATGGGCGATATGGTGGCCGGTCTGTTTGGCGCATTTGCCATCGCCAGCGCCATGGCCGAGCGCCGCCGGGCGGGCAACGAGGCGATGCCGGGCCAGGAGATCGACCTCGCCGCAACCGAGGCGCTGTTCCGCGTGCTGGAGCCGCTGGCGGTCGAATACGAGCAACTGGGGCAGGTGCGCGAGCGCGCCGGCAACCGGGCCACGTACACCGCCCCGTCGAACATGTACGCGACGGCGGACCGCCAGTGGGTGTCGCTGGTAGCCTCGTCGGGACCGATCTTCCGGCGGCTGTGCCAGGCCATCGGCCAGCCGGCCATGGCCGACGATGCCCGCTTTGCCACCAATCCGTCGCGCGTCAGGCATCTGGACGCCCTGGACGCCGCCATCAAGCAGTGGTTCGCGGCGCATGCCTACGCGGACGTTGCGCAGGCGCTGGCCGCGCACGAGATTCCGTTCAGCAAGATCTTCTCGATTGCCGATATCGTCGACGATCCGCACTTCCAGGCGCGCCAGGCCATCGTGCGGCTGCCCGATCCGGATCTGGGCACGATTCCGGCGCCCTGCGTGGTGCCGAGATTTTCCGGACATGCGCCGGCCCCGGCGCGCAGCGGGCCGGGCGTCGGCGAACACAATGCGGAGGTGTATGGCGGGCTGGGGCTGACCGCCGACGATATCGACGGGCTGAAGCGCGAGGGGGTGGTCTGAGGCGGGCTGCCGGCGGGAACGGCGGCAATCAGGCGTCGATCACCCGCCGCGCGAACCGTTCCAGATAGTCCATCAGCAGGTCGGCGCCGCGCGCGGCATCGGCCTCGTTGCCGCTGGCGATGGCGCTGGCCATCGCCTGGTGCGCCTGGGCGCCCTCGGCAATCTCGCCTTCGTGCTGGTAGGCGTACCAGAAGCGGCGGCACTGCACGATCAGCGGGATCACGGCCTTCACGGCCGACCGGTTGCGGCAGGCGGCATGATTGACGTGGTCCAGCGCCTGGTCGGCGGCCATGTATTCGTCCAGGTTGCCGCGCTGGGCCGCCTTGACCATCTTCTGGGCGCTGGCCAGCAGCGCCTTGCGCTGGGCGTCGGTGGCGCGCCGCGCGGCGCTGGCGGCGATCAGCCGTTCCAGCACGCGGCGGGTGGCAATCACGTCCAGGTGGTCCATCACGTCGATGGTCGACACCATCAGCCCGCGGCGTGGCTGCTGCACGATCAGGCCCATCGACACCATGCGCATCAGCGCCTCGCGCACCGGCGTGCGGCCCAGTTCGGTCATTTCGGCCAGTTCGGCCTCCACCACCGGGCTGCCGGGCGCGATCTCCAGCTTCGAGATCATGGTCTCGATCCGGTCATAGGCGATATCGGCGGCGCGGCGCTTGCCGGTTTCCGGCGCGTGTGCGGTCGTACCCAGGGAACTGGAAGCGTTAGGCATCTCGAACGAAGAAGCGGGGCCCGCCAGCCGGCAGGGCTGGCGGTGGCCGTCATTATGCCGCAGGAGGGCGGTGCGTCAGAGCGTGGCGCCGATCTTGCGCAGCTCGGGGATGGCCGGGGCCTTGGCCACCCAGAGTTCGTCGAACTTCTTCACGACCGGCTGCGGGTCGTAGCTGGACGCGCTCTTGAATGCCACCGACGACTGCTTGAGCTTGTCCACCAGGCCGGCTTCGGTGGTCACGATGTCGTTGATCTGCGCCGTCAGCGCCTGGTTGACCAGCTGCCGCACCAGGTCGCGGTCCCTGGCATCGAGCCCGGCCCAGATGCGGCCCGACACCAGCGGCGCGAACGGCATGAACAGAGCGTTCATCGGCAGCAGCGCCTTCGAGATCTTGTCGTATCGCTGGTTCCAGGACAGTTCGATGTCGGCTTCCAGCCCGTCCACCTGGCCGTTGGTCATGGCGTCGAACACAGCCGGGGTGGGGATCGGCGTGGGTGCGGCCCCCAGCATCGAGTAGAAGTCGCGGTAGACCGGCGTGGGGTTGATCCGCAGCTTCATGCCCTTGAGGTCGTCGGGCGAGCCGATGTCCTTGGTGGCGAACACCACGCGCATGCCCGTGATGCCCCAGCCCAGGCCGATGGTGCCGGTTTCGCGCGGCAGGGCATCGAGCAGCTTCAGCGCGGCCGGCGTGCGCACCAGCCTGGCCACGCTGGCCGTGGAGCGCACCAGGTACGGCGCGTTGATGGCGGCCACGCTCGATACGCGCGAGCCCAGTTCGGCGGCCTGGATCCAGCCCATGTCGAGCGCGCCCGACTGCAGTTGCTGCATCATCGCCGATTCGTTGCCAAGCTGGCCCGAGTGGAACACCGTGACGCTGAGCCGGCCGTCGGTTTCCTTCTTCAGCGATTCGCCGAACGCCACGGCGGCACGGTTCCAGGAATGCCCGGCCGGCGTGATCAGGCCCAGGCGGAATTCCTTCGTGGTGGCGGCGCGCGTGGTGGACGTGATCACCAGCGGCGCGGCGGCGGTGGCCAGCGCGGTGGTCTTCAGAAAGCGGCGGCGGGTGAAGTGGGACATGGCAGGCTCCTGTACGTTCGGGGGGATGTCGAGGGGTAGAGGGAAGGGGAAACGGCTACTTCAGCAGCCCGATGGACAGGCTGGGGAACAGCGACAGCAGCACCAGTCCAACGCAGCTGATCAGGAAGAAGGGCAGGGTGATCATGAACATCTTGCCGGGCTTGGCGCCGGTGACGGCCGACGCCACGAAGAAGCTCAGCCCCACGGGCGGCGACATCAGCCCCAGCACCAGGTTGATCACGATGACCACGCCAAAGTGGCGCGGATCGATGTGATAAACCTCGGTGGCCACGGGCAGCAGGATCGGCACGGTCATGATCAGGCCCGGAATGCCGTCGATGACGGTGCCGATGATCAGCAGGATGACGTTGGCCAGCAGCAGGAAGGCAATCGGGCTGTGCGCCACGGTCTGGATCCAGGTGGCCACCATCTGCGGGATCTTCCCGTAGATCAGCAGCCACGAGAACACGGCGGCCGCGGCCACCAGGAACAGCACGATGGCCGAGTAGATGGCCGAGCGCAGCAGGATGGCCGGCAGCGTGCGCATGTCGAATTCTTTCGTCACATAGCGCCCCACCAGCGCCGCGGCCAGCGCGCCGACGGCGGCGGCCTCGGTGGGATTGGCCAGGCCGGCCAGGATCGAGCCGACGATGACGATCGGGATCAGCAGCGTCGGGCTGGCCTGCAGCACGGTCGTCGCGCGCTCGCGCAGCGTCCGGCGGGCGCTGCGCGGGTAGTTGTAGAACATCCCCATGATGGCGATGATCACGAAGAACAGCAGTGTCAGCAGCACGCCGGGCAGGATGCCGGCGATCAGCATGTCGCCCACGGCCACCTGGGCCAGCACGCTGTAGACCACGAACATCACCGACGGCGGAATGATGGGCCCGAGCATGCCGCCGTAGACGGTCAGGCCAGCCGCGAAGGTCTTGTCGTAACCCTGCTTTTCCATCTCGGGCACCATGACCTGGGCCATGATGGCCACCTGCGCGGTGGCCGATCCGATGATCGACGACACCAGCATGTTGGCCAGGATGTTGACGTAGGCCAGGCCGCCCTTGACCGAGCCGACGAAGGCCATCGACAGGTCCACCAGCCGGCGCGTGATGCCGCCGCTGTTCATGATTTCGCCGATCAGGATGAACAGCGGGATGGCGATCAGGCCGTAGCTGTCCACGCCGGCAAACATCTGCGTGGGAAACGACTGCAGCAGCACGGTGTCGCCGGTGCTGAAGATAAAGGCCAGGCCGGACAGGCACAGGCAGATGCCGATGGGCACGCCGGCCAGCATCACGGCGCAGAAGAAGAGGGTGGTGGTCATGGCTTCAGTTCACCGATTCGGCATCGCCGACGTAGAACTCGGGGTAGGCCCGGCGCGGCGCCAGGTCCAGGTCTTCAAGCAGGTTGGCCAGCGCATGCAGGCTCAGCGTGAAGGCGAACAGCGGCATGATCAGCTGCAGCACCCACATCGGCCATTCCAGCGTCTGCGTGTGCTCGGTGTAGAGGAAGTTGAACGACTGGGCCGCGTATTCCCTGGCGTCGAAGTGAAAATTGGCGATGCCGACCGGGTCCATCCACAGCCAGCACATGGCAATCATGGCCAGCCCGAACACCAGCACGCCGCCCGTGGCAATGACCTTGGCGGCGCGGGCCAGCTTTGGCGGCAGCTGCTCGGTCAGCAGGCCCACCGCGAAATCCAGGCGCAGGCGCGTCATGACCGATGCGCCGACGAAGGTCAGCCACACCACCGCATAGACCGATGCCTCGTCCACCCAGTAGAGCGGCAGGCCGGCATAGCGCGTAGCCACGTTCAGCAGGATCAGCAGCACCAGCAGGGTCATCAGCCCGCCAAGCGCCAGGCGCTCCACGGCAAGCACCGCATCGGAGGCGCGCAGCACCCAGCGCACCGGGCGCGCCACGGGTGGGCTGGCGGGGGCTGCGTCCGCCGTGATCGAGGAGAGGTCGGGCATGCTGTAAAGCTCCTGTGCGTGGATGTCGGACGGGCCGGATCGAGCAAGTTGGATGCCAGTCGGCGCGCCAGGGCGCCGGCCGGCATCGCGGGCGTCAGGCCACCGACTGGTACTCGGCCGGCCGCGTGGCCAGCGCCTGGTGCACGACCTTTTCGACGAAGGCGCGTTCCTCGCCGATCAGCGGCAGGCGCGGCCGGCGCATGTGTTCGGTGCCCACGCCCACGATGGCGTCGATCAGCTTCAGGTTCTGCACGAGCTTGTTCGACACGTCGAGATGGAGCATCGGCGTCATCCAGCGGTAGAGCTTCAGTGCTTCGGCGAAATTGCCGGCGCGCATGAGGTCGAACAGCGCCACGGTCTCGCGCGGGAAGGCGCAGCCCACGCCGGCCAGCAGGCCGTCGCAGCCGAGCGCCAGCCCTTCGTAGGCCAGGTCGTCCACGCCCATGAAGATCTGGTAGCGGTCGCCCACGGTGTTGCGCAGGTCGGTCACGCGGCGGATGTCGCCGGTGCTTTCCTTGACGGCCGCGATCCACTTGCAGTCGGCCAGTTCGGCCATGTGCTCGGGCTTGAGATCCACCCGGTAGGCCACCGGGTTGTTGTAGACCATTACCGGTTTCTGGGCCGCCTCGGCCATGGCGCGCACGTTCTGCATGGCCTCGCGGGCGTCGGCCACGTAGATCACCGACGGCATGACCATGAAGCCGGCGACGCCCAGCTTGTTGGCGCCGTCGATATAGCGCAGCGCGTCGCGCGTGCTGGTCTCGGACACATTGGCCAGCACGGGAATGCGCCCGTCGGCGGCCTCCAGCGCAATGCGCGCCACGTCGAGCTTTTCTTCCAGCGACAGCGTGCTGGCCTCGCCCAGCGATCCGCACGTCACCAGGCCGTGGATGCCGTTGCGGATCTGGAAGTCGATATGGCGGATGGTGCCTTCGGCATCGATGCGCTCGTCGGCGTGGAACTTGGTCGTGACGGCCGGGAAGATGCCGGTCCAGCGCGGATTGCTCATGAGGAACTCCTCGGTTGGGAAGGTGAGGCTGCGCACCTGGCGGTCTGTCGATCGCTCCGGTCCGCCGCAAGAAAATATCTTCTAAATATATTAAGGATATCTTTGCAAAGTAATCCAGCACGATCCATGCCAGTGGAAACCCGGATAGGCGGCGGGGCGGAAAACGGCGTCAGGCCGTGGATTGGAGCGGGGTACGCCTCGTCAGGCGTGGGTCAGGGCAGGGCAGGACAGGGGCTGAAGGGGGCAGGATGGGGCATCGCAGGGCACGCATGCACGCCGTCATGCACCGCAGGCGGGGGGCGTGCACCGAGACGGCCCGCACGGCTCGGCATCGGTCGATCGGACACCGGCTGCGCACCGGAGGCGTCCGGACAGACATGGACGCTCCGGGCGTCGCCGTCCCCGTTTCGCAGACAAAGCCATTCCCCGGGGACCGGTCTCGCCGCCCCGGGTCCGCCGCTTTTTTGTAGCGACTTAATTCAGTTCGTCATCCTTGTAGTATTTGGTGCCTTTGGCAGTCAGTTCCAGCGCCAGGCCCTTGTCCGTGATCTGGTACAGCCAGATCCCCGGCCCGACGGCCACTGCGCCCTGGTAGGAAGAGCCGCTGTCGCCGGCCTTGGCTGCGGCGGTCGACTGTCCGCCGAAGGTCCAGCCTGACTGGATGAAGTCGTTCAGCGCGGATTCCTTCTCGAACACCCAGACAAGCTGGAACTTCTTGACTCCGATGCCCAGCCCCGCCTGCAGCTCGACCATCTTCATGTAGGTCATGGCCTTGGTCTCGTTATTCACCGCGATGCCTTCGCCAGTGCCGCTGCCGGCCAGCAGGATCTTCATGCCGAAATTGCTGAAAGCCGCGTAGCCGGCCGCCGAAGCCACGGCGCTGCGGGCCGATGGCTGCGCCTTGTACAGCGCATCCAGTGCCTTCTGCGCAGCAGTGCGCACCTCGGCCTGCTTTTCGGATTTGCTTGCGCCCAGTGCGATCGCCGGGACCGCGATCAGGGTAGGGAGTGCCAGGATGGCGATTCGTCGATTCATTGCTGCCCCCTTTCTTCGTAATGGGGCGCCAGGCCCCTTGCTTTTGCAGCACGGCCAGTATGCAACGCGTCGGTTGCCTCGTTCGATCGCCGGTTCACCGTACTGTCGGGCGCCCGCCGGGCACCTCTTTCTTGTGAAACGCCGGATCGTATCCCAGACTAGACGATGGAAGGCAGTGCGGCAATCTGGCCCTGATGCGGCCAGCTTTCGGCCTGCTTCGAACCCGTGACAGTCGGTTCCGCGTTCGCCGGGGCAGCCATGAAATCTGCCGCTATGGTTTGTGCGTTGATGGCGTTGCTGGCGTTGACGGCTTGTGCCGCGCCGGAGCGCCGGCAAGCAGTGGGCGACTTCCGCTCGAGGGCCGTCACGCGTGCCGATGGCGGCGTCAGCGTGGCCGTCTCGGTACTGTCCGCGCGCGAGAGCGCGGAGGTCTATGGCGTGCCGTTGGCCGACAAGGCCACGCAGCCGGTCTGGGTTCAGGTTCGCAACGACGACGACCGGCCGTACTACCTGCTGTTCCCCGGGCTCGATCCCAACTTTGTCCCGGCCTCCGAGGCCGCCGACGCGTTCGCCGAAAACGAGCCTGCCGATGTGCAACGCCAGTTGCGCGACCGCTTTGCGGCGCTGGCTTTCCGCAATCCGGTGCCGCCCGGTCAGACCGTCTCGGGCATGGTGCTGACCAGCCTGGAGGAAGGCGTCAAGCTGGTGCAGATCGACCTGGCTGCCGATGGCCGCACGCGCACGTTCTCGGTGTTCACCGTGGTGCCTGGCTTCCGTGGTGACTATCACGCCAGCGAGGTGTTCACGCGCGAGATCTATCCGCCCGAGGCCATCCGCTATCTCGACGACGATGCCGCATTCCGGGCCGCCCTGGAGGCGCTGCCATGCTGCGCCACCAACGGCGACGGCTCTCGCAACGGCGATCCATTGAACCTGGTCATCGTGGGCGGCCTCGATGACGCCTTCCCGGCGCTGGTACGGCGCGGCTGGCGTCCCACCGAGACGAAATGGTCGGGTGCCATCATGCGCGTGGTGACATCGGCGCTGTCTGGCGATCGCTACCTGAACGCGCCGGTCAGCGATCTCTACCTGTTCGGCCGTGCGCAGGACCTGGCGCTGCAGAAGGCCCGCGATTCGGTTCACCAGCGCAACCACCTCCGGCTCTGGCTCAGCCCCCTGCGGTATCAGGGCAAGCCGGTATGGGTGGGCCAGATCAGTCGCGACATCGGCAGCCGCATGACGATCCATTCGCCCACGCTGACTACCCACAAGATCGACCCCGATGTCGACGAGGCGCGCACGGCGCTGGCCGAGGACATGGCGTACTCCCAGAGCCTGGCCGTGGTCGGCTATGTGGGTGGCGTCGGACCCGCGCCGCAGCAGGCGCCGCGTCAGAACCTGACCACCGACCCGTATTACACCGATGGCGACCGTCTGGTCATGGTGTTCTACCAGCGCCCCGTGTCCCTGTCGGCGATCCGCCGCTTCAGCTGGCATGACGAGAGCGGGCCGGACGGCCGCCGTGCCACCGGTGTCGGGGTGGGGCGATGACCGCCGCACCGCGTATCCGGCGTCGGGCGGCTGCCCTGGCGCTGGTGGCCTGCATGGCGATACTGCTGGCGGGATGCACCACCTGGCAACGGCCCGCCCCGGACCGCGACGAGCCGCTGCGTGCCCGGGCGGTCAGCGTCACGAAGGAAAGCATCACGCTGCGCGCCGCCGTATTGGGCAAGATGGAAAGCCACCGCCTGCTGGGCGCGAATATCGGTGCGCTGGGCGTGCAGCCGGTCTGGATCGAGGTCCGCAACGACACCTCGCAGTCGCTGGCGCTGCTGCGCACCGGGACCGATCCCGACTACTTCTCGCCGCTCGAAGTCGCGTGGTCGCTGCACGGATGGTTCGGCGGCAGCAGGAATGCCGAGATCGACGACTGGTTCAACCAGGCGGGATTCCAGAATCCCGTGCCGCCCGGTGAAACCCGCTCGGGCATCGTGTTCACCAACGCCGCACGCGGCACCAAGCTGCTCAACGTGGACCTGCTTGGCAACCAGCGCCTGGTGGTCTTCACGTTGTTCCTCAGGGTGCCGGACGACGCCGACGACCCGAATTTCTCGCGGTCGCTGTTCGCATACCCCGATCCCCAGGTGACGGACTATCAGGACCTGGCGTCGCTGCGTGCCGCGCTGGAACGCCTGCCATGCTGCGCGACCGACGCCAGCGGCCAGCACAGCGGCGATCCGCTCAACGGCGTGGCCATCGGCGGGCTGGAGGATTTCGGGGCGGCCATGGTGCGCCGGAACTACCGCCGCAATCACCAGCCGCCCGATGACACACAGTATGTGTTCGGCCGCGTCCCGGACGCCGTCCTGCGCAAGCAGGGACATGCCGGGGCGGTGTCGCCGAACTGGATCCGTGCCTGGCTGGTGCCATTTCGCTATCGGGGGCAATCCGTCTACGTCGTGCAGATTGGCCGGCCAGCCGGCGGTCGTCTGGGCGCGGCCGCGGCGCAGGCCGTGCTGCACGAGGACGTGGACGAGGCCCGGAACATGGTGGTTCAGGACTGCATCTACTCCGAAGGCCTGGAGAAGCTCGGCTTTGTGACCGGCGTCGGCCCGGTCAGCCGGCAGCAGGAGCGCAGCAGCCTGAACGGGGCCCGTTACTTTACCGACGGCCTGCGCGCGGTCATGTTCTTCGTGACCCGGCCGCTCAGCATTGCGGATCTGCAAATCCTGGACTGGGTGCCCCTGGGCGCGCCCCCGAAGACCGAAGCGATCGAAAAGGATCAGCATGCAGCCGAGGATACCGCGCGGGCGCGCTAGGCCGCTGTGGGGTGGGCGGCCCCGCCGGCCGCGCGTTGCCGGTCGCGCAGGGGCACTGGCCTGTGCCTGCCTGATGCTGGCCGGCTGCGCATCGAAGCCGCTGGTTCCGTATTCCGCCGACACGCCGCCGCTGGTGCTGGTGCCGGCCGCCAACGCGGGGGTGCGCGACGCCCGCGGGCGTTTCCGCGAGATCTATTGCGCGGTCCTGAATGCGCGTCAGCAGGATCTGCCCGACCACCGGCCGTGCGCAGACGCGTTGACGCGCGTCGGGACCGAGCCGGCCGGCACCGGCAAGCCGGTCGATCTTGGCCCGTCGCGACGGCATCTGTTGGCGATGATCGTGCCCGGCATCGGATACGAGTGCTTTGAGCCCTGGCTCGATCCACCCGGCACGGTGGCCACCCATGTGCGGAAGTTTGGCTACGATGCCGTGCTGCTTAGGGTGGATGCCCTGTCGGGCTCGGCCCACAATGCGCGCCAGGTGCGCGATGCCGTGCTGGGGCTGCCGGCGGGCCCCGATGGGCCCTATGTCGTGCTGATCGGCTACTCCAAGGGCGCGCCCGACATCCTCGAGGCCGTCGCCGGCTATCCGGAAATCAGCAGCCGTGTGGTGGCAGTCGTCAGCGCGGCCGGTGCCGTGGGCGGCTCGCCGCTGGCCAACGATGCCGAGCAGTACCAGGCCAACCTGCTGCAGCACTTCCCTGGCTCCAAATGCGAGGCCGGCGACGGCCGGGGCGTGGAAAGCCTGCGGCCGGCCGTCCGCAAGGCATGGCTGGCCGATCATGCGCTGCCTGGGTGGCCGCGCTATTACTCGCTGGTGACATTCCCGGCCCCGGACCGCATTTCGTCGATCCTTCAATCGAGCTACGAAAAGCTGGCGCGCATCGACGCCCGCAACGACAGCCAGATGATCTTCTACGACCAGATCGTGCCGGGCAGCGCACTGGTGGGCTACGTCAACGCCGACCATTGGGCGCTGGCCGTGCCGGTCGCGCGCTCGCGGCCGACCATCGGCGCCATGTTCGTGACCCGGAACGCCTATCCGCGGGAAGCCCTCACCGAAGCGTTGCTGCGATTCATCGAGGAGGATCTGGCGAGCGGGGCTGCCAGGTAACCGCACCGAAAAAAATGCCGCGCCCAGGGAAGGCGCGGCCATCAAGCGCCCGCAACCGGGATATGTCCGGGCGCGTAGCAAATCTAGCGGAATGAACGTGTGACCGATTGTGTCCGTATAGGTGTCTTTCTGGACATACAAAGGCCGCTCAGGTCCGGTAATCTTTGGCGCGTCAGAGGGGATAGCTCACACCGTGATGTGAGCCATATCACAGATCAGGAGATCGCGATGGTACGCAATGCCTTACGCGACGCGGTGATGCTGGAGCAGTACGTCAAGTATCTGCAGACCCGGGTCGCCAAGCAGCAGGCGGTTGTCGCAAAGCTCATGGAATGCGGGCTGGACCCACACGAAGACCAGGTGGTGCTGGCGAACCTGGAGGGCGCCACCGAAGCATTGGCGCGCCAGCTCGACCAGCACAGCGTCAGGCCTAGGCCGGGGCTGGCACTGGTCTGATCTTCGAAGGCGGCAGGCCCCTTGCCCACGGCGCCGATCGCTATTGCGACGGGGCCATCGCTGTCTCGATGGCATCCACCAGTTCCTGAAGCCGCAGCGGCTTGCCGCACACTGCGTCGAAGCCCGATTCGATGGCCGCGCGCCGGTCCTGCTGGCGCGTGAAGGCGGTCAGGGCGACGGCGGGCACGCGCTGCAGCGCCTCCACGGCCTCGCGTACGCGGATCTCGCGGATCAGGTCATTGCCATCGCGGCCGGGCAGGCCGATATCGCTGATGACCAGATCCGGCGTGATGCGTGCCACTTCGTCCAGCGCCTCTTCGCAATCGCGCGCCGTACGCACCCGCGCGCCGTAGTCCGTCAGGATCGCGGACAGTGCCGCCGCCGCGTCGGCATCATCCTCCACCACGAGCACGTCCAACGCCGTCAGCGGCACCGATTGCTGCAGCGCCGGCACCGCTTCGCTGGCTGCGGGCGGCTCGGGCGCGCGTGCATCGGCGAGCGGTATGACCACCTCGAAGGTCGCGCCCAGGCCGGCCCCGGCGCTGAACGCCTGCACCGTGCCGCCGTGCATTTCAGACAGGTGCTTGACGATGGCCAGCCCCAGGCCCAGCCCGCCGTGCTGGCGGCGGTTGGTGTCCTCGCTCTGGGTAAAACGGTCGAACAGCAGCGGCAAGAACTCGGCCGGGATGCCGCGTCCGGTGTCGATCACGCGCACGTGCAGGTAGTCGGTGTCGGACGACACGTCGATCCGCACCGTGCCGTCGGCGGGCGAGAACTTGATTGCGTTGGACACCAGATTCCACAGGATCTGCTGGAAGCGGGCGGCGTCCAGCCAGGCCCACTCCGCCGTGGCCGGGGCCAGATGCAATTCCAGCTTGATCTGCCGTTCGGCAGCCTGCGCCTGCATGGTGTCCAGCGCGCCGCGCACTACCTCGGCCACGTTGGCGCGCTCGCGTTCGAGCTTCATCTTGCCCACGTTGAGCATCGACACGTCGACCAGGTCGGCCACCAGCCGGCGCTGGATGGCTACGTTGCGCTCCACGGCGGCGAGCCCGCGCCGGCCTTCCTCGGTATCGATATGGCGCGCCAGCACGTGGGTCCACACCGAAATCACGTTGAGCGGGTTGCGCAGCTCGTGCGACAGGATGGCGATGAAGTCGTCCTTCATGCGGTTCAGCCGCTCCACGGCGGCCCGCGCGGCCTGCTCGCGCTCGATCAGCTGTTCGCGCTGTCGTTCCAGGTTGATGTGGTCGGTGATATTCGACACCACGGCCACCTTGACCCCGGTTTCCAGTACCGCCGATATGCTCCACTCCAGGTGCATGGTCTCGCCAAGCGCGTCGTCCAGCGGGAACGTGCCCTGCCAGCCGTCCAGCCGCGCGTGGCCTGTGGCCTCTACAACCTGCTCGCGGTACTCCGCCGGGGCGAAGGCGGCCACGGGCTGGCCCACCAGTTCGGCCTCGGTGCGCCTGAGCAGCGTGAGCATGGCCGGGTTCACGTCGACAAAGCGCCCGGCCAGGTCCAGCGTGCAGATACCGCCGATGGCCTGATGATAGATCGCGCGGAAACGTGCCTCGCTCTCGCGCATCGACCGCTCGGCCGCGCTGGCGCGCAGCAGCGACGCAATGGTGGCCACCAGCACGCCAGGCTCGGCAGGGTGGATCAGGTAGGCGCTGGCACCGGCATCGAGGCCGCGTACCTTGTCGTAGTCGGCCACGTAGGTTGCCGACAGGTGCACCACGGGCACGGTGGCGGTTTGTGGCCGCTCGCGCAGTATGCGGCAGACCTGGAAGCCGTCGATATCGGGCAGGTTGACGTCCAGCACCACGGCCGACACGCTGGTGTCGGCCAGCTGCAGGGCTTCCTGCCCGCTTTCGGCCTCGATCGTCCGGTAGCCTGCCGCGGTCAGCACGCGCACCGTGGCGTAGCGCGTCACGGGGTTGTCGTCGACCACCAGCACCAGCGATTCCGAAGCGCCGGGCAGGAGTGCGTTGCGGTGTTCATCCGGCATGGTCGTCTCCGGCGTCGGTTGCCGGGCCGGCCGGGCGCAGGGCATCAGGCGTGGCGTCCGGGCTGGGGTAGGTCGTGGGCAGCGTCACGTAGAACCGCGAACCGACGCCGACCTCGCTTTCGAAGCCCACGTAGCCGCCCAGCAGCTCGGCCAGGCGCTTGGAGAGCGCGAGGCCCAGGCCCGAGCCCCGATAGCGCCGCTGCAGCGGCGAATCGATCTGCACGAAATCCTGGAACACCTCGCCGTGCGATTCGGGCGGGATGCCGATGCCGGTATCGCGCACCGAAAACGTGATCGTGTCCGGCGTGTCGCAGATGGCCGACACGCGCACCTCGCCGCTGGGCGTGAACTTCAGCGCGTTGGAGATGTAGTTGCGCAGGATCTGCGATAGCTTGCGGTTGTCGCTGAACAGCTTCGAAACGCCGTGCGGCTCCTCGAAGATCAGCGACACGTCGGGATTGGTCAGCACGGGCTTGAACATGCCGCGCAGGGCGTCGAACAGCGCCACCATGTCGAACCAGGCGGGCGACACCTCGACACGGCCGGCCTCCAGCCGGGCCAGGTCCAGCAGGTCATTGACCATCTCGGCAAACTCGGCGGCCGTGTCGCGCACGAAGCCGACCTGCTTTTCCTGCTCGGGCGTGAGCGGGCCGTCCACGCGGTCCATCAGCAGCCGCGTGATGCTCTGGATGGCCACGATCGGCGTCCGGAACTCGTGGCTCATGTAGGCCAGGAAGCGGCTCTTGAGCTCGGTGGCGTGACGCAGCTTTTCGGCCTGGATGTCCAGCTCGGAATAGAGCGCCACCACGCCGCGATTGGTTTCCTCGATTTCGGCGCGCAGGGCTTCCACCTCCTGCGCGCGGGCGTCCAGCGCGGCGCGCAGCGCGGCCACCTCGTCGGGCGCCGCGGAGCTGGCGGATGGTGCGGACGGCATGGATGGGTCGGGCATGGCGTTGTCCGGGATCGCGTTCTGGGCGGTCATGTCAGATCTCCGCGCGGCGGATCACCACCACGGTGGCGTCGTCCCGCCCACGGGTGAATTTCCAGAGTACGAAGGCGGCCACGATGGCCGGGTCGCGCTGCAGCACGGTGGCGTCGTCGAACTGCCAGCGCGACTGGATGCCGTCCGAATGCAGGATCACCAGCGCATGGGCGGGCCAGTCCAGTTCCTGTTCCTGCACCGAGCGAATCTGGATGCCGGCCGTGCCGTTCTGGCTGACCAGCGTGCGGTCGCCGATGCCGGAAATCACGCGTCCCACGATGTTGCCCGCTCCGGCAAAGCGGATGCGCTGGCTGCCGCCGTCGATGCGGTAGGCTCCGATGGCGGCGCCACGCGTGCCGCGCAGCGCGACATGGGCGCGCTCGACGTATTGCGCGGGGCTGGCGCCGCGCTGCGGATCGAACACCGTCAGCGCCGCCCTGGCGGCGTCGGCGGCATCGGGGCCGTGGCCCAGCCCGTCCACCACCACCACGTCGGCGCGATGATCGTGCACGGCCACGCCCCAGCCATCGCCGCTGACCTGCTCGCCGGGCGCGGCCACGCAGATCGCGCCCACGGCGAAGCCACCTTTCAGCCGGTGCGGCTTGCCGGCGGCGTCGCGGTCGCGATAGAAGCGCGCCAGGATCAGGCTGCCCACGCCGGGCTGGGTGTGCACATCGAAATCGTCGGCCAGCCGGCTGACGGCGCCCAGGCCCTGGCCAGCGCTGCCGGCCGTGGAGTAGCCGTCCTGCATGCAGGCCGGCAGGTTGGCCATGCCGGGCCCGTCGTCGATCGACATCAGTTCGATGGCCAGGCTGCCGTCCACCTCGCACGCGGCCAGCAACAGCCGGCCACCCTGTGCGTGGCGCACCAGGTTGTTGCCCAGTTCGTTGACGGCCACCGCCAGGCGGCCGGAATGGATGGCGTCGAACCCCAGCCGCGCAGACATCTCGGCGGCATGGCGCCGGGCCTCGCCCACGCGGCTGGGGTCGCTCATCGGCACCGCGTGATGCGGGCCGTGGCCCTTACTTCCACCGAGTGATGCTGACACAGGTTCCCTCGCCAACTTGCGTGCGGATCTCGAACTCGTTCACCAGCCGGCGCGTGCCCGACAGGCCCATGCCCAGGCCGCTGCCGGTGGTCCAGCCGTCGACCAGCGCCTGCTCGACATCGGGAATGCCGGGGCCGTGGTCCTCGAAATGCAGGCGCAGTCCGCGCCGGCTGCCTTCGGCCAGGGTTTCCCAGCGCATCTCGCCGCCGCCGCCGTACACCATCGTATTGCGTGCCAGTTCACTGGCCGCCGTAATCATCTTAGTCTGCTCCACCAGCGAAAACTTCAGTTGGGACGTCAGTGTGCGCACCACGGCGCGCGCCTGCACGATGTCGCGCTCGTCGTGGATGGGGGCGCTGCCCGCCGGGGCAAGTTCGGTCGCCACGTCAGGCCACCCGGGCGGCGTCGAGCATCGCCATGCCGCGTTCCACGTTGAGCGCGGTCTTCACGCCGCTCAGCGACAGCCCCAGTTCCACCAGCGTGATGGCCACGGCCGGGCGGATGCCCACCACCACGGTCATGGCGCCCAGGATGCGGCTGATGTCGGAGATGCTGACCAGCATGCGGCCGATGAAGGAATCGACCATTTCCAGCGCCGAAACATCGATCAGCACCCCGTGCGCGCCGGTCTTCTCGACCATCGCGGCCAGGTCTTCCTGCAGTAGCAGGGCGGTCTGGTCCTGCATGTCGATCTGGATGGTGACCAGCAGGTGCTTGCCCATCCGCAGGATTGGAATTCGTTCCATGGCTGGCTCGCGCGGTTCAGTTGGGGCTGCGGGCCACCGTGTGCCCCGTCATGCGCATGGCCGTGGCCAGCGCGTCGGCCAGTGTCGACTTGGTGATGATGCCCTGCAGGTCGATGCCCAGATGCACGATGGTCTGCGCGATCTGCGGCCGGATGCCGCTGATGATGCTTTCGGCGCCCATCAGGCGGATGGCCGTCACGGTCTTCATCAGGTGCTGCGCCACCAGCGTATCCACGGTGGGCACGCCGGTGATGTCGATGATGGCCAGTTCGGAGCCGGTTTCCACCAGCCGTTCGAGCAGCGATTCCATGACCATCTGCGCGCGGCTGCTGTCCAGCGTGCCGATCACCGGCACGGCCAGCACGCCGTCCCAAAGCTTGATGACCGGCGTGGACAGCTCCATCAGTTCGTGCTGCTGGCGCACGATGATTTCCTCGCGCGTCTTCTGGTACGCGGAAACGGTCCACTGCGCCATGCGGTCCACAATGGCCGAGGTGATCCAGATCACGGCGATCTGGCCGTCCACACCCGCGCTCTGGCGCTGCAGCGCATCGAAGACCGGGCGTTTCAGCGCCAGTACGAAGCCGCTGGTCACGTCGGCCGTCTCCCCCTGCGCGGCCCGGTTGCGCGACAGGTGTGCCAGGGTGTCGCGCAACGTGCCCCACGGGCCGTTGCTGAAGTTGCTGGCGTCGCCGTCGGCGCGCAGGCCCGCTTCCAGGCCCTGCAGGATGGCCGTCTGTTCGGCCGCCACGTTCTGCGTCAGGCCGCGGCCATCGGCATAGTCGTGGTATTCCGCCGTCCAGCCGCGCAGGATGTCTTCGTGCTCGGCGCGCAGGAGGTCGGCAAGTCGCTGGTTTTCGGTGCGCATGGGCGTCGCTATGATGGGTTGGGGGTGGCCGGCGCAGGACTGCGTCGGCGGATAGGGATCCCAACCCATTCTAGGAGAGATTGATAGCTCACACTATCGGCGTCCGGCTGATTGACGGGACAACCAAAATCGGCGTTGCCCACGGCAGCCGGGAGCAAACGCCTTATCGGTAACACCGGTGCCGTTGTGAGAATGCGCCGACACTGGAACGGGACCGCCCCGGCTGACGGCGCCCCGCGCCCCTGTCTAGTCTGTAGCATCGGACAAAGGAGGGGTGACTGTGGACTGGCTTGATGCGCTGCAATGGCCCGCCATGGCTGTGACCGTGCTGGCCACCTGGCTGGTGGGCAGCGAATCGGCGCGCCGCCGCAAGGCGGGATTCTGGGGCTTCCTGGTCAGCAACGCGATGTGGGTGGGCTGGGGATGGCATACGGGCGCCTGGGCGCTGGTGGCGCTGCAGTTCGCGCTGGCCGTGCTCAATATTCGCGGCCAGGCCAAGGCCGACCGCGCCCAGCATGGCGGCAACTCCGGCCAGGAGCGCGCCCCCGGCTGAATCAGGGTGGATATCAGGATGGACGCGACATCGGACCTGATCGTGGCAACGCCGCAAGGGCTGTACTGTCCCGCCGGCGACTTCCATATCGACCCCTGGCGGCCGGTGGCGCGGGCCGTCATCACGCACGCCCATGCGGACCATGCCCGCCCCGGCAACGGCCATTACCTCTGCGCCGAACCGGGCCGGGGCGTGCTGCTGGCACGCCTGCCGGGGATATCGCTGGACACGCTGCCGTACGGTCAGCGCATCACCCACCATGGCGTGACCCTGAGCCTGCATCCGGCCGGCCACGTGCTGGGCTCCGCCCAGGTGCGGCTGGAACACGGCGGCCAGGTCTGGGTAGCCTCGGGCGACTACAAGGTCGAGCCCGAGGGCACCTGCGCGCCGTTCGAACCGGTGCGCTGTGACACGTTCATCACCGAAAGCACGTTCGGCCTGCCGATCTACCGCTGGCCGCGCGAAGCCGCGCTGATGGCCGAGATCTTCGGCTGGTGGCAGGACAACGCGGCGGCGGGCCGGGCCAGCGTGCTGTACTGCTACGCATTCGGGAAGGCCCAGCGCATCCTGAACGGGCTGATGCGCCATGCCGGCGCGGCGCTGGCCATGCCCGGGCCGATCGTTACCCATGGCGCGATGACCGCGCTGAATCACGCTTACGCAGAAGCCGGCGTGGCCTTACCCCCGACCATGACCACCGCGGACCTGCCCGCGCGCAGCCCGGCCCTGCGCCGGGCGCTGGTGCTGGCGCCGCCATCGGCGCAGCGATCCACCTGGCTGCGGCGCTTTGGCGAGGCGTCCGACGCGTTTGCCAGCGGCTGGATGCAGTTGCGCGGCACGCGCCGGCGGCGCGGCGTGGACCGCGGCTTTGCACTGTCCGACCACGCGGACTGGCCAGGACTGCTGTCGGCCATTGCCGCCACGGGCGCGGCGCGCGTGATCGTCACCCATGGCAACGTGCCGGTCATGGTGCGCTACCTGTGCGAGCAGGGCCTTGACGCGCAGGGCTTCCGCACCGAGTTTGGCGACGACGACGATGCCACCGGCGCCGCCGCGGAGCCGGCGCCCGACCCAGCCACGGCGGACGCACCGGCCGGGGAGGGCACGCCATGAAGGCGTTTGCCGATCTCTACAGCGAACTCGACGGCACCACGTCGAGCAAGGCCAAGCTCGCGGCGCTGGCGCGCTACTTCGGCAGCGCGGCGCCGGCCGACGCCGCGTGGGCGGTCTACTTCCTGTCGGGCGGCAAGCCGCGCCAGATCGTGCCGGTGGCCGCGCTGCGCGCGCTGGCGCAGCGGGCGGCCGGGCTGCCCGAATGGCTGTTCGAGGAAAGCTACCAGGCCGTGGGCGACCTGGCCGAGACCATCGCGCTGCTGCTGCCCGACGCCGATCATGTCGACACGGCCGGGTTGGCCGAGTGGGTCGAGCAGCGCGTGCTGCCGCTGCGCGACCTGGCGCGCGGCCAGCCGCCCGAAGTGCTGAACGATGCGCTGGACGCGCTGTGGCGCCCGCTCGATGCGCGCGGCCGGCTGGTGCTGTTCAAGCTCATCACGGGCAGCTTCCGCGTGGGGGTGTCGAAGCTGCTGGTCACCCGGGCGCTGGGCGAGGTGGCCGGTATCGATCCGAAACGCGTGGCCGAGCGCCTGGTCGGCTATACGGACATCCGCACGCTGCCCACGCCAGCGCGGTTCCTGGCCCTGATCGGGCCGGAACGGGCCGAAGGCGAAGCGGGCAGCGGCGATCTGGCGCGCGGCGGCCAGCCGTACCCGTTCTTCCTGGCCCATCCGCTGCAGGTGCCGGTCGAGGAATTCGACGCTGTACTCGGCGCCCCGTCCCGCTGGCAGGTGGAATGGAAGTGGGACGGCATTCGCGCCCAGCTGGTGCGCCGCGAGGGCCGGACGTGGCTGTGGTCGCGCGGCGAGGAACTGATCACCGAGCGGTTTCCGGAGCTGTCGGACGCGGCGCAGCGGCTGCCGGACGGCACCGTGCTCGACGGCGAGATCATCGTCTGGATCGATGGCCGCGTGCAGCCGTTCGCGTTGCTGCAGCAGCGCATCGGCCGCAAGACCGTGGGCGCGAAGCTGCTGCGCGACGCGCCGGCCATCCTGATGGCGTATGACCTGCTGGAATGGCAGGGGCAGGACTGGCGCGCCCGGCCGCAGGCCGAACGCCGTGCGCAACTGGCCCGGGTGGTTGCCGACCACATCCACCCGGCGCTGGAACTGAGCCCGCTGGTCGAGGCCGACGACTGGCCGCACTTTGCCCGGTTGCGCGACACATCGCGCGCGCTGGGCGTGGAAGGCTTCATGCTCAAGGGAGCCGATGCGGCCTACGGCGCGGGGCGCACGCGCGACGTTGGCCTCTGGTGGAAGTGGAAGATCGACCCCTACACCGTGGACGCCGTGCTGATCTACGCGCAGCGTGGCCATGGGCGCCGCGCCAGCCTCTATACCGATTTCACGTTCGCGGTCTGGAACGCGCCGCCCGGCACGCCCGACCGCGCGCTGGTGCCGTTCGCCAAGGCCTATTCGGGGCTGACCGATGCCGAGATGCGCGCCGTGGACGCGATCGTGCGGCGCACCACCGTGGAACAGTTCGGCCCGGTGCGCAGCGTCACGCCGAGCCAGGTGTTCGAACTGGGCTTCGAGGGCATCGCGCGCAGCGGCCGCCACAAGAGCGGTATTGCGGTGCGGTTTCCGCGCATGCTGCGCTGGCGCACCGACAAGCCGGTGGAAGATGCCGACACGCTCGATACGCTCGAAGCGATGTTGCCGGCGGACGGAGCGAAGGACGCCGCATGAGCGCCGGTGACACCCCGTTCGTCCAGGCCCCGCCGGTGGTGGAATCGCTGCCGGCGCTGTTCGCGGCACGGCACTGGCAGCCGTTCGATTTCCAGCGCGCCGTCTGGCAGGCCATCGGCGAGGGCAAGAGCGGGCTGCTGCATGCCACCACGGGCACCGGCAAGACCTATGCGGCGTGGCTCGGCGCGTTGCTCGCCTACGCGGCGCCGCCGGCGCGGGCGGGCGCGCTGCCGCCCCCGCTGACCGTGCTGTGGCTGACGCCGATGCGGGCGCTGGCCGCCGATACCACGCGCGCGCTGCAGGCACCGCTGGCGGAACTGGGGCTGGACTGGACCGTGGCACTGCGCACCGGCGACACCGGCAGCAGCGAACGCGCGGCCCAGGCCCGGCGGCTGCCGACCGCGCTGGTCACCACACCCGAAAGCCTGTCGCTGCTGCTGACCCGGGCCGATGCCCGCGATGCGCTGGGCCGCGTGCGGCTGGTGGTGGTCGACGAATGGCACGAACTGATCGGCAGCAAGCGCGGCGTGCAGGTGCAACTGGCGCTGGCACGGCTGCATGCGTGGCAGCCGGATCTGTGTGTCTGGGGCCTGTCGGCCACGCTGGGCAATCTCGACCATGCGCGCGACGTGCTGCTGGCCGGCGTTCCGGAACGCCGCCGCGTACTGGTGCACGGCCATACGCCCAAGACGCTGATCGTCGATACGCTGCTGCCCGATGCCGCCGGGCGGTTTCCGTGGGCCGGCCATCTGGGCCTGTCGATGCTGCCGCACGTACTGCGCGAACTGGAGTCCAGCAGCACGTCGCTGGTCTTCCTGAATACGCGCTCGCAGGCCGAAATCTGGTATCAGGCCATGCTCGATGCGCGGCCGGACTGGGCCGGGCAGATCGCGCTGCATCACGGCTCGCTGGACCGTGCGGTGCGCGAATGGGTGGAACTGAACCTCAAGAATGGCGCGCTGCGTGCCGTGGTCTGCACGTCGAGCCTGGACCTGGGCGTGGACTTCCTGCCTGTCGAACGCGTGCTGCAGATTGGCTCGCCCAAGGGCGTGGCGCGGCTGCTGCAACGGGCCGGGCGGTCGGGGCATGCGCCGGGGCGCGCATCGCGCGTGACCGTGGTGCCCACGCACAGCCTCGAAGTGGTGGAATCGGTGGCGGCGCGGCTTGCGATCCAGGCCGGTCGTATCGAGGCACGCGAATCGCCCGACAAGCCGCTTGACGTGCTGGCGCAGCATCTGGTGACCGTGGCGCTGGGCGGCGGCTTCCGGGCCAACGCGCTGCTGGCCGAGGTGCGCCAGGCGTGGGCCTATCGCAACCTGACCGACGACGAATGGCGCTGGTGCCTGGAGTTCGTGCGGCAGGGTGGGCCTACGTTGTCCGCGTATCCGGACTACCGGCGGGCGATGCCCGACGACGCGGGCGTCTGGCGCGTGCCCGATGCCCGGCTGGCGCGGCGGCATCGCATGAGCGTGGGGACCATCGTCAGCGACGCATCGATGCAGGTCCGCTTCTGGACGCGCGCCGGTAGCGGCGGTGCGTCGCTGGGCACCGTGGAGGAGGGGTTTATTGCGCGCCTGGCGCCGGGCGACTGCTTCCTGTTCGGCGGCCGCCTGCTGGAACTGGTGCGCGTGCAGGAGATGACGGCCTACGTGCGCCGCGCCACGGGCAAGCGGCCCTCGGTGCCGCGCTGGAACGGCGGCAAGATGCCGCTGTCGACCGAACTGGCCGACGCCGTGGTGACCACGCTCGACGCCGTGCAGGCAGGCGAGCTGGACCCGGCCGCCACGCCCGAACTGCCGCTGATCGCGCCGATCGTGGCGCTGCAGGCGCGCTGGTCGGCGCTGCCGTCGCCACAGACGCTGCTGGCCGAAAGCCTGCATTCGCGCGAAGGCTGGCACCTGTTCCTGTATCCGTTCGCGGGGCGCTCGGTGCATCTGGGGCTGGGCAGTCTGCTGGCGTGGCGGCTGGGCCAGAAGGTGCCAGCCACGTTCTCGGTGGCGGTGAACGACTACGGGCTGGAACTGCTGGCGTCGGCGCCGGTGGACTGGGCGCAGTGGCTGCCACAGGTGCTGGCCGAAGAACGCCAGCGCGACCTGGCTGCCGACGTGCTGGGCAGCCTCAACGCCGGGGAACTGTCGCTGCGGCGCTTTCGCGAGATTGCACGCGTGGCCGGCCTGATCTTTCAGGGCTATCCCGGCGCGCATCACAGCGCGCGGCAGCTGCAGGCATCGTCGAGCCTGTTCTACGAGGTCTTTCGCAAGCATGACCCAGGTAACCTGCTGCTGGGCCAGGCCGAACGCGAGGTGCTGATGCAGGAACTGGACGCGCACCGGCTGGCCGACACGCTGCGGCGCATGGCGACGCGGCGGCTCGACCTGCGCGTGCTGCAACGGCCGTCGCCGCTGGCCTTTCCGCTGATCGTGGAGTTTCTGCGCGAAAAGCTCAGCACCGAGAAGCTGGCCGACCGCATCGCGCGAATGCTGGCGGAGCTGGAACAGGCGGCCGCGCAGCCGGAGGACGAAACCGGCGGCAAGGCCGGCACCTACCGCGGGCCGATGCACGACACCCCGCCCGCCGTGGACGCCGAGCGCGTGGCCGAACTGGCGCGCTTCGGCATGGCCGACCACGCCGGGCCGGCCGGGCCGCGCAGGCCCCGGCGGCCACGCAAGCCGTCGAAGCCGCTGCCGCTCCTATGAATCTGGCTGCCATGACTCCGCACGAAGCAGGGGCGCAGGCCGTGACGCTGGCCGGCGAGACCGTCTGGCTGCTGCCCCAGCACGCGGTCTGGTGGCCGGCTGCGGCCATGCTGCTGGTGGCCGACGTCCATATCGGCAAGGCGGCGGCGTTCCGCGCGCTGGGCCAGCCCGTGCCCCATGGCACGACGGCTGACAACCTGGCCCGCCTGCTGAGCCTGGCGCGGCGCTATCCGGCGCGGGACCTGGTGTTCCTGGGCGATTTCCTGCACGCGCGGGCGGCCCGCACGGCGTCGGTGCTGCTGGCGCTGCACGACTGGCGCCGCGCCATGCCGTCGCGCGTACGCTGCACGCTCGTGCGGGGCAATCACGACACGCACGCCGGCGATCCGCCACCCGAACTGGGCTTCGCCGTGGCGACGGAACCGCTGGTGGCGCCGCCATTCGCGCTGTGCCACGAACCGGGCGCGCGTGCCGAAGGCTACGCGCTGGCCGGGCACCTGCATCCGGCCTGCGTGCTACGCGGCACGGGCGCCGACGCGCTGCGGCTGCCGTGCTTCGTGGTGGGGGAGCGGGGGATGATCCTGCCGGCGTTCGGTGCGTTTACAGGGCACGCCACGGTGCGGGCGGGCCAACGCGAGCGGCTCTATCCGGTCGGTGACGGGCGGGTGTGGGCGCTGCCCGGTGGATGATGTCTCGCGCTGGATGCGCCGTGCCCTCTCCCCCGGCCCCGCTCCCGCCCTGCGGGGGAGGGGAGCAAACCGTTGGAGACTGCCATGCCTGCGGGTTGTCTCCCCTCTCCCATGTATGGGAGACGGGTCGGGGGAGAGGGCAGGCAGTACAACCCGCGAGTGCCCAGAATCGAACCGCCCGCCCGGGGAGCAAACCGCCGCTGCGCGGCGCGTCAGTCTCCGGCAATCACCTTCAGCAGCAAATCGAGTTCCACCGGCTTGATCAGATGCACATCGAAGCCCGCGGCGGCGGTCTGCTCCCTGTCCGACGCCTGGCCGAAGCCGGTCAGTGCCACGTAGCGCGTGCCGGACAGCGCCGGCATGCCGCGCAGCGCGTGGATGACCGCGAAACCGTCCATGCCGGGCATGGCCAGATCGATCAGCGCCACGTCGGGCCGCACCCGCGCGGCGGCGTGGATGGCTTCCATGCCGTCGTAGGCGATCGTCACATGGTGACCCGACATTTCCAGCAGGATCGACATGCTGTCGGCCGCGTCGCGGTTGTCGTCCACCAGCAGCACGCGGCGCTCGTGGCCACCGCCATGGTCCGGGCCGCCGCTGCTGCTTGGTGTTTCGGCCGCAGGCGCCAGCGGCAACTGGACGGTGAACGTGGCGCCCAGCCCCGGGCCTTCGCTGGCGGCGGCAATCGACCCGCCATGCATTTCCACCAGCGAGCGGCACAGCGACAGGCCGATGCCCAGCCCGCCCTGCGCGGTACTGCCGGGCCGGTCTTCCTGTGCGAACAGATTGAAGATCGATTCCAGCGATTCGCGCGCAATGCCCCGGCCGTGGTCGATGACCTGGATCACCAGCGTGCGGTGGCGCACCGACGCCGAGATGGCGATCTGCGCGCCCGGCGACGAGAATTTCGATGCATTGAGCAACAGGTTCTGCATGACCTGGCTCAGCCGGGTACGGTCGGCGTACAGCGGCAGCGGCAGGCTGTCGGTGGTCACGGTCACGGTCTGCGACTTCGCCGCCAGTGCCGGTTCGGCGGCCTCGATGCCAAGGGCGATGATGTCCCGCGTGTCAACGGGCTCCAGCCGCAGGTCGATCTTGCCGGCGGCGATGCGGCCCACGTCGAGCAGGTCGTCCACCAGCCGCGTCAGGTGCGACATCTGGCGCTCGACCAGGCCAACGCTCTTCTGCATGGCCTGCGGGTCCTCGGGGCGCATCTGCATGACGGTCAGCGCGTTGCGGATCGGCGCCAGCGGGTTGCGTAGTTCATGGGAAAGGGTCGCCAGGAATTCGTTCATGCGTCGTTCCGATTGCTCCAGTTCCTCAAGCCGCTTGCGCTCGCTCATGTCGCGCGTGACCTTGGCAAAGCCGCGCAGGGCGCGCGTTTCATCGTAGACCGCCGTGATCGTCACGTTGGCCCAGAACAGCGAGCCGTCCTTGCGCACGCGCCAGCCTTCATCCTCCACGCGGCCCTGGTCGCGGGCGATGACCAACTGGCGGCCGGGCTTGTCGGCGGCCACGTCGTCGGGCGGGTAGAACACCGAGAAGTGCTGGCCGACGATTTCGTCCCGGCGGTAGCCCTTGATGTACGACGCGCCGGCGTTCCAGCTGATGACATGGCCGGTCGGGTCGAGCATGAAGATCGCGTAGTCCTTGACGCTGTCGACCAGCAGCCGCAGGGTTTCCTCGCTCTGGCGCAGCGCCTCGGCAGTGGCGCGCTGCGCGGTCATGTCGCGCGTGACCTTGCCGAAGCCGGTCAGCTTGCCGTGATCGTCGTACAGGGCGGTGATGATCACGTTGGCCCAGAACTGCGTGCCGTCCTTGCGCACGCGCCAGCCTTCGTCCTCGAAGCGGCCCAGCCGGGCGGCGGCTTCCAGTTCCGTGTCGGGCCAGTGGCGCGCCTTGGCCTCTTCGGTATAGAAACGCGAAAAATGCTGGCCGAGGATTTCGTCGCGGCTGTAGCCCTTGATGCGGGCGGCGCCGGCATTCCAGCTCATGACGTGCCCGGTGGCGTCAAGCCGGAAGATGGCGTAGTCGTAGATCGACTCGACCAGCGTGCGATAGGAGGCGTCGTCGCCGATGTCGCGGTGCGGCACCGGATCGCGGGCGGTACGGGACATGATCTGAGGGGCTGGCATGTCTCTAGTTTAGTAGCCTGAAAGGATAACCCGAGACAGGCCGTTCGCTGGGAAGGCGCCGCAAATGTGTTGCAAATCAGCCGTCCGGGGCGTGGACCGAATGCTTCTCATGCTTTCGGAGATCTGCCAGCGCCGGCGCTGACGCGGCCGGTCGAACGGCTGGCGCCAAGGGGGGCCGCCAGTCGGATAAAAGCTGACAGACCGGACGCCGCCGTTGGGTTAGACTCGCAAGATTCCTGCCCGATGTCTCCCGCCGCGCCACGTCGGGCGCCGGAGATCGAGTGCCTGGACCCAAGGAGACGTCCCGCATGTATGCAGAGTCTGCGCTAGACCGCCGTAACTCCGATCAGGGCACCGACCCGGCCGCAGCCGGCTCCGCGTCGCCCGTATCTCCTGCGTTGCCCGACGCGCCGCCGCGAGACCTGCGCCGTGTCCCCATCCATCCCGATTTCTGGTATCCGCTGGCCTGGTCGCGCGAGGTCAAGGCCGGCCGCGCCCATGGCGTGACATTCGCCGGCGACCCCATCGTGCTGGTGCGCACGGCCACCGGCAAGGTGTTCGCGCTGGAAGACCGCTGCGCGCACCGCCAGGTGCCGCTGCATGCCGGCGTGGTGGACGGCGAGTCGATCCGCTGCTGCTACCACGGCTGGACCTACGACTGCACCGGCCGCTGCATCGACGTGCCGTACCTGGGCAAGGAACGCCTGCCCAACGGCGTGCGCGCCTACCCGTGCCAGGAACGGGCCGGGCTGATCTTCGTGTTTCCGGGCGATCCGGGGCTGGCCGAGCAGAAGCCGCTGCCCGAGTTCGCCTCGGTGTCGGACCCCAAGTACAAGACCCGCCGCCTGGGCCGCGCGGTCAACTGCCACTATTCGTTCATGCACGAGAACCTGATGGACATGAACCATCAGTTCCTGCACCGCAAGCAGATGGGCATGATGCGGGCGCGCTCGCTGGGCCGCCGCCGTGGCGACGACTTTGTCGAGGTGGACTATGTGTTCGAGCGCGAGGGCGGCAAGCAGCCGGTGGGCGAGGCGCTGGTGTTCGGCAAGGACGGCGGCCAGAACAACAAGGACGTGATGACGGTCCGTACCGGCTATCCGTACCAGACGCTGCAGATCCGTTCGGGGTCCGGCACGCTGGTCATGGACCTGTGGATCGTCTATGTGCCGCTGGACGCCGCCCAGCGCACCAATCGCACGTTCGGCATGCTGTCGATCCGCCGGCCCGGCATTCCGCTGCTGCTGGATGCCGCCTGGCCGCTGCTGGTGTGGTTCACCGAGCGGATCTTCAAGGAAGACCGCGAGATCGTCGAGATGGAACAGGCGGCCCATGACCGCCAGGGCGAGGACTGGAACCACGAGGTGTTCCCTGTCATCAAGGAACTGCGCGATCTGCTGCGCCAGTGCGGCGCTCGCACGGTGATCCCTATCCACCCGGTGCCGGCCGGGCTGGGCTGAGCCGAGCCGCGTATTCCAGGCGCGCCCGGGTGCCGGGGGATGCTCCGGCACCCCGGGGCGTCCGGGATCCCCGGGGCAAACTCAGGCCTGGACGGCCTGGGCCAGCGTCGGATAGTCGGTGTATCCCTGGGCCGGCTGGCCCGGGCTGCCATACAGCGTGGCGGGGTCCACCGCGTTCAGCGCGGCACGCTGCTTCAGGCGATCCACCAGATCCGGGTTGGCGATATAGGCGCGGCCAAATGCCACCGCGTCGGCGTTGCCGCTTGCGAGCACGGCCTGTGCGGCATCCTGGTCGAACCCGTCATTGGCAATGACTGCACCGCCAAACGCCTGTTTCAGCTGCCCCAGCAGCGCACCTTCCCCCTGCGTTTCCCGAACGAACAGGAAGCCAAGCCCGCGCTGGCCCAGCGCCTGGGCCACATAGCCAAATGTTTGCGCCGGCTGCGTCTCGCTCATCGAATGGCTTGGCGAACGCGGGGCCAGGTGCACGCCCACGCGGTTGGGGCTCCAGACCGCCGTGACGGCGTCTGCCACTTCCAGCAGGATGCGGGCGCGGTTTTCGACCGATCCACCGTAGGCATCGGTGCGGGTGTTGCTGCCGTCCTGCAGGAACTGGTCCAGCAGATAGCCGTTGGCGGCATGGATCGTCACGCCGTCGAAGCCGGCGGCCTTGGCATTGGCTGCGGCGCGCCCGAAATCGGCCACCACCTGCCCGATTTCCTCCACGGTCAGCGCGCGCGGCACCACGAAGGGGCGCTGCGGACGCAGCAGGCTGACGTTGCCGCCAGCCGCGATGGCGCTGGGCGCCACGGGCGTGCGGCCATCGAGCAGGCTCGGGTCCGAAATGCGGCCCACATGCCACAGCTGGGCCACGATTCGGCCACCGGCCTGGTGTACGGCATCGGTCACCTGTTTCCAGCCGGCAACCTGTTCGTCGGACCACAGGCCCGGCACGTTCTGGTAGCCCACGCCATCGGGCGACACGGGCACCCCTTCGGAAATGAGCAGCCCGGCGCTGGCGCGCTGGGCGTAGTACTCGGCCATCAACGCGTTGGGAACATGTACCGGGTCGGCAGCGCGCAGACGCGTCAGCGGCGCCATCACGATACGGTTGGGCAGTTGCAGGTCACCAATCTGGAGCGGATCGAAAAGGGTAGTCATAAGCTTATGCGGCTGGGCTATAAAGCTTTCAAAATGAAAGTATCGAAAGCATAGCAGCGCGCGGTAAGATCGCTATCGTTGTTTCTGTACATGTCCGTTGTTCACGCTGGAACAATCACGGGAGGGGGCATGATGGATGTCACGCACGCTGCGCTCAGGCAGGTGGGTCGGCCGCTGATGGTGATACTGGCGCTGCTGATGAGCGCCTGCGCCGGGTTGCCGCAACGGCCGCCGCTGGCGCCCGAGACGGCACTGCAGGATACCGGCGACACCGTGCTGGCGCGCGGCATGGCCCCCAGGCTGGCCCAGCATCCGGGCCAGTCGGCGTTCTATCCGCTGCTGTCCGGCACCGACGCACTGGCGATGCGGATCGCCCTGGCGCGCACCGCGCAACGCAGCCTCGACGTCCAGTACTACATCTTCGATGCCGATAACACCGGCCTGACGCTGCTGGCCGAGATCATGGCCGCCGCCGACCGGGGCGTGCGGGTGAGGGTGCTGCTGGACGATATCCACCTGGCGCGGCAGGACCGCGCGCTTTCGGCCGTGGACGCCCATCCGAACGTCGAAGTGCGGGTGTTCAATCCGTTCGCCAGCCGCAACGTGCGGCTGTTCGAGTACGTGACAGATTTCCGGCGCATCAACCGCCGCATGCACAACAAGTCGTTGACGGCCGACAACCAGCTGACCATCGTCGGCGGCCGCAATATCGGCGACCAGTACTACGGCGCGGCGGACACCGATTTCACCGATCTCGACCTGCTGGCCGCCGGGCCGGTGGTGCCAGAGGTGTCCGCCGTATTCGACGACTTCTGGAACAGCGAGGCCGTGTATCCGCTATCGGCGATGGCCAAGCCGCTGAGCGGCGACGAGGCGGCCACCCAGCAGCAGAAGCTGCGCACCTACCTGGACGAGCACGCCGTGAACATGCGCGCCACGCCATACGGGCAGTCGCTGCTGGAAACCGGCATCGTGCAGTTGCTGCGCGACAACAAGCTGCCCGAGTACTGGGGGCAGGCCACCGTGATTGCCGACCGCGCGGCCAAGGTGCTGCTGCCGCCCGAGGACGATTCGACGCACGCGATTCCCAAACTGGTGAAGTTCATGGAGACCGCGCAGCACGACCTGACGCTGATCTCGCCCTACTTCGTGCCGCCGGAATCGGCCATGAAATGGCTGACGGACATGCAGAAGCGCGGGGTGCAGGTACGCATCCTGACCAACTCCTACGGCGCCACCGACGTCTCGGCGGTCCACGCCGGCTATGCGCCCAAGCGCAAGGCGCTGCTCAAGGCCGGGGTGATCCTGTACGAACTGAAATCCACCGCCTATGCCGAGATGGCCAGGCAGAAGCGCCACCGCGGCCCGGGCGGCAGCAGCCGTGCCAGCCTGCACGCCAAGACCTATATGGTCGACCGCCACGAACTGTTTATCGGATCGCTGAACCTGGACCCGCGCTCGGCACGGCTCAATACAGAGATGGGCATCGTCGTCGACAGCAAGGAACTGTGCGACGTGCTCGCGCAGGGCGTCGACGATGCGCTGCTGGACGCGGCGTACCAGGTCGTGCTCAGCGACGACGGGGAATCGCTGCAGTGGGTAACCCGCGAGGGCGGGGTGGTGCGCACCTACACCAGCGAACCCGATATGAACGGGTGGGACAAGTTCAAGCAGGGCGTGCTGCGGATGCTGCCCGTCGAGGAGCAGTTGTAGGGCGAGGCGTTGCCCGATTTTCTTCTCTTTCCCTCATTTCGCCTCATTTCGCCTCATTCCGCTTCATTTCGGCGGCCCATCGGGCAATGGCGTCGTCCTGCCATGAAATGCGTGCCGTGTCGAGCCCCGCGCCCAGAGGCTTGGTGCTGCCCCCAACATAACGGGTCGCCATTCATCAGATACAGCGTGTCGAAGGATCTAGGATAAAAGGGCCGGTATCCCGGCCCTGGGGTATCCCATTGATTGACAGAAACATTATCAGTTTGTCCAGAATGGCACCGATAGCGCGGCCATGATGCAGCCATGGCGAACAATCTCAATCCTCAGAACAATCATGACATGAGATTGCATATTCAAGGGAGAGAACCCATGCATAATGTTCAGGAACGCTACCAGATCGATTCCGGTGGCATCAAATGCTTCAATCAGGGATTCCTCGATGTCGACCCCGCCGTGATTGCCTCGGCACTCCAGGAAAAGGGATATTTCAGTTTCGAGTCGGCCATCACGGAAGAAGCCCTGGCAGCCATCGAGAAATCCGCAACGGCCAAAAGGTTCGGCCTCAATCATAATGACGTGACCGGTGTCTATGCGGGGCGACAGTACTACTTCGTCAATCTGCTGGCGAAGTCGAAAGTCTTTTACGATTTCTGTACGTCGGATTTTGTTTTCGATGTATGCAGAAGTTATTTGGGTAAGGTCTTCAGACTGAAATCGTTAAGGTACTACGAAACACTTGGCGGTTATGCCATGCAATGGCATACGGATAACAAAACCGACAAGGGTACTGCCCAAATACCTGGCCTCATCTTCATTTTCTACGTATCCGACGTTGCTGATGGCGAGTTTCAGTATATCGAGGGCTCTCATCACTGGTCCGGGGAAAAGGCTTATTCCGATTATTCCGAAGACTTCATCAGCAGGAATTACGCCGACAAGATCGTTTCATTCAAATATCCACGGGGCTCGCTGATCATATACAACACGTATGGTATTCATCGAGCCAAGCCAGTGCTCGACCGGAGATTCATCAGGAAGAGCGTATTTTTCCAAGTGGACAGCGAGATCACCAACAGCGAACCCATCATCATCAATCCAAATTTTGTGGAAAACCTTTCGGAGGACGTCAAGACCTATCTCGGATTTGGCAGCCAATCGGAGTACGAGATCTTTCCCACGACGAATCTCCTCACGCTTGACAGCAGCCAATGCAGCGCGCTCCATATCGTATCCATCCTGCTCAAAAGATGGTTTGTGGAAAATGCCCGCGCGAGCATGAGGCGGTTTCCGATTCTCCGAAAAGTCAGAGCGTCACTGCAGAGCGGCCTGTCATTCGCCAGGCAGCGCAAGGCCCACGCCGCCAAAGAGGCGCTGCCGGAATGATTCGACTGGGGCGGTACGGGCGCCGGGTTTGCGCCCGGCGCGGGCAATTGCCGGGCGGCGTTATTTGCCGGCTTCAGGCCGTATCGAAATCGCCGTGGCCTCTGTATAGACCGCCTCGATCCGATCTCCCTTCTTGATTTTGGCCAGGCGATCCGGATCTTCGACCATCAGGTCTACCGTGTGCCCCTTTGGACCCTTCACAGTGACGGTCCTGGCGTCGGCGTTCACTGCGACGACGTCTGCCGTGACGGTCACCTCCCGGCCCATCGTTCCTCCGGGCTTGGCGCCGGGCACGGAGCGGTCGGAAATCACGCGTTCGTGCCGGGCCAGCGGGCCACTTCCCTTTTTCAGGCTGAGTGTCAGGGCTTCCTTGTATTCCACCGTGACGACATCGCCGAGATGCAGTTGGTCGAAATTCCGCGCCTCTTCTCCGACCACCACGTCCATTTCCTTGCCCTTGTCTGTCTTTAGCGTGACGGTTCTCGTCACGGGGACGATCTTGACAATCTTGGCCGTCGTCGTCGCGGTCCCTGTGGCCGTCATATGGTCGGGCCCTCGCGTCACATCCACCTTGGCTTCCGGCTGCGCCCATGCGGGACAGGCTACCGCCATCATCACGGCGAGGCCCATCAGCGTTCTGCTTGTCATGGCGTTCTCCTTCTTGTTCTCACGGGACTGCGAGGGTCCGCGTGTTGGTCGCGCTTCCGTCGCACTTCAGCTTAGGTCATTCGCGCAACAACGCCGACAGGATCGCAGCACGCCAGCGCGCGACCGCAAGGGGCCGTCCCCGGCGGCTCGACCGGCGTCATCGGCGGCAAACTTCATCGGCCTCAAGAGGGGGATCGGGGAGGGCTGTAGTCAGATGCTGCGCACATTTCGTATGCGCCCGCATCCGTTGCAGATGCCGACCCGCGGCACGCCAGCGTCATGTGGCTCTTGATACATGGAGACGGGCGCGCGGTCGGCGGAACAGCCTCGGACCGCGCAAGCGCGCTCGATGCGCACGGCAAGGTGCCCATCGCCGTCAGGCTGGCGGACGGTGAGGGCGGGTCTACGGCCCGCCCTGATGGAGGGAGTCCGGATCCGGCGGAACCGGATCCGCAGGCATGCCGTGGCTGACAGGACCGTCATCCACGGCGCTGCCGATCAACGATGCAGCAGTTCGCGGAAGCCGGCGATCAGCCGGTGCATGTCGGCCGCCGTTAGCGCGCCCATGGTCGAAATCCGGAACAGCTGCGAAGACAGGCCGCCCTGGCCCGCATAGATCACGAAGCCGCGCGCCTTGAGGCCGTCGTGCAGTTGCTCGTACGTGACGCCTTGCGGCAGCTTGTACGCGCGCAGCACCACCGACGACTGGGCTGCCGGCCACAACGCCTCGATGCCCAGCGCCGCCAGGCCGCTGCGCACTTCCTCGGCCAGTGCGGCGTAGCGTTGGTGGCGCGCCTGCCAGCCGCCTTCGTCGCTGTGCTCGCGCAGCGCCTCCACCAGCGCATAGAACGCGTGGACGGACGGTGTGAACGGCGTGTTGCGCTGGTCCTGCTGCTTCGCGTACCGGGCGATATCCAGGTAGTACGTACGGCTCACCGCATTGGCCAGCGCCGCGCGGCGCACGATCACGAAGGCCGCGCCGGGCACGCCGTGCAGGCACTTGTTGGCGGTGGCTGCCACGGCGTCGATATTGCCGCTGAAGTCGATGGCCTCGGCGCCGAAGCTGCTTACCGTATCGGCCAGCAGGCGCACGCCGCGCGCCTGGCACAGCGCGTCAATGGCCGGCAGGTCGTTCAGGCGGCCCGTGGTGGTCTCGTGATGGATCACGGCCAGGTGGGTGATGGCCTTGTCAGCCCCCAGCGCCGCGTCGATGCGGGCCAGGTCCGGCGCTTCCATCCATTCATGCTTCACCACCGTGTGCGGGATCTGGTACTGCGTGGCGATCTGCGCGATGCGCTCGCCATAGACGCCGTTCTGCACGATCAGCAGCTTGCCTTGCGCCGGGACCAGCCCGGCGATCATGCTTTCCAGCGCCGCCGTGCCGGAACCGCTCATCAGCACCGCCGTCCAGGTGGCGGGGTCGAGCCGGTAGATGTCGAGCAGCCGCTGGCGTGCTTCGTCCTGCAGGTCGAAGAACTCGCTTTCGCGGTGGCAGAGGTCTGTTTGCAGCAGGCTCTTGCGGACGCGTTCGGACAGCGTTACCGGGCCGGGATTCAGAAGCAGCATGCGTTCTCTCAAGCGGATTTGGAGTCAGGCGTTGGATCAGGCGTAATTGGCGTTGCCCTGGTCGGCGCCGATCTGGCGGCCCAGGCGCGTGGACACCTGCACGGGCGTCACCGACGGGCGCGGCAGGTCGTCCGGCGAGCCGGGGCGCGTCTGCAGGCACACAAAGTTCGGGCCCGCCGTGGCCGTGGCTGCGCGGGCCAGGACGTCGTCGAGCATGGCCAGGTTGTCGCCCTCGATGGCCGACGCGTAGCCACACGCCGCCGCCACGCCGGCGAACGACACGTTGTGCGACACCGTGGCCTGTCCGCCCGTGGAATCGTGGGCGTTGTTGTCCAGCAGCACGTGCGTCAGGTTGGCCGGGCCATAAGCGCCCAGCGTGGCAAACACGCCCATGCGCATCAGCGCGGCGCCGTCGCCATCGACCGCCACCACCTTCAGGTCCGGGCGCGCCAGGGCCAGCCCCAGCGCGAACGGCGTCAGGCAGCCCATCGATCCCACCATGTAGAGCTGGTTCGGCCGGTCGTCCAGCGCGTAAAGCTCGCGGCCGCAAAAGCCGGTCGATGCCAGCACCACGGTCGAATCGACCGGCGTATGGGCAATCACGCGCTGCAGCGCGTCCGTGCGGCTGGGCAGCGTGGCCGCACCGGTGCGGGACACCTCCGGCAGCGCCTTGTCTCGCGCGATCGGGCCCTTCTGCGACTTGAGCGGGTAGGGCGCGACGCTGCCCTTCTGCATGATCAGCGCGTACGGGCGGCCGGTGGCGTCCATATGGGCGATGGCCCGATCCAGTGCCGGGCCCACGGCCTCCGGCTCGGTCGGGAACAGTTCCCACGGGATGTCCATCGTGTCGAGCATCTGCGGCGTCACCGGGCCCATCAGCGCGTGCTGCGGTTCGTCCGATGCGCCGCCCGGCTGGCCGCGCCACGTGACGATCAGCAGCTGCGGCAGGCGGAACGTCCAGGTCAGCGACGTGAGCGGGCTCACCGCGTTGCCCAGGCCCGAGTTCTGCATCATCGTGATGCCGCGCACGCCATTGCGCGCACCCTGCGTCACCCCGGCGATGAACGCCACGGCATCGCCCTCGTTGGCGGCCGACACGTAGTGCAGCGACGGATCCTGCACCACGTAGTTGATGAACGGCGTCAGGTACGAGCAGGGCACGCCCGCATACCACGCGAAGCCGCGCTCGCGCGCGGCTTCCACGAACTGGACCGCCTCGATCATTGAGCAGCCTCGCCGTTGCCCACCGCGAACGGCGTCTGGCCGTGCGCGAAATCGCCGGCGCGGCGGAAGTCGTCCAGGTCGTTCACGCCACGCCAGTGGCCGTGCACGTACTTGACTTCCACCTGCTCGCCGGCGGCGACCAGCGCGTTGAGCAGGTCGGGCAGGTCGAGCTTGTCGAAGTCCGGGCGCTGGCGCAGTTCGCCCAGCAGCGTCTGCAGGCGCGCACGGCCTTCGCCACGCACGTTCATCAGGCCGATCCAGCGGCCGTGCGGGGCGTCGCCTGCCGGCACGTCGTCCGAGATCTTCTTCAGCAGCACCTTCTGGCCGAACAGGTCGCGGTCGTCCGATGCCGTGCACCAGGCAAAGTCACGCACGCTCTGGTTCGACGGCGCCGATTCCGACGAATCGATCACCACGCTGAACGGCGCATCGGTGTCCACCAGATCGCGCAGGATGTAGCTGCGGAACAGCAGGTCGCCGTAGGCGATCACGGTGTCGTTCTGCAGCGTGTCGGCGGCGGCGGCCAGCGACGCCAGCTCGCCGGTTTCGGCATAGCGGTCGTTGCGCACCAGATTGATGCCGGCCGCGTCGATGGCTTCGGCCTTGTAGCCGCCCACCACCGTGATGTCGTTGATGCCCTGGTTCTTGAAGCCGTCCACCAGCCAGCGCAGCAGCGGCTTGCCGGCCACCGGCAGCATGACCTTGGGCTTGTCCTCGGTCAGGGCCTCCAGGCCCTTGCCACGGCCCGCCGCCAGCACCACGGCCGAACCCGGTGCCTGGCCGCCGGTCAGGTAGATCTTCTCGGCGGCCGAGTATTCGTCGGCATCCTGCAGGCGGAAGATCTCGTTGACGGTGGCGATGCGGTCTTCCACATTGACCAGCGTCTGGTTCTCGTAGATGTCCTTCGCCACGGCCTGCATGCCCGACGCCGCCACGCGGATCAGGTGGTTGGCCCAGATGATCAGGCTGATGCCAGCCTTGCGGAACACGTCCGTCGGCGTGCTGTAGTACTTGGTCGGCACGATCACCAGCGGGGCGCGGTTGCCCCATTCGCGCGCGAACGTCACGATCTCGTCCGCCTTCGACAGCTTGCTGTGGATCAGGATGGCGTCCGCGCCAGCCTGGCGGTAGGCTTCGGCGCGGCGCAGCGCCTCTTCCATGCCCCAGCCCGCGATCAGGGCTTCCACGCGGGCCACGATCGAAAAGTTGTCGTCGGCCTGCGAATCCTTGCCGGCCTTGATCTTGCCGCAGAACTCGTCGATATCGGCCAGCGGCTGCTGCTCGCCGCCGATGAAGCTGTTGGTCTTCGGGAAGATCTTGTCTTCGATGCAGACACCGGCAATGCCGCGCTGCTCCAGCTTGCGAACCAGGCGGCGCACGTTGTTGAAGTTGCCGTAACCGGTATCGCCGTCCAGCAGGATGGGCAGGTCGCTGGCGTCGGCCATGAATTCCAGGTTGTCCACCACCTGGGTCCAGCTGGCCTCGTTGTTGTCGCGCACGCCGAACTGGGCCGAAATGGCGAGGCCGGACGCCCAGATGCCCTTGAAGCCGGCCTCGCGCACGATGCGCGCGGACAGGCCGTTGTGGGCTTCCATGATGAATTCAAGCTCGTTCGAGAGCAGCATCTGCCGCAGGCGCGCGGCGCGCGACAGGGGCGCCGAAGTACCGGAGGTGGCGAGCAGGTTCGGGTCGATGGCGTTCATTGGGCGATTCCTACGGGCAGAAGTTGGGGCAGGACTTCAACGGCTGCGCGCGAGACGTCGCCGGGGAAATCGATTTCGATCCAGGGGGCGCCGGTCACGTCGGCAGTGTCGAATACGTGGGACTGTTCCAGCAGCAGGTCGCGCACGGCTTCCTCGTGCGGCATGTTGGCGCGGCCCGAGTCGACGTAGCCCTTGACGATCTCGGCCAGACGGCGCGCGCAGTCTTCCTTGAAGCGGAAGAAGCCCACCGACTCACCGATCGTGTCGTACTGCAGGTCGGCCATGAGCTGCTTGCGCAGTTCCACGGGCACGCCGTCTTTCAGGCACAGCTTCACGGGCTCGTCGCCGGCTTCGAAGTCGCGGTCGATCAGCAGGCGGTTCACGGTATCGCCGGCCACCAGCTTGGTCATGATGCGCTCGTCGTAGAGCACGTCGGCGTCCATCAGCAGCACGTCGCCGCCGCGCGTCATGGCATCGGCCACGGTATGCACGGTCAGCACGCTGCCCAGGTCGTAGCGCGTGTTGATCACGATTTCGAGGTCGCGGCCGATACGGGCCAGCTCTTCCTTGACCTGGTCCGGCTCGAAGCCGAGCGCCAGCACCACTTCGGTCACGCCGGCGGCGTCAAGCAGGCGCAGGTGACGTTCGAGCAGCGTCAGCCCGTCAAAGCGCAACAGGCATTTCGGGAACTGCTTGCCCGGCTGTTGCTGAAGTCGCAGGCCAAGGCCCGCGGCAAGAATGATTGCTCGCATCACGTTGTTCTCATGAGAAATGAATGGTCCGCGCTAGCCCCGCTCAGCCGCCAGGGCGTGCGCGGCGCGACGGCGCTGGAACTTCCGTTCGCTGAAATGCAGATACACCAGTCCGGGAATGCCGAGCACCAGCTCGCGCACCCGCTTGGCCAGCGACAGCGCCAGCGCGGCATCGGGCGGCAGGCCCACCAGCGGCGCCAGCAGCAGGTAGCCGCCTTCCTGCGCACCGAGCGACCCCGGAATGGCAAACGCGGCACCCCGAATGGCCTGGCCCACGCTTTCGAGCAGCAGCGCCTCATGCCAGTCCACCGGATGCCCCAGGAAATAAAGAATCAGCCAGACCTCGCCGGTGCCGGCGACCCAGCCCAGCAGGTTAAGCCCGAAGCTGGCCGCCACCTTTTTGCGGTCGCGATAGAGTTCCCGAATCGCACTGTCCACGGCGTCGGCACGCAGCGCCAGCCCGGCCCAGCGGCCCGGTTTGGCGTTGCTGCCGTCGCCAGGCCGGGGATCGGCGGCATCGGCATCCGTGGCCTCGGCGCGCTTGCCGAACAACTTCTGCCCGATGCGCATCATGCGGCCAAACATCCCACGCCGCTGCAGCACGCAGAACGCCAGCACGCAGGCGCCCAGCACCACGGTGACGGCGATGATCGGGGTACGGTACTCGGACATGTCGCCGTTGGCGCCGAACACGGCAATGCCCAGCAGCGCGAACAGCATCTGCGACAGCGCCTGGGTGGTGGTGCTGACCGTGATGGCGGCCGCCGCGTCGCGCATGCGCGCGCCGCGATGCGACAGGTAGCGCACCATCAGCACCGGACCGCCGATCTGGCCGGCCGGCAGCAGGCTGTTGACCGATTCGCCGGTCCAGCGGGCCTTGAGCGCGCTGCAGAACGATCCGTGGCGGGTCTTGCGGTCCAGCAGCACGGCAATGGCGCCGGCATCGAGCGCCAGCGGCACCAGATGGAACGCGGCCACCACGGCCAGCCCCCAGCCGGCCGACATCAGCGTGGTGGTCACCGCGCCAAAGCCCTGCCAGGCCAGCAGCCCGACAAACAGCGCCGCGCCTACCGACAGAAGAATGAAAGCTGCACGATTCACGCTGCCGACTACCTCGCTGACTTCCCGCCCAGCAGGCGTCGGAACACCTGGCGGAACCCGAAGTACGCCACGGCGTCCTTCATGTTCGAGATGAAGCGCAGCCACGGGCGCATGCCCGGATCGGTCACATATTCAAAGGTCAGCGACACGCGGATCTCGTTCGGGCCCGCAGGCGTGATGCGGTGCCGCAGCTTGTCGCCGTCGAACAGCACGATGCCGCCCGGCGGGATCTGCACCGAACCCGGTTCGTCGGCGATATCGGGATTGCGCGTGTGCAGTTCGTAGTCGAGCCGGCAGGTCGATTCGTCCAGCACGCCGATCAGCAGCGTGTAGCGGCGGCCGTCGTAGTACGACGTGTCGTAGTGCCAGCCGATGTGGTCGCCCTGGCGCGTGTAGTAATAGAGCGCGTAGGCGTGCGGATCGGTTTCCGGGCAGGCCTGGAGCTTGTCGCCGGTCACGGCTTCCAGCCAGCCGATCAGCGCCTTCGAGCGGTACAACTCGGCTATGAACGGCGCCTTCTCGTCGATCGTGTGGCGGCTGACGCTGCCGCCCTGCTTGTGGCCGGGCAGGTAGTTGCGGTTCAGGCCAGACTGCAGCGAGCGGGCCAGCGCCACCAGTTGGGCGGTTTCGTCCGGGCCCAGGAACTTGTCCAGGTACAGGAACGCGCCCTGGCGGTCGAAGTCCTGGCGCAGGGCGGGGGTGTCCAGTTGCGACACCACGCCGGCCACGGCGGCGTCCGGGCGGCGCGTGGCCGGACGTGCGGTCGCGGGTTCGGCTTCGCGCGCCAACTGCGGGGCGATGGCGATGTCGCCGGTAACTTGCTCTGGCATGGGCTGCCTCAGTGTTCGGTGGAGGTTGCGACTGGCCGGGGGCGCCGCATGACTCGCCAGTAATCGATGATGACCAGTACGGCAAAGAGCGGGGCGCCGATCGAGGCGGCGGTCAGGAAGGGACCGATGCCATCCGTCAGCGTCACCAGCGGCAGCAGGTACAGCACGTCTTCGGTCTCGAATCCGCCAGCCGATGCCTGCTTGGTGCCACTTTTGCCAACCCGCGATTCTATACGCATGCGCAGGAAGAAGATCAGCGCCACGGCAAGGCCCGCGATCGTGCCGCGCAGGACCGGCCCGAAAACACCCGGCGTGCCGACTGGCGCGGTCGTATTGGCCACGGCCATGCCGAAGCTGACGAACAGCAGCACCGTAATCAGCGCGTCGCTGGCCAGGTCGTAAAAGTGGCCGATCTTGCTCGATTTGCCACTGATTCTCGCCAGTTCGCCGTCGGTATGGTCGACGAAGTTCGAAATGACGACGAGCAGCGCGCCCCAGTTGGTCCACGCGTAGCCACCCTGCGCAATGCAGGCGATGCCGGCGACGCCGATCAGCAGCCGCAGCGTGGTCAGGTGGTTCGGGGAGACACGGGTGTTCTTGAGGGGCCGCACCAAATGGCGGGCAAGGCGGGCATCCCAGGTGGACGGCAAGGGCGGTTCATCCGGGTATTTAGGGGATTTCTGGTTCATCCGTCAAAACTGATCTGGAGGGGCGGCTCCGGCACTTCGGCGCGCCAGGCGATGCGGAACACTACGCCTACGACGCCCGAAAGACAAGTTCACCAGAATACGCCCTTTCCCGCACCCGTGCAGCGGGGGCGGGTCAAGGACGTTCCATGGCGGATTTCGCGCGCGCCGTCGCTCCGGGCGAACCTGTCACTAAAGTTCTTGCTTAACTATTGGATGTCTCTATACTAAAGGACATGCTTAACTATTCCGATCCTCTCGACGCCACGTTCCAGGCATTGGCCGACACCACGCGGCGCACGATGCTTGTTCAACTGGCACGCGGACCGCTGTCGGTCTCGGACCTGGCCAAGCCGCTGGCGATGTCGTTGCCGGCGGTGATGCAGCACCTGTCGGTGCTGGAACAGGCTGGGCTGGTCAGCACCGAGAAGGTCGGTCGGGTACGTACCTGCCGCATGGCGCCCAATGCGCTGAGCGAGGCAGAGCAGTGGATCAGCGCCCGCCGCGCCGAATGGGAAGGCCATTTCGACCGCCTGGGCGAATACCTGGAAACCATGAAAAAGGAGGCAGCATCCGATGGCACCCGCGACCGCAACCGTAACGAAGACTGATACGCCGCAGCACGCCCCGCACCGGCTGACCATATCGCGCGCCTTCAACGCCCCGCGCGACCTCGTTTTCAAGGCCTGGAGCACGGCCGAGCACCTGAAGCACTGGTTCTGCCCGCAGGGCTTCACCGTGCCGGCCTGCGAGATCGAGTTCCGTCCGGGCGGCAAGTTCGACCTGTGCATGCGGTCGCAAGGCGGCGAATTCGAGCACTGGATCCGGGGCCACTTCGTCGAGGTCATGCCGCACGCGCGGCTGGTGATCGACATGACCGTAGTCACCGTCGATGGCAAGCCGCTGTTCAACGCCCTGACGACGGTCGGCTTCGAAACCGTCTGCGGCGGCACCGAGATGAGCGTGACGCAGGACTACACCTTGCTCGATCCGTCGGCCGGCGACTTCACCCGTGGCGCCGAGGAGGGCTGGAAGCAGACGCTGGACCGCCTGGCGCAGGAAGTGGCCCGTATCGTCGCCGAAGCGCCGCCGCGCTCGGTGGCCCATGGCACCTTCTCGATTTCGCGCACTTTCGAGGCCCCGCCGGCCCTCGTGTTCCGCGCGCTCAGCGACCCGGCCGCCAAGGCCGAGTGGTTCCACGGCGGGCAGGGATACCAGACCGTGTCGCGCGCCATGGACGTGCGGCCCGGCGGCCGCGAGCATCTGCAGGGCAAATGGGATAACGGGCTGGTGTCGACGTTCGACGCGGTGTATTTCGACGTGATTCCGAACGAGCGGCTGGTCTACAGCTACGAGATGCACATGGGCGAACGCAAGATCTCGGTGTCGCTGGCGGTCTTCGAACTGAAAGCCGTGGGGCAGGGCACGCAGCTGACGCTGACCGAGCATGGCGCATTCCTGGACGGCTACGACGATGCGGGCTCGCGCGAGCACGGCTCGGGGCTGCTGCTCGATGCAATCGGTGAATGGGTCAGGCAGGCACGCTGAAGCTCGGGAGCCTCAAGAACAGGAAGGGACCGTGGCGTGGCACGGCGGCCGCGCGAGAAAAATCGCGTGTAACTCAGCCTTGAAAAATCGGCAGCACGAAGTCATCCACCTGGCTGAGATGGTTTACCCGACCCGTTGCCTATGCTTCCCAACGGGTGAGCGAGGGCGGTTGCCGGATGTCCGGCGGCGCGCCCTCGCAGGCCCGGGTGTGCGTGGCGCATACGGCTGGCGAGGCGGCTGGCCGGCGCCTGCGCCGTAGCTTGACTGCACCGAATCCGGGAGCTTGCGATGCCAGAGACCCTGCCAGGATCGATCGATGTGATCATCGATATCCACCATGACAACCACTTCGATGCCGTCAAGCTCAGGAATGCAGGGGTCAGGGCAGTGATCCACAAGGCCAGCGAGGGCGCTACGTTCAAGGACCCGGTCTATCGCGAGCGTCGCGAGCAGGCACTGGCCGCCGGGCTGCTGTGGGGCGCCTACCACTTCTCCAGCGCCCGCCCGGCCGCCGATCAGGCGAAGAACTTTCTCGATGCCACGCAGGCAGGGGATCCCGACGTGGACAATCGCGCCACGCTGTTCTGCCTGGATTTCGAACCCAGTTCGAGCGGGCCGGACATGACGCTGGCGCAGGCCCATGACTTCGTGGCCCGGGTCCGGGACAAGACCGGCCGCTGGCCAATGATCTACGGCGGCAACATGCTGCGCGACGCCGTGCAGGCACATGGCGCCGACCCCATCCTCAAGAATTGCCCGCTCTGGTACGCGCGGTACCGAGGCGAGCCGATCGGCATTCCGATGGATACCTGGCCGCACTTCACACTCTGGCAATACACCGACGGCAGGCTCGGGCCCCCGCCACATGCGTTTGCCGGAATGACCGCGACCGATCGCGACTGCTACCTGGGAACCGAAGCCGCACTCAAAAACGCATGGCCGTTTGCCGATTATTTCAAGACGGCACCCGGCGCGAATGACCAGAACGGATAGCCGGCGCGGTGTGCGGCCGGCCCGGATCGCCTGCGGCCTAGCGCTGCTGGCGCTCTGCGCCTGCGCGCCCAACCGCGCTTATCGCACCCACCTGGTGGATCCCGGACAGGACCGGCGCTGCGAGCGCCCGGGTATCGGCACGACGGGCGCCCCGCCGCCCATGCCCGAGGGTTGCGCCCAGGTTTCGCCGGAAGCGGTAAGTGGCCTGTACGAACTGCATTTCGTCGAGTTCGACGACCAGGGCTGGCTGTTTCCCGATGCGGGGCCGACGCCGGCGGTGGCCGATGCGCTCTCGCTCGCCCCGTCGGACCAGATCGAGCATCTGATGACGCGGCTGCGGTCGCTGCTGGCGCAGCGCAAGGACTTGAGCATCGTGGTGTTCGTGCACGGCTGGAAGCACAACGCGCAGGCCGATGACGCCAATGTGCAGGAATTCCGCGCCTTGCTGGAAGCGGCCGGTGCCGAGGAGCGCGACCGCGCGGGGGCCGGCGGCAATCCCAGAACGGTGGTGGGCGTCTATGTGGCGTGGCGGGGCAAGTCCTGGTCGATACCGGACCCCGTGCTGAGCCTGACGTTCTGGGCGCGCAAGGAAGCCGCGCGGCGCGTGTCGATCGGATCGGCGCGCGAACTGTTCGCACGACTGCGCTCGCTGCGCACGTACTACAACCAGCTGCTGCCCGACGAAGACCCGGGCGCGGCCCCGGCGCCCGCGGCGGCGGCGGTCAGGGCGCCGGTGGTCGAACAGACCGGCGCATCGTCCGAGCAGGGCTCCCGGCGCCCGCGTATCCGCACGCTGATGATCGGCCATAGCTTCGGCGGGCTGATCCTCTATGCGGCCATGTCTGGACCGCTGATCGAATCGCTGAGCGCCCAGCGCGACCTGGCCCGCCCGGGCGTCAGGCCGGCCTCGCCGGAGCGGCCGGCGGACATGATCCTGCTGATCAATCCCGCCTTCGAGGCGTCGCGCTACGAGGCGCTCGACCATGTTTCCAGGCGCTACGCGCCGCCCACCTTCCAGCCGCCACTGCTGGTGTCGGTGACTTCGACCAAGGACTGGGCGACGGCCATCGCGTTTCCGATCGGGCGTTCCGTCAATACGCTGTTCGAGCGCGAGACCACGCCGGAGCAAGGCACGGCCATGAAGAAGACCCCCGGCCATATCGACCAGTACCTGACCCACCGGCTACGCGCGCACGCGCCCGGTCCGGTGCCGGTGCCGGTGCCGGTGACGGAAGGCGCGGAGAAAGCCGGCGCCCCGGCCGGGGCGGACAACGCGCAGTGCCCGGGCTGGAAGTCCGAGGCTGAACTGAAGGCGCTGCATGGCGATGCGCTGGGCCAGGCGGTGCGCCTGAACAAGACACGCGAAGCGCAGAACGCCGCCGCATTCTTCCAGCAGAACCTGGGGCCGGATCATCTGCTGAAGCCCGACTGGACGCGCACGTTCTGCGGCGGCAGCTACCTGACGATGGCCCACGGCGGCGGCGGGACCATGCGGGCCAATGCGATGGTCTGGAATATCCAGGTGGACGGCGATGTCATCCGTAACCACGACGACGTGATGAACCCGGTATTCCGCGCGTTCATGCGGCAGCTTTACAGCGACGTGTCGACGCATCCGTGATGCCTCGGCCCCATGCGCCCGGGTCGGGCGCTGCCGGGGCCGGACTTAAGCATCGGCTTACCTATGCCATCCCCCGGCGGGGGCGATCGGCGCGAGGCCACGGCCATTCCGGCCATTCCTGCCGACGTCATCTTTTCACCGATACCGTTGTCGGCCATTTGCGGACGGCGCGTCGCACGCCCCCACACTAGTATCCAGATGCGACCTGCCACGCAAGACAGCCTGATGCGACTTGCGTGGCATCCCGTCCCTGGCTGTCCATGTCCCCACATACCGGAAAAACAGTCATGGACCGTCGTCATTTTCTCAAGCTGGGAGGTTTTCTTACCGTTTCCGTTGCCGCCGGCGGGCTTGCCGCCTGCGGTGGTGGCGGAGGCGGGGACGATCAACCGCCCGATACCGGCAATCCCGAAAACTTCAACTTCGTCCACGGCGTGGCCTCGGGCGACCCGCGACCCGACAGCGTGATCGTATGGACACGCGTCGAGGGCAGCAATGGCAAACGGCCCGTGGTGGTGCGGCTGCAGGTGTCCACGCAGGCGGATTTTCCGCCGCAGAGCCTGCTCGTGAACCAGCCCCTGATGGCACGCCCCGAATGGGACTACACGATCCGCAACAAGGTCACGGGGCTGACGGCGGGTGGGCGGTATTACTACCGCTTCCTGCTCGGCAACCGGGCCAGCACCGTTGGCCGCACCCGCACGGCGGCCCCGGCCGGCACCGCGCTGGCTCAACTGCGCTTTGCCTTCGTGAGCTGCCAGGACTGGAACGCCAACCATTGGGCCGGCATGGAAGAGCTGGCGCAGCAGGATCTGGACTTCATCGTCCACGTGGGCGACTACGTCTACGAAGCAGTGCCGGGCGGCTCGCGCGCCGGCAACGTCGAGGACCGGCACACCGTGCTGAAGTTGCCCAACGGCACCGTGCTGCCCGATGGCAGTGTCTATGCCACCACGCTCGACGACTATCGCTACCTGTACCGCAGCTATCGGAACGATTCCCGGCTGCAGGCGTTGCACGCGGCGGCGCCAATGATCGCGATCTGGGATGACCACGAGTTTTCCGACAACTGCTGGCAGGACCGTCAGACCTACGCCGCCAATGACGACCTCACGCCGCGTACCGCGCGTCGGCGTGCCGCCAACCAGGCCTGGTTCGAATACATGCCGGCCGATGTCAGCTTCGATCCGGGCAATCCATCGTTCCAGGACATCCAGATCTACCGCTCGTTCACGTTTGGCAATCTGGCCACCCTGATGATGACGGACGAACGCCTGTACCGTGCGGACCATGTCATTACCGAGGAATCGGTGGGTGGTTCGGTCGGCAGCCGGTACCTGGTGGCCGCCGACAAGCTGGCCTCGGCCGAAGCCGCCAAGATATCGGCCGCGGGCGGGGCGCTGACGCCCGTGTCGATGCTCGGTGACACCCAGCGGGCGTGGTGGCAGGACAGGGTGGGCGGCGCCAACACCACCTGGAAGCTCTGGGGCAACGAGCTGGCGATGCTGCGGATGCAGGTGGATGTCACGCAAGCCGTATCGACCCTGATCGCACGGGCGCTGGTATCGTCGAACGGCGCGCTGGCATCGGTCGAAAACGCGCTGGCAACGGCACTGGCCGGCGATCTCGCGGCGGCGCGAACGGCGGGCACCTATGCCGGGCTGGCCTATACGGCGCTACGCAACGTCCTGTCGCAGGCCGGCATCAACGCGGCCACCTTCGATGCGAACGTCAGGCCATTCATCGAGTCGCGCCTGCCGCCCGTTTCGCTACTGGGCAAGATGATTCTCAATGCCGACCAGTGGGACGGCTTCAATGCCGAGCGCAAGAACCTGATGGCGTTCCTGAAAACCCACAACGTGCGCAACGTCGTGGCGCTGAGCGGCGACATCCACGCGTTCTTTGGCGGCCAGGTGATGGACGACTACGACGCCGCCAGCCCTGCGCCGGTCATGGTGGATCTGGTCACTGCCGGGCTGTCGAGCAACACGCTGCTGAGTTCCGTGCGCAAGCTCGTGGATAACGACCAGGCGTTCGCGGCCCTGCGCGACCTGATCTACAGCAATGTGGGCGGCACGGTGACCGACACCCTGGACAGCACGCTGCGCACGTTCAACCCGTGGCTGCGGCATGTGAACACCAACGCGGAAGGGTACGCAATCGTGACCCTGACGCCCGACAAGCTCAGTTGCACCTTCCACGTGATGCAGCGGCTTTCGGGGGGCACGGCACCGTCCCCGGCGACGGCAAGCACCAGGGTTCTGGAGGTTGCGGCGAATACGGCGGACGTGAGCGTGGTCTAGCGCCTGCGTGCCGGGGCGGGGCGGGCGGCCCTGCCTTCGCCCCGGGCCGGGCTGCTTTACTGGGCCGCAGCGTTTGCGGCCGAACCGGCCACCGGCGGCACGGCGGCCGCCGTGGGTACGGCGGGCGCGGCCGTTGCGGCGGGGGCGGCGGGCGCCACGGCGCCTGTCGGGGCGACCCGTTCCATGAAGAACGCGCCGCGCAGCTTCGCCGCCGCCGCGCGCGTGCTTTCATCCACCGCGCGCATCAGGTTGTCGTACTCGGGTGCCTGGTCCCAGTCGCCCTTGGCATTCGCATAGGTGTCCACGCGCTCATACCATTCGAGACGATTGGTCGACAGGTCGATCAGCTGTCCGGTCAGGGCGACGTAGCCCTCCGGTGCGCCCTGCGGCATGAAGGCGTAGTAGGACCGGACGGTGCCCAGCGAGCGTGCCGTCACGAGCAGCAGCTTGTCGGCCTTGTATTTTTTCGCCAGCGGGCGATAGTCGCGCACGGCCATGCCTTCGCCGGAGCCTTCGGTGAATTTCGGGATCGTTTCCGTATCGATCGGCTCCGCGATCATGACAACCGGGATCTGGCGCGATTCCAGGCCCTTGCGGAACGCTTCGGGCAGGCCGCTCACCATCGTGAAGTCCTGCTTCTGCAGGCGGTCGACGATGGCCTTGGCGTTGGCGCGGTTGATCACGACGTCCAGCAAGCCCTGGTTGCCCAGCATGACCTGACCCGGCTCGGGCATTTTCTCGATGGCGACGGCCACCACGCGATCCTTGTTGTCGAACAAGGCGCGGGTGGCGGGAATTGGCTTCTGCACCGTGGCGCAGCCCGCCAGAACACTCGCGCCCAGCACCAGCGCGACCAGATAACGACGACCCATGAAGCTCTCTCCTTATGGTGGGATAGATACGGGTCGGTTAACGGCCGTGCGGGATGGAATCCAGACCCCAAGAAAGAGGGGAGTGCTATTTGCGCAATGTCACGGTGCGAAAAAAAGCGACGAGGCCATCCTCGTCGCATTTTCTTCAGTTTTGGGGCCAACGGGCCCGATCCGCGCCGGGACCGCCGGCTTGCCCGTCAGATCACGCCCTGCGCCAGCATGGCGTCGGCCACCTTGACGAAGCCGGCGATGTTGGCACCTTCCACGTAGTTGATGTAGCCGTCGTCCTTCTGGCCGTAGTGGATGCAGTTGCCGTGGATGTCTTTCATGATGGCGTGCAGCTTTTCGTCGATGTCGGCGTGATGCCAGGCCATGCGCATTGCATTCTGCGACATTTCCAGGCCCGACGTGGCCACGCCGCCGGCATTGCTGGCCTTGCCGGGTGCGTACAGGATGCGCGCTGCCACGAAGCGGTCTACGGCGTCGAGCGTCGATGGCATGTTGGCGCCCTCGGCCACGCAAAATACGCCGTTCGACAGCAGGCGCTCGGCGTCGTGGCCGTCCAGTTCGTTCTGGGTGGCGCACGGCAGCGCCACGTCGGCAGGCACATGCCACGGCGTCTTGCCGGCCTCGAAGCGCAAGTCGTGCTGGGCGGCGAAGTCGGCCAGACGGCCACGCGTTTCGTTCTTGAACGTCATCAGCGCCGCAAGCTGTTCGCTGTCCATGCCCTGCGGGAAATGCAGCACGCCGCCCGAGTCCGACACCGTCAGCACCTTGGCGCCCAGTTCAATGGCCTTCTCGGCCGCGTACTGCGCCACGTTGCCCGAGCCGGACAGCAGCACCCGCAGGCCGTTGAAGTCGCGGCCGCGCCGGTGCAGCATTTCCTGCGCGAAGTACACCGTGCCGTAGCCGGTGGCTTCGGGGCGCATCAGGCTGCCGCCAAAGGCCAGGCCCTTGCCCGTGAAGACGCAGGCCGACTGGTTCGACAGCTTTTTCATCATGCCGGCCATGAAGCCCACCTCGCGCGCGCCCACGCCGATGTCGCCGGCCGGCACGTCGGTATCGGGCCCCAGGTGGCGGTGCAGTTCGGCGATCAGCGCCTGGCAGAAGCGCATCACCTCGGCGTCAGACTTGCCCTTGGGATCGAAGTCCGATCCGCCCTTGCCACCACCCATGGGCAGTGTGGTCAGCGCGTTCTTGAAGGTCTGCTCGAAGCCCAGGAATTTCAGCACCGACAGGTTCACGGTCGGGTGGAAACGCATGCCGCCCTTGTACGGGCCGATCGCCGAGCTGTGCTGCACGCGGAACGCGCGGTTCACCTGTACCTGATTGCGGTCGTCGGTCCAGGCCACGCGCGCTCGGGCTCCACCAATCGCTCCAGCAGCGCCTGTTCGCGGTAGCGCGTGTTGCGCTCGACAAACGGCCACAAGGTCATCATGACCTCCTTCACGGCCTGGAAGAACTCGGGCTGGTTGGGGTCACGCCGGGCAACGCCGGCCAGGAAGGAATCGATGGATTGGAAAGTCACAATGTCTCAGTCTTGTCTTCTGGGCTGTTGTGGCGCCGGCAACCTGGCCGCAGAGGCTGGAAACCGGGCCGTCCTGGAATGGCGCATCGTTGGGCGCCGCGGCATGCGTCCTGGTGGGAAACCTGGCCGGAAGGGCGGAGGTCGACAGATGCGGTCAATGTCCGAACATTGAGGCTTGCGGCTGGATGTCTCGAACAGGCACGAAGCTTAGCACCAGAATGGGGCAAAACTCATCAAAAACATGATGCCGCCGCCATGTTGAATGGCGCCGGCGTTCGACGCGAGCGACGGAAAGTGGACGGTTCGTGGCAGGCGTAACCTGGCGGAAATTGGCGCCACGACGCCGTGCTAGCATGGCCCGGTTTGCTGCCGCGCCATACCGACCCATCCCATGACTACCCTCTACGCGACGCTTGGCGTCGAGTCCGACGCCACCCTCGAAGAGATCAAGCGCGCCTATCGCCGCGCCGCCATGAAGTGGCATCCGGACCGCAATCCGGGTCGGGAAGCCGAGGCCCATGCGGCGTTCCAGCAGATTCGCGACGCCTACTCCATCTTGTCCGATGCCGAGCAGCGGCAGGTCTACGACGACGTCTTCGAACGGGAAATGCGCCGCTGGGAGGCCGAGCACGCCGAGCAGGCGGCCCAGGAGCAGGAGGCCCAGGAAGCCGCCCGGCGCGTCGCGCAGGAACACTACGAGAAGATGGTAGCCATCGCCATGCGCTTTGCCGATGACGGGCACGGCCGCGACGTGCTGTTTGGCGTGCTGCTGGGCCGGGACTGCGAGCCGGACCTCGCCGGCCGCATCGCGGACAGCGTCTGGGCCCTGCACGAGTCACGCAAGCCGGTGGTCGAACCCGAGGCCACTGAGGCCACCCTGCAACCGGATGCCCACAGCCACCGCGCGGACAAGCCAGCCGGCGCATTCGAATCGTTCTGGGACGGCCTGTTCAGGTTTCGCTGAGCATAAAAAAACCGCGTCCCGAAGGACGCGGTAAAAGTCTCATCTCGCTGAGAACAAAGCAGAAAAGAAGCAGGGCGCAGGCCGATCAGGCGCTGTGGGCCGGCGGCGCCGACACGCCGGTGCGGTCGCGTCCGGCGATGGTGCGGGCGCCGTCGGTGTACGGGTCCGGCTTGCGCGTGCCATAGGCGCCCTCGCTGTAGACGTCGCGCTTTTCCAGGACATTGGCGCCCTCGGTAAAGACGTCGCGGGGGCCGTTGTGCATCGTGTAGCCGTAGCGGTCGGCATCGACACCGCGGTCTTGCATGCCATGGCCCGATTGCGCGGCAGCGAGCGTGCAGGCGCAGAGCATCGTGGAGGCAAGCAGGGATTTGATCGTGTAGTTGTGCATTTCTGGTCTTCAACAGATTGGGTGGACGGGGCGTCGGGGGGGGGGGGGGGTGGACGCGCCGTCCGGAACGCCTTGTGGGCGATGTCGCATCGGAGTGGTGCGGCACGGGACGAAGTGTAGGTCGCCCCATTCATTCCTGTGATGATTTAACAAACCATTTATCAGTCGGTTTTTTCATGTGCGTGCAACGTGACGCCAAGCACCACGAGCGCGCACTGAACGTCGGCGGCCAGGGTGCGATCTTGCAGGGCGGCCAGCGGCGCGAGCGACGCTTCGATCCACGGATGCAGCGCGTTTGGCACCGCCACGCTGTGGCCGGCACGAATCTGCGCGCGGAAATGGCGCGCCACGATACTAAGCACCCGACGCACCGGCTTGCGGGCCGAAACGGGCAGTGACGGCAGCGCGCGCTGCAGGGTCAGCGTGCAATAGCCGATCTGCAGTTCGGTAAAGCCATCCGAAGCCAGGCGGCCACCGCCCGCGCCGAGACGTGGCATCAACTGCCCCAGCCGGTCCAGCATCCGCGCACCGATGCGCGTGTGGGCGTCGGCGCCTCGCCAGGTGGCCGCGTGCGCCAGATCCTGCCAGCTTGCGCGGATCAGCCGCTGCGCGGCCACGTGCGCACCGAATGGCCGCGCAAGCATGGCCCACAGCGGGGCGAACAGCATCGCGCCGGCATTTGCCAGGCTGGTATTGAACAGGCCGATGAAGTTGGCGTCATAGACGGTCTGCACGTTGGCAAACGACGCGGTATTGACCGACAGCAGCATGGCGATCAGGTTGAAGCCGGGCCGCTGGATCAGCACGCCGATGCCCAGGTACGGCACCGACAGCATGCCGGCCAGCGTCTCGAACGTCTGCGCGTGCGGCACCACCATGAACAGGTAGAACGACGAGATCAGCAGGCAGATCGCGGCCCAGCGGATGAACGATCGCGCCACCGGGCGCGGCTCGTCGATGGTGGCGAAAAAGCAGCAGGCGATGGCCGACACCGCCACCGGGCCGCCGCCGTCTTCCCAGCCGGAGAAGATCCACAGCAGGCCGGCACAGAACACGGCCAGTCCGGCCGATACCGCGCCGAACACCAGCATGGCGTGGTCGTGGTGGAGCGTGTCGCCTTCGGGTTCGCGCTCGGCGTGTGTGCCCGCCATGCCGGTGCCCGGCGCATTACCCGATGGATTAGCCGATGGATTGCCCGACGAATTGCCCGATGAATTGCCCGACGGCGTGTCCGGCCGGTCCACGATGCGCTGCCGCAGGTCGGCGCAGACGCGCATCAGCACCGCGTGACGGGTATGCAGCAGGGCTGCCGCCTGCTCCAGCGCCGCACGCGGCAGCCGGGGTGGCCGGGCGTCGGGCGTTTCGCGCAGCGCCTGCAGCACGCTTTCCAGGCCGGACAATACCGGCATCAGCCGCGACATGCGGCCACGCAGCGCGCGTGCGTGATCCACGGCCTGGCGGCTCTCGATATCGAACGACAGATGCACGATCAACTGGTCGAGCGCCAGCATGTCGGCCGCCAGGCGGTGCCGGCTGGCGGCTGCGCGCGGGTTGGCGGCAACGATATCGCTGGCCCAGGCCGCGGCATCGTCCAGCCAGATGCGCGCCCGTTCGCGCAGCGCGGGCGCCACCTTGGCCGGAAACACGATGGCGCCGACCAGGCTGGCGCAGACGATGCCGATCACGATTTCCTCGATGCGCGCCACGGCGATATCGAAGATGTCGGCCGGCTGCATGACGGCGGGCAGCGCGACGATCGGCAAGGTATAGGCCGCCAGCAGGAACACATAGCTGCGCGGCGTGCGCTGCAGCAGCGACAGGTAGACCAGCGCCATGATCCACAGCGCGATGGCGCCCATCAGCACGATCGGCATGTTCACCAGCTGCGGCACGGTGATCACGGCCGCCATGGCGCCAAGTATCGTGCCGGCCACGCGATAGGCGGCCTTCGAGCGCGTAGCGCCCGTGAGCGGGTTCGAGACGAAATAGACCGTCGCCATGGCCCAGTACGGGCGCGGCAGGCCGAACGACAGTGCGATATAGAGCGCCAGCATCGCGGCAGCGAATGCCTTCAGCGAAAACAGCCACTGTCGGGCATGCGGCCAGCTAGCCATGATTGGAATGCGCCGGGGGGCCGGCAATTGGGGGCGTCGGACGGGCAGTGTAGTCGCCCGGCAAGGATTCCATTCATGATTTAAAATGCGCAGATTCAGTCGGAATATTCATGAAAGCTTTGCCATGCCCATCGACATCCGTGCGCTGCGTTACTTCGTCGAGACCGCGCGCCTGAAAAGCTTCACCCAGGCGGCTTCGTCGCTCTACGTCACGCAATCGACCATCAGCAAGATGGTCAAGCAACTGGAAGACGAGGTCGGGCAGCCGCTGCTGATTCGCGAGGGCAAGTCGGTGCGGCTCACCGACGTGGGCCGGGTGGTGTACGACCGGGGCCAGGAGGCGCTGGGGGTGGTCCATCGGCTGACGCTCGAAGTGGCGGATCTGTCGTCGCTGGGGCGCGGCCAGCTGACCGTGGGCATCCCGCCGATGGTCAACCTGTTCTTCTCGCCAGCCGTCAGCGCGTTCCGCAAGCGATATCCCAACCTGCAGCTGACGCTGTCGGAGCACGGCGGGCAGGTGGTCGAACAGCAAGTGGCGAACGGCGAACTTGAAGTGGGCGCCACGGTGCTGCCCGGCGATACCGGCCTGGCGCTGGAGACGCGCCAGTTCGCAAAATATCCAATCTGGGCCGTCGGCCCGCATCGCGTTGCCTGGGCCAGCAGCCGTACGGTGACGCTGGAGGCGCTGCGCGACGAACCGCTGGTGTTGCTGACCGACGAGTTCTCGCTGACGCGCAAGCTGCGGCAGGCGTTTCTGGAGGCGCGCATCGAGCCGCAAGTGGTGGCGCAGAGCGGCCACTGGGATTTCCTGGCATCGATGGCCGCCGCTGGCCTTGGCACGACCTTCCTGCCCGAGCCGCTGCTCAAGCGCCTGGAGACCCGCGACAAGCTCGCCGTGGCCCGCCTGACCGAACCGACCATGGACTGGGCCCTGGCCCATATCTGGTCGCCGGGACGCTACCTGTCCCACGCGGCCCGGGCGTGGCTGGAGGTCTGCGAGGAGGTGATGGGGTAGGCGGCTGGCGCCGGTTTCTGTCAGACCCCGACCGATACCTGGCCGGCCGCCCAGCCTCTAGGCTTCAGTCAGGAGCCGCATGGGAGTCCTGACGATGCAGCAGAGGGTGGCGGAACGACGATCGGTCCGGGGCTTCGCGCGATTGCTGCGCGATACCGTCTCGGCCTGGCTGGATGACTATGCGCCCAGCATGGGCGCCGCGCTCGCGTACTACACGGTCTTTTCCGTGGCGCCGCTGCTGCTGATCGTGATTGCCATTGCCGGCCTGGTGTATGGCGACGAGGCGGCGCGCGGCGCGGTGGTCGAGCAGATTGGCGGTCTGGTGGGCGTGGAGGGTGCCAAGGCCATCGAGAGCATGCTGATCTCTCTGAGTTCGCCAGCCAAGGGATCGCTTACGGCGGTGCTCAGTACCGTCACGCTGTTCGTAGGCGCCACCACGGTCTTTGCCGAACTGCAGGATGCCCTGGACCGCATCTGGCGCGTGCCCGAGCGCAAGAAGCCTTCGGGCATCTGGGAACTGCTGCGTGCGCGCGTGCTGTCATTCGGCATGATCCTGGGCATCGGCTTTCTGCTGATCGTCTCGCTGGTGGCCAGCGCGGCGCTGGCGGCCATCGGCCGGTACTGGTCGCCGATGCTGGGCGAGGGCGAGTTGCTGGGCCACCTGCTCGACATGAGCCTGAGTTTTGTGCTGGTGACCGTGGTATTCGCGATGATCTACAAGATCATGCCGCACGCGGCCGTGAAATGGCCCGACGTCTGGCTGGGTGCCGTGGTCACGTCGGTGCTGTTCACGGTGGGCAAGCTGCTGATCGGCCTGTATATCGGCAAGACGGGCGTGGCCACCGGCTACGGCGCGGCTGGATCGCTGGTAGTGGTGCTGGTCTGGGTGTACTACTCCGCGCAGATCTTCCTGCTGGGGGCGGAATTCACTTGGCTCTACGCCAACCGCTTCGGGTCGCTGCGCGCCAGGCCGGCATCGCGCGAGCGGCAGGCGCCCAAGCGGCACGGCGAGGCGCCGCCCTGACGAACCTCGAAAGGGGCCTTCTGGCTTGCAGGGTGGCTTACCGCGCCCGCAACGCGTCAACGATATTGAGCCGCGACGCCCGCAGCGCCGGCAGGAATCCGCCAATCAGGCCCATCGCCATCGAGAATAGCAGTGTCTTGACGATGATGGCCGGCGTCAGTACGAAGCGGAACGACAGGTCGGCAAAGGTCTGGAAGTTCGTGGTGGAAAACGATGCAAACTGCATCAGCGACGCGCAGAGCAGACCGGCGATACCGCCCACCAGCCCCAGCAGCACCGCCTCGATCAGGAAGGCCATCAGCACGTTGGTGCGCTGGAAGCCCAGCGCGCGCAGCGTGCCGATCTCGCCCACGCGGTTGGCCACCGAAGCGTACATCGTGATCATGGCGCCGATCATGGCCGCCACCGAAAAGATGGTCGTCAGCGTGAGCCCCAGGATATTGATGAACGCCGACAGGGCCTTGGACTGGTCGCTGTAGAACTGCTGCTCGCGCTTGGCCTCGTTGGCCAGGCGGGGGTCGACATCGATATCGGCGCGGAACTTGTCGAAGGCGTCGGTGTTGGCCAGCCGCAGCACCATCGACGAATAGCTGGCGCGGCGGAACGACTGCATGAGCTGGTCCACGTCGCCCCAGATCTCGGAATCGAAACCACTGCCGCCGGCATCGAAGTGGCCCACCACGGTCCAGTCGCGCTGCGCAAAGCGCAGATGATCGCCAATGCGCACGTTGCCGTAGCCCTTGGCGATGCTGCTGCCGACGATGATTTCCGATGAGCCGGGCTTGAACACGCGCCCCTCGGTCAGCCGCACCTGCGGCCGCAGCGGCACGCCCAGCGGCGATACGCCCCGGATCACCACGTTCGACGGCGTGGTGTAGCCGGTCTTGGTCAGCGAAATCAGCACCACGGCTTCGCGCGAGGCCATCGGACGGCCCTCGGGCGTTGTGGCGATGGACGGATACATCTCCAGCGCGGCGGCCTGGTCGCGCGCAATCGCGCTCTGGATCTCGGTCTCGGCGCCCTTGCGGATCACCACCACGTTGTCGCGCTCGCCCGTGGTCACCAGGGTCTGCTTCAGCCCTGCATCGAGCATCAGCATCGTCGCGAACACAAAGACCACCAGCGCCAGGCCGCCGGCCGTCAGCGCCGTGGTCAGGCGCCGCGCCCAGACGTTGCGGGCGATGTAGTGAAGGGGGATGACCATGTGCGCGCGATCCGGTCAGCCGATGGCCCGCAGGCCCTCGACGATGCGTACCCGTGCCGCCTGCACCGCCGGCACGATGGCGGCGGCCACCCCCACCGCCAGCGCGCAGCCGGCCTGCATCGCCATGGTCTCGTGCGACACGGTGAACACCGGGAACACCCCGCCCACCGCCTGCTTGAAGAAACGGGCCGCCGGGGGCGTCAATACCATGCCCAGCGCCCCGCCGAACGCGCTGATGATCATCGATTCGCCAAAAACCAGCAGTGACAGGAAGCCCGGCCCGAAGCCCAGCGCCTTCAGCGTGGCGTACTCGGTGATGCGCTCGCGGGCGCTCATGGCCATGGCATTGGCCATCACGGCCATCACGATGACGATCACCACATAGGACACCACGCGGATTGCCGCGATGATCTGGTTCGACATCGCCACGAAGCCAAGCTGGAAGGCCTGCTCGGTCTCGGTCAGCGTCTCGGCCAGCGAATTTTTGAACACATTGTCGACATTCCGCGAGATCGCGGCGGCGTTGTCCGGGTTATCGACGCCCAGGATAAAGACGCCCACCTGGTCGGCCTGCCTGGGATTCTTCTTACGCACGGTTTCGTTCAGGTAATCCCAGTGAAACACCATCTGGCGCGTGATCGTGCTTTCGTCACGGCCGTCCATGATGCCGCGCACGACGAAATCCCACGTGCCGGCGTAGATCGTGCCCTTGATCGGGATGACGTCGCCCACCTTGAAGCCGTACAGGTCGGCCAGTTGCCGGCCCACCAGCGCGCCCCGGCGGTCGCGCTGGTAGTCGGCGCGCTGCGCGGGCGGGACGATGAACTCGGGATACAGGTCGAGGTAGTTGTCCGAGACGGCGAACTGGGCAAAGAAGTTCTTGGGGTCGCGGTAGACGCCGCCGAACCAGTTCGAGCGCGCCACCTGGGTCACGCCATCGACGCCCTTGATCCGGTACTCGTAGTTGAGCGGCAGCGCAAACGTCAGCGAGATGGCGTTGCGGGTCACCAGTCGCGCATTGGAGGCCGCCGACGCGCCCGCGTACCAGGCATCGACCACGGTCTGCAACAGGCCGTAGGCCAGCACCGCGATCACCAGGCCCAGCACGGTCAGCGCCGTGCGCAGCTTGTGGCGCATGGCGTTGCGGGCGATCAGCTTGGGCAGGAACATGGACCGATGCCTCAGGCGCGCCGCTCGCTCAGGAGCAGTTCGCCTTTTTCCAGATGGACCAGCGACCGGGCGGCCTCGGCCGCATGGGCGTCGTGCGTGACCATGATGATGGTCTTGCCCAGGTCGCTATTGAGCCGCTGCAGCATGGCCAGAATATCCGTGGCCGAATTACGATCCAGATCGCCCGTGGGCTCGTCGGCCACGATCAGCGTCGGATCGGTAATCAGCGCCCGGGCGATGGCCACGCGCTGCTGCTGCCCGCCAGACAGTTCGGTTGGATAGTGGTCCATGCGGTCAGCCAGGCCGACCATGCCGAGCACCATCTCCACGCGCTCGCGCCGGTCGGCGCGGCCCAGTCGCGTCAGCATCAGCGGCAGTTCCACGTTTTCGAAGGCGGTCAGCACCGGCATGAGGTTGTAGAACTGGAAGATGAAACCCACGTGCGCGGCGCGCCAGTCGGCCAGCGAGGCCTCGGGCAGCTCCGAAATATCGACACCGCCCACCAGCAGTTCGCCGCTGTCGGGCCGGTCGATGCCGGCAATCAGGTTCAGCAGCGTGCTCTTGCCGGAGCCGGACGGGCCCATCAGCGCGATAAAGTCGCCGGCCGCGATGTCCAGCGAGATGTCCGACAGCACCGGCACGGTCTGCGCGCCACGCTGGTACGACTTGGCCAGATGGCGGATCGAAACCAGCGGGGCGCCGGCGGCGGCAGGGTCGGAAGCGGCGAGCGGCGTGGCCATGGCTACTTCTTTGTGACGGTGACGCGGGCGCCGTCCGACAGCTTGTCGGCCGGTGCCAGCACCACGGTCTCGCCGGACTTCACGCCCTGGACGGCCTGCAGTTCGCCAATCTTGGCGCCCCGGGTCACCGGCACCTGCCTGACCTTGCCGTCGGCCACGACGAACACCACGGCCTTGCCATCACGCTCCGCCACGGCCGATGGCTGCACGGCGGTCAGCGGCTTGCTGTCTTCGGGCGGCACCGGCTTGGACAGGAAGGCGATCTTGGCGCTCATGTCGGGCAGCACGCGCTGGTCGCGGTCGACAAAGCGGATCTTGACCAGCACCGTGGCCTTGGAGCGGTCCACGGTGGGCACGATGCGCGACACGCGTCCGGCCATGCGCAGGTTGGGCAGCGCATCGAGCAGGATCTCGCTGGGCTGCTCCACCGTGATCCTGGCGATGTTCGATTCGGCGACGTCGGCTTCCACTTCGAGCGTGTCCATGTCGGCGATCGTCACGATCGCGCCCTTGGTGTCGGCGGCGGCCGAGAACGGCGTGATGTTGTCGCCCACGTTGGCGTGCTTGATCAGCACCACCCCATCGAACGGGGCGCGGATCACGGTCTGCTCTACGGCAACCTCCGCCGCGCGGGCGTTGGCCCTGGCCGACGCGATCGATGCCTGCGCGTTGCTGATCGACGCGCGTGCCTTGTTGTAACGCGCCAGGTCGGCGTCGTACTGCTGCTTCGAGATGGCTTTCGGTTCCAGCAGCATCTCAGACCGCTTCAGGTTGACCTCGGCATCGCGCAGTTCGGCCTGCTGCAACTGCAGGTTGGCTTCGGCTACCTGCACCTGGGCGCGCGCCTGGGCGGCCGAAGCCTCCACGTCGCGGCTTTCCACGCGGGCGATGATCTCGTCTTTCCTGACGCGCGAGCCTTCCAGCACGCCCAGCCATTCCAGCCGCCCCTGGGCCTTGGACGCCACGGCGGCCTTGCGCTGGGGCACGACGTAACCCGTGGCGTTCAGCAGCGTGTAGTTCTGGGAAGGGTAGGCCGCCGTAACCGTGGTGGTTTCCACGGGCTGCGGGCCCGCCAGCCGGGCTCCCACGCCAATCGCCGCCAGCAGGATCGCCGCGATGATCGCGTAGCGTACCCAGCGGCGCCGCCGGCGTGGCGCGGGCGCCATGGCACTGCGGTCGATTTTCAGCTTGCTCAGGTCTTGATCAGCCAATTTGGGAACCGTTTCGTCGCGGTATGCAGAAAAAGGCTCACAGTATAGCGACTGTGCAAGGCGGCAAAGCACCTGAAAGAACGTCCACCGCAAGCCCTTACAGCAGCTTGCCGGGATTCATGATGCCGCTGGGGTCGAACACCTGCTTGATGGCGCGCATCAGCCGCAGTTCCAGTGGATCTTTCAGGGCCAGGAACGCGTCGCGCTTGAGCTGGCCGATACCGTGCTCGGCGCTGATGCTGCCGTTGTAGCGCGCCACTTCCTCCATCACCTCGTCGCTGACGGCCTTGCCGTCGCCGAGCGCCCATTTCGGGTTTGCGCCAAGGGGGCGCGACAGGTTGTAGTGCAGGTTGCCGTCCCCGAAATGGCCGAAGATGAACGGCCGGATGCCCGGGTACCGCGCCAGCAGGCGGGCTTCCATCGATGCCATGAACGCCGGGATGCTCTCGATCGGCAGCGACACGTCGTGCTTCAGGTGCAGGCCATCGGCGCGCTGGGCCTCGGAGATTTCCTCGCGCAGGCGCCACAGGCCCTGCAGCTGGGCCAGCGACGCGGAAACGGCCGCATCCCGGCACAGGCCCTGTTCCAGCGCATCGCCGATGACCGATTCCAGTAGCGCGTTCAGCACGTCCTCGGACGCCGTATCGGCAATTTCCAGCAGCACATAGGCCGGATGGCGCTCGGCAAACGGCGCCTGGACGTTTTCGGCGTGGGTCAGCACGAGGTCCAGGCAGGCGCCGGTGAAGAACTCGTAGGCCTGCAGCCGGGCGCCGCAGCGGGCGAACAGCAGCGAATACAGTTCAAGCGCCTGTTCCGACGATTCCACGGCGGCCAGCACCACGGCGCGCGAATCGGCGCGGGGCGACAGACGCAGCGCAGCGGCCGTGATGATGCCGAGCGTGCCCTCCGATCCAATCAGCAGCTGCTTGAGGTCGTATCCGGTGTTGTCCTTGCGCAGCGTGCGCAGGCCGTGAAAGACCTCGCCGTTGGGCAGCACCGCTTCCACGCCCAGTACCAGTTCGCGCGTCATGCCATAGCGCACCACGTTGACGCCGCCGGCGTTGGTGGCCAGGTTGCCGCCGATCTGGCACGAGTCCTCGGCCGCGAGCGACAGCGGGAACAGGCGGTCGTTTTCTTCGGCGGCGCGGCGCAGGTTGCCCAGGATGCAGCCTGCTTCGGCCACCATCGTGTTGGCGATGGTGTCGATCGAGCGGATCTTGTCCATGCGATCCAGGCTGATCACCACGTTGGCGGGGCTGTTGCCCGGCGCCGCGCCGCCGCACAGGCCGGTGTTGCCGCCGCGCGGTACGACGGGCACGCCCGACTGCTGGCACAGCGCCAGCGCCTGCGCCACCTGTTCGGTCGTGCGCGGCCGCACCACGGCCTGCGCGTGGCCCCTGTACAGGCCGCGCCAGTCGGACAGCCAGGGCGCCACGTCATCGGGCGCGGTGGCAACCACCTCTGGGCCAAGGGCTTCGGTCAGGCGTTGGGCGAATGTGGTGTTGAGCATGATCGGCAATGGAAGCGAAATGGAGGAATTACGATTGGCGCAGCGGCAGGCCCAGGCGGCCGGCGGCATTGCGCAGGTGTTCGGTGGCGCGCTGGCGGGCCAGTTCGGCATCGCGCGCGCGGATGGCGTCGAAGATCGCCACGTGTTCGCCATGCACCTGCTGCGGCAGCCCCGGCTGGCGGCTGGAATTGACGCGAGCGGCGCGCACCGCGTGGTGGAGCTGCAGGTTCATGTACTGCAGCAACTGCAGGTAATACGGGTTGTGCGTCGCCGTGGCAATGGCGATATGGAACTGGATATCGGGTTCCACGCCATGGTCGGGATCGTCGATATGTGCGGCGATGGTCTGGAGCAGGGCGCCCATCCGCGTCACGTCCGCCTCGGTGCGATGCCGGGCGGCCATGGCCGCCGCGGCGCTTTCCAGGTCGATCCGCAGTTCGAAAATCGCGGCCAGGTCGGTGGCGTCGGCATTGCCGGCCAGCCGGAATCCGCTGTCGCTGACACGCGATCGCACGGTGCTGCCCAGCCCCTGGCGGCTCTCGATCATCCCTTGCGAACGCAGGTGTTCGGTGACCTCGCGGATCACGGCGGCGCTGACGCCATAGCGTTCCGAAAGCTGCTTGCCCGTGGGCAGCCGTGCCCCGACGGGGAATGTCCCGTCGGCAATTTCGCCGCGCAGCTGCTGGATGACGCGCTCGGTCAGGGTGATGGGCCGTGTCTGCATAGGCCAGCACCTTACGCTTTTCTGGTTATATGAAAACCAGGTATTAACCCTTAGTAACGTCCGGGGCTAGGCGTCCTTTTTCAGCCGATACGCCAGTTGCGGCCGCGTGATCCCCAGCATCCGCGCCGCAGAAGACAGGTTGCCCCGCGTGGTGGTCATCGCCAGTTGCATCAGCCGGGCCTCGATCTGCGGCAGCGACACCTGCTGGTTCAGCAGCTTTTCGATCAGCGCGTCGGCGTCCTCGCCGGTTTCCGGGCATGTCGCGCCGGCCTGCTGGCTGGCGAACAGGTGCGGCACGTCGATCATGCCGGTGGCGGGCGCCAGCAGCACGCCGCGCTCGATCATGTTTTCAAGCTCGCGGATGTTGCCGGGCCAGGGGTACTGCACCAGTGCGTCGCGCGCCCGGCCGGTCAGGCCGCGCACCTGCTTCTGGTAGCGCGCGTTGCAGCGCGTGATAAACGCCTGCGCCAGCTCGGGAATATCTTCCTTGCGCTCGCGCAGCGCCGGGATGGCAACGGGATAGGTGCTGATCCGGTAGAACAGGTCGGCGCGGAACTGGCCCAGCTTGATGGCCTGCGCCAGGTTCACGTTGGTGGCGGCGATCAAGCGCACGTTGACCTTGCGCGCCTCCACGCCGCCCAGCCGTTCCACCTCGTTGTTCTGCAGCACGCGCAGCAGCTTCACCTGGGCAGCCGGAGGCAGGTCGCCGATTTCGTCCAGGAACAGCGTGCCGCCGTGCGCCCGCTCGAAGCGGCCCGGCCGCGATTGCTGGGCGCCGGTGTAGGCGCCTTTCTCGACGCCAAACAGCTCGGATTCCACCAGTTCGTGCGGGATCGCCGCGCAATTGACGGCAATGAACGGCTGTTCGCTGCGCGGGCCGTTGTCGTGCAGCCAGCGCGCGAACATTTCCTTGCCGGCACCGGTCTCGCCGGTCAGCAGCACGGTGATTTGGCTGTCGGCCGCGGCGGACAGCAGCGCAAACGCTTCACGGAAGGCCGGCGACTGGCCAATCAGGTTGCCCTGGTTGGCGCCGCACAGCGTTTCGCGCAGCGTGCTGACTTCCTGCTGCAGCGAGAGCAGGTCGCTGATCACCGAATCGGGCTCGAAGTACTTCAGGTATTCGGCGTCGTCCCATTCTTCGGCCGGCTTGCCGACGATGCGGCACTGGTCGTCGCCGCGCCGCGCGCATTCGGTTTCCTTGTAGATCACCAGCCGGTCCATGAAGGTGCTGGAGTATCCCGACGCATAGCCCAGCTGCACCCAGCAGCCGGCTTCCTCGCGGCTCAGCGCCTCGTTGAAGGGCGCCTCGCCTTCCCACGAATCCTTCCAGAGGAATTCGCCGTAGAAGTGCCCGGTGTCGCGGTCTACCTCCAGCCGCACCGGCTCCACGCGCGTCACGCCTTCGAGCATATGGAGTTGCGGGCCCCACAGGAACGCCTCGTGCGGCGAACTGGCCAGTTCATCCTTGCGCTCGCGCTTGACCATTTCGGCATCGCGCATGCCCTGCGCGTAGCCCATGCGGATCAGCAGGCCCTTGCCGCGCTCCAGCCCCAGCGTGTCGAGGATTTCCCGGCGCAGGTAGCTCAGGGCTTCGGTATGCATCAGCACCATGCGCGATTCGCCAAGGCGGATCTGCGCCGCGCGGGCGTCGATGGTCAGCAGCGATGCCAGGTCGAAGGGCGGGGCGCCGGGCGGCTGGTGCGGTGGTTGGTGGGGCACCTTGGGCGGTGTCTTGGGGGGCGTCGTCATCCTCGTCACTCCAGATTCCTGCGGGCGTTTTCTGGCGAAACACCTCGTCTTTCCGCGAAGCCTAGCACGACCCCTGCCGATCCCCGATAGGGCCGACACGCCCGGCCCAGGCCGCTGGTGCGGTGCAGCAGACGCGCAATTGATCATTTGATGAAATCGGCCCTGATCCCCTCATCAAATCATCAAGCGGCCTGGCGCATCGCAGAACGGCCAATTTCCCGCCATCCCTTGTGCCGCAACGATCTGCGCGCCCTGGCATGCGGCTCGCTATAGGCCTTGCATCCGAACCCACAACGAGGCGCGCACCGCGTGGTGTGTGCAAGGCAACAGGAAGGCAGACAGGAGCGAGACATGCCACTTCCCACCCCCGGCCAATGCTATGTGCGCGTGGTGGAGCGCGACGAACGCTGGGTCGAGTTCGAGTTTTCGATTGGCGATCCGGCGATCTTCGTGGAGCTGGTGATGCCGCCGGAGCAGTTCCAGTCGTTCTGCCGCGACCAGCACGCCCAGTTGCTGAACTGACCAGATGACACCAGACGACACCAGACAACACCAGACAACACCAGACAACACCAGACAACACCCACAAGGAGACAGCCATGCAAATCGACATCCGGACCGACGCCAGCGTCAGTCCGATCCGGCAGACGTTTGCCCACATCGCCCGGCGGCTGGGCGCGGACAAGCCCGCCACGCGCTACCAGGAGGCCATGTTCGACCTGCAGCCGGTCACCAGCTTCCACTATCGGCCGCTCTGGCAGCCGCAGTACGAGCTTTACGATGCGCGCCGCACCCGCGTGGCGATGCAGGACTGGTATGCGATGAAGGACCCGCGCCAGTACTTCTACGGCACCTACGTCAACGCCCGGGCCCGCCAGCAGGACGCGATGGAAAAGAACCTGGAATTTGTCGACAGGCGCGGCCTGCTGTCCACGCTGCCGGCCGATTTGCGTGATCTGCTGACCATCGGCGTGGTGCCGCTGCGCCATCTGGAGTGGGCGGCGAACATGAACAACGCGGCCATCACCGCCTACGGCTTCGGCTCCGCAATCACGCAGGCGGCCATGTTCCACACGATGGACCGCCTGGGCATCGCCCAGTACCTGACGCGCATCGGGTTGCTGATCGGTGGCAAGGACGCCGTGGACCAGGCCAAGGCCGCCTGGATGGAAGACATGACCTGGCAGCCGCTGCGCCACGCCACCGAAGACCTGCTGGTGCGCGACGACTGGTTCGAACTGCATGTGGCACAGAACCTGGTGCTGGACGGGCTGGTGTATCCGCTGGTCTACCAGCAGCTCGAGCGGCATCGCCTTTCGTCCAATCCGGCGTTCTCGCTGGTGACCGATTTCATGACCGCCTGGTATGGCGAATCGGCGCGCTGGGTCGATGCCACCGTCAAGACGGCCGCGCAGGAAAGCCCGGACAACGCCGCGGTGATCGGCGAATTCGCCTTCGGCTGGCTGGACCGCTTTACGCACGCGCTGCGCCCGCTGGCCATGCGGCTGTTCGCCGGCGATGCCGAAGCCGAACTGAGCCTGGCCGTGGACGGGTTGCGCCAGCGCCTGGCCGGGCTGGCATTGACACCGCCCGAGGGAGCCCAGTCATGAGCGACGCACCCGTATTCATCGCGCTGCAGGCCACCGACGACATGCGCCCGGTGATCGAAGCCATCGAGGCCGACAACCCGCACGCCACCGTCAACCGCTACCCGGCCATGGTCAAGATCGACGCACCGGGCCGGCTTTCCATCCTGCGCGCCAGCGTGGAAGAACGCATCGGCCGCACCTGGGACGTGCAGGAACTGCAGCTCGGCCTGATCTCGCTGGCCGGCCATATCGACGAAACCGAAGACGCATTCGTGCTGGCGTGGCAGTAAAGCCCGCGCCAGACCCGCAGAACACAGGAGACAGGCAAATGACCACCGCAACCGCCACCGCCATGGCCGCCCGCGAGGCCGCCCGGCCGAAGCTGTCGCTCAAGGACAAGTACGCCGTGCTGACCCGCGACCTGGGCTGGGACACCACCTACCAGCCGATGGACAAGGTGTTTCCGCACGACAAGTTCGAAGGCATCGTGATTCACGACTGGAATGGCTGGGAAGACCCGTTCCGCCTGACCATGGACGCCTACTGGAAATTCCAGTCGGAAAAGGAACGCAAGCTCTACGCGATCATCGACGCCTTCCAGCAGAACAACGGCCAGCTCAACGTCAGCGACGCCCGCTACGTCAACGCACTGAAGCTGTTCCTGACCGGGGTGTCGCCGCTGGAGTACGCGGCGCATCGGGGGTTCGCCATGGCGGGCCGCAGCCTGCGGGGCGTGGGTGCGCGCGTGGCCTGCCAGATGCAGTCGATCGACGAACTGCGCCATTGCCAGACCCAGATCCATACGATCAGCCACTACAACAAGTTCTTCAACGGCTTTGCCGACTGGCGCCACCTGCACGACCGGCTCTGGTACCTGTCGGTGCCCAAGTCGTATTTCGAGGACGCCATGACGGCCGGGCCGTTCGAGTTCATCACGGCGATCTCGTTTTCGTTCGAATACGTGCTGACCAACCTGCTGTTCATGCCGTTCATGTCCGGCGCGGCCTACAACGGCGACATGGCCACGGTGACGTTCGGCTTTTCGGCCCAGTCCGACGAGTCGCGCCATATGACGCTGGGGCTGGAGGTGGTCAAGTTCATGCTCGAACAGGACCCGGCCAACCTGCCCATCATCCAGAAGTGGATCGACAAGTGGTTCTGGCGCGGCTACCGCCTGTTGACGCTGGTGGCGATGATGATGGACTACATGTGCCCGAAGCGCGTGATGAGCTGGAAAGAGGCCTGGGAAATCTACTTCGAGCAGAACGGCGGCGCGCTGTTCAAGGACCTGGCGCGCTATGGCATCCGCATGCCCAAGTACCACGAGCAGGCCGCGAAGGAAAAAGACCACCTGTCGCATATCGCCTGGGGCATCTTCTACAACTTCAACCACGTGGCGGCCCTCCACACCTGGGTGCCCGAGCCGGACGAAATGGACTGGCTGGCACAGAAGTACCCCGACAGCTTCGACCAGCACTACCGCCCGCGCTTCGACTACTGGAAGCAGCAGCAAGACGCCGGCCGGCGCTGGACCAACCCCGGCCTGCCGATGCTGTGCCAGATCTGCCAGATCCCGATGGCGTTCGCCGAGCCCGACGACCCCACGCAGGTCTGCTACCGCCACGCCGAACACAACGGCGAGCACTACCACTTCTGTTCGGACGGCTGCCGCGACGTGTTCCTGGGCGAGCCCGAGAAATACGTGCAGGCGTGGCTGCCGGTCCACCAGATCTTCCAGGGCAACTGCGGCGGCGCCACGCTGCCCGAGGTGCTGGACTGGTATCACCTGCAGCCCGAGGAGCGCGGCGACTATGCCGATTCGCAGGATCGGGCTAACTGGCAGCGCTGGACCGGCCGCGAGTAAGGCTACGCCCCACAGACAAAAAGCAGACAGACGCAGACAGACGCAGACAGACGCAGACAAAAGCAGAAGGAGACAGATCATGCCAGTCATCGCATTGGCGCCCGGCTATACGGGCGAGGTACGCGACCGCGTGGAGAACTTCCACGGCAACCAGCTGGTGTATTTCGGATGGGACCAGCATCGGCTGTTCTGCAGCCCGTTCACGCTGCCGCTGCGGCCCGACATGCCGTTCGGCGTGCTGGTCGACGACGTGCTGGCGCCGCTGCTGGGCGCCCACCCCGAAGGCGCGGCCATCGACTGGGCGCGCGTGGAATGGCTGCGCGGCGACGCGCCGTTCACGCCGGACGCGCAAGCCAGCCTGACGGACAACGGCCTGGGGCATAAGTCGCTGCTGCGGTTGCGTACGCCGGCACTTTCCGGCATCGGCGGGTCATTCAACTGAGCGGAGGCTGCCATGGGATATCAACTGACCATCGAACCGCTGGGCCAGACCATCGACGTCAACGCGGGCCAGACCCTGCTGGACGCCTGCCTGCGCGCCGGCGTGTGGCTGCCGCACGCCTGCGGCCACGGCCTGTGCGGCACCTGCAAGGTGCAGACGCTGGATGGCGAGATCGATCACGGCGAGGCGTCGCCGTTCGCGCTGATGGATTTCGAGCGCGAGGAGGCCAAGTGCCTGGCCTGCTGCGCCACGCCGCTGTCCGACATGACCATCGAGGCCGATATCGAGCCCGATCCCGACCACCAGTGCCTGCCGCTGATGGACTTCACGGCCGAAGTCACGCGCATCGAGGCGCTGACGCCGACCATCAAGGGGGTGTTCCTGCGGGTGGACGGCGCCGAGCCGCTGCGTTTTCAGCCCGGCCAGTACGTCAACCTCTGGGTCGGCAAGGAAGCCGCGCCGCGCGCGTTTTCGATTGCGTCGGCCCCGTCGTCGGACGAGATCGAACTGAATGTCCGCCTGGTGCCGGGCGGTAGCGCGACATCGTATATCCACCAAAATCTGGCGGTGGGCGAGCGGTTGCAACTGTCCGGGCCGCTGGGGCGCTTCTTCGTGCGCAAGAGCGATCCGCGTCCGCTGGTGTTCATGGCGGGCGGCTCGGGGCTGTCGAGCCCGCGCTCGATGGTGCTGGACCTGCTGGCGTCGGGCGACAAACGCCAGATCGTGCTGGTACATGGCGCACGTACCGCCGACGAGCTGTATTACCGGGAGGCGTTCGAGGCGCTGGCCGCCCGGCACGATCACTTCACCTATGTGCCGGTGCTGTCGGCCGAGCCGCGGGACAGCGTCTGGGACGGCGAGCGCGGCTATGTGCACGACGTGGCGTCGAGCCATTTCGGGCACGACTTCCGTGGATGGCGCGCCTACCTGTGCGGCCCCCCGCCGATGATCGAGGCCTGCATCGCCACGCTGATGCTGGGCCGGCTGTTCGAACGCGACATTTTCACCGAGAAATTCCTCTCGGCGGCGGACGCCGGCCACGCTACCCGTAGTCCGCTGTTCCGGTCGCTATAACGGCCGGACCAGAGACCAAACCCGAAGAACGACCCCACCCAAGGAGACAACCATGGACAAGATCCAGATCGACGCCGTGCTCAACCGTATCGAGGAAACCACGGGCCAGCACGCCAACCCGCGTATCGCCGCCATCGTCCACCGCATGGTGCGCGACCTGTTCTACATGATGGAAGACCTTGACGTGCAGCCCGAGGAATTCTGGTCGGGGCTGAATTTCCTGGCCGAGGCCGGCCGCGCCGGCGAGCTTGGGCTGATCGCGCCGGGGCTGGGCTTCGACCACTTCCTGGACCTGCGCATGGACGAAGCCGAGGCGCGCGCCGGCATCGAAGGCGGCACGCCACGGACCATCGAGGGGCCGCTCTACGTGGCCGGCGCGCCGGTGGCGCATGGCGAGGCGCGCCTGGATGACGGCACGGACGAGGGCGAAATGCTGGTGATGGAAGGGCAGGTCAGGGACGCCGGCGGCCAGCCACTGCCAAATGCCGTGGTGGAGGTCTGGCACGCCAACTCGCTGGGTAACTATTCGTACTTCGACCCGACGCAGAGCGCGTTCAACCTGCGCCGCACCATCGTGACCGACGCGGAAGGGCGCTACCGCTTCCGCAGCATCATGCCGGTGGGCTACAGCGTGCCGCCGGGCGGCAGCACCGATCGCCTGCTGAAGCAACTGGATCGCCACGGCACCCGCCCAGCACACATCCATTTTTTCGTGTCCGCGCCGGGGCATCGCAAATTGACCACGCAGATCAATATCGACGGCGATCCGTTCCTGTGGGATGACTTTGCGTTTGCCACGCGCGAGGGTCTGGTGCCCCCCGTGACGCGCGTCGATGACCCGGCCGCCATGCAGGCGGCGGGCGCCGACAAGCCGTTCGCGATGATCCGCTTCGATTTCACGCTGCACGCGGACAGCGCCAGCGCACCGCAGGCCGAAGTGGCGCGGCAACGGGCGGTGGTGGCCTGAAGGTTGCCTGTGCCTTTTGTCTTCTCCCCGCTCCGGTACACGGGAAGGGGGAGAAAACCCGGGGATTTACATCCCCGGCGGCGGGTTCAGCGGAATCTGGTTGCGCAGGCTCAGGTTCATCACGTTCCAGGCGCGGATGGCGGCCACGGTATAGCAAAGCTGGGCGATTTCTTCCTCGCTGAAGTGCTCGCGCAGAGCCGGATAGGCGGCGTCCGTATCGTCGCGATGGGGCAGGGCGTTCATGGCTTCGGCCCAGCCCAGCGCGGCGCGCTCGCGGGCGTCGAAGAACGGTGCCTCGCGCCAGCCGGCAATGGCGTTCAGGTGGCGGGGGTCCACGCCCTGCCTGATCAGGTCGCGCCAGTGCATGTCGATGCAGAGGCCGCAGCCGTTCAGTTGCGACACACGCAACTGCACCATTTCGACCAGGCGTTCGCCGAGCGAACTTTTCTTGCACGATTGCGACAGGGCAATCAGGGCCTTCTGGCTGGTCGAGGCCAGGGGGAAGAAGTTGAGGCGTGCAGACATGCGTTTCTCCAATGCGTCAGATGTCGTCGGATTCAGGAAGACGGACGCGGCAATTTGCATCCGTTTGTCCATAAGACGAGCGGCGAAACGCGGTTGTGACAGCTTTTGCGAAAATTTTTTGCCTGCGGGCCGGCCAGCGGTCAGAGCTTGCCTTCGATGGCCTTGCGCTCGCGCCACATCTCCTGCACGAACGGGTCGGTAATCCCATACAGCCCGTGTCCCTTGCGCATGATCAGGTTGGTGGCCATCAGTTCGTTGACCACAGGCTGTGCCTCTTCCACCTTGACCTCCCGGCCGATGGCCTTCGAGTAGGCGGCGGCGGCATCGGCCGAGAACAGCCCGCGCGCATCGCCATCGGCCGAGGCAATCCGGTCGAAGATGGCCGTGGCCAGGCCGCCCAGTTGTTCCAGCTTCATCAGTTCGATATCGGCCGCCGTCGAGCGCAGCGTGTTGGCGATCACCGGCAGGTGTTCGTCGGGATCGCTGCCCGGCGGCAGGTGGAAATGCAGCTGGCGCAGCGCCTTGATCATTTCCTCCGGGCGGTTTCCCAGCGTCTGGAACGCCTTGACGGCCACATCCAGCGACGGCTGGGCGGTAAAGCCCTCGGCGGACAGGCGTTCCAGCAGATAGGCCACATATTCCTTGTCCAGCACCGGATAGGCTACCGACGTGGCGCCCGTAAAGGCCTGGTTGCGGCGGGCCGTCAGCTCCCCGACCAGCGCGCGGTGCGACCCCGTGCCGACAAAGAGGAAGTGCCCCAACGTGTTGGGCCGGGGATTGATGGCGTCACGCGCCGCCTTCAGCGCCAGCAGCATCTGGTTGCCTTCCTCGGACGTGATGGCGTGCTGCACCTCATCGACAATCAGCACCACATCGGTCCGGCCCTGGTCCACCACCTCTTTCAGCGCCTGGGCCAGCGTGGCGCCGCCGGGCTCGCCCAGCGTATCGAGCTTGAACCCGAACTTGAAGCCGAGCGCGCCGATGTCTGCCCCGGCCAGCCGCCGAAGCTTGCGCACGGCGGCAGCCGGCAGCGATTCCAGTTCGGACAGCTTTTCGCGGATGGCGTCGCGGATCAGGGTGGCAGGGCTGCGCTGGGTATCGCTCCACAGGTCGACGTAGATCACGATCGCGCCCAGGTCTTCCAGCGCCGGTATCAGGTCATTGACCAGGAACGTGGTCTTGCCGATGCGCCGCAGGCCCGACAGGAACAGGCCGGATCGTAGCCCTTCGTCCAGCACGCTCGGATGCAGCAACTGCCGCGCCATCTGGCGGGCAAGCTCTGGACGCTTGAAGACGTAGCTCATGGCGGTTTTGGTCTGAATTATTGGATTCCAATAATTATAGGATTCTTATAAATCAAAGTAAAACAGCCAGGCAATCCGCCCTGCGGCCGGGAAGTGCTGCAAAAGGATCGTTGAATGGGCTGTCAGGTGGCAAACTGGCGTTTTGCCGACCTACCTGGGGCCTCCCGTGCAACTATCGCCAGCTATCCCAATCCTCCGCATCTTCTCCGTCGACAAGGCGAAAGAGTTCTATCTGGATTTCCTCGGCTTCACGCTGGACTGGGAACATCGGTTTGGCGACGACTTTCCGCTCTATGCCCAGGTCTCGCGGTCCGGGCTGACGCTGCATCTCAGCGAGCACCACGGCGACGCCACGCCGGGGTCGGCGATCTTCGTGCCGATCGACGACGTGGACGCGCTCCACCGGGAACTGACCGCGCGGCAGTACCGCTATGCCAAGCCCGGCGTGGAAGACGCCGGTTGGGGTCGCCAGTTGCAGGTCAAGGACCCGTTCGGCAACCGGCTCTGCTTCTGCCAGCAGACGGCGTAGCCGGCATCAATCGACTGGCAGGACCGGGATTCCGCGCCTCTTCCGAGGGATTGCCGTCGGGGTCCGGGAAACGGGGTCGCCGGCCATCGGCGGGGGCATCGCCACGTCTACAATGCGGTCCTCGCCCCAGCTCCTATTGTGTCCGCCCCATGCATCCAGCCGGCCGCGCGTTCCGCTGCCTTGCCATCCGCCTTCCGGTGCGTGCCGGACTATTCATGCTGGCGATTGCCGGGACCGCCCAGACGGCGCCTGCCGCCGATGCCGATGCGATCCACCAGGCCGTCGATGCCGCGGTGAAGCCGGTAATGGCCCGGTACAAGGTGCCGGGCATGGCCGTGGCGATCACCGCCGGTGGCCAGCACCGGGTCTTCAACTATGGCGTGGCATCGCGGCAGGGCAGCCAGCCCGTTACCGACGACACGCTTTTCGAGATCGGATCGGTCAGCAAGACGTTCACAGCCACGCTGGCGGCCTGGGCGCAAGCGCGCGGCGTGCTCTCGCTCGATGACAAGGCCACCCGCTACCTGCCAATGCTTGCCGGCAGCGCGTTCGACCGCATCAGTCTGCTGGAACTGGGCACATACACGGCGGGCGGCCTGCCGCTGCAGGTACCGGATGCCGTCCACACCATGCCGCAGATGATGCAATGGCTGCGCGACTGGCAGCCCGACGCCGTGCCGGGCACGCAGCGGCGCTATTCGAACGTCAGCATCGGCCTGTTCGGCTTTGCGGCCGCCCAGGCGCTGGATACCTCGTTCGAAAGCGCGATGGCGCGGCAACTGATTCCGACGCTCGGCCTGACCCATTCGTGGGTCCAGGTGCCCCGCGCCGAGATGGCCCACTACGCATGGGGCTACCGCGACGACAAGCCAGTGCGTGCGTCGGCCGGCGTGTTCGACGGCCAGGCCTACGGCATCAGGACCACGGCGGCGGACATGATCCGCTACGTCGAACTGAATATCGATGCACGGGCGGTTTCCGACGCGGCGCTGCGCCAGGCGCTGGCCGCCACCCATGCGGGCTACTTCCGGGTGGGCGGGATGACGCAGGGGCTGGGCTGGGAACGCTATGGCTGGCCGGTGTCGCTGGACGTGCTGCAGGCCGGCAACGACGCGAGCATGGTGCGCGACGCCCAGGCCGTGCAGCGCATCGACCCGCCGCAACCGGCGCCGGCTGACGTGCTGATCAACAAGACCGGCTCGACCAACGGGTTTGGCGCCTATGTGGCATTCGTGCCGGGGCGGCGGATCGGCGTGGTGATGCTGGCCAACCGGAATCTGCCGATTCCCGCGCGCGTGCAGGCCGCCTACGCGATCCTGCAGGCACTGGATGGCGCCGGGGCGGCGAGCGGGTCCGCGCCGCAGGCCCGATAAGGTCCGGCTGACCGCCTGATCCGGCTACAGCGGTATGCCGAACAGCATCACGCTGGCAGCCGTGGCGCGGCCAATCCTTGCCACGCGCCGCAGCCAGTCGGCCATACGGTGGACGCATCGCCGCAGCTTCTCGGTGCGTATCTGTACTTCGCGTGCCAGCCGGCGTGCGATTCGCACGAGCAGGCGCAGGCCGCGCGGAATGGGGTTGTGGCAGAAGGCCACCTTGCGCACGTAGTTGTCCACCTCCCAGAACCAGGTCGTCCCGCACGGGAAGTAACCGGCATCGCCGACGTTCAGGGTATGGGTCCTGCCATGGCAGTCGGTGACCCGCACGCTGCCTTCCAGGATGACCACCACCTCGTCGAATTCGTAATACCAGTCGAACGTGCTGCGCGTGCAGTCCCAGATCATGGTCCAGGCGGCGCCATCCACGGTGGAGGAGTGCTCCTGATACCGCATCACCGGTGTGCCGCTGCGCATGGAACTCGGCGAGATCGGACACGGCTGTCCCGGCGGGATGCGGATGCTGCCGAACCGGCTGGCCTGGTCGAGGACTTGCGGCGAGTCTGGCATGACGAATGTCTCCTCTGTCTTTCTGGCTATTCGTCGATGCTTGCCGAATGCACCGTTGCGCGATATGCGAAACCGCACATTTGAAACATTTGCGGATCGCAAAAAAAGAACCCGCCTGACGCGAATCAGACGGGTTTGCAGGGGGAGGTTAAACAGGACGGGTCAGGTCCTGCGATGAAGCTTAGAGTGAGGCACATGCACAGGCTGTAGGCGTTTGTCTGATTTTGTATTTCTGGCAGTTTGGGGCCAGGTTCGGCACCGGAATGCAGGCGGTGCATGGCTTCCCAGCGGTGCGCGGTATCTCGCTGGCAATTTGGCGTGCCACCCGCTACGATGCATCTCCATGCAACCAGTTGCATAAAGAAGGCATAAGAGGGATCGAATGGTTGGCCTTTCCTACCTTCCGAAGTTTCCACCTTCTCACCTTCCCACCTTCCCACCTTCCCACCTTCCCACCACAAGGAGACCTGCATGGACGTTCAAGGCCTGACCCCCGCCGCGCAGCAGACGCTGGCGGCGTGGCACGCGCTGCTGGCGCGAAATGCCATGGAAGAGCTGGACCCGCTACTGTCGGATCGCATCGTTTTTCGCTCGCCTGTGGCGCATACGCCATATCCAGGGCGTGCCGCGATCAAGCTGGTGCTCAAGACGGTGAACACGGTTTTCCACAACTTCACCTACCACCGCATGTTCGCCACGGACGACGGCAAGGGCGCCGTACTGGAGTTCAGTGCCGAGGTCGATGGGAAGGCGCTGAAAGGCATCGACATGCTGCGTTTTGACGAAGCCGGCAAGATCGAGGAGTTCGAGGTCATGGTGCGGCCGATGTCCGGCCTGCATGCGCTGGCCGAAGCCATGGGCGCCAGACTGGCTGCCCAGAAGGCCGTGCTGGCCGGCGCGGAATAGCCGCAGCCGTCAGCCCCAGCCGTCAGCGGCAGCCGTCAGCGGCAGCCGCCCGCCAGCCTCATGGCAGCGCGCCGCCGGCCGTGCGCGCGGCCATCGGCATGTCGCCAGCGCCTGAGGCGGCGTCGGACTGGCGGCCATCGTCGCCCGTCAGGCCGCGCCCCAGCGTGTTTTCGAGCTGGCTGGCCAGATGATGGGCCAGCCGCGCGGCTAGCGCCAGGATGGTCAACGTCGGATTGGCCTGGCTCGACGACGGGAACACCGCGCTGCTGGCCACGTAGAGGTTGCGGGTACCAAACACCCGGCAGTCCCGGTTCACCACGCCCCCGCGCCAGTCGGCGGCCATGCGGGCCGTGCCGATCTGGTGGAATCCGTCGCCCGCCATCGCCAGTACGGCGTCCACCCGTTCCGACGCCGGCATCCAGTAGTCGATCTGGCCCGCGCCCGTGTCGCGCAGGTGCTGGTCCAGCAAGGCATGGCTGCGCACGACGGAATCGGCATCGGCACGCTGAAAGCGCAGGTCCACCTTGAGCCGCCGCATGCCGTGGCGGTCGGTGCTCTCCGCCAGCGTGACGCGGCTGGACCGGTGCGGCAGATGTTCGGCGTGATAATGCAGCGCGTAGATGTTCGTCGGGCTGTGCAGCAGAAAACCCGGCAGCCGCGGGCGCGCCACGTAGTGGTGGTAGGCAAACGGCGGTATGAACGCGGCAATCGTCGGCAAGGCACGGGCGACATTACCCAGATGGGCGGCCAGCGTATCGCGCGAGCCGCCCGCCGTGGTAATCCGGGCGATCGCCGGTGCCGCCAGCAGGCGTTTCAGCCCCGGTGTGCGCAGCGCCAGGTAAGCCATCGACAGCACGCCGTTGCCGTGCCGGGGATCGGCCAGCGGAGGATTGTCGAGCCACATCGCGGTATTGAGCAGCGCATGCCGGTGCTGAATAGCGGCGGGCACGGTCAGCCGGCGCCGGGCATAGAAGCCCTGCGCATCGCGCTCGAAATGCCAGATGGTGCGGGCCGGATCGGCGTGCAGCCGCACGCTGGCGATCTTGCCGGATACATGGCCCATGTAGTGGCATCCCAGCATGCCGCCACGATTGCCCAGCCGGTCGCCGTGCTGGGCGTTGGCATTGAGCAGCAGCCGCGTGGACTCCAGCCCGCCGCAGGCCAGCACATAGCGATCGGCGCGAATGCGCAGCCGCGTATCGCCACACAGGCCCGCGACCACGGCCAGGCTGCGGATCTGCTCGCTGTCGGGCATCGGATCGATGGCCACGCACGTGGCATCGAGCAACAGCCGCACATGCGGACTGGTACGCAGCGCCTCGGCATAGCGACGCGCGAAATTGGGCTCGCCGCTCCAGCGTTCCAGGTCGCTGGCGATGATGGCGCCGGGCTGGAAGGTATCGGTAAAAGGCTGGCGGGCCGACGGGCATTCCAGTTCCGCCAGCGAGAACGTGGGGCGGCCACAGTTGGCGTACTCGCACGCAATGCGATACCACGGCGCGATCTCTTCGTAGGACACCGGCCAGGCGACGTCCGGCACGTGCGCACGCGGTTCGAAATCGATCGGGTCGAATGGCAGGCACCGCCCGCCCCAGAGCCACGACGTGCCGCCCAGCGCCCGCCGCACCGCGTCCTGCATGGGCGCGTGGCGCCGTGGATCGACGATTTCGGCGTCGCACATGGCTTGCGCCTGTGGCAGGTGGGTGGTGCCGCCTGCCTCAACCAGGATCACGTCGATCCGCCGCCGCGCCAGCTCCAGCGCGCACGCAATACCCGCAGGCCCGGAACCGACCACGCAGACTTGCGTCTGCAGCGTCGTCTCCGGCGATGCGTCGCTTAATGCCATGAATACCTCTCCGATGTCCCCCGTCGCCACAGGCGACCAGCGGGCAGCTGGCGATGTTGCCGCTGCGGCTCTTTGAGGCTGACGTTACGGTGGGCCCACCCCTGCATCCGTGCGTTTGCGCACGCGGCGGTGCCCGATAAAGATTTGACTTGTCAGGAAGATGGCGTATGGCGAAGGTCGAGCGTGACCACGCGCAACGTGGCGTCGTCGGGGCAGACCGTATCTGCGAAGCCAAGACGGTGCGCCAGCCCACGCATGCCGCGATTGGCCGACAGCACGTAGCCTTCCATCGTGCCGAACCCGGCCGCCCGCGCAAGCGCGATCAGCGTTTGCATCAGCAGGCTGCCCAGGCCGGTGGATTGCCAGCCGTCGAGCACGGTCACGGCGAACTCGCACGCATCGCGGCCCGGTAGCGCCACGTAGCGCGCACCGCCGACCAGATGCCCGCTCTCGGCGGTGCCCGCCACGGCGGCCAGCGTGCAGTCCTGCCCGGGCACCGGGTGAACCACGTTGTCGAGCAGCGCCTCGGGCAGGTCGTGCATCGCGGCCATGAAGCGGGTGTAGCGGGAGTCGTCGGACAGCAGCGAGAACGCTTCGACAATGCCCGCCCTGTCGTCTTCCCGGATCTTGCGCAGCACCACCGGCTGGCCGTTGCGCAAGGTGGCGTGCAGAGGCAGTTGGGGTAGTGCAGGCAGGGAGGCGGTCGTGGGATTGGTGTCGGTCGGCATGGCGGGGCCTGGGAGGGTGGGGTGGATGGACGGTGATGTCATGGTAGGCAACCGCGCGTGAAGTCTCCAAGGGCGCCGGCCCCGCCAGCGCGGCGGCGCGGGCGCATGGCCGCCGGTTCTTGCAGTATGCTCGCGACTGATCGATCCACTCTGGAAAGGAGCATCCGATGACCGTAGTCGTGCTGGCGATCGATGGGTCTGCCCACAGCCACGCTGCCACCACCTGGGTGGCCTCCACCGCCGCGCTGGCCGCACCGCGCATCGTGCATCTGGTCCATGTCTCGCCGGTGCTCGGTCGCACCGGGTTTGGCACGGTCGACTTCGAGCAGGAAAACCGCGAGCAGGCGCGCCAGGCGTTCGAAGCCGCCCGCCGCATTCTGGACGGCCATGCCGATGGCATCCATGAGCACTGGCTGCGCGGCGACGCAGTCGCATCGATCGTGGGCTTTGCCGCGCAGCACGGTGCCCACCTGCTGGTGGTGGGCGCCAAGGGCGTGGGCCCGCTCAAGGCGGCCCTGACCGGATCGGTGGTGTCGAAGGTGGTGGCGCAGTCTACCGTGCCGACGGTCGTCATCAATTCGCCGGACCCGGACGCCGCCTAGCGCTGCAACCCGCGCATGGGCGCCGCCGCTCAGCGCATCGACTCGAGCCCGGCAGTACTTCCACCGACCCGTATCGGCGAAAGCCCCAGGTGCGGATGTCCTTGACTTCCCCTTGGACGCCGCCTTGAATATGCAAACTGAACAGTGATCAGTTCGGACGGGAGACAGCGTGGAAACAGCGCAGCAACGCATGCATCAAGTGGGGGATGGCAAGGCGGGCCAGCCCGCGCCGGACAGCATCTGGACGAAGGGTAACTTTGCGCCGGTGACACGGGAAATCGAGGCCGCCGGGCTGAAGGTGCGGGGTGATCTGCCGCCGGACCTGGCCGGCACCTTGTATCGGAATGGTCCGAATCCGCGTTTTCCGACACCGGGGACGCACTGGTTCGGCGGCGACGGCATGATCCACGCCATTGCGCTGGCCGATGGCGCGGCCAGCTATCGCAACCGCTGGGTCCGGACACCGAAATGGCGCGACGAAGACCGGGCGGGCCGCGCGCTGTTCCGCGCGTTCGCCGGCAAGCTGCCCGATGCCCCCGAATGGGCGGGAGACGACCGGGGCGTGGCCAACACCAATATCGTGTGGCACGGCCAGCGGCTGCTGGCGCTGGAAGAGGCGCACCAGCCCACGCGCATGACGCCCGGCACGCTGGAGACGCAGGGCTACGCCGATTACGGCCCGCTGCAGGGGCCGTTCACGGCCCATCCGAAGATCGATCCGCTGACCGGAGACATGTTTTTCTTCGGATACAACGCCGATGGCCCGCTGACCGCCGCCATGACGACCGGCACCATCAGCCCCGATGCGCGGCTCACCCGCCACCTGAAGTTCGACACGCCGTACTGCAGCATGGTCCACGACTTCATGATGACCACGCGGCATCTGCTGTTCCCGGTCCTGCCGCTGACAGGCAGCCGCGAACGGCTGGAGAAAGGGCTGCCGCCGTATGCGTTCGAGGCCGACCGGCCGTCGATGATCGGCATCATGCGGCGCGATGGGCCGTCCGCCGTGCCGCGCTGGTTCCAGGGCCCGCCGTGCTATGTGTTCCACGCGATGAATGCGTGGGAAGAGGGCGACACCATCCACGCCGACGTCATGGTCTACGACGAGGCGCCGCTGTTTCCGCGCCCGGACGGCTCGCCGGGCGACCGGTCGCGCCAACTGGCCTACCTGACCCGGTGGACCTTCCAGTTGGCCGATGGCCGCGACACCTTCACCAGCCGGCGCCTGTGCGACATCCCGGGCGAATTTCCGCGCATCGACGACCGTCTTGCCGGTCGCCGGCACCGGCATGGCTGGTTCGCCGCGTCGGTGCCCGGGGAAGCCGCGCGCCAGGGGCCATCGGACGAGAGGGAACGGCAGGGCATTGTGCATCTCGACGCCCTGACCGGCGCCCAGGCCACGCTGTGGCTGCCGCCGGGCGATGCCACCTCCGAGCCGGTGTTCGCGCCGCGTGGCCGCGCAGAGGGCGACGGCTGGCTGCTGGCCGTGGTATGGCGCGCGGCCTCGAATACCAGTGAACTGCTGGTGCTCGATGCCCTGGACATCGCGTCCGGGCCGGTGGCCACGGTAGAGCTGCCGCAGCGCGTGCCGTTCGGCTTCCACGGCAACTGGGTGGAAGGAGCCAGCGCGTGAGCCGGATACTGCGGGTGGCGTGGCCCGTCATGCTCGACACGCTCGGCGTGCTGGTGTTTGCCGTGCTGATGGCGCTGAACGTGGACGTCCGCATCGCCACGCTGGCGGGTCTGGTCGTGGCACTGGCCGTGGTCGGCCGGGAGATCGTCCATCGGCGCCGCGTGGCGGTGCTGCAGTGGATCAGCCTGGCGTCGGTCGTGGTGTCGTCGATCGCCACCTGGGTCACGTCCGATCCGCGCTTCGTGATGGCCAAACCGAGCATCCTGTTCCTGGTCATCGGCGTGGTCATGCTCCGCGGCGGCTGGATGAACCGCTATGTGCCGCCGGCCATCGCGCCGCGCGTGCAGCCCGAAATGACGTTCTTCGGCTACGCCTGGGCTGTGCTGATGCTGGTGTCCGCCGCGCTGAACGCAGGGGTGGCAATCTGGCACCCGGCGTCGTGGCCGGCCTTTATCGCGATCTATCCGGCGGTGTCCAAGGGCGTGCTGTTCTGCGTGCAGTACGGCGTGGTGAAGGCCGCGTTGCGCCAGCGCCCCGCCACGGACGCCGACGCGGACGCCGGCGCCGCGCCGGACAGCCAGGCGGCGCTGTAGCGGCCAGATCCGCGACAGCCGCGGTAGCATGGACACCCCCACGACCCACGGCAGCGACCTGGCATGACCCAGCAATCCACGGCGGCCCGCGCGCCCCGGCCCCCCAAGACGCCCGCGGGCGCCGCCACCAAGCCGGAAGGGCAGTGGCACCACGGCGATCTGCGCGCGTCGCTGATCGCCTGGGGCCTGCACCTGATCGATACCGAAGGCGCCGCCGCAATGAGCATGCGCACGGCTGCCAGGCTGGCGGGCGTGTCGGCCGGCGCGCCATCGCACCACTTCCAGGACCGTAACGGCCTGCTGGCAGCCATTGCCGCGCAGGCGTTCCGCGAACTCAAGCACTTCAGGAGCGAACGGGCCGCCCGGCTGCCCAATGCCACCCCGGCCGACCGACTGCGCGGACTGCTGGTGGGCTATGCGGAATTCGCCCACACCTATCCGGCGCGCTTCCACCTGATGTTCGGCCCCGGCGTGGAGCGGCGCAGCGACTACCCCGAACTCACGCAGGCCGCCGGCGATTCGTTCTCGCGCGTCCGCGAGGCCGTGACCGCGTGCCTGGACGGCAAGGCGCCGACCCACCTGTCCGAAGAACGGCTGGCCTTCGCAGTCTGGATCGCCGCCCACGGCCTGGCCACGGCAACCGCGAGCCACGCGCGCATCTCGGCCGTATCGGCGGAGCCGCTCGATATCGACCAGATGGCCGGTGTGGTGGCGGAGTTCTGTCTGCTGGCGTTGAGGGCGTGCACCGTCTGAGCGCCCCCGGCGGGAACGCAAAAGAAAAGGGCGCCGATACCGATCGGCGCCCCGCATGCCACCCGGCTACATCACTTGCGCAGGTCGAAGCGGTCGAGGTCCATCACCTTGGCCCAGGCGGCGACGAAGTCCGTGTAGAACCTGTCGGCGCCGTCGGCACTGGCGTACACCTCTGACAGCGCACGCAACTGCGAGTGCGAGCCGAACACCAGGTCGACCCGCGAGCCGGTCCACCTGACCGCGCCGGTCTTGCGATCGGCGCCCTCGAACACGTCGCGCGACAGCGGCGTCCACTCCAGGCTCATGTCGAGCAGGTTGCGGAAGAAGTCGTTCGTCAGCGTCTCGGGCCGGTCCGTCAGCACCCCGTGCGCATCCCTGCCATGATGGACGTTCAGCACGCGCAGGCCGCCGATCAGCACTGTCATCTCGGGCGCGGTCAGCGTCAGCAGCTGTGCCTTGTCGATCATCATGTGCTCGGCCGGCACGCGCACGCGCGGGTTGATGTAGTTGCGGAACGCGTCGGCGGTCTGCTCCATGGCGTCCATCGACTTCACGTCGGTCTGCGCCTGCGACGCATCCATGCGGCCCGGCGAGAACGGCACGGTCAGCGTCTTGCCCGCCTTCTCGGCAGCCTTCTCGATGGCCGCCCCGCCCGCCAGCACGATGAGGTCGGCCAGCGATACCTTCTTGCCGCCCGACGCCGCGCCGTTGAAGTCCTTCTGGATGCCTTCCAGCACTGACAGCACCTTGCCCAGCTGGTCGGGCTCGTTGATCGCCCAGTCCTTCTGCGGGGCCAGGCGGATGCGGGCACCGTTGGCGCCGCCGCGCTTGTCCGAGCCGCGGAACGTCGAGGCCGAGGCCCACGCCGTTTTCACCAGCTCGGCAATCGACAGCCCCGATGCCAGCACCTTCTGCTTGAGCGCGGCGATGTCCTTGTCGTCGACCAGCGGGTGGTCCACCTTCGGGATCGGGTCTTGCCAGAGCAGCTCCTCGGTCGGTACTTCGGGGCCCAGGTAGCGCGCCACAGGGCCCATGTCGCGGTGGGTCAGCTTGAACCACGCACGGGCGAAGGCATCGGCGAACGCCTGCGGATCGTCCTTGAAGCGGCGCGAGATCTTCTCGTAGATCGGGTCGAAGCGCAGCGACAGGTCGGTGGTCAGCATGGTCGGCTTGAGCTTCTTCGACGGATCGTGCGCGTGCGGCACCGTCTCGGGTGCATCCTTGGCCACCCACTGGTTGGCGCCGGCCGGGCTCTTGGTCAACTCGTACTCGAAGTTGAACAGGTTTTCCCAGAAACCCTGGCCCCATTGGGTGGGGGTGCTGCTCCACGTCACTTCCAGGCCGCTGGTGATGGTGTCCGCGCCTTTGCCGCTGCCGTACTTGTTCTGCCAGCCCAAGCCCTGGAGTTCCAGCGCGGCCGCCTCGGGTTCCGGCCCGACGTTGCTGGCCGGGCCTGCGCCGTGCGTCTTGCCGAAGGTATGGCCGCCAGCGATCAGCGCCACCGTTTCCTCGTCGTCCATGGCCATCCGGCCAAATGTGTCGCGGATGTCGTAGGCAGCCGCGAGCGGGTCCGGATTGCCGTCGGGGCCCTCGGGATTCACATAGATCAGGCCCATCTGCACCGCGCCCAGCGGATTCTCGAGATTGCGGCCCGGGTCGGTGCGGCTGACTTCCTCGCCATGTTTTTCCACGTCGGCCACCAGCACGCCGCCATCGTCCTGCCGGCCCGCCGCGCCCTTGCCGTAGCGGACATCGCCGCCGAGCCAGGTCTTTTCATTGCCCCAGTAGACGTCCTGGTCCGGTTCCCATGTGTCTTCGCGCCCCGCGCCAAAGCCGAAGGTCTTGAAGCCCATGGTTTCCAGCGCGACGTTGCCGGCCAGGATCATCAGGTCGGCCCAGGAAATCTTCTGGCCGTATTTCTGCTTGACGGGCCATAGCAGCCGGCGGGCCTTATCCAGGCTGACGTTGTCGGGCCAGCTGTTGAGCGGCGCAAAACGTTGCTGGCCGCGTCCGCCACCCCCGCGGCCGTCGCCGATGCGGTAGGTGCCGGCGCTGTGCCAGGCCATGCGGATGAACAGCGGGCCGTAGTGGCCGAAGTCGGCGGGCCACCAGTCTTGCGAATCGGTCATCAGGTGGGCCAGGTCCTGCTTCAGCGCGGCGTAGTCGAGGCTCTTGAAGGCCGCGGCGTAGTCGAATCCCTCGCCCAGCGGGTTGGTCTTGTCCGAATGCTGGGCCAGCAAGTCAAGACGCAGCTGTTTGGGCCACCAGTCCGCATTGGTGGTGCCGCCGCCGGCGGCATGGTTGAAGGGACACTTTTCGTTAGACATGCTCTCTCCTTTGGGGGATCCAAACGGTAGTTCTTGTCTGTCTTCACGCGTCAACACTTCCACGAGGCTCTGCCTCGGCAGATCCTGTCGCACGAGAAATATAGGCGAGAGCCCATGCCAACAACATGAGAGGTTTGCAATCGGCGCGATAGGGCATCGCTATGGCGGTTGCGCCATGACGGTTCGGGTTAGCACCGACCATTTGGCGCGCAGTGCGTGACCTATAGTTCCGGTACCCCAGACCACTGCGGCGCATGACGCCGGGAGGCTGCAATCATGACCATGGCTACGAAGCTGGCACGATGCCTGAGCCGGGCCGAGACCCGTTTCGAGACCGTGCATCGCCGCGGGCGGCCTGGACAGCCGGCCCACACCGGCGACGGCGCGGCCCCGAGCATCCCCGCCGACCGGCTGGCCCGCACGGTGCTGCTGGAGGACGACAAGGGCTACCTGGCCGCCGTGATTCCAGCCAGCCATCATCTGAAGCTGGCCGAACTGCGCGAGCAGACCGGCCGCAAGCTGACCTACGCCCATGCCCAGGGTGTGCGCGAGGTGTTCCGAGACTGCGATCAGCGGGCATTGCCGCCGGTAGGCATGGCCTATGGCACGCTGACCTGGATCGACGATAGCCTGCTGACCCACGACGACGTTTACTTCGAGGCGGGCGACCGCGATGGGCTGGTCCATATGAACGTGGACGATTTCGCGCAGCTGATGTCCGAAGCGCGGCGCGGCCATTTTGCGCATCGCGTGATGTAGGCAGGGCGCGCAAACCGCTTTTCGCTGCATACGTGACGATCTGGCCGCCTGCCGGAGCCAGGCCGGCTCCGGCAGGTTGGCGCGCTCGCGCTAGAACGCGAGCGTCATGGCGGCGATGACCACCTGATCGTGGGACGCCGGATTGAACCAGTAGACGCTGCCGGTGACCTTGCCGAACGTGAGCTGTACCAGACCGCCGCGCTGGAACTCGCGATCGCCGCCGTAGATCCGCGTGCGCTGGGCTACCAGACCCACGCGCAGCCACTGAACCGGGCGGAATCCCAGTTCGCTCCACGCATAGGTGTAGGGCGTGGTGGAGCCCGTGCCGGGCAGATATTCGGCTTCGATGTAGTAATCGAACTTGCTGACCGCAAGGCTGGCCTCCACGCCGGCAATGGGCCCGTGCGCGCTGCCTACCACGACGCCCACGATGGGCGTGACCTTGTACTGGAACGTTTCGCCGCCCGAGAACGACCAGCCGACGAAACCCGACTGGGCATGCCTCGCCTCGTAGTTGACGCGCGCTTCGAGATGCAGCTGGCCATGATCGGCCCCGAAAATGCCCGAAGCGTAGCTGTCTTCGTGTCGCGGCATGTTCCAGAAGCCGGTCGCCAGGAAACTCCAGGCGGGCGGCGGGGTATCCGCAGCGGGCGCCGGCGGGGTGACGGCAACCTCCTGGGCCTGCGCGCCGATTGCCGCCAGCCAGAGCGCAACTGCCACCAGGGGCGCGCGCATCTTATCCCCCCAGCGCGATGACGGCCATGGTGACGACCACGCCGAGCGCCATCATCCAGAATCCGGCCCGCCAGGGGTTGATCCCGCCGTAGTGGCCCAGCGCCGCGCCGCCCACGAACAGCATGATCAGCGTCAGTACCCTGGAGACGACCAGCGCCGTGGACAGGTCGTGCAGCAGCACGAAGGGCAGGGCGACCGGGAACGTCGTCAGCACGACGATGAAGAAGATGCGGATCGCGGCAAGAAAGTCGCCGCCATGCAGCGTCGGGCGGTCTGGCACGGTGGCGCCGGAGACAAGCCGCAGACGTACCGGTTCGAGATCCTCGTTGGCAATGTGCGGATTCATGGCGGGCGGCAGCGCGTCGCGGATCGCCGCGATGCCCGAGGGCGCGTCGCCATGCTTGGCCGTCAGGGCAAGCTTCTGCAGCATGCCGCGGCCGGCCAGCGTCCGCACCAGATACATGATCGCGTCGACGAGCCCCCAGGCAAGATTGCAGCCGAGGGCCGCGCGCAGCATGGTCTGGGCGGCATCGGGCCCGGCTGTGGCGGAAGATACCGCGCCCACGAACGTCAGCGCCATGTACAGCCCGAAACACATTTCGGACACGCGATCGACCACGTCGAGGGCCGGAGCCCGATCCTCGACGCTGTCGCTCTGTGACGGATTGATAGCCGACATGCTGGTTCCTCCCCGTGTGCCAGCAATGGGTTAGGACACGGTAGACCCATCCATGCGGCGCTGCCATTGGACCAACGTCCTAGCGCGCGGCGCGGGCGGCGCCCTTTGGCACGGGGGAGTCGGCAGGGGCAGGGATCGTCCAGGGCCGGGGGGGCGTGAGACCGGGAGACCGGGCGGACGCCGCCGGGCGCCGTCGGGACCGACGGCGCCATTTGCATGCGGGTAACGGAGGCCGCCGCGCGGCGGCCCGCCTGGCTACTGGCAACTGGTGCCGGGGGTCGCTGCGATCACCAGTCGCAGGTTCTTCGTCACGGGGTCGTCGTCGGCACCCACCGTATTGTCGGTAAACGTGCAGCCATACCTGGCATCGGCCACCACGGACGCCGTCAGCACATCGTCGCCGGCGGGGCGCGTGCGGGTCTGCTCCCACGCCACCATGTCGTCGAACGCCCTGGTCTGCTCCGCCACCGTGAAATCGCAGTGCGCGATGCCACGGATTGCGCGCTGCACCAGCCAGGACGCCGTGCCGTTGGCGTCGGCGCGGCGCTTGTAGATCTGCTCCATGCTGAACGGCACGTACATGTCGCCCAGCGTATGCAGTGTCAGCACCGGCACGCTGATTTTCGCGGCGTTCTGCGGAATCCAGCGCAGGCCGTCGCGCCGCAGCCGGTTGGCATCGGCGACCGGGCGCACGCGGAAGATGGCCGCATTGAACGCCTGTTCCTCGGCGGACTGGGCCGGGTCGTTGTCGAACTGATAGAGCAGGGCGGTGGTGTCCACGACGTTTTGCGTCAGGATGCCGTTGACGGTGCCGTCAGAGCCGAATGTGCTCCACACCGCGTCCTGGTAAGCCTTCGATGCGGGGCTTTTCCCGAAGCCGAGTTCGAACAGCGGGCGCTCGCCGCCGGTCAGGTTCTTGACCACGGCCTTGAGCTTGTCGCCGGTGGCGGTGGTCGCCGAGGGATAGGTGGTGAACAACGCCGACATCAGCGGCGTCACGACCTGCGCCCAGTTCGTGACCGGCCACGATGTGGCGGGCATGCCGGCCAACTGCTGCGCGGCGGTCTGATAGCCACCGAAGTAATTGAACAGTTCGGTGTCGCCCAGCACGGCGCACATCGGCACCGAGCCGTTGTACGTCACCTTGTGCACGGCGGTCTGGATGTTCTCGGCATCCACGGCCGCGGCCGCAATATGCCCGCCCATCGAATGGCCAACGATGTACGTGCGGCTGGGCGCGGCCAGCGTACGGCCATTCTTCTTCGCAATATCGGTGAACGCCAGCGCCAGCGCGTTGGTGTCCTCCAGGCCGGCGCGGACATCGTAATAGTTGGTCGAATAGGTGGACGCGGCCCACGCGTAGCCGGCCTCCAGCAGATGCCTGCGGATGCCCGGGATGGTGACGGAGAGCGCGGAACCCATCCCGGCGTAGCCGTGGGCATACATTACGAGCTTGCCGTTCCAGGCGGCGGGCACTTCCACGACATAACCTGCATTGCCGAGCTGGCCGGACCAGCGGTCGGACGCGGGCGCACCGGCCAGCGGCGCCAGTTTGGCCGCCAGCGCGTTGGTATCGACGGTAAAGGTGCGGCTGTCTTGCGGGCGCACGTCTTCGGGCTGGACCGTCGGCGCCGTGGGAGTGGGCGTGGATGCGGTGCTGGCCGACCCGTTGTCGTCGCCGCCACCACAGCCGTACAGCAGGAAGCCGGCAGCCAACGCCAGGGCAGTGCTCTGGAATACGCGATGCATGATGTCTCCTCTGTCTTCTTTATCGTGAGTGTGGGAGTGCGTCGGCACGCGTCCTCGACCGCCGTCAGTCTTTCAATGCAAATGCTTCCCCCGCGTGACAACGCCCGGCCAATGTAACCGCGGCGATACGTCACGCCAATATTCAAACAGGTGTCCGATTTGCGCGTTACGCACTGCAACATGCGCGTTCATCCGGCTTCTGCGTCGCCGCCGGTGTATGGATTTCGGGCGCTGCTCACTGGCTTTGCGCCGGCGGCCCGGATACGCTGCGCTCCCAAGACGGGACCTCCGTGAATCGCTGGCATCGGTCCATTTGGCCCTGACACGCGATTCTTCAATAATCTATCTTATGTTAAATAACGAGTCACCTGATTCGCAAGCGCCGGCGGCTGGGTCGCGCATCCCAGCCGCCACTTCCAGGCGCGGCGGCCCCGCTTGAATCGGGGGTTGGCGCGGCTAGAATCAACTTCATGCGCGAAGGCCAACTCGTTCCACCGGCACCGCCCCGGAAAAAGCCGGCGGCCCGCAACCGTGCTTCCGGCCAGCGCGTCGCGGAAGCATCCGCGGGTGTTGCTGCGACCCCATCTGCGCCGTCTGCGCCGTTCCTGCTGGCCACCAAGATTCTTCCGCCGCGTCTGCCGTCCGGATTGATCGAACGTCCGCGCCTGCTGGACGTGCTGGGCCAGGGCCGCGACAAGCGGCTCACCGTCATCAAGGCCCCGGCAGGTTTCGGCAAGACTTCGCTTTGCATCGCCTGGCTTGACCGGTTGCGCGCCGATGGCGTCCGCGTCGCCTGGCTGTCGGTCGATCAGGAAGACGACGAGCCTGCGCATTTTCTAAGTCATCTAGCGCAATCGCTGTACCGTGCCTGTGCCGCCGAAGGCGCGCCGCCAGGGCTTGCCGGGGATGTCTCGCTGCTCGTGCCCCGCGCGGTGATTGCCACGCTGGCCAACACGCTGGCCGAGATCGACGACGAGCTGTTTCTGTTCGTGGACGACTACCACCTGATCGCCACTGAATCGATTCATGAAGCCGTTGCGCTGCTGCTGGCCCACGCGCCGTCGAACTTCCATCTGGTGCTGGGCACGCGTGCGGATCCGCCCTTGCCGCTGGCGCGATTGCGGGCCGGCAATGCGCTGCTGGAAATCGACGCCACGATGTTGCGCTTCAGCGCCGACGAAACCGGGCGGTTCGTGCAGCGCGAATGCGCGGGTGGCCTGCCGCAGGCCTCGGTGGACGCCTTGCACGCCTCGACCGAAGGCTGGGCGGCCGCGTTGCGCCTGTCCGCCCCGATGCTGGCGCGCAGCCAGTCGGGCACCTGGGTGGCGCCATCGGGCACGGCGCGGCCTATCGCAGCCTATCTGGAAGAGATGCTGGCCTGCCAGACCCCGGAACTGGTCGATTTCATGGTGCGTACCGCCATCCTCGACCGGCTTTCGGCGCCGCTCTGCATGGCCGTTACCGGCGCGGCGGATAGCCAGAACATGCTTCAGGCGCTGGCCACGCGCCAGTTGCTGCTCGATCCGCTGGATGTCGAGGGTCGGTGGTTTCGCTACCACCAGTTGCTGCGCGACTACCTTCGCCAGCGGCTTGAGACCGCCGCTGACATCGACATTGCCGACCTGCATCGGCGCGCGTCGCGCTGGTATGCCGCGCAGGCACTGTGGACCGACGCCGTCTGGCATGCGCTGGAAGCCGGCGATGCCGTCGATGCGGTTGCCCTGATTGGTCAATGTGCGATGTCGCTGGTCCGCAAGGGCGATCTGATGACGCTGCTTGGCTGGCAGCGGCATTTGCCGCCGGACATCATGCGTGGCCAGGTGGATGTGCGCCTGGCGCTGGCACGCGGCATGGCGCTGGCCATGCGTTTCGAGGAAGCGTCTGCGATGGTCGAAGCCATCGAGCTGGATGCCGCGCAAGGGCCCGAGGCCGATCGCGACCGCTACCTGTGGGAATGCCGGGCGATACGCGCCCTGCTCACCGCCCTGCGCGACGATGCCCAGGGCGCGCTGCGGCTGGCGGAAGACTGCCTGCGCCGCCCGCTGTCGGACGATCCGTGGATGATCAACGTGCTAAGCAACGTCGTGCGGTTCGCGCACTGGAAGTCCGGCGATCTGGAACGGCTGTACGCCACGCCATGGATACCCTATTCGCCCGACGAAAACCGGCGCTATCCGCTGTCTTCGGTCTACCGGCTTTGCCTGCTGGGGCTGGCGGAACTGCAGCAGATGCGTTTCGACGTGGCAGAGCGATACTTTCTGCAGGCGATGCGATTTGCCGAAGACCACGCCGGCCCGGCCTCGACGGCCGCCGCACTGTGCGCACCGGCGCTTGCCCAGTTGCGCTACGAGCAGGACCGGCTCGAAGAAGCCGAAACGCTGCTGGTGGAACGCATGCCTGTCATCGACGTGGCGGTCCTGCTGGACAGCGTGCTGGTGGCGTACACGTTGCTGATCCGGATTGCGGCGGCGCGCGGGCACCTGGACCAGGCCCACGTGTGGATCGAACAGGCGTTGACGATTGGCCATCAACGCGCGTGGCACCGGCTGGTGGCTGCCATCCTCCTGGAGCGTGTCCGGCTGCTGCTTGCCGAAGGCCGCGCCCGGGAAGCCGCCGCGTGCGTCGAACAGATCGACAGGCTGGTGAACACCGTCGATGCGCCCGATTGCGAGGCCTGCGTCAGCGAACTGGACCGCTATCGGACACTTGGCGCCGCCAGCCTGGCCATGGCCGGGGCGCGGCCTGAAGACGCCGTGCGCCTGCTGGACGCCCTGCTCCGGCGCTTTTCGCGGAGCCGGCCCGATTATCTGGCGCTACGCGCGCGCACCTTGCTGGCACTGGCCTGCCACGCCAGGGGGTCGGCGGAACGGGCCGTCGAGGAATGCGGCCGGGTGCTGGCCTCCATCCAGTCCGCGCGTGCGTACCGCATCATCCTGGATCAGGGGCCCGGCGTCAGGGCCCTTCTGGAACTGGTCAGAAAGGCTACCGTCGCCGCTGGCGGCGGCGCGGAACGCCTGGCCTGCATCGACGAGCTGCTCGAACGTTGCAACGAGCGCTACCAGATGCGGCAAAAGGCATCGTCGGCGTCGGTGCGAGACGCGCTGAGCGCGCGCGAAGGCGGCATCCTGGCGCTGATCGCGGCCGGCCAGTCGAACAAGGAAATCGCGCGGACGCTGGGCATCGCGCCCGAAACCGTCAAGACCCATATCAAGAGCATCTTCGTCAAGCTGTCCGTGGAAAAACGTGCGCACGCCGTCGCGCGTGCGCAATCGCTGGGGCTGGTCGCCGGGCACTGACATCCCCCGCCGGTTTCGTTTCCGGCCTCCGTCCCCCGCCTCCCCCAAACGCGCTCCCCCGTTCCGGTCCCCTTTTTGGGGGATACGGCCGTCCAGACTGCACGGCCAACATGGCATCCATACATAGCGCCGCCTGAATCCCCCGTGGGGTGACGGCTCCGGCGCACCACAGACTTCCCTTTTGTCTGGAATACGCAGGAGACACACCCATGCTGGACGCGATGCACGACACCGCCCCGAACGCCTACGCCTATCCGCTGCTGATCAAGCAGCTGCTGCATACGCCACTTGGCCAGAACCCCGACCAGGAAATCGTGTACCGCGGCACCCACCGCCAGACGTACCGCACGATGCGCGAGCGGATTGGCCGCCTGGCCAACGGCCTGAGCCGGCTTGGCGTGGAGCATGGAACCACGGTGGCCGTGATGGACTGGGACAGCCATCGCTATCTGGAGTGCTACTTCGCGGTGCCGATGATGGGTGCCGTGCTGCAGACGGTGAACGTGCGGCTGTCGCCGGACGAGATCGCCTACACGATCAACCACGCCGGCGCCGAGGTGCTGCTGGTGCATACCGACTTCCTGCCGGTACTGGAATCGATCCGTAGCACGCTCGACACCGTGCGTGTCTTCGTGCTGCTCGACGACCAGGACGGCGCGCCGGCATCGCTCACCATCCCGTTCAGCGCCGAGTACGAAGACCTGCTGGCGGCGAACGCGGTGGCGTACGACTTTCCCGATTTCGACGAGAACACGCGGGCCACCACGTTCTACACGACGGGCACCACGGGCCTGCCCAAGGGCGTGCATTTTTCCCACCGCCAGCTTGTGCTTCACACCATTACCGCGACGGCCGGCCTGGCGAGTCCGATGTCTGGCCAGCGGTTCCATCGCGGCGACGTCTACATGCCCGTCACGCCGATGTTCCACGTGCACGCCTGGGGCATGCCGTACGTGGCCACTGTGCTGGGCGTCAAGCAGGTGTACCCGGGCCGCTACGCGCCCGACCAGCTGGTCAGGCTGGTGCGCGACGAAGGCGTGACCTTCTCGCACTGCGTCGCCACCATCCTCCACATGCTGTTGAACTGCGAAGCCGCCAAGACGGCCGACTTCAGCCGCTGGAAGGTCATCATCGGCGGCGGCGCCCTGCCCCACGGCCTGGCGCGCGCCGCGCTGGAACGCGGCATCGACGTCTTCGCGGGCTACGGCATGTCCGAGACCTGTCCGCTGCTGAGCCTGGCCCAGATTCCGGAGGACGCCCAGCCGCGCGATATCGACGACGAAATTCGCCTGCGCTGCAAGACCGGGCGCCCGGTGCCGCTGGTGGACCTGCGCATCGTGGACGACGCGATGAACGACGTGCCGCATGACGGCAAGGCCAGCGGGGAGGTTGTGGTGCGCGCCCCGTGGCTGACGCAGGGCTATCGCGGCAATGCCGAGGCCTCGGTGGCGCTCTGGCACGGCGGCTACCTGCATACGCAGGACATCGCGAACATGGACGCCACCGGGAATCTGCAGATCACCGACCGCATCAAGGACGTAATCAAGTCCGGCGGCGAATGGGTGTCGTCGCTCGAAATCGAAAGCCTGATCTCGCAGCACCCGCGCGTGTCGGAAGTGGCCGTGATCGGCATCAAGGACGAGAAATGGGGCGAGCGCCCCGTGGCGCTGGTCGTGCTCAAGCCCGGCGAAGCCGTCACGGCCATCGAGGAAGACATCCGCGACCACGTGATGACCTTCACCACCAAGGGCCGGATCTCGAAATACGCGGTGCCGCAGACGGTGCGGATCGTCGACGCCCTGGAAAAGACCAGCATCGGCAAGCTGAACAAGAAACTGATGCGCGAACGCTTCGTCGCCTGAGCGACCAGTCATCCGCGCGACCAAACGAATGAACGAATGCACGAGTGAACGAGTGCGAGGAGACAACACCATGACCATTGCTGGCTACAGCATGAACACCCTGGGCGACTTCGTCGGCCGCGAGCTTGGCGTATCGGGCTGGCTGATCGTCGATCAGGCCCGTGTCGACGCCTTTGCCGACTGCACGGGCGACCGCCAGTGGATCCACGTGGACGTGGATCGCGCACAGCGCGAGAGCCCATTCGGCGGCACCATCGCGCACGGCTACCTGAGCCTGTCGCTGCTGGCCTCGCTGTCGATGGAAGTGGGCGTGGTGCCCCACGATGCCAGCGCGGGCCTGAACTACGGGCTCGACAAGGTGCGCTTCCTGGCGCCGGTGAAGGCCGGCGCACGGGTGCGCAACCGCGTGACGCTGGCCGCGGTGGAAGACAAGGGCGACGGCCGTGTGATCGCCCGGATGATCAATACGCTGGAAATCGAAGGCGAAACCAAGCCGGCGCTGCTGGCGGAATCGCTGGCCATGCTGATGGCAGCGCGCTGAGAGGAGCCGAAGACAACATGCAAGCCAACATCGAATCCCCCGTGCGCGCCCTCGCGGCGCCGAATGTCCTGAAAGAGGAAGGCCACGCCGGCACGAACCGGCCGAAGCTGAACCCGTTCATCGGGCTGCGCCCGTGCGACGTGCTGGACACCGTGCGCCAGGTGGGCGCGCAGACCGTGCGCCAACCCGGGCTGCTGGTCGAACAAGGTGCCGCGCTGACGCGCGAGATCGTGGCCGCGCTGGCCGGCACGGGCGGCCCCGCGCCGCAGAAAGGCGACAAGCGGTTTATCGACAGCGCCTGGCAGAGCAATCCGTTCTATCGCGTGGCGATGCAGAGCTACCTGGCCTGGTGTAACGCGCTGGGCGGCTTTGTCGATCGGTCCGCGCTCGACGACCGCAGCAAGGAGCGCGCGCAGTTCGTCCTGCAGCTGATGACCGACGCGCTGGCGCCGACCAACACGCTGCTCGGCAATCCGGCCGCGCTGCGCAAGATCGTGGAATCGGGCGGCACCAGCCTGGTGTCCGGCATCAAGAACGCCATCGTGGACGCCGTGCGCAACCAGGGTATGCCGTCGCAGGTCGATACGTCGGCCTTCCAGGTGGGCAAGAACCTGGCGACCTCGCCCGGTGCCGTGGTGTTCCGCAACGAGGTGCTGGAACTGATTCAGTACAAGCCGGCGACGGCGACGGTGCACGGGCGCCCGCAGCTGATCGTGCCGCCGCAGATCAACAAGTACTACGTGTTCGACCTGTCGAAGGGCAAGAGCATCGTCGACTACCTGCTGCAGAGCGAATTCCAGGTGTTTGCCGTGAGCTGGCGCAACCCGACCATCGAGCATCGCGACTGGGACATGGACACCTACGTGTCGGCGCTGATCGAAGCCATCCATGCGGTGCGCGAGATCACCGGCAGCGACGACGTGAACCTGCACGGCGCCTGTTCCGGGGCCATGACCATGTCGGCGCTGATGGGCCATCTGGAAGCGCGCGGCGAGCGCCTGGTCAATGCGGCCACGCTGATGGTGGCCGTGCTGGACAGCAGCGAGGAGTCGCAGATCGGCCTGTTCGCCACGCCCGAGAGCATCTCCGCGGCCAAGCAGAACAGCATCATGAAGGGCGTGCTGGAAGGCAACGAGATGGGCCGCGTGTTCGCGTGGATGCGGCCGAACGACCTGGTGTGGAACTACTGGATCAACAATTACCTGCTGGGCAATGCGCCGCCGGTGTTCGACATCCTGTACTGGAACAACGACACCACGCGGCTGCCGGGCAAGTTCCACGGCCAGCTGCTCGACATCTTCGCCGGCAACGTGTTTGCCCGGCCCGGCGCGCTGACCGTGCTGGGCACGCCGGTGGATCTGTCCAAGGTGGCGTGCGACACGTACGTGGTGGGCGGCATCACCGATCACATCACCCCGTGGAAGGGCGTCTACAACACTGCGCGGATGTTCGGCGGCAACACGCGCTTCGTACTGAGTTCCAGCGGCCACATCCAGAGCCTGATCAATCCGCCGGGCAACCCGAAGGCCAGGTTCTTCGTCAATGCGGATGCGGCCCTGCCCGAAGATCCGGAGGCCTGGCTGGGCGGCGCCACCGCGCAGCCCGATTCGTGGTGGGACAACTGGCGCACGTGGCTGGCCGAGCGATCCGGCGACCGGCGCGATGCACCGGCCCACGTGGGCAGCGCCAGCCACCCCGCCCTGTGCGACGCACCGGGCACCTACGTCACCGGCGCGTGATCGTTCCGACCGTCGTATCCGGGCGTTTCTTTTCTCAACCGCACCAATAGCATCAAAACCATGGAAACTACTGCATCGAAGTCCTCGCCGGCCAACCCCGCCGCCGCCCTGTTCTCCGCGTACAACGGCATGCTGCAGCGCCTGCGCCTGCCCGGCCTCGACGTGAGCGCCATTGCCGAAGCGCGTCGCAAGGACCTGGCCGCGCTGGCCACCATCAACCTCGCACTGCTCGACGGCGTGCAAGCGTTCAGCCAGAAGCAGGCGGAAGTGGTGCGCGGCACGCTGTCCGCCCTGCAGGACCGCCTGCTGCAGCCGGGCGCAGCAGGCAACGGCGCCGGCGCCACGGGCGCGGTGGAACTGACGCAGGGGGCACTGCAGAAGTCGCTGGCCAACCTGCGCGACCTGGCCGACATCGCCCAGAAGACGCAGGCCGACAGCGTGTCGGCAGCCAGCAAGCGGATCGCCGAGAATGTGGAGGAACTGAAGGCGCTGTTCAAGCCCGCGCAGTGATCGCGGATCATCGTGAAACGCCGGCGGGCGCCTTGCGGGGCGCCTGCGACAAGGACAACCAGATGAATCAGGCAGCGTGCCAGGCCGAAACCGGCGGCAAACTGGACATTCGCACCATCGACGTGGACGGTAGGACGCTGCGCGTCGGCATCCGCCGTGGCACCCGCGGCAGCCCGCCCCTGCTGCTGTTCAACGGCATCGGCGCCAATCTGGAGCTGGTCGAGCCGCTGATTGCGGCGCTTGGCGACGTGGAAGTCGTGATCTTCGACATTCCCGGCGTAGGCGGTTCGCCCACGCCGGTCATGCCGTATCGCTTTTCCACCCTGAGCCTGCTGGCCGACAGGCTGCTGACCCACCTGGGCTATACGGGACAGGTGGACGTGCTGGGCGTGTCCTGGGGCGGCGCGCTTGCCCAGGAGTTCGCGCACCTTTATCCCCGGCGTTGCCGGCGGCTGATCCTTGCCGCGACATCGCCCGGCGTGATCATGGTGCCGGCCAGGCCGTCGGTGCTGGCCAGGATGATCGGGCCGCGCCGCTATACCGATCCCGCCTATCTGGAAAAGATCGGCGGCGATCTGTACGGCGGTGCCTATCGCCATGACCTCGGGCTGTTGCGCGAGCACAGCCGCCATATCGAGCCGCCGCGCGGACGCGGCTATGTCTACCAGCTGCTGGCGGCCTGGGGCTGGAGCAGCCTGCCGTGGCTGGGCGGCCTGCGGCAGCCGACGCTGGTCATGCATGGCAACGACGACCCGATCGTGCCGCTGGCCAACGCGAAGATACTGGCTGCGCGCATCCGCCAGGCGAAGCTGCATGTGATCGACGATGGTCATCTGTTCCTGGTGTCGCGGGCGGCGGAGGTGGCGCCCGTGATCCGCGGGTTCCTGCGGCAGGACCTGCAGTGAGCCGCGCATGAGCGACCGCGCCGGAATTCCTTCCACAAGGTCGGAGACGTCCGGCGCCCCGCCTGCCGACGCGGGCCAGGGTGCCGCACGCGGCGACCGCGACCTGCGCCGCATGCGCACGATCGCCACCGGCATCCTGGTGGCGATGCTCGCGCTGCTGGTGGCCAGCGTGCTGGGCCAGCCCCACTATCCGTGGCTGGCCTGGGTACGTGCCTTTGCCGAAGCCGGCACGGTGGGCGCCGTGGCCGACTGGTACGCCGTGGTGGCCCTGTTCCGCCATCCGTTCGGCCTGCCCGTACCCCATACGGCGGTGATTCCGCGCAACCAGCAACGCATTGCCGAAAGCCTGGGCATCTTCGTGGAGCGCAATTTCCTGGCGCCCGAAGTCATCGTCGGCCGGCTGCGCTCGCACAACACCGCGCAGGCAGCGGCCACCTGGCTGGCGACGCCCGGCAATAGCCGCGCGCTGGCCGATCAGGCCGTGGACGCGCTGCCCGCGTTGCTGCGCGTGTTCGACGATGACGAGGTGGCCCGCCTGATCCAGCGTGGCGCACTGCCCGGCCTGCGTACGCTCGATGTCTCGGGCATCGCCGGCCACCTGCTGCAGATCCTGACCGACACCCAGCGGCACCAGCCGCTGCTGGCGCGTGCGCTGACGGCGCTGGAGGCGTGGCTCGCCGACAACGCCGGGCTGCTGCAGGCCAAGTTCAGCGAGGCGTCGCGCTACACGCCGGTGCGGCTCGATGCCTACATCGTCAACAAGTTCATGGAAGGCGTGATCGCGCTGCTGCATGAGGTGCGGACCGAGCCGGACCATCCGCTGCGCCAGCAATTCGATGAAGCCGTGCAGGCGATGATCGACAGGCTGCGCACGTCGAACCGCTACCGGCGCATCGGCCGGCTATGGATGCGCGATTTCCTGCGCCACCTGGAGCGCGAGAACAGCTACCGCGCGTTTTGGCAACGGCTGCGCGACTGGATCATCGCCGACGCCGTGCGCCAGGATTCGCTGGCGCGCGCCATGCTGGCCGATCTGCTGGTCTCGCTCGGGGCCAGCGTGCGCGAGGACGCGGCGTTGCAGGCCAGGTTGAACGCCTGGTGGCTGCACTGCGTTCAGCTTACCGTGAGCCGTTACCGGCATCTGGTGCCGATGCTCATCACGGAGGTGGTCAAGGGTTGGGACGCCGCCGAGATCAGCCGCAAGATCGAGTCCGAAATCGGCAGCGACCTGCAGTACATCCGCATCAATGGCACCTTCGTCGGCGGCATGGTTGGCGTACTGCTGCACGCGGCCATGTTGCTGGTCTCCGGCTGATCCATGCCGGGCCGCCGGCACGCTGGGGCTGTTGCGGCGCGTCATGACGGGCGGGGCTGCCGGCATACGGGAAAGCCCCATACCGCATATTGGTAATACCACTTTACCTGTCCGATACCCTGACCTAGACTCGGTTCAACTCGGCATGCGTGCGGCGCGGGATTGGGTCGCGGCATCCGGATCTGCACCCCCTACAAGAAGCAGAACGCAGGAGACCCGAGTGAACGACGACAATCCACCGGGGCCGCCCAAAAGGCGCAGCCAGGCATGGTTCGGACGACTGGATCGCGATGGTTTCATCTATCGGTCCTGGCTGAAGAACCGCGGCATTCCCCATGACCAGTTCGATGGCCGGCCGGTCATCGGCATCTGCAATACCTATTCCGAACTCACGCCCTGCAACTCGCATTTCCGGACGCTGGCCGACCAGGTCAAGACGGGGGTGTGGGAAGCCGGCGGCTTTCCGCTCGAATTCCCCGTGATGTCGCTGGGGGAAACCATGCTGCGCCCTACCGCCATGCTGTTCCGCAACCTGGCCAGCATGGACGTGGAGGAGTCGATCCGCGGCAATCCCATTGACGGCGTGGTGCTGCTGATGGGCTGCGACAAGACCACCCCGGCGCTGATGATGGGCGCGGCGTCGGTCGACCTGCCCACCATCGGCATTTCGGGCGGCCCGATGCTCAGCGGCAAGTTTCGCGGCCAGGAACTTGGTTCGGGCACCGACGTCTGGAAGATGTCAGAGGAAGTGCGCGCGGGGCACATGTCGCAGGAGGATTTCTTCGAGGCCGAAGGCTGCATGCACCGGTCTCACGGCCACTGCATGACGATGGGCACGGCATCCACGATGGCCTGCATGGTCGAATCGCTGGGCATGGCCCTGCCGGGCAACGCGGCGATTCCGGCCGTGGACGGGCGCCGCAACATCCTGGCGCGCGCCTCGGGCCGGCGCATCGTGCAGATGGTCAAGGACAACCTGGTCATGTCGAAGGTACTGACGCGCCAGGCCTTCGAGAATGCCATCAAGGTCAACGCCGCCATTGGCGGGTCCACCAACGCGGTGATCCATCTGCTGGCCATTGCCGGGCGCATCGGCGTGAAGCTGAACCTGGACGACTGGGACGCGCTGGGCCACGCCCTGCCCTGCCTGGTCGACCTGCAGCCATCCGGCCGGCATCTGATGGAAGACTTCTACTACGCCGGCGGCCTGCCGGCCGTGATCCGGGAACTGGGCCCGGTGCTGAACCGCGACGCGCTGACCGTCAACGGCAACACGCTCTGGGACAACTGCAAGGACGCGCCGAACTGGAACCGCGAGGTCATCCACGCCTTCGATGCCCCGTTCAAGCCTCACGCCGGCATTGCGGTGCTGCGCGGCAACCTGAGCCCGGACGGCGCGGTCATCAAGCCGTCGGCGGCCACGCCGGCATTGCTCAAGCACACGGGCCGCGCGGTGGTGTTCGAGGACAGCGAGGACATGCACCGCCGGCTCGACGACGAATCGCTGGACGTCGACGAACACTGCGTGCTGGTGCTGAAGAACTGCGGCCCGCGCGGATATCCGGGCATGGCCGAGGCCGGCAACATGCCGCTGCCGCCCAAGGTATTGCGCCGCGGCATTACCGACATGGTGCGGATCTCGGACGCCCGCATGAGCGGCACCGCCTATGGCACCGTGGTGCTCCACGTCACGCCCGAGGCGGCCGCCGGCGGTCCGCTGGCGCTGGTGCAGAACGGCGACATGGTGGAACTGGACGTGGAAGCCCGCAAGCTGCACCTGCATGTATCGGACGAGGAACTGGCAAGACGGCGCGCGGCCTGGCAGCCGCCCGCGCCGCCGATGGAGCGCGGCTGGACACGGCTGTACTTCGAGCACGTGCAACAAGCCAATCTGGGCGCCGACATGGACTTCCTGGTCGGCAAGAGCGGCGCGGCCGTGCCGAAAGACAACCACTGACGCACCACCCCGGGCGCGGCTGCCCCGAGAGGGCGGCGCGGCGCCGGACAAGGAGACGCAACGCATGGCATCGGTTCAGATCCGCGATGTGCAGAAGTCCTTCGGCGGGACGCAGGTCATACGGGGCGTCAGCATCGACATCCCCGATGGCGAATTCACGGTGCTGGTGGGGCCGTCCGGCTGCGGCAAGTCCACGCTGCTGCGCATGCTGGCCGGCCTGGAGGAAATCTCCGGCGGCGAGATTGCCATCGGGGACCGCGTGGTGAACCGTCTGCCGCCCAAGGAGCGCGACATCGCCATGGTGTTCCAGAATTACGCGCTCTACCCGCACATGTCGGTCTACGACAACATGGCGTTCTCGCTGAAGCTGGCGGGCGTGGCCAGGCAGACCATCAAGGACAAGGTGGACAAGGCGTCGGGCATCCTGGGCCTTGGCCAGCTGCTGGACCGCTACCCGCGCCAGCTGTCCGGCGGCCAGCGGCAGCGCGTGGCCATGGGGCGCGCCATCGTGCGCGATCCGCAGGTGTTCCTGTTCGATGAGCCGCTGTCCAACCTCGATGCCAAGCTGCGCGTGCAGATGCGCGCCGAGATCAAGGAACTGCACCAGCGGCTGCGCACCACATCGGTCTACGTCACGCACGACCAGATCGAGGCCATGACCATGGCCGACCAGATCGTGGTGATGCGCGATGGCCGCGTGGAGCAGCGCGGGCGCCCGCTGGCGCTCTACGACCATCCCGACAACCTGTTCGTGGCCGGCTTCATCGGATCGCCGGCAATGAACTTCGTGCCGGGCGTGCTGCGCCGCCAGAACGGCGCGGCGCGGGTGGAATTTCCGGACGGCACGCTGCTGCCCGCCCCCGCGCGCCTGCAGGACGGCGCCGGCGCCGACGGCCAGCGCGTGATCTACGGCGTGCGGCCCGAACACCTGGCCTACGGCGCGCCGGGCCAGGGCTTTCCGACCACGGTCTCGGTGGTGGAGCCGACCGGCGCCAATACCGAGGTGTACTCGCGTTTCGGTAAAACCGATTTCATTTCGGTGTTCCGCGAACGCCACGACTTTGCTGCTGGCCAGGCGCTGCACCTGGTGCCCGACCATCACCACACGCACCTGTTCGACGCCGAATCGGGCCAGGCGCTGCCCCGCCAGGCCGCACGGCAATAACCACCCTTGGCATGACCATGGAGGAGACACAGCAATGAGCCATTCCGGAAACTTCACAAGACGCGATTTCCTGGTATCGACGGCGGCCGTGGCTGCCACCACGGCACTGGGCACCACCCATGCCTACGCGGCCACCCAGCTGCAGTACAAGCCGGAGGCCGGCGCCAAGCTGCGGGTGCTGCGCTGGAAGCGTTTCGTGCAGGGCGATGAAGACCTGTGGAACGCCAACGCGAAGAAGTTCAGCGAGCTGACCGGGGTGGAAGTACGCATCGACAACGAGGGCTGGGAAGACGTGCGGCCCAAGGCGGCCGTGGCGGCCAGCGTGGGGACGGGGCCGGACATCGTGCTGGGCTGGTTCGACGATCCGCAGCAGTACCCCGACAAGCTCGTCGATGTGACCGACGTGGCTACCTACCTGGGCAACAAGCATGGCGGCTGGTACGACGTCTGCAAGAAATACGGCATGCACAACGGCAAATGGATCGCGGTGCCGCTGGGCGTGGTGGGCAATGCGCTGGTCTACCGCGAAAGCCACGTCAAGGCCGCCGGCTTCGACAGCATCCCCAAGGACACGGCGGGCTTCCTGAAGCTGTGCCAGGCGCTGAAGGCCAAGGGCACGCCGCCCGGCTTCGCGCTGGGCAAAGCCGTGGGCGACGGCAACAACTGGGCGCACTGGCTGCTGTGGTCGCACGGCGGCATGCTGGTCGATACCAAGGGCAAGGTAGTGGTGAATTCGCCCGAGACCTGGGCCGCGCTGGAATACGCCAAACAGCTCTACCCCACCTTCGTCCCGGGCACGCTGTCCTGGCAGGATCCGTCGAACAACAAGGCGTTCCTGGATGGGCAGGTCAGCCTGACGGCCAACGGCATTTCGGTCTACTACGCGGCCAAGAACTCGAAGGAGCCCAAGCTGCAGGAGATGGCGAAGGACATCCAGCACGCGCACTTCCCCATCGGCAAGAGCGGCAAGCCGACCGAGCTGATGCAGATCACGCAGATGATGATCTTCAAGTACTGCAAGTATCCGAACGCGGCCAAGGCCTTCCTGCAGTTCATGATGGAGCCCGAGCAGTACAACCCGTGGATGGAGGCCGCCATCGGCTATGTGAGCCAGCCGCTCAAGGAATACGAGGCGAACCCGATCTGGACGGCCGACCCGAAGCACACCGTGTACCGCGACGCGGCATCGCTGATGGTCGATAACGGCCACGCGGGCCCGCTGGGCACGGCATCCGCGGCGGCCATGGCCGACTACATCGTGCTCGACATGGTGGCCGAGGCCGCCAGCGGGGCGAAGACGCCCAAGGAAGCCGCGGCCCGCGCGGCACAGCGCGCCGAACGTTACTACAAGGCCTGACGATGCAGAATACCGCTGCGACGCCGCCTGCCTCGCAGCGGCCCCCTGCCCAGCCGGCTCCCCGCTCGATGCTGTCCCGGCTGTCCGACAACCGCCATGCGCTGGGGCTGCTGTTCATGCTGCCCACGGCGCTGCTGCTGCTGGTCTTCCTGACCTACCCGCTCGGCCTGGGCGTCTGGCTGGGCTTCACCGACACCAAGATCGGACGGCCCGGCGCGTGGATCGGGCTGGACAACTTCAGCTACCTGGCCAGCGATTCGGTCACGCAGCTGGCGCTCTTCAACACCATCTTCTACACCCTGATCGCCAGCGTGCTGAAGTTCGCGCTGGGGTTGTGGCTGGCGCTGCTGCTGAACCGCAACCTGCCGTTCAAGTCGTTCTTCCGGGCGGTGGTGCTGTTGCCCTGGATTGTTCCCACGGCGTTGTCGGCGCTGGCGTTCTGGTGGATCTACGATGCGCAGTTTTCGGTTATCAGCTGGACGCTGGTCAAGCTGGGGCTGATCGACCGCTATATCGACTTCCTGGGCGACCCGTGGCTGGCGCGGTTTTCGACCATCGCGGCCAATGTCTGGCGCGGCATCCCGTTCGTGGCCATCTCGCTGCTGGCCGGGCTGCAGACCATCTCGCCCACGCTGTACGAGGCGGCATCCATCGACGGCGTCACGCCCTGGCAGCAGTTCCGCTACGTGACCCTGCCGCTGCTGACGCCGATCATCGCCGTGGTGATGACGTTCTCGGTGCTGTTCACCTTTACCGATTTCCAGCTGATCTACGTGCTGACGCGCGGCGGTCCGCTCAACGCCACGCACCTGATGGCTACCCTGTCGTTCCAGCGCGCCATTCCGGGCGGATCGCTGGGCGAAGGCGCGGCGCTGGCCACGATGATGGTGCCCTTCCTGCTGGCCGCCATCCTGTTCTCGTACTTCGGCCTGCAACGGCGCGCATGGCAACAGGGGGGCGACAAATGAAAGCGAAGGCGGTGGAAAACGAATCGCAAGGCATGGAATATCTGCAATCGGTGCCGCGCCGCTGGGTGACGCTGTATATCCCGATCGGGGTGTTCCTGTTCGTCTTGCTGTTCCCGTTCTACTGGATGGGCATCACGGCGTTCAAGCCCGATGGCGAATTGCTGATGCAAAGCGCCAACCCGTTCTTCGTGATGGCACCGACGCTGGCCCATTTCAAGAAACTACTATTCAACACACCCTACCCGGCGTGGCTGCTCAATACCGTCATCGTCTCGACGGTATCCACGTTCGCGTCGCTGGCGGCGAGCGTGCTGGCGGCCTACGCCATCGAGCGGCTGCGGTTCCAGGGCGCCAAGCAGGTGGGGCTGGCGATTTTCCTGGCCTACCTGATTCCGCCGTCGATTCTGTTTATCCCGCTGGCGTCGATCGTTTTCCAGCTCGGTTTGTTCGATACGCGCTGGGCCCTGATCCTGACCTACCCGACCTTCCTGATCCCGTTTTGCACCTGGCTGCTGATGGGGTATTTCCGGTCGATTCCCTACGAGCTGGAGGAATGCGCGTTGATCGACGGCGCCACCCGCTGGGAAATCCTGGTCAAGATTATCTTGCCGCTGGCCGTACCGGGGCTGATTTCGGCAGGGATTTTCGCGTTCACGCTGTCGTGGAATGAGTTTATTTACGCGCTGACGTTTATCTCGTCGTCCGAGGTAAAAACCGTGCCCGTGGGTATCGTGACCGAACTGGTGGAAGGCGACGTCTACCACTGGGGCGCACTGATGGCAGGCGCCCTGCTCGGCTCCCTGCCAGTGGCCGTGGTCTATTCGTTCTTCGTGGAGTATTACGTGTCCGGCATGACCGGGGCGGTCAAGGAGTAACCGATACCGCCGGGCTCGGACCGGTCCAGCGCGGCGGGCCCGGGTGCCACGATCTGCGTGGCGTTGGCCACATTGCCGGTATCGAGCCTGACGCAGCGCGCCCTCAGCATCTTGTCGATCCGCCACCATTGCACCGTTTCGACGCAGGAGTTTCCGGGACAAAACAGTTCCGCGTGAACCGGCGCGTGATTAATCAGGGATCGGACGATACGCAGCGTATAGCCCTCGCTCAGCAACTGGACGAGGCGCTTTTGTTGTGGGGACAGTGCCATGAATCATGCGGTCAGAAAGATGCGGGCAACGTGCGGGAAGCCGTTGCCCGCACGTGAAATCGCTGCGGGTTTCGAAGCGATTTCGTATTAACGGCCGATTATGCCCGTCGATGAATCGCGAGGCACTGCACGTAATCCGCACATTTCGGACATTTTCCTAACCAACCATCATGATGTGATATGTCCGGACAAGGCCCTATTCCGCCTGGGGCACCAGGGGCGGCGTTTGCGTCTTTCCCAGGAAGGCGAACGCAATCTGGACCAGCCCGACGGTAAGGCCGAGCGTGGCGCCGACCTTCCAGGCAAGCGCATAGTCGTGCATCAGGTCATATAGCCAGCCGCCGCCAAACGCCCCGATAAAGCTGCCGATCTGGTGACTGAAAAACGCCACGCCGGCAATCATGGCCTGCCAGCGCAGCCCGAATGTCTGGGCAATCCAGCCCTGCACCAGCGGTGATACCCCGAGCCACAGAAAGCCCATGACGGCCGAAAATACCATTGTGGTTTCCGGGGTCGGCGAAGCATGGAAAAACCAGATGAATCCCATCGACCGGCAAATATAGATGCCGCCGAGCAGCAGCAACTTGTTGACCCGACCGCCGGCCCATCCGAAAAACAGGCTGCCCAGCACATTGAATCCGCCAATCAGGCCCAGCGCCTTGGCCGACAGCATCGGATCCATGCCGCAGATATCGAGATAGGCCGGCAGATGCGTGGTGAGGAACACCAGCTGCATGCCGCACACGGTATAAGCCAGCGCCATGACCACGAACGGCGGATGCCGCAACGCGGTCATCAGCGCCTGCCGGCCGCTCTGCTCTGCCTGCGCGCGGGTGGGGACCTGCCGCACCTGGTCCACCCGGCCACCGAACCACGCAGCCGGCAGCATGATCATCGCCAGGATCACGAACGACACCAGGCCCATGCGCCAGCCCCATTCGCCTGCAATGCTCTGGCCCAGCGGCGCCGCGATCATCGCCCCGAGCGAGCCGGACGCCGAGACGCAGCCCAGCACGAGGCTGCGCACCTGCGCGCTGACCGCGCTCGACGCCGCGGCCATGGCCATCGCCGTGCCGGTACTGGCCATGGCCATGCCGATCAGCAGCCCGCCACCCAGCACCACCGCCCACATGCCGTGTGCCGTGGCCAGCAGCACCAGCCCGACGAGGTACAGCAGCGAGCCGCCCACCATCAGCGGCCGGAATCCGCTCCGGACCGCCAGCGCGCCGGCAAACGGCTGCAGCAGCCCCCACGTTAGGTTCTGCACCGCCACGGCAATCGTGAAATCGCCCACGGAAATCCCGATATCGCGCGTCAGCGGCGGCACGAAGATGCCCAGGCTCTGCCGCAAGCCCATGGCCAACGACAGCATGACGGAGGCGCCGATCAGGATCGGCATGACGGGGCGCAGCGAGGATAGGCGAGACATGCGGGGGCTCTTGTTATGGGGCGGCATGCCGAAGGCGCAACCGCCCAGCCATTTTCGTTGAATCGTCAAGGGATTTGTATGCTCGGGAATACTGAGAGGGCACTGCCCTGCAGAAGTGGGACCGCCGCCGGTGGAGGCGATAGCACGCATGGGTCACTTTGTCTGCGAAGCAGGGCGTCGACACTACCGTGAGGGGGCGCGCCGCAGCGAATCCACCTGCTGCCTCACGGCGCCATGCCCTTCCCGGCTCCGAACCATCGGTGAGTTAGCGCCGCATTTTTCGGAGGCTTAACGGCAGCATTGCGATAAGTTTTCTTATCGCAATGAGTTCTCATCGTTCTCAAACCGGTCAGCAAAAAATGGCGCCCAGGCGCGAGCCGCGCACCGCATCTGCCGCCATGCGTCTTCGCCCTGGCCCCCGTCGGGGCATGGCTGCATCACGCCGTGACGCAATCTTGTCGGCGCGCGCAGCAGATTGAAATGGGATGAAGCTTCGCTCGGCTTTTGCTCGATCTGCGGCCGTCACACTCTGATACACAGTCGTACAGCCCTGCTTCGTTGCACCGCAGCGATGCGCCTGCGCAGGCGGCTTTGTACTTCTCGCCGAGCAAAATCTTCCGCGCAGGCCCAATGCTTGAAAGATCTACCTGCGCCCTGCGCCGTTGACTTAATTTCGCGTTAAGGGGCGCGGCGTCTGAATCAGCGGCTTACTACATTTAGGCGATTTCGTTGTTCTGTGATCGCCAGATGTAAGTGGTCCGATATACAGCCCTTACACATTCTTACAGCAAGCAAAGTCCAAACTGACTAACTTTGAATCGCTCCAGCGTTGCATCGCATCAATGCAGCGATGTTGTGCTGTGGGCTTCCATGGCGCGTCGCGTCTCGTAGTGTCTGTCTGCATATGGCCCGTCCTGGGCGTATGTCGACAGTTCAATGGATCGGCACACACGGTCCACTCGCCTGTCCCGGCGGCGTAGCAACGGCCCGGGGCAAACGGCGCATAAAAAATTGTTGGGGGACGTACAGCACCACACCAACCGAACGGGCATGCGCTCGGGCGGCGGGATAGTGCTTGTCTGCGAATTTAACAACCGCGATCGACGTTGGCGATCGTGGGTGGCCACCTTTTTACCCCGGGAGCTCGCATGGACAACAATTCCGACCAAAAGCCGACCGTGCCAACGCGGCTACCACCTTCGCCGCCGCAGCGGCCGCAACAGCCCCCGCCGCGCGACGCGGTCGCCAAGCAAGGCAGCCCCCTGAGCCTGCGGCCGGTATGGCAGGCCATTCCGCGCCTGGCCAGCTATGGCATGGTGGGCTTCATCTTATGGATCATCCTCTCCGTGATGTTCCCGTATGTCTTCGTGCGCTCGTCGGAACGCGCGATCGTCAACAGCCCCGTCAGCCTGATCACCACCCCCGTCGAAGGCGTGGTCACAAAGCAGCTGGTGCCGGTGGGCACCACCTTCACCGCCGGCCAGTCGCTGATGACGCTGCAGAATCCGAACATGGACCGCGCGTTGCTGATGGAGTTGACCGGCAAGAAGCTCGATAACGACAAACGGCTGGAAGCGGCCAGATCGAAGCTGGAAGTCAACCAGGCCCGCCTGGCCGCCACCAATGGCGACGTCAAACGCTATGTATCGGTGGCGCAGCAGCAGAACGATGCGCGCATCCGGGGCATCGAGGCCCGCCTGGCCGCAGCCCAGCAGCAGATGGAAGCGCAGGTCAATGTCGTCACGCGCAACGAAGCCATGCAGCAGGCAGGCGCCGTCAGCCAGGCGTTCACCGAGGCATCGCGCAACCAGCTTGCCGTGCTAGGGGGCCAGAAGGATGCCATCGAGGCGGAACTCAACGGTGCACGAAGCGCCAGTGCTGCCACGCGCAACCGCGTCTATGCCTCGAATACCGACGGGGCCGCGGGCGCGCTCTCGCAGCGGTCCGACGAGCTGAAGGCCGAAAACGCCCAGCTGCAGGCCGAGATCAAGCAACTGCAGGAATACGGCGCCGAAGTCGACAAGCTGGTCAACACCGAGCAGCAGCGCCTGGACCGCGTGTCGAACCTCGACATCAAGGCCTACGCCGGCGGCGTCGTCGAAGACGTGCTGGCGCCGCCGGGCACGCATGTGGCGGCCGGCGCCACGCTGATGCGCGCCACCAACTGCACCACACCCAGCGTGGTGGCCGTGTTCCCGCGCAGTCTGAGCAAGGACCTGCTGCCGGGCGCCCCGGTCACGGTGATGGTCGATGGCGTCGCCACGCCGCTGTCCGGCAAGGTGGCCGAAATCCTGCCGCGTGCGCCGGATGGCGACCAGGCACGCTATTTCGTGCCCTTCCCGCCCATCGAGAAAAACGAGCTGTACCTGATTGCGAAGCTGAACAAGCCGCTGCCTGACCTGCCCGGCGCGGGCAAGACGGACCGCTGCGCACTCGGCCACTGGGCCAAGGTCAGCCTTGACCGCCCGTGGTTTCGCCGGCTGATCTGATCGGAGCCGATCGCACAGTCATTCGCCCAACGCCCGCAGGAAGGAGACTACCGTGCAGCGTACTACCGCAGGAATGCCATGCCGGGCCGCCCGCAAGCGGCTGATCGAAGCACTGATGACAACCGTGCTCACGACGCCACTGGCGCTGTCCGCGGCGCCAGCCTCGGCCGATGCCGCCCGCGACCAGATGCGCGACGCAGGTTGCCAGACGCTGACGCAACGCGTGGCCGCCATCCCGGGCAACGGGCCGGTCATGCTGGCCAGCTACGAACCCGCGCCGGGTGGCGAACCGCTGCCCGGCCCGCTCAAGGAGTCGGCCTTTGTCTATGACAACGCGCTGGCTGGCATCGCGCTGATCGCATGCGGCCAGAAGGATGCCGCGCGCCGTATTGCCGATGGGGTCGTGGCCGGCGTCACGCGCGATCGTCATTATCACGATGGCCGCATCCGCAACGCCTATCGTGCTGGCGCGATGCCCGCCGACGGCCCCGTGCCGATGCCGGGCTGGTGGGACGCCAAGGCCAACAAGTGGTTCGAAGACCGCTACCAGGTGGGCACCGCCACCGGCAACGTGGCCTGGGCCGCGCTGTTGCTGCTGGCGGCCTACGACGCCACGCGCTCGCCGCGCTACCTGGACACCGCCAAAACGATGATGGGCTGGGTCGACAAGGAGACGTACAACGCCGACGCGCCCGCCGCCTTTATCGGCGGGTACTTTGGCCACGAACCGTCGCCGCAGCGTCAGGGCTGGAAGTCCACCGAGCATAACGTCGATACCTACGCGGTGTTCCGCTGGCTGTCTCGCTATGACAGCGACCCGCGCTGGAAAACCGGCGCCGATCGCTCGCGCAGGTTCGTCGAGACGATGTGGCAGCCCGGCGAAGGCCGCTTTGCGATTGGCACGCGCGACGATGGCCGCTCGCTCAACGGCGGCCCCTCGGCGCTCGACGCGTCGCTCTGGCCGCTGATCGCCATTCCCGATGCCGCCGGCAACTGGCAGCGGGCGCTGGGCTGGGCGCGTGCCAGACACGGCGTCAAGGGCGGCTACGGCTTCAACGCCAACCCTGACGGCATCTGGACCGAAGGCACCGGGCAGGCCGCGCTGGTGCTGCGCGCCACGGGCCGCGACAGCGAGGCCGCGCCGCTCTGGCCGCTGCTGGTGTCGCAGCGCGCGCCGTCCGGCTACCTGTTCGCCACGCCCGAGCAGCGCGTGCGCACGGGGCTGCAGATCGGTCCCGATTCGAAGACCGACGACTTCTATTACTTTCACCTGCCCCACCTGGGCGCCACGGCCTGGGCCGTGCTTGCCGCCACCGGCTGGAATCCGTTCCAGCCAGGCGGCTGCCGGGGCGCGGGCGGCGCCACGGCCAGCCAGGCCGGGGCGCCGCCCGACAATCCACCCAAGGAGTAACGATGCTCGCCGCGAGTTTTGCAAGTTTCCTCGATAGCAGCATGCTCGTGCAGATCAATGCGGGCGCGCTGCTGGTGGCCGTGCTGTGTCTGCGCGGCAACCGGCAACGCGCTTCGGACCGTTGGCTTTTTGGCCTGGCGGCGGCGGTCCTGCTGGTCGTGTATTACATCTGGCGCGTCACCGAGACGCTGCCGGAATGGCGCATGGAATTCCCGAGCATCTGGGCCCATGTATTCCTGGGCTTCGAGACGCTGACGATCCTCTACACGCTGATCTCGATCGTCACGCTCACGCGCACTACCGACCATTCGGCCGCCGCCGATGCGGGGGAGCGGCGCCTGCGCGGCAACCGCGATGCGCCGGGGGTGGACATCTTCATCGCCACCTACAACGAAGGCCTGGACGTCCTGGAAAAGACCATCGTCGCGGCCAAGGCCATCGACTACCCGAACTTCCGCGTGTGGGTGCTTGACGATACCCGTCGCGACTGGCTCCGGGATTTCTGCCGCAAGGTGGGCGTGAACTACGTGACCCGGCCCGACAACACCCACGCCAAGGCCGGCAACCTGAACAACGGGCTGTACCACAGCGCCCAGGGCGACGGCGGCGCGCCCTACATCATGGTGCTCGACGCCGACTTCGCGCCCAATCGCAACATCCTGCTGCGCATCATCGGCCTGTTCGACGACCCGCGCGTGGGCGTGGTACAGACGCCCCAGTTCTATTACAACGCCGACCCGATCCAGTACAACCTGCGCTCCACCGAATGCTGGGTGGACGAGCAGCGCGCGTTCTTCGACGTGATGCAGCCGGCCAAGGACGCCTGGGACACCGCGTTCTGCATCGGCACGTCGTTCGTGGTGCGGCGCGAGGCGCTGGGCCATATCGGAGGATTTCCCACGGGCACGGTCACCGAGGACATCCACCTGACCTACAAGCTGATGCCGTTCGGCTATGTCACGCGCTGGCTCAACGAGCGGCTCAGCGTGGGCCTGTCCGCCGAAGGCCTGCCGGAGTACATCAGCCAGCGCAGCCGCTGGGGGCTGGGCACGATCCAGGTGGCCCTGACCGCCGATGGGCCCATGCGCGGCCGTGGCTTCACGCTGCGCCAGCGTCTGCACTATGTGCACGGCCTGCTGCACTGGCTCAGCCGTCCGTTCACGATCATGCTGCTGCTCGGGCCGCTGCTCTACTGGTTCTTCAACGTGCCGACGCTCTATGGCGACCCGATGCAGTTCCTGGCCTACGGCGTGCCGGCGCTGCTGCTGTACTGGGCGTACAGCATCTGGATCACCGGGTCGCGCGCGATGCCGATCTTCACCGAGGTCACGCAGATCGTGGCGGCGATGGCGGTCACGGCCACGCTGGCCAGTGCCATGTTCAAGCCGTTCGGGCGCCCGTTCAAGGTGACGAACAAGGGGCTGGACCGTTCGAAGCTGACGGTGCACGGCAAGTTCGCCCTGCTCTACGGCAGCCTGTTCTTCCTGTCGGCAATGGGCCTGGCGCGCGCCGTGGCCGCCGACGGCAATGCGCCCGGCACCGTGTTCAACGTCGCCTGGACCCTCGTGTCGATGGTGCTTTACCTGGCGTCGCTGCTGGTCTGCTTCGAACTGCCGCGCCCGCGCAAGGAGGAGCGCTTTCCGTTCCGTATGGCTGGACGCCTGCAGTTCTACGGCGCCGACGGCATTTCCCGCGAGGTCGATGGCGTCACGCGCGACCTGTCATGCAACGGCGTGGCACTCGAATCGCATAGCGGCACACGGGTGGAACCCGGCGCCGTGGGGGCCTTCTGGCTTGCGCCGCTGGGCTGGGTGCCGTGCCGCGTGGCACGCACCGACGGCCAGCTGATCGGCATCTCGCTGGTTCCCGACATGGCGGCGCGGCACCGGCTGATCCGGCTGCTGTTCAGCGAGCCCCCTCACAACATCGCGCATCGCGGCCTGCCTGGCACGGCCATCGTGCAACTGCTGCGCCGCGCGTTCACAGGTTGATTCACATATGAAGACGATAACAATGCGCCTTTCCCCCGCACGCCTGCCGTCTCTGCGCTGGAGCGCCGGCATCCTGCTGCCCCTGGCACTGGCCGCCTGCACGCTCGAACCGAAGTACGAACGCCCGGATTCGCCCGTGCCCAACGCCTTCCCCGACGGCCCGGCCTACCGGACCACGCAAGGCGCCAATGGCGCGCCGCAGTCGCAGGTGCCGGCCGCCACCCTTGGCTGGCAGGATTTCTTCACCGATGCGCGGCTGCGCCGGCTGATCGAACTGGGGCTGGCCAACAACCGCGACCTGCGCGTGGCCACGCTGTCAATCGACGAGGCCCGCGCGTACTACCGCATCCGGCGCGCGGCGCAGTTTCCGGCCGTCGATGCCAACCTGGGCTTCAGCAGCACGCGCCTGACCGGCGACCTGCGCGCACCGGGCCAGGATCCGGTGATCAACGCCTGGGGCGCCGGCGTGGGCTTCTCCTCATTCGAGCTTGACGTGTTCGGCCGCATCCGCAGCCTCAAGCACGAAGCCCTGGAGCAGTACCTGTCCATCGAGGAAGTGCGGCGCAGCACGCAGATCAGCCTGGTTGGCGAAATCGCCAATGCCTACCTGACCTGGCAGGCCGACCAGCAGCTGCTGAAGCTGTCGCAAGACACGCTCAAGATCCAGGAAGACGCCTCGGAGATGGTCCGCAAGAGCAAGGCGGCCGGCGGCATGGCCGCGATAGACCAGCACCGCACCCAGACCCAGGTGGAAACGGCACGCGTGGACGTGGAACAGTTCACGCGTCAGGTGGCGCAGGACGAAAACGCGCTGTCGCTGCTGATCGGCGGTCCGATCCCGGCCGACCTGCCGCCGCCGCAGCCGTTCGGCGACAACTCCTTCGTGGCGGAACTGCCAGCCGGCCTGCCGTCGCAGTTGCTGGAACAGCGGCCGGACATCATGGCTGCCGAGCACCGGCTGAAGGCCGCCAATGCCAATATCGGGGCCGCGCGGGCGGCGTTCTTCCCACGGATTTCGCTGACCGCGGGAGTCGGCCTGGCCAGCACCACGCTGGCGGGGCTCTTCACGGGAGGCGCGGCGTGGGCGGTTGCGCCGCAGATCACGCTGCCGATCTTCAATGCCGGCGCCAACCAGGCCAACCTGGACGCGTCGAAGGTCCGCAAGGACATCAACGTGGCGCAGTACGAGCGCACCATCCAGGGCGCATTCCGCGAGGTGGCCGACGGCCTGGCCGCCCGTGGCACGTACGACCGGCAGACCGCCGCGCAACAGTCGCTGGAGAAGGAAGTGGCCGAGACGCGGCGGCTGGCCGAGATGCGCTTCAAGAACGGCGTGGACGACTATTTCCCGGTCTTCGACGCCCAGCGTCAGCAATACGAGGCGCAAAAGAAGCTCGTGACGATCCAGCTCGCGCGGCTGACCAGCCGGGCGCAGCTTTACAAGGCGCTGGGCGGCGGATGGTCGCAACAGACCGTCAACACCCAGCCGCCCGTGGCAGGCCAACCGGCGCCAGCGCGGGCCGTAGCGCCACAGGCGGCCGCGCCTGCCGCTTCCCCCGCCGCACCCGCCGCACCCGCTGCGCCTGCGGCTGTTGCCCCGTCGACGGCCAGTACGCTGGTGGCGCCGCCCCAGCCAGCCCGGATGCCGCAGGCCGCTGCGCCGGCGCCGACTCCGGCTCCGGCTCCGCCCGCACCGGTTGCAGTGACCCGTGCGCCCCAGGCAGCGCCAGTGCCTGTCGCGCAGGCCGCGCCAGCCCCTCAGCCGCCACCGCAGCAGCAACGCAAGACGCCAGATCCGGCGATCCCCGCGGATCTGAGATCGGCGCCGGACGTCACCGCGAAACCCGGCTCACCGGGGCCTGCAGCAGCGTTGGCAGGTTCGGGGTCGTAACAAGGCAGGCTGGTTGTTCCCGCCTCACCCATGAATGGGTGGGCAGGCCGGACATATAGGTGTGAGGTGTGCGAGGACATCGTTGACACCTCCGCCGGTCCGCCGGCCCGCGGAGTCGCCCGCCCCCCCGGGCCCGACTCCGCTAGAATCCACGCCAGAAACAATCCCCAAGGTTTTGCAGCGTGGCTCTTCAGCAGGGTTTTATCCTGACCCGACACTGGCGCGACACTCCGGCCGGCACCGAGGTCGAGTTCTGGCTCGCCACGGACGATGGCCCGCGCCGGCTGCGCCTGCCCTGGCAGCCCTCCACGGCCTTTATCCCCGAAGAACAGCGTGCCGTCGCCGAAGCCCTGCTGCAGGGCGAGCGCGATGTGGCCCTGCGCCCGCTGGCCCTGCAGGACTTCCAGCGCCGCCCGGTGCTGGGGCTCTACTGCCCGCAGCACCGGCAGTTGATGCAGCTGGAGCGGTCGCTGCGCGACGCCGGCGTGGACGTCTACGAAGCCGATGTCCGCCCGCCCGAACGCTACCTGATGGAGCGATTCATCACCGCGCCGGTCTGGTTCGACGGCGATGCCGGTGCCGATGGTGTGCTGCGCAACGCGCAGATGAAGCCAGCCGCCGACTATCGGCCCACGCTGCGCCTGGTCTCGCTCGACATCGAGACCAACGCGTTCGGCGACCTGTATTCGATCGCCCTGGAAGGTTGCGGCCAGCGGCAGGTGTATATGCTGGGGCCCGCCACGCAGAACGCGCCAGCGGATATCGGCTTTGCGCTCGAATACTGCGCCACGCGCCAGCAGCTGATCGAACGGCTCAACGACTGGCTGGCCCGGCACGATCCCGACGCCATCATCGGCTGGAACCTGGTGCAGTTCGACCTGCGTGTGCTGCGCGAGCATGCGAAGCAGTACCAGATCCCGCTGCGGCTGGGCCGCGGCGGCGCCGAGATGGAATGGCGCGAGCACAACCGGCAGCAGCACTACTTTGCGGGCGCGGCCGGCCGGCTGGTGATCGACGGCATCGAGGCGCTGCGCTCGGCCACGTGGAGCTTTCCGTCGTTCAGCCTCGAAGCGGTGGCGCGCACGCTGCTGGGCGAAGGCAAGGCCATCGACAATCCGTACGACCGCATGGACGAGATCGACCGGATGTTCGCCGACGACAAGCCGGCGCTGGCGCGCTACAACCTGCGCGACTGCGAACTGGTGACGCGGATCTTCGAGGCCACCGAACTGCTGCACTTCCTGCTGGAGCGCGCCACGGTGACGGGCCTGCCCGCCGACCGCAGCGGCGGATCGGTGGCGGCGTTCACGCACCTGTACATGCCGCTGATGCACCGCCAGGGCTATGTCGCGCCGAACCTGGGCGACAAGGCGCCCGAAGCCAGCCCCGGCGGCTTTGTGATGGATTCCCGGCCGGGGCTATACGAATCGGTGCTGGTGCTCGACTACAAGAGCCTGTATCCGTCGATCATCCGCACGTTCCTGATCGACCCGATCGGGCTGGTCGAAGGCCTGGCGCATCCCGATGATGCCGATTCCGTACCGGGCTTCCGCGGCGCGCGGTTCTCGCGCACGAAACACTGCCTGCCGGCCATCGTCGCCCGCGTGTGGCAGGGCCGCGAGGCAGCCAAGCGCGACAGGAACAAGCCGCTGTCGCAGGCGCTGAAGATCATCATGAACGCGTTCTACGGCGTGCTCGGGTCCAGCGGCTGCCGCTTCTTCGACCCGCGGCTGGCGTCGTCGATCACGATGCGCGGGCACGAGATCATGCGCCAGACCCGGGAGCTGGTTGAGGCGCGCGGCTACGAGGTGATCTACGGCGACACCGATTCCACGTTCGTCTGGCTGCGCCGCGCCCGCGACGAAGACGACGCGGCGCAGATCGGCCGCAGCCTGGTGGCATACATCAACGACTGGTGGCGCGACCACCTCTGGCAGACCTACGGCCTGGAAAGCGCGCTGGAACTGCAATTTGAAACGCACTTCCGGCGGTTTCTGATGCCGACCATCCGCGGCACGGACCAGGGCAGCAAGAAGCGGTACGCGGGCCAGGTGGTGCGCGCCGACGGCCGGGCCGAGATGGTGTACAAGGGCCTGGAAACGGTACGCACCGACTGGTCGCCGCTGGCCCAGCAGTTCCAGCAGACGCTGTACGAGAAAATCTTCAACCGCGAGCCGTACCAGGACTACGTGCGCGATACGGTACGGCGCACGCTGGCTGGCGAACTCGACGACCAGCTGGTTTACCGCAAGCGCCTGCGCCGGCAGCTCGACGAATACCAGCGCAACGTACCGCCGCACGTCCGCGCCGCGCGCATCGCGGACGACTACAACGAGCGCCATGGGCGACCGAAGCAGTACCAGAACGGCGGCTGGATCAGCTACCTGATGACGATGGCCGGGCCCGAGCCGCTGGAAACGCGCGCGGCCCCGATCGACTATGACCACTACGTCACGCGCCAGCTGCAGCCGATTGCCGACGCCATCCTGCCGTTCCTGGACGACGATTTCGAGACGTTGCTGACCGGCCAGATGGCGCTGTTCCCCCAGTAGTTGCGCGCCGGCAGGGTAATTGCTGCGTCGCGACACGAGCCCGACCCGCTAGAATGGGCCGAATCTGCCGATAAGAGAATCCGAAGAGACTTCGCCCGCCGCATTATGTCCGCCGCCTCGACCTCCCCCACCCAGACACCCTCCGCCCATCCCGCCGACGCCCTCCGCGCCAAGGCCATGCGCTTTGCCGCCAGCATGCTCGTGCTGCGTGACGGGCCCCACGGCATGGAAATCCTGATGATGCGCCGGCCGCAGCGCGACGACGACCGCAGCGCCGGCGCCTTCGTATTTCCGGGTGGCGTGCTCGATGCCCAGGACGCCACGTTGCATCCGTTGTGCGCCGGCCTGGACGACGCGGCGGCCAGCGCGCGGCTGCAGGTGCCGGCCAACGGGCTGGACTACTACCTGTGCGCGGTGCGCGAGGCGTTCGAGGAAGCCAATCTGCTGTTTGCCTACGACGCCAGCGGGCAAATCGTGCGGCTTGACGACCTGGGCCCCGGCGTCCACCAGCAGTTGCGCGAGGCCGCCAGCTACGGCGGCAAGGGTCTGGCCCATGTGTGCGAGATGCTGGGCCTGCGGCTGGCGGTCGACCAGCTGGCGTACTGCGCCTACTGGCTGACGCCGCCGGGCCTGCCCAAGCGGTTCGATACGCGTTTCTTCATGGCCGTGCTGCCCGCCGGGCAGACCGCGATCCACGATGGCGTGGAGGCCGTGGAGCACCGCTGGATGCGGCCTGCCGACGTGGTGGATCCGGCCAACAACCTCACGCTGGTCAATGCCACGCGCAAGATCCTGCAGTCCATTGCGCATTTCCAGACGGCGCAGGCGTGTTTCGACTACGCGCGGCAGCAGCGCAATATCGCGCTGGTGATGCCGCGTCTGGCCCACGGCCCGAAGGGGCAGCGCCCCGTGATGCCGGAGGAGCCCAGCTACGCCGAGATCGCCCGTATCGACCCGGATGGCGCAGGCCATGGACGCTACACGCTGGAACCGGGCCTCGCCGTCAAGCTGTCGGAACGCGTCTGGCGCGTGACGGCCAACAACGGCAACGTGATGACCGGGCCCGGCACCAACACCTATTTCGTGGCCGGCGCGGACAACCAGTGGGCCGTGATCGACCCCGGTCCCGACGATGCCGCGCACTTCGACGCCGTGATGGCTGCCGCGCCGGGCCCGGTGAAATGGATCCTGGTCACGCATACCCACCTGGACCACTCGCCGGGGGCGGTGCGCCTGCGCGAGGCCACCGCAGCGCCGGTCTGGGGCCGCACCACCGACGTGGTGGATCGCCAGGACCAGACCTTCCGGCCCGATCACCAGCCAACGCACGGCGACCGCATTGCGCTGGGTCCGCAGACCACGCTGCGTGTGATCCACACGCCGGGGCATGCGTCGAACCACCTGTGCTTCCTGCTGGAAGAGGAAAAGACGCTGTTCACGGGCGACCACGTGATGCAGGGGTCCACGGTGGTCATCAATCCGCCCGATGGCGACATGCGGGCCTACCTGGCATCGCTGCAGGCGCTGCTGGAGGAGGATATCGAATGGATCGCACCGGGCCACGGCTTCCTGATGCCGCGCCCGCATGACGCGATCCGGCTGCTGGTCCGCCACCGCATGCAGCGCGAAGCCAAGGTGATGAATGCGCTGCGGGCGCTGGCGGCGGCCGATGCCGGCACGCTGGTGGCCAGCGTCTACGACGACGTTCCTGTCACCAAGCATCCGATTGCATTGCGATCCCTGATGGCCCACCTGCGCAAGCTGGAGGCCGATGGGATCGCCAGCGAGGCCGACGGCGTCTGGAAGCTGCTGTAGGACTGGAGGCGCCACTCGGCGTCGGGCCCGGTGCGCGACCTCATACCTGCCTGATCCGGCTGCGCCGGGCGCCCGGCGGGCAGTGCCGCCGGCAGGTGTCGTAAGACGAGTTCACGCTCAGCGCAGCAGGCTCCGTCAGGCAATCGAAAGCTTGTGAAATATCTGGATACCTTGACGGCCTTGGCGGGGCCGCCGCGCCCTGCCTACAGTGATCGGATCGAAACCCGCCGCGAGCCGCGCCATGTCCAGACTCCTATGCGCCTTCCTGCTGTCCCTGGCCGCCTCGGGTGCGGCGCAGGCCGTGACCAAATGCGAAAGCCCGCGTGACACGCTCTACACGAACGGGTCATGCCCGGCCGGCTATCAGAATGTCACGGGCTCGATGCGCGGCAACGTGACCACCGTGACCAAGACGCCCAAGATCCGCCAGGACGAACAGGCCTACCTGCAGAACCGCGCCCGCATGTCCGAGCAGATCCAGAACTGGGACGCGCGCCAGGACGAAGCCGACTGGCGCAGCCAGAACGCGTTCTGGAACCAGTGCCGGACACTGGAATACCAGGCGCGCGCCGCCGAACGCGCGATGCAGCACACCGAATACTGGAGCCACGCGGACCGCTATCGCCACGCCGCCCAGGCTCTGCGCACCGAGCAGTACAGCATGGGATGCTATTTCTGACACGTCATGGGGGGGTCGGACGTCCGGACATAGCACAACCTGCCGATATTAGTCGCGCTTAGATCGGCATACAGAAAATTTCAGGCGAAATGGGGCCGGCATCACGTCTGCGGTCACATACAATCCGTTCCCATCCGGCCCGCCACGCGCTGTCCTGCATCGTTCCGGATCACTGACGTGGCAACTGCGGTCGCAACCTACTCCTGTGAAGAAACATGCTGACTCTCACTGCGATCGTTGCGTATATGCTGGCCTGCATCGTTGCTCTGGCTTTCGGTGTCCGCTGGATGATCAAGAACGACCCGCTGCTCAAGCAGCCACAGTTCCTGGATACCTCCGCCGGCCCCCACGACGATTCGCCGCGCTAAGCACAAACAGACGCAAGCACACCCAAGCAATCCCCCGGGCAATCCCCCAGGCAATCCCATCGAATCATTGCTTCACGCGAAACGCCGGTCCACAAGACCGGCGTTTTGTTTATGGGCCGCGCTACCGGCCTCGCCGCCTCCGCGCCGGTGCTGCAACCGTTACGTGTATCCGTCCTACACCGCGACCCGCCGCGCGCCGACACCCCGCCATGCCGCGCGACGCTATGCTCGGACAATAACGACCTTCCTCACCGTGCTGCCATGTCGACCGTTCCGCCTTCTCCCGCCCTGCGGTCCGCGCGGCCGCCAGAGGCCAGCGCGCTGACACCTGACGCCGATCACCCCGGCGATACGGACAGCGCCGTTCCGGACGCGGGCCTGACGGGCCCGATACCGGTTGCCGCCGCCGCGCCGATCACCAGTCCCGATTACACGCCGCCGGCCTGGACGCAATCCCTTGGGCGCGCCAGTTCGGCGCTGGTCGTGCTGGCTACGCTGGCCTCGCTGTATGCATTGCATGTGGCCACCGCGTTCATCGTGCCGGTGGTGCTGGCCATCATCCTTGCCTATCTGCTCGATCCCATCGTGGAATTGCTCCAGCGCCGTCACATTCATCGCGCCATTGGCGCCACGCTGGTGTTGCTGAGCCTGCTGGCGCTGGCGTTGAGCGGCGCCTACCTGCTGCAGGGGCAGGTGTCGTCGATCGTCGACCGCCTGCCGGAGATTGCCAGCAAGCTGTCGCGTTCCGTGGGGGCACTGATGAGCGGCGACGACTCCGTGGTGCAGAAGGTGCGGCGCGCCGCCACCATCCTTAGCGGCACCGGGCAGCTTCCCGCCCCCCGGGGCGCCCCGGTAGTGGTCGAGCGCACTGCCGACAATTTCAGCAACATGGTGTGGGCCGGCTGGGTCAGCGCCTTCGCGCTGATGGCGCAGTCGGTGGTGGTGCTGTTCCTGACGTGGTTCCTGCTGCTGGCGGGCGACATGTTCAAGCGCAAGTTCATCAAGATGGCCGGCAAGACGTTGAGCCAGAAGAAGATCAACGTGCATATGCTGGACGAGATCAACCGGCAGGTGCAGCGGTACATGATCATGCTGCTGGTCACCAACGCCTCGCTGGGCTTCTGCATTTATCTGCTGCTGAAGTATCTGTCGATCGACAATGCCGGCACCTGGGCCCTGGTGGCCGCCGTGCTGCACCTCGTGCCCTACTTTGGTTCGCTGGTGGTGGCCGTGTGCCTGGGCGTGGCCGGCTTCATGCAATCCGGCACACTTGCCGTGGCCGGCGCCGCGGCGGGCGGTTCGATGGTGATCGCCACGTTGATCGGCAATGGCATGACCACGTGGATGACAGGCCGCCTGGCGCGTATGAATCCCGTCGCCGTCTTTGTGTCGCTACTGCTGTTCACGTGGCTCTGGGGCACGTGGGGCGTGCTGCTGGCGATACCGCTGGCGGTCATCGCCAAGGTGGTGGCCGATCACGTCGAGGGGCTCGAGGTCATGGCCGAATTTCTTGGCGAATAAGCGACCCGGGCGTAAGCGTACCGGGGGCGGCCAGCCTGGCCGCTACCGTCATGCCGACCGCATCACTTCGGCATGGGTGCCGCGCAGTGTGCGCATGGCATCGTCGCATTGCTGCGGCGACTCGGGGTTCACTAGCACCGCCCAGCGACCGTGCTTGACCGCCTCGCGCACCGGGGTGATCACCGCCTGGTGATCGGGCCGTGCCGTGATCAGGCCGCCGCCCATCATGCCCAGCATGGCGCCGATAAACGCACCCGCCAGCGCCGTCGGCCACGGATTCTGGGTGACCCACGCGACGTGCTGCAGATACAGCACGGCCACCACCAGCAGCCCCAGAATCAGCCCGCACGCGCCCAGCGTCAGGTGCGACCGGACGGCCGTGCGCGCAATCCCATTTTCGTCGGGCTCGAGCTTGCGGCCAAAATGCGCTTCGTGTGGGTGGACCAGCTTGACCTGCCCCGCGCTCAGACCGGCGGTGTTGCAGACCAGGTCGACCGCCTGCGTGGCGTCGGCCTCGGTGTCGTAGAGCGCGGCAATACGGGTATTGGCCGCCTCGCCTGAAATCAGATTGCCTGTCATGTCGGGCTCCTTTGTGCCGGACGCATCTGCCGGACGGTGCATGGAGGGCCCTCCCTTCCAGATTTCTCGTATTTCTTCTTCGTTCTTCGTTCAATCGTAGCGTTCGAGCCGCTTTCGCCGCGTCGGCTTGCGGCCGCACAGGTCTGTAGGACGACGCCGAAACCGGCCGACCTCCGAGTTTCGGCCAGCAAAACTTTGATGCATCGCAGAATGACGAGCCCCCGCCTGTCGCCTATAAATCAACGGCTGTCGCGCGCACCGAGGTTTCATCACACAAAACCCGACCCGGAGGAGACGCATACGTGACCGTCCAGAGCACATCGCTGCAGAAGGCCTGCCGGCTGCTGCGCGCGCTGTCGGATACCCGCAATGCACGCCTGACCGACCTGGCCGCCGCCGCGCAGGTCGACAAGGCGTCGGCCCTGCGGCTGCTCGACACGCTGATGGCCGAAGGCATGGTCGAGCGCGACCCGGCCACCAAGGCGTTTTCGCCGGGGCGCGAATGGCTGACCCTGCAGGCGGCCTCGCAGCGCCGGCTCGACCTGCGCCCGCTGGTGCGCCCCGCCCTGATCCGCCTGGCCAATACATTTGAAGATTCGGCGATTCTGTCGGTGCCTGGCGGCTGGGAATCCGTGTGCCTGGAACTGCGCCTGGGCACATTTCCGATCCGCGCCAACTATCTCGATATCGGCAGCCGCCGCCCGCTCGGCGTGGGGGCTGGCAGCCTGGCGCTGCTCGCTGCCCTGCCCGACGACGAGATCGACGCGGTACTCGAATGCATCGCGCCGTCGCTGAAACGCTATCCCCGGATCGATGCCGACATGTTGCGCCGCCACGTGGAAACCACGCGCGCGCGCGGCTATGCCGTGCTGCTCGATGTGGTGGTGGAACGCATGGGTGGCATCGGCGTCGCCCTGCCCGGCCCCGACGGCTATCCGCTGGGCGCCATCAGCATTGCCGCCCTCAACGAACGCATTACCGAACGCGAGGCCGCGCTGGCCCGCGCGCTGCGCCGGGAGGCAGACGCCATCGCCGCCAACTGGCGCCACCCCACCCGCCAACCACAGAACCAACCGAAGGAGGCATGAAGCATGCGCTGGAAGCAACGTCCAGAAGGCTCAAACTGGGGCGATTTCGGGCCCGACGATCAGCTGGGTCGCGTCAACCTGATCGGCCCGGAGCAGGTGGTCAAGGGCGCCCGCGAGATCCAGGCCGGCATCAGCTTCTGCCTGTCGATGCCGCTGGACTATCCCGGCGGCAACAAGCTGAACCCCCGCCGGCATCCGCCGCAACTGCGGCCCACCTTCCGCGACGACATCCCGTACCTGAACTTTCCGCTGGCCAAGGTCAACCCGGCCGCCACCGACGTGATCAGCGACGACCAGGTGCTGCTTTGCCTGCAGTATTCGACGCAATGGGATTCGCTGGCGCACGTGGGCGCGCTGTTCGATGCCGACGGCGACGGCCGGCCCGAGCGCGTCTACTACAACGGCTACCGCGCCAACGCCGATATCGTGGGTCCGGTGGACTATGCCGAGGATGACCACTTCGCGGCGCACGACTGCGGCCACGGCCACGACAGCCATGCCGACGCGCTGGGTATCGAGAACTTCGCTGTCAAGGGCATGCAGGGCCGGGGCGTGCTGGTAGACCTGGCCGATGTCTTCGGCACCGATTTCCGCAATGTCGGCTATGACGACCTGATGCGCGCCATGGAAGCCCACCGCGTGGAAGTGGAGCGCGGCGACATGCTGCTGTTGCGCACCGGCTTTGCCGAGGTGGTGCTTTCGATGCAGCGCAATCCCGACGAGGATGTGCTGCACCACAGCTGCTCGGCCCTGAACGGCCGCGACAACCGGCTGCTGAACTGGATTACCGACGCCGGCATCGCTGCCCTGATCGCCGACAACTACGCCGTCGAGCGCTTCCCGGCATTGCCCCCACCCGACGACACCAAGACCCATCCGCTGCTGCCCCTGCACCACCACTGCCTGTTCAAGCTGGGGCTGCCGCTGGGCGAACTCTGGTACCTGCGCGAACTGGCCGACTGGCTGCGGGCCAACAAGCGCACGCGCTTCATGCTGACCGCGCCGCCGCTTCGGCTGCCCGGCGCGGTGGGGTCGCCGACCACGCCGATTGCAACCGTATAGCACGGGGCGGATATTAGGCTCCCCTCTCCCACATTGTGAGAGAGGGGTTGGGGGAGAGGGCGTTGGGTTTCAGGCCGCGACCTGTCACGAATTGAGGCGCCCGCCCTCTCCCTCGCCCTTTCCCGCACGCGGGAGAGGGAAGAAAACAGATGACATAACAAGATGGAGGAGACCATGAAGACCACCTGGAAACTGATCGCCGCTGCCGCGCTGAGCGCCGCATCCCTGGCGGCCCACGCCCAGCCCAAGTCAGGCATTTCCGACGATGTCGTAAAGATCGGCCTGCTGCTCGACATGAGCGGACTCTATGCCGACGTCACGGGCCGGGGCAGCGCCACGGCGGCCCAGATGGCCATCGACGACTATGGCGGCAAGGTGCTGGGCAAGAAAGTGGAACTGGTGGTGGTAGATCACCAGAACAAGGCCGACATCGCCGCCAACAAGGCGCGCGAATGGTTCGACCAGGACAAGGTCGATGCCATCCTGGACGTGGCCGCCTCGGCCCCGGCGCTGGCCGTGCTGGACGTGGCCAGGCAGAAGAACAGGATCGTGGTGTTCTCGGGCCCCGGTACCGAGCGCATCACCAACGATCTCTGCACGCCGGTATCGGTCCACTACGCCTATGACACTTACGCGCTGGCCAACACCACGGCCCGCGCGATGGTGCAGCGCGGCGGCAAGACGTGGTTCTTCCTGACGGCCGACTACGCATTCGGCCATACGCTGCAGCAATCGGCCACGACGGTGGTGCAAGAGGCCGGCGGCCAGGTACTGGGCGCGGCCCGGCATCCGATCAACACCAGCGACTTTGCCTCGTACCTGCTGCAGGCCCAGGCCAGCAAGGCGCAGGTGGTGGGCCTGGCCAACGCGGGCGGCGACACTGTCAATGCCATCAAGGCCGCGTCGGAATTCGGGCTGACGAAGAACGGCACCCAGAAAATGGCCGGCCTGCTGCTCTATATCAACGATATCCACGCCATCGGCCTGAAGACGGCCCAGGGGCTGGTGCTGACCGAGGCGTTCTACTGGGACATGAACGACGCCACGCGCGCCTGGTCGCGCAAGTACTTCGACAAGGTCAGGAAGATGCCGAACATGAGCCAGGCAGGCGTCTATTCGTCGGTCACGCACTATCTGAAGGCCGTGCAGGCGGCCGGCACCGACGAGACTGCCGCCGTGATGAAGCAGATGAAGGCGCTGCCGATCAACGACTTTTTCGCCAGGAACGGCCGCATCCGTGAGGACGGCCGCATGATCCACGACATGTACCTGTTCGAGGTCAAGAAGCCCGAGGAATCGAAGTACCCGTGGGACTACTACAAGCTGCTGGCCACGGTGCCCGGCGACCAGGCCTTCATGCCGGTGGCCAGGTCGCAGTGCCCGCTGCTCAAGAAATGACCCCTGCCGTGACCGCCGCATCGACGACATCGAGCTACGTGCGCGGGGTGGGCAACACCCGCTTCGGACGCCTGCCCGGCAGCACGCCGCTGACGCTGATGGCGCAGGCTGCAGACGCCGCGCTGGATGCCGCCGGGCTCGCGCGTGGCGAGGTGGACGGCGTGCTGTGCGGCTACGCCACCACGCTGCCGCACCTGATGCTGGCCGACCGCTTCTGCGAATTCGCATCGCTGCAGCCTGCCTATGCCCATGGCATGGCCGGCGGCGGCGCCACGGGCGGGCTGATGGCGATGCTGGCACATGATCTGGTGCGCGCTGGCCGTTGCCGCAACGTGCTGGTGGTGGCCGGCGAGAATCGCCTCAGCGGCCAGAGCCGCGATCAGTCGGTACAGACGCTGGCCCAGGTGGGCGAGCCGGAAATCGAAGTGCCGAACGGCGCGTCGGTGCCGGCCTACTACGCGCTGCTGGCTTCGCGCTACCTGCACGAGGTGGGCCTGGATGCCGATGCGCTGTCGGATTTCGCGGTGCTGATGCGGCGCCATGCCGCCGGGCACCCCGACGCACACCTGCGCGATCCGCTGACGCTGGAGGCCGCCCGCCAGGCTCGGCCGATCGCGTCGCCGCTGCGGCTGTCGGACTGCTGCCCGATCTCGGACGGCGCCGTGGCGCTGGTGGTATCGGCCGACCCCGGCACCGGCACGCCAGTTCGCATCGTGGGAGCCGGCCAGGCGCATCGGCACCAGCACCTGGGCGCGCTGGACGACGTGATGCGCAGCGGTGCGTCCGATGCCGCCGGGCGCGCATTTGCGGAAGCCGGCTGCGGGCTGGCCGATATCGACTATCTGGCGATCTACGACTCGTTCACGATCACGCTAGTCATGCTGCTGGAGGAAATCGGCATCGCGCCGCGCGGCCAGGGCGTCGCCCGGCTGCGTGCCGGCGATTTCGATGTCGATGGCGCGCTGCCGCTCAACACGCATGGCGGGCTGCTCGCTTTTGGCCATTCGGGCGTGGCGGGCGGACTGATGCACCTTGCCGAGGCGGCGCGTCAGCTGGCCGGCCGGGCAGGCGCCCGGCAGTTGGCCCGTCAGCGCAAGCGCGCGTTGTTTCATGCCGATGGCGGGGTGCTGTCGTCGCATGTCAGCCTGATCCTGGAGACCGCATGAGCGAACCGCAACCCGTCCCGCCCTACACCGAAGGCCTGGCCGCCGGCGTGGTGCGTTATCAGGCCTGCGAGACCTGCGGCGCCTGGCAGCCACTGCAGCGCCATGCCTGCCGCACCTGTGGCAGCCGGCAACTGGCCTGGCGCGATGCCCACGGCCAGGCCACCATCTACGCGGTGACCGAGGTGTTCCGCGCCCCCACCGAAGCCTTCCAGGCGCTGGTGCCTTACACGCTGGTGCTGGCTACCCTCGATGAAGGTCCGCGCGTGATGGGCCACGCCGACCCCGGCATCGCCATCGGCGACCGGGTGCGCGCGGGGGTGTTCCACCTCGACGGGCAGCCGCTGCTGCGCTTTTCCCGGATTTGATCTGAACAGACGCCAACAGACCGCAAAAACAATGTCCTCCACCCTCTCCGCCCTGCTCTCGCCCCGTTCCGTCGCCATCGTTGGCGCTTCCGACAACATCCACAAGATTGGCGGCCGGCCGATCCATTACATGCAGACCATGGGCTACGCCGGGACCATCTATCCGGTCAACCCGCAGCGCGAAACGCTGCAGGGGCTGCGCGCGTACCCATCGCTCGATGCGCTGCCCGAGGCGCCCGAACTGGCGGTGATCGTGGTTGCCGGTGACGCAGCGGTGCAAGCCGTGGCCGACTGCGCGCGGCTGGGCGTGGGCGCGGCCATCGTGATCGCGTCCGGATTCGGCGAGGCGGGCGAGGCTGGCAAGCGCCAGCAGGACGAGATGGTGCGCATCGCGCGGGAAGGCGGCCTGCGCATCGTCGGCCCAAACAGCCAGGGGCTGGCCAACTTTGGCAATGGCACTATCGCCAGTTTTTCGACGATGTTTATCGAGATCCCGCCGCAGGATGGGCCGGTGGCGGTGGTCAGCCAGAGCGGCGGCACGGCGGCGCTGGTCTATGGCCTGCTGCGCAACCAGGGGATCGGTGTGCGGCATGTGCATGCCACCGGCAACCAGGCCGACGTCACCGTCAGCGAACTGGCGCTGGCCGTGGCGCAGGACCCCGATGTGCGCCTGCTGCTGCTGTATCTGGAAACGCTGACCGACCCGGATGTGCTGGCCGAAGCCGCTGCCGTGGCCCGCGCGCGCGGCGTCCCCGTGGTGGCCGTCAAATCGGGCCGTTCGCAGGCCGGCGCCCGCGCCGCCGCATCGCACACGGGCGCCATGGCCAACGAAGATCGCGCGGTCGATGCCTTTCTGGCCCGCCACGGCATCTGGCGCGTCGAAGACGCCCACGCGCTGGCGCGCTGCGCCCCGCTCTACCTGCGCGGCTGGCAACCGGCCGGCCGCCGGCTGGTCGTCGTCAGCAACTCGGGCGCCAGCTGCGTGATGGCCACCGATACCGCCGATGCCCTCGGCATCCCGATGGCGCCACTGTCGGCCGCCACACAATCCGCGCTGGCCGAACGGCTACCCGGCTTCGCGGCCACGGCCAATCCGGTGGACGTGACCGCCGCGCTGCTGACGAACAGCGGCCTGTTCGGCGACGTACTGCCCGTGGTCGGCGCCGACCCCTCGGCGGATCTGGTCCTGCTCGATATTCCGGTGGCCGGCATGGGCTACGACGTGCCACGCTTTGCCCGCGATGCCGCCCAGTTTGCCGACCAGGCTGGCAAGGCGATTGCCGTGGCCGCCTGGCAGGACGCGGTGGTCAGCGAATTCCGCGCGGCCAACGTGCCAACGTTCGTCCACGCGGCCGACGCGCTGGCCGCCTTCCATCAGCTGACCGCGCACCAGCAACTGCTACGCGACGTGGCCGGCGAGCCCGCCATGCCGCCGATCGTTCCGTCCGCCGTTGCCACGCCTTCCCGCACGCTCAGCGAGGCCGCCAGTCTGGCCCGGCTGGCCGAAGCCGGCGTGCCTGTGGTGGAACACTACCTGTGCCAGAGCGCCGACGAAGCGCTGGCGGCTTGGCAACGCATTGGCGCCCCGGTAGCGATCAAGGCCAGTTCCCCGGCCGTGCCGCACAAGAGCGAACACGGCCTGGTGGCGCTGAACTGCAACAGCCACGATGCAATTGTCGACGCATTCACCAAGCAAACGCGGACACTCGACGCCATGCATGCCCCATGCGAAGGCGTCATCGTCGCGCGCATGTCGCGCGGCCAGCGCGAATGCATGGTCGGCGCCCACTGGGACCCGGTCTTCGGCGCGGTGCTGCTGGTGGGCGACGGCGGCAAGTACGTGGAAGTGGTGCGCGACACGGCGGTACTGCTGGCCCCCGCCAGCCCGGCCGCCATCGAACGCGCGGTACGCGGCCTGCGCATGGCCCCGCTGCTCGACGGCGTACGCGGCGAGTCCCCGGTCGATGTCGCCGCCCTGTGCGACGTGGCCGCCAGGGTCGGCAACCTCGTGCATCAGGCACGCGGCCAGATCCGCTCGGTGGATCTGAATCCGGTCATGCTGGGGGCAGAGGGGGCGCTGGTGGTGGATGGGTTGATGGAGGTGGCGTAGCCGCAAAAGGCGGCGCTATCCAAACTCCCTTACCAATTGCTGGACGGCCACCGGACCATCCTTTTCTATCGTGTCGTTTCTCCACGAGGCGTGAGGATCGGCTCAGCATTTTGAGCATTTCTTTTGGCGAGACGGGAAGGTCGAAAAACCGCGGGTCCTTGGCGACGATACCGGCAATGGATAAGGTTCGCCTTCCAAGGCGACGGTCTTGCCGTGATGCGTGAAGAAGAAGCCCTTGCCTGCTATCAGGACGCCGCCCGTTGTCGTGGCGTCGCCGTCCCGCAGTGCATACCTGATATCAGCCATGTCGTCTCCATCAAGAATGGCGCCCATTCTTGATGGGCCCGCTGGACACGCAATCGCCGAATGCTGAAACCGGGCACAGCATGGACCGCCGCCCTGATTGTTCACATCTCAAGACAAACTGTCAGTCGATTCGATCTTCTTTGCTTTGTCGCCAATCGTTACATTTCAGGCGCCGCATCGCGCCTGAGCCCTTACGGAGGCGCGCGTGCGCGCGTCTCACTACAAGGATAACGAAGCATGAAGACCCGTCTCGCCTGCCTGGCCGCCATGGCCGTCCTGCCTGCCCTGCCCGCCGCGGCGCAGGCCCAATCGAGCATCACGCTGTATGGCGTGGTGGATGCCGGCGTGGAGTTCCTGACCCACGCCCCGAACACCGCCACTGGTGGCAGCAACAATCTGGTGCGGATGTCGGCCGGAAACCTGTCGACGTCGCGTTGGGGTCTGCGTGGCGCCGAAGACCTCGGTGGTGGCCTGAAGGCGGTCTTTACGCTGGAAAGCGGCTTTGACCTCGACACTGGCAGCCTGAACCAGGGTGGCCGCCTGTTCGGCCGTCAGGCGTTTGTGGGTCTGCAGAACCAGTACGGCACGCTGTCGCTGGGTCGTCACCAGACGGTGCTCTACGACTTCTCGCTGGCTTATGACCCGATGGCCATCGCCACGCGCTACTCGGTGCTGATGCACGACAAGTGGATGTCGGGCCGTGCCGACAACTCGCTGAAGTTCACGGGCCAGACCGGCGCGCTCTACTACGGCCTGTTCTACAGCACCGGCTACGACAGCAGCGCCGGCGGCGAAGTGCCGGGCGATTACAAGGCCGGCCGCAACTGGTCGGTGGCGGGCGGCTACGATGCCGGCCCGGTGTCGGCCCGCGTGGTCTATGACGAAGTGCGCGGCAGCACCGTCGCCACGGACGACAACCGCGAGCGCCGCGCCACCCTCGGCGCCAGCTACAACTTTGGCCGTGGCCGCGCGTTTGCCGGCTATCGCTGGTACTACGGTGACTTCGCCAGCAGCTCGCTGCGCACCAACCTGTACTGGGTGGGCGCCACGTATCAGGTGACCCCGGCCATCGCCGTCACGGGCGCCGCCTACTACACCGACGTGCGCAACAGCAACGGCGATCCGTACAGCTTCGTGCTGTCGGGTACCTATGCGCTGTCCAAGCGCACCGACCTCTACGCGATTACCGCCTACGCGCAGAACCGTAACGGTTCGTCGATGAGCCTGTCCGGCTTTGGGCCGTCGCTGAACGGCAGCGCCACCACGCTGACCGCTACCAGCGAGCAGGTGCGTGCCGGCCAAAGCCAGTTCGGCGCCATCATTGGCGTGCGCCACCGCTTCTGATCCACGTCTGATCGACGGTTGAGCGTCATCGGATTGCGTAAAGCGTCCAGACAGCGTCCAGACTCCACGGCGAAGACTTTCCCTTCGTCCTTCCATGGGCCCGCACAGGTGATTGCCTGGCGGGCCCCTTTCTTATGTGGCGGCGGGCCGTGTGGTTTGCGCCGAAGGAAGGAGCCAGCCAGGCGTGCCTTAAACGCTTGCGGCCAACCCCAGCGACTTCAGCGCCGCGTCCAGCGACGCCTGTTGCTCCGCGGCGTACAGCGCCAGTTCATCGCTGACCGTCGCACCCAGCGCCTGCTCGAAGGCCGCGCGGTTGGGCGATGCCTGCAGGTCGTCGCGGTTCTCGTCGCCCAGGTTCGACTGGAAGATGCCGGCGGCGCTGACCGGCAGGAAGTCTTCGTAGGTGATCGGCTCGGCCACCAGCGCGCCGGCGGCAATCAGCGCTTCCACATCGCCGCCGTCGGCCGCCGCATTGCCCGCCGCGTAGCGGTAGTACGCCAGGCCCTGCTGGCGCAGCGCCTTATGGTCGTCCGGGAACGCCTCGAAAATATCGCCAAGCGTCTTGCGATAGGCATCGGCGTTCGAACCGTCCCCAGCCGGCGTGATGACCTTGCGCACCTCGTTCAGCAGTTCGTCGTAGAGCTTGCGGCCCTTGGGCGTCAGCGCCACGCCGCGTTGCTCGATCTCGCCAAAGCGGGCCGTATGGGTGCCGGCCTCGCCGCCATCGCGGAAGGTGACCGGCTCGCTCAGCGCCAGGAAACTGGTCTGGCGCAGCAGGATCGGGCAGCGGCGCGTGGGCGGGCCTTCCACCACGGCCTTGGGGCTGATGCCGCGTGCCGGCATCTGCGCCTGAACCATATCGATGTCCAGCGTGCGCGGCGTCAGGTGATTGATGTGCGGGCCGGGGAAGCACACGATGTCGGCGATCAGCGGATGCGTCTTGCGCAGCTTCCAGTACAGGTCGGCTTCGACGGTGGACTTGCCGTGCCAGCGGAATGTCTCCAGCGCCTCGGCCACAAAGCGGGCAGCGTCCTCGTCAGCCAGGCCGCCCTGCTGCTCGGCGCGCTCGATCAGCGCCAGGCAGCCCGGCGTGAAGATCGACCGCGTGGCCAGCACCGCTGCGGCGGCGTCGCGCAGCGCGGCGTCCTGGATCAGGTCCAGGCGCAGCAGCGACGTGAACACGCGGAACGGGTTCTCGGCCAGGCCGGCGGTGTCCTTCGGCCGGAACGCCGTAGAGTGCACCGGCACGCCGGCCACGGACAGATCGTAATAGCCCACCGGGAACATGCCCATCACGGCGAACAGGCGGCGGATCGTGGCGAGTTCGGCAGGCGTACCCACGCGGATGGCGCCGTGGCGCTCCACCTCGATGCGCGATTCCTGGCCCGCCGCACCGGCGGCAGCGGCACCGACGCTGGCCAGCACTTCGGCGTTGACATCGGATACCAGCGCCATCAGCGTGCCGTACTGCGGCACCTCGGCACGGTACATATCGGACATGGCGCGCGAGAACCGGGCGCGGATCTGGCTGGGGGACGTGAAAGCGGCAGACATGTTCTGGGGACGACAGTGTGACGAAAAAGAGCCGCCCAGTGTGGTCGGGCGGCTGGACGGCCGCAAGCGATATTTATGGGCGACTTGATGCGATTTTCGCATTAACTTGATGCCCCGCCAGCGCCTGAGTTTTGATGCCCTCGCATTGGCGCAGCAGCCAGCCGGAAAACAGCGCAGCCTTGTCGCGATCCGTGCCGTCGCCGGGTTTGGCCTGGCGATAGGTCAGGAAATAGGCGCCGTGCCGACCGGACTCCGGCGCCCCGGCGAACGGCAGCGCCGTCAGCCGGCCGCTTTCGATCTCTGCGCGTACCATCATTTCTGGCAAAACGGCGATGCCAAGCCCGCAGATCGCGGCGCCGGTGACCATCGTGAACAGATCGTAGCGGGGCCCCAGGCGGGCGCGGCGCCGAATCGCCTCGTCGTCGCCGCCGAACCAGTCGGGCCAGGCATCGGGGCGGCTGGCCAGATGCAACAGCGGAAGATTCAGCAGGTCTTCGCGCTTGTGCAGTGGCGCGCCCTGCAGCAGTTGCGGGCTGCACACCGGGATCGACGGACCCTCTTCGAGCAGCCGGGCCGACGGATGCCCGTCCCAGGCGTCGTTGCCGAAATAGATGGCCGCATCGAACAGCGAATCGGCAAAGTGGAACGGCTCGGGCCGCGCATGGATATTGACGACGATGCGTGGATGCTCGGCCCGGAAGCCGGCCAGGCGCGGAATCAGCCATTGGGTGGCGAACGTGGGCACCACGGCGAGTTCCAGCACCTCCATGCCGCCAGCGCGCGACGCCAGGTCCTTGGTGGCGCGCTCGATGGCCTTCAGTTCGGCGCGGATTTCGCGCACATAGCGGTCGCCGTCGGGCGTCAGCACCACGCGCTGGCGCACCCGTTCGAAGAAGCGCACGCCGAGCCGTTCCTCCATGGCCTGGATCTGCCGGGAAATCGCGCTTTCGGTGACGTTCAGTTCCGCGGCGGCGCGCGTGAAGCTGCCAAGGCGGGCAGCGCACTCAAGCATCTGGAGTGCGATCAGGCTGGGCAGGCGCATGGTTCAGGGGCTGGTGAACGGGAAAACAAGGCGGATTCGGAAATCAGGGGCGCGCGATGGCGGCCAGGATGCGCTTCAGCTTGTCGGGGTTGCGTTGCGCGTGGATGCCGACAATACGCTCGCCATCGGTCTCGATGCTTTGGGCCGATTCGAGCTGGCCATCGACAAAGCGCAGCAGCGCCCACTGGCCGTTGAGCACCACCATCTGCACATGCACGGTCTGGCCGCGCCGCTGCGCCGCGAAGAACACCTGCGCGATCTTGCCGCCGCCGACCAGCGGCTTCGGAAAGCTCGGCACCTTGCCGCCTCCGTCGCCAATCAGCGTGGCCTCGTCGGCCAGCAGGCCCCGGATCGCGTCAAACGTGCCCTCCTCCAGCGCCTGGGCGAAGCGCCGCACCAGATTCAGGTGCACATCCTTGCGTACGGGCTGGTGTGGCCGGCCGTCGCGCAACTGGGTCTTCGCGCGGCTCACCAGCTGGCGGCAGGCCGCCTCGCTCTTGCCGATGACCTCTGCCACCTGGGCGTAGTCGGCATCGAACACTTCCCGCAGCAGAAAGGCCGCACGCGCTTCGGGCGTCAGGCGTTCCAGCAGGAACAGGAACGCCACCGACACGTCGTCGGCACGCTCGTAGAGGGCTTCGGGGGTATCGGTACCTTCGGACATCAGCGGCTCAGGCAGCCAGATGCCGGCGTAGTGCTCGCGCTGCAGCTTGGCCGCGCGCAGATGATCGATGGCCAGCCGCGTGGTCACCGATACCAGCCAGGCCTCGGGGTTGTCGATGGCGTTGCGATCGGTGCCGTGCCAGCGCAGCCAGGCGTCCTGCACGACATCCTCGGCCTCAGCCACGGCACCAAGCATCCGGTACGCGATGGCCTGAAGGCGTGGGCGAAGCTGGTCGAAGGTCTGGATGGGATCGGGTGCAGGCGCGGCCATGGCACAAGGGTCCTTGCGGTGGGCTGCCATTGTGGCATTGGCGCCCTGTCGCCGTCTCGCGTTGTGTCTGACTGCGCCCTTGAAATTTCCGAACTACTGTATATATTTACAGTGTACTGTATGAATAGACAGTACCAGATGTCTTGAGATGGATTGAACAGCGTCGGAACCTTCGGAGCCCTGAAATGGAACACCTGATCCGTGTGCAGAACGAATACGACCGCCAGGTACTGGTCTGGCTGCGCGGACGCATTGGCGACGCAGCCTTGGTGTCGGCCGCGCGCCGCACCGCCGCGGACGGAAAAAAGCCTTATCTCTCAACGATTTGCCGCCTGCTGAACATCCGGCCGCCGTCGCGCCGCAGCTTTGCCGATGAGGCGCGCAAGACGCACCGTGCGGTGGGTGAACGGTATCTGGCGCAGATCCGCCAGATCCTGGCCAAGCCGGCTGCCCAGCACGCACAGCGCGAAGCGACCGGGCATGACGCGCGGCCCCAGGGTTCCCTCTTCTAGACCGCGTTCGGACGCCGCCGAGTTTTAGTCCGAATTATTGAAATCCAATAATCGGGTAAACAGCCTGTAGATCACTTCTACTGACTGTTTCGCGCCTTGCTCATTGCGGCAGGTCGGTCACGCGCATCGCCGGCGTGATCTGCAGCGGATCGGTCACCAGTTCCAGCACGGCCGGCTTGCCGGCCTGCTGCGCCCGTTCGAAGGCAGCGGCGAAGTCTTCGGTCCGCTCCACGCGCTCGGCCCAGGCGCCGCAAGCCCTGGCCATTTCCACAAAATCGGGATTGACGATGCGCGTGCCGCTCTGGCGGCCCGGATAGCGGCGCTCCTGGTGCATCCGGATCGTGCCGTACATGCGGTTGTTCACCACGATCACGATCAGGTTCACGCCGTGGGCGGCGGCCGTGGCGATTTCCTGCGGATACATCAGATAACAGCCATCGCCGGCAAAGCACACCACGGTTTTGTCCGGAAAGCGCAGCTTGGCGGCGATGGCAGCCGGCAGGCCGTAGCCCATCGCGCCGCACGTCGGGGCCAGTTCGGTACGGGGGCGCTTGTAGGCATAGAAGCGGTGCAGCCAGACCGTGTAGTTCCCGGCGCCGTTGGACAGCATGGCGTCCTCGGGCAGCACCCGGTTCAGGTGCGCCATGGCGGCGCCCATGTCCACGCCGGTCAGTTCGGCGTGAGGCTTCGGCGGCGTGACAAACGCCTCGTGGTCGGCGCGCGCGCCGGCGGTCCAGTCCTTCCAGGCCACCGAAGCCGGCGCGGCCAGCGATGCCAGCATCGCGGCGCCCGGCTCGACGCCGGCATGGATCGGCAGCGCGGCCTGGTAGACGCGGCCCAGTTCGAAGCTGTCGGCATGGATGTGCACGAGCTTCTGCCTGGGCTGCGGGACTTCCAGCAGCGAATAGCTATCGGTAGCAATATCGCCAAGCCGCGTGCCGAAGGCCAAGATCAGGTCGGCCGCCTTCACGCGTTCGGCCAGCTTGGGGCTGACGCCCAGGCTCAGGTGGCCCACGTAAAGCGGGTCGCGGTTGTCGATCACGTCCTGACGGCGGAAGGCGCAGGCCACGGGCAGGTCCCAGGCTTTGACGAACGTGGCGAAGTCGCGCACGGTCTGGTCGGTCCAGTTAGCGCCGCCGGCGATCACCAGCGGACGCCGGGCCGCGGTGAGCGCGGCTGCCAGCGCCTGGGCATCCTCGGGGCGCGGCGCGGCGGCCACGGCGCGGTACGGCGCGGCGTCGGCCACTTCCACCTGACCATCGAGCACATCCTCGGGCAGCGCCAGCACCACCGGGCCGGGGCGGCCCGACGTGGCCACCTGGAACGCGCGCGCCACCATCTCCGGAATGCGCGCGGGATCGTCGATCTCGGCCGCCCACTTGCACATCGACCCGAACACGGCCGCGTAGTCCACCTCCTGAAATGCCTCGCGCCCCTTGTGCTCGCGGGCGATCTGGCCGACGAACAGGATCATCGGCGTGGAGTCCTGCTGGGCGATATGCACGCCGATGCTGCCATGCGTGGCGCCGGGGCCGCGCGTCACGAAGCAGATACCGGGACGGCCCGTCAGCTTGCCGTCCGCCTCGGCCATGTTGGCGGCGGCGCCTTCGTGCTTGCAGACCACCAGGTCGATGGCCGGTTGGTCGTGCAGCGCGTCCAGCACGTCAAGAAAACTCTCGCCCGGCACGCAGAAGATCCGTTCGGTGCCGTGGATGCGCAGTTGGTCTACGAGTACGCGGCCGCCGGTGCGGGCCGTATGGGGAACATTGGAGGTCATGTCGGATGTGGGTCGCGTTATCGGCGTAAAGCGGCGTAGATCGACTGGAAGATCGGCGGGAAGATCGGCGTGAGGCTCGCAATGTCTGCAATTGTTCCGTTTGACGCGCGCGGCTGCGCGGCCTATCGTGCATTTCTGTTATGCGAATTCTGCAAGTCGCGACCGTCCCCTGCCGTGTAGATTTGCGGTCGAGGCGCAGCACAAGACGCCCCGCCCGGCGCACGTTTCCGTTGCGGAAACCGTCAGGCAGAACGGGAGCCCGCCACGGGACTGCCGCACACGAACGTTCGCGCTACAGGAGACATGATATGAATTTTCCCCATCGCCTGATGCGGCCGATACTGGCCGTGCTTTGTACCGGATGCATGGCTGTCGCCACGCAGGCCGGCGCCCAGGGTGCCGATCACTACCCGACCAAGCCCATCACCTACGTGGTGCCGTTTGCCGCCGGGGGCACCACCGACCTGCTGGGCCGCCTGATCGGCCAGCGGCTGTCGCAGGTGCTGGGGCAATCGGTGGTGGTGGAAAACCGCGCCGGCGCGGGTGGCAATATCGGCTCCGACTACGTGGCCAAGGCCCCGGCGGACGGGTACACGCTGCTGGGCGGCACGATCAGCTCGCACGCCATCAACGTGAGCCTGTACCCGAAGATGCCGTATGACCCCGTCAAGAACTTCCAGCCCATTGCACTGATCGGCACGTTGCCGAACGTGCTGGTGGTCAATGCCAGCAGCCCGTGGAAGAGCGTGCAGGACGTGATCGCCGCCGCCAGGGCCAAGCCGGGCACGGTCAATTTCGGCTCGTCGGGCAATGGTACGTCGCAGCACCTCGCTGCCGAACTGTTCGCCAACATGGCCGGGCTTCGCATGACCCACGTGCCTTACAAAGGCAGCAGCCAGGCGGTGCAGGCACTGCTTGGCAACCAGGTGGACCTGGTGTTCGAGAACAGCGTGGCCGCCATGCCGATGATCCAGTCGGGCAAGTTCCGCGCACTGGCCACCACCGGCGCCAGGCGCGCGGCCGAGCTGCCCGACGTGCCGACCATGGCGGAGTCGGGCCTGAACGGCTACGAGATCGTGTCGTGGCAGGCCATCTTCGCGCCGGCCGGCACGCCCAGGCCCATCGTCGACAAGCTGTCGACCGAGATCGGCAAGATCATCCGCCAGCCCGAAGTGCGTGCCAAGCTGGCGTCGATGGGCGTGGAGCCGTCGGGCGCCGGGCCCACCGAACTGGGCAATTTCCAGAAGAGCGAAGTCGCAAAATGGGCAAACCTGATCAAGGTCGCCAATATTCACCTGGAGTAAGCATGAGTGATCACCGTATCCCGACTGCCGGCCTGCACCAATGGGTGGTGGACCTCTGGCTGGCGGCGGGCTCCGACGCCCGCGAGGCCAGCCTGACCGCCGATCATCTGGTGGGCGCCAACCTGTCCGGCCACGATTCGCATGGCGTGGGCATGATTCCCAAGTACGTGATGTCGTGGCAGGCCGACCAGCTCCAGCTGAACCAGCAGGTCAGCGTGGTGCATGAATCGGGCGGCATCCTGAGCCTGGACGGCAACCGTGGCATGGGACAGGCCGTGACCGAACAGGCCATGGGCCTGGGTATCGAACGCGCGAAGGAACATGGCGTGTGCGTGCTGGGCCTGCGCCGGTCGCACCATCTGGGCCGGGTAGGACACTGGGCCGAACAGGCCACCGCGGCCGGCATGATCTCGATCCATTTCGTCAATGTGCTATCCAAGCCGATCGTCGCGCCGCATGGCGGCTACGATCCGCGCTTCGGCACCAATCCGTTCACGATTGGCGTGCCGGTGGCCGGACAGCCGCCGCTGGTGCTGGACTTCGCCACCAGCGCCATCGCGCTGGGCAAGGTGCGCGTGGCCAACAACAAGGGCGTGCCGGTACCGCCGGGCTGCCTGATGGACCCGCAGGGACACCCCACCGACGACCCCGCCGTGATGTTCCCGCACCCCGGCACGCCGCAGGGCGCGCTGCGCACGTTCGGCGAGCACAAAGGCTACGTGCTGGCCGTGATGTGCGAACTGCTGGGCGCGGCCGTGACCGGCGGGCATACGATCCGCCCCGAAACGCTCACGCACGAGCACGCGGTGTGGAACAACATGCTGGCGATCATCTTCGATCCGGCACGGCTGGGCAGCACCACCACGTTCGGCCACGAGGTGGAGTCGTTTGTCGAATGGATGAAGGCGTCGCGCCTGCAACCCGGCAACGACGCCATCCGCCTGCCGGGCGACCCCGAACGCGCCTGGCGCCGCGCCCGGGCCGAATACATCCCCGTGGACAGCAGCACGCTGGCCCAGCTTGACGATGCCGCCGCCCGCGTGCTGCAGGCCCGTGGCAAATCGCCGGGCCCGCTTTCCGCGCTGGCCGCCGACTGACCCAGGAAATTGACGATGTCCAACACCCCTCACCTTCCCCAGATCCACCCGCTGCCCAACAAGTTCCGTGCCGACGTGCTGGCGCGCAAGCGCCTGATCGGCCTGTGGAGTTCGCTGGGTCAGCCCGTGACCAGCGAGATCGTCGGCCTGGCCGGCTTTGACTGGCTGCTGCTCGATGGCGAGCATTCGCCCAACGACGTGCTGACTTTCGCGCCCCAGTTGATGGCGCTCAAGGACAGCGTCAGCGCCCCCGTGGTGCGTCCGCCGTGGAACGACCCGGTGATGCTCAAGCGCCTGCTCGACATCGGCTTCTACAACTTCCTGATTCCGTTCGTGGAATCGGCCGAGGAAGCCCGCCGCGCGGTGCGCGCCACGCGGTATCCGCCCGATGGCATTCGCGGCGTGTCCGGTGCCCAACGGCAGAACCGCTATGGCACGCTGCCGGACTTCTTCAAGACCATCAACGACAACATCTGCGTGCTGGTGCAGATCGAAAGCCGCAAGGGCGTGGAAGCGGCCGCCGAGATCTGTGCGGAACCCGGTGTGGACGGCATTTTCATCGGCCCGAACGACCTGGCCGCGGCCTACGGGCATCTGGGCAATCCGAACCACCCCGATGTGCAGGCGGCGGTGAAACAGATCTACGATGCCGCCAACCACGCCGGCAAGGCCATCGGCACGCTGACCCCGGTCGAAGCCGATGCCCGGCGCTACCTCGATATGGGCGCGCACTTCGTGGCGGTCGGCATCGACCACGTATTGCTGCGCGATGCGGCCCGTGCGCTGCGCGACCGCTTTGCGTCCTGAAGCCATTTTCAACAGGAAGGAATCATGAGCAAGCTCGGATTTATCGGATTGGGCGTCATGGGCAAGCCCATGGCGGAACACCTGCAGGCCGGCGGCCATACCGTCTACGCGCACACGCGCAGCGGCGTGCCGCAGGAACTGCTGGACCGCGGCATGCAGCAGTGCGCCAGCGCCACGGAGGTGGCCAGACAGGCCGACATCATCTTCCTGATGCTGCCCGATACGCCCGATGTGGCGCGCGTGCTGTTTGGTGACAACGGCGTGGCCGCCGGGCTGACCCAGGGCAAGATCGTGGTGGACATGAGCTCGATCTCGCCGATCGACACGCGCGAGTTCGCCGCGAAAATCGAACAGCTCGGGTGCGACTATGTGGATGCGCCCGTGTCGGGCGGCGAAGTTGGCGCCAAGGCCGCCACGCTGTCGATCATGGCCGGCGGCAAGCAGGATGTCTTCGACAAGGTGCTGCCGCTGCTGCAATTGATGGGCAAGAACATCACGCTGGTGGGCAATGTCGGTGACGGCCAGGTAGCCAAGGTGGCCAACCAGGTGATCGTGGCGCTGACCATCGAGGCCGTCAGCGAGGCGCTGGTGCTGGCTGCCAAGGCCGGGGCCGATCCCGCGCGCGTGCGCCAGGCACTGATGGGCGGCTTTGCCAGCTCGAAGATTCTTGAAGTTCACGGCGAACGAATGATCAAGCGCACGTTCAATCCGGGTTTCCGCATCGAACTGCATCAGAAAGATCTGAACCTGGCGCTGTCCACGGCGAAGCAGCTGGGCCTGGGCATGCCAAACACGGCATCGACACAGCAGTTGTTCAATGTGTGCGTGGCCCAGGGCGGCGCGGGCTGGGATCACTCGGGGCTGGTCAAGGCCATCGAGCACCTGTCGTCGTTCGCCATCGGCGACACGCCCGGATCGGCCTGATGACAGCCATGTCGGCGGCGCTGAATTCCGACGATCTGGCGTGCTTTGTCTGCGTGGCCAACACGCAGAGCATTTCGCGCGCCGCGCTGGAACTGGGCGCCGACCAGTCTACGGTCAGCCGCCAGATCGCGCGGCTGGAAGCTGCGCTCGACACCCGGCTGTTTCACCGCAGCGGCCGGGGCGTGGTGCTGACCGAGGCCGGTACCACGCTGCTGGGTTACGCGCGACAGGTGGCCGCCACGCTGACCGAGGCGCGCGCGGCGGTGCGGGCGTCTACCGCGCAAGGCCCGGCGCAACTGGTCATCGCGGCACAGCCAACCATCGCCAATACCGCGTTCGCGGCCATCGGCACGGCGCTCAAGGCACGCTTTCCGGCGACGAAGATCCGCTTTGTGGAAGGGCTGGCCAACCCGGTGCTGGCCTGGCTGGCAGCCGGCGAAATCGATGTGGCCCTGCTCTACCTGCCCGAGCAGCAGGGTGCGCTCAAGGTGGACGTACTGCTGGAAGAAGACCTGACGCTGGTCACGCCCTCGTCATGGAGCCACCTGGGCCCGGCGTTCCAGGCGCGACGCCTGGGCGAGGTACCGCTGATCCTGCCCAGCACGTCGCACGGCCTGCGCGTGCTGGCCGAATCGCTGGCGGCGCGCGTCGGCACCTCGCTGAACATGGCGATGGAGTGCGATGCCTCGAACACGGTGGCAATGCGGCTGGTGGAAGACGGCTGCGGCGCGACGCTGCTGCCGTTCGCGGCCGTGGCGGATCGCGTGGCCCAGGGCCGGCTGCATTCGGCGCGACTGATCGACCCGGTGGTGACGCGTCAGGTGGCGATGACCACGCCGCGCAATCGGCCGGTGGTGCCGGAGCTGTGGGACATCATGCAGACGGTGCGGCAGTCGGTGCGCAATATCGTGATGTCGGGCGCGTGGCCGGGGGCGCGGCTGGTTTGATCGCTGATGCCCGATGGCTTTGCTCCCCTCTCCCGCTCCTGCATGGAAGAGGGGAGCGCATAACAACGCATGGTGGCGTTGTTATGCCCAGATAGCCGAATTACTGCTTCGTCGTACCGCTCTGCAGTTCAGCCTTGGCCGTCTCGTCGGCAGCCTTCTTGGCGTCCTTGCGCTCGGACTTGGCCGCGTTCACATCCTGCTTGTACTCGCCCTTGGCCGCCTTCTTCTCGGCCTTGTACTGGTCATTGGCGGCCTTGCGGGCCTCCCGGCGTTCCACGAGCGGGTCCTTCGGTGGCTGGACCTGGGTCGTGACCGGCGGGGCGGCAGTCGTGATGTCGGCCGGGGCGGCCGGCGCCTGCGTGGTCTGTGCGAAGGCGGTGACAGAGATCATGCCGGCTGCCAGGGCGCCAATCAGGGACGTGGTGCGAATGGTTCGTTGCTTGGACATATGAGACCTCTCAGTGGTTGTTATCGAAAACGGAAAACAACGGGTGCGTTGTTTCCCACCGCGTGCCCAGTTTAGAAGTCACATGGTGCCCGGTGTGCCGCATTCACACATCTCCTTACAAAACCTCGCGCGCACTGACAGACAACGCCCGACAACACCACAGTTTGTGTCAAATTTTGCGATTTCTGGCGCTTGAATGACGCGGGCACGTCGCCCACACTGAACCGCATCGACCATCGATTCCAAGGGAGTTGCCATGCATCTCGACGGTTCGTGCCAGTGCGGCGCGGTGCAGTTCAGCCTTGAGTCCGATTCGCCCTACCCCTACCTGCACTGCCATTGCTCGATCTGCCGCAAGACCGGTGGCAGCGGTGGCTATGGCATCAATCTGGGCGGCGATGCCCATACGCTGCGCGTGTCCGGCCAGCAGCACGTGGCCCATTTCCACGCCGTGATCCGCGAGCCCGGCAAGCGGCCGGTGCGTTCCAAGGGATACCGCCACTTCTGCAGGCTGTGCGGCAGCCCGCTGTGGATGTGGGACCCGCGCTGGCCAGACCTGGTCCACCCGTATGCCGGCGCCATCGACACGCCGCTGCCGAAGCCGCCCGATGTCGTCGAGGCCGGCCTCGATTACGTCGCGCCGTGGGTAGACGTGCCGCGCGGCAGGGGCCATCGCCACGTGGGCACCTGGCCACACGAATCGTTGCGCGAATGGCATGTGCGGCATGATCTGCTGAAGTAGTCCGCAGACCAGCGCAGAGGCCGGGCGGCCCTGCCCTGAGCGCGCGCCAGCGGGTCGGACGGCTCCTGACAGGGTCTTGCACCGGCGCTGACATACATCGCGCAAGTGCGCTCCTATGCTCGAATGAGACAAGGCATCTGGGAGCCCGCCATGCGCGACTATCGCCAATATCTGATTTATCCGATGGCATCGCTGTTTGCGATCGTGGCGGTCACGCTGCTGGTCGGCTGCGGCGAATCGGCCAGGTTACCCGATACGGCGGGCATCGGTCCGAACCCGCAACTGCCGGCGCCGCACAAGACGGTGCTTCCGACCATCCATATCGCCCCGGCCGAAGGCTGGAAAGACGGGAAAATGCCCGTACCGGCCGACGGCATGCGGGTGGCCGCCTATGCCGGCAAGCTGGACCATCCGCGCTGGCTGTACGTGCTGCCGAACGGCGATGTGCTGGTAGCCGAAACCAACGCGCCGCCCAAGCCTGACGACCACAAGGGCATCCGGGGCTGGATCATGAAGAAGACGCAGGAGCGCGCCGGTGCCGGCACACCCAGCGCCAACCGCATCACGCTGCTGCGCGACACCAATGGCGACGGCGTGGCCGACCAGAGATCGGTATTTCTTCAAAACCTGCACTCGCCGTTCGGCATGGTGCTCGTGGGCAACGATTTCTACGTCGCCGATACCGATGCCGTGCTGCGCTTCCCGTACACGCCGGGCCAGACCAGCATCACGGCGCCGGGCCAGAAACTGGTGGACCTGCCTGCTGGCTCGATCAACCACCACTGGACCAAGAACATCATCGCCAGCCCCGATGGCAGCAAGCTGTATGTCACGGTGGGATCGAACAGCAACGCGGGCGAGAACGGCATCGACAAGGAAGCGGGCCGCGCCGCCATCTGGGAAGTCGATCGACAGACCGGCCAGCATCGTATTTTCGCCAGCGGCTTGCGCAATCCCAATGGCATGGTCTGGGAGCCCACCACCAAGGCGCTCTGGACGTCCGTCAATGAGCGCGACGAAATCGGTAGCGACCTGGTACCCGACTACATTACCTCCGTGCGCGACGGCGGCTTCTACGGATGGCCGTACAGCTATTACGGCCAGCACGTGGACGACCGCGTGAAGCCGCCCGCCCCCGACATGGTGGCCAAGGCCATCGTGCCCGACTACGCGGTGGGCGCCCACACGGCGTCGCTGGGCATGACCGGCGCCGCAGGCAACAGCCTGCTGCCGCAGTTCCGCGACGGCATGTTCGTGAGCCAGCACGGCTCATGGAACCGCAAGCCGCGTTCGGGCTACAAGGTCATCTTCGTGCCGTTCGACCAGGGCAAGCCGCGTGGCGCCCCAATCGACGTGCTGACCGGCTTCCTGGATCAGGACGGCAAGGCGCAGGGGCGCCCGGTAGGCGTCGTGATCGACAAGACCGGCGGGCTGCTGGTGGCCGACGACGTGGGCAATGTGGTCTGGCGGGTGAGCGCAGCGAAGTGATAGCGCGAAGCAATAGCGCGAAGTAATGGCGCGCGAAGTGATAGCGCGAAGCAATAGCGCGAAGTCGCCCCCGGACATGCTGTCCCGTCTGGCGCCTGCGCCGTCATGCCACCGGGCGCTGCGCGCGTCCGACGATCTGCAGCGTCCGTAGCAATAACGCCAGACCGCGCCGCGTATCGGCATCGCGCGCCAGCGCCCACAGGGCCCGTGTACCTGGCGGCTCGGTGTCTCGCCGGGTCTGCGCAGCGGCCAGCCGCAGCGCGCCGCTTAACGCGCCATGGGCCGCCACGCCTTCCTCGAACACGCTGCTGACTTTCTCGATCATCGCCGGATCGAGAAAATCGACAAGATCGGCCATCAGCGCCAGTATGTCGACCAGGTTGTCGAGCCGCGCGCCGAGCAGCAGCGGGGCCAGCCTTGGAGACAGTTCTGCCCAGGCCGCCGGCGCCGGGTCAACCGGCTGGCTGTCGGCCAGATGGTGGGCAACGTGCGGGGCAAGGCCCGGCTCGGAAGCCTCGGGAATGGATGCCATGGGGACTCCACAGTGGATCACATCGGGTGATGGCAGGAGCGGCGGTCAGAGCATGCCCCGCGCAACCGCCCAGTAGGCGCCGCGATTGAAGCCCTGGCGCAGCAGGCCGCCCAGCCTGGTGGGCGGCATCGGTTGCACGTCCCGATGGTAGTCGTACCAGAGCGGCATGCCCGCCGATAGCCCAAGCTGGGCAACGGCCTGAACCTTGCCGTCGTAGGCCGCGACGGGACGTCCCAGGCGTATCGACGCCGCGATGTTGTCGGCGATCACCGGCGCCTGGTTGTGGCATGAGCCGCCGGCCTTGCTGACCGGCAGATCCACGGTATCGCCGATCACGTAAACCCGCTCATGCCCGCGCACCTGCAAGGTCTCATGGTCGGTGGGCAGCCAGCCCTCGTCGTCGGCGGCTTCGGACAGGCCGCTCTGGCGCACCACATCGACGGCGCGGATGGGCGGCGTGGCCATCAGGATGTCAAACGGCTGCTCGGCGCCCTCTTCCGAATACGCCACCCGCCTGCCGGGGTCCACGCGCGCCAGGGTAAAGCCGCGCTGAAAGCGGATGCCGCGCTGCTCGAACAGGGCCGGCACGACATCGCAGGTGGGCTTCTGCAGGAACAGGCAATTGCGCAGCAACTGCGAGACGGTCGGGTAGGTGTAGACGATCTCCACCCGCTCGCGCACCCCGCGCCGGCGCAGGTAGTCGTCCAGCATCAGATCGGTTTCCAGCGGCGCGATGCCACATTGATGTGGCACGTTGTGCGTCTTCGGGAACGAAACCGTGACGAAGATTCGCCCCCGCTGGATGCGCGCGAGCTTTTCGGCCAGCTGACGGGCCGGCGCGTACTGGTAGAAATGGTCGCCCGCCTCGCCCAGCCCCTCGATGCGCTCCGGGGCCGGCACGCACCCGGTGGCGATCACCAGATAGTCGTAGCCGTAGCGCCTGCCGCTGCGGGCCTGCACCTCCTGGCGGCCCAGATGGAACTGCTCGGCCGCATCCACCACGAAATCGATCTCCGGCCGCAGCAGCGACCGCTCGCGCCGTACCAGTTCCTCGCGGAAGAACGCGCCGAACGCCACATACATGAACGCCGGCTTGTAGAAGTGATCGTCCGTATCGGACAGCACGGTCACGGCGACGTCGCCGTCGACGATCTCCCGGAACAGCTTGCCGGCCAACTGGTTGGCCAGCATCGTGCCCCCCACGCCGCCCCCTACGATCAGTATGCGTTGTGTCATCGTCTCCACCTGGTCAGGATCATCGAGAGAACATGCCGCTCAGACGCGAATCCGCACGGGGCGGGAAAGTGTCTGGCAGACCGGGCACTCACGCGCCGTCTTCAGCACGCGCGCGTGCAGGTCGGCCGATATGGCGGCCAGGAAAAATACGTCGATCTCGAAGGCGGTGATGTCGCCCTGGCGGTCCAGGCGGACATCCACGCGGTACGGCGGCAGTTGCGCGTCGCGGTGGGCCATGTCGATGGTGATGCAGACGCAGGCTGCCACGGCGCCCGCCAGCAGTTCGTGCGGCCGCATGGCGGTTCCGCCGCGCAGGCCGTCGGCGGCCGCATCGGCAAGCACCACGTGATGCCCGCTGCGGATCGTCACGGCGTACGACGGGCCCTGGCGCGACGCGGAAACCTGCAGCGGCGCCATCAGTGGACCTGCGCCACCACGAACAGCCGTCGAAACGGAAACAGCGTGCGGCCGTCGGGGCCATTTGGATAGAGCTTGCGCAGCCTTGGCACGTATTGCGCCAGAAAGCGGCCGCGCTCGCTGTCGTCGAGATGATCGGTCACCGCGCGCAGGCCCGACGCCTTGATCCAGTCGTAGACGGGGTCGTCGCCTTCCACCACCTGCAGGTAGTCTGTCTTCCAGATGTCCAGATGCGCGGTGCGATCCACCAGCAGCTGGTAGTAGAACGCCGCGGGCTGCACGTGGTTGCGCGCCAGTTCTCCCCGCAACATCGGCGTGCCCAGCACACTGCCGCCCGGGCCGGCGGTGGCCAGCACCTCGCGCATCAGACCGTACCAGGGGGTCTCGCACCAGTCGGGCATATGCAGCGCCAGGCAGCCGCCGGGCCGCAGAAAGCCCAGCAACCTTGGCAGCAGCGTTTCGTGATCGCCCAGGAAGTGAAGCACCGCGCTGGCGAAGATCAGGTCCGCGTGCGCCTGCGGCGTCCAGTGCTGGATGTCAGCCTGCTCCCAGCGGATGGCGCCACTCTCGCCGGCTGCGGCAGCCAGCATTTCGGGGGAACTGTCTACGCCGCACACGCTGGCGTGTGGCCATTTTTCCTGCAAGGCCCGGGTGACATGCCCCGGGCCGCAACCGATGTCGTATACCGTGTGCGGCGCATCGAGCGGCACCCGCTGCAGAAGCTCCACCGCGGGCCGCAGCCGCAAATCGGAAAACTGCAGATACAGCGTGGGATCCCAGCGCGCATCCGGCCGGCCCTCGCTCACGTTCATCGACATCAATCGCATGGTTGGCTCTCCATGGCGCGATGCCGGGGGCATCGGGAATGCTCATTAGCATATGCATTCGATGTCGCGACGCTACTGAAGAATCTTTATGTCAGTACTGGCACGGTTTAAATGACAAGTCCGCGCTTCTCACGCGAACGGGTGACATCTGCGCGGGAACGGCCGCACAACGACCGCACAACGGCCGCCAAAATGAAAACCGGCGGTGCGATTCCGTCGCACCGCCGGAAAGCCTGGCCCTCAGCCCGGAACAATGATCAGAAGCGGTGCTGCAGGCCCGCCAGCACGCCGACCTGGTTGTCCGCATAGCCAGCGAAATCACGCGAGACACTCACAGGCTGGCCATTGCGCGCCTTCGCATAGGCCGCGGACACGTATGCCAGCGTGCGTTTGGAAAAGCTGTACTGGGCGCGCAGCGAGACCATGATCGGATCGGCGTTGGTGTCGCCCTTGATGTTCTGCTTGTAGACCGCGCCGTACAGCGCGAAGGCCGGCGTGAAGTCGTACGCGGCGCCCAGCCAGTACATGTCGCTCAGCTGATTGGGAGCCGTCGTGGTGAAGGTCTTTCGGTAATTGCGATAGCCGGCAAAGAGCTTCAGCGCGCCAACGTCGTATCTGGCACCGGCATGGATGCCCTGGGCATAGTCGGTGGGGTCGCCCGCAGCCCCGTGGACGCGGTCCCATGTGACCACCGCCGAAAAACCGCCCGCCGCGTAGCCAATCGCAAGATCGTATTTCAACGAAGATTTGAAGCTGCCGGGGTCTTCGCCGAACCCCAGCGTTCCGCCGACCTTCACGGGCCCGAACTGGCCGTCATAGCGCACCACGTTCGACGATCGCACGAACATGCTGTCCTGCCGGTCTCCGGAGCCTGTCGAGGCCATGGCCCAGGAATAGTTTTGCGCGTAGTCCATGGGCTCGAACGGCGCCATGTAGTCGAACGTGGTGGAATAGTCCGCGCCCATCCGGATACTGCCCAGCGTTTCGTGCTGCAGGCCCACCCATGCGCGCCGGTTGAACAGCCCGCGGTCGCCGTAGAACGTTCCGGTATCGGCCTGGATACCCGATTCCAGCCTGAAGATGGCGGTCATTCCGCCGCCGAGCGGCTCGGCGCCGCGCAGGCCCCAGCGGGAAATGTTCTTGCCGCCCGATACCAGCCCCACCGTCGATCTGCCATCGGGACCGGCGTTGCTGATGTACTCGACGCCCACGTCAAGCAGCCCATAGAGCGTGATGCCGGACTGCGCTTCTGCTGCTGTCGAGACCAGGCCGCTTGCGGCCAGTACCACTGCCTTGCGTTTCATGTCAGACCTCCTTGCACGTTCCTGTTTGGACGTGCGGCGTGAGGTCCGGTGCCGGCGCCAGGCCGTGCTTTCGCGAGCCCTTTTGATCCACGGCAGGCGGGCGTCAGCGCAAGGCTGCAAAGCAGTGGCCAGAAATGAAAAACCGGCGGCGCGAGCCCCTCGCACCGCCGGAAGGCCGCCCACCACGGCAGCCTGGAAACAACGATCAGAAGCGGTGCTGCAGGCCCGCCGTCACACCGACCTGATTGTTGGCATAGCCAACGAAATCGCGCGAGACACTCACGTTCTGACCGTTGCGCGCCTTGGCATACGCTGCGGACAGGTACGCTGAGGTGCGTTTGGAAAGATTGTATTGGGCGCGCATCGAGATCATGATCGGATCCCCATCGGTGTCGCCCTTGATGTTCTGCTTGTAGACCGCGCCGTACAGCGTGAAGGCGGGCGTGAAGTCGTAGGCGGCGCCCACCCAGTACATGTCGCTCAGCTGCTTGGCGGCCGTCGTGGTGAACGTCTTGCGGTAATTGCGATAACCGGCGTACACCGACAGCGGGCCGAAGTCGTAGCTGGCGCCGGCGTGGATGCCCTGGATGTAGTCGGTGGAGTCGGCCGGCGTGGTGCTGGCGCCCGCGCCCATCTGGCGATCCCAGGTCACGGCCGCGGCAAAGTTGCCGGCGTTGTAGCCCAGACCCAGATCGTATTTCGACGAACTCTTGTAACTGCCCGGCACTTCGCCGAACGCCATCGTGCCGCCCACCTTGAACGGCCCGAACTGGCCGTCGTAGCGCACGATGTTGGTCGAACGCGAGAACATGCCGTCCTTGCGGCCGCCCGTGGCCGTCGAAGACGTGGCCCACGAATAGTTCGGCGCGTACCCCATCGGGTCGAACGGCAGCATGAAGTCGTAGGTCGTGGTGAAGTCACGGCCCAGGCGGATGCTGCCGAGGTTCTTGTCCTGCAGGCCCACCCAGGCGCGACGGTCGAACAGCGTATTGTCGGTGTCGAGCTTGCCGGTATCGATGGCGATGCCCGATTCCAGCGTGAAGATGGCCTTCAGTCCGCCACCCAGGTCTTCGGTGCCACGCAGGCCCCAGCGCGACGTGTTCTTGCCGCCCGAGGTCATTTTCACCAGGGAATTGCCGTTGGCGCTGGCATGGTTCACGTACTCGATGCCCGAATCCACCAGGCCATACAGCGTCACACTCGATTGCGCCGCCGCGCCGCCCGATACCACGCAACCCAACGCGGCCAGGGCCACTGCCTTCCGTTTCATCCTCAGTCTCCTTTGTTGTTCTGGTGTGTAGTGAACGGAGCGGATGGTATGGGGGCCTCACTTTCAGTTCGCTTTCGATACGCTTGCGATTTTTTCCGTGGGGGATGCACCACGATTGGGACTTTCCCCATCTAGGCGCCGGCGCCGGTAACGGGTATCACTCCAGCGCGATTCCCCTGTAGACCCTGTTTGCCGTAGCCCCATGCGTATCCTGCTTGCCGAAGACAACCTGAAACTGGCCGCCTCCCTGACGGAATCGCTGAGCCAGAGCGGCTTCACGGTCGACTGCATGCATGACGGGGCCAGCGCCGATCACCTGTTGACCACGCAAGACTACGCGCTGGCCATCCTCGACATCGGCATGCCGCGCCTGGACGGCCTGGAAGTGCTGCGGCGCCTGCGCGCGCGCCGCAATCCGCTGCCGGTGCTGATCCTGACCGCCCACGGATCAGTGGAAGACCGCGTGCGCGGCCTCAACCTGGGCGCCGACGATTACCTGGCCAAGCCCTTCGCACTGACCGAACTCGAAGCCCGCGCCCGCGCGCTGATCCGGCGCAGCCATGGCCATGACCGTACCGAACTGGCCTGCGGTCCGCTGCACTACGACAGCGTGAGCCGCGCCTTCACGCTCAACGGCGAACTGCTGCCACTGACGGGCCGCGAACGGGCCGTGCTGGAGATTCTGCTATTGCGCGACGGCCGGGCGGTCAACAAGGCCGCCCTGTCCGAGAAGATTTTCGGCATCGATGAATCGGTCAACGCCGACGCCATCGAGATCTACGTGTACCGGCTGCGCAAGAAGCTCGAAGGCTCCGGCGTCAGCATCGTCACGCTGCGCGGCCTGGGCTATCTGCTCGAAGCGCAGGACACCGCGGCGGCCGCCAGCGCGGGCCCGCGCGCATGAAGACCGGCAGCCTGCGGCTGCAATTGACGCTCTGGCTGCTGCTGCCCCTGCTGGTATTGCTGGCGCTCGACGCGTGGCTGACCGACCGGCGAGCCATGTCCGCGGCCCACCAGGCGTTCGACCGCACCCTGGCGGCATCGCTGAAGGCCATGCGCGAAGGCATCAAGCTGCGCGACGGCCGCGTGGAGGTGGAGGTGCCCTATCTGGCGCTGGAGGTCTTCGATGCCGAGGCGGGTTCGCGCGTTTACTACAAGATCCGTGACGAGCACGGCACTACGATCACCGGCTACGACGATTTGCCGATGCCGACCGGGTCGGTGCGCTCGCTCTATCGGACGCAGTTCTACGACGCCGACTTCCGTGGCACACCCGTCCGCATGGCCGCCATGGCGCTGCCGCTGCACGACGTGCGCTCCGCGCGTACGCAGATGGTGTGGGTGCTGGTGGCCGAATCCACAGAGCCGCGCGAGCAGCTGGCCCACGAAATCCTGATCGGCTCACTGCTGCAGGAGTTGATGCTGGTGAGCCTGGCGCTGGTCATCGTCTGGTTCGGCGTACGGCGCGGGCTGCGGCCGCTTCAGCGCCTGTCGGACACCGTGGCCGCGCGCGGGCCCGATGACCTCGCCCCAATCGGCGACACCACGCTGCCCGTGGAAATCCGGCCGCTCGTCACCGCCGTGAACCAGTACGTGGCGCGGCTGCACCGCATGGTCCAGGGGCGCAAGCGTTTCTTTGCCGATGCCGCCCACCAGCTCAAGACACCGCTGGCGGTCATCCAGGCCGAGTCGGAACTGGCACTGCGCGAAACAGACCTGGCCGGCGTGCGCGGACACGTGGCAAGGCTCAATGGATCGGTCCGGCAGGCGGCAAAGGAAGTGGCGCAATTACTATCGCTGTCGCGGCTCGAAACGGATAGCGGCTACGCCCCGACGCTGCGCCCGCTACGCCTGGACCGGCTGGCGAAACAGGTGGCGCTGGACTGGGCGCCCACGGCCCGCCAGCAAGGGGTGGACCTCGGCTTCGATGGCGATGCACAGCCCCACGCAAGTGTCAGCGGACAACCGGAACTGCTGCAGGAACTCATCGGCAACCTGATCGACAACGCGGTGCGTTACGCGGGCCCAGGTGCCATGGTCACGGTGCGCGTGGCCGGGCGCAGCCTGCTGGTGGAGGACAACGGCCCCGGCGTGGCGCCGTTCGAGCGCGAATCGGTGTTCAAACGTTTTTACCGCGGCGAGGCCAGTGCCAGCCGCGAAGGCAGTGGCCTGGGCCTGTCCATCGTGCGCGAGATCGCGCGGCTGCATGGCGCTACCGTCGCACTGGCTGACACACAGGGCGGCGGGTTGACGGTGGTGGTGGATTTTCCGGGGTAAGTGGGGTGCGCGTCACCCCTGCTGGGGCCGCGACAGATTGGCCCGGGCGCGTCGCAGGAATTCAACGAATTGCTCCGCCTCGGCTTCGGTAAAGCCGTCGAGGGCCTGGGCGGTCACCACGTCGCCCACATGCTGCGCCGCGTCCAGCGCCTGATCGGCTTTTTCGGTCATGCGCACCATGCGCTCGCGACGGTCTTCAGGGTTGGGACGGCGGGCGATCCAGCCGCCCTCTTCCATGCGATCAAGCAACCGCCCGGCCGAAATCGGCGCCACTTCCATCAGGTCGGCCAGGGCCGCCTGGTTCATTTCGCCGTGATACGACAGGTAGGCCAACGCCCGAAACTGGGCACGCGTGAGGTCCAGCGTGGAGCGCGACAGGTCATCGAACCGCTTGCCGGACAAGCGTCCCACGTCCGACACCAGAAAGCCGAAGCGCTTTTCAAGATTCTTTTCCATGCGCGGGATTATAGGGAGTCGCACGGTTCGGTTTGGTGTCGAAAACCCTGAATCGCACACTCGGCCGGGCGTGATCAAAGGCTTTGGGCTGTCTGGTATGCGTGCCGCTGCCGACGGCGGCAACCTTGCACGCGCCGCCGTGGATTGCGCTAAGCTGGTCGCGAATCCGACACTGGCTGGCCCTGGCCAGCCTTGAAACTGTCCCGTCCCTGGAGCGGCAATGCCGACCTACGACTATCGATGCCCTATCTGCGGCGACTTTTCTGAAATTCGGCCGATGGCCCGCCGCGACGACCCCGCCGTCTGTCCCGACTGCGGCGAAGCGGCCACGCGCGCCCTGGTGGCCGCCCCAGGCCTTGCCGGCGGCAGCACGGAAGGCGCCGGCCCCGGCCACGGCGCATCGTGCGCCTGCTGCGGTCCCGTCAAGCTGGCGGGACGAGCCAGTGGCGGCGGCTGGAGCCGCTGAGGCCGCTTCGATTCGAGCGAGCAAAGGTGTGACGCCTAGCGAAGCGATGCCAATCGCTGGATTGTTTCCGGGTACTTCTGCACAAGCCGGATAAGCAGCGTCGCCTGAGCGTTCGGTTTGGCGCGCCCCTGCTCCCAGTTCTCCAGGGTGCGGGGGTTGATCCTGAGGTACATCGCAAACACCGGGCGCGACATATTCAACCGTTCGCGAAGCTCGACCAGTTCTTCTGCGGCTATCGCCTGCAACGCCTCGATTCGCACCTTGTGCGAACGCAACGTAGCCTTGCCCTGCCGTTCGGCAGCGAGGGCATCGAATCCCTCCATCAGTTCGGCAAAGATGTCACGCGTCATATCTGCTCCTGACATTCCGTTCCATTTCAAGCATCGCGGCAAGCTGTTGTCGCTGTCGCTGCGTCATATCGTCTGCGGTGTCCTTGTTGTAGACCGTAAAAAGCCAGAACTGGGCTCCGCCGAGCCAGTAGTAGTAGATCACTCGCAAACCACCGCGCTTCCCTTTCTGTCGCCACCCGTCGACAAAGCGCACCTTGCGCAAGCCTCCCGTCCCGGGGATGACGTCGCCTGCATGGGGATGGGTCAGCAGTAGCGCCTGCAGCCGGCGGAATGCGTCATCGTCCAGGTAAGCGGCCCGGCATCTCTCAAATGGAGGAAGCTCAACAAAGGTTGCGTACATAGTGTACGTTATCTACGTATGGTTATGAAAGAGGGAACCGGCGAATGTCAACACCGAGGCCCAAACTGTAGGCGCCCGGCGCATCACAAAACGTGTCCGGTTGTGCCGAAAACGTTAAACCTTGTGTCCACCGGGCGAAGGCGAAAGCAATCCGCCAATTAGGCAAAGCCAATTGGGAACAATTCTCAACAACGTCCTAGAATGCAGCATGGGGTTCACTTGGCCCCACGTGATCGCCCCAGGACACCATGCCGCCCCCACCTATCGACACCGCCACCTTGCCCGCCGCGCCGCCGCGGCGGTCGCGCCTTGCTTTCCTGGGCGCCGGCGCGCTCGTGGCCGTGGGCTACATGGACCCTGGCAACTGGGCCACGGCCATCGCGGGCGGCGCCAAATACGGCTACAGCCTGCTGATCGTGATTGCGTTGTCGAGCCTGGTGGCGATGCTGCTGCAGTGGATTGCCGCCCGGGTGGGCGTAGTGACGGGCCGCGACCTGGCCCAGCTGTGCCGTGAGCGATTTCCGCGCCGGGTGACCATTGGCCTGTGGGTGGCCAGCGAGATCGCGATCATTGCCTGCGATGTGGCAGAGGTGGTCGGCAGCGCGGTGGCGCTTCAATTGCTGTTCCACGTCAAGCTCTGGGTCGGCGTGCTGATTGCCGCCGTTGTGACGCTGGTCATGCTGGCCGTACAACGCTATGGCCAGCGCACCATGGAAGCCATGGTCGCCGGGCTGATCCTGCTGGTGGCCCTTTGCTTCGTGGCCCAACTGGCGATGGCCCAGCCCGAGTGGGCCGCCGTGCTGGGTGGCATGGCACCGTCCGCCGATCTGGTGCGCGATGCGGGCATGCTGTGGCTGGCGGCCGGCATCGTCGGTGCCACGGTGATGCCGCACAACCTCTATCTGCATTCCTCGCTGGTGCGCCGCTTCACGCCGCCGCCGGGCAGTCGCGTGGCGCGGCGCCGGTCCTTTGCCGAAATCCTGCGCGGCATGAGCCTGGATACCTTCGGCTCGCTGGGCTTTGCCTTCCTGATCAACGCGGCGCTGCTGATCCTGGCGGCCTCGGTGTTCCACGCCAACGGGCTGACCGATGTGGAAGACCTCGCCGACGCGCACCGGCTGCTGGCACCGTTGCTGCATTCCGATCTGGCCAGCCTGCTGTTCGCCGTGGCACTGCTGGCATGCGGCCTCAATTCGACGCTGACGGGCACGCTGGCGGGCCAGGCCGTCATGGAAGGGTTCCTGGACCTGCGCATGTCGCGCATGCGCCGTGCGCTGCTGACCCGTGCCGTGGCCATCGTGCCGGCGCTGGCGGCCGTCTGGGTGTTCGGCGAACACGGCTCCGCCAGCCTGCTGGTTGCCAGCCAGGTCGTGCTCAGCCTGACGCTGCCGCTTGCCGTCATACCGCTGATCCTGTTTGGCGCCGATCGCCACCTGATGGGGGCCTGGCGCGTGCGCGGCGTGCCGCTGGCGCTGGCGGGTGCCTCGGCCGTGATCATCATCCTGCTCAACGTGGCGCTGCTGTGGCAGACGGCGCTGGGGTAGGCGCGGATCTGACGGTTCCCACTGTTTCCCAGGCCGTTTCCCAGACCGTTTCCCAGGCCGTTTCCTAGACCGCTTCCTAGACCGCTTCCTAGACCGTTTCCGGTTCGCCCACGTCGTCCCGCTCCTTGACCCAGATTCCGCGCCGCGCCAGGATGCTGGCCGGCGCGGCGGGCCGCTGGTACAGGTATCCCTGCGCCCAATCCACCCCGGCCTCGACGATCAGTGCGTGCTGGGCCTCTGTCTCGATGCCCTCGGCAATCACCACCAGATGAAAGTGATGCGCCATGTTGACGATGCTGCGCAGCAGCGCCTGCGCATTGGCGTCCACGTCCTGCGTGAACTGGCGGTCGATCTTCAGGTAGTCGAACGGAAAGCTCTTGATCAGGTCGAGGTTGCTGTTGCGGGTGCCAAAGTCGTCCACGGCCAGTCTGATGCCGGCCTGGTGCAGCCGGTCGAACGCCTCGCGGGTGGCGCCGCTGTCCGCCAGCAGGTGGCGCTCGGTGATTTCCAGCACCAGACCCGACCCGTCCGGCATGGCCCGCTGCAAGGCAGCCAGGTCGCCCAGGAACGTGCGCCGCCGCAGGCTGAGCGGCGCCGCGTTGACCGCCACGTGCAGCGGCGCGGACGGGCCGTAACGGTTGATGTCCTCCACCACCCGGCGCAGCACGAAGTGCATGATGTCGTCGATCAGCGGTGTCGACTCCACCGTTTCGATATACGACCCCGGCGGAATGCTGCCCCAGCGCGGATGCTGCCAGCGCAACAGCGCCTCGGCGCCAATCCACTGCCGCGATTGCACCTCGACGATAGGCTGGTACACCAGATGAAACTCGCTCCGCTTCAGTGCCTGCCGCACCGCCTGCAGCAACAGGCGGCGCGGCGCGGCCACGAGCAGGAACAGCACCACCACAAGCAGCCCGGCCAGCAACCCGATGGCGCCATACAGCAGGTCAAACTTGCGGTGCATTGCGGTGACATATTCCAAGGACGCCACCACCTTGACCTGGATCGGCCATGCCCTGGACAGCGTAGCCACGCCGCCCGCCGTCCCGACCGGGGCGGGCAGATATGTCCCATCTTGATAGATCGACGCCTGGCCCACGGTCAGTACGATTTCCGATGCGCCAAAGCCCAGCCCCTGCGACAGCGCGTCAGTGACATAGCGCCCCTCGATCAGCAGGAAGCTGCCCCGGTCGGGCTGGCCCCGCTCCGGCAGGAACATCGCCAGCGCTGGCGCGTACTTACGGAACGGCGTGCCCTGCACGAGCATCAGCCGGTGCGACACGCCCGGCTGGGGATCGGCAAAGTAGTAGGTCAGCGGCACATTGACCGGGCCGCGCGTGCCCGAGCAATAGATGATGCCCCGATCGACCATGGCGGCGGTACGGATATAAGGAATAAAGCTGTGTGAGGTGGCCAGCGCACGGCTGGCTTGTGCGCACGGTTTGCCGGCCAGCGGCGCCACGTGCTGGCGGGCCTGCGTCTCGACGGTCTCCGCCACACGCTCCAGGGCTGCCACGATCTGGGCGCCGATGCTGGCCTCGCGCCGCGTAACAAGATGATCGGCATGCTGCCGGCCAAGCCAGACTGCCACCGCGACAAAGCACAGGCACGTACCAAGCCACCCCAGCAGTGTCAGCGGCGACACATGCCAGCCGCCAAATCGCTCCTGCCAGACATTCAAAGCCAAAGTCCCCTCGTTGTCGTCGTGTGCCCGATCCCGCCGATTGTGGAGCGGATGGGCGTGTGAATGCTGTCGGCGGCGCGCCTACACGGAGGATGTGACCACGGCATGGTGCCGGCTATACCACCGGCTCCAGCTTGCGATACTGGTTGTAATGCCGGATGGCCCGATGCGGGTCGCCGAGCGCCTCGTGCAGCCGCGCGGCGTTGTAATGCGCGTCGGCAAAGTCGGGAGCCAGTTCGATGCAGGCGTGATAGCTTTCCAGTGCCTCACGCTTCGCACCGGCATCCTCGAGTGCGACGCCGAGATTGAAATGGATTAACGGTTGATAAGGCAGATAACTTAGCGCCTTGCGGTACTCGGCGGCAGCGTCGTCGAACCGGTCCTGGTCGCACAGCAGACAGCCAAGGTTGAGCCACGCATCGAGATAGTCGGGGGCCTGGGCCAGCGCATGGCGGTACGCGGCTTCGGCATCACGCGGCGCCACGTGCTCGAGTGAAACGCCACGTTCGAACCAGTCCGACGGACCGATCTGATCCGGCGCGGATGGCGGGGCCTGCCGCGTGGCACGACGTCGCATTTCGACGACTTCGGCACCAGACCGCCGGTGATCGGCATCGTCCAGGTCCAGCACGAACTGGCCCGAGTCCACGTGCCAGCGCCCGCGGCGGTCCTGCACGGCCACATCGCCCCCCACTGCGGTCACGCGCAGGCCGGTGGGCGGCCGGCCTTCCTCGCCCAGCCCCTGCAGGTGCCGCAGCGACCGCGTGACATGGCGCGTGGGCACGCCCGCCTCGCGCAGCGATTGCGCGGTACGCAGCAGCACCACATCCTGGAACGTGAACCGGTATTCCTGCCGCGCGCCGCGTCTGGGCGAAATCACGCCGGCCGTCATCAGCGCCGTGATGACGCTGCGCGAGATGCCCAGCAGCCCCTGCACGTCGCGCATTGAATAGGCTTGCATTGCCGCCCCAGGCGCCCTACTTGCGCGCCGCGCGCTTCGGCGCTTCGGCCGGGGCTGCGGTGGCCCGGCGGGCGGTCTTGCGCGCCGGGGCTTCGGGGGCCACCGCCTTGACGGCGGCGGCCTTGCCGGCCGTCTTGGCCGCCGGCTGGCGCTTGTTGCTGCCGATGCTCTTGCGCAGCGCCTCCATCAGGTCGATCACCTCGCCACCGGCCGGCGCAGGCGTCTCGGCGGCCACCGTGATCTTCTTGCCGGCGATCTTCTTGTCGATCTGCTCCAGGATGCGCTGTTTTTCCTCGTCCACATAGGCGCTGGCGTCGTAGCCGTCCACCGCGTTCTGCTCGATCAACTGCTGGGCCAGCTTGAGTTCGGCAGGCGCCACGTCTATGCGCTCCACGTGCAGGTCGGACATGTCGCGTACCTCGTCGGCATAGAGCAGTTGCTGCAGGATCAGGCCGTCTTCGCCCACGCGGATCTGCACCATGTATTGCTTGCCCTTCCAGGCCCACTTGGCCAGCGCGCAGGTGCCGGTTTCCCGCATGGCCTCGGCCAGCAGGTTGTAGGGCTTGCCGCCGCGCTTGTCCGGGCCCAGGTAATAGGCCTTGTCGTAGTAGATCGGGTCGATGGCGCCCACCGGCATGAACGACACGATGTCGATGGTCTGCTCGGCGGCATCCTCCAGCGCCTTCAGCTCGTCGGGCGTGAAGGTCACATAACGGTCCTTCTCGAATTCGTAGCCCTTGACCATGTCGGCGCGGTCCACCACCACGTCTTCCTTCAGGCAGATGTACTGCTGGCGCAGCCGCGACCCGCAGCCCTTGTGCAGCAGGTTGAAGCTGATGGCCGACTTGCTTTCGGTGGCCGAATAGACCTTCACCGGGATGGAAACCAGCCCGAAGCTGATCGATAGCGAAGCGATGGAACGTGCGGCCATGGCGACATCCTCCCGCAAGAAGGAACAGGTCATCGTCCAGCCAGTCTAGTCCGCGAGGCACGGGGCCTGCCAGTGAGCGCGGGCGATGTGCGGTGTCAGACGCGTCCTACGTGGCGGTGTGTCGCCGCGGGGCGATGGTCAGCCGACCACGGCCGTGATCCACCCCGTCAGCGCCGGGCCGGCAATCACCATCAGCACCCCGGCCAGCACCATGGTCAGGCTGGCCACCACGCCCTCCTCGGTGTGACGCTGGCGCGCCCGCGCGGTCCCGAAGCCGTGCGCGGCCGCCCCCAGCGATGCGCCCTGGGCCACCGGCGAGCGCAGCCTCAGCAGGGCCAGCACGGCGTCGCCCACGAGCATGCCCACCAGCCCCGTCATGACGGTGAACAGCGACACCAGATCGGCCGATCCACCCGTATGCGACACCACGGATACCGCGAACGGCGTGGACACCGAGCGGGCCATCAGGCTGCGCGATACCTCGTTGCTGAAGTGGAACGCTTCGGCCAGCAGACGTGCGCTGACCATCGCCACGAGCATCCCGGCCACCACCCCCAGCGCCAGCGCCAGCCAGTGGCGCCGCACGATGGCTCGGTGTTCGTAGATCGGCACGGCGAAGGCAATCGTGGCGGGCCCGAGCAGCCAGACCATCCAGCGCGTGTCGGCCACGTAGGCGGCGTATGGAATGTCGGCCATCAGCAGCACGGCGATGGACAGCAACGGCACGACGATGGCGGGCGAGTACCAGATCCGCGGGTTGCGGCGATACAGCGGTTTGATGGCGAAATAGAGCGCGATGGTCCAGGCCAGACAAAGGAACGACACCATGGCATCAGGCCTCGTCCGATTGGCCGTGCAGCCGCCGGATCTTCCGTTCGAGGCGGCATCCCGCATGCACCGCCAGCGCCGTGGCGGCCATCACCAGGATCGTGCCCACCGCGACGGCGATGGTCAGCTGCACGCCTTCCGAACGGAACAGCGGCAGATAGTTGACCACGGCGACCACGCACGGGATGAAGAACAAGACCAGCTCGCCCAGCAGCCAGTCGGCGCCGTCCTTGACCCAGCCCACGTCGGCCTTGCCCGACAGCAGCAGGCCCAGCACGGCCAGGAGCCCTACCACGCCGGGAGACATCGACCAGCCCAGCGTGCGCGTCAGCCAGTCGGCGGCGAACCAGATCGCCAGCAAGCCAGCCACCTGCGCGGCGGTGCGCAGCAGGCGGCGGGAGCGGGATGCAGAAGGAGAAGGCGCATCACCAACGGCGGCGGGGACAGCATGGTTGGAGGCGGCAGCAGGGGCGGCAGGCACGGATGGAAACATCGATGATGAAAACGCCACCATTATTCGCGGGCTTTCCGCACAACGACAGCCCCTAAATCCGCATCGATTGTGCAGAAATGCACAACGCGACGCCCGGACAGGCTCACTCGCCGGTCATGAACAGCGAGACGCTGGCATCGACCTGTTCGGCGATGAAGTTGGCCACCGCGCGCACGTGTGCGGCTTTCCAGTGGTCTTCGTGCACATGCATGTGGAAGGTGCGGGTCACTTCCACCTGATCGGGCAGCACCGGCACCAGCTGCGGAAACGCCGCCGCCACGTAGGCTGGAATGATGCACAGGCACTGTCCCGCCAACGTGGCCTGTACCTGGGTCAGGAGATTCGTGCTGCGCACGCGGGGGTGGTAGTCCACGCCCGTCGCGCTGGCGAAGTTCAGTTCCGGCGAAAACAGGTGTTCTTCCACATAGCCGATAAACGGATGCGCCAGCAGGTCCTGCTTCGTGTGGATCTTCGCGGCGCGCTTCAGGTACGACTTCGCGCCGTAAACGTACATCCGATAGTCGGTCAGGCGGCGCGACGCCACGCGCAGATGATCGGCCCCCGACAGGCCGATGGCGATATCGGCTTCGCGCCGGGTCAGGCTGAACAGGCGCGCCGCGGCAAAGATCTCCACTTCCAGCCGCGGATGCTGGGCCGTCAGCGTATGGATGCGCGGCGCCAGAAACATGCTGCCGAAGCCGTCCGGTGCGCCCACCCGCACGACGCCCGCGATATCCTGCTCGCCCGCCGCTGCTGCCTTCGACGCCAGCAGCGCGCTCTCGATGGCCTCGGCCGTGGCCAGCAGCCGTTCGCCGGCAGCCGTCAGCGCGTAACCGACATGGCTCTTGTGGAACAGGCGCGTGTTCAGTACCCGTTCCAGTGCCTGGACGTGGCGGGCGACCGTGGTGTGCTCGGTGCCAAGTTGCGCGGCCGCAGCCGACAGCGTGCCGCCGCGCGCCACAGCCAGGAAGTATCGATAGTCGTCCCAGTTGTCGCCGGCGCCGGCGCGGCTCGGCGTTCTTGTGGTGCCGCCCGTACTCATGCCGCCGCCCCCGTCGAATGGGGCGTCGCGCTGCTGCGTACGTTGCGAAGCTCGCGATGCTGGCGGCGATACGCGCCCGGTCCCAGACCGAAATGCTGGGCGAACACCCGGCCGAAGGCGGCCTGCGAGGCGTAGCCGCACTGTTCGGCCACCGCCGCCGCCGACAGTCCGTCCCGCCGCAGCAGCCGGGCGGCCCGTTCCATGCGCAGCGTGGTCACCAGTTCCAGTGGCGTGATGCCAAGCTGGGCAAAGCGCCGGGCCAGGGTGGCCCGCGACACGTTGCAGACTTCCGCGAGGCTGTCGACAGTCCACGGCCGTTCGGGATGGCGTACCACGGCGTCCACCGCCCGCGCCAGCCGCGCATCGGCCATCAGCGCCATCACGCCATGCGACACCGCCCCCTGCGCGATCAGCGTGCGCAGCAGCACCGTGAACAGTGCCGTTGACAGATCGGCGATGATCGCCGCGCTGCCGGGCCCCGGCGCGTCCGCTTCCACATGCATCATGCCGATCAGGCCACGCAGCCAGCGCAGTCCGGCGTCACCGTTGGCGCCGGTCCTGACACACAGCATCTCGGGCAGCGCGCGCAGCAGCACGCCCGCCGAACTGCCAAGCACGAAAGTTCCACAGAGGATGTCCAGCGGCTCGGCCGCCCCCGGCACGGTCACCTCGGTCACCACGCCGTTGAAATGGCGCGATTCCGGCCCGGAAGCCGCCCCCTGGCGTGTCGTGCCGCCGTGCACGCCCGACAACGTATGCGCCGCCCCGTGCGGGAACAGCAGCACATCGCCTGCCCCCACGCGCAGCGGCTCGCTGCCCATCGATACATCGGCGTGGCCGTCGAGGATGGCGTGGTACGGCACGTGCCCCGGCGCGGCCTGCGCGTTGTGGGCGGACCAGGCACCCGCCACCCGGCAATGCAGGTCGACGGTACCGGATGGCGCCAGCAGGCGCACCAGTTCACTCAGGCTGTCCATGGTGACGTTCGGGGAGGTGAGACGATCAAGCAAAAAGTTGAGTGGATTCTAATCCATCCGGATCGCCGTCGCACCTACCATTGATACCAAGGCAGTGCTGCAACCAGCCGGATGCGGCGCCCTGGCCCTGATACCCAAGCTGATATCCAACCCGATCTCAAGGAGTCGCACCATGACCACCCGCCTGCACACCATCGCCGCCCAGGACGCCACGGGCCAGACAGCCGAACTGTTCGGCGCCATCCGCAAGGCCGTCGGCAAGGTGCCGAACGCCTACGCCACCATCGGCAGCAACGCCCCGGCCGTGCTGGCGCAGGCGCTGCAGACCAACGCCGTGCTGAAGCAAGGCAGCCTGTCCGCCAAGGAACTGGAGGCGATCAACCTGTCCGTCAGCGAGCATAGCGGTTGCGATTACTGTCTGGCCGCCCATACGCTGACCGCGACCAGGATGGCAGGTTTCAGCGTGGAACAGACGCAGCAGTTGCGCCGGGGGACTTTCCCGGAAGATGCGAAGATCGATGCGTTGACACGTTTCGCCGTGGAACTGGTGGGCACCCGTGGCACCGTGCCGGCCGCCACCGTCGAGGCGGTGCGTGCCGCCGGCTACAGCGATACGCAGATCGTGGAAGCCATCCAGGCGATCAGCGCGATCCTGTTCACCAACATGCTCAATCGCGTCAACGACACCACGCTGGACTTCCCGGGCGTGGTCTGAGGCGGTCACGCGCGGACGGAGCGGCAGCGCCTAGTGCCAGGCGCTGCCCACCTGAAGGTAGAACGCGTTCTGGTTCTTGCTGTGGGCCACGTCGATGCCCATCGACAGGCCCAGCTTGCGGGCGATCATGTAGCGGAAGCCGCCGCCGACGCTGACAACGGTGGAGGCGTCGGAAAAGTCGTTCCAGCGGCCGTAGGCCTTGCCCATGCCGGAAAACGCCAGCACCGACCAGCGCGGCGTCACGTCCCAGCGCAGCTCGGCCTCGGCCACCAGCGCGTTGCGGTCCTGGTAGCGGCCCTTCTGAACGCCGCGCAGGTCCACATATGGCTGCGCGTAGAACGGCACGTCGCCCGACGAGAATCTGGTATCGGCCCGCAGCCCCAGGATCCACGTGCGCGCCAGCGGCAGCCAGGTAAAGCCGCGCGCGTTGAACATGTTGAAGTCTTGCGTGCTGCCCAGGCCGCCACGCGCGAACTGGGCCTCGAATTCCGCGTAGCTGCCCTTGTTCGGAAAGAAGATGTTGTCGCGCGAATCGTAGTCGATGACCAGGCCGCCCTTGCCGATGCGCTGGCTCTTGTCGATCGGTCCCAGTTCATTGGCCAAAGCGCCAAACTTGAAGGTCGCCGTGGTATCGGCATAGACATAGCGTGGACCGATGTACCAATGGGAATCGGCCACACGGAACAGCACTTGCTGCACCAGCATGAATCCGTCCAGCGAATAGGCGCGCGGCTGGTTCTGCACGCCGAAGTAATCAAGGTTGGCGTTGACCTTGCCGATTGCGCCCAGATAGCGGATGCGGTCGCCGTTCCAGGTGTGGAAGTGCGCCGCACCGGCTGCCCAGGTACCGTTTTCGGTGTATGCCCCGCCAACGGCCGTGATGTTGGGCGGCGCCGGCCCCTGGCCCGACGCCCTGGCCTCCGCCGCGGCATCGGCCATCGACTCCGAGAAGAATGCCAGCGCGAGCCCGAAGCCATAGCCCACCGCCGGCTCGGTGATGATCGTCGGCACCGGCAGCGCGCCCTTGTGGTGAAGCAGGAAGTCGCTCATGTCGAACATCCCGTCTTCCGGGTCGAACAGCGACAGCTTGGGCTTGGGCGCTGGCGCATTGTCCGCCGCCGACGGTGCCCCGGACGGCACGGCCGAGGGGACGGGCAACGCCGCGGCCGCACCGTCCGGCAGATCGGGCTCGGCGCGCACCGGGGCCGGCGCGCTGGCCAACCACGTCGAGGCCATCACCGCGAATACTGCCCAGGTACGCTTCATTTGCCGAAGGTCATGTTGAGGCCGGCGAATATCGTCCATTGCGGAACGCCGCTGCCCTCGTGCAGCACGGAATACTGCGGCTCGATAAACGCGTTGAAGATGGTGTGGCCTTCTTTCCACGCCTTGCCCGCACCCAGGCCAATCGGCACGTAGTAGGTGCCATGCTGCAGATCGAACGTCCACGTCCCCGTGGATCGCACGTACCACCCGTGCGGCAGGTTGAAGATCATGAACGGCTGGGCCGTCAGCGACTGCACGTCGGGCCGGCTGCTTTGCCCGGCGAACGAATGCTGCCACTGCACCAGCATGCCCAGCAGCCGCGCCGGCGAGGGGTCCACCACCACGGCCGCCACGCCGGCCTGCCACTTGCCCGTGCCAAGGCTGGGGTCGGTGGCGGTCGGCATCGTCAGCAACGGCCCTGCGCCGATCTGCATGCCTTCGCTGCGCAACAGGAAGATATCGAACAGGTTGATGTCGCCGAGGCCGGTTTCGTACGAGCCGTCGGCCTTGGGGCGGGTACTGATGGGCACCGTGCCCCGAAATATCTGGGGCACGCCGATCAGGCTGCCCGGCGCCACCGGGATGGTCGGGCGCAACAGCAGATCGTTGGTATGGGCATTGCTGCCATACAGCCGGGGCGAATAGAAATTCTGGATATTGAATGACGGCGCCAGGTTCAGCGGGTTGTTGCTCTTGTTGGCCAGTTCGGCGCTCGATTGCGCGCTCGCCCCACCCGGAAAGGCGCCCGTGGCGATACAGAGACTGACGGCAACCTGGCCTACGAACGGTCGTAGCGATTTACGTGCGGATTTTCGTCCAGCTGGCACTCGCATCAGGTGAACTCCAGAACAAGATCGACATGGGCCTGTGTGGCATATCAAGCCCCTGCCGGGCAATGTACCGGAGTGCCCCGCCGGATGGACGCCGCGCCGTGATGAACTTTCTCGCAATCCGCCTTAAGCGGTTTCGCTCAGTGGCGCCGTGATATTGCAGGCGAAAGCATTACCGGCGTCACACATTGACATAATGTCGAGTCATTCAATAACCCGTACGGGGGATTATCCAATTGCCTTCAATTGCACCGCGGAAAATCTTGCCGACACAGTTTCACGCATTTCATTTCATCTAATTCAAGACACAATAAAATTGAATTCCCATTCCTCAGCGGTTTTGCCAGACTACGGTCCGACGAATGCCCGCAACACAGCATTCGCTCGGGGCGTGGATCGGTTGCTGACCGATCAACTTTCGATCAGTGCAACGCAAAAGGAAACCGTCGTGAAGCACTACACACCTGACAATTTCCAGCTGACGCAAAGCATTGGCTTCCACCTGAACAAGGCCCGCAACAGCCTTCTGATGGAAATGGACTCGGCGCTGCGCCCGCTGGACATCAACGGCCAACAAATGGGTATTCTGCTTTCACTCACCCGGGGGATGGCGAGCACCCCGTTCGAGATCAGCAAGCTCCTGGGCATCGATAGCGGCCTGATGACGCGCATGCTCGACAAGCTCGAGGAAAAGGGCCTGCTCGAACGCAGCCGCAGCATTGACGACCGCCGCGTGGTTAATTTGACCCTGACACCGAAAGGCCGCAGTATTGCCTCCGAAATCCCGACTATTGCACCGGAAGTATTGAATCAGCGATTGCAGGGATTTACTGTTGAGGAATTCGAGGAGTTTCGCCGGCTCCTGTACAAATTCGTGAATGGTGGTTGAATCCGGGTTATGCGCGGCACGTGCGGAGAAATACCGCGACCAGCCTGAGTCGGGCCGGGCATCGCCAACCCGGTACCATCCTGCCGCGAGTTACCCGCTGACACGCTTTCTCAACTGTCTGCCCGCAACGACGACACCGCGCGCTGCGCCTGGTCGATGGCTGCGGTGACCGAAGGACTTCCGGCCACATCGGCCCCGGCAATACGGACGTTGCCGACGCCCAGACCCGCCTGATCCAGCGCGCCTTGCAGGCCTGCGTCGTCAGGCGCCAGCGTGGAAGGCATATAGCTGTAGCCATGCGCCCAGCGGTTGACGGTGATGGCGCGAATATCTCGGGCCGATTGAAAGCCGCCCGCCGCCAGCATGCGATCCAGCTGCGCGCGGATATCCCGCTCCAGCACATCGAAGGGCGTGCCCAGCAGGAACGCCCGCCCCGCGCGGAAGCGTTCGCGCGCCTGCATGCCGCTGTCGGGCACGGTCGGCACATAGAGCATGTGCAGCACGACAGGATCGTCCCGCCCGCCAGCGGCGGGCTCCAGCCAGAGATCGGAATAGGCCATGGTGGGCGCATGGATGCGCCACGCCTTCAAGGCGTCGAAGGCGCGCCAGTTGTCGAGTGCCACCTTCGCATAGACAAGCGGCGCCTTGACGTCCGAGCGCAGCGCAGCCTTGGCCGGCGCCGGCAGTGTCGGCACGATGAACGGGACCATCATGCCGTAGCCGGCCACGATCACGTGCTGCGCCTCGACGCGTTGCAGATTGCCCTGCCAGCCGTAGGTCACGCGCGTGATGCGCACATCGGGCTCGACCGCGATCGCCGTGCTGTTGAGCCGGATGCGCACGGCGCTGCCGTCCTGATCGAGCCTGCCGTAGTCGATGCGGCTGGTGCCGGCAACGCCTGCCGCCATGCTGCCGGCCGGCAGCACGTCGGGCACCAGTTGCGCCACCAGCGCCCGGGCGAGCGTGGCATTGCCATCTGCAAACCATTGGCGCGAGGCCGGCGACTTGCCCAGCCGCGCATCCACGCCCGGGTCGGGCATGCCAGCGCCCGCCGGCAAGCCGATGGCGATGGCCTGCGCCACGGAGATCCCGTCGGCATCCAGCGCATAGGCATCCTGGCTGCGGCTGCGCAGGAAACGCAACGCGCCCAGTCCCAGCCCGGCCTTGTCGCGCAAGAACGTGGCGTAGCGCGTGGATGGCAGATACGCGCGCCGGGTCTCGGCCGGCATCCCCGCCAGATAATCGGTGGCACCCTGCGCCAGCCGCAGCAGCGCCTCGCGATCCGCTGCTGGCAATGGCGCTTTCTCCAGAAATCCGCGCAGCTTGTCTGTGGCGTCGGTCGATACCGAGGCGCCGCGCAAGCGTGCATCGACAATGCCGGCATACGGATCGCCGGCCAGCCACTGGTCGCGGCCAAAATGCCCGGCATCGAAGAACACGGCGCGGCCGAGGCCGCGGCGTTCGTAGTCTTCGCCGGGCAAGGCCCGCGCCTGCGCGGTGGGCGCCAGCCCCAGCCCCGCCAGCAGCGCGCGCACGGCGGCGTTGTCGTTGGCTGACGGCGGCATCTCGGCGCTGCCGCCGTACGTGACCAGCGTGCGGCCACGCACCGTGAACTCGTTGCGCTTGGCATGGCCACCGAAATCGTCGTGATTGTCCAGAATCAGGATGCGCCGCCGGGCGCCGAACCGGCGCTGATAGAACCACGCCGCCGCCAGGCCGCTGATGCCGCCGCCCACCACCACCAGGTCGTAGGCTTCCCGGGCCAGCACGCCGGGATACGTGGCCCCTTCGCGCGCCAGGCTGTGCGCCAGCGTGTAGGTGCCGGCATGGTTGCCGCGCAGGCCCGTCAACGCGGGCGGATAGGTGCCCGTGACCGCACCGGGGGCCGCCAGCAGCTGTGCCGGGGCCAGGCCCGCCGCCACGGTCAGGGCGGTGCCGTTCAGAAAGTCTCTGCGGGTGATCGTCATGGCGTCATGGAGTCTCGGGGGCGCGCACGCCCATCGCACGGCGTCGATCGGCCACGGCTTCCTGGGTCACCGGCGCGGCGCGATTGCCCCAGCTGCCCCGGATGAAGGTCAAGAGATTGGCCAGCTCCTGGTCCTCGAGGGTCCAGCCATAGCCGGGCATGTGATAGTCGGTGGGCGCCGTATCCACGCGTGCCGTCACCGCGCCATCGAGCAGCAGGTTGACCAGCGATGCCGGATTCGGATCAACCACGGTCGGATTGCCGGCCAGCGGCGGAAACACCCGCGCAAAGCCCTTGCCGGTGCTCTGGTGGCAAGGCATGCAGAAGGTGGCGTACTGGCGCGCGCCAGGCGTGTCGAAGCGGCCTTGATCGAGCTGCTGCTGTGCCGTCGCGTCGTAGCGGAATGGCTGTGTCTCGCCCCGTGCGCCGGCGATGGATTTCAGGTACGTGGCCACGGCATCGAGATCAGTGGGGCTCATGTACTGCGTGGACGTGGCAATCACCGTGGACATGGGCCCGAACGACGTGGCGTGGGCGTTGCGGCCCGTGTGCAGGTACTCCACCAGATCCGCTTTCGACCACGCCCCAAGCCCGGTCAAGACATCGCCGGTGAGATTGGTGGCCGACCACCCCTCGACGGTCGCACCCGACAGGAAGTGGCGGCTCCGTTCGTCGATGCCCTTCTCGCCATACAGCATGCCGCGCGGCGTGTGGCACGCGCCGCAGTGGGCCACGGCCTGCACGATGTAGGCGCCGCGCTGCCAGGCCTGGCCCTGCTTCGCGTCGGCCCGCACCGGATCGTCGCGCAGGTTCAGCCAGTTCCAGGGCACCAGCAGCCAGCGCATGCTGTATGGCCATTGCAGCGTTGTCTCGCGATTGGCCTGTCGCACCGGCTTCACCTCGCTGCGCATCCAGGCGTAGAGCGCTGCCACGTCGTCGCGCGTCATTTTCGCGTACGACGTATAGGGCATGGCCGGGTACAGCCGCTTGCCGTCGCGCGCCCTGCCGTGACGCACCGCGCGATCGAAATCGTCGAGCGAATAGCGCCCGAGCCCGGTTTCGGCGTCGGGCGTGATATTGGTCGAGTACACCGTGCCGACGCCGGTCTGCAACGGCAGGCCGCCCGCCATGGGTGCGCCGCCTTCGGCCGTGTGGCAGGCCACGCAGTTGGCGATGCGGGCCAGATAACGCCCGCGTGCGACCTGATCGGCGGCGGCTGGCCCAGCGCCCAGCGCGCTGCCGGCCATCGGCATCAGGGCCATCGCCAGCCACCAGTATCGGAATATCTTGAATCCACGCATGGGTATCACGGACAGGTTGGCCTCACGACACACGCCGGCGGCGCGTCCACCATTCCACGCCGCCGAACGCGCCCTGCACCAGCAGCGCCAGCAGCGCGGCCGGGATGGCGCCCGCCAGCAGCAGCGTCGAATCATTGAGCGCAAGGCCGGTGACGATGCGCTCGCCGTAGCCGCCAGCTCCCACGAAGGCGGCGATGGTGGCCGTGCCGACGCTGATGATGGCGGCGGTCTTCACCCCTGCCAGCACCACCGGCATGGCCAACGGGATTTCCACGTAGCGCAGCACCTGCATCGGCCGGAACCCAAGCGCCCGCGCCGCATCGCGCATGCCGTGGGAAATTTCCTGCAGGCCGGTGCATGCGTTGCGCACGATCGGCAGCAGCGCGTAGAGGAACAGCGCGATCATCGCCGGCCAGACGCCGATTTGCCCCAGCAACGGGATCAGCATGGCCAGCAGCGCCAGCGACGGTACCGTCTGCAGCATGCCCACCAGCGCCAGCAGCACCTGCCCAAGCCGGCGCCGACGCGCCGCCACGATGCCCAGCGGCAATCCCGCCAGCGCGGCCGCGCCCACCGCGCCGCCCACCAGCGCCAGGTGGCGCAGCGTCAGACGCCAGGTGTCGGCACTGACCAGCACCGAGAGCAGGCGTTGGCCACCGGCGCTGCCTTCGCCGCCACCGGCCGCAGCGACTGGCCGGCCCGAAAGAAACTTCCGGGCAATGGCCACGAACGATTCCCCGCCGATCTCCGCCGCTGCGTTCATGTCGATCATGTCGGTCACGGTGATACGCCCGGCCAACTGCCGCAACGCCTGCCAGGCGGCCGGAAATCGCTGCGGCACGTCCAGCCGGTACACGATCACGGCCTCGTAGCCGGGAAATACGTGCAGGTTGTCTTCCAGTACGCGCAGGTGGAATCTATGGATCTTGGCGTCGGTCGAGTAGATGTCGGTGCCGTCGATCTGCCCATTGCGCAGGGCCTCGTATGCAATGCCATGGTCGATGCCAACCGGCTTCTGCGGCAGGCCGTAGGCCCGTACCAACGCCGGCCAGCCGTCGGCCCGCCCCAGGAATTCGTGCGACAGACCCAGCCGCATGTTCGGCTGGCGCGCCAGATCGGTCAGCGTATGCAGGCTGCCCGCACGGGCATCGGCAACCGCGATGGCGTAGGTATTCTCGAATCCCAGCGGAATCGCGGCGCCCAGCCCCATCGGCGCCAGCGCGGCGTTGATCTGCTCCAGCGTGGCGCGGCCGGGCAGCTTCAGGACTTCGCTGGCCAGCGTGCCGGTGTAGTCGGGATAGGCATCGATATTGCCGGCCTTGAGCGCCTCGAACACGATGGCCGTGTTGCCAAGGCCTTGCAGGTGCCGCGTGCCGACATGGGGCGTCGCGGCCTGCGCCAGGATTTCGCCAAGGATGTACGACTCGGTGAACCGCTTGGAGCCAATGCGCAGGGTGTCAGGCTGGGCAGCGTGGACGGTGGCCGGGCCGAACAGACAGGCAAGCGAGAACCAGACGACGAGCAGCCGGGGCATGGGGGGCAAGCCGGAGTCTCCGGGTGAGTTGTCCCGACATCATAAAGCCATACGAGAGCCATACAAGCAATCCCGGCGTGCGCCCTTTCCCGCAGGCAGCCCCGGGCGGTTACTTTGCTTCCGGACTCACATGGACAGCCAGCCAGACCGTGGGCTGCGCCGCGTCGGTCCAGGCCACCCGATGGCGGCAATGGGCGGGCAGCTGCAGCCAGTCGCCGGCGCCGAGCGTGTGGCGGGAGCCATCGTCGACTTCCACATTGGCGCTGCCGCTGATCACCAGCACCCACTCGTCGTCGGCGCTGTCATACCAGAAGTCCGGCGGACTGGCCTGGCCGTTCGAGACGATGCGCTCGATCCGGACGCGGCCCGTTGCCTGCCACGACAGCAGGTCCGTAAAGACCTCGCCGTCGGCATGGACCGGGATGTCGTGCAGCAGGTTGCCCTGGATGGCGCGCATGGCGATGGCCTTTTCCGGGTGCGTGCCGATCAGTCGCCCGGGCCGCCGGGCGCGATGACCTCGCGCGTGCCGTTGCGGCCCATCGGGGACACCAGTCCGGCCGCTTCCATCTGTTCGATCAGGCGCGCCGCGCGGTTGTAGCCGATGCGCAGTTGCCGCTGCACGGCCGAGATCGACGCCCGGCGCGACGTCAGCACGAATTGCGCGGCCTCGTCGTAGAGCGGGTCGGCCTCGCCATCGCCGCCGCCTTCGCCGAACAGATCGGCCGCGCCTTCGGGCACGTCGCCCGCCAGGATGGCTTCGTCATAGTCCGGCTCGCCGAACTGCTTCCAGTGCTCCACCACGCGGTGCACTTCCTCGTCGGCCACGAAGGCGCCATGCACGCGCTGCGGATAGCCGGTGCCCGGCGGCAGGAACAGCATGTCGCCCTGCCCCAGCAGGCTTTCGGCGCCCATCTGGTCCAGGATGGTCCGCGAGTCGATCTTCGACGAAACCTGGAACGCCACGCGGGTCGGGATATTGGCCTTGATCAGGCCCGTGATCACGTCCACCGACGGCCGCTGCGTGGCCAGGATCAGGTGGATGCCCGCCGCGCGCGCCTTCTGCGCCAGCCGGGCGATCAGTTCCTCGATCTTCTTGCCCGCCACCATCATCAGGTCGGCCAGTTCATCGATCACCACCACGATCAGCGGCAGCGTCGACAGCGGCTCCGGCGCGTCCGGGGTCAGCGAGAACGGATTCGGCACCTTCTGCCCAGCCGCTTCGGCCGCGCGGATCTTCTGGTTGTAGCCGGCCAGGTTGCGCACGCCCAGCGCCGACATCAGCCGGTAGCGTTTTTCCATCTCGCCCACGCACCAGTTCAGCGCGTGCGCGGCCTGCTTCATGTCGGTCACCACGGGCGCCAGCAGGTGCGGGATGCCCTCGTAGACCGACAATTCCAGCATCTTCGGGTCGATCATGATCAGGCGCACGTCTTCCGGCGTGGCCTTGTAGAGCATCGACAGGATCATGGCGTTCACCGCCACCGACTTGCCCGAACCCGTCGTGCCGGCCACCAGCAGGTGCGGCGCGCGGGCCAGGTCCGTCACCACGGGGTTGCCCGTGATGTCCTTGCCCATCGCCAGCACCAGCTTCGACGCATGGGCGTCGAATGCGGCGCCGCTGACGATCTCGGACAGGCGGATCATCTGGCGCTTCGCATTGGGCAGTTCCAGCCCCATGCAGGTCTTGCCCGGAATGGTTTCGACCACGCGGATCGACGTCACGCCCAGCGCGCGCGCCAGGTCCTTCATCAGCCCCACCACCTGCGCGCCGCGCACGCCGACGGCCGGATCGACCTCGAAACGCGTGATGACCGGACCGGCGCTGGCGCCCACCACCGACACCGGCACCTTGAACTCGGCCAGCCGTTGCGCGATCAGTTCGCCGGTCTGCTGCAGGCGTTCCTCGGAAATCTGTTCCGCGCTTTCGCCGGTTTCGGCCGCGGGTTCCAGCAGGTCGGCGCCGGGCAGGCGGTAGTCAACCGCCACGCGGGGGGCTGCCGGCACCGGAAGTGGCGCGGGCGCCACCGTGAATGACGTCTGGGTGGTCGCAGGCTCAGCCGGGGTGAGCGCCACCGTGTTACCCACCACGGCCGGCAACACGATGCGCGGCTTTGGCGTGGGCTGGACGAAGGCATTCGCATCCTCCACCGGGGCGGGCTCTTCCTCCGGCGGCACGGTACCTGGCCGCTGCAGCGCATCCGTAGCTTCGATGGGTGCTGCCGTGACGATGGCGACTGGCGGGTCGGCTGCCGCATCGCCCGCCGCATCCGCGGCGGCTTCGGCTTCCGTTGCCGGTTCGATGCCGGCCTCAGCCTCAGCCTCGGCCTCCGAGATCGACGCGGCAACGGCGGCGTCGATGGCTTCCGATGCCGATTGCACCGGGGCTGCCGGCGCCTGGGATTGCGGCTCGGCGGGCTCGACGGGATCGACGGGCTCCACGGGCTCGATGGGCTCGGCGGTCTCGACGGTCTCGACGGTCTCGACGGGCTCGACGGGCTCGACTGTCTCGACGGCCCCGATGGGCTCGGCGGTCCGGCCGGTCTCAGCGGTCTCAGCGGTCTCAGCGGTCCGGACGGTCTCAGCTGTCTCAGCCGTCTCAGCCGTCTCAGCCGTCTCAGCGGCCCCGACTGTCTCGACCGGTTTGACGAGCTCGACCGGCTCCGAGGCGAACGGCTCGGCGGAAGGTTTTTCGATAACCATCCCTGCAGCGGCATCCACTTCGGGTTCCACCGTCGGATCGAGCGCGACAGGCGCCACGGTCGCCAGCGGATCGACAGCCTCCGGAATCGGCGCCGGGTCTGCCGCCGCTTCCAGCGGCTCGGCTTCCGCCGGCACTTCGACGGCGGGCGCTTCGATCGGCTTGCCGGCCAACGCACGCAGCTCGGCCAGTAGCGTCATCGCTTCATCGCGAATGGACGCCAGCGTGACTGGCTCGTCGTCCTGCGCCGGTGCGACATCCTGCGCCGCGTCGGTGGCAGCCGCGATCATCGCGATATCGGCCGCGATCTCGGCGGCACGCGAGACGGCATGGGTATCGGCTTGCGCGTCCGCCGGCGTGCCCGCCTGCGTTTCGGGCACAGGCGGCGCTTCGGCGATGGCCACGTCCGATTCAGCCAGTGCCGCCACGGCCACAACGGCGTTTGCCGCCACGGCGGCGGGCTTTGCGGTGGCCTCAGGCAACGTCGTGATGGCCGAACGCAGGCCAAGTTGCGGATTGCGGAACGGGCTGCTGACCACGGTGGCCTGCGGTGCGGCGGGCCTGGCTTCAGGCCGGGTGTGAGGTTGCGGCTGCGGCTGGCGCTTCGGCTGCGGCGTGGCCTGCGGCGACGGCGGCGCGGCCATTTCGGACCGGGATGCGGCGCGGGCCGGTGCGGCCACCGGCTCGGACTTCACGGCGCCCGGGGCGCCGGCCTGATGCAGCCAGATCTCGCCCGGCTGCGGGGGCGACTGGCGGGTGCGCGGCGGCGGTTGCCAGGCCGGCTGGCGGCGCGCGGATACGGCCTCGATACCCTTGTGACGCGGCGCCGGCCGCCCCTGCCCCGGCATCGACGTCGTTTCCCAGCGATCGCCCGATTCGCGCGGCACGGCCTGCGCGGGCGCCGCCTCGTTGCGCGCATCGTTGCGGAACTCTGAGCGGAACTCTGAGCGGAAATCAGTGCGGAAATCGGAGCGCGAATCCACGCGCGTATCGATGCGCGATTCGTTGCGAGCGGGCGCCGCAGCCGGTGCCTCGTCGGCATCCACGCGCGGGCGGCGCAGCAGGAACAGGCTACGCCAGGTTTCGCCGAACACCATCGGTGCGGCCAGGCCCAGCACGGCCAGCATCATCAGCAGCGCGCCAGTCCAGCCCAGCATGCCGGCCACCGTGCCGGCCAGCGCATGCCCGACGGCACCGCCGGCGGTGGCGCCTTCGCCCTCGCCGCCCGTCAACGCCTCCAGCGTGGCACTGGCACCCAGCACCAGGACCGTACCCATCCATATACGCAGCGAGCCACGGCCGAACAGGCGGCGATCGCCGGCGAGGGCACGCCCCACCGTTCGCCAGACAAGCGGCAACAGCCAGAAGGTCGACAATCCGAACCAGCCCAGACCCATTTTTGATATGACACGTTCAAAACCACGGGCAGCGATTGTAGCGGGTCTGGCTGTGCGGGACCGGCCCGGCGCGGAAAAACTTACGACTTTGCCACGCCTTATTGACTCGGCGCCCCGATGCCCGCCCGGAACGGGTACTTTGCGAAGATCTGCCCCACCACCTGCTCGATCATCAGCTGGCTGGTCTGGCGCTCCGGCTGGCTGGCATCGCCCTGGGCCACGCCCTCCCATACCAGCTGATTCCTTCTGGCATCGACCAGGTCGATGTTCAGCGTGCCCTCGGTATAGGTGTAGGTATCGCTATAGAAGCCGTAGCCGGGCCACGGCGCGTAGAGTCCGCCCCGGTAGGCGTAATAGCCCATGTAGCCGGGCGGTGGCATCGGCGCCGGGCTGCTGACGATCTTCTGCTGGAACTGCATGTTGAAGTTGACCAGCAGGTCGGGCTGGCGCGGCGCGTATTCGTAGCCGCGCGCCGTCATCTCCTTGTGCACCGCGTCTTTCAGATACTGCGTCGTCAGGCTTTCGTAGCCCTGCCGGTCCGTGCCCAGGCGCGGCAGGAAGGCAAAGGTGCGGTATTGGGAAAAGTCGGTGCTGTGGTTGTAGTCGGTACGGATGTCGGGGCCGGTGGCGCAGCCTGCCAGCGCGGCGGCCAGTACCGCGCCGAGGGCGGCCGGTACGCGAGAAATCGTCAGCGCTGACATGGCAGTCTCCCTCTTTCCGGGTTATCAGGTCCTGCTGGCTAGTTCCACTTGCCGTCGATACCGCCCACGCTGAACCTTCCCGCCCCGAGCAGGGCCACCGCCAGCGCCGCCGCCAGGTACATCGCCTGCAGTTCGAGCGCCCAGCCCCCGGTGGGCGCCATCTCGCCAAGCTGCTTGGCATGGACAAGCGCAAACGCGAACAGCATGTTGACGGCCACGATCAGGCCGGCCAGGCGCGACCAGAGTCCGATGATCAGCAGGATGGGCGCAATGATCTCGCCGATGTAGACGCCGTAGGCCAGCGCAGCGGGCAGGCCGGCCTGCGTCACCACCTGCGTGACAAAGCCGGGGCCGGACATCAGCTTCGAAATGCCGTGCAACAGGATCAGCGCGCCCAGCACGATGCGGAGAATGGCCTTGCCCAGGTCTTGCGTTCCTTGCGTACGACTCATCGCGATGGCTCCTTGCGGTTTGATGCAGGTGCATGTGACCTGCACAACTACCTTAGATCGTGCCAGCGTGAAGGTAAAGGCGCAGCGCCACCGGGGCGGCGACCTGACTCAGTCCGCGTCCGCCTGTTGGGCGCCGGACCGCGCGGGCGGCGGCGCGGTGGGCGGCGCAGCATGCATGGGCACGCCGGTCGTCGTCATCATGCCCACCTTGCGCGCGTGTTCCGGCAGCACCTCGGCCAGGAAATCGAGGAAGCGGCGCAGTGCCGGCGTAACGCCGTGCCGGGACGGAAACACCGCGTGCAACACGCCCATGGGCAGATCCCACTGGGGCAGCACCACTTCGAGGTCGCCGCGCTCGACATCGTCGCGGCAGTACATGCGCGGCAGCATGGCCACGCCCACGCCGGCGATGGCCGCCTCGCGCAGGATCGCGAACTCGTCGGACACCAGGCGCGGATCGTAGCCAATATTGACGGGCTCGCCCGCCTTGTCGAACAACGTCCAGACGTGGCGCCCTTCGTGCGGTTTCTGGGCAACCCCGGGCATGCCCTCCAGCGCCTGCGGCGTGCGCGGGCGGCCAATGCTGTCCAGCAGCGCCGGGCTGGCCACCAGCTTCATATCGCTCCTGCCAAAGGTGCGCACGGCCAGGCTGGAATCGTCCAGCACATTGCGCACGCGCAGGGCCAGGTCATAGCCCTCGCCGATCACGTCGACCCGGCGGTTCGTGGCATCGATCTCCAGCTGGACGCCAGGGTTGGCGCGCATGAAATGGCCGATATTGGGCGCCAGCAGGATCTGGACGATCGCAACGGGACAACTAATCCGCAGATGGCCGCCCGGCTGCTCGCGCGACCGGTCGATCACTTCACGCGCGGCTTCGGCGGCCTGGAGCATGTCGCGGCAATGGGCGTAGTACGACTCGCCAAGCGGCGTCACGCGCACCTGACGCGTGGTCCGGCGCAGAAGCTGCACACCCAGATCGCGCTCCAGCTGCGCGATTCGGCGGGACAGGCGCGATTTGGGCACGCCCGTGGCCCGGCTGGCGGCGGAAAAGCTGCCGTGCTGCACAACCTGGGCGAACAGCGACAAATCGTTGAGATCCTGCATGGTCGGCGCTCCGTTGCATCCATAGAACAATCATTTGCATTTTGCCTCACTACCGGCATCAATGGCCAGCCTATATCTTTCAGCCATCCCAACCGAACTTAGTGGAGCCAGACAATGAACATCCTGCAGATCGATTCGAGCGTACTGGGCGACAACTCCGTCTCGCGCAACCTGACCGCCAGCATCGTGGCCGACCTCGTGGCCCAGAACCCCAGCGCCAAGGTCACCGTGCGCGACCTGGACCGCGAAGCGCCGGCCCACCTCGGCAACCACCTGCTGCCCGTGCTGGGCGGTCCGAAGGACGGCCTGAACGCCGCCCAGCAGGCCGAACTGGACATCACCGAGGCATATCTGGCCGAATTCCTGGCCGCCGACGTGCTCGTGATTGGCGCCCCGCAATACAACTTCGGCATCCCGAGCCAGCTCAAGGCCTGGATCGACCGCATCGCGCAAGCCGGCCGCACGTTCCGCTACACCGAGAATGGTCCGGAAGGCCTGGCCAAGGGCAAGAAGGCCATCGTGGTGTCGTCGCGCGGCGGCGTGCGCCAGGACGGCGCGGCGCTGGATCTGCATGAAGTGACCGTCGACGTGGTGCTGCGCTTCCTGGGCATTACCGATATCTCGTTCGTCCGCGCCCACGGTCTGGCCATGGGTCCGGAAGCCCGCGAGGCCGGCCTGACCACGGCCAAGACCGAAATCGCCGCCCTGAACGACGCACTGCGGGCTGCCGCCTGAGCCGCCTGATTGTTTCCAGCTGGTTTTCGACTGGAGCCGTAACCCCGCCTCCGTGAAGTACCGGCGCCGATCCCCTTGGCGCCGGTTGCTGCCTGAGACAGGTATCCCCATTGGGGGTACCTGTCTTTTTTTTCGTGCGGCCGCGTGCGGGCAGCTGTAGGCATGGACCTACATGGATCGCGGAAGTCACCCGGCTCGCCCCCCGGCGCGGATGGGTCTATGATGGTTCGACTGTCTGGACAACCTGCCAGCCAATCCTGCATCCGCCGTCATCCGGGAGCCTGCATGACCGCCGCCGCCTCAGCCCTGCTGCCTGCCACCGCCAGTCATCCGCCGCACGAACCCGCCCTGCTGAGCCAGTATCGCCACGTGCGCGCCGCCACCGAGGCGCTGGTGGCAGACCTGTCCGATGCCGACGCCACCGTGCAGTCGATGGACGACGCCAGTCCCGCCAAATGGCATCTGGCCCATACGACGTGGTTCTTCGAGGAGTTCGTGCTCGGTGCGCGCATTCCCGACTACGAGCCGGTGGACCCACAGTATCGTTACCTGTTCAATTCCTATTACGAAGCGGTCGGCGCCCGCCATCCCCGGCCACGGCGCGGGCTGCTGTCCCGACCGTCGCTGGACGAGGTGCTGGCCTACCGCGAGGCCGTGGACGACAGCATGTTCTCGTTGCTGATGTCCGCCCAGACCGATGACGAAGCCGCGCTGATCACGCTGGGCCTGCATCACGAGCAGCAGCACCAGGAACTGCTGCTCACCGACATCCTCCATTTGTTCGCGCAGAATCCGCTGCGCCCGGCGTACGCGCCCGCCATGGCGGTGCCGGTGGTGGCCGACCCGCGACCCGCGCCCGACTGGATCTCGCTGCCCGGCGGCATCGTAACGGTCGGCCACGGCGACGACGACTTTGCGTTCGACTGTGAAACCCCGCGTCATCAGGTGCTGCTGCAGCCTTATGCGCTGTGCTCGCACCCCGTGAGCAACCGCCAGTGGTTCGAGTTCATCGAGGACGGCGGCTACCAGACCGCCGGACTGTGGTTGTCCGATGGCTGGCGCTGGGTCTGCGACAATCGCATCGAGGCGCCGCTGTACTGGGAAGACCGCGAAGGCACCTGGTGGCACATGACGCTGCGCGGCATGCAGCCCGTCGACCCGGAAAGCCCGGTCACGCACGTGAGCTTCTTCGAGGCCGATGCCTTCGCGCGCTGGGCCGAACGCCGCCTGCCCACTGAAGCCGAATGGGAGCACGCGGCCCGCAACCTGCCGGCGACCGGCAATTTCATCGAAGGCCGTTCACTGCGGCCGCTGCCGGACCGGCAGAACACGTCGGGCGTGCTGCGGCAGATGTTCGGCGATGTCTGGGAATGGACGGCCAGCGCCTTCCTGCCCTACCCCGGCTTCCGGCCAAGTGCCGGCGCGGTGGGCGAATACAACGGCAAGTTCATGAGCAGCCAGATGGTGCTGCGCGGCGGTTCGTGCGTCACGCCGGAATCGCATATCCGCGCCACGTACCGCAACTTCTTCTACCCGCACCAGCGTTGGCAGTTCACGGGGGTGCGGCTGGCGGACGATGTTTGAGGGCTGACGCCACTCACTCAATGGCCTGCGCGGCCATGGGCGTCCGGCGGCGCGTCGTTCAACACGTAGCTCGTGCTGCGTCCGCCGCCAACCGCCTTGCGTAGCGCCCCGCGCGCCACCAGATCGTTGATGTCGCGCAACGCCGTATCGGCGGAGCATTTGGCAATGGCCGCCCACTTGCTGCTGGTGAGCTTGCCCTCGAAGCCGTCCAGCAGCCGGTTCAGCACCTTGACCTGCCGGGCGTGGAGCGCCTGCATGCCCCAATGACGCCAGAATTGTGCCTTGGCCAATACTTCGCCGAGCGTGGCGTGCGCCTGCTGCACGGCACGCAGCAACGTGTCGAAGAACCAGGCGAGCCACGGCGTGACATCCATCGAATCCTTCTGCGTCCGCTCCAGGATGTCGTAGTACGCATTGCGCTCACGCCGGATCTGCGCCGACAGGCTGTAGAACCGCTGCGAACTGCCATCGGCACGGGCCAGCATCAAGTCGCCAATGGCGCGCGCGATACGCCCATTGCCATCGTCGAACGGGTGCAGCGTCACAAACCACAGATGGGCCAGCCCGGCCCGGACCAGCGGCGGCTCGACAGGCGGGCCATTGACCCAATCCAGGAATCGCCCGGTCTCCGCCGCCAGAGGTGGCGATTCTCCGCAAGGACAAGCTAATCGCCGCAAAATATGCGGTGATTAGGCGCCGCAATCCCCGCAAGTGCTTTAATCGCTGCACTTTGTCCGCCGAACATCCATGATCTGTCGCCTCTAAGTCCGCCCCCCTGAATGCTCCCCCTGAATATGAACGCACAGGGCAGAAACGGCCTTCGAGTATTGCGATCCATCATGGCCGTTAATTGCGTTTATAAGAGCCAAGCACACCGGATTCCCTTCACCCTTCCCGCAGCCTCCGCCAAAGCGTGGTGGCGCTGATGCCCAGCTGGGCGCAGGCGGCGGCGCGGTTGCCGCCGCATTCGGCCAGCACGCGGCGGATGTGTTCGGCCTGGCTTGCCTTGGCGACGCCAGCCAGAGACTGCGTCCCGGCGACACCCGCCGGCCCTGCTCCGCCCGGCTCGGGGATGTCCGTGGGCGGCGGCTGCAGGACAGCCATGTCGTGTCCGGAAAACAGTTCCGGGACGGCCGCCTGCAGTTCGCGCTGCAGCGCGGCCGGGGTCAGGTCCGTCCCGGCGACCAGCACGGCGATGCGTTCCGTCACGTTTTCGAGTTCGCGGATGTTGCCCGGCCAGATATAGCGGGCCAGCCGGCTCCGCACTACGTCGGGCAGCGGCTGCGGCGTGTCGATGCCCAGTCGTTCCTGGGCACGCCGGTACAGCAGCGTGGCCAGCGCCGGCAGGTCGGCCGCGCGTTCGCGCAGCGGCGGCATTTCGATCCGGAGGATATTGAGCCGGTAGTACAGGTCCTGGCGGAACGTCCCTTCGCGCACCAGCGCGGCCAGGTCGCGGTGGGTGGCGGCGATCACGCGGACGTTGACCGGCACGGCCTCCAGGCCGCCAATCGGCAGCACCTGCTTTTCCTGCAGCACGCGCAGCAGCCGCGTTTGCAGGGCCGGCGGCATGTCGCCCACTTCGTCCAGGAACAGCGTGCCGTTGTGGGCCGATTCGAACAGGCCGGCCTTGCCGCCGCGCCGGGCGCCCGTGAACGCCCCTTCCTCGTAGCCGAACAGTTCGGATTCGAGCAGCGCCTCCGGAAACGCCGCGCAGTTGACGGCAACGAACGGGAACGCACGGCGCGGGCTGGCGTCGTGCATGCCCTGCGCCAGCACCTCCTTGCCGGTGCCGCTTTCCCCGCTGACCAGCACGGTCGAATCGACCACCGCGTAGCGCCGCGCCAGCGCCCGCAGGTCGCTCATGGCCGGGGAATCGCCGGCCAGGTCGTCGAGGCTGTAGCGCACGCCCGCCGCCCGGGCCCGCGTGCGCGAGCGCAGGTTGCGGTCGGCGCGATGGATCGCATTGGCGTCCTGGATCGTCAGCACCGCCCCCGAAGCGCCGGACTCGCCGACGATCGGAATTCGGTTGACCACCACCATCCGGTCGCCCAGCCGATGGATGGCCTCCAGCTCGCGCGCGCCGCTCTGCATCACGCCATCCAGCGACAGGCCAGGCGCCAGCGTGGACAGCTTGCGCCCCACGGCCGCGCCGGCCGGTGTGCCCAGGAATCGCTCCATCGCCGGATTGAACGCCTGCACGCGCCCTTCGGCGTCCACGGCCGCCACCCCTTCGTTCAGGTGCGCCAGGATGGCATTGACGTAATCGCGCCGCGTGGATTCGATACGGCGCAGCCGCGCGGCCTCGATCGCATCTTCCAGCGCCAGCCGCACGGCGTTACCCGAATACAGGAACACGCCCATCAGCCCGTACTTGTCGGCCAGGTCGGTCACCATGCCGGGCCCCACCACCACGCGGATGCCTTCTTCCTTCAGCGCGCGCACGCGAGCCGTGGCGTCGTCTTCGGTCAAATAGGTATAGCGGGGAATATCGAGCCCGAAGGTGCCCACGAAGTCGTCCACTTCGGCGTACGTGGACGCATGGGTGACCAGGGCCACCTTGGGCGAAATGCGTCGCGCCGTGGCCAGCGCGCTCATGACGTCGAAGCCGGTGACCTTGACCAGCACCACGGGAACATCCACGTGCTGGCGCAGGTAGGCGCCATTGGAGCCTCCGGCCACCACCACGTCGACGCGGTTCTCGCGCGCCTCGCGGTTGATCGCGCTGGCCGCCGACTCGAACGCCCGCCCGACGATGCGGAATTCCGCGCGGGCGGCGTACGCAGGAATCAGGTCGGCGAAGGCGCGCGACAGGCGGCTGATCCCCATCGCCCAGATGCGCGGCCGGGCACCGGGGACGGCCGGGGAAGCGGGGTTCAGCGGGATTGGAGCAGGCAGCGACGACATGGCGGCAGAACTCGATGGATCGATTTGCCGATTGTGCGCGCATGCCCAAGGCATTTCAACTTTGAAATGCAAACATTGCATGACTGCAATTCGCTTGGGGCTAATTGTGACGCCGGCAGCCCTTCATCGGCGCGACGACTGGGCGCCGGCATCACCTAACCCACTGACGCATAAGGGTTTCTGCCTATCGGAATGACGCACGGGCGACGCCGGCCCCGTGTTTTGGCCCGCTGGCACACCCCTTGCGCTAGATTGCCGCCCTGCCCCCGATGCAGGATCGAACCAACCAGAGATTTCACGCCATGACTTTTTCCGCCAACGAACTTGCCCGCTCCGCGGGTGCCCGCTTCCGCCAGGCCCTGATCGACGAGACCCCGCTGCAGATCCCGGGCACGATCAACGCCAACCATGCGCTGCTGGCCAAGCGCGCCGGGTATCGCGCGATCTACCTGTCGGGCGGTGGCGTGGCCGCGGGCTCGCTGGGCCTGCCGGATCTGGGCATCTCGAATCTCGACGATGTGCTGACCGATATCCGCCGCATCACCGATGTCTGCGACACGCCACTGCTGGTGGACGTGGATACCGGCTTCGGCTCGTCGGCCTTCAACGTGGCGCGCACCACGCGATCGCTGATCAAGTTTGGCGCCGCCGCCATGCATATCGAAGACCAGGTCGGCGCCAAGCGCTGCGGCCATCGCCCGAACAAGGAGATCGTCGGCAAGGACGAAATGGTGGACCGCATCAAGGCCGCCGTGGATGCCCGTACCGATGAGAACTTCGTCATCATGGCCCGCACCGACGCGCTGGCCGTCGAAGGCCTGGACGCCGCCATCGAGCGCGCCGTGGCCTGCGCCGAAGCCGGCGCCGACGCCATCTTCCCGGAAGCCATGACCGACCTGGCGATGTACGCCAGGTTCGTGGACGCCGTGAAGGTGCCCGTGCTGGCCAACCTGACCGAGTTCGGCGCCACCCCGTATTTCACGCTCGACGACCTGCGCGGCGTGGGCGTGGCCATGGCGCTGTACCCGCTGTCGGCGTTCCGCGCCGCCAACAAGGCTGCCGAGAACGTCTTTGCGGCCATCCGCCGCGACGGCACCCAGAAAAACGTCGTCGACACCATGCAAACGCGTGCCGAACTCTACGAGCGGATCGACTACCATGCCTACGAGCAGAAGCTCGACGCACTGTTCGCCCAAGGCAAGGCCCGGTAACGACCCCGCACACGTACGCGCTATTCTTTGCGATGCGGTCTGTTGCGCTGCAATAGGACACCCACCATGACCGCACGCACCCCAAACACTCGAAATCGAAACAAGGAGACCCAGATGTCCGAAGCTCAACCGCTGGCCACGCCGAAGCCCAAGAAATCCGTTGCCCTGTCGGGCGTTGCCGCCGGCAACACCGCCCTGTGCACCGTTGGCCGTAGCGGGAACGATCTCCACTATCGCGGCTACGACATCCTCGATATCGCCGATACGTGCGAATTCGAGGAAATCGCCCACCTGCTGGTGCACGGCAAGCTGCCCAACAAGGCCGAACTGGTCGCCTACAAGACCAAGCTGAAGGCCCTGCGCGGCCTGCCCGCCAACGTGAAGGCCGCCCTGGAATGGGTGCCGGCCAGCGCCCACCCGATGGACGTGATGCGCACGGGCGTGTCGGTGCTGGGCACGGTGCTGCCCGAGAAGGACGATCACAACACGCCGGGCGCGCGCGACATCGCCGACCGCCTGATGGCCAGCCTGGGGTCGATGCTGCTGTACTGGTATCACTACAGCCACAACGGCCGTCGCATCGAGGTGGAAACCGACGACGAATCGATTGCCGCGCATTTCCTCCACCTGCTGCACGGCGAGGCCCCCAGCAAGCTGTGGGAACGCGCGATGCAGACGTCGCTGATCCTTTACGCGGAGCACGAGTTCAACGCGTCGACGTTTGCCTGCCGCGTGGTGGCCGGCACCGGCTCCGACATGTATTCGGCCATCTGCGGCGGCATCGGCGCGCTGCGCGGCCCGAAGCACGGCGGGGCCAACGAAGTGGCGTTCGAGATCCAGAAACGCTACGACACCCCGGACGACGCCGAGGCCGACATCCGCCGCCGCGTGGAAAACAAGGAAGTGGTGATCGGATTCGGTCACCCGGTGTACACGATCTCCGACCCGCGCAACGTGGTGATCAAGGAAGTGGCACGCAAGCTGTCGAAGGACGCCGGCTCGATGAAGATGTTCAACATCGCCGAGCGGCTGGAAACGGTCATGGCCGACGCCAAGAAAATGTTCCCGAACCTGGACTGGTTCAGCGCCGTGAGCTACCACATGATGGGGGTGCCCACCGCGATGTTCACCCCGCTGTTCGTGATCGCCCGTACGTCGGGCTGGGCCGCGCACGTGATCGAGCAACGGATCGACAACAAGATCATCCGTCCGACGGCCAACTACACCGGCCCGGAAGACCTGAAATTCGTGCCGATCGAAAAGCGCGCCTGATCCATTGCAACAACAACAGTGCCGCCACCCGGCCCGGCTATCCGCCGCGCGGTGGCAGGCACGCACAGTCCTCACGTCGCCATGAACACTGCCTACCGCAAGCCGCTGCCCGGGACCCGCCTCGATTATTTCGACGCCCGCGCCGCCGTCAATGACATCTCCCCGGGCGCCTGGGACAAACTGCCGTACACGTCGCGCGTGCTGGCCGAAAACCTGGTGCGCCGCTGTGACCCTGCCACGCTGACCGATTCGCTCAGGCAGCTCATCGAACGCAAGCGTGACCTCGATTTCCCGTGGTTCCCGGCCCGCGTGGTTTGCCACGACATCCTGGGCCAGACCGCGCTGGTAGACCTGGCCGGCCTGCGCGACGCCATCGCCGACCAGGGCGGCGACCCGGCCAAGGTCAACCCGGTGGTGCCGGTGCAGCTGATCGTCGACCACTCGCTGGCCGTGGAATGTGGCGGCTTTGATCCCGACGCGTTTACCAAGAACCGCGCCATCGAGGATCGCCGCAACGAAGACCGTTTCGATTTCATCAACTGGACCAAGAAGGCGTTCCGCAACGTCGACGTGATCCCGCCGGGCAACGGCATCATGCACCAGATCAATCTGGAAAAGATGTCGCCCGTGATCCATGCCGACCACGGCGTGGCCTACCCCGATACCTGCGTAGGCACCGACAGCCACACGCCGCACGTCGACGCACTGGGCGTGATCGCCATCGGCGTGGGCGGCCTGGAGGCCGAAAACGTGATGCTGGGCCGTGCGTCATGGATGCGCCTGCCCGACATCGTCGGCGTGGAGCTGACCGGCCGCCGCCAGCCCGGCATCACCGCCACCGACATCGTGCTGGCCCTGACCGAATTCCTGCGCAAGGAAAAGGTTGTCGGCGCGTATCTGGAATTCCGTGGCGAAGGTGCGTCGAGCCTGACGCTGGGCGACCGCGCCACGATCTCGAACATGGCGCCCGAATACGGCGCCACGGCCGCGATGTTCTTCATCGACGGGCAGACCACCGAATACCTGCGCCTGACCGGCCGCGACGAAGCCCAGGTACAGCTGGTGGAAACGTACGCCAAGGCCACCGGCCTGTGGGCCGATGCGCTGAAGACGGCCGAATACGAGCGGGTTCTGCATTTCGACCTGTCCACCGTGGTCCGCAACATGGCCGGTCCGTCGAACCCGCACAAGCGCCTGCCCACGTCCGACCTGGCCGCGCGTGGCATTGCCGGCAAGTGGGAGGAAACGCCGGGCCAGATGCCCGACGGCGCGGTCATCATCGCCGCCATCACGAGCTGCACCAACACCAGCAACCCGCGCAACGTGATTGCCGCCGCGCTGCTGGCGCGCAACGCCAACGCGCACGGCCTGACGCGCAAGCCGTGGGTCAAGTCGTCGCTGGCGCCGGGATCGAAGGCGGTGGAGCTGTACCTGGAAGAAGCCAACCTGCTGCCCGACCTGGAGAAGCTCGGCTTCGGCATCGTGGCGTTCGCCTGCACGACGTGCAACGGCATGTCGGGCGCGCTCGATCCGAAGATCCAGCAGGAGATCATCGACCGCGACCTGTACGCCACGGCCGTGCTGTCGGGCAACCGCAACTTCGACGGCCGTATCCACCCGTACGCCAAGCAGGCGTTCCTGGCGTCGCCCCCGCTGGTGGTCGCCTACGCCATCGCCGGCACGATCCGCTTCGATATCGAGCGGGATGCCCTGGGCACCGACGCGAGCGGCAAGCCGGTCTACCTGAAGGATATCTGGCCGAGCGACGAGGAAATCGACGCGATCGTCAGGCAGAGCGTGAAGCCCGAGCAGTTCCGCAAGGTCTACGAGCCGATGTTCGCGCTGCACGCCGAGAACGACACGTCGATCGATCCGCTGTACGACTGGCGCCCGCAAAGCACGTACATCCGCCGCCCGCCGTACTGGGAAGGCGCGCTGGCCGGCGAGCGCACGCTGCGCGGCATGCGCGCGCTGGCGGTGCTGGGCGACAACATCACCACCGACCACCTGTCGCCGTCCAACGCCATCCTGCGCAACAGCGCGGCCGGCGAGTACCTGGCGAAGATGGGCCTGCCGGAAGAAGACTTCAACTCGTACGCCACGCACCGCGGCGACCACCTGACCGCCCAGCGCGCCACGTTCGCCAACCCGACGCTGATCAACGAGATGGCCGTGGTCGATGGCGCGGTCAAGAAAGGTTCGCTGGCCCGCATCGAGCCCGAGGGCAAGGTCGTGCGCATGTGGGAGGCCATCGAGACCTATATGGATCGCAAGCAGCCGCTGATCGTGGTGGCCGGGGCCGACTATGGCCAGGGCTCGTCGCGCGACTGGGCTGCCAAGGGTGTGCGGCTGGCCGGCGTGGAAGCCATCGTGGCCGAAGGCTTCGAGCGCATTCACCGCACCAACCTGATCGGCATGGGCGTGCTGCCGGTGGAATTCCTGCCCGGCACCAACCGCCTGACGCTGGGGATCGACGGCACCGAGACGTTCGACGTGGTTGGCGCACGCCGCCCGCGCGCCAAGCTGACGCTGGTGATCCATCGCAAGAACGGTGAAAAGGTGGAAGTGCCGGTGCTGTGCCGCCTGGACAGCGACGAGGAAGTGTCGATCTATGAGGCCGGCGGCGTGCTGCAGCGATTTGCCCAGGATTTCCTGGAATCGTCGCGCGCAGCAGCCTGATCGGTGATTAGGAAAACTACGATGGCTTACGTACCTCAAATCAAGATTCCCGCCACGTATCTGCGTGGCGGCACCAGCAAGGGTGTGTTTTTCCGGCTGCAGGACCTGCCCGAATCGGCACAAAAGCCCGGCGAAGCACGCGACCGCCTGCTGATGCGCGTGATCGGCAGCCCCGATCCGTACGGCAAGCAGATCGATGGCATGGGCGCCGCCACGTCGAGCACCAGCAAGACGGTGATCATCGCGAAAAGCTCGCGTCCTGACCACGACGTGGACTACCTGTTCGGCCAGGTGTCGATCGACCAGCCGTTCGTGGACTGGAGCGGCAACTGCGGCAACCTGTCGGCGGCCGTGGGGCCGTTCGCGGTCAGCAACGGATTTATCGAGGCATCGCGGATTCCTGAAAATGGAACCGTGACCGTGAAGATCTGGCAGGCCAATATCGGCAAGACAATCATCGCGCACGTGCCGATCACCAACGGCGCGGTGCAGGAAACCGGCGATTTCGAGCTGGATGGCGTGACCTTCCCGGCCGCCGAAGTCCAGCTTGAATTCATGGACCCGGCCGCCGAGGAAGGCGACGACGGCGGCGGCGCGATGTTTCCCACCGGCAACCTGATCGACGACCTGGAAGTGCCCGGCGTGGGCACGCTCCGCGCCACGATGATCAATGCCGGCATCCCGACGATCTTCGTCGAGGCGGAAGCCATTGGCTACACCGGCACGGAGTTGCAGGACGCCATCAACGGCGACCCGAAGGCGCTGGCGATGTTCGAGACGATCCGGGCCTACGGCGCCAGGCGCATGGGCCTGATCCAGGATATCGACGAGGCGAAGAAGCGCCAGCACACGCCCAAGGTGGCGTTCGTGGCCCGGCCGGCCACCTATACCGCGTCGAGCGGCAAGACGGTGGAGGCCAGTGGCGTGGACCTGCTGGTGCGCGCGCTGTCGATGGGCAAGCTGCACCACGCGATGATGGGCACCGCGGCCGTGGCGATCGGCACGGCGGCTGCCGTGCCGGGCACGCTGGTGAACCTGGCGGCCGGCGGCGGAGAACGCGAGGCCGTGCGCTTTGGCCATCCGTCGGGCACGCTGCGCGTGGGCGCGCAGGCCGCGCTGGTCGATGGCCAGTGGACGGTGCGGAAGGCCATCATGAGCCGCAGCGCACGCGTGCTGATGGAAGGCTGGGTGCGCGTGCCGGGAGACGCGTTCTAGCCGAACCCTTCTGCCATGCGATGGGTCTGGCGTAGCGCTAGGACTCCTCTGAAATTGTCGTCACCGGGCGGCATTCTTCCTGACCGAAGAATGCCGCTTTGTCTTATCCAGCATACGTTTCCGGGTTGCAAGGATTCTGTTGAAGTTGTCGACGCAACGTCGTGGCATGGTTATAGTTCTCGCTCCGTTCGCGAACCATTGCGGCTTGCGGCGGTTCAACGAACCAATCAAAAGCGGCCCATGCGGTTTCCACAAGAATCACGCACCGCGCCGACCAGAGGAGAATCATGCAACGACCTGCCAAGCTCACCACCCTTGCCACCCTGCTGCTGTCCGCCGCGCTGCTGACCGGCACCGCGCACGCCCAACTGGCCCCTTCGGCCAGCGCCGCCGCGCCCGCCGGCACCACGGCCGAAGCGCGCAAGGCCAACATCGTCATCATCGGCACTGGCGGCACCATCGCCGGCGCGGGTGCATCGGCCACCAACACCGCGGCGTACCAGTCCGCCGTGGTGCCCGTGGACAAGATCATTGCCTCGGTGCCCGAAATCTCGAAGGTCGCCAACGTCAAGGGCGAGCAGATCTTCCAGATCGGCTCCGAGAGCTTCAACAACGAGCGCCTGCTGAAGCTGGGCAAGCGCGTGTCGGAACTGCTCAAGCAGCCTGACGTGGACGGCATCGTCATCACGCACGGCACCGACACGATCGAGGAAACGGCCTACTTCCTGAACCTCACGCTCAAGAGCGACAAGCCCGTGGTGGTGGTTGGCTCGATGCGTCCGGGCACGGCGCTGGGCGCCGACGGCGCGCTGAACCTCTACGATGCCGTGCTGGTGGCTTCGAGCCCGGCCTCGAAGGGCAAGGGCGCACTGGTGGTGCTCAATGACGAGATCCACACCGGCCGCGACGTGACCAAGACCAACACGTTCAAGACCGAGACGTTCCGCTCGCCGTTCGGCCCGCTGGGCTACGTGGTGGAAGGCCGCACGCTGTACTACCGCACGCTGGCCCGTCCGCACACGCTGCAGACCGAGTTCGACATCGACAAGATCGACAAGCTGCCTGAAGTGGCCGTGGTCTACGCCTACGGCAACGTGAATCCGGCCAGCATCGACGCGGCCGTGAAGAACGGCGCCAAGGCCATCGTCTACGCCGCCACCGGCAACGGCAGCGTGGGCGACTACATGGTGGAGCCGCTCAAGGCCGCGCAAGCCAAGGGCGTGCAGGTGGTGCGGGCCTCGCGCACCGGCAGCGGCATCGTCGTGCGCAACGCCGAGCAGCCGGACGACAAGTACAACTGGATCGTCACCGACGACCAGCTGCCGCAGAAGGCGCGCATCCTGATGGCGCTGGCACTGACCAAGACCAACGACCCGAAGGCCCTGCAGCAGATCTTCTGGAAGTACTGATCGCTGGAAGGGTTGACCTGCAAGGCCCCGGCGCCCCCGGGGCCGCTTGACTGCCTACAGCAGCGCCGTGCTCATCAGCGCCTTGGCGGCGAGCACGGCCTCCGCCTCGTTCTCGGCAAAGACCGACACCTCGGTGACCACCTGGCGCTTGCCCCGGCGTACCACGTCGGCCACGGCACGCAGCGTGGCCGACTTTGCCGGTGCCAGATACTGGATCGACAGCGATCCGGTCGCTCCGCCCTTCACTACCTCCAGATCCACCGCAGTGAATGCCGCGGCCGCGCCGGCCACATCGATCAGCGTGGCGATGACGCCGCCGTGGACCATGTCGCCCACGGTGATGTTGCTCATGCTGAATGGCAGCAGCAGCTCCACATGATCGGGCGTCACCACATCGAAGCGAATCCCGAGCGCGCGCGCCACGGGCGATCCGCCCAGCACCGATGCGAGCATGGCGGCATTGCGAGGATCGACGGACTGGCTGGACATGTACGGCCTCCCTGGCATCAACTGGACTGGAATCATGACCCGTCAAGGGTAGATGGCCGTCAAGGGGTCCACAATGACCTCAGGGGTAATCCCCAAGTGCCGAAAGCGCCGGGGCCGGGCGTTTATAATGTGCGGCCAGCCGCTAGACGGCCTCTTTTCGCAGCGCCCGCTTCATGTCCGCCAATACCCCCGATTCGCTCACTTCGCCCGACACTTCCGCCCAGGACGAGGCCCAGACGCGCCTGAGCGACCGCCCGGACAGCCCCTGTATCGGCATCTGCTCGACACTGTTCGATGAGGTATGCCAGGGCTGCGGCCGCACCGCCGCCGAAGTCAGCAACTGGGTGTTCTATAGCGAGGAAGAAAAGCAGACGATCTGGGAGCGCATCACGCGCGAAGCCACGGCGTGGCGATTCCGCCAGGAATAACGCCCCGGCGCCTCAGCCTCCGGCCAGGCGCCTTTCCATATCCTCGACCGCGTGGTTCGCCACGCGCTGGCGGGCCAGCTTCCGCCAGCTTTCTGCCAGGACTGGCAGTTCCGCCATCTCGGCCAGCGCCGCGATATTGAGCCGATCGACGTAGAGCACGTGCAGCAGCCGCTGCAGGCTCCAGTCCGGATAGGGCCGCGCCACCAGCACCAGGCGATCGCCAGCGGCCAGCCCGCCCTCCTCGATCACGCGGTAATACCAGCCGGTGCGGCCGCTACCCTGCACGGCGCGCGACATGCCCGCAAACCCGAAGCGATGATTGAGCTTCCAGCACGGCTGGCGGGCCTGGGACACCTCCACCAGTGCCGTGCCCAGCCGGAAGCGGTCGCCGACGCAGACATCGGCCTCCGTCAAACCCGTTGTGCTCAGATTTTCGCCAAACGCGCCGGCGCGTTCCAGTACGTCGACATTGCCGCCATGCCCGGCCAGTTCGCCCCGCCAGCCAGCGTAGTGGTCGCGCGGATAGTGGTGGATCGCCTTCTCGGGCCCGCCGTGGTGTTTCGGATCGCCCTGTTCGTCGATGTCGAGCCCGACGGTGGTCACACGCACCGGCCCGTCGACTCCCGTCTTGTCGATGCCGCTCGGCACGCCCTTGGGCCCGAAAGGCCGCACCCGGCCCGCCAGCAGCGCATCGATCCGGACGTCGATATTGTCGGTACGGCCCCTGCTCACAGCCCCGCTTCCTCCATCCATCGCGCAAACATCAGTTCGCCAGCACTGGCCACCGTGGCACCGATCTCGGCCGTACGGCGGCGGATCGTGCGCGGATCGATGCCGGCCTTGGCCAGCTCGACGGTATGGCCGATCAGCCAGGTCTCGATATCGCCGGCCTTCACCTCGGGATGGAACTGCAGCGCCAGCACGTGCTTGCCGATCGCATAGGCCTGGTTCGGCGTGGCTGCCGTGGATGCCAGCAATTCGGCGCCTTCCGGCAGATCGAAGGTATCGCCGTGCCAATGCAGGACTTCCCAGTCGGCGTTGGCCAGCACCGCCAGCGGCGAACGGCGCCCGGCGTCGGTCGGCTGGATCTGTCCCCAGCCAATTTCGCGCGTGCCCGGATACACGCGTGCGCCCGAGGCGGCGGCAATCAGCTGCGCGCCCAGGCAGGCGCCAATGATCGGCAGTTCGTCTGCCAGGCGCTGCCGGATCACGCCGATCTCGGCCTCCAGCCACGGATAGGCCTCGGTCTCGTAAACGCCGATGGGACCGCCCAGCACCACCAGAAGATCGGCCGGATCGGTCTGCACCAGGGTCAGGTCGTCCACGCCAGCCTGGTAGACGCGGATGTCATGGCCTCGGTCGCGCGCCACATCTGCAATCACACCCGCATGCTCGAAGGCAACGTGCTGGATGACATCGGTACGCAACTGGCGCCTGGGTTCGCTCATCGACTGACACTCCTGCTGGAAAAGGTGGCTCGGATTCGAATGCAGCCCCGTACGATACCGCACTGCATCATGGCTTGTCTTTCACAGGCTGCAACACAAGTGTGTCGAAGCTGTCACCACCGGGGTTGCGCCGGTGCCCGCCAATCGTGATGTACTGCACTGCCGCCCATTTATCGGTCCAGTCGCGATAGTGCGGCGACAGCGCATTGCCCGATTGCCCGGTTGACGACATGAAACGCGAATCAGACAAGTCAGCAAGGTCGTAGATCGCGCGCAGGCTGGCCGCATGGGTATTCTCGAACGGCGCCGCTTCGTCGCGCAGGCTGTGCCGGCCCACGTCCACGGTATAGGTGTCGCCGCCGGTCCGGACGCGGATATTGAACAGGTTGGCCAGGTACGGCACCTTGCCGAACGGTTTGTGCTCCGACCGCGCCGCATGGGCCTTGCCCCAGCGCCATTTGTCCGGGTCATCGCCATAACGCTGATCCAGGTCGGCAATGGCGCGTTGCCAGGCCAGGCCGATGGTGACCGCGCACGACTCGCGCGCCGTGGTACGCGCGTTGTCGCACCAGAATGCGCCGAGCCCCTTCGGATCGCGCATGGCATTGAGCATCGGCAACTGTACGTTGCGCTGGTCCCAGAGGCTGGTGAACATCGGATCGCCGACCTTGTCCTCGAACAGCAGGCGCGACAGTTCGCGCAGCCAGGCCGTCACCACCAGCGGCTCGGCACGATCGGCGGCCATCGTGCCATCCCACTTGCGCAACGCATCGAACAGCCGCCGTTCGCGTTCCGGCCGGGCAGTATCGCTGGCCACGGGTGCGGCCAGCAGCAGCGGCAAGGCATCGCGCACGGCCAGCGACACCACGTCCTTCTGGATCGTGCCGAAGGTCTCCGGCGTATGGTGCGGCTCGGCATCCAGCAGTGTCTGGATGCGCTGGGCGCGGTACGGCACGCTCCATTCGCTGGTGATGTAGAACGGATAGTCGTTGTCGACGATCTTCTGGTTGGCCGTCACGATCGTGCCCGACGGCGGATTGAAGCGCCGCGGCAGCTGGTCGAACGGAATGAAGCCTTGCCAGTCGTAGCGCGCGTCCCAGCCCGGCGCGGGCGCCAGCCCCATCAGGTCGTTGTCGGCCCGGCGGATCGGCACCAGTCCCGGCGCGATAAAGCCGATATTGCCGTCCACGTCGGCGTACACGATGTTCTGCTGCGGCGAATGGAACTCGCGCAGCGCGCCGACAAAGCTCTTCCAGTCCGAGGCCATGCCCATCTTCAGGCTGGCCTGGAAGGTCCGGTCGTCCGGCCGGAGCGCCGTCCACTGGAACGACACCACATACTGCGCGCCCAGCGGCTTGGCCGCCGCGCTGATGGGCTCGGCCACGTCCGACATCACCGGGCCATGTCGCGTTGTCCGGACATTGAGCGTCAGGTCGGGCTGCCCCTTGATCCGGATGACTTCCTGGCGCGTCTCGAACTCGGCCCAGCCGTCGGGCGTCTGGTAGCGATTCGGGTTCGCCGGGTCGATCCGCTCGATATACAGGTCCTGCACATCGGGCGCGGTATTGGTGAACCCCCACGCGATGCGCCTGTTATGGCCCAGCACCACCAGCGGCGCGCCAGGCAGCGTGGCGCCGGTCAGGTCCAGCCCCGGGGCCTGCAGGTGCGCGAAGTACCAGAGCCCGGGCGCCTGCAGCCCCAGGTGCGGATCATTGGCCAGCAACGGCTTGCCGCTGCGCGTGTGCGCGCCCGACACCACCCAGTTGTTCGATCCCATGCCATCGACATAGCCGGCCGGCGCGCGCTCGGACAGCTGCGCCATGGCCGTGGCAACGGGCGCCAGCTTGCGGTAGAAGCTGGCGTAGTCCATCGTCCGCAGCGGCTTGTCACCGGGATACGGAGCCAGGATCTCGGCGATACGAGACGTGGGCAGTTGCTGGGCCAAGCCCATGCGCAGCACCTCCTGGCGCCAGTTGCCGCCCAGGTCCCAGGCCATCATGGTCTGCCAGCCCAGCGTGTCGGCCGGCTCCCAGTGCTCCGGCTTCGTCCCCAGGATCAGGAATTCGGGCGGCAGGGCTGCCTTCCGGGTATCGATATAGGCATTGACGCCATCGGCATAGGCCTGCAGCACCGCGCGGGTTTCCGGCGGGGTCTGGGCCAGCACGGCCTCGGCGTTGCGGCGCACGCCCATGGTGCGCAGGAAGCGGTCGGTATCGAGCGCGCTCGGGCCCAGGATCTCGGCCAGCCGGCCGGCCACGATGCGCTTGTTCATCTGCATCTGCCAGAGCCGGTCCTGGGCATGGACGTAGCCCAGCGCGTAGTAGGCATCCAGCGCATTGGCGGCCTGGATATGGGGCACGGCGTTGCGGTCGCGCACCACCACCACGCGGTCGCGCAGTGCGGGCAGGCGCATCGTGCCGGCGGTATCGGGCTGCGAAGCCTGGCGATACCAGATATAGCCGCCGATGGCGCCCGTCAGCCCGATCAGCAGCACGCCCGACAGTATCCAGCCCACCCGTTTGAACCAGCGCATTCGACGTTTCTCCCCGTGGAAAGACGCAAGCATCGCAGATTTCCGCGCAGACAAGAATGCCCGGACTCGCCGGGCATTGCAGTTGCGTCTGTCGAAGCCCCGTCAGGCGGGCTTCTTCAGTTGCAGCGATTTGTATTCGAGGAATTCCTCCAGCCCGAACTTGCCGCCTTCGCGGCCGTTGCCCGACTGCTTGAAGCCTCCGAACGGGGCGTTCATGTTGAACGGGCCGCCGTTGATATCCACCTGGCCGGTACGGATGCGGCGCGCCACCTTGATCGCCCGCGCTTCGTCGCCGGACCAGACACCGCCGCCCAGCCCATAGATGCTGTCATTGGCGATGCGGATCGCATCCTCCTCGGTGTCATAGCAAATCACCGACAGCACCGGCCCGAAAATCTCTTCCTGGGCGACGGTCGCCTTCGGATCGACATTGCCCAGGACGGTTGGCTTGACGAAGAAACCGCGCTCGAAGCCGGCCGGGGTCTCGGGGCCCCCAGCCACCAGTTCGGCGCCCTCTTCCAGCCCGCGACGGATATAGCCGGTCACGCGTTCCTTCTGCACCGCGGAAATCAGCGGCCCAAGGCGCGTGGTATCGGCCAGCGGGTCGCCCACGGCAAAGCCTTCCACCACCTTCGCGGCGATGGCCTTGACCTCGTCATAGCGGCTGCGCGGCACCAGCATGCGGGTATGCGCCGAGCAGGTCTGGCCCGAGTTCAGGAAGCAGGCGCTGATGGTGCCCTTGACGGCCTGCGGCAGGTCCGCGTCGTCCAGGATCACCGACGCCGACTTGCCGCCCAGTTCCAGCGCCACGCGCTTGACCGTGTGCGCCGCCAGTTCCGACACCCGCTTGCCGGCCCGGGTCGAACCGGTAAACGACACCATGTCCACATCCGGATGGCTGGCCAGCACCTCGCCCACCACCGGCCCGTAGCCGGTCACCAGGTTGAACACGCCCGGCGGCAGCCCGGCCGCGTCGATCACCTCGGCCAGCACGAAAGCATTGAGCGGCGCCACTTCCGACGGCTTGAGCACCACCGTGCAGCCCGCCGCCAGCGCCGGCGCCACCTTCAGGGTGATCTGGTTCAATGGGTAGTTCCACGGGGTGATGGCCGCGACCACACCCACGGGCTCGCGCACCACCAGCGAATTGCCCACCTGCTCCTCGAAGGCAAAGCCCTCCAGCAGCGTGGCCGCCTGGCCCCAGTTGTAAACCGGGCCGCCCACCTGGATGGCCCGCGCCAGCTTGATCGGCATGCCCACTTCGCCCGCGATCATCTGGGCCAGTTCTTCGGCGCGGTCCTTCAGACCTTCGGCAATCTTGCGGATATAGCGCGCGCGCTCGGCCGGCGGCGTGGCGGACCAGCCCTCGAATGCGGCGCGAGCGGCCGCGATGGCGTCCTCGGCGTCACGGGCGTGTCCCTCGGGGATCTTGCCCATCACCGCCTCGGTGGCGGAATGGATCACTTCAATGCTGCCGGTGCCGTGGGGTGCCACCCACTTGCCGTTGATAAACAGTTTGTCTCGTTGTTGCATGGCCACAGCCCTCATCAGGTGGATCGGCAATTGCAAATTTTTGTTACTTTTATGGAGCACCACATTGTAGGCCGGTTTGCGGATTCGAATTTTTATCCACGCGGACTGGTCCGGACAACAAGATGGCGATAATCGGCCGTGCAGGCACGCGATCCGAGGGCTCTCGCCGCGGGCGGCCGATCCATAACAAAAGGAGCGAGACATGGTCGACCCGATCTATCAGAAGACGGAGGCTGGTCAGGAGGAAATCCGTACCCGCGCACGCAAGCTGGACCATAAACTGCGTGCGTTGTTGCTGATCGTGAACGGAGAACGCGCCAAATCGGCGCTGTTGGCGCAAGTTGGCGGCATGGGGGTGGCCGAGGAGGCATTCGACACCCTGCTGGCGCTGGGGCTGATCGCGCCATTGCCGGACCCGGCCCGACAGGCCCCGCCCTCGTCGGGAGCGTCGGGGGCGTCGGGAGCATCTGCCGCGCGGCCCGGCAGGCAGGCCGGCGTCCGCAAACCCGCCGACACCAATCTGTTCGCTGCCTATTCGGGCTTCAATTCGGCGGGCGGCAAGGGTATCGACGACCGTGTGGAAGAGCGCGACGTGCTGGCCGACACCACCATCGCGCCAGCCATGTCGCCCGTGGCCGCCGGCACCCCGGCCGGTGCCGACGGCTACAAGCGGCTTTACCACTTCTATACCGACGTGATCGGCAACCACCTGGGACTGCGCGGCTACGTGCTGCAGGTAAAGGTGGAAAAGGCGTCCACCGTGGTGGAACTGGCGGCGCTGCGCGACACGCTGGGCACGGCGCTGCAAAAGTCCAAGGGCGAGATCACCGCGCACGCGATCATCGACCAGCTCGACGACCTGCTGGCGGAAATGGGAGTGGCGCCGGCGCGCTAGGCCCAGGACACGGAACATGCGGGCACCGGGCAAACCGGCGGCACACGCGCGATGGGTTCGGTGCCTGCTGCCTGGCCTTGGCGCCCTTGCCCATTGCGCGATAGCCCAGGAACTGGAACCGCGTGCCTATTCCGCCGCGCCGGTCGGCACACGTTTCATGCTTGCCACGTATGCCCGGCTGGCTGGCGACGTACTGACCGACCCTTCCTTGCCAAACAAGGCGCGGAAGTGCCCCGGCTACGCGCCGCCCTCCGGGCTCGATGCCGGGGCCGGGCTGCCCACCGAGTACCAATCCACCTTGCGCGTGATCGCCATGATGCCGGCCAGTATCACGAACAGCAGCAGCGAGCCAAGCACCAGCGCGTTGTCCTCCGACACCAGCAGCCCATACAGCGCCCCGTACAGCGCGGTCAGCAGCCCCGCGAAGCCCGCGCCGCGTTGCCAGCTGCGCAGCACGAAGGTGAGATAAAAGCCGAGCAGTCCGATGCAGGCTGCGCTGGCCGCGAGATAGGCCGCCAGGAACGGCGCGTGCTCCGACAGGCTGACCAGCAGCAGGAAGAACATTGCCAGGGCCAGCCCGGCCAGCAGGTACTGGATCGGGTGGATGCGTAGCGTCTTGACCAGTTCGAACAGGTACAGGCCGGCAAAGGTCAGCAGCACGAACAGCAGCCCGTATTTCACGGCCCGCTCGGCCTTGACGTAGATGTTCACGGGCTCCATCAGCGTGACCGAGGTAGCCTCCAGCGACATCCGGCTACCCGCCCCCGCATTGCCGGCCAGCTGGTCGCGCACATTGGTGTTGAAGGCCGTGACGGACCATTCGGCGGTGAAGCCGTCGTCGGTCACCGTACGCTGGCGAGGCAGGAAATTGCCGTCGAAGCTCGGATGCGGCCACGCTGAGCGCATCGTGAACTGGTTGTGGTCGGCCACGGGCACCAGCGACATTGACCGCGCACCCAGCACGGCCAGCGTCAGGCTGAATGGCACGGTGCGGGCATCGAGCGGCTTGCCAGCGGCGCCGCCCACGTCGATCCGCGCGTGCAGGCCCTGCGGCAGGCTTTCAAGCCGCGCGCCCTGCTGCAGCCGTACGGGCTTGCCGTCGAGTTGCAGGACAGGCTGCGACATCAGGCCGCGCATGTCGCCCACCCCCAGCACCACATAGGGCCGGCCCATCTCGAAGCGGACATGGCCGACGGACTTCGGCAGGTCTTCGTCCGACGTCAGGTCCGGCAATGCGATCGTGCCCTGCCATTGCGTGGCCGTCTCATGGACGATGGTCTTGTGAATGCCGCGATATCGCTCCCCCGGCGTCACGTCGGCACGCACCTGCAGCGTCTTCGGAAACACCAGCAGCCGCCGGCTTTCCTCACGATTCTGCTGCGGCGCGTTGCCGGCCACCGCCACGGCTACCACCTCCTTGTAGGGCACGACGATGATGGGGCCCGTCAGGGTCTGGGGGCCGGCATAGCTCTGCCAGATGCTTTGCTCGGCGGCGTCGCGGTACTGGCTGCGTTCGCGCACGATGCCAAGCACCATCTGCAGCGCGATCCACAACAGCAGGATGACGCCGGCAATGATCGCGATTCGGTAAAACAGGGCCTTGTTCATGGGAGTCTTGCGAGTGGAGATGCCGCAAGACTAGCCAGCGCATATGAACCCACGATGGGGTCGGCGGGTGGCCGGCGTGAAGTGGGCCGAAGCGCGTGAAGCCGTCCGGCATCGGGCGGCATCGGGCCGAATCGGGCGGAATCGGGCGGAATCAACCGCGAGCACCGCGCTGCGGCCGGCAGACTCAGGCCGCCACCGGAAGCGCCAGTTCGGCGCGCGCCCCGCCGCCCTCGCGATTGGTCACGGCAACCGTTCCCCGGTGCAGGAGGGCTACCTCCCGCACCAGGCACAGGCCCAGACCGGTGCCGCGCTCGCGGCCATCGGGACGCGGCAGCGAATAGAAGCGTTCGAACAGCCGTGGCATGGCATAGTCAGGAATGCCCGGCCCGCGATCGTCGATCCTGAGCACGATCTGCCCGGGCTCTGTCGCGCTCAACAGCGATACGTCGATGGTGGAACCCGCCGGCGCGAAATCGAGCGCGTTTTCCAGCAGGTTGACGATGGCCTGGCGCAGCAGGAACACATCGCCAGCGACCGCCGGCACGGCGTCGGGCAGATGCCATCGCAGTTGCACGGCCCGTTGCCGTGCCTTTGGCTCCAGCGACTGCACGATCTGTCCGATTTCCGGCCCCAGCATCACCGCCTCGGGCTTTTCCAGGTGCTGGCGCTGCTCCACTTCGGCCAGCGTCAGCAGCTTGCGGATCAGCAGGTCCAGCCGCTGAGCCTGGCCTCGGATATTGCTGACAAATCGTTGACGGTCGGCGGCCGGCATGTCCTCCTGCAACAGCTCGGCCGCGCCGCCGATGGCCGCCAGCGGACTTTTCATTTCGTGCGTCAGCGTGTGGATGTAGTGCTCCACATACTGCTTGTCTTCGAGCCGCAGGCGCATGGTCTCCACGGCGCGCCCCAGGTCGGCAAGCTCGCTGGCGCCCCGTAGCGGCATCTCGGCACGCTCGCCGGCGGCCACCGCGCGGGCATAGCGTTGCAGCTTGCGCAGCCCGAACACCAGCCAGAGCGTACACAGCACGCCAATCGCGGCCGCGCCGCCAATCAGCAGCAGGCCATAGGTCAGGATCACGCCCTGGCTACGCGCGATAAACGGCGCCACCGCCTGGTTTGGCTTGGCCACGGTCAGCACGCCGATAATGCGCGTGCCGTCGCGGATGGGTGCCGCCACATACATCACCGAGCTGCTTTCATCGGCAGGATCCGAGCGGGTACTGCGCGCGCCGTACTTGCCCTGCAGGGTCAGGTAGACGTCGTTCCAGCGCGAATAGTCGGCGCCCACCGCCTGGCCCGCCGTGTCGAAGCGCACGATGCCGCGGTCGTCGGTGATGTAGATGCGGTAGCCCACCGCGTCCTTGTGCATGCCCCACACGCTGGCATCCACCGGCTGCTGGCGCAACTGCGACAGCCGGCGGGCGAACGCCCCATCGGCCATCTGGCCGGTTTTCAGGTCGTCGGCGGCCAGCACGGCCAGCACATGGGCGGTATCGACCAGCGTATCCTCCATCGCCTGGCGCACCCCGGGCTTGACCTCCTGGACGAACACCCGCAGCGTCAGGAACGCCGCCAGGCCAACCACCAGGAAGAAGCCGAAGAATATCCGCAGGCCGATGTGCATGGACGGGGGGGCAATTCAGACGTCGGGAGCCTGGAGCACGTACGCCGCTTCGAGCGAATAGCCCATCCCGCGATGGGTGCGGATCGGATCGCCTGCCGGGTCCACGTCGCGCAGCTTGGCGCGCAGGGTCTTGATATGGGTATCGACGGTGCGATCGACCGTGTCGAGCGCGTCGTGCCAGACCAGATCCATCAGTTGGGAACGCGCATAGATGCGCCCCGGATGCTGCACCAGCAGGGCCAGCAGTCGGTATTCGTATCGCGTGAGATCCAGCCACTGGCCCCGGTAGGACACCCGCGCGCCTTCCGCATCGTGCCGGAAGCCGCTGGACCGCCCTGCCGTGCCTGCCACCGGCATGGTCGCCACCGCGGCTGCCGGCTCGGCCGGAGGCCGGGCGCGACGCAGGATCACGCGCACCCTGGCCGCCAGTTCCCGGGGCGAGAACGGCTTGACCACATAGTCATCGGCGCCAATCTCCAGCCCCACGATGCGGTCGATTTCCTCATGGCGCGCGGTCAGGAAGATCACAGGCACATCGGAAAACGTCCGCAGCGTGCGGCAGACCTCGAAGCCGTTGATGTCCGGTAGGCCAATGTCGAGCACGACAAGATCGGGCCGAGCCGCGCGCAATCGGGCCAGCGCGTCGCCGCCGAGCGTGCAATGCTCGGCCAGCATGCCGTCCGTCCGCAGCGCGTACAGGATGGTATCGGCGATGGCGGATTCGTCTTCCACCACCAGGATTGACGGTCGTTTCATGGGCGGGCGCGGCAGGAGGGGCGGTGTGTATTATCCGCCATCGCGCTGGGCAGTTGTCGATCTCGCTGGCACGCCCAGCAACTGGCGGAGCCGGCAGAGAAAAGCAGGGATGTCGATCTGGCGGCGGTGCATGACTGGCTCCTCCGGAGGAAAATGGAGCAGCCAGTGTCGTGGCGGACCGTGAAGGGACGGTGAGGCGGGAGTGAAGCGGTCGCCAGCACCGTTATGGGTCACCAAAGCGGTTACCAAAGCGACCACCAAGCGGTCACCGGCCGGTCGGCATCGGGCGAACGTGGCCGGCCAAGCTCGCCGCGTGCATTTTTGTCAGGCCATTTCACAAGCTGCTTCGCCAGCCAGCGCGATTTCGGGCGCTTCGGCCACCGGGCTATTCGCCATCGCGCTGTCACCGTCGCAAACCATGTCGCCCAGACCGATGACGATCGTGATATTCGGTGTCCAGTTCTGGCGGTCGGTGCTGACTTCGGCAAACGTGGTCACCGTCGCGGTGTAGCCCTGCGCCCGGAGGTCGTCGGCCAGCCGGTGGGCGCGCGGTTCCAGCGCGGCCTGCGGATTCTCTTCGTTGATGTCGAGCACCAGTGTGGTCTCGAATTCTTCCTTGCCCTTCTGGATCGCCGTTTGCATGGCCTTGAGCTGCTTGTTCGCGAGCGCGACAAGCTTGCTGTACCGGGATTCTTCCTGACTGGCGCGCAGGGCCTTGGCGGCGTTGATGATTTCGGTGCGATCCACGAACATGATTGCCTTTCGAGGTGAAGGGATAGAAAGCGCGGGCGTCGCACGGCGTTGCCTGCAGGAAGCGGCGTTTCCGGGATGCGACGACAACTGTATAAATATACAGTGCCCGCCAGCTAACCAGCAAGACGTAACGAGAGAAAATTCCTGCTGGCTCGACACGGCATGAAATCTGGCTTCCCGCCTTTCGACTGTCGCCCAAGCCATGAAAAAAGCCGGCGCGCCTGATGGCGGGCCGGCTTTTCTGGCGAAATGGCGATGCGGCGATGCCGCCCGAAATTACGCCTCGATGCCTTGCGACTGCAGGTACTCGTCGTACGTACCCAGGTAGTCGGTGATCGTACCGTCGGAGCGCACCTCGATCACACGCGTGGCCAGGCCGTTGATCAGTTCGCGGTCGTGTGACACGAAGATCAGCGTGCCCGTGAACTTGTCCAGCGCGATCTGCAGCGACTCGATCGACTCCATGTCCATGTGGTTGGTCGGCTCGTCCATGGCCAGCACGTTGTGGCGGCCCAGCATCAGCTTGCCCCAGATCATGCGGCCCTTCTCGCCACCGGACAGCACCTTGACGTTCTTCTTGATGTCGTCGGCCGAGAACAGCAGGCGGCCCAGCGTGCCGCGCAGCGACTGGTCGTCGTCGCCGGCCTGGGTCCACTGGCTCATCCAGTCCATCACGGTCACGTCGTTCGGGAATTCCTCGTACGTGTCCTGCGGCATGTAGCCCACGTTGGCGTTCTCGGCCCACTTGACCGTGCCACGATCCACTTCCACGCCGCGCTGCACGCCGGTTTCCACGACGTTGTTCAGCAGGCTGCGCAGCAGCGTGGTCTTGCCCGCGCCGTTCTCGCCGATGATGGCCACCCGCTCGCCGGCCTGGACGGCCATCGACAGGTTGTTGATGATCTTGCGGTCGTACGTCTTGGTGATGTCCTCGACTTCCACGGCCAGGTTGTGCAGCTTCTTCTCGAACTCGAAGCGCACGAACGGGTTCTGGCGCGACGACGGCTTGATGTCCTCGACCTTGATCTTTTCGATCTGCTTCGCGCGCGACGTGGCCTGGCGGGCCTTCGACTTGTTGGCCGAGAAGCGGCGCACGAAATCCTGCAGCTCGGTGATGCGTTCCTTGGCGCGCGCATTGGCGGCCACCTGGCGCTCGCGCGCCTGCATCGACGCCTGCATGTAGTCGTCGTAGTTGCCCGGGTAGACCTTCAGCGTGCCGTAGTCCATGTCGGCCATGTGCGTGCACACCGAGTTCAGGAAGTGGCGATCGTGCGAAATGATGATCATGGTGGAGTTGCGCTCGTTGAGCACGTCTTCCAGCCAGCGGATCGTGTTGATGTCCAGGTTGTTGGTCGGTTCGTCCAGCAGCAGGACATCGGGGTTCGAGAACAGCGCCTGGGCCAGCAGCACGCGCAGCTTCCAGCCCGGGGCGATGTCGCTCATCGGGCCCTGGTGCTGGTCGGTCGGGATACCCACACCCAGCAGCAGTTCGCCGGCGCGCGCCTCGGCCGTGTAGCCGTCGTACTCGGCGTACTTGGCTTCCAGTTCGGCGGCGCGCATGTAGTCTTCGTCGGTGGCCTCGGGGTCGGCGTAGATCGCGTCGCGCTCGCTGGCGGCGGCCCACATTTCCACGTGGCCCATCATCACCACGTCGAGCACGCGGTTGTCTTCATACGCGAACTGGTCCTGGCGCAGCTTGCCCAGGCGGATGCCCGGTTCCAGCATGACGGTGCCCGCCGACGGCTCAAGGTCGCCGCCCAGGATCTTCATGAAGGTGGACTTGCCGCAACCGTTCGCGCCAATCAGGCCGTAGCGGTTGCCCTCGCCGAACTTGACCGAGATGTTCTCGAACAACGGCTTGGGGCCGAACTGCATGGTGATGTTTGCGGTAGAAAGCACGTCTGAACCTTGTCTGGAATGTGGGAGTGCCCTGCGGGCACCACCTGCTGGCAGCCGGATTCTGGCGGCACGCACCCGATCGGCGTGCCCGGCGCAGCGAAAATGAGGAGATAACCCGTGATTTTACCACTTACGGGGGGCATTCGTCAGCCATTGGCCACGGGCGCGATATCGAACGGCCGTGGCCTGACCGTTGTTACAGCGTCGGGTATCCCGTCAGTGCCAGGCTGAAGCCGTCGCCACGGGCTTCCAGCCGTGCCTGGGCGCCCACCGGCAGCGTCAGCTTGCGCGGGCAGTGGCCGAATGGCAGCCCGGTCAGCACGGGGATATCGAGTTGTTCGCGCAGATAGTCGAATACGGCATCCATGTTGTAGCCGTTGTCGTAATCGGTGGTGCGGTAGTTCGAGAAATCGCCCAGCACGATGGCCTGCTGCCCCGCCAGCGTGCCAGCCTGCAGCAGCTGCAGCAGCATGCGCTCCACGCGGTACGGCGGCTCGTTGATGTCCTCGAGGAACAGGATGCCGCCCGGCACCTTTGGCATGTAGGGCGTGCCCAGCAGGCTGCACAGCATCGCCAGGTTGCCGCCCCACAGCGTGCCCTCCGCCGTAGCTGCCGTCACCACCTGCGGCGCGGCCACCTCGATCTTGCATGCCGGATCGCGCAGGATGGCCTCGAAGTGTTGCCACATGAACGGATTGACGTGCTCCTCGCCAAAATCGGCCAGCAGCATCGGGCCGGCAAAGGTGACGCCACCGGTGGCGGCCAGGTAGGCCAACTGGAAGGCCGTGAAATCACTATGGCCGACGATGGGCGTGCCGCTGGCGCGGGCCTGCTCGGCAATGCGCGCAAAATCGATCTTGCCGAGCAGCCGCGCCAGGCCGTAACCGCCGCGGACCGCCAGTGTCAGTTCTCCGGGCGCGCCGGTGCCGATGGCGTGCAGGTCGGCCAGCCGTTCGGCATCGGTACCCCCAAAGCGCAGGTAACGCCGCGCGAGGATATCGGGATTCTTGACGTGGTACCCGTGGTGCTTGAGCCACGCGCAGCCGCGCGCGGCAATGGCGACGTCGTGCGGGTAGCCGGATGAGGCGATCAGTCGGACTTCGATGGGTTGGCGCATGCTTCGGATGTTGAGGGTACGACGCTCGGAAGCAGGAATTCTCACCTAATCGGCTGCTGCTGGCGAGGGCGGCAAGGGTGGCGCCGCCTGCCCTTCGACCAGCGGTTGCTCCCCGGCGGCACGAGCCGCCTGCTGGGCTGCCTTCTGCGCCCGGCGCCGCGCGCCAAAGAAATCGCGCAGCATCTGGCCACATTCATCGGCCATGACGCCGCGCGCCAGCGTGGTCTGGTGGTTCAGCGTGGCCTGCGCGAACAGGTCCACGACACTGCCGGCGGCGCCGGTCTTCGGATCGGTGGCGCCAAACACCACGTGCTTGAGCCGCGCATGGAGGATGGCGCCGCTGCACATCGCGCATGGCTCCAGCGTCACGTACAGTTCGCACTCGGGCATGCGGTAGTTGCCCAGCACCTTGGCCGCCGCGCGCAGCGCCTGCATTTCGGCATGGGCGGACGGATCGACCGAACGGATCGGCAGGTTATGGCCGCGCGCGATGATCTGGTCGTTCCACACCACCACGGCGCCCACCGGCACCTCGCCGGCCGCCTCGGCCAGGCGCGCCTCTTCCAGCGCGGCCGTCATGTAGAAACGGTCGCGCGCGGCTTCGTCCTGGAACTGGGGCGCGCCGGACATGGACCGATCAGTCCTGCGCCGGCAGCGCGAACGGCGCGCTGACTTCGGCCCAGCAGTTCGGCGTTTCGAACAGCACCAGCTTCGTCAGCTGCAGATGGTGGCCGAAGCAGTCCTTGAACACGGGCGCCAGGATGTCGAACGCTTCCTGCGCCAGGTTCTCGACGGTCGGGATGCTGTCGATGACCACGGTCTTGTGGTTGTCCATCGACTGCAGGAAGTTCAGCAGCGCGGTGTCACCGCGATAGATCAGGAACGCATGATCCCACTTCGACACCAGGTGCTCGTTGGCCAGCGTCTTGATATCGCCGAAATCCAGGATCATGCCGTCGTCGGACGCGCCTTCCTGGCGCAGCACCTCGCCCGACAGCGTCAGGTCCAGCCGATAGCGATGGCCGTGGATGTTGCGGCACTGGCCGCCGTGGCTCGGGATGCGGTGGCCGGCATCGAATTCGAGCCGGCGTGTGATGGAAACTTGTTTGCTCATGTGTCAGCGAATGCCCAGCAGCTTGTGGGTCTGCAGCGACAGGCGCCAGCGTGGATGACGCTGGCAGAAGTCGACCGCGGCGGCCGTATTCTGCCGGGCCAGCGGGCCATCCATGGCCTGCACCAGGAAATAGCGGAAATCCAGTTGCTCGTATGCCGCGAAGTCCTGACCCGCCTGCGGCATCACCACCTTCAGCTCGTCGCCCTTCTTCACGACCAGTTCCGAACCCATCTTGGGGCTCACGCAAACCCAGTCGATGCCCGCGGGCACTTCGATCGTGCCATTGGTCTCGATGGCGATCTCGAAGCCCTGCGCGTGCAGCGCGTCGATCAGTGGCGCGTCGAGTTGCAGCAGCGGCTCGCCGCCCGTGCAGACCACCAGCGGCGTGCCGCCGGCGCCCTGCGGCCATTCCGATGCCACCACGGCCGCCAGCTCATCGGCCGTCTTGTACTTGCCGCCACGCGTGCCGTCCGTGCCCACGAAATCGGTATCGCAGAACTGGCACACGGCGCGGGCGCGATCTTCCTCGCGGCCGGTCCACAGGTTGCAACCCGAGAATCGGCAGAACACCGCCGCACGGCCGGCGTTGGCGCCCTCGCCCTGCAGCGTATAGAAGATTTCCTTGACGGCGTATGTCATGCGTATGCGACGGTTGTGGTGCGTGGGGAGTTCCTGCTCAAAAATTAGGCAATAGCCGAGGCGCGAGCAACCGGCAATTGTATCAAGAACCTAGGGTTTCTGCTAAGTCCATCGCAATCGGCCGCATTAGCGCCTGCCTTGCGGGCACCCGCAACCTTTTCTTGATTTCAGATCAAATATCTTCTGTCGATCGGCGGCTTTTTCGGCAAGAAAGGCGCTGGCACACTGCGCTCCAACCTTGAATACCGGAGCTTGCCATGCCCATTGCCCTTCTGGCGCTGACCATCAGTGCCTTTGCCATCGGAACCACCGAATTCGTGATCGTCGGACTGATTCCGACCATCGCCGCCGACCTGCACATCAGCGTGCCGTCGGCGGGCCTCCTGGTCAGCCTCTATGCGCTGGGCGTGGCCGTGGGCGCCCCGGTGCTGACCGCGCTGACCGGCCGCCTGCCGCGCAAGGCGCTGCTGCTGTCGCTGATGGCGCTGTTCACCGCCGGCAACCTGCTGGCCTGGCAGGCGCCGAGCTACGGATCGCTGGTGGCCGCGCGGGTGCTGACCGGCCTGGCGCACGGCGTGTTCTTTTCGATCGGATCGACCATCGCCACCAGCCTGGTACCGCGCGAAAAGGCCGCCAGCGCCATTGCCATCATGTTTACGGGCCTGACTGTCGCGCTGGTCACCGGCGTGCCGCTCGGTACGTTCATCGGGCAGCACTTCGGATGGCGCGAGACCTTCCTGGCGGTTTCCGCGCTTGGCGTGATCGCGTTCGTCGGCAGCCTGCTGTTCGTACCGTCGACGATCCGCCATGCCGCGCCGGCGTCGCTGCTGCAACAGGCACGGGTTCTGGCCGAGCCGCGCCTGTTGCTGGTCTATGCCAAGACGGCCATCGGCTATGGCGGATCGTTTATCCCGTTCACGTTCCTGGCGTCGATCCTGCAGGATGTGTCGGGCTTCAGTGCCGGCGCCGTGGGGCTGGTGATGCTGGTGTACGGCGTCTCCGTCGCCATCGGCAATATCTGGGGGGGCCGCCTGGCCGACCGTCATGGTCCGATTGCGGCGCTCCGCATCGTATTTCTGCTATTGGCCGCCGTGCTGTTCGTACTGACCTTCACCGCGCCGCATCGGTGGCTGGTACTGGTCACGGTACTGGTCTGGGGCGGGGTCGCCTTCGGCAACGTACCCGGATTGCAGGTCTACGTGGTCAAGCAGGCGGAACACCACACGCCGCAGGCCGTGGATGTGGCGTCGGGACTCAATATCGCCGCCTTCAACCTGGGCATTGCCGGTGCGGCATGGGCGGGCGGGCTGGTCGTCGAGCATTTCGGCCTGATGCATACGCCGTGGATCGGCGCGCTGGTGGTGCTGGTGGCCTGGGCCCTGACCGAGCTGAGCGGCCGGCTCGACCGCGCCGCAGGCATCGACGTGCGCGCCGGCGGCATGCCTGCCGGGGCCCTGCAGCACTGACTCGGCCGTCGCGATGCGACAGCATCCGCATCCAAAGCAAAACGGGCCTCGCGGGCCCGTTTTTTTCATGGCATTGCCGTTTAGCGCGGCGCGCCCAGGAAATCCGTTTTGCCGATCTGCACGCCCTTGTGACGCAGGAGGTCGTAGGCCGTGGTCACATGGAAGTAGAAATTCGGCAGCGCAAAACCGAGCGTGTAGCTCTTGCCATCGAACGTTGCCGGGCCGTTGCGCAACTTCAGCTCCACCACGCGCGTTTCGCTGCCTTCAAGCTGCTCGGGGCGGATCGACTTCAGGAAGCCCACCGTCTTGGCGATACGCTCCTGCAGTTCGGGGAATGTGGTCTCGTTGTCCGGATACGACGGGATGTCGATTCCTGCCAGCCGTGCCGCGCAGCCCTTTGCCGAGTCGCTGGCCCGTTGCACCTGCGCGGGCAGCGCGTCCATGTCGGCAATCAGACGCGTCTGAAGCAATTCGGCGGCGTCCATGCCCTGCGCCCGCGCGTGGGCCGCGCCTTTTTCGAGGATGGCGGACAGGTTCGTCAGGGCCCGGATAAACACCGGGATCGATACGTCGTACATCGAGAGGGCCATGGGGGGCTCCTTGGATGGGTCGTGGGATGTTCTGGATCGGCGTGCATGTGCGTGGTCCGGCGGCGCGTGGCGCCCGGTGTACTGCGGGCTGGCGCCTGCCGGTGTCGCAGGCGAGAGCATAGACCGGAACCGCCGGATCTGCTGGCTAGCCGCCGAGCCCGGCCAGCCATGCATCCGCATCGTCGATGCCGAATTCGATCCACATCGGCAGGTGATCGCTGATCCGATAGGTGCGCCAGTCCTTGAAGCTTCGCCCCGGCCGGGTCCGGCGTTCGGACGCGTAGGCATCGGCGTCGGCCAGGCGATAGACGTGCTCGTACACGTCGAACACGCCGGCGCGGCCGGTCGGTGCCATGCGCGACAGCCGCCGGAAATAGGCAATCTGGTCGTAGTGCCGGTTCTTGTCCACGTTCGAACCGGGCACGGACTGCAGCGGCTCGGGCACGACGAACCCAGCCCGGGTGATCGCCTCCATCGTCACGTCGCGCCGGTTGAAGATATTGAAGTCGCCGAGCAGGATCAGGTTGCCCGGGTCGGCCTTCACGCCGGGCGCCGGCTGCGGCGCGGCCGACAGCTTGCCGGCCGCCTTGGCAACGGTCTGGCTGAAGGCGGTGATCTCCGCCAGCCGCCGCGCGTCATCGGGCTTGCCGGTGCCGTAGTAGATATGGACCGTGGCCAGCGTCAGGTACGCCCACCCGGCCTGGAAGCCGGCCAGGTATGGCGAGCGCGCCAGTTGCACCGGGGCCGGCCCCGCCCTGCCCGCCCTGGGCAGCACCAGTTCCGCAGCCAGCCCGGTAAAGCGTACCTTGCGGCGGTCGTACAGATAGGCCATGCGCTCGGCATTGCCGGACGTGCCCAGCGTGACATCGGTCACCAGATAGCCCCACCACGGCCCCAGCATGCGCTGCAGCCGCTGCAACGGGTACAGGCCGTCCCTGACTTCCTGGATGGCGATCAGGTCGAAGCGGCTCAGCACCTCGGCGATATAGAGGTAGGACTCTTCCGAACGATAGCCGTACTTGCCGCTGTCGAACTCGCGGATATTCCACGTGGCCAGCAGCAGCGTATCGGTAGCCGTGCGCGCGGGGATCTGGTTGGCCAGCGCCTGGCGCAAGCGCGTGAGGCCTTCGATGGTGCGGGCACGCGCATGCGTATCGGCGATGTCGGCAAGGAAGTCGTAGTGGGTCATGGGATGGCACCACATTGAAAGCCGGCCATCGTCAGGCCCGTGCTTGGCGCCTGCGTTGGCCTGCATCAAGCGCGCGGCTGGATGACGCCAATTCCAACGGACTACGATGCCGCGCCGCCGCCCATGATCCGCGTCAACGCCCTCCGTTGCCCCCGCAAATACGATGGCTCGCATCGTTGACAACACAACGACCATCAAGGGACAGACGCCATGAATCACGCCACTGGTACCACCGCAGGGAATCCTGAAGCTGGCCTTTCGCCAGCATCCAAGCGCGCGCAGCCGCCGAACTTCGCCGGGAACGACCGGGTGCTGTTCGGCATCGTGCTGGGCGTACTGACGTTCTGGCTGTTCGCGCAGACCACGCTGAACATTGCGCCGGACATGGGCGCCACGCTGGGCCTGTCGCCCACCACGATGAACATCGCCGTGGCCATCACCGCGTTGTTCTCCGGCATTTTCATCGTCTTCATGGGCGGCATCGCAGACCGCGTGGGGCGCTACCGCATCCTGCAGCTCGGCTTTTGCCTGAGCATCGCGGGCTCGCTGCTGGTGGCGATCGCACCGGCCGGCCCGCTGGCCATGCCCTGCCTGCTGGCGGGCCGCGCGCTGCAGGGCCTGTCGGCGGCGTGCATCATGCCGTCGAGCCTGGCGCTGATCAAGACGTACTGGCCCGGCAAGGCACGCCAGCGCGCCATCAGCATCTGGTCGATCGGATCGTGGGGCGGTTCGGGCGTGTGCGCGATCTTCGGCGGCACGATCACGGCCCAGTTCGGCTGGCGGGCGATCTTCTTCCTGTCGATCGCGGCGGCCGTGGCCGGCCTGTTGATGATCCGGGGCACGCCGGAAAGCCGGGCGGAGGACCGGCAAGACGCGAAGATCGACCGCAAGGGCATCTTCACGTTCATGGTGGCGATGATCGCGCTGCAGGTGGTGGTCACCCAGGGAGCCCGGTTCGGCTGGACCAGCGTCAACACGCTGTTGCTGGCGGCGGTCGTGGTGATCTTCGGCTTCGTGTTCCTGCGTCACGAGGCCCGCGCCGCAGATCCGTTTATCGACTTCCGCCTGTTCCGAAGCAGCACCTATACCGGCGCGACGATCTCCAACTTCATGCTCAACGGCGTGGCCGGCACGCTGATCGTGGTCATGCAGCTGGCGCAACTGGGCGGCAACATGAGCGCCCAGCAGGCCGGCGTGCTGACCATCGGCTTCGCCATCACGATCATTGCGTTTATCCGCGTCGGCGAAAAGCTGTTGCAGCGATTTGGCGCCCGCAAGCCGATGTTGTGGGGCTGCGCGCTGACCGCCGCGTCGGTGGTCTGCCTGGGGATGACGCAACTGACGCTGGCCGACTACAAGATCGTCGCCACCATCGGCTTTGCGCTGCAGGGCATCGGCCTGGCTTTCTATGCCACTCCATCCACCGACGCCGCGCTGTCCGCCCTGCCGCCGGACCAGGCGGGCTCCGGGGCCGGCATCTACAAGATGGCGTCGTCGCTGGGCGGCGCATTCGGCGTGGCCATCTCGGCCGCGATCTTCACCGCCGTGCGCACCCATGCCGAAGGTGGGCAGATGCTCGACGGCCTGATCCACTTCCAGGGCGCCCAGGACCAGGTGGCCGTGCGTACGGCGGCCATCCTGGCGTTGGCATTCAACCTCTGCATGGTCGTCGTGGCGGCCATTTCGATCATGGCGACCATCCCGCGCGCCAAACCCGGCCTGCCTGCCCGCTAATGGGCCGGTATCTGCGCACGGTGACGCTTGCGACTGCACCTTTTATGTCTTCCGTATTGATGTCCTCATCCAGGAGGCCTGTTCCATGTCTGCATCCATCGTTCTCATTTGCGGCAACCTGTTCGACGGTCTCGGCGACGCCCTGCAGGGGCCCACCGAAATCCTCATCGAACATGACGCGATTGCCGCCATCGGCCCGTCCGTCGCACGGCCGCGCAATGCCCGGGTGATCGACCTGTCCCATCGCACGATTGCGCCGGGCTTTATCGACACGCACGTTCACCTGTTCCTGGACGGGATGAACCTGAAGCAGCAGATCCTGCAGTCCAGCGCCGGCAAGGCGCTGGCTGGCCTGAGCCTTGCCCGCCAGTACATGCGCCATGGCTTCACCACCCTGCGCGACCTTGGCACGTTCGACGATGACTGGCCGGGGCTGGAGCTGCGCAACGCCATTAACGCGGGCCGTCTGACTGGCCCCCGCCTGTTCGTGGCGCCGCACATGATCAGCGGATCTGGCGGCCATGGCGACATGCAGGGCGCGCTGCCGTGCCGCTGCCATCTGGGGCTGTCGAAAACGGCCGACTCTCCCGCCGAGATCCGCAAGCAGGTGCGTTGCCAGGCCGCGCACGGCGCCGACTGGATCAAGACCATGAACACCGGCGGCTACATGAGCTTTGGCGACGACCCGGCGCGCGTGACGTGGTTCGACGAAGAGATGGAGGCCGCAGCAGCCGCCGCCCATCAGCTGGGCCTGCCGGTTTCCGTGCACACGGGCGCAGCTGAAGGCTGCAAGCAGGCCCTGCGCGCCGGCGCACGCAGCCTGGAACATTGCTATCTCATCGACGACGAAGGCATTGCGCTGGCCGAGGCATCGGGCGCCTTCCTGGTGCCGACCATGCAGATGACGCTGGAAGACAAGGACATGCTGGCGGCCAACACCTTGCCGCCGCAGGCCGTCTGGAAGTTCACGCGCGATCTGCCCGAGATCGAGCGGGCCCAGCTCCGCATGGCCAACAGCCGCGCCCACATCGCGCTGGGCACCGACTGCGGCATGTTTCCGTTCTCACGCGGCATTCTCGAATTCCAGGCCATGGTGGCGGCCGGCCTGTCACCGGCCCGGGCGCTGCGTGCGGGCACCAGCGTGGCCGCCGCCCTGCTGCAGCGCACGGACATCGGCGTACTTGAAGTCGGACGCCAGGCCGACATCGTGGCGATGCCAGGCGACCCGCTGGCCGACATCGCGGCCACCGCCCAGGTGGACTTTGTCATGCGCGGCGGACGCATTTACCGATTTGGCGATCTCGACCTGCCGGGTTGAGGCCCGCCCCCAGCCTGAAAAATCGTCGAAACACCAACCGGAGATCTTCGGAAGCATCCACGGCATGCCGTAATTCCAACGTAGAATTCGACAGCCGGCGCGCAGCACCGGCGCATTGTCTTGACATCTGGATGTACGTCGATCTCCTTACCCTTTACCTTCTGGCAATTGGAACGCTGCTCGCCAGTGCGGGCATGATGTTCTGGGAACACGTGGCCAATCCCCGGCACGGCAAGGCCTTGCGCATTCTGTCGGCGGGATTTGCGACGCTTGCCGTGGGCTGCGTGACGGTACTCTTCCGGCGCGCGGCGCCCGGTATGCTCGGATCGGCACTCGCCAATCTGGTAATGCTGTGCGGCTACCTGCTGATCCTCAACGGCGTTGCTGCGCTCAGTGACCGACGCTACCGCCTCACCATCGGCGTGGTGCTGATCGGCATGGCCGTCGTTTGGGCAGTTGGCGGCGCACGATGGGTAGACGCCATTTGGAACTACGTCAGCGCCTTCCCCATTGCCCTTATCAGCGCCATGACCGCACGGGAAATGCGGCGTTGTGATGCGTTGAAACCGTTCTTCGCGCGTCACATCGTCGTGGCTGTGGCGTGCATCCACGCCCTGCTCTACGCCGGGCGCGCCTTTGTGCTGCCCTGGCTCGTGTCTGCGTACGGGCCTGCCATGCAGGGCATCGCCAGCAAGATCACCATGTACGAGGGTGTCCTGTATTCGGTGATCCTGCCGATGACGATCCTGAAGCTGATCCGCGAAGACAGCCACACCCAGTTGCTGATGGAATCCCAGACCGACTACCTGACCCGCCTGGGCAACCGCCGGTGGTTTTTTGAACAGGGCCAACGCATTCTGGCGGCAGCAGACCTCCGCCGGCCGGTAGCCGTGCTGGCTTTCGACCTCGATCAGTTCAAGGCCATCAACGACCGCTACGGCCACCAGGCCGGCGACGAGGTGCTGAAATCGTTCGCGGAAATCGCCCGGGGCGTGATGGGCCCGCATATCCTTTTCGCCCGCATCGGGGGCGAGGAATTCGCGGCATTGCTATATGGCGCCGACGCGCAGCGCGCTGGCACGCTTGGCGAAACCGTGGCGGCGCAGTTTGCCGAGAATATCGCCGCCCGTATCGGCGGCGTGGGCATCCCGGCGACAGTCAGCATCGGGCTGGCGCACTTCGAGCAGGAAACGCCAGTGCTCAGTGATGCACTTGTCGCTGCTGACCAGGCGTTGTACCGGGCGAAGGCGCTGGGTGGGAATCGTCTGGAAATCGCGCAAACCGAGGAGCGTTCGGCGGCGGTGTGAGGCGGCCGTGGGAGGCCATGTGAGGCGGGGGTCCGGCAGGCGGATACCGGCTGGCATCCGCCCGATCCGAGATCGGAGCCGGCGCATCCAGCCCTGCAAGGCGCCGGATCGCCTAAGCGCCGGGGATTATTCCCACTCGATCGTCGCAGGCGGCTTGCCCGAAACGTCGTACACCACGCGATTCAGCCCGCGCACCTCGTTGATGATGCGGTTCGAGCAGCGGCCCAGCAGCGCGTACGGCAGGTGCGCCCAGTGCGCGGTCATGAAGTCCGTGGTCTGCACGGCGCGCAGCGCCACCACGTAGTCGTACGTGCGGCCATCGCCCATCACGCCAACGGACTTCACCGGCAGGAACACTGCGAATGCCTGGCTGGTCAGGTCGTACCAGCTCTTGCCCACCTGGTGCGGTTCGCACAGGCCGGCGGCGGCATCCTGCTCCGTGGCGATGGTCTTGCGCAGTTCCTCGATGAAGATCGCGTCGGCGCGGCGCAGCAGATCGGCGTAATCGCGCTTCACCTCGCCCAGGATACGCACGCCCAGGCCCGGGCCCGGGAACGGGTGACGGTAGACCATCTCCGACGGCAGGCCCAGCGCCACGCCCAGTTCGCGCACTTCGTCCTTGAACAGGTCGCGCAGCGGTTCCAGCAGCTTCAGGCCCAGCGTCTCGGGCAGGCCTCCAACGTTGTGGTGGCTCTTGATCGTGGTCGCCTTCTTGGTCTTGGTGCCGCCCGATTCCACCACGTCCGGGTAGATCGTGCCCTGCGCCAGCCACTTGGCATTGCTCAGCTTCTTCGCTTCGGCCTGGAAAACCTCCACGAACTCGCGGCCGATGATCTTGCGCTTCTGCTCGGGATCGGTCACGCCGGCCAGGTGTCCCAGGAACTGCTCCGAGGCATCCACGTGGATCACCTTCGCGTGCAGGCGGCCAGCGAACATGTCCATCACCATCTTGCCTTCGTCCAGGCGCAGCAGGCCGTGATCGACGAACACGCAGGTCAGCTGATCGCCGATGGCGCGATGGATCAGCGCAGCAGCCACCGACGAATCGACGCCGCCGGACAGGCCCAGGATGACCTCTTCGTCGCCCACCTGCTCGCGGATCTTGGCCACGGCCTCGGCAATGTGGTCGCCCATCACCCAATCCGGCTTCGCGCCGCAGATCTGCAGCACGAAACGCTCGAGCATCTCGCGACCCTTCGACGTATGCGTGACTTCCGGGTGGAACTGCACGGCGTAGTAGCCGCGTGCCTCGTCGGCCATGCCGGCGATCGGGCAGCTCGGCGTCGATGCCATCAGCTTGAAGCCATCGGGCAGCGCGGTCACCTTGTCGCCGTGGCTCATCCAGACCTTCAGCATGCCGTGGCCTTCCGGCGTGCTGAAATCCTCGATGTCCTTGAGCAGGTTCGTGTGGCCATGGGCGCGGACTTCCGCGTAGCCAAACTCGCGCGAATCGCTCCATTCGACCTTGCCGCCCAGCTGCACGGCCATGGTCTGCATGCCGTAGCAGATGCCCAGCACCGGCACGCCAAGATCCCACACGGCCTGCGGTGCGCGCAGCTGGTGGTCTTCGTACGTGCTGGCGTGGCTGCCCGACAGGATCACGCCCTTCGGCGCGAACTCGCGGACGAATTCATCGGTCACGTCGTTCGGATGGATTTCGCAGTAGACGTGCGCTTCGCGAACGCGGCGGGCGATCAGCTGCGTGACTTGCGAACCGAAATCAAGAATGAGGATTTTGTCGTGCATGATTGGCAGTGGGCAGTGCGTCCGGATCGGGTTCGGTCATGACTTCGGTGCCCGGACCATAGCCGGGCGGTGGCGTGATGACCGGCTCGCGCCGGTATTCGGGGGATGCGGGGGACGTCGCCGGGCGCGCCGGGCGGCCAACGCCGCTGTCGGCGACATCGGTCACGTCAGTGACGTCGGTCGGATATGGAACGCCGGCGGCACGCGCGTCACGGTCGGCCTTGGCCTGGTCGGCCAGCGCGCGTTCGCGCAGCCGCACCTTCTTGGCCGAAGGGATCTGCACGATGGCGAAGAACAGCAGCATGGCCGCCATCGTCAGCAGCCAGACCTTGCCGGCCGGCTGGACGGGCATGTCCAGGAACAGCGTCCAGGCGGCCACCAGTATCGCGCTGGCCAGGTTGATCAACCCGGCGACGCGCGCCACGGGCACCGTCATATGTCCATTGAATGTGGCCGTGAACAGCAGCCATGACATGCCGAGCGTGGCCACGCCCAGCAGCTGCCCGAACAGGGCCGGCTCCGGCACCGGCAGTTGCAGCGCGGCGTACAGCGTGGTGAACGGCGACATCAGCAGCAGCAGGCCAAGCAGCAAGTCGAGCAGCGCATCGAAAAACAGCACGGCTCGCAGCAATACCTTCATGGTCGCTCCTTATTGCGGCGCGGCCGCGCAGGCCCCGTCAACCTCGACAGAACCGGCGCGGCCGTGGTGCCCGTCAGGGCAGGCCAGATCGACATCAATCGATATGGTAGTTCGGCGCTTCCTTGGTGATCTGCACGTCGTGGACATGCGATTCGCGCATGCCCGCCGCCGTGATCTGCACGAACTCGGCCGATTCGTGCCACTGCGGAATCGAGCTGGCGCCGCAGTAACCCATCGACGCGCGGATACCGCCCGTCAGCTGGTGGATGATTGCCTGCACCGGCCCCTTGTACGCCACGCGGCCTTCGATACCTTCCGGCACCAGCTTGTCGACGTTGGCGGTGTTGTCTTCCTGGAAGTAGCGGTCAGCCGCGCCGTCCTTCATCGCACCGACCGAACCCATGCCACGGTAGCTCTTGAACGAGCGGCCCTGGAACAGGAACACCTCGCCCGGGGCTTCCTCGGTACCGGAGAACATGCCGCCCATCATCACGGTGTGGGCACCGGCCGCCAGGGCCTTGGCCACGTCGCCCGAATAGCGCACGCCGCCATCGGCGATCAGCGGCACGCCCGTGCCCTTGAGCGCCTCGGCCACGTTCGACACGGCCGTGATCTGCGGCACACCCACGCCGGCCACGATACGCGTCGTGCAGATCGAACCCGGGCCGATACCGACCTTGACGCCATCGGCGCCATGCTCGACCAGCGCCAGCGCAGCAGCGCCGGTGGCGATATTGCCACCCACCACCTGCACCTGCGGGAAGTTCTGCTTGACCCAGCGCACGCGGTCCAGCACGCCCTGGCTGTGGCCGTGCGCGGTATCGACAACGATCACGTCGACGCCGGCCTTGACCAGCAGCTCCACGCGTTCATCGTTGTCCGGGCCCACGCCCACCGCGGCGCCTACGCGCAGCTGGCCGTGTGCATCCTTGCTGGCCAGCGGATTGTCCACGGCCTTCTGGATGTCCTTTACCGTGATCAAGCCGCGCAGCTCGAACGCCGCGTTCACCACCAGCACGCGCTCAAGGCGGTGGCGGTTCATCAGGCGCTTGGCTTCTTCCAGCGGCGCGCCTTCGGCCACCGTCACGAGCTTCTCGCGCGGGGTCATCTTGGCACGCACAGGGGCGTCCAGTTCTTCTTCGAAACGCAGGTCGCGGTTTGTGATGATGCCGACGACGGTCTTGCCCTCGAGCACCGGGAAACCCGAAATGCCGTGCTGTTGCGACAGCGCAATCACATCGCGAACCTTCATGTCCGGCGAAATGGTGATCGGATCACGCAGCACACCCGATTCGTAGCGCTTCACGCGCGCCACTTCACGGGCCTGGTCGGCGGGCTTCAGGTTCTTGTGAACGATACCGATACCGCCGGCCTGCGCCATGGCAATGGCCAGGCGCGCTTCCGTCACCGTATCCATGGCGGCGGACAGCAGCGGAATATTAAGTTCGATCGAACGGGTCAGTCGGGTGCGGAGGGAAACATCCCGGGGCAGGACGGCCGAATAGGCCGGGACGAGCAGCACGTCATCGAATGTGAGTGCTTTCTGGACAAGACGCATAGCGAATCCTCTAGGCGCAAAAGCAGATTATACAGGAATGCAGGATTTGCTGATGCGTTGTTGCAAGCCGTTTGCTATTCTCGGCCACCTTTTTCAAGCAAGGCATCGGGAGACCATGGGAATCGGCGTACTTTGCGGGCTGCTGGCGGGCGCGTTCTGGGGAATGGTATTCATCGCGCCCAAGCTGCTGCCGGCATTTTCCCCCTGGGAACTGGCAATCGGCCGCTACCTGGCGTACGGCCTGGTGGCCCTGGTCGCCGCCCTGCCGCTGATGCGCCGCATCGCCCGCAAGCTCACACGCGCGGACTGCGTGGCCCTGTTGCGGCAGGCCTTTACGGGCAACCTGCTTTACTACGTACTGCTGGCGTTCGGCGTGCAGCTGGCCGGCGTGGGGCCCACGTCGCTGATCATCGGCATCCTGCCGATCTCGGTCACGCTGATGGGCCGGCGCGATCATGGCGCCGTGCCGCTGCGCCGCCTGACGCTGCCACTGCTAGTGGTGGCGGCCGGCATCGCCTGCATCAACGTCGACCTGTTTGCCGGCGGCGGTGGCGGCGCGCACGGCGCGGCCGTGGCGGACGCAACGATCCGCCCCGTGTGGCAGAAAATTGCCGGTGTGCTGTGTGCGTCCGGGGCGCTGGTCTGCTGGACGCTCTACGCCGTGGACAACGCGCGCTACTTGCAGCGGCACCCGCACTTCAGCGGCAACGAGTGGTCGGCGCTCTACGGGCTGTCCACCGGACTGGTGTCGCTGATCCTGGCGATCGCCGGGTGGCTCGCGTTCGGCGACACGCTGACGGCTCCCGGCAGCGCCCGGGACTGGCAGTGGTTCTGGACCGTCAATGCGGCCGTGGCGCTGGGAGCGTCGCTTATTGGCAACAATCTCTGGAACGTCTCCAGCCGCCGGTTGCCGCTCACGCTGTCTGGTCAGATGATCGTCTTCGAGACGCTGTTCGCGCTGGCATACGGGTTCGTGTTCGATCACCGCTGGCCGCGGCCGCTGGAAATCGCCGCAATTGTGTTGCTGATGGCCGGCGTAGCCTGGTCCGTCCGCTTGCATGCGACGGACAAGTCTCAGTAGACTAGCGGCCAATGCTGCGTGGGTCACACAAAAGTCAACCCCACTGGCGACTGATGCTCACATAACCGCTCGACCCGCTCACGATTTCGCCATGAAACGATCGTCCGCGCTGTACCTGCTGATTGCCGCAAGCCTGGCCATTCCCGGCACCGCCCTGTCCCAGTGGCAATGGAAGGACGCCAATGGCCGCACGGTCTACAGCGATGTTCCGCCGCCGCCATCGGTGCCCGAACGGGCCATCCTGGCCGCGCCGGGCCGCGCAGCCGGTGCCTATCGCCCGCTGGAAACGGAAACCGCCCAGGCAGATGGAAAGCCAGCGCCGTCAGGTAGCCCGCGCATGCAGCCGGTCATCGCCAAGGGCAAGGCCGACAAGCCGCTCGATGCCGACGAAGCCTTCCGTGAGCGTCGCGACGCCCGGATCAAGGCGGATCTGGAAGCTGCCACCAAGGAACGCGCCCAGTTGGCGCGCGACGAACGGTGCCAGCAGCTGCGGAACTACGCCACCGGCCTGAGCGCCGGCGTGCGGGTGTCCCGGTCAGGTGCCGATGGCGCCCCCGTGCGCCTCAATGACGACGAACGCACGGCCGAACTGGCGCGCACCAACGATTCGATCAATCAGCAGTGCAGCAGCTGACAGGCTGATGCCTTGAAGGCAGGGGCCAGGGCTCAAGCGCCCTGCCCGCCCCCGCCGCGCAGCCATTTCTGGCCCTCGCGCATCCCGGATGCCCGGGTTTTCTGCACGCGTTTGCGCCGGGCGGTCTTCGGATCCGCCGTCAGGGCCCGGTAGATCTCCACCCGATCGCCTTGTCGCACCACGGTATCCAGCGTTTTCAGCTTGCCGTAGATCCCCACGCGCATCGTCGTGGGATCCACTTCCCGGTGCGCCTCGATCAGCCCGCTGGATTGAATCGCGCCAACGATGGTGGTGCCTTCCGGGACGACAACTTCCTTCAGGAATACCGCGTCCGGACGGGCATAGCAGACCGAAACACGCACGGTGGCCGATGCTTCAGCCTTGCTTGGCATAGACCACCTCGGCCCGTTTGACAAAGGCATCCACAAACGTATTGGCGATCACGCTGAACGCCGGACCGATGATTTTTTCGAGAATGACGCTCGAAAATTCGTAATGGAGGTGGAATTCGATCTTGCAGGCATCGGCACGCAGCGGCGTGAACCGCCAGGATCCGTTGAAGGTCTTGAAAGGACCGTCCGCGAACGTCATATCGATACGAGTTGGACGCTCCTGGGTATTGCGCGTGTGGAAATACTGCTTGATGCCGCTGAAATGAATATGGATCTTGGCATCGAGCAGCGTGTCGGTTTGCTCGAAGACCTCCACGCCGCCGCACCATGGCAGGAACTTGGGATAGTCCTCCACGCGCGTGACCAGGTCGTACATCTGTTCGGCCGAAAAGCCGAGCAGGACGGATTTATGGACGTCTGCCATGTATGCGGATTGCGGGCACCTCGGGACTGGGCCGGGCCGGAGCGGTTTGCTAAAATCAGGATTTTAGCCGACAGCCGCGAACACGGCACGCCCTGGCGCGCTCGGCCGCAGTCATGTTGCTGCGCACCCTCACCGCCGCCGCCCTGCCAGGCCGCGCCGGTCAAATTTAGGAAACCACCTCCCGCATGACGATCGCTGACAACAAGAAGGCCTTTTTCGACTACTTCATCGAAGAACGCTATGAAGCCGGGATCGTGCTGGAAGGCTGGGAAGTCAAGGCGATCCGGGCGAACCGCGTGCAGATCAAGGAAGGTTATGTTGTGGTGCGCAACGCCGAGATGTTCCTGATTGGCGCCCACATCAGCCCGTTGCAAAGTGCCTCCACCCACGTCACTCCCGATCCGGTACGGACTCGGAAGCTGCTGCTCAAGGCCGACGAGATCAGGAAGCTGATCGGCAAGGTGGAGCAGCGCGGCTATACGCTGGTGCCGCTGAACCTGCACTACACGCGCGGCCGCATCAAGTGCGAAATCGGCCTGGGCAAGGGCAAGAAGCAGTTCGACAAGCGGGAGACCGAAAAGAACCGCGACTGGCAGCGCGAGAAGGCTCGTCTGATGAAAAGCGAGAAGGAATAAAGAACGGAGGCCTCGGCCTCCGTTTTCGTTTCCAGCGATAGCGGCAGGCGTCAGAGCACCTTCTCGACTTTCTGCCCCTTCACAATCTGCAGTGCCGACGCAATCATCGAACTCATCTCGCCGAGATTGCCCGGCACGATCAGCGTATTGCCCTGCTTGGCCAGGTTGCCGAAGGCAGCCACATATTCCTCGGCCACCTTCAGGTTGACCGCCTCCGCACCGCCTTCTCCGCGAATGGCGTGGCCGATTTTCTCGATTGCCTGCGCATTGGCTTCCGCCACAGCCAGAATCGCTGCGGCCTCACCCTGCGCCTTGTTGATGGCCGCCTGCCTTTCACCTTCGGACTTCTGGATGGCTGCTTCACGCGCGCCCGAGGCCAGGTTGATCTGCTCCTGGCGCTTGCCCTCGGATGCCGCGATCAGCGCCCGCTTCTCGCGCTCCGCCGTGATCTGGGCCTGCATCGCATGCAGGATTTCCTTCGGCGGCGTCAGGTCCTTGATCTCGTAGCGCAGCACCTTCACCCCCCAATTGGCGGCCGCCTCGTCGAGGGCGTTGACCACGCTGTGATTGATGAACTCGCGCTCCTCGAAGGTCTTGTCCAGTTCGAGCTTGCCGATGACCGACCGCAGCGTGGTCTGCGACAACTGCGTGATAGCCACCACGAAATTGCTCGATCCGTACGACGCCTTCATCGGGTCCGTCACCTGGAAGTACAGCACGCCATCGACCTGCAACTGCGTGTTGTCCTTGGTGATACAAACCTGGCTCGGCACGTCGAGCGGGATTTCCTTGAGGATGTGCTTGTAGGCCACGCGGTCGATAAACGGCACGACAATGGACAGGCCCGGCGTGAGCGTCGCGTGGTAGCGCCCCAGCCGCTCCAGCACCCAGGCGTGCTGCTGCGGCACGATCTTGATGGACTTCGCAATCAGAACGATGGCGGCAATGAGCAGAATCAGCGGAAACAGACCGAGCTGATAAGCAAGCATGTACGACTCCCGTCAAAGAGAAAAAACTGCAAGGCAGAGGCAAGCGCCAGGCTAGCGCGGCGACACGATCAGCGTGGCACCGCGAACTTCGATAATTCTGTAGCGCCCCGGGGAGGGATCGGTCCCGGGAGCCAGTTCCACGGTCCAGTCGGCGCCGCGATATGGCACGCGGGCGCGACGGAAGGCATCCCAGGCGGACACTTCGACTTCCTGTCCGATATCGAGGTTCACGTCGGGGTTGGTCGCGGCATCGCTACGCCGCAGCCTGCCGAAGCGTGTGCGCCGCATCGCCACGATGGCCACGATGGCGACCAGCGCCGCGGTAACCGTCTGCACGGGCACGTCGGCACCGAGCAGCGCGGCAATGCCGCCGGCGGTCACGCCGCAGGCGACCATCAACAGATAAAACGTGCCGGTGGCCATTTCAGCGATCAGCAGCACCACGGACGCGGCAAACCAAAAGTAGTACGACGTCATCCCGTTCCTTTCCAGCCAGCCAAACTCCGGCCCGAAAAAACAAAACCCCCGCCAAACGCCTGCGGCGTCTGCGGGGGCAGTTGGAACACCTGACCGCAGGGCCGGTGCCACACGGCGCGCCGGCCCATCAGGCCGGACGCCGCTCGTTCGGGTACGTCGATATTGTGACGCGAAATGCCTTAAGAAGCCAGTTGTTGCCAGGTTTCCACGACCGAATCAGGATTCAGCGAGATCGACTTGATGCCTTCCTTGGCCAGCCAGGCTGCAAAATCCGGATGGTCAGACGGGCCCTGCCCGCAAATACCGACGTACTTGTCCAGGCGCAGCGCCGTGGAAATGGCGCGCTGCAGCATGAAACGCACGGCCGGATCGCGCTCGTCGAAGTCCTTGGCCAGCAGTTCCATGCCCGAATCGCGGTCCAGGCCCAGCGTCAGCTGTGTCAGGTCGTTCGAGCCAATCGAGAATCCGTCGAAGAACTGCAGGAACTCTTCGGCAAGAATCGCGTTCGACGGCACCTCGCACATCATGATGATGCGCAGACCATTTTCGCCGCGCTTCAGGCCGTGCTTGGCCAGCAGTTCGATCACGCGCTCGGCCTGGCCCAGCGTCCGCACGAACGGCACCATGATCTCGACGTTGGTCAGGCCCATCTCGTCGCGCACTCGCTTCATGGCCTTGCATTCCATCTCGAACGCTTCGGCGAAGTCATCGGCGATGTAGCGCGAAGCGCCACGGAAGCCCAGCATCGGGTTTTCCTCGTCCGGCTCGTAGCGCGAACCACCGATCAGCTTCTTGTACTCGTTCGACTTGAAGTCCGACAGGCGCACGATCACAGGCTTCGGATAGAACGCGGCACCGATCGTGGCCATGCCTTCGGCCAGCTTGTCGACGTAGAACGCACGCGGGCTGGCGTGGCCACGGGCGACCGATTCCACGGCCTTCTTCAGGTCGGCATCGACCTGCGGATAGTCGAGAATTGCCTTCGGGTGAACGCCGATGTTGTTGTTGATGATGAATTCCAGGCGAGCCAGGCCAACACCGTGGTTCGGGATCTGCGCAAAATCGAACGCGAGCTGCGGATTGCCGACGTTCATCATGATCTTGGTCTCGATCTCCGGCATTTCGCCGCGCATGACCTCGGTGACCTCGGTTTCGAGCAGACCGTCGTAGATACGGCCTTCGTCGCCCTCGGCACACGACACCGTCACCAGCGTCCCATCCTTCAGCACGTCGGTGGCATCGCCGCAACCAACCACGGCCGGCACACCCAGTTCACGCGCGATGATCGCGGCGTGGCAGGTACGGCCGCCACGGTTCGTGACGATGGCCGCGGCACGCTTCATCACCGGCTCCCAGTTCGGGTCGGTCATGTCGGCCACCAGCACGTCGCCAGGCTGCACACGTTCCATCTCGGACGGATCGTTGATCACGCGGACCGGACCCGTGCCGATCTTCTGGCCGATTGCACGGCCGCTGGTCAGCACCGCAGACGTGCCCTTCAGCTTGAACCGCTGTTCGGCCTTGCCAGCCGACTGGCTCTTCACGGTCTCCGGACGCGCCTGGAGGATATAGATCTTGCCGTCCTTGCCGTCCTTGCCCCATTCGATGTCCATCGGGCGGCCATAATGCTTCTCGATGATCATCGCGTAGCGGGCCAGCTCGTTCACATCGTCATCGCTGATCGAATAACGGTTACGCAGCTCTGGCGGCACGTCCACGGTCTTCACGCGGCCGGCTTCGCCCGGCTTCGTGAATTCCATCTTGATCAGCTTCGAGCCGATCGAACGGCGGATGATGGGGTACTTGCCAGCCTGCAGCGTCGGCTTGAAGACGTAGAACTCGTCCGGGTTCACGGCGCCCTGCACCACCGTTTCGCCCAGGCCGTAGCTCGACGTGATAAACACCACGTCCGGGAAGCCCGACTCGGTATCGATCGTGAACATCACGCCCGAAGCAGCCAGGTCCGAACGAACCATGCGCTGGACGCCGGCCGACAAGGCCACCACGTCGTGGGCAAAGCCCTTGTGCACGCGGTAGGAAATGGCGCGGTCGTTGTACAGCGACGCGAACACGTGCTTGATCTTGTCGAGCACGTCGTCGATGCCGCTGACGTTGAGGTACGACTCCTGCTGGCCTGCGAACGAAGCGTCGGGCAGGTCTTCGGCGGTGGCCGACGAGCGCACGGCAAACGATGCCTCGGCGCCTTCGCGCGCCGACACGCGTGCATAGTGCTCGCGGATCTCCGCCTCGAGACGCGGCTGGAACGGCGCCGAGGCCACCCAGTTGCGGATCTCGGCACCGGCTTCGGCCAGAGCCTTCACGTCGTCGACGTCAAGCGTCTTCAGGCGTTCCGAAATGCGGGCCGTCAGGTTGTTGTGTTCGAGGAAGTCGCGGAATGCCAGCGCGGTGGTGGCAAAACCGCCGGGAACGCGCACACCGGCACCGGCCAGTTGCGAGATCATCTCGCCCAGCGACGAATTCTTGCCGCCGACGGTCTCCACGTCCTGCATGCGCAGTTCTTCGAACGGCAGCACGTAGGCGCCGTTATCTACCTGGTTGGTCATAAAAGCCTCAAAACAAAGTAAGAAATCTTTTGCACCGACCGGTATGTTGTTGGAGTTCTGGCCCCGGCGGATCGCTTGGCTGAGCAATTCCGTGTGACATCGGACGCTTCCGATGTTGCAATGCACATTGTCGACAATCCAGCCCCAAATCGTTGCCTGGCCGGGATTGGCGGAATTGCTTAGCCAAAAGATCGCCGCTATTCTACCGTGCCGCACCGCACTTTCGCTCAGCGGCTGTTCCAAAATAATTGTCCAGACATGTCCTTGCCCGAAGCGCCTGACGCGTCGCAACCTGCGCCAGCCCTGACTTCCCAGCCTTCTTCTTCCGCGCCCGGCGCCCAGCCTGCGGCTGCGACGGAACCTGTGGATCGCCCTGCCGTGCGTACGGTTTTCATTGTGTCGGATGGCACAGGCATCACCGCCGAGACGTTCAGCCACTCGATTCTGGCCCAGTTCGAGATGCGCTTCCGCAAGGTGCGCATGCCGTTCGTGGACACGCCCGAGAAGGCGCATGTGGCCGTCAGCAAGATCAATGAGGCGTTCTATAACGAGGGCGTCCCGCCCATCGTCTTCACCACGCTGGTCAACGCCGAGTCGAACAAGGCGATGCGCCGCGCCAAGGGCATGATCCTGGACATGTTCCAGACGTTCATCGAACCGCTCGAAAAAGAACTGGGACTGAAGTCCACGCATGCGATCGGCCGGTTTCACCAGAACGCCGATACCGAGGCGTACAAGAACCGGATCGAGGCCATCAACTTCTCGCTGGCACATGATGACGGTCAGTCACACAAAAACCTCGAGGACGCCGATGTGATCCTCGTTGGCGTGTCGCGCAGCGGCAAGACGCCAACCAGTCTGTATCTGGCCATGCAGTACGGCCTCAAGGCGGCGAACTATCCGCTGATCCCCGACGATTTCGAGCGTGGACGTCTGCCTTCGGCGCTCTACGCATTCAAGTCCAAGATCTTCGGGCTGTCGATCGACCCTCAGCGCCTGACCGAGATCCGCAACGAGCGCCGGCCCGGCAGCAAGTACGCGGCGGTGGAGAACTGTCGCTACGAGGTTAACGAGGCCGAGGCGATGATGCGCCGCGAAGGGATCAAGTGGCTGTCGTCGACCCACAAGTCGATCGAGGAAATCGCGACGACGATCCTGCAGGAAATCAAGGTCGATCGCGATAACTATTGAAGCGCGCGATTTTTGAGAATCGTCTTCTTGTCGGGTGATGGCTGGAGGTGAAAGATGACGTCATCGAACGTTTTCTTTCATGAACCATGTCCATCACCATGTCAGCTGATCAGCTTTCCAGCCTCCCCGACGGGGCCGATCCCGCCCGCGCGCGCCAGCAACGCTGCCCGCCGCGCCACGATTGGCGCATGGGCGCCACCATCTTCACTGCAGTCTTCGTCGCCCTCGGAGGCATCTTCGCCATCCTCGAGTATTCCGGGCGCCAATCCGACAAGACCACTGAGAACATCTATTACCGCTTCGATTTGGTGGATGAGCGGCTCGGCGTGATGGACCGCCAGTTCCAGGCGACAGACAAGCGATTCGATGGCATCGACCGCCGGATCGACAGGGTTGAAGTGAAGGTTGACGAGGGCTTCGCCAAGGTCGACCAGCGGCTGGAAAAAATGGACGAACGCTTCGACAAGATGGACGAACGCTTCAACAACCTCGAAGTTGGGCTCGACAGGAAGTTCGACCAGATCAACAGGAAGTTCGACCACATCGATCGCAAGTTCGACCAGATCGACGGGAAGATTGGTCAGATCGCGGACGTCCTGCACCTCCTGATCGAACAGAAGGAAACTTCAGGAGCCTCCGCATCCCGCCAGGAACTGGGCAACGGGCCTCGGTGACGGCGCCCGCTCACCAGGCCCGCCGCTGGCGAACCGCTTCAAACAGGCAGATGGCAGTAGCTGCGGCAACGTTCAGCGATTCCAGGCCACCGGGTTGCGGAATGCCGACCTTGCGCGATACGCGGGCCATCCACTCCTCGCTCACGCCCGCGCCCTCGTTGCCGACGACCCAACCCACTGGCTGACGCAGGTCGGTATCGAACACGGTGGCGTCGGCATGTGAGGACGTCGCAAGCAGCGGCACGGCCAGCCGGGACGCGAGCATGTCGAGCGTGCAATGCTCAACGATATTGAGATGAAAATTCGCGCCCATACCGGCACGCAACGTCTTGACCGACCAGGCGAATGCACAGCCGGTGGTCAGGAAAGCGTGAGGAATACCCGCAGCCGCGGCACTGCGCAGAATCGAGCCGACGTTGCCTGCATCCTGGACGCCATCAAGGATGATGCAGTCTGTCGCAATCTGCGCTGGCAGATGACCCGCCGGCGTTTCGATCACGAACAGCAGGTCGATGCCATTCGCCACATTGCTGATCTGGCTGAACAGTGCGTCGGCCAGCACGACGACGCGCTCTGGCTCGACCTGATCGAGCAGCGGCCGCACTTCGGCATGGTCAATATGACGTTCACCTACGACGCAGGAGACCGGCTGACCCAGTGCGGCAACGTAGGCGTGCGCCAGATGCACCCCGTCCAGCACCGATTGCCCGGCCTTGCGACGTTGGTGGGTAGACCCGATCAGGGCCTTCAGGTGCTTGAACAGCGCGTTATCGCGCGAAGTGACGTGCTTCAAGGGGTGTTGTCTTAGAAAGGCGGCGCTTCCTGGGCCTGGCTCGTAGCGTTGACGCGTTCCAGCGCCAGGCGGACCGGCGCGAACGACCGCCGATGATGCGGTGTGGGACCATGCCGATCCAGCGCAGCAAAGTGTTGAGGCGTCGGATAGCCAAAATGCGAGTCGAAGCCGTAATCGGGATACTGCACGTGCAATTCCCGGAGGTTGCGGTCACGCGCCACCTTTGCCAGGATCGACGCAGCCGAAATGGCACGCACCTTGGCGTCGCCCTTGACAATCGCTTCGACGGGAAAAGCCACCTGCGGGCAACGATTGCCGTCCACCTGGACCAGATCGGGAATCACGCCATTGGCGGCAAGCCCTTGAACGGCGCGCTGCATGGCCAGCATCGAGGCATGGAGGATATTGATCGAATCGATTTCCTCGACCGTTGCAAAGGCGATGTGCCAGCCCAACGCCCGCTCGCAAATCCTGTCGAACAAGACCTCTCGCTTCTCCGCAGTCAGGATCTTCGAATCGGCGAGCCCGCGGATCTGGCGGTCCGGGTTCAGCACGACCGCCGCCGCATACACCGGGCCTGCCAGCGGGCCACGGCCTGCTTCGTCCACGCCACAAAGACGCTGGACCACGGCGACCGTCTGCGTCAGCTCGAGCCCCATCTGACCGACATTGACGGCCTTGACGCGCGGCATCACACAGCTCCCCGACTGTGGAGCAGATCTGCCACGACACCGGCCGCAAGCCTTGCCGTATCGCGCTTCAGCGTTTCATGCATGGTCGTGAAATGTTCGCGCAGGAATGCAATATTGCCTTCGTCATTGAGCTGCAGCAGCGTTTCGCGCGCCAGGGCCTCCGGCGTGGCGTCGTCCTGCAACAGCTCAGGCACTACGAAGCGCCCCGACAGAATATTAGGCAGTCCAACGTACGGCAGATACCCCTGCCGTTTCATGATTTGCGCGGTCAGCCAGGGCACCTTGTACGAGATCACCATCGGCTTTTTGTACAGCGCAGCCTCCAGCGTGGCGGTGCCGCTTGCCAGCAGGATCACATCGGCCGACTCCATTGCCAAATGTGACTGACCATCGACAATCGTCAGGTCGATCTCGGGATGCTGCGCGTGCAAGCCTTCCACAATTGGATGCAGCGCCGGCGACGCGGCGGGCAACACGAAGGCCAGATTCGCGTCCATGCGGTGCATCCGCGCCATGGCCTCGAAGAAAGTGGCACCGAGGTTGCGTACTTCGGATTGCCGGCTCCCCGGCAGCACCGCCACGATGCGCTTGTTTTCCGGGAGGCCCAGCTTGGCACGGGCGCCAGCCACATCGGGAACCATCGGAATCACATCGGCAAGGGGATGGCCGACGTATGTCGCCGGGATACCTGCCTTGGCGTAGATCTCGGGCTCGAACGGAAACAGACAGAGGATATGGTCTACCGCACGCGCGATGGTACGAATGCGACCACCCCGCCAGGCCCAGATCGACGGACTGACAAAATGAACGACGGGTATGCCGGCGCGCCGGAGCGGAACCTCGAGCCCGAAGTTGAAATCCGGAGCATCGACACCAATAAAGCACAGTGGTGGTTGCGCCAGCAGCTGGTCGCGAATAGCCCGCCGCGTGGCCAGAATCTCGCGAAGCGACCCCAGAACTTCGACATAGCCGTTGACGGAAAGCGTTTCCATCGGCCAATGCGAGACGAAGCCCTGCGCCATCATGCGGCGGCCACCGATCCCGGCATAGTCAACCGACTCGCCCAGCCGTGCGTGCAATCCTTCCAGCAACAGCGAAGCCAGCAGATCGCCGGATGCCTCGCCAGCGACCATGGCAATCGTGCCACGCTTGTTTACATGAGCTTCCGCGTCAGCGGGAAGCACGGCCTGCATGGCTGCCTCGACCATGTCCGGCTGACGTCTAGCGCACGATGCCGCGCTGGGTCGCGGCGAGGAACTCGACGAAGGCCTTTAGCGGCGCTGCCGTCGTGGCATCCGACTGGCCCAGCATGGCCGAAATCTCGTTGCGGGCGTCGTCGAAGCTGAGGTCCGACTTGTACAGCAGCTTGTAAGCCTGACGCAGCGCCGCGATCTGCGCCGCGTCGAAGCCGCGACGACGCAGACCCTCGACGTTGATACCATGCGGCGTCGCCTTGTTGCCGCTTTTGTCGCTCGCGGCAATTACGAACGGCGGCACGTCCTGAACCAGCGCCGAAGCACCGCCCAGCATGGCATGCGCGCCAATACGCACGTACTGATGCACGCCGCTCATGCCGCCCAGAATCGCCCAGTCGCCCACTTCCACGTGGCCGGCAATCTGCGCATTGCTGGAGAACACCGTGTGGTTACCCACGCTGCAGTCGTGCGCGATATGCACGTACGCCATGATCCAGTTATCGCTGCCGATGCAGGTCAGGCCGCGATCCTGCACGGTGCCCGTGTGGATCGTGGTGAATTCGCGAATCGTGTTGCGATCGCCAATCTCGAGCCGGGTGGGCTCGTTGGCATACTTCATGTCCTGCGGCACTCCGCCCACCGAGGCATAAGGCCCGATGCGGTTCCCCTCGCCGATCGTGGTATGTCCCTCGACCGTGGTATGCGAGCCGATCCGCGTGCCGCTGCCAATCCGCACATTCGGACCGACGATCGAGAACGGGCCGACTTCCACATCGGCAGCGAGTTCAGCCTTCGGGTCGACCAGTGCGGTGGGATGGATTTGCGTCATACGTACTGTCCTGTGCTGTCAGTTCTGCTCGGTAACGGGAAGATCAGGCCTCGGCCTGCTTGACCGTGCACATCAGCTCGGCTTCGCAGGCAACCTCGCCATCCACGGTGGCGCTGGCCTTGAACTTCCAGATGCCGCGAATGTAGCGTTCCACGGTCACGTTCAGGTGCAACTGGTCGCCGGGATACACCACGCGCTTGAAGCGGGCGCCATCGATGCCGACAAAGTAGTACAGCGCGCCTTCCTTGCGCTCCATGTCGGCGCCAAAGGTCAGCAGGCCGGCCGATTGCGCCAGCGCCTCCAGAATCATGACACCCGGCATCACGGGTTGTTCCGGAAAGTGGCCCATGAAGTACGGCTCGTTGATCGTCACGTTCTTCAGGGTCTTGATCCGCTTCTGCGGTTCAAACTCGAGCACGCGGTCGACCAGCAGGATCGGATACCGATGCGGCAGCAGCTTCAGGATCTTGCGGATGTCGATATCGGAGGCTGTCATGATGATTTCTCTTCGTCTTGTTTGCTATTAACCCCGGCGGACGTGCCGCGCAGCCGGCGCTCCAGTTGCACCACACGTTCGCGCAGCTTCGACAGGCCGCGCACGATGGCCGCGTTGCGTTCCCACTCGCCATGCGATGTGAACGGGAACACGCTGGTGAAATGCCCACCGGGTTTTGTAATCGATTTGGTAATCGAGGTGCCGCCGGACACTGTGGTCCGGTCGGCGATATTCAAATGGCCGGAAAAATTGGCCGCACCGCCAATCACGCAGAACCTGCCGATCTTCGTACTGCCCGAAACCGCGGCCGTGCCGGCGATCACGGTATGCGCGCCCACATGGACGTTATGGGCGATCTGCACCTGGTTGTCGATCTTGCAGCCGTCCTCGATGACGGTATCGGCCATCGCACCGCGGTCCACGCAGGTATTGGCGCCAATCTCCACATCGTTGCCCAGCACCGCCCGCCCCACCTGGGGAATCTTGACGTACTCGACCCCGCCCGGCCCGATATCGGGTGCAAAGCCAAATCCATCGGCACCGATCACGGCGCCGCTGTGCAGGATGTTGCGCGCGCCCACCACGCAACGATGATAGACAGAAACATTGGCGTAGATGAGCGTATCTTCGCCGATCTGCGCGCCTGCGCCGATAAAGGCATTTGCCAGGACGCGGACCCGCTCACCCAGCCGCGCTCCGGCCTCGATCACCACGTTCGGACCGATAAAGCACGACGCCGGCACGACCGCGTCGGGCGCTACCGTCGCGCGCGGGTCGATGCCGATACGCGGATCGGCATTGGCGACGCGATCGAAACGCTGGGCCACCCGCGCAAAGCAGACGTACGGATTGCGTGCCACCAACCAGTTGCGGCCGTCCGCCTGTCCATCCGCGCGAATGCGCTCCAGATCTGCCGGCGACACGATCACGGCACCGGCCTTCGAAGCCAGCGCCTGCGCCAGGTAGAGAGGATTGGAGAGAAACGACAGATCGCCGGGGCCGGCCTGGTCAAGCGGCGCCAGACCGCCAACGGCCAGGTCGGGATCACCCACAACCTGCGCGCCGTTCTCGGTGGCGAGCTGACCCAGTGTGGGTGTCTGCATGGCGGTACTTCCTTGAAAAAATCGCAAAGCGGGGCGCGAGCGCCCGCCGCTTACTTGCCGGAGCTGGCGTTCAGCGCCTTCATCACGTCGTCCGTGATGTCGATGCGCGGATTGACGTAGACCGCTTCCTGCACGATCAGGTCGTACTTGCGCTGCTCGGCCAGCTGACGGATCACGCGGTTGGCGCGCTCCAGCACCTGGGCCAGTTCTTCGTTACGACGCTGGTTCAGGTCTTCGCGGAATTCGCGCTGCTTGCGCTGGAATTCACGATCGAGGTCGGCCACTTCGCGCTGACGGCGCTGGCGGTCGGCGTCGGCCAGCACGGCGGTGTCCTTGTCGAGCTTGTCAGCCATGGCCTTGATCTTCTGGGCCATGTCCTGCAGTTCGCGGTCGCGCTTGGAGAATTCCTGTTCGAGCTTGACCTGCGCGGCCTTGGCCGGCTGCGAGTCGCGCAGGATACGCTCCGAGTTCACCGCGGCAATGCGCGCCTCCTGAGCCATCGCCGGGGCCGCCGCGCAAAGGGCCGCAGCGGCCAGCGCGGCCGCGCTCAGGGATTTGATCAGTGGAGTGTGGAGTTTCATCAAACAAATCCTTTTGGGGATCAGAACGCGGTACCAATCTGGAACTGGAACCGCTGAACCTTGTCGTTCTCGTCCTTCTTCAGCGGGAAGCCCATGCTGACCTTCAGCGGGCCGATCGGCGAGAGCCACGACATACCGAAACCGGTCGAGTACTTCAGGTCGCTGACCGTGATCGGCGCGCCTTCCTGATAGACGTTACCGAAGTCGAAGAACGTGAACAGACGCAGCGTCCGGTCGACGCCCGAACCCGGCAGCGGGAACACGAATTCCACGTTACCGATCATCTTCGAGGCACCGCCCACCGGATTGCCGTTCTGGTCCTTCGGACCCAGCGTGCTGGTCTGGTAGCCGCGGACCGAACCGATACCACCGGCATAGAAGTACTTGAACACCGGGAACGGCGTATTGCCGTAGCCGTGGCCGTAGGCCACCTCACCGTTGAAGGCCAGCGTGAAGGCCTTCGAAATCGGATAGAAGTACTGCTGCTGGAAGCTGGCGCGATAGTACTGCGTATCGCCGCCCGGCACACCGATTTCCAGGTTGGCCTGGGTGTACGGGCCCTTGGTCGGGATCAGCGCACTATCCCGGCGGTCACGTGCCCAGCCGACCGTGAACGGGAAGTTGTTGATCGGGTCGCCACTGGCCTTGCCGATCTTCTGCAGCCAGGCCGTGTACTGGCTAGGCGTGTTGACCGAGGTATAGACCTGGGTACGCTCGTAGCCAATGCCGAAGAACACCGTGTCGTTCTCGGAGAACGGCACGCCGAACTTGAAGCCGCCGCCGGCCGACACGATCTTGTAGTCCTGGTCACCCGTGTAGTACAGCGGGCGGGACGTACGGTAGTAGATATCGGTCGAGCGGCTGATGCCGTCCACCGTGAAGTACGGATCGTACTGCGTCAGCGCGATCGTACGGAACGACTTGGCCGTGTTCACGTCCAGGCCCAGGCTGGTACCTGAGCCGAACACGTTGTCCTGGCGCAGGCCGGCCTGCAGCACAAGCTTGTCGGTCGACGAGAAGCCCAGACCCAGGCTGATCTGGCCAGTCGGCTTTTCCGTCACATTTACGTTCACATCCACCTGGTCGGGAGCGCCAGGCACGTCCTCGGTCGTGATGTTCGTATCCGTGAAATAGCCGGTACGGTTGATACGGGCCTGCGACTGCTGGAGTTTCTCGCTATCGAACCACGAGCTTTCCATCTGGCGCATTTCGCGGCGCACCACTTCGTCGCGCGTCTTGCTGTTGCCCACCACGTTCACGCGACGCACATAGACGCGGCGACCCGGGTCGACCATCAGGGTCAGCGCCACTTCGCGCTTTTCCTTGTCGATCTGCGGTTGCGGGTTGATCGTGGTGAATGCATAGCCGTACGTACCGAGCAGATCGGTGATGGCCTTGGTGCTGGCCGTCAGCTTTTCGGACGAGAAAATATCGCCCTTCTTCAGCTGCAGCAGTTTCTGCATTTCTTCCTGCTTGCCCAGCAGTTCGCCGGCCAGGTGAATATCCGACACCTTGAACTGCTCGCCTTCGGCGATATTCAGCGTCAGGTAGATATCTTTCTTGTCAGGCGTGATCGATACCTGCGTCGACTCGATCTGGAATTCCAGATAGCCACGATTCAGGTAGAACGAGCGCAACGCTTCCAGGTCGGCGGTGAGCTTCTGCTTCGAATACAGATCGTTCTTGGTGTACCACGACAGCCAGTTCGGCGTGGACAGCTGCATTTCGTCGCGCAGCGTGCTTTCCTTGAAGGCCTTGTTGCCGACGATATTGATCTGGCGAATCTTCGCGACCGGCCCTTCTTCCACGTTGAACACCACGGACACGCGGTTGCGGTCCACCGGCGTCACGGTGGTCTGGACTTCGGCGGCGTAGTAGCCGCGGGCCACGTACTGGCGCTTCAGCTCCTGCTCGGCCTTGTCGATCAGCGCCTTGTCGTAGTAACGCGCTTCGGCCACGCCCACGGCCCGCAGGGACCGGCGCAGCGTGTCCTTGTCGAATTCCTTGATGCCGACGAATTCAAGCTGGGAAATCGCCGGGCGTTCCTCGACCTGCACCACCAGCACGCCGTCTTCGGCGCGGATCTGCACGTCCTTGAAAAACCCGGTATTGTAGAGCGCGCGGATGGCGTCGGCGCCCTTGTCATCGGTGAAGGTTTCGCCGACGCGCACGGGCAGGTAACCGAACACGGTACCCGGTTCCACGCGCTGCAGGCCTTCAACGCGAATATCCTTGACCACAAACGGATCTGCGGCCCAGCCCGCCGGGCTCCAGGCCGCAATAATGGCACTCGTCAGCAAGCCCAGCGAGATGCGCTTATTTCTGATCAAAGTCGATCCCCTCTTCCTCATCGATTTCATGCAGGGTGTTGGCTCCAGCACCGATTGCGGCTACGCCTGACAATACCGGCACGACTGATCCTTCCCGACGGAGAAAATCCCCCCGGGATACGACCGCCCCCGTCCGACTGGCGTTTCTGGCTGCGCGAAACTAGCCGCGCGCAAGAAACAGTCGGCTGACGTCATTGAACAAAGCGAGTGAGGTCAGGAGCAAGATGCATGCGATGCCGACCTTCTGCAGCATCGCTTGCCAGTGGTCTGGTACAGGCCTGCCAGTCAAAAATTCCACGCAATAATACAGCAAATGCCCCCCATCCAGCACCGGAATAGGTAACAAATTCAGTACACCGAGGCTGACGCTGACCAGCGCGAGGAAGCTCACGAACGGCTGCCAGCCCATGTTGGCGGCCCGCCCGGCATAGTCGGCCACGGTCAGCGGACCGCTCAGGTTCTGCAGCGATGCCTGGCCCACGAGCATCTTGCCAAGCAGCTTCAACGACAGCGTGCTGGTGCTCCAGACCTGATCGGCTGCACGGGCCAGGGCCTGGGTAAACGGGTAGCGCACGATTTCGGTCTGCACGGCCTGGTTCAGCGCGGCGCCCAGCTTGCCGACCAGCGGCGCCGGCTCGCCCCCCGCGCCAGCCTTGCCGCCCGGTGCGGCATCAAGCTTTACGGTCACGTCGATGCGCTGGCCGGCGCGCTCGACCGCCAGCGTGACGTCCTGGCCCGGACGCGCCCGCACCCCGCGAATCAGTTCGCCGGCCTGGGTCAGCGGCTGGCCCTGCCATGCCACCACCTTGTCGCCGGCGCGCAGACCCGCCCGTTGTGCCGCCGAATCGGCGACGATCTCGGTAATGGTGACCGGGCCGCCCTTCAGCGCCAGACCCAGCGTTGCAAGGGGATCCTGATCGGGGTTTTCGCCGGTATCGGGCAGCCTGCCCAGTGCGACATCCCGCTCGGCGCCATCGGCACCACGGACGTGCATGACGGCACGCGTCTCGCCAAAACCCTGGGCAAACACGGCCATGCGCAAATCGTTCCAGGATCGGACAGGTTCGGTCTGCCCATTCGCGCTCAGCGACAGCACACGGTCTCCGTCCCGGACGCCCGCCTGCGCCGCCGCCGTACTGGCTGCCGGCGCGGCGAGCACGGGGGCAGGTTCGCGCATGCCCCCGGCAAACAGCACCAGATAGAGGCCGATGGCCAGCGCGAAGTTCGCCAGCGGGCCAGCCGCCACGATGACAAGACGCTTGCCCACCGGCTGACGATTGAATGCGCGGGGCAGGTCAGCCGCATCAATGGCCGGATCCGCGTCCGGGTCGCGCTCCCGCTCGTCCAGCATCTTGACGTAGCCACCCAGCGGGATGGCGGCCAGCGTCCATTCGGTGCGGTCACGCCCCTTGCTGACCCAGCGGGCCAGCGGACGGCCAAAACCGATCGAGAACCGCAACACCTTGACCCCGCACGCGCGCGCAGCCAGGTAATGCCCCATCTCGTGAACGAAGATTAGGATACAGAGGGCGACAACGAACGCGATAACGGTTTGCATGGCAATCACCTCTTTCCAGATCCGGGCCTCGCAGCGATCGTGATGACGATCAGCGGCCGGCCAGTTGTTTCAGCAGCGCCAGGGCGGCCTTGCGTGCCGCGGCATCGGCGGCCAGTACACCGTCGAGCGAGCCGGCTTCACCTTCGGCGGGCTGCTCCAGCACACCGGCCACGACCCGCGCGATGTCCGTGAACCGGATGCCGCCGGCCAGGAACGCCTCCACGGCCATCTCGTTTGCGGCATTGAGCACGGCCGGCGCCACACCACCGGCGCGCAGTGCGTCAAAAGCCAGCCCCAGGCACGGAAAGCGTCCCAGGTCCGGCGTCTCGAAGTGGAGACCGCCGGCCACGGTGAGGTCCAGCGGCGTCACCCCCGAGTCGATCCGTTCCGGATAGGCCATGCCGTAGGCAATCGGCGTACGCATGTCGGGGTTGCCAAGCTGCGCCAGTACCGAACCGTCGGCATAGGCCACCATCGAATGGACAATGCTCTGCGGGTGAATCAGCACCTCGATTCTGTCGGCCGGTGCGCCAAACAGCCAGTGGGCTTCGATGACCTCGAGCCCCTTGTTCATCATGGTGGCCGAATCCACCGAAATCTTGCGACCCATCACCCACTTGGGGTGCGCACAGGCCTGGTCCGGCGTAATGTCGTGCAGCGTCGACGGATCGCGGGTGCGGAACGGGCCGCCCGATGCCGTCAGCAGCACCTTCGACACCCCCGCGCCATAGCGCGGGTCGCTGGTCGGCAGGCACTGGAAGATGGCATTGTGTTCGCTGTCGATCGGCAGCAGCGTGGCGCCGTGATGCTGCACCGCATCCATGAAGATGCTGCCCGACATCACCAGCGATTCCTTGTTGGCCAGCAGTACGCGCTTGCCTGCGCGCGCCGCCGCCAGCGACGAGCGCAGGCCCGCCGCGCCGACGATGGCGGCCATCACGGCATCGGTCTGCGCATCCGCGGCGATCGATTCGAGCGATTCCGGGCCGTAGCTGACTTCGGTCGCCAAGCCAGCCGCGCGCAGCTTGCCTTCCAGCTCGCGCGCCGCCTCGGCCGAACCCACTACCGCCCGCGCCGGACGGAACTCGGCGCAGGCAGCGGCCAGCTTGTCCACCTGGCGATGGGCGCTGAGCGCGTGCACCGTATAGCGGTCGGGATGACGGCGCACCACGTCCAACGTGCTCTCGCCGATGGAACCCGTGGCGCCCAGAATCGTAATGCGTTGCATATAACCAGACGAATTCAATTGTGATCAGACCCAGGACAGCAGCAGCGCCGCCAGCGGAAATACCGGGATCAGCGCGTCGATGCGGTCGAGAATACCGCCGTGGCCTGGCAGCAGCCGGCTGCTGTCCTTGATGCCTACCTGCCGCTTGAGCAGCGACTCGAACAGATCACCGATCACGCTGGCCGCGACCAGCAGCGTGGTCAGCATGGCCAGCACACCCAGACCCACCTTGTCGGCGATCAGCGAATACCAGGTGGGCGCGAAGGCATGGCTGACCGCCAGCCCAAGCGCGACGATCATCGCCAGCAGCCAGCCGCCAATCGCGCCTTCCCAGGACTTGCCCGGGCTGATGGCCGGTGCCAGCTTGCGCTTGCCGATGGCCTTGCCGACGAAATAGGCACCGATGTCGGCGGCCCAGACCAGCACGGCGGCGGTCAGCAGCACACCCACCCCGGCCACGCGCAGCGCCATGACCGCATGGCCGAACGCCGGCAGCATGATCAGTCCGAGCACGACGCCCAGTACGGTGAATCCGGGGGTTGCCTTCCGCACGCCGCGCGCCAGCAACACTAGCGCCACGCCCCAGGCCACGAGCGAAGCCTCGAGCAGCCAGTCGATGGCGAAACCGGACGGCGCGAGATGCCAGCCCAGCAACGCCACCAGGCATGCCACGGCATAGACATAAGGCCACGGGCGCGGCAGCCCGATCAGGCGGCCGAACTCCCAGCCGCCCAGCAGCACGATGACTGCCACCAGCACCGCCAGCGCCGTAGGAGGCGCCAGGAACAGGATCGGCAGGATCAACAGCAACAGGCATACGGCGGTGATAACGCGGGTCAGAAGCATGCGGCTGCGATTCCCGTTGGTATGAAGGTACGACCGGCCTCAGGCCGTTCCTGACAGGCCCGGCGCCACGACCTGGGCACTGGTCCGGCCGAATCGGCGCTCTCGCTGGCGGTACGACCCAAAGGCCTTGTCGAGTTCCGCGGCGTCAAAATCGGGCCAGAACGTATCGGTGAAGTACAGCTCGGTATAGGCGAGTTGCCAGAGCAGGAAATTGCTGATGCGCTGCTCGCCGCCGGTACGGATGAACAGGTCCGGCTCCGGCGCATAGGCCATCGCCAGGTGCGGGGCCAGCAGCGCCTCGTCGATCGAGTCGCTATCCAGCATTGGCGAGCGCATCAGCATCTTGCGCATGGCCTGCAGCAGATCCCAGCGGCCGCCGTAGTTGGCGGCAATGGTCACGGTCAGACCCGTGTTGCCAGCCGTACGCGCCTCGGCGCCCTTGATCATCTGCTGGATACGCGGGCTGAAGCGCGCCAGGTCGCCCACCACGCGCAGGCGGATGTTGTTCGCGTGCATCCGAACCACCTCGCGGCGCAAGGCGGTCATGAACAGGCGCATCAGGAACGACACTTCGTCCGCGGGCCGGCGCCAGTTCTCGGAGCTGAAGGCGAACAGGGTCAGGTACTGCACGCCCCGTGCGGCACAGGCCTGCACGATATCGCGCACGGTATCCAGACCCCGCGCGTGGCCGGCCACGCGCGGCAGGTGACGCTTTGTCGCCCAGCGGCCGTTGCCATCCATGATGATGGCAACGTGTCGTGGCACATAGGTGGTATCGGGAACGCCGAGCGTCGAACTGATATGCTGCATGGATTCGCGGACAGGCTGGGACTACCCCGGCGGTCGGACCGCCGGGACGGCCTTACACCGTCAAGATCTCCTTCTCTTTCTCGGCGACGAGCTTGTCGATCTCGCCCACATACTTGTCCGTCAGCTTCTGGACGTCGTCCGTGCCGCGGCGCTCGTCGTCTTCCGAAATGGTCTTGTCCTTGACGAGCTTCTTGAACTGCTCGTTGGCGTCGCGGCGCAGGTTGCGCACGGCCACCTTGGCGCCTTCGGCCTCGCTCTTCACCACCTTGATCAGCTCCTTGCGGCGCTCTTCGGTCAGCGGAGGCATCGGCACGCGGATCACGTCGCCCATCGTGGCGGGGTTCAGGCCCAGGTCGGCGTCGCGGATTGCCTTTTCCACGGCCTGCACCATCTTCTTTTCCCACGGTTGCACGGTAATCGTGCGGGCGTCGCCCAGGCCAACGTTGGCCACCTGGCTGATCGGCACCGGCGAGCCGTAGTAATCCACCTGAACGTGGTCGAGCAGGCCAGTGTGCGCACGGCCAGTACGAATTTTCGCCAGATCGGCCCTGAAGGCTTCGATCGACTTCTGCATTTTCTGCTCGGCGCTCTTCTTAGTGTCGGCGACGGTCATGATTACCTCCGGAAAACAGCCAGACAGGATCCCGCCAGACGGGATCGAAAATGGAACATTCTACTCTCAGGCCGGACCGAATCAGCATTTTGATGCGGTCCTGACTGCTTAAACGTGCACTAGCGTACCTTCGTCCTCGCCCAGGATCACACGCTTGAGGGCGCCCGGCTTGACGATCGAGAACACCTTGATCGGCAGTTTCTGGTCGCGGCACAGCGCGAACGCAGTGGCGTCCATGACCTGCAGGTTGCGCGAAATGGCTTCGTCGAACGTGATCGTCGTGTAGCGGGTGGCGCTCGGGTCCTTCTTGGGGTCGGCCGTATAGACGCCGTCCACCTTGGTGGCCTTGAGCACGATCTCCGCGCCGATTTCCGAACCGCGCAGCGCAGCGGCCGTATCGGTGGTGAAGAACGGGTTGCCGGTGCCGGCGGCAAAGATCACGACCTTGCCCTCCTCCAGCTGGCGGATGGCGCGCGGGCGGATATACGGCTCCACCACCTGGTCCATGCGCAGCGCCGATTGCACACGGCCTTCGATATTGGCGTGGCGCATGGCGTCCTGCAGCGCCAGGGCGTTCATCATCGTGGCCAGCATGCCCATGTAGTCGGCCGTGGCACGGTCCATGCCGGCCGCACCGCCGGCAACGCCGCGGAAAATGTTGCCGCCGCCGATGACGACCGCCACCTGGACGCCCAGTTTCACGATTTCGGCAATGTCATTGACCATGCCTTCGATAGTGGCCCGGTTGATGCCGAAGGCATCGTCGCCCATCAGGGCTTCACCGGACAGTTTCAGAAGGACGCGCTTGTAGGCTGGCATGTTCACCCTCGGGCAGGTTCTAGTCGCTCGTTTGAACGGATGGATGGGCGCGGGCGGCACGACGCAACTGCGCACCGGCCGCGCATGAATTTGGACTGCTAGACAGCTGGAAAGCCGGTTTTCGCCGTCATCTGCTGGCATCACGCCGCTAAAGGCGCGCTTGTTGCAGGTGACTGCGAAAACTGACTGGCACGGCGCACATGGCAACCGTACTTGTGCAGAGGGGCACCTTGCGGCGCCCCTCGGCATTATACGGTGGCAGACCGGGCATCCCGTCAGGGAAACCCGCCCGGCCACCCGGACATCAGCCCTTCTGGGCGGCGGCCACCTGGGCGGCCACTTCAGCAGCGAAGTCGTCCTGCTTCTTCTCGATGCCTTCGCCCACCACGTACAGGGTGAAGCCCTTCACGTTGGTGTTCGCGGCCTTCAGCATCTGCTCGACGGTTTGCTTGTCGTTCTTCACGAACGGCTGGTTCAGCAGCGACACTTCCTTCAGGTACTTCTGGACCGAACCTTCCACCATCTTGGCGGCGATTTCGGCCGGCTTGCCCGACTCGGCAGCCTTCTGCTCGGCAATGCTGCGCTCCTTGGCGATCAGCTCGGCCGGCACCTGTTCCGACGACAGCGACACCGGCTTCATGGCGGCCACGTGCATGGCAACGTCCTTGGCGGCGGTTTCGTCGCCGTCGAACTCCACCATCACGCCGATACGGGTGCCGTGCAGGTACGAAGCCAGCTTGCCACCGTTGGCGTAGCGCACGAAGCGGCGGATCGTCATGTTCTCGCCGATCTTGCCGATCAGGGCCGAACGCACGGCATCAACCGTCGAACCGTCCATTTCCAGGGCCGACAGGGCTGCCACGTCGGCCGGAGCCTGCTTGGCGATCAGTTCGGCAACCTTGGCGGCGAAGCCCAGGAAGTCGTCGTTCTTCGACACGAAGTCGGTTTCGCAGTTCAGTTCGACCAGCGAGCCCGTGGTGCCGTCGATGTACGTGGCCACGATGCCTTCGGCGGTCACGCGCGAAGCGGCCTTGCTGGCCTTGTTACCCAGCTTGACGCGCAGCAGTTCTTCAGCCTTGTCCAGGTCGCCGTCGGCCTCCGTCAGGGCCTTCTTGCATTCCATCATCGGCGCGTCGGTCTTCGCGCGCAGTTCTGCAACCATGCTTGCGGTAATTGCCGCCATTTGTCACTCCTTGATTGGTTGGCTTCATCCGCGGCGAATCATATCCACGGCGGATGACAACTGAATCTGTTTGCAAAAAGGGGGCGCCAGATGTGCCCCCTTTCTTGGTTGCCGTCAGACAGGCGCCGGTGGCCGGTGTATCCCGGCCTCAGGCGCCAGCGGGCAATCAGCCTTCCTGGACTTCGACGAATTCGTCGTCGCCACGCACGGCTTCCACCACTTCCTGCACCGCGTTCGCGCGGCCTTCCAGGATGGCGTCGGCCACGCCGCGCACGTACAGGGCAACAGCCTTGCTCGAGTCGTCGTTACCCGGGATCACGTAGTCGATGCCTTCCGGCGAGTGGTTCGTGTCGACCACGCCGATCACGGGGATGCCCAGCTTGTTGGCTTCCGTCACGGCAATCTTGTGGTAGCCGACGTCCACCACGAAGATGGCGTCAGGAACGCCGCCCATGTCCTTGATGCCGCCGATGGACTTTTCCAGCTTTTCCATCTCGCGCTCGAACATCAGGGCTTCCTTCTTGCTCATGGTTTCCAGCGCGCCAGCTTCCTTGGCGGCTTCCATGTCCTTCAGGCGCTTGATCGAGATCTTGACGGTCTTGAAGTTCGTCATCATGCCGCCGAGCCAGCGGGCGTCGACGTAGGGCATGCCAGCGCGGCCGGCTTCCTCAGCCAGGATCTCGCGCGATTGACGCTTGGTACCCACGAAAAGCACGGTGCCGCGGTTTGCTGCCAGCTGACGCACGTACTTCAGCGCGTCCTGGAACATCGGCAGGGTCTTTTCGAGGTTGATGATGTGGATCTTGTTGCGATGACCGAAGATGAAGGGGGCCATCTTCGGGTTCCAGAAGCGGGTCTGGTGGCCAAAGTGGCAACCGGCTTCCAGCATTTCGCGCATGGTCACGGACATGTGAATAACTCCAAAAGGGTTGGGTTCTGAAGTCCGCCCCGACATTCCTGAAAAGGAACACCCCGGATGAGCGGACCAGCGATTTACAAAAAACTGCGATAATCTCCGACCTGCGGCAGCCCGTTTCCGGACCATCAGCAAGTCAGCCCGCGATTGTAGCAACAAAGTACCCTTCCCCTCAAGCCCCCTTCGCCAGGGCACGTGAACGGCCCGTCGGCCTGCGCCCGAGCCACTTCCCCGTATTTCCCTGCTTTCTCGTCACGAAGGTGAGATAATCCCGCTTTGCGAACAGTAAAGGCGCAGCTGCGGCTGGGCCATCACATTTCAGGCGAAGCAGCATGAGCATCCATATCAATACCGCCGAAGACATCGCCCAAATGCGCGTGGCTTGCCGCCTTGCCTCCGAAGTCCTCGACTACATCACTCCGTTCGTCAAGGTCGGCGTCACGACCGGCGAACTAGATCGCCTGTGCCACGCGTATATGCGTGACGTGCAAGGCACCGTGCCGGCCCCGCTGAACTATGCGCCGCCGGGCTACCCGCCCTTCCCCGGCGCGATCTGCACGTCGGTCAATGACGTGATCTGCCATGGCATCCCCGGCGACCGCGTGCTCAAGGGCGGCGACGTGGTCAACCTGGACATCACCGTCATCACCAAGGAAGGCTACTACGGCGATACCAGCCGCATGTTCGTGGTGGGCGAGGCATCGATCCTGGCCAAGCGCCTCGCGCAAATTACCTACGAGTGCATGTGGAAGGGTATTCAGCAAGTGCGCAATGGCGCACGTCTGGGCGATATCGGCCACGCCATCCAGACCCACGCCGAAGCCGCGGGCTACACCGTGGTGCGCGAATACTGCGGCCACGGCATCGGCAAGGTGTTCCACTCAGACCCGCAGATCCTGCATTACGGCCGCCCGAACACCGGCATGGAAATCAAGTCGGGCATGATCTTCACGGTCGAGCCGATGATCAACGCCGGCAAGCGCGATATCCGCACGATGCCCGATCACTGGACGGTCAAGACGCGCGACCGCAGCCTGTCGGCCCAGTGGGAGCACACGGTGCTGGTGACGGACACCGGCTACGAAGTGCTGACGCTGTCGGAAGGTTCGCCCGTACCGCCCGCGTTCATCACCGACACCGTGGCGGCCTGATCCCGCACCGAACGCCAGGGCGCCCACCAAGGCGCCCTTTCTTCTTCCAGCCGTGCCCACGCCCACCCTCGAACCACCGCCCATGGACACCACGCCGGAACTGCTGCTCTGCCAGCGCATTCGCGACAGGCTCAAGGCCGACAAGCAGGCGCTGTTTGCCGAGTTCGACGTCAACAATCAGGTCACGCCCCTGGTGACGAAGCTGCGTCGCGCCGTCGACGTCGCGCTGGTCGAAGCCTGGACCGCGCTGGAACTGCCGGCCTCCGCCGCGCTGGCTGCCGTGGGCGGATATGGCCGCGGCGAGCTGTTCCCGTACTCCGATGTCGATGTGCTGCTGCTGCTGCCAGCCGAGCCCGACAGCGATACGGCCGCCAAACTCGAACGCTTCATCGGCCTGTGCTGGGACCTCGGGCTGGAAATCGGCTCGTCTGTGCGTACCGTGGACGATTGCATCCGCGAGTCGGCCGCCGACATCACCATCCGCACGTCGCTGCTGGAAGCGCGCCTGCTGACCGGCAGCAAGACGCTGCTGGATTCACTGCAGGCTCGCTACCAGGCCGACATGGACGCGGCCGACTTCTTCCAGGCCAAGCTGCTGGAATTGCGCCAGCGCCATGCCAAGTACCAGGACACGCCCTACGCGCTGGAGCCCAACTGCAAGGAAAGCCCCGGCGGCCTGCGCGACCTGCAGGTCATCCTGTGGATGACCAAGGCGGCGAACCTCGGCGACAGCTGGAAAGAACTGTTCGAACGCGGCCTGCTGACGGAGCGCGAATCGCAGGAACTGGCCCGCAATGAACGTTTGCTGCGCACCATCCGTGCGCGCCTGCACCTGCTGGCGGGCCGCCGCCAGGACGTGCTGGTCTTCGACCTGCAGACCGCGCTGGCCGAGTCGTTCGGCTATCGCCAGACCACGCACAAGCGCGCCAGCGAACAGCTGATGCGGCGCTATTACTGGGCGGCAAAGGCGGTCACGCAGCTGAACAGCGTGCTGCTGCTGAACATCGAGGCGATGCTGTTTCCGAGCGAGTCCAAGGTCACGCGCGTGATCAACGACAGTTTCGTGGAGCGCCAGGGCATGCTGGAGATCACCAGCGACGACCTCTACGAGCAGAACCCGCACGCCATCCTGGAAACGTTCCTGCTGTACGAGCGGACGCCGGGCGTGAAGGGCCTGTCGCCGCGCACGCTGCGCGGGCTTTACAACGCGCGCACGGTGATGGATGCCAGCTGGCGCAACGACCCGGTCAACCGCAAGCTGTTCCTGGCCATCGTGCAGGAACCGCAGGGCATTACGCATGCGCTGCGGCTGATGAACCAGACCAGTGTGCTGGGCCGCTACCTGATCAATTTCCGCCGCATCGTCGGCCAGATGCAGCACGACCTGTTCCACGTGTACACCGTGGACCAGCACATCCTGATGGTGGTGCGCAACATGCGCCGCTTCGCGATTGTCGAGCACACGCACGAATTCCCGTTCTGCAGCCAACTGATGGCCGGCTTCGAACGGCCGTGGGTGCTGTGGGTGGCGGCACTGTTCCACGATATCGCCAAGGGTCGCGGAGGCGACCACTCGAAGCTCGGCACCGTCGATGCACGCCGCTTCTGCAAGCAGCACGGCATTGCGCGCGAGGACGCCGACCTGATCGCCTGGCTGGTGGAGAACCACCTGACCATGAGCCATGTCGCACAGAAGCAGGACCTGACCGATCCCGACGTGGTGAAGGCGTTCGCCCAGGTCGTGGGCAACGAGCGATACCTGACGGCGCTCTACCTGCTGACCGTCGCCGATATCCGCGGTACCAGCCCCAAGGTGTGGAATGCCTGGAAGGGCAAGCTGCTGGAAGACCTGTACCGCATCACGCTGCGCGTGCTGGGCGGTGCCAAGATCGACCAGCATTCGCTCTGGGCGCAGAAGCGCGACGATACCATCGCGCAGCTGCGCCTGAAGGCGTTCGACCCCGAACTGGCCAAGCCGCTGTGGAGCCGGCTGGACATGTCGTTCTTCATGCGGCACGATGCGCGCGACATCGCCTGGGTGACGCGACACCTGTTCAACAAGGTGAACAGCGTCGACCCGGTGGTCAAGGCGCGCGTGTCGCTCGCAGGCGAAGGGCTGCAGGTGGTGGTCTACGTGAAGGACCAGCCTGACCTGTTTGCGCGCATCTGCGGCTATTTCGAGCGCAAGGCATTCTCGATCCAGGACGCCAAGATCGAGACCACGCGCGACGGCTACGCGCTGGACACCTTCCAGATCACCGACCCCGGGCTGGACGGCGACTACCGCGACATCCTCACGCTGGTGGAGCATGAACTGACCGAGCGCGTGCGGCTGGAGTGCCCGCTGCCCGAGCCGACGCAGGGCCGGCTGTCGCGCCAGTCGCGCAGCTTCCCGATCAAGCCGCGCGTGGACTTGCGTCCCGACGAACGCGGCCAGTATTACCTGCTGTCGGTGTCGGCCAACGACCGCACCGGCCTGCTCTACGCGCTGGCCCGCGTACTGGCCAAATATCGCGTGTCCGTGCATTCGGCGCGCATCAACACGCTCGGCGAACGCGTGGAAGACGTGTTCCTGGTCGACGGCTCGCCGCTGGCCGCCGACAACCGATTGCAGATTCAAGTGGAACAGGATTTGCTCGACGCGCTGGCCATCTGATCCCCAATGGCTGGCGCGCGGGCGCTTGGAAAGATATGACAGACAGCAACAACCCCGGCCGCAAGACGCTGGGCATCAAGACCTCCACGACGGGCGCACCGCGCAAGGCGAGCCGCCCGGTGCGCGTGTCGGACCTGAACCGCAAGCGCGTGCAGGATGTCGTCACCGGCATCAAGCAGGCCAAGGATCGCGCGGCCGAGAAAGACAAGCGCAAGCCGGCGCCGGCCGAAGGCGCGCCGCGACGGTTCGAGGGCGAGCGTACCGAGCGCCCGCGCCGCTTCGAGGGCCAGGGCACCGATCGCCCGCGTCGCTTCGAAGGCCAGGGCTCGGACCGTCCGCGTCGTTTCGAAGGCGAAGGCTCGGATCGTCCGCGTCGCTTTGAAGGCCAAGGCTCGGACCGCCCGCGTCGCTTTGAAGGCCAGGGCTCGGATCGTCCGCGTCGTTTTGAAGGCGAAGGATCGGACCGTCCGCGTCGCTTCGAAGGCCAGGGTTCGGATCGTCCGCGTCGTTTCGAAGGCGAAGGCTCGGACCGTCCGCGTCGCTTCGAAGGCGAAGGCTCGGATCGTCCGCGTCGTTTCGAAGGCCAGGGCAACGATCGCCCGCGTCGCTTTGAAGGCGAAGGCTCGGATCGTCCGCGTCGTTTCGAAGGCCAGGGCAACGATCGCCCGCGTCGCTTCGAAGGCCAAGGCTCGGACCGTCCGCGTCGTTTCGAAGGCGAAGGCTCGGACCGTCCGCGTCGCTTTGAAGGCCAGGGCTCGGATCGTCCCCGTCGCTTTGAAGGCGAAAGCTCCGACCGCCCGCGTCGCTTTGAAGGCGAAGGCTCGGATCGCCCGCGTCGTTTCGAAGGCCAGGGCTCGGACCGTCCGCGTCGTTTCGAAGGCCAGGGCTCGGATCGTCCGCGTCGTTTCGAAGGCGAAGGTGGCCAACGTCCGCGCCGCTTTGGCGACGACGAGCGTACGGATCGTCCGCGCCGCGATGATGGGGCGCCGCGCCGTGGCGATGCACCGGCACGCCGTTTCAGCGACACGTCGGACCGCGCCAGACCGGTGCGCGCCGAACGCGGCGACCGCGGTGAACGGTTCGAACGAGCAGAACGCCCGGCGCCGCAGGCCCCCGCCGAGCCGCGTGAAGACGGCCTGGTCCGTCTGTCCAAGCGCATGTCCGAACTGGGCCTGTGCTCGCGTCGTGAAGCCGACGAATGGATCCCGCTGGGCTGGGTGCTGGTCGATGGCGAGCCCGTGACCGAACTCGGCACCCGCATCCGCCCCGACGCCGAGATCGAAATCCGCCAGGAGGCGCGCTCGGAGCAAGGCGAGCGCGTGACGGTGCTGCTGAACAAGCCGGTCGGCTATGTCTCCGGCCAGGCCGAAGACGGCTATGAGCCCGCCGCCGTGCTGTTCACGGCCGAAAACCAGTGGGAGCAAGACCCCACGCGCAAGCGTTTCGCGCCGTGGCAGCGCAAGAACCTGGCGCCGGCGGGCCGCCTCGACATCGACTCCACCGGCCTGCTGGTGCTGACGCAGGACGGCCGCGTCGCGCGTGCGCTGATCGGCGACGACTCAACCGTCGAAAAGGAATACCTGGTGCGCGTGGAGTGGGAATCGCCGCAGGGTGTGGTCGACCGCAACATCAGCGCCGTCTTCCCCGAAGACCAGCTGGAGCGCCTGCGCTTTGGCCTGTCGCTGGACGGCGTGGCGCTCAAGCCCGCCAAGGTGAGCTGGCAGAACGAAGAGCAGCTGCGTTTCGTGCTGCGCGAAGGCCGCAAGCGTCAGATCCGCCGGATGTGCGAACAGGTGGGGCTGAAGGTAGTGGGCCTCAAGCGCGTGCGCATGGGCCGTATCGCGCTGGGCGATCTCCCGCCGGGCCAGTGGCGCTTCCTGGGGCAGTTCGAGAAGTTCTGATTTGTTTTGTTGAGGTGAGCCCCCTCTCCCACATGCACAGCTGGGAGAGGGGGAAGAATCCCTCACACATGCACCGCCGGCAGCTTCCTTAGCGCCGCCTCGGCCTGCTCATCGGCCGGCACATACACCAGCAGCCGCGCGCCATTGCGCGGCGCGGTCCAGAAATTGGTCTGGGTCAGCTGGAAATCCCCGGTTTCCGGATGGGTGAACCGCTTGACGTGGTTCTGGATGCCGCGCACCTGGTATCGCTGCCAGAGCTGCTGGAATTTCTCGGACACGGCCATATAGCGCGCCAGTTGCGCTTCCCACAGCGGATCGTCCACGTGCTCGGCCATCGCCGCCCGATACATCGCCACCATGTTGCAGACCATGCCTTCCCAGTCGGGCACGGCCTTGCGCCAGCCCGGGTGCGTCAGTGCCAGATAGATGCAGTTGCGGTCTTCCGGGGGCAGGCTCGGGACATTCATCCCGAGCAGCCGGCAATAAGCGTCGTTATGCGCCACGATGTCGAAGCGGGCGTTCTGCACCAGCGCCGGAATCGGGTCGAGCTGGTCAAGCATCCGCTGCGTGGTCACCGACACCGTTTCGCACACCGACGTGCCGGCCAGGGCCGCGGGCCGTTGCAGGCCGGCCAGCGTAAACAGGTGCTCGGTCTCGGTCGGCGAGCATTGCAGCGCGGCGGCCACCGCATTGAGCACCTTCGGCGACACGCGGATCGGCCTGCCCTGCTCCAGCTTGGTGTACCAGGTGATGCCGATATCGGCCATCGCGGCCACTTCCTCGCGCCGCAGGCCCGGCGTGCGGCGTCGGCCGGCGCGGGACAGGCCGATCCGCGCCGGATCGAGGTTCTCCCGGCGGGCGCGCAGGAAGGCGCCCAGTTCGGCCTCCCTGCCCGTGCCGGAATGGGCAGCGAACTCAAGCGGTTCGTTGTCCGTTGGCAGGCCGGTTCCGGGGTTCGACAGCGCACTCGGTTCCTGACGGGCGTTCATGATGTATCACTCCTGCGTAGCCTGACACTCTTTATACCAGTCTAACTGGACTCTTGTACCAGTCTGAATGCATGACCATACTCCCAGCCTCACGCCTTGTCGAGGTTCGCATTCCATGAAAGCCCCCGCACCCTCCATCCAGACTTCCACACCGGATTCCACGCCGTCACTGGGTCGTACCGGCCTGTACGTGCTGCTGGCCGGCCAGTTGCTGCCGCAGATCGATTTCTCCATCGTCAATGTGGCGCTGCACCCCATTGAACATTCGCTGGGCGCCTCGCCGGCCGAGCTGGAGCTGATGGTGGCCATCTATGGCGTGGCATTCGCCGTGTGCCTGGCCATGGGCGGCCGGCTGGGCGACAACTTCGGCCGCCGCCGCGTATTCAACGCCGGCGTGCTGCTGTTCGGCGTCGCCTCATTGCTGTGCGGTGTGGCCGGATCGATGCTGGTGCTGCTGGGCGCCCGCTTGCTGCAAGGCGCGGCCGCCGCGTTGCTGGTGCCGCAGATCCTGGCCACCATCCACGTGGGCCTGCGCGGGCACGCGCACTCCCGCGCGCTGGCGCTGTTCGCTTCAGTGGGAGGCGTGGCCTTCATCATCGGACAGGTGCTGGGCGGCTTCCTGGTGGATGCCGATATCGGCGGCCTGGGCTGGCGCAATGCGTTCCTGATCAACCTGCCCGTCTGCGCGGCCATCCTGTGGCTGTCGCCGCGCGTGATTCCGGAAACGCGGCGGGACAATCCGGCCGGCGTCGATGTCCCCGGCACGGCGCTGCTGGCGATGGTGATCCTGGCCGTCCTGCTGCCCGTGGCGATGGGGCCGATGTTCCACTGGTCCTGGCCCGTGCTGGCCACGCTGGCGGCGGCGGGCCCGCTGACGCTGTGGCTGTGGCAGGCTGAAAAGCGCCAGGAACGGCGCGGCGTGCATCCGCTGCTGCCACCGTCGCTGGTGCGGCTACCGAGCGTGCGCTTCGGCTTCGTGGTGGCGATCCTGTTCTACGCGTGCTGGAGCGGCTTCATGTTCGTGCTGGCGCTGGCCCTGCAGGGCGGTGGCGGCATGACGCCGACGATGGCCGGCAATGCGTTCATTCCGCTGGGCGTGGCATTCTCGGTGGCCTCGCTGCTGAGTCCGCGTGTGGTGGGTCTCTGGGGCCGGACGCGCGTGCTGCTGATCGGCTGCCTGATCCAGATGGCAGGCATGGCGGCACTGGCCTGGACGCTGCGCCATGTCTGGCCGCATCCCGACCTGCTTACGCTGGCCGCGCCGACCATGCTGATCGGCATTGGCAACGCGCTGGTGGTGGGCTGCTTCTATCGCATCGGGCTGGCCGATATTCCGCCCGATCACGCCGGCGCAGGCAGCGCGGCACTGGCCACGGTCCAGCAAGCGTCGCTGGGCCTCGGCTCGGCACTGCTGGGCACGGTATTCGCCCAGCGCATCCACCACGGCGGCAGCTACCTCGATGCCACGCTCACGAGCCTGGCGGCCGAGCTGATCCTGATGACGATACTCGTGGCGGCCGCAGCGATCTATCACGCCCGCCACGGCCAGCCGGTGCTGGCCACTGGCGCCGCCTGACGGGCCCGCGCCAGGCCGGCCCGGCGCGTCGCCCGCTCAGTCGTCGTAGTTGGGCGGCAGTTCGGGAAACAGGACTTCCGTGAAGCCGAAGCGCGTGAAGTCCTTGACCCGCATCGGGTACAGCATGCCGATCAGGTGATCGCACTCGTGCTGCACCACGCGCGCGTGGAAGCCATCGGCCACGCGTTCGATCGGGTTGCCGAGCATGTCGAAGCCCGAGTATTTCAGGCGGGTGTGGCGCGGCACCACGCCACGCAGCCCCGGCACCGACAGGCAACCCTCCCAACCGTCTTCCATCTCGTCGGACAGCGGCTCCAGCACCGGATTGATCAGCACGGTCTTGGGCACCGTCGGCGCATCGGGATAGCGCGGGTTGCGATCGAAGCCGAAGATCACCACCTGCAGATCCACGCCGATCTGCGGCGCGGCCAGGCCGGCACCGTTGGCGTGCTCCATCGTGTCGAACATGTCGTCGACCAGCAGCCGCAGTTCCGGCGTATTGAAATCCGTCACCGGCCGCGCCTTCTGCAGCAGCCGCGCATCGCCCATCTTCAGAATCTCGCGGATCATTGCGGTTCTCCGTTGTCGGGGGCTTCGGCCCCGGCGTCGGCCAGCAGCTTGAGCATGCCGTCCTCGTCCAGCACCGGCACACCAAGCGCCTGCGCCTTTTCCAGCTTGCTGCCGGCTTCGGCGCCAGCCACCACGTAATCGGTCTTCTTCGATACCGAGCCAGCCACCTTCGCGCCGGCGGCTTCGAGCATTTCCTTGGCGTCCTCGCGCGACAGCGTCGGCAGCGTGCCGGTCAGCACGATGGTCTTGCCGGCCAGCGGCAGCGGCGCCCGTGCCGTGGGTTCCGATTCGGCCCAGTGTACGCCTGCCGCACGCAACTGCTCGATCACCTCGACGTTGTGCGGCTCGGCCAGGAAATTGGCAATCGATTGCGCCACCACCGGGCCCACGTCGTTGACTTCGAGCAGCGCGGCCTCGTCGGCGGCCAGCAGGTTGTCGAGCTTGCCGAAGTGCTTGGCCAGGTCCTTGGCCGTGGCCTCGCCCACGTGGCGGATGCCCAGCGCAAAGATGAACCGGTTCAGCGTGGTCTCGCGCGACTTGTCGATGGCCTCCACAAGGTTCGTGGCCGACTTGTCGGCCATGCGGTCCAGCGCAGCCAGCTTGGCCACGCCAAGCTTGTAGAGATCGGCCGGCGTGCGGACGATCCCCATATCCACCAGCTGTTCGACGATCTTGTCGCCCAGGCCATCCACATCCATCGCGCGCCGTTGGGCGAAGTGGATCAGCGCCTGCTTGCGTTGCGCCGCGCAGATCAGGCCGCCCGTGCAGCGGGCGATGGCCTCGCCCTCAAGCTTTTCCACGTGCGACCCGCATACCGGGCACACGGTCGGCATCACGAAGGCGCGCGCATTGTCAGGCCGGCGCTCCAGCACCACGGCCACCACCTCGGGAATCACGTCGCCGGCACGGCGAACAATCACCGTATCGCCAATATGCACATCCTTGCGGCGGATCTCATCCTCATTATGCAGCGTGGCGTTGGTGACGGTCACACCGCCGACGAACACCGGCGCCAGCCGCGCCACGGGGGTGATGGCGCCGGTACGGCCCACCTGGACTTCGATGTCCTCGACCGTGGTGGTCATCTCCTGGGCGGGAAACTTGTGCGCCAGCGCAAAGCGTGGGGCACGCGAGACAAAGCCCAGTTGCTCCTGCTCGGGGATGGCATTGATCTTGTAGACCACGCCATCGATGTCGTACGGCAGCTGGTCGCGGCGCTCGCCGATATCGCGATAGAACGACAGCAGCCCCTGCGCGCCCTTGACCACGCGGCGTTCGTCGCAGACCGGCAAACCCAGCGCGGCAAACCCGTCCAGCATCACGCTGTGCGTGGCCGGACGGTCGGCGCCCTGCAACTCGCCCATGCCATAGGCAAAAAACGACAGCGGACGCCTGGCCGTGATCCGCGGATCCAGCTGGCGCAGGCTGCCCGCCGCGGCATTGCGCGGATTGACGAACGTCTTTTCGCCGGCCTCGGCCTGGCGCGCGTTGAGGCGGTCGAAATCGGCGCGATACATGAACACCTCGCCGCGCACTTCCAGCACCGCCGGAGCCTTGCCGCGGAGCTTCAGCGGAATGGCCTTGATCGTGCGCACATTGGCGGTCACATCCTCGCCGGTCTCGCCATCGCCGCGCGTGGCGGCCTGCACGAGCTTGCCGTCCTCGTAGCGCAGCGACATGGCCAGGCCGTCGAACTTCAGTTCGCACGAGTATTCGACAGCGCTTTCGGCCGCTTCGGCTGCACCGAACAGGTCATCGGCCGGCGCCGCCACGGCGGTCTTGCCCAGCCCCTGTGCGCAGCGGCGGTCGAAACTGACCACGTCCTCGTCCTCGAAGCCATTGTTCAGCGACAGCATCGGCACGCGGTGGCGCACCGTATCGAACGCAGCCAGCGGCGCCCCGCCCACGCGTTGGGTCGGCGAGTCGTCGGTCAGCAGGTCGGGATGTTCGGTTTCCAGCGCCTGCAATTCGCTGAACAGCGAGTCATATTCCGCGTCGGGAATGGTCGGCGCATCGAGCACGTAATACTGGTAGCTGTGGCGCTCCAGTTCGGCGCGCAGCCACTGCACGCGCTCGGCGGGGGACGCATGGGCCGGCAACGGGCCGGCGGACGCGGGGGCCGGAGCCCGCGCGCCTGGATGCTTGGCGGTCATGGGGGCTCCGTCGTTATACGCTGAACAGCCGCTGGGCCACCGGCGATCCGGCCGGCATGCCGCGCGCTTCCAGCTTTTCGTAGAGCTTTTCGAGCTGGTTGAAGATCGCCACGAACGACGCTTCGGTCAGCGGACGCATATTGTCGTCCACCAGCTGGGCGCCCATCCGCTGCGCCAGGCTGTAGCCGTACTCGCAAACCGTCTTGAACGGCTTGATCGCCTGCGCTGCCTGCGGCACGTCGAGCAGCAGCGTGATCTGGCGACCCGCGTTCAGCGTCAGGTCGTCGCGCAGGAAGTTCGTGTCGCCGAACTGCAGCGTGAACAGTGGCTTCTGCACCCCGTCGGCGCCCGGTTCGTAGCGGATGAACCGCGTGCCGTCGCGCGACAGCACCAGGCCGTCCTGCGTCGCCACGGTCTGCACATAGGCAGCCGACCAGGGCGCGCCGTCGGAAATCACGTTGACGCCCAGCTGCACGTCGGCACCGGCCGCAAAGCCGTCCAGTTCCCGTGCGTTGGCCACCGTTTCGGTCATGTCGGGCAGGTCGGCCGATGCATCCAGCGCCTCGGCCAGTGCTTCCACGGCGTTGACGAATTCGGAGAATTCCAGTGCATTGAGCGGGCCGCTGCGGTTGGCCAGTTGCACGGCCACCTGCAGGTCCTCGTACTGGTGACCGGCGGTGACCGGCTCCCAGGCGTTGGCTTCGACGCGCAGCCCTTCGATATGCACCTGCTTCGTGCCGGCGCGGCGCAGACGGCCCGTCAGCGGCAGGATGCGATCACCGGACGCCTTGCGCTCCAGGTGCATCGGCACGATGCAGTCGATCAGCGGATCGATGACGGCGGCGGCGGGCTGGCCGTCCGGGACGGATTCTGTCGCGGGGGTCGCCGGGGCGGCCTTTGCGACGGCTTCCTCGGCAACCCGGCTGCCGGCTTCCCGCTCGGCGGCCGAAAGTGCATCGGCATGTGCCCCGGCATGGGCTTGCGCGTGCGTGTCGGCGTGCGTGTCGGCCTGCGTGTCGGCGTGCGCTTCGGCGTTAGCGTCGGCATGCCCGGCAGCCGGGGCGGCTGCCACGGCAATCTCGTCGGCCACGATGTCGTCGGCATCGGCCGAACTGGCGGCGGCATGGGCGGCGGCGGTGGCCACGGCGACGTCGGCCGGCGCGTCATGCTTGAGGCCCTTGCCCGCCTCGCCCAGCGTCGGCTCCCGCCGGCTCACGTGCTCGGGCGGCGCTTCCTTCAGCTTGGCCTGCGTTTCGGGCTGCGTGGTCTTGCCCACCACCGGCTCGCGCATCGGCGGCAGGTCGTCCTCGGGCATCAGCGGCCGCACGCGGCGGGCCTTGTGGATCTGCCAGCGGTTATAGGCCACCAGCAACAGCAGCAATACAACACCCGCGATGATCAGTGCGTTCTGCAGTTCCATCTTAAGCGGCCTCCGCCATCGATACGGCTGCATCCATGTCCACTGCCACGATCCGCGAGACACCCTGCTCCTGCATCGTCACGCCAATCAGTTGGTGGGCCATCTCCATCGCAATCTTGTTGTGGGAAATAAATACGAACTGTGTCTTGTCGGACATACGCGCGACCATGTTGGCGTAACGCTCGGTGTTGGCGTCGTCCAGCGGCGCGTCCACCTCGTCCAGCAGGCAGAACGGGGCCGGGTTCAGCTGGAACATCGCGAACACCAGCGCAATCGCCGTCAGCGCCTTTTCGCCACCGGACAGCAGGTGAATCGTCGAGTTCTTCTTGCCGGGTGGCTGCGCCATCACCTGCACGCCGGCGTCCAGGATTTCCTCGCCGGTCATGATCAGCCTGGCCTGGCCACCGCCGAACAGCGCGGGGAACAGCTCGCCGAAGTGGTGGTTGACCTGGTCGAACGTGCCTTGCAGCAGGGCCCGCGTTTCCTGGTCGATCTTGTTGATGGCGTCTTCGAGCGTGTTGATGGCGTCGGTCAGGTCGGCCGACTGCGCATCGAGGAACGTCTTGCGCTCGCGGGCGGCGGCCAGTTCGTCCAGCGCGGCCATGTTGACCGGGCCCAGCGCGTTGATCGCATTGTTCAGGCGCGTCACTTCGCCCTGCAGGTACGACGGCTTGAGGTCGCCGGTCAGCTTCTCGGCCAGCGCAGCCTCGTCGACCTCGGCCGTGGCCAGCTGCTCGGTGAACTGCTCCTGGTTCAGGCGCGCGGCCTGTTCCTTGAGCTGGCATTCGGTGATGCGGTCGCGCAGCGGCTGCAGGCTGCGTTCGGCTGCCAGACGCTGTTCGTCGAACTGTCGCAACTGCGCCGACAGGGCATCGAGCTCGATCCGGGCGGCGGACAGCTTCTGCTCCTTCTCGGCGCGCACTTCCAGGGCTTCCTGCAGGCCGGTATTCGCGGTCTGCTCGTTGATCGTCTCCAGCTCGGCGCGGGCGTTTTCCAGTGATTCCGCCACGCGCTCGCGCTGGTCGGCTGCCATCTGGATATTGCGGCGCAGTTCGTCGATGCGGCCGGCCAGGTTCCGCTCGGCAAACACCGCTTCCTGGGCGGCGCGCTCCATGTCGCGCAACTGCTGGCGCGCGTGGGTCAGCTGGGTATCCAGGGCATCGAAGGCCATCTGCTGGTCTTCGTACGACGCCTGCAGTTCGGCCAACGTCGTGTCGTGCTGCTCGAAGCTGGCTTCGGATTCGGCACGGATGGCGCGTTGCTCGTCGATCTGCGCATCGATTTCGCCCAGTTCCTCGCGGATCTGGTTGCTACGTGCCGAAAACCGCTCCATCGCCTGCGACAGCTTCAGCACGTCCATCTGCAGCGCATGCACGCGGCGCGTGGCCTGCTCGGCGCGCGCACGCGCCTCGATCAGCGTCGTGCTGGCATGCGTGTACGCGGTTTCGGCGCGCATGGCGTTGGCCCTCGCCTCGTCGGACAAAAGCATCTGCGCGCGCGACTGCTTCTGCAGGTTTTCGATCTCCTGCTCGCGGGCCAGCATGCCGGCCTGCTCGGAATCGGCCGCGTAGATCTGGATCGCGTTGCGGCCCACCAGATGGCCTTCGGCCACCACGAACTGGGCGCCTTCCGGCAGCGTGCCGCGTGCCGAGAGGGCCTGCGACATGTCGGCGGCCGTGTAGATGTCGGCCAGCCAGTCCTGCATCACCGCGCGGATGCCGGGCTCGGTGATCTGCACCAGGGACATCAGCGGACGCAGCCCGGCCGGGGCTTCCACCGGACGCGCGGCGGGCGGCGGCGTGTAGAACGCAAGCTTGGACGGCGGGGCATCGGACAGGAAACCCTTGACCCAGTCCAGATTCGACACTTCGAGTGCCGCGAGCTTTTCGCGCAGCACCGATTCGAGCGCGTTTTCCCAGCCCGGCTCGATATGGACCTTCTTCCACAGGCGCGGCAGCTCGGCCAGGCCATGGCGTTCCAGCCAGGGCTGGACCTTGCCATCGGTCTGCACGCTTTCCTGCAGCTGGCGCAGCGCCGCCAGGCGGGCGTCCAGCGAAGCGATGGCGGCCGTCTCGCTCTGCACGCGCTCCTGCGCCGCGCGGCGCTCGGCGTCCAGGCGCGGCACCGATTCCTCGGCATCCATCAGCGACGCCTGGGCTTCCTCTAGCGTCGCCTCCTGCTCGGCCAGGTCCATGCGCAGCTCTTCAAGCCGCACTTCGTCCGGACGGTCGAGCCCTTGCTCCTCGCCCTTCAGGCGTTCCTTGCGCTGTTCCAGCTGCTGCAGCATCTGGTTGGCGTTGCGCTGGTGCGCGGCTTCGAGCTTCAGTGCCTGCTCGGCCTGCATGATGCCGCTGCGCTGGTCGTTGAGCTTCTGCTGCGCGTCGCGCCACTGGGCTTCCAGGGTGGGCAGCTCGTCCGTCTTCTGGGCCACGGCGTCCTGGCACTCGATCGTGCGGGCCTCGGCCAGCGCCAGGTCTTCCTCGGCCTGCGCAATGTCGTCGTTGGCCTGGTCGGCCTTGCCCTGCCACTGCTCGCGCTGGGCGGTCAGCGCGGCGATCTGCGCCTGCAGCCGGTTGCGCGATTCCACCACGTAGCGGATTTCGGCTTCGAGCTTGCTGACTTCGGCATTGGCCTCGTACAGGGCGCCCTGCGCGGCGTGCATGCCATCGGATGCGGCATAGTGCGCCGCGCGCATGGTTTCGAGTTCGGCCTCGACATGGCGCAATTGCGCGGTCTGGGCTTCCAGGTCGATCTGCGCCTGTTCGATGGCGCGGGCATGGCGTTCCTGCTCTGCCTGGGCTTCGCGCTTGCGCAGCAGCCACAGCAGGTGCTGCTTTTCCTCGCCTTCGGACTGCAGTTGCCGGAAGCGTTGCGCCACCTCGGCCTGGCCTTCCAGCTTGTCGAGGTTGTTGCCCAGTTCGCGCAGGATGTCTTCCACGCGGGTCAGGTTCTCGCGCGTGTCGCCCAGCCGGTTTTCGGTCTCGCGGCGGCGCTCCTTGTACTTGGACACGCCCGCGGCTTCTTCCAGGAAGATCCGCATGTCGTCGGGCTTGGCCTCGATGATGCGCGAGATCATGCCCTGCCCGATGATGGCGTAGGCACGCGGCCCCAGGCCGGTGCCCAGGAAGATGTCCTGGATGTCCTTGCGGCGCACCGGCTGGTTGTTGATGTAGTACGAAGACGTGCCGTCGCGGGTCAGCACCCGCTTGACCGCCACTTCGGCGTACTGGCTCCACTGCCCGGCGGCACGGCCCTCGGCATTGTCGAACACCAGCTCCACGCTGGCCCGGCCCGCCTGCTTGCGCGCGGTGGAGCCGTTGAAGATCACGTCCTGCATGGATTCGCCACGCAGTTCCGACGCACGTGATTCGCCAAGCACCCAGCGCACGGCATCGATGATGTTGGATTTACCGCAGCCGTTGGGACCTACGATGCCGACCAGTTGGCCCGGCACTTGAAAATTGGTGGGATCGACGAAGGACTTGAAGCCCGCCAGCTTGATCGAGGACAGTCGCACGGTTGTCGTGTGGTTTGGGCGATACGAAATTGGAAACGCCGGGTCCACGCCGGAGCACACGGCAAGGCGTGACGCCTGCGCCGCAAACTGCCCCCGGTGCCCGATAGATTGGCGCTCATCATACCATCGCCAATCCATTGACCGGCCGTTTTCGCCACCGTTGCACGCGCCACGAAGCGGTCGCTGTCCCACGTGAAAATCTTTTTATTTCCGATACTTGCGGGCGATGCTGCATGCACTTTCTAGCCCGCCTCGTTGTTTCATGCAAACGTCAAGCTGGCAAAGCCGCCAGAAACTTCTCAGGGTTAGTGCTAGTCTCTGGAGATGCCGGCGTGATCCCGGGGCCCCACCCCCATGCGCCGCGCCCGCCGCTCCGCCATGCCTGCCGCTGTCCTCATGGCGCGCGCGGCCAGTCTGAAGCTTGATTGCCTGCATCGCAGCAGTTTTGGAGGACTGAGCATGACCCCAACCCCACCGGCCGAGACGCCGGGCGACCTTCCGTGGTCCATCGCCGAGATCGACTATGACGCCATCGACGTCGCAAAAGTCCGCGACGATCGCACGCTCTTCTATTTGCTGACCGGCGCCTCGTTCATCGAGAGCGGGTCTGACACCTACGCCGGCAACCTGGCGCAGTACTACGCCGACGTGCCCGACGCGGCCGAATGGCTGTCGCAGCACTGGGAATCGGAGGAACTGCAGCACGGCCTGGCGCTGCGCCGCTACGTCGAGCACGTCTGGCCCGAATTCGACTGGGAACGCGGCTACCGGCGGTTCTTCGACGAGTACAGCAAGACCTGTTCCGTCGACAATTTCGAGCGTACCCCGGCACTGGAAATGGCCGCGCGCTGCGTGGTCGAAACCGGCACAGCCACCTATTACCGAGCGCTGGAACAAGCCAGCGACGAGCCCGTGCTGCGGAGCCTGACGCGCCGCATCGCCAATGACGAAGTGCGTCACTACAAGCATTTCTTCCGGTATTTCAATGACTTGAGCAACCGGGAGCGGCTTGGCCGTGCCAGGGTGCTGGCCGCCCTGGCGCGCCGGCTCCTGGAGATCAAGAACGAGGACGCCGAAATCGCCCTGCGCAACGTGCTGCGTATCGAGCAAAACCGCGAAGACGTGCCGGATCGCGAGGTCCGCGCGCTCAATTCGCGCTGCAGCGCCGTGGTCAGGCGCCACCTGCCGATCGAGATGACCATCAAGATGCTGCTGCGCCCCCTGCACCTGCATGCGCGCCTGGAAGACCTGGTACGTCGGCCCATCGTCGCGATGGTGTCGCGGGTAATGCTGTATTGACGCCGGGCTTCGCCCGACGCCCCGGGTGCCAGCTGGATTTGTCGGTTCAGGCCGGCGGGAAACGCCTCCGGCCTGCCGTCAATCCAGATCCAGATCGAGATCGGCTGCAAGCTCCGACGCCAAAGCACAATCATATAGGCGACGCACAACCTGATAATCCCCACATCGCTCGTCGGTCCAGAAATGATAATCCTTGCCTGTCAGCTTTCTGGTAAATACGATCCTGAATTCCGGCACGTGCTCGGTAAGACTGTAGTTGTATCGCAATTGAATCTCGAATTTCGGCAACTCCGCCTGCACAGCCGATTCCATTTCATCGAATTCCCACGCCATATCGCCGCTTTCGGTTTTCTCGCGCAAACGAATCAGCATATTTGAAACACTACAGGGCAACATCGATTTTCCCTCCTGCGGGATGACTCGCCTCGATTTCCTGCTTCACCTGCAGCAGTTTCTTGACCAGTTCCGTTTTTTGCACCCGCGACAGGTAGCCAGGCACGCCCCGGTTCAACGCATAGGCAAATACCTCCTCGATTTGCCCCAGTACGTTCAGCCCATCAGGATTCCCGTCGCCAGACGCCTTCGGAAATATTCTGACGTATGTCTTCCTGAAAAAAACGAAACAGCGCCACGCAAACCGATAATCATTCTGGTTGACGTATGAAATGACTTCGTTCAGCGCCGACACACAGTGGCCGATGCCTGCCGCAGCATCAACGCGGTTTGCATGCGTCAACACAGAACGGGCCTCATGCTGAATCGACTTCGAAACCCTGAGTCCATTTAGTACTTCGCAGACGGCGATAATCAGGCCAACCAGCGTCGCCACCGTGCCCGCATACGAGAAAATATCGAAATTGCGCCGCAATGCCAGGACACGTTCGTATCCCGAATAGGCGACGATAATCAACAGGCTGCACGAGACCGCGCAGAAAATCCGTATCGCGTGGTCCTGCAGCCTCCAGTCATGCTTCCATGGAGCCATTCCGCATTGCCCAGGTATTGGTGAAGTGCCCAGTCTGGCCGGCCTGAAGCGACATTGAAATGAGACGTGTCTGAAACAGCACGGAAACATGAGGGCGATTGACCTGCGTGATGGAACCCCGGACAAGGGGACGCCAGACAAGGGGAAGCCCAGACAAGGAAGCACGGCCGCGCCCGGGCGCTTGGCCGGGCGCCCGCGACCCGCCCGCGCTTTCCGGTCATGTGCCCGGCGCGATATACTTCTGCGTTTCAACCGCCCCGCCGCCCTGCCACCGTGAATCCGCGCCTCGACCTGCTCCAGACCTACCCTTTCGAGAAACTGCGCGTGCTGGTGGCCGATGTGAAACCGGCCGACAAGCCGGCCATCAGTTTCGGCATTGGGGAGCCCAAGCATCCGACACCGCAGTTCATCAAGGACGCGATGACTGCATCGCTGTCCGGGTTGGCCGTTTACCCGGCCACGGCCGGCACCGATGCGCTGCGCCAGACCATTGCCGGCTGGCTGGAGCACCGCTACCACCTGCCGAAAGTCGATGCCGCCACCGAGGTGCTGCCGGTCAGCGGGTCGCGCGAGGCGCTGTTTGCATTCGCGCAAACCGTGATCGATGCCAGCCAGCCCGATCCGCTGGTGCTGTGCCCGAATCCGTTCTATCAGATCTATGAAGGCGCAGCCCTGCTGGCCGGTGCCCGCCCGGTGTTCGCCAACAGCGATCCGGCGCGCAATTTCGCCCCGGCCTTCGACCAGATCGATGCCGATGTCTGGCCGAAGGTGCAGCTGCTTTACGTATGCTCCCCGGGCAATCCCACGGGCGCCGTGCTGTCGCTGGATGACTGGAAGCAGCTGTTCGAACTGTCGGACCGCTACGGGTTCGTGATTGCTTCGGACGAGTGCTATTCCGAGATCTATTTCGACGAAGCCACGCCGCCGCTGGGCGCGCTGGAGGCCGCCCACAAGCTGGGTCGCGGTTTCGAGCGCCTGGTGATGTTCTCTAGCCTGTCCAAGCGATCGAACGTGCCGGGCCTGCGCTCGGGCTTCGTGGCCGGCGACGCCGCGATCCTGAAGAAGTTCCTGCTGTACCGGACCTACCACGGTGCCGCGCTGAACCCGGCCGTCCAGGCCGCCAGCGTGGCCGCATGGGGCGACGAGGCGCATGTGCGCGACAACCGCGCCGCCTATGTGCGCAAGTTTGCCGAAGTCACGCCGCTGCTGGCCCAGGTGCTGGACGTGGCGCTGCCCGACGCCGCGTTCTACCTGTGGGCCGATGTATCGCGCACGGGCCTGAACGACACCGAATTCGCCGTCCGGCTGCTGGCCGAGCAGAACGTGGCCGTGCTGCCGGGCAGCTACCTGGCGCGCGATGCGCACGATGCCAACCCCGGCAAGAACCGCGTGCGCATGGCGCTGGTGGCCACGCCCGACGAGTGCCTGGAAGGCGCGCGCCGGATTGTCGAATTCTGCAAGTCGCTGGGCTGACAGACCTGGCGCCAACGCTTCACCCTGCTTCACCGATCGAATGCCCTGGCGCCGGGGCCCTGCCACCGGCGCCGCCTCTCACACAAATCACCACTGAGAACACCATCATGACGCAAGCTCTGCAAGCCCTGATCGACCAGGCCTGGGAAGACCGCACCAGCCTGTCGCCGAAGTCCGCGCCGAACGATATCCGCGAAGCCGTGGCCAACGTGATCTCGCAACTGGATTCCGGCGCGCTGCGCGTGGCCGAGAAGCAAGGCAAGGACTGGATCGTCAACCAGTGGGTCAAGAAGGCCGTGCTGCTGTCGTTCCGCCTGGAAGACAACGCGCCGATGAGCGCCGGCGGCTTTGCCCAGTTCTACGACAAGGTGCCGACCAAGTTCGCCAACTGGAGCCAGGACGACTTCGCCAAGGCCGGTTTCCGCGTGGTGCCGCCGGCCGTGGCCCGCCGTGGCTCGTTCATCGCCAAGAATGCCGTGCTGATGCCGTCGTACGTGAACATCGGCGCCTACGTCGATGAAGGCACGATGGTCGACACCTGGGCCACCGTCGGTTCGTGCGCCCAGATCGGCAAGAACGTTCACCTGTCGGGTGGCGTAGGCATCGGCGGCGTGCTGGAGCCGCTGCAGGCCAACCCGGTCATCATCGAGGACAACTGCTTCATCGGCGCCCGTTCGGAAGTCGTGGAAGGCGTGATCGTCGAAGAAAATTCCGTGATCTCGATGGGCGTGTACCTGGGCCAGTCGACCAAGATCTACGACCGCGAAACGGGCGAGATCCACTACGGCCGCGTGCCGGCCGGTTCGGTGGTGGTGGCGGGCAACCTGCCGTCCAAGGATGGCAAGTACAGCCTGTACTGCGCCGTGATCGTGAAGAAGGTGGACGCGCAAACCCGCGCCAAGACCAGCCTGAACGACCTGCTGCGCGACTGATCCCACGGATCTTCCAAGCCGCACCCAGCCGCCGGGCCCGTCCCGGCGGCGGATCACAGCCCAGCCGATGCCATCCTCTGCCAAGCGACTCATGGCCCTCGACCCCGCCACCGTCAGTACCGTGCTATCCCTGCTGCCCACCATCCTCGAACAGGCCAACAAGACCATCGAGAAGCTCAAGAAGGGCAAGCGCAAGGACGGCGGCGAAGGCACACAGCCAGACGCCGAGCCGCCGCGCGATCCGGCGGCACGCATCGCGGAACTGGAGGCCGCTGCCGTGCAGCAGGCCGAAGCCGTCAAGCTGCTGGCCGAGCAGCACGCGATCACGATCGAGGCGCTGCGCCGCGAGGCCGCGCGGCTGGACCGCCGGCTGCGCCTGATGACGGCCGTGGCCATGGCTGGCGTGGCATTTGGCCTGGGCGGGCTGATCATCGCGATCAACCTGCTGTTCCGTTGATTTCATCCCGATTCCGCGCATCATGACCGTCCTGCTCTACGGCATTCCCAACTGCGACACCGTCAAGAAGGCCCGCACCTGGCTGGAATCGAACGGTGTCGATTACACGTTCCACGATTTCAAGAAGCAAGGCGTCGACGAGAAGATGTTGCGCGCCTGGCTCAAGCACGTGCCGCTGGCCACGCTGCTGAACAAGAAAGGCACGACGTACCGCGCGCTGTCCGACGCCGACAAGGCCAAGGCGGACAACGAAGCCGGCGCCGTGGCCCTGATGCAGACCAGCCCGTCGCTGATCAAGCGCCCGGTACTGGATCGCGATGGCAAGGTCAGCGTGGGGTTTTCCGCCGACACGTACGCCTCGCTGTTCTGAAGACCCGAATCTCGCACCATTCGTCGCACCCCCTGCACCATGAATCCGACCCTTGCCCTGACCGAAGACCTGATGCGCCGCCGCTCGGTCACCCCTGCCGACGAAGGCTGCCAGTCCGTGCTGGAAGCGCGCCTGACCGCGCTTGGCTTTACCTGCGAGAACATCGTCAGCGGCCCTGACACGTTCCGCGTGACCAACCTGTGGGCGGTCAGGCGCGGCACGCAGGGCACGGCGGGCAAGCTGCTGGCTTTCGCCGGCCACACCGACGTGGTGCCCACCGGCCCGCTCGACCAGTGGTCGTCCGACCCGTTCGAACCGACCCAGCGCGACGGCAAGCTCTACGGCCGTGGCGCAGCCGACATGAAGACGTCGATTGCCGGCTTCGTGGTGGCCTGCGAGGAATTCGTCGCCCGGCACCCCGACCACGCCGGTTCCATCGCGTTCCTGATCACCAGCGACGAGGAAGGCCCCGCGCACGACGGCACCGTGAAGGTGGTGGAAGCCCTGAAGGCACGCGGCGAACGGCTGGACTACTGCGTGGTGGGCGAGCCGACCTCGGTCGATACGCTGGGCGACATGGTCAAGAACGGCCGCCGCGGGTCGCTGTCGGGCAAGCTCACGGTCAAGGGCGTGCAGGGCCACATCGCCTACCCGCACCTGGCGCGCAACCCGATTCACCTGGCCGCGCCGGCGCTGACCGCGCTGGTGGCCGAGACGTGGGACCAGGGCAACGAATACTTCCCGCCCACCACGTGGCAGATGTCGAATATCCATGCGGGCACCGGCGCCACCAACGTGATTCCGGGCCACGTGACCATCGACTTCAATTTCCGCTTCTCGACGGCCAGTACGCCGGACGGCCTGAAGCAGCGGGTGCATGCGATCCTGGACCAGCACGGCCTGGAATACACGCTGGACTGGACACTGGGCGGCGAGCCGTTCCTGACGCCGCGCGGCGATCTTTCCGACGCGCTGGCGGCCGCCATCGCCGCCGAGTGCGGGGTGACCACCGAGCTGTCGACCACGGGCGGCACGTCCGATGGCCGCTTCATCGCCAAGATCTGCCCCCAGGTCATTGAATTCGGCCCGCCGAACGCCAGCATCCACAAGATCGACGAACACGTGGAAGTGCGCTTCATCGAGCCGCTCAAGAACGTTTACCGCGGCGTGCTGGAACGCCTGATCGCCTGATCGGCTGATCGACTTACCATTGGAGCGACCGACCGCCATGGCTACCCCATCCCCCCTGAAGACCGTCCGCGACCTGCTGCGCCTGGCCGTTTCCCGATTTACCGCCGCCCGGCTGTCGTTCGGCCATGGCAGCGCGAACGCCTATGACGAAGCGGCCTACCTGGTGCTGCACACGCTGAACCTGCCGCTGGACACGCTCGATCCGTTCCTCGACGCGCGCCTGCTGCCCGAGGAAGTCGACGCCGTGCTCAAGGTGATCGACCGCCGCGTCACGGAACGCGTGCCGGCCGCGTACATCACGCATGAGGCGTTCATGCACGGCCTGCGGTTCTACGTGGATTCGCGCGTGATCGTGCCGCGCAGCTTTATCGGCGAATTGCTACAGGACGGCCTGGAGCCATGGCTCGGCGACATCGGGCAGATCGGCCCGGTGCTGGAGCTTTGCACCGGCTCCGGCTGCCTGCCGATCATCGCCGCGCATGTCTGGCCCAATGCGCGCATCGACGCCGTGGACATTTCGTCCGACGCACTGGCCGTGGCCCGCCGCAACGTGGCGGACTACAAGATGGAAGCCCGCATCGCGCTGTTCGAGGGCGACCTGTACGCGCCGCTGCCTTCGGGGGCGACGTACGACGTGATCCTGACCAATCCGCCCTACGTCAACGAGCAGTCGATGCGCGAACTGCCGGCCGAGTATCTGGCCGAGCCGCGCCTGGCACTGGCCGGCGGCGACGATGGCATGGACGTGGTGCGCCGGATCATCGCTGGCGCCAAGAAGCGCCTGAATCCGGGCGGGGTGCTGGTGGTGGAAATCGGCAACGAACACGACAACGTGGAAGCGGCCTTCCCCGATCTCGACATCGTCTGGCTGTCGGTGAGCGCGGGCGATGACCAGGTATTTCTGGTGACGTACGACGCGTTGCCCGATTGAGTGCCAGCAGATCGCCCCCGGCGATCACCAAGATCTGGTGCGGGGATTCCGGCTGAAATACAAGAAGCGTTCGCGCGGCGCAAATCTGGTGCGCAGACGCCATCGAACATGCCCTCCGGGCCGTCGTTTTTGCTCAGGCTGACGACGCCGTACGGGCGACTAAACGAAAAAACGCCGCACAACCGCGGCGTTTTTCTTAGGAAAACTCCTACCCCGATCAGCCTCCCGGCCCGACCGAATAGATCGTGCCGTTCGACGACACCTGGTAGTAGTCGGCGCCGACGCCCACCCAGTGATAGCCCTTCTTGGGGGCCGGCAGGTTGTAGTCCTTGTACTTGTCGATCACGTACTGCCGGTCGCGGAATTCGGCCGGCAGCTTTTCGCCCTTGTTCCACTTCTTGGGCGAGTAAGGCGACTGTGCGCCCATCGGCGTGGAGCCAGGCTGGCCGGACGACATCGAGCCTTGCGACATGCTGCCCGAGGACGACATACCGCCCTGAGACATGTTGCCTTGCGAGCCGGCGCTCTGTCCCTTTTGCGACGTGCCATGTGGCTGCTTGCCGCTGGTGGCCGGCGGCATCGGCGTCGCGTTGGGAGGCATCGCGCCTGCCTGACCAGGGGATGGCATGGGGGTCGGACCCGACGGCTGCGTCTGGCCGGGCATCGGTTGTTGTTGCTGGGCCTGGGCGAGCGGCACTGCCAGCAGGCCGGCGGCGACCAGGACAGCGGGAATTAACGTCTTCGTTTGCATCGTGATCTCCTCACAGACGGAACACGTCAGACTGTCCCAGAACCAGGGCAGTCCCAAGAAAGCTTAGTAGCAAATGCAGGGCCCGCATGAGGGCCCGATGTCGACCGGGCGTCTCCCGAGCCGTTTTTCCGCAATGAATTCAGTAACTTGCGCCCCCCACCCAGGGAACGTCCAAACTGAAAAAACCGCGAAGATGGGCATCGATGGCGGTAGTTTTGGCATGCAGCCGTGTCATATCTTCCCTGGCGCCCGGTCCTCGACGCCGCTGCTTTCCTTGGCCGATTCCCTGCTGCGGCGCGCCATAACATTTTCTTGAAGCCCCGCGCAAAGTCTCCTAGAAATTGGTCAGACCGCTTGACCATTTGTCCGCTGCCTGCCCGGGATACCCCATGCCGCTTCAGCAGATCGAACCGCGTCGCCTGTACCGCCAGATTGCCGACCAGCTGCGCCGGTTGATCGAAAGCGGGGAGTTCCCCGTCGGCGCCCGGCTGCCGCCCGAGCGCGACCTGGCGGTGCAACTGGGTGTGTCGCGTCCGTCGGTCCGTGAGGCCCTGATTGCGCTGGAGGTGGAAGGCCTGGTCGAGGTCCGCATGGGATCGGGCATCTACGCCTGCGCCGCCGATGCCACGCCACCGGCCTCGCACGCGGGCGGCATCGTCGCCGCGACGCCGCTGGACGTGATCCGCGCCCGGCAGGTGATCGAGGGCGAAATGGCTGCCGGGGCCGCGCGCCACTGCACGCCGGCACTGCTGGAGGCGCTGGCCGAATCGATCGCGCTGATGGAAGAGGAAGCCGGCGGCGGCAATATCCCCGTGCGCGGCGACCGCATGTTTCATCTGCGCATTGCCGAGGTATCGGAAAACGCCGTGCTGCTGCGTCTGGTGGCCGAACTGTTCGACGAGCGCCATAACCCGCTGTTCGCGCAGTTTGGCAACCATTTCGAGAACGCCGAAAGCTGGACCGCTGCCATTGCCGAACACCGTGCCGTCGTGAACGCCATCGATTCCGGCTCGCCCGATGCGGCGCGGGCCGCGATGTGCGACCACCTGGAGCTGTCCCATCACCGCTTCTACGCGGCGTGGCCGGGCCATGGCAAAGACGTGAAAGTCCACAGCGAGGAGTCGTGATGTCCCTGACCTGCCATATCCACGCCAGCGAAGACCTGCGCTTTACCGAGGTGGAACCGGCCGTCCCCGGCGCGCACGATGTGCGGGTGCGCCTGGGCGCGGCCGGCATCTGCGGGTCGGACCTGCACTACTTCTTCCACGGCAAGGTCGGCGCCTTCGTCATCAGGGAACCGCTGACGCCAGGACACGAAGCGTCCGGCATCGTCGAGGCGGTGGGCAGCGCCGTCACCCACGTGGCGCCGGGCATGAAGGTGGCGATCAATCCGTCGCACGCGTGCGGCCAGTGCGACTACTGCCGCGCCGGCCGCGACAACCTGTGCCGCAACATGCGCTTCCTGGGCAGCGCAAGCGTGTTTCCGCACGTGCAGGGCATGTTCCGGCAGCACTTCCTGATGCATGAGCGGCAGTTGACGCCGGTGGAAGCCGATATCTCGCTGGGCGAACTGGCCTTTGCCGAACCGCTGTCGGTGGCGCTGCACGGCGTGAACCGGGCGGGTGAACTGCTCGGCAAGACCGTGCTGGTCACCGGCGGCGGCACCATCGGGAGCCTGACGGTGATGGCCGCGCGGCTGGCCGGCGCGGCGCAAATCATCGTGTGCGACATCGCCCAGCGACCGCTCGACGTGGCTGCGACGGTGGGCGCCGACCGCACCATCCTGACCCCGCAGGTGCCCGCCAGCGAACTGCAGGACATTGCCGACGTGAGCCTGGAGGCCGCCGGCAGCGCCGCCGCGCTGGGCACGTGCCTGACGGCCACGCGCCGGGGCGGCCGCATCGTGCAGGTCGGCACCCTGCCAGCCGAAGGGCTGCACTTCCCCGCCAACAGCATCATGGCGCGCGAAATCGACTACGTGGGCGCGTTCCGCTTTGGCCGGGAGTTCGACTGGGCGGTGCAGTACCTGACCAGCCGGCGGCTCGACGTGCGGCCGCTGCTGTCCGCGCAGTTGCCGCTGGCACAGGCCGTCGAGGCCTTCCAGCTGGCAGCCGACAAATCACGCAGTACCAAGGTGCAGTTGACCGGGTGAGGTTTTGCCCTCGCATGCCGACTGGTCACCCCAATAAGACCGGCGGATCTTTCACCGAAAAAGGAGACACCCATGATGCTACGTCGCCGGCAGTTCTCGTCCATGCTTGGTGCGGCCCTGCTGTTCGCCGCCACCCTGACCACCCCGGCCCTGGCCCAGCAGGCCGCCCCGATCAAGCTCAAGTGGGCGCACGTCTATGAAACCTCGGAGCCGTTCCACAAGTGGTCGGTCTGGGCCGCAGACGAGATCAGGAAGCGCAGCAACGGCAAGTACCAGATCGACGTGTTCCCGGCGTCACAACTGGGCAAGGAAAACGATATCAACCAGGGCCTGGCGATGGGCACGGTGGACATCATCATCTCGGGCTCCAGCTTCGCGGCCAAGTCGTTCCCGCGCATCGGCGTGACGTACTACCCGTACATCTTCCGGGGCCCCGACCACCTGCTGGCCTACACGAAGAGCGACATCTACAAGGAACTGACGGCGGGCTACGAGCAGAAGACCGGCAACCATATCGTGGCCACCACGTACTACGGCACGCGCCAGTCCACCTCGAACAAGCCGTTCTCGCACTGCGCCGAGATGAAGGGTCTCAAGATGCGCGTGCCTGACGTGCCCGCCTACCTGGCCATGCCACGGGCCTGCGGCGTGAACACGTCGCCGATTGCGTTCGCCGAGGTCTACCTGGCGCTGCAGAACGGTACCGTGGAAGCCCAGGAAAACCCGCTGACCACCATCGAGGCGAAAAAGTTCTACGAGGTGCAGAAGTACATCGTGCTGACTGGCCATATCGTCGATCACCTGAACACGATTGTCTCGGGCGCGCTCTGGAAGAAGCTGTCCGAGCCCGAGCGCAAGATGTTCCTCGACGTGGCGCAGGAAGCCGCCACCAAGGCAACGGCCGACGTGGTGGCGCGCGAGAAGGAACTCGTGGCCGTGTTCAAGCAGAAGGGCATCACGGTGACGGAGGTCAGCATTCCCGAGTATCGCGACGCCGTGCTGAAGAACGTCAGCATCGAGTCGCAGGGCTATCGCAAGGCGGACTGGGAAAAGATCCAGGCGGTGAAGTAACGAACTTTGCTTGCCTGCCGGTTGCCTCCCCTCTCCCACAACGTGGGAGAGGGACTGGGGGATAGGGCCCGGCGGTTCAAATCCCCGATTTGCCGGCAAGCAGATCGTCAACGCCCTCTCCCCCGCCCCTCTCCCGCCAGCGGGAGGGGGCAGAAAACCCACCACAGGAACGGAGACATCCAATGGAAATGCGTTCCCAGGCCTTGCCCGACCGGCCCACGGACACCCCGCCCGCCGAAGGCGCCCCGCACATGACTTCGGTCGAGGAGATCGTCCACACCTTCGAGGCCGCCGATGCGCAGCCGGTGGACCTTTCCGGCTACGCCGCCGAGGACTGGTTCACCCTGGGCCTGTTCTGGGTCATGACGCTGCTGGTCTTCATGCAGTTCTTCACGCGCTACGTGATGAACGATTCGCTGGCCTGGACCGAGGAACTGGCCACCTACTGCCTGATCGGCGTGGTCTTCATCGGCGCGTCGATGTGCGTGCGCAAGAGCCGCCATATCCAGGTGGACCTGATCTATCGCTACCTGCCGCATGGCCCGGCGCGCGTGCTGTCCACGCTGGTCGACGTGCTGCGCACGGCGTTCCTGGGCTACGCCGCGTGGCTGGTCTGGAAGTACATCGGCATCGTGGGGGACGAGCCGATGACCACCATCGAATGGAACAAGAACTATGTGTACTGGGGGGCGCTGCTCGGCTTCGTGCTGATGCTGGGACGCTCGATCCAGGTGACCTGGCAAAACTGGCGAAACGGCTATTCGATTCTGGAACGCCCGGAAGCCTTCGAATCGTTTGACGACTAAGGAGCCCGGGCATGTGGATCCTGATTGCTTCGTTCCTGCTGCTGATGCTGGTGGGCATGCCGGTGGCCGTGTCGATGGCGCTGGCCTCGCTGTTCTATATCTGGGCCAGCGGCACCGTGCCCGACGTGATCCTGGCCCAGCGCATGATTGCCGGCGTGGAGAGCTTTCCGCTGCTGGCCGTGCCGTTCTTCATCCTGGCCGGCAACCTGATGAACGTGGCCGGCATCACCGGACGCATCTACAACTTCGCGGTGGCGCTGGTGGGCTGGATGCGGGGCGGCCTGGGCCACGTCAACATCATCGGCTCGGTGATCTTCTCGGGCATGAGCGGCACGGCCATTGCCGACGCGGCCGGCCTGGGCACCATCGAGATCAAGGCGATGAAGGACCACGGCTACGAGACCGAGTTCGCCGTGGGCGTGACGGCGGCATCGGCCACGCTGGGCCCGATCATCCCGCCGTCGCTGCCGTTCGTGATCTACGGGATGATGGCCAACGTGTCGATCGGCTCGCTGTTCCTGGCCGGCATCGTGCCGGGGCTGGTGCTGACGCTGTTCATGATGGCCACCGTGGCGTGGATCGCGCACCGGCGCGGCTGGGGCGGCGACACGGCGTTCTCGTGGAAGCTGCTCGGCTCGGCCACCGTGGAGATCATCGTGGTGCTGGCTTTCCCGATGGCGATCTGGCTGGCCGTGTCGGCCGGCATGTCGACCAACATGGCGGCGATGATCGCCCTGGTAGTGCTGCTGGCGCTGGACTGGTACTTCGACTTCTCGGCCGTGATGGCACTGATGGCGCCCGTGATCCTGATCGGCGGCATGACGCTTGGCTGGTTCACCCCTACCGAGGCCGCCGTGGCCGCCGTGATCTGGGCCCTGTTCCTGGGCCTGGTGCGCTACCGGTCGATGACGCTGCGGGCGCTTGCAAAGGCCACGCTCGACACGGTGGAGACCACCGCGTCGGTGCTGTTCATCGTCACGGCCGCGTCGATCTTCGCCTGGCTGCTGACCACGAGCCAGGCCGCGCAGGCGCTGACCGATGCCATCCTGGGCTTCACGCACAACAAGTGGGTGTTCCTGCTGCTGGCCAACGTGCTGATCCTGATCGTCGGCTGCTTCATCGACACCACGGCGGCCATCACGATCCTGGTGCCGATCCTGTTGCCCATCGTGCTCAAGCTCGGCATCGACCCGATCCACTTCGGCCTGATCATGACGCTGAACCTGATGATCGGGCTGCTGCACCCGCCGCTGGGCATGGTGCTGTTCGTGCTGGCGCGCGTGGCCAGGCTGTCGGTGGAGCGCACCACGGTGGCCATCCTGCCGTGGCTGATCCCGCTGTTCCTGACGCTGATCGCCATCACCTACGTGCCCGCGATCACGCTGTGGCTGCCCAACCTGGTAGGCAGCAAATGACGACGATCACGCACGTTGAACTGCTGCAGGTCGATCTGCCACCCCCCGTTGCGCGCTCCGATGCGATCCAGTCGTTCGTCACCCAGGAAACGCCGATGGTCCGCATCCGCTGCAGCGACGGCGGCGAGGGCACGGGCTACAGCTATACGATCGGCACAGGCGGCTCGTCGGTCATGGCGCTGCTGCGCGACCACCTGGCGCCGCAACTGATCGGCCGCGACCCGGCCCGTATCGAGCAGATCTGGCGCGACCTGATGTTCGGCACCCACGCCACGTCGGTGGGCGCCATCACCAGCCTGGCGCTGGCGGCGATCGACACGGCCCTGTGGGACTGGCGCTGCCGCCGCGACGGCCAGCCGCTGTGGCTCGCCGCCGGCGGCGCGCAGCAGCGCGTACCGATGTACTCCACCGAAGGCGGCTGGCTGCACCTGTCGCGCACGGAACTGGTCCAGGCCACGGTCGCGGCAAAACAGGCCGGCTTCCACGGGGCCAAGGTCAAGGTCGGCAAGCCGCATCTGGCCGAGGATATCGACCGGCTCCACGCCGTGCACGAAGCGGTGGGCAGCCATTTCGCGCTGATGATCGATGCCAACCAGTGCTTCACGTCGGCCGAGGCCATCCGGCGCGCGTCCCACTATGAAGGCCTGGGCCTGTCGTGGTTCGAGGAACCCCTGCCCGCCGACGACCTGTCCGGCCACGTCCGGCTTGCCGCCGCCACCCCGCTGCCGATTGCCGTGGGCGAATCGCTCTACTCCGCCGGCCAGTTTGCCGACTACCTGCGCCAGGGCGCCTGTTCGATCGTGCAGGCCGATGTGGCGCGCGTGGGCGGCATCACGCCGTGGCTGAAGGTGGCGCACCTGGCCGAGGCCTGCAACGTCCCGATCTGCCCGCACTTCCTGATGGAGCTGCACGTGTCGCTCTGCGCGGCGGTACCGAATGCCCCGTGGGTCGAGTACATCCCGCAGCTCGATGCCATCACGCACAGCCGCGTGGCGTTTGCCGATGGCCACGCCGTGCCGCCGGCGTCGCCGGGGCTTGGCATCGACTGGGACTGGGCCGCCATCGACCGCCGCGCCACGGCGCGCGCGACCGTTTCCTGACCAGGCTGACAAAACAAACCCGCTTGAATCGATAAGGAGCCATCCATGTCGCAACGACTCACCGGCAAGATCGCGCTGGTAACGGCCGCCGGCCAGGGTATCGGCCGGGCCACGGCCGAAGCGTTCCTGCGCGAAGGCGCCCGGGTCATCGCCGCCGACATCCGTCCCGAAGGCCTGGAGGCGCTGTCTGCCCTGCCCGGCTGCCGGACGCTGCGGCTCGACGTCACCGATGGCGCGGCCGTGGACGCCGCCGCACGCGAGATCGGCCGCATCCACGTGCTGTTCAATGGCGCGGGCTTTGTCCACCATGGCACCATCCTCGACTGCGACGAGGCCGCCTTCGATTTTTCGATGAACCTGAACGTCCGCGCCATGTATCGGATGATGCGCGCGTTCCTGCCGGCCATGCTCGACGCGGGCGGCGGGTCGATCATCAACATGGCCTCGGTGGCCGGCAGCATCAAGGGGGCGCCGAACCGCTTCGTCTATGGCGCCTCCAAGGCCGCCGTGATCGGCATGACCAAGGCCGTGGCCGCCGACTACATCACGCGCGGCATTCGCTGCAATGCGATCTGTCCCGGCACGGTGGAATCGCCGTCGCTACGCCAGCGCATCGGCAACCAGGCCACCGCCAGCGGCCGCACGCTGGCGCAGGTGGAAGCCGAATTCATCGCCCGCCAGCCGATGGGCCGCATCGGCACGGCTGCCGAGATCGCCGCGCTGGCCGTGTATCTGGCGTCGGACGAATCGGGCTTCACTACCGGCACCGCCCAGGTTATCGACGGCGGCTGGTCCAACTGATCCACTGGAGGGGCACGCATGTCCGCACCGGCTGTCATCCGTATCCATCCCGCCGACGATATCGTCATTGCCTGCCGCCAGCTGCTGCCCGGCACGGTACTGCCCCAGGAAGGCGTCACCGTGGCCAGCCTGGTGCCGCCGGGCCACAAGGTGGCCGTACGCGCCATTGCCGAAGGCGCGCCGGTGCGGCGCTACAACCAGATCATCGGTTTCGCCCGGCAGGCCATCGCGCCGGGTCAGCACGTACACACCCACAACCTGGCCATGGGTGACTTCGCACGCGACTACGCGGCCGGCAGCGACGTCCACGACACGGCGAAGGCCACCGCCTCGGCCACGTTCGATGGCATCGTGCGGGCCGATGGCCGCATCGCCACGCGCAACTACATCGGCATCCTGACCTCGGTGAACTGCTCGGCCACCGTGGCGCGAGCCATTGCCGACCATTTCCGGCGCGAGATCCACCCCGAGGCGCTGGCGCCCTATCCCAACGTGGATGGCGTGGTGGCGCTGACGCACGGCGCGGGCTGCGCCACCGACAGCGGCGGCGAAAACCTGCGCGTGCTGCGCCGCACCCTGGCCGGCTACGCCCGGCATCCGAACTTCGCGGCGGTGCTGGTGGTGGGCCTGGGCTGCGAGACCAACCAGATCGACGCGCTACTGGCCGAGCCGGGCCTGGCGGCGCTGGCCGACGGGCCGCGCTTTCACAGCTTCAACATCCAGGACACCGGCGGCACGGCCAAGACCGTGGCGCGCGGCGTGGGCGTGGTGCAGGCGCTGCTCGAAGACGCCAACCGCGTCACGCGCCAGCCGGTGCCGGCCAGCCACCTGGTGGTGGGGCTGCAGTGCGGCGGCTCCGACGGCTACTCGGGCATCACCGCCAATCCGGCGCTGGGCGCCGCCGTGGACCTGCTCGTGGCGCAGGGGGGCACGGCCATCCTGTCGGAAACGCCCGAGATCTACGGTGCGGAGCACCTGCTGACCCGCCGGGCCGTCTCCGCCGCGGTGGCCGACCGGCTGATCGCCCGCATCCGCTGGTGGGAAGCCTACACCGCGCGCAACGCGGGCAGCATGGACAACAACCCGTCCGCTGGCAACAAGGCCGGCGGGCTGACCACCATCCTCGAAAAATCGCTGGGTGCCGTGGCCAAGAGCGGCACCACCAATCTGGTGGAGGTCTACGAATTTGCCGAACCGGTGCGCGCGCACGGGCTGGTCTTCATGGACACCCCGGGCTACGACCCTGTGTCGGCCACGGGCCAGGTGGCGGGCGGCGCCAACCTGATCTGCTTCACCACGGGCCGGGGCTCGGCCTATGGCTGCGCGCCGTCGCCGTCCCTGAAGCTGTCGACCAACAACGCGCTGTGGCAGCGCCAGTCCGAGGACATCGACATCAACTGCGGCGACATCCTGGACGGCGAATCGACCATCGCCGACAAGGGCGCGGCCATCTTCCGGCTGATGCTGGAAACCGCCTCTGGCCGCCGCACCCGGAGCGAGCAGCATGGCTACGGCCAGAACGAATTCGTGCCCTGGGCGCTTGGCGCCGTGATGTAACCCCCCTGCATTGCCGGAGACCCGCATGAAGATCACCAACGCACGCGTTATCGTCTGCTGCCCGGGACGCAACTTCGTCACGCTCAAGATCGAAACCGACCAGGGGCTGACCGGCATCGGCGACGCCACGCTGAACGGGCGCGAACTGGCCGTGGTCAGCTACCTGGAAGACCACGTCGTCCCGTGCCTGATCGGGCGCGACGCGCACCAGATCGAGGACATCTGGCAATACCTGTACCGTGGCGCCTACTGGCGGCGCGGCCCGGTGACGATGAGTGCGATTGCCGCCGTGGACACGGCCCTATGGGACATCAAGGCCAAGGCCGCCAACCTGCCGCTGTACCAGCTGCTGGGCGGCAAGAGCCGTACCGGGGTGATGGTCTATGGCCACGCCAACGGCAGCGACATCGGCCACACCGTGGAAGAGGTGCTGCGCTACAAGGAAATGGGCTACAAGGCGATTCGCGCGCAATCCGGCGTGCCGGGGCTGAACAAGGTGTATGGCGTGTCGCGCGACCGGCTGTTCTACGAGCCTGCCGACGCCAACCTGCCCTCCGAACACGACTGGAGCACCGAACGCTACCTGGACCACACGCCGAAGCTGTTCGACAAGGTGCGCGAAGCGGTGGGCCCGGACATCCACCTGCTGCACGACGTGCACCACCGGCTGACGCCGATCGAAGCGGGCCGGCTGGGCAAGTCGCTGGAGCCGTTCCGGCTGTTCTGGATGGAAGACGCCACGCCCGCCGAAGACCAGCGCGCGTTCCGCCTGATCCGGCAGCACACGGTCACGCCGCTGGCGGTGGGCGAGATTTTCAACAGCATCTGGGACTGCAAGGCCCTGCTGGAGGAACAGCTGATCGACTATATTCGAGCCACGGTCGTGCATGCGGGCGGCATTACCCATTTGCGCCGTATTGCCGACTTCGCCGCGCTGCATCAGGTGCGCACGGGCTGCCATGGCGCGACGGACCTGTCGCCCGCCTGCATGGGGGCGGCGCTGCATTTCGATATCTGGGTGCCCAACTTCGGCATCCAGGAATACATGCGCCATACCGAGGAGACCGACGCCGTGTTCCCGCACGCGTACACATTTCAGGACGGCATGATGTATCCCGGCGACGCGCCGGGCCACGGCGTGGACATCGACGAGACGCTGGCCGCGAAGTACCCGTACCAGCGCGCCTACCTGCCGGTGAACCGGCTGGCGCACGACGGCACACTGTGGCACTGGTAGCGTGGCAGGTGGCAATTGAGGATGTTGACCGCAAGGCCTGACAAGGAGACCACGATGAGCGATATCGAACAGCTGCCGCGTCTGCATCCTGCCCGGCTCGGCGTGCTGCCGCCCGACGTGCGGCGTCCCGGCTATGCGCGCGACGCCCTGCGGGCGGGCATCGTTCACCTGGGGATCGGCGCCTTCCATCGCGGCCACCAGGCCGAGATCACCGAAGCGGCCATCGAGGACATGGGCGAAGACGGCCTGCACTGGGGCATCATCGGCGTGTCGCTGCGCCGGCCCGACACGCGCGACGCGCTCAAGCCGCAGGAAGGCCTGTACACGCTGGCCCTGCGCAGCGCCACCGCCGAGACGCTGCAGGTCATTGGTGCCGTCCTGGGCGTCCTGGTGGCCGAGGAAGATCCCGAGATCGTGCTGGACCGCATCGCCCATCGCGACACCCGCATCGTCAGCCTGACCGTCACCGAGAAGGGGTACTGCCACGATCCGGCCACGGGCGAGCTGAACCGCGCCGACCGCGACATCGTCGAGGATCTGTCCGCCGTATCGCACCCCGTGACCGCCATCGGCTATCTGGCGCTGGGCCTGCAGCGGCGCATGCAGCGCGGCCTGGGGCCGGTCACGCTGCTGTCGTGTGACAACCTGGCCAGCAATGGCGATACGCTGCGCCGCGTGCTGCTGGCGTTCTGCGCCGAGATCGACCCGGCGCTGCACGACTGGGTGGCGGCGCGCTGCACGTTCCCCAACACGATGGTGGACCGCATCGTGCCCAAGACCACCATCGACGACGTGGCGCACGTGTCGTCGGCGCTGGGCCTGTACGACGCGTGGCCCGTGGTGGGCGAGCCGTTCTTCCAGTGGGTGATCGAGGACCGCTTCGCGGCGGGCCGCCCCAGATGGGAAGCCGGCGGCGCGCAGTTCGTGGCCGAGGCCCGGCCGTTCGAGGTGCTCAAGCACCGGCTGGTCAACGGGAGCCAGTCGATGATGGCGTACATGGGCGTGCTGGCCGGCTGGGCCACCACCGACCGCGTGATCGCCCAGCCCGCCGTGCATGCGTTCATTTCGGACACCATGGAACGCGAAACCCAGCCCACGCTGCCGCCGCTGCCGGGGCTCGACGTGGACGCCTATCGCGCAAGCCTGCTGCCGCGCTTCACCAACCCGAAGCTGGGACATCGCACGCGCCAGATCGCCATGGACGGGTCGCAGAAGATCCCGCAGCGGCTGCTGGCGCCGATCCGCGACCGGATTGCCGCCGGACAGCCGTTTCCGCGCCTGGCGCTGGGCGTGGCCGCATGGCTGCACTTCCTGCGCGGCTACGACGAAGCCGGCAACGCCTTCCCGATCGAAGACCCGCTGGCGCAGCCGCTGGCCGCCGTGATGGCCGACGCCGCGCGCCAGACCGAAAAACTGTTCGATGCCCGCACACGCGAGCAGACGCGCGTGCGGACCATCGCCGGCTTCGTGCCCGTGTTTGGCGACCTGGCGCAGTCGGCGGTGTTTGTCGACAGCGTGGCCACGCAGCTGGAACTGCTGTGCGCGCACGGCGTGACGGGGGCGCTGACGCGCGTCAACGGCACCGCCTAGCCCGACGCCAGCGCAGGCCACCCATGCGCTGGCGTCATGCCTGCATGCGCAGATATCGTTTCTCTCTCTTGCCGCGACGCACCTACCATCGGCCAGAGCCCGTCATAAAAGGGCTTCCCAGCGTTCTGCCAAACAGCGAGAGAGAGACATGCAAGCCAGCGCCCCCGCCTTCGCGGAGACCGTGCCCCAGATCGGGGCCAGTCAACGCCGCCGCGCCATCATCGCCACGGTGATCGGCAACGGCCTCGAATGGTTCGACTTCACGGTGTACAGCTTCTTCGCCGTGATCATCGCCAAACTGTTCTTCCCCACCGGGAACGACCTGTCGTCGCTGCTGCTGGCCGTGGCCACGTTCGGCGTGGGCTTCTTCATGCGGCCCGTAGGAGGCATCATCCTGGGTGTCTACGCCGACCGTGTGGGCCGCAAGGCGGCGCTGTCGCTGACCATCCTGCTGATGGCCGCCGGCACCACGCTGATCGGCATCGCGCCGACCTACGACCAGATCGGCGTGTTCGCCCCGCTGCTGATCGTCATCGCGCGCCTGATGCAGGGTTTCTCGGCCGGCGGCGAAATGGGCGGTGCCACCGCCTTCCTGACCGAGTACGCGCCCGAGCGCCAGCGTGCCTACTATTCGAGCTGGATCCAGGCCAGCATCGGCGTGGCGGTGCTGCTGGGTGCCGCCGTGGGCACCTTCGTCACCGCCTCGCTGAGCCCCGAGGCGCTCAACAGCTGGGGCTGGCGCCTGCCGTTCCTGATCGGCATGATCATCGGCCCGGTCGGCTTCTACATTCGTCACAACCTTGAAGAGACGCCCACCTTCCAGGCAACCACCGACAAGACCGACTCGCCGCTGAAGGAAGTGCTGCGCGACTATCCGCGCCAGACCGCCGCCAGCTTCTCGATGGTGATCCTGTGGACGGTGTGCACCTACGTGCTGCTGTTCTACATGCCGACCTACGCCGTCAAGGTGCTCAAGGTGCCGCAATCAACCGGCTTTATCGCCGGCATGGCCGGTGGCATGGCGATCATGGTGTTCGCGCCCATCGTCGGCATGATGGCCGACCGGCTGGGCCGCCGCGGCCTGCTGTCGGGCGCCGCCGCGCTGATCTTTGTGCTGGCCTGGCCGATGTTCGCCTACATCAACCACGCGCCGGGACTGGGTTCGCTGCTGGTGTTCCAGATCGTCTTCGGCGTGCTGATCGCCGCCTACACGGGCCCGATCCTGGCCGCGTTTGCCGAACTGTTCCCGGCCAAGGTGCTGTCCACCGGGCTGTCGGTGGCCTACAACCTGGCCGTGACGATCTTCGGCGGCTTCGCCTCGTTCTTCATCACGTGGCTGATCGCCAGCACGGGCAGCACCATGGCCCCGGCCATCTACGTGATGATCGCGGCGGCCATCAGCTTCTGCGGCACGCGCCTGGTGCGCGAGCCGGCCTACCTGCAATCGAAGTAATTGAAGATGACCCAGATTCTGCTTCAGGGCGGCAACGTCCTCGACCCCGTTCGCGGCGTGCTGCTGCCGCGCCATGATGTGCTGATCGACGGCGAGCGCATCGTCGACGTCAGCGCCACACAGATCCACGCGCCCCAGGCCCGCGTGATCGACGTCACCGGCAAGACCGTGATGCCGGGCCTGATCGACCTGCACGTGCACGTGCTGGCGTCGCTGGCCAACCTGGGCCTGAACGCGGTGCAGCCGAACGTGCTGGTGGCGTTCCGCGCGATGCCGATCATGCGCGGCATGCTGGAACGCGGCTTCACCACCGTGCGCGATGCCGGCGGCGCCGACTGGGGCCTGTCGCAGGCCGTGGCCACGGGCCTGATCCCCGGCCCGCGCATCTTCCCGTCGGGCAAGGCGCTGTCGCAGACCGGCGGCCATGGCGACTTCCGCCCGCGCTCGGACACGCTGGAGCCGTGCTCCTGCGCGTTCCGCGCCGGCGCCATCGCCCGCGTGGCCGACGGCGTGGACGCGGTGCGGCTGGCCGTGCGCGAGGAAATCCAGAAAGGCGCCACGCAGATCAAGATCATGGCGTCGGGCGGCGTGGCGTCGCCGACCGACCCCATCGGCAACACCCAGTACAGCGAGGACGAGATCCGCGCCATCGTCGCCGAGGCCGAGGCCGCGCAGACCTACGTGATGGCCCACGCCTACACGGGCCGGGCAATCACCCGCGCGATTCGCTGCGGCGTGCGCACCATCGAGCACGGCAACCTCGTGGATGCGGCGGCCGCCCGCGTGATGCGCGAGCACGGCGCCTATGTGGTGCCGACGCTGATCACCTACGACGCGCTGGCCCGCGACGGCGCGCGCCTGGGCCTGCCCGCCGACTCCGTGGCCAAGATCGAGACCGTGCGCCAGGCCGGCCGCGATTCGCTGGCCATCTACGCCGAAGCCGGCGTGCCGATGGGCTTCGGCTCCGACCTGCTGGGCGAGATGCACCAGTACCAGTCCGAGGAATTCCGCATCCGTGCCGAGTTGCTGGGCAATGCCGAGGCGGTGCGCTCGGCCACGTCGATCGCCGCCGAGATCCTGCAGCGCGACGGCGAGCTTGGCGCGATCCGGGCCGGCGCGCTGGCCGATGTGCTGGTGGTCGATGGCGACCCGCTGCAGGACATCGAGGTACTGGCCGGCCCGGCGTCGCGCATCGAACTGGTGATGCAGGCGGGCAAGATCCACAACGCTTGAGGCCACGACAGGCCTGCCTCTCTCCTCCGCCCCCCTGCCATCCATGGGAGAGGGGAGACAACCCGCAGGCATCGATGGCCCAAACGGTTTGCTACCCTCTCCCGCGTGCGGGAGAGGGTCCGGGAGAGAGGGCACGGCAGTTCCAGTCGAAGCCCACCGCGTCTCGAGACGCCCCCGTCCTCACACCCCTCTGGCACAAGGCTTGCGACTATCATTGGCATCGTCACCTGCCCATGACAAGCCCCCGATGCGCATCACCCCCCTTCCCCCATTGCCCTGCCTGGTTGCGTTCGAATCCGCGATGCGACATGGCAGTTTCACCAAGGCCGCGGCCGAACTCCATCTCACGCAAAGCGCGATCAGCCGCCAGGTGGCCCAGCTTGAGCGATTCCTCGGCAAGAAGCTGTTCGTGCGCGAGCCGCGCGCGTTGCGGCTGACCGTCAGTGGCCAGCAGTACGCCGAGCAGGTGCAGCGGCTGCTGGTGCGCTGCGCCGAAGCCACCGAGGACGTGATGAAGCGCAAGGGCCAGGTCGAGTTGACCGTGGCCTGCTCGTCCGGCGTGGCCGTGCTCTGGCTCACGCCGCGCCTGGCCGCCTTCCGGGCGCGCCATCCGGACTTTCATGTGCGGCTGGTGGTCAACGACAGCCTGGCGTCGCTGTCAGGCACCGATTTCGATGTCGGCCTGTATTACCTGCGCGAAGGCGCGCCCAGCGGCATTGCGGCGCAGCGGCTCTATGACGAGGAAGTCTTTCCGGTCTGCGCGCCGTCGTACCTGGGCGGCCGGCCGCTGAAGGTGTCGGATCTGCCGAGGGAATCGCTGCTGGTGCTGGAGGATGCCCAGCGCATCTGGATGTCGTGGCCGGCCTGGTTCGCGCGCAATGGCTTGCGCGAAACCCGCTTCGAGCGCGAGCTGGTGGCCAATACCTACCCTGTGCTGGTGCAGATGGCCATCGAAGGCCAGGGCATCGTGCTGGCTTGGCGCCATATGATCGACCGATGCCTGGCGGCGGGCCTGCTGGTGCGCGCCTGCGACGCCAGTGCGTCGCTGGGCGGCGGGTACTACGTGGTCTGGCCGCGCGACCGCGCCGAACCGGCCGCGGCGCGTGCGTTCCGTCAATGGCTGATCGACGAAAGCGACGCCGACGCCTAGGTCAGGTCGAGCATCGGCATTTCCGGGGACGGACGCACGCCGCGCCCGGCGGTGGTGGCTACGGGGCGGAAACGAGAGCCTTGCGCACGGCGTCGGTCACCTGTGCCACCACGCTCTCGCGCCAGTCGTCGGTATCGCCGTAGAACGCGTTCCACACCGTCTGCTTGATCAGGGCGCGCTGGTTCTCGTCAGCCTCCGGATGCACGTGCAGCCAGTGATCGCCGCGCAGCGCGTCCAGCACTTCGGCCAGCGGCAGCGTGCCGAATTCGAGCGCAATGCCGGCATAGTCGATGGACGGCAGGGTCTGGGGCACCGCCTGCCATGCCAGGCCCGTCAGGTTGGCCGAGGTCGAGGACCCGTCGTAGATCGATGTGACGCTGCGGCCCCAGATGGCCCGCGTCCTGGCCAATGGCTCCGGCGCGTCCGGCCCCATGTAGATCGGTTCGCCATAGCCCCAGGGGCCCAGTCCCGTATGCACGTCGATCCAGCGCAGCACCGTGCGGCCCGTGCCAAACCGGGCCAGGATGCGCCGCAGCGTGTAGTTGCTCCACGTGGCCTTCTGACCGCCGAAGAACATGCCGGCGGCGTCCTGGTACTGGCCCGCGCTGACGGCAGCCTGATACCAACCCATCCCCTTTTCGGCTACCGTCTTCATCAGCGCGGTGTGCTCGTCGCAGGACGGCGGCCATTGTGCCGGCAGTAGCAGCGGCGCCACTTCGGCATAGGCCGGGTTCAGCGGCAGCGGCCGGTCGAAATCCATGAAATTGCGATTCAGGTCGACGTTGTCCTCGTTGACGCGGCGCAGGTGCGAGAACCCGTAGGGGTTCACCGCATGCACGAACATCAGCGCCCAGCCGGCACGGCGGCAATCGGCATGCAGGTCGGTATCGTGCAGCATGGCCACCTGGGCACCCGATCCGCAGAAGCCTTCGGCGCCGTGCGTGCCCGATGTCACCATCAGCACGCGGGTCGCGTCGGATGCGCCGAGCCAGGCGACGTCCATGGCCAACGTCTCGCCGTCACGGCCGACTTCGGTCGGATGGGGAAACTCGGTCAGCGTGGCGCCGCATCCACGCGCGGCATCGATGAACTTCTGGCGGGCTTCGGCATAGCTGCGCGCGAACTGGCGCGCAACGGGCGACATCGGACTGGCAGGCATGGCGGGAGTTGGCCTGGGCCGGGTGAAGGTACGCCCAATGTAACGCCAATCGGCCGTCCGATGCCAGTGTCTTGCACGCTGGATCCGGAACGGCATCGCTGCGGTATGACGACGGCTCGGAACGACTTCGGGGCCGCTTCAGAACAGTTCGCCGGGCCCGCCGGGTTCGCCTTCCTTCGGCCAGGCGGAACGGAACGCATGCGGATGCATGACGATGCCGGCCGCCTCGATCTGCGCGGCCGACAGCACCAGATGTCTGGCCAGCCAGTCATGCAGGCTGCGCAGAAAACGTATGCGGTCCTCGCGATTGGCGCTGGCCGTCAGCCATTCCAGCTTGGTGTGCGCGGTGTAGACATCGAGCAGGTTCAGCGCCTTGAGCTTGGGCGGCGTGGCGGCGCTGCGCTCGATCGCCAGCACGCGCTGTACCTGGGCATGCGACAGCGGCCGGCCGACCAGGATCTGCTGGTACAGGTCTTCCAGCGCGGGAAACCGCACGGTCGGCTGCACGCGCGGCACGCCGGCCACCTTTTCCATCCGTAGCACCACATACCGCGTGGCGAAATTGCGGCGCTGCAGTTCCAGTTCGGCAGCCGTAGGCTTGCGGTGCGGCAGATCGGCAAACCCGGCGTCCACGCGCTTGACGGCGTCGCGTTCGGTGTAGTCGGGCACCTGGTCGAGCATGCCGGGCACGGCCAGCGCGGCGCGCGCGCACTCCAGACCAAACGGGTATTCATGGCCATCGGGGCCGCGCAGGATCCAGGCATGGCCTTCCGGAAAGCCATGGTGCCGGCCACCCAGGGCACTGCGCGCGTGGCAGCGGGTGGCGGACGGATCGACAAAATCCTTGCGAACGGGAATCCAGCTCCCGGGCAGAGGTGGGGTCATGAGACAGTGCAGGTGGGGAAATCGGCCGCCATTGTCCCACTGTTTCGGCGGCTGCTAAGTCATTTCGAGCGTATTGCCACGCACCTCGATCCTGACCGGATCGCTTTTCTTCCATTGTTTTCTCGGGATGACGAGTTTCCACACCGCATCGCCGCCGGGGTCCCGGAAGAACGCCACCACGCCAACGTATTCGCTGCCGTCCTTCATCGGCTCGCTGATGCTGGCGGCGGCGCCCGGCCGCAGCACGACATCGCCCGTGGCCAGCACATCCGGCTTCAGCCATTCCACGTCATTGGCCTGCAATTGCTCGTAGCTCGATTGCTCGAACCGCTGCGCGTCCTTGAGCTGATAGAACCGCACGACCGTCGACAGCGACTTGCCGGCGGCATCGGGATTCAAGGATGACCGGCCGGCGAAGTCGATGTTCATGGTCTTCACCTGGCTCGTAAACGCCCATTTCGCGGCGTCGACGGTACCGTCCTTGACCGCCTGCCCCACTCCGCATCCCACCAGCCCGGCGCTGGCCAGCGCGACCATTGCACTGCGCTTCAGACATCGCATCGTGCCCTGCCTCCTATCCCATACGTTAAGAAACTGCTTGCGCGGGGCGCATTCAGTGGCGCGGCGTTCGGTGGCCCGTCCACGTTCCAAGCTGCACGCGAGTCAGTCCGCGTGCAGCCGTAGCGAACCGCTGCGCGTCTTCGACGGGCTGGATCTGCAGCGAGTAGCCCAGCCTCGCATCCCCGGCATTGAGCCGGGGCGCGGGCATCAGGGCGGGCCGCACGTGCATCTCCAGGCACGCCTGGACCTCATATCCAAGATAGAAGCCCAGCAGCGCCAGCACGGCGCGATGCATCGAACGGCCCGGCAGCAGCCCGAGCACCGCCTCGCTGGTCAACGGCACCAGCACGACGCGGACGGTATTGGTCCGATCCACGAAGCCACGCCCCAGCACGCAGTGGTCGCCCAACGGCTGGACGCCCTGCATGGCCTGGTCGCGCTGGTCATCGAGGCGGACCCACACCGGGTGAAACTCCTCCACCGTGATAGAGGCGTCCGGCACGGCGTGCCGCAATACGCCGGCCAGCCCCTCGGCCGTGCGGGTCCGCTGGCTGGCGAGGCCCAGCATCGACAGCAGCTTTGGCGTTTCTACGATTCGTCGCACCTCCGGTTCGCCGATGCCCAGGCCCACCAGGCTCAACAGACACTGCGAAATCTTGTCGCGCCCCTCGCGCCGGAAGCCAACCGGATACCGATACTTGCTTGCCACACGGTAGAACTGCGTGACCATCCGGTGATGGAACAGGTCCAGAAACGCGGCCAGCGGCTCGGCTCCATCCCGACGCTGCGCGATCTCATCGACGAAATACGAGGGCATGAACGCATCCACGCCATATAGCCCGATAAATGTCGTTCGCACGGTGGGTACGTCACCCAGGCCGCCGGCATCCTGCTCGACCGCCGCCATCTCGCGCCCAGGAAAGCCAAGCTGTGCCGCAGACCGGAACCGCACCGGGTCGTCGGCAAGCCGGTTCGTGGAGCCCAAAGGCGGATGATCGGGAGCCGCCAGGTCGATCAGCTCGCAAAAGCGTAGAAAATTCATCCGGGGCGCATTGGCCAGCAACGCGGCCAGCAGCTTTCCACCCGCCTTCGCGCGGTATTCGACTTGCCTCAAAATGGCGCTCCTTCGGCCTTGCCATCTGGCCAAACCAGGCGTGCACCATCCGGCTGGGCGACGATGACCAGGCGCGTATACAGGTTTAGCGTGGCATAGAGCGACAGGAACGCATTCAGCATGTCGCCAAACAGCGCCAGATCGCCATCGCCTGCAAAGCGGGTCCGGTCAACTGTGACGGCGATTTCGACGCCACGCAGCAATCCGCCCTTGACCAGCTTGCGCAGCGGCCGGTGATGCACCGCGGTGATCGCGCCGATCCGGCGCCGGTTCATTTCGCCATCCGTCCAGTCATAGAGCGCCAGCGACCCGCGCAGCATCTCGGCATCGAGCAGCGACAGGTAGTTCGGCGCCAGATGCGACAGCACGCGCCAGTGGAACCTGTCGCGCGTCGGCGGATAGACTGGCAAGGTGGGGGCGGTCAGGTTCCGGACGGCGCTTACGTGCGCGAAGCCGCTGCGCATGCGCCGGATGCCGGCCTGCCCAAGCGCCTTGCGCGGCAACATGCCATTGGTGCCCGTCACCGACAGCGACAGCGTCTCCTCGGGCAGGCTGTCGTGCTGCTCCCACGCATGACCGCCCAGCACGAGCCACGTATCGAAGCGGCCCGATGGCCCGCGTCGCACGCGGGTGTGGAAGTACCGTTCCGGCATCTCGTGGCGCAACATGCCGCCGCGATGACGGAACGCTGCGAACGGCGCATACTCGAATCGCTCGCCAGTCGCCGCCTCGAAGCCCCGCACGGTGTCCACCGAATAGACTTCGACATGCCAGCCGTGCCGTTCGGTGGCCCGCACACGATATTCGGATTCCCGGTGCGTCACGGAAACGGGGTCCGCCTCCAGTTCGAACAGGTTGATAACCGGCGTGCAGTACAGCCGGAAGTTGTCTGCCGATACCCGCAGGTCGGCAGGTAACGCCCTTTCCAGAACGACCTCCACATCGAAGTGGTCGGCGCTGGGCGGGATCGCCTTCATGTCCAGGCCGATCAGTTCCACGAACATGAACTTCTCCGGAAACGTGAAGTACTCCAGCAGCAACTGGTAGCCGCCGAACGCATTGTCCGGCTTGGGCCAGAGCCGTTCGCCCGCACCGAATCCCGCCGGTTCGATGCGCAGCCCCGCCATGGGCTGCGCGGCACCCGGCAGGTCCGCAGGGACGCCGGGGACGCGCACCTGGACCGCTACCGGCGGCGCCGTCAGCGCGGCCCGCATCGTCAACGCCAGTGGCCGGTCGGCATGCAGGTATATCCGCAGACGGGGCACTTCGAATGGCTCGCGGGTGGCCGGCCCCTGAAACGCCAGCCGCAACCGGACGACCGAGCGTCCATCCTCGCGCGTTTGGATATCCGCATCAGTCAGCCGCAGCGGATACAGATCGACGGCCTGCGTCGTCCGGTAGGTGCACTCGACCTGGCCCCCGCCGTCGCGGCCGCCGCCCTCGACGGCAATCGGGTCGGACAGTACCTCCAGGCCGGCAGGCAGCACTTCGTGCCGTTGCAGCCCGGCCGGCTCCGGCGCCAGTTCCAGAATCGAAAGCGACGGGATCATCCGCAGATAATGCGGCCACAGCATGCTGACCAGACCCTCCGTCATCTCGGGCAATTCGTCGTCGAGCTTTTGCCGCAGGCGCCCCATCAGGAACGCAAACCCCTCGAACAGGCGCTCGACATGAGGATCGCGCTCCCCGACGCGATCGATGTTGAGCATGCGGGCGCGGTCCGGAAACGCCTGCGCGAACTCCTTGCCCGCGTCACGCAGATAGCGCATCTCCGCTTCGTAGTAGCGCAGGATGTCATTGTCTTGGGCGGAATGGCTCATCGTTTCATCGTAGTGGTCGTGCCAGGGTCAGGGTCCGTGCCGGATCGATGGCGGTCAACTCGCCCAGCAGCACATCGATGCGATGCGCCAGCACGGGCTTGTTCGCGTCCTTGCGCAGCATGCGGGACTTCAGCAGCCGTAGCCGCTGTTGCTTGACGTCGAATGCCAGCGCTGGCTCCCAGGCCGACAACTGGAACCGCTGCGCGTCCTGGTCCAGTACGGTTAGCAGGTGCGCGGCGATATCCGCGCGGTCGGCCCGTTCGGCAACCCTTGCCATGACCAGTTGCCGGACAAAGCGCTCACGCTCGCCGCCGCGCGCCGGCAAGCCCTGCAACCACGACAAGGCCGCTTCGATGCCCCGCTCCGCAGCCATGTCGATGGCCTGCGCCTCCATTTCCGTCCAGTCGGTCCTCGCCTCGGACATCACCGCGGGGGCGATCGGGCCTCCGCGCTCCAGGTCACGTACCGTGGCATGGCGACCGATCCATTCCAGCGTGGCATCGTCCGCGAACGGCGTGCCGTCGGAGAAAGACAGTTGGTCCAGCCCCGGCAGGCGCTCCAGCAACAACGCACAGTCCGTGGCCAGCAGGTCTCGAACAGCCGCGTATGGCGCGCCGGCCTGCTCCTGGGCAACAAACGCGTAGCATTGCAGATCCAGCCAGCAATGGTTTGCGCCTTCCGCGAAGGCCTGTTCCACACGCTCCAGCAATTCCGGCCATTGCTTTTGCAGCGACAGCCGCTTCAGATGCGCGCGCAACTCCGCGCGCGGCGCTGCCAGTCGGGTGCGACCACTGGCATCGTGAGGCGGCACCTCGACCAGGACATCCCAGCGCACACACCGTATCAGCCGATAAGCGGCCAGGTATCCATCAGGCTGCTCGCGCAGGAACCGCGCCATCTGGCGGGCACGGTCCAACAGTTCCCGTGCCGATGCCACCGCGCCGTATGTCAGCGACTCGGGTGCCTCGACCGGCATGACCGCACGGTCGTCGCTCGTCTCCGGTAACGGGTTCTCAATCCGACTCTCGAAACGGCGGCACAGACCTTCCAGCGCCGGACGGCCGGCATCGGACCATTGCGCGGTCCGCGCCTGGATCAACGCCAGCGCCGAAAGCGTACGCGCCAGGGTGTCTCCGGCCAGTCCGTGTACACGGTCCAGCCGGTCGGCAAACGTGGCGCCGGCCAGCCATTCCAGCGCCGCCTTGCGGGATTCCGCACGGGCGGGCAGCAGCTGGTTGCCAAAGCGATCGATCAGCGCCGACAACAACTCGAATCCTGCCGCGACCCCCTCCGCGCCATCTCGACGCATGCGACCGTACAGGTAGTAGACCGCCAGCCGTACATCCTTGGCATAGTTTTCAGCAGCCGCTCGGACACTTCCACGATCAGGGCGTCGTTGACGCCAGACAGCTTGGCCACCTCGTCCTTGATGGCAAGGAATTCGTCCTCATAGCCTGGATCGTCGCCTACCGGCATCTCCGGGCGAATGTCCTGCAGCCATGGCGCCCATTGCACCTGCGTGGACGGTACGGGCGCCAAGGGCGTGTCGGCGCCAAACAGCGCCTTGAGTAGTTGATTGAACATGCGGCGAGTCGAATTTGTCAGTGGGATGCCGTCGCACTGGCCTGCGCCAGCGAATGCCGGCCGGAATCGGCAAAGATCCGCGACGGCAGCACAAAGCCTCGCAAGGCCAGCAATTCAAGAGGCCCATGACCCGCCTCGGTCCGCATCTGGTAGCGGATGGGATACGCCATCGCGGCCGACACCGGCGTATGGCTTTCGCGCGCGGTCAGACTATCCGGGTCGGCAGCAACTGCCTGCTTGTCCGCGATGCCCGTATCTGGCGCACCCTGCCATGTCAGCTGGAACGTTGCGCTGTCGATGGGTTCGACATCGGCGCGCTCGAGCATCCGGATCCATCCCCAGCGCCCGTCGAATTCATAGTGCTTGTTCGTCCCGGCTGTCTCCGTCTGCCACTGCAGGCGCGTGCCCGGTGCCTGGAGATTGTCGGCCGGCCACCGTGTGGCATGCCAGCCTTCGCGCTGGTTGAAATAGTGAAGCGTCTGACCGTCCACGGTCATCAGCGTGTCAGTCAGGCCCGGCGTCGGGATCGGCTTTAGCGCGAACTGGAACTGCGGTTCGCCTTGCACCAGCATTCGGGCACCAATCCGCTGCAAGGCATTGATACCCTTGAGAAAATTCGGATCGAAATCCAGCCCTTCCGCACCTGCCGCAACGGGCACCCATTGGTCGCCCTGCAGTTCCAGCACGCCGGCAAGCTGACTGCCCAGGAAGGCATGGATCAGCCCGTCCCGCGGCCGCAGGAAGCGCGCCAGTTCAGGCAGCGAAGCGTCATTGGCGGTCGACGCAAATGGATAGCGCCCTGCAAACGCCCTCCCCCACGCCATCGCGATGTGTTTCAGCCATGCCTCGTTCAAACTGGCCTGAGCCGGCCGCAGGACAGCCTGCGCGGCCTGCACAACCGGCCGTACGAACAGCGCCTCGCCCATGCCGGCCCATTCGGCGCCAAGGCTGGCGGCCATCAACTGGGCATAGGCCTGCGTGTCAGCCAGTTCCGACCCCCTGCCCTGAAACAGCGCCTGCGCCAGCTGCCGCGCCTGGCCGTCGCCATCGCCGCTTTGCGTGATCTGCTGCAAACGCAGGCGAAGCGCCGTCGCGCGATCGAAGTATCGCTGCAGGCTCAGATCGCCAGTGCCAACCGGCCCACCCGGCCCCGGCTGACCGGCAAGTCGCAACACCGGCCCAAACGCTGCATCAAGCGGCCCGTTCGCTCTCGCGGCGCTCGCCCCTTCACCCTTGCCGCCAAGGATGGACTTCGTCTTGTCGACCAGCGCCTCGGCCAACGAAGCTTTCTGCAGCCCGGCCCCGCCCTGGTACGCAAGCGACTTCATCAACGCAACAACGGGCGACTGACGCACATCCGCCATCTGCTTGAGTTGGTCAATCGATGCCGGCAACGTTGGGGCCGGCTCCCATTGCAACGCGTTCATGAAGGCCTGCCAGTGCTCGGCATAGTCGGCGAAGTATTGCGCAGTCAGCGCGACACGCATCGAATCGGCGGAGTCACTCCCCTCCGTCATGCCAAAGCCAGCCTGACCGTCTGCCCCATCGTCGGACAACACCCAGTCCGCGGCAATATCCCGCCGCTTGGCGGCAGCATCGATCGCGTCCGCGACATAACCTTCATACGCCTGTCGCGTAAAGACGCCCGGCACCACCGCCGAGGATCGCAACAGACCGCGCGTATCGGTGCCGCCGGCAAGCTGCGCCAAGGTCAGGTCCGGGTACTTGCTGCCAACACCGTCCAGGATGCCCCGGTAGAGCGTGTCCTGTGCATTGGTCTGCCCGATGACGGCCAGCAAGGTCCTGCGGGCGCCTGCGATCAGATCCCCTCGCGCGTCAATCTTCCAGGCTTCATTCGTTTTCAGGTGCCGCGCATAGAAGTTGGCCAGGCGCTCGGCCATGTCCATCCTTTCACCCGGCGTCAGCCGCGCACCGGTTGTCCAGTGTGCCGCCATCTGCGCCGCAAGGAAATCGGGCTCGACGCGAGCGGGATTCGCCAGCATCAGGTACGCCTTGAGCGTGTCGCGACCGGCCATCGCCCACCGAGTAGTCTGGTCGTCAAGTTGTGTCGTTCGAAGTTGGGAAAGGTCTGCGAGAGAGGCTTCGAGGTCGTGCTGCACAGGGGTGATCAGAAGCTGGCGGGCGGCGTGACCGTAGGGTTTCCGCAACGCGGCGAGGATTTCGGCGTCGCGGTTGAGGGTGGCGCGCGCCCACCAACTCGAGTGGTTCGATATGCGCTGCTTATAAACATCGATTTGGTGTTGGAGCGAAACCAGAGAACTGAGCTTGTCTTCAGGACTTGTGGAGCGATGAATGCCTTGAATCGCACCTAAGGCCGTACTTACACTTCTGGAGCTTTGCATGCCTGAGACCATCATCACCGACGTCCAGGCACAAATACATGCGATGGCGATCGCAATAAAAGCGCCTGCTCGACGTGCACCTATTGGGCGGACACAAAACGCCCTTGACTGCGCACCAATTTCGTGCCAAACCTGTGACAATGAAGACGAACACTTCCAGCCGTTATCGGGTTCTGCATGACTAGACCCAGGCTGCCCTGCTAGGGCGAACACCGCACCGCTCAAACGCCCCTTCATCCAGTCGGACGCTTGCCATGTTCTCGAAAAGCGCACAAATCTGCCGCACATCGAGCCAACGACAGCGGAAAGCTTGACAACGCCTGCTCGGTCGGTGATGTTCCGCGCATAGATGGCGTCGAGCGCCTGCCGACGTTCCAGCGAATCCAGCGCACCGGCCACCAGATGGCCAGCCTCCTCGGTACTTTCGTGCACGCCCCCCGAAATGAAGACGCCAGCAAACTCGTGTCGCGCTGACTGACCCGGCCCTACAGCCGGACATAGCAGAACAACCGGGAGGCTCCAACGAAACTCTTCCTCCATCGCAGCCAACTTGCGTAGCACATCACTTTCGTTCGCGAGACAGTCGTCCTCGGCGACCACATATACCAGCGCATCGATCGGTCGACGCGGGCGCGCCCTTACGAGCTCTTTCCACCACAGGTTCGCGTCAACACCGATTGGCGTTGCATGGACTAGAACCGAATCTTTTGCATCGACAATGCCGACTGCATCAAGTCCCCGCGCAATTGTGTTGATGGTCCTGCCATCGCCACACACGAGTAACCACGGCACGCGACGTCGCCAACCTCTTCCGTGCCTCCCGCGCAAGGCCCGTTGCACGGATCGAAGGTCCGTCCACGGTGTCGGCCCCGACGCTTCGCCTACTTCCATTTTAGACGACGTCCGATCTTCTAGCCGGGACGAGAACACCGATGACTTCAATCTGGCGATCAGAAGGACGACCGCCTGCAAATATTTCAAGAAAATCAGTCCGATCAAGAAACCAATAAATAGGCATAGCTCGATGATCGCTACTTGTTCAGATGTTTTTTCATAACGAATCAAGGCCACCCAAGTGGTGAACGCTACAACGATATACAGAATGAATAGTGCAATGCCGAGGTATAGCATCGCCGAATTTACATGCGGTCTCTCCTTCATTTTTGATTCCTGCAAACGAGGGATATAATGCTGTTCCCATGCTGAACAACGATAAGTTGCGGTAGCGCCAGGCGCGCAGCGTTTTCCAATGCATGAATGACGGCAAGCCAGGGACTTGCATCACCGCAATCCCCAAGCATCTCGTCGAGATCCCTCTTCCATACGCTGCCGCCAAGCATCCTATTCAGCTGATGGTATGCTTCTGTCGAAATTCCTTGCATCCATATCGTCTCGATTTGATCCACGGCAGTGCGTCCCCACTTCGAGGCCAGCTCAACCGTCCGAGGAATCGAATCCACCGTTCCACGTCCTGGTCGATGAATGTGCAAGGCTGATGTAAGGTCCGCTGATGGGCCCGATGCGCCTATGCGGCGAACCAGCATCGCTGCGGCGCCTTCTGAATGCCCAAATTCCATGCCGTCGCTGATAGCGTCTCGAAGTTGAATCACAACAACAAGTTTCGCTTCATTCATTACCATGCTGTCGTGCCATTGCTCCAGCTCCGATATGTCAAGACTGCCTGCCCCGGGTGTCACACGCACTATCAAGCCACGGGCTTTTGACGACAATAGCGCCTCCAGCTCTTGGCAAGTCTCGTCAGGATCAACACGTGCAGTGACCCGAAGCCGAACATCCAGTACGCATCCCGGAGGCAATGCGCACAGACCACATACGATTTCACCGACCAGATCTGCAAAGAGCCAAGAGCAGATTTCCCGATGGCGTACGTGTTCACCCAGTACATTGCTAGGGTAGAACGGACGATTTGGTATCCTCAGTGCGCGTGGCGCAGGAACGGCTCGATCCGTAAGTTCTGAACAGGGTGCATGATCATGTGAATCGGCACCGAGATCGATGCTAACGACGCGCGCCATCTCCGCCGTGGCGGTGCGCTGGGCATAACTGATCGCCATGAGAGGTCTGCTGGCTCGATCATGGCAATCCTCCTCAATTTCGTCTCGCACTTCGTTTTCCGCAACAGCTTGGCTGCAGTCAAGATGCCCTAGACCGAGACGCAGGGCCAGGGCAAACAGCCAGCATGCCACCGAGTAACCGAAGCCCCCTACCCATAGCATCCACTGTTCGTACTCAGCTTGCCACCAAAGAAGCCCTGCAACACCAATACCCGCAGCGGCAAATATGACAAACAGGGCTCCCCACCGCCAAGCACGTATTCGGGGTGACTTTGGAACAACGACGCGTGGCTGTACCCTATCGAAATCAATAGACATCAACTCACCAACAGCCTCAAAAACTCTCATTAATGTTCAGACGACACGCATGGGAAGAAAGGCCGAGGACCAAAAGCTCGCGTGGCATCCGTTCCTATTCCGAAAATCCGAACCGCCCGTTGTGCTTGACGCCTTCCGGCTGAGTGCTTGACCAACTCGGGAACGAAACGGCGCTCCCTGCCGGCCCTTCGATACGCAACTGTCCTTTTACTTCAACCGCTCCAGCGGGACTGGCCAAGAGGACTCTGCCATTGCGAACCTCCATGTACGCACCAGCGCCATCCGATAGCCGGATGCCCTGCGACGCGACAAGGGTCAGCTTTCCCTCAGACGAAGTGATAGCAATATCCTTCAACGCCATCAGATCCAAGCCATCGCCTTGGGCTTGTATTTCCACCTTTCCTTTCGATGCAAAAATTCGAATACCAAGCTTTGCAGCAAATAGAGATATCGCTTCGCCTGCGGCGACAGATATCCGCTTTAGGACACCCACATCGAAACCGCAACCTGCTGTCAAGAAAACGTGTTTACGCGCAGCAATTTGCAGATCGCTACCGGTAGCTAGGCCCACTCCATATGGAGCAGTCGCAACCAGACAGGCCTTCTGCAGGCCCAGCAGCCGTTTTTCGACAAGCGCACGCTGCCTGTCAACTTCAGCCGCCCACGCCTTCGCAGCGCTTGCAGATTTCGAAAGCGATTGCAGGATCTCCGTAGCCTGCTTGAAGGTTTCCGCCACATCGTCCATGTCGAGTTGCTTGCCTTCCGCGTTTGGCTGGTCTGCAGCGGTCAGGTATAGACCCTTTCCACCACGGAGCGCACCGAACTCGGACGTCCTTAGTTCGAAGCCGGATCCTCGCTTCTGTCTTTCTCGGTCGACCAAATGTCCAAGATTCAGCTGCGTCCGCCATCCGTACTCCGTCGACAGCTTGATCCCCTCGTGCCCCTCCCAGTCCTCGAAGCGCAGCTTGTTGTTGCGCTGCGTCCGGATCACGTTGCGCGATTGCCAGCCGTCCCGGCCGATGATCAGATCGGGATTGTGGCTGTTGTGCAGCGCGTGGGCGATATAGGGGCGATTGGGGTTGCCGTCGTGAAAGGCGATGGCGACCTCGGTGCCTTCCAGCAGCGGGAAGTGAAAGCCGGTCTGCACCGCGCCGGCGAACGGCTTGGCCAGCCGCAGCGGTACGCTTTCCTGGCCATTCGGCCATGCATCGAAGTCGAGATCGAAGCGGACGGTGTAGTGCCCGTCCTGCGTCAGGTAGGCATATTTGTATTGGCCCGGCGTGGTGACGCGACCGCTCAGCGTGCCGGCGATGCGCGGCCATTTGGCTTCGTCGACCGGCAGACGGAAGCGCCGGTCCGAAGGAATCGCCTGATAGGTATTCCGATAAGCCTGATCGCGGGCGCCCGTGTGGATGACTTCGGTGATGACCTGGCCGTTCGGCGCATCCGGCAGCGTCGTATCCATGCGAAGGATGCGCGCCGGGCGCAACGCCAGCACGTTGCTTTCGCCCTGATAGACGACCTGCCCGGCGATGGCCGCCTCGTGGCGCAGCAACGCCTCCCACTTCGCGCCGGCCATATCCAGATGATGGGTGCCATGAATGTATGGCTCGCCATAAGTCGTCCGATCCTTGTATGCGATGTTGGCGTCGGCCATGAGCCGCTCGTAGGCGTGGGCCGGGTTGTAGTCCGATGCCAGGACCGATCTGGCGACGGTCTTCGTATTGGTACGCATCGAAAAGACGGCTTCGGTGCCTGACTCCAGCCCTGCCGTCTCGCGATAGGGCACCCGCAGTTCGGGCTGATAGATGTAATGGTCGATGTCGTCACCGAACACCACAATTTCGCCAAATTTCCCCGGCGCGAAGTAGCAATACA